>Ga0315338_1000027_pt1 | contig 911230 bp, 824 predicted proteins | sample ASW8metaG_FD_204518 | JGI IMG/M metagenome (GOLD analysis project Ga0315338, IMG submission 204518) | Ammonia-oxidizing marine archaeal communities from Monterey Bay, California, United States - ASW #8 | ecosystem: Environmental > Aquatic > Marine > Coastal | place: USA: California | collected... | reverse complement strand
ATTGCCCAACACATCTTCGAAGTCACCAGCATGCGAAAAGTTCGACCACTGGAACCCACCGGCGCCGAAGTCGCTCGCAACACCCTGGTGGCCGAACTGATCATACCGCTGACGCTTGTCTTTATCACTCAGAACCTCGTAGGCCTCAGCAGCCTCTTTGAACTTCTCCTCAGCCGCCTTGTCATCCGGGTTCCGGTCCGGATGATATTTCATCGCCAGCTTGCGGTATGTGCGCTTGACCTCATCGTCGGAGACGGACCGGTCAACCCCTAATACTTCGTAGTAATCTCGTTTTGCCATAGTTATATTGGTAATGGTCTGACTTTGGTGATTTGGTGATTGAAAAGGCCACAAGACCATTAATTACGCAACTGATGAATGAATGCCTTCATGTCTGCGGCTGATCTACACCATAAGGCTGTCTTTTCAATCAACAAATCACCAAATCACCAAATCACCCCTTGTCCTTCCCCGCCGGCTGACGCGATACAATCACTTTGGCAGGTCGAAGCACCTTTTTATTAAGCATATAGCCTTTTTCTACTACCTCTATCACCGTATCTGCCGGATGATCATCCCGCTCGACAGCCATGACGGCTTCATGTTGCGTCGGGTCGAAAGCCGTCTCAGCCGCTTCAATTTCAGACAACCCTTCTTTATCAAGCGTATCCTGTAATTGCTGCCGGATCATTTCGACGCCCTGGGCAAAAGTCTTGGTTTCTTCCGTTGTCTGCGGCGCCTGTAAAGCACGCTCGATATTATCCAGCGTGGGCAAAAGCTGGGATATTAATAATTGTCCAGCATTTTTAACCAGCATGCTGAACTCCCGGCTGGTCCGCTTTTTATAATTGTCAAATTCGGCGGCCAGCCGCATCCAGCGATCCTTATATAGTAGAGCTTCTTCCTCCAAGCGCGCTACCGGATCAACTTCTTCAGTTTCCTCTGGTGTCTCTTCTGTTTCGGTATTCGTATCTTCGGCGCTTGCATCGGGATGAACTTCATTAGACAGCGATTCGTCCGCATCTGCAATTTCGGCTTCCTCTGACGGTGTGACCGATTCGGTGCCGGGTGTATGCTCTTTCTCCATTAAAATGACTACCTCCAGACTATAACAAAAACAGGCTCACAAGATATTCACAACAAAGCGCCTAACCCGACAACTCTCCTGAAGACGGCAGGAAAGAAAGGCATAGGCGCCATATAGAATTAAGTTGACTCACTTTTAATAGCGAACGTCAACATTGATGATATGGAACAGTACGAAGTACACTCATACAAACATGGTGTTCAAATACCGCGCCGTGTAGCCCACAACGGAAATTAAACGGGGATAAGGCATTCTTGTCGGTCCGATCACACCGATGATACCGGTCATATCGCCGATTTGATAGGTTGAGGTAACCACACTGCACGATTGGACTTCGTCTTTATTGTGTTCCTGACCGATTGTTATCGCAACATCTCTCCCATGACTGCATTCCTGGAGCCAATGAGCGACCGTTCGCTTATGTTCAAGAAAATTTAATAGAGAAGACAGTCTTGTATTGGTGTAATCCTTTGAAAATTCAGGCTGAGATACAATATGCGTTGTTCCGCCGATATGGGTTTGTTCATCTTCACGGAAATCAAATAGATATTCGGAATATTGGATAAACAGCTGAATAATTTTCCGATTTGCTTGCGGTGCGTCCTTTAACCGTTCGTCGAACTGCTCTTTGATCTGACGGAGCGAACAACCGTTTAACCGTTCATTCAGAAAACGAACCGCTTCACTGAGCTCTTTGGCAGGAAGGTTCGAGTCCACCTCTGCCACAATATTTCTGACCAGCCCGGAGGATAGCATAAGTACCAGAAGCACTTTGCAATCAGACATCGGGATCAATTCCAACCTCTGAAATTGCCCTTCATAAAGTTTAGGGGCAAGTGCTACGCCGACTTCTTTGCAGACCATACCAAGAATCTGCGCGGTATGACTCAACACCTCCTGGACATTCTGCCATTCCCCTTCCAATTCTTTATGAATACGCTGTCTGTCTTTTGGCTGGATAGGCCTTAATTGCAATAGCGCATCAACATAATATCGATACCCTTTGTCCGTAGGCACACCGCCGGCAGATGAGTGGGGCCGAGAGATATAACCGGCTTCTTCAAGCTCAACCATCGTATTCCGAATAGTAGCGGAACTGATCCCAAGAAGAGAACGATGGACAAGAGATTTTGACCCCACGGGATGGCCTGTAAAGACATGACGGTCCACAAGACAACGAAGGATATTTTTATCTCGTTCTGCTTGAAGTGTATACGACATGACCGGCCTCTCTCGCCATGTGAATGAGATTGACGAATTAAACCTATAAGTAACAAGGATAAAGGTCGTTCTATAATAAGGGTATGTCATAACGATGTCAAGCGAAAAGCAACGGTAATCTGCGCGGGGTTCCCTTCTCTTTTCAACATGTTCTACTATCCCCTTAATCACTGATCACCAATCTATTATCCTTACCTGGAACCAAATGTGCTTGTAGGCTGTAACCAGCGGAAAGGCCGTTTACTTTTGCCTTGACTATTTAATAGGAGACGGGTATATTTGACATAGTGTTTTTACTGAATTTCAGGGTTCATTTGAATCCTCAGAGGCTGTCTGAAAAGTTGCTCCGTACACCCTCTGAGCCCGCCGCGGTTCGTCGTTTCGATTCTGGAATATCCTTGGTGGTGTGTTTCATGCTTGGGCCAAAGGTCAAAGACTGGTACGTCAATCTGCTCGAACCGGTTACGCGTACGTCCGTTCGGTTTGGTATCCACCCGAACGCACTGACGATTTTCGGTTTTGGGATTACGCTTTTATCTGCCGTATTGTTCGGGATCGGCTCCTTTCGATGGGCCGGACTGGTCCTGTTCATAGGTGGAAGCCTTGACGTACTTGATGGACATCTTGCGAGAATAACCGGTATGAAGAGTATTTTTGGCGCGCTGCTGGATTCTACGCTGGATCGCTATGCTGAGATTGCCGTTTTTATTGGTATTATCGTGTATTACCTATTCCGGGCGCCCGTAGATTCACTCAATAATATTTGGGTGATTGTCGCCATTACCGGCGTTAGCGGTTCCTTGATGGTCAGCTATGTTCGAGCCCGAGCGGAAGGTTTAGGGCAGGAATGCGCCGTCGGATTAATGCAACGGCCGGAGCGGGTCATCTGTCTCGGTCTGGGCGCATTGCTCGGTGAGATGTATCTCACTGTGGCATTGGTGTTAATCGCTGTGGTGTCCAATGTCACCGCGATTTCCCGGGTGTTTCATATCTGGAAACAGTCAACCGAGACCTGATTAGAAAGCAATCGGGTGGGCAAGTGGGCAGGGGGGCAAGTGGGATCTTGCCCCCCTGCCCACTTGCTTAATTTAGGAGGTTGAACCATGCAAATACGTAATCACAGCATTGCTTTGGTCATTTTCACGGCGATCATCCTGGTCGGTGCCGGGTGGGTGCTACGATCTGATCGGGTAGAGGCGGTTGGAGAAACAAAGTACGATTGGCAACTCCTGCAACAGGTGGTCAACCAGATCCGAGCCAAATATGTAGATGATCTTAATGAGGACGAGGCGATTGATGCGGCGATACGCGGTATGCTCGCTACGCTCGATCCATATACTGAATTCCTGGAAAAGAAACAGAATGATGAGATGAAGATGATGCAGATCCAGGGCAGGTACGGGGGATTAGGCATCAAAATTACAAAGCAAGAAAAGGCCCTGGTCGTGGTGGCCTTATTCGACGATACGCCTGCGTATAATGTCGGTCTTCAAACCGGTGATCGTATTGTCTTGATTGAAGATCAGTCGACCGCTGAAATAGATGTTTCTCAGGCCGCAGATCTTTTGCGTGGCGAACCCGGAACGTCTGTGACCATCACCGTACAACGAGATTATGACAAAGATGCTATTGCGTATACGATCACCCGGGCGATTATCACGGTCCCGGTTATTCCATATGCCGGGATTATTGAAGACAAAATCGGATATATTAAGTTAAATCAGTTTACTGAAGATGCAGGCATTGAAGTCGAACGCTCCCTGAGAAAATTACAGAGCCAGGGAGCTAAAGGCGTGGTCTTCGATCTGCGGGGGAACCCGGGTGGGCTCCTTGAACAGGCCGTATCGGTCGCCAGCAAGTTTTTAAAGGAAGACAGGCTGGTCGTATATACCAGGGGGCGGTACGCCTCTCAAGAGAAATCCTATCATGCCTCCAGTTCATTTAGAGTTGAAACCCTGCCGCTGGTGGTGCTGGTTGATCAATATAGCGCCAGCGCATCTGAAATTGTGGCCGGTGCCATCCAGGATTGGGATCGCGGTGTTGTGGTGGGCAAACCCACATTCGGTAAGGCGCTTGTGCAGCAGATTTTTCCTATGTCGGAAGGGACTGCACTCAAAATCACAACAGCGCGCTATTACACGCCCAGCGGTCGCCTGATTCAACGAATCGATCGAAATCGGAATATGACGAGGAATCAGGCCGCCGGTACGCCGGATCAACAGGACACGGAAGAGGACGACGGTGGTGAAGCCTATAAAACCGATGGAGGACGTACTGTCTACGGTGGGGGCGGCATTATGCCGGACTTTGAAATTTCCCTGCCCGAATATCCAAAACTGGCAGCGGCATTGTCCAAACAGAACATGTTTGTCAAATTTGCTTCCCAGTACACGATGAAGCATCCCGATATAGATCAGTGGTCATTCCAGGTGACAGATGCCATGGTCAACGAATTCAGGCGCTTTGTTCAGGATAAATCGTTTGAGTACACAACAGAAGCGGAACAGACGCTCATACAGCTTGAGGAGATCTTGCAGAAAAAGGACGCCGTCAATGATATTGCTGAAACGCTCATCACGCTGCGTGGACAACTGAAAAAGCGGCAGGATATGGATTATACAGCCGGCCGGGATCTGATCACCACACGAATTGGCGCGGAAATCAGCACCAAACTCTGGGGTAGCACGGGACGTTACGCTTACGGGGTAAAACACGATCCGCCGATTCGGGCGGCCGTGGATATCCTGCGAGACCAGGATCGATATCAGCAACAACTTGGTAAGGCAAATTGATCTGTTAAATATTTGCGCGAGGGTGGCGGAATTGGTAGACGCGCTGGATTTAGGATCCAGTGGGGCAACCCATGGGGGTTCGACTCCCCCCTCTCGCATCTGTTCATGAAAATAAAGGACGACATCAAGAATCAACATATATATCGTGTCGCTAAATTCCTAACGCTCGCCATAACTATATTTACATTAGGCCGTTATTCCGCATATGGCGACGCCCAGCGAATTGCCATGTCGCCCGACCAGATTCTTGTTGGAATCGGCATGGTCAAGGCCGTTACCGAAGAACTCAACAGGTCTATGGATCGGCTTGTCGATTTCGGTGAGCGCCGTGCGATCGGACAGCTTACCCCTTCAAGGGCGAAAGAGATGATTAAAACAGAACGGAATACCCAACTGAATCGGGTATCTGCTGTTGTAGCGGCCTCCCTAGGCCGGACTGCCCGGGGCAGCAACATTTTTACCGTACCCACCGACCAGTTGTCGGAAGATGTGCTGAACCGCATTGAATATGTTCAGACCAAATATCCAGCCCTGTTCAACCGGTTCCTGAATTGATGATTTTATCTTCGACTCAACGCGGTAAGCACACGGTACGCCGTGGGGCTCCTCAGGATATTTGCAACGACACATGACATCACCATATCACTATATCACCACATCACCACTTGATCTAAAACTCCCTTGACAAATCATACATAACTCCGCTTATTATCGGCATCGGTATAGTTAATAGAGCTGCTTCATCTGCGTATTTGGGAGGATGAATTTGAACTTTACGGTAAGTGAACCGAAACCCTGGAAACGCGTTTTAGATATAGAAGTGCCTTCGGCATCCATCCAGACCGAATTGGACGAAGCTTATGGGCGCTATCGTAAAGAGATGCGCATTCCGGGGTTTCGGCAGGGGAAAGTGCCTCTTAGTGTGCTGAAAGCCCGTTTTGGCAATGAAATTCGGGCAGAAGTGTTGGAGCGAAAAATACCTGAATATCTGAATCAAGCCCGTGAAGAAGCGAATATCGACCCGATCAGCCAGCCCGTTATAGAAGATATTAGTTTCGATGACGGTGAAGATCTGAAAGTGCGCGCCGTCCTGGAGGTGAAACCGCCGATTGAACTGAAGCAATATAAAGATCTAAGAGTCATCAGGAAGGTTGTCGAGGTGACGGATGAAAATACCGCCCGGAGCCTGGACGCGCTCCGGGAGCGTTATGCCAATGTCGTCCGGGTCGATGGAGTAGCAGAGCAGGATCATTTTCTGATGGCTGATCTACAGCATCTGGATAGCAGCGGTGTACCTATTATAGGTCGTAAAGAAGAAGGCCAGTTCTTTCAAATTGGAACCGAGCGCTTAGGAGAAGCGTTCGATAAGCAGCTTATCGGCGTCAAAGCAGATGAGGAACGGCGGGTAGATACCGTCTATCCAGATGATTATGCCGAAGAAGATTTGGCAGGGCAGCAAGTTCATTTTCTCGTAAAAGTTCGTGATGTACTGGAAAAACAATTGCCGATACTGGATGACGCTTTCGCCGTTGATGTCGGTGCCGAAGATCTGGACGACCTGAAGCAATCCATAAAAGAAGAAATGGAACAGGAGCCGGATAGGGAAATGCGTACCAAATTGCTGGAGCAGATCGTTGCCGACTATGATTTCGAAGTGCCGGAATCCATGTTGAAGACGTACCTGGATCAGTCCGTATCGGAAGCACGTAGTAGGGCGCAGGGTCAGGAAATTGACGAAGAGGCGATACGCCAGGAATATCGCCCCGCAGCCGTCGATCAAATTAAACGGTATTTGCTTTTAGACGCTATCGGCGACGAAGAGCAGATTGAAGTGACCAAAGAAGAGGTGGACGGACGTCTTGAGCGCATTGCTGAACGGGGCCAGATGCCGGTTGATCAAATCCGGCGCACCTTTCGGGATAATGGCCGCCTGGAACGGATCGAGTCTGACATTCGAGAAGAAAAAGTCGTTGAGTTTCTTGTACAACACGCCGATATCCAAGTGGAGTAGAAGGAGAACACATGTTAGTTCCGATGGTAATTGAGCAGACAGGACGCGGGGAGCGGGCGTATGATATATACTCCCTTCTTTTAAAAAATCGTATTATCTTTATCGGCATGCCGATCGACGATATTATCGCCAATCTGGTCATCGCCCAATTGCTTTACCTGCAATACGAAGACGCTGAAAAAGATATTAAGATATATATCAATAGTCCAGGCGGTAGCATTACGGCCGGATTGGCCATATACGATACCATGCAGTTCATCCAGCCGGACGTGGAGACGTATTGCATGGGGATGGCCGCCAGCATGGGGGCGTTCTTGTTGACCGCAGGAACCAAAGGAAAACGGTATGTTCTACCGTATTCTCGTATCATGATCCATCAACCCTCGGTTTCGCATATGGCCGGCACCGCTAAAGATATTGAGATTGAGGCGGAGGAAATGCTGCGCATAAAGCAGACCATGAATGAAATCCTGGCGCACCATATCGGCGTTTCTGTTGAAAAGATCGAGCAGGATACGGATCGGAATTACTGGATGTCCCCATTGCAGGCAGTCGAGTATGGCCTGGTAGACCATGTGGTTGATACCGATTCCTCAAAAGCCATCGCCGAATCTTTAATTGGGAATAGTGAATAAAGAATCATTGTGGAACAATGAAATAATGAAACAACAAATCATTCAAAATATACTTCGTCCTTTCGTCCTTTCGTCCTTTCGTAGCTTCGCCTTTTGCAAAGGCCTTCATCATGAAAAAACGATCACCGTCACGAGACCTGCGATGTTCGTTCTGTAATCGAAATGCGGGAGAAGTGGAACGGCTTATTACTGGCCCGAATGTCTATATCTGCAACGAATGCGTCTTGATGTGCAACGATATTCTGGCCGAAGAGATGACACGCAGCACACTGACGACGGTTGAAGATTTACCTACGCCGCCGGAAGTCAAAGAGGCGCTGGACGAATATGTCATTGGACAGGAGCAGGCGAAGAAAGTATTGGCCGTTGCGGTCTACAACCACTATAAGCGAATCCAGCACGGAACCATGCAGGATGAGGTGGAACTGGAAAAGAGCAATATTCTGCTGGTCGGTCCGACAGGCACCGGCAAAACGTTGCTGGCGCAAACGATGGCCAAAATGTTGCACGTGCCTTTCTGCATCGCGGATGCCACCGTTCTCACAGAAGCCGGATATGTGGGGGAAGATGTCGAGAGCGTATTGGTGCGCCTGTTGCAAGCAGCGGACTATGATGTAGCCAAAGCCGAAAACGGAATCATTTATATTGACGAAATTGATAAGGTAGCCCGGAAATCCGCCAACCCATCCATTACCCGTGATGTGTCCGGTGAAGGCGTGCAGCAGTCCCTGCTTAAAATGCTGGAAGGGACCATCGCCAACGTGCCACCCAAAGGTGGACGGAAACACCCCGAACAGAATTTCGTACAGATCGATACAAAAAACATCCTGTTTATCTGCGGCGGCGCGTTTGATGATCTTGATCGGGTGATCGAACGGCGTGTAGCTGAAGGTTCCATCGGCTTCGGCAGCATATCAAAAAATACCGGTGAGCGCAAAGTCGGCGATCTGCTGGCGTTGGTAGAGCCGGATGATCTGCTCCAATATGGGCTCATTCCGGAAATCATCGGCCGTCTGCCTGTGGTCGCCACGCTCGGAGAACTGGATGCCGAGGCGCTGATGAAAATTCTGCTCGAACCGAAAAACGCACTCATTAAACAATACCAGCGACTACTCGAAATGGAAAACGTCAAGCTGACTTTCCAGCCGGATGCGCTCGAGGCCGTGGTCGAATTGGCGATGACCAAGAAAACCGGCGCTCGCTCGCTACGAGCCATCCTCGAAGAAGTCATGCTGGAAGTCATGTTCCAGGCGCCCGTGCAAATCGGCCTTCAAGAGGTGGTTATTACAAAAGCTACCGTAAAGGAAAAGACCCTTCCCATATACGTCCAGGGAAAAGAAAGTAAACAAAGCGCCTGAAAGTTTCCCGTTTTGAAACCGATGGTCAAACTCCAAAATACCTGCCGTATCGGTTGCGTTATTGGAGTTTATTCTATTTAATGGACGTGATCTCTGTCTCCCTCAGCTCGAAGGCAATGTCTCCAAGAGGGCCAATTCACCAACTCACCAATTCATCTGTACGCGCACGGCGTGCCGTGCGCCTCTTAACCCACCAATTCAAACAATGATTACTCTTCAACGTGACGAACTTATTTCTTTTGACGATAAATTGCCGCTCATACCGCTTCGGGAAGTGGTGGTGTTCCCCTATATGGAATATCCGCTGATTATCGCGCGGGAAGCATCTGTTAAAGCCCTAGAAAAAGGGATTAGCGGAGAGCGCCTCCTCTTTCTGGCAGCACAACGCAATCCCGATATCGAGCAGCCCGAAAAAAAAGACATCCACAGGATAGGGATCGTAGCTCGTATTTTACAGGTGGTGAAACTGCCTAATGGGTTGATCCGTGTTCTGGTTGAAGGACTCGTGCGCGCCCGAATATCCCGCTATTTGTCGGTTGAGCCCTATATGCGTGTTAAGATTGCTATGGTGAAGGAGCCGGAACAACATATGGCTGAAGTGCATGCCCGGTTGCGTTCTGTTCTGGGCCAGTTTACCGAATACGTGAAGTTGAATCATCAGGTCCCGGACGAGATCCTGCTGTCGCTTCAAAATGTGGACGATCCGCAGCGGCTGGCCGATACCATGTCGGCGTTTATCCAGCAGACGCCGCAGATGAAGCAGCAGATTATCGAAGCGCCGTCTATCTCGGATCAACTCGATGAACTCGCCTCCATCCTGGCCATGGAACTGGAGATCCTGGAGATCAAAAACCAGCTCGACACGGAAGTACGGGATCGTATTCATAAATCGCAACGGGAGTTTTTCCTGCAGGAACAGATGAGGGTCATTAAGCAGGAACTCGGAGATATGGATGAGTTCCCGGACGAACTCGGTGACCTGGCTCGACAGGTCGCCGATACTAAAATGCCGAAGGACGTGCATGAAAAGGCCATGGGCGAGCTGGAGAAACTCCGGCAGATGCATCCCACCTCCCCGGAAGCGACGGTGATACGCAATTACCTGGATTGGTTGGTCGATGTTCCCTGGCGAAAACGTACACGCGACAATAAAGATATCGGACACGTCGAGTCGGTGCTGAATACCGATCATTTCGGACTGGAAAAACCCAAAGAACGTATCCTTGAATACCTGTCTGTCCTTCAATTGACAAAGACCTTAAAAGGCCCTATCCTGTGCCTGGTCGGCCCGCCCGGTGTCGGCAAGACATCGCTGGGCAAATCCATTGCGCGGGCTATGGGGCGTAAGTTTGTCCGTATGTCCCTCGGTGGCGTGCACGACGAAGCGGAGATCCGGGGACACCGCCGCACCTACATCGGCGCTATGCCCGGCCGTATCATACAGGCTATGAAACGGGCCGGAACAGTTAACCCGGTGATTCTGCTCGACGAGGTGGATAAGGTGGGACGAGATATGCGCGGCGATCCCGCCTCCGCGTTGCTGGAGGTGCTGGATTCGGAACAGAACAACGCGTTCAATGACCATTATCTTGAAGTGGACTACGACCTGTCTCGTGTCCTGTTCCTCACGACAGCCAATACGACGGATTCCATTCCGCCGGCCCTGCTTGATCGCATGGAGACCATCCCCCTCTCCGGCTATCTTGAACATCAAAAATTAGCTATTGCAGAGGGTTTTCTGGCGCCGAAACAAATCAAAGCCCACGGTTTGAAAAAAGGGCAGATGGCCTTCCGCAAAGAGACATTGATGTCTATCATTCGGGATTACACCAGGGAGGCAGGCGTACGTGGCCTTGAGCGTCAGATTGCAGCCGTTTGCCGGAAGGTCGCCCGTAAAGTCGTTCAGGGTAACACGAAGAAAAAGATGCAGGTGACTAAGACACAACTTCCGGATTATCTCGGTATACCCAAGTTTACCGATTCGGAAATCATGAAGCAGGATACGGTGGGTGTGGCTACTGGCCTGGCGTGGACGTCGGTAGGCGGTGATGTCCTGACCATTGAAGTCAGTATCCTGCATCGTCAGGGGGCAGGTAAATTGACACTGACCGGTCAACTCGGTGAGGTGATGCAGGAGTCAGCCCAGGCCGCGCTGGCCTATGCCCGCTCCCGCGCGGCATCGTTGGGTCTTGATTCCGATTTTTACAAGGACCTGGAGATCCATATCCATCTGCCCGAAGGCGCTATCCCCAAAGACGGCCCCTCCGCAGGAATCACGCTTGCTACCGCGCTCTGTTCCGCCCTGACCGGTACACCCGTGCGATGTGATATGGCCATGACAGGCGAAATCACCCTGCGTGGCCACGTCCTGCCCATTGGCGGCCTGACGGAAAAGCTACTCGCAGCGCGTCGCGCCGGTATTCATGAGGTGCTGATTCCCATGCGGAACGAAAAAGATCTGGCCGACGTTCCGGCTGAAGTGAAGGATAAAATAGACATCCGCATGGTGTCGTCTATGGATGAGGTCCTTAAACGAGCGATGGGCCTTACAGCTGCCGAAATAGACATCGCGGCGATTCTCCAGCATCAAAATGCTGCCCAGTCCGGAATGAAGCCGGTGTAGACTGTTGGAAGTGGTGATTTGGCGAGGTGGTGATTGAAAAGACACAATCATCCACCTCACCAAATTACCCAAAAGCACAGCAAGAAAAGCGTAGCGCGTTCATTACTTTCGATTGAGCATAGCGAGATCCACCATCAATTTTCTCCTCTCCCCTTCCCCAATCTCAATTCTCACCTCAATAGCATCCGCTGGCATAATTTCCATAAACTTATCGGCCCATTCGATCAGACAGACCTGATTGCTGTCAACATATTCATCGAAACCGATGTCCAGTACCGACTCCGGATCGTTAAGGCGATACAGGTCGAAGTGGGCGACAGGCAGACGGCCCTGGTATTCGTTGATGAGCGTAAAGGTAGGGCTGGTCACGGGCTCTTCAACGCCGAGGCCGCTGCAAAGGCCCTGGATGAAGCAGGTCTTGCCGGCGCCCAGATCACCGATGAGCAGGACGGTATCTCCCGGCTGAAGGCGTTCGCCGAGGGTGCGGCCGAGTTGTGTGGTTTCGGCCGCACTCGCCGTTTCGTAAACCCGGACGGAGGGGCTATTCGGCATGCTTGGGGTGCATGGTCAGGATCGGCAGAATCATCTCCTCCATCGAAATACCGCCATGTTGGAAACTGTTCTGATATTGCCGCTGATATTCGTGGAACTTGGTCGGATACACGAAATAGTAATCTTCTTTCGCAATGATGTAGTTGGTGCTTTGCGTATAGACCGGCAAGTGATATTCTTCAGGGTGATCGATTTTCATCGCGTGCCGCTTGTCACAGTTGATATGATCGCCGTACTTGTACCGCAGGTTGGTAGACGTCTCTCGGTCTCCGAACGCCTTGGTGCCCCGCATTCCCAGCACCGAACCGTGGTCGGATGTCAGCACAATGGTGCAGTTCTGCCGGGATAACGACCGGAAAATCTCGAACAGGGCCGAGTGCTGAAACCAGGATCGCGTCAATGATCTGAAGCCGGCCTCATCGGGCGCAATCTCCTGCAGAATCTCGCTCTCGGACCGCCCGTGCGCCAGGTTATCCACAAAGTTGAAGACCATCGAGGTCAGTGGCACATCATAGTAGGAGTTGATCTTTTTGGAGACCGTCCGCGCTTCTTCGACATCCAGTACTTTAACGTATTTGGGCTCCGGATCGAGTCGAATGCCCAGCCGATCGAGTTGCGCATCTATAAATTGTCGTTCATACCGGTTGCGGCTCGATTCATCCCGCGTGCTCTTCTGCCATAATTCCGGGTGGATCTTGGCGATTTCATCCGGATACAGACCGCTGAAAATAGCATTGCGGGAATAAGGCGTGGCTGTCGGCAGAATGGAAAAACCGTATTGCCGATTGATCGTAAAATATTCGGCAACCAACGGCTCGATCATCAGCCATTGGTCCAGCCGCATGCAGTCGATCACAATGAAGCACACCCGATGACTGTTGCTCAGATGAGGCGCCACACATTCACGAACGATGTCCACTGACATGAGGGGGCCGTCATCCTGGTGAACCCAGTCAAGGTAGTACTTCTCTACAAAGTCACCGAATTGTGCGTTGCATTCACGGTGCTGGTCATGCTGGGTCTGTTTCAAGCCCGCATCCCGATACCGGTCCATCTCCACGTCCCATTCCGAAAGCGTACGGTAGATGTCGATCCAGTCCTCCCATGACATGGGCTGGAACATGCGTGCCTGGATTTTGTTGAACTCGGTGATATAATCCCGGACCGCCCACCCTTCCTGGATTTTCTTGGCATCCAGAATCCGCTTGCAGGCGGACAGGATCTGCGTCGGATTCACAGGTTTGATCAGATAATCCGCGATGCTGTGACCGATGGCCTCGTCCATCACCCGCTCTTCTTCGTTCTTGGTAATCATCACCACCGGCAGATTCGGATGGATGTCTGAAATCCCTGCCAGCGTCGATAGACCATCCCGCCCGGGCATCATCTCATCCAGTAGAACAAGATCAAAATGCTCCTGCCGACACAGTTCTATCGCATCATCACCGTTGGACACAGGGGTGACATCGTAATGGCGTTCCGTCAAAAACATGATGTGCGGTCGCAACATATCGATTTCATCATCCACCCACATAATACGTTTGATATCTTCCGTATTTGTTCGTGTCACAGGCAACTCCTTTATAAAGCTACGAGACGAATCGTGGAGCGATCGCAATGTCCCTCAGGGACTTGCAACCTACGACTCAAGACGTTGTTTCGCGATTCGCAGCTTCGCAGGTTTCTACCCACCACTCACTGGCAACACAATCTCAAACGTCGTTCCTTCGCCCGGATGACTTTCACGTAATGTCAACCGGCCGCGATGGTATTCCTCGATGATCCTCTTGGCCAGACTGAGGCCCAGGCCCCACCCTCTTTGTTTGGTCGTAAATCCAGGGTCGAATACCTGTCTATGCGCGCCGTGAGGGATCCCTTTTCCATTGTCCTGAACCGTAACGGATATGGATTGGTTGTCCGTATTGGATCGGGCGCATACCTGAATCAGCCCATCGGAAGAATCAATGGCGTCCAGCGCGTTCTTGAGTAGATTCTCAATCACCCATTCCAGCAACTCCCGGTTTCCATCAACGAACAGAGGATGTTCAGGATCATACGAAGCCTGGATATCCAGTGACCTGGCACGCTTCGGCACACGTTTTTGGAAATAATCAATGCTGTCGGCGATGATGGATCGGATATCCTGACGGTGCAGATCAGGGACGGAACCGATCTGGCTGAATCGGGAAGCGATTTTGTTCAGCCGGGCAATATCGCCGTCCATGTCATCTATAATGTCGTCGATCTTACGTTGCTTCCCTCGCCGCTCCGCCCCTTCGGGATTAACTTCCATGCGGACCAGTTCGAGCCAGCCGGTGAGGGCCGACAGCGGGGTGCCGAATTGGTGAGCCGTCTCCTTGGCCATACCGATCCAGATGTTGCGTTGTTCCAGTTGCTTGATGTTGCGATAGATGAACAGACTCAGGAACACAAACAAGCCACCCAGACCGATTTCCACAAATGGCAGCCAGCGCATACGCCGGACCGCCGGTGTGTACTGGTAATGGAGCAGCATTCTCAGACCCGGGACCTGCAATTGTACCGGCACCGTTTCCGCATCCATCTCGGTAATCAGCAGCCTCACCTCCGCCATTACCATCGGATCATCAGGCTCATTGGGAATGCCGACTTCTTTCCAGACCAAAGGATTCCCTCGTTCATCCGTCACGACGATAGGGAAATTCATCTGCTGGATCTGATCAATCAACATACTGAGCTCGCTGCCGTCGGTCACCTCTTCCGATGCGGATTGGGTAATGAAATAAACACCTAAAGCCTGGATTAGTTCCCGTTGATTCTGTTCAAGATCCCGCACGGTAATCTGCGCGTGGAAAAGAAATGCCAGTGTCAATATAGCGCCAATGACGATAAATAGCCCCTTCAACGCGCTAAGACTACCGTGCATACGAAATTGCTGTTTTATGGAAATGATGCTCATAATTCACCAGCTCCGTAACCAATCGGCGCACCGTACGCCCTGCAATACCCAGCACTTCATCTGCCTGCTGCCTGCCGCTGCGATTCTGCCCAATTTGTTGACTTGTTGATTGAAATGCTTACTGCCTACCGCTTGCCGCCGCAAGCTGCTCCAATCTCTTTCAACCCGCCCATATATGGCTGCAATACCTCGGGAACACGGATCTTGCCTTCCGCTGTTTGATAATGTTCGATAACGGCGATCATCGTCCGCGCCATGCCCATACCCGATCCATTCAGAGTATGTACAAACCGGGCTTTGCCCTCCTTGGTACGGTATCGAATATGGGCGCGTCGTGCCTGGAAATCCACGAAATTGCTGCACGAAGAAACTTCCAGCCAACGCGCTACACCAGGTGACCAGGCTTCCAGATCGTAGCATTTTGCTGCCGCAAAACTTAAATCACCGGTAGCCAGCGTCAGCACACGATACGGGATATTCAGTATCTGAAGAACCTCCTCTGAGTCGTTGACCAACGTCTCCAGTTCATCATAAGAGGTCTCCGGCCGTACGAACTTTACCATCTCGACTTTGTCGAATTGATGGACGCGCATCAGTCCGCGGGTGTCCCGGCCGTACGAACCTGCTTCGCGACGGAAACATGGGCTATAGGCGGTATAATACACCGGCAGATCTTCTCCAGGAATTATTTCGTCCCTATGCATATTCGTGACAGGCACCTCCGCTGTTGGAATCAGAAACAGATCATCCAGATCGGTTCGGTACATGTCTTCTTCCATCTTAGGCAATTGCCCGGTACCGAACATGCTGGTCCGGTTCACAAGATATGGGGGTGCAATTTCCGTATAGCCGTGTTTTTCAATATGGAGATCCAGCATAAATTGAATCATCGCTCGTTGCAACTTGGCGCCCAGCCCCTTGAACAAAACGAAGTTGCTGCCTGATATTTTCCCGGCCCGCTGAAAATCGATGATGTCCAGTTGCTCACCGAGATCCCAATGAGGCTTACGCTCGAAATCAACCTCCTGGGTTGTTCCCCACCGGCGAACCTCCTCGTTATCGGATTCGTCCTTGCCCACCGGTACCGATTCATGTGGAATATTGGGAATACGGATCAAGAGGTCATGTAACTTCTCCTGCACCTCTGCAAGGTCCGCATCAAGCTGCTTGATCTTCGCGGATACCGCGCGCATCGCTTCGATGGTCGCCGTCGCATCTTCTTTGTTCCGCTTCATCTGCGCGATTTCTTCAGAGACCGTGTTACGCTGCTGCTTGAGCCCCTCGCTGTCACGTAATAATGCCCTTCGTCGTTCATCGAGCGCGATGAAATCATCAAGATCCATCTTCTCATTCTTGTCAGCGATAGCCTGACGTACCACTTCCAGATTCTCACGCACAAACCGCTGGTCTAACATATTTCCTCCAAAATGCAGCCCCAGATTTAAATTCCAAGCCCCGCCTACCGCCTACTGCCTCGTTCCAGAATCATCATACTCAGCGCTAAATTCTTCAACGCATCCCGGGCGCCGGAAAACGGTTTGACGTGCCGGTCACCAATGGCATCGAGAAAGCGGTCAATCGACAATTGAACCAGATCATCCAGAATAACCGTGTCTTTTCCGTAATGCATAAATGTACGATAGACGCCCTGATCGTCCGCTTTGCCTTCGTAGTCGACCAGAAAATCATTGACACCAAATTGCCGTCGCAAAACAGATTGTACATTTTTAGCCAGGACCACCTCTACCCGTGCTGAGCCGTATTTGAATCGGGCTACAGTCTGATTTTTCTGGATGATACAGGAAATACTTCCCAGGTCCAGGGAACCGTCCGGTATCCAGGCGATAAGCTGACTAAGGGCATGGGACGACATGTCCGCCCATATCCCTTCGAAGTCGTTGTGCTGGCCGCTGATGCCTTTCGACTCAAGAATGAAATACACCTTTTCGATCACATCCATCGCCCCGCGATGCGTTTTATAAAGCGCTTTGTACGCTTGTTGTACCGCTGTATATTGGGTATTGAGTCCAAAGACAGATTGTCCAGTCAGAGCAGGTGCCAGGGCGATACGTGTTTTCTCCAGCAACGATTCCAGCGTCGGATGGCTCGGGCCGGAGATATCTGAGGAGGGACAGGGCGTCAGGGCGAAGGATATGGCCTCCGCAGACATCCAGGTCACCGGCTTCTCACAATAGACATGCAGACCGGCTTGTAAGGCATCACGAATCTGATCAAGATGTGTTTCAGGTGGGCTACAGATGCTGACGATATCAAGCGTTTCCTGATCCAGCATGTCCCGGTAATCGGTATAGCTGCGTCCGCCGAAACCCATCAGATCATGTAATACACCGGTCGTATGAAGACAGGATTCACGCGAGGTCCCGGTAAAGGCCTCCACATCGCAACCCGCCAGTCCAAACCACTTGGCATGATGCTTACCAATCCCGCTCGCCCCTATGATGCCAACCTTCATAACCTACCGCCTTATCTCGTACCCGCACAGCGCACCGTGCCCCCTACAAATGCTCACCCACCTGCCGCTTCCCTACACCTCAAATCGCAACGCCTCCACCGGATCCAGACTGGCGGCACGGTTGGCAGGATACAGGCCGAACACAATGCCGATGCCTACGGAGACGACAACAGCTGCCAGGACCCAGAAAATGGGTAGAGAAAACGGTAGGTCGCCTAATTGGGTGATGGCATAGGCGAGTCCCAGGCCACCTATTATACCAATAATGCCTCCCAGACAAGTCAGGACGGCCGCCTCGACCAGAAATTGCAGCATGATCTCCCGCCTTGTGGCGCCCAACGCCTTACGAAGTCCAATTTCATGGGTACGTTCCGTCACAGAAACCAGCATAATGACCATGACGCCGATTCCCCCTACCATCAGGCCGATAGAGGCCATAACCACCAGCGCCAAACCGATAGGGCCGGTAATTCGTTCAACAAGTTCGAGCATCGCATCCGCTGTGGTCATGGAAAAATCGTCTTTCAGACCGGGCATCACCTTTCGGCGGGCGCGTAACAGGGCACGGGCATCATCCCGAACCTGATCAAGGTTATCCTGGCGGTCGATAATAAGCCGGAGAAACATCGGCTCCCTGCGCCCTTTAAAATCCCGGTGGTACGCGGTATGCGGTACGACGACAAAATTTTGAGCCAGGCTGCCGAACATGCGGGCAAATATACTTTCGTTCTCCGCAAACACACCGACAATCTGATATTCCTGATTCGAAATCCGTAAATGTTGTCCTATGGGATCTTCACCGGGAAAAAGATCCCGGGCAGGTTGGGCGCCTAATACGGCTACCGACCGCCGGTGGTCGACTTCAAAAGGCGAAAAAAACCGACCCTGATCAACGGCAATCTTGTTAAACGACGGGAAAAGGGTCGATGAACCCATCACCGTCATCAAACGCGCTTTTCGGTTTCGATGCCGCAACGGTTGACCCTGTTGATAAAATATATCCACACCGGTCACATGAGGTAACTGCCCCAGGGCGCGGGCATCTTCTGTCGTGAAGTCTTTACGTCCGGATTGTTCACGCCGGTTGCCCCCGGCCAAATCAAATTTGCTGATCTGCAGGATGACGGTTTCTCCCCCGGTTATTTCCTGCGTGATGCGATTACTGAGGCCCGAGAGAATGGAGACCATGCCCATTAGCGTAGTGACGGCCATGGCCACACCAAGCATGACCAGAATCGAACGCAATCGGTGCGTACAGACCACATTAAGCGCCAGTTTGACGCTTTCTATAAGCTTTGTTTGCGATTGATTCATTCGTGACGCAACGCCTCCACTGGATCAAGTTGGGCTGCACGACCGGCCGGATACAAACCGAAAAAAACGCCCACGGCAAACACGATCAGGAGCGCAACCAAGATCGACCAGCCTTGAATGGCATAGGGAAGCGGAGTAAAAGAAGCAATAAGATATGCAGCAAAAAAACCGAGCGCTATCCCGAACAGACCGCCTACCGTAGTCAGGGTCACCGATTCAACCAGAAATTGCGTCATGATATCTCGCCGTCTTGCCCCCAATGCCTTTCGAAGGCCGACCTCACGCGTACGTTCTGTGACCGCAACGAGCATGATATTCATGATGATGATGCCGCCGATGACCAGCGTAATGCTGACCAGGCCTATCGTGGCCGTAAAGATCCCCTGGCTGATGCTTTGCCAGAGTTTCATCAGAGTCTCAGAGGTCGAAAGATGAAAATCATCATCGTCACCGGGACGCAGTTTTCGACGCAACCGCATCAAAGCGCGGGTTTCTTCCAGAACTTCCGGCACGGTTTCAAGTGCGCCGGTCTTTACCTGCACACTGAGTGAACGTCGCGTACCGTAATGCTTCAAAAATGAAGAGACCGGAATGATCGTAAATACATTCTGGTTGGAACCGATGCCGCCGGTTTTCTCTTCAATAACCCCGACCACACGATAATGCCGTCCGCCGAATTTAATCCGTTTGTCGATCGGATCCTCCGATGGAAACAGCGTTTCAGCGATGTCCCACCCCAATACGCAGACCGCCCGGCGAAGCGTTACATCCACCGGCGCCAGATGCCGCCCTTGAGCCAGCGGCCAATTCCCCATAATCGGATATTCGCTGGTATGCCCCCGTATGCCTACATTTTCCACATATCGGTCGCCGTATACCACATGTTGCGTGGCGCTAATCGTCGCATTCACATAGAGAGCTTGTGGAATTTCTTGACTGATCGCCTCTGCGTCTTCCAGGGTAATGATCGGATACCGTAGCGATTTTAGAAACAAATCAAAATTTGTTAATATGCCGAGCTGATTCACCCGCTCCAGCGTAAACACATCCGTCCCTTCGGACACAATCTCATCCTGCACATACGTATTCATCCCGTCAATGATCGACACGACTGCGATAATCGCCATGATCGACACAATGACACACAGAATTGTCAAAAACGACCGCATCCTGTTGGCCCATAAGGCCATAAGCGCTACACGTATGCTTTCAAATACAGTATACATATTCAAAGTGATGAAAGATAACAAAGGGTAACGATCTCTTTATCTACACGCCGTCCGCCTTCTACCCTCTGCCATTTACCGTTTACCGCCTTTATCTTTCTCCACAAGCGTACTATCCTTAATCGTGCGCAACGTCTCAAACGGACCAATGATAATGTCGCTGTTTTCTTCAAGGCCGGACAGGATTTCAAAGTGTCGTTCACCGGTCAATCCTGTGGTTACGTGCCGGAAAAATGCCCGGTCCTCTTCAATGACAAAAATGCCCTCATGCGCCCGATTTCGCCGCCGGGTGGACGGATCATCGTCTCCATCGGCGTTCTTTTTTGCGTCTTCAGGCTCACGCACCGTCAAGGCCTGAATGGGAATAGACAGGACATCCCGGCGCGTACCCGTGATGATATCGGCTACGCAGGACAAACCAGGCCGTACATTCGGGATGGTATCCGTCAGAAGAATCACTACCTCGAAATTGACCGCCTGCTGGTTCGAACCGGTCTCGGTGATCGGACTGTTACCGATACGGTCGATCACGGCATGAAACACCGTATCCGGATAGGCGTCGACGATAATCTCCGCAGGTTGACCCACACGCAGGTTGACGACATCCGTTTCGTCTACTTCGACCCAGGCTTCCATATGATTCAGATCCGAAATCGTCATCAGCACGGTCCCTGGATTGTTGAACGTCCCGACAAACGCATTTTCACCTTCGTGGATATTGAGTTTGGTCACCACGCCGGAAATGTCGGCATGGACATTCACCTTGGTGAGATCATGTACGGCATTCTTGAGCTGGGCTTCCAGGCGGACGATCTCCTCTTTCGCCCCATTCGTCCGGGCAATTTCGACTTCATAGGCTGATCTGGCCCGTTGTACCAGATCCTCCGCGATCACATTCCGGTCGAACAGGGCCTTCTGACGTTCATATTCAATCTTCGCCTGCTGCTGGTTGGCTTCTGCTACGGCGATGTTGGTTTTAGCAGATCGAATACCGGCCTGAAACTGAGTGACCAGCGTTTGTGTTTGCGTCGGATCGATCCGGAACAACAACATACCTTCTTCCACCATGTCCCCTTCCCGCATCGGCAGGTGAATAACCTTCCCACTGATACTCGCGCTGACATCCACCTTGTGGGTCGTCTCGATTTTACCGGAAGCCGACACGCGCGCCACCAGGTCCCGGCGCACCACCGTCTGCGTGCGAACCGATACGGTCTCCTTTCGCTGGTATTTGATATTGGCATAAGCCAGAAGGCTGATGCCTGCCACGACCAGAATACCTATAATTAGTTTAGTACGGTTTGACATGAAATAATCCTTATGTACACACACGGCGTGCCGCATGCCCTACGTGCCCACCTGCACGATTGACTGATTGAAAACCTGCCCTCCCCCATAGCCTACCTGCCGTCTTCCTACATGCCTGGAATAATAGAACCAAATGTCATCACAAACGCCGTCTTGCCGGCGATCCAGAGCACCCACAGGCCGAAGAATACTTTAGTCGACCGCATGGTCGGCATATCATAGAGAATCCCGAAACCGATTGAAAGCAGACAGAGCCACCAACCGGTAAACACATCAATGCCATTCAGAACGACGTAAATGATGTTTTCCTCTTCGAGAAACGGTACGAGAACCCCTAAACTCAATGTGGACCCGACCTTTTGCGTGGAGTAGGTCATGAGGATGGTCACGCCAATGCCCAGGATGTTGATCAGACTGGCATGGGTCAAGACGCTCAGCGCGTGCTTAAACGACACATTACCACCGAAAACGGCCTGAAAAAGGGTGCGGAAGATGAGGGTCATGAGAAGCGACATAACAGGTACCATAATCCCCACTGCTACCATACCGATACCAATACCGACCGGGCCGGACATAATTGAGGAGACCTGGTCTATCTGCTCTTGAGTTACATCAGGATTCTGTTGCCGCATTTGTTCGATAGCCACTTTCTCATTCATCGGCGCCATTACCGGCACGGTGGCCATCGACAGCAGCACAACAACGATTATCGGCGGAATGAACGATGGGTGTTCCCGTAAACTCTGGAAGACCTGACCGGGTGAAAAAAAGATGTTGATTACCCTTTGCGGAAAGCCCATCGGCTCGTTCGTAGGTTCTGTAATCCCATTTTCAGACTCACTCATGACAGCCTCCTTTGAGGATAGCGAACATGATTCTCGGTCTCAATATTTCTTTCAATATTGTAATGCCGTTTAGGACCGTCCTATTGAGAATTCCTATTCTTTGTATAATAGGGTGTATATGGATGCACAGCAAGCAGAATCGCTCTATGATCAAAGACGCTGAAACAACCTGTATTTCGTCGACCGGAACCCGCCGTCCAATCCTGTAAACATCCATTCTGTAATTGGTAAGAGATGTGACCCGTTTGAATGGGCAGACACAATATATTGTGGTGTTCCAGCTTAAAACCCTACAAAATGCAGTATGTTGTGTGGCATCAGTATGAAAATAACGCTTGACAAAAAGGGGCGGTTTCCTATACTTAGGACAACTTTTCTGATTTCAAAAAAGGCAGGCAGGGAAACTACGAAACTACAAGTCTCGCAGCTTCGTAGCTTCGCTTATAGGAATCCAGGACTTGCAACAACAAAACCTGATCAAGATTCGCGCCACACAAGACGGGGTCAGTATCGTTTGTGATGCGCAGGCACCGTTGATCGACTTGTTGTCGGCATTGAATACACGGCTGCATTCCCATGCTCAGTTTTATAAAAATGCCGACCTGAAACTTAATCTCGGTTCCCGTGTATTACAGCCGGAAGAACTGATCTCCATACGGTCCATGCTGGAAGCATTCCAGCTGCGGTTGAGCAGTATTATTTGTGAAGAGCAGGCGTTGTTTGGACGATTTGAACAGGAATATGGTTGCCCGGTAGAAGTCATCCCGTCAGATCCGGTTAATGGCCGGCCGTCAGCAGAACGAGCAGGTGTGCCGGAACCATCTTCCGATACGCCCTCTTCGCCACGATCTGACGGCGGAAGCGAAGAAACCGTGATCGTGAGGCAGCCCTGCCGTTCGGGTATGTCCCTGTCATCGTCGGGGAATATCGTCATTCTCGGCAACGTGGATCCGGGGGCGGAAGTAAAGGCTGAGGGCGACGTCATCGTGATGGGGGTGCTCCGTGGTAATGCGCATGCAGGCGCCGCCGGCAATACGTCTGCTGTGATCATAGCGTTAACACTTGATCCCAATAGAATACGAATCGCCGATCGTTTGGCTCTACCGCCGGTGGACAAAGACCCGGGAGATCCGCCGCCTTCCGACAGCTCTCCTGAATTTGCATATATTGAAGGTAGTCAAATCATCATAGAACCGTACACAGGTAGCTTCCCGGTTGGTTGATGGTTTGTACTCGTTAGCTCGCGTAGGTGGGACGATGATACAGATCCGACCCTGGCAGAATAGAACCATATGGACACCGTACAAGAACGAAAGAGGCAGTGTAAGGTCAATGGATGCAGGGATTCGATAAAGACCAGTGGGTATTGTAATAAGCATTACATTCAGGTTCGACGTTATAAACGTCTGATGATCCATAGAGAATATGCGCCGCGAGGCCGGTACGCCATGTGCAAGGTCGATGGATGCGAGGGCAAGCACAGAGCGCATGGATATTGCGGTAAACACTCCCGTCATTTTCGCATGTTCGGTCGACTTACCCCGGAGCGCGAGCACCGTCCGCACTATTGTACCGTCCGCGGATGTGTCAGACTGCACCACAACAGGGGGAATGTCGATACCACTTCGAAAAACAGATGATGTCGGTATCTGATAAAGCAATCTCTTAAAAGCCGTGCGCCTAACTTACCACTTCACCACTTCACCATTTCACCGGATCGTCCCACCTTATCTCCTTTTTTATCTCCTCCTTCTTCTCTCATTAACGTCCCCTCTATCTACTGAAGCTCAAAGTGTGGGTCTGTACCGTACAGACGGGACAAGACTGGCCGGACACGGCCGTTTTGATGTACGCGGACAATATGGTGAAATACCTGCGCAACCTACTGAAGCAGAACGAGATTATGAATGGTGGACGCCCGGTAGGGTCGGGTTCTGGCAGTACCATTTAGAGGGTGGTTTTCAAGCAACATTTCGTGAAAGGATCACCACGCGTTTCACCCTGACAGCCCGATCTGTTAATGCAGACCGGGACTTTGTAGTCTGGGGTAATGAGGTGTCTGTAAATGCCCGCCTGAAGGAGGCAAGCATCCGACTGGATCGACTCGGTTTCGATCAACTGGCCCTCGTCGTTGGCCGTCAGCAGGCTGAGTATCCCTTGTTAACGATGTATGATTATGTCGGCGGACGCCTGATCTGGCAGATCTCGCCACAGCTTACGGCCGATTGGGGACAGTGGCAGGTATTCGAGGGAAGAAATATAGATCAACCAGGAAAATCGTCGGATGACATTGATCTCTGGGGACCGCAACTCCGCTGGAAAACCGCCTATATTCGGGGTCGCTTGTATGGCCTGATTAATTCAAAAGCCGGCGGTAGTGACGGCATCGGCAATAATGTTAAAATTATCGGTGGGTCCTCTTCGATGACATGGCATCGACTGACCCAGGCCGAATGGACCGGCGTCATACAACGTGGAGACACCTCGGTGCCGGTCACAGGACAGCGCCGAATACGTGCCTGGGCGGTCCGTAGCCGTATCCAGGTGCAGATGTCGGATCACCTGTCCATCGGGGGAGCCTACTGGGCCGGCTCTGGAGATCAACCCGGTACCCCGAATGTAGATGAAGGGTTTCAGCAATTCGGATATCGGAATACGTTGGAAAAGGCTACATTTTTTTATCGCCCCGGCCTGCGGAATCTAAGACGTCTATCCGCTCACCTGGAGGGACGCCTGCCCCGCTTGACAGGCCGACTCCACCTGGCACGAATTGGGGAAGGCACACCGGGACGTACTCTCGGTACGGAAATCGGATTGACTCTTGATTATGCCTATTCAAAACACGCCCACCTGAGATGGCAGTGGGGCATAACCACTAACGGCCAGCGTATGCAAATATTTGAACTCGTCTCCCACCTCGGTAACTAAGCCCTCCCTTTGTCACCCTGCCCAATTGACTGATTGACTGATTGACTGATGGCATGTGTCCTGCGGACACGTCGAGGTTGCCTGATGGTTGTCTGGTTTTGCTTTTCAATCACCAAATCACCAAATCACTAAATCACTTGGATCTCCCCCCGCCCGCCCGCACCTCCCTCATCCCCCAATGGCAGAGGGCAAAATCATATTTCACAGGATCATCAGGATCGTAGACGCCCAATGCCTTCGTCACATCTTCCGCCATTTTCCAATCCGCCTGCCGCCTTTTCGTTAACCCCAGCTTACGGGATATACGAGCCACGTGGGTATCTATAGGCATAATCAGTTTAGCCGGTGAAATGCCCTGCCAGTGGCCCAGGTCGATCAAATCATGACGGACCATCCAGCGCAGGTACAAATTCAACCGTTTACAGGCGCTGCCGGAGCGGGGGGAAGGTAAAAAATAGCGTACGCCCGCCTTCTGGGGAATGCGGTCATCCGGGTACAGCGGACAAGGGTAGTCAAGCAAGGTCTCCACAAAACGGATCAGCGCTGGTCCGGTATGGGAATCGGATGCATGATACCCGGCGGCAAAAAGGCCACCAAGGCTCCCATAGCCTCGCAGGGCCTGTTGCATAAGGGTTAAAAGCGCGACAATATCCTGACCGCGTGAAAAGCGATACACAAATGAATCAAAACGTCTACCATCTCGTTCGAAGTCAAAATGATAGATAAACTCATACGGCGCATGATCCATTAAAAGAAATAGATGTTCAACAGCGTCGACAATGCGTTCCACCCGTCCATAAGCCAGCACCGCTGCAATCAAGCCGGCCGTCTCCTGATCCGCCGGCTCAGAAAACCGACGGACTACCTCAAGCGGATCAGGAGATAACATGGATAGGTCGAAGGTATGATACAGTGCCTCCAACCGCTTGCATAACACACTATCATATGCCATCCGAAATATCCTTCATAATGTGTCCTTCACCTTCCGCCTCCCATTGACTGATTGACTGATGGCATGTGTCCTGCGGACACATGCGAGCCCTCCGGGGTTGACCGATTGTTTATCTGTTTCTGCTTTTCAATCACCCGATCACCAATTTCTTCCTGGCCGCCTGCCAATATTTACACCCATCCGTGATGTAGTTCGCAGTAGAGAACGGGCATTGGTGTATGTTGTCAGTATCTACCCGGTACGTAAAGCGGTGTAACTCCAGCCGGTAATTTACATCAACGTTTTGAAATATGCTATTCTATCTTGACATGAATATCTATTTTATATAGCATTCACTCGGGCACACCTGATTAGAAATAAATTCATTGTTTTTTGAAATTTGGAAGGAATCACAATGATAAAGGCGCTTATTGTCGATGATGAGGCGCTCTTGTGCGAATTATTTGATGGCATGTTGACCGAAATGGGATACGACATCGAAGTGGCGATGAGCGCAGATGAAGCACTGGAAACCCTTCGAAAAACGCAATTCGATGTGGTCCTGCTGGATTTGATGCTGGGTCCGGTAAGCGGGTTCACGGTGCTGGAGAAAATCCGCCAGATGTATTATCCACCGATGGTTCTGGTAATGACCGGTTACGGGTCAACGGATGTAGCTATAGAAGCGATGAAGCAGGGAGCCGCCGATTTTATTATGAAACCGGTGGAGCCGGATTTGCTCGATATTCGCATCCGTAAAGTGATGGATGAACGCCGTACCCAACGTCTGGCTATTACAGATGGGTTGACCGGTTTGTATAACCACCGTTATTTTGAAGAACGGCTCGATGAAGAGATCCACCGGTCACGCCGGTATGATCGACCCATGTCGTTTATTATGATAGACATTGATTTTTTTAAACAGTTCAACGATACTTGCGGCCATTTAAAAGGGGATGATGTCCTGAGGCAACTCTCTCACATATTACAGGATCATTCACGTGAGACAGACATTACCGCCCGGTATGGAGGCGAAGAGTTCGTCATGATCCTCCCGGAAACCAGTTTGGAAAGCTCCAGAATGCTTGGCGAACGAATCCGGCAAGCAGTAGACAAGGCGGTTTTCGAGGGAGAAGAGCGGGTTCCGGCAAAAAAAATCACCGTCAGTGTCGGAGTCAGTTGTCTGACAGATGATGAAGGCGGACATGATGCCCTGGATCGAGCGGACCGGGCTCTGTACAAATCGAAGCAGGCAGGCAAAAATCTTGTAACTGTGCTGACGAAAGAAGGCTTGTCGCAGGAGTGAAACCTGAAGAATTAACGAAGCGACTGGAAAAAAATAAATTCGATTCTGTTTATTTTTTTTCCGGAGATGAAAACTTCTTAAAAGAGGAAGCGATTCGGCAACTGACTGCTGCCATTATCGAACCCGGCACGGAAGAATTTTGCCTGGATAGTATGAATGGGGATAATACGGATGCTTCCACCGTTTTAACCCTTGCAGTCACCATACCGATGATGGCGGAACGACGCATCATCGTCGTGAGGGATTTCCACCGATTGCCTCAGAAAGACCGGGAAGTCGTTGCCGACTATGCCGAACATCCTTCCGCCAGCACCTGCCTCGTATTGGTCACCCCCAAAGTCGACCTCAAAACAAAATTATACAGTCGTTTGAGTAAGGCGGGCACATCGGTGGTCTTCTATGCCCTGTACCCTGAGCGTATTCCGGCGTGGTTGCAGCAGCATGTGCGCCCCTTTAAAAAACGGCTGTCCAATGAAGCCGGCCATCACCTTCAATCCATTGTGGGCACCGATTTAGGAGAATTGGCAAGCGAACTGGAAAAACTGGTCGTTTTCGTGGGAAACCGGCGCACCATTGAGACGGCGGATGTAGAAGCCATAATGGGCCCATCAAGGGCCGGTACGGTTTTTGACCTGGCACAAGCCATCGGAGAGAAAGACCTGACCCAGGCGCATAAAGCCTATAGGCGCGCCATGGACGCGGGAGAATCTCCCCTTGCCCTCGTGGCCATCCTGGTCCGCCACCTGAGTATTTTGTGGAAAATCCGTTTGATGAAGCGAGAACGGCAATCGGATGAAGAAATCAAAAGAACGTTAAAACTCGGCTGGGGATTTAATAAGTTTTTTGCACAATATGCGGCCCAGGCCGGATTGTTGACCGTCCGGGATCTCCATGGCGGATTTGAAGCATTATATCAGGCAGATATGTCGCTGAAAACCAGCACCCTTTCGCCTCATCTGATTATGAAGAAACTGCTGTATCATCTGTGTGTCGGATGAGGGATGCTATGATCAAAGACGAAGGAATTGTTATCCGCGAACACCGCAATGCTTTCGATGTCGAAACGGACACAGGCGTTGTGGTCTGCACCTTGCGAAGCAAGTTGAGAAAAGCCCTGGTCTATCCCGAAAGGGACCACCGATATCATACCGTCGAAAATGTGGGTCAAATCCGGGTGATAAACCCTGTGACCATTGGAGATCAGGTACGTATCAGTAAACAGGAAAATGATAATACAGGGGCTATCGAAGAGGTGCTGCCACGCCGGTCTAAATTATCACGCAAGGCACCGGGACGCCGGCGGGTGGAACAGATCATGATCGCCAATGCGGATTATCTGATCATCGTCCTGGCAGTAAAAAATCCCGTGCCCAACATCCGCCTGTTGAATCGACTGCTTGTGGCTGCGGAGGCTGGAACCCTGACGCCGATCATCTGCCTGAACAAAATGGATCTCTGGACCTCAGAGAGTCCGGATTTTCAAGAGACCTATAAACAGGTCGGCTACCGAATTATCCCAACGAGCGCTCTGACAGGGCTGGGTATCGACGAGCTTCGTAACGTCCTGTCTCGGAAGATATCTGCCATTGCCGGCCCTTCAGGGGTAGGCAAAACGTCTTTATTAAACGCGCTGCAACCCGGCCTTGGCCTCAAAGTACGAGAAGTCAACCGGTCTACAGGCCAAGGTCGTCACACCACATCCTACCTGGCAGGGCATAAGTTAGATGTAGGCGGCCTGGTTATTGATACACCCGGCATCCGTGAATTCAGCCTGTGGGATATCACGCCCGAAGAGTTACCGGGCATGTTTCCCGACCTGTCGAAACATATCCATACCTGTAAATTTCATGATTGCGCCCATATACATGAGCCGGGCTGCGGCATAAAACAGGCCGTAGAAGAGGGCCTCATATCACATGGTCGCTATGACAATTTCGTGGCGCTCTATGAGGAACTGAAGGGGAATTGGTGAGTTGGTGAAATGGTGAAGTGTAAACGCACCATTTTCTAGAAACCAATATTTTGATTTCGATCTTCCTGAATACCGGCGAATATGCACAGTGTATCTAACTTCAAATCCATCTCCCGGCCGGTCTTAGGCTCGTCAACGCGAAGAACCACGTTCAGATGGTTAGGCATGTGGGTCTCATCAAAGCCGATCAGATCGCCGATCTCTTCTTCTCCGATCTTTACCCTGTCCCCACTGACCAGCAGGCCCGTTTCTCCCATTTCAATGAACCCAAGATAAGCTACGCGATTGATCGTATCACCAGGTTGAGCGTTTTTTTCATCGGTGAGGATCAGTTCAAGGACTTCGCCGCGCCGTACAGCCCGGGATAAGTGGGGGATTAATGTTAAATCCCGGTCTGTTACCTGCCAGTCCAATATAGCAAATAGCCGTCCGGCCAGCTCTGTTTTCTGATAGTAGTGGTCGCGTGTCACACGTTTTTGTTCATGTGGATCAGACATGGCAAGTCCTTCTAATGAATGATTGTTGAATTATGAACCGCGCAGCGCTCGCTGGAACCCGGAGGGATCAGCAATTATAATTGAAAAGGCTATCATTTTCAACGAGTTATTAAGATCTTTCAATCACAATTCACAACAATCAAAATCAGGATCATTTTCTGCTGAATCCAGCGAGCACAGCACCAATCTCATCCTGGGCGCGTCGAGCTGTCGCTGATGATCCAACGTAGTTATTCATCATAATCGAAAAAACGAGCGGCTCGCCGTCCTGCGTATATACAAACCCGCTCAGACAACTGGCGCCCGATAGCGTCCCTGTTTTTGCCCGCAATATGCCTTCTGCCTCAGTACCCTTCATGCGATTTTTCAGCGTGCCGTCCATTCCGGCGATCGGTAGGGCTTCCATCAGCGACGTTCTGAGCGTCGTGTCTTGATAAGCGGCCGCAAGCAGTGCAATCGTTTGATCGGGGGTGACCAGATTATAAAAGGACAGTCCTGATCCATCGGCAAATCGGTAGGATAACGTATCCAGGCCGACATATTCAGTTAAAACTTGCCGAACAGCGCGCAAACCACCCCGGGTCGTCCCTGTCTCACCCGATCGATGCTGTCCCATAGTTTTGATGAGGAGCTCCGCCGACAGATTATCACTGTCTTTCAACATTTTCGTGACCGTTGTCGTTAACGGTTCCGACTCATGTGTGGCAAGCGCCCTCGCTCGGTAGGGCGTTTTGCCGCGACGCACTCTCCCGGTGACGTACACCCCTCGGGCATGCAGTTGCTCTTTGAGCAATCGGGCGGCGTATAAACCCGGTTCTTCTACGGTTCGGATAAAGAGGCGTTCACCGGCGCCAAGGGGAAGAGCGCCGGTAATGGTGATGATGTTGCGTCGCGCCTGCCAGTGGCGTTGTACGCGTAGCGGCGCAATGGACTCCGCGCCTGCCGACATCGTGGTGGCCTTTACATCAAAGGTCAAATACGCCGTCGAAGGAGAAATACGTACCGCAACCGGTGCGCCGACCGCATCTCCCGGCATGATTTTCACCTGTACGCAGTTGCTGTTGATCGTCATCGCGCTGAGTTGGGCGGAATAGCCGTATTGCACATCATCCCACATCCAGCCCTCACCGAGGGGCACGGTATCGAAGTACGAATCGTCAAGGATCACATCTCCCGCGATCACAACCGGATGGAATGCGGCGATGGTCCCGGCCAGGCGATTCAGGTCATCCGTGCTAAAGAACGGATCTCCCCGACCGTAAATATAGAGATTGGTAGACAGCGTATCTCCCCGGATACCGAGGTCAGGATCTGCAAAGATCGTCGTAAGGAATCGGTAATCCGGTCCCAGAATACGCAAGGCGCTGACGGCGGTAAACAATTTTGTATTGGACGCCGGATGAAAAAGACCGGCCGACCGATGGGCGAAGAGCGTATCGCCCGTATCCAGAGAGACGACTTTAAGACCGATTGTCATAGGACGCAGCGTCGGCTGATTGAGGATAGCCTGGAGACTACGTTGCAAACGCGGCTCAAAACGCTTATCCGGATTACGTGACCTGCTCGGACCGCCACAAGCGTAGAAGCATACCGTCATGCTTAACAGGAATAAAAGGATATCATGAGATCGGTTCATAGGCCGTCATACCCCCAGCATCTTGTCCAGAACACGCGCCACATCATCATACCGGGCCGGCAACTCTATGGGCTGATGGTTATACCGGGCCGTTACCTCTTCTAGTCGGCCTTCGTGATAGCCTACCTTGAAGTCGGTGAATTTCAGGCCGTTGGCTGTGGAAATAATGATTACCCGGTCCTTCTGTTGAATTTCGCCCCGTTTGGCCATCTTAAACAGAGCGGCCAGCGCCACGCCCGTATGCGGACAGTTGTACAGGCCGGTCAGGTCGCCCCGGGCAGCCGCATTGGCGATTTCATCTTCTGTGGCCTGTTCGACGGTGCCGTTGAATGCTTTTAAAACGCGAATCGCCCGTTGGATGCTGACGGGATTGCCGATCTGTATGGCGCTGGCTACGGTCTTTTGAGCAGATATGGGTTCATATTCCGTAAAACCGGTCAGATAGCTTTGATACAGCGGGTTCGCTCTGGCGGCCTGGGCACAGACAATGCGGGGCCGTTTGTTGATCAGGCCGAGTTCTTCCATCATAAGGAAGCCCTTACCCAGCGCAGACACATTACCCAGATTGCCGCCGGGGACAATAATGACTTCCGGTACCTCCCAATCAAACTGCTGAACAATTTCCATGCTGATGGTCTTCTGGCCTTCTATGCGTAATGAATTCATGGAATTAGCCAGATAAATATGTTCATTCTCCGCGACCTGTTGTACGATTTTCATGCAGCCATCGAAATCGGTGTCGAGAGACAGGGTCAGCGCGCCGTTGGATATGGGCTGAATAAGTTGCGTGATGGATACTTTATCTTTAGGAAGAAACACAATGGCCGGAAGGCCGATATAAGCGCAATAAGCGGCCAGAGATGCCGACGTATCGCCTGTAGACGCACAGGCAATCCCCCGGATATCTCTGCCCTCTTTGATCATTTGATTGACCATCGAAACCAGAACGGTCATCCCCAGATCTTTAAATGATCCGGTATGATTGTTACCGCTCTGCTTGATCCACAGATCCTCCAGGCCGATCTCTTTTCCTAATCTTTCCGCCCAGAACAGGTTGCTGCCTCCTTCATAGATGGAGACGATGTTGTCATCATCGACCGCCGGACAGACCCACTCTTTCTTGCCCCATACTGAACTGCCGTACGGATATTCGTTCCGTTTATACCGGTCGTCGAACAGACGCATCCAGGCGGCGGCGCTGCGGGTCTTCAATTGGTCCATATCGTGAACAACCTCCAGCAGACCACCGCAAGAATGGCAGCGATACACCACTTCGTTCAGCCGATATGTTTCATCGCAGCCGCTTATACATCGAAACCGGGCCCGATATTCCATGATGTTCTTTCTCCTGGGGTTTCACGCTTGTTTTTGGATCGATTTCATTATTTTGTTATTTTTTTTAATAATCTATTGACAATTCATCCGGATCGCTATATAATGTCGATTCGCTCATTCAAAATGCGTAGCCTATATCACTTGAATCCTGCCTGTTTCGACGCACTTAACATTAGTTGGAACGGTATAGGTTGTCAACAAAGTTTTTCGGTATATATCCGCCGATTACGGCCTTTTGATGTTTCAAATGAGTGAAATGTGATGCAGATCACAAAATAATGCAATTTGTTTCAGTATGAAGCATGAAATTTATTTCGTACCTTCGTACCTGGCAGACGATTTTTGAAAGACAGCGATGGGAAAAAACAAATAAATGGCAGGACGTGTTTTTCTAAGAACCGCATGGACTTTCAAACGATAAACTTTGAAAATTATATAATGTGTTTATAAATTGGCACGTTGTTTGCGACAAGAATGCCGGTAACAAGTATTGTTCAACAGGTACGCCCTACTGTAGACCGGTATGGTACCATTCTTTTTGATTGATAATCTGTAAGGTTTAATCAAGATGTGTTGTCGGCCATCTATTCGCAATTAGGTGTCCGACAGTTAATTGTGTGTTAAGTAACGTAATAATTAATTTAATCAATTCAGGCCCCACTGTTGTTACGATAGAAAGGAGGTGAGCTGGAATACGTTTTTGAACGATTAATTCATAATGGTAAATATGACGACACAGTCAGCAAGCGGGGCTCGCTGACAGTCACTTTTAGAAGGGTGTCTGACTGCAAAGAGGAGTAAATCGAATGTCTATCACAATCGCACGGGCCTTACGCGTTGCATTCGTTTTCGCGTTAGTGCTCAGTGTCTCGACAAGCACATTAGCCCAGACGGTTGGAAAAATTTCCGGCGTCGTGGTTGATAAAGCTACTCGGGAGCCGTTGCCGGCCGCCAGTGTCCGTGTTGAAGGGACAGTGATGGGTGCGATGGCAAATGAGAACGGCGAGTACTTCATATTGAATGTACCGCCTGGTGACTACACACTCGTGGTTAACGTGATCGGTTTTGTTCCCTTGCGTGTTATTGAAGCCAAGGTAAATGCCGATGTAACCACGAATTTGGATTTTGAACTGGAATCCACGATTCTTGAGGCCGCCGACGCTGTTGAGGTGATCGCTGTGCGTCCGTTGGTGGAGAAGAGTCTGACCTCCAGCCGGACTATTGTGGATACCGAAGAAATCATTTCCATGCCAGTAATCAGCATCGCTGAAATTGTGTTGACGACGGCGGGTAGTTTTGCCGGTAATCTGCGCGGTGGCCAGGCGTCGCATCAACAGACCACTATCGACGGCTCTGTTGTTACCTCCCAGATTGGCAATACGGGCCAGGCGTTTACCGTCAACCCGTTTATGATTCAGGAACTGGAAGTTAAGACCGGTACGTTTAACGCTGAATATGTGAACGCCCTGTCCGGCATCGTCTCTGTCGTGACCAAGGACGGCGGTTCGAAATTCAGCGGAAACATGGAGTTCCGTACGCTCGGTCAGAAAGGGCTCAACTGGACTAAGCCGCCAGATCTAGATCTGGCAGATGCCCTCAAGGCCGGTGAGATCAATGCCAGCGATATGCGGGCCCTGATAAACGGCGCCATAACGGCGACGAACGATTTCAACAACGACGCTGCGCGGTTGGAAGATGGTCTGAGCATGAAATTTCCCTTCGACGTTGCGCTGGATACATCGGGCGCGGAGTCCGGTTGGACGGCGAAGTTCAGCCGCTCAAATTATTATTGGGACTATGACCGGATTATTCCGGAATCCGATGCCGCCGCCTGGTCGTATCTGACCGAAGGCCGCGCGGTCGCTACGCAGAACAGCGGGGGAGTAGATCGCTCATGGCATCCCGATAAGTACAATCAGTTCGCCGTTAACAACCGGACGGAAAAACGCCCGTCCCAGATTGACTGGGGTATGGGTGGTGCGCTCGGCAGCAAGTTGAACTGGTTCGCTTCGGGTCGTTTTCAAGAAAGCTGGGGTCGTAACCCGGACAATTACAACCGCTTGATCAACGTCTTCGGTAAGATGACATACCGACCGCGTTCCAGCATGAAGTTAACTTTTTCCGGTCTGATTCAGGATAATGGTTACTTCAGCAAGAAGGGCAACCGTAACGGAGGATATTCTACTAAGTATATCCAGGAAGCCAACAACCAGTCCTACAACGGTCAGTTGCACTTCAACGCATCTTTTTCGCATACCATCAGCCCGAGCACATTCTACGAGATTCGCGTGAGCCATCTGCGCGAGCACAGCGAAAGGTATAATCCCAAGTATGGCAAGTCTCCGTTGCCGGATCGTAACCAGGTGGTTAATTCCGTCGGTTATATACCGCTCGAAGCGAGCGGTCGGCCGAATGTTGGGTACCGGGTTTACGGGGATATTGCCTATTCGGATGTCGCTGCCGGTAACTATTACGACGCTCGCCCGTTCAAAACGGACATCAGTTTAGCCATGACCAGCCAGGTCAACTCGAACCATCAGGTCAAGGCCGGTGTAGGTATAAACCTGAATGATTATCACCACAGTCAACGCGGTGTTGCCCAGGGTAATGGCCCTGCGTTGTTCAACGACTTCAATGCGATTGCGAGCGATAATCTTGAAGTGCTGTCCGGATATGAATACCACGTATATCCGAGTGAGTGGTTTCTGTATGCTCAGGATCGTATCGAATACGGCAGCTTGGTTGTGAACGCTGGCGTGCGTATGGACATTTTAAATGCCAACGCCAATGCCGTAAATATGTTCAAACCGCGTCCGGGCCCATCGGCTGCGGATGATGATCCTCAGTTTCGGACCGAACAGCCGTCCATCAAGACAGCTGTGGCGCCGCGGATTGGTATCTCCCATCCGATTACGGATAAAGCCGCTTTGCACTATTCTTACGGTATCTTCAACCAGCGTCCGACGTTGAATAGTCTGTTCACCGGCCTGGTCCAGAGCTATCCGTTCGAACGTAATCATGGCAACCCTGACCTGCCCTATCAGAAGTCCACGAACTATGAAATGGGTCTTCAGGCTGAAATCACCGAAGGCTACTATATTGACGTCACGGGGTATTTCCGCGATGTGAATTCTCTGCCGCTGTCCTGGATAATTCAGCCCGAAGCAGGATTTATCGGTGGCTCCCAGCGTGAAATGGCGATTCTACTGCCCACTTTCGCCTCGGATGCCCGCGGTTTCGAGGTGTCGTTCCGTCGTCAAATGGCGAATCGCTTCTCAATTCGTGCCAACTACACGATTTCGTTTGCGACCAACCTGACGACCACGGGCAGGCAGCCAACGGTCGTTACCTATCATGAGTTGCTTGAAGGTACGCCCAGCCCCCCCGGATTTGTCAAACGGGCCACTGCGACCGACCGTCGTCATCGTCTTGTGACGAACCTCCTGGTCGAACTGCCTTTCGGGATCAGCGCTTCGTTCCTGACAAAAGCGTCGAGCGGTAATGAGTTCCGTACTAAGGACGAGACTGCCGTCGATCCGCTTGAATTGTTGGCTACCTCCCGTCGCGCACCATGGACGTACACTACCGACATGTATGCGCAGAAGGTGTTCAACCTGGGTGGAACGCGTTTTGGCGTGTTCTCTCAGATTAATAACATCTTCAACCGTACCAATATTTACTCAATCGGTAGCAGCCCGCAGTCTGATCGCTTTATACGCCGGGGCGATCCCGTCGGTTTTATCGGCGGTCCGATTGGTGGTATCGGCACGCAGGGTTCGTTCCCGCGTGACATATGGCTCGGTTTCAACCTGTCATGGTAAGAATGTAAATTCCTGTCAGGCAGACAGCGTGTCTGCCTGACAGGAGCAATTTTCGTTGGGTGTAGTCCTGTAGCAAGGCTACGTTAAAGGAGGATCGTTTTGATGAAATGGCGTCGATATATAGTAACCGGCGCAGTCGTTTTGGCGACAGTGGCGACGTTGGGAGCAGCACAGTATCTCACAGCGTTGTCGCGCGATCCGGACAAAGAGGCTGCATTACGTCGTGCTCAAAATGGCGGCGCAGTGGCCAAAATGACTGCAACTCTCCAGGGATCCAATATCCCTAATGAGCTGGCTGTCGGTGAAAAGCAGCAACCGTTCGTAGGCGGCCAGAAATACATGGCCATCATGAACTCGGAGCTGACCGACAACTACACCGAGAAGGGTTGGCGTGGAGCCGGCCGTTCGATGAGTCCCGGTATGGGCATGCCTTCGTATACGGTGCCCTCCGGTGGTTTTGATTCCCCACTGTGGGCGTCCGGTATGGGCATTACGGCCTATCTACCGATAGCAGCAGCAGCGGCGCCCGGCGCCTTTGCTGAAGGCGCGTTCGTAGGGACCAACAATGTGTACCGTAATCCGCCGCATACCGCCACCTCAGGCCCGTTCGGTTACTGGTCGGATCAGGGTGGTGTTGGCAGTGCTGGTTTCAGCGCCGCAAATACTGGTCCCGGCAAATACCGTGAACCGTTTATTACGGAGACGGAATACTATAACAATGTAGGTATTGATGTTAAACGTCAGTCGTACAGCTTCAGTTACGGGTACAACCATACCAACGATTTCATCCTGCTGCGCCATGTCTTGAATACGACAGGCAATGTGGATGTGGATCGTGACGGAGTGTTCGAAGAATCGGGTGTCACCGTGAAGAATTTCTTCATGGTGTTCAACTATGACTTCGACATCCCAACGGGTCTGGATCCGAACTCGAACAGCATTAACGAGAACCAGGGCGGCGACGACAAGACGCCGACCGGTATGTTCCTTGAGTTCATGCCCCGCTCGGTACCGTCCGATCTTCGGAACTCGGGTCGTAATGCAGCACCCTTCGGACCTCGTACCTATACGGGTTTTGCCACCATGTTCGATGAAGATAATCCGGGACTTTCCGGTGTGGACGATTACATCTGGTCGAATATCCGCCAGAACTTCAACCCGCTGCATATGGGTGAAGGTTCCATCATGGTACTCGAGGGCGACGGTACAGGTCCCACCGGTGATCTAAATGCCGTAGCCAAACTCGATATGTATGACGCACCATCCGTGGGTCTGTTCCAGGCGCATAGCTGGTGGGAATCTGACTGGCGCGGCGTCTTCAACTGGTACGCTATGTCCGCGTCCAAGTATCTGAAATCCTATCCGGGCGATCCAGCCGTTGGAACGGCACCTTCGCAGCCCCTCGATTTCAGCCCGAATCCGGATATGTTCACCGGCGGTGCTTTATTGGAGCAGGATACGGATATCAGCACCTGGACCGCAAAGACTGCACCAGGTCAGCCCAATGCAGGTCTTGGTCTGCTCTGGGGCGATCCGCGTAACACGACGCAGGCCGGAAATCCCGGTGTTGCATCAGGCCACGTGGCTAAAGGTCGTTATGACACCATCAGCCTGTTCCAACTGGATGGCGTGATGGACGCTGTCGTGCCCGATCCGTACACGGGTAGCGATCGTAAGGAAATCACCTCGACCACCGGTTGCGACCGGAACATGATCGGTTGGGGACCTTACACCTTGGCTCCCGGCGAGGATATCACCATCTGGGAAGTCGATATGGTGGGTGCCGGTAAAGATGGTATCTATGATGTATATATACGTGCACTCGACGTATGGATGCAGCGTAAGTACAATTCGGCCAATGATACGTATTACTGGGATGGTTCCAACGACCGCACGATCCCCACGTATAGTGCCACCGGTGCCATAACTGGTACTGAGACTGTTAACCTCGGTCGCACCGCTGACAGCGGCGCGCTGTTCCACCCGCCACCGGCGCCGACTCTGTCCGTCTTCGAGACGAACAACGGTACGATCGCTATAGCGTGGGAAAACAATGCGGAGACCGGGAATGATCCGGGTACCGGTGCTGTTGATTTTTCAAAATACCGGTTATATCGATCCTCCGGTTTCATCGATCAGTTCCCGACCGCCACGGTATCTCATCCGGTAGGTTACAACAGTACGGTCATCCCGCCGAACATGGGCCTCACCGCGGGCGCAACCCCTGTTACGGACGTGAGCGATCCAACCTCTGCTGCGGTGGAAGCTTCTCATCCGCACGCTCGGTTCATCCAGGAAGGGCTCGTCATAGGGGCCGACTTTAACATCGGTGCTGTGTTCCCCTTTGTCACGGGTGATGTGAACAAGTTTGCGCCTCCTAGCTTTGCCGGTCCGTATGTACAGATCGCCGAATTCGGAGGCGGTGGTGGGGATAAAACGAATGTGTTTGCCCCACCCACCGAGGTGACGTATGCTAATCCCCTTGACGGTACAGACCGGATTCCTGGTTTCACGGATGACACGATCAAAACCATCCCAACTTCCAGTCAGGTCGTTACCGCCAACAACACTCAGCTTGCAACCACTGCGTTTGGGGTTAGTTCTTTCCCAACACGCTACGCTGCCAGCGTTGGTTCCGGTGCGGGTGCGATCACCAGTATCGAGAATATTTTGGTGGATACGCGGCTGGTCGGGAAATCGGGTTATATCTTCGAAGATCGTACGCCGCTGATTGGTTTCAGCTACTGGTACTACCTAGCTTCCGTGGATAACGAAAGCGCGACCCAGAGGGACTTCGACAGCATCTTGCAGGATCCGACCGGCTCGACGAAGACGGTGATCAACCGCACCATCGAGGGGCTGGAAAGTTTCTACACGATGAACAGCAACAATACGGACGGTCGGTGGCACGGGACCTTCCCGTTCCGCGGGCGGACCGTTGGGCCGCAGGTGCCGGGTCAGGAAGTGATTCCGACAACGGTCGTGCGTAATTCGGTAGCGGGCGGAGTCGCGGAATTCCTTTCTAAGGTAACCGTCGCCCCGAACCCCTTTGACTTTCAGGCGGGTTGGGATCTGGCGACGCAGTCGCAGTCCGTTAAGTTCTTCAATATGCCAGTACCTGCCCGTCTCACGATTTTCGATGCGGCGGGATTGCTGGTCCAACAGTTTGATGTCCCCTCTGATGAAACGATAACGGTCGGCGGGGTGACCAGCTGGAATCTGAGGAATCTTAGTAACGTGCCTGTTTCCGGCGGTCTCTATATTTGTGTGATCGAAGCGGAAATTGGTGGGAAAAAATTCGCCAAGACATTGAAGCTTTATATACGGCGGTAAATTGAAACCCATCCCTGCACACGGCATTTGTGCCGTGTGCAGGGCGGGTTACATGCAGGGAGGTTGATCTAATGAAATCATTTTTACGATGGAGTGTCATAGCCGGACTGCTGGTTGCATTTGCAGTCCCGGTGCACGCCGTCGAGAAACGTGGGACCGCCGCGGCAAAGTTCCTTACACTGGATTCTAATGCACGCATTGCCGGGCTCGCGTCTTCTGCATCATCTTATACGGACCTAGGCGCTTTCTCCGCTTTGACAAACCATGCAGGTATGGTTTTCGTTGAGGGGAATGGCGCTGTCGGGGTCTCGTATACCAAATACTTCGCTGAAATGACACTGTTCAGCGCAGGGTTGGTGTGGAACCTTGGCGAAAACGGTGCCGTAGGTATTGGGATACAGTCCCTAATGTCCGGCGATATCCCGTTCACTACGTCGACAGATCCAACGCATTTGTTCGCAACGGCAGGCAAGAATTTCTCGGTGACCGGTATGGCTATCGGACCCAGCTATGCACGTCGTCTGACGGATTCCTTCAGCGTCGGCGGCAGCGTTAAGTTTGTGTCGGAAGGTACAAGCGGCACAACCACTGATAGAAACGTGACCACGGTCGCTTTTGATGCTGGTACCATTTATACCACAGATTGGCATAAGTTCCGTATCGGCGCCACGTTCCAGAATTTTGGACCTGACATGCAGTTCGTTTTAGATTCCAACGCCAAGCAGACCCTTCCGACGACGTTCCGGATCGGGTTTGCAGGTGAGCCGGCTACGCTGCCGGTCGGAAGTATTATGGTCAGTGCCGAAATCTGGAAGCTCCGTGAGTTCGATTCCGTGCTGAACTTCGGCGTCGAATATTGGCTTAATGACTATGTTGCGAGTCGTGTAGGCTGGAAAGCCGGTTACAGCGGCGGCGAAGATGAAGGGCTCTCCGCCGGCGCCGGCTTCAGATTCGCCCAGGGTGATAGAAACATTAACCTTGATTATGCGTATACGCAATTTACGCTCCTGGATGATCTGCATCGTATCTCCGTCGGCATCAGTTTTTAAGTTATCATTATTTCATGCCTTATGTAGTACGATGCAAAGAACAGCGTTGTTAATTGCTTAAAGCGTAAAGAGAATCCCTCATCCAAGTATGATGAGGGATTCTCTTTATGTCGGGGTTTTTGCGTTTTATAAAGCACACATCGGGAAGTGTAGAAAGAGGTCGTCATAGTGAATTGGATATATAGTTTTTGGGGGAAGTCCCGGACAACCGGATTGGCGATCGTTTTAATAGCCTGCCTGGTATGGTCGGTGGAAGCCCGGGCGGTACAGATCAGTGGGGTCGTCACGGACGGCAGTAATCCTATTCCCGGCGCCCGTGTGCGCCTCCATGGCGCCACGACGTTCGAGGTGACCGATTCCCAAGGCCGTTTTATGGTGAACACACCGGGGGAGGCTGTCGCTGCGATTGTGATAGCAGCAGGTAAAGAAGGTTGGATTAACGGTGGGGTTAAAATTTCCCCCAAAACATCTTATACGACCATTGTACTAAAAAAAGTTCCGGATGTGGATGATCCTCAATATACATTTATCACCCCTCACAAATCTCTGGTCGATTTGCGAGAGGAGCCCGAGAAGATGGACAGTTTGCGTCTTAAATCACATACGCATTTTAAAGAAACATGTAATCTATGTCATTTTGAACCAACCTGTTTTCTATGCCACAGAGAACTATATACACAATGGACCACGTCACAACATGCCAGAGCGGTGGACAACCCCTGGACCCTGAACTTATACGACGGTACAGACGCGGACGGTAATGAAAATGTCGGGCCCGGTTACCGGCTCGATTTCCCGGATAATCCGGGTGAATGTGCGGATTGTCATGCCCCGACCGCTGCGATAAATGCGCCCGGTAACACGGACCTGAAAGTGGTGTATAACCGCACACATATCGCTTATCCCACGCAAATAGGATACAAGTCCAATAAAAGGGTGGAGCAGGAAAAAAAGGCTGGTTCGGTGGACGGCGCCGGTATTCATTGCGATTTCTGTCATAAAATACAGGCTGTAGAGGTAAACGATGCGGCCGGTGTCAATGGATCTATCACATTGAACCGCGTGAACTTGGATGTGGAGAAGGAGAAAAGAGAAAAAGAAGGCCGGTTGTATCCTATTTTCGTGTACGGCCCGTATGATGATGTGATCACCTTTTCGCCCGTATCCAATTCGGCCATTACCTCGCCCATGGTCGCCAGTTACAACCCGATTTATAAGACCAGCGAGTATTGCTCCGCCTGTCATCAGCATACTAATGAGCATGGCCTGCCATTCATGGATACCTATAAGGAGTGGAAAGAAAGTCCCTATGCGGCCCTGGGTGTTGAGTGTCAGGATTGTCATATGAAGCCGGATTATGAAATCGTCTATGGTTCATTTGTGAACGGCGATGCAGAAAAATTCTGGACGCCCGCTGAGTATCGAGATGTTTCGACTGTCAGACGGCATGATTTTCCGGGCGGTACGGAGGAACTGATCAAGGATGCCGCGGCCCTTGCAATCGAAGCGGTGGCCGATAATGGGCAGTTGACCGTGCGGGTCACTGTACGTAATGTAAATGCCGGCCATCACCTGCCATCCGGCATTACTATTCGAAACATGCTGATGATGGTCACGCCTGTCACGGAAAACGGGGATACATTGAGGTATACAGGAAACCAGCGCGTACCGGAATACGGCGGCATAGGCGACCCGTTGGAAGGAAACTTCGCCGGCCTTCCCGGTAAAGGTTATGCACTGGTATTTGGAGATGATAAAGGCAACACCCATACCATGGATTGGCAGGCGACACGTATTATCGAAGATACCCGGATCAAAGCCCGTGAACAGGATATCTCTGAATATACATTTGATCTGGCGTCCAATTTTGGTCCGATAGACATCCACACCGAGCTGATTTACCGAAGAGCATTTAAACCGCTTGCGGACATTAAGAAATGGAATTTGAAGGATATGGTGGTGGCCACCGATAAGACCACCATAAGACCTCATAAAAGAATGGACGCCACGGTACCTTCGAAAGAATTGAGTTTTCAGGATCGGATATGGTCCCTCTTTGATTGAGAGATCGTGGGATTGAGGGCCTGTAATACCAATTGGTGACTTGTGATTGAAGACCTTATAAATTTATACAAGGTCTTTCATTGATCGTCGATATGTTTTTATCCCCAAACTCTCATTTCTTCATTTCCTCGCGCCATCAACCTCTCTAATTATGCGCAATATACTTCTTATCATATTTCTTGCCTCGATGGTTTCCTTTACGGATACCGGACCATATTTCACGTTCAATCCATCTAAACAGCAGACGGCAAGAGACCTGTCTCCGGAAGATGAAGATCGTCTGCTTCGGGATGTCCTATTTTTCAGAGAGCAGATCGAGAGAAAACAAAATGATCCTGGGAACTATTATAATCTGGGACTTGCCGCCTTAAATCTGGGTAAACTGTCTACAGCGGAAGCCGCCTTCAAAGTCGTTGTCGGTCTGCGGCCGGAGGACAGCGAGGCGTTTTACAACCTGGGTGTGGTCCATGCCCGGCAGCACAATTACGATGAGGCGATAAAGGCATTCAGTCGGTGTATCTCCATGAATCCGGAACACGCCGGCGCCCACTATAACATGGGCCTTGCCTATCAATACAACGGTAAGCTGGTAGAGGCCATCAAGACGCTGGCGCAGGCAACGGTCCTGGAGCCTCGTAATGCCCGATTTCACTATACCCGCGGTTCTGTTGAACAAAAATTAGGCGCCCATACAGAGGCCGCTGTCTCTTATACTAATGCTGTGGCGGCCGACCCGAATTATGAGGAAGCATACTACGCTATGGGCGTAGTTCTGGCCGGTCAGCAGAGGTTCCAGAAGGCGCGTGAGGCGTTCCGTAAGGTTGTTAAATTGAATCCTCGGTCGGCAGATGCCCATTATCAACTGGGTATTATTGAGCTGAGCGAAGGACAGATTGGCGAGGCCATCCGGGAATATGAAGCGGCCATTCGCATGGATGCCTCCCACGTTGAGGCCCTGTCAGGGTTGGGCCTGGCCCTGTCCCGTGACGGGCAGGATGAAAAAGCCATAGACGTATATGAGCAGGCGGTCGCAGCAAAGCCTCAATCACCGTCTATACAGTATAGTCTGGGTATGGCCTATGGGAAGGCTCAGCGTCACGAAGAGGCTGTACAGGTCTTAATCAAAGCCATCGAAATAAACCCGAATTATGCAGAGCCCTATCTGGCTCTTGGCAATGCATACACGGCTTTAGGGAGGCGTGAGGAAGCACAGAAATCCCTGATGGCCTTCCAGGAATTTAATGTATATCAGAAGGAACTGGCCCGGGCTGTAGATCTGGTAAGACAGCATCCCCATGTGGCTGAAGCGCATTATAATCTGGCCACGGCTTTTACCAAAGCAGGTCATTTTGAAGAGGCTGTTCAGGAGTACAGCATTACCACGGATCTGGCGCCGAATTTTGTACAGGCCTACAACAATTTAGGGGTCAACCACGTACAACTCGGCGCGTATGAAGAGGCGCGCATCGCTTATCAACAGGCGATCATACTGGATTCCACATTTGTAGATGCCTATAATAACCTGGCCTGGCTGCATTTGGAACATGGGGAGAATCTGGATCTAGCGTACGATCTGGCCAATCAGGCCGTCAGGATAGCGCCGACGGTGGTCTCGTACGAAACCCTGGCCACCGTGTTGAACGCACGAGGTGTTTACCGGCAGGCAGATAACGCCATCCTGGAGGCGTTGCGTATTGATCCGGATAATACCATGTTGGAGCAACGGTGGAATCAGATCAAAGCGAACAGGAATTAACTATAGGCCCACCATATTTCGGGTCATTGATATGAGAAGGAGTACCATGGAGAACAGTAATTGGAACAGAGCATATTACGTAATCATAGCCGTGTGGATCGGCCTGTCGGCTGGTTGCAGTGAATCCAGCGAGGATGGATTCTGGCTTGGTAGAGAAGAAATAGAAAAGGGTGTCGTCCGAATCATGAGCGATTCACCGATCAGGCATCCGCCGGACCAGACCATAGACGTCACCTTAACAGCGAACCTGACGATCGATGGCCGGTCGGATCAGACCGACCAGGCGTTTTCTTCAGTATTTGGTGTGACAACAGATCAGAAAGGCAACATTTACATTGCCGATGCCGTTTTAAAACGCATTTTAAAATTCACCCGGGACGGTCAGTATCTGGCTTCGATCGGATCAGACGGCAACGGTCCAATGCAGTTTAAAGCGCCGGTCGATATGACGGTAGATGCGGAAGGCAAGATCTATGTGGTCGATACGCAACTCGAAAGAGTATCGATATTCGATCCGGATTTCACATTTTCGGGTTATTGGGATACGCAAATCAGCAGACCGCGTCGTATCCGGCTTGATGCGGAAGGCAATGTCCTTTTATTTACGATTACGATGCATGATCTGATTTATAAATTCAAGCCGAACGGGGAGCCCATCAATTCGTTTTATGATCCCATGGAGAGCATGCGCATCCAGGGGAATCTGGATCAGCTTGTGGCCTATTCGGACGCGACGATGGAGGCGACGCCGGATGGATATATCGTGGTATCGAGCCGACATCCCTATTGGATCCGTAAGTTCGACCGGGTGAGCGGGTTGGAAATCGAATTCACCCGTACCACGCCGTTTGATATCGTCCCCATGCGGGGCGGCTGGTCCGTCGGTGAAAACCCGTCTCCGGTCGGCATCTCCGGCGCCATGGCGGTTTTTCCCAACGGTCGTATCATGAATATCATTCAGTATCAGGAATTCGAGGATGCGGGGCTGAACGCCCTGGGCATGCCGAGTTACAAATTAACGACGGTGGAGCGCTGGTACGACTTTTTCACCCCGGAAGGTAAATGGGAGATGACGGCGAAAATCGATGTCGATGGTTTTCCCATGCACGTAGACCGGCAGGGCCGAATTTATTTTGTGGAACTCGACAAGGACCGGATCGTTCGGTATAACGTCACATATCCTGAGGGGGTGGAGTAGTGGGGCGGTGGATGGGATTGATGGTTATAATGCTCAGTATGGGTATCATAAACTGTAGCTCTGAACCTGATGCCAGGGAGGTCATTGGCGGTACATTCGTCGGTTACGCGTATTCAGAGCAGCCGGTTGTAGAGACCAAAGTGGAAGTAGAATACGGGTATACGTTGACGTTCAAAGCCTATGATCTCGGTGGTGAGACGCGATTTGTCGTCTATGCGCAACGGGCAAAGACAGGCGATTATTATAGCGGAGTCATCCGTCTGGGAATAGAAGACCCTCAAGGGAATGCGTTTACCTTCTATCACAACACCGCAGGAGATGCGATCGATAAACCAATTGTGTGGACACGTCTGGTAACCGGTGTCCATATAGTCTCTATCGAATTTAATCTATATCTGGACCAATACGCACGCGCCTCATTTGAGGTGCCGCTCGTTCGGGAACCTGTATCAGGATTCCTGATTGCCGGTGTAGGCCTTGCTATCTTTGCAGGCGTGGTTATTCTTGTTCTGGTCACCAGGAAACGGTAAAGGCAGCGCAAAGAGGGGTGGAAGGATGGAAGGTTGGAAGGATGAACTTATGCTTGAATTACCCGCCACCCTTCCACGCTTCCACTCTTCTTCCACTCTTCTTCCACTCTTCTTAATCCTCTCTATATCATGTAATACCCCGAGTTCAACGGAGTCGGATCAGGCGTTGCCTGACGTCCGGTTTACGGATATCTCTACCTCTTCCGGCCTTTCCTTCAAGCATTCCAACGGTAAATCGGGTCGCTATTATTTTATTGAGACCGTCGCTTCGGGTGGTGGCTTTATTGACTACGACGGCGACGGTGACCTGGATATCTATCTGCTCAACGGATCAGCCATACCGGGTTTCGAGCCGGATGACCCCTTATCCAGTGCGTTGTATCGTAATAATGGGAACGGGACGTTTACGGATGTCACTGGGCAGGCAGGGGTGGGCAACGAAGGCGGCTATGGGATGGGACTGGCTGTGGCTGACTACGATAATGATGGGGATGACGATCTTTTCCGGACCAATTTCGGGGAGAACGTACTGTATCGTAACAATGGGGACGGAACGTTTACCGATGTGACCGCCCAGGCCCGATTAACCACGCCGCGTAATCCCATGTTTTCAACGAGTGCCGCGTTCCTGGACTATGACCGGGACGGCCATCTTGATCTGTTTGTGTGTGGGTATGTAGATTTCACCTTCGATAGCAATAAGCGCTGTGTGCGGGACGATATTCGTTCGTACTGTGACCCGGACGTATATAACGGCGTGCCGGATCTGCTGTACCTTAACAACGGCGACGGCACATTTACCGATGTGTCGGTGGCGGCGGGTGTAGCTAATCCGGAGGGAAAGGGTCTGGGGGTAGTCTGTGGTGATTATAATGGCGACGGCTGGACGGATATTTTCGTAGCCAACGACCGGACGCCGGATTTTCTGTATCATAATAACGGCGACGGCACATTTACCGATGAGGCCTTGCTGGCGGGGGTCGCCTATGGGGAAGATGGGGTTGCCCGGGCGGGTATGGGAGCGGACTTTGGAGACTTTGATCACAATGGATCCCCTGATTTATATGTCACCAATTTTTCTCTTGAGCCGAATTCTCTGTTCCGTAACAATGCCAACGGCACGTTTACGGAAACGACCTTCGGCGCCGGTGTCGGCAATCCTACGCTGACGTTCCTGGCGTTCGGTACGGCCTTTTTCGATTACGACAACGACGGATGGCTGGACCTGTTCGCCGCCAACGGCCATGTGTTAGACAATATTGAAGCGTTCGATCAGTCGGTAACCTATGCCGAAACAAATCAGGTATTCCGAAATAATAAAGACGGCCGGTTTACGGATATCAGCGCCCGGCTGGGAGCGTCGTTTCAGGTCAAGCGCGTACATCGTGGCGCTGCATTCGGCGATGTGGACAATGACGGCGATATAGATGTGCTGGTGACCAGTGTCAACGGCGTACCGGAATTGTTACGCAACGACGGCGGTAATACACAGCATAGTCTACTGATCGGCACGGTGGGTAAACGCAGTAACAGGAACGGTATCGGTGCTCGCATAACGGTCGTTGCAGGCGATATGCGTCAACGACGGGAAGTCAGAAGTGCCTATAGCTTTATGTCATCCAACGACCTTCGGGTTCATTTCGGCCTTGGAGAATATGCGGCGGCGGATTCGGTCATCGTAGACTGGCCGAGCGGCGTGCAGGACAGGCTGTCCGGTATCAACGCTGGTCAGTGGATCACAATCGAAGAAGGCGAAGGCGTTGTTTCACAAACGTCATTTCCTGCGCATTGAAAAACCGGATGGCGATCAGCAATACGGGGTACATCGCCAGCAACCCCATTTCCAGCAACCATCCTCCTTCCATATACCAACGGACCATATAGATCACCCCACAGACCAGCAGAACCTTCACGATGCGCATATATTCGTAGGGGATCGGATAATAGGTATGGCTCACGATGTACATGCCTACGACCATAACGCCATAAGCCACAACAGAGGCCATGACCGCGCCGTACATACCGAAAGATGGGATCAACGCCAGGTTGGTCAGAATACAGAGTAATGCGGCGGTACCTGTAATCACCGGCAGGATGATTGTCTTTTTTTCAAGATAGATGCCCACCGTCAGATTGACGTATATTCCATACAGAATATAGGCTATGAGTAAGGGCGGCACTATACCGATACCGTCCCAGTAGGTTTCCTTGAAAAAGGTATACTCGCCTATACGCAGTGTGATCAGATCGTCTATCAGAAATGAAATACATAGAAAGACGCCGCTGATGATCACCAGAAAATACGTCAATACCCGGGCAAAAATCAGCCTGGCGTCGGTCTGTTTCGAGGTTTCCAGGAAGAAAGGTTGCCATGCCAGACGGAACATGTTCACGAAGAGGAGAATCCCCACCCCCATTTTTCGTATGGCCTGGTAGATACCGACTGTTGCGGTGTCCGCCATCCGTTCCAGCATCAGAGTTCCGATGGTTTCAATCACAATGATACATGCGCCTGCGGGAACGTAGGGCAGGCCGAATTTCAACAGCGCTGACGCATTCGTACGGACCCATAGAAACGAGACATGATGCAGGGTGACGGGCATCAGCACCAGGAAGATCAGGCCGGATCCAAGCATATTACTGATCAAGATACCCGTCAGCCCCATACCCTGAACGACGACCAGCCAGTAGTTGCCGATCAGTTCGAGTATGACTTTGACCAGACCAAGCGCGGCAAACAGTGGCGCTTTGCCTTCGCCTCTCAGACGGGCAAATGGAATGACGTTTAACGCATCAAACGCCAGAATGACAGCCGCCATACGAACATATGAGGCCAGAGAGGTGGAGGTGGCAATAAGCGGAGCGATGTAATCGGCAGTAAGTGCGACGAGACCGGCCAACGCGACGGAGGTGAAGATCATCGTCAAATAACCGGTGCTCAAGGTCTCCCTTTTTTTAGTATCGTCGAGTAGATAGAACCGTAGAAAGGCCGCATCCATACCATAGATGAATACGACATTCATCAAAGCGATGAACGAATAGATCAACGCGAAATAGCCGAATTCATCGGTTGGAATAACGTGGGTGTAGACCGGCACAAGAACGAAGGCCATAGACCGCCCCAGGACGTTGCTGAGGCCGTATATGGCGGAATGCCGAGTCAGGCGTTTGAGGCTTTGGAGCATATCATGATCGTGTGGATGGAAGGGTGGGGGGATGATGGAGTGGAAGGGACTTGTTGAGCAGATTGAAGATTATTTCTTCCATCCTTCCATCCGGTTTTTCAATCTACAGGTGTCCAGTCCGGGCCGGTTTCATCTGATGATCTGGTGGTCAGTCGGACGAGATCCGTACCGTCGGTACGAATGGAATAGAGATCTCGATTTGCAGGAATGAAGCGATATTGCCCCGGCGCGGCGAAGACAATACGCTGGCTGTCGGGTGACCAGGTCAGCGGTCCCGGATTCGTCATGCCGCCCTCGATATGGGTTACCTGCGTAATGTTAAAGGTGGCGCTGTCCGCTATAAAAATCTGCGATTCAATCGAGATAGGATCGGGCACGGCTGTGAAGGCCAGGTTTTTTCCGTCAGGTGACCACCGCGGGAAGTTCGTTCGTCGAAGCGAGGTGTTGAGGGTCTGCAGGGTCAAGTCGGGATACGACATGATATGGAGGTCCACACTGCCGTTACGTGGGTCATTGGATATGAAAGCGATTCTGGAGCCGTCGGGCGACCAGTCCGGTGAAAAGCGATTAGGCAGGGATCGAGCGACGAGTTGACGGTCGAGTGTTTCCACATTGACGATATACAGTGAGCGACGGTTATTACGAAAGCCGGTAACCCGGTTGACCAAGGCAATTTTTTTGCCATCGGGCGACCAGGCGAACTCCAGATCGCCTTCCGGGTGTCTGAATGGGTCGAACAGTCCCCTGACATTTTTGCCGTCCGCATCCATCACATACAGCCGGAAAAAACTGGGTGATCCTTGCCGGTCGGATACAAAAGCAATCTGTGTACCGTCGGGTGACCATCGCGGCGCCAGGTCGGCCGTGCCGGTATTAACAATATGACGGGCGCTGGATGGATCATCCGGAAACACAATAAAGAGCTGTGATATCGTGTTCAGATCGAAAGCGTAGAATACGATGCGACCGCGCAGCTTGGTCGGCCCGACCGGCGTGTTGACGCGATCACAGCTGGCGCCGATCAGAAATATCACGATGAGGTAAAGGCTTGTGTGGCGGTATAGGGTCATAACTTCAGCCTATAAATGACAAACGAGTGCTTTGGGGTATCTGTTGACCAAAGCACTCGTAGTACCTGTTATTTCAGCTCCCATTTACCCTGGGTGCGAAATTGAGGGTCGTTCTTATCAAAGAACACCAACTCTAAAGATTCGGTTCCCGGCCTGAGGAGATAATTGCCGTATACGTCTATAGAGGGAAATCGCAGGTCATATCGGCGGGCTTTTCGGATAAACAGGTTATCTCCACCCGGTCTTCCTCTAAACCCTCCCCTGGCCCCACTTTGCCGTCCGGCCATCATGTTCATCGATTGTTCCGGCCGGTCTGATACAAGCGTTCTGTTCTCGACGATTTCTGTCGGTTCATACGGTCTACCATCCTGGTCTTCGATATAGGCAACCCACCGGTCCATTTCGATATAGCTCTCATGCAGTGTGGTAGACAGAACCAGGCGTATGGTCAGTATATCGTTAACCTGCTGCTGTGTAAAAAAGGTCTGTAGCCGCGCCTGGCCGGCGGCGCCGGCCAGGGAGTCCGGCGGCGCGGTGTACCGATGTTCTGCTTCGATAAACGCCGAATCGATCAGGGTGGCCGTGACAACGACAGGAAACCGCCTTAACCCCGGGCCACCGCCGCCGCTGAATCGAACGGGGCCCTGGCCGGGAGGCGGTCCAAGGATGATGGTCCGTTGTTCTTTCAGCACGTTATAACGGGTGGTATCGGATGTATTTGATGAAAAGACCATGGGGTTGATCTTTGCCGAGGTTTTTGACTGCATGCCGGCGAATCGGCGCCCGCTGACTTCCATCACCATGAAGGACAGCTCCCTCGGCGATTCCGTCAGTTGGGGAAGGGGAATTTGATCAAATTTCCCTTGTTGTTCCGGCGTCAACTCTTCGCGAATGGTTGACGCAATCTGACGTATACGACGTACAGCCTCCATCCGGGCGTTTTCTACTTCGGAATCTTGCAGGAGCATTTGATCGTTTACACGGATATCCCCTCTCCGGTTAAGCTCTTGTTCCCGTTGCCGAATCACTTCGAGATAGCTGTTAACCTCTTCGACCGCCAACCGAACATGGCTGGAGACGATCTCGGACTGAACAGGGGTCAGCTCGAGTTTTTTACGTAACTTTTCAGCATCCAGAAGAGAGCCGCTGTCATCGCACGAAAAAAATAAAAGACTGAAAAGCACGACGCCCCGGAGAGATAACGCATGGAGAGATGGCCGGTTCATGTACACTCCTTAATAAGGTATGGTAATCACAGGGCAAGTACGGCGTCAAGCAGTTTCCAGAGGGGAAGCTACGAAGCTACGAAGCTACGAAAGACGAATATGAATGCGTCGAGATGGTTATGCATTAAACGAATATAGGGAGAAAAGGATCGCTTTTGTACTCTGTACGCTGTACTTTGCACTCCAGATGATACGCAAAAGGCTGCGCAAACATCAGGGTACTTTGTACTTAGTGTTTAATAGGCTCCAGCGAGCGCTACGCTGTTTATAAATCATAATTATACATGTCCGACATCATATATGGTCGAAACTCGGTTCGCGAGGCATTACTGGCGGGGCGAAGTTTAAATAAAATACTGATTGCCGATGGCACGTCGCGGCGGGATATCGAGGAAATTATAGAACTGGCCCGGGCGCAGGGTGTCGTGTACCAATTTGCAGATCGCCGAAATCTGGATCAGATGGTGCGAGAAAAGCATCAGGGGATTATCGCGGTCGGTGCCGCGCATCAATATGTGGAGCTATCGGATATCCTGACCATCACCCAGGAAAGTGTCTCCCCGCCTTTTCTTGCCGTTCTGGATGGTATACAGGACCCGCATAATCTGGGTTCCATCATTCGTACGGCCGATGCCGTGGGGGTACATGGTCTTATTATTCCGCGCCGCCAGGCCGTCGGTCTGACGGCGGTGGTGACGAAAGCGTCGGCCGGCACTACCGCGCATATGCCGGTCGCCCGGGTCGCCAATCTGAATCAGGCGATGGATACGTTGAAAGACGCCGGTCTGTGGTTGATCGGTCTGGAGGCGGACGGCGAAGCCACCTTCGATTCGGTGGATTATACCGGGCCGGTCGCCATGGTGATCGGCAGCGAGGGCAAAGGACTGCGCCCATTGGTCCGACGTCATTGCGACGCGGTGGTGAAGCTGACCATCGGTGGTCATGCCGGGTCGCTCAACGCGTCGGTGGCAGCGGCGATTGTGTTGTATGAGGTGTTCAGGCAGAGAGATAAGAAATAGTGATTTGGTGATTGTCTGATTGTCTGATTGTCCGATTGGAAGACAAATGGGTTGACAAAAGGGTTAGAGGGTTATTTAATTGTCTGACTGTTTTGAAGTTAGCCTTTCAATCGGACAATCAGACAATTAGTAAATCAACAAAGAGGGAGTAGATGGCAGATATGGCGAAGTACGTTTATTATTTTGGTGCGGGAAAGGCGGAAGGGACAGCTCAGATGAAGGAGCTGCTCGGTGGTAAGGGCGCCAATCTGGCAGAGATGAACAATCTCAATATTCCGGTTCCTGCCGGTTTTACTATCTCGACGGAAGTCTGTACCTGGTATTACGACCACGACTTGCAGTATCCGGCGGATCTGGATGAACAGGTGGTTGATGCTTTGTCAAGGGTGGAAAGGGACATGGACGCTAATTTTGGCGATGCATCCGATCCGCTTTTGTTGTCGATCCGCTCCGGTTCCCGGTCTTCTATGCCCGGTATGATGGATACCATTTTAAATTTAGGGTTGAACGATACCACGGTAGAAGGCTTGATCGAACAATCGGGCGACGCTCGTTTTGCTTACGACAGTTACCGCCGTTTTGTGCAGATGTACGGCGATGTGGTAATGGGCGTTCGTCCAGAGGGCAAGGATGACCATGATCCGTTCGAGGTGATTTTGGAGGCCAAAAAGCAGGCGAACGGTGTCGAGCAGGATGTGGATCTTTCCGCAGAAGATTTAAAATCTCTGGTCACCGAGTATAAGACCATGGTTAAAGTCCGTACAGGCCACAATTTCCCGGATGATCCGCGTGAGCAACTCTGGGGGGCTATCGGCGCCGTCTTCGGCTCCTGGAATAACGAGCGGGCCATTGTGTATCGTAAGCTGAACAATATTCCGGACGAATGGGGTACGGCGGTTAATGTCCAAGCCATGGTCTACGGTAATATGGGCGACGACTGTGCCACCGGAGTCGCGTTCAGCCGTGATCCGGCTACCGGGGAAAAGGTTTTTTACGGTGAATATCTGAAGAACGCACAGGGTGAAGACGTGGTTGCCGGTACTCGAACGCCCGTGCAGATTGAGCATCTGGAAGCAAATATGCCGGAGGCGCACGCGCAGTTGATTGACATCTACAAAAAGCTGGAAACCCATTATAAGGATATGCAGGATTTCGAGTTTACGATTCAGCGCAATAAGTTATGGATGCTTCAGACGCGCGTCGGCAAGCGCACCGGATTTGCGGCGATCCGCATTGCGGTGGATATGGTGGAAGAAGGGTTGATCAATGAAGAGGAGGCCCTGCGCCGTGTCGAGCCGGATCAGTTGAATCAACTGCTACGGCCGGTGTTCGATGTCGATGAAAAGCGCAAGGCTGAAGAAGCGGGGTATGTACTGGCCAAAGGATTGAATGCGGGGCCCGGCGCGGCGTCCGGCAAGGTGGTTTTTAACGCCCATGATGCGGAAGAATGGGCTAACCGCGGAGATCGGGTGATTCTGGTCCGTATCGAAACATCACCGGAGGACATCCGCGGCATGAATGCCTCCGATGGCATTCTGACAGCCCGGGGTGGTATGACGAGCCACGCGGCGCTTGTCGCTCGTCAGATGGGTAAAATCTGCGTGGCGGGTTGCAGCGCGCTTGATATCAATTATCAGACGCGACAGATGACCGTCTCCGGGTGTGTGATTAAAGAAGGCGACTATATCTCGATTGACGGGACGACCGGTGAAGTTATCGAGGGCGCGATTCCGACCATTCCTTCCGAAGTGCTGCAAGTACTGCAAGAAAAGACCCTGGCGCCGGAACAATCGCAAGTCTTCCGGCAATACGACCATCTCATGAAATGGGCAGACAAGGTGCGTCGTCTCAAGATCCGTACGAATGCGGATCAGCCGGATCAGTCGGCTACCGCACGGGTCTTCGGCGCTGAAGGCATCGGCCTGTGTCGGACGGAGCATATGTTCTTCGAAGAAGACCGGATCGATGCGATGCGCGAGATGATTCTGGCGGAAGATGAGTCCGGCCGCCGGATGGCGCTGGCGAAACTGCTGCCGATACAGCGGGCGGATTTCGCCGGTATCTTCGAGGTGATGGACGGTTATCCCGTCACCATCCGGACGCTTGATCCACCACTGAACGAATTTCTGCCGCATGAGGATGAGGCTATCGAGCAGCTCGCCGGTCATATGGGTGTGGCCGCCCAGACGCTGAAAAAGAAGGTGGAAGACCTCAAGGAAACCAATCCGATGCTGGGGCACCGCGGTTGCCGGCTCGGGATTGTTTATCCGGAAATCACCGAGATGCAAGCTCGGGCTATCTTCGAGGCTGCCAGCGATTGTCAGAAGCGTGGTATCCAGGTCATTCCGGAAATTATGATTCCACTGGTCGGGCACGTGAACGAACTGAAGTTACAGGCCGATATAGTTCGGCAGACGGCAGAGGCGGTGAAAGCCGAGACGGGCATCGAGGTCGCGTATCATGTCGGCACCATGATCGAGCTGCCACGTGCAGCGCTCACAGCCAACGAGATCGCCGAAGTGGCGGAGTTTTTCTCATTCGGCACCAACGACCTGACGCAGACCACATTTGGCCTGTCGCGCGATGACGCCAACTTTCTGCCAGACTACCTGCGACGGGAGATCTGGCCTGAAGATCCGTTTGTGAGCATTGATCTCAACGGCGTCGGTGAACTGGTGAAGATCGGTGTGGAGCGAGGTCGCAGCGTCCGGTCCGATATTAAGATCGGTATCTGCGGTGAGCACGGAGGTGATCCAGCTTCGGTGGAATTCTGCCACCGAACGGGTCTCGACTATGTCAGTTGCTCCCCGTTCCGCGTACCGATCGCGCGTTTGGCGGCGGCGCGGGCGGCGTTGGAGGGATGACTGACCTGACCTTCCCCCCCCCCCCTTTCCTCTCAGGGAAGGGGAGGGGCCAGGTGTATATAGCAGGCAATTAGATTAATAAAAAGGGATGCTTTCGAGCGTCCCTTTTTTGTTATTTCCTTTCTTTTTATCATTAAATTTGTAAGATGTAATAACTCCATTTATTAGATTGATTATAACCAGAAATTTTCTCGCAGGAGAAACTATGAAGCAGCGCTATCGTCTGTCTCCCCTCATCATGGTCTTATTACTTTTGTCAGGTGCCTGCGGAGAAGGGGAGACGGTCCAGGGCCCCAAGGACGGTAAGCTGGAGGCGTACTTTAATGCCCCGCGCGAAGAAACGCTTATTATTGATCGAGCCGGCCGCCTGGAGGGTCGCCATAACTGGAATCCCTACGTACCGGGTAATGCTGCGGGCTGGGGTTTGAGTGAGTTCTCGGATCCGTTGACGTTACTGAACTACGGAACCGGCGAGATTGAGAACTGGATGGCCGAGTCCTTCACCTCGAATGAAGATTATACCATCTGGACGCTCAATATTCGTCCCGGTATCACCTGGCATGACGGCACGCCCTTTACGGCTGTGGACGTCGTCTATTCCACCGAGCTGCAGATCAACCATGAGACTCTGGGCCAGCATTTTACCTATGAGGAATGGATTGAAACGGTGGTGATGGTAGACGACCTGACGGTGGTCTACCATCTCAAAAAACCGAATGTACGATTCAAACTGGAGCGTTATTCCGATAACCTCTGCGGCGTGGACTATTTCGTTCCCAAACACATCTGGGAGAACGTGGAAGATCCGGTCACCTTCAAGAACTTCGATCTGGCGAGGGGGTTGCCCATGTCCACCGGACCCTACATTCTGTACAAGGTGACGACAAATGAGACCATCTGGGTCCGTCATGATGACTGGTGGGCGGCCAGAACAGGGTTCAAGAAGTTGCCCGAACCGAAGAAGATTATCGTATCTTATGGCGGTACCCAGGAAATACGACTGGCTATCGGGATCGATGGTGGTTTTGATACCATGGATGATATCACACTCGGGTCTTTTCAGGCGCTTGCAGATCGGAATCCGGCCTGGATAGCCTTTCAGAAGGGTATGCCGTTTATCTGGCCTGATCCCTGCGCCCGAAGTCTGTCGCTCAACAATGCCGTGAAACCCTGGAATAACAGAGAGATGCGGTGGGCTCTGAGCTATATCATGGATCGTCAGCAGATCATCGATATCGCCTATGAAGGGACATCGACCATGGGGCCATATCCCTGGCCACTCTATCCGGCTATGCAGAAGTTCACCGATCTGGTGCCGGCGGAAACCGTAGAGAAGTTCATCCGTCCCTATCCGGATAAAGCCGCAGAGATCCTGATCTCCAGGGGGTATGAAAAGTCTGATAAATATTGGATGAAGGACGGAGAAGAACTGGGATTAGAAATCCAGGTATTTGAAGGGATCAGCGAACTGGAGCGTATTGCCGATGTCTACGCCGAGCAGTTACAGCGCTTCGGCATCAACGCGGTGATGGTGAGGTTGACCGGTGGCACCTGGAGCGACAACCTGGCCACTGGCAACTATGAAGCGCAGAGCGGCTGGCAGACCTGTGGCTCCATTATCGAACCGTGGAACACATTACGCCAGTTACGCAGCGATCGTATCGCACCCATCGGAGAGCGCTTTCAACTTCCCCAGACGAATCGATTCCGCTGGCATCATGCCGAGTACAGCGAGATTGTAGATGAGATGAGCAGGCTGGATTGGGATGATCCCGAACTGTTCAGGCTCACGGCGCGGGCTTTGGAGATTTACTATGACGAACTTCCGGTGATCCCTACGGCGCAGTCCAAGAAGCTGGTGCCCTTTAACACCACCTACTGGACCAACTGGCCGACTCAGGAGAATTACTATCAGCGGCCGGTCACCTGGTGTCCGAGTTTTATTGGGGTTTTGTCGGAGATCAGGCAGGTGGGCAGGTAGGCAGGGGGGTAGAGAGAATTTGGTGATTTGGTGATTGATGCGGCTGCGCGTCACCGAAAGTTGGGAGCGCCCCTTTGAGGCATTATGAGAATGCGCTCCGCTTCGCTCGCTGTGCTTTTTGGTGATTGAAAAAACTAAAATAAGTATGAGGTAGCTGGGTGGCAGGCAGTAAGCAGAAAGCAGTAGGCATTTCAATCAACAGATCAACAGATTAACAAATTGGGCAAGTGGGCAAGTGTGGGCAAACGTGAAATTTACTTTCCGGAGATTCCATGGGTGGTTTGACCAGAGGTTATGTGCTACAGCGCTTTTTGATGTTTTTACTGACTATCTGGCTGGGCTCGACCCTGATTTTTTTTATTCCGCGTCTGGCTCCGGGTGATCCGATTTCGGCGATGGTTAATCGCATCTCTCTGGATCAGGGCTATGTGGAGAATGCAGAACAAATTATCGCGACATGGAAAGCTCGTTTTGGTCTGGATGATCCTTTGTGGGTGCAGTACATTCGCTACTGGCGGAACATCTTCAGCTTCGATTTCGGCTATTCGCTGGCCCGTTTCCCAACCCAGGCCTGGGAGATCGTCCGGCCGGCGCTGCCCTGGTCCGTCGGGCTGCTATCTGTGGCGACCATCCTCTCCTTTCTTGTGGGTGTGACGATCGGGGCGCTGATGGGCTGGCGCCGGACGCCGCGCTGGCTGCAGATTATTCTGCCTGCCAGCTTGACCTTCGCGTCCATTCCCTATTTCATGTTCGGTATTGTGATGATCTACGTGGTGGCCTTCCAACTGGGCTGGCTCCCATCAACAGGGGCTTATTCCCGGTGGGTTAATCCGGGATGGAACTGGGCGTTTATCACCGATATGGTGAGCCATGCCATTCTGCCCGTGTTGTCGATAGTGTTGACGTCCATGGGCGGCTGGGCGCTCGGTATGCGCGGACTGATGATCAGTGTGAATAATGAGGACTACTTTCTGCTGGCCCAGGTCAAAGGGCTGTCTCCGGTCCGCATTTTCTTCCGCTATGGCGTGCGCAATGCGATTCTGCCCGCCGTCACCGCGCTGGCGATGGGACTTGGCGGACTGATCAGCGGTTCGATCCTGGTCGAGTTTATCTTCGCCTATCCGGGGACCGGCTATACCCTCTATGAGTCGATCGTCACACAGGACTATACCGTCACGCAGGCGATTGCCAACCTGATGATTTTTATCACAGCCGCCAGTGTACTTCTGCTGGACCTGCTGTATCCGTTAATCGATCCAAGGATTACTTACAGGCAGAATGTAAGGTAATGTCTATTTATGATTTGTGAATTATAAATTATGACTGAAAATCCTATTATATTCAGTCAGTTATAACCTCTATTTTTCGACCCATGATGTCTGTTCGATTGTTTCGCCTCAATGCCTGGGATAGTCCCTGGTTGAATGTCAAGTTTCTGCTGGGCGGCGGGATTGTGCTTCTGATCCTTCTGATCGGTCTGCTGGGTCCTTTATTTTGGGATACGGAGATGGCCTATACCGGGTCCGCGCCATTGAACCTGCCGCCCATGTGGTCCGAAGGGGGCTCCTTCGACCATCCGCTGGGCACGGAGAGCAATGGCCGCGACATGCTGGCGCAGTTGATTGTGGGGACACCATCTTCCCTGAAGATCGGTTTTCTGGCCGCGATCATCGGGATGTTGATTGGTCTGGTCTTCGGCTCGGTCGCCGGTTATATGGGCGGCTGGTGGGATCACATCATCCGGACCATCAGCGACTCAGCCATGACCATCCCTTCCCTGGTCGTTTTGATCGTCATCGCTTCCTACGTTCAGATGACGGACACCACTACGATGGCCCTGATCCTGGCGCTGTTTGCCTGGCCTGGTCCCACGCGTATGATTCGCTCGCAGATACTGACCTTGCGTGAGCGAGGCTACGTGCGCATGGCGAATCTCTCGGGCGCCTCGGCCGGGGAGATCATGTTCGTGGAGATGGCGCCCAATATGCTGCCGTGGTTGGCGGCCAGCCTGACCGGCGGTATTTCCGCTGCAATTCTGGCGGCCACCGGACTGGAAGCGCTAGGGCTTGGCCCGACCCGTGTTCCTTCCCTGGGACTGATTATCAACCAGGCCACCACCAATGCGGCTCTGGTGCGCGGTATGATCTGGTGGTGGTTGCCGCCGATCCTCATTCTGATGGTTATCTTTATCGGTTTCTTCCTGATGACGATCGGTCTGGATGAAATTGCCAATCCGAGGCTCAGACAGTTTAAGGCATCACGGCATGAACGCGGCTCGAAAAAAACGGGGTCTCAACCCGTATCGGCGCCGGTCCCGTCCGCCGATGGAGAAGCCTTGCCGCTTGATGTTCATAATCTCCATGTGTACTATTTCACGCCACGCGGGGAAATCATTGCGACCAATGGTGTTACTTTCGGTGTCCGAAAAGGGGAGATTCTGGGTCTGGTCGGTGAATCAGGTTGCGGCAAGACGACTGTGGCGATGGCTATCCTGCAAGTGGTGCAGTCGCCGGGACGTATTGTGCAGGGTGAAATAAAGATAAACGGCCGTGATCTCATTGGGCTTACTGAGAAGGCGTTGCGCAATCTGCGATGGCGAGAACTGGCACTGATCCCCCAGGGTGCCATGAATGCGCTTAATCCGGTCACCCGCATTCGGGAGCAGATGGGGGATGCCATCCTGGCCCATGAAAGCCGGGGCCGTATCGAGCTTGAGGAACGTATCCTCAAGTTGCTGAGTGACGTCGGTCTGCCGGACCGGGTCATCTCCATGTATCCGCACGAGTTAAGCGGTGGCATGAAACAGCGGGTCTGCATTGCCATGGCCATCGCGTTGAACCCGGATGTCATCATCGCCGACGAGCCCACCAGCGCCCTGGATGTGGTGGTACAACGGGTCGTCGCCCAGACGTTGCTGGAGGTGAAGGACCGTCTCGGCGTCTCGATGGTCATGATCGGTCATGACATGGGCTTGCTGGCTCAGGTTGTCGATCGGATGGCCATTATGTATGCCGGTAACCTCGTGGAAGTCGCGCCCGTGGCGGCGGCGTATGAAAAGCCGTTGCACCCCTATACACAGCTTCTGATCGAGTCGATTCCGTCCATCAAGGCACGTAAACCGCTGAACGTCACGGAAGGCCTTACACATGACTTGCGTAATCCGCCGCCGGGCTGCATCTTTCAGTATCGCTGCAAATTTGTAGAGCCCAGGTGCCGGGATCAGCGGCCGCCCCTGGTAGAGATAGAGCAGGATCATTTTGTGGCCTGCTGGTTGTATTGAACACAAAGTACCACAGGAATATGCATGCCACCTCTTCTTCAGATTAATAACGTCACGATGGCATACGGTGGTGGATTGTTGAGCTCCGATCCGCCGTTTATAGCGCTGGATTCGTTTAACCTGGATCTCTACGAGTCACCGGCGCGGATTACGACGGTTGCCGGTGAGAGCGGCAGCGGCAAAACGACGCTGGCGAATCTTATTCTGGGCTTTGCGCAGCCGACTGAGGGTAGGATTCTTTACAAAGGGATCGACCTGGCGCAGATGGACCGGACACAGCGGCTGGCCTATCGCAAGGAAGTACAGGCCATCTTCCAGGATCCGTATGATGTGTTCAACCCTTTTTATCGGGTGCAGCATACGTTTAATCTGGTCATGCGTCGTTTCGCTCTGGCTCAAAGCAAGGCGGACGCACGGGCTTTGATCGAGGAGGCGCTTAACGTCGTTGGTCTGCGGGGCGAGGAGATTCTGGAAAAATATCCTCATCAACTCAGCGGCGGGCAGCGTCAACGGGTGATGGTCGCCCGCGCTTATCTACTTCGCCCACGCCTTATTGTGGCCGATGAGCCGGTGTCTGCGGTCGATGCTTCGTTGCGCGCCATGATTCTCGATATCATGCTGCGTCTGCGTGATGAGCATCAGATCTCGTTCCTGTACATCACCCATGATCTGTCAACGGCCTATCAGATCGGGGATGATATGGTGGTCCTCTTCCAGGGTATTACCGCCGAAACAGGGGATACCGCTGAGCTCATTGAGGTGCCCAAGCATCCGTATGTCCAGGAACTGATTAACTCGATACCTGTTCCTGATCCGAAGGACAAATGGGATACGGCGATCCGGTTGCCTTCAGAGGAATCGATGCGTACGAAGGAGGTAGCAGGATGCCGGTTTTATCTGCGATGCCCGCAGAGAATGGACCGGTGTCTGAAAATACAACCGGCGCTTATCCCGATTGATGGAGACCGGTCTGTGGCCTGTTTTCTGTACGAGCAATGATGAATGATGAATTAAAAACGTTTGCTGCTTAACTGGTTACAACGATTGTGTTGGGACTTTTATCCGGAGGTAAAGGAAGACCATGAAAATTACGGATATCAAGACGGCGGTGGTGCATGTGAAGATGAACGGTAAGCCGCACTATCTGTATCACTATGTGCGGGTGTATACCGATGAGGGGATTTACGGTACGGGTGAGGCCAGTCATGTGGACCACGGCTGGCGGGATTCGACGCGGGACATGGCACGCATGATTATCGGAATGGACCCACGGGATGTGGATGCCTGTTTTGAGCATATTCGTCGCCGATACATCTTCCGCGGCGGGTTTGCGGGTGCAGGCATTTCGGCGTTGACCGGCATTGAAATCGCGCTCTGGGATCTGGCGGGCAAGGCGCAGGGCGTGCCTGTCTATCGTCTGTTGGGCGGTAAGTTCAGAGATCGTGTGCGTCTATACGTGGATAGTGCACATACCGATTACAAGGAACGAGCTGTGGAGGTAAAGGAAAAGGGGTTTACTGCGATTAAATTTGATCTGGATGATACACGAAGTCCCCACAAAATGGATCCCTGGAACTGGTCGGTTACGCCGGATGAATTAAAATCGATTGTGGATATAGCTTTTGAGATTCGCGAAGGCATCGGCTCTTCTCTGGACCTGGCGATGGATCTGCACGGCCGGTATGACGCTACGGCGGGTTTGAAGATAGCCCAGGCGCTCGAGCCGCTGGACCTGATGTGGCTCGAAGAGCCTGTGCCGCCTGAAAATATCGATGCGTTAGACAAAATTACGAAAGCGACCCGAACGCCGATCTGTGTGGGTGAAAACCTGTATCTGCGATATGGTTTCCGGGATCTACTTCAAAAGCAGGCGGTGGACATTATCATGCCGGATATTTCGAAATGCGGTGGCCTGTCGGAGTGCCGGAAAATCGCCAATATGGCGGAGATCTACTACATCCCGTTCGCCCCGCACAATAATTCCAGTGCATTGAGTACGGTCGGAGATGCCCATGTATGCGCCAGCGTCCCGAATTTTCTGGCGCTGGAGTTTCATCGGTTTGATGACCCGGACTGGGATGAGGTGTTGGCTACCGATGCGTCGGTCATCCAGGATGGCCATGTGGTGTTGACCGAAGCGCCGGGTTTAGGCGTGGAGCTGAATGAAGCGTTTCTTGCCGCCCAGATGGATGGCGAGGAGCCGCTGTGGCAATAGGTGGTGAAGCTACGAAGCTACGAATCGGTGAAGCTACGAAGGCCGGAGGCTCAATACGCTCCCGCAGGGAGTCATCTTCAACGACGAAACGATTTTTCTTTTTGATTCGTAGCTTCGTAGTTTCGTCGTTTCCAAAATAAAATAGAAAGGACAAAATATGCCTACCATCGATGGTATCGAACTTCAGCAACTGATGTGTAATAATGAGTTTAAACCCCGCTGGGAATCCTACACGCTGGACGATATAGAGTCCGATGAAGTGCGTGTCGTCAGTGAGCTGACGGCGGCGAAACATGGGACCGAGAAAGGAGAGCTTACCGGGGAGTCTATCTACAGGAATATTCCTATGGCCCCCACCGGTCATGTATTTGACCGGTCGAGGGCGAAGCCGTGTGATCCGACGACCTGGATGCTTGCAGGTAACACCACGGTGGGGACGATCATGGCCGTGGGGCGGGAGGTTACGGATCTGAAAGAAGGTGATCGGGTGTACCGCCATGGCGGGTTCAGGACGGTTCATCAGGGAAAGGGATTCAAGAAGCTGCCGGATGGCCTGACACCGGCGGCGGCCTGCTGCCTGGATCCGGCTGATTTTGCGCTGGCTGCCGTGCGGGATGGTCAGGTGCGCATCGGGGAGCGGGTGATTGTCTTCGGTATGGGGGCGATTGGACTGTTTACGGTACAACTGGCACGTTTGTCCGGGGCCATTGACGTGGTCGCGGTGGATCCCATAGCCAAGCGTCGTGAATTGGCTTTACAGCATGGGGCCACCATGGCCGTCGATCCCAACGAAGTAGGCGATTTCGGCATGGCGTCTCGAGAATGGTTCAAACACGGCGCGGACGTGACCATCGAGGCCAGCGGTAACCACCATGCCCTCAACCAGGCCGTCCGGGCTACCTGCTACCGGGGACGCGTGGTCCTCCTGGCGTTTTACCTGGGTGACGCCAGAGGATTGTATCTGGGCGAGGAGTTCCATTTCAACCAGCTTGAGATCATCTCCGCCCGAGCTTGCAGCCACCCGCAAAGAGAGCTGTTCTTCAACGAAGACCGGATTGTTGAAACGCTTATCAGACTCTTCTGCGAAGGGACCCTGCAACCTTATGGATTGCCAGACCCCATCGTGACGCCGGATGAATTACCCGAAGCCTACGGTAAAATCAAGCATGCGTCCGACGAGGTGATCAAAGTGGCGGTCAGGTATTGAAAGGCAGGATGGGAGGGTGGAAGGGTGGAAGGAAAGGCGATCCAGTCATGACCGAATTCACCTCCTATGCCCTATCCCTCCACCCTCCCAGCCCGCCTTTTTACTTATCCGCTGTAAACTGCCGGTCATCGTACTTCTTCAACACATCATCAAGCGCTTCCCGGAGGATCACCGCTTCGCCTACGCCTTCGGCCTTGGCCAGCTTGCTTAAACGTTCTAACTGTTCCTGGGTATAATGGCTGGTTTTGGTCACCATTTTCTCTTCCCTGGCCAGGCAGACCTTGTTTCGACCGGTATTTTTCGCCCGGTACATGGTCCCGTCCGCCCTGCGGATGACTTCCTGGGCCCGGCTGCCGTCATCCGGATAGGCGGACAGGCCGGTACTGAAAGTGAACGACAGGGTCAGGACGTCGCTGATCTCATGCGGCTGACAAGTATTTATAGATACATATCTAATAATTATATATTAACATATTTTTTAAATGTATAACTTGAAATGCGTGAAAACAGGGTGTATTTACTCCCGTTTTCCGTCACTACTATGTTTTACCGTATGCAGAACCGTCGGAACCAGGTATGTTTCATACGCTTTACGGATCACGCCTCATGTTTACCCATCGCACTGGCCGATTATTGAAGCGCCTCAATGTTCCGGCGTATGAAGTCAGGTGCGCCTACCTGTTACACCATCGGATCAGCGGGGAAATTATCCTGCCATTTTTCCCATATGAGTGGTTTTATACGGGCCGGGCCTTGACTCAATCCCACTCGTACAAAACCCTGTACAGGAATTATTTGAGCGCATGACTTGAGATAACACGGGAAAAATACCGATTGTGGTGGCATAACCACTCTGCGAATCCTGGAATATGGCCGGTTATATGAAGTGAGGCCCTTCCGGCGGGGATTTGAGTGCGTATAATCTATGATATTCGGAGATTACTTTGCGGGATCGCGGAAAAATCTGATATAAATGAGGCGAATTATACGTGCCGAAAAAGAAATCTCAATTAGCAGTAAGTAGATATATTTGCAGAGGATTACGACAGAATCTATTGCCGCCTATTTTTTTATGCATATCTTGTGGCTCTAGATAATCATCTTTTAAATGAAAGAAAATATTACGCATATGCACTCGGACAACTGAAAGATCCAGGTGATTATTGAGACGTTTTCAACATCGTTCCGATGAATCAATAGTTATACTGCTAAATAAAAAATGTTGCTTTACTGGAGGTTTTATGATTTCCTCTATTCGAAGTTGTGTTTTAATAACCATGATCCTGAATAGTTTAATCATCTTTGGGTGTAGTCAGGAAAACGATACCGAGAAAAAATTTCTGGTAACGAATGCACAGGTAGTAGATGGAACGGGCACTTCACCACGTTTAACCTCAGTACGGATTGACGGAGAGCGCATTACCGCTGTAGGAGATCTCTCGGCAGAACCTGATGAAACTGTCATAGATGGTACCGGGCTGGTTCTTGCCCCTGGTTTTATAGACACTCATAGTCATCATGATTTCAAATTGCTTGATATACCGGAAGCATTGGGGGCTGTGAGTCAGGGTATCACATCAGTAGTGGTAGGTAAAGATGGAAGCTCCCAGTTCCCATTAAAAACCTTCTTCGATACCCTAAACACCAAACCAGTAGCGGTTAACGTTGCCTCATATGTGGGACATAACACGCTCCGTCACCAGGTTATGCAAGAACACCATAAGAGACCGGCTACCGATGCTGAGATCGATACCATGAAACAACTTCTTCGTCAGGAAATGGCATCCGGAGCTTTAGGTCTATCTTCAGGTTTAGAGTATGATCCAGGTATTTACTCCGAACCATCTGAAGTTCTTGCTTTAGCGCAAGAATCAGCCAATCTCGGCGGTCGATATTCCAGTCACATTCGTAGTGAAGATCGCCATTTCTGGGAGGCGATTGAGGAAATCATCCAATTAGGCCAGGCAACGGGTATGCCGGTACAAATATCTCATCTAAAATTGGCAATGAAAAGTTCTTTGGGGCAGACCAAGCTTCTTCTTGATCGTTTAAACCAGGCTCGTGAATCCGGCATTGAAATCACCGCGGATGTATATCCTTATGTATACTGGCAGTCTACTATGACAGTCTTATTCCCTGAGCGGGATTTTACCAACCGTGCAACGGCTACATTTGCACTCGAAGAAATCGCCCCACCCGACGGCATTATTCTCTCGCGGTATGAACCGAATCCGGATTATGTGGGTAAAACAATCACCGAAATTGCTGCGTTGAGGGGGCGTACATGTAGCATTAAATGCGGTAGAAGCCTATGGAAGCCGTTAGGACTATCAGTTATTCGGCGACGGCGTCCCGTTGCGTAGAGAAAAAATCAGGAGAGCATGTGAACACAACCACACTCGATCAATGGATCGGTAATCAGACGACCGTCACAGCCGAGATTTCCCCGGTTCCGGCCTGTCAAATGGCAGCGACGCTTGACCTGGATACGGCTGTTCAGGTGGGTGATCCCCTGCCGCCAGGATGGCACTGGCTGTATTTTCGTGAACCGGCAAAGACGTCGGCTTTAGGCCCTGACGGCCATGCCGAACTCGGCGGGTTCATGCCGCTCTTGCCATTGCCCCGGCGTATGTGGGCCGGCGGTCGTATACAATGTCACCGTCCCCTGCGCCTGGGGGATCATGCCGAGCGCCGGTCTACCATCACCTCCATTACGCCCAAGGAGGGCCGATCCGGGGTTTTGTGTTTTGTTGAGGTGACCCATGAGATCACGGTTGCGGGAACGCTGTGCCTGACGGAAATCCAGAGTCTGGTCTACCGCGAAGCAGCCCCCGCCGACCGCCGACTGCCGACCGCCGACGCGGCGCCCACCGATGCGCAGTTCTCGAAGACCTGGCAGCCGTCATCCGCCCTCCTGTTCCGCTATTCCGCATTGACGTTCAACAGCCATCGGATTCATTACGACGTAGACTATTGCCGCGACGTAGAAGGCTACCCGGACCTGATCGTCCATGGCCCGCTGATCGCCACCTTATTGCTCGATCTGTTTCACCATCAATTCCCCGACGACCTCATCACAGACTTCCGCTACCGGGCCAGAAGCCCCCTGTTCCATCCCCACCCGTTAGCCGTACACGGTACGCGCAACGGCGCCGAGGGCTATGCCTGGGCTGCCGATAAGGACGGGGGATTAGCCATGGACGCGGAAGTAAACTTGAAACGCAGATGAGTCATGTTTTCAACTCACCAACTCACCAATTCACCAATTCGTATGGTTCTGGCCTTTGACCTCGACGGTACCATCAGCGACGCGGCTTTAGGGATTACCTCGTCGATAAACTATGCACTGGAAAAGATGGGGCATCCGGCACGGGACCCGGCTTCGCTTAAGATATATATCGGACCACCGTTACAGGATATATTCGTCGGTCTGCTGAACACGGAAGAAGCTGCGGTCGTGCGTGCGGCCGTCACCTTTTTTCGGGAACGGTACTTCAGCGTCGGATATAAAGAGAATGTGCTGTATCCGGGAATGATGGATGTGATACGCGAGCTGAAACGGAGCGGCCATACCCTGTATATCGCCACAGCCAAACGTACTGATATTGCCAGAGCCGTCACCGATTATTTCGGGATCACGGCCTGTTTTGAAGAGGTGATGGGCTGTGGTCTTAAACGCAAAAAGGCCACCTTACTACATGAGATTTAAGCGAGAGATTCTGAAACCCCTCTCATGATGATCGGCGATCGGTCTCAAGATATGATTGCCGGCAAGCAAACCGGATGTCCCTGCATCGGCGTGCTATGGGGCTACGGTACCAGGAAGGAGTTGTTGGATGCCGGTGCGGATAAATTGGTAGAGACGCCGTGAGAATTAGCATCATGTATTGAACATTGGAGATAACATTCATATCCCCTTAGTCCGGTTGCTTCAGCCCCGGGCGATGTTCGCCAACACCTCCATTACTTATGCTGCAACGATTTAACCGGATTGACACACGCGGCGTTGATGGACTGGTAGCTGACGGTCAGCAGGGCGATCAAAAACGTCAGCAGCCCTCCGACCACAAAGGTAGCCAGGCCCATACCTGCCCGATAGGCGAAATTCTGAAGCCAGCGATCCATGACCAGGTAGGCCAGTGGCCAGGCGATGACATTGCTGAGTAGAATGAGCGCAGTGACTTCCCGGGAGAGCAGGATCACGATGTTCGAAATCGAGGCGCCGAGAACTTTGCGATTGCCGATTTCCCTGAACCGTTGCTCAGCCGTAAAGGAGGTCGGGTCCGGGCGGCCGAGGCGGGCGATGAAAACCGTCATCAACGAGAACACACCGAACAGGTAGCTAAATCTATTTTCGACCCGGTACATCTTTCATCACCCCCATGACCCTGATATTCAGAACGCCGTCATCTGCGGAGATGATTTTCCCCATGGGATTCTCATCTCCGTATCATTTCGCGCTCCTTCAACACAAGGTCACAGTCATTTCAGCCTATCAGATTGTGATTCAGGAGTGCAAGATCTATCTCAAAACAGGAATCCAAAGGTTGGCGAGGATTATGGCCCCACCCACTGTACGCTGATGATACAGTGGGAGTACGCCAGTGGACATTTTAGCAGGTATGTTTACCTTGACCGCAGTACAAGACAAGAATTAGATTACAGTTTCCCACAACAGATTATTCACCGTATTTCATCCATGCCCGGCATGTGATGACGAGTCATTGACAATATAAACAGCCCAGGAGGTATCACCTGCTTTTAACAACGATCATGACCGTATTCACCCTTTCGATCCAAACGCCCGAGGAGGCCGGTATCCATGAGCGAACGCTGACGCTGTCTGACGGTTCGGAAATGCGATACACCCTGTCCATACCGGAACGCGAGGACGCGACCAAACCCGTACCGCTGATTCTGGCGCTTCATTACGGGTGGGGCGGACAAGGCCCGCCGGAGCCGTTTTACGGCAAAGGTATTCTTACGCGGTTGATCGAACCGGCCCTTGGGGATCTGGGTGCCGTCATTGTGGCTCCGGACTGCCCCGGCAAAGGCTGGACCGACCCGAAAAGTGATCGTCTGGTCATGGCGTTGCTGGATCATATCATGGAACAGTTTCCTATCAATACAAAGGAGGTGTTGGTTACCGGTTACAGTCTGGGCGGCGCAGGCACATGGCATATGGCCGCCCACCGTCCGGATCGGTTTTCCGCCGCGATCCCTGTGGCTGGCTGGCCGGCTTCGGAACATGAAGCCCTGCTCGAGGCAATGCCGTTGTACGTCATCCACAGCCGTCAGGACGAAGTCGTACCGATCGGCCCGGGTGAAGCCATGGTCGAGAAACTCAGAGCTGGAGGAAAACAGGTGGAGTTCCTGGTCGTGAAAGGTCTGACGCACCATCAGACCCCGCTGTTCGCCCCGTATCTGAAACAGACGGTTCCCTGGATAAAAGAGATCTGGGGACGGTAGTAAGAGGTCAAACGTCCATCCTTCAAGGATAAAGGAAAAGAATGAGTTATGAAGATCAAGAAAATGATGGCATGTATCTCAGCAGGTCTGCTCGCGTTGTTTATAACGACCTATCCGACTTTCGCTCAGACGGTTTTTCCGACAGGTACCACGATATAAACCCGATGAGGCCTACAGCACCTATATTCTGATATCAGACCACTCCTCTACGGGTAATCATTCCAGTGCCGTGGTCCGGGCAACGAGTCAGTCGCCCGATGATATCCGCCTCATCGACATGAACGGCAATCTGGTTCACACATGGAAGGTAGATCCATATTTCAATAAGCGCAGCCGCCTGCAACCTAACGGCAATCTGTTGTGTGTCGGCAACGACCTGACGATCACCGAATACGACTGGGACGGCAACACGGTCTGGACACACAAGGGGATCGGTTCCACGTACGATATGCGCGTATTAGCCAATGGGAACAGACTGCTTCTTGCCCATGAACCGATTCCGGAAGCGTTTCAGAAGCAGGTCAACGACGTCGAAATCGCCCCCTGGTGGGGTCCGCGAAAAAGAGGCAGCGAAGAAACACAACGGAGCGCCGACCTGTACGAAGTCAATTTAAAAGGAGAAGTCGTCTGGGAGTGGCATGCGTACAACCACCTTGATCTGAACAGATTTTCACCGGCGACGCCGCCGGGCGATTGGCTGCATGTAAATTCGGTCGCCCCGATACCGGAGAACAAGTGGTACGACGACGGCGACGAAAGATTCAGACCCAGCAATATTCTGGTTAATGCGAGAAACATCGATACCATGTACATTGTGGATAAACAGACAAAAAAGGTCGTCTGGGAAGGCACGCATAACTACAAGAGCGGCATGTCCCATAGCCACGAACCTGAAATGATAGAGAAGGGGTTGCCTGGGGCCGGCAATATCATCCTGTTCGACAACGGTCTTTTTACCCGTAATAGAATCCATACCGGACAGTCGTTCGTCGTAGAACTCAATCCAGTCACGCAAGAGGTCGTGTGGGTATATGAAACCAAAGGGTATGCGAACATCAAGTTTTTCAGTAAGACTATGGGCACACAGAAGCGGCTTCCTAACGGCAATACTTACATAGCCGAGGACAACAAGGGCAGACTCTTTCAAGTGAAACCTGATGGTGAGATTGTCTGGGAATTCGTCAACAGGGGCGGGACGACGCGCCCTGCGCCCATTGCCTACGATTTCACCCCGCAACTCAGGGCCTTACCTACGCCTGAGGAGCTTGCTGTAACCCCGCCCAATAATCTGGAATGGCATCTTGAGCCCGATGTCCGTAGAGAATAGGTGTGATGTTCGTAGGGACACGGCGTGCCGTCTGCGTAGGCATAAAACCGGAAGCCTTGCTCTTACGGCTACGACTGTATTTGAGTATACATCAGATAGATTTCATCCGTATCGTTATATCCTAAAATAGAGCAGATCCTGGTGAATGTATGTTAACTGTAGCCATAGAAGGCTATCATGCGGACCATTCACCTGGCTTTTTTCTGGGGCTTCTGTTGCTGGGCTTGCTGGTCAAACTCACCTTGTAAGCGTCCACTTCACAAATGCTGGGACCTCTTCCGGTAGTGCGCTATGATGTACATCAGCCCTGCTGCCAGCGCCGCACCCAGGATATTCCGAATTATGTCATCCAGTCCGGGATATCGGCTCGGAACATAGTACTGGTGCAACTCGTCGCTTACGCCGTAGAGAGAGGCGATTATGAAAGCCAGCCAGGTCTGTTTCAGAGAGGGGCGGTAGGATCGTCCGGTGAAGGCGCGTATTAGAAGCAGCGTGAGGATTCCATATTCGGTGATATGAAAGACGTCTTTTATGCGCTGAATCTGTATCGGTTCGTTTACCCCGGATGCCTGACGCGTGAGGTCGTCAGCATGGCCCCCCGTTAGCGATGACCCGAGGAAGATAAGCGACATCCAGAGGAGGGGCGGGCCCCAGAGGGCGAGAGGAAGAGAGAAAGATAAAGCATTTTTTCGTCCTTTCGTCCTTTCGTCCTTTCGTCCTTTCGTCCTTTTCATACTTCTATTCACCCCGGTCTCATGAAACCGGAGAAAAAGTCGTTGCCTTTGTCGTCGACGACGATGAAAGCAGGAAAGTTTTCGATTTCTATGCGCCAGATGGCTTCCATACCGAGTTCGGCGTATTCCTCACATTCCACCTTGCGTATCGAGTCCTGCGCCAGGCGTGCGGCGGGACCACCGATGGATCCGAGATAGAATCCGCCGTGGGTTTTGCATGCGTTTGTCACCTGCTGTGAACGGTTCCCTTTGGCCAGCATGACCATGCTGCCGCCGGCCGCCTGAAAAGGATCGACATAGCTGTCCATCCGTCCCGCCGTGGTCGGACCAAAAGAGCCGGAAGCATAGCCCGCGGGCGTCTTGGCCGGTCCGGCGTAGTATACGCACAGATCCTTGAAATATTGGGGCAACCCTTCGCCGGCGTCCAGTCGTTCCTTCAGCTTGGCATGGGCGATGTCCCGGGCGACGATCATAGGGCCGCTGAGCGACAGGCGGGTGCTGACGGGATACCGGCTGAGCGTAGCGCGCACTTCGTCCATCGGACGGTTGAGATCGATCTCAACGACCTGTCCGCCCAGAGTGTCTTCATCGATTTCGGGCAAATACTTTGAGGGGTCACTTTCCAGTTCTTCCAGGAATATCCCTTCATGCGTGATTTTCGATAGAATCTGGCGGTCGGCGGAACAGGAGACCGCGATGCCGACTGGACAGGACGCGCCATGACGCGGCATACGGACCACGCGCACATCATGACAGAAATATTTCCCGCCGAACTGCGCGCCGATGCCGATTTCCTGGCTTATCTTGAGTACCTGCGCTTCCATCTCCAGATCCCGGAAAGCCTGGCCGTACTCATTGCCCTGTGTGGGCAGCGTATCGAGAAAGCGGGCGCTCGCGAGCTTAGCCATTTTAAGCGTATATTCGGCCGAGGTGCCGCCGATAACGATGGCGAGGTGATAGGGTGGGCACGCGGCGGTGCCGAGCATGCGTAGTTTCTCATCAATAAAATCGAGCAGCCGCTCCGGGTTGAGCAGCGCTTTGGTCTCCTGGAAAAGCATGCTTTTGTTGGCCGAGCCGCCCCCCTTGGTCATGAACATCAGTTTGTACGTGCTGCCCTGATCGGCATAGAGTTCGATCTGTGCCGGCAGGTTGGTTCGGGTGTTGGTCTCCTGGAACATGTCCAGCGGCGCCATCTGACTGTAGCGCAGATTGGTCTCCAGATAGGCATTCATGATCCCCTGTGAAAGGGCTGCTTCGTCATCTCCTTCAGTCCAGACCAGATGGCCTTTCTTACCCAGGATGATGGCCGTACCCGTATCCTGGCACATAGGCAGTATCCCGCCGGCCGCGATGTTGGCGTTTTTGAGCATCTCAACGGCGACAAAACGGTCATTATCAGACGCTTCAGGGTCATCAAGGATCTTACTTAGCTGAGCAAGATGTCCCGGTCGCAGCTTATGGGCGCTGTCCCGGATGGCCTGATCTGCCAGCATGGTCAGCCCAGCGGTATCGACCTTGAGTATCTCATGGTCCTCGAACGTGCCGGTCGATATATAATCGGAAGTCAGCAGCCGGTAGGGCGTTTCGTCTTCACCTAAGGGCAGGAGTTCGTGGTGCACATAGTCGTTCATGGTGGATTCCTTCTGTATTTATGTCTCGAAGTCAGGTCGAATAATCACTGTAATATGCGCTAAGCCCAGAAGAGTCGTCAAGGGTTTTCCCTGTTAAGTAATGCACACAAATTCGTAAGACATATCACAAAAAAGCCGCCCTTCAATCTGCATGAAGAGCGGCTTTAATACATTCAGCGGCTAATAAGCTGATTACGGTGTGAATTCGATAAACCCGGTATCCCCGTTCAACCGTGAAATGGTCACACGGTATTGCGTGCCGGCCGTCAGGGGTGTTTCAGTCACGGCGGTTACGGTAATCAGACCGCCGCTCACGGTAGGTACAGTGCCGTGCGTCACGGCGGAAGAGATCAATTCGCTCCCAGGTGATGCGATTCCCCAGACAGGGGCAGTGGCCGCGGACGTGCGCACGACGGTCACACTGAAGCCATCACCGGCGCTCCAGGTTATAGGTCGGGGCTGTTCCGGATCCGACCGTAACAGTAAAGGCGCTGCCGCTGCTGCCGCTGCCGGTCGTGTTACTGCTGTCACCACATCCCAGCGAAACAATGAAAACCAGGGCCAATGCTACAGCGAGTGCTCGAAAACGGTACATGGTACTCCTCCATAAGTTGAAGTTACATTATTCCAACAATATCAAGAACAGGTTCAAGCTGCCCGATAGGGGCAGGCTGGCCCCTATCGGGTTGTAAATTCACGAAGGGCATGTCCATCTACTGAAGACGCAGACAACCCGCAAACAGGATACGAATGAAGCTGGGCATGAGACCTCGTCCGTACTGATTTGCGTCATGGCAGATCCCTGGTAAATGGACGTCACCGACTTCGTGATCATGTAGAGTTTTGTGTTTTGTACTCTGTCTGATGCTATCCCTTATACGCTTACCAAGCACCAAACACACAGTACAATAGTTCTATCGCATAACCCAGGCAGACGATCATTATGGGTGAAATAGGTAAGTTCAATTCCGTCATACCGGCCTAGGCCACCGGGCGGATGAGCAGCAATCCAGAGGTGCCCACCCTGATCCTGTAACAGTCGAGAAGCAGCTATGGTAAGCCCTTTACTGCTGTTGTACGTATGCCAGATGCCTGGTAGGCTCTGTTTCGGGGGAAAGGCGGTCGCCATAATCGGTTTGGGATATTGCGGGTATGTAACGAAGTCACCGCAAGCATCTTATTTACGATAACCGTATGGGAAGCAACCGTTTAAAATAATGAAATGTCGTGTTTCAAGTCCCAATGCAGCATCAATCAACCATTTAATCCGGTCTTTTTTGCTTGCTAAGGCCTGAGAGGTGTCTTTAATTTAATACAGGGGAAAATAGAGTTAAAAAGGCGTTGAAGATAAAAATCGAAGGGCAATAGATCTTTGTCTTCTTTCGCCTTTCACTTTTCGCCTCTTATGGTTATGTTAATGTACTCAGTCCAAACAGCGATATAAATAGGATTCCTGGGGTATTTAAATGAAACGGTATACCTTTATCTCTGCTGCGGGAGCGACGCTCGGCGCTCTTGCCGGCGCCGAATGGTATTTACGTCAGCGTGATCATGCAAATAACCGCGATCGATGGTTTCATGAAGGCTACGACGGTTCACATCCGTACAATGTCTTTCACAACCGCAGCGGATGGGAGTTGATGCCGGGGTATAATGTAGCCGGTATCCGTATCAATCAATACGGTTTTCGAGGAGACGATATTTCGAAGCGTAAAGACCCGAATGTGGTCCGGATTATGTGCCTCGGAGATTCCTGTACCTTCGGTACCGCAGGGGATGAATCTCCCTATCCATACCAGCTTAAACAACGTTTGGATACCATGGACCTCGAAGCGGATTATCAGACGATCAACGCCGGTGTCGAAGGACATGCGACGATCAATGCGCTCTTACGTCTACCCCGGTTATTAACCTTTCATCCTGATGTGTTGATTATCTATCTCGGCTGGAATGATATGTGGATAGGTAATCCGAAACATTATCCCGATATGCGACGTAAAACCCAATCATACTGGCATTACGGCAATGGCGCCCAAACTGGCTTGAAGCTGATAGACTCGGCAAAAGACGGCCTCGGATTGGACGTGCCGCCGCCGCCGATCGGTTCTTTCGACATCGACGTGTTTATACCAACCAATTTCGAATTCAATATGGAGCGTATTATTCGGACCGCCAGAAAAGCAGGGGTTCAGGTGGTTCTGACCACGTTACCGACCCTTATTCCCCAGCACAACGGCCAGCCGTCCCTGCTTTGTCTCGAGAAACTGCACTATCCAGCCTTTTTTGCTCAAGGCGATCTGGAACGGATCAAAGAACTCCATGAGATATATGACACCTCTATCCGGCAACTGGCTATGCGTGAAGATGTCGAACTCATTGATCTGAATGCGGCCTTTAGCGACCAGGACACGAAGGGAGACACCTATTTCTCCAATACTTGGCTTCCATCGGTTGAAGGAAATCAGATCATTGCACGTGCATTGGCTGATGGCCTCTATGAGCGAGAGATCGTAAGGTAAGATTGGGTGATTGAGTGATTGGTGATTGAAAAGACAGAGGATGTCAATCATGGGATTTTCAATCAACAAATCAACAAATCAACAAATCAACAAATTGTTCTACTCCGTTTTTCCGTCACCGATCGGCCTGATGTATGCTGTGGCGACAGACCATGGCGTGTGTCGCCTTACGTATGATGTGTCGGACGAAGCGTTCGAGACGGATCTGATGAACCGCTACGGCCGACCAGCAGAATACGCTTCGTCATCTCCCTTATTACAGTCCCTTGAAAATCAGATGACGCAGTATTTTATGGGTGCGTTAACCCGTTTCGATATACCGCTTGATTTTTTAGAAGGTACGCCCTTCTATCAACGGGTCTGGCGTACCCAGCAAAAAATCCCTTTCGGTCAGGTGTGTTCCTACAAATGGGTGGCGGAACAGGTAGGTAAGCCGAGAGCCGCTCGCGCTGTAGGTCAGGCAAACCGTCGGAGTTGTATCAGTATTCTTGTCCCATGTCATCGGGTCATCAGTCACAGCGGTCACCTCGGCGGGTTTGGCGACCGCCCGGATGTGAAGGCGTTTCTACTGGACCATGAAGGCGCAAAATATATAGGCGGGAAATAGGCAAATGGGCAGGTAGGCAGAAAAGGATTCTTGCCCACCTGCCCATTTGCCCACCTGCTGAATTACCTATGCCATTAGACATTCCTAACCGCATCTATTTTACCTATTCGTTTCCCTGTCAATACCGTAAAAAGGCGCCGCAGATCGATGGGGATCTTGGGGATTGGGGAGGAGAGTATCTGGTCCCGGAGCTTGGCGTCCTGGAAGACATGCCGAAAATTGCAGATGTCTATATGGCGTGGAACGAAGAAGGCTTGTATTTTGCGGTCGACGTGAAGAAGAAAAAGCCGGTCCGATCTAATTATGCCCGGCATTGGACAGGCGACAGTTTTCAAATATGGCTGGATACACGCGATGTTAAAACAGCCCGGCGAGCCAGCCGATACGGTCATCAGTTCAATTGCATGCCGACCGGAGGAGGAGACCATGAAGATCAAGCCATCGTCAAGCCTACTCAGATCGACCGGTCCCGGGCGCGTTGGAATATGCCGGAACCGGATCTGCTGCCCATCGCCTCAAACATCACGGATCTCGGATATACCATGGAGATCTGTATCCCTACAGAAACTCTTACCGGCTATGATCCTGATGAATTTCCCCGTCTTGGTTTTACCTACTACCTGAACAACTCCGAATGGCCCCCCCAATGGTGGAGCGCAGGCCGCGACCTGCGTGTATATATTGATCCTAGTACGTGGGGTACGGCGGTGTTGAGTAAATAAATTGGTTGATTGTCTGATCGATCGATTGTCTGATTATAAAATCGCACCTGATTCGAATCTAATGGGCCAAGTCTTGCATTTCCTGCAATTTTGCAGACAATTTAAGACATTACCATTTACATAGAGCTGTCTATTGCCGGATGGATCCAAATCAATCAGACAATCAACCAATCAGACAATCAGTCAATAAATCCTACCACCCGTGTATCGGATGGCCATTGCCCGGAAACCAGATCAAATCGACCCCATACGACAGCAGGACGCCTAACGCATAGGCCGCCAGCATGCCGATGACAAAGGGCTGTCCACGTTGGTAAAATTTCACGCCGCCCAGTTTAAGCAGGATCACCTTGACGAACCACACCACCAGGAGAGATAGAAAACCGCTGTTGACACTGACGGTCATGGCCACGCCGAAGCCGATCGGGTGCAGCGGCCACCAGTACAAACGATGATGCGCCAGCACCAGCAGAAAGCCGATCAACGCGCCGACGCCGACCGACATCCTTTCCAGTGCACTGAGTACCTTAACATTTCTGATCGACCCGACCAGTCCGCCCCAGACGCCGCGGGCGCCGGCCACAAAAGCCGGTTCGGTAAACTCGAACGCGCCTCCGGAATATCCCAGGTGGTGAGGATAATACACAACACGGCGCCGAGCCCGACGGCACGGAATGTCAACCCTGCAGATACAGGTAATGGCTCAGGGTTCAATTGAAGAGCAGGAACTTCCCGAATAGAAAGAGGAAAGGCTTGAGAGACAGCCATAGATAGCCTGGAAATATGTGGCAGATAGGCAGGTGGGCAGGTAGACAATTATTGTTTCTTGCCCACCTGCCTACCTGCTTACCCCCGCCATGCTCGTCGAAGGATCTTCAGGCAGGGTTTCCAGATGAGCCGCGTAGTAGTGGACAATGAACACGCGGCGAAAGCGGTCTGCAGTCTCGTTGGAATAGGAGCCATGAATGGTGAAGCCGCCAAAGAAGAGGACATCACCCGGTTCCATATCGATACCGATTTCTTGCGCCCCTTCAGGTATTATCGTTTCACCGGGGGTGAAGGATCGGGCCATATCCGCCTGTTGTACGGGCAGGACTCCGAGTTTGTTGGAGCCGGGCACGATGATCATCTGCCCATTGGCCTTATCACACCGATCGAGCGCGAGCCAGGCCGCGATAATAGGATACTGACGGATATACTGATTATCCTGATGCAAACCCTGACCGCGGGAACCGGGTGGTTTGAAGTACAGCATGGTCTGACACAGGTTCACATTGTCGCCTACCAATGTGCTTGCAGTCGATGCGAGACGCGGATCGCTTTGCCAGACATCTGTTTTAGTATCCCACTTCTGCATGTTGATAAAGCGTGGAAATTTATTTAATGGATCGGCATCCCCTTTTTTCGCATCTCCGCCGTAATCCCCCGGCTTTTCCCCTTCTTTACGCATCTCCATAAAATGATCACGAATCTCCGCAACTTCATTCCGGTTGAACAAGCTGTGCTTAACGTAGTAGCCGTTTTCATCGAAAAACATCCTGGCATTGGAATCCATGCTGGGGCTCCTCGCGCAATAAAATTTCAAATTCATTAAATATTTACCGGTTTGCATACGTATGCAAACCGATATATCTGTGCTGTATTATACCTATGCCCGGGTAGAGACGCAATAATATTGCGAAAATCACTGGGCGCCGGCGAAAGCCGGGGTGACGATCTCTCTGGTTGCGACACCTAAATAGAAATAGACGTTAAACACATACTGCAATATATTACGGATTTATCCGGCCGCATCTACTGCCGTTTGGGCGACAGGGTCGTAATCCAGATTCGGCGCGAGCCAGCGTTCAACAGCTTCGATGGTCATCTGCTTGCGTGCGGCGTAATCTTCGATCTGATCCCGACCAATCTTACCGACGGCAAAATACCGGGCGTCGGGATGACCGAAGTACAAACCGCTGACGGACGAAGCCGGCATCATGGCATAGCTCTCCGTCAACGAGATTCCCGTTTTTTCTTCCGCTTTAAGCAAGTCGAACAGGATGCGTTTCTCCGTATGGTCCGGGCAGGCGGGATAGCCCGGCGCTGGTCGGATGCCGCGATATTTTTCCCGGATCAGATCGTTCTGATTCAGTTGTTCATCACGGCCGTACCCCCAAGCGTGTCGCGCCCGTTGGTGTGTCTGTTCTGCGAAGGCTTCGGCCAACCGGTCTGCGATGGCTTTCACCATGATGGCATGGTAATCATCATGGTCTGCCTCATACGCGGCAACCAGCGCGTCAAGACCAATACCTGTAGTCACGGCAAAGGCCCCTATATAATCAGCGCGATGGCTGGTTATCGGAGCAATAAAATCCGATAACGCATGGCATTGGGCCTGCTCGGAACGGGGGCGCTGCCGACGGATCATGTGAAAGGTGGTCAGCACATCGGATCGGGTTTCGTCGGTATACAATACAATGCTGTCACCATCCGCATTGGCGGGAAAAAAGCCCCAGACGGCTCTGGCCTGAAGTAATTTCCCATCTACAATGTGCTGCAATACCACCTGGGCATCGCCAAACAATTCTTTCGCCTGCGCCCCCACCACATCATCATCCAGAATAGCTGGATACCGGCCACGTAACTCCCAGGCATTAAAGAAGGGTGTCCAGTCGATATACGGTACGATCTCCTCAAGCGAATAATTTTCATCTACACGGATGCCGGTAAATTCGGGCGTGTCGATCTGTGTGCTAGACCAATCGATATCCGTGCGACGCCGGCGTGCTTCTTCAAGTGTCAAGAGCGGTATACGCGGCGTTCGGCCCTCATACGCATCACGAACCCGCTGATAGTCCTCACGGATACCAGTCATATACTTCGGACGCAAATCGTCGCTGATAAGATGGCCGACCACCTCGACGGCTCTGGATGCATCCAGGACATGAACCGCAGGGCCGTGATAGCCCGGTGCGACTTTGATGGCCGTGTGCTTCTTACTCGTTGTGGCCCCCCCGATGAGCAGGGGGATCTCAAAGGCCTCCCGTTCCATCTCACGGGCGACATGGACCATTTCATCCAGGGAAGGGGTGATCAAACCGCTCAGCCCGATGATATCGGCATTTTCTTCAATAGCAGCTTGAAGAATTTTTTCTGCCGGGACCATCACACCCAGATCGATAATTTTATAGTTATTGCACCCGAGCACCACGCCAACAATGTTCTTACCGATATCATGTACGTCGCCTTTGACGGTGGCCATCAGTATGATGCCCTGGTAATGCCGTTCACCGTCTGTTGCGCCTTGCTCCGCTTCCATGAATGGAATCAGATGTGCCACGGCTTTTTTCATAACCCGGGCGCTCTTGACCACTTGTGGCAGAAACATCTTGCCGGCGCCGAACAGGTCGCCCACGACACTCATCCCGGACATGAGCGGGCCTTCGATTACATGCAGTGATCGGTCATATTTTTGGCGCGCCTCTTCGACATCCTCCACGGCATAGTCGGCGATTCCTTTAATAATGGCATGAGCAAGACGTTCTTCCACGGTCCCTTTCCGCCAGCTTGTATCTTCCTCCTGGCGGGTGACACCTGAACTCTTTTTCGTCTCTGCTAATTCCAGTAAACGCTCTGTGGCATCCTCACGCCGGTTGAATAGAACATCTTCTATCCGCTCCCGTGCTTCAGGATCGATTTCCTCATAGATGGCAAGCTGACCGGCATTAACAATGCCCATATCCATGCCGGCCTGAATGGCGTGATAGAGAAATGCCGCATGCATCACCTCACGGATGTAGTCGTTGCCACGAAATGAAAACGAGATATTGCTGACCCCGCCACTGACCTTGGCCAGCGGGAGCTGATCCTTGAGGCGTCGCGTGGCTTCTATAAAATTGACGGCATAATCGTTGTGTTCCTCGATCCCGGTTCCTACCGTCAGGATGTTCGGATCGAAGATGACATCCGTCGGCGGAAATCCGATCTCCTCCGTCAGAATGTGATACGACCGATCGAGGATGTCCACCTTACGGTCGATAGAGGTCGCCTGTCCTTCCTCGTCAAAGGCCATGACCACGACGGCCGCGCCATAGCGTTGAACCAGACGCGCCTTTGCTTTGAACGCCGTTTCACCTTCCTTCAGGCTGATGGAATTGGCAATGCCCTTGCCCTGTACACATTTCAGACCGGCTTCAATGACCGACCATTTGGAACTGTCGATCATGACGGGCACCCGCGCAATTTCGGGCTCCGCGGCGATAAGGTTCAGGAAGGTCGTCATGACCTGCTCGCTGTCGAGCAGACCTTCGTCCATATTGACATCAATGATGTTGGCGCCGCCTTCGACCTGCTGTCGGGCGACTTCAAGCGCCTCCTCGTATTTTTCTTTACGGATGAGCCGTGCAAACTTGCGGGAGCCCGTCACATTGGTCCGTTCACCGATCATGGTGAAATTGCTGTCCGGGCGGATGGTAAAAGGCTCAAGACCGCTATATCGGGAGAGCAGTTTTTCCGTGGGGAGTTTACGCACCTTACCCTTTGTCCTCACTGCATCGGCAATAGCCGCGATATGATCCGGTGTGGAACCGCAACAACCGCCGACCATATTCAGCCAGCCCTGTGCCACAAAATCTCCCAGTACCTCGGCCATATGCTCCGGCGTATCATCGTAACCGCCCATTTCATTGGGCATACCGGCGTTGGGGTAGCAGGTCATCGGTAGAGGGGCGATGGCAGAAAGCTCTTCTATATACGGTCGCATTTCCGGGGCACCGAGCGAACAGTTGATACCCACGCTGAACAACCCGGCATGCCGTATCGACGTCCAGCACGCTTCAACCGTTTGACCGGACAGCGTTCGCCCGCTGGCGTCCACAATAGAGAATGAGGCCATGAGCGGTACGCGGCGCATACCCTGATCGAACAACGAGTTGACGGCGAATAATGCCGCTTTCATGTTAAGCGTATCGATGTGCGTTTCAACGAGAAGGATATCTACACCGCCGTCCAGTAAGCCACGGGCTTGCTCGCTGTACGATTCGACGAACGCATCAAAGGTAACCGCACGATACGCCGGATTATTGACATCCGGCGACAACGAGCCTGTCTTGGTGGTGGGCCCCAGGGACCCGGCGACAAACCGGGGTCGTGATGGATCTATAGCCATGATGGCCAACGCCGCGCGTTTTGCGATCTGTGCCGCCGCTATATTGATATCGTAGGCATAGTTTTCAAGGCCATAGTCGGCCTGAGAAATAGACGTGGCCGTAAAGGTATTGGTCTCAATAATATCGGCCCCGGATTCAAGATAAAGCCTGTGGATCTCTTCAATGATATCAGGCTGCGTGATCGAAAGCAGATCGTTATTACCCTGAAGTGAGGACGGATGGTCTTTGAACGCTTCACCCCGAAAACCCGCTTCATCCAGGCGATAGCCCTGAATCAGTGAACCCATCGCGCCGTCGATGATGAGGATGCTCTCGGAGAGGAGTTGGTTTAATTGGTCGAATGTATTCATAAGATCCGGATGGTGGAGGTGCACGGCACGCCGTGCGCTTACGATAGGTTGTATGAATCTATCAAATTACGAGAAAACGGCCGGCGATCAATGACGACTTTGTTGACCGGGTTAAAGGGCAGGTTGAAAAGCAGTTAGCAGTAGGCAGAAAACGATAGCGAATGAGGTGACCCTGCTTACTGCTTACTGCCCTATTGTTGCTGTTGGTCTACGGTGAGCATACATTCCAATCTACGCCGTGAGAACAGGGACGTCAAGGGAGGAAGGATGCCCATTTACCCCGTTTCGCCTTGCCTTTTTCAAGTTGGAACCTATCATAGTGTTAATCCCCTGTTACATCGCACAGTAAGTCTATCCAGGAGAAGAATCATGAGAAAAACTAAGACACGGACCGATTCGGATCAATGGAGCGTATCAAGACGCGGTTTTTTGAAAGGCGCATTGGCGGGTGCGGGACTATTATCCGTGGGCAGTTATGAAGCCGTCGCCCAGATGGTGGGCGGTTCTTCCGTTCGAGGATGGGGCGTACCGCCGGGACTGGTGCAGATCAGCGGCAATGAAAATGCCCTGGGACCATCACCCAGAGCGGTGGAGGCCATTTTAGGTCTGGTTTACAATATCAACCGTTACGGCCAGAATCCGGACCTGCTCGGCCAGTTGGCTCGTAGACATGACATGCCGGTGGTGGAGTGGTCGACCAGTCCTTTCGCACCGGTAAAAGATCCCTGGATATCCGTCGGGGCTGGCTCATCGGATCTGCTGTACGCCATCGGGCATACCTATCTAAAGGAGGGGGTTGAATCCATCGAAATCACCCCCGGCTTTCATTTTGTAAGGCGCATGGCTGATCAGTTCGGCGCTAAGGCGGTCGGGGTTCCGGTGCTGGACGGATTTAAACCGGACCTGGACGGGATGCGTAACGCGATTACGGACCGAACAGGGTTTATGGTCGTCACCACGCCGGGGAACCCGTCCGGTCATCTGACGCCGATGAGCGAACTGAAATCGTTTATCGAATCAATTCCGTCTCGGATTATGGTGCTGGTCGACGAGGCGTATGTCGATTTTGCCGAAAATGAGGCGGATCGAGTCGGCGCTGCGCCGCTGATCAAAGATCATCCAAATGTCATTGTAACCCGTACCTTCTCGAAGATATTCGGCATGGCCGGCATGCGAGTCGGCTATGCCATGGCCCAGCCTGAGGTCATAAGAACAATAAACGCTCACAAGGCCAACACGCTGACCATGCTGTCCACCCATGCCGCCTCCGCCGCCCTCGAAGACCATGAACACACGCGCCGTTCCCGCGAAATGGTCCTCAACGGCAAGCGGTATTTCTACGACCAGCTTAAGGCCATGGGCGTCGAATATCTGCCGAGCGAATCGAGTTTTGTCATGATCAACACCAAGGCCGATTCGGACGACATCGTCAACAAGCTGAGAGAGGAATACAACGTGCTGGTAGGTAATGCGAGAGCCCGCTGGGGTATCCAGGGCTGGCTCCGGGCTACCGCCGGATTGCCGGAAGAGAACGAGGCGTTCATCTTGGCCCTGAAGAAGGTGCTGGTGAGTAGTTAGCAAGACGCGTTCAGGGCGTTTATCCGTGAGATCTCGGAATGGGTTCGGAATCGATGATACGCGATCCTACACCTTGGCAATCCCTTCTTTATTTTTATATTTACTTTACGCGGCTTCTGATTTATAGAGCCACTTTTATCATAGATGAAATTATAGAAAACAGGACACGCATATGGCCACTTCCGTCCAACTGGATGTAAATCAAAAGTCGTTTGCGATTACATTCGTTCATAATCCCGACATTCGGTATGATCAGAATTACGGTACCTATATTGCGCCGTTGTGGGCTTATACCCTGGCGTGCCATGTGTCGGATAACTGGTCGGTCACGATCTGTGATTGTAAGATAGATGATATTCACGAGGTCGTCCGATCCGATGTCTTTGCATTCTCGGGCATAAACCAGGACATTGACTCTATTCGTAAAGCGCACGACCTGGTGAAAGAAAAATATCCTGATTCGACTTTCATACTGGGTGGGCCGATCACCTGGTCTCTCCGGGAGGAAGGGAAGTTGTCCTACCTTCAGTATTTCGATTACCTCTTTATTATGGACGGGGAAGAAACACTACCCATGTTTCTGAGAGCATTTGAGGATGCCTCTTATACAGGCCTTCCTCAAATTATTGAAGCAGAGGCGCGATTTCCCATACAGCAGGCGAAAAACATTCGTATCGACCTTCTGAAACCGAAGATTGAACACTATTACGGCGCCGTCCTTGAAGTCTCACGTGGCTGTCCCTTCTTGTGCGAATTCTGTGATATCCGGGTTCTGCCTGGAAACAATCAGTCCAATAACAAACCGGTGAGCCTCATCATAGAAGAACTGGACCAGTATCATAAGCTGGGCATCACCCAGATACAGTTCGCCTGTGACAATTTTATAGGCGAGGTGGCCTGGGCACGGGAATGTGTGGATGCCATCGTTAGCTGGAAACAGCGTACCGGCGCTAAAATCTCCATCTTTACCTGGTTGACCATCAATCTGTATAAGATGCCGGATCTCATGCATAAGATGTGGGAAGCCGGTTTTTCCCTTCTGTTCATCGGCATCGAATCCGTAAACCAGAACTCCCTGCTGGAAACCGCTAAAGTTCAAAATGTCGAAGTGCTGGATCAGGCGGTTCGTACGATTCAGTCCTACGGATTTATCATAGCGCCGGGCATGATATTCGGTTTCGATTCCGATACAGAAACGGTTTTTGAGGAGACGCTGGACTTCTTTGTCGACGTAGGATTGATTGGCGGCGATCCTTCGTTCCTGATGGCGCTTTCCGGCACCCCGCTCTACAAACGTATGGAGCAGGCCGGCAGATTAATCAAACGAGAAGAAGAAGTCACCATCCGTAAAAAAATAGAAACCAATATTCGATACTTACAAGATGCGGAGTTCTTGAAGAAGGGGTTTGTGGACTTCATCCATAGATATACGGAACCAGGATTTCAGTTTACCCGGTTTAAAAAACACCTGGATCTGATCATGGAAAGCGATACATTTATACCCATTGACCATGTCGGTTACGGTTCTCCTCTGGAATATCTCAAAATACAGATAAAAGACGTTCAGAACCGTAAGATGTTTATGCTTCGTATCGCGTATCTGATCCGAAAGCCCTCTACCATCAGTGCTGTTTTGAAAGCCTGGTGGCTCGCCAGGAAGTGCTCAAAACGCTATCAGGGATTGGACATACACCTCAACTACTGGCTCTACGTGTGGACGAATATCGGACTCAAATACTGGGGCATAAAAGAAGAAGATTTCGATATCCATTCTGTGGGCGAAGATTTTGATTTCAATCTACTTGTCCAGGAAATTCGTCCTTCAAAAGGGCAGCCATTAGAAAAACAAAAGCGAGGTGAAGAAAAAACGAAAGTCCAGGCCCGATATACCCGCAAGGCCCTCAAACGCCTCCTCGAAAACAAACAGAAATAAGGCAGCCGCATCGGAATGTCCCATCTGGTTTTTGGCCACATTGGAGAACTGATTGAAAAACTCCGATACGATGTTCTCTCAGATACAGAAGCAGCACTTCAATAATATCGCAGATCAATATGTCGAAAGAATAAACGACACCGCCTATCTGTATTATTTCGAAGAGACGAAACGTACCATTTTAGATACGCTTCTTTCATATTTCGGCAAAGAGCGCCTTCTTTCTAAGATCGGGCTCGATATCGGATGCGGAGTGGGAGATATCACCCGGTTTATCGCCCTTTCATGCCGGTCCATGACCGGAACGGACATCGCAGAAGGTATGTGTCGCCGCGCCAGGCACAAGCAGGCGGAGTCTACGTCAAAATTTCTGCCGGCATTATCCGATGTTCTTCCATTTAGAGATTCTTCTTTTGATTTCATTATTTCCGTGCATGTGTTTCACCATCTGATAGAAGCGGAAGTATTAAAAAAAACCATACGGGAGTTCCGAAGAATCGTCAAACCGAACGGGTTGATGGTCATCGTGGATGTCAACCCGGTGAACCCTTTTTCAAGGCTGACCCAGTACCTGATGGTTAAACGAGGTGTCGATACCGGTACGGAGAAACTGGTCTATCCCTGGACTATATTCAAAGAATTCAGAGCTTCAAGCATCAAGCCTTTTTATTACAGGGGCTACTGTTTTGTACCTCATCTTTTTCCCTTTTTATCTCCCCTGAACAAGTTTTTTGGAAAGACCCCCCTGCATGTTTTTGGAAAAGATTATATCGTTGCAGGCATTCCGGATAAGGACGTTTTCGATGAATCTACTCCGTAACCGTCAAGCCTGGGGGATCTTTTTATCTTGCTGGATCATCTATATCTTTCATATCGGCCCGATGCCGGGGGTGAATGAGAACCGGTATCTTGACCTCGTCAGAAGTATCGTTGAGGAAAGCAAACTGACCATCGACCAATATCACTACAATACAGTCGATAAATTATACCGGGAGGGGCATTATTATGCAGGCGCCGCACCGGGACTTTCCCTCGTATCTATCCCGGCCTAGCTGCTTCTGGACATCGGTGTACGTTTTATGCCGATGCGTATATTCAGCCAATATGATATCGCTTATTACATACGCGAGCAAATGGGAGGCTCCAAAGCCCCGGATACGTTCGTTGCTCAGTATCCTTTCGGCGAATTTGTTCTTGCCCATATCCTGGTTACCGCATGCGTCAACAGCCTTCTGGCGGCAGGCATCGTTTTACTGATCGACCTGGTACTCAGGTGGTTCTCCATATCCGCCTGGCAAAGGTTTGTCGTCCACGCCGTGTATGCTTTCGGGACCATCACTTTTTTCTATGCGCCGCGTCTGTATGCCCACGTATCCAGCACTTTCTGGGTTTTTCTGGCGTTTGTGCTGCTGTTTGCCATGCGGCGCGAGCAGAGAACGATTTTGGGATGCGCTGCTGCAGGCTTTGCGCTCGGGATGGGAGCCCTGACAGAATATACGGTGGCGCCGGTCATCACCCTGATCGGCATCTACGCCCTTCTTACACTGAAGCAGCGGCAGAATCTCATCATATTTGTCCTTGCCGGTATGATTCCGGTAGGAGGTTTGATGCTCTATCATTATGTTTGCTTCAGTGGGCCCTTCACTACCCCTTACAGCGCCAGTTTCCCGATGAATCCAGATGGCGATCTCGGACCCAGGACGACGCTTAACGTTGGATTTAACGGATTCGGTATGCCGAGCCTGGCCTCGCTGTGGGGGTTGACATTGAGTCCGTATCGGGGCCTGTTTACTTATTCTCCTGTCCTCATCATCGCAGTCTATGCATTGGCCAGGCGGATCCGGGACCGAAGTGATGTGTGTCGGCTTGAATGGCGTATCATCCTGGCGGTATTTCTGTTTCAAATTCTGTTTAATAGCGCTATGGAGACCTTCTGGAGCGGTGGATATGTGTGGGGCCCCCGTTATCTGATGCCGCTGCTACCATTCTGGATGATTCCACTGGGCCTGGCGTTTCGCCAGACACCGGCCCTGGTAATCATTGGGCTGGGTGCTCTTTCTATCCTTATCAACTGGTCCGGTGTCCAGTATATCGTCTCTCAAAACGCGTTCGGTCCCATCTCCCTTTTCCTGATCTCCGGCCCTACCAGGCAGTTCTATCAGTTTATTGACATGTATATCAAGACGTATACGGGCTGGAATATCGTCATCTCGCCACTCGGGGGTTTCATTCTGCTTGCTGTTATGCTGACGGGATTGTGGAAAATGTTAGGACGTCCAGCAACGGCCGAGGTTTGACACCCCGTCCTTTGGACTACCGGTGTGTTATTATGCTTCTATCAGTTATAATGCCTGTCTACAATGAGCAAGTGACCGTTCGAGAAATCATCCAGCGTGTACTCGCGTTGAAGTTAGATCTCGAATTGATTATTATTGATGACTGTTCGACAGACGGCACCAGCGAGATCTTGAACACGCTTGACGAGACCGCGACGGATTCCAGGATTAAGATATTATATCATGCACAGAACCAGGGCAAAGGCGCTGCTATTCGCACCGGCATTCGAAATGTAAATGGTGACGTGGTCGTCGTTCAGGATGCCGATCTTGAATACGACCCTACGGATCTTCCTGATATGCTTCAGCCTATTCTTGATGGAAAAGCGGATGCCGTCTATGGGTCCCGTCTTATAGGTAGAGGGCCGCATCGCGTCTTATTTTTCTGGCACATGCTGGGCAACAAACTCCTGACGCTACTTTCCAATATATTCACAAACTTGAATCTGACGGATATGGAAAGCTGTTATAAAATGGTCCGTACAGATATATTAAAACAAATTAAGATCGAACAAAACCGCTTTGGCTTCGAGCCGGAGATAACTGCAAAGCTCGCAAGAATCAAGGGAATCCGTCTCTATGAGATCGGAATCTCTTATTTTGGCAGGAGTTACGAGGAAGGGAAAAAAACAACCTGGAAAGATGGTTTCCAGGCGATATGGTGTATCCTGAAATACTGGATCGTCCGATAGTCGTTAAGTCACCAGAGAACACCAAATAGCAACCCCGACGCCATGGCCAGATAGCCGACCGCCAGGAGACCGGGACGGCGGTACCAGGGCAGACCGGCAGGCGGCAGATCAAACGGGTAGGCGGGACGTATAGGGGCTTCTTGCAGGGTCTTCTGCAGCCAGGTGCCTTCCAGCGCCTTCAGGCGGTGCGCCATAAGGGGACGTAAGACGGGGATGTTGTTTTCGCGGGCATAGATCAGACCTTCGAGCGCTTCCTTCGCCATAGGTCCGGTTCGGAGCGATATAAAGGCGGACGCAATCCACATGCTCGCTGCCGGAAAGACGATATTCCACAGGTAGGTCCACCACGTATTTGTAAACCATACCGGCAGATCCCACCCGAAAGTTTCACTCAGGATCGCAGAGAATCCATACACCAGGCCGACGAGCAGGCCGATGAGGCCCGTCGATCGATGCACCCGCGTAAAAACGCCCATCAGAATGACCGTCATCAGCGGCACGGCAATGGCCCCGGCCAGCCGCAGATAGAAGGCCAGCATCCCCTGTTGGATGAAGGGGACGTACGCGAATCCGAGCGCCATGATAAACGGCACGGTGATTCGTCCGACGCGGGTGTAATGCGCATCGGTTGCATTTTTCACGATGAACCGGGCATAGATATCCCGGACAAACAGGCTGGATATCCCAATACCGATGGAGTCGAACGTAGAATACCCACCGGCGATCAACCCGGCTACAACCAGGCCGATGAGGCCGTGCGGAAGATAGGCTTTGACCATAAGCGGGTAGGCTTGATCAATAGCTGCCAGATCGGGAAAGTCCGCCCGCGCCATCGGGCCTATGCCCACATTGAACCAGAGACATATCGCCGTGGCCACGCTCGCCACCACCGCCGCCATCTTAAAATCCCATTCGGATCGTGCACCCAGAAACCGGATGGTTTCGTACTGATTGATCACCGCATACGTGGTCAGAACCACGATGAAACTGAGCACCACCACGATGGGCGGTACGCCCGGCGGCGCGTAACCGCCGACGTGCAGCAGTGTGTCCGGCAGTTGGGCGTCGACGGCAGCCAACCGGGCTGTCAGGCCGCTCCATCCATCTCCTTTGACCCAGATTACAATCCAGAGTACAAACGAGCCGATTATCATAGCGACGCTCTGTATGGCATCCGTAAAAATGCCCGCCTGAAGGCCGCCGCGAACGATATACAGCGTGGCGGAGGCCGCCACCGCGCCTACGACCAACCAGCTTCCGGTCGGTGTAAATCCAGCGAGGATGTTGAGGACCAGATACATCGAGAAGAAGATGTTGGCGAGCACATTGGTGCGAGATTGGAGATTGATCAGCACCGCCATGACACGAACAGAAGGTCCAAACCGGAACTCAAGCCACTCCGCATTGGTGAAAACCCCCGAACGGTACATGGGCAGGATGACATAGAAGGCGAGGATGAACCAACCGATAGAGATGCCGAGCCACCACTGTGACAGTTGCGACAGACCGAACTGATACGAACCGCCTGCAATAGCCACATAATCGCCGCTGTCGACTGCCGTCCCAAAGGCGGACATGCCGATAGCCCACCACGGCATCGATTTGGCTGCCAGGTACCAGTCAAAGCTGTCCCGTTTTTCACGAAACGCCAGCAGCCCGTAGACGACGATTCCGCCGTTGATGAGGAAGACGATAATCCAATCTAATAAAGACATGGCAATTTGTTGATTGTCTGATTTGTGGATTGTCTGATTGTAGCTTTTCAATCAACAAATCAGACAATCAACAAATCAACAAATCCTACCTCGGCAGATGATACCCCTGCTTCATGACCTTAATCCGGTACAATCCCGTGCCGGCGGTGATGTACAATGTGTTGCTATTCTCGCCGCGGCCGAAACCGACATTGGTGGGCAGAACGGTCGGTATGAACGCCAGCTCTTTGCCATCGGGAGAACGGATGGCAATACCGGGGCGTTTCAGGCTGCGCTCGGCGATGTACAGGTTGCCTTCTACGTCGACGGTCAGGCCGTCCGGGCCGTCTTCAGGGAGGTAGTCGACCAATACCCTGCGGAAGGTCGCGCTGCCGTCCGGATGCAGGTCGTAGGCCAACAACGCCATCTGGCCTTTCCGGGTGGGGATGTCGGCGGTTATGCGGCCTACATCGAAAGAGCCGTTGTCATTACTCACGACATACAAGGTTCCCTGATCCGGTGAGATGACCACGCCGTTCGGCTTCGAGGCATCGGTGATGATCCGATGGATGGAGCCGTCCGGATCGATGCGATAGACCGCCATGACCGGTTGATCTATTGATTCGTGACCGACATACCGGGGATCGCTGAAATAGACGCGGCCCTGTTCATCGATGGCAAGGTCGTTAGGTGAGTTGAACGGCTGACCTTCATACTGGCCGGCGATGATATAGCTTTTGCCGGTTTTCATATCCGTACGCGTCATCCGCCGTCCGCCGTAATCGGCGCCTTCGGCGGCGATCAGGCGATCCTGCGCGTCGAATTTAAGTCCGTTGGACATGCCGCTGGGGGAGCGAAACATAGCGGTCTCGCCCGTTTTCGGGTTATACCGCCAGATATGTCCGGCCTCCATCCCTGCTTCTGTGGCTGCGAAGGAAAAGGTAATGTCGCTGAAATAGATCATTCCATCCGGCCCTTCAGCAGGACTTTCCGTCAGCGCCAGACCGCTATTGAACAGGGTTTCCAGACGAGCGTCGGGTGAAATGTAGGCCGGATCGCCGGAAGGCGGAGAAATATCCTGCGCGTCGATGGGAGATGAGATCAACAGGACCATAAACGCACCGATATATCGGGTAAAATCATGAGTGCGTGTCATAACGCCTCCTATTTTATTTGTACTTTGTGCTTGGTTGGAAAATCTAAAGAAGTGTCTCGCCACAATATTTGATAACGTTTGGTCCGTCAAGGATTTTCAGATTTCCACCTCCCTTCTCTGAACTTGACGTCCATGCCTCCTCTTTTTACCCTTCTAACGAACCATACCCATACAAAGTGATATAAAACCGTCTAAGCACGCAAAAGACATTAAGGCCGATGCTAAGGAACAGCTTGATATTTTCTGGCTGGACCATGACGGCGGGGGCTGGGTGCCGCTCGGCGCTGAGTTGAACTTTGAAGACGGTAAACTGACGGCCACAGTAAAACTGTATCCCTTTTCACAGTACGGCCTGGGCGGCTACGGTCCGATCCAGAAGTGGTACTACCAGAAATGGTATTATTAAGAAGCAGGCGTATTTACTAATAGCGTGAGATATAATCAATAATATTTGAAGGCGGATGTGTAATGTACCTTTCCCTTCTTCAAATAGTATCGATTCCCGCACCTTGATTGAGGATATCCGCATGCAGCGGCAGGAAGCCACACAAGTCCTTGAGGCATTACAATCTTTTGCATCCCTTCTTGAAAAAGACGGGCTGTACACCGAAGCCCATCAAAAGGCTTTCGAGCGTACAGCCCTTTTGTTGTCGAAAGAGGGGTTCAAGGGAACCCCAGTCGAGCTCATGCCCATCAGTCAGGCGGCGGCCTACTATCTGGAATTCGTCTTCGATGCGGTTTCACAAGCCGATGCCTATCACGACCTGCCGATCGAGAAGGCCAGGCTGTGTGTGGACATCAGTGATGTATACTACCTTCTGGGCGACTGGGAGGTTGCGTTGGCGCGGCTGACTGATGCCATGACCGGCGCCCATGCCGATGCCCCCATGATGCTGGCCGAGAGTCGTCGCTTGCAGCAGGCCGCTGAAAGTCCGCTCGGTGAAGCCAGAACCCGCTATGAGCAGGCGTTCGACCTGTTCCAACGTCTGAATGCCGAGAACGATGAAAAACGTGTCAAGTATATCATGGAACAGTTAGCATAGAACCGTAATATACAGTTTTGATCTGCCTATAGTTTAAATAAGTCCGAATACGCCGTTGGCGTGTGAAATATGCCACCGCTTTCCTGGTAATACGCCTCATTTAAAATAAATGCGCCTCGGTTTGGAGTCAGCCAGGAGGCGTTGGAGATTGGATATTCCGCTAGCATCCGTTTCCATGCCGGACCGTAATTTTCAGGGCCGTTCGATTCCAGAATCCCACCTTTAATACCTGGAAATATGGGCAGACGCGCCGCAATATTTTTATTCCATTCCACCAGAACCGGTACACAGGCGTTGTCCGCCACAAAGCAAATGGCGCCGGCCCCAGTCGCCGTTTCGATCATTTGTAAAGACAAGGACAATGTTTTACCTGCCGGTTTTATGGCAAAAGCCTGGTAGCCCTGCTGCATCCTGGTAGATACATCCTCGACAGTATGAACGCTCTCGTCACCTGCAAACCGGGCGGGTAGACTGTGTACATCGATATCTTCCGGATGTTGAAACGGTTCTTCAATCAGGATGATACGGTCCAGAAAACCATGCCGGTCTGCATAATCCAGCAACCTGGCCATACTGTCTTTCCCACCATAACGACCATTGGCGTCGAGGTAGTATACCACCTGGCCTGTTTCTGTGAGACCGGTTTCATATCCACGCGCCATCTCATGGATGGCCGATACTCTTCGCATATCCGCAGCGACCATATCCGCCTCAGCGCCGGGCTGACCGATCTTAATCTTTAACACCGCCGTGCCTTGTCGAAGCAGATGATGCAGCGTCTCATCGGACAGGTTATAACCTACGGCGGGCGTCAGGGAAACATGGGTCTGTCGGCTAGAGAGACAAGGGCGAAATGTATCGGGCAACATCGCATCAAAGGTGGTGAGGTTATGTCTGCAGGCATGGAGCAACCAGGCCGCATTGTCGAGGGCTACAAGGGCAATACGGGTAAAAGTCGGTTTCAGATCCGCACGGCGGGTGATATGCCTGCCGTAGTCATGCACCTCAGGAAAAATCGCCCGGTGCATCTCGATAGGATCTGCAAAGGACCGACCTTTGACAATCTGCAACGCGTATTCCAGGAGCGCAGCCTGCAACAGATTGCCACCCACTTCGGTATGCGCTTCAAACACAGCAGCATCCGACCAGAGCACGGCCAGTCCGCCGATACCGATTACCTCATGGTCCGCCTCATCTCTTAGGCGTACGACCATATTCCATTTTTCGTGAAAAGCAGATCCTTTGAAGGCAAAAGGCTGCGCAAAGGGTTCGCGCTGAATTTCGAGGTGGGGGGAGATGAAATGGATCATCTGTACTTTGTGCTTTGTACCTGGTACCTGATTGAAAAACGAAAAAGGGTTCGGAGTAAAGAACCAGTACAACCCGATTTAACAATGTACAAAGCACCATTCAGTGGCTCATCGCATACAACACATAATTAATACCCAGCTTATACGCAAGAAGACCGGTATATCGGTCTTGCACCGCCCATTCCCAACCGTCGCCGATGTCGTTTCCCCAGTTGATGAGCATCATCAGACGACCGTTGTAGTCTGTAAGGCCATAGCAGATGGGTTCTGTCCCACCTCGCCGCCTGCCGCGGATAGCGGGAATACGTTCGATATCATAAAACGCATTGAAGATCGGATGGTCGGTCGTGAGCCGTTCGATGGAACGACCAGGAAAGACTTTCTTGAGCTCGTTGGTAAAATGCGCCAGACCGTAAGACGACCAGGAGTCGTCAATCATGATAAAACCGCCGCGCAGTAAATATTCTCTCATACCCTTTGCTTCTTCGGCGGACAGCGTACAGTCCTGCACCTCACACATATACGCAAACGGATGATTGAATAACTCCGGTTGGTCCAATTCCACCACTTCCACTTCTTCCGTTATGTCGATGGAAGTGACTTTACGAATCTGAGTCATCAGGTTCCGTTCCGCCACCGGATAGTCATGGGACCAACTGGGATTGTAAAACCAGCCACCGCCGCCGCCCCACTTGATCCGGGCAATTGAAAATTCATTCTTGTTGCCAACCGCCCTGTTTCCGTCCATCTGAGCATATACGGTTGGGATGATGCATAAGGCCAGAAGGATGGTAGAGAGGATAATCCGCTTCATGAATGCCTCGCGGGAAGGGATACATGATCTCGGCATGTTGTACCGAGGATTCAACGCGTTGCACCGAGGTTTAAGACACTATTACAATATAGTAACCGATTTGCCATTTTTGTCAATAAATGCTTGGCAAAACCTGGCAGTTTCTTGTCTTTTCAACCCCGAAGGGCTCGCATGTGTCCGAAGGACATATGCAATCACTCAATCACCTATTGCCCGCTATGATTCCCCGCATCAGCCAGTATCTTCCTTGCCGTCTGCTCACCCGAATACACAGCCCCGTCAAGGTAATCACCGTGAATGGGTGAGGTTTCGGTGCCTGCCCAGAACAGGCGGCCGTTCATGATCGGTACTTGCAGCAGCGGATGGCCATACAGGGTCAATCCGATCGGCAGGCCGGCTTCCTGGGGAACAGTGGTGTAGGGTTCGCTGGTCCAGTCGCATTCAAGATAAGCCTCCGGCTTTCGGGCTTCCGGACCGAACATACGAACCAGTTGTGTGATAATGGCCGCTTGCCGATCAGAAGGCGAAACCGTATGGATAGGATGGCCTTCCGTTACCCAACCAAATAACGCAGCCTGAACTCTGTCGGCGGTAGAGGCGTCGTGAAAACGAAACACCGGGCCTGCGAAACTGATGCCGATACCGGACAGCCCTTTACTGCGCCAGAAAGGTTGCTTGTAACGGACGATCACCTTCATGGCACGTCCCATCCAGGTCTGCGTCCGGCCCATGGCTTGCTGCAAATGATCGGCCAACGGCGGTCCATACGTCAGGGCATGTAATGCCAGTTGGGGCGGCAGCGTAACAAGGACATATCGTGTTTTATATACATGCCCATGCCTGGTTTCCACCTCTAAAAGATTATCCAACAAATGAATAGCCTGAACAGGTGTGTTCAGCTTGATCAATTCTTCAGGAAGACACGCGGCCAGGCGTTCGTAGATCAATTGGGCGCCGCCCTCAAGGCGATAGGAATAGTCCTCATTATCCGGGGCCACCACCTGCTGAACCGGCACATCAGGCCCGCCGTCGATAAGTTAGTCTCCGGATTCGAATTCGAGAAAGAGGTTGATACCGAGTTTTTCCGCCAGCCGCCGTACATGCGGATGGTGGGACCATATCCAGGTAGCACCGAGATCGAAAGGTCCGGCGCCGTCTTTCGTACGTATGGACCAGGTGCGCCCACCGATGCGGTCACGCGCCTCCAGAATCGTCATATCCAGATCCGTATGACGCAGGTTATAGGCCGCAGCCAAACCCGTTACGCCGGCGCCGATGATGAGTATGTCGGTAGAGTGAGACATGAAGGCAGGCCCCTTCGGGATGTTGCGATAGACGCCTGTTGGACGTCGGGTTATGGTATATGTATTCAAGATACAATAGGTCGGCTGTTGAATCTATGTTTTTCAATGCAGAGGATTACATGTTGACATCAGGGAAGGAATGTTTGCTTTTTAGATAATCCTTTTCAAATGGTTATCGATTGCGCCCGATCATCTCAGCGCGGGCTTCGTGCTTTGTACGCTTTTACACTTTTACTGATTCTTATGCACTTTTTTATATATGCCTTTCGGTTGACCCTCTTATCAGGCGCCGTCTATGCACTCTGGCCTCCACAGGTGGATAATGTGGACGACAATAGCCTTGAGCGAGTGCTCAATAGACCTGTCCCTGCACAGGCTGAGATCGTCTTTGAATTTTATCCGGGGAATGATTATATGCCGGGGCTGATACCGCCCACGGCAACAGAGAAACTGCGAGGTTTTCTCGACGTGGTGGAGGCGTTTGAAGCGCGAATTCCCGATACGGCTGTTCGATTTCGTCAGGCCTCGGCCGGCCGGGAGTGGATTGTGACGCAACTGGCAGGTGGCACAGCGCCTGATATCCTGTCCGCTAATGTGGAGACGGTCTGGCAGGATGTGCATAAGGGGTGGTACCTGCCGTTGGACGGATATCTGGAAGCACCTAACCCCTTTGTAGAAGAAGGCGAACCCGGGGCCGAGCAATGGTGGGATCAATTCATCTACCAGGCCATCAGCCGGGGCAAAGCAGCACCGGACGGTAAAATGTATAACCTGACCTATAATATGGTCGAGACCGGCATTCTCTATAATAAAACAACACTGGATCTCCTCTGTGTCGGTTTTCCGAAGACCTGGGACGAGATGATGACGACGCTGGACCGCATCGACACGAATCCATTCGCCCAACTGATGGCTGAATTAAATCTACCCTTTCCGAAAACACAGGAAGAGGTGGTCGAGGCTGCCCGCCTGTCTGAAAGTCCAGAGACACTTACCGCATTCAATCGCCAGGGCATCAAGTACCCGGAAACGATCATGGAATGGCATACCTTCCATACCCTGGCACAGCGTACGTCAATCGTTCCAATGCTCACTAACGCCGGGTCCATCGCGGACTGGGGAACGGACCTGCTCTTCGATCAACTCTACTACAATATTTTACCGGGTATCGACCTGAAACAGGACCCTAAACGGGAACCGTATCTTGAAGGATATCTGGATTGGGATGAAATCTGTTTTCTGAATCAGAAAGGGTTCTTCACCAAACGTGACCCGCGCTACTGGGAATTGTACCGTCTGCTCAAAGAATGGCGGCGATCATGGAACAAAAGCCTCGCCGGAGATGCGCGACGGGGCGGAACGGATCTCTACAAAGAGTTTATCAATCAGCGTGGCATCATGATGTGGGGCGGATCGTGGCACGTGAATCGATTGTTTAACGACCCGAATATGGATTTCGATTGGGAGGTGGGCTATCTGCCACGTATTGAACCATCAGCAGAATGGCTGGTGATGTCGGTGCGGGATTATCTGAATACGGTCATCCCTTCGGAACAGCACCCAGATCCGCCTTTATCGTCATCGGATCTGGATCTTACGGTTGATCAATACCTGCGGCGAGTCGGTCAGCTTCCCATGCCACGCGATAAGGCGTTATATGCATCGGGTGTAGAGATGTGCGTCATCGGCGGTGCGGCGGTCCAGTACACCGTCACCAATTCCGCTTTTAACGATACAGGCGATCCGAAGACATCAAAAAAGCTGGAACGTGTCATGCAGTTTCTACAGTTTGCTACCCTGCCCGAGTACACAGACCCGGTCGTCAATGAGAATCCGGTCCACATCCCGAATATCCTTGGCGTACCGATTTCCCGAGGCCTGGAGCCGTTCGCCCGCATACTGGAGCGGCGTTATACCACGACCAAATGGATGTTTACGTTCGACAATCGGTATAATCGGGTCTATGATCGCATGCTTTTACTCTTCCTGGAAGATGGTCTTTCACTGGAAGAATTCATGGATTGGCAGACCGACAATCTGGCCGCCGCCGCTCAAACGATCATCCAGAGAAAAAAGCTCAATTTCGACGGCTTCGAACAACGCTGGCAGGAGCTGGCGCCCGTTCGGGCAGAGATGAAAGGGATACCGGAATAGTGCAAACCTATCCCACCGTACGCTCCAGCTTTCCTCTCTACTTGCTCGTCCTGCCGACCTTGTTTCTGCTGGCGGTCTTTTCGTTTTTGCCGGTACTGATGGCCTTCTATAACTCATTTTTCGAGTATGAAGTGGGAGGCGAACGGACCTGGGTCGGTTTTCAAAATTATATCGACTATCTGACCGCAGATCCGACCACGGTCATCAGCTTTGTCAATATGGGGCTGCTGACGCTGATTGCCATCGTCATCCGGCTGACGGCGCCGCTGATCGTCGCCAAGTTGATTCACACCCTGCCGAACGAACGCCATAGATATCTGTATCGGCTTGCGTTTCTGATCCCTACCGTGGTACCGGTGGTTGCCGTTCAGCTTGTCTGGGGTTCGCTGATCCTCGGTGAGACGGGGCTGGTCAACAGTGTGCTTGAAAATGTGGGCTATGAAACGCTGACCCGTGGCTGGCTGTCGGACCCGAATACGGCGCTCATCGCACTGGCGTGTATCGGATTGCCCTGGATTACCGGCTTTGAAGTCTTAATTTATTATGCGGGCTTAAGCAATATCCCCGAGAGTGTGCATGAGGCGGCAAAACTTGATTCGGCGGTCGGGCTCAAGAAATTCCTCTTAATTGATATTCCACTCGTGTTAAGTCAAATCAAACTGATCTTCATGCTGGTCCTGATCAACGGTATCCAGGGTTTCGAACTGATTTTTATCCTGACCCAGGGCGGGCCGGGCTTTGAAACCTACGTTCCCGGTCTCTGGATGTACGAAAATGCCTTCAGCTTCCAGAAAATGGGTTATGCCAGCAGCATCGGGGTTCTCTTGTTCGTGATCATCTTTGCGTTTACCCTGTTTAACATGAAGTATTTTAAATCAGCGGAGGAGATACAGGGGCAGGGATAAAAAATGGTGATTTGGTGATGGCATGTGTCCTTTGGACACGATGCGAGCCCTTTGGGGTTTGGTGATTTGGTGATTGAAAAACTCAACATTTCCGTGCCTTGCATACCTTCTCTGTGGTCTTCTTGGATAATCTGATGCAGCGTTCAGCCTATATACAACATAGTATACTGCTCCTTGGCGTGTTGCTAACGCTTGTTCCGTTTTATTTTGTGATCAGCAATGCGGTCCGGTCGAATAATGAGATCTTTCGTTCGCCGTTTGGTTTTCCTCAGGCACTGACAAATATGGTCTCTTTTACCAAGCTGTCTCTGACTGGACGGACGTCGGAGATAGCATACGTGGTTCGTATTTCCGAGGGGGATGAGATCACCTTTGAAACGCGACGGGACGGCTATAAGGCGGCGATGAGCGCCCAATGGAAAATCATGACGAATGGGCACATCTATGCCTGGGAGGTGTTGCGGGGGTATATGGTCAACTCACTGTTCGTCTCACTGGCTTCCGGTTTCGGGGTGTTGCTACTGGGCTCAATAACGGCGTATGTGTTTGCGCGATATCGGTTTCCAGGGTCGAATATACTATTTTATATTATCATCAGCGTCATGATGATCCCCGGCATCCTTACCCTGGTGCCCAGTGTTCAACTGGTGACCGCGCTGAACCTGCGTAACTCATACACCGTCCTGATTCTTCCTTACATCGCCACGGGTCAGGTGTTTGCTGTTTTCGTTTTTCGCAGTTTCTTTCGAGGTCTGTCAGAAGATCTTTTCGATGCCGCGCGTATGGACGGTGCCGGTCACCTGCATCTCTACCGACATGTGATTCTACCTCTCTCGCTGCCGAGTCTTTCGGTCATCGCCATCATGAATATTCTGGCCACGTGGAACGGTTTTATGTGGCCGTTTATCGTCAACAGTGATCAGCAGTATCATGTTATTGCATCCGGCCTGTATAATATGAGTACAGGCCCCATCGCGGATAACTACAGCGCCATGTTCTCCGCTTACGTTCTGTCCAGCATTCCGCTTCTACTGTTGTTCGTCTATGCCACCAGGCCCTTTATCCAGGGTATGGGCACGGGCGCATTCAAGGCGTAAGGCGCATAGGGTTCGCCCGTTGAAGGACTGCCATCCGGTTTCAGGAACCTCTGTTAACCCCCGATTTCGGGTGGTGACAATCAGGAGTCATATTATGTCTCAAGTCGAAGAAATCCGCACGGATTCTACGGACACGGAAGAAAATGAACTCGCACGCGGTCTGGGCCCGTTGGAAGTCACTACCATTATTGTAGGCGGCGCCATCGGTTCCGGCATTTTCCAGGCGCCCAGTTCCATCGCCAGTAGCGTCGGATCACCGGGGATGACCTTGGTGGTCTGGTTCGTGTGCGGCCTGCTGGCTTTATGCGGCGGCTTGTGTATCGCCGAGTTAGGCGCCATGATGCCGCGTACCGGCGGCCAGTATGTCTATCTCCGGGAAGCGTACCGCAAGCGGTGGGTGACGTTCATTTACGGCTGGTCCGCCTTCTGGCTCGTATGGCCGGTTTCCATCGCCGCGGTGGCCAATGTATTCGCCAACTACCTGGCCAGTGTGGTGAATATCGTAACGGCGGACACCCCCGGAACGGGCATCGTGATGGACGAAATATCCAAAGCGATCATCGCCGCATCGTGCGTCCTTCTGTTGACGATTATCAATGTCGCAGGGGTACACTGGGCCGGACGGGTCACCAACTGGTTCACCTATATCAAAGTAGGGGCGTTAGGCGGGTTGGTCGTTGTAGGACTGGTCATGGCGAGCAAAGGCTCGATGGATCATTTTTCGCCGTTCTGGGGCGGGAGCAGCGGCGGCGGGTCGTCTGTGAGCGGGTTTGCATTCGGGGCGTTCGGCGTTGCGATGATTACGGGACTGTTTTCGTACGAAGGCTGGACCTTCTCCAGCTATGTAGCGGGGGAGACGCGTAATCCGCGCCGAAACCTGCCGTTATCGATTATTGTCGGGATGCTGTTCGTCATGGGTATCTACATGTTGGCGAACTTCGTCTATATCTTAATCCTGCCGTTCGAGCAGGTGCAGACCTCTTCCTGGATCGCCGCCGATGTGATGAATGTGCTGGTCGGCAAGTGGGGCGCTTTATTTATTTCCTTCGGCGTGATGTGCTCTACCTTCGGCGGGGTGAATGTACAGATCCTGGTGGCGCCGCGTATTTTCTACGCCATGGCCAAGGACGGTCTGTTCTTCAAAAGCCTGACCAAAGTCCATCCGAAATTCCGGACGCCTGCGGTGTCTATTCTGTGCCAGGGTGTGCTATCCGCCCTTTTCGCCCTTACGCCAAGATATGAGGACATTATTTCCTATGGGGCGTTTACATCCTACTCTTTCTCTATCCTGGCCATCGCCGCCGTGATCGTCCTGCGCTTCACCCGCCCGGATGCGGAACGGCCCTACAAAGCCTGGGGGTATCCCGTCACACCGCTGCTCTTCCTCGCCGTGATCACCGGCTATCTGGTCTCGTTACTCACCAACGCCGAGTTTATCTTCAACACGCTGATCGGCCTGGGCATCGTCGCGGTGGGCATTCCGTTTTATTTTTACTGGGAGAAGAAGAACAGCGCTTGAACCTGAGGAAAAATCATGCCGGTTAAAAGTGGTCTCTTTAAAGATTGTATTGTAGTAAATGAAGACCCTGGCCTTTATTCAATTAATGATGACGAACTTATCATTGAAACATCATGCAGATCGATGTGGGGGAAGGGAAATACATGTAAGAATTTGTTTCTTTTTCCGGCCATTATGAAAGACTTATCTGTTGACGTGGTGGTTACATTTTTGCCGGAAAATAATGGGGAGCAAGCAGGTTTGGTCCTTTACCGAGATTCGGATAACTATATAAAATTGGTCCGGGAAATTGTGGATCACCAACATGTAGTCGTACTGGCAAAGGAAATCCATGGAAACCCGGAGACGATCATGATGGAAGGGGTTTCTTCAGCTGAAGTGAAATTAAGAATAGATGTGGATCATAAAGGGATCGGCCTCGGATGGAAAGTGTCCGGCTCTGTAGAAGAACAGATTAATGGCATTGAAAATTGGCTAGGCCATGGCGCCGATGTTAAAGTGGGGCTACTGGTCCATGGTGGAAACAAAGAAAACAAGGCGAAGTTTTCATTTTTCAACGTAAAATCATGATCGGGTGCCGGGCGCAGTCACCAACTCACCAATTCCTTCAGTCCCAAGGCAACACTACCCCATAGTGCTCATGCAACGCCTGCATAGCCCGCTGTTCCTGTTCGCCGAAATGGATCCCTTCGCGGCGGTGTAAGATCGTACGCTCTTCCTCAATATGGCCTGGCAGTCTAATTCGGTCCGTACCCGGCACCGGATTATGGGTATCACGCAAGTCACGAATATAACGGTCTACCTCTGCTTGAAATACGTCACCGGAAGCGGCAAGGCCAATGTCGATCGCGATCACCCTGCTACCCGCCACCTTCGACCTTAAACACATACGCATGCGCACAGGGCGCCTCTGCCGGAGAAATCACAGGCGGAGAGATGATCAGCTTACCGTCTTGCACGTTCGACGGTACAGGTTGCTTAACCCCGAGCATGGATACGGAAAGATGATCTCCGACCGAGATACCCGAAATCACTATCTCCTGCGTCGGCCATTGGAGACAGAGGACATACAGATTGTTTCCTACGGTTGTAAAGCGCAGCTTATCCTGCTTATTTACTTCGGCGTGTTTCCAGACGGTTGAGTCGTAGATCGCCTCACCGTTCACCCGGAGCCAGTCGCCGATGTCGACCAGCCGCTGCTGCTGAAGCGGGGGGATGCGGCCGTCTGCGGTCGGACCCACGTTGAGCAGCATGTTACCGCCTCGACTGACGACGTCGATGAGTTCGTGGACCAGCTCTTGCGAGGTGCGGTAGTCATCAATGTTTTCGGCGCGGTTTAAGCCGTACGACCCGCCGATGCCCCGGCTTTCTTCCCAGGGATACGTTATCGTGACGGCATCGGTATCCTGATATTCGCTGGAGAAATAATCCCCGTGCCTGCCGGTCATCCCATGGCACCACCTATCGTTGACCACCACCTCATCCTTGTTGGGCGCTTCATTATACAGCCAGGCCAGCAGGTTCTGCGTATGCCAGTAGTGCTCGTCCCAGTCCCACTCGCCGCCGTCGGAAAAAATCAACGAAGGCTGGTAGTTCATCACGAGTTCTTTCAGTTGCAGTGGCAGATGCTCATGGACGTATTTGTCCTCCGGAATGCCGTACTTTTCAACCATCTTTGTATTAACCAGATACCCGGTTTTCGAACGGGTCGGAGATGGAATGCTCTCCCATTCGGTAATGGAATAGTAGAGCCCCATACGCAGTCCTTTATTGCGCACGGCCGATGTCAGATCACCGACCAGATCCCGTTTGGGGCCGATATCGAGGCTGTTCCAGTTTTTCTTGTACGGACTCTGGGTAGGCCACAGGCAGAACCCGTCGTGGTGCTTGCTGGTCAATACCACATATTTCGCTCCGGCGCGATGGAACAGGTCCGCCCAGTAATCGGGATCGAAGAGCTCGGCCTTGAACATAGACCCGAAATCCCGGTACTCGAAGTCCTCACCGAACTGCGACTTATGAAACGCATCCCCACCGAATTCCATATCGCCTACCACCGTGGCATAGTACCACTCCGCATATGACGCATACAGGGTATCACCCAGCGGCCGCCAGGCCGGCACAGAATACACGCCCCAGTGAATGAAAATACCGAACTTAGCTTCGTTGAACCACGCAGGCATCGGCCTGCTGTCGAGTGATGTCCAGGTGGGCTGGTATGGAGTAGGCATGGGATCCTTTGGGGAATTATGAATTGTGAATTGTGAACCGCTGACGGTGTTCGCTACGGATCAACTCGTTTATTAACAAAGTGTAATCTAAACATATAGCGTATGAATCTATAAAAAAAGTACAAAGTACAGAGTTATAGAGTACAACCTTGCCTTATACGATGAAGATACTTAAATTACACGGCCTAATGTAACAGGTGCCATACATCGGCATCAATGACCGAGACCAGATGGACCTCATCACGTTTCCGACACCGCATTTTTTCCGAGGAAGATATGAACGCCGAAAAATTTGATCATCAAGCTATTGAAAAGAAGTGGGCTGAACGCTGGATAGCGGAGAAAACATTTGAACCGGATATAGAACACGCAGAAAACCCGTATTACAATCTGATGATGTTTCCCTACCCCTCTGCTGAAGGGCTGCACGTGGGCAATGTTTTTGCTTTTGTAGGCAGTGATCTTCATGCCCGGTTCATGCGTGCGCAAGGGTATGATGTCTTTGAGCCGATGGGTTTTGATGCGTTCGGTATCCATTCGGAAAATTTTGCGATCAGCATTAACACACATCCCGGCAGATTGATCCCCGATAATATACGTAATTTCACCCATCAGTTGAAGCGTACTGGAAACATGTACGACTGGAGTCACGCCGTTGAAACGACCGATCCGGCGTATTACAAATGGACGCAATGGATCTTTATCCAGCTCTACAAAGCCGGCCTGGCGTATCAGAAAGAGGCGCCGGTCACCTGGTGTCCGTCATGCAATACGGTTCTGGCTGCCGAGCAGGCGGAAGACGGGGCCTGTGAGCGGTGCGGGACGCTCGTTGAGCAACGGAATATGCGACAGTGGTTTTTCAAAATCACGGCCTACGCGCAGCAGTTGCTGGATAATCTGGCCGGGATCGACTGGTCTGAAAAAACCAAGAGCGCCCAGCGTCGCTGGATAGGTCGCAGCGAAGGGGCAGAAGTCGATTTTCCGCTGGCAGCCTACGCCGAAAAATTGCGTGTCTTTACGACGCGCCCGGATACGCTGTGGGGCGCCACGTATATGGTTCTGGCGCCGGAACATGCGTTGGTGGAGGCCATCACGACGCCCGACCGGCAGCAGGCGGTGCAGGATTACATTCTGGAAGCGGGGCGCAAGACGGCCATCGAACGGGAAGATGCCACACGAGAGAAAACCGGCGTGTTTACCGGCGCGTATGCGATAAATCCGGTTAATGAGAAGCAAATCCCCATCTGGGTATCCGATTATGTTCTGATGACCTATGGCACCGGCGCCATCATGGCCGTGCCGGCACACGACACACGGGATTTTGAGTTCGCTACCGAATTCGACCTGCCTATTGTCCGAGTGATCAGCGCCGGTGATGATGACACCGAAATGACCGAGGCGTACAGCGGGGAGGGGATCATGGTCAACAGCGGTCCTTTCAACGGCACGTCCAGCACAGAATCCAAGGTCAAAGTCATTGATTGGTTGGAAGAGAAAGGCATCGGAGAGCGGCAGATCAATTTCCGTTTGCGTGACTGGTGTATCAGCCGCCAACGATACTGGGGGCCGCCCATTCCGATGATCCATTGCGAGGCATGCGGCGTGGTTCCGGTACCTGAGGATCAATTGCCGGTGGTGTTGCCCTACATCGAAGACTTCAAGCCGGACGGTTCCGGGAAGAGCCCGCTGGCTCGTGACGAATCGTTTCTTCATACCACATGCCCCGAGTGCGGGGGACCGGCGATGCGGGAGACGGACGTCAATGATAACTTTCTGGATTCGGCATGGTATTTTTTCCGTTATCCTAGCGCTGATAGGGATGATATGGTGTTTGATCCCGATCTGACGGAAAAGTGGCTACCGGTGGACATGTATATCGGCGGGAACGAACATGCCGTCCTGCATCTGATGTACACCCGCTTTATTACTATGGCGTTACACGATATGGGCTTGATCTCGTTTTCGGAGCCGTTCAAGATATTCAAAGCGCATGGCCTGTTGATTAAAGACGGGTCCAAGATGAGCAAGTCTAAAGGCAACGTGATCAACCCGGATGAATACCTGGATAATTACGGTGCGGACACGTTTCGTACGTATCTGATGTTTCTGGGGCCCTATCAGGATGGCGGTGACTTTCGCGATGCGGGTATCACCGGCGTCCGGCGATTCTATGATCGGATGTGGCGCTATACCAGGCAGACGACCTTCAGTGATGAACCGGCGACTAACCTCGGCTTGCTGGCCCTGCTGCACGGCAAAACAAAAGAGGTGACCAACGATCTGGCGGCGCTGCAAAACAACACGGCCATCGCCCGTCTGATGGAACTGCTGAATGGTTTGCAAAACCAGGAGACACATCACCGTGAAGCCATCAGACAGCTGTTGCAATTAGCCGGTCCGTTTGCCCCGTTCATCACCCAGGAGTTGTGGACCCAAACAGGTGGACAGGGTATGATTTGCGATGCGCCCTGGCCTATCTATGATGAATCACTCATTGTATTTGAGACGGTTGAATATGTCATCCAGATCAACGGTAAGTTGCGTGATCGGATCGAGCTACCGACCGACACAGCCCAGCCGGATGTCGAAGCCGCTGCCTTCGCGAGCGAGCGCGTACAGCAGTGGACGGATAACAAGGACATCATCAAGAAGATCTTCATTCCGAACAAGCTGCTGAACATCGTAGTGAAGGGATAGGGCAGGTGGGCAGGTGGGCAGAAAAGATGCCCTTTGTCCACTTGCCTACCTGCCCACTTACCTACCTACCCACCCACATGCCCACTTCCCGTCCTTCCATCTCCATCCTGTTACCCGTTTACAACGCTGCAGATACGCTGCCGGGCACGTTGAAAAGTATCGCTGCCCAGAGTTTTACAGACTTCGAAATCGTTGCCGTGGATGACGGCTCGGAAGATCACAGCGCTGACATCCTCAAATCATGGCAGAGGCGGGACGATCGTCTGATGCCTGTATTTGAATCACATCGTGGTCTGATCGATACGCTGAACCGGGGATTGGGCTCATGTCGCGGCGAGTTCATCGCCCGCATGGATGCTGATGATCTGATGCACGCCGATCGTCTGGACAGACAGGTAATCTTGCTGGAGGCACAGCCTGAAATCAGTGTCGCCGGTTGTCTTGTCGAGACCTTCGCCGATGGACCGGTTGGAGAGGGCATGAAAATCTATGAAGCATGGCTCAATAGTTTAATCGAACACGAGGATATTACGCGGGAGATCTTCATCGAAAGCCCGATCGCGCATCCGTCGGCCATGATGCGTCGTGAGGAACTCCTGGCGATGGGCGGCTATCAGGAACGGGGGTGGCCTGAAGATTACGATCTCTGGCTTCGGTATCATGCCGCCGGCAAGCGATTTGCAAAAGTGCCCGAGGTCTTGTTTTACTGGCGGGAACATGAACGTCGGGCTACCCGTGTGGACAGCCGCTATTCGGTAGAAAATTTCCTTCGCACCAAAGCGCACTATCTGGTGGCAGGTCCACTCAAGAGACGCGATGCGCTGGTCGTCTGGGGGGCCGGACAGACAGGCCGCCGACTATCCAAGAATCTGATTCGGGAAGGACGGGTCCCCGATGTGTTCATCGATATATCACCGAAAAAAATCGGCAGCACCTTGCGTAATATTCCTATCATCGGTCCGGATGATCTGGCTGAAGCCTGGGGACGCTTGCCAAATCCGCTTATGGTCGTCGCCGTTTCATCCCGAGGCGCCCGTCGTCTGATCAGGGAGACGCTCGACAATCTTGATCTCATCGAAGGCATGGATTACCTGTGCGCCGCCTGAAGAATTAATGCTCATTCACACAATGGTTGTCATTGACAAACGATGGCGGGCCGGCATATCTTCTATTAAAGAATTCCAAATCGTAAGTTGTATATAAATCATTCCTGCATTGAACCATTTCTTTTCGGCAAATCTGATTTCAATGCGCAATCCGAAATCGATTTGAGGAGGTTGTCATGGCAGAACTTGAGAAAGAATTAGTGGAAGAACGTGCCGGATTTTCCCGGCGGGGCTTTTTAAAAGGACTGTTGGCTGGCGGCGCCGCCGCTTCGCTGGGCGGTTATGAAGCCGTCGCGCAAATGGTGGCGGGCCCCAAGGCCAGCCCGGTCCGCGGCTGGGGCGTAGCACCCGGCCTGGTCAAATTAAGCGGAAATGAAATGCCCATCGGGCCGTCCCCGCGTGCGGTGGAAGCCGTGATGCAGCAGGTGTATGCTTTTAATCGATACGGCCGGGATTTGACCATTTATAAAAAAATCTCCGAACTACATGGTCTGCCGGTGCTGGAACTTACCAACTCATTCCGTCCCCCTGAAGGTATGTGGGTGGCACTAGGCTGTGGCTCGTCGGAAATCCTGTTTGCCGCCGCTTCCGCCTATCTGCGTGACGGGGGTGAATTGATTGAAGCCACGCCAGGTTACGGCAATATTCCTGAAATGGGTGAATCCTTCGGCGCCACGACCCGTTGGGTGCCTGTCCTCAAAGATTTTCGTCACGACCTGCCAGCGATGAAGGCCGCAATCAACAGTAATACCAAAATGGTCGTCATCACATCACCCGGCAATCCGACGGGGGCCCTTGTCTCTTCGGAAGAGTTAAAAAGCTTTGTAGCAAGCATTCCGTCCAACATCATCGTTTTCGTAGATGAGGCGTATATCGACTTTTCCCGCAATCCGGCAGATCGTATCGGCGCCGCACCGCTGATTAAAGATCACCCGAATGTGATTGTCGCCCGGACCTTCTCAAAGATATACGGTATGGCGGGTCTGGGCGTCGGTTATGGCCTGGCCCAGCCGGAGGTGATTGAAAAACTGAATATCAACAAAGGCGGGCGGGTCGGCAGCCTTTCCATGTACGGCGCCAGTGCCGCGCTTGAAGATTACGAATATCAGGACCGCGCTCGTAAAGTGACCTGGGCCGGTAAAGAATATTTTGCACAGCAATTCAAGGAAATGGGCCTCGAATATGTCCCGAGCGAATCCAGTTTCATGCTGGTCAATGTGCGCAAGGATGCGGACGAGGTGTGCCGAAAACTGCTGGAAGAATACAACGTCATCGTCGGTAATGCAAAACAGCGCTGGGAGATGGACACCTGGCTGCGCGTCACCTCCGGCCTGAAGGAAGAAAACGAGGCCTTTATGTCCGCGCTCAAGAAGGTGCTGGTCAGCAGCTAGACAGCCTCTACTTCGGTATCGTATATCGTCGTCGCGCCATTCAGACGCATGATATAAAACGTTTTGGCGACCACAGGGGGCAGACAGCAACAGACCAGCGAGCCGCCAGCGGAAAGCACTCATTTAATCGCGGAGCCTTATAACGCCGCAGTATCAATCGCCTGTTTGAGTGCTCGCCTGAATACCTGGAGGATTAACGGCTTCTGCAGGGTAATCAGATGGACCGGAACGTCATCCTCTGACAAATCTTCTCCCATGTCATCTCCGGAGACAAGAATGATCGGCTTTCGAGGCGCTATTTTCCGAATCGCTCTGGCCAGATGGAGGCCATTCATCTCCGGCATGTTTCACAATTGGAGATCGGTGTGCAGATCAACTGATGTCCGTAAGTGACTTACCATCAAGGTAAACACGGTATACATTAAAGCAGCGCCTGAACATCATGAGCAAGGGCACCTGTCATCAGGGGGGCAGGTGGTCCTTCACGGCAGTCACTTCTGGCCAATGAATTCCTTGATCCAGTTTTCTACCACCGTGATGGTAGACATCGCCTCTTCTTCCTAACCGACCGCACCACCACGAACCGCTGACCATATTTCAGGCTTTACAATTCGCCCATGTCTCCCCAGGCATGGTAAAGCATGCTTGCGCTTACCCTCTCTTCAGAAGCATATTGATTCATGTAGTCGCGTTTACTCACCGTCCCTTAACATTGTATTGAGAAAGGATTCTCATGCCTGGTAGAGTCACCAATATAGAACGATTTACCCTTGTTGTTCCCTTTGTTGAACGGGTCCGCCGCGAGATGGAGCGGGCTGGTATACACACCTGGTCCGAGTTGGAAATCACCCGTGTGGAGACCGATGCCGGTGTGGTCGGGTGGGGAGAGACCATTCAGAATTACACATGGGGACGCGTACAGGCACAGGAACGTGTTATCGGTAAACCGCCATTCGAAACCATGTGGGATGACAGCCTGGGCGCCGGTCTCCAGATGGCTCTGCTCGATGTGGCCGGCAAACTGGCAGGCGTGCCAGTCTACCGCTTGCTGGGCACGAAGGTGCGAGACTGGTGCCCCATCTCTTTCTGGGATCATGACATGTCACCGGAGCAATATGAGATCGAGGCAAGAACGGCGGCGAATCTGGGTTACAACTGTATCAAGATCAAAACCCGGCCCTGGTTCGATGTGCGCGAGACCATCCGGCGTATCAGTGAGGCCACACCCGATTACTTCCGCATCGACGCAGACTGGAACGCCTTCCTGAATAACGCCTCCAATGCTGTACCTGTCCTTAAGGAACTGGAAGAGACCTTTCCTAAGATCAAGATTTTTGAAGACCCCATTCCACGCCATGATGCTTCGGGGAATCGATTCCTGCGTACACAGATTCAAACCGCCATTGCCCACCACTATGGAGCCATCGGTGTCAGGGAAGGACTCGAGATGGGAGGCGTATGTGATGGATGGGTGCTGGGGGGCGGTGTCTCCCGCATCACCAGCCAGGCTTCTACAGCCGCAGAAGTCAATATGCCGTTTTTCCTGCAGATGGTCGGCGCCGGACCCACCACAGCCCTTTCGCTCCATTTGAGCGCCGTACTCACGCAGGCCCAGTGGCCCACCATCACCTGTCACGAACTGTACGAGCACCACCTGTTGACCGAACGTATACCCGTCATCGGTGGTCACGCCCGCGTGCCCGAATCTCCGGGACTGGGCGTTGAAATGGACGAAAATATCCTGGAAAAATACCGGGTAGATAAAGCCGACCACACCCTGCCGAGACGGCTCATACAAACAACCCGTCCGGGCGGCGTCAATCTCTATTTCACCAATTCCGGTCAGATGTGGACGTTCTACCAGGGTGGCAATCATCCCGTTGACGAGTGGGGCTGCCATACAGAATTACTCGACGATGACGGCTCTACCGATTTCAACGACCTGTATCTCCAAGCAACGGAATCACCCGTGGTCACGGGAGGATGAGTGGGGTCTGTAACTCACCCCTTCATGCCCGTGGTAGAGATTCCTTGAATAAAGGTCTTCTGCGTGAAGAAGAACAGGATAACGATCGGCAGGACAAGCAGCAGGGCGGCGGCCATGAGCAGGTGCCATTCGCTGCCGCCGTGCTGGGATTGATACTGCTGTAGACCCAGGGCCATGGTGAACGTATCGGGTTCCGTGAGGAAGATCATCGGCGCCAGGAAATCGTTCCAGGCGAAGAGAAATTGAAAGAGCGCCACCACTGCGAGTGCCGGTTTTGCAAGGGGTAGCATAATACGTAGATAGATAGCGAATTCAGAACATCCATCGATGCGTGCGGCATCGGTCAGATTCTCCGGGATGGTCAAGAAGAACTGACGCAGCAGAAAGATGTTGAACGCCCCGGCAAACCAGGCCGGCACCCACAACGGCATAAGCGTGCCAAGCCATCCGAGCGTCCGGAAGACACTGTACAGCGGGACCATGAGCACTGGAAACGGAATCATCATGGTAGCCAGAATGACCGTAAACAGCGTTTCACGGCCTTTCCAGTGGATACGCGTCACCCCATAGGCTACGAGTGAACTGGACAGCAGGGTGCCGATGACACTCAGCACAGCCACCACCAGGGAATTGGCCAGGTAGGTCAGAAAAGTGATCTGAGCTTCCACGTTATCGGGCGGTGTCCATGGCCAACGGGTTTCTCCGAGCAGTTGTCCCAGCGGTTGTTTCTTGGCTTCTTCACCGGCCGTCAATGCCCGGATCGCTTCCGGAAAATTGCCCCATATGGGCTGTATTTCTACCGATATACGATCTTCCGGCATATAGAATTGCCGGGGCGTCGCCGTCCCGTATTTGGACAGCAGCCACTCCCTTACATACACGTAGCCCGCAGGTACACGCTGGACGACTTCCGCAGGAAACAGACGGTCCTCGAACTGGTCCGCGACCTGTATCCGCTGCGCCAGCATACCGTCCTGGTAAGCCGACGGTGGGACCAGCATTCGACGGCCCTGGTCAGGGCCCTCCAACGGCGTCACGAGAAGCTGTTCTTCCGCAAACATCTCCGGCGGTGTCACCGGGATCTTTTCGCCCTCGATGGATACGTAGTACATGCGCGGCAACCACTGCGGCGGTATCCGTCCCACCTGCTCTCTGGACTGTAGCGAACTGGCCGTCAGCCAGACCAATGGGAACAGGAACACCAGGCCTAAAAGCACCAGGGGGATATGTACCCAGCGGCTGGTCCGTTTCAACGGATTATGAGCGTTCATAATGTACCCATCTGGCTGAGAACTTATGCATAATTATCGTCAGACCCAGAATTATTACAAATAGAATCCAGGCCATGGCACAGGCGTATCCCATGCGCAGATCTTCGAACGCCACGTTGAAGAGGCGGAGTACATAAAACAGCGTGGATCGCTCGGGCGCGCCGGTGGACCCGGTCATGATGAACGCCTGGGTGAACACCTGGAGGCTGCCGATGATGCCGATAATCAGGTTGAAATAGACGACCGGCGTAATCATGGGCAGCGTCACGTACACCATCCGATGCCACCATCCGGCACCGTCGAGAAGAGCTGCTTCGTAGAGATGCTCGGGGATATCCTGGAGGCCGGCCAGTAGGATCACCATGGCGTGTCCTGCGCCCCATACCGCCATCAGGATCAGGGCCGATTTGGCGAAGGCAGGATCGGCCAGCCAGGCCGGCCCCTCAATACCTACATAGGCCAGAGCGGTGTTGATGATACCACCGTCCCCGGTGTACATCCACATCCACAGAATACTTCCAGCAACCACAGGCATCAGCGAAGGGAGAAAGAAAACCGTTCGGTAAAACGCCATGCCACGGACCCGGCTGTTCAGCAGCAACGCCAGCGTCAGAGATGTCATCAAGCTGAGTGTCACAGCGCCTATGGCGTAATATAAAGTGTTTGATAGACTCTTCCAGAACAGGGCATCCGATGCCAGTTCCCGATAGTTTTCCAATCCGATGAAGACTGGGGACAGCAAAACGCTATAATCGCTGAGGGAGTAGTACAGCGCCGCGAGCATGGGGAACAGCATGAACACACCGAATCCGATAAACCAGGGCAAGCAGAACAACAGGCCGGTCAGCCGTCGATGAGCGATCATTCCTGTGATATCCTCCGTGCGATCATACGGCGGTTCCGTTCCACCGCGCCGGAGATACGTTCCTGCACGATCCGAAGGCCTTCTTCGGGGGTTGCATTCAGGTTCCGGATACGGGTGTTCGAGTTATTCATTTCACGCAGATATTCGTTCCAGACGCCGGTCTTGGGCGTGGTGAATCCATTCGGGCTGAACGCCAGCTTCCGGAAGATCTCGATATATGGATGCGGATGCACCGACAGGAAATGTTCGGAGACTTCTATCAAGGGGGAATTTTTTTTTTGTCCCAGGCAGAGTATTTCCATCCCTTCCTGTGAATTGACGAAGCGGATGAATTCAAAGGCCTCTTCCGGATGTTTAGAATCTTTCGGAATAACGATTACATCGGCATCCACAAAGGTGCCGTGCTGTAACTCCGGCAATGATGCAGGGTGGGGGAACGGCGCCGCGCTCCACTGCATACCGGGCGCGTATTTATCGATGAAGTTGTACATCCACACGCCCTGTACCTCCATGGCCACTTTTCCGCTCATGAACGCGTTTTGAGGGCTGGAGAAATTCCCGAAACCGGAGACAAAACGCTGCCTGTTCTGCACGCCCATGTTCCGCGTAAAAGACGCGATCCAGTCGTATGCCCTCATATTCTCCGGCGATAAGGCGGTCACATCGCCCTGCCCATCGAGCAGAGTGCCTCCGAAGTAAAAGCCCCAGCCATACGACCACCATCCTGGTTCGGAGGACAGGAAACCCACCTGGATCAACCGCTTATTTTTATCCGAAATCCCCGGAAGATAGCCGTTTCGGATCTCGGTCCGCCCGTTCGGCAGGGTCACTTCCCATTTTGTCAGTTTTTCGGAAAACGCGTTCAGTTCCTCAATCGTACGAGGCGGTGTTTCCGGATCGAGTCCCGCCTCACTGAAGAGCCGTTTGTTCCAGTGCAGAGCAGTGGTGGCCGGTGTCGTGGGTAGCGCCCACATCCTGCCGCGGTATTCGCAGATGTCCCAGTAGACCGGCACATACCGGTCCCGGGTAATGCCGGCCTCTTTTAGCATGGGCGTCAGATCCATCAACGCGCCCTTATCCACGTAGGGATAGAGCATCCGGGTGTAGGCGCCGGCCACATCCGGCGGATTGCCGCCCGCAATAGCCACCAGCAGCTTCTGCTCAATACGTGTCACGGAGACTTTCTGTACTTCGATGGGCCTGTAGCCGGAGATCATCTCGGCTTTATGCCTTTCCTTTTCGTTGAACGCCGCGACCATCCGGTCGGCGGCTTCCCCTTCGAAGCCGTTCCATTTCTCCCAGTACACGATCCGCCGTGGCCCGGTGTCCTCGTCCATGCCGGCGCAACCGACGGTGAGGATGAGGAGCAGGAGTAGAAGACGTTCGTATGGTCCCTGTCGAGATCTCGCATCATTAGTCTTCATTATCAATCTTTACCGAGAGGTTTGAGGATCGTATAGTGGCCTGTCTGCTGTCCCTGGTCCATAACCCGGGTGGATGTATTATCGTGCGCCATCTTTTGTCGGTAACCTGAATCGGGGGATACTGAGACCATATAATATGGAAAATCCTTAATGAATACAAGTAGGTTTTCGAAATGAGGGTAGTTCAGAAGGCATGTGTCAAGATGGTCCGAACCCATTAGTTCATGTACGGCAGGTAAATCAACGCCAACCATTATAATACGTCTCTTGACCTGTATCACAGAACACTATATATCGGTAATCAATATATATAGTATTATTATGTATATCACAAAAGAGGTGGACTGGTATGATTTCCAAATCTCTGATTGCCGCTTCAACAAAGCCGATGCTGCTATCGATCCTGCTCAATGGAGAAAGTCATGGGTATCAGATCATCCAGCGGGTGAGAAGCCTGTCCGGCGGCATGTTTAAATGGTCGGACGGTATGCTCTACCCGGTTCTTCACCGACTTGAACGGGACGGTCTGATTACGTCGCAATGGAGAATATCCGATGGAGAACGGCCACGCAAATATTATACGCTGACAGAAAAGGGCAGAGAGGCGTGGGCGGCAGAGCAAAAACAGTGGATGAGCGTGAATGATGTGCTAGCAAAGCTATGGGAATCCCTGCCGTCTCCTGCATCTGCATAGCGAGGCAATCCCTGACCCTATCTATTGGGCCTAATCATGTTCAGTCTTGAAGCCGCAGTCAGACAATGGCACAGGAAGATACAAAAAAGCCCGGCGTTGGAAGACGGGTATATCGCAGAACTGGAATCCCCTCTACGGGAGGATATCAGTCAATACATCCGTCTTGGACACGCCGAAGAGGAGGCGTTTGATAAAGCGGTCGGCAATATCGGACCGATCGGCATTAAAAGGTTGGGATATGATGTTTATATTGCCTTTCCATCTAATGATCTAACTCCCACTGCCCGCGGATCCGGTCCAACTCATTGAGAAGTATCTCACGGGTCGGCTCGTCGGCGACCAACCTGGAATTTCGGAAGTGATCGATCAGATCATCCAGACGGGTGAATGCTTCATCGGTGTCCGGCCAATGATCCGGTATCCGGCCGGTTTCGATGATATATTCCGCCTCCTGATGACGAGCGGCGATGCGCCGCCCGGCGATGCGACCCATCAGCACCGAGCCGCCTTTGACCATCAGGGTAAAGAGGATGATAAACAGGAGAAAGTAGATCAGCAGCATCTCAATCTACACCTCGCAGGGATAGATCACGAGCGAAGTGGCAAGCACTGAAATGGCCGGTTTCCACTTCGACCCAGTCGGGCTTCTCCGTTTTGCAGATGGCTTCTGCATAGGGGCATCTGGGATGAAAATAGCAGCCTGAAGGCGGCTCGGCCGGATTGGCGATTTCGCCGATCAACCCTTTGCCGGTGGGCCTATAATCCGGATCAAGATGAGGCACAGCATCCAGAAGCGCTTCAGTATACGGATGCCGGGGCGTCTTGAAAAGGGACGGAGCTGCGGCCAGTTCCACGATACGCCCCACATACATCACCGCCACCCGGTCGGCGATGTGCTCCACGACGGCCAGGTCGTGGGAAATGAACAGGTAGGCCAGATGATATTCAGCCTGTAGATCCACCAACAGGTTAAGGATTTGCGCCTGCACGGACACGTCCAGCGCAGATACCGGTTCATCGCAGACGATCAGTCGGGGCTCCGGCGCCAGAGCGCGGGCGATGCCGATACGCTGCCGCTGTCCGCCGCTGAAGGCGTGGGGAAAACGGTTGAGGTGCTTGACGTCCAGGCCGACCGCTGTCATCAATTGGCGTACTCGTTCGGCCAGCGCTTTGCCCCGGGCGATCCCGTTTTCTATGAGGGGCTCGCCGACGATATCCAGTACCGTCATGCGGGGATCAAGGGAGGCGAAGGGGTCCTGGAAAATCATCTGCATGTGTCGGCGTAGTGATCGAAGCCGCTTCTTATCGGTCCGGGACAGGTCGATTTCTTCATCATCAGGACGAAACAGAATAGACCCTGAAGTGGGCTCCAGGACGCGCAGGATGCAACGCCCCAACGTGGTCTTGCCGCACCCGGATTCACCGACCAGCGCCAGCGTTTCGCCAGAATACAGAGTCAGGCTGACCTCATCCACGGCTTTAACATAACCGACTGTTTTCTTCAGAAAACCCTGCTCAATAGGATAATATTTCTTTACGCCCTGTAATTCCAGAAGCGGCTTAATCCCATAATCGGTCTTCATGCGTCACCGCCTTCTTCATACAGTGCGCAACGCACGAAGTGATTCTTTTTTATTTCGATCAACGGTGGGATACGGCGGTCACATAATCCGGCCCGGGCCTGACCGCAACGATCCATAAACCGGCATACGTCAGGTAGATTGATCGGCACCGGCACCATGCCTTCAATAGCCTGTAAACGCTTACGCCCCATACCCATTCGGGGGGCCGACTGCATCAACCCGACCGTGTACGGATGCAAAGGATGATTGAAAATCTCCCGAACCGGTGCTTGTTCCATCACCTGGCCGAGATACATGACCGTCACCACATCGACCATACCGGCGATCACTCCCAGGTCGTGCGTGATAAATAGAATCGCCATACCGAATTGCTGTTGCAACTGCTTCATCAGCATCAGGATTTTCGCCTGGACGGTGACATCCAGCGCGGTAGTCGGTTCATCGGCAATAAGAAGCTGGGGACGGCAGGCCAGGGCCATGGCGATCATGACCCGTTGCCGTAATCCGCCCGACAGTTGATGCGGGTATTCGTGCATGCGCTGTTCGGCGTTGGAGATCTCCACCTGTTGCAGCATGTTCAAAGCCCTTTGGTTTGCCTTGCGAGGATTCCCTGTCTGGTGTTCGAGTATCATCTCGGATATCTGATCACCGATGGTATGCACGGGCGAAAGGCTGGTCAAAGGCTCCTGGAAAATCATCGAGATCACCCCGCCACGCACCGCCCGCATCGTCCGGCCGTATGGATCCTGAGCGCCCAGGTCCAGTGGCGCTTCACCGTTCTGATGAAGCAAAATTTCCCCCTCGGTGATCCGCCCCGGCTTCGGCACAATCTGCAAAATAGACTGCGCCATCACGCTTTTCCCGCACCCGCTCTCACCGATCACCCCGACCGCCCGATGCCGAGGAATCGTCAGGCTGACGCGATCAACGGCATGCAGCACCCCTTCATCCAGTGTGAATTCCGTCTTGAGGTTGTTGATTTGCAAAACGATGTCGGTTTGGCTCATGGGTTCATTGTAAGAATATAAGGTCCAACTTGGTTTAGGTCTTGTTCGTTTGGCAAAGTTTTACGCCCCGAGCTTAACCTCCCCAGCACCCTTATTGACCAGTTTGAGTATTGCATCCATCTTACCGGTTTTCGCTGCCGTGGCTAATCGCGGTTCCTAAGATCAGGTTTCAGTTCAAGTAAAAGGTCTTATACTTGACGGGCAACAGGTATTTTGTCCCGGTCTATTTGGGCGAGGGCACTAACTATCAGCAATGCTTCAGGGAGAACCAGCGTTTCTGTAACATGCCACTGAACAAGACGAATCTTTATTACCTGCTTAGCGTGGTACAACGCAGGTACAATGGGGATTTCCGGGCCATTAAAAGGGAGTTTTAAAGGGGATCGTAGCCCGTTGGGGATAAAGAGATGCGGAAGGAGAGACTTGAATGCTCACGGGCTTAGGGTCACCGCGCCCTCGATCATCATCAGCTCTTCATACGGATACTCTGAAGGATTACCGTATCGGCCGTAGATATTGACACCCTTGCGCTCGCAGCGTATCCGCAGGATACATGCAACGACACATGCCATCAGTAACCAGTCAATGATACGGGTCTGCCGCATCCCTCAAACCGTCCCCCAGAAAATTGAACGCCAGCACCGTAATAACCACAAACATACCGGGAATTAAAATCCACGGATACATAATAACTACTTTGACATCCTGGGCCACACTGAGCAGGACACCCCAGCTGACGGTCGGCGGCTGTAACCCCAGACCCAAAAAGCTCAAAGCCGTTTCGCCCAGAATCATCGTAGGAATGGCCAGCGTCAGGTTGACAATCAGATAGCTCATGAAACCCGGCAGCAAATGACGACGGATAATCCGGCCATCGCTCGCCCCGGCAATGGTCGCCGCCAGTACATAGTCTTCTGTTCGGAGACTGATGAGCTTGCCGCGCACAACCCTGGCCAGGCCGCACCACCCTACGATGGACAGAATCACGGTAATCATGAGATATACCTGAATCGGCGGCCAGTCCGGCGGTACGGCCGCCGCCAGCGCCATCCATAACGGGATGGTAGGAATCGACAACAAAAATTCAATGAGACGCTGAATGAACGTATCCAGCCGCCCCCCGTAATATCCGGAAATACCACCCAGAAAACAGCCGAGCAGAAAACTGAGCGCCACCCCGATCAGACCAATCGACAGGGAGATGCGGGCGGCCATCAGAATCCGAGAGAAGACATCACGGCCCAGATGGTCGGTACCGAATATAAAAAAGATACCCGGTTCATCCACACCGGACAGATGAATACGCGTAGGGATGAGACCCCAGAATTTATACGGCTCGCCCTCATGTAAGAATCGGATGGGATAAATGGCATTGACATCTTCTTCATACAACCGTTCATAGGTCACCGGATCGCGACGCGTCTTCCAGCCATAGACAAACGGCCGAAAATGAAACTGCCCTTCAGCATCGATCAGGTGAATACGTTGCGGTGGACAATAGATGTACGCGGTATGGCGTTTATAAATCTCGTAGGGCGCCAGGAAGTCGGCCAGGATCGCCGAGCCATAGATAACCGACAGCATCACCATCCCCACCAGCGCCAACCTGTGCCGCTTTAACTTACGCCACATCAACTGCCACTGCGTCGCCATGTAGTACTGTTCGGTATCTGATGGAGCCGATTTGGATAAAGGCATTGGTGATTGGTGATTTAGTGATTGGTGATTTAAAAGCGAGAATCAGGGAGGAGGTGCGCTTTCTGATTAAGGTAGCTGAGAAAGTCAACTGCACAAGGTGAATTACAGTACATGACAGAAGTTAAAAAGATTGTCAGCCTCACAGGCTTTAAGCAGGGATACATAGCTTGGAGATACTTATATGGGATAACAAAACAGCAAATAACTTTTGTCGTGTTCTATGAAGATGAATATCGTTTGCCATTTGTAATGCAAAAGGATTAATTGAGTTTACCTCCGAGGTTATCAGCTATCGGACTGTGAAACAGAAGCTGCCTTCTCAGGTTTGCGGACGTTCGTAAATCATGTAAATAATCAAACTATTTCAATATTTGTCACCAGGCCAGCCACTCATAACCGGATCGGCAGTCCCTATAGAAAGGATATACGAATATGAACCACGAACATCCTGAGTTCCTATGGTATAACGGGAAAATCGTCCCCTGGGACAACGTGACCATTCATGCCACTGTGATTCCGTCCCTGACGTCGTCAGTCTTTGAGGGCATCCGGGCGTACTGGAATTCCGATGAAGGCCGGCTTTACGGTTTCCGGTTTCGAGAACATTATGAGCGCTTTGCCGACTCAATCAAACTGATGCGGATGAATGTGCCTTATTCTGTTGACGAATTTGTAGACGGGTCTGTCGAGACGCTCCGTCGTAACGGGCATGACAGCGACGCCTACCTCCGGCCTGCGGCTTACTCCGGTCATCCGCATCAAGGCGGTCATTGGATGCCCGATTCGGATCAGGTTCACGATGTCTTCATCCATACCAAATCCTGGCCCAGCATATTGACACGTGAAGACGGTATTCATTGCGGGTTCAGTTCCTGGACCCGTATTCCCGACCATATCCTGCCGCCACGCATCAAGTGCCATGCAAATTATGCGAACAGCCGTCTGGCCAGTATCGAGACCACAATCAACGGATATGAGGGGGCGCTGATCTTAAACATGCAGGGCAAAGTGGCTGAAGGGCCCGGCGCCTGTGTGATGATGGTCCGCCGCGGGAAAGTGATCACGCCACCCGTCACAGCCGGTATTCTGGAAAGTATTACGAGGGACACCTTGATTGAAATAAGCCGGGATGTGCTGGGTCTGGAGGTCGAGGAGCGGGACATCGACCGGACCGAGTTGTATGTGGCGGATGAGGCGTTTTTCTGCGGCACCGGCCTGGAAGTAATTCCCATCGCCAGTATCGACAGGTATCCACTGGGAGATGGCCAAATAGGGCCTCTCACGCTGAAAATTCGTTCGTTGTATCACGATCTGGTGCGCGGTATCGACAAACGCTACGCCCATTGGCGGATAGCGATCTGAACCGCAGTGACTGTTATCCTCTTTTTTATGAACACAGATCCGCATACACCAGTCCCGCTTTCATGAGATTGACCTGATCGTAGTATTCAAAGGGGCCGGCAGCGTAAAAATGTTCATAGCCGACGTTAATAAGCTCCATCACTTCGCGCGGGTATCGACCCTGATTCTGGATATTGTGGATGGTATACAGCGTCGCCGTATTTTTAAAATCGGGATCATCCCGATAAACCAATTTCAGATAAGCAGGCACTAAGGCCGTCTGATAGTCGTTACAGTGGATAATATCCAGCTTCAGATCAAAGGCTTTGATCATCTCCAGACAGGCGCGGGGAAAATAGATGAAACGGGAGGCATTGTCTGAATAATCCTGACCGGTGGTCAGGTCGCCGTTAAAAACAACGCGAAGTGGATCCATTGCGGATTGCGGATCGCGGATTTGTTTTCCATCCCAAGCTCTCAATCCGAAATCACAAAACACCTTGCCGCTCCAATAATCCCCGCATCATCCCCGAGCCGGGCAGGCACGACCTTCAGGATACTGGCAGACCATTTATAGGCTCTTTTTTCAATCTCGTGTTGGATAGGATCAAAAATCAGGTCTCCTGCGTTAATCACGCCGCCACCGATCACGAAAATCTCCGGATTGAGCAGATTGGTCAGGCTGGCAACGGCAACGCCAAGGAGGGTGCCGGCGCGATGCATCACCGCCAGGGCGACGGCATCCCCTTCCTGCGCAGCCTGGGAGACCATGGCTGAGGTGATTTGACACGGATCTCCACCACACATCGTCCTTAGAACACTCTCCTCGTCTGTATGCAGTGCTTCCCGGGCTTGACGTGCGATAGCCGGCGCGGAAGCGTACGCTTCGAGACAACCCGGGGCACCGCAGCCACACAGGACGCCGTTTTCAATGACGGTAGTATGACCTACTTCACCACCGGCCCCATTGGCGCCTCGCCAGACCTGGTTATTTATAATGATCGCGCCACCCACGCCCGTACCCAGCGTAATGCAAACGAGATGTTTATATCCGGCGCCTCCGCCCACCCAGTGCTCGCCGATGGCGGCGGCGTTGGCATCATTTTCGATCATCACCGGCAGATCGAGACGTTGCTCAAGAAGTGATTTAAGCGGCAGATTCGTCCAACCCGGGACATTGGGGGCGAAAACGATCGTCCCGGTTTCTTCAATAATCAATCCCGGTGTCCCGACCCCGACGCCACGGACCCGCTCACGACCGCATGATGCCATCGTCTGACCGACGCATGCTACGATATGATCAATCACCTCATCTGCCGATGTACTACCGGAGACCGACAACTTCGCATGATGTGAAATCACCCCGCCATCCCCTACCACCGCGCTACGCACATTCGTACCACCGAGGTCCACCCCGATAACCAGATCTCGTGCCATTAAGCACCCCAATACCTATCGCCCTGCCTGCACCCATCGTATCCGAACAGCCCACCCCCTACCGCCGCCACCCTGCCCAATTTGTTGATTTGTTGATTTGTTGATTGAAATGCCTACCGCCTACTGCTTTCTGTCTACTGACTACTACCTACCTCCCACCCTTCAACCCCACCCCCGACATCTCCTCCGGCTTCAAAATGCCCATCAGATCCAGCACCGTCGGCGCCACATCCGCCAGACGTCCGTCTTCTCTCAGAGTCTTTCCTTTGTATTCATCATCAACCAGAATAAGCGGTACGGGATTGGTCGTATGCGCCGTATGGGGAAGGCCCGTGGCCGGATCGACCATCATTTCCGCATTGCCATGGTCCGCAGTGACGACGGCCTTACCTCCCGCCTTCCGTACCGTTTCAATAATGGCGCTCAGGCCCCAGTCCGCCGCCTCGACTGCTGTAACAGCCGACGGAATAGAACCCGTATGGCCGACCATATCCGGATTGGCGAAGTTGATTAAAATAAAATCATAGACGGCCGCCTGCAATGCATGAATCACTTTCCAGACGATGGCAGGCGCACTCATCTCGGGCTGTTCGTCATACGTGGTCACCCACTTGGGTGAGGGAACCATAATACGGTCCTCACCGTCGAACGGTGTTTCATGGCCACCGTTGAAGAAGTAGGTGACATGCGGATATTTTTCTGTTTCGGCGGTGCGGAGTTGCCGTTTGCCGTATGTGCTGATCGTCTCACCCAGTATATTCTGCATCACGCCGGGCGGCTGAAATGCAAACGGGACATCCAGTGTGGCATCGTACTTCGTCATGGTAGCGACGGCGATATCCGGCCGGTTCCCCCGATCGAAATCGTCAAATTCAGGGACGGTAAACACCCGGAGCATTTCACGGCCCCGATCGGCGCGATAGTTGAACATAAGAACCCCGTCTCCATCTTTAACAGGACCAACCGGTGCATCCTGCGCCATAAGGACAGTAGGCAGTACAAATTCATCGGTCTCGCCCCGGTCATATGCCTTCTGTATGGCCTCCTCGGCGGACGAAGCCTGTTCACCTGTTCCCCGTGTATAGGCATCATACGCCTTCTGTATCCGTTCCCACCGGTTATCCCGATCCATCGCGTAATACCGCCCTGTTACCGTAGCCATACGCCCCACACCCAGATCATACATCGTCTGTTGTAAAGAACGAAGAAAATCAGGCGCGCTTCGAGGCGGCGTATCCCGCCCATCCAAAATAGGGTGCACGAAAACCCGATTTCCCGGCAAACCATGACGTTTCACCAGATCGAGCAAGGCCAGATAGTGTTTTTCAGCGCTGTGGACCAGCCCGTTCGACATCAGGCCAATTAGATGCAACGCGCCGTCTCTGCTTATTAAACGATGCAGGAGATCGGTAAATACCTCGTTACTGAAGAATCGCTCATCATCAATAGCCTGGTTAATCCGGCTGACTTCCTGTTGTACCACGCGGCCGGCGCCCAGGTTAAGATGCCCCACCTCCGAGTTTCCCATAATATTTGCCGGCAACCCCACATCTTTACCGGAAGCATTCAGCTGAGTGTGAGGATACATACCCCATAGTCGGTCGAAATACGGCGTGCGAGCCAACCTGACCGCATTCGCCTCCCTATGCGGACTGAGCCCCCACCCATCCAGAATAACAAGCACAATCGGTGCTTCAGACATAATGTCTTCCTTACACAGCCGCACTACATGGCTGCTTCCCATATGCCAATATATTCTCCGACATGCAAACCCAAATTGCCATGTAATAGATCATATTTAACTGTTTATAACCTATTGATTATTATAGACCTTTCAATCACTAATCACCAATCAACATTCACCAATTGTATAATATACTTCCAACCCTCCAAAATCAACTCCAAATAAAAAACGCGAGGCCGAACCCCGCGTCTTTTATCAATCACCAGCTCACCACTTTCTTCATTCAACCGGAATCCGAATCCCCACCAGCCGTTGCTGATCTCCGCGCTGTACCCGAAACCGAATGGCTTCCCCTGCATCGAATTGACGGATGATGGTTACAAACTCACGTACATTGGAGACCGGCTCGCCGTTCACTTCCGTGATAAGCTCGCCGCGCCGCAACCCTTTATCCTCGGCGACACTACCGGCCACCACTTTGGCAATCACCACCCCGCTGCCCATCTCGTAATATCGAGTCCACTCCCGTGAGATATTCATCACATCAATGCCGATGTTGCTTGCCGGGCTCTTCTCCGGTCCTTCTGATGAGGCCAATTGCGAAGGATTATCCGGTAATTCCCCCAGTTCGATCTCAACCATCTTCCGCCTGCCGTCACGGTAAATTTCAAGTTCAATCTCCGTACCCGGTGGAAAATCTGCAATACGGTTGCGAAGGGCATCACTATCTTCGACCTCTATGCCATTTAGAGCGAGCACAACGTCATCTTTTTGAATATCTGAATCTACAGCCGGTCCACCTTTTATAACATTGGCGATCAGAACACCTTTATCATCGTCCAAACCCATTGAAGCGGCCAGATCTGCATCCAGATCACTGATCTCTACACCCAAAAAACCACGCGTTATTTTACCATCTTCGATCAACCGGGTCATAATATCACGGGCCATGTTGGCCGGAACGGCAAAACCGATGCCCTGATAGCCACCGGTACGGGAAAAGATAGCCGTGTTGATGCCCATCAGATTCCCTTCCAGATCAACCAGAGCGCCGCCGCTGTTACCCGGATTGATGGCGGCATCAGTCTGGATGAAATTTTGATATGAATCGCCCCCCAGGACGCTTTTCCGGCCTTTGGCGCTGACGATGCCCGCCGTCACCGTATGGGAAAGGCCGAATGGATTGCCGACAGCCATGACCCATTCACCGACGCGAAGCTGCTCCGAGTCGCCGAAAGACAGCACAGGCAGGTCATCCGAATTGACCTTGATCACCGCCAGATCGGTACGCGGGTCCGTTCCGACAACTTCCGCCTTCAATTCACGTTCGTCCGACAGATACACCGTCAGTTCATCCGCCTTGTCAACCACATGATTGTTTGTCAGAATATATCCGTCTTCCGACACAATGACCCCCGAACCCAGGCCACGATCCGTACGGGGTTCCTGCCGCCGTGGAGTCGTCCCGCCGAAAAACTCTTCAAATGGATTGCGACGTTGCTGTTGAGCGGCTATAACGACCCGCTTACTCCGAATCAGCACAACCGACGGCTTGACATTCTCCGCAATACGGGCAAACGTTTCGCTGAACTCCTGTAACGATCGCTGATCGGCACTGACCACCGGCATGAAGGATCTGCCGATATCTTGCCTGTCGGACAGCAGGTCTATATTGGATACAAACAAACCACCCAGGACCATCCCCAGGACAAGTAACACCACAATGGTCAATTTACCATAGCGTTTTGTCTCCGACATAATCAATTCCCCTTTACCCTTATGTTGAGTCTCTTAAAGTGATGGCCCTTGTGCCTGCCATGATCTGCCCTTGCTCGATTCTATATGATTAAATGCATCTCAGCCTGTTTTGGATCCATCTATTAACACCTTTTAACAATTCTGAAACCTGACTCTTCAAAAAAGACGCGCCACAGATGATCTTTTCAGGGCGCGCCCTCTCGTTTTAAAATACCATATATCAAGGGAATGTCAATCACATAAGCAGCTCCGATTTACGTCACGGTCCACCCTTCCATCCTCCCATCCCGTCTTTCTGCCATCCCCTTCAATTCAAATGGCCTCCCTCCGCCGGCGCCCCCAGGCTCTCCTCCAATTCTCCCACCCAAACCCGACTGTCCACACCTTCGTCCGCCTTATCCATCAGGGACAATTCCAGAACCTGGTCGAGACGATCCACCAGGCAGAAACTGAGCTGCTCTTTGATCGCCTGCGGCACATCTTCAAGGTCTTTCTCGTTCCGCCTGGGTAATATGATCGTGGTAATACCGGCACGCTGGGCGCCTAAGACTTTATCCTTGATGCCGCCCACCGGCAGCACTTTGCCCCGCAGGGTCACCTCGCCCGTCATGGCCAGGTCGTCGCGGACCGGTCGGCCGGTCAGCAATGAGGTCAATACGGTGACCAACGTGACGCCGGCAGAAGGTCCATCCTTAGGGATAGCCCCGGCGGGTAAATGGATATGGATATCATGTTCATCGAAGAATTTGGGGTCAATACCCCAATTTTCAGCATGGGACCGAATGTAGGTCAGGGCCGCCTGAGCGGATTCTTTCATCACATCACCCAACTGCCCCGTCAGCATGAGCCCTTTCTTGCCCGGCATTTTACTCGCTTCGACGAACATAATCTCACCCCCGACAGGCGTCCAGGCCAGCCCGATGGCTACGCCCGGCTCACCGGTACGCTCCGCCGCTTCAGAGATGAATTTCTCTGGCCCCAGGTGTTTACGCAGATCATCGGGCATGATTGTAAACGGTCCTTTCTCACCCTCGGCAATGGCGCGCGCCACTTTACGGGCGACCGTACGGATTTCCCGCTCCAGATTTCGCAACCCCGCCTCTCGCGTGTAATTCCCGATGATATGACGTAGCGCCTCCCGGTCCAGTGTCAGTTGATCCGCGGGGATGCCATGCTCCTCCCACTGCTTGGGTATCAAATGGCGCTCAGCAATCTCGACCTTCTCCTCTTCCATATAACCTGCCAGCTCGATCACTTCCATCCTATCCAGTAACGGACCGGGGATTGTAGACAATACATTGGCCGTCGTCACAAACATCACATTTGACAGATCGAACGGAACATCCAGATAGTTATCGACAAACGTATCATTCTGTTCCGGGTCCAGCACTTCCAGCAGGGCGGACGACGGGTCCCCTCTGAAATCGTGACCGAGTTTGTCGATCTCGTCCAGCATGATGACCGGATTATTTGTCCCCGCTTTGCGTATGCCCTGAATAATGCGGCCCGGCAGAGCGCCAATATAGGTCCGGCGATGTCCGCGAATCTCCGCCTCATCGTGCACGCCGCCCAGAGACATCCGTATAAACTTACGCCCTAGCGCCCGTGCAATCGAACGACCCAGGGAGGTTTTACCTACCCCCGGAGGACCAACAAAGCACAGGATTGGTCCCTTCATATCCGGACGTAATTTGCGGACGGCGAGATGCTCTAAAATACGATCTTTGATTTTCTCCAGTCCGTAATGGTCATCATCCAGAATACCCTTGGCCTCTGTAATATCAAGACTGTCTTCCGTAGAGACCGACCAAGGCAATTCGGTGATCCACTCAAGATAGGTACGCGCAATCGTATACTCAGGCGATGTGGGCGGGATTTTGGTCAGTCGGTTTAACTCCCGTTCCGCCTCAGTCCGGACCTCATCCGGCATACCGATCTCTTCAATTTTCTTGCGGAGATCTTCCAGTTCCTTCACGCCGCTGTCGTCGCCCTCTCCCAACTCTTTCTTAATGGCTTTCAACTGCTCGCGTAAATAATAATCACGCTGGGATTTCCCCATCTCATCCTGCACCTGAGACTGAATCCGACTGCCCGTCTCCGCCACCTCTACTTCCCGGCTGAGGAGAATAGTCAACGCCTTCAGGCGTTCCTGCACATCGGTCCGTTCTAAAAGACCCTGCTGGTCATCCAGAGATATTTTCAGATTGAAGGCAATAAAATCCGCCAGTTTGGAAGGCTGATCTTCTAAATTGATCGCTGGTATCTTCAATTCATCCGACATCGTATTGACCAGACCCACCAGTTTTTGAAACTGGTCTGAAAGATTTTGTGCCAGCGCCTGCACTTCTAAAGATTTCTCTTCCTGTTCAGGTAGCAGCTCCACGCGAACCCGCAGGACCGGATCGGTTTCAAGCACATCCAGCACCCGTGCTCTGGCCATTCCCTGCACGACCACATACAAACTGTCTTCGGGTAACCTCATGGCTTTATGTACCTTCGCAAGCGTTCCAACCTTATACAGATCATCCGCCGTCGGCCGATCCACTTCCGGATCACGCTGAGCCAGGATCATGACCTGCTTATCCTGTGGCAGCGCTTCATCCAACGCTTTTATAGACCCCGGCCGGTTCGCGACCAGTGGCGCCGCCATATGGGGATAGACAATCAGATCGCGAACGGGCAACACGCCGATGGTGTCGACTATTCTTGAGTCCTTAGCAACATCCTCAACGTGCGTATGTTCCTCGACTGCGGCCATGATGTTCACCTTTCTTTAAAAATAATCAATAGAAACGGATGGGAATTTAATCCATTGATTAACCGGCCCTCTATATATTATACCTTCTCCACACCTGTTCGGTTCGACCATTCTTGTTAGGGCCCGACACGTCGTGGTTTCTACATTACGCAAACCGCGTGCCATCATATTTTTACATATTTATCCGTTATTTGTCATACATTCCTCTCGATCCCTGTCATTTTGGCAGGAAAAATAGAACCCGACTGTATTTGGCAGAGGAAAATATCTCTGCCCACCTGCCCGTCCCCCTACGCGCCTTTCTTAAACATATGTTGACAAATAGATCATAAACTATACATTTCATTCCTATAATATCTTCCGAACTTAACTGCACTATAGCCCATAGGGTTTAAAGCTCACTTACTCTATAATATGGCCCGTCATACTGGTTTATTTTTAAGATTTCCTCACTATAAACTTCCCTGGGCAGGGTGATGGGTTACGCGTACAGACTCCCGGCGGACGTCTTCTTCAAGGACGTAGGGGACGCGGATAATGGACCGACAAATATTACTCATACATAGTGATCCTGAGGTCATTGAGGATACGCTCAATGCGTTGGAACCGTTCTTGGATCGAATTATGGTTTCGACCGAACCGGCCTTAGCCGCCCATTTATGTCGGACGAAAACTCCGGATCTGATGTTATTGGAATTTACGCCTGAACGATTCGGCGGCAGCGAAGGTTTACACGAGATAGGACGTCAAACACCTGGCCTGATTTCTATTATGTTGACGACACAGGAGACGCAGGGCATCCCGGGGGACTATATTCGTGCCGGTGTCCGGCATATTCATTCGATACCTATCGATACGGTTCGTCTCCGCGCCCAAATCGAACGTTGTTTATGGATGACGCAACCTCAGTTTAAACTGAAAACATTGCAACAGGACGTTGCAGAGCGAACAAAAAGCCTGGATACATTCCTTGAGATCAGTCGGGCTATAACCGCCAACCTGCGAAATGACCTCGACACGCTCCTTCGAAGAATTGCTGAAGAAACCTCTAAAATCCTTAATGCAGAGCGAACCAGCCTGTTCATCTACGACAAAGAACACGGCTGCTTATGGTCACGGGTTGCAGAAGGAGAGGGCGGACGGACCATCACGCTGGGTATGGATGAACCCGGCATCATTGTCCATGTTGCCCGCATCGGTCAGCCATTACGTGTCGACGATGCGTATCGAGAACCCTTATTTAATCGTGAAGTGGACCGGTTAACGGGCTATCATACACGTACGATTTTATGTTTTCCGGTGCGTAATTATCACGGCGAGTTGATCGGCGTTATGGAAACGATGAATAAAAAAAGCGGGATGTTTGACTATGCAGATGAACGCCTGCTGTCTATCATGTCCTTCCTCTTTGCCTCGGCGATTGAAAATGCACAGCTCTACGAGGCGGTTCGCCATCAAATCCGGGAAAATGAATCCCTGGAAGCATTAAAAATACAGGCGAATCGTCTGGCTACCGTGGGACAGATGGCAAGCAGCATCATTCATGATATACGCAGCCCCCTGGCCATCATCCGCGGCTATGCGGAACTGGCGGTCACCCGCGCGGTCTCTAGAGAGAAAAGACAACGGTTTGCCAATACCATCACCTCGGAAGTTCGCCGATTACGTGATATGGCAGAGGAATTGCAGGAATTCTCCGAAGGCACCCATGCCGTTGAGCTGAACGCCATTTCGCTGCATGAAGTGATTGAAGAGGTGGTCGATTTTCTGGACAGTGATTTTCGTGATCGGGGTATACACATCATTCATCACGCGCAGTATACAGGTCAGCTGATGCTGGACGCCCCTCGGATTAAACGAATTCTGCATAACCTGGCAGGAAATGCTGCAGATGCCATGCCCGATGGAGGCACGCTCATGATCACCGCCGCCCGAGTCGCTGAATATGTGCATCTGGAAATCCATGATACCGGTAGCGGTATCCCTGACGAAATCCGGGAACGTATCTTCGATCCGTTTGTCACGCACGGCAAAACCCATGGTACCGGCCTTGGACTGGCTGTTGTAACGCGCATTGTAGAAGAGCATCACGGCGATGTCAGTGTCTCATCAAGTACGACCGGCACCACATTCACGATTCGATTGCCGCTTACCATCGATCAATACAGTTCAAAACAGCCCGAAGCGAAAGTGGCCTCTTTATGAAATTCTTGATCGTCCAGGGCGAACCCGTCTCTCCGAATGCATGGATTCCGGATTTAGCCCCTCCATTGGCGTGTCAGGTGGCCACATCTCTTTCCGAGGGCATTCTGGCATTGAATAAAACCCATTTTGATGGCGTCATAACGGACCTTGCAGCACTGGAAGATACGAGCCATTCTTTCCGAGAGATATTTCAGCGGACCCAAAGTCCTGAGTGCCTGTTGTTTTTAGGTTTGTCGCAAACAGATGAGGTATCCACCTCTGTGCTGTCGGACGGTATAGATGGCTATATAGATCTGCCCTTCCAAAAACCGACTTTTCAAAATTGGGTCCATAGCCTGCATAATCAGAATGACGAGTTGATTCAACATCGGGCAGAATTGATCCAACGGGAAGAAGAGATCGCTACCCTGATCGCGATGAGTGACATTATCACGTCCAATCTGGCATTCATCCCGTTGCTCGCAGCTATTTCCCAGCAGACGTCCAAGGCCCTGGATGCAGAACGAACGAGCATTTTTATGTATGAGCCAAAAGACCACCGACTTCAAGCTGCCTATGCGGAAGGCCTGGGCCCCTATTCGATTTCGATACCTGCGACACACGGTGTGGTTGGATATGTGGCGACCAAGCGGGAAATGGTAAATGTGGTCAACGCTTATCAAGATAAGCATTTTTACAATGAAATAGACCATGGCACAGGCTATACGACCCATACGATTTTGTGTACTCCCTTAATCAGTCCGATCGGTGATCTGATCGGTGTGGTACAATGTCTCAATAAACGGGATGGTACTTTTACGAAAACAGATGAACGGATCTTAAGCTTATTGTCGCCCCTGTTTGCCGTATCAATAGAAAATGCGCTGCTCTTTCGCGATCTGCAGGAGGAAGTCAAACATAATGAAGATATGACCGCTGAGAAAATTCAATCGGAAAGACTGGCTATCGTCGGCAGGATAGCCCGTTCCGTAACCCGGGACATCGCCGGTCCTATGGAAGAAATTGTCGACGCCGCAGCCCGATTAGGCCGTGAAGATATTACTGATTCGGAACGTGATGAAACATGCCGGGATATAGAACATGTTATCGACCATCTGGTCGGTCTTGCCCAGGAGTCACTTGATTTTTCCAGAGAACGTATTGAATTGATGCGTGATACATTTGATATTAAGGTGTTCGCCGGTATGGTAAAATGGCATTTTGACAATCAGGATCTTACCGTAGAGACAACAAAACAGATCGCCGACACCGACAGAGAGATTCATGTAGACGCGGATAAAATAAACGAGGCGCTGGTCTGCCTGGCAAACGTGATGGATCATTTTGAACCAATCTCCAGGCGCCTGATTATTGACCTGAATGAAACCGGAATCCGATTAACTTTTTCAAATCTGTCCACCGATACTATTGAAAAGATCATGTACCTGGTATCCGACCCATTTGCCAATATGGATGAAGAACAGACCGTCAGTTTGAAAATGGCCGTTGCCGAGCGGGTCATCGCAGCTCACAACGGCAGTATAAAAGAGGGACAGCATCATAACTTAATTATTCAAATTCCTGACCATCTGGATGAAACCTGATCTCTGGTGACGTTCCTGTCTCCTCACAGAGGGATCGCCTGAGCCATTCAAGAGCGAAGGGGTGAGGCCAGTGTTATTTTTAACCGGGAGGACCTATGTATTGGATACGATTTTGTGCGATTACTCTGGCGGCCATATTGCTTGTTGCAAACGGCCCTGCTATAGCGCAGGAAGAGGCTATGCAGGAGGAGGCTGTACAACAGGAGGAGGTTGTGCAGGAAGAGACTGTTGACCCTCTGCAGATGGCCTATGAAGAGGCCGTAGCCATACATGACGATGGGGATTGGGAACTGGCCGTTAAGAGGTACAAAGAAATTTTGAAGCAGGACAAAACCCATGCGGCCACGCATGTCAATATGGGCCTGGCGTATATGAGCCTCGATAAGAGAGGTGACGCTATTAACGCATATAAGAAAGCGATCGAATACAATACCGAAGATGGAGATGTGCTTTACAACCTCGGCACACTGTATCATGAAAAAGGGAAACATGATGATGCCATAAAGACCTTTGAGGCGATGTTGATGCAATCTTCAGATGAAGAGGATGTGGATCTATATACAAAACTGTACCTGAACCTAGGGAATGCGCATTTTAAAAAGAAACATTACGATCAGGCGATCGAAGCGTATCAGGAGGTCACACGTATTGATTCGGTTAACGCCGAACCGTATTTTAATATGGCCATCGTCTACGCCAAACAGAAAGACGCCGATGGCGTCATTGCTAGCCTTCAGATGTATATAGACAAAACAGCCGGCACTGAAGATACGGACCAGATCCAGATGTGGCTCGCCCAGCTACGCGCTGCAAGCGAAACAACCGACGAAGATAATTAGCTTAGGCTATGCTATGCACCGCCTCATCATATAGACCGCCGTACGTTTATCAGCATGTCGGTTGGGGTGCCGTTTGTGCCCCATGCATTGATCAATGGACCGGCGCCGCAGCCTGTGATGTCCTTCGACCAATACAGGTACATTCTCGATAGGTATCAGATTGATGATCTTTTACCCGTCATTGTAGACGCCTGTCGATGACAACAGGACGTCTTCCCTCTTGAACCCGAGGTCGAAGTCGCCTTGCTTCGCCAGGAGTCGTTATTTAATCTCCAGGCCATATCATTGGCCGGGGCTGTCGGCATCGCCCAATTCATACCGGAAACAGCGCAGGACACCTTCGGGATGCAGGTCTACGTGACCGACGATTATACGGAAGGCGTCTCTTTACGAAACGCATTTCTGGAGGAAAACCGGAGGGTCAGTGCAACCCTGCGCAATAATCAGTTCACGCTGGTCGAAAAACATAAAATTCAAGCGGATAAGTTAAAAAAAACAGACGGAACGAAAATTCATCCGGTAAAAAAATTTTGGAAACTGAAATCTCTAAAAGAAATAGCGCTGAGCGTATTGCGCAGGATCAGCGATTTGACCCGGAACTGGCCATTCACAATGGGATTCAGTACCTTGCCTGACTGTGCGGCACCTGCGTAGATCGTTTTTGGGGATCGGTGCGGCATAATGTCCTTCGGGGGCTGGCGGCTTATAACACCGGCCTGGATCAGGTATTTAAATTTGATGGGATGCCGTTTATCTTCCAGACCGTAGATTATGTCCGGAAAATTATGGTCATGTATGATCAACTGATCGATATGCGTGAGGCCAGGTGATAAGGATTTGTAATCCGTTTGCCCCTTTACTTGTTTACCATTTGTCGATTCTCTTGATTTTTATATGCCAATCTGTTATAGTAGCAATGCATGCTCCCCATAATGGAGAATATCAATCGTCATTGTTTGTATTCATTAGTTTGTTCTTTACAAAAAGGAGTGTTCATGAAAGCGTCTTTATATCGGTTGATGATCGCCCTGTGCATGTGCAGTCTTATCGCCGGCCTAACGGTAATTGCTTGTGGCGGCGACGAACCGGCAGATGAACAGCAGGCTGCTGAACCGGCGGATGAAAATTTCTCGACCCGCCAGGCTCGTATGAAAGAGATCAGCCAGATTTGCGGGGGAATCATGAAAATGATCAAGGAAGGATCTGTCGAATCAATAGTGGCCGATGCCGCGCGGCTTAAAGAAATCATGGCCGAGGTCGCCACAATACCACCACCCTATGATACCGAAAAATATAAGTTTTATGCAGCGGATTTTCAGGCTAAAGCGGATATACTGGCCATGGCGGCCGAAACCGAGTCCGTCGATGAAACCAAGCCGGCTTTTATTACCTTGACGGAAACCTGCGGGGTTTGCCATTATACCTGCAAATATCCTATTGATCTGTAAGAGCCTATCCGAAACCCACATGGACAGCTATGACAGACCAGGCTACAGTGCCTCAAATTCCTCCTGTAGAGGAATTAATTCAATTTGAGCTTTTTTCGGATTTACCGCAATCGCTTGTTAAGCGGTTTCATGAAAAAGCGACAAACCGTGAGGTAGAACCGGATGAAGTAATTCTGCTTGAAGGACAGTATGACCACGTCATGTATGTCATGCTCTCCGGCTATGTGCATGTTACGCAGAGCAGCCCGAATGGTTCTGTGCTTATAGGCACCTTAAAGCGGGGTGATTTTTTCGGCGATATGAATCCCCGCACCACGCAGCCGTCCGCTGTGGCGATTACAGCGACGACCGATTGTAACCTGCTGGAATTGTCAAAACCGCAGTTGCAATCGATTCTCGACGCCTCTCCACATGCCCAATCGTTCATAGATCGGACGTATAATAATCGTGCGCTCCGATCAGAGCTTCGTGGCGTCAGCCTGTTTGAAGGTTTTAACTCGGAAGATCTGGACCGCCTGACGAAAACGGCCACTGTGGTACGTTATCCTTCGGATGCGCCTATTTTTGATGAGGGCGATGAAGGGGATGCGTTCTATCTGATTCGAACCGGTTTTGTTAAAATTCTGAAAAAACGGCCATCAGCCAAAGATCTGGTCCTGGCTTATCTCCGTGAGGGGCAATATTTCGGAGAGATGGCGCTTCTGAATGAAGATCCGCGCAGCGCATCTGTCATGGCGCTTACCGAAACGGAAGTCATTCGGATCACAAAAGATGATTTTAACGCGCTGTTGGAATCCCATCCCGGTATACGACGCCAGCTTGTGGATGTGGTTTCCCGGCGTGACGCGCGTAACGAAGAACTGGCTCAGAATCAGTCGCTGGCCCAGACACTCGAGTTTGTCGTTAATCAAGGGTTGATGGAGCAAAATACGGCCCTGGTCATCGACATGGATAAATGCATACACTGCGATAACTGTTCAGATGCCTGTGCCGCTATCCACGATGGTCATTCGCTACTGGTGCGTCATGGGCCGCAACTCGATACCACAACCGCTAATATACAGTTTCCAACGTCATGCCACCATTGCGATGATCCGCTCTGTCTGACCGGGTGTAATTTCAATGCTATGGAGCGTACAACCGCAGGTGAAATCCGTATCATCGAAGAGACATGCACCGGTTGTAACCTGTGCGCCAAGCTCTGTCCGTATGATACGATTACCATGGTGCCGAGACAGTCGGAAATCAAAGTAGGCTGGATTGATCGTTTGTTGGGCAGAGAGCCCGAACCGGTTTTCGTCCCGACTTCACCGACCGGAAAAAAATATAAACGCCTGGCCATGCAATGCGATCTATGTATCGGACGCCCCCACATGAATTGCGTGTATAATTGCCCGACCGGCGCCATATTCCGCGTCAAACCGTCTGATTATTTCGTCGGCGTAGAAAGCATCAGTTGACACATGGCTCTGCATATCGTGACGCGTCGTTGGTGGTTCAGCATGATCATCACGTGCGGGATGCTGAGTACGTTCTACGTAATGTACGCCATACGTTCTATCCCGCGTGGCGGCAGCCTGACTGGATATGTACTGGGTTTTATTGCTACGGGGCTGATTGTTACCCTGATGTTACTGCCTATCAGAAAACGGCAGTACCAGCGTCCTGCAGGGTCACTCGACGTATGGATGCGTCTGCATGTCATATTGGGGGTCATTACCGCTTTTATCGTTGCCATGCATGCCGGGTTCAAGGTAGTCGGCACGATAAATATCGCGTTAACCGTAGTGTTTGTTCTGACCTTGCTCAGCGGTATGTTGGGCACGTTTCTGTATGAATGGTATCCTCCCATCATCGCCCGGATGGGCAATGATGTATTTCGCCAAAATGTACTTCATGAACAGATCACTGTTCTGGAAGAAGAATTGGATGCAATTCAAGTGGATCAGTCCAAACAGGTGAACAGGTTGATAAAAAGCATATTTGAACAGAAGAGGGTTCCTGATTCATTGAACCCTCTTCTACTCTGGAAATGGAGCAAAACAAAGGATAACCCGTTCGAGCAAGATCACGATCTTCACTCCTCCGAAGAACAATCATCATTTCAAACCGCCCGGACGTTGATCGACCGCCATCAAAATCTGGGACATCAGCTGCTTTATCAGCATTTTCTACGCCAGTGGTTATGGAGCCACATTCCCTTATCCGTTGCTTTGGTGACTTTATTGGTCGTGCATATCGTGTCGGAATTATATTATTGAAAAGGATTGTCAAATATCCGATACATCGTTATTTTGAGTGTCATTGCGTCATTGGCCTTTTCTCTCGGCGCCTATCTGGTGGAAGGCGAAGCGGCATTTCAAAGTGGCCGCCTCCTCCTTGGTCATTCCAGTGTGGATAATCAATGTGGAAAATGCCATACCCCCTGGGGTAGTGTATCCAACGATAAATGCGCGGCGTGCCATCTGGATTTATTTGCGCGGGAACCCAATCACGGTAAAGAAAAACCATTGTGTGCTAATTGTCATCTTGACCATAGAGGTCGGCATTTCGATATTAAGACTGCGGCTAAAAAACTGAAAGCACTATAAATCTGAAACAAGCTCGGAGGCGTGTTATGTATCTCTTTTATCGATATCGTCTTGTTCTGATCAGCGGGTTGCTCGTCTTCTTTTTCTCCGGTTGCTTCCTTCCCATTCCCTTTTTGGGCGGCGGTGATGACGAGGCGTCCACCCTTGAAGGAGCTCTGATCATTTCAGAGGCATCGCAGACCACACAAAATGCGGTATTCGACGCGCTTGAAGAAGTCGATATGGCATTGGAAGATGGTCGGTATGAAGCAGCCGTGATCAACTACAATCGAGCCATCCAGGCCGATTCGACGAATATAGACATCTATATTGAGTTGGCTTCTCTGCTCCAACAACTGGCTTTACAAAAGAAAGATGAGGGCGATTTCGAAGGCGCCCTACAGGAAAATCTGCGGGCGCTTAAAGTCCTGTCCAATTTGGTCGGTACTCGGCTGAGGCCGGCAGTAGAACAGGGTATAGACTTATCCACGTTAGGCGGGTTTACAGATAGTTTTGAAGATTCAGACATGATGCTTGAGGAAGAAGATATGATGGAAGACACCTCGCTTGAGGAAGAAGATACGATGGAAGACACCCCGCCTGAGGAAGAAGATCCTTAGAAACTATTCATAAACGTACAAACTCCGTTCTTTGTTCTTTTGTATTTTGACCCCTGGATGCGGCTCTGTTTTTAACGACTATATCCGAGGATATACAAGCGCAGAAGACAAGGGATGAAGGACAAAAAACTCTTATGTTACGAGGCTTTTCTTAACATAAGTCGGTTAGTCAGGATGGAATCCAATGGAAAGACGAGTGCTTGTGGTCGAAGACGATCCTCATGTACTCAGGTTGCTGACAGATTTGTTGAAAGCGGATCAGTACGATGTCATTACCGCTATGGACGGCGAGGCAGGACTTCGTGCGTTTACCCCCGGCGAAATCGATGTGGTGGTCACAGATGTCAAAATGCCGAAAATGGACGGCATAGAAATGATGAAAGCCATCAAAGCGCTTGATCCAAACGTTGAAGTCATTGTGCTCACAGGCTATGGTACGCTGGAAATGACGATCGATGTGCTTAGGAACGGCGGATATGACTTTCTAAAAAAACCGGATGAAATTCCTCAGCGAATTCGGCTAACCGTACGACGTGCTTTCGAAAAACGTCAATTGGGTCTGGAGAACCATGATCTGGTAAAGGCTCTGGAAGAAGCCAACGCCGGTCTTGAAAAACGGGTAGCTGCAAAAACCGCTGAACTGGAAAGTGCCAATCAGCAGTTGGAGAATGCCCTGTTGACACTGGCTGAGATCAATCAGACTTTACGTGAAACCAGCTTTATCGATGAAACGACAAACCACTTTAACCGACAGTATTTCGAACAACATATTTCAGTGGATGTGGAAAGCGCCAAACGATACCATTGGGATTTTTCTCTGGTGATCTTTGAATTCTCATATCCCGGTCAGGATGATTCAGCCAATCAGGCGTCAAACAACAGAACCCTGCGATGGATTGCCGATACCATCAGAAACCATCTTCGAGAAGGAGATCTGATAGCCCGGTACGACGACAATAGATTCGTGCTGTTCCTGCCTCAAACGACCGATGAAGCCATTACGCTGTGTAACCGTATTGAATCGTTGCTTGAAGGACAGAGGGTTGCCGATCAATTTGGGCCCATTGTCACTGCCCGGTACGGTATAGCCCATTGCCCTCAGGACTCTCGCTCCGCCGATATGCTGCTCGTTGCAGCTGAACGGGCCATTGACAATCCTGAAATGGTCTGAACGGAGGCATCAAAGCCGATGCCCATACGTATTCCGTCCGCAGGGACGCTCCTGAATAGCCACGATTTGTTAAAGGCCTTGAGCGGCCTGTGGCATCATCATTCTCATACCTTTCAGGCGAAGCTCAGAACGCGTCTGGGTAAATCCTATATCATCGTTGTTAATTCCGGTACCACCGCCTGCTATATTTCTCTGAAAGCCATAGCAGCAAGTCGAAACTCACGGCGTGAAGTGGTCATACCTGCCTACACAGCACCGTCCATCACACTTCCGATTAAAAAAGCCGGCCTCATACCCCGTCTCTGTGAGGTTTCCCTTGATACGTTAAACATGGACCCGGCCCGGCTCGAAGAGGCCATCGGACCGAATACACTCTGCGTAATGCCGGTTCATATGTTCGGTCTGCCCTGCGATATGGATGCCATCCGTAAGGCCTTACCGGATAAGGAGATGATTATCCTTGAGGATGCCGCCTCATCTTTTGGATCAAAATTAGGGAACAGAGAAACAGGGGCGTTAGGCGATATCGGATTTCTGAGCTTTAACCGAGGTAAGAACCTCTCCACGCTGGCCGGCGGCTGTATAGCGACAGACGAGACGCTGATGTACGAACACATGGAGCGTGAAAAGCAGAAGCTTCCTGTATTGGGCGCCATCGATCAATTAAAACTATGGCTAAAGCTGGTCGGACTATCTGCTGCTGTTCGGCCAATAGGGTATACCTTACTCTATGAATTGGTAAAACGATATAAATACACAGAACTTCATACAGATTTTATATCTTTCCAGTTTCCGGACGTACTTGCCGGGACTGGGGTGTCCCTTCTAAATCGGGGTGACGATATATTTCGGCGGCGCTATGAAAATGGTCGGCTTCTTCAGGAGGCGCTTGATGAGGTGGACGGAATTCGGTTGGCCAGACCGGTAGATGAAGCCTATACCGCTTACAACCAATTCCCTCTGGTTATTGAAAATCCTTCCCGCCGGGATGCGCTGGTGGACGAAATCTATCGCCGAACAGGTGTTGAAACTACCACGCTTTACCCCGACCCTTTACATCGTATTTACGATCTGGGCTATCCGGCAGATGATGATCCATTTCCTGATGCAACCTATATCTCCCGTCGTTTGTTGTTGATCCCTACGCACCCATTGGTGAAGCAGAAGACGCTCGTACGGGTCGCCGACATCATTCGCTCGCCTGGTAAATAACTCCTGTTTAGGCACTTTATACCTCTATATACAGGAAATTCCTTATTTACCTGCGGCGGTGAAAAGATATATTGAAGGTATGGGACTTCCGGGCACCGTATCCGGAAATGTATCTGAATATTGTGATTTTCCATCCCTCAGGGAGGCAGGCATGCTCGCCTATAGAAACCTCGGACGCACCATTCAGAAAGCCTTGACGCAGCCGAAATATGCGTATCAGGCCTTTCAAGCACGCTTCAAATCTTACCGGTCTTATCGTACAGGTGACGGATATAGTGCGCCGCCCGAGACCATATCCCTGTTCCTGACCTTTCGCTGCAACCTACGCTGCCATATGTGTGGTCAGTGGGGTGATGCCGGCACCTTTAAAGATTTACCGGGGGAACAGTTGAGCAGCGGACTTTCTCTGGATGAAATCAAAGCGCTGGTGGATAGCGTGTCGACACACAAACCGACTTTCACGCTGTTCGGCGGTGAACCGACTATTTATAAAGACTGGGTCGAGGTCGTTCGATATATTAAGAGTAAAGGCATGCGCTGTAATATGGTCACCAACGGCATGCAGTTGGTCAAGGCAGCTGATGAAGTGGTGAAAATCGGGATGGACGAGATTATCCTATCCCTGGATGGAGAAGAAGGTGTACATGATAAAAGCCGTGGCCTGGAGGGTGCCTACGAACGGATGAAAAAGGGGGCTCAGGCGATTCATGACGCCAAACAGATTCACGGGGTCAAGCGTCCGGTAATGACCGTCAATTGTACGATGAACGAGAAGAACTATAGAGATTTGCCAGGGGTTCTTCGCGCAGCGGAGAAGCTGGGCGCCCAGGTTGTCACGTTCCATCATCTCCTCTTTCTGACGCAAGAAACCTGCCGGCTTCACAATCAGATCTTTGAAGCGAAATTCGGCACACCATGTCAAGACTGGTTCGGTTTTATACATGATGGCCCGCCGGATATGGATGCAGATACATTGATTCAGGAAATGGAGGCCTTGAAATGCAACGACACCAAGGTAGCCGTCGCCTTTTATCCCAATTTCACCCACGACGAGATTCGGGCTTACTACTCGGAAGACGACTTTTCACCGACCAGCTATAAAGGACGATGTCTGAGTCTCTGGATCGCAGCCTATGTCTTCCCCAACGGTGATGTAAGAGCCTATCATTCTATGGACTATACACTCGGTAATATTAAAGAGAATTCCTTTATGGAGGTCTGGAACAACGAACAGTACCGGGATTTTCGACGCCATGTAAAGGATATTAAACGATTTCCCGTATGCTCACGAGGGTGTACCGAACTGTATAGATACGGATAATGATATTTGGTGATTGGTGATTTAGTGATTGAAAAACCAATCAACTGAGAAGTACCTCAACAAAAATCATTGTGAATTTTTATCCTGGATCATAACACGCGACAACCCTTCAATCACTAAATCACCATTCTCCATTCACCATTTTCAACCTATGTCCCGTCGTATCAAAATCGTACATATCATCACCCGATTGGATCAGGGTGGATCCGCTGATGTAGTCATGGAGTTGGCTGGGAGAATGGATCAGGAGCGGTTTGAGGTTCAGATCATCACGGGGAGAACACTCGAACCGGTGAGTGATCTGGCCGAATATCAGAAGCGGACAGGCGTACCGGTGACCGAGTATCCTTATATGCGTCGAAATATCATGCCCCTCTATGATGCTCTGACTGGCCTGTATTTAATACACCGCTTGTGGCTTGTTAAGCCGGACATTGTGCATACGCATACATCGAAGGCAGGTATTTTAGGCCGTATTGCGGCCGCTGTTACCGGGGTGCCCATCATCATTCACGCTCCGCACGGTCATATCTTTTACGGATACTTCGGTCGGTTTATTTCGAGCTGTTTTATATGGATCGAAAAACGGATCGCCCGATTCACAGATCGGATTATCACCCTGACGAAGCTAGGTGCGCAAGACCACATTCGCTACGGCGTGGGTTCTCCTGAGCAATTCTTATCTATTCCATGCGGTGTTGATCTGTCACGTTTTAAAGATGCGGAGAAAGAAGGAGAGAGGCTTCGCCAGGATCTGGCAATCGATCCGGATTTGCCGATGATTCTCTGGGTAGGCCGTCTGGTCCCGATTAAGGGATGTGATGTATTTCTAAAAGCCTGTGCCATTGTTACGACACGGCTGCCCGATGCACGGATTTTCATCCTGGGAGATGGCTATCTGGCGGATTCATTGAAATTGCTCGCTACGGAGCAAGGGCTTGACGATCATCTTCGTTTTATGGGACATCGTTCAGACAGAGCCATCTGGATGTGGGCGGCCGATTTATTTGTTTTGTCTTCAATAAATGAAGGGCTGGGCCGGGTCCTTGTGGAGGCTATGTCTACCCATACGCCAGTGGTGGCGACGGCTGTAGGGGGTGTAGGTGAAATAATACAGGACGGCATCACCGGTTTGCTTGTTCCCCCCTCAGATCCGGAAAAACTCGCAGAAGCTATGCTGTACCTTCTGGAAGACAGCGCCAATGTTCAGCGTATGGGTGATCAAGGCAGTAAACGGGCCCAAGACTTTGACGCTCAGCATATGATCAATAAAACCGTGGTCCTGTATGACGAGCTGCTAAAGGAGAAGAATCTATGCGCCGCCTGACCCGCCCTACAATCTGCTGTTTGTCTTTTGTCCACCTGCTGTCTGTCTTTTGCCCGATAGCGACGACCGCACAGGAAGGTTCCGTACAACTTCCCGGTGCAGTGCACATTGATGCCCTGGAAATGGGTGAAGGTCAGACTTCAATCGCCGAAGCCGTCAGCATGTTCGACCAGGCCGGTCTGGGGACTGCAATTATTACCCCTCACGATCAGTCCGTCGTGGAATACGGGCTGCCTCCCTTGCGAAACTTGCTTAAAGTGAAAATATCTCGGGAATCAATACAGGACTTCGGTGTTGAACGCTTCATCGAAAACATACGCAGTACAGACGAAGGAGTCCCCGGGGGTGATAACCATAGACGGAGCGGAGGCCATCCCCGCTTATTACTGGGACCGTGGTGTTCTAAGCGGTCAGCCGACTGTCCGGAATCTCCACAAGCATATACTTATTATCGGACTGCCGTCTGCCGAAAGTTATGCACAGATCCCCTCAATAACCAATGGGTTTCCGTTTGAGTTCGGTCTGTTCTGTGCCTTATCGTTCTGGCCGGCGCCCGTGATTCTGATCGGCCTTCTTATGATTATTCGAGCACGGCGGCATAGTGTCATAGACGATCCCCGTAGTATTAAACCCGGTCTTTTGACGGTGGTTATAGGCGGTTTATTTTTCGCTAACAATATCCCCTTTTGTTCTTCTCTTGATGCCTATCACGGTGACCAGGGTGAAAAGCCCTATCAAGCCGTGATCGATTTCGCCAACGAACAGGGGGCGATGACGTTCTGGGCACACCCTGAAGTCACTAATCGTATCCCACAACCAACACCCTGGCCGGCCTCTATACTGGCAGACAGCGTGATCTTTGGGACATCTCCGTACAACAGCTCTCTGCTCAATACCACCGGTTATACCGGATTCGCTATATTTGAAGCAGGGATGCGCGTGATCGGTAAACCCGGAGGGATATGGGATCAGGTGCTGCTCGAATATTGTGCCGGTCTGCGTAAAAAACCCCATATGGGCGATAGCAGAACTGGATTTTGAAGTCAGGCCTGAAGACCATGGGGTCACCACCAGTCAGACCGTATTTCTGGTAAAAGAGGGTGGCCGAGCAGGGGTTTTAAACGCCATGCGGGACGGCGCTATGTATGCACGCCGGGCACCGGGAGAGCGATTAAGTGTGCCGTCATTTACTGTGTCCGGTTCCTCCGGTTCGTCTGGCGTGGAAATGGGCGGCCATGTGCGTCTGGCGGAAAGTCCGCGCATTCTTTTTCATCTCAAAACGGCGACAGACCGACCCCAGAACCTGAAAATATTGATACTTCGAGGCAGTGATGTCATCCGGACCGTTTCAACAACCAGGGACACGACCGTTATATTCGAGGATCCGGTGCACTCCGGTTCCGGGACCACCTATTATCGATGCATCGTCATGCTGAATGAATGGCCGGTCCTGGCGACGAATCCGATTTTTGTGACGATCAACATACCTGTCGGTCAGCAGACGAAACCATAGATGCAGGAGAAGAAGACGTGATCGTCTCCATACACCAGCCGAATTTTGTACCGTGGTTGGGTTTCTTCGATAAGGTGGATCGTTCAGATATTTTCATTCTACTGGATAACGTACAGTTTGAAAAAAACGAATGGCAAAATAGAAATCGAATCAAAGGCCCTAACGGCTTGCAATGGTTAACGGTGCCGGTTCAACATCGTTTTCCGCAAACGATTGCGGAGGTCTGTATTGACAACAAAACCAACTGGCGCAGGAAACATTGGAATGCCATCACGTCCAATTATCGTAAGGCGCCGTTCTTCGATCGGTACAGTCCGCTTTTTGAAAATGTATATCTGCAGGAGTGGACCCGATTGGTTGATTTCAACATCTATTTGTTAAAGCAGGTGTTTGACATGATCGGATTAAATAAGCCCATACGCCTGGCGTCCGAATTTCAGATCAACCAGGCTTCCTCGTCACGCCTGGCGTCTTTATGTAAAGCGGTGGATGGCGATATCTATCTGGCCGGGGTTGGTGGCCACAACTATCTCGATACGACGCCGTTCGAATCGTCCCGGATCCAAATTGAATACCAGGAATACAGGCATCCGGAGTATCCACAATTGTTCGGCTCGTTCATAGCCCATCTATCCGTGCTGGACCTGATGATGAACTGCGGTGATCAAAGTCTTAACGTCATTCGGAGAAAGACAGGGACATAAAGGACAAGATATGAATATTCTGGCTATAGGTTCGCATCCTGACGACATAGAATACGGCTGTGGCGGGACCCTACTCAAATATGCCCAGAAGGGGCACCACGTGTATCTATTTATCGCGACGCAGGGGCAAGCAGGCGGTAATTCGGATATCCGCTATCAGGAACAATTGCATTCTATTGAGATTCTGGGGGCCAAAGAAGTGTTCTGGGGAGGCTGTGGATACCCAGATTCCGTCAAACCAGGAACTGATTACCAGGCTGGAGGAGGTCATCCGACAGATAAAGCCCAACTTTATTTTTGTACATTTTCTTGAAGATACCCATCAGGATCATCGGACGCTTACAAACTGTGCTGTTTCTGCTACGCGATATATCCCGAACGTGATGTTTTACGAAGGCCCGACCACCAGAAATTTCCTGCCGTCGGTTTATGTGGATATCGACAATACGCTGGAGAAGAAGATTGAACTCCTCCAGGCGCATCAGTCCCAGGTAACCAAGTTGTACAATAAAGAGTTCGAGGATCTGACGATTATTGAGAGCGCCCGTTCCTGCGCCAACTTTCGAGGCGTACAAAGCCGGGTTAGATATGCGGAAGGATTTGTGCCGTTGAGATTGTTTATAAATATATAATGTTACGCAAAAACCGCGTAATGTGTACATCAATCATGATTCCACACTCACGTTCAACGATAGGAGAAGAAGAAGCGGAAGCCGCCGCCGCAGTAATCCGATCAGGGCTGTTGGTTGATGGTGAGCAGACAAAACAGTTCGAGCGTCTGGTAGCAGAACAGACCGGCGCAGCATGGGGCGTGGCCGTTGGGACCGGCACGGCGGCGTTACACCTGGCACTCCTCGGGCTTGGTGTCGGCCCCGGTGATCGGGTAGCCATACCAAGTTATGTTTGTGTCGCCTTGCTGCATGCCATTCGTTATTTGAATGCAGATCCGGTGGTGATAGATATCGATCCGGACACGTTGAATATCGATCCGGATGCGTTGAAACGATCGGCTCCGGCCCGATTGAAAGCAGTCATTGTACCTCATATGTTCGGCCTGCCTGCCGAATTGAACAGCATTCTGGCCTTAGGCGCGCCGGTGATCGAAGATTGTGCCCTTGCCATCGGCGCCGAATACCGGGGGAAACCGGTCGGCGGTCAGGGCCATCTCGGCATCTGCTCATTTTACGCAACCAAGATGATCACCACCGGGGAAGGCGGCATGGTTGTGGGCCACGATGCCGATGTATTACAGCGTCTGCAAGATCTGCGGGACTATGATCAACCGGAAGGTGATACGGTACGGTTTAATTACAGATTGACCGAAATGCAGGCCGCAATAGGACGGATTCAACTTCGTCGTTTACCGACATTTCTGGAGAGACGTCGTCACATCGCGACGCGATATCATGAAGTCTTCGAAAGGATGCATTGCCGGCAGCCGATAGAAATCATTGATGCGGTCCATGCGTACTATAGATATGTCATACAATCGTCTGACCAGCATCCCGTAAATCTGGACCAATGTATCGCACAACTCGATCAGAAAGGAGTAGCCTGTCGTCGGCCTGTTAGCAAGCCGATTCATCAACTTCTCAATTTGAAGACATGTCCCGGCGCCGATGCCGTTTTTAAAAGAGCGCTCTCCATCCCCATCTATCCAGCGCTTACAGATCAGGAATTAGCCACAGTAATCGATGCGGTTCTTGAAGTGACAGGGTAAACCAGCCATGCCATCTAAAAACATACAAATTCAGTGGAAATCTATCCTGTTGCATTGTGTACCGTCGGGTATGGTACTGGCGCTGTTATTTGTCCGTGATCCCATCCGCTGGTGGTTTTTTGAACACCCCTACCTGCGAATGATTTATCTGCTGATTTTTGCGAGCGCCACAGCGTTTATGCTGGTACCTCTGGTCAGCATCCTGGCCCGCTATATCGGTGCGCTTGACCATCCGGACCAGCGTAAAGTACACCGTACCCCTACTCCGTTACTCGGCGGGCTGGCTATATTTATAGCGTTTTCTATTACGGTATTGATCAACAACATCTATACTGATGAGTTGAAAGGGGTCGCTATTGCCGGGACACTGGTATTTCTGGTAGGAATGATAGATGATATTCGGCCGTTGAGTGCCAAGTTGCGGTTATTGGTTCAGCTTGTGGCCGTTGGGATTATGATCGAATACGGGGTCCGGGTCAGTTTCATGCCGGATTCCTGGTGGGGAGACCTGCTCGAAATTCTGTTTACCGTGGTCTGGATGATTGGTATCACCAATGCGGTTAATTTTCTCGATGGCCTGGACGGGCTCGCCTCCGGCACCGTCATGATCAGTGCGGCAGCTTTCAGCCTGATCGCCCTGCAGACCGGTCAGCCCTATATGCGGTTCCTGTCTATCGCACTGATGGGAAGCTGTCTCGGGTTTCTGCCGTATAATTTTAGAAGGGGAAAACCCGCCGGCATCTTTCTGGGCGATGGCGGCAGCAATTTCATAGGGTTCACCATCGCGGCCATCGGCGTACTCGGCCAATGGGGTAACGGCAGCGGCAGCGTCAACCTGATCATTCCGATTTTGGTCCTGGGTGTGCCTATATTTGATACCAGCTTTACCACGATTATGCGAATTAAAAATCGCCAGGTAAAATCCTTTTCTGAATGGGTACATTTTACGGGTAAGGATCATTTTCATCATCGTCTGGTGGAAATCGGTTTCAGTCCTAAACTGGCGGTGTTCGCAATCTATACGGTCACTATTTCCCTGGGAATCGGCGCCGCCGTCTTACGCAACAGTGAAGGAGTAGATGCTTTTTTACTCCTCTTACAGGCGTTCATTTTGTTCAGTATGATCGGTTATTTCATGGTGTTCGTAAAACAACATTTCCGATTGAAATCGTGATAAATAAGGACCAAGTCATGAAAATACATATCGATAAAAACAGCATCACGTGGCGCAAGTTGAGGGACGAACTGGTGCTGATGCATCTGGATACAGGCGCCTATTACAGTCTTAACGAAACGGGCGTGATTATCTGGCAGGGAATTGTAGATGAACGCCCGCATGAAGATATTGTAAACGACATGAGCGAGATGTTTGATGTAGACCGTGAGACCATCGCCCGGGATTTTGAGCGGGTTGTGAATGAGTTGTCCGACCAGGGGTTGGTGGAGTTAGTTGAGGAAGACGTGAAAGGATAATCTTTTGCGGATTACGGATGGCGGATTAAATACGATATCCGTGTCCATTCGCCCAATCAGGGGCAGGCAAGACGACACTCGCTCTGACGCTCGTTCAGGCCGGCTATCGATATCTGGGCGATGACAAACCTCTTATTGCCTACCGAAATGGACGCCCGCATGTCCTGGCTTTTCCCGAACCGGTCAATACCTATGTGGATGAACTTCGGCAGTTCGACCACCTGCCCAAACGCATCCACGCGGAAATCCCACCGGATATTCCTGTGAAACAATCGTTTTATATTGAGGATTACTGGCCCGGAAGTGTACTCAATTCAGCCTATCCCAAAGCGATTGTCTTTCCTGAACCCCGCCTCGAAAAACCCGGCACGCCAACCCTTGTCGAGGCTGTCTCCCCAGCCGAAGGACTTCGCCGCCTTGTCGAACTGAACTGGCCGGTTCGTTTGCCCTGGGGTTTTAACGGCTTCTTTGACATGATGCGCGATCTGGCGGAGCGGACACCCTGCTACACTATCCGCTGGGGGGACTCACTGGAGGATGTACCGGAGAAGATCGGGGAACTACTAGATGGGAGGGTGTAAGGGTGGGGTGATGGGATGGACACAGCATGCCGTGTCCATCCCATGCAGTCACTTCCTGCTCTTCCCCAGCAGCTTATCCACCAGTTCGATCTTATTCGCCCGCTTCAGCGTATTATAAATCCAGGCGCGATTTTCTTTTTTGTACCAGAAGAAAAAACGGTGCTGATCCTTCTTTTCATGGGGCGTACGGGCGGTATACATTCTCTTCAATGTATAGGGATGATAGCCGGAGTAATAAATGACCGTGGCCACGGTCATCGGCGTGGGGGTGAAATCCTGCACCTGTTCCAGTTGAAAGCCCAGGTCCTTGGTCTCACAGGCCAGATTGGCCATGTCTTCGACCTGAGAGCCCGGATGGCTGGAAATGAAGTAGGGGATGAGCTGTTGTTTTAATCCGGCCTTTTTGCATATCCGGTCGAAATTCTTCTTAAAGGCGTGAAAGAATTTGAACGAAGGTTTACGCATCACTTTCAGTACTTGATCCGACGTGTGCTCCGGTGCGATTTTCAAACGGCCGGAGACGTGGTGCTTGACCAGTTGTTCCGTATATTCATCATAGTGGTTGTTTTTGTTCTCTTCTTCATTCTTGCCAATCAACAGATCATGGCGAATACCGCTGGTTACAAAAGCCTTTTTTACTTTGGGATGAGCCGAAGCTTTTTTATAAATATCAATAAGAGGCTGATGATTTGTGTCCAGATTGTAGCAGACCGTCGGATGAATGCACGACGGACTGACGCATTTGTCGCAGATGGACTGATCCTTCCCTTTCATTTTGTACATATTGCCGGACGGCCCTCCCAGATCACTGATGTAGCCCTTAAAATCCGGCATCTGTGTGATCTGCTCCACTTCTCTCATAATGGACGCTTCGGATCGACTGGCAATCATCTTGCCCTGATGGGCTGAAATGGTACAGAAACTGCACCCGCCGAAACAGCCGCGGTGCATGTTGACGGAGTGTTTTATCATTTCATAAGCGGGGATCGGTCCTCGCTTCTTATATTTCGGATGGGGCATACGTACGTACGGCAGATCAAACGACGTATCCACTTCCTTTTCCGTCATGGTCTGGAACGGCGGATTGACAACCAGCGTCATATCACCCACCTGCTGTGTCAGACGACGGGCGAACTGCTTATTAGATTCCTGCTCTATATATTTAAAATTCCGGGCAAAGGTCTTCTTGTCTTTCAGACACGCCTCGTGGGAGGCCAGTTCGAACGTCTCCCATTTTTTGTTTTTGGGCAGGTCTTCCTCTTCAGGCTGTAGAAAGGCGGTCTGCGGCACTGTTTTCAGGGACGAAAAGGGTACCCCTTTTATCATCAGACTGAGCATAAAGCGCAAGGGCTGCTCGCCCATACCGTAAACCAGCATATCCGCGCCGCTATCGACCAGAATAGAGGGCTTGAGTTGATCCGACCAGTAATCGTAATGGGTCACGCGGCGTAAGGACCCTTCGATGCCGCCTATGATGACCGGCGTATCCGGGTAGAGGTCTTTTACAATCTTTGAATACACCACCCCGGCATAGTCGGGACGAAAACTCGCCTGCCCGCCGGGTGTATACGCATCCGTCGATCTCAGGCGTCTGGCCGCCGTATAATGATTCACCATCGGGTCCATACACCCGGACGAGATACCAAAAAACAAGCGTGGCTTACCCAGCTTCTTAAAGTCACGCAGATCATCGCGCCAGTTGGGTTGCGGCAAGATCGCGACCTTCAATCCTTCCGATTCGATGATCCGGGCGACGGCGGCATGACCGAACGCAGGGTGATCCACATAGGCGTCGCCGGATATGATGATCACATCCAGTTCATCCCATCCGCGCATAAGAACCTGATTCCTCGTGGTCGGCAGCCAGTCATTTATATGGTTTTCTACGGACACAATATATCCCCATATCCTCTGGTTCGCGCTGGTAGCAGGTCGCTGATAGCGGGTTGTAAGCGCTTCCGGCATAATAGGGTATTTGAAGACTGATAGCAAGTAGTTCTCTATTACAGGGGCTACGGTCGGTTCAATAATCAAGGGATATATAAGCAGTTGATAAAACGGATTATGTTCTTTATCTTAAGGTCTTCGAAACCGACCTATTCCCGATATAAGCTCTATTGCTGCTATATAATCCGAACCGCTAACTGGAGATTATCATGTCCCGCATCACGCCCGACCAGATCGATTTTTATCAAAAGAACGGGTATCATCTCCACTACAAGCCGGTACTGACGCCGGCCCGATTTCAGCGACTCAAGACCCTGTTTGAAGAACTTCTTGCGCAGAGTGATAAGCGGCCGGATGAACTGAATGTACCCCATTTTGACGAGCCCCGCCTACTGGATTTTCTGCTTGACGATGACGTGGTGGATCTGGTCGAGCCGTTTATTGGGCCGGACATCGGTCTATGGGCCAGTCACTTCATCTGTAAAAAGCCGCATATCGGCCGGGCGACGCCCTGGCATGAAGATTCGTATTACTGGAAAGGCCGGTTTCACACTTTTCCCGCCATTGCCACAGTCTGGCTGGCCATTGATCCGTCGGACCGGGGAAACGGTTGCATGAAGGTCATTCCCGGTACCCATTCGGACGACGATGCCGAATACGCAGACGTGGACCCGTTAAAAAACACCTTTTCACAACAAGCGCTCAACGTCAATGAGCGTAAGACCATGTATTTTGAACTGGAATCCAATCAGTGTTCGGTACACGATGCTCGCCTTCTTCACGGGGCCGGCGCCAATACCAGTAACCGAAGGCGGTGCGGGTATACCATGCGGTACTTCTCTCAGCAGATGAAATTCAATATGGATTTTGAACGCAACAGGACGCATCGAATGTGGCACTGCCGGGGTCGGAATCCTTACAACAATCCAATGGGAAATTGAAAGGATTCATCCATGAAAATCACCTCCATCAAAACCGCCGCCACCATCGGCCACGGCATGCACCTCTGGGTACGCGTAACCACCGATGCCGGGATCACGGGCACGGGCGAGTGCGTCCACGGCGGCAAGCAGGCTATCGCCATCATCCAGGATCTTGAGAAGAAACTGATCGGACGAGACCCTTTTGCCGTTGATGCCATTTTTGAAGAGATGCGCCGCAACCATGTCTTTGACGGTGGGGATTCAGGCGCGCTCATTACCGCGTTGACCGGGATCGAAATCGCTCTCTGGGATCTGAAGGGCAAAGCCCTGGGTGTACCGGTCTACGAACTGCTCGGTGGTCAGTTCCGAGATAAGATCCGTGTTTACGCTGATTGTCAGGTGGCGTCAGGCATGAATTTCGACGAAATCAAAAAGGTAGTGGATGATGTGCTGGAAAGAGGCTTCACGGCGCTGAAGATTGATGTGGACATCGATGCCTACGGCTACCGGGATAGCGAGGTGGCGCACTTCGAGAAGGACCGGTTCAACTTTACGGCCAACCAGTGGGAGCATGAGCGTATGGTGGCGTTGGTAGACATGGTCACCGGGGCCGCTGGACGGGACATAGACGTCGCCGCAGATGTTCACACCAGGCTGGACGTACCGAGCGCTATTCGACTGGCCAGAGCACTCGAGCCCTACCATCTCATGTGGCTCGAAGAACCGGTGCCGGTGGAAAACGTGGACGCCATGCGTACCGTCACCCAGTCCACCAGCGTGCCGATCTGCAGTGGCGAGAATATCTATCTACGCCACGGCTTCCGCGATCTGCTGGAGAAGCAGGCGGTCAACATCATCATGCCCGACATCCCCAAGTGTGGCGGTCTGTCCGAATGCCGAAAGATCGCCAATATGGCCGAAATTTACTACATACCCTTCGCCCCTCATAATGTGTCGTCCCCCATCGGCACACTTGCCTCAGCCCATGTCTGTGCCACGGTGCCCAACTTCCTGGTGCTGGAATTCCACTGGCTGCACCGGGACTACTGGACCACCATCATCCAGGAGAAGACAGACATCATTAAAGACGGTTTTATTCATATGGATGGCAAACCTGGCATCGGCGTGGAACTTGATGAAGAGGTGGGACGGCAGTATCAGTTTCCGGGGACAACGTGGTTTGAGTGAAATCAATTGTAAATTATAAATTATGATTGGAAAGGCCTATATGCAAATCATCGATACCGGTATGATCAGTCGGAGCGCGCCTGGTACAGATCGGGCCAACTTGACTTTTCCTGCGGTCGTCTGCCTGGTCGATGGTACATTAATGGCCACCTGGCATAGCGGGACCACGAAAGATGGTGACGACGAGACCATCGAGGTAAGCCGGTCATCGGACCATGGGAAGACCTGGAGTACGCCCGAAAGACCATTCAGTATTCCTGCCCTCAACGGTCTCCGAGGAACCATTAAGATCTGCTACATGACTGAGATTGCACCGGGAAGGCTGATCGCCGCCGCCATGTGGGTCGATAGAGAATCCTATCCGGGCAAGGGCCTGTTTAATCCCGACACCGAGGGTTGCCTGCCGATGGCGATTATCCTGGCTGATTCCTCCGACAATGGAGCCCTCTGGTCACCCTGGCGTGAGGTGCCCATGCCGGACGATATCGGTCCCCCAAGCCTGACCAATCCATTGATGCAATTGACGGACGGGACCCTCGCCATGAGCATCGAGTCGAACAAACACTATGACGATGCTTCAAACTGGTATCAGAAAGTTGTGCTGATGCATTCTAAGGATGAAGGACGGACGTGGGGCGAACCGGTGATCGCAGGGTTCGATCCGACCGGCCGGATCTTCAACTGGGATCAGCGCGCCGCCGTGGTGCCAGATGGGCGCATCGGCACGTTCTTATGGACATACGATACTGAAGCGGAGACTTATCTGAATATCCACCGGCGCATCAGCGCCGACGGTGGACGGACCTGGTCAGAGGCGGAAGATCTCGGCATCACCGATCAGGCAGCCCACCCGGCCGTCCTGCCGGACGGCCGCACCATCCTGGCCTGGGTAGATCGCTTTCACACGCAGTCCATACGCGCCCGCCTGGCTCCGGCCATAGACGATGCTTTCGATCCCGATAGCGAGGTGGTGTTGTATACGCACCAGGCCCCGACAGAAGACGACACGGACCAGACGGGCGCTCTGGGTTTCTCGGTCTGGTCCTTCGGTCTGCCCTACGCGGAAACGCTGCCGGATGGCGATGTGCTGGTGGTCTATTATGCCGGTACCGAAACGGCGATGGATATCCACTGGGCGCGATTGGCGCTCGACGGAAAGTAAGGAGCAACACCATGATACTCACCGTAATCGGGGGTGGCAGCTCTCAGTGGATGAAAAGTCTGATGCGCGATGTTTACCTGTTGGACGAGGTTGACGGTGGCGAGATCCGACTGGTTGATCCGAAGCGGGAAAACTTCGAAGCCGAAGCCCGGATGCTTGATACCTTCAACCAGGTACGAAATAAGGCGTATGTGATCTCCGTTACGGATGATCGCAAAGAAGCCCTGAAGAACGCCGATTTTGTGATGACGACCTTCGGCCCAGGGAGTATGGACGCGTTTTATCATGATCTGGAAATACCGATCAAATACGGATTCCGGATTCCGGTATCGATGACTGACGAACTGCTGCTTGGCAACAGGACCTGGCTGTCACAGTTCAATGAGTGTAAAGTTTTCTTGTAAATTTGTATTTGAAATGCATAATTACACTTTCGTTTATCGTTCAAACAGACTCAATATAAAATCAGCAGTTATCATATCTCTTTGGAGGCAACATGTATATCGGAACGCAGTTTCATTGCCGCCACGATACGGACATCGAGGTGCTGGCCCAGCTTGGCGTATTTAACGTAGACCAGACGCCCGCTGAACCCTGGTCTGAATGGACGACGGATATCTTGAAAGCATTGAGGGACCGATTCGATAAATATGGCATCAATCTTGAGATGATCCACATCCCTCTCGGTTCGCAGAGTGCGTTCAAGAATGAGGCGGGGGCGATTTTTCTGGGCCCCAGTGATGAGCGAGACCGCCAGATCGACCGGATGTGCGAGACCGTACGTATGGCCTCGGAGGCGGGTCTGCGCGGCTTGAATTACAACATCACCATTCTCGGTCATCTGCGGACCGAGGCGAGTACCGGCCGGGGTGGGGCGAAGCTTTCGACATTCGATTACGATAAGCTGGATCAATCGCTGCCCGAATTTGAAGGCGGACCGGTTGACGAAGATGAGATGTGGGAACGTATCGACCACTGGCTCAAGTGTATCATTCCGGTGGCTGAGGAGTATAAAATTCAGATGGCGTGCCACCCGTCGGACCCGGGTATCGGAAATGGCGTCACCTATCGAGGCGTCGCCCGCCCGCTGGGTATGGCCGATGGATTCAAGAAGCTCATTGATCTGTATGACAGTCCATACAACGGACTAAATTTTTGCCAGGGATGCATGTCGGAAAGTCTGGAGAACCCGGCCGAGGACATTTTCGATGTGATCCGTTACTTCGGCGAACGAAAAAAGATTTTTAACGTACATTTCAGAAATATCAAAGGCCGATTAAAAAAATTCGTCGAGGTGTTTCCCGATGAGGGTGACATCAACATGATCAAGGCGTTGCGAACCTACAAAGAAGTCGGCTACGAATACATGATCATGCCGGACCATGTTCCCGGGATCTCGGGTGTGGAAGCCGGGCAGGTCGGGTTCGCCTACGTCTACGGATATATCCACGCGGCGGTACAGGCGATTAGCGAGGAGGTATGATACAAGATATAAGTGCAGGATGCAGGTACAGGAGTAATTCCTCGGGCAGCCTCTAATTATGTTGCATCCTGCATCTCTTCATGCTGTCAATACTACCTTGACCGCTTCTTTGTCCCTAACCAGATCGAATCCTTCCTGGCAGGCCGATAGCGGGAGGATATGAGACACCCAGTCGTTCAAATCTACCTGGCCAGTCTCGATGAAATTCACCAACCTCTGCTGAATTCGGCCTTCTGTGGCACCGGCCTGTTTTACGTTGTTGCGTGCCAGAATCTCCTGCTGGAAAGGGTCATCATCTCCACACACCCCATAAACATAAACAACGCCTTTAGAACCGGCGAGTATGAAAGCCTTTTGCAGCCCGTCCGGCGATCCGACAGCTTCAATGGAGATATCAAAACCACCGCTGTCGAGGATGCGCCGGACATCCGGTGTGTATTCATCGTCTATGGTAAAACTATCGCACCTGCCGATCTGCTGAATCCGGTCCAGCGCTCTGTTCGTACGCCCGAACACATGCACCGAGTCCGCGCCCAGTAAGCGGGCAAACAGCGCAAAGGCCTGGCCGACCGGACCTGTACCTACGATGGCTACCGACTGACCCGGCTTGACATGACAGGTGTTGGCGGCGCAATCCAGCGTTTCCATCAGGGTGATCATGGTCGCCGCCTGCGCAGGTTCTACATCAATCAACAATTTCTGCTGCGCGCCCGGATAGTGCTCGGGGCCATAGGGGATATCCTGCCGGGCCCATTCGTCGGTTACCAGACCCAATTCGGCAAAGCCGCCCCAGACGCTGCGCAGGCCGTCGGGCTCCAGAATGGCGGGAAGAACCTGGCGGAACACACGGTCCCCCGGTGTGAAATGCTTTACTTTCTTTCCCGTCTCCACCACCGTCCCGATCGATTCATGCCCCAGGGCAATCGGAAATGAACCGGAATCGAAGGTGTTTTTTGCCAGCTTGTAATCTGTGGAATTACAGATTCCACAGGCATCCAGCCGGACCAGGCTATCATATTCACCGGGCACAGGTTCCGTCATATCGGTGAATATAACCTCCGTCCCCGGTTCCCTGGCGATCACGCCTTTCATGGTTTTTCCTGTATTTGATGACAATTGTACAAATAGCCGGTGCCCAATTTGTTGATGGATTTTGCTGCACTCAATCGAAAATATTGAAATGCCTACTGCCCACCTGTCCACCTGCCTACTTGCTCACTGCTTTACCGCACCGCCCCCGGCCCCCAGTACGTATCGCGTTCGAGGTGGCAACCGGCGGGTTCTTCGAACGGTCTGTGCGGCAGCATATGGTAAATCTCGTCCAGCCGTTCGGATATATCATCGGGCAGAGGCCCCTGTTCCACCGCTTTAAAGTTCTGTTCCAACTGAGCTACATTACGGGGGCCGGTCAATACAGTAGAAACGCATTCTACGCCCAGCGCCCAGCGGAGGCAGAGAACAGGTAGTTCCATATCAATTTCATCTACGAAATCATAGAGGGCTTTTAATTGCGCCCGACGTTGCGGCGTGAGCCAGCGGGCGCCATTGTAAACCTGTTCGTATTTTTTGACCAGCCATCCCTGCTGTGTCGGCGAAGCCAGGAAGACGCCCATGTTGTGTTTGTTGGCGGTAGGAATAACATGTGGCAACGCATCCCGCCATAAGGGGCTGGAGTTGAAGGCAGTCAACACGACATCATACCAGCCAGTGTCGCAGAGCCGGGCTAATTCATACACGCCAGTACCGCCGATGCCAGTATACTTGATCACGCCTTCGTCTTTGAGTTCCTGAAGCAAGTCTACAACGGGGCCATGAAAAGAGAGGTCATCCTCGTACCAGTCAAACTGTCCCGGCCGATCCGGCTCGTGCACCATCATGATGTCGATGACATCACGGCGTAGATTTTTCAGGCAGAGTTCTACAACGCGTTTTAGCTGGTCTTTGTCTTTCGGATTAAAATCCGTCCACCCCGGCGGCGGCCCCAGCTTGGTGGATACGATGCAGGGTTTCCCGATCTCCTCCAGGGCCCACCCAAGGGCTTCTTCGCTGTCTCCGTAATCGGCAGACGTATCGGCCAGATTGATGCCCAGTTCAAGCGCCCGCCTGACAACGGGCAGGGACCCTTCAAAGCCATCTTCCCCTCCCGTAACAAAGGCGCCCCCCAGAGAGAGCGCACCTACTTCCAGACCGGTTCTGCCTAAGATTCTCTTTTTCATGACTGTGGCGTTCTCCATAATCTGCCTGTCGTTTCAGCTTTTTCACCTGGCTACTTCTTCGCCTTGCGCAGGCGTTTCAGGCGGAGCATCAGGCGCCCTTGCATATAGGCGGGTATTTCCGAATTTTCGTATACGAACTGAAACGGTTCGTGACGGGCGCCGTCGGCATTGGCGACAGAGTAGGACCCTCTTACCGGGAATTCCTCCAGATATGCCTGAGGATTCTGGTACATGGTAGCACCACCGTAACGGCCATCTTTCGAAACAGCGTAAAAATTCAGACTGAACAGCGGACGGCCCTTCTCATCCAGCAAACGATCTTCCGTCATGGCAACGGCTCGTTTCAGAGCTTCTAGGCAGGCTTCCTGTGGAGACATGCCACCACGCATCAACTCGACGGTCAAGAAGGCACCACAGATTTTGATATTGGCCTCGCCGCGACCAGTGGAACCGGCTGCGCCTACCTCGTTGTCACAGTACTGCCCCGTACCGATAATCGGACTGTCGCCGACCCGACCCGGAATCTTCCAGGCCAGGCCGCTTGTGGTTGTTACGCTGCCGAGATTGCCGTTCGCGTCCACGCCGTTCATGTTGATGGTCCCGGTCGGCGTTTCAACCATGACGTCGTCATCGTGATCTAGCCAGTCATCGTGGGGATTCAGGCGGGCTTTCCAGCGAAGCCAGTCTTGTCTGCTTTCCTCGGTGAACAGATTCTGTTCCTTAAAACCCATGTCCAGCGCAAATCGTTTGGCGCCGGGTCCGACCAGCATGATATGATCCGTATAATCCATGACAGCTTTGGCCACCAGCGAAGGGGTAGCAATGCCTTCCAGTGAAGCTACTGCGCCCGCCCGTTTCGTGGGACCGTGCATACAGGACGCGTCCAGTTGAACGACGCCATCCTCGTTGGGCAGCCCACCGTATCCTACGGACTGATCTTCGGGGTCCAGCTCCTGAATATTCACGCCAGCGATGACGGCATCGAGCGGATCGGCCTGTTTCTGCGTCATGAGGTCATAGGCTCTGGCCACCCCGCGAATCCCATTGCGGGACGAAACCACGGTGGGGCGTTTCGGGCTGCTCTGGTTTTGCGGCGGTACAGGTCTGGCTTCTACCTTTCCGGTTGCGGCCATGCCGGCCAGGGCAAGTGCGGAAGATCCTAAAAATGTACGTCGGGTAATAGACATGGGTACGTCTCCTGTGTCTGCAAAGGACGTGAAATATATTGCGTATAAGTTCTTTCTGAATTGTTGTCCGGTCATTATAATAACAGCCGACCTAAACCGATAGGATAAAATCATATTGCTTTAATTCAAACCCGATCATACGGGTGATTTACATATGATCTCACAACCTCCATCCGACCCCCCTGTAATCACCCTCAAACGACTCCTGACCCTGGCCATAGGCACGCGCCTTATCACAGATACGGCGGTTCGGTTATTCTACCCTTTTCTACCGGTGATCTGTCGGGGGCTGGGCATATCGCTTGTCGCTGGCGGCTCGTTGATGACGGTGCGTACGGCTGTGGGGCTGGTGGCCCCATGGGGCGGCCTGGCCATCAACCGATTCGGGGTGAAGCGGATTGTTCTGTTCGGTTTGGCAACGCAGGCGGTAGGTCTCTGGTGGTTTTCGATGGCTGAAGGATGGCTGGCGGCGGTCGGACCAATGATGCTGTTAGGTCTCCCCATGGCCTCGCTGGTACCTGCCCTGCAGGTCTTTGTCAGCGAACGGGTGCCCTACCAAAATCGGGGACGTATCATCGGCGCCGTGGAATTCAGTTGGGCGGCCGTCAATTTGTTCGTCCTGCCGCTTATGGGATTTCTGATTACGCTACAGGGTTGGGCGGTTCCTTTTTATTACATTGCTGGGATCACGGCCGTGGGTATACTTATCGTCTGGCGATGGTTCCCGGACCATCATCGGACGGCCTCCGTGCAACGAATAGGGATGTTGCCCTATTTGAGACAGTTGCTGCAAAACCGGAGCGCCCTGGCGGTCGTCCTCAGCGGCGGCTTCCTGTTTGTCGGTACGGAATCCTTTTTCGTGACCTACGCCGCCTGGCTGGAGCAGATGGCCGATCTCAGCCCCACAGATATCGGTCTGGTGGTTGGCATTATGGGATTGACGGAATGGGGCGGCTCCGGGCTGGCCAGCGTCTTTATCGATCGCATGGGAAAGCGGCGTGGTGTGCTGGCCGGCTTTGTCCTGAGCAGCATCATGCTATGTATCCTGCCCTTTCTGGATGTGTCCCTGTGGATGGCCATAGCCGGTCTGGCCATTTACGCTCTTTTTTTTGAATTTACCATCGTGTCGTCCATCCCTCTGTTATCGGAGCAGATGCCCCAGGCCCGCGGCATCACCCTGGCCATGGGTATCCTGGCTATATCTCTCAGCCGGCTCATCATGGCGCCTACCGCCGCCTGGCTGATGGAGAACATAAGTTTTACAGCCACCTGTCTGGTTGGCGCGCTGGGTACGGGCTGCGGTGCGCTGTTGCTGGCACTGTGGGCGAAGGATTGAAAGACGGGTGGCACGTAGCGGGTAGTCTTGCACTACAAGCCACGGGACACCTGCAATCAGCGTACCCGCCATCTCGATACTTTTTCTTGACAATGCCATGCACTTGTGTATTTTTACCTCCATATATGTGTTTATCCGTATATACGGATATAAGATTATAAAACCCTCACTCAGCATGTAATCGATCAGGAGAACCATCATGGATAACGATTTAGCCATTTTCAAAGCGTGTGCCGATGCGACGCGTCTGCGGATCTTGTTTCTGCTTACCGAGCGGGAATTGTGCGTGTGTGAACTGGTGGCCGTGCTGGATATGCCACAGGGAAAGATATCAAGACACCTGGCCATTATGAAGCAGGCTCATTTGCTGACCGACCGCCGTGACGGGATCTGGATGTACTATGCGCTAACGGATGCCTCTTTCGGCGCGATGCGACACGTACGGTCCTATCTCGCACAAGAAAAAGACACGCATGATCAGGTATACTATGATTTGATCCGGCTGCATACCCTGGCAGACCAGGGTAAAATCTGCGTGCCGCGTCCCTCTTCTGCCCTTTTGACACAGATTGAGCGTTAACATGGATGCTGCATGGAAGAAGCTGTCCCGTATAGATCGATATTTAACGCTATGGATATTCCTGGCGATGGCGATGGGGGTCAGCATCGGGGTATTCGCGCCGGAGATTCCCGAGATCATACAGCAAGGACAGGTGGGCACGACCAATCTGCCGATCGCCATCGGTCTTATTCTGATGATGTATCCGCCGCTGGCCAGGGTGAAGTACGAGGATTTGGGTGATGTGTTCCGTGACTGGCGTATCCTGGCCCTTTCTCTCCTCCAAAATTGGGTCATTGGGCCGATGCTCATGTTCGGTCTGGCGCTTCTGTTCCTGCAGGACTACCCGGACTATATGACCGGCCTGATTATGATCGGCCTGGCACGGTGCATCGCGATGGTCATCGTCTGGAACGATCTGGCAAAGGGGGATACGGAATACGCCGCGGGGCTGGTGGCGTTCAATAGTCTGTTTCAGGTCTTCTTCTACAGTATCTATGCCTATGTGTTCATTACCATACTGCCGCCGCTGTTCGGGTTGCAGGGCAGTCTCGTACCCGTCACTATGGGCCAGATTGCCGAGACCGTATTCATCTATCTCGGCATTCCGTTTCTGGGCGGCGTGGCCACCCACTTTCTCCTGACACGTTTCAAAGGACGCGTCTGGTACGAACAGGTGTTTATTCCAAAAATCAGCCCGGTCACGCTGATCGCGCTTCTGTTTACCATCCTCGTCATGTTCAGTCTCAAAGGGGATATGATCGTGGCCATTCCTCTGGATGTCGTACGCATCGTGATCCCGCTGTTGATTTATTTCGTGCTGATGTTTTTGATCACCTTCTGGATGGGCTGGAAAATCGGCGCGGATTATAGCAAAACAGCCACACTGTCTTTTACCGCCGCCGGCAACAACTTCGAGCTGGCGATTGCGGTGTCGATCGCCGTTTTTGGTCTGGATTCCGGCGTCGCCTTCGCTGCCGTGATTGGTCCTCTGGTCGAGGTCCCGGTTTTGATCGCGCTTGTCCATGTCGCCCTGCGATTCCAAAGGCGATACGTTCGGAAGACGGAAACAGCCGTGATACACGGGAAGGGATTAACGGTTAAACGGTAACTTCAACCCGTCCTGCGGAGGGTTGTTAAACATGTGACCTAACTATTCAAAATAATGATGTCAACCTTACACTTCATCCCAAGGCAACGCTTTTACTAATGGGAAAATTGCCCAGAAAGAACAAGTCGAACGCCGTGCCAATCATGCCTACCACATGCAGATGCGTCTCTCTCTGCAGATACCATATAAAACCGGCATTCACGAGGATCGTCAACAGCCAGAGCACCCTGAGCGTGGACAGGTCATACTGGAGGCCATAATCAGGCAGCGTGAGGGTAATTCCGAGCGCAGAGAGACAGATCCGGGCGATCGACATATATTTGATGCCCCTCGCTTCCCGGTTACGCAATATTTCTTCTATGGTCCGCATGGTCTCGTTCCGTGAGATATATGCCCACCACAATATTCAGCTGGTCGATTTGCCCGGCATCTCGCTGCTGGTAAAACAGCCGGTTATTATTAGACTCTACGGCAGCAACAGGACCGTGCCGTCCTGCATAACAACACCTGACGGGCGGCGGGAACTGACATCTTCCCGGCGCGTTGCGGGGCTTCGCGGTGTTCCATCCGCCGCGAACTGCTGCCAGACAAACGTGGTATCTTCTTTCCAGGCAAGAATGTGGCTGGAAGCGGACGGCAGAACCAGAGGATAACGTCCAGTCTCCGATACCTGTATTTAGTCGGATAGCAGATGTCCTTCCGAATCTGCTACACCGTAATACACAGCCCCTTTGGTCTCCCAGGCGGCCAGTAGTCGGTCCTGATCCCCCATCAATGACGACCCGCTCATTGGACAGGCGTCAATCTGCCAGGGGGTCTGGCTGAGCAGGCGTCGGGTGAATTTCGATGCACCTTTTTTTCGCACCAGCAGATGCATATCTCGTTGATTATTTTCTTTTTCTCTATAGCCGATATACAGGTCGGCAGTCGAGGAGAAATACGTTCGGGTAGCGCAGCATTCGCATGGATCGGCAATGGCAATAGGTCCGGGTTCTGAAAAAGTCTGTCCGCTGTCATCGGAATATTGTGTATATAGCGCGTCCGAGGTCCAGGTCACAACGACCTGCCCCATGGCGTCTGCGGCGAGGGAAAAGTTATCGCTTGGGATATGATTCAGGTTCTGTTCTGGGGTGAACGTTGCCACACCGGGCTCAAGCCGTGCGTACCGTACGCCCCATTCCTCTTTAGGACGCTCACGCTGGTACTGGTTGGTGTACCATACCATATGGACGCGGCCCTCCGCCCCCAGGGCCAGGTCGGGGCCGCGAAACATACCCGCTTGCGCCGTACCGGCTCCTGAATTGACCCGAACCGGTTTCGTAAACGTTGCACCATTGTCTTCTGAAGTGACGTAAAAAACATTTCCCTCTGAAAAATAGGCGAGGTGCAAAATGCCCCGGCCATCTATTTAGGCGTCCGGCGTGATACCGCCGTTCGGAACGGAAACGATGCGGACGCCCGGTTGTGGCGCTGAGCAGGATAATGAGAAAAAGATGGATGAATGACCATCTCCTGAAGTTCATGATGGACTCCTATTATTGGCTACATCTTCAATAAGGTGTTAATTTTATGTCCTGCCTTTATGAATTTATGATTTTTCACGCGTAGCAAGATAGGCCATCATTTCCGGATGACGGATATACCCTTCGATGATAGTATATCACAAAAGTTAAAAAGATGGTCATCCCTGCAGGCTTTAAGCGGGGATCCATAGCTTGGAGAGGCCGGAAATAATTTTTGTCGTGTACTATGCCCTTCGGTATAACGCCGTCCCGTGAAACATAGATCGAGGTCGGTGAGGGCTTGTAGGGGTGGTACAAAACGGATGGCTTGGCCTTCACCGAGGACCGGGTCGACGCATCTATGGTTACTGGCAGAATAACTTTTTGAGTTGTTCCTTATGTTCGTCTGAGAGGTCTTCGGCTTGTTTCCTGTAGGAATCGCGTTCCTCGGAGGATAAGTTTTCCACCCGGTCTCTTAAACCTTAGTTTATCGCGCTGTCGATCAGCGATCCGGCGCTCTCGGCTTTGCTCTGGACAAAATTGAGGGACCAGGCCACGACCAGGGTCAGAATCAGGACTCCGAAATAAAATCTCCATTCGCGAAACCAATTGCGGGCCCTCAGCCTGAAGGTAGGCCGCCATACACTGGCTTCCAGACGCATCCAGAATCTCGTCATACATTGGGCACAACGATAGGGACGCCGCTGATAACAGAAGATTCCGTTAAATATCTTCTCGAACCAGTCTCTTCTGGACCGGTCCACATCTGAGCTGCCGCAGGTCGGACAACGCATAATATGCTTCCTCTGTTATCCGCGCTCGTGGGCGTGGACGGCCTTTTGCCGAAGTTCATACAAAGTATTCAGCGCTTCTATCGGTGTCAGGGCATTCACATCAAGCGCCCTCAGTTCATCTACCACCGGATTGTCCCTGGGGACGAACAGGCTGAGTTGATAGCCATTATCTTTTGACCGGGGGCTGGCGTGATGGGGCGTACCGGCCGGGGTCAGGTCCTCTTCCTCTAAATTAGCCAAAATGACCTTTGCTCGCTCAATTACAATCTGCGGCAAGCCGGCCAGGCGAGCGACCTGAATGCCGTGACTACGGTCGCTGCCGCCGGGCATGACTTTACGCAAGAATACAATATGGTCGTTCTGCTCACTGATGACCACATTATAATTTTCCACACGATCGAGCGTGACGCCTAACTCAATTAATTCATGGTAATGGGTCGCAAACAGCGTTTTGGCCGTCTGGCCGGGCGTGTTATGTAAATACTCCGTCACTGCCCAGGCGATGCTCAAACCATCGAACGTGCTGGTACCGCGACCGATTTCATCGAGCAGGATCAGGCTATTCGATGTGGCGTTATTCAATATATTCGCGGTTTCGTTCATTTCAACCAGAAAGGTACTTTCTCCTCGCGCCAGATTGTCATAGGCGCCGACCCGCGTAAAGACACGATCGACGATACCAATATGAGCGATTCTGGCAGGAACAAAGGCACCGAGTTGCGCCATCAGCACGATCAGGCCAACTTGCCGGAGGTAGGTGCTTTTACCAGCCATATTAGGGCCTGTAATCAAGGCAATCTGTTCTTCGTGCGTATCCAACCACGTATCGTTCGGCACGAACGGCTCGCCCTGTAAGAGTTGTTCTACCACAGGATGCCGTCCGTCTTTAATGTCTATAACGGCCCCCTCATCGATCGTCGGCGCGATGTAGTCGTTTTGAACAGCTATATCAGCCAGCGCCGTCAAGAAATCGAGCTGGGCAATAGCGCGAGCGTTGCCCTGTATCTCCTCCAGATGAGCGGCCACTTCACCACGCAGTTCGAGAAAGAGCGTGTATTCAAGTTCAGCTATTTTTTCTTCTGCGCCCAGTATTTTTTCTTCGTATTCCTTGAGTTCCGGCGTGATGAACCGTTCCGCATTGCGCATGGTCTGCTTACGGATGTATTCTCCTTGCAGCTTATGCAGATTCGGTCTGGTAACTTCAATGTAATAACCGAATACCCTGTTATAATCGACTTTAAGAGATTGGATACCGGTTCGTTCCCGTTCCTGAAGTTGCAGTTCTGCGATCCATTTTTTGCCGCTGGAACTGATCGAGCGCAGGCCGTCCAGTTCTTCATGATAACCGGCACGAAGGATACCCCCTTCGGTCAATGGCAGCGGCGGCGCTTCGACGATTGCCCGTTCCAGCTTATCTGCCAGCGCTTTTATATTGCTGAGCTTATCCCGAAGAGATTTCAGCAGTTCAGAAGACACGCCGGCTAGGGTGACCTTCACGGAAGGGATCATATGCAAGGATTCTTTCAAGGCCAGCAGATCCCGCGCATTCGCCCGTTCAGAGCCTACACGCGCGGCTAATCGCTCTGTATCGCCCATCGACTTCAGCAGACCGGCGAACTGATCCCGCATCTCCTGGTTTTCGACGAACTCCCGTACCGCATTCTGACGCAACATGATCGCCTCGACAGATACCAGAGGCCGGGTGATCGCGCTGCGCATGAACCGGGCGCCCATCGGCGTATAGGATCGGTCCATTACAGACAGCAGCGTGCCTTCCCGCCCGCCGTCTCTCAGGGAGGTCACCAGTTCCAGGTTGCGTTGCGTGGACACATCCATCAACATCCATTCTGTGATGTTATAACGGGAAAGCGATTTCAAATGGGCCAGGCGATTTTTCTGGGTATCCTTGAGATACGTGAGCATGGCGCCGGCAGCGGCTATTCCGGCCACCATGTCTTCGCAACCGAAGCCTTTCAGGGACAATATCTCGAAATGGTCCAGCAGGGCCTGATAAGCCTGATCGTGTGCAAAGGCCCATTCATCGAGGCGGCTGAGAATGATTTTGGGGAAATGGGGTTTAAGCAGCGCCTCGGTATGCTGTGCCCATTCATAGGATACGACTGCTTCTGCCGGCTTGAGGCGATTCAGCTCGTTAAGCATATCCTCTTCGCTGAGTTCCGCCAATCGAAATTCACCGGTAGACAGATCGACAAAGGCCAGGCCGTAGTGCTCATGGCCCGGCACCAGACTGATGATATAATTATTCTCGTCCGCATCGAGCGTCTGGGCCAACATGGACGTGCCGGGCGTGACCACTTCTACGACATCGCGCTTGACCACGCCTACCGCTTTTTTCGGGTCTTCAACCTGTTCGCAAACAGCAACTTTGTATCCTGAACTGACCAGTTCAGCGATGTATTTTTCAACGGCGTGATAAGGCACGCCAGCCAGGGGGATTTTGTTCGGGCCTCCGTGGTTCCTCGCCGTCAGGGTCAGCCCCAACACTTTAGAGGCGATTTTGGCGTCCTCGTTGAATGTCTCGTAGAAATCCCCCATGCGAAAGAACAGAATGGCATCCGGATACTGATCTTTCATTCGGGCGTATTGCGCCATGGCGGGCGTTAGTTTTTTGTTGGATTTGGGCATGGGAAGGGGCGAATGACTCTATGATCAGAGAATATAACGTGGACCTTGACAGGATAGGAAAAAAATGATAAATCGTCAAGGGGTTTCTGGGTGTATCAACGACTGGTTTTATATATATACGGTGATATTAATTGACTAATTAACTATTTACACGTAAAATATATTTGTGGAACAATAGATCAGCAAAAATTTGTATGCAAATATAGGGAGATATGAGATGGCCTATACACCGAATATTCTGGCTTTCGCCGGCAGTGCGCGAGCGGATTCGTTTAATAAGAAGCTGGTTAATATCGCCGCACAGGGCGCTCGAGATGCAGGTGCCGGAGTGACCGTTGTTGACCTTCGTGACTATCCGATGCCTCTGTACGATGGAGATCTGGAAGCCCGTGAGGGCCTGCCGGAAACGGTCGTACGTTTTAAAGAACTCATGATGGCGCATCAGGGGCTGTTAATCGCCTCACCGGAATACAACAGTTCTATTACACCGCTTTTGATAAATACGATTGACTGGGCATCCCGATCAGGCCCCGATGAGACCCAACTGGCCTGCTTTGATCATAAAGTGGCCGCCTTGATGAGTACGTCACCCGGCGCCATGGGCGGCCTTCGCGGCCTGGTGCATGTCCGATCGATTTTGGGAAATATCAAGGTTCTGGTCTTGGCGGAGCAGGTCGCCGTTCCCAAAGCCTACGAGGCGTTTGCTGATGCCGGTACGTTACATGATGAGAGACGGCAGGCATCGATTGAGCAATTAGGCATTAAGCTGACACAGACACTGATGAAGTTGAATGGGTGAAAAAAATGGTGAGTTGGCGATGGGAGCATCAAACCATCTTAAATTGAAGAAAAGCAAGGGATATGGGAATAAAGCGGAACAAGGCGGTATGATATGGCATTTTAGATATCAATACCATATTATTGTATCACTCCTATCATTTCATTCAGGGAGGCATTATGCGACTCTTTAAGTTTGTGTTGGCGCTGGTACTGATGACCGGGCTGACCGGTTCTACTATGGCAGCGGATAAGTATGTGATCGACAAGGTTCACTCCTCGATTACGTTTTCGGTCAAACATATGATGATCAGTACCGTCAAAGGTGGGTTTGACGATTTTTCCGGTGAAATTATGCTGGACGAGAACGACATCACCAAGTCATCCGTTATGGTAACAATTCAGACGGCCAGTATTAATACCGGCAATGAAGGCCGTGACAAGCACCTTAAGAGCCCGGATTTCTTTGACGCGACTAGCAATGGGGAAATTACGTTCAAGAGTGCCCGCATCGAAAAGAAAGATGGTGGGTTCATTGCGTACGGTACGCTCACAATGCGTGCTATCAGCAAAGAGATCGCCTTGCCGTTTGAACTGGCCGGTCCCGTTGATCCGGGTCGTGGAAAGTTGATCGGCGTTGCCGCCACCCTGACCATCAATCGGGAAGATTATGATATCAAATGGAATCGGGTGATGGATTTCGGTGTGGCTGTCAGCAATGAGGTTAAGATAGAACTTAATCTTGAGGCAGGCCAGCCGAAAGGTTAAGGAAAACTGCAAAACAACGAACATGTGAATCGGCGAAACGATCCCGGTGCAGACATCGTTGCGTCGATTCTTTTCAAGGAGGCATCTATGTCACCACAAATTCAAGGGCTTATGAACTGGTGGAACAACGAACATACCACCACAATCCGGGTGATCGGAGCAGTACCTGAAGATCAGACCGCATTCAGACACCATGAAAAATCCATGACGGCGATTGATCTGGCCTGGCACATCGCGTCTTCCGAGGCGGGGGTCGTCAATTATATTCTGACAGGAGAGTTCGGCTTTGATTCGTTACCGAAGTCGCCGGCTACTTTTCAGGATGTAATCAAATGGAAAGAAGAGTCACACGAGAAGGTTGTGAATCAGATTGAGGAAGTAGGTGAGGCACATCTGATAGAAGCGGTGGAATTTTTCGGACAGGAGATGCCCCGTCTCGGCATTCTCAATTTTCTCCTGGCCCATGAAATACATCATCGCGGTCAGCTGAGTGTATATGTCCGAGGGGCAGGCGGTCTGGTGCCTTCGATCTATGGCGGCAGTGCGGATGAGCCTATGAAGTCGTAGTTCCTTCGAAATTTAACTGCAGAGGATGCAGAACCGTCCTTTGCGGTACTTCGGTTCCTCCGCAGTTAAACCTGAAGATTAAAAAAAACAGCCCGGTGTGTAATAAATACCGGGCTGTTTATATCTGTACAAATCTTGATCAGGCCAATCATTCCGCCATGAGCACGAGTACGTCTCGCTCGAAGGTTTCATAATCCCGATAGCCGATGTGTTTCTTGTACACCCGACCCTTTTTATCGATCACAAACGTGGTCGGGATCGCTTCGATACCGCCGAATTGTTGGGCGACCTGTGTATCACCGAGAAGAGAGGTATAGGTCATTTTCATCCGATCAACAAAAGGCTGTACCACGCTCGCCTCTTCGCCAAGCGCCACGCCGATGACTTTCAGCCCCTGATCACCGTATTTTTCATGCAGGGCCTGAAAATGCGGAATTTCCTTTCGGCACGGCGGACACCAGGTAGCCCAGAAATCAACGATACGAACCTGGCCATCGTATGCAGACAGTTTTACCGTGTTGTTTTTCAGATCCGGTAAAGCAAAATCCGGGGCAACAGGTCGTGCGTCCATAGTGACACCCGAAGATAGGCTACGGGCAGAATCATCCCCGTTGGATGGGTCTATATTCTTCCAGGCGATTGTGGTGACACCGGCGGCGATCAAAATCAGTGCCATAGCCTGGGCGATATAGCCTCGTGTCTTTGTACTCATTATGGAACTCCCGATTTAAGATGGACTGATGGACCGAATTCAAATTACAAATAGTATAACCGTTTTACTGATCATAAAGTTCCTGGAGATTAACGATATAATATACAGAATGTAGAATACGGAATGCAAGATAAATAACGGATGTTCCGCAGCAAGGCGGCGTCACACGACTGACGCCGCCTTCACCCTGAACTTCTACGGCGATGCCTCCACTTCGCGTGGCTATGAGGCCGTTCAGGGCGCCTTTGTTTTTGCCGGACGTAGGGTTGGATGGCGTAGTACAGGCTGCGACGAGCAGGAGGATGAAAGGCCAGGGCAAAATGCAGAATACAGTGTACAGCGTGTGTTTAGTGTCCATCATGCTCTGGAATGTAATTGGTATATTTTAAAAAGGCGAGATTCTTGGTGAACGGATCTGATCGGTTAAAACACCGGGGCACCTCGAACATCGAGATGCCCCGGCCTCTCCTCACTCAGGAATTTACTACATCATTTCTTTCTTCAGCTTATGTTCTTTTCCATCTACGGTCACTTTCTTGGGGATCAGTACATTGCCAAACAGGGTGCCTTCCACTTTGGCCCTTTTGGCCATGATGCCATCGAAACCGCTAGAGATCGCGCCGATGGTATACAGCTTACCGTCTTTGGTCAGAATACCGACCGGATCCCCGGCTTTTGCACAGGCATTGGCGCACATTTCATGTTTTTCGCCGCGAGCGCCCATGGCGCTATAACAACGCACATCGATCAGTTCTCCCTCCAGGGTCACTTTCTCGGCGGCTATCTTCTTACCGTCGTCGCTTTGGGCCTGTGCGTCGGTGGCCGACATGAACACGATGACCATGAGTGCTACGAATAAAGATGTTAAAAACTTACGCATCGACAACTCCTTTCGAAAATATGATTGTAGAGTGATGGAGAGTGTTGGCTTAAGGAATAAACGTCATCCGCCATTGCCTGTAATCTTGTACGATATTATCTTACCAAAAGTTCCTGGCTGGTTTCGAACGTACAATCAGAATTTGGTCTGTCTCCACATCTCCAAAACACAGAGGTAGTTTCAAAAGTTCCCGATATTTTATCTTTCGATTCAAACGGAACCCTTTTATGGTCTCCGTCATTTGAAGCTACAGAACAACGAAGCTACGAAACAACAAAGCTACAAAACAACGAAATCTGTCATCCGTAATCGATATGGGGTGGTTAACAATGAAACGAAACTTGAACAGGGTGTCTGTTTTACTCGCCAGTGTGATGATGATTTTCACGAGTACCGTATGTATGGCTCAAGGAGTTTCCATTATGCAGGATGGCCGGGTGGATCATGCCTTCTATGATACGCTGTTAAAGAAGTACGTGGATAATGAAGGGTTCGTCGCCTATCAGAAATGGAAAGATCAGGACGAGGCAACCCTGGATGGCTATCTTGAGGCCATCGGGCAGGTTGATCCAGCCCGCTTAAAAAACGACGGAGAAAAGCTCGTATTCTGGATCAACGTTTATAATGCACTTACGCTCAAAGCAATGCTGGATTTTTATCCGACAAAGAGTATACGGGATCACGTCAAGGTAATAGGTTACAACATCTGGAAAGATTATAAGCTGGCCATTCACGGCAAAGACTATTCGTTGGATGATATGGAGCATCAAATTCTTCGTAAGATGAATGAACCACGTATCCATTTTGCGATCGTATGCGCTTCCATCGGGTGTCCGCCTTTGCTGGATGAGGCATTTACAACGGATCGTCTGGAGCGGCAGTTGACAGAGAGGACCATCACCTTTTTCTCTAATCCGGATAAATTCCGTATTGATCCGGACAAAAATACCGTTCGCCTTTCGCCGATCATGGACTGGTATAAGGACGATTTTGGTAAAAACCAGCAAGACCGCTTGGATTTTATCAAGCCGTTTATTCAGGACGCAGATGCTCGTGCTTTTCTAAGTAGAGCCAAGTTAAAGATTGAAAATCTGGATTACGACTGGGGTATTAATGATCAGATGCGATGAGGGAGAACAGCAGGTAGGCAAGTGGGCAAGTGGGCAGTAGGCCGTTCAATCTACAAATCTGCGAAAAGGATAGCGAGCGAAGCGGAGCACGTTTCAACAATGCCTCGAAGAGGCGTTCACTATTTTCGATTGAGCGTAGAGAAATAAATCAACAAACCCCGGAGGGCTCGCATCGTATCCAAAGGACACATGCCATCAACAAATTGGGTAGGGTAGCAGAGGGAGGCAGTCACCCAATCATCAGGATAAATTATGAGTACTACGGAGCAGGTGGAGACACAGAAGGACGGTGGTAAATCTGGATCTGGCGTGAAGCTGGTTGTTTTGCTCGTCATTATTGCGGCCGGGTTTGTAACATTCCAGTATACGTCGCTTGGCGACTATGTACAGCCTGAGCGTTTGAAGGCCTTCTTCGACTCCATCGCGGGATTCTGGTGGGCGCCATTGGCGTATATGGGCATTTACGCCCTCGGCACGGTCGTAGGGGCGCCGGGGTTGTTGCTGACGATTGTCGGGGGGCTTGCTTTCGGGACGACATATGGTACATTGTATGTCCTCATCGGCGCCAACATCGGTGCCAACCTGGCGTTCTGGTTGTCCCGGTCGCTCGGTCGTGATTTTGTGGCCAAGCATGTTAAAGGGCCGATTGATGCCATCGACCGGCAGCTTCGCAATCAAGGGCTGTTAAGAATGATTCAGTTGCGATTAATACCGGTGATTCCGTTTAACATGCTGAACTTCGCCTCCGGACTTTCCGGCATCAAGCCTATCCACTATTTCCTGGGAACACTGCTGGGGATGATACCCGCCATTTTTGTCTATGTGTACAGTGCCTCTGCGCTGGCGCAATTGTACTTTGCCGGTACCGATGTGGATGAGACGACCCAGGCTGCTGCTCGAACGACGGCGATTATCAATTTCAGCATCGCAATCGGGCTTTTGATTCTTGTTTCTCTGATTCCGGTGATTTATCGAAAAATCAAAGGGGAATCGGCAGAGGGGTAAGGATAGAAAGATGGAGGAAAAACAGTTCAGTCCTCCCATCCTTCCACCCTCCCATCCCGCTCTACTCCTGCTCCAACCTCGACAACACCCGCTCTCTGTGGCCGGGATGCGGGATCACATTTGCCTCATTACGATAAGCTGAAATCAGGTCACCGTCTATGCGATGCTGGAATGGGATTTTCCTTTAACCAGGATCGGGCTCGATCATCGAATGTCTGTTTTTCACCGTCTGCTCGGGAAGGAGGTTAGACGGACGTAACCGACCCCATATTTCGTTGTTGTAAGGTCCTTTGAAAGGGTACCTCAACCCCCATAGGCTTTGTCGTTTCACGATTTGTAGCCTCGTCGATTGGTGGTACCCTTTGGGTACGCATCGAGCCCCCCGAGGTTCGTAGTTTCATCAACTCTTCTGGTACGGGGACAGACCGCGTCGTAAGTAAACCGGCCGATAATGGCAGCAGGAGCAAACCAAACAGAACCTCAGCCCACACCCTATGCCGGATGGAAGCCGAGGTCCTGCGAAGTGCCAGAACACATAGCATGACCCGGCCCATATACAGGAAACTCTTGATGAGTGTATTTAAAAGATCATTATGCCAGGTCGAACCGGCGGCCGGTTGAATAAATTCAAACAAAGCCTCCATGATTATTTCACCCTGCGCTTCTTCTCTCGGCATAGTGGCATAAAAAATATAACGGGGACCGTCCTGCCGATGTTTTAAGTGGCCTTTATTTTCGAGGAGACGGAGCAGTGTGCGTACCGTGGTGTAACTGGGCGGATCGGGGATGTCTTCCAAAACCTGGACAGCTGTGGCTTCTTTCTTTTGATAAACAATATCCATGATCTGGCGCGCTCTGCGACTCAGATTCTGATGATCCTGTACGCCCATATTAGTGAACCCTCCTGTGTTACACCCGTGTGGCGGCATGTGTTAAAATATCAACATGTTAAAAATCTGACACTATTTTCTGTTTTGCCAAGTTTATTTTTTTCTCATGCACACATTTCCTCTTTTATGCCGCTTGACAAAGTAGATATCACCACACATCATACTACCTGATTCCCGCCACCTGCCAACCTCTATAGCAGGAGTGACGTTTTATATGAAAAAGGCAACAAAAGATAAGCTTTCATTTGCCAGCAAAGCGGTGTATTACGATCCTGATCCGGAATCCAAATCGCTTAATGCGCCGATCTATTTATCGAATAATTTTCAGTATGATGCGGAGATCTATCAGCAGATCGTAGACGGCGACCGGGTGGAAGCGAATATCTACGGACGGTGCGGTAATCCCAGTGAGTACAAGTTCGAAGACCAGGTCGCCCTGCTTGAAAGCGCCGACGGCTGCCTGGCGGTCGCGTCCGGGATGGCGGCGGTGTCGACGACCTGGTTTGCCCTGCTGAAGACCGGGGATCACATCGTTTCAGACTGGACCACCTACAGTTCTACGCACGAAATGTTTGACCACCGGCTGACTGACTTCGGTATTGAGACCACGTTTGTCGATACGACCGATATCGAGCAGGTCAGGCAAGCGGTGACGGATCGGACGAAGATCATCTATTTCGAGACGATTGCCAATCCGACGATGCAGGTACCGGCGATACCGCCGCTGGTAGAACTCGCCCATAGCAGAAATATTATTCTTGTTTGCGACAATACCTTCGCGAGCCCATATCTCATCCGGCCGCTCGAGTGGGGCATCGACATTGTGGTAGAGAGCGCTTCCAAGTTTATGGGGGGGCATAATGATGTGATAGGTGGCATCATCGCCATAAAAACGGGGCTTCTTCCGGCCGATTTTCTGCACCAACTGCGATGGTCGTCGCTGACCAAGCTGGGCGGCGCCCTGTCGCCGTTCAATGCCTGGATGCTGCTGCGCGGTCTGCAGACTCTGCCGGTGCGCATGGAACGACAGAGCAAATCGGCGATGACCGTAGCCCGGCACCTTGACGCCCATCCGGCTATACAGCGGGTCTGGTATCCCGGTCTCACCTCGCATCCACAGCACGATATAGCAAAGCAACAGATCCCGAAATTCGGCGCTATGTTGACGTTTGAAGTTGAGGATGGCCCGGCCGCTGTAAAAGTATGCGCCGCCCTGGAGTTGTGCGCCTTCGCCGCCAGCCTGGGTAGCGTCCGGACCATTACACAGGTGCCGGCGACCATGGCCTTTCTGGACGTACCGCCTGAGCAGCGAGAACGGATGAATATCCACGATGGAATGATCCGCGTCTCGGTTGGACTGGAAGATCCGGATGATCTGATTCAGGATTTTGATCAGGCGCTGAGTAATACTAATTGTTGAATTGTGATTGTTGAACCGCGCAGCGCTCGCTGGAGCCCGTAGGGATCAGCAATTGTGATTGAAAAGTCAAAAACTGTATTTTACCAAGCACAAAGCACCAAGCACAACGACCTTGAAAGATATCTCTTCTCTCCTTCATTTCTTCCGTGATGCCGGTAAGCTCAAGGCGCTCGTTCGTGCCGGGTGGGCTCGAAAGGGCGTACCGGCCCCTGAATCCGTCGCCGAGCATGCGTTCCGCATGGCGCTTATGGCTATGGTACTGGGTGACCGGCAAGACCTCGACACGCTCAAGCTGGTAAAGATGTGCCTTATCCACGACCTTCCCGAGGTCATCGCAGGCGACATCACGCCGCACGACGGCATCACGCCGGAAGAAAAACACCAGCGAGAGCGGGCGGCGATGGAAATGCTGACTCGTGATTTCTCCGATGGAGAAGCCTATCTGAATCTATGGCAGGAATACGAAGCGCAGCAAACCCTCGAAGCCCAACTGGCACGCCAGATCGACAAACTCGAGATGGCCCTCCAGGCCGCTGAATATCAGCAACAGTATCCCGATAAAGACCTTTCCGAATTTCTCGACAGTGCAGAGGCTACTATTACACATGATGATCTGCGCGCTATGATGGAAATAGTAGCGAGTTCCGAATTCTGAGTTTCGAGTAAAATGCTCCGAATTTTCTACATCTGTCCGATTTCGAGATCCATTTTCCCATGCACGGACAGACAAATCTCTGATTAGAGATGAACATCGACTGGCCGGCCTGCCGATAAATCATTGTTTATACTGCCTTGCAGCCTGTTACCTCACTGTGCCTATCCTCCTGGCATCATTTGTGCACGTATACCCAACCGTGATGATATAACCTGGCGGCGCCATGGAGGTATATATGCAGATCCTGTTGCAGAATTTGAGTTATGGTTTTCGGCTTCTGTTGAAAAAGCCTGGATTTACCCTCATTGCCGTACTGACCCTGGCACTGGGTATCGGCGGCAATACCGCGATATTCAGCGTCGTCAATGCCGTGTTGCTGAGTCCTCTGGCAGGGACGATTCGGTGGGGATCCTGATATCATCGGCAAGCAGCTTACGCTGAATAATGAACTGTTCACCGGGATCGGCATCATGCCGGAAGGATTTCAATTCCCCTGGGATGATATCGAGGTCTGGATACCGTTTCAACACTGGCCGTCTTTCAATCTGAATAGAAACAACGGCCATGGAGCCGCTGTGGGCCGGATAAAACCGGGTATCTCTATCGAAGCGGCGCAGACAGAACTGAAAGCTATTGCGGCAAGGTTGGCCCGGCAATATCGTGAATCGAACGCAGATCGTAGTGTCGATCTGGTACTTGTGAAAGAAACTGTGGTCGCTGATATTCGCAGTTCGCTCTTTGTCCTGATGGGCGCGGTGGGCTTTGTTCTGATCATCGCGTGTGCCAATTGTAGCCAACCTGTTGCTTGTATATCCGGACGGGTTGATATATGTTACCTCCATGTCCGCCCCCTCCATTTCACCTTTTATTTCGACCATACGCGCCCCACTCATCGGTATGCCGTTTTGCGTGGTCGTCAGTGTCGGCGGTCAGTATATCGCCAATGTGCTGAATGCACCCAACATTGCGTATGCTCACCTGCCGCATTGCCTCCTCATTCCGTTCCTCATATTCGTGCTGACGCCCAATGCCTTACTTAAAATGCGGTTTCGCCAATTGGCGCTGACAAGTCGTGAGCTGGTGCTTATTTTTGCTATGGGCCTGATCGCCTCGATCGCGCCGGACTGGGCAATGAACTGGTACCTTATGGCGGTGATTACAGCGCCGTACTACTATGCCAGTGTAGAGAACCAGTGGGAGACAAAATTTTTCGACTATCTGCCGGATTGGTTGGTCCTCGATTATGATGCAGCACGAGGATTCTTCGAGGGTATTGGCCCTGGTAGACCGATCCCCTGGCACGATTGGGCAACCCCGCTGTTCTGGTGGGGATCGTTCATTGTCGCCATGCTGTTTGTCGGGGCCTGTCTGGTGGTGATGCTCCGGAAGCAGTGGGTCGAACATGAGAAGTTGAGGTTTCCACTCGGAGAAATAGCTATACACCTGATCGGCGCGGAACGGGATGGTAAGGACGACTCGGCATGGCCGCCGTTCTATCGGACAAGCCTGTTTCGAACCGGTTTCATCACCATGCTGATGCTATCTCTCTATAATTGTACCACCTACTGGACGGGATGGTCCCACTTCCCCATCATGGGCGGTGCTGCGGATACATTTATCCTCACCATTGATCCCGCTTACCCGGCTCAAGTCATCCGGCTTAACATCTTCAGCCTGTGTTTCGCGTTTTTTATCAATGTGGAGATTTTATTCAGTCTATGGTTTTTTCAAATATTCAGTACCCTGCAAGCCGGTTATCTGAACCGTATCGGCATGACGTCAACGACGCTGGTGCCGGGGGGACTCGTCTCGATTGAATTCATCGGAGGGATGATATTTTTCGTACTCTGGGGAATCTGGATGGCACGACGTCATCTGTGGAGCGTGGTATGCCATGCTTTCGGACGTCCGTCGGAACTGGATGACCGTAACGAATTATTCTCTTACCGTACAGCGGTGTTCGGCCTCATTATCGGTTTTTTATATATCATGTACTGGCTCCATCACGCCGGAGTGGCGTTTCTGGTCATTGCGCTCTTTTTGTTTTTTCTGTTTGTATTCTATCTGGCCATCGCCCGTGTGATGGCAGAAGCCGGCCTGGTCATGATCGACCTGCCCATAAATGCCAATCAATTTACTGTCAGTATGATCGGTTCGGCGAATGTCTCGACACCGACCATAACAGGCATGGCGCTGACCAACGCGTTTGCCCGTAACTGGCGGACGTTTACCATGATTGCCATTTCTCATGCGGCGTGGTTTAAAGATTATTTAGGAAAATCTGACTACGGGAAAAGCATGGAGGGTAAAGAGAAGGCTACAAATACAAAACCTGATAAGGTTGATACCAGGTGGGATCCGGGCTCTTCCTTCTTTCTGTGGATGTGTATGGCGTTTGGGATAGGAAGTATATCCTCTCTGGGATATCTCATCTGGGCAGGATACCGGTATGGAGAGCAGAGTTTACGGGGCGGGGCTATTGGTAGTCTGGGGAATGGATTTTATGCTATGGCCATCGCCTGGATCGATAATGCAACGCGGATCACGGAATTGGAAGTGGCCTTTCTGGTCGGCGGCGGTATCATGACCTTTATTATGACTGTCGGCCGGTATCTGTTCTACTGGTGGCCGTTGCATCCGATTGGATTTGTCGTGGCGGCCGCCTCACCGATCCGTTCGGCATTTTTTCCTTTTGTCCTGGCCTGGTTGATACAAGTTCTGTTACTACGATTCGGTGGTGTTCGTCTCTATCAAAAGGCCCAGCCCCTGTTTCTGGGCATGCTGGTCGGTTACCTGATCGGAGCGGGCGTATCATATACGATAGATATCTTCTGGTTTCCGGATACGCCGCATCTGTATGAGAACTTTTTTTAACGTGTAGAACGCGCGGCAGGCTTTCATGGGTCTATGACATCACAGAGGACCTGGAGATTCTGGTGTTCTTTTCGACAGTTGCGCCGGGGAAATGAAGAGGTGGGAGGATGGAAGTAAGGCTGGCGGCAGATGGCGGAACAGAGAGATTGAACATCCGTTAATCGATGATGATCCGCCGATCGATGGAGAAGCGTGAGGTGATTTCTGACGCTCCATACGCAACGGAATCCAGATATCGATGGCTATGGTCCGTTTGTTGCCTGTAAAACCGGGGGATATCGATATCGAACAATGATCATCTTATTACTTGACGGCGATTCCCACTATCTCATTTTTATGTAGGATAAAAGTAGTATATAAAAATGCCTAAAGAGATGATCATGAAAGTGAAAACATCTATTACGCTATAGATAGACGTTCTCAGAGCGTCACTCCACCCCCTCTTTCACCACAATCAGCCGTACCACCGCACCGGCACCCTGATGCATCCCTTCATCCAGATTGACGACCGTGTCTTCATAATGGAGGATACGATATCCGGAGAAGTGGCTTAAGACCTCGTTCGGCTTGACGAGGTAGGCCGGGTTTTTCGGACCGAACCGGTTGGTCTTCGGCTGATCGATGGAGAAGTTCTGCATGATAAACATGCCGCCGGGTTTGAGGGCGGCCATGATTTTGGGGAACATCTTCTGATCGTGGTAATAGAAGTCGGTGATCAAATCGTATTGTTCTTTGCCCATGTCGTAGTCCGACAGATCCGCCACAATGGTTTTGACTGTCACACCACGTTGTTTTGCCAGGGCCGTGCATTTTACCAACCCCTTCTTCGAGGCGTCCAGGGCGGTGACGTCAAAACCCTGCTGAGCCAGGTACACAGCATTTCGCCCCTCACCAGCTGCCAGACATAAGGTCTCGCCTTTCTTGAGTAGCCCTGCTTTTTCTTTCAGAAAAGCGACCGGTTCTTTGCCGTACAGATACATGGCCCGATCAAACCGCTGATCCCATTGTTCGCCGGGCGTCGCCGTTCGGCTCGCTGCCGGCTGTGTCGTCTGGGCGAACAGGGCCGGCGGGATAGTCATGCACAGGGTAATTATGAAACTCAGGGCTGTTTTCATGGTATTCCTCTGTTACGTTGTTGATTTATGATTTAAACTTCTTATATTTCCAGTCAGTTATAAAATGAATACCATGATTTATTACATGGCCATTGGTTATTGTTTGAACTGAATACTACCAGTATACATTGCAGGAGGCAACGACAATCTTATACGCTGAATAAAGAGGGCATAAAATAAAGGAAGTAATGTGCTTCCATTTGTCTATTTATTATATTACATTAAGCTATACTCCAACACTCAATATCAGTCAGGCACGATACCTGCAGACCGTAAGCTGCATACTTATTCCTTTACCTTATCATTATGGAGAAAATAACCATGAATCATCTTCTGGTTTTTATAACAAGTCTTGCTCTCGCCGGTGGGATCATAGGTCCAAGAGTCGCACCCTCCTCAGCCGACTGGTGGGAGGAGCCTGATCAAAGCGACAGAGCCTTCGTCGCTACACCGATCGTGAGTTTTCATGAACCCTGGGCCATGACCTTTTTGCCTGATGGACGTCTTCTCGTGACGGAAAAAGCCGGGCGCCTCCTCATCGTTTCCCCTGACGACGGGAAGACCACCTCGATATCGGGCGTTCCTGACGTTGATTATGGTGGTCAGGGTGGTTTTGCCGATGTCGTACTGCATCCGAATTATTCGACGAACGGACTGATCTACCTGAGCTACGTGGAGGCGGGTGACGGAGATACGCGCGGTGCGGCGGTCGCCCGCACAAAGCTGACCCTGACCCCCGATGGCGGACGTTTGGCCGACCTGGAAGTTATCTGGCGTCAGAATCCGAAGGTAACCGGTCGTGGCCACTTCGGGCATCGCCTTGTTTTCTCACCAGATGGTTATCTATTCATCTCGTCGGGCGATCGCCAGAAGTTCACCCCGGCCCAGGACATGGAGCAGAACCTCGGGAAAATAATCCGGCTGAATGATGATGGTTCTGCGCCGTCTAGCAATCCATTTTCAGATCGCGGCGGGGTCGCGGAACAGATATGGACGCTTGGCCATCGTAATCCACTGGGTCTTGCTTTCGACGCGGAAGGCCGTCTATGGGAACAGGAAATGGGACCAAGGGGCGGTGATGAGCTGAACCTGATCGAGCGGGGTGACAATTACGGGTACCCCATCGTATCAAACGGCATCCACTATAACGGCAATCCCATCCCGGATCATGCTACCCGGCCGGAGTTCAATGCCCCCGAAGTTACGTGGACACCTGTTATTTCACCTGCCGGGCTCATCATCTACTCGGGCGATCTTTTTCCGCAATGGAAAGGCAGTGGATTTATCGGCGGCCTGTCGTCCGAAGCTCTGATTCGAGTCGCGTTCGAAGGTGAGACCGCCTATGAAGCGGAGCGTTTCAACATGGGCAAGCGTATCCGAGAAATTGAACAGGGACCGGATGGCGCAATCTGGTTGCTTGAGGATAAAGCCGGGGGCCGGCTTCTGAAGCTGACCCCGAAACCCTGATAAGACCGGCGATATTGTCGGTGAATAGATCAGCTGCGCCCGACTGATCCATGATGATGTTCCCGGAAGGGCTGTTGTTTTTAAGCGTCTGCTCACTATACGGCACCTTACGACTTCTGGGGCCGCTGGATGCGCACACCTTCCTGGAGCAGGCCAATGATCATATTGACTGGGAGGCGGTACTTCGGCATGAAGGGGTGGTCTATACGCGCCCGGACTCACCGGGATTTCATCAGCCGTTGGTGATGTTTTCCTCTGAGGGACTCCGGGCGTGTTTAACTCAGGCTGGATTTGAGATCAATTTGATGGCCTCATCAAATCCCATACTTCAAGCTGGCAATAAAATACCTCGCATCACAGATAGTGAGCAGGCCAGTTCCACGTTGACCGATCTGGAGGTGGTCCTCTATACCTGTCCCGGTCTGGTGGATACTGGCGAACATCAGATCGCCGTTGCCCGTAAATTATAGACCGATGGCCATTTCATTTACACGATCTGATTCAACTCAGAGAGATCCCGAATAATATAGTCCGGGCGCTCGTCATTCACTGTCGGGATCGGAGGATCGGAGGACGTATCGATCAGCACGCTGACCATGCCGGTTCGATTGGCTCAGGCAATATCTTTTGATAGCGAGTCTCCTACAAATACCGCTTCGTGCGCCTGTAAGCCGATAGGGTTCAGGGCGCATTGAAAAATCTCGGTCTCCGGTTTTCGATAACCGATTTCATCTGATACCCAGAAAGAATCGATATAAGGGAAGAGGTTCAACTGTTTCGCCGTCGCATAAGGTCATATAAGACAACCGTTTCGTCGATAACTGTTTGTTCAGTTAATCGGCTAACGTCAGGTCTGAGATACCCAATTCATCCAGCGCTTTTTGAAATCGGAGATCACGCACATCCGCCATCTTGAGAAGATGATGGTCCAGTTGTGCAAAGAGGTCCTGATGAACGGATTCCCACACTCGCCGTGCATCCAGCTCCGTTAAGCCGGGATAGCTACATAACATCAGGCTATCAAACGCCTCCTGCTCTGCCTTCCGCCAGGCCCGGGCAGCGTGACATAGCCTGTCGTCCAGATCAAAGAATACGGCTTTACAATTCATTGGGACCGTTCACCTTCAAGCCACCCGTGCGCGCCCAGCACGCCGTGCGCCCTACGATTCAATATGCCGTACCAGCTCTGCCGCCAGGCCGATATACGCCGAAGGCGTCAGTGATAACAGCCGAATCTTGTCGGCGTCGGGCAGATCCAGATCCCGGATGAACGCTTCCATGGTCTCCTGCGTAAATGCCTGACCGCGCGTGAGCGCCTTCATCTGCTCGTATGGGTTGTTGTGGCCGGCTTTGCGCATGACCATCTGTATGGCCTCGGCCAGCACCTCCCAGGCATCATCCAGGTTACGTTTCAGAGATTCCTCGTCTACCTCTACACGGCCGACCCCTCGGAGCGATGACTGTATCGCCAGCAGCGAATACCCGATGGCGGCGCCGATATTGCGCAGAGCGGACGAGTCGGTGAGATCTCTCTGTTGACGTGATGTCTGTAGCTTGCTCGCCAGATGGTCCAGCAACGCATTGCCGATACCGACGTTGGCCTCCGAGTTTTCAAAATCGATTGGATTGACCTTGTGTGGCATGATGGACGACCCGACCTCGGTCTTGATCACTTTCTGACGAAAATATCCGAGCGATATGTACGACCACATATCCCGGTCGAAATCGAGTAAGATGGTATTGAACCGCATCAGCATATGGAACAGCTCGGCCATATAATCATGCGGTTCGATCTGGGTGGTGAGCGGATTGAAGGTCAGCCCGATCCGATCCTCGATGAGATGCCGGGCTACGGCCTCCCAGGGGACATCGGGATACGTAACCACGTGGGCGTTGTAGTTACCCACAGCCCCATTGAATTTACCCATATATTCGGCCTGCTCGATCTGGCTGTACTGACGCTGCCAGCGGGCAACGAAGACGGCCATTTCCTTACCGACCGTGGAGGGCGTCGCCGGCTGTCCGTGGGTATGGCTCATCATCGGAAGGTCTGCCGTATTCCCAGCCAGGTCGGCTACCGCGTCAACCAGCGCCTGCGCTTGCGGTAGCCATTCCTGCTGTATACCGTCCCGGAGCATCAGCGCGTAGGCCAGATTGTTGATGTCCTCGGAGGTACAGCAAAAGTGCACCGATTCGCTGATCTCTTCAAGCGAGGTATCCTTAATCCGTTCCTTGATATAGTATTCGACGGCTTTAACATCATGGCGCGTCGTTTTTTCAATAACTTTGACCTGTTGCGCCTGTTCGTCGTCGAAATCGATGACCAGCGACCGTAACTGTCCGGTCTCATCGGCTGTGAAAGATCGGACATGCGTGATCTCAGGCCGTTCGGCCATGGTAATCAGCCATTCGACTTCCACATAGATGCGGTATTTTATAAGCGCCCATTCGGAGAAGTAGGCGGATAATAATTTCACCTGATCGACATAGCGGCCGTCGAGAGGCGAGAGGGAACGTAGGGACATGGGGAGCCTCGTAGGTCAGCAAGTAGGCAAGTGGGCAGGATTCTGAGCCTGCTTCACATTTTATATTGGTCTTAATTATCTTATTCTATATGATTTATGTGACCTGCGCACGGAAAACTTCAGAGGTGATTAATTTAAAACCGAATGTGAAAATGCGGGCGTGTGCGCATCTGAGTCCACCCCACCTGCCCACTTACCTACCTGCCTACCTGTCTACTTACTTCTCTCCGTCACCCATTCAAAGCGGATGATAACCTCATCGCCTGTACGGATCATGCCCAGCATGGCTTTGGGTTTTTTGATGTTGTAGTCTGTCATTTTCAATGAGGTTTCACCGACCACTTTGAGACGCTTGTCGGACATCCGGATTAAGTCGATCGTCAGATCGATATATCGGCTGAAGCCGGCGATGGTCAGGTTACCCGAACCGACAACGCGAACTTTCTCCACAGAGGTGGAGGGCAGTTGGCGTCCGATCGTCAGATGATAGGTAATGGCAGGATGCTCTTTGGATTTGAGCGCTTTGTACATTCTTTCTTCCAATCCGTCATTATCCTCATCGTGTTGTAGGGACAAGACCGGAATTTCAACGTGTACCGTAGCTGGCACCACGGCCGTATCCGACATCGAGGTTTCATTGAACAGGGCGCCATCCCATACATGGGCCGCCATCTCTATATAACCGCCGGCCACCTGGCTGATGACCGTCCAGTCGTGGAGCGTCGAGGTGCCATCGATCTGGATGCGGCTGGAGCTGTCGGTCACGGCTTGGAAACGGATCATATCGGCTGCTTGCAGGGTTTGAGGTAAAAGTCCAATCAAGAAAACAATCAGATATATCATATCTCGTTTCATGGCAGGCTCCTTGTGTAGGGTCTTGATTTTGCGTTCATGGGTACCATGTATATGACTATATGAAAAATGCTGCTGAGTTACTATGGTTTTTTATTTTAATCTTTTAACATACCAATGCCCCAACCCGAATATAAGCGCCAGCACACCCATAAATATTGCTGCCAGTCCGAATGCCGTACCCAGCGAACCCTCAGAGGTAAGCGGTTGAAGCAGGAAAGGCGAGGAAAACTGACCCAGAAAATAGGAGGTGGCGAGCCCGCCCATCAACCGGCCTCGTAGCCGTGCCGGCGCCACCGCAGCCACCCAGAGCCCGGTGTTCGGAAAAAGGAACCCGCCCCCGATGCCGCTGAGCAACATCCCTCCTATGACCTGTTCATAAGAATCCGACAGGGCCACCACGCCGTACCCGAGTCCCATAAACGCAAACCCCATCGCATAGATCCAGGGGAAACTCCATCGCGCCCTCACCCACCTGTAGGCAAGCGACAGCATACCGGCCGTGGCCGTGTACGATGCGATCGCTATGCCAACCATGGTATTATTGACGGAAGGGTCCTGACGAAGGTAAAAAGGCAGTTGGACGGGAATCATATAGAACAGGCCCATAATAAGAAAAGCACTGGTATAAATCATCAGAATGACCACAGGTCTGAACGGCTTATCCATGACCGGATTCTCAGCCCCCTGATAAGCGGCACGATCGGGCTCATGTAAAACCCACATAGACACCGGGAGAAGCAGAAAAGCCGTAGCATAGACCAGAAACGGCCCCCGCCAACTGAAGTCCGCCAGCCAGCCTCCCACGATGATAAACACCATACCGCCCAGCGCCATATAGGCGCTTTGCTGCCCCATAAACCGATTACGTTCCTCACCTGAAAAATAGTCGGCAACCAGCGTGGTGACGGCCGGCATAAGACCGGCGATGGCAATCCCATGAAACGCCCGGGCGATCAGCAGGTGAGTAAGCGAGTCCAGGAATAGGCCGGAGGTGCCGGCGATGCCATAAAGTGTTAATGAGATAACCAACATCGGCTTGCGACCGAACCGGTCAATCATCAAACCAGCCGGCGGGGCCAGAATTGCGATAAAAAGAGCGGGAATGGTAAGAACGAGCCTGACCAGAAAATCAGCGTGGGGCAGGTCTTTAAAGGCAGCGTGCATTTGCGGCAGGGCCGGCGAAATCGCCGCACCGGAGATGACGGTCAGGCTGGCGAGAAAAAGCAGGGTAGGTTTTAGGAGGCGGTGGGGCATGGGAAATGGTGATTGGTTAATGGTGAATGGGAAGGATTTAGTAATTCACCGATGTTGGTTTGCTATGTCAAGGTATATAGGGGATTAGCTACGTTTCATGGCAATCGTGGGCTTTTCGTTTCGATCTTAAAATATCTTTGCTTTTCAATCAAGCGCGTATTAGCTTCAAAAACAGGATGATCATCCAATCCATCCGTATAAAACCGTATCATTTCATATCTCATACCCCACAAAGGAATCCCGTGGTGGATCATGAATCAGACTGGTCGTTAGTTCTTGAACAGCAGGCAGATCTTTCCATGACGCACGGGGATGTTTCAAATCTGGCTGGCGCCGTCAGGCACGGTGCGGATCTGCGGCTGTATATGACGACTGAATGGTATGAGGAAACGATCTATTTTCAGCAGACCTATGTCGGTGTTGGGGAGGCGGTGGCCGGTATGATGAGCCATCATCACGGCTATGTCCACCACCATCAGGAGGTGGATCAACCGAACATGAGCATCTTCAAATACGACACCTCCGGTACGTTCTCTCAGATGAAGTGGCTGTGGGGCGACATCGGCCTTGATGAGAGCCAGTCATATCCGTACGGCATCTATCGGTGGTTCGTATGCGACCGCTGGCGGGTGGTGTACGAGCATGATGCCGAGGGACATTGCATCGCCGGTGATCTGGAAGAACTCAAAGAATACGTTCGGAGGGGCCGGTCTATTCAGGTCGGTATCCGGCAATTGTTCGGTCTGGTGGAGGACACCTCCGATGGGCCGGCGCACATTTCTTTTGTAGCCAACATGCAGCCGACGATTAAAGACGACCATGTGCATGCTAACTGTGATCTGGTCGTCGTCGGCGCCCCAATATGGCCGTTCACCTGGCAGGACGGCCTGCATGTCGCGATGATGCAGCCTTCGACCTCCGGAGAAATGGTTTGCTTTATTGCAGAACCGGGGCAGTTGCCGTTTACCCGGATAATACGCCGCCGGGCGATGCAGTGGATGGTGGCGGAACGGGGGTGAAAGGGAGGCAGGTGGGCAGGTGGGCATTGAAGGCACACGGCGTGCCGTGTGCCTACGGGTATGTTCGCAAGGAGGTGTTACAACCATGCGACCCTGGAAAACGCGTGAACGGCAAACGGTGTTTACCCATCCGTATATCAATCTTGAAATGCATACGGTGGAATTACCGGATGGCCGGATTATTCAAGATTGGCCGTGGGTTGACACGCCGGATTATATTAACGTGTTGCCCGAAACGACCGCAGGCGAATATCTGGTCTTTCGTCAGATGAAATATGCGGTGGAAGGTCTGACGTTGGCGCCGGTCGGCGGATATATAGAACCTGACGAAAAACCGCTTGAAGCGGCGAAACGGGAGTTACGGGAAGAAACCGGTTACGAAGCTTCAGAATGGACCTCGCTGGGCGTGTATCCTGTGGATATGAACAGAGGCGCTGGATCAGCGCATCTGTTTTTCGCTCGTGGCGCCCGGTATGCAGGCACGCCGGTCAAAGGAGACCTGGAAGAACAGGAACTGCTTCATTTCAGGCGTCCGGAACTTTACGCTGCCATGAAAGCCGGAGAATTCAAGGGATTGGGCTGGACAACCCTGATCGCGCTGGCGTTGCACCATATGGCGGATCGTTGACCTCAGGTGTTTTCATCCCGGTCCGGGCAGTAAGGTTTTCATATCTTCACATAGTTTGTGCCAGGCCGCCGGCCGGACTGCCTGCGATGATCTTCTCTGATTTGTATCCTCCGTTTATACGCATAATTAACACCGACGGAAGGATATCATCTTATGAACATCCCCATCACCATGTGTCATGGCACAAGTGAAGGCGATTTTAAGCCCACGCCGATGCCGTTGGACGCCGAACGGTTTGACCGGTATTTCGCGATGGCCCATGAACTCTGGTTCGAATCCATCACTTACGAGAATCTTGCTGCCTGGCGGCAGAGCGAAACCGAGCTTCCGAAAAAACCGATCATGTTCGATTTCAAGGTTTAATTTACACATTCAACGCATTTCGAGCCTATCTCGAAGGCGCGTGGAGTGATTGATGAGTTTTGCAGAATCAGGTTGTAATATATGTCTTGTGCTTTGTATTTTGTGGAGACCGTCCAGACGGCAACCACAAACGAGCCTTATAAAAGGACCTTCCTTGATTCAACGATGGTTTTTCTATCTTTCTGCCTGCCTGAGTATGTCCTGTGCGGGTGCCCCGCCGCTAGCGGTCACGTCTGCGCCAGAAGATACGCCATGGTCCGAAGCACTGATGGACACCTTGCCGATATCCAATCAACCACCTTCCCTGGATCACTTACAGGATAATCGCCCGGTTGTCATTCCGCCTGAACGGTCTGAGGCCGCTATCCGCGAAGGGGTCCGGATCAATTTTCATGTGATCGGTCCCTGTTTTGCTTTTGTTAAGGATAACCCTGACCTGCAGGGCGTGGTCAAACTGGATCTCACCATCACGCCTGGCGGGCGGGTCCGCCGGACCGGAGTGATAAACAATACAACAGGCAACAGAGGCCTTGGCAGATGTCTGGCCTCCGCTGCTACACTATGGATGTTTAAACCGGTCAAAGAGGAAGAGGACAGAATTGTAACCGTTACCCTCCCGTTCAGGCTCCGTTAGTTTTAAAGGAACAGCTTGATCTATTCGTTTCAAAATGTAGGTTGTACGTAGCGTACGGCTACCTGTCACAAACCATCCGCATCAGACCAGCCGTTCATCCTTATTTCGCCTTTGCCTATGTATTTTGTATCGTTTTTCATCGCTGCCATCCTGACCTTATTTTCTCTCATACCGGCGTATGCTGCTGATAGTACCTCCGTACAATTTACGCATCTTCTTCTTCGATATGATGATGCGGCGGAAAAATCCCTGGGTACGAACAGGGCGCCGGGCGCGGCCATTGCCATTGTCCGAGATGGTCGGGTCGTCTATATCCAGTGTCACGGTGTTCGGAATGTCGGCGACCCGGACGTGATAGATCAGCATACGGTCTTTCGTATCGCCTCGTTGTCAAAAGGGTTTGCGTCTGTCCTGGCTGGTTTGCTGGTTGATGAAAAAAAAATGAAATGGGATGATCCGGTGGTGCAATATGTGCCTTCTCTGGTGTTGAACGACTCTATTGCTACAGAACAACTTACCATTCGCCATATTCTGAGCCATACCTCAGGATTACCGCCTTACGCGTACGATGATCGACTGGAAGCCGGTATGCCTTTGGATTTTCTTATCCGGTCACTACGGGATGTACCTATGTCATGCCAGGTAGGCAATTGTTACAGTTATCAGAATGTCGTGTACAGCCTCATCGGCGATGTCATTCAGGCGTCCTCCGGGGTATCGTACAACAGTCTGCTTCAGGAACGTATTTTTAAACCGTTGGGGATGCGTACCGCCTCTGTGAGTGGTACGGCGCTGATGGCCAATGATAACAGAGCATCCCCTCACGTGCGTCGTAGATGGGGATGGACGCCGACACGAATTAAAATGGAATATTACAATGCGCTGCCTGCCGCCGGTATCAATGCCAGCATTACCGATATGGCTCAATGGCTGGGTGCCGTACTGGGCGGCATGCCGGATGTCATACCACCTCGTGTTATAGCGAAAGTCAGTGAGCCGCAGATCCAAACGCGGCGTGAGCGATGGCGGTACGCCTGGTGGCGGCGTATCCGCAAAGCCCATTACGGCATGGGATGGCGCATATTTAAGTACAGCGATGAAACCCTTGTATTCCACAGCGGCGGTTTACGGGGCTTCCGCTCTCAAATCGCCTTTCTGCCCGAGCATGGCGTCGGGATCGTGATCCTGATCAACGCCCAGAAGGATTATGGTCTGGTTCCTCTTTTCCTGGATATGTACCTGAAGCAATTTCGATAGGCGATTACTGGTTTACTTGTACAATCTATCTGCCGGGTCCGAAAATCACAGCTCATCAATGTATGTAGTAACCTATCTACATCTCATCTTGACACGAGGATTCAATTTCACTATACTGCCGAATGAATGTAGTCGCTTATATCTCAATAATGCAAATGCTTAAGACTTCAGGTATCTACGTCTAGTAGAAAGAGTTATCTCGGTTCTTTAAATTGTACAGGAGGATGTCATGCGGTGGTTAATCTGTATAATCCCTTTATTTGTATTTCTGGCTTGTGATAATCCACTCGGACCGCAGCCGATTAGCGGGACGTTTGATGGAAAAAATGGGGGGGTGTTTATACCAGGTGATCCTGTGATCACTGGTAGCGTAAGAGCATCGAATATCAGTGTTTCTTTTTCGTCGGGTGGAACATTATCTGTGAGTGCGATATTTCAGAACGTCAGCCGTACCATAACTTTCCCTTTAAATATGAACATTAATATTTTCCCCGATGATTCACGTACGTCCGGCACCGAGCTTGCAAGTATTTCAAATATAGACTTTGACCTGGCTCCCTTAGAGAATGAATTTGTACACTATAATCGTCAGACCCCCCTGACTTCAGCTCCCACAGAATTTTATTGGACCTTTTCCTGGGGCGAAAGATAGCCAGCCATCTAAATTCCTGGGACACTTGTCGCGACCGGTAGTTATGAACAGACTTCATGTTGTAGCCTGACACTGACGGTAGTATGAAAGGAAGTCCGTACGTGGTCAAAATCACATTTATGGGTGCAGGTAGCAGCGTATTCGCCAAGAACATACTTGGAGACTGCATGCGGACTGAGGCACTCAAGGATGCCGGGATTGCCCTGTACGATGTGAATGAAGGGCGTCTTCAAGAGTCAAAGATGATGCTGGACAATCTGAACAGCAACATCAACGACGGCAGAGCGACCATCACGGCTCATTTGGGCATTGACCAGCGTAAAAAGGCACTCAAGGGTGCCAAATATGTGGTAAACGCCATTCAGGTCGGTGGCTATGAGCCTGCTACGGTGATCGATTTTGAAGTGCCCAGGAAATACGGACTGCGCCAGACCATCGCCGATACGCTCGGTATCGGCGGCATTTTTCGGACGCTTCGTACGGCCCCTGTCGTCCTCGATTTTGCACACGATATGGAACAGGTCTGTCCCGATGCCTGGTTTTTGAACTATACGAACCCCATGTGCACCATCACCGGCGCCATACTTCACGGTTCCGATATCCGTGCCGTTGGCCTGTGCCATTCGGTGCAGGTCTGTGCCGATCATCTGCTTCGAAATCTGGATATGGCAAAAGAAGTTGAAGATCTTCAGTGGAAGATTGCAGGCATCAACCATCAGGCGTGGTTACTGGAAATAACCGATGGCGGCAAGGATTTGTACCCCGAGATTAAAAAACGGGCAGCAGTGAAAAACGAAGCGGCACGGCGGCCGGATGGAGAAAAGCATGGCGACATGGTTCGGCAGGAGATGATGAAACATTTTGGGTATTACATCACCGAATCCTCCGAACATTCAGCAGAATATATGCCCTACTGGATTAAAAGCCAGTATCCTGAATTGATTGAAGAATTCAACATTCCTCTCGACGAATATCCTCGCCGGTGTATTAATCAGATCGAACGATGGAAACAGCAAAGTCAGGACCTGATACACAATAAATCGTTGACGCATAATAGAACGCATGAGTACGGCTCCTACATTATGGAAGCCATAGAGACAAACGTCCCTTTTCGTATCGGCGGCAATGTACGCAACGACGGTCTGATCACTAATCTGCCTTCCAAAGCAGTGGTCGAACTGGCGTGTCTGGTAGACCGTAACGGCGTCCAGGGTACGTACGTGGGCGATCTGCCGGAACAGTGCGCTGCACTCAACAGGACGAACATCAACGTCCACCTGCTGTCATTGGAGGCGGTTTTCAAACGCAGTCGTGATGCGGTCTACCATGCGGCCATGCTCGATCCGCATACCGCCTCAGAACTGCCCCTGGACCAAATCCGCGCTCTGTGTGATGACCTGATCGAAACGCACGGAATGGATACCTATTTTGAATGATTACCAGCGTCGATTACGCCTGTGTAGCGACGCCATATATTGCATCGCTACATCTTGCCGATACACACCATGACGTCCCCTTTCCATCCGCTTCCCGACCTCAGACGTTTCGATCCATTATCCCGCTTTGTCTGCTACGATGTTTTTGACCAGGATCTTCTACTGAACATCGCTCGAAAAACATTTGCTACCGCCTGATAAATCCATGTACCTCCACCTCTTTCGTTTTGTCCTTCCCCTCGTCATCACCGAACTCGTCTATGAATTCGGGCTTCAGGTTCTGAACGGCGGCATCGTCCGTATGCCTCAGGCCACCGCAACGCTGGCGGCCTACGGATTGGCCTGGGGGATTACTTCGCTTCTCGCCAGCACGGTATCACAGACCCGTCAAATGTCTATGGTACTCGTGAAAAATCGAGCGGCCTACCAGACGACGCTTCAATGCGTCATCGGATTTGGCGGCATCCATGCTCTATTGCTGACCAGTCTCGCTTTTACGCCGGTCGGTGCCTGGATTGTGGATGATCTGCATGGGATTGATCAGGCGCTGGGCGACGTTGTTCGGGAGGCATTGAGTTATCTCCTGCCGATTCCACTTATCGTGGGGGTGACACGTTTTTACTCAGGGCTGTTGTTGCGTGTGCGACGTACGGATGTGATTAGCTATGCAATGATGGCCGGCATCAGCACGAGTATCCTATCGGTCTTCTTGCTGTTATCAAGCGATATGATACAATCCAAACCGATTTTGCTGCCTCTTTTCGCTACCTATGCCGGCGCCCTGACAGAATGCAGTGTAGTTTTTTTCGGTTACCGGCGCTTCGTCCGACAAACCCTGAGTGATTCTGATGAATCGAATGCATCTTCAGAACGGCCTCTCCTTACCCGGTCCTATGTGCTTCGCTTTTACTGGCCGCTCGCCGCAACTATCGGTATTCAGGGCGCCAGTCGACCCATCATCAACCTGTTTGTCGCCCGTGGTATGGACGGCACCGAGTCGCTGGCCATCTTGACCATTGTATATGCCCTTGCCCATCTGCCCTATGGATGGTTGAATGAATTGAAGAACCTGCCGGCGGCCTTTCAACATCAAGACCCTACGGCCCATGCTATCCGCCGTTTTTCAGCCATGTGCGGCTTGCTGTCTTTCACAACCATGATAGTGATGTTCTGGACGCCGGCGCGCACCTATCTGCTTGAGACCCTGATTGGTGTTGATCATGAATTTGCCGTCCTCTGTCATACGCCGCTGGTCATTTTTTCTTTCTTTCCCCTGGCCGTGATGATTCGCGCCTATCTTCACGGCCTTGCATTACGGGATCATCGTACCGGCGCCATGGCGCCAAGCGGACCGGCACGGATCATTGCGATTACAATAATGTTGAATGTCCTGACCTTATTTGATATCCACGGCGCTGCGCGCGGGGTGGCCGCTCTGTTAAGCGGCTTTGTGATTGAAACCAGTGTCGTATGGTGGGGGATCACACGAAGAAAATCTGCTAAATACGATCACTAAATGCGCCCTATTATATTTCGTTTGACATGGCTTATCAATTCTCTTAATGTGTGTTGATCGGTCATCATTTAGTACCTTGAAAACTATTTGAAAAGACGCCCAAAGCAGATGCATCAACGAAACATTTAATCACTGTTCCTTATCCTCTAATCTTGCAAGGATTTCGACCGATGAGCCTATTTACCCATCCAGGGTCAATACTGGGTGATCGCCGGTCATGGGCTATATTCTTAACCTGCTGGCTGATTTATCTTTTTCATATCGGACCCGTACCGGGTGTTAATGAGAATCGCTATCTTGACTTAACCCTTTCTATTGTTGAAGATGGCACCTTCACTATTGATCGGTTTCACTACAATACCGTCGATAAATCCTGTCGTGATGGACACTACCACGCCGGGGCGGCGCCCGGACCGGCATTCCTCGGCATCCCCCCCTATCTGGCGCTGAAAGCTTTGCTAACTATACGTCCCCTTTCTCTATTCGGTCAATATGATGTCGCCGGTTATATTCGCCGTGAAGTAGGCATGAAAAACGCCCCTGATGATTTTGTTACTCAGTATCCGTTCTCCGATTTTATCCTGGCGCATATAGTTATCGCTTCCTTTGTTTCGAGCCTGTCTGCTGCCGGCGTGGTCGTTTTCCTCTATCAGATGCTCGGCTGGTTTCCTATGTCATCCTCTTATAGATTGTTAATTACAGGCATTTATGCCTTCGGTACGATCACGTCTTTTACGCTACCCGGTTGTATGCACATATGCCGGCACTGTTTTTCTGTTTTGGGGGCTTTTTTCTATTGTGGTCGATTCGAGACAAACACCTATCCACCCATTGGGCTATCCCGGCCGGTCTTATGCTCGGACTATCCATATTGATGGAATATACCACGACCCCGCTGGTCATCATTACCGGCTTATATGGATTATTTACGCTAAAGGGTCGTGCTGTTGGGGGGGTATCTCGTAGGCGGTTTGATCCCCGGTATATTACTATGCTTTTATCATTATCTCTGTTTCGGTAGCCCTTTTACCACGGCTTATAGTTTTCCTATGAGTCCGGAGAACCCCGGACCACATGTCGATCTGACAAACGTTGGCATAGGTGGCTTCGGCCTGCCGGGTATAACTGCGCTATGGGGTTTGTCATTCAGCGCCTTCCGGGGGATTTTTGTATATACCCCAGCGTTGATCCTGGCGGTGTATGGCCTCATCTCTCAAAAAAATCGCACCTCACCATATCATCTTGAATGGAGTATCATTGCAGCGTGATGTGTGTTTCAATTTCTATTCAACAGTGCTATGCTCAACTTCTGGTCCGCCGGATATGTATGGGGACCACGTTATCTCATCCCTCTTTTACCGTTTTTGATGCTTGCGCTGGGTACGGTGGCTCATCGTATACCCTTCTGGTTATTAGGCATTACCGGAAGTGTATCCATACTCATTAATTGGACAGGTACACAATATATCGTCCCCCAGAATGCTTTCGGCGCGATACCTATGTTTTTTCTTGGGGGGCCATCTACACAGATGTATCAGTTCCTGCAATCCTATTTTACCAGATATACCCGGTGGAAAATCGAAATATCGCCTCTGGGCGGATGGATAATCATAAGAGCCATTATATGGGGTGTCTGGTATTTCATTGATCGCAGGCAGCCAACAGGCGATGCGCTCTCTTCAAAGTTAGAAGTCTCATAAGGAGGTTATTATGCGCCGCATCGCTATGTATATTTTGGCAATAGGTTCACTGCTGCTGGTTCAGGATATTCATTCCCAATACAACCGACTTATCAATTCAGTCGGCAAACCATTACCCCCGGATGCAGCCCCGCCGGCGCAACAGGTGCTTCGGCACATGACCCCCGAACCCCTCAGTCTGGACTCCAGCATTTTCCCGTACGATACCCGAGGCACGATCCTGCCGTTTGAACCCTTGCTCACTAGGGACGAGAACATGCAGCCGGTGGCCGGGGCTGCCGAACGGTGGGAAACCAATGCGGACGCTACAAGGTGGACGTTCCACCTGCGCCCCGGCGCGCGATGGAGTGATGGACGACCGGTGACCGCGCACGATTTCGTCTATTCATACCGTCGCATGGTCGATCCAGCTTCAGCCAACATATATGCCTTTTTCTATTATGACATCAAACAGGCTAAAGCCATCAATCATGGCGAACTGAAAGAGGTCACACAACTCGGCATCACCGCATTGGACGATTTGACGCTCGTGATCGAGACAGAACATCCGACGCCGTATCTGCCCCATGTGGTTTCCTTCGGTGACGCGTTCCCGGTACCGCAGTGGATGGTGGAAAAGTACGGCCGAAAATGGACGGAAGGAGAATATCTCGTCACCAATTCCGGGTTTAAGATATTGGAATGGATACGTGGCAGTCAAATGACGTTCGTCCCCGATCCGAGCTACAACGGACCGAATAAACCCTACCTTGAGAAAGTCATACACCCCTTTCGCAACCGTTCCGCCCAAACCGTGATGGCCTATGAGAATGATGAAGTCGATATCGAAAGTGTGGATTTAAATGAATTGGAACGTATACAGCGTGATCCGAAGCTCGGCAAGGAACTGGTCAGAATGGGTGACCCTGCGACCTGGTACCTGTTCTTTCGCACCCAAAAACCACCGTTTAACGACAACCGGGTGAGAGAAGCCTTTGCCCGAGCGATCAACAGGGAAGCGATCTGCCGGGTGCTTTTGCGTGGCGCAGCAGTTCCGGCCTATTCCATGCTACCCCCGGGCTTCGAAGATTATGATGGATCGAAGTATAAGGCATGGCAGGGATTCGATCCACAACGTGCCAAACAACTCATGCGGGAAGCCGGCTATCCGAATGGTCGTGGCTTTCCGAGACAGGAAATCTGGCTCCGCGCCCCTGGCCCGGTCTATCGTAACGTGGCTATTGCGATTCAGGGGATGATCAAAGAACATCTGGGGATAGACCTGAGCATCCGTGCCGCAGATGACAGCGCGTATATGAGCGCCTTGTTCGACTGGCAGATGAATATCGGCCTTCTCAATTTCGGCGCGGATTTCATGGACCCGCGTAATATGCTGGATATGACCTGGCGGTCACAGCCTCGCGGAGCAGGAAGGCAGGACTGGCAAAACGCACAATTTGATGCCCTTGTTCAGCAGGCGATTTCAACCGTTGATGCCAATCGCCGATCCATGCTCTATCGGCAGGCGGAGCAGATCCTCGTATCCGACTATGGTGCAGCATTCATCTATCATCCTATAGGTTTACAACTGCGTAAACCCTGGATCAAAGGCTATAAACAACTACCGGACGGCACCGTTGGTCGTAAGTTTGATTTTACTAAGGTATATATTGCTGAACATTGACAATCATTGACTGATTTGTTGACTGGCTGATTTGTTGATTGAAAAACCAATGACTCCATGCCCGACTTTGCCCATTAGTCGTAAATCAACAAATTCCACTATGCCCTCTTTCTGTGCTTTCACATTAACCGTCACATCCCCCCTCCCCGATCATCTCAGCCATATTCTCAATTCAGTAAGGTCATCCGCATGGTCTGGCTGAATCCGGAGCCGGTGTTCAGCCGGTACAGATAGATGCCGCTGGCAACCGGGTGTCCGTGGGCAGTACGGGCATCCCGGGTGATCGTATAGCGGCCGTAGGATGTACCTTGACGACCAGACGGATGATTTCCTGTCCGATCACATTATAGAATATCCGCGTGATGTGGGTTCGCTGCGGCACCTCGTAAGAAATGGTTGTACTCGGATTAAACGGGTTCGGGCGATTCGGCTGTAGTGAAAACGCGATAGGCGCCGGCCTGATCACCACCGAACCGGACGGCGCCGTCTTTTAACGTGGCGTTCATATTGAGATGGCTATGGTCCAATGCCGGCCCGATACCGAACAGTAAACCTGTCAGGAGCGCAATAGCGCCGGTGAAACAGAGGACGGTCGTGTCAATCTCTATCTGGACAAACCCGGGCATGTTAAACGGCATGAAGGCCAGGATCGTATCAAGCCCCCATACGGCGATCAACAAGGCCCCGATGCCTCCGGCCAGGGCAAGCATAACACTTTCCGTCAAAAATTGCCGGACCAACTGGCCTTGACGCGCGCCCATGGACAGCCGGATAGCTATTTCCCGGCGGCGATAGGCGGATTTGGACCCCTACAATGTCATACTGACGTAGCACCGGTTTGATGGTGTCGTGCATCATCATAGGCACCCACATGTCAGCCCTGCCGGTGAAGCCTCGTAACCCCTCGGGCATGATGCCGATAACGGTAAAGGGCGCCTCATCAATACGAATGTATCGACCAATTAGTGTAGGATCTTCTCCGAATCGATTCTGCCAGAAGCGGTGACTGACCACGACCACCGGATGGGTATCCCGCGTCTGATTTTCTTCAGATAGGAACACCCGTCCCTGCGCAGCCCCGATGCCCAGAACCTGGAAATATTCAGCGAAAATCGCCGTATTGACCCCGATATCGAGCGCAAGCGTTAACACTGCGATGATAGAAAAGCTGGGTCTCTTCAGTAAAATACGTAGGGCAAAACGAATATCATTGAGCATGGGAACCTCCGGGAATCAGCAAAAGAAAAGACGAGAGATAGGTTACGCACATAACTTGCCATTCAATTATGTATCCCATTACTAAATGTATATGAATAATTTGTGATAATATGGCGAAATGAAATAGAGCGTAGTCTGTTCGATATTGGGAAGGGAATGTATCAATATCGAACAGGGGAGGTTTAATTGATCTCGGGCGGGATGTTATCGTCTGAAGATATTATTCAGGACGAACCACACATTTTCTTTGCGTTCGCGTAGGCGGCGATAGAAATACGGCATCCACTCCGTCCCGAATGGGACGTAGACACGTACACGGTAGCCCTGTTTACTCAGTTCCTGCTGGCGAAGGGGACGTAGCCCGAACAGCATCTGGAATTCAAATTGGTCTTTGGAGATGCCGTTGGTCTCTGCGTATTCCTTTATGGTTTCAACCAGAAAGTCGTCATGCGTAGCAAAGGCGGGATAATGGCCGTTGGTCAACAATGTTTCCGCCATGGCTAAGAAGGCCTGTTGGATATTGGGCATTTCGTGTAAGGCCAGTTCCTCTGATTCTTTATAGGAGCCTTTGCAAAGCCGCACACGGATCTGGTTTTCGTTGAGGACGAATATATCGTGCGGGCTGCGGTGTAACATGGCTTGAATGACGACACCGACGTTCTGATACCGTTCATAGAGGGAGTAAAACATATCGAGCGTTCGCTGGAGATAATCCGATCCTTCCATATCGAAACGGACAAAATTATGGTACTGCTCTGCGTGTTCCAGGATCTGATGCAGGTTTTCCAGACAGAATACGTCATCGATCTCCTGCCCGAGATGGCTGAGCTTAATAGAAATATTGGCGCGGAGTTTCCCTTCACAAACCCGATCCAGCAGAATGAGATATTGCTGAACGGCCTCTTCCACACGTGTACGATCTTTACCGCGTTCACCGAGCAGGTTCAACGTGACGTCTAAACCTCTGGCGTTCAATTCCCGAACCACATTTAGCGCAGCGTCCAGAGATTCTCCGGCTACAAACCGTTTGGCAAGAAAAAAGAACCGGCTCATCTACACCTCCAGCGGTTCACAACAACTGGGCAGTCAAAATGATTCTACTATATGGAACGAATATCTCCGTTTTAAAGTTTCATAGTCCCCGGACGTCACGGATCAGGCGGTCTCCGGTTCGGTCCTGAGTGCCTGTTCGATCTGATCTGCCATCGTTTCTACGGTGGTCATGTCGGTCTGATCTGCGATGTCATCATATCCGGCTGTACGAATCATTTCGTCTACATGGGCACGGACCTGATCTACGGCCCATCGAATGTTATCGGCCCCTTGTTCCAGGCGATGCACCTGATTCTTCCCTGTAGGATCATAGTGGTAATGCGGCGCTTCATGAAAGCAATCAAAGCGGAGAATCTGAACGCGCTCGCCGTCCACATCGCCGAATACCAGCAGCGCCGGTCCGCCGTCTTTGCCTAAGGTACGATTTTCTATCTGGAAAGTCAGACCGCCGGCCTCAATAGTGTGCATGGTCGTCTCCTTTGAATAGGTATTTAAAGTCTTAGTACAGAGTGCAAAGTATAGCGTGCAGCGTATAAGGGCAATGTAAAATAGGAGATGGACAAGGACATGTTTTGCCCACTTGAACCACTTGCTATTTCACCTGTCTCCGCCACATCAGTCCCAGCGTACCGACGGTCATGGTGATCCCCACTGCCAGATAGGGCGTCAACGGGTCATACTCGTCCAGACTCAACCCGATCATCGGTGAGACAAGGGCGAAACTCAAACTGCCCGCCAGGCTGATGATCGATATGACGGTAGCGCGATAGGCATCCTCGACCTGACGGTTTACGTAGGCATTGAGCGTCGGTTTGTATATGCCGCGTACGATCTGTTGCAGACCTATGATCGTAATGGACCAGACGCTTACAATCAATGCGGGTAACAGATAGGACACAGCCAGAAGCAGGCCGAGGACCAGAAGAACGAGCCGTTCCCGAGTATAGCGATGGGCGAGATAACGTGCTGATAAGGCTGCGATCACGTTATAGAAAAAGAAAATGACACCGAACCAGACAATATCTATTTCCACCAGCGAAAAATAGGGTTCATACAGCCATATGGCCGTTCGAAATCCGACTCCTATCAACATGGCCGGAAGAACCGCCCAGAAAAGACCAGGTGACAGGCGGGCCAGAGATAGGCTGGATGTCAGATGTTTGTGATACGCGGGTTCGCTTTTTTGCCCGATCCGGTTCGGTGAAGCGCAGTGCTATACTGGCGGCAATCAGAACGCTGAACAGGCTGCGCCAGTACGGCCATAATGGATTCAGTGTGTAGAGCAGGCTGCTGACGATTGATCCGACACCCTGGCCCATGAAAATATAAAATGAGGTTCGGCCCTCAACCTGCGCATAAGCGTTCTGCCGATTCAGTTTCTTCATGCTCTCGTATAAGAGCGCAGAATCCCCGCCGCTACTGAAGGCCAGCCCCAACCCGAACAATATCTCTGCCAGAGCGAAGATGTAAAAGGAAGAAAACAGAATAAACAGGAGCAGGGACACCCCGTTACAGAGGCCGGATAAACACAGCGAATGCTTCCTGGAGATCATATCCGCCACGGCGCCGGTCGGCATCTCAAAGACCACAATGGCAATAGAAAATATAGACTGCAAAGCCATGATCTGCGTATAACTCAGCCCTTTGGAAAGCAAAAAGGGTACGATGATCGGACCAATGATCAACAAGCCCCAGAAGAAACGGTAGGCGGTGTACCGGCGGATATTTCGTTCCATACGGATATCGATATTAAGATCAGTCATAACTACCGAATTTATCTTTCATAGACGACAGGGCGACATCCAACACCCACCATCCGCCTGGCAGTAAGTGATCATAGGGTTTGTTCAGAGACGTTTGCGCCGCGTCTTTTTCATAGACATGTCCGAAGGTCCGATCCGGAATGAACATGAATCCGTATTGCCTCGGCAGGTTCATTTCCTCTATCGTCTGTTCGTACAACGCCGGCTCGATTTTTTTGGTGTCACACTTCTTTTGACATGCGGTGATCATATGAGGAGACGTATCCAGACCGTCAATGTCTGCGCCAGCTTCTATAAAAGGAATGAGGAAAAACCCTGTACCGCACATGGGTTCAAGTACTGGCTCCGGCTTACCGGCCTGCCGCCAGCGATCTAAGTAGAAATCCAGTAGGTCAAACCGTTCTTCATTATTATCGTAGCGTGCCGAGTAGATTTCTCCGTAAAACGAGCTGGTCATCAGGCCCCCTTGTTTTAATAAACAACTTGCCTTTGTCTGCAATCCATTTCAGATTATAAAAAACTGTAGTATATACCCAGCATCGGATGCATAGTGCATCCGATATATGCGCCTCGCAACAAGCTACAGGGTTGGCCTTTGAATGAATACCAAACTCGTTCTTGCCACAAGCATCCTCTGTCTTGCCCTGCTCTTTATCCTCTATCCGCAGCGGCAGGTTGATCCATTTTATGATACCGAACAGGTCGTGGAGATCATATACATGGGCCCCGGCGGCCCGATTAAGGGCGCGATGGATGATGCGGTCAAGGAATTTGAACGGCTGAGCCATGAAGCGCATGAACAGGATTCAAGCAAGCCCATTTACCAGGTGATCTCGGGTCAGACAGCCGCACGTAATCAGGTAGCCGATCCCACCCGATTTCTGGTCAGTGTCGCGGGTGGGGTGCCGCCCGATGTGATCTATTTCGACCGATATGCCGTGGCGGAGTGGGCGGCCCGCGGCGCGTTCATGCCGCTTGATCCGTTCATCGACCGGGACATCGCCGCCGGGCGCGATACCCCCCGCCTCGAACGGTTCTACAAATCCTGCCTCGACGAAGCCGTATATAAAGGGCAGGTGTACGCCATTCCCAATTCAGTCGATGACCGGGCGTTGTTTTACAATAAGGATCTGCTCAAACGTGCCGGCCTGGTGGACGAGAACGGCGAGGCGCAGCCGCCGCGTGACTGGGATGAACTGAAAGAATATGCGGTCAAACTCTCGGAACGGGATGCCGACGGCAAGCTCAAAACGGTCGGCTACATCCCTCAGTTCGGCAACGTGTTTCTGTACATCTACGGATGGATGAACGGCGCCCGATACCTGAGCGACGACGGTACGCGGAACCTTATCAACACGCCGGAAGTGGTAGAAGCGCTCGAATATATGGTCTCCATATACGATACCGTAGGAGGCTTCGAAGAGGTGAACGCCTTTCAGTCCGGCTTTCAGGGTAATGAACTGGACCCGTTCATCCAGGGGAAGGTCGCCATGGAGATCCACGGGGCCTGGCGTATGCCCTTTCTGGCCAACTACGGACGGGACCTCAACCTGGGCATCGCGCCACCGCCGCTGCCGAAAAAAGAGCTGGCGAAAGGGCGCGTCACCGCCACCATGAACGGCGGCTGGTCCTATGCCATCCCTTCTTCGGCGCGAAACAAAGAAGCTGCCTGGGATTTTATCCGGTTTATGACCAGCGACCGGGCCTTCGATATCTGGATCGAAAGTGAACGCGAGATCGCCGAAGCGCAGGGCCACCTCTATATTCCTCGTCAGCTTCCTATCATCGAACTGAACGAAAAAAACTTCAACAAATATGTATTCAATAATCCGGCCGTCCCGGATCACTTCAAAGAAGGCTCCCGTATCCTGATGGATCTGCTGCCGGATGCCTATTATCGTCCGGTCACGCCGGTGGGGCAGGTCATGTGGAACGAACTACTGAGCGCTTCTGAAACCGCTTTTTACCATAATTTGACCCCTCAGCAGGCACTGGATCAGGGCGCAGCCAATATACAGCGGGAGCTGGATCGATTTCTGAATCCAGTGCAGGGCGATCCCATTAACTGGACCTGGTTTTATGTGGGCTATGGGTTTCTTCTTCTGGCCTTCGGCGTCATGGTCTATTTATGGGACACCAGGCTCAGTCTGCAGGACCGGGTGGCCCGTATTTTCAGACGTGAGACCGGCCGTGGCCGCACCGTGCCTGGAAGCCAGGGCGGGTATATGCGGCATCAGTGGCGAGAAGGTTGGATGGCCGCAAGTCCGTGGTTGATTGGATTCATTATCTTCGGCGGTGGGCCCATGCTGTTTTCCATCGTCATGAGTTTTACCCGGTACGACGTACTCAATCCGCCTCTGTTCATCGGTCTCTTCAACTACGTCTGGATGTTTTCGCAGGATCATCTGTTTATGACCGCCCTGTGGAATACGGTGTTCATGGTGATCGCCGTCCCGATGGGCCTGGTCGTCGGTCTGGGCATCGCGCTCTTGCTCAATATGGAGATCCGGGGCGTGGCCATCTGGCGTACGTTTTTCTACCTGCCGGCCATCGTGCCCATGGTCGTGGTCAGCATCGTATGGATCTGGGTATTCAACCCTCAAGGCGGCATATTGAACCGGGTGATCGCTTTCTTTTTTTCGGAAGCACCTAACTGGTTGCAGGACGCCACCTGGAGTAAACCGGCACTCATGATCATGGGCTTATGGGGCGCGGGCAGCGGTATGATCATCTGGCTGGCCGGTCTGAAAGGCATCAGCAAAGAGCTCTACGAAGCCGCCGATCTGGACGGTTGCAGCGTCTGGCAGAAATTCAGATATATTACGATACCGCAGCTTACGCCCTACATCTTTTTCAATCTGGTTATGGGGCTGATCGGTACGTTCCAGATCTTCGGTCAGGCATTCATCATGACCCAGGGTGGCCCGGCCAACTCGACACTTTTTTTCGTCTACCACCTGTTCAACCACGCCTTTCGCTACGGCAATATGGGCTATGCATCTGCTATGGCCTGGGTACTGTTTGTGATCGTCCTTGCCCTGACTGCCTGGCAGCTCAAGTTGTCCAAGCGATGGGTGTATTATGAAGCGGACTAAGGGATGATTGGTGATTAGTGAACCGTGCTCCGCGGTTCGGGGTTGACGTATGGTTTTTGTCTTTTCAATCACCAAATCACCAAGTCACCAAATCACCACTTCTTTGGGGTGAGCTATCTGTGGACATCCTTATGACAGTAAAGCCTCTTTTTCACAGACTATTCGTCTACGCCCTGCTGATTATAGGTACAGTCATCTTTTCTGTCCCCTTCGTCTGGATGGCGACGACGAGCGTCAAGATGGATCGGGAGCTGTTTGTTGAAGAATTCAATCTGCTGCCGATCTCGCCGGAGCCAAGGCCATATAGTCCTTTCGTAGATACCCAATACTATGAACATCTGGAAGGGCCTTTTCAGTCGGTCTTAATACCGGCCTTTACCGGTCTGGCGCGGGATACAGGGTTCAAGATGCCCACCGGTATCGATACCGTAACCGCCTACTATCATTTAGGACGCGGACTGTATGACCGTATGTGGCGCAGCCTGCCGAGCGCCGTTTGGGATCTGGCGCCGGCGCAAATTATCACGAGAGCCCGGCGAGAGGTCGATCGTAACGAGGTGAATCGGATTTTCAACAATGTGGCTCGACAGTTTAGTTTCAGCCAGATTCGTGTGCGCAGCACCGATCTGGTCGTGCAGGAACTCGGCGCCGATACGCCGGTCGCACAACGCCTGGACAATGAAACGCCGGATGTCGTCACCCTGCGGCCGATTGAAGAGGCCTATCAGACGTACACTTTGCTCAATTATGACTTTTCAAACGGGGATCGTATCGTGCTCAGCAAGGTGTTCGATCTGGACTTTGACGCCGCTGATTTACAACGTATCCAGCTTCATCTTCGGCCCGACGACAGTTGGCATGAATTGTGGCTGACGGTGGAGAGAAATGGCGTGCGCTACAGTGCAGAACGGGCGCTATCCTTAGGGAACTTTACCTGGATGACCGCCACCTGGCAGACGCCCGGCCCGGATGATGTGTCCAACAAAATCAAGACCTGGACTCTGTTGCACGAAGCGGCGCACTCCCCTGATTTCATCAGCGATCCCCGCCGGGTTAAATTGACATTTGAAATCAGGCGTAACGGTATTTTTGGGGCCTGGTGGAGCAAACTGCGGTTCAATTATCACCGCGTGCTGGATCATATCCCGTTATGGGATTATACGAAGACCAGCCTGTTTCTGGTGGTAGTCAGCATTGGTTTGACCCTGGTCTCCTGTTCGCTGGTCGCCTACGCCTTTGCGCGATTACAATGGCCGGGCCGGGAGGTTTGCTTTGTGTTGATGCTGGCTACTATGATGATCCCGCCGCAGGTCACCATGATTCCGCATTTTCTAATCTGGAAATCCATGGGCGCATACGATACACTGCTCCCGTTGTGGGGCGGTCATGCGTTCGGCAACGCCTTTTTCATCTTTCTCCTGCGGCAATTCATGAAGGGCATCCCGCGAGATCTGGAAGACTCCGCCCGGATCGACGGTTGCGGTTTTCTGCGTATCTACTGGCATATCATCCTCCCGCTGATCAAACCCAGCCTGGCGACCATCGCTATCTTCACCTTCATGGCCACCTGGAACGACTTCATGGGGCCGCTCATTTACATCGCCGATCAGCGGCTGTACCCGCTCGCCTTCGGCCTCTACGCCTTTGCCGTGCAGGTCAACAATAATCCCGCCCTGACCATGGCTGCGGGCTTGATCATGACGCTGCCGGTTATTGTGCTGTTCTTCTTCGCCCAGCGGTATTTTATCCAGGGGGCGACTTTGACGGGGATGAAAGGGTGAGGGGAAATGGTGATTTGGTGATTTGGTGATTGAAAAGGCAAAAAACGCAGACAGTTCAGGTAAGATTGATAATTTGGTGATTATATGCGAGATCAGCCGATGAGTTTTGACTATACCTATTGACAGGTATTGATTTATGAGTTGTCGACAGGTATAATAAATGTACGAGGTTTACATTTCCAAAAGAGTGCTGAAGAGTATTCGACTCTTGCCGATACCTGAACGATGTGGGGATGAGATGCAGCTGCACGCTGACGACGAGATGGTGGATGTATTTGAAACGGCCTGGTATACAAATTTGAAAAAGCAGATTACACCGGGTATGAACCTGAAAATATACCGGGACAATTATGGGCTGACACAGAATCAATTAGGCCAGATGCTCGGCGGATTCTCTTGGCGGCACGTTTCCCATCTTGAACACGATATAGGACCTATACCTTCCGACCTGGCGCAAAAACTGTCTCGTCTTTTTGATGTATCCATCGAGAAGTTCACCCAATAAACACCGGCACGCCTCCCGCCTGTTCATTCTTCCGTTATTACAATAATGGACGTCTGCGGACAGTAACCGCTCTTTGTGGAACCTTGTCCCTGTAATCACGCAGTCGATACGCCGTAGATTTCTGTTGATCTCAGCACCGATATCCCTTAAATAAAACAAGATACTTCCGTTTATCTATCACTGAATCAGGGAAAGGATATCATGGATGTGTGATCTACCGAAGGTGCTTTTGCTCGGCGACTCGATTCGGATGAGTTATCAGCCGCTTGTGGCGCAGCTTTTAGAAGGTCGGGCGACGGTGGTCGGGCCAGCCGATAATTGTCAATACAGCCTCTACACGCTTTCTTCTATGGGGCGGTGGATAGGAGAATTGGGCAAGCCTGATATTGTGCATTGGAACAACGGAATTCATGATGCGGGGCACAATCCCTACCGAAGTCCGGTGCAGATGCCCGTGGAGATGTACCGGGACAATACCGCCTTAATTCTCAAGCAGCTTCGAGCGTTCACTCCACGCGTCATCTGGGCGACCAGCACGCCGGTGCATCCGGATCGCCCTTTTGTAGATACGGGCTGGTCGTGGCGCAACGAGGAGATTGATCAGTATAATACGGCTGCCCGAGTGCTGATGGAGACGAATGAGGTACCGATGAATGATCTGCATACGCTCGTATGGGATAACATAGAGATCTATCTGGCCGAAGATCAGCTCCATTTGTCCGAGACGGGCAAGGTGGCCTGCGCCCAGGCTGTGGTTGATGCGATTTCTGCCCATGGACTTGAGAGGTGAGGAGGTTCCATACCGCTGGATACTCCGTACAATCCGTTCTGGCCGGATGACTATATCCGCGAAGCTGGAGTTAGACCGAACATATGATTCGTTATCCGCTGACTCGAATCCCAGACCTTGCACACTTCCGCACCGTGCCGTGTGAGCGGTGTCGACAGTGCCTGCCCAAGTATCTCCGTCAACCCTGGGATCCTGGTCGAAATCAATCAGAGGTTCGGACTTGGACCACGTGTTCCCGTCTTCGGCGATCCGATGAGTCCAATAGCCCTGGTGACCGAACGTCCGTGAGTACATCAGATGACGACCATCCGGAAGGGGAAACACACGGGGATAGCTGACGGAATGATCAACCGCGGGAGCCGATTTCCAGTCGTCGGTAGAATTGGGCAGTACAGCTGCGATATGCTGGCCGCCTGATCGTCCGTGACAGTCAAACAGAACGTGAAGCCGTTCCGCTGGATCGAACCAGAGGATCGGAGCAAAGTGATGGGCGTTTCGCTCTACATTACCGATCTGCGCGGGCTCGGACCAGGTCCGCTTGTCCACGTCGTAGGTGCGAATGTGCGGATGTCCCAATCCTACACCCTCGGATTCTCGCTGATGGACTACTATAGATAGTACCCTCGTGAAACACCGCCTGAGGGCCCATCCGAACATCATAGAGCATCTTCTTGATGCCGTTTTTCTGCAAACGCTTTCGACATGCATCCTACCAGTTTGTGTATTCCGCCCTTCAGTGATACCGCGGTAGGTTCCCAGATCGATCCGACAGTAGTCCATCAGATTTTCTTCTATCGCCTGCTGGAACCGCCACGCCATGGTAAACCATAATCGTGGCGTATTTTATTTAGAAAAGGCTTGATTTATACATGTGCCGATATGATTATCATGGGTATATCATTGGCAAGTTGTAACGCTTGTAGGATTTAACAAAGTATAAAGCGCAAAGGGTTTATATGACTGAAGTTATACGACAAAGAATACATGATTGGACCACGACGGGTGCCTTATCGCAGACATCCGAAGAGGCGATACATACCTGGTTGACTGAGCCGTACTATGCCGAATTCAAAGCGGATATTCTGGCCCTGATAGAAGCGGAAGACCTGGACGAACTGGAGGACTGCTTCCGTGTTCGTATCGAGTTCGGTACAGGAGGGATTCGTGGCAAGATGGGACCGGGGCCGAACCGGATCAACAATCGCACCATCGGTGAGGCGGCGCAGGGTCTGGCACAGTATATCCTCAAGATCGGAGGAAGTGACGCAGCGCAGCGAGGCGTGGCCATTGCGTACGATACACGTCATCATTCCGACGTCTTTGCCAGGGAAACGGCTTGCGTCCTCGCAGGAAACGGGGTGTCGGTCTATCTTTTCGATAGCTGCCGGGCAACGCCTGCGTTATCCTTTGCTGTCCGTGAGCTTCAGGCTATGGCCGGGGTGGTTGTCAGTGCCAGCCATAACCCGCCGTCGGACAATGGATTCAAAGCGTACTGGTCTGATGGAGGACAGGTCGTTCCGCCGCATGACACGCATATCATTGCGGAAGTTCTTGGTATAAAAGAAATCAAAACATACGAATATGATGTAGCGGTCACTCAGGGACTTATTCAGATTGTCGGAGTTGAAACCGATGCAAAATATCTCGATGTTCTGGCGGACCTTACGCTGGCGGATGCCCGCCATATCCGGGTGGTATATACGCCGCTCCACGGGGTGGGGATGACCTCCGTGGCCGCTGCGCTGGAGCGGCTGGGTTACGGGGATATTCATTATGTAGAGGCACAGACCGTTCAGGACGGCGATTTCCCAACGGTTGACCGTGGTGTTGCGAACCCGGAAGATCCGAAGGCGTTGACCCTGGCTATAGAGATGGCTGCCGAGGTTGGGGCTGACCTGGTGCTGGCCAGTGATCCCGATGCAGACCGTATCGGTTGTGCGTTGCCTCTGCCGGGCCGGGGATGGGAGGCCACGCCGGAAGAACTGGTGATCAACGGCAACCAGATCGGCGTGGCTTTGTGTCACTACATTTTGCAGCAAAAGAAAAAAATGAATCAACTTCCAGAACGCGGATTGGTTTGCAAAACAGTGGTAACTACCAACCTGGCGAGCATTATCGCGCGATCTTACGGTGTGGATACGGTGGATGATTTGCTGGTCGGGTTCAAATATATCGGCGCGACGATCGACCGGATGCCGGACGACATGGTTTTTCTATTCGGCACAGAAGAGAGTCACGGTTATCTGGCCGATGCGCGTGTACGCGACAAAGAGGCGGCGACGGGGGTTCTGCTGGCCGAATGCGCTGCCGTATTGAAGACGCAGGGCCGCACGATTCGGGATGAACTGGATGAGATCTATAGGACCTATGGATATTTCCGAGAAATCCAGAAATCCGTCACCCGAACAGGCTCCGGCGGTTATCGTGAGATTGTGGCGATTATGAAGGGGCTCCGGGGAGCGCCGCCGAAGGTCATCGGTGGCCATCCCGTTATCGAGGCCATCGACCGGCAGACGGGTGAAGCATTAAATCAACGAACGAACAATATCCATTCGGTAGCTGGCGATCGAGGGAATATCCTGATCTTTACATTTTCGCAGACAGGCCATACGCGGGTTACGGTCCGGCCATCCGGCACCGAGCCGAAGATCAAATACTATGTCTCCGCCACCTCGGTGGATCAGCCGGGTCAGACCGGGGATGACCTTCATAGGACAAAACAGGCGATCGACCGGATGGCGGAAGAGATTGTCGACGGGATGCTGAACGTGTCTGAGGAGATATTGGGATAGGATGGATGCCCGGTCGGCATCCAATTTCACAATAAAAAAGGCATATCCAAGTGTTCTGACGGGAATGTCAGAACACCGAATATGCCTTTAACTTGCAGGCCCGTTCTATCCAGCCTGTTTGTTAGCCAATTCACCCATAGGATGAATTACACCCCTTGCCCTTTATAATATAGGTATTTTTCGGGGGTGCTTTAGAAGGAACTATACAGCATAGAGTACGGCCATCAGGCTACGTCGCCGAGGGGGTGGGAAAATAACCGGAGACCAGGCTGATCAGCTCTTGCACCGTAAATGGTTCGTCCAGAAAATCCGTAACACCCTCATTCCTGGTCTGCTGAGTCAGATTATCATCATGAAATCCAGTCATCATGATAATCTTAACCTTGGGCAAAATCGTTCGCATTTGATGAAGAACCACCATCCATATCCGGCTAGCTTATGTCGAGCAACACCAGATCCGGAGAAAATGAGGTCAGTTCAGATAGGCCTATGGCGCCTGTTGTAGTCCACCGCACTTGATACTGAAACCGATTGAGGACAGCTTGTACCATACCTCCAATCGTTTTATCATCGTCTATGATCAGGATACGCCCGGGCGATGAGTTCTGTGTAGCTTCGGATGTCATACGACCTCCTCATTGGTCTGCTTATCAACATTTTGATTCGACGCCTCGTGACGACATATAGAGAGCTATTAGATTTTTGAAACGAGATTATGCAACCTTTTTTGTCAGAAATATTATTTCTGTATGCAGCCTGGTCCGGCGATGTATAGATTTTATGATCAATGATATTCGGGAACAGATCTTTTACGCTAACGGTCAGTAAGTCAATAGTTATTGATCAATGCATCTAAATAGATTATTTTTTAATCCTAACATCCTAATTTCCACTGCACCTCTTAATCCCTGCAATCGGACAGACAGACGTATGCGTGACTGTTTCTGGAGTAACATCTTTAAAGAGCGGGACGAAACGACCAGGACCATTATCGATCGCCTTAAGAGCGGGCCTGTTTTTAAGACGCTGGATCGCAAGGAACTGACGGCCGTTGCCCGAATTACGCATATAAGGAAATAAAATCATCCTTGAACTGGCCCGTATCATCGGGATCCGTCTGCGAAACAGCAATATCGAAGTGCAGGATATAAAACAGCAGGTTGCCGAATCGGCTCATGATCGGTCCGAGCAAACCGCATCAAGCGGTTAACTCCATAACTATGTCAACAACAAGCCTCCCTTCTCCATCCCCATCTTCCCGTCGTCCGTGGCTCATGCCAGGCATTACAGCGGCCCTGATCGTCACGGTCTGTGTCTGGTTTCTGTGGCAGATCAGTGAGATCGTGGTGTTGTTCCTCATCTCTTTGTTGATGTTTTACGTGATTGGATCCGCTGATCACCTCGATCGAACGCGGTCTTAAATTAAACCGTACAGGGGCGATTATGTTGTTTTATCTTCTGTGCCTTATCGTGGTCGGTCTGGTATTATGGCTGGTCCTGCCTGTCGTCGCCGGCCAGTTTCAGACCGTGTATTCGTTGCTCACAGATGAAGCGGTGCAGGCGGATTTCGTCAACAGAGCCAACGAGTTGGCAGCAAGGAGTCCGATTGGGGTGCCCGTCGAGGAACTGAGCGGCTCTATCAGTGAATATGCCGCCCTGGCCCTGTCGGATATCGCTGCCTTCCTGATCAATCTTCTCTCTTTGTTCTCGCTGTCTATCATTGTCCCGTTCATCCTGTTTTTTCTGCTTAAAGACGGCGCCGGCATGAAAAGGAAGATTATCAGCATGGTTCCCAATCGGTTCTTCGAGATGTCTCTGAACCTGATTGACACGGTCGATCGGCGTCTGGGCGCCTATATTCGTGGACAGATGGCGGTGGCCAGTTCCGGTCGGCAGCCTGTCGGCGTTGGGTTTTCTGTGAAAAACATACGTTTAGGCTTATAATCCTATATTATGGCCCAAGCCACCTCCCACTCCGAAATCGGTTTCCCCCTCCATACATTCCACCGGCAGCAGCAGGCAGGCAGCCTGATCTGTGTGATCGGTAAACTGAAGAACGGGGAGACGTTCGCCTGGACTGACGACCGGATACAGCCTCGTTTCTACGTTCGGGTATCGGACCGGCATACTGTAGAAGAGCAGGCCGGGACCTATGACGTTATCCTGAGTGATTCAGAATGGACTACCATGGATGGAGAATCGGTCATCTGCCTGTATGGCCGGCTCTCCAATCTTCGTCGGTTGGGGGATCTGCTTCAGGAGAAAAACATTCGTACGTATGAAGCAGATCTCAACATCTCCATGCAGTATCTCATCTATCAGGCGTTCCGTGGTGCGGTTCGCATCGAAGGTCACTGGCGTAAGGGCGATGGCGTTGACCGCGTCTATTATAATCCTTCCCTGACTCCTGCGGCATGGGATCCGGACCTGGTTGTGCTGTCGCTCGATATTGAAACCAATGCGGATGCGACCGAAGTGTATGCCGCTGCGCTTGTCGGCGCCGGCCCCGAGGCCCGGCATCGGACGGAAGAGATCCACATGGTGGGTCCTGCCCTGTCTGACGATCCGCCGCAGGTCATCTGTTATCCGAATGAGAGGCTATTTCTGGATGGCCTCGTGCATCGTATTCGCACGATAGACCCGGATATACTGACCGGATGGAATGTGGTCGATTTCGATCTGCCTGTTCTGGCGAAATGCTGTGAGGTGCATGGTGTCATCTTCAACCCGGGACGCACCAAGGAGAAAGCATGGCATCGAGAGAGTCGCATCTGGGGCGGTAGCCGGATGGTCGTGTATGGCCGTCAGGTACTGGACGCGCTGCATATGATCCGGGCCACGCTGTTGAAATTCGACGATTACCGTCTTGGAACGGTCGCCCAGGCGTTGTTAGGCAGGGGTAAGACGCTGGAGGCCACAGACGATGAGGGCATGGCAGAACGTATCCGTCGGGCCTATCAGGAAGACCGGCAGGCGTTTTGCGAATATTGCCTGGAAGATGCGCGGTTGGTGCAGGATATCATTGAACATGAAGGGCTCATCCGTCTTACCGTACAGCGTACCGTGCTGACCGGTCTGCCGCTGGAGCGGGTGTGGGGAAGCATCGCGCCGTTTGAAACCATGTACATCAGCGAGTTGCACCAACGCGGCCTGGTGGCGCCATCGGTCGGTGTGGATCGGGCCAACCGGGGTGGCTCACCGGGCGGTATGATCATCGCGCCGCAGGCTGGATTGTATCATCAGGTCTGGGTATTCGATTTTCGTAGCCTGTATCCATCCATCATGAGAACATTTAACATTGACCCGCTGGCCTATATCCGGGCGCGACAAAAGGGTACGGATAACGGATCATCGGACGCCATCACCGCCCCGAATGGAGCGATATTCGACAGACAGCCGGGTATCCTGCCTGACATCCTCGCCCGTTTTTTTGAACAGCGTGCCCAGGCTAAAGCCGCTGGTGATGATCTGGCTTCATTCGTGTATAAAATCCTGATGAACGCCTGCTACGGCGTTCTGGCCACCGGCGCCTGCCGGTTTGCGAACAACGAACTGGTCGGCGCCATCACCGGCTTCGGGCATCATTTTTTGACCTGGGTCCGTGATCTGCTGGAACAGGAGGGCTATCATGTCCTCTACGGCGATACGGATTCCGTCTTCGTGGTCTCCGGCCTGTCCGGTGATATCGATGCCGAAACAGCGCACCAGGAAGCGGCCGCATTATGCAGGGGGGTCAATGAGCGGCTGGCGCGTTATATCACGGAAGAATACAAGGTGGTCTCGCATCTCGAACTGGAATTTGAAAAATACTACCGGCGTTTTCTCCTGCCTTCGGTACGCGGTCGCAATAATCAGGGCCGGGCGAAAGGATATGCCGGCCTGCGTGTCGATACCTCCGGAGAACATCTGGAGATTATAGGTATGGAAGCCGTCCGGCGGGATTGGACCGACATGGCCCATGATCTTCAACGGGAACTTCTGGATCTCCTGTTCCACGACGCGCCCCGCGATGATCTGGAAGAACGGATATTTCAGTGGGTCAGCCATGTACGTTCAGGCCGCAAAGACAACGACCTGGTCTATCGCAAAAGCCTGCGTAAGCCCGTGGAAGACTATATCCGCACCCAGCCCCCCCATGTTCAGGCGGCGCGCCTGATGCCGAATCCATCCGGTGTCATTCACTACGTCATTACCACAGAAGGTCCACAGCCGGCCGGGCGCGCTACAGCGCCCCTCGACTACGATCATTATGTACAGAAGCAGATCGAACCGCTGGTGCGCACGCTGGCCGAGTTTTGCGACATCGATGTCGACGCTACGGTGAACGCTCGGCCGAGTTTGTTTAGATAATGGTGCTTTTCGCCATCGGTAATAGTATTACTCCACCGTCACGCTTTTAGCCAGATTACGCGGTTTATCGACGTCACAGCCTCGCAGCACAGCGATATGATAGGCAAGAAGTTGAAGCGGGATAACAGACAGAAGGGCGATCAGGCGGGCGTCTATGTCGGGGATATAAATAACCTGGTCCACTTTATCTCCAATGATAGTATCCCCTTCGGTGGCAATAGCAATCACCCGACCCCGGCGGGCCCGAACTTCCTCGATATTGCTCAAGATTTTGTTATACACCTGATCCCGAGTCGCAATAAAAATGACGGGCATATTCTCATCAATCAAGGCGATCGGCCCATGTTTCATTTCTGCAGCCGGGTATCCTTCTGCATGGATATAGGAAATTTCCTTGAGTTTCAAGGCGCCTTCCAGAGCCACCGGAAAATTAAAAAAGCGCCCGAGATATAACGCATTGTTATGATCGGCATATTGTTCGGCAATGGCCCGGATCTGATCATTTAAAGCCAGGATATGTTCCATTTTTTCCGGAACCGACGATAACGCCCGGGCCACAGCCTTACGCCGGTCCTGATCGGCATGATGAATCTGACCCAAAATGAGGGACAGCATCGCCAGTACAGCCACCTGACCTGTGAACGCTTTGGTTGACGCCACGCCGATTTCCGGCCCGGCATGGATATATACCCCGCCATCGCATTCACGAGCGATCGTCGATCCCACGACATTACATAGGCCGAGGGTCCGGGCTCCGCCTTTTTTCGCTTCCTTCAACGCCGCCAAGGTATCCGCCGTCTCACCGGATTGACTGATGGCAAACATCAGTGTTTTGTCATCTATAATCGGGGATCGATACCTGAATTCCGAAGCATAATCGACTTCGACGGGAATACGAGTCATCTCTTCCAGAATATATTCCCCGACCAGGCCGGCATGCCAGGACGTGCCGCAGCCCGTAAGGATAATCCGGTGGATCTTTTTCAATTCCTCGGATGAAAGATTCAGACCGGAGAGAAGAGCCGTACCCTGTTCGACATCCAGGCGGCCGCGGAGCGAATTACGAATGGCGGTCGGCTGCTCAAAAATCTCCTTGAGCATGAAATGATCGTACCCGCCTTTTTCGATCTCGTCCAGCGCCCAGGTGATTTTTATTTCTTCAGGCTGAAGGTTTTCTCCATCGATCGATTTCACCTGAACATCTTCACGCGTGAGGACCGCCTGTTCACCTTCCTGTAAATAAATAACACGATCTGTATGTTCAATCAATGCCGTCGCATCGGAGGCGAGGAAGCATTCGGCTTCGTGCAAGCCGATGACCAGCGGACTCCCGTGACGGGCGACGACGATCTTATCAGGTTCTTGTTGCGCTATGACCGCAATACCGTAGGCGCCCTCAATCTGCCGAAGCGCTTTTTGAACGGCTGTGGCAAGATCTCCTTCATATAACATACCGATCAGATGAGCCAGCACTTCGGTGTCTGTAGCGCTGGTGAATTGATGTCCTTGATCTTTCAGCCAGGTCTTCAAACTCTCGTAGTTCTCTATTATTCCGTTATGAACGACTGCTATCTGCCCGTCTGCATCTAATTGAGGATGGGCATTGACTTCGGAGGGCTCGCCATGTGTAGCCCAGCGTGTATGACCGATGCCTATCCCTTCATTGAGCTGCTGGAAGGTTATTGCAGATTCAAGTTTCGCCAGCGGTCCTACCGCTTTGATCGTATCAAGCCGACCGTTATGGAAGCCGGCCAGACCGGCCGAATCATATCCCCGATATTCCAAACGGTGGAGTCCGCCTAATAAAATCGGGACCACATCCCGTTGTCCGATATAACCGACAATGCCGCACATAATTCATATATCCTTTTTTTCCCGGTGCCGGTGGTAGAGACGTAAAATATTGCATCTCTACAGGTCGCCGGGAACCGTATACCCAAAGGCCTGCGCATATTTCCTTGAGGGATTATTCATCAGACCGTAAAAATTCCGCACTGCCGGATCGGGATGGTCGAGCCAGAGCGAGGTGGGGATGGTGGTAAAATGACTGAGGACCGGACCGCCGCGATGCCCGTAGTAAATCTGAACGGACTTACGCTCGTGTTCGGTGGGCCGTACAGTCGCTGTATGCAGCACCGACAGATTGAATAGAATCGCTGTGCCGGCAGGACCGTGTAGATTAACTATACCACGTTGTTCAAGCTGTTCCTCTCTCTCCAGGATAGGGGCGTCGTACGGTTCCGGTGAGATGGAAAAACAATGCGTACCTTCATGGACATCAGATAGATAAAGCATCATATGAATATAGCCGCACCGATAGGGCCGATCCTGCATATGGGCACGATCCCGGTGCCAGCCTTCTACCGGCTCACCCTCGTAAGGTTCCATATAGCGCAGGCAGGCTTCCGCCAGGCAGCTCGGTCCTTCCATAATGGACTCAATCGGTTCGATCAGCTTCGGATGACGGATTATTTCATCCATCTCAGGCGAGGAGATCAGCATCTCACAGTTTATGCTCTGATGCCCGTCGAATGAAATAGCCCGCCAGAAAGGCCCGTTTTCCATCCGGTCCTGATCGTACATCGTAACAAATCGATCCAGTTCGTCCCCTGTGAGCACCTGCCCCAGATCGACGTAACCGTTCTGTTTGAAGAAATCAATGTCAACGACTTCGCTATCAGTGTGAGTCATAATAGGTCATTCATACTGCAACGCATCCGCCGGATTGGTCAGAGCCGCCTTGGTGGCCTGAAAGCTTACGGTCACCACGGTGATGATCACGGCGCCTACCGCCGCCAGAACAAATGTCCATACAGACAAGCTTGAGGCGTAAGCGAAGTCCTGGAGCCAGTTGTCCATCACATAGTAGGCGATCGGCCAGGCAATAATGCTGGCGAGGATCACGAGGGTGATGAACTCTTTGGTCATCATCATAATTATGCCGGATACCGAGGCGCCCCTACTTTTCGAATACCGATCTCTTTGGTTCGCTGTTCGGCTGTGAAGGACGCCAGACCCAGCAACCCCAGACAGGCAATGAAAATAGCAAGAACGGAAAAAACGCCGAAGACCAGCCCGCGCAACTGTTCGGTCTGATACAGATTGTCGAAATCCTCATCCAGAAAAGAATACTGGAAGGGGTCGTTCGGATAGACGTCAGGCCATTTGTCTGCAAGGAATGACAGCGTATTGGACAGGTTGTTCCCTGAGATCCGAATCGCCATATAAACCGGTTGCTGTATGAAACCTATGACCAGTGGGGCGATCTCAGTGTGTAGAGATTTTATGTGAAAATCTTTTACGACACCTATGACCTTGGGTCTGAACGGCGCATTTGGACCAAATATGAATTCTTTCCCAATGGGATCATCACTCCATCCCAACTGTGCTGCCGCTGCTTCGTTAATGATAAACGCCCGTGTGGAGTCCGTCGATAAATCAGGGAAGAATGTTCTGCCCTGTACTATTTCGATCTCAAGGGCGTCCACGAAGTCGTGGTCGACACCGAAGAAGCCCATGAGTACGGTCTCACCCGCCTCTGCGCCTTCCGGGGAAAAACCAATGTTTCCCTGCAAACCGCCGGGGGGTGCAGTCAGGCCGGTGACCGCAATCACATCGGGGCTTTGCAGAATCAGACTTTTGTAGTTGTTGTAGATCAGGCGCTGATCGGTATCCCCTAAAGCTATGATGACGACATGCTCCTTAGTAAATCCCGGATTCTTGTTTTGCATATATTCCATCTGATCGCCCACGACCCAGGTCCCGATAATAAAAACGATCGATAGCGCAAACTGAAACACCACCAGGACCTTGCGAAGTGTTGCAATTGAGGAAGAGTCGGCTTTAGATGAACCCTTCAATACCGCGGCCGGTTGAAACGTGGAGAGGAACAACGCCGGGTAACTGCCGGCTATGAGTCCAACAAGCAAGACGATGCCTATAAGACTAAGTAGAGGTGTGCTGTCCGTCAAGGTCAAAACAAGCGTTTTTGCGGATATTGCATTGAATGCAGGTAATAGGAGGTAGGACAGACCGATAGCCAGAATCAATGAGACAATCGCCATAACCACCGATTCTCCCATGAATTGCAACATCAACTGACCGCGACGGGCACCCACAACCTTTCTGATGCCCACTTCACGGGCCCTTGCCGCAGAACGGGCGGTCGCCAGATTGATGAAATTGATGCAGGCGATGACCAGCACAAAAATAGCAATGGCTGAAAAAATGTAGATATAGGCCATATCGCCGTTGGACTGTAGTTCGGCTTCCCGGCTCGACTGTAGATGGATATCGGTTAGCGGCTGCAGGGATGCGACCATGGCAGCGTTGAATCGCGTGAGGATTTCGCCGTGATGTCGGTCGATAAATCCGACGAGTTTTTCCTCCAGTTGGGCGGGGTCATACCCTTCGGGCAGACGGATCTACGTATACAGGTCCGGAAAGAACTGCTGCTGCATATTATTGCCGTAATCCTGACCGTACAGGCCATTGTCAATGGTATGCAAGGTGACAATAGAGGCGAAAAATTCACACTGAAAGTGAGAATTCCTCGGGATCTTTTCCATAATCCCGGTGACCCGAAAATCATAGGAGTTGTCAAGCGTAATTACTTTCCCCATCGGATCGTCATTTTCGAAATACTTGGTTGCCATTGCTTCGCTGATCACGACTGTGCTTGGTTCTTTCAGAGCGGTAGCCGCGTCCCCTCGGACCATATTCAAGTTGAAGAAATCAATGACCGTATCATCTGCGAAATAAAACCCCTTCTCATGAAACTTTTTATTCGTCGGTTCGTACGAGACCATCCAGGATACGAGTGGGGATTTCAACCGGACATAGCTTTCGATTTCGGGTAATTCCTCGGCGAGCACCGGCGCCCAGGGAGGCGCTGATCGAGCGGAATGGACATCACCACGGTCTCCGACCGCCATATCTATCGCAATCCGATAAACCCGATCGGGATATTTAGCATACTGGTCATAACTGAATTCATCCTGCACGTATAACATGATCAGAATGCAGCTGGTCATACCCACCGCGAGACCCAGGAGATTGATGATTGAATAGACCTTGTGGCGGAACACATTCCTCATGATGACTTTCAAGTAATTCTGTAACATAGATATAGCCCTTTAAAATGATATCCCTTTAAAATGTACGGATGACCTGTCAGACATCCTGATGAATGAACCTCTCGTGTAAGACCACAGTGTCCTACAAAAGGTTGTCATTCTCGAGAAACGTGTTCTTGACTTCCACGACAACCTTATTTACTTCTGTCGTGTTACTCAAGATATAAGACTGGATTCCCAGGCCTAGTGTTACAGAATTATTGTATGTGTGACAGATTGGGGGATTCGACTTATATGGCGGGGCTATCAGCTGATTATTTTAACAAAGTACAAAACATGTTACCCGGACTGTATCTCCTTCATCACGGCTCGAAATATATCTGCAAATAACGCCCGGTCGCCAGGGGCTCCGACGGTCACGCGTACGAGCCGATCAAGCCCCCCGACGACGGGTTTTCTGAGGAAGACGCCACATGAAATTAACGTGTTCATCACCTGATCGGCGCGCGCGCTCGAACCGAAGTCGAAGGCGACAAAGTTGGTCATGGACTGCAAGGTGGCAAGACCTGTCTCCTGCGCGAGGGCATTGTATTCCTGTCGACCTTCAGCCACCGCCTGCACCACGTCCGCTACAAATTTTGTATCACGCAATGATGCCAGAGCGCCGACCTGCGCTACGAGGTTCACGCCAAAATGGAGACGGACCTTGTTGAATGCCGAGGCGATATTCTTATGCGCTATGGCATAGCCCACCCGGGCGCCGGCCATGCCGTGCGCTTTGGAAAAGGTACGCATTCGGATGATTCGCGGGTCATTGATATCGATTGGCAGGATTGTATCCGGCGGGACAAAATCAAGATAGGCTTCGTCGAGAATAAATAAACAATCAGGCGGCAATCGATCCAGTATATCACTGATCGCGTTGCTGCCGTAAAAAGAACCGGTCGGATTGTCCGGATTGGCCAGGAAGAGCATACAGGCGTTTTGTTTCGTTGCCTGATCTGTCAAGGCCAGCAGATCGTTGCGATCATTGCGATACGGCACGGTCTCCAACCGTCCTCCATAGCCGTTGACGTGATAGGCAAAGGTCGGATAGGCACCATAGGAGGCCACGACGGCATCACCAGGATTCATGAACAGGCGTACGATCAGTCCCAGCAGGTCGTCGATACCAGCGCCAAGGATCACATGCTCCAGGTCTACGCCATGCATGTCTGCCAGTGCAGATCGTAGCTCGTACCCTTCCGGATCACAGTACCAGGACAAGCCGGAAACCATCTCGCTCATGGCCTTTCGAGCTTGAGGTGAAATGCCGAAGGCGCTCTCGTTAGCGCCGATGCGCACTTTAAATCGGCTGCCTTGCTGACGCTCAATGGTCTCCGGTCCCACAAACGGGGTAACGGACGGCAGGCTGGCAACGATATCGGAAAAAGGGGGTTGGTTCATAGAGATGAAAGCCCTTAAATTTTGTCAATACCAAGCAGCGTCAGGTCATCCCAGCTATGATCCGGCTTGCTGAAGGTCTGTACGGCGTCCACGAGATGATTGAGCAGTGCTGCACTGTAATGGCCTACGCACCGAAGCATGATGTCTCGAATCTGTCCGACATAAAAAAATTCATTCTGGTCGTTGATGGCTTCGTTAAGCCCATCCGTATACAAAAGCAGGGTGTCGCCGTCATCCAGGGTCATTTCGATATCTGTTGCAGGCCGGTACATCTCATTATCAAAGATACCCGGAATCATGCCACTTGAGGTAATCCGTTCCACATCACCGGTGCGGCGACTCATATAAAGGGGGTGTGGCAAACCCGCATTAGCGATACACAGGGTTGAATTGGTCGGATCGATCGTTAAAGCGGCAGCGGCGGCGAAAATACTGCTGGTCAGATCCTGAGGCAGAGCCTGGCAAAGGACACGATTAACATTGGCCAGGATATCAACCGGCGTGGCATCCTTGTTCATGGATCTCATCAAGGAGGGCATCGGTATCAACCAGATCATCCCAGCCACCGAAACAGGCGTCAAACGGGCTATCGGCTTCTGAAAACGCCGTGGTCTCGATGGTGATAGTAACTTCGGCGTTCTCTTCAACATGGATCTGGTCCAGAGGTTGGAAAACACCGCCGGTGTACGGTGCTTTAATGGTTCCGGTCATTCTTAACACCTCGCTGCCTCACGAATGAATCCAACTCATGCCGCGCCATCATGCAACAGAACGTCCTTGATCATATGTTAAAGTACACCCGGGCCGCTTACCTGTCAATGAACATCCATCGCCTGAGACGCCTTCTCCCTTGACATAAGCGCTTCTCCCTGCTATAATTTTTTGATTCCTTCCTAGATAGGTTTGTCTATGAATAATACGGATACGGACTTGGAAACCATCCATCCGCAATTGGCCTTATGAACCCTACCCGTATTTTCCCATTCTGCCTCCTGTGCCTGCTCTCCCTGTTGCCTACCTCACCTGGCCTTGCACAGCCCCGAGTCGATAACGTGCGCTTCTTGCAGCAGGGGGACCAGGTGATCATCACGTATGATCTGCTCGGCACGCGCCTACACCATTATCCTCGAACTGTCCACCGACGACGGCCGGACGTACACGCAGACGCCGAAAACGCTGCTCGGTGATGTTGGTGATGCAGGACGCGAAGGGCTTGGCAGGCGACCGGTGGGTGTTCCGCGTGACAGCACGGCAAACCCTCGGAGCATCGTATACGAACAGCGTCGGTATGAAGTTCGTGCTGAGCCCTTCTGGTGAGTTCATGATGGGCAGCACGGAAGGATGTAGACCTGGAATCGAGTTGGCGATAGACAACCTTATTGTCCTGTCTGTCAGCCACGGTCCTCACCCTAAAATCACAATCCGGACAGAGAAATGAAGGCCGAAGATTCTTTAGACCGGGTTGTTGTAGAAGTAATGCCCAAACCAAGTCACAGGAGAGTTAATGTTCGGCTCGCGCAGCAAGTGCCGTAAACGGATGACCTCGCTCGTCCTTGAGGCTACCCGCGATTTCCTAGTGAAACGGGGGATGGAAGCGGAATGCTCGGTGGACACCCGCCTTTCCCAGGAGGGTCCCGGTCTCGACTCGATCGCCTTTCTGGAGCTCCTGGCGGAGATCGAGAGGCACTGCGGGGTGGAGATCCCAGAACGCCACTGGGGTGACCTGGCCGAGATGACGGTCGGAAAACTGGTCGACATCGTGGTCAGGCGATGATGCCTCGAGGCGGAGCCCTGTTGGAGGCCTGGTCGAATTGGAGGGGTTCCATCGAAACCACCGATACCATCTGGTCCGCCACCGAGCTGCGCCGGGAGACGGCCAGAGCCCTCGAGGCCCTGGAGAATATGGAGGTCAAGGCCGGGCACCGGGTCGCCATCCTCCTCTCAAACGGTCCGGCCTTTCCAATCTGGCTGATGGCCTGCCTAGAGATCGGTGCCAACCCGGTGCTTCTGGGAGTTGGAACCAAGCCGGCGGAGCTTAAACGCCATGCCTCCGGGACTGGATTACACTGGGCGATCCACAATCCGGAGGATCCGACATCGAGGTTCTCCGATCTCGAGGGGATGGCGATTGGAAACGAAGGAGGAGAGAAAACCCGGCTGCTTCCCCTGTCGGCTGCCGAGCCCAAATACATCGACGAGGGAGCCCTGCTTCATCCGACCTCCGGGACCTACGGAAACGCTCAGTTCTGCATCCGCAACCAGGATGTCGCAGTTGCCGAGGCCAGGAATTTCCTCGCGGCCATAGATTGCTACGATCGCTGCAGGGTTCGGATCACCACCCCCCTTTCCCATGCCTTCGCCTTCGGCTTCGGATTGGTGGCCTCACTGCTCAGCCATAGTATCCTGGTGGTGGACCGGATCTTCAACCCGCGCCGGCTGCTGTCGAGGGAAACGGAGGAATGCAGCGATATCATCGCCCTCGTCCCGTCGATGATCAACATTCTCTCCACCCTCGGAAAGCCCGGGGAATCAGGAATGGCCGCGGCGGCCTTCTATGCTGGTGCTCCCTGCCCCCTCCCAAGGAAGAAAGCCTTCGAGGAGACCTTCGGCACCAGACTCCACGCCATCTACGGAACCACTGAGACCGGAGCGATCTCCACCAGCTACCGGCCGGATCAACGGGAAATGGAGGGCGTCGGAAGGACCCTACCCGGGGTCGATATCTCTATCCGCAACCAATCGGCATACCACAGCCTCAGACCGGGTGTGGGAGAGGTGTGGATCCGTTCCACCTCCTTCATGCAGGGCTATCTGGACGCCCCCTTCGACGGGGACGAGGGGTACTTCAACACACGCGACCTCGGAGTTCTTCACCAGGGAACCCTGACGCTGGTCGGCCGGATAAAGGACATGATCAACCTCGGTGGAATGAAGGTCGACCCCTCCGAGGTCGAGTCGGTTCTCAACAAGCTCCCACAGGTGGTGGAGGTGGCGGTCTATCCAGGGGTCGACGGAAATGGATCCGAGTTCGTGCAGGCTGCCATGCAGCTGGCGCCTGGCGAGGAGCTTGACACCGAAGTTTTGACCGCGATCTGCGCTCAGTACCTCGAGGCATTCAAATTGCCGCGACGCTACCACCGGGTGGAGGCCCTCCCGAGAAGCCCGTCGGGAAAGTGCCTCAAATTCCACTGTCCGGACTGGGGCACCGCATCCTAGTCATTCCCCTGCTCGACCTTGGAGGTCGGCACCTCGACTCCCTTCTCTGTTTTCGTGCCGAGTAGCTTCTCCTCGATGAGCGTTCCGATGGAGCCGAGGCGCGCCAGTGGGATCCAAAGGGTGTGGCGTCCGGTCGGGAGGGGGATCAGCTCGACGTCCTCCATGCCCTCGAGGAGCCTGGCGTTGGTGGCATCTCCGTCGCAGCGCTCGCCGTAGATCAATGTCAGCCCAGGCCGGATCGAGGCATTGCGGTAGGTCTCGATCGGATTGAAAATCCCATCCTCCCCGATATGGTTGAGGAGGGTCCGTCGGGCGAGGAACGAGAAGGCGCTGATCATCAGGCTGTCCCAGTAGGAGCGTCGGTCGCGGAAGAGCTCCCGCAGATTGAAGAGATGGCGGAAGAGAGCCCGCGGGGTGCTCCAGGGCTCCATCGGGAAGGGCATGGTCATGGCCAGCACCCTCTTCGCGCCGCATAGGGTACCGAAATAGACAGCGGCGGCCGCGCCCGAGGACTCACCTATCATATGGGTGGTGGTCGAGCCCAGCTTCCTCAGAGCCTCTTTGATCTCCCTCTCGTAGAATTCCAGTCCCCCGGGTTCCCCATTCGGGAGGAGGTGGTAGGCGACCCGGTGGAGATCGCGGATGAAGATGATGTTGCACGGCTCCTTCATGCCCGCGAGGAGCTTTCCGAAGGCATAGGTGGGCAGGCCAGAATGGATGAAGCCACCGCTGGAGAAGGAGACGATGGTTGTCGAAGCCCCGTTGTCCTCGATCCGGATGGTCTGGGGCACCTCTCCCTGGTTTTCGAAGGCATCGGAATCGATTTCCCGCTGGGCGACGGAGGCAATTTCAGGAACGAGGATGTGGCTCAGCCAGCGGGCGATGGTATCCATGCTCCACCGGTGGAATGATTTCCATCTACTCCTTAAGCCCATGAAAAACCGGCCTCGGGCATTTCCTATACCTCCGGGATGCTCTCGTCGATCTGGATTCCCAGGTGGCTATGGAGCGGCCTGGAGAATTCGTTGTCCAGGACGGCGATCTCCCTCAGGCAAAGCAACGCTCGCCCTGTATCAACAGCCTCTCGCAGGATGCGGTGAAGAGCTGTGGCCGTAGCCTGGTGGTTCCGCCTGTCAAATAGGTTCCGGCCCACCGCGAACCCGCTGGCTCCTGCCCCGACGGCCTGGTGCATGGCACCGAGAAAGGCCTCGTCATCGGCGGTATAGAGGCCTCCAGCCACCAGAACCGGGATTTCCACCCCGTCGATTATGCTGCGCAGGTAACCTAGACTGCCGGGATGCTGGATCTTCACCATGTCGGCTCCGGCCTCCATCGCGATCCGGACTGTGGTGCGCTTCGCCTGGAGAAGATCGCATCCAAGGTCATCTCCCTGGGCCACCATCATAGCCAGCAGAGGCATCCCCCACCGAAGGCAGTCGCTGGCGACCCTTCCGAGGTTGCGAAGCATTTCCGGGCTGTGCTCATTCCCCAGATTCACATGGACGGAGACCGCATCCGCACCAAGCATCAATGCATCCTCGACGGTGGAGAGCATTTCCTTGTTGTGGGCGAATGGACCGAAGGCCTCCGCTCCATTCAGATGGAGAAAGGTCGATATCCGGGCATCCCTCTGGAAGATATACCTACAGAGACGGAGATTCCCCTTGTGCAGGATAAGGGCATCGAGCCTTTTTGCGTCGACCAGGCTGGCCACCGTCTGGCGAATGTGGGTCAGGCCAGGAATGGGGCCGAGTGTGACGCCATGATCCAGGGCGGCGAAGATGGCCTTGCCGTCACGAAATAATCGTCTTATTCTAAGGGTTTCCATGTGATCTCTTGGAAGACCTGTATAGGTGGAGGCAGAGCTCGATAAGTCCGAGAGGAAATACGATGATCCGTATTAACCATATAATCGCTTTGACGACCTTTATAGAACGCTGAATTTCCTCCCGCAAATTTATATGCGGGAATTCAACCGAGGGGATCGGCTTGCCCAGAAATGAGCAGAGGGGTTCCCAGCCATCCTGCACCCGGTACACAAGAAGCCTCTCCGGTGGGACGATCTGGCGAACTCTGTCATTGTGCTGGCTGAAAACCCCGGTGGCGAAGGATCTATCCTCAAATCGGCCTTTGAAGGTCCCCTCCCAGATCAGAGACCGGAGAAGGCGGATCATTGGCCGGAGGGGAGAGCCGGGAAGGGAGATCCAGAAGGGCAGGATTCGATAGAGCTCGTAGATCGTCGCCCTCACGCTCTGGTGCCATTTCTGGGGATCGCGGATTGTCAGGATGAGCTTCGCCGAGGGGTTCGCCTCCATCAGCTCCCTGTAGAAGGCTGCGCCAGGCCAGTCCACCGTTGACTCGTAGCCGCTGAAGATGCCTTCCCAGTCCGGTTGGACATCGATGACCTTCAGCCATGCTCTGGCCTGGCCAGGCCGGTCGCGGATCTCGAACATATGGTAGCAGGGCCCAAGTCCAAGGATCTCGAGGGCTCTCCTAAGGCTGGCCGTGCCCGTCCTTCCAAAACCAGAACCGATAACCTGAAGGCCCATCTTCACATCTCGGATAGGGAAATGGTTCTCATATTAGTCCGATGTTACGAGAATGCAAACATAGTTCTCTGAATTCCAAGGAGAAAAATCCCTTCCGGTGCCTACCGAACGTAGAGCTTCTGGACATGGAAGCCTGTACCATGTTGGCAATAAGGGTAGCATGATATACCGGTTGTGATGACCATTGAAAGGTTACCGGGAAATTTCCCATTATAGACATGGGGTTCCACATTTAGATAGGCGCGGTTACACTTGTTGGTTCCCGGATTGGAGGAGGTTGCACTCGCATTCCAGAAGGCGCATTGCATGTAGGCATTGGAGAAGGCGTCATATGGGATATTACCTCCATTGATCTTGAGAATCCGGGTCTGCTGTCCCTGGAGTGCGGCGATGAACATCACATCGATGGCTCCAATGTTGTTGCCCCAGGAGAGGGTGACCTGTCCGGTGAAGTTGCCACAGGCATATCCCCGCACGGCGTACCATCCATTCCCTGAGGAGGTGTTGGGGTTGGGGTAGCAGGTACCGGTTCCCGAGGGGGCCACCGCCTAATGACTGAGATCCGGATGGGTGGTTGCCGATCCGTATCCCACAGAATTCAATAGAGCCGTCCAACCTCCGCCATCGGTTGTGAGATCGCAGTAGACATTGTAGGGAGCTGCCCCGGCTGTCCCCTCAGGATCGATCGTGTAGAGCCCATCCCCCTGATCGTACTGGCCACCGAGGATATCCAGACAGCTCTCGCCCATTTGCACTTTCTTTTTTATACCACAAATTCATGACCAAGCCCTCCCCCTGAGAGAGGATGACCACATTCAGATACGGTTCAAAGCCTTGTTTGAGATAATGCGCCCACAGCTCGCTCTGCCGCATATCCCGAATAATCGCCAGCACCGGACTCACTCGTTCGTGGCATGCAAGGGGAGGATCACGGTGAATAATCAGCGCATCAATATCACTCTCGATGTGTGCCGCTCACCGGGCGACAGACCCGTTGAGCGCCATAGTAATAAGTTCTTTGCCCAACGCCGGCTGAACCATAGTAGAGAACGCATCCAATAGTTCGCAATAATCCGTATATCCGAACCCTGTTTTCATAGTTGCCCCACGAGTGGATCCAGCACATGCTTCGCTATCATGCAACAGCGCGTCCTTGACCACATGTTAAAGTACGCCCGGACCGCGTACCTGTCAATGAACATTCATCGCCTGAGACGCCTTCTCCCTTGACATAAGCGCTTCTCCCTGCTATAACTTTTTGATACCTTCCTCGATAGGTTTGTCTATGAATAGTACGGATACGGACTTGGCAACCATCCATTCGCAATTGGCCTTATGAATCCTACCCGTATTTTCCCACTCTGCCTCCTGTGCCTGCTCTCCCTGTTGCCCACCTCACCGGGCCTTGCACAGCCCCGAGTCGATAACGTGCGCTTCTCGCAGCAGGGGGACCAGGTGATCATCACGTATGATCTGCTCGGCACGCGCCTACACCATTACCCTCGAACTGTCCACCGACGACGGCCGGACGTACACGCAGACGCCGAAAACGCTGCTCGGTGATGTTGGCTAGTGCGTCCCGGCCGACGCAAGCAGATCGCGTGGGAGGCGATGCAGGACGCGAAGGGCTTGGCAGGCTGTTGTGTCCAGGTGGTATCCTGCAATCAAGGGTCATCTGCAATGGCAAAATGAGCAGGCATGGTGAGATCGTCCATATCCTGATGAGCCAGAGTCGTTTTACCAACCTGGCGTGGTCCGGCCAGAATCTGTATAAAGCGGCGCGGCTCTTGCAACCGTTGCCATAGCGTATGGTACATCGGCCGCATATACATGCTGTTTTTCCTGATAGATTGCAATTTACTCAATATACTGAGTAAAATTACTCAATACACTGAGTACATCAAGATGAACTTCTCGAACAGCCTCTATGTAACATGTGAAAATATCGATCTAAGCAGTGTGATCAGGATTTCTATCCCATTTTCACATTGACTTACGCCCTGCTTTCACCCAAATTACGACACAATAATTAAAAATAAGCGCCAATCATAATTTATAATTAATATTTCAACAATGAGTATATCCCGGAGGCCGTATGTCGGACCAGAACAATAATCATGACCCCTCCAAAAGCCGCTCGGGCGAATTCCCCGTCGCCTCAAGACCCGAAGACCGGGCGGCGGCGCAGGAGCGAGTGCGGACGTTTCCGTATCGTTTCCCGCGTGATAACCGGCATCTCGGCGGTAAGTTCGACGTGAAGGAAAACAGCCGGCGACTCATGCGGTATTTTTATTTTGAACGCCGGTTGATGCATGCCGTCGGCGCGTGGACGCTCGCCGTGCCTGAATTCGAGGTGAAAGTCGAGTGCGGCCGACATCTCTTTTATCATGCCGATGCATCGAAACTGCTGCGTGAGCGGCTCAACGAGCAGGAAAAGCGGCTTTCAACCATCGACGACTACCGCGATGAAGAGATCGACCGGTTCATCGACGAGATGCTGTCCGCCGAAGATACCGCCGAATTCCTGGTCGGCCTGCATCAGGTCGCCGGCAAAGCGCTGGAAACCGCCTATCGCCATCATATCGATGATACCGATCCGATCGCGGACGTCCCCACGATCCGCCTGCTGCAGCGCATTCTCCTGGATTATGGACCGATGCTCGACTGGGCGGACGCGGCGATTGCAGCCTATATCGAAGGCGGGATCGACGGAAGCAGGCTGGGCGTCCGGCGGTGGCATCTGCAACGCCTGCTCGGCAGTATCGGCGGCGTGACCGGAAAAGACGAACGAAACGAGGAACCCTCACCGCTTCGCATCACGGCCAAGCCGTTTGAACGCATCACAGCCCCGACGCGGGATAACCGGTTCGCGACGTTCAAAAATACCGGGGATTATAATGTCGGCGACGGAGAAGCACGGTTTCCGGCGGAATCGTACGAGGATACGCGGCTCAAATTCATTCGCACCCAGCGGGATGAGGTGGATGCCATCGAAGCGTTCGGGACTTTCTTATGGGACATCCGGTTTATGGATTTCAAGGCGGAATACGATCTGGCGCGCATCACGTGGGACGAGGCGCGCCACACGGAAATCGGACACCGGGCCATGCAAGCTGCCGGCTACGAACCGTTTGAGTTGCCCAACCGGCTGACCGGGTCCACCTGCCGCGGTCCCATGGAACCGGCCTACGCCATGGCCGAAATCAACCTGTTTGGCGAGGTGGGTGTGATGAAAACCATCAACGGCTTTATCGACGAAGCGAGGGACCGCAATGATGCCCTGCTGGTCCACATCGCGGATTTCATCCGATCAGACGAGCGGACCCACGTCAAAAAAGGCCAGCACATCCTCCACGTCATGACCGACCTGGGCATGCAGGACCTCGAACTCAAAACCCGCGAGCTGTTCACCGAATGCATGGTCTCCCTCGGCGGCTGGACCAAAGACCTGGACCTGTTCACCATGACCCGCGAAGACATCGAAAAGTTTATTGGGGAATAGAACAGAAGCTACGAATCAGCGAATCGCGTTATAATAATTCCTCGAAGAGGCGCTCCTTACTTTCGATGACGCATAGCGGCATCTATCACCCTTTACCTAACCCATCCCATCCGATCCTTCCGCCATCCCAGCGCATCCAGATGCGTCGCACGGATGCGTTCAATATGCTCCGTATGAATCTTCTGCTTTTCTTCGGTCCATCGGTACTGTTCCAGCAGATCGGGATCCAGTTCCACACCCAGCCCCGGTCCTTCGGGCACCTTCAGACAGCCGTTTTCATATTTCATCTTACCGCCTTTAATGACATCGCCTACCCACTGATTGTAGTGAGCATCAAGGCCGTGAAGTGACATGGGCATCGAGCCGTTGCCCCAGATGATGTGGTACGGAATGGAATACGGAAAAGAGAAGGCCGCGATGTGCAGACGGATGGCGGTGCCCGGCCCTAATTCGTAGGCGCTGTGCATACCGAGTTCCATGCCCATGAACCGGGCGGTGTCGTAATATCGCTTGAGCGCCAATGGCCCGGCATAGGCGTCCGGCGCGGAGATGTCCGCCGCCACGTGGCGGCGCATGACATCCAGATCGAGCGGCTGATCGAGGGTTTCATCGCCGTAGCGGCCGGATGGGTACTCGCCGTAGCGCACCGGTTTCACGTCACGCTGAAGCGGCGGCAGCCAGATGTGCGACGAAATGGGAATCGTGCTCATCATCCGCAGCCGGTGCCCCGCTCGAAAGATGTTCTCAAAACGACCGCCAACGGGCTCTTCGATCCACTCGATCCGGCAGTCTTCCACGTCCTTCATAAACCGCAGCGCCTCACTCTCGCTCCAGGACGCGTGCGGATCAACGCGAATGTCCACCTCATAGCCGACCCTGTCACGGATGTTGTGGATCATCTCGACATACCGGTTCGGCTCGAAGTCGCACATGGACAGCTTGATGATCCGGAAGCTTTCGTCTTCCATCAGCGATTTGACGTGGTCGGGATAAGTATCGAAGGTCACTTCGTTCTCGCCGTGTATATCGGGAAAGCGGTACCATGTATAGGCTGCTATCGGAATGCGCGTCGCCTCGGGGGTATCGAGATCGAACACCTCGCGCAGATACCGGTACAGTGGTTTGCCTGCAATCTTCCCTGCAAAATCCCAGTACGCCAGCCCCAGCAATCCGCGGATTGTCGGATCAAACGGATTTTTGCCCACGACCTGCTCTTTAAGTTCGTCGCCACCCACGCCTTCGGCGATACCGACGATCCCCTGGTCCGTCTCGAACGCCGCAAACGAGAACCCTTCCGCCGACCCGTCCCACCGTTTCGTTCCGCGCCACGGCATCAGCACCCGGTAGGTTCGGACATCGATAATTTTAAGATCAGCTGCGTAATTGGAGGCATTGATATACCCCTGGTGTTCTTTGATATCTGCGACCACCTGCTGGTCGTAGGCCGCGATGGCATCGACGTCATACATGGGAACTCCCCGGATTTAGTGATTTGGTGATTGAGTGATTTGTGGAGGCAGGTAGTTTTTTGGCAGGCATCAATTCTTCAGTCTGCTCAGCACATTTTGCGTTTCATCATGGTCCGGATTCAAATATAAAATGTTGGAGGCGGATGTTTGGTTCAGCATAAAAGTATACTCTTCTTCCACGGCTATGGTATCGATGGCCTTCTGGAATTTTTCCTGTAATTGCGCATTCGCCTCTTTTACACCAGGCATACCGGCAAGTACTTTCTCTACATTGAGATAACCCACTTTAATGTTCTTGGGGGATGAAAGAGCGAGAGACGATTTCGCACCCGGTATATTCAGGACTTTATATAACTGCGCAGTGATGTCTCCGTTCTCTGGACCATGGACAATGGACGTCACACCCGTACTCATCGTTTGATTCAAAATAAAGGTGAACCCGTTGTCGGCCGCGATTTTATCGATGGCGCTCTGCAATGTGTTGAGCGCAGGCTGCATTAATTTAATACGCCTCTCCTGAAGCATGGCGTCCGCAAACTGAGGAAATTGTCTAATTTCATTATTCAGGTTTAAAATCTCCTTTTCCATCCTTGCCATCTGTCTCAATTCGTCTTCTGACGGCTGCTCGTTTTCCCGTTTATCATTATAGTCATTAACGAGGGCCAGTTGAGTGGCTTGTTTCGATTCGAAATCACGAGTCAGTTTTTTCTGATAGGCAGCCAATACCACTTCCATGGACTTGATGGCGGGCATATTAGCCAGTACCAACTCCACATTGGTAAAGCCGATGCTTGTATTCACGGGATCCACATTGAAAGGCGGCGCTGTTTTTTGTTCTTCGGTAAGCCGCCAGCCCAGATGCTTTAAAACCTCAACCGTCAAATCGGCGTTTTCAGGGGCGAATACCAACACGGGGATCCGGGCCTCATTCTCCCGCTGGATCACACAGTCCAGATTTTTACTTGCCGCTAGCTCACGCAGGGCTTTGTCAATACCGATGATCGCAGGGCTCATTAACTCCCCACGCTTTCGTATAAGATCCTGCTGGGCAAGGGTTATACGCTCCTGATACTCCGTATTCAGTCTTTCCAGCACCTCTTCATATTTACTCTTTTCAAAATCTGAAAGACCGGTTTTCTGTTTTTCCACATAGGCTTGTATTTGGGAGTTTAAATAATCCTGAAATACCCGGATATCCCCGCCTAACTTCTCCTCATAAGACGCCAGTTCCGCATTGGCCTGATTCATATCGGGATATTGCGACAGGATGGTGTTCAAATCCAGATAGCCGATAGCAACCTGCGCCAGAGCCGAATAGCTGAATAGTGCGGCAAACAGCAATGCATTCAATGACCTGAGAACGAACATATATCCTTTCCTCCAATTAATGATCTCAGCTAAAGTTTCAAATTGTATGCCGGCAAGATACACACACAAATATACTGCATTGACTGACATGGGTAAAGCCCTCTTTACCATCAGGCCCTATCCGGTTGCGTCGTTTCCCCTTGACAATTTACAGGGCACCGTATTTTCGCCGTAGGCAATCTAAAGGAAAAAACATATAGACCTTATTCTTACTTGCCGCCATCGCCTGCCTGATCCCGGCGCGCCATGCCACGGTGATAGATCTGATGATTGCCTTGCGAGCGGAGATGGCCGACGGATCGGATAAGAAGCAGTTGACGCACTGATGATGTGCATCAGGCGAGTGGCAGGTTGCGGGTAGCCGGACTTATGGTTATAATGTAGTCACACCCAATACTTATAACAACTGACACCTGGAGAATGATATGCGTTTTATGATGGTGGTGATTTGTCTGGCTATTCCCGCTATGGTCCGTGGGCAGATGGCGACTGCGCCGGACAGCACGTTAGAGTCGGTGCGGGCGTTTGTGCAGATTTCGGAGCGGGTGGGGACATCCGGCCAGATCGGGACGAGGCATGTAAAGACGATGAAAGAGAGCGGGTATGAACTGGTCATCAATCTGGCGCCGGCGCGCGAACTGATGAACAAGGAGGAGTCGTTTGCCGTCGTCTCCGCTGGGATAGCGTATGTGCAGATTCCGGTCGATTTCCAGAACCCGGCGCTGCGCGATCTTGAATTCTTCTTTCAGGTGATGAATGCCAATAAGGACCGCAAGGTGTATGTCCACTGTTTCGCGAACCTGCGGGTGTCCTCTTTCATATATCTCTATCGCGTGATCCACGAGGGGGTTTCGCCGGAAGAGGCCGATAAAGCCCTGAAACAGGTATGGGAGCCGAATGAAGATTGGACGAGGTTTATTGAAAAGGTGATGAAAGAATATGGCAAGTAGGCAAGTGGGCAAGTGGGCAAAAAGGCCTGCTCCTCTACCCACCCGTTACCTGCTACCCGCTACTTTGCAAACCCATCCAACGGCGTCATATACTCAGCCCCGAATCCATCCAGAATTCCCTTCAATTCATCACTTGCCGGACCGTAGACTACAAATTTATTCGGTTCTACAGAGGCCATGAACCGCTCGGCGAAAGTCGCACCGAAATTACCTACGTGTGTCAAAGCGGCATCCGAATCCGCATACCGCTCATAGATATGGCAGACCGTTCGGTCTGCATTCAGGAAAAATTCATAGTTCGATGTACCGGGTTCCTGCTCTGAGGAGGCAATCATCTCCTCCATCACGGTCTTGAAGTTATCATACTCCCCTGGTTTAATCGCCGCTTCGAACAGCCAGAATATGTTCTCTGTCATGATAATATCCTCCTGATAAATGATGAAACGCTTATAATACCAATTGTCAATTGAAAGACCATATATAAATTTATATAACTATTTGAAAACAATTAATTTATTAACCCAGAACCGCGAAGCGATCGAAGGCGCCGCAGGTGGCTTCCACGGCTAGTATCGTGTCCGCAGGACATATGCCATCACCATTCACCAATCGCAATTCACCAATTGATATAAGGGATAGGTCAAGGCAACCCGAACACGAACACGCCATTACCGGCGGCGGTGACGATATACTGTTTACCGTCCAGAGCGTAGGACATCGGATTGGTTCTCACCGTCCCGCCCGCCTGGAATTCCCAGAGCAGTCCGCCTGTTTCGGCATCGAGAGCGAAAATATTGCCCTCATTCGTTCCGCCGAAGACCAGCCCCCCGGCCGTCGACATCACGCCCGCCCACGGCGGGGTGTGCAAACGAAATTCCCACTTTTTCTCACCGGTTAACACATCCAGCCCACGGATAGCACCGTAGGCATCATCGCCGCTCAGCGCCTGCTCACCACCGCCCATAAACGGCTGACCGGGTTCGTAGTCCACATCAGTTTTAAAATAGTAGGCGCCCATCTCGCGAACGGCCACATAAAACAGGTTGGTCTGAGGACTGTAAGACGGACTGAACCAGTTGGTGGCGCCTTGAAGGCTGGGGTATACGAGCGTGCCTTCTTCTGTTGGTTCCGTGTTGGGCAGGACGATGGGCCGGCCGTCTTTCTCATGACCTTTCGCCCAGGTTTGTTTGGCGTAGGGTTCAGCATGTAGGAATTCGCCCGTCTCACGGTCGAGCACATAGTAAAACGCGTTTCGGTTGGCAGTGACGATCAGCTTCCGTGGCTGCCCGTTCCAATCGGCATCAACCAGAATGGGGATCTGATTGGCGTCCCAATCGTGGGTGTCATGAGGTGTAAACTGGAAATGCCACTTCAGCGTGCCGGTATCCGGATCGAGTGCTACCACAGAACAGGTATACAGATTGTCTCCAGGCCGCATGTCGCCATTCCAGTCGGGACCGGGATTGCCGATGCCCCAGTAGAGCAGGTTCAATGCCGGGTCGAAAGTCCCTGTGAGCCAGGTGGCGCCCGCGCCGGTCTTCCAACTGTCACCGCCCCAGGTGTCGTTACCCGGTTCGCCCGCGCCGGGGATGGTGTAGAACCGCCATACCCGGTCACCGGTTTTCGCATCGTACGCGTCGATAAATCCTCTGATGCCGGTTTCACCTCCGCTGACACCGACGACGATTTTTCCGTCGAGAGCAAGGGGGGCCAGGGTAAACGCATAGCCGTGGGCATTGTCGGCCACCTCCACATCCCAGCGGACAGCCCCTGATTTAGCGTCAAGGGCAACCAGATGGGCATTCAGCGTAGCCACATATACCATGTCATCCAATAGAGCCACCCCACGGTTGACGCTCGGAAAACCGATGGAGATCACATTATTCGGTAAGACGGGTGACCAGCTCCATAGGCGTCTGCCGGTGCGCAGATCAAGGGCTGCAACCGTACTGGGTGGCTCGGTCAGGTACATGACTCCATCGACAACTAAAGGGGTCGTCTCTATAAACCCGGATCTCCGGACTTGATACACCCAGGCTACTTTTAATTGATCGACATTATCCCGAGTAATCTGGTCCAGCGTAGTATGCCGATGCGAAGCGTAATTACCGGAATGGGTAAGCCAATGCTCCGGCTCCTGATCGGCATTGACGATCCGTTCGTAAAACATCTGAGCAAAAAGCATAGATGGTATCACCATGGTCAGGATGCTGAGTATCAGAATTTGAATTCGCATTGTTAACCTCGCAGACTGGCCAGATAGGCGATCAGATCATTTATGTCTTCAGGAGAGAAGGCGTCCTCATAACTGGGCATAAGACTTTCATTGCCTTCTTTATGGACTGCTCTGAGCTCATGCTTACGAAAAGAATGGTGTTGCTTGTCCACATCCAAAAGCTGAAGGGTGAACGTATCCTCGTTAATGCGGACACCACGTACTTCCCGGCCGTCTTCGGTTACAACACGTATGACAAGAAACGCTTTGAACCCTCTACGGTCGAGCGGGAGGTCGAGGCCAGGATGCTGCACTGCCTTGCGTAGAAACTCCGGACCGCGCCGGAGGCCGATTTTGGTTAGCTCCGGTCCCAGACTGATCCCTTTCCCCTGGATAATATGGCAAGTTCGGCAGTCGCCCTTTTCGAAGACCGATTTGCCCTTTTCAGGAGAGCCGGATAGGGTTACCGTCTTTCCCCGGCCAAGAGATCGGACGTGGCTGGCGATCATCCGGGCGTTGCTTTCGTCGAGGAACCAGCTTCCCGGCATACCGGTCCCGCCGATACCGGACCTGATAATTCGGACCAACGCTTCATCATCAGGGGCATATTGCAGGATCGGGCGATCCAAACGAGGACCGGTCCCCCCTTTACCTTCGATACCGTGACACCGTCCGCACGAGGCGATGAACATGCGTTTCGACCGATGGGAATCTTCGACAAGCTGTTCATTCGCCGATTGGGCAAATACCGATCGCGGTGTCGAGATACAGTATAAACCGGAAAGGATCATGGCCCATATGACGGTTCTGCCCCATGGGTACATATGCCGCTCCTTTTGGGCTGACGCCATTCGACATGTATGTTTTTAGCGTCCGTTCCGGTTGTCATCCAGGCGAAAGCCGGGAACCAGTGTCTGACGATCTTTCTCGCCGGGATGCATACTCAGAAATAACGCTAAACACATACTTCGACATCAGGGTGCTTTGTGTTTGGTGCTATGTACTTTGGATATAACTAACTGGAAGAGAGATTTACGGTAAGATACAGGTTATGGAAAGCAGGTCAAGCGCGAAGCGACGGGATTGATAATACAGGTGTTCAGAAATTCATTCCAATTTAGCATACTTTGTGTTTCAAAGTACTTGACATAATTTTACCATGTATTATGTTTTCATTCATGGATACGAATCCGACCTCGAACCCATCGACTATGGAAAACCATGCTGAGTCACAGCTCAGCTTCATTCGGTTAACGATGGAACGAGCTTCCTGTTTTACAGCTGTACCGGGTTGGGGTGGCGTTTTTATGGGAATGACCGCGATCCTTGCAGCGATTGCGGCATCTCAATCTCAGACGTTTCAGCAATGGATAATAATCTGGTTGGGTGAGGCTCTTCTCGGGGTTTGCATCGGCCTGGTAACGGGATGGCGTAAAGCGAAAAATGCCAATGTCCAGATGTTCTCCGGCGTCGGTAGAAGGTTCTGGATTTCTCTTGGTCCGCCCATCCTGGTCGCAGCGGTGTTAACGCTGGCCTTACCGTTGCGCAATCAGACCATGATGTTGCCGGGTATCTGGCTGTTGTTATATGGCGCCGGGGTGGTAACCGGTGGTATCTTCTCGGTTAAGATCATCCCTGCCATGGGATGCTGTTTCATGGTCCTCGGTATGGTCGCACTATTCACACCACCGGGCTGGGGCGATACGTTGATGGCCGTTGGATTTGGTGGTCTACACATGATCTTCGGAATCATTATAGCAAGGAGGTACGGTGGCTAAAGATAGTGCACTACAGAAAGAAATTGAACCGGACCACCAGCCTGTAGACCACAGAGCCGGTGTCCTGGGCATTGTCAGGAATCTATCTCAGAAGACGAATGCTGATTCTCTCGATCACCTCATTCATGAGCGGATACGTCTGGGTATCGTGAGCGCACTCGCTGTTAATGATACGATGACTTTCAGCGATTTGAAAAAGCTACTTAATACAACAGACGGCAATCTCAGTGTCCATGCCAGAAAACTGGAGGACGCGTCCTATGTGTCCTGTACCAAGTCCTTCGAAGGTCGAATACCCAGAACCAAGTATAAACTGACAGAGAATGGCCGTCGGGTGTTGGAACGATACCTCGACCACATGGATGCGTTGATTCAGTCGATGCGGGCGCGTTGATCTAAGCGCATATTTGCAAACATGATAAAATAAAATGAACCGGCTTTTTATTTTTACGCATATACTTTAAACTACAAAGTACTTTTTATAATGCACAGCCTATGGAGGAAATGGTGTGAATATAGAAACACAGGATGTGAAGGCCGGGATCAGGAAGATATCCAATTCAATCACGGTTAAAATATTGAGTATCGGGTTTTTAATTCTCTCGCTATTGATCCCGGCGGAGATGATTTTCTCGATCATTCGGGAACGTGAAGTTCGCCACCAACAGGTCGTTGCGGAGGTGAGCGGTAAATGGGGCAGAAAACAGATTGTGGCAGGACCTGTTCTGGCTATACCATATAAAGTCTACCGGCAGGATGAAGAAGGCGGTGAAAAATTCAGGATACGCACATTATACACGCTCCCGGAAGAACTATCAGTATCCGGGACACTCGAGCCCGAAACACGAAATCGGGGTATTTACGAGGTCATCGTATATACAGCGAAACTCGATATCAATGGGTCGTTTCAATACCCCGATTTCACACAGTTTCAAATACCTGAGCAGGACATTGTCTGGTCGGATATCACCTTATCGGTTGGCATTTCCGATATGAAAGGCATCAGCGAAGATGTGCCCATGACCTGGGGTGAAGCGCAATTACCCGTAGAACCCGGTGTAAATATCGGTGGAACTGTTGAATCCGGCATACATACGGATGTCCAGCTTGCAAAAAGTCCGACAGACAGGATATTGCCATTCAACTTTTCTCTAAACCTGAAGGGCAGTGAACGCATCCAGTTCATACCTGTAGGTAAAACGACCAACCTGGATCTGACATCCTCCTGGGCGCATCCAAGCTTCACAGGCGAATTTTTGCCGCATCAACGGGATATTTCACCGGATGGATTCCAGGCCCATTGGACCGTATTTCACCTGAACAGAAACATCGCCCAGACCTGGATAGACAACAACAGCGCTATGGAAGACTGGGCGTTCGGGGTACAACTGTTTCTACCGGCGGATGAATATCAACAGGCCACCCGTTCGGCCAAGTATGCGATCCTGTTCATCGTACTTACGTTTGCGCTCTTTTTCCTTATGGAAGTGTCCGGTAAACAACGTGTTCACCCTATTCAGTATCTTTTGGTGGGTTTGGCGCTCTGTATCTTCTATATCCTCCTTATATCTATATCGGAACATCTCGGCTTTACCTGGTCGTACCTGGTATCCGCCCTCGCCGTTGTCGGGATGGTCGGTCTGTATTCAAAGAGTGTCCTGCCCGGAAAAAAGCAGGGTCTGGCTGTGGGTGGTAATGTAGCTGTTCTTTACGGATACCTGTATTTCATCCTGCAACTACAGGATTATGCCCTGCTCATCGGCAGCCTGGGTCTCTTCGCCATTCTGTCTCTGATCATGTATTTCACCCGGAATTTAGACTGGTATGCCATAGATCTGTTACCCGGGAAAAAGAAGCCCGAAAAACAGGAACAGGAAACCTGAAACATACCTGGAGATCCGTACATTCGATGACGCGTAGCGGCATCAATCACCAATCGCAATTCACCAATTGGTATTAAATATACCGAACCCACTTATGGGGATTTGCCGCCTTATACCGGCGAAAACGGACGCAGAGGGGATACATAAGGGCGAGGATACCGAGGGTAAACAGATAAGTCCCGGGCAGACCAAGTTGGCCTGTTGTACCGGTCAAAAAACCGACGAGGCCCAGGATGTGCATATGAAAAATATAGAAAAAGAGGGCGGTCTGGCCGAATACCATCAGGGGATTCCAGGCGCGAGGGCCCCCGGTAAGTGTACGCTGATATCGGAAGAAGACGTACAGACATAGCGCCATGAGGCCCAGTTCGAGACCGGTAAAGGTGATGCTCGGCGGATATTTGCTGACGTGGAGCCACTGAACCAGCGAGTGATTTTCACGCAGAAGCCACATGTTGCCATAGCTGTTTAGCCCCCGTAATACGGCGAATACCGACAGGCCTATTCCACCGGCAACCAGCAGCACTTTTTCGGGATGCCATGCTGAATCGGGATGGGCCTGATAGGCGGTCAGCATCCGTCCGAGCCCCCAGCCGAGCATCATCATGGCCAGCCAGCCGGTAAACGGATATAGAAACACCATGGGCGCCGGCCCCAACCAGGTTATGCCGGGATAGACAAACGGCATGAACAACGAAAACCAGCCGGTATCTGATTGCAGATTACGTATATTTTGTAGCGCCTCCATTGGATCACCTGTCATGTGCATCAGCATATTAATGGTCTGGCCTAATGTTTCCGGCACGGCGGCGGTAATCTGAAAAGCCAGATTAACCACGGCCTCCCCGGCAACGACGATCAGCACAGCCCCGCCTACCAGCATCGGGTTGCTTAACCGTCGAAGCGGAATCATGCATATAAAACTCATGCCCAGTGCGAACAATACCTGTTGGCTAAATGGATTCACCCAGAACATCTCGAACGCCAGAAGAACAAGCCCCCGCTTAAATAGATGACGATCCAATGTACGGGCGTCTGTGCCGCCGGCCTGGCGCTTCTCCATACTGAGGGCGAGCGAAGTCCCGGCAAGAAAAAGAAAGGTTGGCGCACACAGGTGGGTGATCCACCGCGTGAGAAAGTGATCGACCGGCAAAGGTGTACCCGGCGTGTAGAGTCCCCATGAATCCGTCATCAGATGCCCGGCATCGACAACACCACCGGCATGATCGACAGCCATCAGGACCATGACAAGGCCGCGCATCCAGTCGAGGGCGGGGAGACGGCGTAGGGTAGAGGAAGGGTTCACAATGAAAGGATGAAATACAACGACACAGGTTTAGATTTCAGATGCTTGATTTCATTACAATGTTTGAGGCTCGATAAAACAAAGCTTGACTTTTTAAATGAACGCTGTAGTTTTGATGCTACGTTATCTGTCGGCAAGTGGTAAGCCTTGGACTAAACTAATGAGAAACCGCCATATTTTCCAGCTTGAAATTATAATTCGCGTAAACGTCGTAGACGTAGTCGGTGTAGTACGGCTACCTCACCCTGGAACCTGATAGCGGATCTGACATAAACTGAATATAGTTTAAACCCGCTGTCGAGCCTGACAGCGGGTTTTTTTGTTTCCCATTAGAGCGGGGCATTTTCGGAGACGTCATTTATGTTACCTATTCATCTTGTAACTCATAACTCGTAACTCGGAACATGGAACTCGGAACTCTATACTGTGCACTCTGTAATGCCGTAGTAGGCGTAGTCATCGTAATCGTAATTGTCGATCTGATTCGACAGCGAGCCGGTCCCGTACGCCTTTGAAATTAAGTGCTTTTTTCGGACCCCGCTGTCGATCCTGACAGCGGGTTTTTTTGTTTCCCCCTTGACCGGACACCGTCCGGCCGTTCCCTTTCAGGGTAATGTCATCGGAGCCATTATTTATGTTACCTAATCATCTCGGAACTCAAAACTCAAAACTCGGAAGCTCATACACAGGAGCACAAATCCTGATCAACCTTCTGGAACGACAGGGCATAGAAATTATCCCCGGCATGCCGGGCGGAGCGAACCTGCCCATGTACGACGCCTTATACGACAGCTCTATTCGACATGTGCTGGTCAGGCATGAGCAGGGTGCCGGATTCATGGCCCAGGGCATGGCACGGGTGACCGGCAACCCGGCCGTGTGTTTCGGGACGTCCGGCCCCGGGGCGACCAATCTCATAACAGCCATTGCAGATGCCCGAATGGATTCGATACCTCTGATCGCCATCACGGGTCAGGTGCCGAGGGCGCTCATCGGCACAGATGCGTTTCAGGAGGTCGACACCTGCGGTCTGACTTTGCCGATTACCAAGCAAAACTTTCTGGTACGCTCTGCTGAGGAACTGCTGGATATCATCCCGGCCGCATTCCGTATAGCGTCCTCGGGGCGTCCAGGGCCGGTGGTGGTCGATGTGCCCAAAGATGTGCAAACAGAGTCTGTGATCGTGTCCCAATGGCCCGATCCGGGCCAACCGAGGCGGCCACCATCCATTGAAGAAACCCGGATTGACCGTATGGCTGATATGATCCGGGCAGCAGAACGCCCTCTTTTCTACATTGGTGGAGGGATCATCGCCGCCGAAGCTTCAACGATCCTGAGACGGCTGTCTGAACGACTATCGATTCCGGTGACGGCTACGCTGATGGGCCTGGGCGCGATGCCGACGGACCATCCACTTTTTCTGGGGATGCTGGGGATGCACGCCGCACGCCATACGAATATGGCGTTGGAGGATTGTGATCTGTTGATCGCCGCCGGTGTGCGCTTCGACGACCGGGCCACCGGAAAAGCAGCGCAATTCTGTCCCGATGCCCAGATCATCCACATCGATATCGATGCTGGTGAATTGGGAAAAATCAGGCAGCCTCACCTGTGTATGGAGGCGGATGTGCGGGAGGTTCTGGACATGCTGGATGATCGGATACCCGATATGACTTGGCCGGTATGGCAGGCTCGGATCGCAGAATTGCGCCGCCAACATCCGCTTGTGGTCGAAGGCAAAGACGATCCGTTACAGCCATACGGCCTGATCTTACAGACAGCCCGGTTGCTGAAGAAAGACGCGATAATCACCACGGACGTGGGGCAGCATCAGATGTGGGCGGCGCAGGTCTGTCCCCTGAGGCATCCCCGGCAATGGCTGACTTCAGGGGGCCTGGGGACTATGGGTTTCGGCATGCCTGCTGCCATCGGCGCAGCGCTGGCCAACCCGACAAAACCGGTGGTGTGCATCAGCGGCGACGGCAGCTTTTTATTAAACATACAGGAACTGGCTACGCTGGCGGAAGAAAATCTCAATGTGAAGATTCTGGTCGTGAACAATGCGTATTTAGGCATGGTGAGGCAGCAGCAAGAACTGTTCTATGACGGACGTAGGTGTGCGTCGAAATTTACCCGTCCACCCGACTTGACGGCCATTAGCCGGGGTTTCGGCGTGCCGGCCTACGACCTGGATCATTTCGAAGCGCCATTGGATCTGCTGAAAACTGTCCTTAATGAATCCGGCCCCTGTGTCATCAATGTGCCGATTGCTCCGGAAGAAAATGTGTTTCCCATGGTACCCCCCGGCGCTGCCAACCGTGAAATGATCGGGTAGGATGAGAGATGCAATGATCTGTTTTAGAAGGCAACCGTAGAGACGCGATTGAACAGCATAGCGAATATCTGAGAGGCCTGTTGACCTCGATAGACGACATGGTATGGGACAAGCACGAATCCGGACCGGTGAAGACAGAAGGCGATAGCCCCTGTGTGATAAAGCCAAACGGCATCTATCGATTATGGTACAATTTTGTTCCTCGAGATAAAGTCCTACTACTTCGCCGCCCCTTTATTATACCACTTCGAAAGGCGGTATATCCTGGCAGTCACATGCGCTCAAACCGGTGGTTATCCGTCCTGCAGCTGGTGTCGGTTCACGTCATGTTTCTGCTCTGTTCTGTAAAGATCATTATCAGTTATGGTATGATACCACTTTCCTGGGCGGCCATCAACACCGGTATATTAGTGGTGTACAGGCTACCGCCCTGGACCTAGCGCAAATAAAGTTAAGTGACCTGCGTATCGTTGAGATTAAACCACATGGAGATTGGTCGGCCAATCAATCCGTCTGGGCGTCTGAGCCGTTGCGACTGTTGTTGCAGGAACCGCCGCAGGCTGCGGACGACTTCGATCTACACTGGCAAATTTCGTACACCGATACGGTCATGGGCGACCGGCAGGTGCTTATAGTATGCAGTAAGCAGTAAACAGAAGGCAGCAATCGAAATAACATGCCCAGCGCCTACCGCCTACCGCCTACCGCCCACTGTCCATCGGTTCCCATCCCACCTGTTCCTTCGCATTCGATATATCCCACTTTCCCCCCGCGCCTCCGGACACCCCGTAGAAAATGCCGAACTGTGGGTCCGGCGCTTCGATGCAACAGGCCGTCAACTCCGCCATGTCGCGGGCGCTGAGCCATCGGTTCATACCCGGCTCGTAAGCCCGGTTTATCTCGTCCGTATTCGGAAAATTACAGATGCGGATGCAGAAGACGGACAACCCGTATATATCGTGATAATGCCGTCCCAGCGCTTCGCCGAATACTTTACTGACGCCGTAGAAATCACGGGGCCTCGGTGGCATGTCCCACGTCGTTTTGACGCCCTCCTGCTCATACATCCCCGTCACGGCGTTGCTGCTGGCAAAAATGACTTTAGGCACTTTGTTAATCCTTGCCGATTCGAAGATGTTGTAGGTTCCCTGAATGTTGGTGTCCATAATCATCTGATTATAGCGACTGCGCGGGAAACCCTGTTTCGCTTTGGCAATGCCTAAATGAATGATGACATCCACCCCGGCCCCGGCTTCGACCATGCATTCAAAATTGGAGAGATCAGATACAACAATTTCGTTGTCCGGGGCCAGGTCGCCGGGTATGGTCCTGTGGAACATCAACCGCATATCATACCGATCCCGAAGATAGCGCCTTAAAGCCGAACCAACCAGACCGGCCGCCCCGGTGATGAATAACTTTTTTCGAGTAGACATATTTTCTCCTTAATCATAAACCCTGGGTACCGGCATGCGCCAGGCGAGCCAGCATCATTGCGGCGGTTTCCCGCACCAGCGGGGCGCCGGTATGCATGGCTTGGCGAGTCGCGGTCAGCACCGAATCCGGCTCGTTGCCGGTTATGGCTGCCATCGCGCAGGTTTTAAGCCGAATATCGCATCCCTGAATCCGAAGAGAGAGGGTCTGATCTGTTGACTCGAGACGATAGCCGAATAAATCACGCCCTTTGTCAATGGTGTCTTCCACGGACATCTGATCGAGAACAGGAAATAGATAGCGATTGATGGTATGGTGCAGCAGATTATCCAGAAATTCGACGGCGCTGGCACGTAACGATACGTCGTGACTGATAATCCCTTCATAGGCATTTTGGATATCTTGAGGGGGATACAGCAACCCCATCAGACGGAACATCAACTCCAATGATCTGTGCTGTTTGTCCGACAGAGACCGGATCAGCAATTGCGTTGATGGGGAGACCACCCAGGACAATTGTCGTATCGTTTGCATCTCATAGCAGGTTTGCGCTTCATGGATAAGCGACGTATGAATCCGTTTTTCATCAATATGTAAACTCGGATCCTGATGCAGTTTGTTCAACGCCTTAATGATCGGATATTGTAACGCCGGATGAACCTGATCCAGAGCCTCCAGGAGAATTTCGATGGAGACCTGGTTGGCAATCTGGCGTAGGACAAGCGGGATGTTCTGTTTGATGACGATATCACCGGTTTCTTCAAGAAGTGTTTTTTGCAACTCATCTTGAACCTGAGCGCCATAGGCGGCCAACGCCCGAAGGGCAACAGCACGAAATGTACCTGCGGCCAGCAGGTCGATCAGAGGCGGTACGAATTCAGGGAGTAACGAAAACTCTGATCCGTCCCGCGCAGCGCTACAGCGGTCCAGAGACCAGAGACGATAAACAGGGCAATCGAACCCAGCATCAGGCTGACCGGTAAAAACAGAATAGCGCCGCCGACCCCCAATACACGTATCAGTCGCGAACTCAGAAATATCTGAATTGACAGGGCAATAAGGCCGATACGACCGTAGAACTTACCCAAAAAATGAGGTCAGTTCCGCCTTATCCTGATAGGTCTCGACCGAGATGCTCTTGAACTGAAAATCTACAATAGCGTTTACGATGACCATCAACACAATCATACCGACTATAAACCGGAGCGAACGGGATTGACGCACGGCGCCGGGCAGGTGGACATGGGGAAATTAATGGGGGAAGGGGAGGGGATACCAATACCTTGTCTGCTTGTCCACTCACTTTTTTCTTTTTGCCCACTTGCCCTCCTGCCCACTTGCCGATTTTATCCTGCTGTCATCTGCGTATAGCGCTTGCCGATCAGGACGGCGATGATGAACCACACGATAACAAGGCCGAAGTTGAACATCGCGAAATGACTGGTGCTGAACATCAGCCAGTTGACCCCCACATAGACCAGTCCGGCGGATAATACATCCCCGGCACGGACAAAGAACGTATCAATCGCCTGTTTGGCCTTGTATTTCTCCTCCCGGGTCGTGGGTAGAAACAGGGCTTGACGGACGGTGTTTTGTAATGAATAATCCGTGGCATTTTCTGCGGTTTTTGCCCATCGGACCACCGATAGGATCGGTACAAACGCCAGGATGGCATATGCGCCCAGCGCGATGATCGGCAGGACAAGCAAACCGATACGAATACCAAAATATTTGATCACGCGAGACACAACAAACAATTGCAGGACCAACCCGAGAATGTTGACCACGGTAAAGAAATCAGCATAAAATTTCCCGATGTATTCTGCCTCTGACAGTCCGCCTGCCGTGCCGACACGAATCGCGTCGGCAGCCGCCTGCGCAACTGTTCTACCCAGGATATACTCCCCGGTGGTATTCACCCAGTTGAGCATCAGCATCAGAAAGGCAATCAGGAGAAGATATTTACTGGTCCACACCAGCTTGAAGGCGCCTTCGGAACCGATCGGCTCCTCTTTGGCCTCTGCCCTGATAGCGGTGCGTTTTGCCGCCCGGCGCCGTTCGCGGCCATCAGCCGCTCTTGTCACGATCAGGCTGACCAGGAGCAGACCACCGGCTACGAGCATCATCTGATAAACGCCCAATGGACCGATGATCACACCGGAAATATAGCTCCCGCCGACTGCGCCCGCCGAAGCGCCAAAGGCCACAAGAGGAAACAGACGCTTTCCTTCATCGGGCGTGTAGATATCATTGGTAAAGGACCAGAACTGGGCGATGACCATCAGATTGAAAATACCGACCCAGAGATAAAAAACGATACCGAGCGGCACGTTGAACTGCGCCAGGATGTAGAACCCGGCCAGACAGGCCGTAAAAAAGAGAGTGACGATGTTGATGAGCTTCAAACGGGGAAGCCGCGTGGCCAACATAGCATACAACGGTACAGCCCCCAAGAGCAACAACCCCTGTCCTGCCGCCGCATAGCTTTTCACCTCAGCGCCGCCGCCAACCAGGATTAACGCCTCACGAACCGGTTTGACGATGTAGTAAGCCGTCAACAGAATAAAAATATTCAGCGTCAGGATAGCCGCCGTGACGCCTTCTCCGGATCGTATATCCGTAAATAGCGTCAGAAATTTCTCCAGCGCACTTTTCTCACGTGATTCAGACATGGGTACTCCTAATTTGGTGATTTGGTGATTGTCTGATTGGGAAATCGAAAGTCCATACTAAATCAACAAATCAACAAAAAGCACAGCGAGCAAAGTGGAGCGCGTTCCAATAATGCCTCGAAGAGGCGCTCCTTACTTTCGATGACGCGCAGCGGCATTCATCAACAAATCGATTCCTCAATCCAATCTCTCAACGCCCGCCAGCACAAATCCTTCCGCTCTATTGACATAGTGTAGATGCAATCTTACAGATTTTTTCCAGTTTTTCGAGGTGCGGTGCGTATCAATCTTCAGGTAAAACAACCGATCTCCCGGTGTTTCTTTGTCCCTGCACAGGGCATCGATTTTGTCGAGTAGCTCCGGGGACAGGGTCATGGTGGTGGTGGTGCCGTCGGTCGTGTGGGAGATGCCGTTATTTTTGCTGTTGAGCAGTTTATTATCGCGCCCCCCGAAGTTATTATACACCAGTTGATGCGTGCGGTAGGAGGTCTCTTGCCTATGTTCGAAACCGGTTTCAACCGCAAGATCGACAAAGGTAATCTGTTGACCGGCATCACTGGGGATGATGGAATACCGGTCCAGTGGGCTGACCTTGCCATACCAGTACCGCCCGATGATATCCCGGCGTTTGATCAGTGTGGCGATCATATAATCCACGGCGCGTGGATCGCTGTATTTGGCTTGCGCGACGATGCCGTGGATCATCTCGTCCGTTATGCTCATCACCAGCTTAGCGCCCCAGAACCCGTCCCGGTTCGATATGCGCTGAAAGGCCATATTCGGATAGCTAGGCCGCCATTTTCCCGGATTGAATCCGTCGACGCCGAAATAACCGATCGAGGTGAAGTTCGATTCCTGATTGTATCGTCGCCAGGGCCGTTTGTAGGCGCCACCTGACAAAGCCGCTTTGGTTATGGTTCCGAAATCAATAATATATTCGAATCCCTCACTACGAAAGTTAACGCTGCCCAGCGTGGACCCGAAATCTATCAGATAGTGTTTTACATAGCCTTCCAGCATGTATATATCCAGCGAATTGATACGCCGGATGTCATTGTGATTGATAAACGCCGCCAGGGGCTGTAGACCGCGCAGTTCCCGTCGGTGTTCATGGCGAAAGACATCGTTCAGGTCGGTCTTTCGCCGGGAAACATAGGAAAACGGGCCTACCAGTCCTCCGGACAGGGATTTTGAAGCGACTGCCCGAAATTTTCCATCCGACGTCCGTGTCACCCGTTCCAGCACGCTCATTACATCTTCCGGTGTGAGGATGCGCTCATTGCCGAACTCATCGACCAGAGTAATCTCGTCCTTAATCACTAATTGCTCTTCGGTGAAAAAAACCAGATAGTTCTCCGGCGTGTTAAACCCGGCAGCATGCACCAGCTTCGTTGAAATAATCTCAGCGGCAGTGGCCAGTTCAGGGAAAGCCGGCGGGTCGAACTTCAGCAGATACAGGTCGCCCCGGCTGTCTTTGATCCGGAATCCGGGCGTTACGCCCTGTGTTTTCACGCCTGTAACTTCCCAGGGGTGAGTCATTTCCGGCCCATCAACCGTATCCGGACCACGCAGCGCTTCTTCCAGGGTGATCGTTCGCACCCGATTGGTGAACCAGCTTGAATTACCCACCTCATCGAACGCATCAATATTGTTGGCCTGTTTCGGATTACCGGTTATCCAGCGGAACGTTCGCGGAAAATCGAAAAACGATTCCATCTGCTCCAGGACCGTCTTGCCGACAAAGTCGTAATCCGGATCCGGTTCTTTGGCCGGTGGTTCCGGAACCGAACGGCGATCCGGAAATTCATACACCCTGCCGGCCACAAGGAGTTCTTTGGAGGGACCGCAGTTAATTAAAAGGAAACCACAGAGAACACAGAGCAACCGCTTGCGATAAGTACCGTAAGCAACGTACGGAAAGTACGGGATTTTTTCTAAAATGATCTGTTTCAAATCTGAAAGTAATGTCATAACTAATTTATTAAATAGAGTCTCGGTTAGATCTGCTGCCCACTTGCTGACCTCCTAGAAATCTCTCCCGATGCTCACCACAAAGCGTGTGGTTTCCTTGCTGTGTGCGATCATGCCGCGGCCCATGACGCCGTTCTTACGACGGAGCCTGATGCCGAAGCCGTAATTGGTGGATAGATTGTTGTATTTGACATCGTTGCTGAAGGAATGAAATACCATGCCTGTGTCCATAAACAGAACAATATCACCGGCCAGCCCCTCATTGACGCCATTGTTGATGCCTATATTCCAAAATGGGTACCTGTACTCCGCATTGATGACGAACGCTTTAGTGTCGTGAAAGCGCAGATCGTCGAAACCACGAAGCGTACCGAAACCGCCAAGCCGGGGGAGCAGAAAGAAGGGTACCGCCTTACCCGAACGAGCGTCAGCGATCAGGCTGGTAGCGCGTACAGCCAGCACACGGTCCTCCCAGAATATCGGCACGGCCTGATATAGCGTTAGCTGGTAGGTATTGAATCCATAGGTGCTGCCTTCAACATCGATATACGCCCGAAAGGACATTTCTATGCCCGTATCCCATCCTGGTTTACGGTACAGCAATAAAGGGGCTAAAAAATCAACTCCCGTGCTTACAAGACGTATCACTCCGCCCCCTATCAGGCCCGGGAAAGTAATGAGTGTGGAAGGAGAAAGGCTGTCGGTGCCATGGTCCACCTTGTAGTCCGTCCAATCTATCAGGCCGCGCACGGCAAACCCGCCACCCTGATATCCAAGGCCGACACCTGTATTGTAATTGGTTTGTTTATAATTGGACTTAGCTGTTTTTAAAGAACTTGAACCGATGCCGAAAAATATTTCTCGCGGCCTGTATCGATACTGTCCCCATACTTCGACAGATGTCCGTGGCGTTATCGTCTGCGTCAATTGCAACAGATGGGTCTGATAGGTCCGAAACGTAATCGCTGATGACAGCCTGACAGTCAAAGGCGTTGCTCGGCCTAATTGCGCCTCTATACCGACGGCCACCCCCCAACCGCTTCCATCACCCTGACTTCCATCTCCGATGAACAGATGGGTACGGCTCAGAGTTGATCCAGAATTTTTGTCCTTTTCGGCCCCTTCGGAGGTAAAAACGTGAAATACGGGCTTGCCGACCGTATGAATGAGTCCTTTAAAAATAAGCCCGACGGTATTGGCGGGTGCCCGCATTATTTTCCTACCCGTAGACGTGGCCTTTGGCTGGTGTAACAACGGATGATCCGGCGTGTCGGCGGACCCTTTAATAACGGCAGAATCTACAGGTGCGGCGGTCTGCGCTGTTATCGGACGGGTAAAAGATAGAATACCAAGGACACAGAGAAGAGTAAAAATGAAGGATTGACTCATTGACCCATTAGGTTTATTTATTGAGATTATGGATTAGGACCTATACACGTCACGCATCATGCAGCAGGAATATAGACCATTTTGCACCGTTAATAAATCAAAAATATAAATATCTGCACTAAATTTTCACAAACGCAGGAATACATATGAACAGGCCGAAAGGAAACCATATCCCAATGCTTACCCCGAGAGAACAATTTCAGCAGGATGGTTTCTACCTGACTACGTCCGTCCTCCCCGCGGAACTGATCGAGCGTGTAATTCCTCATATGGATGCCGTCATGATGGGTGAATACGAGACCGGCATACCGCCACATAGTCGTTTATGGAATCCGGGGGAGGATTCGCACAAGATCCGAAAGATCGACGAAGCGCATATGTCGGATCGGACCATCTATGAACTGTTTACGCATCTTGAGATCGGCCGGTGGGCAGCAGAGCTTATGGACGCCCGATGGATACAGCTATGGGCATCCCAATTGCTCTACAAACCGCCGGGGGGCCGGGCTGCAGGTCATGTGGGATGGCATCAGGATACCCAGTACTGGAGGTACTGGCAGGCCGGCAGCGAAGTGTTCACGGCCTGGATTGCCGTGGGTGAAGTCACCGAAGACATGGGCGCGATGCGGTTTGTTCGCGGCTCACATCACTGGGGCGACCTTAAAGGGGGGAATTTTTTCGATCCCGATCATGATGCACAGCAGAAGGCCATTAAATTACCTCCTGAAGAAACCTGGGTAGAAGAAGCCGCCGTCCTACCGTCCGGCGCCATTAGCTTTCATCACAGTTACGCCCTGCATGGCAGTGGTTCCAACACCTCCTATTGCCCCCGTCGCAGCTTTGCTCTGCACCTTCGGACGGAACGATCACGCCCGATAAAGGATAAGGATGAGGACAGCTATTACGTGGATCATCTGGATGACCTGAAGTTGCACCCGGTGATTTATAATGCGGAATGATACAATTTCAGAATACGGATTACGGATGGATGCTATAATATCAAGTTTCATCTTGCATCTTTCATCATTCATCGTATATCTTTGACATCGCATTTTCCAACTTGAACCACGAAACCCGAAGGGCTCGAAGTCACCAAAGGTAGCTTCCACTGCTTGATGTGTCCTGCCGGGATCATCCTACTTGCTAATTTGAAACTTCCAGGAGTCCTGAAATGTCCGAGCCTGCTGTTAAAACCACTGTCGTCGGCAGCTATCCTGTTCCTTCCTGGCTGGCGGCGTATCCTTCTACGCCCAATCTCCATGATGCCCTTATGGTCATCCTCAAAACACAGGAACTGGCCGGTCTGGATGTGATTGCCGACGGTGAGCTATCCCGTTTCGATATCAGCCATCCTGAGACAAACGGCATGATCGAATATTTTATCAGCCCGATGGAAGGAATCACAACCCAGGTGAGCCGGGAAGAACTGGCTGCTTTTCGAGCACAGGAAGGAATGGGGTTTCGGACACAGCCCGCCGGGATCGTGCGCAATAAAATCAGGGAAGGGACCCTTAATTTACCGGCCGCCTGGCAGATGATTAAACCGCTCTCGGATCATACGCTCAAATTCACGGTGACTGCCCCGTACATGCTGGCCAAGACTCTGGTGGATAAGCATTATGGGGATCTGCAGGCGATGACGATGGATATCGCAGAGGTGCTGCGCAAACAGGTCGAAGAAATTGATGCGCCGGTCCTTCAGGTGGACGAAGCCAACCTGACCGGCCATCCCGAAGACGCCGGTTGGGCGCATGAGCCGATTAATCACGTTCTGGGTGCGGCCAGTGGTGAAAAGAGCCTCCACCTGTGCTTCGGCAACTACGGCGGCCAGAGCATACAGCGGGGCCTGTGGCAGGAGTTGTTGCCGTTTTTGAATCATCTCGATGTCAATCATCTCATTCTTGAGTTCGCCCGACGCGGATATGGCGAACTGCCCTTATTCAAGGATCTGCGAGATGATATTGTCCTTGGTATAGGTGTTATCGACATCAAAGATAACAGCGTAGAAACTCCGGACGAGGTCGCTCGGCGTATTACGCATGCGATCAACATATTGGGCGAAGATCGTGTAAAATGGGTCCATCCCGATTGTGGTTTCTGGATGCTCCCCCGCAGTGTCGCCGACCGAAAAATGGCCGCCCTGGTCGCCGGGCGGGATCTGGCGGAAGGAAAATAAAATGGCGATTGACTGAATGGTGATTGACTGATTTGAAAAACCTACCAATCACCAACCACGAAGTGCTCGCACCATGTTCGCAGGACACCTGCCATCACCAATCACCTATTCACCAATTGCCAATCACCAATGTTCCTCTCCCTCCCCTGTCGCTACTACCGTGTCTACACCGATCTGGATGTCCCGTCGGTTGAGACCAATTTCCAGTTTGTCGAGCGTGAACTGCCGTTGTCCATCGGTCAGACGGCGCTGGTGCTTGTCGATGTCTGGAGTACCCATTATATAGACAGTTGGCTGGCGCGTGCAAAAGAGGTTACGGAGGCAAAGATCGTGCCGATACTCGAATCAGCGAGAGAAACCGGCATGACGATCATTCACGCCCCCAGCCCGCCAGTGGCGGATCGGTATGTTGACGCGCCGGAGACCAGCCAAACAAAAAGCGAGGGTTCTGACTGGCCGCCGGTTGATTTTCGCGGTATCTATCGTAGCGGACCCTACGCCGAATTCGGACGTAATCAGGAGCCGATTCTTCCACCGACTTACAAACGATATGAAACAGACCTTGATATCAATGTGTTGGTTAAGCCCCTGGAAGGCGAGCATGTTATCCATACCGGTCCTCAAATGCATAACCTGCTGGTGGAAAAACAGATTCTGCATTTAATCTATGTCGGCTTCGCAACCAACTGGTGCGTCATCGGCCGTGATTACGGCATCCTGGCCATGAATGAGCGGGGATACAATATTATCCTGATCCGCGACGCCACCACCGGTATCGAATTTCACGACACGGTCAACGCGCGGACTGCCACCTCTATGGCCATCCGGGAGATCGAAACCAAACAGGCCTGGTCCACGACGACGGACGAATTTTTAAAAGGCAGTAAAGATAATTGTGAGTTATGATTTTTGAATTATGATTGTAACTGCTGATTGTAAATTCAAAAATTATAATTCAAAAATCAACAATAAACATGTTTCCTTTCTCCCACCTCCCCCGTATTCCCCTAACTCATTTGCCTACGCCGATAGAGCCGTTGTCCGGCTTGTCGAAACACCTGGGCGGTCCTTCTATTCTAGTCAAGCGGGATGATCTGACATCGCTGGCGATGGGGGGCAACAAAACACGGAAGCTGGAATTTCTGCTGGCGGATGCGGTCGAGCAGGGGGCGGATACGGTTATTACCTCTGGCGGATCGCAATCCAACCACTGCCGTCTGACAGCGGCGGCGGCTACCCGTCTCGGGATAAAATGTGAGCTGGTCTTCGGTGGGGAACAGCCTGTTGATATGCCGAACGGCAATCTGTTTCTGGATCAACTATTCGGGGCAACGGTCCATTGGTCCGAGCCTGAGTTACGAAACGAAACGGTGAAAAAGGTCGCTATATCATTACGAACAAGAGGTCGAACGCCTTATGTGATACCGATCGGCGGTTCCAACGGCGTCGGGGCTGTCGGTTATGTGGCCGCTATGTATGAGTTTCAAAAACAACTGGCATCAATGGGTCAGAAGGTAGACCATATTATATTCGCTACCAGTTCCGGCGGTACGCATGTCGGTCTTCAACTTGGAGCGCGGCTCACTGGCTTTCAGGGACAGATTCTGGGTCTCAGCATTGATCAAACGAAGACAGGAAAATTCCCACCCAAACTGGCCTATGTGGCGAACGAAACCGCAGAACGCCTTCAGGTGAACGAACAATTCGAACCGGATGATTTTACCATGAACACCGACTATCTGGGTAGCGGCTACGGCGTCGTAGGCGATCTGGAACGCGAGACCATCACCCTGGCGGCCCGATGCGATGGCCTGCTCGTCGGTCCCGTATACACCGGTCGTGCTCTCGGCGGTCTGATTGACCTCATCCGCCGGGGGACGTTTCATCAGGATGAGACGGTCCTGTTCTGGCACACGGGCGGTATTCCGGCTTTATTTGCTTATGTGAATGAAGTAAGTGCTTAGAGAAGGATTGTGTTTAACAAAATGGTATCGCCACTATACCTGATTGTTCTTGTAGTTAAACAAAAGGAGCCACGCAAAAAATATGACGTGGCTCCTTTTTTATTCCTATCTGAATTTAGACGAATTCCAACGGATATATTAAGAAACTGCCCGCGTTATCCGCGTTCCATTTATACCAATTCCAACACGAAGTAGTACCCCGGATTCCAGGCCTGGCAGATCAGGAACAGGCCGCCGTTGTACTCATACCAGACCGTATTGTGAATATGATCGGCTAGTTCGATACCCAGATCTTCCTTCGGACGGATCGTGGATAAAACCTCATAGGTCGTTGCATCCAGAATATAGATGGGCGCAGCACGACCTGCCTGAGGATCATCCAGACTGCCTACCAGGGCAAGAGAACGGCCTTTCCACTCGATGAAATCGATGCCACATGGTTTCGATCCGGCGGGTATCCCGTAGGCGGCTTTGAAATGGCCGTCGAAGGTAAAATGTTCGAATCGGGAATGAGCCCGATCAGCAATCGACAGATGCTGACCATCCGGGGCAGGATTCAGACCATGGGCCGTACCGAACAAACCCGGGGCTTTCGGATCGTCCGTTTTGCCGCCGAAGATGTCGGTCCATTGCTGCGTCGCCAAGTCAGCCTGTGAAATATAGTTGGAACCATATCCATCAGCTACATAGAGATGATTATGAACGATCGCCGTGTCTGTCGGGCTGAACGGGGCCGATTCATCCTGATATTCGTCGAATTCCGGCCTCGACAGAATGAAATCTACATTACCTTCCAGACTCAGCACGACCACCATCTGATCAGCGTTGGCCGGCATGAACAGGCGGCGTTTGTTGTCGAACGTGCAGATCTTGGTGCCATGGAAATTGAGCGGCTTCAGGTCTGGAGGCAGCTCAATGATTTCCTGGCTGTTCAGATCCGGACTAATGCGCATCAATCCGCAGCCCGGCATGCCGTAGTAGATGTTGCCGCCGGTCTCCCGGTCCACAGCAAAGCCGCCGTGCAGGTCTACTTCGCAGGAGGCCGCTTTGTCCGGTACGGTGTGTAGATCTTCACAATATGCGAACACAAACGGCGCCTGTCCGCTCGTCTTCTCAGCCATCAACCTCTCCTTTAAGTAACTGAGTGACGCAAAAACAGCGTCACTCAAGGTGCTTTGTCCTTCGTAATTTGTTGATTGTCGGGTTCCGTCCAAGTTTTATAGACTACGCTTAAAAAAACATTCAACAAAGTACAAAGCACAAAGTACGTTTTGGGTTTAGTTAGGCTGCGATTACGCCATGGGGATCAATGACGAATTTCCTCGCTGCGCCCTTGTCGAAATCCTGATAGCCTTGCGGCGCCTCGTCCAGCCCGATGACGGTGACGTTGGTCGCCTGGGCGATTTGTATTTTGTCATACAGAATGGCCTGCATCAACGGACGATGGTACCGCATAACCGGGCATTGACCAGTTGCAAAATTATGGGACTTGGCCCATCCAAGGCCAATTCGAATACCGAGCATCCCGATCTTGGCGTTGTCATCCACGCCGCCCGGATCGCCAGTGACATAGAGACCCGGAATACCGAGCGAGCCGCCCGCCCGTGTGATTTCCATAATAGAGTTCAACACGGTCGCCGGTTTTTCGACGGCGGCATCAGCGCCATGTCCGCGCGCTTCGAAGCCGACGCAGTCTACTGCGGCATCCACTTCCGGTTCGCCGACGATCGCATCGATCTGGTCGGCCAGCGAGGCGTCCCTGGTTAAATCAACCGTCTCACAGCCGAAGCTCCTCGCCTGGGCCAGTCGTTCGGGGATCAGATCGCCGACGATGACACAAGCCGCGCCGAGCAACTGAGCTGAAGCAGCGGAAGCCAGGCCGACTGGACCGGCGCCGGCGATATATACGATCGTTCCCGGCCCGACACCAGCCGTGTAGGCACCATGGAAACCGGTTGGGAAAATATCAGACAGCAACGTCAAGTCTTTGATCTTCTCCATCGCCTGCTCTCTATCCGGAAATTTTAAAAGGTTGAAATCGGCATACGGCACCATGACGTATTCGGCCTGACCGCCGACCCACCCGCCCATATCGACATAACCATACGCAGCGCCAGGGCGTGCGGGATTCACGTTGAGACAGATTCCCGTTTTCCCTTCTTTACACATCCGGCAGCGTCCGCAGGCGATATTGAACGGCACGGAGACGATATCTCCGACATCAAGAAATTCTACATCACGACCTTTTTCGATAATTTCTCCGGTGATTTCGTGCCCCAGCACCAGGCCCGCCTGCGCTGTGGTCCGCCCGCGAACCATATGCTGGTCGCTGCCGCAGATATTGGTGGCGATAATCTTCAAAATGACGCCATGCTGGCACGGGCGGTCGCCCATTGCCAATTCAGGAAAATCGATGGATTGTACCTCCACCTTACCGGTGCCAATATACGCAACACCTCGATTGCTGGCCATAGTCCTCCTCCTTCTTGAGCTGGTTTTGGAAATCAAATAGGATAAATGGTCTGTTTTTTCAGAGAATACAGATTTTAGATGACGAACTCAAGGAAAAAATACGTTCGGGACATGATATGATGCCCACTAATCTACATTCTGTATTATCTTGCCAATCTGAAAGGATATATTAAATTCGTAATAACGACGATCATCCCTCCACGCCACCGGAGATCTCATGGGTACGGTATTTGAATGGTAAGTGTAGAGACAGATAGAATACGGATGCCGCGTTCCATCTCGATCCTTCTCATGCTCTGCTGCCTGATGATGGCCTGTAGTAATGCCGGAAACCCGGCTGTAGCTGTGGACAAACCGGCGCCTGACGGACCCTATGTCGATGATCCGATGTCGTCTAAAGGCTACAATTTTTATGACTATCAAACCGTTATCGACCAGCCAATAGTTTCCTTTAAGGAAGCGCCATTGTTGCAAAAGCGCGTAATGACTGGTGAACTACCGCCGCTGGAAGAACGACTGCCTGATAATCCATTGGTCATGGTGCCCTGGGAAGAAATCGGCCGATATGGCGGACGGCTGCGGTATACGGAATTTACCATCAGCTATGACCATTATCTGCGGCATTTTAATGAGGCTCAACTATTGGAACAAATGCCGGAAGGCGGCGTAGCGATTTACAAATGGATGGGCGGTACGGTGCAACCGGGGGTGCTTGAGTATTGGGAGCAGAATGAGGAAGCCACCGTATTCACCCTGCGTATCCGTCGCGGCCTGAAATGGTCCGACGGGACGCCAGTGACTACCGAAGATGTAAGGTATTGTATTGAGGATGTTATTTTCAACGAGGACGTCATGTCGGTCCTGCCCCAATGGGCGCGATGGGGCGGTCAACCGGTTCAACTCGAGATTCTGGATACCCACACCTTCCGGTTGATCTTCAGCAAATCCTACGGTCTGTTTATTCCCCGTATGATCGGCTGGCGGTGGCATCAACTGATGCTACCCAAACATTACCTGAAGCGATTTCATCGTGACTATACACCCCTTTCACAAATGCGCCCGATTATGGAACGATATGGATACAGTGAGACGGACTGGGGACGTTTTTACTTGACTATGGGTGGTGTCGGCACGGCCGCCGGCGGTTTCGTCCCTGGACGTTATCCGAACATAGGTGAATACCCCACACTTGACCCCTGGCTGCATGTGGCTCAACCTAATCCGGGGGATTATATCCTGGAACGCAATCCTTACTATTATAAGATCGATCCGGCCGGTAATCAGTTGCCGTATATGGATGGGCTGGTCCGGACGTTTGTCAGCGACCTGCAAATTCAGAATTTGAAGATCCTGGGCAATGAAACCGATCTTCAATTTCAGTTTATCCGTCTCAGCGATTTTCCCCTGTTCAAGCGTAATGAAGCCAAAAGTAGCTACTGGATCATGCCCCTGCCTGCCTGGCAGGATTACATGCTGATTTTTCCAATAAACCTGCTGACGAATGACCCGGCGATACAATATATTTTATCAGATGTCCGTTTCCGGCAGGCGCTATCTCTGGCGTTGAACCGAAACGAAATCAAGGAATCGATCTTCCTGGGCTTTGGCAGAGAAGCGCAACTGGCGCCGTTGCCGGGAAGTCCGTGGCATAAAGAGGGGTTCGATACCGCCTTTGCGGACTATGATCCGGACCGGGCACATCAGTTGTTGGATGAAATGGGTCTGGCTTGGGATGAGGAACATCGATACCGTCTGCGGCCGGACGGAAAGCCCCTGACCCTTCGTATCGATTATTATGATGTCACGCCGCCGGCCGGTCCGGGATCAGAAATGGCCGCGGCCTTCTGGGAAGAGGTCGGGATCAATATTCAGGTGCAGAAAATGGATGGAGCCAGATACTGGCAACTACAGGGGGCTGGCGATAATCAGATCACGGCCTGGTGGGCCAACGGTGCAGAGCCTATTGACTATGCGTTTACCGGTGGTTTTTTAATGACCTTTCCCTGGCAGCAATGGGATAACACCCAGGGCGAAAGCGGCCGAACCCCGCCGGACTGGGTGCAAGCGGTATATAAAAACCGCGACATCATGTTTTCCTCACCCAGTCCCGAAGAACGAAACCGGGCCGGCACAGAGATTTTCCGTATTCACTCCGAGCATCTGTGGAATATCGGCACCGTCGCCGATGTCCCGGTACCTTTCGTCTATTCAAAACGTCTGGGCAACATCACCGTCGCCGAACAACGTAACCATTACGCCATCACCGTCGCCGAAGCCGCCGAGCAGTGGTTTTTCAGGGAAGAATGAAGCGACGAAGTTACAGAGCTACGAATCGAGAGCTTAACCGGATTTTCAATCAGTCAATCAGTCAATCACCATTTTCTCTCATTCCGGCAGAACACATCCCGATGCCTCACAGTCGTGTTCCACAGCTTCTTTAATGCCGCGTTCGATATACGCTTCGATGTTTTCCCGTTCGAAGTTGAGCAGGCCCAGTATGCCACTCAAATCCCCTCTGGGATGATACCGGTGGATGCACAGTTTTTTATGGGGTGCTCTGGAGGTGGCCAGACGCTTTTGGATCTGACTGGCGGCTTTTACGAAATCCTGTGTCTGCTGACCAGCCTCTGATTCGTCCCCCAGTGGGCGTTCCATCGCGACAAGCCCTCGATTGATGCGTTCGGCCTGTTCGATGTCCTTGTTGATATTGGTTGCGAACTGAATCGTAAGCATCCGATCGAAGGTGTCGAGCGTATTTCGGAATTTGGCCAACGGGATCTCTTTCACATCCGGGTCCATATAGATCATATGCAGCACATCGGCGCCGGCGCGAATGGCTGGTAGGGTGGGGGTATTCATCACCACACCACCGTCACAATACAGATGGCCGTTGATGTCTACCGGTGGAAAAAAACCGGGCAGTGCGGTGGAGGCCATAATCGCTTTATGACCGATATCGTCCGTCAGTTGCTTCTTGTCGAAAACGACGGCCTCTCCCGTTTCCCAGTTGGTAGTCACGACCTTCAAAGCAGGGCGGGCGCGACGAACAATGTCAAGCGGGACAGCGTCCTCCAGCAATTCCTGAAGCGGCTCGATAGAGACGTAGGAACTTAAATTCATCATCTCCAGGGCCCGATGCTCAATCGGCTCTGAGGATTGAAAGAAACCGAGACCTCTCTGAAGCCAATCACGCGTCAGAAAAATACTATCGGCGCCGAGTCGACTGAGGATTTCGGTCGGATTTTTCATCAGCGCTTCCGGGCTGAATAGGGACTGTGCCGGCGGACGAAATCGAAATATGCCGTTGCCGGTCCGTCCGGGGTGGCTGGAGATGCGATTCAGCCAGAGATCTTCCAACTGATCGAGTGCCGCTTCCGGATCGTCATGCAAAACCATACAGGTGGCGTTAAACGCTCCGACGGACGTACCGGTGATCACGTCGAAGGTGAATGGCTGACGGTCGGTCGCCGGAGACATCCCCTTGATAAGTGCTTTGAGCACCCCGACTTCGAAGGCGCCGGTGGCCCCGCCACCGGAGAGCACAACCGCCTGCATCGACTGCACAGGCACCGGCGTCTCGTCGATTTTCGATCTCTCCTGACTACGCTCCGTTGTATCTGATGCGTCAAGTGCATCATCTGAACGTGAATCCTGAATCCACTCCAGAGATGAGGTTGCCGGGATCGGGTTTTGCATATCCAGCGGATTACTGCCCATGCGTGATTTTTTCATTTCCGGTCTGCCCTCCTTCCCCTGACTTCTTTACAGAGCATCAAAAAATCTGCGGCGCCGCGGCTACCTGGTTTGTATTCGAAAATAGTCTGTCCATAGCTCGGCGATTCGGCCAGACTCACATTCTCCCGGATACGTGTTTTGAAAACTTTGTCCCCAAAATGTTCCCCTATTCTTTCCACCACTTCGCGGTTAAGGTTTTTACGTCCGTCATACCGGGTCGCAATGATGCCGCTGAGTTGCAGGTCACGGTTTAGACGGCGTTGAACCACTTCTATCGTTTGGATGAGTGTACTCATACCCTGTAACGCAAGAAATTCCGTCTGGACAGGGACATATATTTTCTGGGCGGATGTAAGGGCATTAATGGTTAACAAACCGAGCGAGGGCGGACAATCAATCAGGATATAATCCGGTTCCGAAAAACTTTCCAGCGCCTCCCGAAGCAGAAACTCCCGGCCGGCGACGCTGGAGAGCTCCATCTCCGCACCGGACAGCTCCAGAGAAGAGGGAAGCAGTTGAAGACGATCTGCTCGATCGATCAGGATATCCGAGAGCTGCACATCTCCCTTGAGGAGGTCGTGGACACTGGCGTCCAATTCATGAGCGGAAATACCCAACGAATACGTTAAATTGGCCTGAGGATCCAGGTCAATCATCAGAACTCGGCATCCCTGTTGGGCCAATCCTGCGCCTAAATTCATTGTAACGGTGGTTTTACCCACGCCACCCTTCTGATTGATGAGGGCTATCGTCGTCAATAGCGTTACCTCCCTTCAGATACCATTTCCACCCCCACTTCTTCCGACTTCAGGGCGTCTTTACCGAAAATAACTGAAAACGACTGAGGTGCAGGGGAGATTGTTCTACCATCCATGTAACACGCACTGAATGCCCGGCGTGGTTGTCCGGTCCGGTTAACTTCGGATGTATGCAGAAGACGATTATGTAACAGCAAGCCTTCACCTGCCTTGCATTCCAGGTATACCGGTGCATATCGTGAAAGGACTTCGGAAATTTGTTCCTCATCCAGGAAAACGGTGTGATCCTCATCGGGAAAATGATGATGTGATCCGGGGAGGACTTTTATACATCCTTTTTCTATTGTCGAAGGATCCATCGCCATCCAGACAGTAGCTATAGGATGGCGGCTGAGGTGAGGAAAGAAATCCTGATGCCAGGGCAGGTGGGTCCCCTGATTGGCCGGCTTATTCATAAACATAGCCCGGAAACAGGAGATCGGTACATCTTTTCCATAAGCCCGGTTGCAGATATCTCGGAACAACGGTGTTTGCATATATGCCAGAAACAGAGGATCGAATTCCAGTCGCTGTATTTTCCGGTACGCCACCGTGGCCCCTTTGTGCCCAAGGGTCTGAGAAGGCATATCTTTATATGCGCCCGTTGTCGCGTCTAATTGCAGCATCATACGCTCATACGGTATGGTCGCGGTCCCCATCATGATTTTGTCGATACGCTGTTGTAATCCGTGCAGTACCTCATCTGTAGTCACTTGTCCCAAACGGATGTAGCCCTGCGCTTCAAATGTCCGCCACTGTTGGTCCGTCAGATTCTGTTGCATGGTCGTCCTGTCAGAGATTAAAAAAAACAGCAACTGGTATTGAATTACTGGCTCTTACCGGATGAAATCTCATATTATATAATCAGCTATTATAATCAGGTTGACCTGTCTTCGCAAGGGCCAAGCGAAGGCATGAGCGATATAAGGGAGAAGCGGTAATCACACGAACGGCCTCGCAGCCCTGTGCCTGGCGAAAGCGAAGATATGGTATGAAAGCATCGACAACAGACCTGGAGATTCTTGTAGAAACCGCACGGGGGAATAAGCGGAATACAACGGAGCGTCATCAGGCTTTCAGTACGTTGGTGCAGCGGTTTCAGGATATGGTCTTCGGGTACAGTTATTCAATACTGGGTGATTTTCATCTGGCAGAAGACGCCGCCCAGGAATCGTTTCTTGTCGCGTATCAGCAGTTGGATCATCTTCAGACGCCCAGAGCATTTCCGGGCTGGCTACGGCAGATTGTATTCTCACAGTGTAACCGGCAGGTTCGCCGAAAACACGTGGTCACCGATTCGCTGGATCACGAGATATTGGATCTCCCATCAGATGCCCCGGACCCATCCGATAAGACGGCCGAGCAGGAAATGAAGGATCACGTATTGGCCGCCATCCGCCTGTTGCCTGACCATGAGCGGACGGTGACGACTCTGTTCTATATCAACGGGTATTCGCAACAGGAAATCGCCGGTTTATGGAAGTCCCCATAACGACGGTTCAAAAGAGGATGCAATATGCTCGTCAGCATCTTAAAAGAGGGATGCTCAAAGTCTTTCGTGAAAATCTGGATGTGCAGCGACCTTCCCGTCATACGACATTTGCCTCTACGCTGTCTGAAATGTTGAAGGCTGTTGCCCGCCGTCAATATCGAACGGGTTCAGGCATTGCTTAACAGAGACGCCTCACTGGCTACAAGCAGGAGCGCTGCGTCGGGGGTCAAATCCGCGTTGTCGGATGCTATGGTCACGGTAGCGACCGATGTGGCGGCATTGGTGACCACGGCCAGGCGAGCCAGGTCGCTTGCAACGCCATGCGCCGTGGCCTGAATATCAACCTGACCGGCCTGATGTCCCTCACCACCCCGGCATCGGATATCGACGCGATGCTCGTATCAGATGAAATCCATTGAAAAGGCGCAGATCGCTGCGTGTCCAGACTGTCGTGATAGACGGCCGGAAACCGCGCCGTATCGCCAATCAGAATCGCCTGCGTGGCCGGGGTGATCGTTATACGAGCCGGTACGGTCATCACCGGCGACGTAATAAAATCGGTCCCCACGCAACCGATACCCAATAAGGCGGCTATGCTTGTCTGTATGATCGGCAGTCTATATCGTCTCATCTGTATATTCTCTATGGGCGTCAATTCCCGGTCTATACAGTCATTTAATAGACTCTGGGCCTCTTCGCATGTCATCAGATAGAGTCCTGAAACAGTGTAAATTTGTAAATGAGAGGAGCTTATCTGCTATCCGCTAATTATAACTTCTAAATCAACAACATATATGCAAGGTTCCAAATTATATCAAAAAGAAACCCCGGCAGGGTCTGGGACCGGCCGGGGTTACAGGACGTAGCAGGTAAAAGTCAGTTAGTCAGATCAAAGTCAAGTGTGATACTGAATGCCGTGTTTATCAAGAAACTCACGCAGGGCTTGCGCGATGATTTCCTCTTGTGGAGCGCTCAGTTCCTCACAGGCTTGACCGAGGCGGTTGCTCAGTTCCTTTGTAAAATGACATTCTTTCGTTACGATTGATTGATCATCCACATGCCACATCTGCGCCTCCTGACCTCTTGTACAACTGAGGGCCGTATGCCAATCTTAATCTGTATATCATAAGTTATGATATTCCCATGACCATAGATATATGACCAAATATACATATCAGCGACAGACAAGCTATGATGGAGATCACATTGCTGCTTCTTTTTTTGTTTTCTGGGTATTTTTTCCATCATTCCCCATATCCATCCCCGTTACTATTCCATCGTCCATTGCCGTTTCGGCCGCGTCCCCGACCCCGCCCGTTAACGTCGTTTATGACTGTCCATCCACTGTTGCTGCTACGGATCGAAGCCCCGCCGAGACGGGCCCTATTCGCCCCCAGCATTTCCCGTACGGCAAGTAACAGTTCGGTGGTCGGTGCCACGCGGATTTGGCCACCGGCTTTGATGCTGACTTCGCCATATTCCCGGGTCGGGATTTTGAACAGGACTTCACAGTCACCTGGATATGTTTTGAATGATTCTTTAAGTGAATCGATGATATCATCCGTGGTTTGCTCCGGGGTAACCGTCACCACTACGGATCGGGTCAGCTTGTCTCTGGCTTCGGGGAGGGACATGATTTCGGAAGCGACCACCTTATTTTCGCCTTCTTTCGCCGAGATCTGGCCGCGGACTAGAATCAGCGAGTCGGCTGCTACGAGTCTTTTGTGGAGTTCGTACTGATCAGAGAACACCAGTATCTCGCCCGTACCGGAGAAGTCTTCCAGCGTAAAGAAGGCCATGGACTGGCCTTTCCTGTCCACGATCGGTTTAATCTCCGTGACGATACCGCCGACCACCACGTCCTCTTCGCGGTCCCTCACCCGGTCCAATCGACGCATTTCGGCGGTGGTAAAGGCCCGCAGGTCATCTTCGAATTCAGCCAGCGGATGACCAGTCACATAAAAGCCCAGCAAGTCCTTTTCCAGTGCCAGCGTCTGACTGGCCGGCCATTTGGGCACCGCCGGCAAAACCGGCTTGTGGATCATAATGGGTTCGTCATCGTCATCGCCGTTCAGGTCGAACAGGGACGTCTGGCCTTTGTCCCGGTCTCTCTGGCGGGACTGCGCTGCGTCAATGGCGATATCAATGACGTCCATATTTTGCGCCCGGTGCCCTTCCAATGAATCGACGGCGCCAGCCTGGGTCAGGCTTTCCAGAACCCGCTTGTTGGCCAGTCGCAGGTCAATATGATCGCACAGATCAAAAATATCGCTGAATTCGCCGTATTCCTTTCTAGCTTTGACAATGGATTCCACTGCGCCATGACCGACATTTTTGATGGCACACAGGCCGAAACGGATGGACTCGCCCTCTACGGTAAAAACTTTATCGCTCTTGTTGATTTCGGGCGGGAGCACTTTAATACCTATTTTACGGCATTCGTTGATCAGCACGACGATTTCGTTCGTGTCCGACATCTCATTCGACATCAACGCGGCCATGAACGGCACCGGATAGTGGGCCTTCAGGTAGGCTTCCTGGAAGGCCACGATGGCATAGCCTGCAGAATGGCTCTTGTTAAACGCATAGCCGCCGAAATATTCAATCAGGCTGAAAACTTCGTCTGCAATTTTTTTATCGATGCCGTTTTTTTCAGAGCCGTCGACAAAATCCCGCCGCTCTTCGGCCATGACTTCGGGTTTCTTCTTGGCCATCGCCTTACGGAGAAAATCGGCGCGTCCGAGCGTGAATCCGGCCATGTCACGGGCGATCTGCATCGCCTGTTCCTGATACACGATAAGCCCATAAGTTTCTTTAAGGGCGGTTTCCATTACGGGGTGATGATACGTCACCTCTTTACGTCCGTGTTTCTTGTCGATGTAATCGTCCACCACCCCACCGTTTAACGGGCCCGGCCGGCAAAGCGCGTTCATGGCTATCAGATCTTCCACGGCATCCGGCCGTAAACGCCGCAGAAAATCGTGCAACCAGGAACTGTGAAACTGAAAGATCCCGGTCGTTTCTCCACGGCAAAATAAATCCATGGTTTTTTTATCATCCAGAGGGATGTCTTCCAGGTCGATCTCGTCTCCGGTCGTTTCTTTGATCAGCGCCAGAGCATCCTGAATCACGGACAGGTTCTGTAAGCCCAGAAAGTCCATCTTGAGCAGGCCGACCTCTTCCATGACTTCACCTGTGTATTGGGTGACGACAGTTTCCTTATTGCTGGGCTTGTACAGCGGCACGTAGTCGGTCAGATCACCGGGTGCAATCACCACGCCGGCTGCATGAACGGAAGCATGACGAGACAGACCTTCAAGTGTTTTCGCATAGCCGATGAGCTGCCCTTCGATTCCACCGCCCTCAGCAATCTGTTTCAGTTCAGGGACCTGATCCATCGCCTTGTTGAGGGTCATTTTCAGTTCGGTCGGTACCAGCTTGGCGATGCGATCCACTTCACCGTACGACAGACTGAGTACCCTGCCTACATCACGGATGGCCGCTTTGGCGCCCATGGTGCCGAAGGTGATGATCTGGGCGACGCTCTTCTGGCCATATTTTTCCACCACATAATTGATGACCTTGTCCCGTTCCCTGTCGGATAGATCGATATCTATATCGGGCATGCTCACACGTTCCGGATTCAGGAATCGCTCGAACAGCAGACCATAGCTCAGGGGATCAACCGTGGTAATCCCGAGTGTGTAGGCCACCATACAGCCCAGGGCGGAACCGCGAGCCATGACGGGAATGTTCTGTTCATTCGCAAATCGAACGAAATCGGCTACGATGAGAAAATAACCCGGATACCCCATCTGGCCGATCACCCCTAATTCATAATCCAGCCGGGAGGTCATCTCCTCAGTGATCGCATCGTATCGGGATTTCATCCCATCGTAGGCCATCTTGCGGAGGTAGGCGTCCAGATTCTCATAGCCTTCCGGCACCGGAACCTGCGGGTGTTTGAGTGTGCCCAGGTCCATTTCAAAATCAATCAACTCAGAGATTTTGACCGTATTCTCTATGGCGCCCGATACATGGCCGAACAGCTGTTTCATCTCACCTGCGGTCTTGAAATAAAGCGAGTCGGTTGTGAATTTCAGCCGTTTGGGGTCGCTCAGTTCTTTGCCGGTCTGGATGCATACCAGCACGTCCTGCGCCGGGGCGTCTTCCTTGTTCAGATAATGTGCATCATTGGTAGCAACGATGGGGAGGTCGAATTCTTTGGAGAACTCGATCATGGCGTTGTTGATGGGTTTGTCGAAGTCCAGGCCATGATCCTGCACTTCCAGATAGAAGTTTTTACCGAAAATGTCACGCAGTTGCTTACACTTATCCCGGGCTTTATCCATCTGGCCGCCAACGACTAAATTAGCGATAGGGCCCTTGGCGCAGGCCGACAGGGCGATCAGCCCTTCGCTGTGTTTTTCCAGCAACTCCAAATCGACGCGTGGTTTGTAATAAAAGCCTTCGAGATAACCGGCCGACGTCAGTTTCATCAGGTTTTTATATCCAGTCGCGTTCTGAACCAGCACCACGAAATGCGTGGTTTGATCCGCCCGGTCGCCGGTTCGCACCGGCCGCTTCTCTTTGCGGTTTCCAGCGGCGATATACAGTTCGCATCCGATGATCGGCGTGAGGCCGACGTCTTTGACCGTCTTATAAAATTCCACAGCGCCGAACATATTGCCATGATCGGTCATGGCAATGGCCGGCATGCCATAGTCTCTGGCTGTCTCAGCCAGATCCTTGATCCGGTTGGCGCCATCGAGCAAACTGTAATGGGTATGATTGTGCAGGTGAACAAACGAGGGCATGGGAAGTCCTTTGGGGTACGGAATACGAAATGCGGAGTACAGAAAAAATCAAAATTGCCGGACAGACACCCACTTGGGATCAAACGATTAATTTATCATAAATATAACCACTGGGAGTTGCGGTCGAATGACGAAGACCATACTACACATTATACTATACATGGATTGAAAATCGCAAATGAAAAATAAAGAAAAATGGATTAAAAAACACTTGGTGTTGGGGGAGAAGGAGATAGGAGGTACAATATGTAGGGTTATTCGCGGACCCTTAATCCCGATTTCTTTCTTTTCAGGGGATCTGGAGCAACTGCTCGACCCCCGCCATAATTTCTTGCGCCGGATCAGAGTGCCGAAAACGATAACGTAGCGTTCCATTCTGGTCTACCAGATAAAGCCAGGTGGAGTGATCCACCAGATAACCTGCCAAAGATTCGAGAGGCACTTTATTATAGATGACGCTATATTGTTTCGCTACCTTATCGATTTCGTCAAGGGCGCCGGTCAATCCAAGGATGTCGATGGTCGTGAAATAGGACAGATAATCGTTGAGTTTTTCCGGTGTGTCCCGTTCTGGATCGACGGTGATGTACAGAGTACGGACGGTGTGACCTTCGGGGATGTCCAGTTTCTTATACACATCTTGTAGTTTTACCAGCATGGTCGGACAGGCGTCGGGACAATATGTAAAGCCGAAGAAGATTAAAAAGATGTCTCCCCGACGGTCAGCCAGGTTAAACGATTGACCGTGATGATCGGTCAGGGTGAAATCGCCGCCGAAGTCGCCGTAATCATCCAGAAGTTTGGGTATGGATATCTCCGGCGTCGATTCGCATCCGATGCTGATTATGCTGATGACGAACCATACCAGAACAATAGCGTATTTTACGGTGGGCATAATGACCGTGGCTGAAGTATTATCCATCCGTCTCAAATGCAGTGCCGGGGAGGCGAGACAGAGGTGGTGCTTCTTTCAGGATCTCCGCTTTGGCGATCTTCGTTGTCTGATTTTTGAAGAATAGGGTAAAATAAATCACATCGCCTTCCTGCAACGGCCTCTGAAGACCAAACAGCATCAAGTGGTATCCGCCCGGTTCCATGATCACGGTATCCTGCTTGGGCAACGCAATCTCTTTTACCGGTCTCATACGCATCACCTCGTCCTTGCCGGTCATCGCGTGAAGCTCCACGATATCGGCGGCTGATGTTTCTGCGGCAATGAGCGCATTATCCAGGAAGGTGGTATTTTCAATCTGCATGTACGCGGCGGTCGTATCACGAGAGGGCGGAGCAGCTCGCAGCCAGACCTTGGTGATCTGTATTTCTTCTTGTGGGGCGCAGGCGCAGAGCATAGCACCTAAAGCGAGCACGAAGGGGACACGGCGAGCACAGAAGAATTTAAAATGGTTTAGAGACACAACCCTGCCTTATTTATGCATGGACTCCGTAAATTAACTCATAAGAGTGATAGGACAAACGGTCTGTTCTGTCAAGCGATTATTAACCCTTGATGAGAGGTCTCTTTACCGGTTACATTAGATGGGGAATTTTAGGCTCTTGAGAGGTACTACAGAAATGAACCGTGATGAGATGATCGGTCAGTTGGATGACTCTTGCTGGGATATGATCGTTATCGGCGGCGGCGCAACGGGGCTCGGCATTGCCGTAGACGCGCAGACCCGCGGATATCGCACGCTCCTGCTTGAACAGGTCGATTTTGCCAAGGGCACATCGAGCCGCAGCACCAAGCTGGTGCATGGTGGTGTACGATATCTGAAGCAGGGTAATATTGCGCTGGTAACCGAGGCCTTGCGTGAACGGGGTCTACTGCGCCGGAATGCCCCTCATCTGGTGCAGGACCTGGCCTTTATAGTGCCGCGCTACAAATGGTGGGAAGGGCCATTTTACGGCATCGGTCTGAGGCTCTATGATCGGTTGGCTGGCACGTTGAATATTGCTCGTTCCCTGTCTCTTACACGCGATGAAACGATCAAGCGTATCCCGAATATTGAAACGAAACACCTGCTGGGTGGCACGGTATATCATGATGCCCAGTTCGATGATGCGCGTATGGCTGTCACCCTGGCCCAGACCGCTGCAGAACAAGGAGCCGTGGTGTTGAATTACATGTCGGTTACCGGACTGATCAAAGACAACGGCCTGGTCAGCGGCGTCGAGGCGATGGACTCAGAAACCAATCGGTTCTATAATCTCCGAGCTGGAGTGGTGATCAACGCGGCCGGAATTTTCGCGGATGCGATACGCTGCATGGACGATCCGAGAGCGGAAAACCTCCTGGCAACCAGCCAGGGTGTGCACCTGGTCCTGGCCCGTTCTTTTTTATCGAGCGACACGGCGATTATGGTTCCTCAGACAGATGACGGTCGCGTGCTGTTCGTCATTCCCTGGTATGGTCGCGTCCTGGTGGGGACGACGGATACGGAAATCAACATCCCTTCTATAGAACCGCGTGCGTTGGAGAAAGAGATTGATTTCATCCTGAGGAATGCTGCACGATATCTGGTGCGAGAACCTGACCGGGCTGATATCCTGAGTATCTTCGCAGGACAAAGACCCCTGGTACGGTCATCCAACAGCTCTGTGTATAGAAAGACCATATCCCGGGAACATCATGTGGTCGTTGATGATTCGGGCCTTGTTACCATCATCGGCGGTAAGTGGACGACCTACAGAAAGATGGCACAGGATACCGTTGATGAAGCTGCCCTCGTCGGTGGTCTTGAAATCCGACCATGCAGGACGGAGCAGTTGAATCTGCACGGATGGCAAGGTAAGGACGATCCCGCTATGCCAACAGAAGATCATCTGCGCGTATATGGCAGCGAGGCAGCCGCGTTACAGCATGTCATAGCCGCCGCGCCTGAACTTAACGTCCCCCTCCACCCCCGTTTACCTTATCTCTATAGCCATATAATCTGGGCCGTCCGTCATGAGATGGCGCGTACCGTAGAAGATGCCCTGGCACGGCGTACTCGAAGCCTGCTGCTGGATGCCCGTGCATCGATCGATTCTGCGTCCAGAGTTGCCGATGTGATGGCTTGTGAGCTTGGCAAAGACATCAACTGGAAAGCCGATCAGACCGACCGGTTTATTGCTCTGGCTAAAGGGTATCTTCCATAAAAATAGTGCGAAGTGCGAAGTGCGAAGTGCGGCGTGTATTTTATAATGCGTTTTATGTAATAGAGTATTATATTGATACAACAAGGGCCACTTGTGAACCGGCGTCGCATAACGATTATCTTGTATCTTACGTGCCAACTTATCATACAAAAAACACGTGCAAATTTTTCAAACAATATTTCTAATTCCTTCGAACTTTAAAGGGCGCTAGCGGTTCATAATTCAACCATCATAATTCACAATTGCTGATCCCTGCGGGCTCCAGCGAGCGCTACGCGGTTCAACAATTGGTACTACATTAAGGATTTTCTATGCGTGAGTTATTTCTCATAGAACAGAATCATGTCATACAGTATGCGGATATCGCGGTATCCCAGTTACAGGAAACATTGGAATCTTCGGAAGGATTATTCTGGCTCGATGTAGAACAGATGACCGATGAGGATGCGGCCTTTCTACTTGAATTCAAAGAATTTCGGGCTCATCCCTTATCTGTTAAAGCATGCCGTGAGGCCGCCGGAAGACCTTATCTGGCGGCGTTCCCGGAACAGGTGTTCATGATTTTCCATGTCCAGGAAGAGATCGGAGCGACGCCGACCCGGTTAGGCCTGTTTTTAACCCCCGATTATCTGATTACTGTTCACTCTACCCCGCTTGGTTTTCTACAGGAAGTCAAGGATCGGATTCAACAGGATTATCGCCTGATGAGGTCACCCGGATTTGCCATGGCCCTGATCCTGCAGGCGATGACGGACCATCTGGAGCCGTTGATAGATCAGTTAGACGCCGATATTGCCGCTATTGAGAGTGACCTCAGCCAATTGGCTAATCAGCATGACATACAGATAATTGTAGAAAAAAAACATCAACTGGCGAATTCACTTCAGATACTCAGTCCCCAATGTGAGATGGTACATGATATGTGGACGCAAGGCAACCTGCCGTTACAACCTGAGACCATCATTCAGATAAGGGATGTCTACCATCGACTTAAATATCTGGTTGAGACGTTATCCTTATATCAAGAAAGGCTGTCGGATCTCAGTCTGTCGGCAGCGACGGGAACAGCCCTCCAGCTGAATGCCTCCATAGGACGGATATCTACCATAGCGGCTGTTTTTCTGCCCGTCATCAGTCTGGCGGCTCTGTTGGGTATTAATGAACGACTTATTGGTCTGGACCCGCCCGTTGCTCTGGGACTGGCCGCCGTGCTCTCGATTCTCATCGGCGGGATTGTGGCCATGATGGCCAGGGGGAAATAGATTAAGACCGGATGGGAGGGTGGGGGTGGAAGGGTGGAAAAAGATATAGACTCATCCTCTCCCTCCCATCCGTATTATCCTACTATGAAACCCATCTTACTCTCTTTTATAATCTGTATTTGTCTATGCTTTAGCCATCCATCCGGCAGCCTTGCACAGGATCGTCTGGTCATTATCTCGCCCCACTGGGAAGGAATTCGCTACGAGTTCGGACGAGGGTTCAAAGCATTTTATCAGGCTGAATCGGGGCGGGAGGTCAAGGTCGAATGGATGGATGTCGGCGGGACATCGGACGTACTCCGTTTTATCAAATCCGAATTTTCAAACAAACCGGACGGCATCGATATCGACCTGATGTTCGGCGGCGGTAGCGACCCTTATCTCGAATTATCCCGTGCGAATTTGCTTGCTCCTTATCAACTACCGGATTCATTGCTCTCTGCTATACCTCAAAAAGCAGGCGGGTTTCCACTCTATGATGCGGACTATCACTGGTATGGCGCCACTATGGCAGGGTTCGGGATTATTTTTAACAAACGGGTGATGCAACGGATGCGCCTGCCCAATCCCAAAACATGGGAAGATTTAACCGATCCGGCCCTGTTTTCCTGGGTGGGTTCGGCTGATCCACGCAAAAGCGGCAGCGCGCACATGCCCTTTGAAATTATTTTACAGGCCTACGGCTGGGAACGAGGCTGGCAGATCATCACGGCTCTGGGGGCCAACGCACGGAGTTTTGCCAATACGGGTAGCCAGGTGCCCAAAGATGTTACCACCGGCGAAATCGCTTACGGCATGGCTATCGACTTCTACGCCTGGGCGCAGATCAATGAAGTTGGTCCAGAGATGATTGGCTATACGATGCCGGACAACCTGACCATTCTGAACCCGGATGCCATCGGTATGCTGAAGGGCGCACCTAATTCGGAAATAGCCCGATCTTTTCTACGTTTTGTGTTTTCGGAGGCAGGGCAACGATTATGGATGCAGAAGCCCGGTACACCCAGGGGGCCGGAACGGTTTCAATTGAGCCGGTTTACAGTCCTTCCCGATCTGTATCGACGCATCGACCCAGCCTATACCTCGGTCACCTTCAATCCGTTTACCTGGACCTCTACGTTTGTATACGATGCCGAAAAAGGATCGGCGAGATGGGGTATTATTAACGATCTGATCGGCACTTTTATTATTGATGCGCATAACCAGCTCAAGAGACGCTGGCAGCAGGCGATTGAGGAAGGTAATGTCGACTCGGTTCTGCCGATGCTCGCCGCCATGCCCATTACAGAAGAAGAAGCCCTCGATATGGGACGTAATCGCTGGCGGGATCAGGCGTACCGTAATCGGATGCTGTTCGATTGGACCCAGATGGTAGAACAAAAATATGGCGCAGGCGCCCTGGGGATGCCCGTGGCTGAACTCGTTCTTCTTGGGGGTAGCGGTGGTCTGATGACGATTCTGATCGTCTATCTCTGGTGGCTTAAGAGGAGACGAGGGGAATGATTAGCGCTATGTTCATAATGCAACCTTTTTTCACGATGGATATCCTGTATGGTCAGTGTAACGTTAGAACATGTTACTAAAGTATTCGGTGAAGTAACAGCTGTTAGGAATGTCTCTCTGGAGGTTCAAGAAGGGGAGCTTTTTTTCCTGCTGGGGCCGTCTGGCTGCGGTAAAACAACTCTGCTCAGATCGATCGCCGGATTCTATGCGCCTACAGCGGGACGTATTCTATTTGATAATCGAGATGTCAGTAATACACCGCCGCATAAACGAAATACCGGGATGGTCTTCCAGAACTATGCTCTCTGGCCCCATATGACCGTATGGGAGAATGTCGCATATGGTTTGTCTCTGCGTAAAATTTCTTCAGATAAGCAAAAACAGCGGGTGGGAGAAGCCTTGGCCATGGTTCGCATGGAGATCTATGCGAAGCGTTCGCCGAATCAACTGTCCGGCGGGCAGCAACAGCGGGTCGCTCTAGCCCGGGCTCTGGTGATCAATCCCGATGTGGTCCTGCTTGACGAACCCCTGTCTAATTTAGATGCAAAATTAAGACTGGAAATGCGCGATGAAATTCGTCGTATTCATGATGAAACCGGCACAACGATGATTTATGTCACACACGATCAGAAAGAAGCGCTCTCGATGGCGGATCGTATCGCGGTGATGGGTATGGGAGAAGTACGTCAGACCGGGGAGCCCCGGATGATATATACCCGTCCGGAAAGCATTTTCGTCGCCGGTTTTATCGGTGAAACAAATTTCATCAACGGTAAAATAGTCGCTACCGAACCGGAGATTCAGATCGAAACCTCCATGGGCATTCTGCACTCAACAGTTAAACTGCCGTCAGGCATAGGCGCCGGCTCTCAGGTGGTCTGTTCCATCCGTCCTGAATCTATTCATATCAATGAGGACGGTGTATCGGAACAAGGCAATCGTATCCAGGCAGAGGTCGCTCAGATCATGTATCTGGGTGAACATGAACAATATACATTGAAATCAAACGAAGATTCGTATTTAAAGCTTATCGACTCGTATCCAGATCAGCGCAAAGCGCAAACAGGCGATATGATCTGGCTGACCATTGATGCTTCTCATGTGGTAGTGCTGGAGAAAACGGAGTGAGGACAATTAGTGATTGGTGATTGGTGATTGGTGAATTGAAATCGCTTTAAATCACCAATCACCAATCACCAATCACCAATCACCAATTCACCTATGTCCCGTAAACTCGACTTCTCAGATTTAACCCCCGGCCTGGCCATACTACTGGGTCTCCTGGTGGTTTTCTTTGGTTTGTTTTTAATTTATCCGCTGGTCTATGTTTTTCTGAACGCGTTCTATACAGATGGCCAGTTTTCCGTAGAGTTTTTCAGCTTGATGTTGCAAAGTCCGGTACAGCAGCGGGCTTTGTTGAACAGCTTTGAGTTAGGTATTGTCACCACGATCCTCACGACGATCATCAGCTTGCCTATTGCGTTTGTCCTTGTACGGTATGAGTTTATCGGTAAAGGGTTGCTCAGCGGCTTGATGCTGGTACCCATGGTCATGCCTCCGTTTGTCGGGGCGATCGGTATGAAGCAGATGTTCGCCCGCTTCGGATCGATTAATTTGCTTCTTATGGATCTGGGCTTTATCGATACACCTATCGATTTCTTCGGCGGTGGTGGATTCTGGGGGGTGGTGATTCTTGAAGCCTTACACCTTTATCCTATCATGTACCTGAATATCGCCGCCGCCCTGGCCAATGTGGACCCCAGCCTGGAAGAATCCGCCCGGAATGTTGGCGCCAGTGGATTCAGGCTGTTTCGTACGGTTACCTTTCCGTTGATGCTACCGGGGTATTTCGCCGGGGCGATTATCGTCTTCATCTGGGCTTTTACGGACCTCGGCACTCCGTTAATCTTTGAATTTCGTGAGGTGGTGGCCGTTCAGATCTTCAATATGGCTACGGATGTGCATGAAAATCCGATGGGGTACGCGCTGGTCGTTCTTGTGGTGATCGTGACGCTGGTCTTGTTTTACCTATCCAAGAAATTCTTCGGAGGACGCCGGTATGAAATGATCTCTCGAGGACATGTGGTTTCATCTGCGCACCGCGCTACACTCGCTGAGACCGTGGTTATTTATGCCGCATTGCTTTCCATCGCGGGTATCGCACTGATTCCACATTTAAGTGTGATACTGACTTCCATTTCAGATCGCTGGTTTATGACGGTACTACCGGCCTCTTATACCGGAGCATATTATAGCCAGATCTTCGATCATGATCTGACGTTGTTGTCGATTAAAAACAGTTTGTTCTTGAGTGTGTTGAGTACGGTGCTGGATATCCTTATAGGCGTTTTGATCGCGTATCTGCTGACACGGCGACGATTTCCATTTAAGGATATGTTGGATGCGGTAGCCATGCTACCCCTGGCTCTGCCGGGCCTGGTACTGGCCTTCGGGTATATCGCCGGTTTCTCCGGTACCTGGCTGGATGTACGCATTTCGCCATTTCCGCTGCTTGTCATTGCCTATGCTGTCCGTCGTCTGCCGTATATGGTTCGAGCAGCCTATGCCGGCTTTCAGCAGATGAGCGTTTCCCTCGAAGAAGCTTCCATGAATATGGGAGCGGGGCCTCTTAAAACCCTCTGGAAAATTACCATGCCTCTGGTCATGGCCAATCTCGTAGCCGGTGCCATCCTCTCATTTTCCTTTGCCATGCTGGAAGTCAGCGACAGCCTGATTCTGGCGGTCAAAGAACAATACTATCCGATTACCAAAGCCATTTACGCCCTGATGGGTCGGATTGCCGATGGATCCTATATGGCCAGCGCCATGGGAATGCTCGGTATGGTTTTGTTGGCATGCAGTTTGCTCGCTACAGGAAGAGTACTGGGCAAGAAAATGGGTGAATTGTTCAAGGTATAGAACCTACGTATCGAAAACGGTAGAGTACGACAAAATTTGCAGACATGGACTGAAACATTTTTCGCCCTATTCGGGTATATAATATGATAGATGTCATTCTGAAACCTTAAAAAGTCCCCTGAAATCTGATGAGGATCATTGTCAAAGGTGCTTTTCTTGTTATTTTTTATGAAGATACGTAAAAAACAGGTTGTATCCATTAGTATAGTATCCTTAAATTATGAAACGCTGAATGTTTCTGGATTCCTCACGGTTTTGATGGCAGTTTGACATACCTTACCCTGGATTGCTGGAGACGGCCTCGATGATCAACCCGATCAGTTTGCTTTCCCTGAACTGGCAGAGCTACTTTGATATTCTTATCGTAGCGATCCTGATCTATAGCCTCTATGTCTGGGTACGGGGCACCAGGGCGTTTCAGATACTGGTTGGCTTGGGCGGCCTGGGGCTGCTCTATGGCATTTCCAGTTGGAGTGGTTTATTTTTAACGAGTTGGCTGCTCCAATACCTCCTTGGCATTATTCTATTGTTGGCCATTGTTATATTCCAACCGGAAATCCGTCAGCTTCTGGAGAAAGTCAGTCCTCTCGCAATCATCAGGTTAAAGGGCGGTCCCGTCCCTCGTGCGATTCTTACAGAAATCGCAGAAGCCAGTTTTTTCCTGGCAGATCAACGTATCGGCGGCCTGTTGGTTTTTCCCAGAGCCACGCCTATTTCGGATGCGATACAGGATGGCATACAGCTTGACAGCCTGGTTACGCAGGAAATGTTGGTCAGTATTTTCCAGAAATCGTCTCCCATGCACGACGGCGCCGTGATAATCGAAAAAAATCGGATGACCAAAGCCGGATGTTATCTCCCACTTTCTACCCGGGAAGCTTTGCCGCCAAAATACGGCACGCGTCATCGTGCGGCGCTCGGTATCTCCGAGCATAGAGATACGCTGTGTGTAGTTATTTCTGAGGAAAGAGGGGTCGTCTCTCTGACGCGTAGTGGTGAGATTGAAACGATGACCGGTGAGGATCAGCTGCGTCAGAATCTGGAATCCGCCCTGCTTCCCCGGATTCGCGCTAAATCCTCTATCAAAGAATCGGTGGTCCAAGCGATAACCAGTCGTCTTAACTATCGCGAATTGATGCAAAAGAACCTGGTGGCTAAGTTCATGGCGTTAGGGCTCTCTTTCCTGCTCTGGTTCGTTCTGGTCGGACAACAGTGGTCGGAAATATCCCTGACCGCTGTGCTTGAATATCAGAATATGCCGGCGAATATGGATATTGTAGGCAACCCTGTGAATGAAATTCAGGTTCGTGTACGCGGACCACGCGGCAGTATATCTATACTGACGCCCGATCAGGTGCGGGTCATGATCGATCTGAATAATGTTGTCCCAGGCTCCCAGACCATAGATCTTACTGAAGATAACCTGCGATTGCCGTTTGGCGTGGAAACTACCTTTATTGAACCGAGATCATGGACGATGGAGTTCGACCGACTGATCACCCGCCGTTTGATTATCGACTATGATCTGATCGGCGAACTGGCGGAAGGGCTTGAGCTGACAGATGTAGTCGTGGATCCGCCCTCAATCGAATTCCCCGGGCGTGAAAATGAATTAAAGCAGATAAAACAGGTGATTACGACACCACCCATCGATCTATCCCAAATCACCGATAGTCAGATTATCAGAAGTAATCTGAAGATCATCCCTTCCTTGCCTTACCGCTTCCCTACGCCAGAGGTGATGGTCAGCCTCAGCTTGAAGGAACGTGTCATTCCGGAAGAAGATTCAGAGCAGCCGGTATCAGAAAATGATGAAGGACTCTCTTCTTCTGACGCGTCTACACTGGTCCGCTTGGTGAATCGGGTAGGCGGCGTGGCGGTTAATTTGCCGGAAAATCCTTGACGGCAGCAATAGCTCATATTACAAAATGATATATTGTTATCCTTCAGAAGCATGCTGGTCAGCGTGTGTTTAAGCGAGGAATTACCCTGAAGCGATCAATCTGGATTTTTGTCTTGACCGGCTTGTTACTGGTGCCGGCTATTGATGTGGCGGCGCCTCAGTCGTCCGACCCGCGTACATCGAAGCCTGTGGCGACGCGTGACATGTCCTTTCGTGTAAGGGCTAAAGCGGCTTTGATCCTCAACATGCAAAGCGGAGAAGTACTCTACCGGAAGAATCCGATGGCCCGATTATCTGTCGCGAGCATCACCAAACTGATGACTGCGGTGACTTTGATGAATATGAATCCGGACCTTAGTAAACGCATCCAAATCTCCCGTCAGGATGTATACCGGGCGAATTGGACCCAGCTCAAATATCGGGAAAAAGTAGTTGTCAAAGATCTACTCTATGCCGCCCTGATTTCATCCGACAATGTCGCCGCCCGGGTGTTGGCACGCGTTTCCGGACTGTCAAACAAAGAGTTTGTGGAACGGATGAATCAAACAGCGGCGTCACTCGGGCTGTTAAATTCCCGTTTTACCGAACCTACTGGATTGGATGCAGGCAATGTATCCACAGTTGTCGATTGTGCGGCGTTGCTCTGGACGGCCTTACAGAATGATGTTCTATCTGAAGTTTTAACAACGAAAGAATATACATACAGCACGGATCGGCGTGTTCATAACATTAAGACAACCAACCGCTTGTTGCGGGGCGATCAGGCGGATGCTGATCTCTGGGAATCTATCGGCAGTAAAACAGGATATATTCGAAAGGCGGGGTATTGCCTGGTCATGCGCGCCCGCAGTCAGTCAGGTGATGATGTGATTGCCGTGGTACTTGGTGGGGTATCCAGCAGAACACGGTTTGCCGACATGCGTCGCCTGCTTAATTGGAGTTTGCATAATATTGGTCAACAGGAACATATCGGAGGGTGAACTGTGTTTTCAACATTGTTATTCAGTATCGTTGGGACCTTGATTCTGGGTCTTTCGGCAGTAGGTCTGGTCTATCTCATGGCTGTTATCGGCGAAGGACAACGGGTGCGAAGTGTCGGCGGCGGACGTACGGAACGCGGCCCTTCAAGTAGGCCGGGTCGTTCAGCGACTCAGCGTGCCGGAAAATCTTAGGGAAGACGGCATGTCCATTAACCAGGGTCGAGCAGTCGTTGCCGGTCTCCTTTTCTGTCTGATTATGGGTCAGGCGGTTTCCGTGAGTATGGCAGACAACGGTAAGCTTACCATAGCCCGGCTTAAGTATACCGGAGGCGGAGATTGGTATAATGATCCGGAGGCGCTTTCTAATCTTGCGCGGGAACTGCAGCGCCGGGCTGGTATAGAAACCAATATAAATCAGCGTATTGTCGGTCTGGGTGATGATCAACTTTTTTCATCCCCCATTTTGTTTATGACCGGCCATGGTGAAGTCAAATGGACCGATACCGAAATTCAACATCTCCATTCGTATTTGACGCATGGCGGATTTCTGTATGCTGATGATGATTACGGTATGGATGAGGCTTTTCGTCGTGAAATGAAACGCGCTTTTCCTGACAAGTCGTTTGTCGAACTGCCCTATTCCCATCCGATCTACCATATCATCTATGATTTTCCATCCGGATTACCCAAACATCATGAACATGACGGTAAGCCCCCCCAAGGCTTCGGTTTGTTCCATGATGGCCGAGTGATCGTGTATTACACGTATGAAAGCAACATCAGCGATGGCTGGGCTGATCCGAAAACCCACAATGATCCTCCACAAAAGCGGGAAACCGCTTTTCAAATGGGGGTCAATATCATCGCTTTCGCTCTCTCCCAGTAAATAACACCTTGCTACCCGCTACTTGCTGCCATCCACTGACGGCCTCTCGCTGCCGGATAAAATGGCCTGGTTATTTAATCATGGCTCCTATCTGAAGTTTCCCTCATCCATTATTTTGCAACCTGCCGTGTTGATCGCGAGTCTTATGTTATAGACAACAGAATATAAAACCCGGATCTATGGTTTTATCTGCTATTTACAGGAACTACCGAAAGGAGTTTTATTATGAGTCTCTGGCACACCATCAAGAAAGAGTTGGACGGTTCGTTTTATGCAGTTCGTAAAAGCCTGTCCGAAGCGTTGGATATGGCGGAGGATCTGACCAGGAAAGGCCGGACCAAATTGGAAGTTCAGTCGGCCAAGAGTGACATCCGCAGCCAGATGACCGAATTGGGCGGGCGTGTGCATCAGATGGTGGTTGAGGAAGGGATCACGGATGTGTCCGGCGATGTAGAGGTGCAGAGTATCCTGGATCGCATCAAATTGTTAGAACAGAAAATCGACGAAAAAGAAGAAGATCTGCGCCGTGAAAGCGCCCTTCGCGCAGAGAAAACAGCGGGCTGAGGCCTCCTTGAATGCCCCCTCGAAGGCAATGCCTTCGGTCCCCGCTACAGGGAGAAGGTCAAAATAGGCGTAATTCTACATAAGATCAAGTCACCTCTCGGCCTCTTCCCTCCCAGAGAAGGGGGGTGGGGGATAGGATCCAGGTTTTCCTTGATTTGTATCTACAGACCTTTTATCCTGGATTACCGGTACATCGAAGACTAATAACGACCATCCGAGAAGATCTGGCCAACCATTATCCATGCTTCGTACGCTGCTTAATTCACAACAGGCAGGGTTGCTGTTTGTTATCCTGCTGATCGGCACGATCCTCTCCCTATCCGCTGGCGACCATGTCAACCGAGTTACCGGAGAGGTGGTCAATAATTTCCTGAACTCCTATACACTCATGCAGACGGCTACAGATGCCAGTTTTTTTGTCATCATGGCGGTAGGCGCTACTGTGGTCATTATTTCCGGTGGCATCGACCTGTCCGTTGGGGCCGTTTACGCGCTGGCCGGCGTGATGACGGCCATGATGCTGCGGGCTATCGGCCCGGAGAACCCTTTCGTGGCTGTTGTTTTAGCTCTTGGCATGTGTGTAGGTATCGGTGTGCTCTGTGGATTGATTAACGGCGCTATGGTGGTAGGACTGCGCGTACATCCGTTTATCGTAACGCTCGGTACGATGTGGATATTTCGGGGCGTTGCCTTTGTAACCAGTAAAGCCGAAAGCATTCTGGTACCACCATCCCTGACCGATGTCGTTAAGTGGTCTATCGGTGGCGATGCGCTTTACCCCATACCCATGATCATCATGTTAATTATAACTGCAGCCGGCGCCATCTATCTCTCCCGTACGGTAATGGGTCGCCATATTTTTGCCGTCGGAGGAAATGTGGATGCCAGCCGATACGCCGGCCTGCGAATCAATCGCATTGTGATCGGGGTCTATATCCTTTCCGGCCTCACCGCAGGCATTGCGGCGTTTGTTGGTATCAGCTATTACGGGTCGGCCTCGTGCGCAGACGCGACGGGCTACGAACTGTATGTCATCGCGTCTGCTGTGGTGGGTGGCGCCAGTCTACGCGGTGGCCGGGGCAACGCCGTCAACGCCATGCTGGGGGCCACACTGATTGTGGTGATCAGACAGTCCATCCGCACGTTGCATCTTGATCAGAACTACGAATGGATCATAATTGGCTGTGCCATCATTGCCGCTGTCGTTCTGGATCAGATGAACCAGCATTTCACCACCCGCCGACTGGCGAAAGAGGCTTGAGAGGAAGAAACAAGGGGATGAAGAGGGGAAGCGGAGAAGAGAAGATTAAAAATCGAAAATTTCCCGATATATAAATAGGGGACGATCCATGAACCGTTTGTTACTCTGTTTAACAGGACTTATCTTCATCCTGAGTTCGGGATGCGGGCAGAAGGCAGAACAGCCGTCCGATAACACGCTGACCATTGCCATGATTGCCAAAAGTTCGACCAACCCGGTTTTCCTGTCCGCGCGGACAGGCGCTGAAGCGGCAGCCAAAGAACTGGGGGCACAACATGGTATCGACATTGTGATCGATTGGCGTACACCGCCGACTGAGGACGGTCAGGTACAGGCGCAACGTATTGCCCAGGCGGTGAATGAAGGCGCAGATGTAGTTCTGATCTCCTGTTCCGATGCAGCCAAAGTCACCGGCGCCATTAATGATGCGGTGGACCGGGGCGTGCCTGTGATGACATTCGACAGTGATGCACCCGATTCCAGGCGCTTCGCGTTTTATGGCGTGGACGACATCAAGACCGGGCAACTGGTGATGGAGGAACTGGCCCGTGCAATGGATGGGAAAGGTCAGGTCGCCATCCTGGCCGGTAATCAGAATGCGCCTAACCTACGCAAACGGGTCGAAGGCGTGATGCAGTCAGCGAAACAACATGCTGATATCTCTATCGTCGGCACGTTCTACCATATCGAAACGCCTCAGGATGCAGCCGCTGAAGTGGTTCGTGTAAACAATGCGTATCCTGAGATCAACGGCTGGGCGATGGTCGGCGGTTGGGCTCTATTCACTCAGACGCTGCTGACGGATCTGGACCCCGACAAAATGAAAATCGTATCCGTGGACGCCTTGCCGCCCGAATTGCCGTATGTGGAACAGGATATCGTGCCAGTATTGTGGGCACAACCGACGTATTTATGGGGATATGAATCCGTTCGTCTGATTATCGACAAAGTACATCTTAACAAAGAAGTACCGGTAATCAACCCTATGGAATTGGTGCGGGTATCAAAAGATAATCTGGGTGATTGGGCCAGACAGTTAAGGGATTGGGGATTTACCGATGTGCCGGAGATGTACCTGCAGATGGATAGTAAGCAGTAAGTAGGCGGCAGTATGCAGAAGGCAGTAAGCGAGCGGTCTTCAATCAGGCAATAGGGCAGAGAATCCAACTTTTCAACGTTCAACTTTTTTGATCCGATTTCAAAATATATCCAAACGATTTCCCGGCGTGGCGGCCCTTAAAGATGTGAGTTTTCATATCGATGTAGGGTCGTGTCATGCGATGGTCGGAGAAAACGGCGCGGGTAAAAGCACGTTGGGTAAAATCCTGGCCGGCATCTTTCCGCATGATGAAGGGGAGATATGGATCGACGGCCGGCCGGTCCGGTTTACTGAGCCGCGGGATGCGTTACGAATTGGTATCGGTATCGTTCATCAGGAGATGGTATTTTGTGAAAATCTATCGGTAGCGGAGAACCTGTGTCTGGGGACGCTGCCGACCCGCGGTTCGTTTGTTTCTCGTCGACTCATGGACAAACGCGCCCGGCAGATGCTGACAACCATCGAAGCGGATATAGACGTGCACCTGCCCATCAGTGGTCTGTCTATTGGACAGCGGCAACTGGTACAGATCGCCGCAGCCATTGGTAGCGGCGCCCGTGTGCTTATTTTCGACGAGCCCACAAGCAGCCTCTCTCATGTGGAAGTGGAGCGGCTCTTTGAACAAATAGAACGGCTGAAGTCTCAAGGCGTTACGACGATCTATATATCCCACCATCTGGATGAAATTTTCCGGCTGAGCGACCACGTGACGGTGCTGCGTGACGGGCAGCATGTCGCTACAACCCCCACCCGGGCGCTGGATGAAGCCGCGTTGATTAACCTGATGATCGGTCGCACGCTCGAAGCTTACTTCCCGGTGCATGTGCAGTCCGATCCCGACGTGGAGGTATTTCGTGTAGTAGACCTGACCAGTCCGGGTAAATTTGAGCATATTTCATTCACGGTGCATGCCGGTGAAGTGGTGGGTCTCGCCGGTCTGGTCGGGGCCGGTCGTACGGAAGTCCTCGAGGCGCTTTTCGGCTTGGACCCAATGGTTACCGGGCAAATCTATATTTCGGGTCGGCTTGTTCATATCAGACATCCGATAGACGCCATGAAATCAGGTATCGGTCTTGTACCGGAGGACCGTAAACGATACGGCCTGGTCCTCCCTATGCGTGTCCGGGATAATATCGCGTTGTCCACTCTGGAACGCCGTGCGCGGTTTGGTTGGGTCAGGGCAACGGAAGAAATCGCCTTAGCCAGGACCTATGTGAGGCAGTTGGATGTTCGTACCTCCAGCATCGAGACGGCGACGGTGGGCCTGTCGGGAGGTAACCAGCAAAAATTGGTGATGGCCAAATGGCTGGCGGCGCAATGCCGGATTCTATTTATTGACGAACCCACCCGGGGGGTGGATGTAGGCGCCAAATCGGAGATGCACGCCCTGATTGATCAACTCGCCCATAACGGTACGGCGATCGTGCTGGTATCCAGTGAATTACCGGAGATCCTCAATCTATCGACCCGTATCCTGGTTATTCGGGACGGCCGGATGGCGGGTGCTCTGTCACGTGAAGAAGCGGATCAGACGACGGTGATGCGCTTGATGGCAGGCGTGGGGTAATGGTCGGCAAATCAGCGGTGAAACTTCGGTCCTATCGTGTTCGGAGAGTTATCCTACCTGTTCGGTAGCCAACGCCCGGCCATATTATCGGTCGTGGTGTTTTTTATCATCGGGCAGGTGCTTGTAGCCGGTGTAAAATCAGATGATATCTCAGATAGGAGATCAAATCCACAAAGCCCCTGATGTGGAGGCCTTCACTTGTTCAGCTTAAAGACCTGTACCGCCGTGCCGCCGAAGATTAACGCTCGATCGGCATCTGGTTTGTTCGCAAACCGGTCCATGGTCCATTGTAGGGCGTTGCGATAGCCTTCCCGACCGCTGACAGGCGGATAATCGCTGCCCCACATCATGCGTTGCGGACCGAACGCCTCGTAGGCCAGGTCAAGCAAGGGTGGGATAGGCTGTTCAAACGGGAACGGTTCCAGGACGGGCGTGTTTCGTCGGCAGAATTCGCCCAGGCCGTGAATTTTGATATAGACTTTGGGATACCGCGCCAGCCCATACACCTTCCGATATATAGCCTCCGGCGGCGTACCGCCCTCCGGTTGGTTGATGTTGCCCAGATGCTCGATGATAATCGGCAGATCGGGGACTGCTTCGATCAATTCCGCAAAACCATCAACCGCGAAGCCGTCCCGGTGGCCTGCGCAACTGACCACCAGCCCCAGGGCTTCCGCTTTGCGCCAGACGGCCAGCGGGTCCGCGCCGGGCGTCCGGGCGTCCGGGGTTAATCGTAAACCCACCGCCCCCGCTTCGGCCTCGCGTTCCAGCGCTTCCGTGGCGTCGTCCCGCGCCGCATCGATTAGTACGACCGAGACAAAGCGCTCCGGATATTGTCTGACGCATTGCGTCTGGTACGTATTGTCGTACGCCCCCATACATTGAATCAGTACGGCCTGCGCGACCTCGTTCCGATCCATGTGGTGCAGAAGCCCCTCAACATCTTCATACCAGTAGCGGGACGTATGACAATGAGTATCGATGATGGTCATGGGAACTCCTGTTCGATAGACTGCCTGACATACTCCGCCACCCATCCGGAATCCCAATGGTGATCCAGATCCGGTCTGGGGGCGAAGAGGGCTGGTATCTGTCTTTCGGAAAGCATGCGATCAAACGCCTGATGATCCTTGCAGAAGGCGTGGCCGCCGATATGGATAATCTGCACTGTTTTTGCGAGAGCGGCGATGTCATCCATTCTGTTCAACGGCAGGTCCTCTTCCCAGGATGCCTGGTCGTAAAAGGCGGTTGTGTTCCATGGAGGCAGGTCGTTATGACACAACGGGCTGTCGAAGATCACTACCGCTTTATAGAGGGTGGGATCGTCCAGCGCCATATTCAAAGCGCCTGAGCCCGATTTGCTGAAGCCCACCAGAATGTGCCCGCTGCCGGGAATCTGCTTGATCTGCCGCCGCGCTTCGACTCTGACTTCGCTGTTATACCAGACTTCGTCCTCAAATGCTACCGAATAGCAGGCATGCCCCTGAACGGCAGGCTTCTGCGGGGTCAGGCCGTATCGCGTGTTGGAAGGGACGGAGGCGGGCAGATAGATTTCGGTGGCCATGTCAAAACCTACTTGATTTTGTTCGCAGCTTGGTGATCCTATTACTACAAATTAGGCAGTTTTTCGATTTCTGTCAACGAAGTAAGGTCCGAATTCAGATGTAAAGGGATGTGAAGAAAAATAATATCATCCTCTCCTACATAGCCTGGTCGTACGTAAAATAATTGACAAGGTTCGGCAGAACGGCAGATTAGGAGAAATATGATACCGGATGGAAGGATGGAGGGATGGAACTAAAACCTGAACTCCTCCCACCCTTCCACCCTCCCACCCCAACCCCACAAGCCTATGAACGCCCAAGTTATTTTCAAAAACCTCATGATCCCCATGCGCGACGGCGTCCGGATGGCGACCGATGTCTACCGGCCGGCGCAGGACGGGGAGCTGGCTGATGGAACGTTTCCTGCGATTCTCTGCCGGACGCCGTATGTGAAGGAAAGCAAGCGCTATGTAGAGTTTGCCGATTTTTTCGTGCCGCGCGGATATGTGGTCGTGTTGCAGGATCTGAGGGGTCGCGGATATTCGGAGGGGATGGGGCAGTATCACCATGTAGCCAATGATGAGGACGGGCGGGACGGGTATGATACGGTGGAGTGGATCGCCGCGCAGCCGTGGTCGAACGGGAAGGTAGGGCCGGTGGGCAGTTCGTTTGCGGCGGTGGTACAGGCGCGGATGGCGTTCGAGCGGCCGCCGCATCTGACCGCCATCTGGCCGGATGTGACGCCGATCAACAGCTACCATCATCAGGCCAGGGAAGGCGGGGCCATGCAGATGCATATGTTCTGGGCGCTGTTCCTCCATGCCCAGGATGCGCAGGAAATAAAAGATGATCCCGAAGCGCAGCAGACGATCTGGAACGGCCTGCGTGATCTACGCCTGTGGCTGCGCCGCATGCCATTTCAGCCGGGCCAAACGCCGCTGGCAGTGGTGCCGAACCTGGAGAAAATTCTGTTCGACTACGCCTGTCGCGGCGCCTACGACGATTTCTGGGCGCGGGAATGCAACGACTTCGAGCGCAACTTCCATCGCCATGCGGATATTCCAGGGACGTTTACGGGCGGCTGGTTCGATCCTTTTTCATCTGCTATGACCGGTTATTACGCGGCAATGGCGCAGAAAAACACCACCCCCCAGCGACTGATCATGGGCCCGTGGACGCACATGGGGATGCGGGATGATGCGACCTATACCGGGGATGTGGATTTCGGACCGGAGAGCGTTTGGGGTCTGGACTATTATTTTGAATCTATGGCACGTTTTTTTGATCGATGGCTCAAGGATGAGTCTACGGGAGTGGACGATGAGCCGCCGGTCCGCCTCTTCGTAATGGGCGGCGGCAGCGGATGCAAAACGCCGGACGGCAAGCTGGATCACGCCGGTCGTTGGCGTACGGAACACGAATGGCCGCTTGCCCGGACGCAACCGACACTCTACTATTTTCACCGTGACGGCGGCCTCAATACGGCTATGCCTGATGAGGACAGCTCGCCGTTGCAGTATATGTACGATCCCGAACATCCGGTACCAACGCTGGGCGGCAACCATTGCGGAATCATGGATCTGCCGTCCTATGAGGCCAAACTGGACCCGCTCTGGCACCGCTACCTGGAACCGGTGCCTCGGCTTCAGAATATCGTAGCCCTCGGGCCGATGCACCAGAAGGAGTCGCCGGATGTGTTCGGCGCCGAACCGCCCTATCCGTTGCTGGCCGACCGGACCGATGTGCTGGTGTTCCAGACGGCGCCGCTGCCGGAAGCGGTCGAAGTGACCGGCGCCGCCGTGGTGACGCTGTGGATCTCCTCTTCAGCGACGGATACGGATTTCACAGCCAAGCTGATCGATGTCCACCCGTCCAATGAGGACTATCCCGACGGCTATCATATGAATCTCGTAGATTCGATCATCCGGACGCGGTACCGGGATAGTTGGGAAGAAGAGACGCTTATGACACCCGGCGAGGTGTATCGCGTGCACATCCAACTGCCGCCAACGAGCAATCTGTTCACCGCTGGCCATCGCGTCCGCATCGATATTTCCAGCAGCAATTTCCCACGACTCGACCTGAATCCGAACACCGGCGAACCGGTGGGGAAACATACACATATGACGAAGGCGGAGAATTTAGTATATGTGGATCGGGACCGGCCATCGGGTGTGGTGTTGCCGGTAATATCTCGTTACAACCATTTCCAGTTCAGTCCGTAGGCAAAATGAACCGGCTGATATGCTGGCGTATCAGAGGCTGGGCGGTCGGAATCTGCTGGATGAGACCCAGATTCAGAATGCCGATTTCAGCATCGGTATGCCTTCTCATTAATCGGGCGATCATCAGGGCCTGGCTCTGATGCGTATCCCCGGATATAAGGCCGATCGTATCACTTGCCGCCATGACGTATCGGTCCTCCGTCCGGGCGATCAAAGTTGCCGCGTCCAGGTCGTCCGGGACCATAAAATCGATAGCATGCAAACGGACGTCGGTGTGTGCCGGCAGAAAGCCACCAGCGGGTTGCCGACAAATTGCACGGTGACCTGCCACAGAAAACGACCGAACCCGGGTGTAGTCACGATCTGCGTACCGTTGACAAGCCGGATCAGACTCGGTATCAGACCAGCCTAGCCCAGATCACGGTAACCGTCGGCGATAACCAGGTTGACGCCTTCCGCCTGTCTGGAAAAGGGCAGCGCCTCGGACTCTTTCATATGCGTCAACGCGATGATGTAATCCGCACCCTGACGCTGTAAGACTTCGATAGCCGATTCGGCCGCTTCCAGCGGATCGCTGATCTGAATGCCATTAAAATGATCAGGGTTGGTCAGAATCGCCACTTCCTGTGAGAGCAAGCCCAGCACGCCGATCCGTGGACCGGCGGTCTCTATCAACAGGTAGTTGGAAAAGACGGCGGTCTCATCATCATCTACGGACAGGTTGGTCCCGAGAAAAGGAAAGGCGCTCCTGGTCTGTCGGCGTTTCAGCGTCTCTGCCCCGGAATCGAACTCATGGTTGGCGGGCAACAGCGCCGTATAACCGGCCACGCGCATCAGGTCGATCATCGTAGTGCCCTGGTCCCATGCCGACAACGGTGAGGGCCCCATAGCGTTCCCGGCATCCAGGGCCAGCACCGGACCGTGTAACGGCGCGCCCGACGAATCAAACCGTTATGCGGCGCCATCCCGCCGACAAACCCATCCTGCGACGGCAGGCGGGACATTTCGCCGTAGACATCATTGCTATGGAATATGGTCACGGCAATGGTATCGGCCGGCAGGGCGTTTGCGGGTTCCGACTGGGCCCGAGCGTCAGAGGCCGGCATAAGGAATAAAATAGGAAGGATAACAGCAAAGAAGACAACACCCTTGATATACGAGAAGGGATCTATACGATCACTCAGGGAGAGATCTTGAATCCATTGGAGACGCAGGGAATCACAGGAATCACAGGGGTTTTGTGGTGTACAATCTAAGAAAAACTTTCATTGTATAATGAGATCTCTTATAGTGACAGCGCGCCGAATATATTTCGGCTATTTCACTTGTCAACCTTATTATAAAATATAATCTGTTTTATCTCAACAATTCGAATCCACCGCCTGGAGAAACCCGCATGCAAGAAATCACCGCCACCGTCCATTACGAAATTGCGCCCGCCTGGGCGATCCTGGAACGCAAGCTGATTGATCTGATCAACGAAGCCGTACACCCGTACACGGACAAGTATACGAATCCGGATGGATCCCTGATTTGGGCGGATACCTGGACCGGCAGCCGGGACGGGATGGACGATTTCTATGAAGCATTTCATGATTTTGCTCAATTTTATGCGCTCGGCGGCGGAGAACATCTCCTGAACATGGCCGATCATCATTGGGATGGTATCACGCGCCAGCTTACGAAATTCGGGCGTATATACAAAGAGTACGAGCGGGGCTATGACCAGTTTCATCAGAGTGAGAGCTATATTTATTTTTACTTTCTCTGTATGGCCGATCCTCAAAATCCCAAGTTGATCGATCGAGCCCGGCGATTCGCAGGATTCTATCTGAATGAAGACCCGGAGGCGCAGAATTACGACTCGACACACCATATCATCCGGGCGCCGCATAACGGCAGTGGCGGCCCTGCCTGGGGCATGAGTGATGATGACAGCAAGATGAGCTACAAGCCGGGTCCGGGCATGGTCGTCTACGGACTGCCTCTGTCGGACGTACCGGGCATAACGAAGGTCGAAGATCTCAATGATCCTGTCAAGGCGCGGGCGATGGGAAAAGCCATGGCAGAACGGTTCCGGGAAGGAGATGTAGGCAATAACCTGAACGTCAACGGTCTCATTATGAATGCCTATCTGATGACGGGAGAAGATAAATACCGCGACTGGCTCCTGGAATATGTCGGCGCCTGGCTGAAAAGAGCCGGAGACAACAACGGATTGATGCCGGACAACATAGGCCTGGACGGCCGTGTAGGGACCTTGCACAACGGCAAATGGTATGGCGGTCTGTACGGCTGGACCTGGCCTCACGGCTTCTATAATCTGGGCTACGCGGCGATTACGGCGGCCAACAATGCGTATCTCCTGACCGGTGATACGGGATATTTCGACCTGCCGCGTAACATGATCGACCGAATACTTGAACAGGGAATGGACGCTGATTTCGACGAGATGGCTTCGCAGATGAGCATATACCAGCATTACATAGGTGTTGAGCGCGCCCTCGGCGCCGACCGCCGGACTTTCCTCGTGCCCTTTCGTTACGGCGATCAGGGGTGGATGGATTATCAGCCCATGCAACCTTCTTTTCCGTTGAATATCTGGAACGTGACCGAAGCGGAGGAAGATTGGGCGCGTGTCGACTTTCTGAGGCAGCGGAGCGGGTACGATTGGAACAAAGTGGCGCCCTTCCGGGATAAGGGCGATATGAACCATGATGAGCCGTGGATCATGTACTTGAACGGTAAAAATCCGGATTATCCGGAACAGATGCTCGGCGCCGCCTACGGCCAGGTGTGTCACCGCCTGGCACAGATCAGAGCGGACGACTCAGACCTGGCTTCCGGTGCCCATATCCACCTCTGGCAGCAGATACAACCCATCACGACAGAAGCGCTGGTGCAACTGACGCAGGGCTGTCCCCAGGTCATCTATTACGGCGGGATGCTCAACGCGCGACTTCGTTATTACGATAACCACCGCCATCGCCCCGGTCTGCCGGATGGTACGGCAGCACTTGTAGATACAATTAAGCCCGGGAGAACGGCCGTCACTCTGGTTAACCTGAACCCATCGGAAAGCCGATCCGTCATCGTGCAGGCCGGCGGCCTGGCCGAACATCGATTCAACACGGCTTCGTACGACACCTCGACCACACCGTACCCCGGTACGACCGGTGCGTATGCCGCTGCGCCGCTCGATATCCACACGCATACCACCAAAATAAACGATACCAGAGTACGTATCGTACTGCCTCCGGCCACGACCATTCGACTGGATTTCGAGATGGATCGGTATGTGAATCGGCCTCGGTATGTCTAAGAGGCTATTGGCATCTTTACCGGCATAACATGTCGATAGATTAACAGGCGGTTTTAGTTTTTCACCTCACTATATGTTTACTCATCATACGTTTATTGAACATCTCTTGACAGATTGAATGATTGCCGTTGCGTGTCACCGAGGATTCGGGCCAACTGCGCCAATTCTCATGGTGTAATAGTGGGTATAGTGCAGTGACTGATCCCCTGTCTCCCGAATACGATCCCAGATCATTGCGGTGAGTCTTTTGACTCGATCTTCATGTTCGGCTTTATCGGCGAGGTTCTTCATCTCATGGGGATCATCTTCCAGATTGTAAAGCTCGTCGAAATCGAATCCGTTGAATGCGAATTTCCACGGACCATCCCAGAGGATACGTTGCGTGAGGATAAACCGGTTGCCGTAACTCTCGGCGTAGCCGGTGGTGAATACCGACGCCTTTGAGGGATCGAAAAGCACAGGAGCGAATGATTTTGAATCCGGTACGTCGAGCGGATCTGCTTTTACGAGGTCCAGGAGCGTCGGGCCTATCTCGTGAAAGCCAACGCGCGCGTGCGTGTCTTCGCCGGCTGCGATACCTGGCCCGGACATAATCAGCGGCACGTTGTAGATCTCCTCAAACGGTCCGTAGTTATGTCCATCCATGCCGTGCGATCCAACGTATTTTCCGTGATCTGCGGTGATGATGATAATGGTGTTGTCGAGTTGACCTGAGCTTTCCAGATGGTCGAGCAACAGTCCGAACTGCTGATCGAGTTCCGTGACGCGCCCGTAGTAGCATGCGAGAGCCTGGCGCCATTCCTGCTCAGAGACTTCATTGAATATCTGTTGTTGTCTGCGGTAAAAACCAGGCCGATCGCTGAAATCGTCTCGCAGATTTCCGGGTAGCTTGATGCGGTCCACATCGTATTGCTCGAAGGCTTCACGCGAGACGATCATCGCTTCATTGGGTTCGTAGTAGCTGGCGCAACAGCACCACGGTTCATCCCTGCTCCCTTTTGCTTCTATAAACTCCATCGCTTCTTTCGCCGTTCTTCCCATACTGCGTTCGAAGGCTGGTACATCGGTGACTCCATAGTGCAGGATGGGGTTGTAACCTTCCGGACCTTCCTGGTAGCGGGTCAGGTCAGAATCGAGCGGTAGTTCCGTTGGTCCGCCCTTTTGTGAATGAGTGCGGTGAACATCCCGGTCCAGCACCTGATAGGTCTCCCAACCGAATTGCTCCAGCTTGTCGGTTCGTTCGATGTGCCACTTTCCGAAGTAGCCGGTGTCATAGCCGGCTTTTTGAAGATGCTGCGCCCAGTGAGGCTTGTCCGTGCGAAGAACGCACTGGTCGTCATCTACCACATGCTCGACGTGGAGGACCCCGTGATTGTGTGGGAGCAGACCCGTCATCAGACTGGCACGTGCTGGAGAGCAGGTGGGTGATGGCGTGTACGCGTTGTCGAAGCGCATCCCGTGGGCGGCGACACGGTCGAAGTTGGGCGTACGGCAGGGATGGCCGGGCTGCACGAGTTTCCCCTGCATGCCGTCCATGATGAAGAGAAGGATATTGGGTTGTGTAGGCATCTGTTTGGAAATGAGTTGATATTCGTGAAAGGCTGCGTATTATAATTTATGGAACGGACGTCTTCATGAAAACTGTTTTCTCGCGAGGTCATATGCCAGACAACCCCATAACGGCCATTATCGTCGGTGCCGGCCATCGGGCCATGCAATATGCGTCTTATACTGAACACCATCCCCGGGAACTCAAGATTGTCGGTGTGGCTGATCCCATCGAACGGAGGCGGAAGCAAGTCGCAGCAAAGTACGGTCTGCCGGACACATGCTGTTTCCGGACGGCGGACGAGTTGGCCGCGCAACCGAAGTTCGCCGATGCGGTCATCAACGGCACCATGGACCACCACCATGTTCCCACGTCTCTGCCGCTACTGAAAACCGGGTATCATCTGCTGCTCGAAAAACCCCTGGCCACCCACGAAGCCGAGATGCAGCAGTTGGCACGGACTGCTAAAACCAATAACCGAACCGTCATGATCTGTCACGTCCTCCGATATGCGCCCTTTTATGCCAGAATACGCGAACTCATCGCCGAAGGAGAGATCGGAGACCTGATCAATATGCAGACCATAGAACATGTCAGCTATCATCATATGGCGATCGGCTTTGTACGGGGAAAATGGAATAATAAAACCCGATGCCGATCCTCCATGCTAATGTCCAAATGCTGTCATGATCTTGATTTGCTGACCTGGATGAAAAGCGGTATTTCGCCCGTATCCGTAGCCTCCTTCGGCAGCAACATGTATTTTCGCCCAGAGAATAGACCCGAGGGCGCCGGAGACCGATGTCTGGTGGATTGTCCCATCGAGCCCGACTGTCTGTATTCTGCCAGGAAACATTACATCGATCATCCGGACCGGTGGTCGTTTTATGTATGGGACACGCTTGAACATATCGAAAAGCCCACTATTGAACAGAAGATCGCGTCGCTTAAAAAGGATAATCCCTACGGACGATGCGTCTGGCGATGTGACAACGATGTGGTGGATCATCAGTCGGTGGTTGTGACCTTTGAAGATGGCTGTACGGCTACGCATAATATGGTAGGCGGTACCGCACGTCCTTCAAGAGCCATCCATCTGTTAGGCACTAAAGGGGAAATCCAGGGCGTCTTCGAGGACAGTCGTATCGTAATCAGGCATATCGACACCCGCCCCGGTCATGAATATTCAGAGGAGATCATCGATCTCAATGAACAGGGCGATATGCACGGCGCTTCGGGCGGCCACGGCGGTGGGGATTTAAGATTGGTCTCGGATTTCGTGAATACCTTACGCGGCCAGGCGCGGTCGATCTCCTGTACAAGTCTCGAGGACTCTATCGCCGGTCATGCCATAGGCTTCTGTGCGGACCGGGCTATGGAAGAACATGCCGTAGTGGATATAGGCCTTTGAATGAACTAAGGGATGGAGGCTGACTTAATCATGGAACACGACCTAGGCACGGGATACAAGATCCACCTCGATGAACCGGTTATCGTTTCGATGGCTGCCCCCGGTGAAACAAGATGGGGACGTCATCAATTTGTTCGTCTGTCACGCTATCCTGAAGATAAAATCCTCCTGAGATTTCATGCGGGTGCGGATAGTGTCACGGCGTATGGTGAGGATGAACCGGCTTTTCTATCAGCGGACAGCGGGCATACCTGGACACCATACGAGGGGGAAGGATTTCCCGCCACAGGTTCTTCTTTCGCGGTGTTCAACGACGAATTTCTGTGTGTGCCGCATGCCGTGCCGTTCAATGTAAAAGCGGCCGGATTAAACCTGCCGGAGCCTGTGGGCACGTTCTTTTCCTACAGACAGGTCAACTTGTATCGGGCGGACCAGTGTGCGGAGGCGATTCAAACCCATCTGAACAGGCAGGTCTGTACGCGATGGCATCCTGAGACCGCCGAATGGGTAAACGAGTATCTGAGTTGGGACAGCCGACATCGCCTGGTCTGGATCGCGCAGGGAGAAGAAGCTGACCGGGTTTCGGGGACATGGACCGAGCACGCACCAATTCAGTTGGATGGAGAATTGCTGTACTCCGATTACAGGGCGAGTTATCTCATGGACGACGAGAGCGTTCCTCAGGGATGCGGTGTGGCATGCATGGTCTCGATGGACAACGGACGAACCTGGCAAAAACGCGCGACTATCGTCGGTCCCGATGGGATACCAGGTTCTGTAAGCAATATGACCGAACCGGTCCTGGCGCTTGACGTGAACAAGAATCCGGTCTGCGTCATTCGACGCGCTGATCAGGAACAGAAGTCCTTGCTGATCACGTTTTCTATAGATAAAGGGCAAACCTGGGAAGGACTGAGACCACTTGATGAACTCGGTCCTTTCGGCGTATTTCCGAGTCTGGTATCGCTGGATTGCGGCCTGCTGGGACTTTCATACGGTCGCCCGGGGGTTCATCTGACGTTCTCCCTGGACGGAACGGGTCATAGCTGGGAGAAACCCATCAACATCCTGCCGGGAGATAGGGATCTCCTTAGTACGAAGACCGATGGATACACCGATCTAATCCCGATAGGTCCGGATGAATTTTTGCTGGCGTATACAGATTTTGAGACGAAAGACGAAATGGGTCGACTCCGAAAGGCTGTTCTGGTTCGCCGGGCTTGGATAAGCCGTTCCACTGGCGGCGTAATATAATGGGCTTTTGTCGGGGGGGAGGATGAAGCAGAAAGTTTTTAAAAGCCGACCTGCGCATTCCATATTCTTTCACCAAGGCCGGTCGATCTCTCGTAAAACGACGGACCCGCCGAACTTCAGGTGTGGGTTAGATGAAGCGATTTCGAGCGCTTTATCATAACTCTCCGCATTAAAAATATAATAGCCCTGCATAACAAGGTCCCAGTCCTCAAAACTCATCATCTCTATTGTTTTTATCCTTTATGAACAGGAGGACGCCGTTCTCCATCAGGCGATCACCGCTCAAATCGACTCCTTTTCCCTGTAAATTTGTGCCCCATTCCTGATACACTTTCAGCGTATTTTCAGGATAGAGCCGGGGTTCAGCGACCTGGTCCATATACAAAAATAGCGCGAAGGTCATCGATGTCGGAGAAGCAGTAGGTGAAGAGGGGGTTTGTCGGATGCCGATCTGGTAACCAACTATAACCAGCAGCACAGCCGTAGCCATAGCGACACCGATACGCGGCCAGGTCCACCAGGGCATTGGCTTTGAAAGAGGCTGCAAAAGGGATTTTTCTTTTAATGCACCCACAATCCTATGCTCAAGCGCCGACGGTGGATCAAGGCTATGCGACAACCGGGTATAGTCCGTCGGTTCAGGCTCGTAGGGCGATGAATCGCGATCATCCGTCATGATTTTTTCTCCGAATGCGCCAGCTGGGCCTCCGGTTTCTTTAAAGCCCGGCGTACAGCACGCCGGGCATGGTAGAGCTGACTTTTGGACGTGCCGGCATCAATATCCAGCAATGCCCGATCTCTCCGTGCTTATATCCCTCAAAGACGTGCAACATCAGGACCATCCGATAGCCGTTCGGCAATGCAGCGATGGCCCGTTCCACATCTATATGATCAATACGTGTTGGCAGGGTTGATTCCGGCTCGATTCCATCATCAGGTCTACGGGCTCTACGACGTAATAACTCTTTACTGCGATTGCGGCTTAGTGAATAGGGGTCCAGGTCGAATCACTAATCGCAAGCGCTGGGTTGATTTCAAGTAATTCTGCAACACGCTCTGCATCTCCAACTTTGCAGGCATTGATCATTTCGATTTGCGTCGCGAATGATGTATCACGGGATGGCCGCTTCTTTTGTAGTTTATTCTTTACCATGAGTGTGATCCCTTCCAAACGTGTTTTTCGGGCATCATGGAGACGGCTTTTAACCGTCGCCACCGGAATATAGAGAAATGCCCCTATCTCAGCCTGAGAATATTCGCTGAAATAATACAGCTTGAGTGCTTCACGTTGTTTATCGGGCAGTGATTGAATAATATCATAGACCTGTTCTGTCAGAATCTTCTCTTCAACAATTTTATCCGGACAATTCGACGGTGATGGAATTTCAAACGCTTGATCTAATGGAACCGTGTTTATCGTTTCCGCCTTGTAAACCGATCGCAATGTTTGAATACGATCTGTCGAAACCAGGCTGGAAACGCTTCAGGCTTTCGTAGATGATCCAAATCCTGATACACGTTCAGAAATGCCTCTTGTGCGGCGTCTTCAGCATGATGTAAATCACCTATAATGGTACAAGCATACCCCACCGCCATATCCTGGAACCGATAGACCCGTGTGCCGCATGCTTTCAAGTCAGCGTCTTGAATACGGGTGATTAATGATGGTAATGGGTCCATGTGCTACTTTCGTTGAATCAACTTCCATGGTCATATGAAGGCCTTCAATATAATAGCCCCGGTTTTTAGAACACAGGTTGGAATGTATTTTGGGTTCATTTTATCTTTCCGATTTTGCCGGCCATCCTGAAAACACTTGTACATATAGATGCCCCGGAATAGATTTACTTTATACCAATTGTTGATTTATGATTTATGATTTAAAAGGCCTGTATCTTCAATTAGTTATAAGTATAAACACATGGTCTTCCACTTGACAATTGGTATTACTTCCGGGGCATTTTTCACTGACATGGTCAGGCACAGGGAGGACATGATGCGAACAGGCGAAGCGCCGATTATCGTGGAACAGCGGTTCACCGCGTCCGTGGACGCCGCATGGAACGCCATCACCGACGCCGACGAAATGCGGCAATGGTTTTTCGACAATATCCCCGCGTTCGAGCCCGAAGTCGGGTTTGAAACGCAGTTCACCGTAACCAATGAAGGCAGAGTCTTTCCGCACCGGTGGAAGGTAATTGAAGCGACGCCTCCAGAAAAAATCGCCTATGACTGGCAATACGATGATTACGCGGGAGATGCGGTCGTGACGTTTGAATTGTCCGCGGAGGGCGACGGAACCCGATTGAAGTTGACCTATACCGTCCTTGAGGATTTTTCCGACGACATACCGGAGTTCGAGAGAGAAAGCGGGCTGGCGGGCTGGCGGTATTTTATTCAAGAGAGTTTAAAAGCCTATGTGGAAAGAGACCTATAGCCGGCAGGGATTACGTAGACATTGTATCTTCTCAAATCCAACACACTGACGACCAAGGAGCTGACGATGAACGACCAGGAACGGTATCTGTTCGATTTACAGGGGTTTCTCGAAGTGCCGGATGCCCTGAGTGCAGAACAATTGACGGAACTGAACCGCATGATGGATGAAAAGATCGAAGGGGAGATGGACGTGGAGGCTTCGACCTGCCGGTTTATGGGGGATTTAATTGAATGGGGATCGGTCTACCGGGATCTGATCGACAATCCGCGTATTATGCCGTATCTGGATCAGATACTCGGTTCGCAGTTTCGGCTGGACCACGACTACGCCGATGTAATTCGTCGCGGCAAGGGTCCTATCGGCACGACGCTGCATGGCGGCGCCACGCCACATGATCCGCTCTTTGCGTACGCCTGTCATAACGAACGGATCCGATGCGGCCTGATGGTGGTCGCGTACAATCTGAAGGATGTCAATCCCGGCGACGGCGGCTTCGGTTGCGTACCTGGCAGCCACAAAAGCAACTTCTCGTTTCCCGGCGAATGGCGGGATCTGGAGACTTTGCACCCCTTCATGCGGGCTGTAACGGGCAAAGCAGGCTCCGCCATCCTCTTCACCGAAGCCCTGACCCACGGCACCCTCCCCTGGCACGGCGACGAACGGCGCACCGTGTTTTATAAATACTCGCCTAACTCGATATCCTGGTATGCGCAATATTATGATGCGGATCAGTATGAGGGATTAACAGACCGGCAGCGGCAAATACTGGAACCGCCTAACGCGAGATATGACGGTCGGGAACAGCCTCGTCCGAAAGTTAAGGCGACCAGACGGGATTGATGGACTGATGTGATGGTGTGGCATATTGTAGGCACACGGCGCGCCGTGTGCCTACCACGAGTGCAATACATGCGCGTTCTGCGGAAACCAGATCACATCTACGCCATAAGACCGCCACCGCCACGACGTATCCCACCATCATTCCCACGAAAAAGGGACGGCCACGCAGATATAAACTGACGCCGCCGATTTTGAGCAGTAATAATTTGATAAACCAGGACAGGAACACGGAGAAGACCACGAAGGTCTTACCGAACGCCTGCGCCACGCCGAAACCGATTGGATGCAGGGGCCACCAAGTGGAAACGGTGGTGAGCCAGGGTCAGGAGCAAGCCCGCAGTGGCACCCCAGCCCAGTGCCATGAATTGAGTCACGGAAAAGGTCCGGTCGGTGCTGATCCAGCTCACGAGCCGGTTGTAGCTGGTCAACGACATCTCGAAGGCATCGAACACCTGGGTAAATTGATTGGCACCGCCCACCGTGGCATAGCCCTGGGTAATGGTATACACGACCGATGCGATACTCCCTATCAGCAACCCGCCGATCACAATAGGAAACAATCCCCGTTTGCCGCCGCCTATCTGATCGCTCAATTTACTCACGTGACTACGGGGCAGATGATGGGGCCATTATACCCAATGCCTCCGCGACACGTCTTCTTGGTTTTGAACACCCGGAGGATGCGGTCGGCGCTTCTGTGTATCAGTTCGGTTCGGAGCAGCGGGAAGTCGGCGGCGTGATCGAAGATTACCATCATGAAACCCTCCGACGCACACGCGACCCGATGTATTTTCTCCTGGAACCGGACATCGCCTTTTACTATTCCATAAAACTGACAACAGCAAAAATGGAAGATGTAATAGAAAAGATAGGTGCAGTATCCCCCTATCTTAACAGGGTATCGCCTATTGGCTGACCGGATATGCCTTTCGGATTGATCTACAGTGGTGGCTGTTTGTGATTCCGGTTCTGCTGGTGACCCTGCTTGACATGACGACAGTAGGTCTGCAGGCGCTTAAAGCCGGTCTACGGAATCCGGTGGAGAATTTAAGGATGGAATAGGGAAATGACGAATCAACGAAACGACGAATCAAAGAGGAAAGGAGGAAGATCCTATTGCGTAGCCCTCCCATCGGCCCTCTTTTCACGAACTGCACGACAGCATCGAACACCCCGGGCGTTGCCGTGCCCAGTCGGGTCGTTTCTGCGCGTATTCTTCCTGGTCCGGTTGCTCGTCGTACGGTCGGCGCAGCAGGTCCAGCAAGTCGTTGACCAGACTGTGGCCACCCTGCTCGGACTGGTCGATAGCGAGTTGAGCCAGGAAGTTTCGCAGGACGTATTTCGGATTGACAGCGTTCATCTGGGATCGGCGCGTCTCATCAGGCGTTCCGTCTTGCCGCACACGCCTGATGTAGTTGCGTATCCATACCCCCGCCCGGCTCTTATACTCGTCGGTTAACTGTTCCGGCACATAGTACGCGTCCATAAGAGTTACCATGAGGTCTTCATGGCTGACCTCGTCCAAATGCCCGACGCCTGTATCTACCAACGCCAGCTTACGGTAGAAGATGGTCATGTCGGTTTCCACGAGGGGAAGGATGTCCAGAAGTTCTGTAATCAGCGTGTCGTCCATCTCAGGATCAAATTTATTCAGTCCAAGTTTTTTAGCCATCATGGTCCGTCGGCCTTCTTCATAGATTTCCGGATATCGGTTCAGAGCCTGCTGCAACGGTTCAACTTCCCCGATCAGGGGATAAATGGCATTGGCAAACTGGGCGATATTCCAGTAGGCGATCTGCGATTGATGGCCGTATCTATACCGGCGACCTTCGGCATCTGTGGTGTTCGGCGTCCAGTCGGGGTCATAATTTTCCAGCCAGCCGTAGGGACCATAGTCGATGGTGAGACCGAGAATCGACATATTGTCCGTGTTCATCACACCGTGGACAAATCCCACCCGCATCCAGTGGATGATCATCTCCGCCGTCCGGCGGCACACCTCTTCGAACCAGGCGAGATAGATTTCCGGCGTGTATGACCCCGATGACTGTTCGCTAAGATGAGGAAAATCTGTACGGATGGTATAATCCGCCAACTGACGCAGCACCCCTATTTCACTACGCGTCGCAAAAATCTGAAAACTTCCGAAGCGCGTAAATGAGGGCGAGACCCGGCAAACGATAGCCCCCGGTTCCTGTTGCGGGTTGCCGTCGTAAAACATATCCCGGACCACCTGTTCGCCTGTCAGCACCAGGCTCAGGGCCCGCGTGGTGGGGACGCCCAGATGGTACATGGCTTCGCTGCACAGGAATTCCCGTACCGACGAGCGCAAAACGGCCAGACCGTCCGCTGTACGTGAGTAGGGCGTGGGACCGGCGCCTTTGAGTTGCAACGCCCATCGTTCCCCCTGCCGATTGACGATCTCACCCAGATTAATCGCCCGCCCGTCGCCGAGTTGTCCGGCCCAATTGCCGAACTGATGACCGCCGTAGCAGGTGGCATACGGGTCCATACCCGGCAGTAGTTCGTTGCCCGCGAGGGCATTTACGAAGGCGTCGGATTCTACAAGCTCACCGGGCAGATCCAGCAACTCGGCCACCTCACACGCATAGGCCACCAACTCCGGCCTGGCGACTTTGGCAGGCTGCACCCGGGAATAACAGGCCTGCATCACCTGACGACGGTAGTTCGCCCCTTCCGGATCGGCAGGCAACTCGCGGGTAAAGCGGTTATCGAACGGTAAATTGTCCAGGCGGGTTGTATATTCTTCTGTATGTATCATAATAGAAACCTTCTTTGATAACAGTCTGATGCACCGTAGCATTCAGCAGCCGTGTTCCGTCGTCCTACACCTGCTGGAGTCGGTCTTCGAACGCGTCGCAGAGCGTCATGAGCCTGTTTTCCTGAAATTCGATCCCGAAATTCGCATGTAAGGTAAGTAAACGGGCTGTAATAGATCAAGTATTTCCAGTTGTAATAGACCGCGAAGTACCTTATTTTGGCTATGTAATACCCATTGCCAGGTGAAAGGCCATGTATAAATACCTGTAACCAAATGAAAATAACAGCCTTTTCAATCATAATTCACAATTCATAATTCAACAATTGGTATAATATGCATGATATACTAAGAAAATAAAAATACCCTGTTTCTCTCCGGTGCGCCCCGTGGTTAAGCTTCCACAAGAAAGGCCGTCTCATGACCGCATCCAATCGCCCGAATTTACTCTACATCCACTCTGACCAGCATAGCCCGTACGTCACCGGTTGTTACGGTGATCCGCTTGTCGAAACCCCGAATCTGGATGCGCTGGCTGCTCGTGGTGTGGTGCTGGACAATGTCTACTGTCCTTCGCCGATTTGTGTGCCATCGCGTATGTCGATGCTTTCCGGTCGGTATCCGCATGAAAACCAGGTGTGGACCAATGGCCATATCCTCGACTCCGGCATACCTACTATGGCGCATGCTATGGGGGCCGGTGGCTACAGACCGGTGCTTGTCGGTCGTATGCATGCCATTGGACCGGATCAGTTGCATGGCTATGCGGAGCGTCTGGTGGGTGACCACGGTCCCAATCAACTTGGGGGACAGGGTGTGGATCACGGCGAGTTGTCCGGGACCGCAGGACCGGACCGTTTCAGCCTGAAGAAATCCGGGCATGGTCAGAGCGCCTATCAGGTACACGACGAAGAAGTGACAGCGGAGACAGTGGACTATCTGAACCGGCTGGGCGCAAAAAAACAGGCCGGGCAACCCCCAGAACCGTTTTCTCTTTCAGTGGGGTTCATGCTGCCGCATCAGCCGTTCGTAGCTCGGCGAGAGGACTATGCCCGTTACTACGACCGTATTACGCCGCCTCGGACAACTGAATCGTTCTCTGATGCCTTACATCCTTACATGAAGTGGTGGCGAGAGGCCTGTGGTATCGAAGCAGTTACAGAGGGAGAGACGCGGCGGGCGCGAGCGGCGTATTGGGCTTTGACAGCCCGTATGGATATCCTGATCGGGCAGATTCTGACTGCTTTGAGGGAAAACGATCTGGAAGAGAATACCCTCATCGTCTACTCATCTGATCATGGAGAGCAGGTCGGCGAACACGGCCTCTGGTGGAAACAGACTTTCTATGAGGATTCGGTAAAGGTGCCTGCGGTCCTCTCCTGGCCGGGCCATCTGCCCGAAGGTATTCGCAGCGACCGTGTGATCTCCTCTCTGGACCTTAACGCCACCATGCTCGATGCCTTGACCTGTCCGTCCCTGCTCCACTCACGAGGCCGTAGTCTGTTACCGCTATTGACCAAACCGGATCAGACCGACTGGGATGACGTGGCTTTTTCCGAGTTCTGTCAGGATAAGGCCGGCGGCGGTGGTCCGTTTCCTGAACAGAGTGTCATTCAACGTATGATCCGCCGGGGCCCATGGAAGCTCAACTACTATCAAGGTTACCCCTGTCAGCTATTCAATCTGGAGGAAGATCCGCGGGAAACGATGGATCGTGCTACGGACCCGGCATGCTTAACTATCATTGAGGATTTGAAGGCGGAATTGTTCAACGGTTGGGACCCACAGCAAGTGGCCGAACGTATGATCGCTCTGCGCCAGGATAGAGATATACTGGCTGCCTGGGTAAAACACGTACAGCCGCCTGATTCTATCCGCTGGAACCTGAAACCGGAGATGGACTATCTGGATGAGAATCAGATGAAAGGGTAACAGGGTGAAACATGCTGATCGGAGGAGATGAACGTAATGAGTGAAAAATTGACCGGTACAATCGTACCGCTGGTGACACCGTTTGACAAAGAGGAGAAATTCGACGCCGGCGGTATGACGGGGTTGATCGACTACATCATAGATCAAGGCGCTGATGGCATTATGGCCACAGGGCTTACAGGGGAAGGGCCGCTTCTTTCACCGGATGAATTGCCCGGCAACTTATGGAAGCCATGCATGTGTTGGGGGATCTGTCCTTAGCCCGTCGTATCTATTATGATCAGATCCTGCCTGTGGTCGACATGCTGGCAAAAAATAACAACCCCACCGGAACCATCACTGCCGGCGTTGCCGCACGCGGTGTGGAGGTCGGTATCCCTCGACGCCCCGGCAGCGGTGTCAATGCCGTAGATCAGGAGAGATTAGCCGCGTTGGTGCGTCGTATAGAACAATTGGAATGAGAAACCGATTTATTGTTGAACCGCGCAGCGCTCGCTGAATCCCACAGGGATCAGCAATTATGATTGTTGACCCGTGTACCATGAGGTGCCATCCACCATGCACGTTACCGTCTGTCAACTTGATAACCGGCCGGGCTATCTCGACGTGATGCTTGAGGCGCTTTCGACCTATATAAAAGATTCGCGAACCGACTTTTTACTCCTACCGGAGATGTGTTTTTCCGAATGGTTAGCCGCTGATCCCGAGCCGGATGCAGACCGCTGGCATGCGGCCGTCGTAGACCATGCCCGGTATATCTCGGAACTGGAGCAGCTGGGCGTGCAGGCGTTGATGAGTACGCGCCCCATCGTCCGCGAACACGGCAGCTTTCGCAACGAGGCGTATCTATGGACGCCTGAATCCGGTCCGCGATCCGTCCATGAGAAGTATTATCTACCGGACGAGGTGTGTTACTGGGAGAACACCTGGTATGACCGTGGCGAACGCCGATTTGATCTTTGCCGGGCGCTCGGTATGCGCATCGGCGTGCAGATCTGCACGGAAATGTGGTTCTTCGAATGGGCGCGTCACTATGCGGCTTCCAGGGCGGATTTACTTTGTGTGCCCCGCGCTACCCCTCACGGCTCGGTAAAAAAATGGCTCGCAGGTGGACAGGCCGCAGCGGTCTGCTCAGGCGCTTACTGTCTATCTTCGAATCTATGGAATCCGCCCGGCGGTAGAGCCAATTGCGGCGGTCTGGGCTGGATTATCTCGCCAGACGGGGATATTCTGGCCGAAACGAGCACAGAAGCTCCATTTGCGACCGTCGAGGTAGATCTCGAATTTGCTCGTCAGAGTAAGAGATCCTATCCGCGCGATGTTCCTGAATAGTCAAACAGATATGCCCTACCGATTCACCTACCGAGAAATCGCCGAAGCCTTGCAAGCGGCCCTGCGTGACGATCCTTTTTTCAGCACGATGGAACGCAGTGTATCCCAGGACATCAACGAGGCAAAAGAGGCCATGATCAGATACATGGATTATTCCATGGTGGAAGCCCGAAAATACGGCGAATTATATCTGCCGGAAGGCAAGCATTACGGGGCATCTATCTGGTCGAAACCGCTTGACGAGAAGCTTGCGAGACAGAAATCCATTGAGAAGAAGACGTTTATCCTGGAACATATGAGGGAGGGCAGTTTAAAGACCTATTCAGCGATTGTAACCTTTATGTCTGAGCAGGCCAATGGTCTCCTGCCTGAAAACATCTGGTACCTGTCCATTCTTGCTATTGATCCGGTTTTTCAAGGTCAGGGATTAGGCACGGGGCTTGTTGAAACGATCATTGGTAAAGCGGACGGGATGGGGATACCGACCTATTTAGAGACCTATACTCCTGAGAATAAAACCTTTTACAAACGATTAGGCTACCGGGAAACCGCTCTCATCCTGGAGCCGGTTACGGGTGCTGGGTATTCGATCATGATACGGGAGCCGGCTTGAGACCAGACCGCCCCATTACCTACCAGGTAAGTGAACTTATTTACCATATCGTATCGGCGTAGAAAGATCGTATTCTGGAATCCGACGTAATAAGCGGTAGTCCATGAATCATAGCTGTCGCGACAGTGGTTCTATCTGCCGGATCTCGGTGATCCCAATCAAGGTCTATGTTGGCGACCCAGATTCGATCATCGACCGGCAGGATGTTCAGGCCGGCTACGGTTCGTAATCGTTCGTTAAAGGACCATACCGCTTCATTTGCGAAAACTTTCCATAATGCGTTTTGAAGTCTCCGGGTAGTTCAATGCGGCACGGATCATCGCCATGGTCCCCATATGGTAGGCTTCATGCCAGCCATAGAAGATCAAGGCGTCGAGAACCGTCTTTACATGGGGAGGCGCCATCGGTTTTTTAATCACCGTTTGAAGAATATCTTCTGTCGCATCGGGCAACACCCTTTCCACCCCGTCGTGCAGTTCATTCCACACATCCATCAACGCCCGGAAATCATGCTCTTTCGAGCCGTCTGCATCCAGAGCATCTGAGATCGCTTTCTTAAATCTTTTTGATTGAGGACCGTTCAGCAGGTGGATCGTCTCCTCGCGTAACCGGCACAAATGTCCTACGGTCCAGGTTGCCGATGAGCCCGTCTGACCGCGCATACGCCATACGGCATGCTTCTCAGACAGGTCATCGGTCAACAGCACCATGATAAAGTGATTGTACCTGAAGGTTTCCAATATGGGGGTAATGGTGTTCATGTTTTCATTAATCCTTTAATGGCGTGATATGATAATGCCGCTTCAGTTTTTCAGATCGGTATCTATAGGGGGTATATCACTGTTGATATACCGTTCCTGTGTATTCTTCCGTGGTGGCTCCACGCTGAAGTCGGCGACCCAGGGTTCTCGGAAGTAGGCTTGTTTTTCACGTGGCAGCCCGGCAATTACCTCCGGGGCAATCGTCAGACGGTGCCAGTGGGTGGCGATGTGGGAATAGGCGTTCAAAACGATGACGCGCGGGTCATCCCGTTCCCATATAGGTCCGGCATGGCAGCTATTTTCGGTGAAGAACACAGCGCTGCCGGCCGGACAGGAATAACTTCTGGCGAACGCACTGCGTTTGTCCGGTTCGAGTGGCAGATGATCCGGATGCATGGGGAAGTTGGCTTTGTGACTGCCGGGAATAAACCAGGTGCCGCCGCCACGGGCTTCATCAATCTCGGTGAGTTCGAAGATCACCCGTACCATACCAGCGAAAATACGGCCTTCGTGGCATCGATACCCGAAAATGGGATCGTTCTGACGCGGACCGCCGCTATGAAACTCTCCGTGGCGTTCTCCTTTTTCCCGCCAGGCGCAATAGCTGTTTTCGATCCGGATATCTTCAGCGATGATCTCATGCAACACGTCGATCACCTTCGGATGATCAATCAAGATGCTCGACGGACCGCTCGGTACCTGACGGTGCGCCGGCGGCAGAGAGGTGTTGTCGTATCGAATGCGGTAAATCTGATCCCTGATTTCGGCTATTTCCTCCGCAGTTAAGATAGCGGGACGGACCAGATACCCGTTCAGATCAAATCGAAATCGTTCTTCGCCAGTCAAAGCCATACGTTCTACTCCTGGGATGAAATGCAAAACTCTATTCGTATGATGCACAGAAAGCTGATGAATTTTAAATATAGCGCATGTATCCATCTAAGCAATCGAAAACAGCCCTGACTTTCAGACCAGAGCAGACAGACTTATGTATAAGGAGAAATGGAAACGTATATTACGGACATATGATATAGCTGAAGCATTCAGAGTAAACACGCCATGAAAGTCATGCAACTAACCAGTGTAAACATAGGTCAGGCACAAACGGCGGTGGAAATTATGACTGGTGGACCGGTGAACTCGCCCGCATACTTGCGCCGGGCGTATTCGGCGAGAATCTGACCATCAGCACCCTGGAAAGCGCATGATTCCGCATCGGTGATCGGCTGCACATCGGCGAAGTCATACTGGAAGTCACAGCGCCGCGGATCCCATGTGAAACCTTTGCAACGCGTATGGGCGATCCGACGTTTATAAAGCGTTTTCGAAAATCAGGACGCCCGGGGCTCTGTTGCCGGGGCGGTTTAATATAGAAACTTTTATTAAAATCAGGATGCATCACTCAGCCTCAACCGTGCGCTATCTCATCAAAGGCCTGGTCAACGAACCATTTGTGGGCCTCACGTAACTTCTCTTCGTCAAGGTCGTCTTCGGCGAATTCGGGAATTTTAAATGCAACGCGCAATGCGGCGCAAAGATCCCAGTAGGGGAGGTTGGTGAACGCGATGGGATTCATGGATTGATAATGACAGGTGAAACCCTGCATACCCTCCATACCGAAGGCGCACAGAATCTCAAATCGGCCATTGGCCACATCAGCAAGCGGGTCGCCAAACTGCGCATCCTCCCAGTCGATCACCGCTGCGAGCCGGCCCTCTTTCCACAATACATTGCCCGGCCAGAAGTCGCCGTGCAGCAGAACGGATGTATTCCGCTGAGTAAGGGGCCAGGCCGCTTCCAGCGTTTCTCGAATACGACCCTCGCCTATGGATTCATCCAATTTTCCAGGCCGGGTTCTAAAGTTTTCGGCATATATCCTGGCTTGCTCAGGAAGAAAGGATAGGTCCTGGTTGGAGACATCTATCCGATGGATTCCGGCCAATTGCCTGGCCATCTGAAGCATGGCGTCATTTAAATCAGAGGGCGCGAAATCTGTTTCTCCCTCGATGTATTCAATGACCAGGTAGGGCGTGGGGAAAATTCGGCAGGATGTATCGAGATGGACAGGCGCCGGCGTGGCCAAACCTGCGGATTGCGTTATTTGTAAGAGTTTGAATTCGTCCTGGGCGACATCCGGATTTTGTTTAAGATCCACCTCACCATGACGCCGTACCACCATTTTTTGTGCCCGACCATCCGGCCGCTCTACCTCAAGCGCCGTTACCTCCGCAGAAACCCCGCCCGCCAATGCCCAAGCTCGAAGTAACACGCTATGGGGGTCGATCCTATAAACTACGGATTCAAACTTACCATCTTCTTTCGGTGCGGTCATTGAATGTATCCTGAACCTGTATGGCGATCAGGCCGGCAAAATCTAAAATTATCACCGATCCGGTTCATCCGGGTAATCGATGGCCCAGACACCGTCGCCGGTTTCGTTATTCGGTTTCTTCGCCCAGAGCGATAAGAAGTCCTCAGGCGCCTGATGCCTGGCGAGGTTTGCCATGAATAAGGCATGCAGATCGTTGACCACGGATTTGTGATCATCGGCGAGGTTGTTGGCGGCCAGTGGATCAACGATCAGATCATAGAGCTCTGGCCGGCCGTACGCTCCTACGGGCGCATATCCCCAGCGATCTGTAACCAGAAACGGCATGGTCGCTCGCCGGGGTGGATTTGCACTTTCTGTTTTGATATGACAGCCGCTGACGGCATAGTCCCGGTGGGTGTTCTCGCCGTTCAGGACAGCCTGTGCAAAGGAGAGTCCATCAAATGGCTTGGGCGGTTCGACCGTGACACCCGCCAGATCGCAAAGCGTCGGGAACAGGTCTATCGGTTGGGTGATTATTGGCAGGCTTTGGCCGCGGGGTACATCACCGCCGGCGACCAGCAACATGGCGTGTCCGATCTCCGGATAAATAGGCCAGTACCGGCCGTCGGTCTCCTGAATGTTCGACTTGCCGGTGCGATCATGTTCGCCCAGAGACATGCCGTGGTCGGACATGACGACGACGATGGTGTCGTCCCACAATTGCAGGTCCTCCATTTTTTGAAGAACCTGACCGATGTGCCGATCTACCATCTCGGCTTCGGCGGCGTAGTGCGCCCAGAGGTTATGCAACTCTTCCCGCGTATAGGCTGATGAGGGGCCGTAATTCGGGTGCATCATGGGCGGTCCGTTGTAATCGGGGTCGTATCGGCGAACCAGGTATTCGGGCGGGTCCCAGGGCTCGTGCGGGTCGAAGAAGTCCACCCAGAGAAAGAAGGGGTCGGCTTCGCTGTTTTCTTCCAGCCATCGGACGGTGGTGCTGGCGGTACGGGATGAAAAGACGTCGGTTTCGTAGCGATAATACCGATTCGTCCAGCGATGTTGATTGACCATTGATTGTCCACGGTAGATCGGATGCAACCGGGTTTTATCGTCCGGCACGATCATTTCGATCGGATCATTCAGGTGCAGCAACGGTTTGTCACCCTCCTGACCGCGATGCTGATAGGCGGCATCGAATCCATGCTGAAATCGGGCATTGAACAGATGTGGACAATCACAGATCAACTGTGTAGCGTAGCCTTGCTTACCGAGCATTTGCCCGGCGTGGTTGGGACCACTCTGATCTATCGCCTGCCAGCCGTAATGCGGCCAACCCAAAACACCGGTCGTAAAGTCGGTCCGATGCGGTATGGTCGGAAAACTCCCCATATAGCAATTGGTAATCTCGGTCGCCCGCTCGGCGGCAAACCGATCCAGTTCAGGCGTCCTGACAGGCCGCTCGGCCCGGTTGCACAGATTGTCGTGTCGGAAGGTGTCCGTGATGAGAACGACGATATTTTTGTACATGATGATTTCCTTTAAGCGGCGCTAAATCCGTCCGGCTGTTACAGAGAATCCGGCGTCCACCATTAACGTCTGGCCGGTGATCATGGCTGCATCCGCACCGGCCAGAAAATGAACCGCCGAGGCGATATCATGAGGTTCGGCGGGTCGGCCCAGTAAACCGTACCCCTGGCTCTGCGTCCGCAACTGCTGCGGTGAAACGCCGTCGGTCTGAGCTCTGCGTTCGTGAAAATCGGTGACGGTAAATCCCGGACACACGGCATTGACGCGTATGCCGTCTTTGCCGTGCGCGACGGCCAGACTGCGTACCAGCGACAGTACCGCGGCCTTGGTCGCATCATATAGCGGCATGTCCGCCCTGCCGACCAGCGCATTGGCGGAGGAAATGATGACTATGGCGCCGCTGCCCTGTGCCATCATACTCGGCAAAACCGCCTTGCAGCTATACGCTACGCCCTTCAGATTGACGTCGATGATCTTCTCCCAGTCCGCCTCGGGCGCATCAAGGATACTGCCATATACGCGTGCACCGGCATTAGCGACCAGTACGTCAATGCGTCCCCAGCGTCCCAAGGCTTCCTGTGACCAAGCTTGACTGGCCGCCGGGTCCGACACATCCCCCTCACAAAAGCGTGCTTCACCGCCCTCTTCTGTGATCGTATCACATACCTGTCTGCCATCTAATCGCGCCATATCACCGATCAGAACCCGCTTGCCTTCGCGTGAAAATCTAATTGCGCAGGCCTTACCGATACCGGCGCCTCCGCCCGTCACGATACACACCTGTTCCGTTGCCATCTCCGTGCCCTCCGTGGTTAAAGTTCTTCAGGGAGAGCCGCCACGATGTTCTGAATGATCGTTTTCGCGAAAAGGGACGCCTCGCGGCTGTTACTCTCGTTGCCCTGTCGTACGACCACCAGATCCAGACTCGGGATCACGTAACTGTGATTCAGGTTATGGCCGCGAGACATGAAGGTGTCTTTCGGCACGTTTTCCCATTCATCCTGAATCCAGAAGGTGTAACCATAGTTCCTTGGCGTGGTCCCGTCATCCCGCACAAAGCGGCGGGTGGCCAGGTTCATCCAGGCTTCCGGCACCAACTGCATTTGGCCCCATCGGCCTTTGTTCAGCCACAGGTAGCCCAGTCGGGCGAAATCCCGGGCGGTGCATCGGAATGTGCTACCGACGATGGAGTTATAGCCGTACGGGCTGGCGCTCCGGTCCGCGCCATAGGCATTGCATCCTTCGCTGCCGCCTCTACCCCATCCCGGCTCACTGGAAAAATTCAGTTCCTGATCGTTCGAATACGGCATCTCCTGGTAGGCGTTGTCCCGCAGGCCGATCGAAATGCCTATCTCCCGGAGCACCCGATCATACAGATACGGACCGATCTCTTCCCCCGATATATTCCGCATCGCCAGGGCCATCTGTTCCATACCGAAATTGCTGTAATTAAAATCAGCGCCGGGTTCGAACAGCAGGGTGTGATGGTCGGGTATGTCATCAAAACGCCACCAGCCGAAGCAATACTCATACATCTGGAAGGCACCGGAATAATCAGGATAGTAGCGCCGGGCGCTCGGTGCCAGCCACGGCTCCCTTGAGTCATGGCCCGAGGTCATGGACAGCGCATGCTTGATTTTTATATTTTTCTTCCGATCATCTGTAATCGGCTGATCCCATATCTGAGGGATGAGCGTCTCCTCACGACTGGCGCCCACCAGCAGGGTATCCAGATTAACCCGGTCCTTATATTCTTCGAGAAAAACGCCAACAGCTGTCCCGAAGACGGATTTCGTGGACGACTTCATGTCGTTGCATGTCGTGGCCGTCCAGGGTTGCGGACCGCCCGCCGTGCCCGTTACATAGCTCTCGCCGATAAGGTGCCCCTTATAGATAATGACCAGCGCCGCGCCGTTACGCCCGGTGAAAAAATCATTATGGTCATGGGCGTTAATGGCTCTGTTCAAACGATCTGCATTGACACCAAGCGCCTCCGGATCTTCCACATGCCAGCCACCGTTCTGTTCAGATGGCGGAAAGTTATCTATATTGGTCATGGCTGCTCCACTTTATTTCAAGGTGGGCAGGATACTCTCCTTACCTGCCAACCTTGCCCACTACACGCCCTCAATCTCCTGTGCATGTAAATAACGGTCAATCGATTCCTTCATTGGCATCGCGCCGCTGGTAACTGCCGGTTCATAGGCCTCATACCAACCCGGGATCAAAGACCGTGCTTCACGGAACTCCGCCAGTTTCAGTCGGGCGAAATCACCGCTTTCCGCCAGATAACCGCTCTCGTGAAACAGTCTTTCCGTGAGAGCTCGGTCGTATTCAAGGCGTATGATATCCGCCGTCCAAGCACCTTTCGAAAGCGTCAACTGCGCATACGCTGCCCGATGATCTCTATCGAACGGCTGCCCGACCGAACCCACATTGACAATTAAGGTGTCGTCCACCATGCGGACCAGAGGACGATGGGTATGGCCAACCAGAAAGACTGCCGGCGCCGGTGCGATTTTTTCGCGTAGTTCTTCGTCCGTACTCCAGGGGAAAATGCCGTCGCGATTGCCCAGCATGGATGCATGAACCATGCGTATTTGGGTATCGGCTGCTTCCTCTGATTCCCACTCATCAGGTAACGCCGCCAATGGTTCAATGAGACCTTCCATCTGATCGAAGGTCCAGCGGGCGTGAAGCTGTATTTCATAGGTCGGTCCCGAAGTCGGCCAATCCCCTTTCAGGTAACTCAGTACATAATCCTCGTGGTTTCCCTTGATGAGCGGCCAGTCCTCCTGTTCAGCACGCGCCAGAACCAGCTCGAAGCAAACCCGTGGTTGCGGACCGCGATTGATGATATCACCGCCGACGAGTATCTGGTCAGGTCGCCAACGATCAACATGGTCCAGAGTGGTTTCCAATGCAGCCAGATTGCTGTGAATGTCTGCCAGGACGGCCATTTTCATAAGTGCGCCCTTGTTGATCACCAGCATAGATCTGGTGCCGTTTGGATTGCATCATTGAAGACTCCCCGCAGCAAGCCAAGCTACGGGGAATCTCGAAAGTATGGAACCTCGTCTGCGACGAGGAATTGTTTGAAAGCCTGCTGTTCCTTTCAACTTAAAAACCGATTAAACACGTTAGCCACCAGCTTCGAAATGTTGTTGTCGCCCTCGTTATAAAGCAGGCTACCGCAGAACGTGATGGATCCTGTGGCGAACAACTGGCCTCCGTTTTCTGACTTCTGGTAGACCATATCCGCTCGGACCAACTCATCAATCGGCTCACCGGTCCAGGTGGTGATATGGGTGAGCATTTCTTCCGGGACTAATATAAACGATTCGTGATGGTTTTCGGAACTCGCCAGGATGTGCACATCTTCGGGCGTGCCGAGGCGATGGTCAGCCCGATCGAGTTCAAAGCCGGCCGCGCCATTGCCGCTAAACCCGAAGGCACCCAGTTTTTCGTCATCGATCCCTTCAAAGATCCACGCCGTCTCCGGGTTTTTCAAGGCGGCCGGATTCACTCTGTAATAGGAACCGTGAAAATTCCCCTGCGCCGAAAAGCCGACGGCGGCCAGCTTTTGCGGCGGCCGATTGTTTCTTCGCCACAGGCCGCCGTATCCGCCGTCAAAAGCCTGGTAGTATTCACCGGGTTCCGCCGCCCACGCTCTGATGCCGCCTTCGGCACGCCGGATCTCAATGGTCCCATTATCCTCCGGATGCAACGCGATACGCCAGTAAAACCCGTTGCCCCCCAGGTACATGAAATAGCCGCCCTGTTCGCGATATTGTTGCAGGGCGTCCAGGGTCTGTGGGGTATGATATTCCGGGTGGGCGCCGGTCGTGACAGCATGGTAATCCCTGATGGCCGCCACGCCTTCCTCATGCAGTTCCTGGTCGGTCACGAGGTCATAGGCGATGCCACTTTTTTCAAGCCATGTGATCAGATGGCTGTCCGCCTGAAAATGACGCAGGCCGGAGCAATCCCCTTCTGTCGCCCCGAAGGTGATATAGCCGGGGCGGAGTGTGAACAGCGGGCGTTTGTGTGAGGCATGACAGATGCCACTGCCGTCGGTATGATCGTTATAGGTGGAGAGACCGTACTGACGATGTACCGCCGGGTTCCAGGGGTAGGCGCTCCAGTCGCGAATACGATCCAGCCAGCCCGGCTCAAAATTGGGGCGTGCGTGGTTGCCGTACACCGTATAGGTAAAGGTCGATACCAGGACGCACAGCCTTGCTGAGGGCTTGCCCTTAGGCGGGCAGACAAAAAACGGTACGGCCTCTTCATGTTCCCCGCAGCGCAAGCGGGCAGCATAGACCCCTGATTTCAAGTCATCTGGAATGGTAAAAGAGAAGTCCGTTTCCCAGCCGAAGTCATAGATGTCATCGTCATGAAAATGAATGGCGGTGTATTGATCCGGGGCATGCTGCCAACACATTTCCTCTCCGGTCCAGGTTGACCCGGTCATGGCTCTGGCAGGCATATTAATCAGCCGGCCATGTTTCTGATGCGGGCCGACATCTTCAATGCGTGTCGAACGTATCCCCTTCGAAAAATCCCAGTGGGCTTGCAAGCCTTCCGGGATCTGCATCGGCAACTCTGAGATGTCTTCTTCGGTTAAATTACGATTAAAGATCATCGGTGATTCGAGCTTGCCGTTGAAATGACTGTGAACCGAATTTCCGCTGACGGCCGCAAGAAGGACGCGGTCGATGTCCTGGAGGAATATGTTCTGATCAAGCTTTATAGCGACCTGTGCTTGTCTGCCCGATAGTCTTGGAGATTGTTGCCCTACGGCCAGTATGCTGGTCTCTGCATCATACGTCGTCCAGACGCGATACCAGTGGTGGGTTTTAAGCTTCTCGCCGGAATGTACCGTTATCGTATTTTGATTTGATCCGAGGTAGGCAACTGAAGGACAGCCCTGTTGATCTATACACAAACTCAGCCCCTGGTGGTTGGCTGACTCGCTGCAGCTGACGATGCCCTGAATACCTTTATCAGGGGTGGTCGGCCAGATGGTGGCGACGATGGTAAAACTGCCGAGGGATTGGAACAGGTCTCCAGCCTCAATAGAGGCATAGGAGCCGGGATAAAAGGGCTGTGGTCGGGATGGGAACGTACCGCCGAATGGAATGTTGACTTCTTCTTCGATGAGCCCCGGGCCGATCGGGTTGGGATCTGCGGAAATAACGCGAACCAGACCGGCATGGTAAGGTTTATCGGTATAACTACTTACTTTAAACTCAATCGTATCACCTGGCCGTCCGGACAATCTATCCGTATAACCCAGCAAAGGAATTTGACTCATGCTAACAGCAACTCCTCGTGCTACCTAACGCATTATCATTGTATCAAGGTATTGAAAATCAGTTTGAACGTCCCATGCGTCTGCACCCGATGTTGCGCCCGAAAGCCGATGAGGACCACCTTGCCCTGTCCATGCTTCACCGAGACCATCGCCGCTTTGCCTGCGATCACCTCTTCACCGAGTAACCAGCCGCTCTGCAGGATGTCCCGATCTACAAACGTTACAATGCGTTCGATATGGTCGTTGTTTGGTGAGGGGATCACCTGGTAGACGTGGTTGCCACCCAGGAAAGCTGCGAGGGCGTCGGCAGGCATGCCGTATCCCAGCGGGTTAGTTTGATCCACCTGGACCCTGAGCGTCGAGCCGGGCGCCCAGAATGTATTGGAAGACAGATTTCCCACCACATTCCGGATGGGCAATTTGAATTTTTCGATCGGGAGGGCGCCTGCCTGCGCAAACGTGACCAGCGTGCCGCCACTTTTTACAAAGTCTTCAAGGGCAGTGACGCCCTCTTCACCGAACCCGCTTCGATACTTCGCCGGATAGTCTTCCGGTCTGCGGCCGAAATTCCTGGTGGTTTCAGACTGTTCTCCGGTCATCCGATTTACACCGTCCGCAGGGAGTATGATAACGTCATACTTATCCTTCAGTTTTCCGGTTTTGATCTCGGCGTCCATGAGGGAGGCATACGGAAAGCCGAACCGTTCGAGGAACAGGCGTGTCCATCCTTCGTCCATGTTGCCCCCGTAATATCTCTGATACATGCCGATGCGATGTCTCTTAACGAGATGTCGTCCTTCTGTTCCTGTGGTGTTGAGCGCAACAAAATTTACCCCGGTCTGCCGGGCCGTCTCTTCAACCAGCGTCGTCGAGGCGCCGGCTTCTACAATAAAGTCACCGGGCTGAAGCGGCCCTGCCGCCTGATCCACGCGATGCACGTTTACCTTCTTATCAAGCAATAGATTGACCGCCTTGAAACTATCATTCAGCCGACCGTCCAGCACATAACCGGCTACGCCTTTCGTCACCTGTCCGGCCTGCTTGACATGGTCAGTGACGCTGATGAGATCCATCCCGATCATTTTGCCTACCGCGTCCACCCGTACGCCCATAAACTCCGCCATATTGTCCGTAGACATATCATAGGGACGGATCGGATTATTATCCCGGTCCCGCGTAAAGGTATTGTCCGGGTAAAACGTTCTGCCCAGCAGCCACCGGATCAACCCGCGTTTCGGCTGCGCCATCGTCACCACGAACGTACCGGCCTCGTATACACGGCCCTCATGGGTGAAACCCTGATCTGCCTGTCTGATATCGATGCCCTGATCGAGCAGTTTATTGACCATTTTGAAGGCGGTAAGCGGATCGTGTTGTACGGCGGGAATCACGAAGGCGGCCGTTTTTCCCTTCATACCGCGTTCTGTTTGACGTATGGCCTTCAGATAGGCATTGCGAAGTACCGTTTCCCTGTTTCGGGCCGCGATGTCCAGGGCGGCCAGGGCGGCAATCTTCTGCTGTTCCACGATGTCGCGTACACGCCACCAGCCGCCGGGCCACGGATTGGGGAAGGTCGTCTGAGCCTCGTAAGCAGGCATGCCCCGACGTGAGCCCTGCAGTTGATCCGGATGCAGGAAGAGGGGCGTCGCCAATCTGGCGCTTGCCGACTCGGTCAGCATACCGGCAATATTATGAAAGGGCGTTATCCAATGAAAACCGAAATGGCCCCATCCGGAATAAATAGCGGCATTCACGACGCCGGGTTTCCCCGCCTCTTCTTCTTTATACGCGATATGCGCGCCGTACCAGCTCATCTCCCGCCATACCAGTGGATCGGCCTCCGGCCGAATCGGCTCTGCGTAGGGTGGAACATATATCCTGGCACCGTACGCCCCCATCTGGTGGTGGTCGATATAGGCCTGGGGAATCCAGTCGCGAAACATGATCTCCGCGCCGTATTGAGATTCCACCGTATTTGTCATGAAGGCATCCCGGTTGTTGTCATGGCCGATATAATGATGATACAGCCATGGCAGCCCGACCCCTTCGAACTCGGTACCGACGGTCTCATTGTACCAGTCCGTCACCATAATCTCCCCATCTGGATTGAAGGATGGAATCATAATAGCAATGGTCTCGTCCAGAATACGCAGGAGTTCATCATCTGTACGGATCGTCATGTCGTATATTAGTTCTACGGCCATCTGACTCGCCGCCACCTCAGACGAATGGAGTCCCATGGATTGGACGACGACGGCTTTCCCCTGGTCAATAGCACGTTCAATCTCGGTCTCAGGTACTCCACGAGGGTCGCTCAGGGTCGCATTGAACTGCCGGAGTTCTTCGAGCCTGGCCAGGTTCTCAGGCGATGAGATGAACAGTACCAGGAATGGATTCCCCAGTGTGGAAGGGCCCATATCGAGCACATGCACTCTGGGACTCTTCTCCCCGATAAGATGGTAATATTCTACCATTTTATCCCACCGGGCAAGCTTACGGTCCGCCCCCATTTGAAATCCGAAATAACCTTCCGGAGAAGGGATCTCCTGGGCTATGGTGACATGCGTCCCGAACAGTAGCAGCATAAAAGGAACAAACAGTAAGGTGATGAGACGACTTTTAAAGAAAGACGATTTCATAGATCACTCCTGGGAAAGAGGATTATTTTGTGAGTTATAGAGGGAAGAGCGTACGAAATAATCTGTACTATGGGAATATAATGAGGAACCTGCAGGCCGTCTATCAAAAACCCCCATTTTGCCCGATTTCTCGAGGCCATGAGTTTTTCTCACGGGGCTGTATTGAACATATCCCAGGAGGCAAGAGAGTGCCAGGTCGGTCGCAAAACAGTCGAGGGGTATGTAGATATATTAGAGGACTTACTGCTGGGCTATAGACTTCAGGTTTTCACTAAACGCGCCCGTCGCCATCTACAACACCATCCCAAATTCTACCCGGTCTATGTTGAATACATAAATAAGTGATGTTGCCCGCAAGACCATGTATCGCCCGCGGGAGCGAGCTCCTACCCTTCAAAGTGCCTGCATATCGTGGTAGGAGCTCGCTCCCGCGGGCGATATATGCGATAATACACACGCAGAGGTCGCATTATACTCCACTCCCTCTATAACAGGTCGATCCGCTTCATTTCCTCCTCATCCAGCGTCCACGAGAAGATATCCATATTGTCCTGTAGATGAGCTTCGGAACTGGCTTTGGGAATAGCGATGATCTGTCGTTGCACCAGCCACCGCAAAGCGACCTGGGCGGCGGACTTGTTGTGGTCGCCGCCGATCCTGGCCAGCGTGGCGTCGTTCGCTATAGCGCCCACAGCCAACGGACGGTGCGCCGTGACGACAACCCCGTGGTCGCGGCAGTGGCGCCAGACGGATTCCTGGAAATGACCGACATGGAACTCAACCTGATTGTTGCATATAGGCGCTTGAGCCAATTGTATGGCCCGATCCACCTGTTCGTTGGAAAAATTGCTCACGCCGATATGGCGGACCCGGTCCGCTGCTTGAATCTCGTCAAAGGCTCTGAGCGTTTCCTCTAAGGGCACGGTTTCGTTGGGCCAGTGGATGAGCAGGAGGTCCACGTACTCGACCTGTAACAGGTCCAGACAGGTTTGGAATTGTTTCATCACCTGGTCGTATCGTAGCGCATCCTGCCATATTTTGGTGGTAATAAATACGTCCTCTCGGTCGATGCCGCTTTGCTTGAGTCCCTGACCGACCGCATCCTGATTTCGGTACATATGGGCGGTATCGATGTGCCTGTAGCCCATATCAAGCGCGCGTTCCACGACCTCAGCGCACTGGTCGCCGCGCAATTCCCAGGTGCCCAGGCCCAACAGCGGCAGGTCACATCCCGAAGCCAGTTTTACAGACGACATACTATTCTCCTATTAAAGATAGTACAGAGTTGAAGAGTACAGAATGAAGAGTAATACATAGGCTACCTCCATACTCTCCACTCTTCACTCTTTTCAATTCGGGTTTTACTTCTGGATACGATTTACTTGATTTATTACGGCGCACTGCTCTTGAGAAAATCCCTGTTGCCGCAGTATCCCCAGAATGAAATCCGTCTTGCCTTCTATATAGCTGTCGATATCGTGAGGGAATTGGTCGGCAAGCTGTTTTTTTGAGGTCGCCATATGCCTGGGCGATGTCAGGATGCGTACGCAGATAGTCGCGCAGGGCCAGCGGGTTTTTCAGCCCGAGGCTGCTTTGAGGACATAGATACAGATGATGGCGGGGCAATCCGTCAGGCTGCTTGAATGCTTCGCGTCCCTCAATCCCTAAATTGCCTCTGTGGATATATCCCAAAGTGGCCAGGCGTTCAATAGTCAGGGCTATTTCGGCGTCGGACGGTTCCACGATACTCAAATCGATAATCGACTTCGACGCCAGCCCCGGCACGGACGTAATGCCGATGTGTTCAATCGATATAGCTACATCCTGAACGACCGGCCACACCTGGTCGCGGAACCGATCAAAGACGGCAGGCCACGCTGGATCGTAAACCACTACTACCACCTTTTTCATCGATGGATGCTCCTAATTTACCAGCTATCTGGCGTTCCCAGGGAGGAGTTCGTCTCCTTCACATCGTTCACGGTAGCCGCTGACGACCAGTCCGGGTCGCCCGAAACTCTGGCCGTATTCCTGGCGATTATCGGGATCGCGATAGCCCATGCGGACCAGACGGCGGGGCTTTTTCGTCTGATTGATATAAGAGCCGTGTATGGTATCGATGCAGAAGAGCACCACGTCACCGGCCTTAGCCGCCACAGGCACGGTATCTTCCAGATGGTATTCGTCTGTAGGCAGGTGTGGCGTGCAGGGGCCGTCCTCTGTTTTGAGTATGTGATCCAGATGGCCCATCTTGTGCGAACCGGCCAGAAAGCGGATTTCTCCATTTTCATGACAGGTGTCATCGAGGTGTACCAGCGTATCGATATAGCGGCCGTCCCGATGGCCGTAGAACGGGTTGTCCTGGTGCATAGGGAAAGGATGGCCGGTCTGGGGCGGTTTGATGTGGAGGGTAGTGTGGTGAAGCTCGACATTCGGTCCCAATAACTGAGTTAACGCTTCGACCAGCGTCGGATTCATTACGGCGCGCGCCCAGGCCGATGAATAGAGATGCAGATCGTGCATGGCGGTGAGTTTGGATTTGGCTTCGGTCACCGGGTCCATGTACGCCTTGCGCCACGGTCCCGACCAGCCGGGACTGGTAAAAGCCCAGTCTTCAACGAGCCGGTCCAGCTCGTCAGAGAGTTCCCGAGTCTCTTCCGAGGTGAAGACCTCGGGGATGTGTAGAAAGCTGTTTTCGTGATAAAACGCGACCTGCCCATCGCTCAATACGGTTTGTTCTATGGTCAACGACATCGTGGGCTCCTTTGCTCAATGAGGTCATGCACTGAATAGTTTATGCCAGATCCTACTTATATTAAATTACAAATTCGATGGACGAACGCAACCCCTTAAAACAGACCGCGCCTCCTGGATGTCTCTTATTGGAAATAAGTTCAGACCAGATCCGGATAATGAATAGCCGCCACGTCCGGGTGGGATCTTACGCGGAATTTAAGTTTGTTGGCGCCGTACACGGAAAACACCGGATCATCCGGATTCGGGTTCTCTCCGCCCGGCGCCTGTGTCATCAGATCGGGAGGTAAAGAAATCGGCACTATGTTCGCTGCCAGAGCCGGATTTACAAAGTAGGCCAGAGAAATCCGCTCTAACCCGGGCGGCGGCATGATCACACGGTGTTTCGTCGCCCGAAGATATCCGTGCGTCGCCATTTGCAGCATTTCGCCCAGGTTCATGATATACGTGCCGGGTATCTGTTTAACAGGTACAATATCATCACCCAAGCCGACTTCAAGGCCCGGTACCTCATTCTGGAGGATAAGCGTGATCAACCCGGAGTCCTGATGCAGGCCCACCCCCTGCTCGGAGTCCTGATCGTTATCGACATGAGGATATCGGATGACTTTCATCAAAAATTCCGGATCATCACCCGCCATATAATCGAAATAATCCGGCTCCTGCCCCAACCCCACGGCGAGGGCGCTGAGCACAGACGTACCCAACGAAGCCATGCATCCAAGCCAGGAGCTGATGATATCCTGCATAGCCGGTAATGCGGGCGGCCATTGATTGGGACCGTGCAATTTCAGCCACTGTGGATCATCAGGTCCGAGATTGACGGTCTCTTTCTCCGGTCCGAAATCGATCTGGTCGCGCCAGTCCTGCGTGTTATTCGTGATTTCCATGCCTAACTGCGTATAGCCCCGAAACTGGGCACTCTTCGTGTTTTTTATGGCGAGTCTGTCCGACTTGGGCAGGTCGAAAAACCGGTGCGATATGTCAATCACGTCCTGCTCTAATCGGGCATCGATGCCGTGATTCGCCAGATAGCAGAATCCGGGATCGTGACAGGCTTCTCGCAAGGCCTGGGCGCAAGCCTGTCCGCCGGGTGACGTCCGGTCCATCAGAAAATCACCGAAATCGATAACTGGGAGGAGAGCATCCGGTTTATGCTGGTTATTTCCCATAGGTGGGTTCCAGGTGTAAGTCAATTGATTTTATTTTTGAATTTCATAGGGCGTTTTGTGCAGCGCTTCGGCGCCGTTGGCTGTGATCAGATATCCGTCTTCAATCCGCAAGCCGCCCCAGGGTGCGTTGAACAGGGGGATATCTATGGAAATGACCATGTCTTGTTTTAGTATGGCGGGGCTACTCGGTCCGAAAATGGGCGGCTCAAACTCGATGACCCCGACGCTGTGGACGCCTGAATAAAGAAAATACGAGGATAGATTCCCTTCGGCCACTATTTTTCTGCCGATGGCTTCGACTTCACGACCTTCAAGACCGGGGCGCAAGGCCTGAGAACACGTTTGCTGAGCCTGAACAGCCACATCCAGTGCATGCCTGATTGCCTGCCCGGGGTCACCCACCAGGACAGGCCGGCCGATGGCGGCATGATACCCTTCATAACGCGGAGCGACGGTTAATAATACCAGTTCATCCGGTTCAATAGACCGAAAGGTGGAGCGAGCGAGAATAGGACGGGCATTGGGGCCGGAAGCGACAATGGTGTCGATTCCCGTGCCTTCGGCGCCGGCCCGGCGCATGGCTGCTTCGATTTCTGCCGCAACCTCGCGCTCTGTTACCCCGACTTCAATCGCATCGACACCGGCTTGAAAGCCTGCTTCTGCGATCTGATAAGCGTATCGAATAACCTCAATTTCAGCCGTCGATTTCTGCGCTCGGATATCACACAGGTCGTTTTCCACATCCTGCCATGCCGCATTCGGCAGGGCGGCCTGCAAAGCAGCCCGTACATCGGCGGCGATCAACCCCTGTCCCCCAACACCGACACGCCGAACAGCAGGAATGTCTACACCGATATCGGTCATGATTTCGGTAACACTCTCCATGGTGGAGTAAGGGTAATCTTCATCGGGATGGGTAAATTCCCGCAGGATACGCACGTCGGGAATCCGTCCGGCCAGGAGCGCGTACTGGTCGCTCTCAGGGCCTACCAGCATGACCGGGGTACCTTCCCTGGGCATGAGAATAATCACCGGTTCAAAATGAACCGGAAAGTTCGCCAGCCACCGGGCATGGGCCGCCCCGAAGGTCGCCCGATCATCGGCATAGGCCAGCAACAGATCAAGCCCCTGTGCTTCCATCATAGCCTGGACTTTTGTCCAACGCTCAGGATATTCCGGTGAGGGTATCACGGGTTTATCAGGTTGTTCTGCCAAAGTGGATCTCCATAGATTTAGATGCAGACTGGATCATGGTTTTTCAGGTAGGGCGAAACAGAACATGTTTACCTCGCTGACCAACCGCCGTCCACGGTCAGCTCATGGCCGGTCACGAAAGACGACGAGTCCGAGCCTAACCACAGCGCGAACGTCATCCGCTTTTGTCACACCCGCCGATGACGACAGCAACTTTAGCACTGAAATCGAAGGTCATATAATTCCCCTGAGTCCCTCTGGATGGATATTGGAAATGTAATAGGGTAATAAAAAAGAAAATCGTCATTCAAAAATCAACCATTCTTTATATCCAATCGCTCTCATTACCGTAGTCTGGTGTCGGATTATGAAAAGTATTCTCTCAAAACAGTATGTTGATGTTGAAATCGAACACAAGATGTTTTATACTTGTATTGTACTTAAATTAGCACCCAATTGTCAGACTCATGCTTTCTAATTCGCCAACTCACCCGTACGCGCACAGCGCGCCTCCAACCTATTCTTTCACCAACTCACCACTTTCAAGGTTTCCATGCCCCATATCATCATTCTCGACAATCTGGCTCCAGAGGGGCTCGAACTATTTGATCAGACGGATAATATCACTTACGATGTACGTACTGGCTTGAGTGGCAACGACCTGCGGCAGGCGCTGCTTGAATACGACGGCGCCATCTGCCGGAGCGGCGTGAAGATCACCCCGGAGGCGCTGGAGGGCAACAGGCGGCTTCGGGCGATTGTGCGCGCCGGTGTTGGTACGGACAACATCGACAGAGACGCGGCCACCCGTCAGGGCATCATCATCATGAATACGCCGACGGGTAATACGCTCAGTACGGCGGAACATACATTCACATTAATGGCGGCGTTGTCACGCAACATCGCGCCGGCGCATCAGAGTCTGGTTGAAGGGCGTTGGGATCGCAGGGCATTCATGGGTACCCAGCTTGCCGGTAAAACGCTCGGTATGGTCGGTCTGGGGCGTGTCGGTCAGGAAGTGGCCAAACGAGCCCTGGCATTTGAAATGCATGTGATCGGTTATGATGCGTTCGTCTCTGCAGAACAAACGGTCAAATACGGCATCGAATACGCGGAACATGTGCATGCCATGTTACCGAAAATAGACTATCTGACGGTCCACACCCCGCTTACACCGGAAACCCGGCATCTTATCAGCCGGGCTGAGATCGACTTGCTCAAACCGGGCGCCCGGCTGGTCAATTGTGCCCGGGGCGGTATTTACGATGAATCCGCCCTGGTAGAAGGACTCAAGAGTGGCAAGTTAGGCGGCGTAGCGCTGGACGTGTATGAAGAAGAGCCCTGTACCGACAGCCCGCTGTTCCACACGCCCGGCGCCCTTTGCACGCCGCACCTCGGCGCCAGCACCGAAGAAGCGCAGACTTACGTCGCGATGGAAGCCGCAGAACTCCTGGTCAACTATCTGACCACCGGGGAAGTTCGTCATGCGGTTAATACGGCCTCTATCGATCCCAACACGTTGCGAGCCTTACGCGGATATCTGGATGTGGCGCGCCGACTTGGCATCCTTCTTGCGCAATGGCACAGTGGGGGAGCCCGTGCGTGTCGATTGACCTATAGGGGACAGGTGACCGATGAAAACACGCGGTTGCTGACCGCCGCTTTCTGCGCCGGATTGCTCGAACAGGCGCTGGATGAAGAGGTGAATATCGTCAATGCAGAGGTCTTGCTCCGTGAGCGCGGTATCGAACTTTCTGAATCCAGTCGTAGTACGTCCGGCGTTTTCAGCTCAGCCATCATTGCGGAAATCGATTGCAGTGGGACGTTCTATCGCGCCGAAGGGACGGTCTTCGGTAATAATATGCCCCGATTGATCCGTCTGCAAGAACATCGTCTGGAGGCTTATCTCGATGGGAACCTTCTGATATTCACCCACAATGACGTGCCCGGCATCATCGGCGCCATAGGGACCACGTTGGGTAAGCATCAGGTGAACATCGCTCAGATGGCTGTAGGCCGGTTAGGCGAGGCGCCGGGTGGCGAAGCCATCGGTGTGCTCAATCTGGATCAGGTTGCCCCGAAAGAAGCGATTGATGAGGTATTACAGCACCAGGCAATCAACAGCGTTCATCTCATTCGATTGCCGGGTCATGGCGAATTACCGCCCTGGCTGCCGGCAGGATAGGATTTCGGATGGATGGTCCCCTATGGGAACGCATCGAACACTGCGTGGTTGCGGATTGGTTGTGAGGCCTGCTTAGCCCGGTGTTTCAACGCCGGGCATCGATGTTATTTACCGGAATCGGGAATCGATCGAGGTGACCGGTGGGCCAATGGTCCGTTTGAAGAAATTGGAAATGGGTCTTGTATATTATGATATAAATAGATATAAATAGTAATAGTGAAAATCATGTCCAGAAGAGAAACCAATCTTTTCCTGATCCATGTGAAACCCTATTAAAGAATCGGAAATTTCATGACTCAACTGAGCGTTAATGTCAACAAGGTCGCCCTGTTACGCAACACCCGAACCATCGGTATTCCCAGCGTCACCAAAGCGGCGCGCACGGTCATTGAAGCGGGAGCTTACGGGGTTACTGTACATCCCCGCCCGGATGAACGGCATATCACGGCGGACGATGTGGATGATCTGGTGGAGCTGCTGAAAGAATATCCCGATATTGAGTTCAACATCGAAGGCAATCCATTCCATAACCTGATGGATATCGTCCGTAAAGTCAGACCTGATCAGGCCACGCTGGTACCGGATGATCCGAATGCGCTCACTTCGAATCAAGGCTGGGATATCGCCGCCGATGGAGAGCGGCTCAAGCCGATCATCAGCGAGCTGAAAGACCTCGGATGCCGGGTCAGCCTGTTTATGGACCCGGATATCGAACAGATAGAACGTATACCGGAATCAGGCGCCGACCGGATTGAATTATATACAGAGCCCTATGCGGCGGCGTTCGAAGAAGGTCCGGAGGCGCTTGGCCGGGTGTTGCCGTCGTTTGTCGCGGCCGCCGAAAAAGCGCAAGCGATCGGCTTGGGCGTTAATGCCGGCCATGATCTGAATCTGGACAATCTGACGCCTTTCTGTCAGAAGGTACCCCATGTGCTGGAAGTATCCATCGGGCACGCGTTAATTGCCGATGCCCTGGATATGGGGTTGAAAACGACGGTCGAAGCCTATTTGCATATCCTGAAAATGACCGCCGGTTCTGTTCACGTCTGACCACATCTGACTTATAACCAAGCGAGGTATAGCATGAGATATGGCTCATTTCGATTATGGCTCATAGCGCTTGTCGTCATGGCGCTCGGTCGTGCGGGACAGGCGCAGGATCTGGCGGCATTCGAGAAGACCGTGACGGAATTCACGCTCGAGAACGGCCTGACATTTATCGTAGTCGAGCGCCACGAGGCCCCTGTGGTGTCGTTTATGACCTACGCGGATGTGGGGTCGGTAGACGAGGTCAAGGGGATTACCGGTATCGCCCACATCTTTGAACACATGGCGTTTAAAGGCACCAAAACGATCGGCACTAAAGATCTGAACAAAGAATATGCGGCCATGAGCGAAGTAGATGACGCGTTTAAAAAACTGCGTCTCGAACGCCACAAGGGCCATCTCGCAGATCCGGAGCGGATTGCCGCGCTCGAAAAACTGTTTGAAGACGCCAGGAAAGCAGCCCAGGCGTGGGCGGTCTCCAATGAAATGGATGAGGCGATTGATCGGGTCGGTGGGGTTGGTCTTAACGCCACAACGAGCGTGGATGCTACCCGCTATTTCTACAGTCTGCCGTCCAATAAAATCGAATTGTTCTTTTCCCTTGAATCGGACAAGTTCCTTAACCCGGTTCTTCGTGAGTTCTATACCGAGAAAAATGTCGTCATGGAAGAACGCCGGATGCGGACCGAAAGTAATCCGGTCGGCCGTTTGATGGAAGAAATGGTGACCACGGCGTATAAAGCACACCCCTATGGGGAGCCGACCGTGGGGCATATGTCGGATCTGGCCACGGTGACGCGTAGGGAAGGTCAGGATTTCTTCGATACATATTACGGGCCTGCTAATCTAACGATCATGATTGTCGGAGATGCAGATCCCGTACAGGTCAAGCAACTCGCTCAGACGTATTTCGGTCGTTTACCTGCCAGTGAAAATCCCGGACCTGTCGAAACGGTCGAACCGTTGCAATTGGGCGAGCGGCGTGTGGTCATCGAAGACCGGGCGCAGCCCTTGTTGTTGATGGGCTACCACAAAGTCGATATCAACCATAAGGATGACCTCGTCTTCAACGTCTTATCGGATATCCTGGGAAGCGGGCGTACAAGCCGTCTGTACAAAACGCTGGTCAAAGATAAGAAAATCGCCGTCAACGCCTCCTCGTTTACCGATTTCCCCGGCAGCAAGTATCCCAATATGATGGTCTTCTTCGCCTTTCCCAGTCAGGGGCATACGGCAGAAGAATGCGAAGCGGCGATCAGTGAAGAGATCGAAAAGATTAAGAACGAGGGGGTCACCGAAGATGAATTGGATAAAGCCAGGACGCGCGCTCGGGTAAATCTGGTCCGCCAGCTCGAATCGAACACGGGGCTGGCTGCCCAGATGGCCTATTTCCATGTGCTGACAGGCGACTGGCGCAATCTGTTCTACGGCATAGACCAAATCAATGAGGTGACCGCCGAAGACCTGAAACGGGTGGCAAATGAATATCTGGTTAAAAAGCAACGGACGGTGGCGTTGATTAAGACGGTGGAGAAGTAAAAGGAGACACGGGGGTTTAGAGTGTTCCGGTCAGTGGCAAAGTTCTAAATCGGGAGCGTATAATAATATGAGTAGACCATTTGTTTATCTGACGGCGGTAACGATAATGATTGCAGCCATGAGTACGCCGGTGGGCGCGCAGAAGCATTACAAAGAGCTGGTCTATCCGTCGATCAACGATATTCGGGCGCCTGATCCGACGCGGGTGACGTTGAAGAACGGTATAATCCTGTATCTGGTGGAAGACCATCGATTACCTCTGATCAGTCTCCGGGCGCGTATCGGCGTCGGGGGAATCAATGAATCCGCAGATAAAGTCGGTCTGGCAGGAATTACCGGTGCGGTCATGCGTTCAGGCGGTACTGAGACGATGAGCGGCGATGAGATCGACGAAGTGCTGGAGAGCATCGGCGCCTCCATCGAGACCGGTATCGGGAATGCGTCGGGCTCGGCTTCCATGTCGCTCCTCAAGGACAATATCGACTTGGGGCTGTCTATCCTGGCGGATATCCTGATGAACCCTGCCTTCCCTGAAGACAAAATCGAATTGCAGAAGGTGCAGGAACGCTCTTCGATAGCCCGGCGAAACGACGACCCGACCAATATGGGCTTTCGGGAGTTCAGCAAGTTGATCTACGGAGCGGAGAGTGTGTTCGCTCGGCATACCGAATACGCCACGCTCGATGCCGTCACGCGGGATGATCTGTTGGCGTTTCACAAAGCGTATTATCATCCGAATAACTTGATGATCGGCATCTGGGGCGATTTCGACACCGGAGAGATACGAAAGAAAATTGAAACGGCCTTCCAGGCCTGGGAAAAAACCAACTTCAAACGTCCGAAGACACCCACGGTCGACTACACCTTTGATAATACGGTCGATTTCATTCGTAAGGAAGATATCAATCAGAGTACTGTCGTCCTGGGACATATCGGGGGCTTGAGGAACAATCCGGATTATTTTGCGTTGCAGGTTATGAATGATATTCTGAGCGGTGGGTTTTCCGGTCGGCTTATGCGTCATGTCCGATCTGATCAGGGTCTGGCTTATGCCGTGTTCGGCCAGTATAGCGGCAACTACGATTATCCCGGTATTTTCTATGTCGGCTGTATGACCAAATCTGAAACGACGGTGCAAGCCATCCGTTCCATGCTGCATGAGGTCGAGCAGATGAAGCAGGAAACCGTGACCGAAGAAGAACTGGCACTGGCCAAGGAAAGTTTTCTCAACTCATTCGTTTTTAATTTCGATACAAAGGGTGAAGTCATCAATCGGCAGATGACCTACGAATACTACGACTACCCACGGGATTTTCTCGAGAAAACTAAAGACGGTATTGAGAAGGTCACCAAAGCGGATGTACAGCGTGTTGCCCAAAAATATCTACAGCCGGACAAGGTGCGTATACTCGTTGTCGGCAATGACAAAGATTTTGATGAGGCGCTCAGCGTCCTGGGTGAGGTGAACGAGATCGATGTGACCATTACCATGCCGGGGATGTCATCAGATACGCCGCCGGCGTCCGAGGATGATATGGCCCAGGGCAAAGCCTTATTCGAGCGGTCCATAGAAGCGGCCGGGGGCAGCAACGCGTTCAAAGCAGTACAGGGAATCAGGCAGAAAGGGACGGTCCTGATGGTCACGCCCCAGGGTGAAATAGGCCTTGATATCGAGATTCTGGTATCGCTGCCGAATAAAATGCGGGTCACCTCCCAGACGCCGATGGGGGAAATCGTGCAGATTTTAAACGGCGACCAGGCCTGGATGATCACCCCCATGAGCACGCAGCCGGCACCGCCGTCGGTCAAAACGTCGATGATGGAAAATATATGGCAGGACCTGGCGTTCCTGTATGGTCAGGCGGAGACAGAAGGCCTGACCATACAGCATATCGGTCAGGAAGATGTAGAAGATAAGACCTCGGAAATCTTGCTGATCACCCCGCCCGGTTTCACCGGTTTTAAGTTGTACCTTGATACGGCAACCATGCTGCCGGTCAAGAAGGTCATACAGGCCATGTCACCACAGGGGCCTATGGAAATTGAAGATATGCTGTCCGATTATCGTGAGGTGGCCGGCATGATGTTGCCCTTCAAATCCACCACGAAACGAAACGGCCAGCCCGGTGGTGAAGTGACCATAGGGGAGATTGAAATCAACCCCACGTTAGCAGAAGAGCTGTTTACGTTGCCGGATTAGGCAGAGTGGAAGGATGGGAGGACAAGTTCCTCCTGCCACCCCCTTCCATCCTCCCATCCCGTTTTCCAAGGACCATGTAATGACAGGCATACTGAAACATCTGGTGGACTGGAAGTACTGGAGTGACGAAGATGTCGTCCGGGTGCTGGATCTTGCACAGCGCGTTAAACACCATCGCTGGGAATACCAGGGTCATATGCAGGGGAATACCCTGGTCATGATTTTTCAGAAGACATCGACGCGCACCAGGGTATCTTTCGAAGCCGGGATGACAGAGCTTGGTGGCCATGCCATCAATCTGGATTGGAACACCACGAACTTTACGCTCAGCAAGATCCGTTTCGAAACCCGTTATCTTGGCCGTAATGCCGCTTTGATCATGGCGAGATTAAAGGAAAATGCGGATCTCCTGGAGATGGAAAAGGCATCGACCGTGCCTGTCATCAACGGATGCTGCAATTTGTATCATCCCTGTCAAGCTCTGGCGGACATGCTGACCATTGCCGAAGATCGCCCGGAAGGCATCCGGGGCGCCAGATTAACGTATATAGGCGCGTACAATAATGTGGCAAATTCACTGGTGTCCATCGCCGCACCGCTGGGTGTTCATCTGACGCTGGTGTGTCCGATCAGAGAACAGGGAAGCATTGATGAGGAAAGCAGACAGCGGTTGCTGAATGAGGGCTTGCTTACGGAAACACTGGATGCAAAAGCGGCCGTTAAAGAGGCGGACTACGTCTATACAGATACCTGGCTGGATATGGAATATTTTAATGATCCCGGTTATGCCTCAGAGAGAGACAAACGCTGTGAAATTATGATGCCATATCAGGTGAACCGGGAACTCCTTGAAGGCTGTCATGCCAAAATCATGCACGATATGCCGATCCACCCGGACTACGAAATTGCAGAAGATATGATCGAGGATGAGGGCTCGATTATTTACGACCAGGCCGAAAATCGTCTCGATGCCCAGAAAGCGATTATGCTGCACGTGCACCGCCACATGAAGTGAGCTGATGCCCTGCACCAGGGCTTGTAGCTTGTAGCCGGTAGAATCTACAAGCTACCGTTACAAGGCATCTGTCACTTGCCGTCTATATATACCCCGTCGATCCATCCGGCCTCACCGGGCAGGTCCGTTGCCAGTGGAGATACGGATTATCCGTAATGGCCTCTTCGTTGACATCGATGCCCAGGCCGGGCGTGTCGCGCAGTTCCAGATAGCCGTCCTTGGGCAAATACGGGTCAAGCACGCATTTTTCCCATGCCGTACCGACCGGCATGACGTATTCCAGAATCTTGAAATTAGGTGTAGCAGCTGAGAAATGGACGTTGACGGCGGTTGCTATGGGCCCCATGGGGTTATGGGGTGCTACGGTTACGTAATGGGCTTCGGCGATGGCGGCAATCTTACGCATTTCGAGCAGGCCACCGCAGACACAGACATCCGGCTGAATGATATCGGCGCCCTGAGCGGTGATCAGATCGAGGAATTCAAAGCGGGTGTAGAGTGATTCGCCGGTGGCCAAAGGCACCTGCATCTGTTGCCGTAAGCGCGCCCAGGCGGGAATATGCTCGGGGCGCAATGGCTCTTCGTAGAAATACGGATCATACGGTGCAAGCGCATTGGCCAGTTGCAACGCCTGAATCGGCTCAAAAATCTTGGCATGCGGATCGAAGGCGAATTCCCATTCCTCAGGCGTATTCCGGCGGATCTCTTCAAAATATTGTGCGCCGGCTTTGCATACCAACCCCCAGCGGTTCACATCGGGATTCAACTGATAGGGACTTGTTTTAAACGCGGTAAACCCCCACTTTTCATTTAGCTCATGCGCCCGTTCTGCCGCTTCCTTCCCGTTGCTTCCCCCCATACCCTGATACACCCGAACCCTATTTCGCACGGCGCCGCCCAACAGCATATAAACCGGCAGACCGGCGGCTTTTCCGCTAATGTCCCAGAGGGCATGGTCAATACCGGAGATAACGGCCAAACCTGTGCCCCCGGACGGGAAACGGAACTGCTGCATCAGCTTGAGCATGATATATTCGATGCGGCGCGGATCTTCCCCTTTGATCATTTCGAAGATATAGTCGGCGATAGGCTCCACCGACCGATCCGGTCCCACCGAATAGGCCTCTCCCCAGCCATACAATCCTTCATCTGTTTCTACCTTGATCAGTCCACGAGATCGGTTGCCGAAACTGCCTAAAAAGGTCTTGATCGCTGTAATTTTCATAACAAGTCCACCCCGGTGCGAAGAGATGTTCGTGACGAATTTTATTTCATAACGCCGGTTGTCATAAATTAGACCGGCGCCATAGCAGAACAGAAATCTATACAGGCGCTATAGCCCTGTAAAATAGGGATAGGCGCAAGATAGAAGGCATAGGCTGGGCTGTCAAGTACGGTTGCTGTGACATGCCGATTGCGCTGGGTGGAATTCAGAGGCCGTTCCACTCCAGGCGTGTAGATAAAATACGGGCGGAAGGCCGGAGAGATGGAAGGATGAAAACATCTCCTTGGGGTTTCCGTTCCATTACGCCATCCTCCTGTCCTTCCGTCCGCGTTACTTCGTCCAACCAACACGCCTGTTATATTCCGTTTCATGTAAACCCATCCTGCAGCAACGTCCGCCTGTCGAAACAAGCGGACTATCCCTTGACATATTCCTTCCAAAATATTGTATAATAATAAGGTACCGCAAATTCAGGATATCAGAATCACATATTCAGGAGGAGACAGATGATAAAATGTCAAAAATGGCTTCTTGCCCTTGTCGTGCTGCTCATCAATTTCACAAACACGTATGCTCAGCAGGATAAACTCAAAATCTATATTTCCGTCGACATGGAAGGCGTGGTTGGGGCAGTGACTGGTGAGCAGCTGGGCCCGGGCGGCTTCGAATATCAGCGGTTTCGTGAATTCATGACGGAGGAGGTCAATGCGGCGATAGAAACGGCGTTTGAGGCCGGGGCTACGGAGATACTGGTGAGTGACTCCCACGGTAACGGCCAGAACCTGTTGATCGATAAGATGCCACGAGGTGTGCAGGTCATCCGCTCCTGGCCCAGGCACTTCGGTATGATGGCCGGGATCGACGAGACGTTCGATGGGGTTATCTTTTTGGGCTATCACGCCAGCACCACCAATCCCGAAGGAGTACGCGCGCATACCATATCCAGCGCGCGTCTGGCCGCCGTCAGGCTCAACGGCATGGCCATGCCCGAGGCGGGCATCAATGCGGCAGTTGCCGGGCATTTCAATGTACCGGTAATCATGATATCGGGTGACGACGTCGCGGTCAAGGAAGCGCAGGACCTGATCGGTGATATGGAGGGCGCGGTCGTCAAATGGGCTAATAGTTTCCACTCTGCCCGCTCCCTTCATCCGGAAGATGCCTACGAACTGATTCGACAAAAGGTAAAAAGGGCCATCGAACGGATCGATCAATTCAAGCCGTATAAACTACAGACACCGATCACACTGGATGTAACCTTTAAAAGTTACCGCCCGTCGCAGGTCATGGCGTTTCTATCTATCGTGGAGCGGACCGATGCACACAGCATCAGGTATGTAGGTAAGGACATGGTTGAGGTGTCGGATTTCATGACCTTCGTGACCAGCTATAATATTGCGCTGGAGCCGTAACGGATGCCGAGTATCAGAGCAGGTTGCGGGTTGTGGATGGATGCGCATCTTTTTGTGGTTGCGGGCAAGGTAGACATTGAATTTAATCCTCGGCGTGATGCGTGGATTTATGACCATCCAGACAACGTTTGATGCCGATGCTGAGGATATCGGCGAGGATGAAATAGATATCATGTTCAGTGTGATCCAGATCGATCTACAAGAAAACTTGCGGAATTTTTTTGCTGAAAACGCGATAAACATTTCGTAACACCTCTGACGAAGATTTTAGCGCACATATTCAGATATGGGAATCTGAGGCAGGCAGACGTTTCGTTAACGTCGGCAATGCGGGTTTGAGAAGCGTATTACAAGAAGCTGCCGATCGGGCGGTGGAACTGCCAAAGGTCAGCGGTGATTTGTGATTTTTGATTGGTGATTGAAAAAGTGGAGATAGGATCTATTGACGTATTCATATGTAGCGTTCTTTGACCTATGTTTTTCCCGAAAGGGTGGCTATGGCTAATTTGCTTGTCAACGGCGGTAAACCGCTTTCCGGTACGATTATCCCGTCGGGTAATAAGAATGCCATGTTGCCGATCCTGTGCGCCACGGTATTGACGGATGAAATCGTCACATTGCGGAATGTACCGAACATTACGGATGTTCAGAAGGTGGTTCGTTTTTTGGGCGCTATGGGTTCGAAACTCGACTGGGACCAGGCCGGCGGCGTTTTACGTATCAACAACGCGGCGTTTCATGATGACCTTGGTGATGTTACTCTACCTGCGGGCATGCGTTCCGCCGTACTTTTGCTGCCTGCCTTATTGCGGCGAGTAAGGAAGATCGAATTTTCGAATACAAAAGGATGCGCGTTGGGCGTTCGTGAGCTGGATCCGCATATTGATGTGTTAAGGATCTTAGGGGCGGATGTCGTGTCCGATGATCCCATCATACTCGAATTAAACGGCAACTTCAAAGGTGGTCGGCTCTGGCAGGACTATATGTCGGTCACCACCACGGAGAATTTTGTGATGGGCGCTGTTCTGGCAGAAGGGCATTCCACCCTGATTAACGCAGCCAGCGAACCCCATGTGCAGGATCTTTGCCGTCTTTTGAACGAGATGGGCGCCAGGGTCGAAGGCATTGGGTCGAGTATTCTTCATGTCGAGGGGGTGGAGCGCCTTGGAGGTGCTGAAGTCGCTATTTCCCCCGACCATCATGAGATCACGACCTTTCTGGCCCTGGGGGCGATTACAGGCGGTGAGATTCGCGTTGAACAGTCGGTGCCTCAATATTTCGATCTGATCAATCGGTCGTTCAAAAAACTGGGTGTAGAGATCGAATATGACGGCGAAACGGCGATCGTTCGTGAAAATCAGCCGTTTCGTATAGATGCCCCGCATACCACCAATTTGCTGGCAAAAATAGAAGCGGCTCCCTGGCCGTACTTTCCGGCAGATTTATTACCGCTCATGATCCCTCTGGCCGTCCGGGCAGAGGGTCAGATGATGTTCTGGAATAAAGTGTATGAAGGCGCCTTTTTCTGGATGTCGGAACTGGTCAAGTTCGGCGCCCATGTGGTCACCAGCGATCCGCACCGTATCATTGTATTCGGAAACCGGCCGTTGCGGCCGGTGACGGTAGAGGCACCGTATATCATCCGAGCGGCGGTAGCGCTGTATATGACGGCGGCGAGTATTCCGGGGATCAGCGTCATTAAAGGTGCGGAATCCATTCAACGGGCGCATCCGCATTTTGTAGAGAATCTGCAGGCATTAGGGGCGGATGTGGAATGGGAGGGCTTGAGCGGTATCGAAGAAGAGGACCAGCCTGCCGGATAATCCTCTTCTTCTTAGACTATCCGATCACTCGCATTGGAATAAGCGGTTTGGATGAGTCTACCTTGAAATCCAGGTTTACCTCCTGCTCCCCACGACGGAAGACCATTTTGCCGGCCCCATCGGCAGGAGCATCTACACCCGGTGCTTCATAGAGCGGATACGCCTCATAATCCAATATTTCACCATCTACGCTATGCGTGCCGTCGTAGATTAATTCCAGACGGCGACCGGCCAATGTATCGACCACCACGCGGCCCTGTGTCGGCCAGCCACCGATATCCAGGTGCGCGGTCGTACGGCGATCACAGAACGTTTCGAATGACTCTATTTCAGACGCTTCGGCAGCTTCGATAATCAAGCCGGCATGTACATCCGGAATGCGCAACATCCAACCGTCTATCTGATTGGGATTATTAGTCAAAAACCGGACCGAACCCGTTTCCCGTATCTCAGTCCATTCGTAGGCGCCAACAGGGCGTAGTGCGATGTAGGCTCCTACGCCGGTATCACCCATGATCCAACCGTCCCGCTCGACCCAGGCGATGGTTCTGGGCAGAAACATATTGGCATACGGCGCCTCATCCTCTTCCGGAATACGATACAGAATAATAGCTGTGCCCTCATGTTGCATCATCTGTTCGTAAGGCGAAGCGCCGAACAGCCGGTCGGGCCATTGAAGATACGGTTTGTCGGACCCGATCTGATGGCCGATGTTCTGGGGATAACCGACAAGAAAAGCGCTGAAACGGTCCGGGCTGCGATATGGATGATTGCAGGTAATTTTACACTCCTGATTTTCCCCTTTCCAGGTCAGGTCCCAGGATATCAGATCAATAGGTCCCGACATCGGACCGGGCAGCCCCGTTTGGGTCGTTCCAAGCGCAAAAGAGGGGCTCATATACGTATATTTACGTACAGGCCGGGCTTCGCGTTCTACGCATCGGTAAAAAGTACGCGGCGCTTTGGTCTTTTTTACCACATGGGGCGTCGACCGGTCCCAGGCCATTTCAGCAAACAGGGCAGGCGGGCGGTACCGGGCCGTAGTCGCCGGGATGCCGAAACCGTGGATGTGAACCTGCGAATTGAACTCCTCACCGCCGAAGAACAGAAATTGTAAGATCGAAATCGCCCCGGAGTACCGCCATGTATTCTCACGATAGCCTTCCCGGCTGTGTCCGCCCGCCCACGCGCCATGGAAATATTCCAGGGCCATATCGGCCACATAGAGGGACAGCACTCGTTCCGCCTGTTTTCTTATATGTGGGTCTTGTGCATGGTCCACCAGGGCGATCATGGGCACCATATGTTCGATATGATATTGCGGGGAATCGTACTCGTGGTGGCCGTTGACGGCCGTCCGATTGATCATACCCAGAATCCAGCGCATGGCTTCAGCCCGCATGGCCTCCGGTGGTAGCCCGTTCCACGTGCGGGCCAGGTCCGGCCACATCTCTGCGGCCAGCAGGTTACCGACATAGTACATCAGCCAGTGGTTTTCCGTATTGCCCCGTTCCAGGACACCTTCGGTCATGAATTCTTTGATGATGGCCATGGCATCATCCGGCATTTTATCCGGCCACCGGCAGGCCAGGGCCATGCAGGGAAAGATCTGAAACGGGCCACCTGTAGGCCGCCCGTCCGGACCGTCGGTCCGCAGGTTGAGGCCGTTCTTAACGATATCTACGATGTGATCGTGATGTTGATCTTTGGCTAATAAAACATGGGCATCCCAGAGCCCGCGCCCCCCCTGTTCCGCTTTGTAATCGATAATCTGTTTTGCCCGGGCATCCACCTGCGCCCGGTAGGCATCCTGCGTCATGCGAGTCCTCCTTCTGGTGGTAAAATTGCCTGCACATGGACAAATCCTTCTATCTGTTTCCAGGTATGTCCGGCATCTTCCGTAGACCAGAGTCCACCCGGGGTGGCACCCGCCATCCACATGTTCGGTTTATCAGGATGTACAGCTACAGCCGCGCATAGCATCCGTGGACCGGATTGACGCCAGTAGCCTGATTCGTCACCTACCGTCACTCCATGTACGGTCGCTGCGACCATAGAACCATTGCAGGCAGCCAGATCGTATATAGCCCCCCCGTCCTTCGAATGTCCGGCGGCGGTCCAGGTCAACCCATCGGCACTGTGCCACACGCCCCGATCATCCGTACCAGCCCAGAACAGGCCGTGGGCGTAAGTCAGGGCGCGCACTGGTGTGCCGATGAGGCTGCTACGAGTCCACCGGGCGCCGCCGTCCTCCGCGATTAAGACGCCGGCCTCCGTACCGATCAACCACCGAGAACTATCTGCCGGATCAATCTGTATCGCATTGGTAAACCGCTCGTTGACATTCAACATGTCTGAAAGATGGGTCCACCGAACAGCACCTGTGTCGTCGCGTCGGCCTGTCGAAATGCTGAACGACGAACCGGCGACCACACCGGGATTACCGTCAATTGAAGCGACGGCCATGACTTCGGTAAGCGTTTCATCGTGCAACTGTTTCCAGTATCCAGCCTGATGCGGCCATTCCCAGAGGCCGCTGCCCTGACAGGCGCCGGCCACGAGCCGTTCCGGCTCTCGAAGCAGGCTGGAAATGCCGGACTCAAGAGACCCCACGCGTGTCCAGGCGCCGCCAATGACACCGTGATACAATCCTTTTGAACCAATCAACCAATCCTGTTGCCAGGTAGGCATTTGTTCACTCCGTTCATTAGATATTATAGGTTGCGTTCGACTCTTTAAGCTCTTCAGCTATAGAGGTGACGGTGTATCGTTGACAACCGTCCATCCGGAGTTCTGCAATCGGTCTCGAAGATAATCCCGCAGGGCAGCTTGTTTACGAATGACATCGGCATAACCCTTCCATCCCGCGACGGCCAGAGTAAGGAAGAGTTTAAGGCCGATAAATCGCCGGGACCATTGCATGAAGTAGCGTGGATGGTTGGTATGCGTCTAATATGTTCGAAGGCCTTCCGCGATAAAATCCGGTTCCAACAGCAGATGGCTTTTTCCCTTCATTCTTCATCCTTTCAACTCACCAGTTCACCACGCAGGACCGTCACCGCCTGACCACCCAGACGAATGCGGTCGCCGTCGACGTGTACCTTTACCAGGCCGCCGCGTTCCGAGACTTGATAAGCTGTAAAGGTGTCCTTGCCCAGGCGTTTCTGCCAGAAGGGGCCGAGACAACAATGGGCTGAACCGGTGACAGGATCTTCGTTGACACCGGCTTTTGGTCCGAAAAAGCGGGAAACAAAGTCGAATTCCGGTGAAGAACTTGCTGCCGTGACGATCACGCCCCGTGTTTCGATTTGAATCAGAAGAGAGAAATTGGGTTTTAAATTTCGTACCGTCTCTTCAGAATCCATCTGGACGATATAATCCATCGCGCGATGCCGTCCTACATACACAGGTTCGACTCCCAGGGCTTCCACCAACCCCTTGGGCGCTGTGGCTTCCTCTTCGAAGACCGCCGGAAAATTCAACTCGATCCAGTCGCCTCTCCGGTCTGCTGTCAATCTGCCGCTGCGTGTGGAAAACCGGACCTGTTCATCCGGTTGCAGATAACCTTCCTCCCAGAGGACATGGGCACTGGCCAGCGTGGCATGGCCACAAAGTTCCACTTCGATTGCCGGCGTGAACCACCGCAGACCATATCCATCTTCTTCTTTCACCAGAAAAGCCGTCTCAGACAGATTCATCTCCTTTGCCAACTGCTGCATCCACCCCGCCTCCGCCGGTTCTGGAAGTATACACACCGCGGCTGGATTACCACCGAACGGTTTATTTGTAAATGCATCTACCTGAGTGATTTTCAAAGCCATAGTTTACTCCTTTAATATAACAGTGGTTGAGTCTACTCCCTCAGATCATATTCCAGCCTCAGATACGTCGCTGTGGCGTGGGCGATCAGGCGGCCGGATGCGCTGGTGATCGAGACTTCACCGTAGATGATCTTTTTCCCGTTTTTGATCACACGGCCTCTGGCATGGAGATCCTCTTGTCTGGCAGGAGATAGGTAATTAACCCCCAGGTTAGTGGTTACCGTGTTTTTGGTAATACCATTAAGCGTCGTCTGTGCCATGTAGACCATGGTATCGGCCAGGGAAGCGATCACACCGCCATGCACAAGACCATAATACTGCGCGAGTTGATCGCTATAAGGTAGTCGGCCTTGACAGATGCCTTCCTCGACCGCCGTAATCTCGAGACCAAGCAGTTTAACAAATGGGACCTCGTTGATCATAGCCTGCAATTGTTCAATAGTAACCATAAAGAATTGGTGAATGGTGAATGGTGAATGGTGATTGAAAAACGAAAACCTCCTGGATTTCATCGATCAGAGTGAGTTCACCGTCCGTTCTATGTATGTTCCGATAGATCCTCAACTGTACTGAAGCCTTCTTTGCTGAAGCCGATTCGATCAGCACCCATCACCTCTTTCAACGTATTGAGCAGAGGTTGATGCGCATCGGAAGCATACCAGGTTTCATATCCATGTTGGGCGTATAATCGTCGAATACCGAGCCTTTCCGTCCGTTTGCCCCCGGCGCCGTCTCCGTCAAAATAGGTATCCACAATCACCCGATGACAACGGTCTTTGAGCAGATCAGCGAAGGCGGCCGGATCATTAGGTAACATCGGACTAACCGTCACCTGCACGGTCAAACCAGTTGCCATCGCGGCCTCAAGGGTTTTTAGCCGATGTGACACTGAGGGCACGCGAGGCGTAAGACGACGACGTACCAGATCATCATTGGTTTCCAATGTCATACTCAGAACACAGTGCTTGATCTGTTTGATCAGATCGAAGTCACGTCGTACCATCGGACTGCGTGTCTGGACGACCAGGAGATCGGGTGGATCGGCCACAAAGGCTTCCAGACAGCCACGTGTGATACGATATTTCGATTCAGCACCCTGATAGGGATCAGTGGCAGAACTTAAAAAAACGCGCACCGGTTTCCCTCTTGATTTCAACCGGGCCAGTTCTTGCGCAAGTTGTTTCGGTGCATTCATCTTAACATCCACATATTCGCCCCACAGGCCGCCATGGTATTGATGCACAGGCAAAGCCTGGACGTAGCAATACGGACATTGAAAAATACAACCGGTGTAAGGCTGTAACGAGTGGGTATAGGCCGACAGGAACCCACCGGTTTTGGTCAAGGCCGATTTGCACGTAATTTCGCGAACCGTTAAAGGCATGGGCAAGTTGGGCAGGTTATACCTGTATACCCGTATTAATAAGCAACTACGGTCGATAGAGACACCAGGCTGCAGCAGTCAGATTTCGGTTGGTACTCAAAGCGATATGACGCACCTCGATACCGAGTTCGTCGATCAGTAAGAGCATGGGATGGGCAGGATACACATTCATTTCAGTCACCGGATCTTTCAATGGATGCTCTTTCCCCAGCAATAATTCACTCAGCTTGAAAGTAAACGGGAGCATAAAGCGCAGTTGATTGATGACATAAATCCATTTTTTTCTGGGCATCATAGGCGCCTGAATATAGGATTTTCCCTTTTTTTCAAGGCGTTCCAGAAGCTGCCGGATGATCTGGAATCCTGTTTTAGCCGGAATATGTTGTAAAACCAGGCGGGTGTGAATAAATGAGAAGGTATCATCCCCTAAACAGGAAGTAAGATCATTGTTTTCGACTAATCTGACTTCGGTCGTGTCTACATTGATATTCTGTTGCGCTTCTTCCACCATCGCCCTGGAAACATCGATGCCCACCGCCTGCTGAAAATACTGGCCGAATGGTCTTAATACGCGGCCTACCCCGCACCCGTAATCAAGGGCTTTGCCTTCCGGCGTCAGCGGAATGGATAGATGATCAAAACCCTCCTTCATGTGGAGGAAATTCTGCTCGCCCGAGGCAAAGAACTCCTCCATATTTTCTCTATTTCTATATTTCGGAGAAGCTAATACGGCGTAATAGAGATCGTCTTTATCCCATTTATTCCATTCTCGATCCGTATTACGGAATGACATGCATCGGGTCCTTATGACTGATGTTGTACATCAGTGCGGGTAGCTTGTGGCAGGTGGTAGTGCAAGTAAAATCGTTGATACTGCTACCCACTACCCGCTACAGATGTTAGGTTACATCTGGTATATTATATCACCACCATATATTTGTCAATTCACACGCATTCAGCCAGTATTTTTACATCATTCCAATCGGGTCTACGTCGATTTTGATATTCAGGTTTTTACGGTCGGCATCACGTTCCCACTGATGCCGTGATGTCTGGACGGTTTCCCGCAGGTGCTTTGAATGGGGACCCCGTACGATAATGTGCCAGCGGTACTGGTTACGAACGCGGGCTATGACCGATGGGGCGGGACCAAGAATAGTGAGGCCATGGCCATACTTCTTCAGCAGTCCGGAAAACCGTTGGGCTTCCCGTATGACTTTGGGTTCGTTCTCTCCCTGGAACAGGACGCCGATCATACGGCCGAACGGCGGATAGCCCAGTTCTCGCCGGTCTGCCACTTCCTGAACATAAAAGGTATTAAAGTCATGCGTCTTAGCGTTTGTGATGCTGTGGTGACCCTGTGAATACGTTTGGATGATCACTTCGCCGCCTAATTTGCTGCGTCCTGTTCGTCCGGCCACCTGAGCCAATAATTGAAACGTCCGTTCGCTCGCCCGGAAATCCGGTAAGTTGAGCGTGGTCTCCGCTGAAATAACGCCTACCAGAGTCACATGCGGGAAGTCGAATCCCTTGGCCACCATCTGGGTGCCTAACAGAATATCGGCTTCCCTGTTTAAAACCCGATGAAAAATATCCCGATGCGCCCCCTTACGTGTCGTGGTGTCCTGATCCATACGCGTAATACGGGCGTTGGGGTATAGCTCCATGAGTTCTTCCTCAACCCGTTGGGTACCGGTGCCTTTAAAACCAATCGAATGGGACTGACATTTGGAACATTCATCAGGTGCGTTCATCCGATAGTCGCAATAATGACAGCGAAGTAACAGGCTGTCTGTGTGATAGGTCAGCGTGACACTGCAATGGGGGCAGGATAGGGCGTGTCCACAATCGGTACACTGAATAAAGGTGGAGAACCCTCGGCGATTAAGAAACAGGATTACCTGTTCTTCACGCTCCAACCGGTCCTGGATCTGTTCGATCAGCATCTTGGAGAAGATGGACCATCGTCCCTCTTTCTGCTCTTCTCTCATGTCCACGATGTGTACGTGGGGCAGTGGCCGCTTATCTACCCGTTCGGTCAGATGGCAGCAGGTGAATTTCCCATTTAGGGTATTGGCGAACGTCTCCATAGCGGGGGTGGCGCTGCCTATCAGCGTGACGGCATGTACGAGGCGGGCTCGGACAATGGCTACATCACGTGCGTGGTACAGCGGCGGATCATCAAATTGCTTGTAGGACGGCTCATGTTCTTCATCTACGACGATCAAACCGAGATTGGGAACCGGTGCAAAAATGGCGGACCGCGCCCCAACGACAATGCGGTAACGGCCGGTTTTGATCTGACGCCATGAATCGAATCTTTCTCCGGTAGACAGGCCGCTGTGAAGCACTGCGACCAGATCGCCGAAGTGAGCGCGGAATTGAAGGACGGCCTGGGGGGTCAGCGCCAGCTCCGGTACCAGGACAATCGCTGAACGGCCGGTAAACAACGTCTTTTCTATGGCTTTGATATACACATGGGTTTTTCCGCTGCCCGTCACGCCGTATAGAAGAATGGGTTTGGACGACCCTTTATCGATCGCCTCCTCAATTGTACTCAGGGCCAGCGCCTGTTCGAGCGTCGGCTTGATCGGTTTGGCCGGCTCGACTTTGTAATTCTGATACGGATCACGTATCACCTCGACTTCACAGGTCTCTATCAGCCCTTTTTTTACTAACGCCCTGATCACGGCCCGATCGACACCGCCAAGATGACGTAATTGATCCGTCGTTAACTTGCCGTCGTGCTTAACAAGCAAATTGATACAGCTGGCCTGTTTGGGAGCGCGAGCGGCTAACTGAGAAATGAGTTGTTCGACTTCTTCTCGCGGTGTAATCGTTTCGACCCAGGTTTCATATTTAATGCCCGGATCTGTTGCTGGTTTTCCGACAGTAAATTCGATAAAACCTTTGGCTTCAAGCGAACGCAGTGAAGCAAAAGGTTGCCTGATCTTAACTCGGCGTTTGAGGCTGTTGATGGTAATGGCCTGGTGATCGGCGATTGTAGAAAGGAGTAGCGCCTGTTGCGGCGCCGTGCGTTGAAGTCGTTCAAGGACACCGGGCGGAAAGGATCTGGTTAATGAGACGGTTTGCTCCGCTTCGTTCAATAGTCCAGCCGGTAAGGCCGTTTTTATCGTCTCTCCCCATGTACAGAGATAATAGCCGGCGATCCAGTGCGTGAGTTCCAGCAAAGTCCTGTCCAGTACCGGCTCATGATCAAGGACATCGAGGAGAGGTTTGGGTTTTTTTACCGGGCACGAATCTGCCATACCAGTGATTACACCGGTCATCAGTCGATTTCGGAAAGATACAAAAGCCCGACATCCCGGCTGGGCCATATCGCGTAGTGAATCGGGAATACTGTAAGAAAAAATCTGATCTATGGGAAGCGGTAGGACCATCTCAGCAAATCGGGCGGATGCGGCCATGGGTGGGGTTCAGGTATGGAGGAGGTATGGAGGGTTAATACACCCGATATAGCTGATAACGGCCGTAACCATCGAAGTCGACAAATACAAAACGCCGGCTGATGCTGTTGTAATGCCAGACCTGATAGGGGTTGGTAGCGGATTCAAACGTGAACCGCTCTACTTCATTCGGCGGTCCAAAAATGATATAGATACGGCCCTGATCACTTCGCCATCCCTCGCCAAGACCCATTCTGAAATTGCTGTTAGCATACTCTATCCTGCGGTAGTACATAATCATAAATTCGTTCTGATCCGTCTCTGGTGTGGGATCTCGGCGTTTCCAGAAGTCGTACAGGGCGATATGCTGTTCATCTCCCGGCTCCTCTTTCAGTTTTTTGAGCAGCTCTATTTCATCTCGTTCGGCGATATATTCCAGTTGATCTACAATTTCTTTAAAATGTTTCGCCGTCGTAAGTGGCAGCAGATATGGCCAGTTAATATAAAAATCACCTTTTCTTTTAGCCTTTTTTCGAACGTCCTTATCCTCTACTTCAATTTCGAGGGAATAACGGCCCTGGGAGAAATCCTCGGTATCAAAACGCATACTGTAAGCGCCGACCGGTCCCTGCCGCTCGAGTTCTTCCTCATGAGTCAGGATGATACGGCCTTTTGGAGATTTAATTTTATAGGTTGTTTTTAACGCTTTCTTCGTATCTGCTTTCGCTTCGGTATATATTTCGTAGTAGATGTACAATTCGGTGTGTTCTTCCCCATAAGAGTGGTTCAGATTGGGGACGACCGTCAAGCCTCTTTTGTTCAACCCGATAGTCGAAGGCTCCGAGGTGACCAGACCGGCGAATTGAATGTCACTGATGCTGAGCTTTTTATTGAAATAATCCGGAACCTTAAACGACCGAACCATATCCAACTGTCCGGCCGTATCGATATCGTAGAGTTTGAACTCCAGATCATATTTGCCCGGCGGCAGATAGGTCGTGTACATTTTAGCCCTGGACATATCCATTATTTGCGTTTCGACCTCGGTATCCACCGTAATCGAATCACGGACTGTTTCAGCCTGGATCTGGTATCCCTTATCATCCTTGACAAGCAGGGAGAGTTCGTAATGGCTGACAAACTTTTCACCGGATTTAATAAAGTTAAACAATTCATTCGATAACCGGTAATAGCAATCGATCCGCGTGCTATCAATGACATTGCCGCGTGCCGTCATAATGTCTACGATCGCGTAGATAGGGTCTATAACATCTATCTCTGAATTTTCCGGCAGAGCAATCTGGGCCCGGGCAGAGGAAGGTTGACCGACCAGACCGACTATAATACCGATCCATACCCAAAATGTTTGATTATATTGGTACATTGAAAGTCCTCCCAACGACCGATCAGGCTCAAAGGTGGATATATACCTGGTGCTCATCTACTGGTCTATTGGGTCGTATTTGGAATCATTGCCACGAAGGTTAAGAAATAATATATTGAAATAGTGCATCACGACAAGGTTTTCTTGTGTTGTTCGCCATTGGGCATATACATTATTTATAGAACTACCTATTATAGCGCTCGGTTCCCAAATTCCTGGAGACATTCTGATGACTGGCCAGAGGTACCCATTGATTGAGGTGTCCGGTGATGCGTATTCGATGGGTCGCGCCCATGGTGAGCAGGCACAGACGCTTGTACATAGCTATCTGATGTGGATCGATCGGTTGACCGGCATGGCGCGTGACGTTTTATGCAAAAATGCGATGCAGTTTGTTCCCATGATGGAAACGGCCAGCCCGGCTTTTATCGATGAAATACGGGGCCTGGCAGACGGCGCCGGCATTGCGTTTGAAGAAGCGGTATTATGCCAGGCACGAGCGGAAGCTTCCCATACGAAGGAAGGAGGTTGCTCCGCTTTTGCATTGACGGGCGCGGCCACGGCATCCGGCAACACGCTGGCCGGGCAGAATCAGGATCTGGAACCGGAGTATGCGGACGTCGCCATTCTGCTTCGGGTACAGCCGAATGACGGTAGACCTGTGGCCTTGATGTTCACCTTTGCCGGTCAATTAGGCTATGCGGGAATGAATGCACATGGCGTCACCCATTTTGCCAATGCATTGTACGACTGTCCGTGGCGTCCGGGCTTACCACATTATCCGTTAAAGCGCCTGATGCTGGAACAACGCACGGTAGACGAATGCATCGGTCTACTGCAACGGTATCGTACGTGTTCCGCCGCCAATGTGGTGGTTGCAGACGGTGAAGGGCATATCGGTGATATTGAGGTCCGTCCGGAAGGCATCGCTCTTTTCGAAGATTCCCATCCGGATATGCGGTTGCATACCAACCATTATTTAACATCCGAGTATGCAGCGTACGAAACCCATTCGCTCCCGGATTCCTGTCCTCGTCTCGACCGGCTGCGGCATCTGATCCGGGAGGCGTGGGGTGATATCACCGTGGATGTATTGAAAACATTTCTCGCCGATCACGAAGGCGATCCCGGCGGTATCTGTCGGCATGGCGATGTCCGGATGCATTCCATCTCGGGTTATATCGCAGAACCTGAACAACGGCTGTTTCACGTCAGACGCGGATATGGGTGTCTGGGGAGTTGGGAGACGTATGAAGTCTGGTAGGGTGCACGGCGTGCCATGCACGTACGAGTGCGGAGTGAAAATCAATTGTTCATTTGAAATTTCCTTGAAAGGACAAATCTGTGGCGAAGACGAAGAAGAAGGCGAAGAAAACGAGGGTTGGATTTATCGGGGCAGGGGGGATCAGCCGGACACATATGGGGTATCTGGCGGATATGGAGGATGTGGAACTGGTGGCGGTGGCCGATATCAGTGAAACGGCACTGGAGCAGTGTAGTGAGACGTATGGTTTTTCCAACTGTTTTACCGATTATAAAAAGATGTTGAAGATGAAAGAGATTGATGCGGTCACAGTCGGGACACCCAACGGGATGCATCATCAGCCGACGATCGACGCACTCAAGGCCGGCAAAGACGTGATGGTAGAAAAACCCATGGCCATGACAGCTGAAGAGGCCGCAGAAATGATCAAGGCGGCCAGGAAAGCGAAACAGATGCTTGTGATCGGTTTTCAGCATCGGTTTTCAGCAGAAGCCCAGATGCTCAAGCGGTCCATTGATCAGGGAGAATTCGGGCATATCATCTATGCCCGTTGCTTGGCTTTACGTCGGCGGGGCATTCCCAACTGGGGAGTGTTTGGCCGTAAAGATTTGCAAGGGGGCGGGCCGCTGATCGATATCGGTGTCCATATGATCGAAGCCGCGCATTATCTCATGGGTTCGCCGCAGCCAGTCAGCGCCTTCGGCAGCGCGTATACCTATATGGGTAACAAACCCAGTAAGGCGGCCTGTTCCTGGCCTGATTGGGATCACAAAACCTATACGGTTGAAGATCTGGCGATCGGTATGATCCGGTTCGACAACGGTTCGACGCTGTCCGTTGAAGCCTCGTTCGCCGCACATATCGGAAAAGAAGAATGGACTTTCTCCCTGATGGGTGAAAAGGGGGGCGGCCAGTTCCATCCTCCCATGATCTTCAAGGACGAAGCCGGTACCATGGTTAACTTGGAGCCTGGTTTCCTGCCTAAGACCGATGAGTTTCAGGTCAAGATGCGCCATTTCATTGAATGTGTCCAGACCCGCAAACCTTCCGAAGCACCGGGCGAGCACGGGCTGCTTGTGCAGCAGATGCTGAACGGGATTTATCGGTCTGCTGAGTTGGGGCGTGAGGTGGCTTTAGAGCCGCTGGTGTGACCTAAGGGTCTGTCTAAAAACAACTCGTCGTTTTCTCGGTGCTACGACACCGAGAAAACGGTGTTGCCCTGCATCGACGCATAGGGTGATGCTCGCGCCTTGGTACGCAGGATGTGGAGCCGGGGCCGTGCGCAATACTCCTTCCAATATTTCATATCGCCAGCCGGAATGTGAGATCAAAGCGCAATGTACACTTTCTCATGTCAGGGCTTGATTGATGAGGGCAGCGCCATCCGAATGGCCGCTGGTACCACACACACGTCCAGCACGGCTTTGCCGGGCACCCCATCGCCATCCACCTGTAGCGGTACAGGGTTGTTCCGTTCTATTCGTACCCTGCGCGTTCGAAGCATCCGGACCCCCGGCATCCGGTCGATTGTGCCGGTCAGCAATCGCCGGCTGTGCCAGAGCAACTGCAGGAAACCGGGGTCCTCAACGATACACAGATTCAGCCATCCGTCGTCGGGCCTTGCGGCCGGGGCGATTTGGATACCGTAACCGTACTGAGCGGTATTAGCCACGGTCAGGATGATAGGTCGTATCTGTAAGTCGTTTTCCTCTTCAAGGATAATTCGGACAGGCCCCGGGGTGTAGTTTCGATAGGTGTCCAGTGTTAAACAGGCGTAGGTCAGCATGCCATGACGATTACCCTGCATCTCGTTGTACCGACGGCTGACTTCCACCTCCAAACCTGTACCTGCCGTCGAAAAAAATATATCGTCTCCGATTTTCCCCACATCTATCGGCCGGACGTCGGCCTGAAGCAAGGCACTGCACGCCCGTTTCGGATCGAGGGAGATGCCCTGCGACCGGCCGAAGCCGTTTCCCGATCCGCAGGGCAGCAATCCCAGTATCGTCTCCCTTTCCAGCAGACCTTTCCCCACTTCATTCAGCATGCCATCGCCGCCCACGGCCACGACAAGCTCAATGCCGTCATCTGCTGCAAGGCGGGCCAATTCTGTGGCGTGTCCCCGGTGTTCGGTGCGGATGATGTCAAACACAATGCCCGTACCACCCAGAACCTGACGGATGGTTGTTTCCACGTCTCCACGTCGGTTCCCCGCTCTGGGATTGACGATAAAGCGCATGTTTGAAAATTGGTCCGGCATGCTTCTGTCCGTTTTGTGTCAATGTTTGCTAGCAAGAGTTGCCAGGATTAGAGGTTATTTGTCCTGGACTTCTGTAAATAATAAAATCATAAATAATTGTTAAATAACGATTTGAAAAAAATCACCGTTTTCTGGCATAAAGCTTGCATTAGAAACGGATAGGTACCGATAACTATTTAGTCACCCATCAAGGATAAATCAACAATAAAGGGACATCATGAAACGCTCAATTTTAATACTGGCCATCATGTTTGGTTCAATTTCAGACCATGTTTATGCAGAGGTACCAAAGGTTTTGTTGGTTATAGGGCTGGTAGGCATTGGGGCTATCGTTGTTGATGCCAGTAAGACGGCCTATGATATCGGGATGCTTGAGGGAGGTCAACGGGCGTCCCGCCGTTACGGTATTTTTGAAACGGCGTGTGCTTTGCCCCAGACCCTTATCTTTGCGAGGTTGGCGAGATCGTCGTCTGACGACAATAAGCCCCTGCATCTTGCCGTGTGGACGGCCGCCTCCATCGCCTGCTGGATCTGGTCGGCGACCTGCTTTATGGCGGTGCCGGCGCCAATCAGGCTACGATTTCCCACGGAGGTCTGGATCCGGCCTACCGTCTCGCGCAGGAGGCGTTTTTCCCTGCGAAGCCCCTGGCGTCTAACCGCTTTCTCCAGCACCGCAACCAACTCCAGCAGTTTAATGGGCTTGGTCAGAAAATCCACCGCGCCGAGGCGTAGCGCCTGAACGGCGGTATCCATATTGCCATGACCAGTGATGATGACCACAGGCAGGTCCGGATGATCCGCCTGCACACGGGAGAGGAGAGACAAACCGTCCATACCCGGCATACGGATGTCGGTCAGGACGAGATCCCACTCATTGTTCTGAATCATCGTGATCCCTTCCGCGCCGGTTTGAGCGTCGCCTACCCGATGTCCTGATTCACGGAGATAATCGCCGATGGTCTGATGGACGATGTCTTCATCATCTATGAAAAGAATATCGAGATGCTGATCCATCGTTAGGACGCCTAATCAGATGGGTTTTGATCGCTCGGCAGACTGACCGTGACGGTTATGCCATGTTCCGGTTGTGACCGGATCGCTATCGTGCCGCCGAACTGTTCCACTAATGATTTACAGACCGCCAGTCCGAGACCGGTGCCGCGGTCCGGATCTTTGGTCGTGAAAAAAGGATCGAAAATCTTTAGTACGGTCTGATGTCAAGCGATAGGAATGCGCCTCTCGGGCAGTCTTTAAGAAAACAGTGGCACATCTATCTAAATGTCTATATTGTCTCTATAATCACCCAATCACTAAATCACCAATCACTAAATCACCAATCACCAATCACTGAATCACCAATTCCATGTCCAAATCATCTTCCTCCAGCCCTTTTGAGCTGGAAACCGAATTAAAACGAGACCTCGGCATTGTATCGGCCACGACCATCATCATCGGCGGCATCATCGGCTCCGGTATCTTCGGGGCACCGGCCGGTATTGCTCAGCAGCTCGGGAATCCGGGATTATTCATGCTGGTTTGGATTATCGGTGGTGTGATGGGGTTTACGGGCGCCCTTTGCTTTGCGGAGCTCGGCGCCATGATGCCCCGCAGTGGTGGTCAATACGTTTACCTGAAGGAGGCGTATCCGCCGATTGTGGCTTTTCTTTACGGCTGGATGGATGTGGTGCTGATTCAAAGCGCCGGTCTGGCAGCTATCGGCGTCGTGTGTACCAACTACCTGGGTTATTTTATACCGATCGTCTCACCGGATATCTCCGTGCTGTCGCTCGGGCCGGTTGTCGTTTCATCTCAGCAAGCTGTGATCTGGATTTTGTTGGCCTTTCTGTGTTTCGCCAACTACGTCGGCGTACGATTCGGTGGACTCGTGATGAACCTGACCACCTTCGCCAAAGTGGGTGCGTTGGTCGGCCTTGCGTTGGTCGCTGTCATCGTGGGCGGCGGTGACAGCAGTCATTTTATGCCACTGATTCCTCCTGATCTGGATGCGGGAATTTTTACGTTGATGGGCCCGGCCATGATCGGCGCGCTGTTCGCCTATCAGGGATGGACTAACACCAACGCGGTAGCGGGTGAAGTAAAGGACCCGCAAAAGGTCCTGCCGCGTGCTATATTCTTCGGTCTTGGCCTGTGTACAGTCGTCTATATGGCAGTCAACTGGACCTATCTCTACGTCCTCAGTATCGACGAGATCGCGGTCTCACAGCGGGTGGCGTCGGATGTGGCAGAGCGGCTGGTCGGTCCCATCGGGGGCTCATTGATCTCGGCCGCTGTGATGATCTCCACTTTTGGCACGATGAACGGTATCTTGCTGTTCTCGACGCGCATACCCTATGCCATGGCGCGGGACGGCCTGTTTTTCAAATCGTTCGGCCATGCCCATCCCCGATACCAGACGCCCTCCCGGGCCATTGTCGCTGTGACAATCTGGGCTATAGCCTGGACGTTCCTTGGCGGTTTTCAGGATATCATTAACGCGTTTGTTTACGCCGTTTACGCCTATTTCGGCCTGAACGTCCTGGCGCTCATCCTGCTGCGCCGTAAGTATCCCGACGCCCATCGGCCTTATAAAGTGGCCGGCTATCCGTATGTCCCCATTTTCTTCCTGATTATCGTGACGTGGGTCGTTATCACTATCGTGGCACAGAATTTCAGCCAGGCGCTGCCGGGTCTGGGTTGCCTCGCTCTCGGGGCGGTGGTGTATTTGGTTCGGTTCAGGAAGAAGTAAAATTTGTTGATTGTCTGATAGTCTGATTGAAAAGAATAAAATCAACAGATCAACAAATCCCTTTTTGCTCTACCCCGTCGCCCCATGCTTGCGCAGTATCTCCACAACCTCTCCATGCCCCCGCTTTTCCGCCCAGGCCAGCGGCGTGGCCCAGACGGCTCCGGCCTTATTTGGCTCTGCTCCGTGGTCCAACAGATACTGCACCATTCGTTTATCGCCATTTCCCGCAGCGATGCCGAGCGGGGTCGAGCGATCTTCTTCATCGACAATATTGATATCAGCGCCGTGGTCGAGGAACATGCCCATCAGTTCAAACTGGATGTCCTCCGGGTTGGCGTTGGAAGCGAAATCATGCATCGGTGTCCGACGCTGCCAGTCGGGCAGGTTGGGATCGAGTCCGTGTTCGAGCAGTTGCCTGGTCATGACCGGGACGTGCCATAGATAAGTTCGACATTCAGTCAGCACTTTCGGCATCGGGTAATTGCGTTGGAGGAAAAGACGCAGCATACCCTCGTAGGCCTCCGTCGGTCCATTTTTATCCTTACTTCGTGACCACCCACTAATGATGGATGTATAGGGCGTTGTCAGGTATTCCGACGTTTCCTGGGCGAACGGATCGTCCGTGTACCGAAGAATGGCTGCGACGATTTCTATTTGACCTTTCTGGATGTATCCCCAGATCGGATTGGGTTTACCGCCGTAGCTGTACAGCAGCGTGCGCATTGTATCGGACTCGGCCCGGCTTGCCGGCCAGCCGGATGAATCGATGCCGCCGTTGGGATCGGCGCCGGCGTCGAGGAGCATCTGTGCCAGTTCGAGATGGCCGTTGACCGTCGCCGTCATCAGCGCTGACCCATTCGGACAGGTACGCGTTTCTGCGCGCGTCGGGTCTGCACCGTGATTCAGCAACAATCGCACCATATCACGGTGTCCGCCCTCCACTGCGGTGGACAGGGGCCGTTTCTGCAGCGTATCACCGTCGTTCGCCGCCGCCCGGTCTTTATTCAAAAAGACACGCACCGCATCTATGTCGCCCCGTGCGGCGGCCAGTGTGATGCTGTCGGCCGCGCCCCGTTCCATGAGCAACCGGGCCAGACCGGCTTTATCATCCACTCTGCCTCCCCAGTACGTCAGATTCCAGTATGCATAATGAATTGGCCGGAATCCCTGATGATCGGTCGCGTCGACAGACGCATCTGCATCGAGCAGCCGTTCTGCAGCTTCCTTCTGCTGATGAATGACGGCGGTGTGCAGGGGCGTACGTCCGGCTGGATCTCGTTGTTCTGTGGGGGTGGCCTCTTCGGTAAGCAGCCGGACCACTTCTTCCATATCCCTCGACTCCACAGCTTCATGCAGACGCCGATCGGCCTCGAAAACCCCGGCGCCGATCTGTTCTCGTAGATAATTGGCTACTGCTTCATGGTCCCGGTTATCGCTCATATGAATCAGCTTCGTGACCTCATCGTATGGATATGCCTCCCATAACACCCGGGTGGCTTCCAAATGGCCTTCCCGCACCGCGAAATGAATCGGCGGGGTATACCAGAATTCCAGCCGCGCGCGTTCCGGATCTTCAGCAATATGTCTCTTGAGCGTCTCCACATCATTGCGGATGGCTGCACAGAACATCTCCCAGGTGATACGTCCCGCCTCGGTATGCTCACACGAAGCCGGCTTGATCATACCGGCAATGATCTCTTCTGCCGTGCGTTGCGGATAGATGGGTTGTGTGCTTGTCTCTATTCTGCCACTCATTTTCTGTTCTCCGATTCGTTCATGTTGTGGCGGCGAAGGACGCCGTATCGCGCCTTCCAGCAGGTTACCAAGCGGCGCTTTGATTTTCTTACGCGCATCGTGAAGCCGCTTGCGTACTGCCCCCGGACTGATATTGAGGAACCCGGCAATTTCTTCATGAGAATATTCATCCAAATAGTGAAGTATGAGGATCTCACGTGTGTTTCCAGGCAGGGCCGCAATGTAATCCCGGGCCCGGCGATTCAGATCGTCCCGTGCAACGGGAAATTCGCGAATTAGTAACGCCTCTCTGTTCTCTCCACGGCTATACCTTAATCTGCTGTCGGTGTGGTCCCCAGTTACCGGGGGCGGGATCAAATAGGCCGGACAGGGGGGTGTGGCAGGCGGTGCATCGGCCCTGGGCATCCAGTCGCCAATCGCCCAGGCGGTACCAATCTCGTTCGATGAGCTGCTCGCCGCAGGTGGCGCAGTAGGTGGACTGGCCGGCTGAATCGTGTACGTTGCCGGTGTAGACGTGATGCAGACCGGCGGCTCTGGCCTGTTGGCGTGCGCGGATCAGCGTAGCAGGTGGCGTGGCCGGCAGATCGGTCATCTTGAAGTCGGGATGGAAGGCGGTCAGGTGAAGCGGGACATCCGGGCCCAGATGGGCGAGGAACCAGTCGCAGAGACGGTCTATTTCGTCTTCCGAGTCGTTCTGACCGGGAATGAGGAGGGTAGTGACTTCTATCCAGACCTCTGTTTCCTGCTTGAGCCAGGTCAAGGTGTCGAGCACCGGCCCGAGGGCGGCGAAGCACAATCGATGATAAAACTGTTCGGTAAACGCCTTCAGATCGATATTGGCCGCATCGAGATGTTCAAAGAAGGCCGGTCGGGCCTCGGGGGTGATATATCCGGCCGAGACCGCTACCGTCTTTAACCCATGGTCATGCGCCGCGAGCGCGCAGTCGATGGCGTATTCCGCGAAGATGACGGGATCGTTGTACGTGAAGGCAATGCTGTGGCAACCGGCGTCTGCCGCCGCCTTTGCCACAGCCTCCGGCGCGGCCCAATCAGTGAGACGATCAACCTCTTTCGATTTCGAGATGTCCCAGTTCTGACAGAACCGGCACCCCAGATTGCAGCCAGCAGTGCCGAAAGAGAGAACGCTCGTGCCGGGATAAAAATGGTTCAGTGGCTTCTTTTCGACCGGATCGACGCAAAACCCGGATGCCCGTCCGTAGCTGGTCAACGCGATGCCACCATCCCGCGCCTGTCGTACAAAACAGAACCCCCGCTGGCCGTCCCTCAGCTTACAATACCGTGGACACAGGTCACACTGAATCCGCCCATCCTCCAGCCGATGCCACCAGTTTCCCTGGACGACGCCAGGCGAGATGATAGTTCGAGAGGACATATCTGGTGATTTGGTGATTTGGTGATTTGGTGATCTAGTGATTGATTTCACTACGCTCAATCGAAAGTAATGAAAGCCTTTTCGAGGTATTATTAAAACGCGTTCCACTTCGCTCGCTATGCTTTTTGTTGATTTTGACTTTCAATCACCAAATCACCAAATCACCATTTTCTAGTTTCCCACTCGATATTCGTTCACATGCCGGTACATGCCTTCGATATTGGGGATGCGCCAGGTGTCGTAGTTGTCGAAATGGGTGTATTTTTTCAGCATGATGGATTGTTTCATTTCGTCGAGCGTCTTGCCTTCACGGGAAGCGGTCAGAACGGCCTCGTATAATGCTTCGACATATTCACGGTGCTCAGTCACATCAGCTCTGGTGCCAGTTTTGCCGTGGCCGGGCTGTACGATGTCGATGTCAAGCGCTTCAAGTGTTTTGAGGGATGCGATCCATTCCGGGACGTAGGCGTCCCCAAGGGTTTGGTACGGCAACCGGTCTATGGAGATGAAATCAACCGCGAAAATTGCTCGTTCCGCCGGGAAATGCATCACGATGCTGTTGTCGGAATGATTACGGCCCACGTACAGCAGATTAACCGTCTTTCCCCCCAGTTCGATGGTCATCCGGTCTGTGAATGTCACGTCCGGTACGGCGGTAGGGCGCTTTTCACCGATAATTTTTTCTTTGGTTCGCTGATGTGCGACGACGATGGTTTCCTCTTCGAACACCTCACCGCCGGAGATGTGATCCCGGTGGTCGTGGCTGTAGACCAGATATTTGATGGGTTTGTTGTTGAACCGCTTTTTCAACTCCGCCTTCAGCCAGGTTGCTGCGTCTTTGTCGATCGGGTCGGTAACGAGGATGCCTTCATCCGTCACCAGGAATACCGAATAGTGGGCATTGTTCTGAAACTTGTATAGATCTCCTTTGATCTGCTCAATCGCCCGCGTCTGCGCCGAGGCGGACTGGATAAGCGCGAGTGTACAGGCTAAAAAGGTGCAAAATAACTTCATGAGGAAAACCTCCTTGGGATAAAAGATGCAAGAATTCGACTATCTTTCATCCAGTTTGAATATTTGAAGTCTTGACATGATGTCCCGAATAACAAGATAATAATACATCCGTAGAAATCAATCAAACCCTAAGTCGTATACCCACGGTGCGCCGTGGACCTTCAATCATCTTAAAGGAGCCACAGTGGATATATCCAATCACGCCGCCCAGTTACATGCCGCATCCATCGTTATCGACCCCTGTGTGCAGTACCTGATCCACCGATCCGACCGGACCGACCGATCGGGTTTGACGGCTGTAGCCCTGACCATCCCGCGTCCCGGGGGCGATATGGTGGAGACCTGGCCGATGGTGCGGGACTTTCTGGATGTCATCGCGTCCGAACCTACGTTCTGCCTGGGCGACAGTACACAGGCGATTCGCGACGCCCATGCCCAGGGTAAGCTGGCGCATATTTTTCTTTCTCAGGATACGACCTTTGTCGGTATGGATCAGAAAAATTTGCTCGTCTGGAAGCAACTGGGACTCAGGGTGTTGCAATTGACATATATGGAGCAGAATTATGCCGGCGGCGGGTGTCTGGAGTTGAACGATAGCGGTCTGACCCAGTTCGGGCGGGTGCTCATCCGAGACATGGAAGACATCGGCATGACACTCGACCTGACGCATGTGGGCGAACGCACGTTTATGGACGCCGGTAAAGCGGCCAGAGCGCCGCTCATCACATCTCATTCCAACCCGCTTGTTCTGGCTCCCAATCCGCGCAATATCACCGACGATCAGATCAGGGCGGTGGGCGGCTCGGATGGCGTGGTCTGTGTCACCACCTGGGCGCCGCTCATCTGGGACGGTACGCCGGGCATGCCCACCTTGGATGACTATATGCGCTGCCTGGAACATACGATTGACCTGATCGGCATCGACCATGTGGGCGTCTCAACCGACTCCATGGGTACCATGGGCGCCTATCCGAAACACGATCTCGATCCGGACGCCCTGGACTACGGCAGCATCTCCGACGCGTTCGACCGGCTGGCCCAGCCAGCGGATAACAACAACCGACAGCCGTCCGATTTCAACGGCATCGAAGATTTTCCGCTTCTCACGCAAAAGCTCGTAGACAGCGGCTACAGCGACGAAGACATCGAAAAGCTCCTTGGTGAAAACCTCATGCGCGTCTTCGAGGCCACCTGGAAGCCAGCGTTTTTCAGATAGCCGGAAAGAATTGGTAATTGGGTGATTTGGTGATTGAAAAAACTAAAAGCAGTAGGCAGTAGGCAGTAGGCAGAAAGATACGCATTTCTCTGTATTCTGTACTCACTCGGAACTCAGAACTTGGAACTCGGAACTTACTATGTTAATGCCCGATACCATCCCCTGGATCATCGAATCCGCGATAAGCCCCATTATCGCTCCCGGACAGTTGCATGGCGACCTGGATGCAAAACGGGCGGGTGCAGCCCATGTTGTTCGGGTGGATGATGAATACCGGATGTACTACTGGGGTACCGGTACGGATGACTACAACCGTATCCTGCTGGCGACCAGCCCGGCAGAAGAACCCAATGCCTGGACACCGCAGGGCGTGATCCTGGAGCGCCAGCCGGATGCGCCCTACAACTTCCAGGGACCGTCCTTTCCTCACGTCATCCGTGTCGATGAACAAAAGTGGCTGTTGTATTTTGCCGGATGGGGACAGCCGCGACCGGACGGCAAGCTGGCGAATACGACGGGGGTGGCCGTCAGTGAGGATGGCGGGAGTCATTTCTCCTATATCAGCGATCACCCCGTCCTTGCGCTGGATACGGACTATGACGGGGAAGGGACCGGGAGCATCTACATCATCCGGAAAGATGGGCTATTCAGGATGTATTACACCTCGATAGGCCGTTACTTTGCAAAGCCGGAGAACGTGGAGACCGGCCATGGCGATACGATCCCGTATATCGGTATCGGCTTCGCGGAGTCTGAAGACGGTCTCCAATGGACCAAGCCGCTGCCGCATCTGCTGATCCACCCACGCGGTTTTGCCACCGAACCCTATGAGTATATTGCTTCAAAACCCTGTATTCTACATGATGGAGATCTCTACCGGATGTGGCTCAACACCTTTGGCACGGCGTATCGGATGCGCCGCCTGATTAGTCGGGATGGCCTGCACTGGCACTGGCAGGAGAGCGGGATAGATGGGGAGATGGGCGTCGGCGCTGGCGGTTGTTTCGATGATCGGCAGCGGTGCTACGTTTCCGTCCTGAAACACGGCGACGACTATCGCTGCTGGTATACGGGGAATGGGTTTGGGACGACCGGGATGGGTTATGCGGTGGGCAGACGGGTCAACAGCTCTGAACCCCCCGTATAATACAACGTGGTTGATCTCGGCGGCAGATTGACCTCAAACTGGTCGGTATGTTCCACTACCGTCCGTTTTTCAAAAAGATCGCAAACCACCTCCGCCTCTTTCGGCAAATAAAACGTCCGATGTCCACCGGCCACGGTGTGTACACTCAGCAGTTGCGAGGTCGCATACAGCACGTCACCAGCCTCATTATACAGGTGCACGCCGGCGAATTGCGCCAGACCACGCAGCACCGGCGCCGGGATGTTGGGGGCGGCGATATAAACGGACGTCCAGTCGTCGAACCGCTTGACGCCCATGCCCGGTACGCAACGCCCCAGCGAATACACCACCTCGCCCAGTACCTCAGCCTCCGGATCTTCCAGATGAAACACCGGCCCCAGCATACTGTTCGTGCCCCAGGGGATGTCCTGAGGTAGATTCTGCGTGATCGGATGGGTAAAATCGGTGATGTGCATGAGGGGCCCCCACGGTTGTTCCCCCAGGCCGAACTGAAACCCGGTTAATTCGGCCATATGATCCACAGAAGGTTCATCCTTAATATAGCCGGGCGCATAGATCCACAGCGCGGTACGTCCATCACGCCGTATCTGCTTCGCCAGCGCATTCCGGCGCGCGGCATCCAGACGGAATGCATTCAGGAAGATGTATAGCTTGTACGGCGGCATTCGATTTCCGAGCAGGTCATCTAACAGATAATAGTCGGTCGGTGCGCCGATTTTCGGCAAGCCCCACAGTCTCTGCTGGAAGATGAGCGGCAGGTCGAGATCGTTGCGGATTGTTTCGTAGAAAAAACTCTCGTCATCGAGAATGACCGCGATCTCTGCCTGTGGCGTTCGGTCCAGATGCAGACCGAATTGTCCCAGAGCCTGACACTGTTCCAGCAGCGTTCCGAAGGCGGGTTCTGCGTTGGGATCGATATGGGGGTTCGCTGGTGAGCCGCCCAGCCACCAGATCCCCTGGCCACGCGTCAGGATTTCAGCGAAATTTCGTTTGAGTACCGCGATACTGTCTTTGACGTCTATCGCTCTTCCAAAGCCCGCATCTGGGGCATTGAGGTAGGTTCGCGTATCGTCTTCAAAAAGATACAGTTTGCCGTGGATGCGCATGGATTCTGAAGGCGGCATAGCGCAGCCGTGCCCGCCGATACTGCGAAATCCGTAGCTGTAGGGACTGACAATGAAATCCGTGTAGGGGGATCGGAGGACCTTCGCCAGACCAAGATGTCCGGATCGTTGTGTCGTAGAGTATTCACTCCCCTGTTCCCCCCCAAAGAAACCCATATTCCAGGCCAGCTCCAGCAGATACCCGTAGAACGCGCCGGCCAGGGCCTGGCCGTTGGTCGCCTCTTTGACGGTCCGGTGAAAGTCGATCAGCAGATCGGCACACAAGTCCGCCAGGCAACGATAGTAGTCGATAACGGCTTGCTCAAGACGCGGATCACGAAAGGTGAGCTGTTTTGTGTTCAACTGGGCAGTGGCTGAAGGGACGGCGGCGGTGTCGAAGCGGACCTTATCGTCCGCCCAGGCGGTACGCAGCGCATCCTCGTTATCTGCATACCTATTTCGAACCCAGTCCCGAAAATGACGCTGCATCGGCGTACTGAAATCCGCACATTGGGCGGCCATCGAGCCCTCGCCTTTGACCCATTCACCAGTGCCGCCAGCGCCGGTCTGATAAGCCACGACCCGATCTGTCAGGCCGATTTTGTCTATATGACCGATAAACGCCCGGAGAAAATCATTGGCCTGTGATCGCCAGATGGTCGAGGCAAACGATGCATAGATGCGTTGCCCATCTGAACACAATTAGCATTCTTCCGGATACATGTCATGCCACCATGTTTCTCCCCGGTGATCCAGGTGGACGCGAAAATGAAACCGGGCCTCCGGGTCGATGTCCAGCAGGTGTTGAAGCCGGGCTTCCGTCTCGGAGAAATTAAAATGGCCCTCGTAACCGGGCCCGGGACCACGCCACTCCCGCGAACTCTGCGTCCCTACATCGAACGCATACAGGTGTACTCCCGCTTCGGCATACCGACGAATTGTCGGTGCAGCCGGATGGCCGTCCAGTTCGGGCACATGGGTCCACAGATAGCCGGCGAACGCAGGTTGTCCGTCTAAAAACAGCGTCGGTGTCCCGTTGTGCATTTTCACATGGGCGGACATGAATATCTCCATTTACAAATTATGATTTTTGAATTGTGAATTAACTTACAATTATTTCTACCAGTAATACTATGGCAACTCGCAATACAGGCGCCGATATTATATTTGCTGAGGTTGGCTTAGGTTGTGATATGGATATTGGAATAAGTTTGAATGCGGGGTACGGATTAAGATTGTTACCGAAGTCTTCCTGATTTTCAATCATAATTCAACAATAAACATCACTTTCCTCCCCGATACCCATACCCTACAGCGATCCAGGCTTTCACCGAATGCCCCTGCAAGGTCGCGGGATGGTAGAGGAAGGTATACGCTTTTCCAAGCAGAAGGTCATCTATCTCTTTATAGCCGGTCGACTCTACGATGCTCGCATCAATCACTTCCCCCAGTTCATTGATCAACAGGCGGAACTTGACAATGCTGTTCTTCACATGACGCAGTTTTTTGGGCACTTCCTTCTTGGAGATGCTCATATTAATCCGCCGGGGCATGGGCGGGGTATCGTAACGCCAGGTGCCGGGTGGTCCGTCGCCGCCACCGCCTCCGGTCCCGTCGCCACCGCCGGTCCCTTGCTCGCCGTTTTCATTGCCGCCCGTGCCTCGCATGCCTACTTCGTCGGTCGGTTCGACCTCCTCATCCCGGGCGAGCGCAATTTCTTTTCTCATCTCTTCCTGGCTGGCAATCTCATGCTCTTCGGCAATCAGACTGTCATCAATGGGCTCGGGAATACCGACCACCACCGGCACCGGGATGCCTTTGCTCATGATATCATCCCCCGGATCTTCCGGCGCTTCACCGCCCGCCCTCTGGCCGCCGCCTCCACCTCCGCCTTTTTCTGAAGTAATCAAGGTAGACGGATCGATGATATCGATCAGATGGGCGGGATAGGGTGTCAGCTCGATTTCTTTGACTGATTCGGTATCGAGCATCCGGTAGATGAAGAGGCCTCCGATAACAAGGAAACAAATAAGGGGTGCACCGCAGACCGCCATCCCGAGCGCCCGCCGGGAATACTTTTTCAACGGGTGCGAGATCAGATCATACGCATCGAGTTTTTCAAACTCCTGCTCGATCTTACGGGCGATATGGCGGATAGGATGGATCATGGTTGGTAAAATTACGAATCAGCAAATCAGTAATTCGCTCACTGCGCCGTTTTCAGATTGAAGAGCACCGGCATGGTTACTCGGGCGGCGATTGGTCGGCCCTGACGCACCGCCGGGGCAAAGCGCCATTGTTTGATGGCTTTGACGGCTGCCTCGTCGCAACCGGTATTGCCTAATGATTTAACAACTTCTATTTCTTCTACGTTCCCCGACTCATCAATGAGTATAAGAAGGACAACGATACCCTCCACCCCCGTCATTTTAGCCAGAAGCGGATATTCTGGATCCACTTTTTTCAACACCCGTGGCCGCTCATCATAGGCAGGACCTGGCGCCACCTCAGGCGCCGTCTTGCCGGGATTGCCTGTAGCGGCTCTACCGGTACCACCTGGTGAGCCGGCAGTGGCCACCTGTGCCACTTGCGTGATGGGCATCTCTGCCAGCTCTTCTTCAATTTCTACCCAGTCCGGTACCGGGATGATCTCCTGCATCTGTTCCGGCGGCCTCTCTTCAACCGGTTCCTCCGGCGGGGCAATCGGCTCCAGGGTCACCTCTTCGGTTTCCGGCGGCATGGGATCGATCCGCATCATGTCGGTATAAGGCGTTAACCGAACGGCAATCACCCGTTCCGCCAACAGGAATTGTGACCATCGCGCGGTAGAACCGATGATCATCATGATCATGGTGGCGCAGGCAACCGCTACTTTGAAACGATGCTGATAGCCCTGTTTGAGTTCGTGCATAACGAAATGTCATGTAAGGAGCGCGTGTCGTGCGACCGGAGGCATAGAATAGGCGAACAGGTATCGTGTGATTTTTACCGCCGTGATATGCACCGCATGATACCAAATATGCCTTTAAGTACAGCACTCTTCCCGCGACTGTCAAGGGCTTTCAGTCAGATTCACATGCCTCAATACCTTATAATACCGGTTGCGGATTTCGGATTGCGGATTGCAGATTTGTGTTCTCTTCCAGCAGATACGTTATGAAATGAAAAACATGGTGTGTTGCATGTCTATTGGTATAATTGTACACCTATAAAACGCTTGACAGATACGGTTCATTTTACTACCTGATGTTCAATGTAAATGGCTTGTGGTAGGCGTACGGCGCGCCGTGCGCCGATATGCCTTTTCACACGTCCCTATCCTTTTATACGTAGAACAACCGATATTACTCCTGGATTTTTATGAAATCTGAAAAAAACATTCGTATCGCCCTGCTTGGATTCGGTCCTGTAAACCGCAGTTTTGCGCAAATTCTGGCGGACAAAGGGGCGGGTTTATATCAACGCTATGGTGTTCGATTGATGGTGACTGCCGCTGTTGATAGTTCAGGTGGCGCTTTAGATGTGGAGGGATTAGATCCCGGCCGCCTGGTCAAGGCCAAAGGTTTCGGCTCCGTGGCCGGTTATCCGGAAAAAGGCCAAACCGGCTTGCAGGGCCTGGACGCCCTGGCGCGGTCGGAAGCGGATATAGTCCTGGAAGCGACCACGGTCAGCATGCAGGATGGTGAGCCGGGTATGAGTCATGTGAGGACGGCTTTATCGTTAGGTAAACATGTGGTTCTGGCCAACAAGGGGCCGCTGGTCCGGGCGTATCAGGCGCTTCAATCGCTGGCCCAGGATCATCAGGTCTCAATCAAATTCAGCGCGACGCTGGGCGGCAGCCTGCCTACCTACAATATAGGCGTCCGGGACCTGGCGGGTTGTACTATCGAGCGGGTGGATGCCATTTTAAACGGCACCTCGCATTATATTCTATCCAGTATGAACACCGGCGTCACCTATGAAAATGCGTTGACCGAGGCGCAGCGGCTTGAGATCGCGGAACGGGACCCGACCCTCGATGTGGAAGGATGGGATGCCGCCAATAAACTGGTCATCCTGGCCAACAGTATTCTCAATGTCCCTGCCACGCTGGATGATATCGAACGTATCGGCATTACGCACCTGAAGCCGTCAGATCTGCCCCTGACCATGCTCGGCACGGCCACACGCAACGTCGATGGCGGATATACGCTGGCTGTTCGTCCGGAACGCCTGCCGGAAGACCATCTTCTGGCTGCCCTGCCGCCGCTCAGCATGGGGATCGTCTTTCATACCGACCTAGTTGGCCCGTTGGCGATGACGGTCAACGAGCGTGGCCCAAAGCCTACGGCAGCGGCGATGCTGCGGGATGTGTTGGAAATTGCGGTAAGCGGATAGAAAAATTTGTTGATTTGGTGATTGATCAAAAATACACGTATGGTACGTCAATAAGGAGGCACCTATGTTAACCAGAATCATCACTCTGTGCCTGCTCTGTGTCCCCTTTGTTTTATTCTCTCCCGCTCAGGCCCAGGAAGGGATGCATACCGTAGTTATGACCACGGCACTCGGAGAGATCGAGGTGGTATTGGATGCGGGTCGCACCCCGGTCACGGTGTCGAATTTCCTGCGTTATATGGACGCAGGTCAGTATAATGGGGGGCGGTTTCACCGGACGGTGACCATGCAGAATCAGCCGAATAACGATGTCAAAATCGAAGTCATTCAAGGCGCTGTGAACCCCAAGTTCAGAGACAATAGCGACCCATCTAAAATCGGATACGGCTCAATCCCCCTGGAACGTACCCGTGATACCGGATTGAAGCATAAAGACGGAACCATCTCCATGGCCCGCGGCGGCCCCGATACCGCAACCTCCGGTTTCTTCTTTTGTATCGGCGATCAGGCGGTCTCGCCGCCCCGGGTGATGATAAGCGCCCCCGGTTTGGACAGGTTGCTGATCCAGATGATAATCTGGAATCCGCAAAAGTAGCGTGTATGATCTCTGGAGGTAAGGATGATCGCATCCAGGCCATGTTCGTGCATATTGTCAGTCAGGTTTTTTACACGCGCTTTATATTCGTCAGGCGGGTATTCGAGCAGGAGAGGCGTAGGCATGGGCAGTCCTTTGGGGCATGAAGTAAGTATAGGGTATAGGGTGCAGAGTATAGAGTGAAAAGATACCGGCTTGTCACTTTCCCTCGTCACTTATCATTTTTTCTGGCATGTACTTATGCACAACTTCTAAAAGTTTACATGTCAAGGACGACCATGTCTCCCGACGTTTACCATACTCTTCCGACTGTTTGACACGCCCGTCAACGAGATATATATTGTACCGGACTATCTGAACTTAACCTTGTATTGTCACAATAACAGGAGCCTGTCATGGCCGCCGCCATACCCGATCCGTCGTCATTTTTCGGCTTTCGGCCCGGTAGTGAACGAAACATCGCCCGTTGGGATAAAATCGTCGACTATTTTTACCTGCTTGACCAGAAAAGCGATCGGATTCGTGTGGTTGACTTAGGGCCGTCTACAGAGGGAAATCCTTTTTTGCTGGCCATCATCACGTCAGCGGAGAACCAGGCTAATCTGGATGAAATACGGGAGATCAACGCACAGATTGCCGATCCACGCGGGCTATCGGATGCTGAACTCGACCAGTCGATCAAAAAAGGGAAGGTGGTCGTCTGTCAGTCCATGAGCCTGCACGCTAGCGAGATCAGCGCCACACAGATGGCGCCTGAACTGGCCTATGATCTGGTCACCGGCAAGGATGAGACGACCGAGCGAATCCTGGACAACACCATTTTTCTGATGGTGCCGTGTTTCAATCCGGACGGACAGATGATGGTCACGGACTGGTACAATGAGTACGTGGGCACCGAATACGAAGGCGCGGCCATGCCGCGGCTGTATCACAAATATTGCGGCCATGACAACAACCGGGATGCGTTCATGCTTAACCTGGTGGAGTCGCAATACATGGCGAAGATCATGTTCCAGGACTGGCATCCGCAGATCTTTCAAGATCATCATGAAATGTGGGTTTACGGCCCCCGGTTGTCCATCAGTCCCTACTGTGAACCGCTGCATCCCCATGGTGATCCGCTTATCTGGCGGGAACTCAACTGGTATGGCGCCCACATGGCCTATAAGTTGGAGGAAGCAGGCCATCAGGGCGTGATCACCGGGGCGATCTTTCCGGCGTGGAGTCATATGGGCTTTCACTGGCTCGGCAATTACCATAACATCGCCAGCATGCTGACCGAGTCGGCTACGGCCAGACTGGCTACCCCTGTCTATGTTCACCCGCATCAGTTAGGCGGTGAAGATGGCAGTACGCTGCATGCCATCCCGCACTATAAGGCCCAGACGAATTTTCCCAATCCCTGGCCGGGTGGCTGGTGGAGCGTGCGTGATATGATTGAGCAGCAGTTGGTAGCTGCCAAAAGCGTTATGGATATCGCCTCGCGATACCGCGATACCGTACTGTGCAACGCCGTTCAGAAGGCGCTGCGACAAACAAAGCGCGGTGAGGAGGACCCCTCCGCCGGATTTTTCATCCGGCCGGATCAGCATGACCCGCTGACGGTTACGACACTGATCAATATCTTACTCCGGCAGGGCATCGATATTCAGCGAACGCGAACCTGTTTGACTTTTGATGATACCGTGTATCCCGCCGGTACGTACTTTATCCCCTTCGCTCAGCCCAAGCGCGGCGTGGTCAAGACCTTGCTGGAACGCACTTTCTGGCCGGATGATAGTTGGACCCGCCAAAAGGACGGTTCACCGAGCCGTCCCTACGATACCGTGACCGATACCATGGCGGAGATGATGGGCGTCCACGTCGATCCTGTGCCCGTTTCCCACCAGAACCTGACCGACGGTAAGCATAATTTCGCCTGTATCACCAAATCCGTCCCCATGCCCAGTGGCCTCATCGGTGATGGGGCGCAGGGCTATGCGATTGATCCGAGATATAATGCCGGTTATCGCGCCGTGAACGCGTTGCTGGAAAGTGACATCAGAGTGAGTCGTATACCTCATGCTGTTTCGACATCTGGTCGCTCTATTCCGCCGGGCGCGTTCGTCGTTAAATCTGCAGATAAATCGCGTGTGGAAGCCCTGACACCGGAGACCGGCGTACCGTTTTATAGTCTGAGAGAATCTGTATCAGACACCACCTTGGTCAAACCACGCATCGCTATGTACCAACGATACTGGGGTGGCAATATGGACGAAGGCTGGACGCGTCTGACCCTGGAACAGTTCGGTTTTTCGTATCAGACCGTGCGTGATGACGATCTGAAAGGGGATCTGAATTCTGCGTACGACACTCTGATCCTGCCGGATGATACGACGGATATGATGGTTGGCGATGAGGACGCGATTAAGAAGCGATTACAGAATATGCCCGTGCCTGAAAAGTATCGCAGCGGCTTCGGTGAAAGCGGCGTAGAGGCGATCAGCACCTTTGTGGAAAACGGAGGTACGCTCATCGCGATTAATAATGCGTGTCGATTTGCCATCGATCAACTGGGCCTTCAGATCACAAACGTGGTTTCCGGTATCCCGTCGAAAGCATTCTACTGCCCGGGGTCCATGTTACGGGTTCGGATGAATACGTCCCATACGCTGGGATACGGCATGCCGGAACAGGCATTGATCATGCACTGGCATAGCCCGGTGTTCTCAGTCAACCCGTCGTATTACAACGATCAGTATGAAGTCATTGCCTCGTATCCGGAAAAGGATGTGCTGGAAAGTGGCTGGCTGATCGGCGAAGAACATCTGGCCGGTCGGCCGGCGATGCTATCCGTCAACCACGGTAAGGGCCGGGTGGTGCTGTACGGTTTCCATGTTCAATTTCGTACGCAGACGCACGGTACGTTTAAATTGTTGTTTAACGCGTTATATGGAATGTAAGCTAAGGTCTCATTCAAAATTGATAGCCGATAAAAGCTAGACTCATCATTCAACCAACTGTCCCATGGAAAATCACGATTACAGAAAATCAAGCCTTAACCTTCTAAGTATACCTGCTTTCTTAAATTTGATCATGGCGCTTTTTCAACAAAGCGCCTATCCCATTTTATTTGATAAATATTCAACCTCCGCGGTTCTGTATATCTCAGTGAACATAATTTTGATCGGCACCCTGATTCTTCTTTCTTCTTCTCAAAAATATGCCGGACTTTTGTCGAAGGGGATCTATTCATTTCTTCATTGGCCTCGAACAGTTAAGGCTTTTACATTCATGTTTGTCGGAATAGTCGGAAGTATGTCCTTCTTAGTTATTATTGAACGACTGCCTAACGCCTCAAACAAATTAATTGCCAGTACACTTTTTCTGCTAATTCTGTTAAGCGCCTTTACGTTATATAAACCTACCGAAAGACGGCTTATAGTTCAACTTTTGGGATTTTCTCTTATCCTGCCCATAATGATAATTGAGGGCATACTTTTCTTTATAAGTGATTCTGCAGCCTGGTATCAAGCCCCATTAGGTAACATTAAGGGCTTTTCTCAGCTTAAACAAACCATCCAGGAAGGTGGCATTTTCAAATCCGATTTAAATGAAATGGTCATTGGAGAATCAACCCCCGTTAATTTTATCACCAACTCTAAAGGATTCCGAAATGACAAAGAATTTGATTACACCCCCCCTGAAGAGACCTTTAGAATTTTGTATATAGGTGATTCATTTGTAGGTGGTTATGATGTCGGCCAGGAAGAAATGTCAGGTAAGATTATAGAGGATAAACTCAATCAAATAATCAAACAAAAAATGCGTTTACCGTGGCAACAGGTTGAGGTCTTGGTTGCTCTCGTTGAAGAACCGGGGTTAGGATGGTGGTGGCTACAAGAACATGGTTTTAAGTATAATCCCCATCTTATTATCTTCGGCGTATGTTTAGGGAATGATCTCGCTCAATCTTATTTGAGTATGGATGAAAAAGGTCACTTTGAGATTATTTCTAATGAACAAAACAATAATATCATATCTAAACGATCAGCCTCTGCCATAGGTTTTACAACACCCCCATTTTCTGATTTGTACTTGCCCGACAACGCCCATATCTTGCGACGTCCTCCCTCCAGACTGAATAGGTTCTTTCAAAGATTAGGCCATGCCTACATATTTCAAAGAATAGAATTTTATCTATTTGGCGAATCGGAAGGTATTACAAGTTGGTATGGCGACAGTTGGTATGGTGACAACTTTACGAACAATCCGATCCATGCGTTTGACCCTATTCATGGATTAGGACTGTTTTATGTTCCTACTCTACCGGAAGTCGATGTGGCCTTCGTACGATTCCAAATGCTTATGAAAGGAATGTACGATAGCGCTCAACAGAGAGATATAGATTTCATTCCGGTATTATTTCCTCAAAGATTTCAAGTTACTCAAGGCGATTGGGAAGCAACAGTCAATCAATTTTCATTAAATAGCGAACATTTTGATCTTCAGCTTCCAAACCGTCGTATCATAGAATCGTTTAAAAACCTCGGTATACCGCATCTCGATTTATTGCCGAATATGCGTAAGGAAGCTGGGGCCATCAGACAGCGAGTATATATGCCTTTGGCTGATATGCACTGGAATGCCATTGGGCATCGAATTGCTGGTGAGGAAATAGCTAAATATATTGGGGCTGACTATTTAGAAAACTGATGACCGTGTTTATCTATTAGGATTTCGCCGGTCAACTCGGTCATTATTTCTAGGTTTGATAAGCTTCTAAAAAGTCTTCTCTTGTGACACCTGATTGTGAACAAATCCGCCGTAATGTTGATCCTTTTTTACGTCAATGATTAGGCATGGTCAAAGGGGTCTTGGTACCGTCCGGGTTTTCTCGAAGCATGGCAATATGATCACCTTCCCGAATGATTCGGAAGCCTAACTGTTCCAGGGTACGTACGACTCGGGCTTTCGGGGCGTCAACCGGAAAACGGGGCATTACATCGTTACTCCCGCTTCAGTGATAAATACTTCCAATATAGGTGAATCAGAATCTAAAACTTCCGGTCCGAATGTTTCGATGTGAAATTCGGTTGCTGAAATTGGATCTGCAACGGCCTTATCATATGTATCCCCTTCACCAAGAACCACGCCTTGAATGCCTAATGGATAAGCTATGTATCCATCAGGATGCTGTTCAACTATTATTTTTAATGCACGGATCATATCGGAGTCTCCAGTTAATACGATCAAAATCTTGCAGATGTCTAAATCAATATCAAATAGAGAACCCGAATAATCAAGCGAAACCGATGGCCCTTATTCCCTATTGAAAACAGGTGACTAAAGCTATATTCCCATGACGATTCCATCTGAGCAAACATTTTTCATCCTGCCTAAATTGGTTCCCATTGGCCTTGTCCTGCTTACGCTGATCGTCTTCTGACCGGTGCATATGGCTTATTTTTTCAACTACGGTGACCCGGAGTTGGTTACCCGGAATCCGCTGGTGGTGGAAGGGTTGAAGGCGGACCGGTATGTCTAATTACCTATGATCGGATTGTTAATTACCGTCATATGGGCTGGGGCTGAACTGGCCGAACGATGGCGCGTCGGAACATCTGTTCTGACGGTTCTGCTGTGTGTCGTCCTCGGGGTGTTCACATGGACAGCGCGTGTTCAGGTGTCGACCTGGAAGAATAGTGAGACGGTCGCCCGCCAGGCGTTGAAGGCGACAGGTGAAAATTTCATGGCAGAGGTTCTGCTGGGAAATTGGCTGGAAGACCAGGGTGATGAAGAGGCGGCCATTACCCAGCACAGACACGCCATCGCGACCAAGCCTGATCACTTTGTGCCCTATACCCGATTGGGTATCTTACTGGATAAAAACGGTCGTCAGGAAGAAGCTATAAAGGCGTATGCCGGCGCGTTGAAATTAAACGATACGTTAACCGGCATCCAACTGATGCTGGGCAGAGCGCTGCAAGGTAGTGGACAGATTGACGCCGCAGTTATATTATATAAAAATGTACTCAAGCGTACCCCTTATGACCCACAGGCCCATTATCTGGCAGGAACCGCCTATGAGACTTTGGAGGCGTATGATAAAGCATTGACCTATTACACCGAATCCGCTCGTCTGGATTCGAAATCCCCCCTGAGAGACCGATTGACCGAGCGTTTACAGCAAGAAGAATAAGAATTATGCGACGCACACAATGTATCAACCCCATACCGGCGCCGCCGTCGCGCCTATCCTGAAAGGAATTGCTCGTGCTGATTATCGACTTCCATAACCACGTATACCCGCCGGACTATGTTAAAGAAGTAGAAAAAGGACCCAGCGCCTATTCTGTAACCTATGACGACGATGGGAATCCGGTCTTACATTCACCGGGCGACTACAACATTCTGGTGCCTGGACACCGGCTTATGGATGTACGTCAGCAGGTCATCGAAGATGCCGGTGTGGACAAGCAGATCATCTCGTTTACAGCGCCGGGTACGTTGATAGAGACGCCGGACCGCTCCGTCGAGTTGAGTATGAAAATCAACGATCTTTATGCGGAGATCCAGGAGGCCTATCCGGATCAGTTTCCTGCGCTGGCGACATTGCCGCTCAATAAACCGGAGGCGTGTGCCGCCGAACTCGAACGGGCAATACGTGACCTGGGATTAAAAGGCGTATGCCTGTTCAGTAATGCGAATGGGGTAGCGCTCAGTGATGAATGTTTCTGGCCCATGTATGAAGTCGCCAATGAGTTAAACGTCGTCTGTTTTATTCATCCCACATTCCCTGCCGGTGTCGAAGCGATGGAGAAGTATATGCTGATGCCTGCCGTCGGTTTCTTGATGGACACGACGCTGGCTACCGCCAGTCTCCTTTTCAGTGGTGTGGTGGAACGCTTTCCGAATCTGCGATGGGTGCTCGGCCACCTCGGCGGCGCCGTGCCGTATCTGGCGGAACGCCTCGACCGGTGTTATGAAGCCTTTCCCGAAAGCCGTGCCCACCTGTCGGAACATCCGACGACCTACCTGAAGTCGCATTTCTACTACGATACCGTTAACTTCGATGTGGATGCGCTGGCCTTTGCGATCAAATTTGCCGGGGCCGATCATATCATCGCCGGCAGTGATTATCCCCATCAGATCGGCAGCATCCCGAAGATGATCGACAGCATCAATCGGTTGGATATATCGGATGAAGACCGCGCCGGCATTCTGGGCGACAACGCCGCCAAACTCCTCAGCTTATAGCAAGGTTAGGTCAAAAGGATCCCCCATGGAAAAACAATGGTTTATATGTTGCATCTTCTTGCTGGCCGTCGGTGCGTGCGGCAGCCCATCACAAAACACCTCGGACATATTGGTGGCCGGCGGTACGATCATCACCGTAGATGCAGAGCAACCGGAAGCGGAAGCCATGGTGATACGTGATGGTAAGATCGCCGCCGTCGGCGCTCGAGCCGAGTTAGAATCACAATACCCCGACGCCCGATTGCATGATCTGGAAGGAAGGACGGTGATTCCGGGCGTGATCGATTCCCATGTGCACGCGCATGAACTGGGCCATGATCGCCGTAAAGCGGATTTAACAGGGGTGGTGACGGAAGACGACATGATAGCACGGTTGCAGGCCTTCTATCCCAATCCGGGGCCGGGAAAATGGCTGGTGGGACAGGGGTGGGACGAAGGCGTCTGGGCATCCAGAGGTTACCCGGATCGCGCCAAATTGGATGAAGCTTTTCCGGACAATCCGTTGCACCTCGAGTCGCTGCACGGTTTCGCGGGATTTTACAACGGCAAAGCGCTGGAAATCGCCGGCATTGATCGCAGTACATCCGACCCGGAGGTAGGGAAAATCATCCGCCGGACCGACGGCACGCCGACCGGGGTAATGGAGACCCTGGCGCAGAGACTGGTCAATCAGCACATCGCACCGCCAACCCTCGAAGATATCAAGGCGAATATCGTGGCTGGTCTGAACACGCTGGCTGCAGTGGGCGTTACCTCGGTCCATGAAGCCGGTATGGGAGCGGATCGGCTACGGGGATTTAAAGAACTGGCCGATGAAGGCCGTCTCCCGATCCGGGTTTACGGCATGTTAAATGGTAATGATGAGGTTTTGATGAACGAATGGTTTGCAAATGGCCCGCTAATAGATCAAAACGGGCTGTTCACGGTGCGGTCGATCAAAGTGTTTTACGACGGGTCGCTGGGATCGCGTACCGCCTTGCTTGCCGCCCCCTATGCCGACAAGCCTGAGCTGGCCAATATGACCGAACGCATTACGCCGGCGGCGGTCACCTCCCTGGGCGAACGCGCTGCTGAGCGTGGTTTTCAGATGTCCGTCCATGCAATCGGAGATGAAGGCAACAACAGGACCCTGACTATCTATGAAAACGTATTGGAGAAACACCCCGGACAGGATCATCGCTGGCGCATAGAACATGCCCAGGTTGTATTGCCGGATTACTATGAACGGGCTTCTGAGCTGGGGGTTGTTTCCAGTATGCAATCGAGCCATGCGGTCGGCGACAGCAAGTGGGCCGAAGATCGGATCGGACCGGAGCGTATCCGAAATGCTTACGCCTGGCAGCGTATACTACATGCCGGCGGTCGCTTACTGATCAATACGGATCTCCCCGGTGAGCCGTGGGAGCCTGTCCAGACCCTCTACTTCGCCGTAACACGGAAAAATCTGGACGAAAATGCGGAGGGATGGTATGTCGATCAGGCGCTGACCGTCGAAGAGGCGCTGTATGCCATGACTCTTGCAGGCGCTCATGGGGCCTTTCAGGAAAATATGATCGGATCCATTACGACCGGTAAGTTCGCAGACCTCGTCGAGCTGGACCGCGATCCACGTCAAACCGCTCCGGATGAATTGAAAGATATAAAGGTGGTACGGACCTGGGTAGCGGGAGAGGTCGTTGGAGAGAATTAGCGGGATGTATTCTGTACTATTTAAAAGGATTGGACTGGATTTTTTTCAACGTCGCATCCATCTCCGGCTTAACGATCTGTTCTATGGGGTCTCGTTTTATAATTCGAGCTTGTGTGAGGTAGCTCCTTTGAAACATATACCAGCAATGTTTAATCCTACTTTCAGACTTGACACACCCTGGACCCTGCTATAGCATACCTGTTATAAAAAACAGCCATAAGAATAATCAAAGATTTGGAGAGGACTTATGAAGTGGTTGAAGCCCCTTGTTTTGTTCATTTGCGTTGGATATGCTCCTGCCCTGTTTGCCGCCGATCCGCTCGATATTCGAGGGGCCTGGCGGCCGGAATAATACCGTCTTAAAGACGGTCCTACGCATCAGGTGACGGGCTTGATCACGTTTAAGGAAAAAGGCTGGTCCGTATTATTCCTGATCTTCAAGGATAAGGAACCGATGCGTGGTTCTGCAGAAGGCGGCACTTACACACTTGAAGGCGATAAACTGGTATTTCGACATCTCTATAACCTGTCCGGTGGTCATGCCGTAGAAGGGATGGTGGTAAGCGACCTGACCATGAGAGCCCGCGATCCGAAGATAGCAGATGTCCCGGCAGAATCCTGTACCATTCAGGTGAAGGACGATGTATTAACCATTTGCTTCCCCAGTGGTAACCAGATGACCTTTCGCCGCAGCTCCGGACCGTAAAAGAAATTGAGTGATTGTCTGATTGGTGATTATGTGATTGAAGGGATGTGCGTTTATAACTAATCACCTATCAAAAATCCACCAATCAGATGCCCCGATCACACAATCAGACAATCAACAAATCACACAATCAGATGCCCCAATCACACAATCAGACAATCAACAAATCACACAATCCACCAATCCCCCACTGCCCCCGTCGCCGGTGGGGAAAAACAGAACTCAGCATCCCGGTCATTCCATTCGGCACGCAAGGCTTCGGGAATAATTTCGGTCAGGTCTCCGATGAAGAGGCGATGTCTCTGATCCGGAGTGCGGTCGATCTCGGCGTGAATCATTTTGACAGTGCGCGCTGCTATGGCGATTCGCTGCGAAAGCTTGGATTGGCCATCAAGGAAGGCGTGGTACAGCGTGGTGAGTTAATCATCAGCGGCCGCCTCTGCTGTCATAGTGCCGCCCGGTGGGGCGGGTATGGTGAAGGAGCGCCCGACTATTCTGCAGAACGGGCGCTGGCCGATATGGAAGACCAGTTGAAGATCCTTGGGATCGATACATTTGACGCGATGCTTATTCACGATCCGGGAGATATAGAACCTACTCTGGCGTCCGACGGCACGCTCGACGGCCTGGAACGGGCGCGTAAAGACGGTTGGGTGGACTTCCTCGGTTATGGCATGAATCCGCACGACTATCATCTGAAACTGATTGAAACCGGCAGGACGGAGGTGCTACTCACCTTCAGCGATTAAAATCTTTTACGGCAGAGCGCGGCTAAGGATATTTTACCTGCTGCGGCAGAGAAGGATATGGGCGTCATAAACGGCTGGTCTATCATGCGCGGCTGGCTGACCGGGGCGCCGGTCGAGTCGTTCATCCCCCGGGAGAAATGGAACGAAGATCATATTAGAGCAGATCGGATGCGAATCTGGTGCATGGACTGCGACATGAATATGCTTGATCTGACCCTGCAGTTCTGTTTGCAGGAGCATCGCATCCACGGCCATCCAATCGGCAATCTGAATATTGAGCAGTTGAAGAAAAATATCGCAGCTACACAGACGACTTTGTCTGATGACGTATTCGAGGCATTCTCTGATGCGGGGATGTAAAAAGAAGGTATCCGAACATCTTTTCCGCGGTTAAATCAGAGGTTATAGTACACGACAGGAAAGATATATTTGTCATCTCGACTGAGCGCAGCAAGTGGAGAGATCTGCTTATAGTCGGCTCGCGGTAGATCTCTCGACTATGCTCGGGAGGACCTCAACACGTTTTGTCGCGTACATATAATCAGAGGTTTTATTTATGTATCGTAGCATTTATCACCGTCTCCTATGTTTACTTGCGGTTGCCTTGCTGTCCTGTAGCGATCCCGACCAGCCGGATATCATTCTGTACAATGCTCAGATTGTCACACTTGATGTCGATAATACGATGGCCGAAGCGATGGCAATCAAGGACGGCGTGATCTTTGCCATCGGCACAAATAAAGAGGTGCAGGCGTTAGGCGCCGCCGCTGAATATGACCTGGCAGGCCGTACTGTGATTCCTGGTCTGGGCGATAACCACTATCACAGTATCGGCGGTGGGTCGGGTGTCGATCTATCCGGCGCCCGTCGAATGCAGGACGTGCTGGACGCCATTGCCACGCGGGCAGCGGCCTCCGGAACGGGTGAGGTGATTGTCACCAACAGCGACTGGCACGAAGGACAGCTTGCCGAGCAGCGTCTGCCCTATCGCGATGATCTGGACAAGGCAGCGCCCGATCATCCGGTTGTGGTCGTTCGCGGGGGCCATGAATATATTCTTAGCAGCGCCGGATTAAAACGGTGGAACATCACCCGATCAACGCCGGAGCCGGAGGGCGGCCGTATCGGTCGGTATGAGGATGGCCGGTTGAATGGTGAACTGGTCGATCGGGCCAAGTCGCTCGTGACTTTGCCGGAACACCCTGCGCCCTCGTTCGAGGAACGCGTCTCGGCCCTGGCGGAAGAATACGGTCTATTAAACGCGGTCGGCCTCACGAATATCCGCTATGCCGGCGGATCGCCTGAGTTGTACCAAGCGGTTCAAACTCTAAAAGAGCGGGGTCAACTGACGGTGCGCGTCACCTTCTTATTCCGGGTACCGAATTCAGCCAGGCTGGAGGATCTGGAGGATCTCATTGCGCAGTGGGATGCCAGGCCGGGGGACGGCGATGACTGGTTGCGCGTCGGTGGCGTCAAGTTGATGGTGGATGGCGGATATGAAGGCGGATGGATGCGTGAGCCGTATGAAGAACCCTGGGGAAAGAAGGGAACCTATTACGGTTTGCAGACGATGCCTTCAGAGGTCTATACACAGATTGTAGCCGATCTGAACAATCGAGGCTGGCGCGTGGCGACCCATGCAGTAGGGGATGCGGCCATGGATCTGGTGCTCGACGCGTATGAGCAGGCCAACGAAAACAAAACCATCCAGGACCAGCGGTGGTCTATCGAACATGGTTTTATGCCGAGAGCGGATCAGTTCCCGCGTATGCGGAAATTAGGTCTGCTCGTCTCGGCGCAGAGTCATCTGTTTGTAGCCGGCCCGATCCTGGTCAAATACTGGGGCGCCGAACGAGCCCGGATGGTGACGCCAGTGAAAACCTATCTGGACGAAGGCATTATCCTGTCAACCGGTACCGACTCGCCGGTCAATCCGTATAATCCCTTCTGGACCTTATATCATTTTATCACGCGGAATACCATTCATGCCGGTATGCTGGGAGAAGGGCAGCGTATCGACCGGGTAACAGCCCTACGGATCAGCACGCTCGGCAACGCCGCCCTGGCCTTCAACGAAGATTCCAGAGGCGCCCTGGAGCCCGGCAAATTTGCAGACCTGACCGTCCTGTCGAACAACATCTTGTCCTGCCCCGAAGAAGAGATAGAAGATATCACCGCCGTCATGACCATCGTCGACGGTAAGGTGGTGTATAAGCAAAGCGCCTTATGAGATAGACTTCCGCCGTACGTTTAATGTATCCCCTCATTCCCTGCCCTGCGCACGGCAGCCTCCACAAGTTGTTCCAGATGGACCTGATCTACAAGATCCATACAGTCTATACGCAACACGATGGTATTGGTCAAGTGGGGCTTCAGCATATGCGGGGCATCCGTGATCGACACACCGCCGTGGACTTCTTTCTGCACCATCTCAAACTGGGCCGTATTGAGAATATGCAGGGTAGAGGCATTGATTTCCCCCCTGGGCGTCAAACATGACGGATTTGACGTCATGCAAGGGCATGGATGTCCGGGTCAGTTTCTTATCCGAACGCATCGACGCGAATTCCACGCCATCCGGATCAATCTTCAATTGATAGACACCGAGCAAATTTTTTATGGTCCGAAACAGGTGTACGCTGACAATGCCGAACAACACGGTGAAAAAGAGACCGAAAAATACCGTAATGTCCCAGCCCTCAAAACTGCCCTGTGCTATTAGAAGCATCCCGTAACAGGCCGTGCCTATACACACGGCGAGGATAAAAAAGAACAGGTGCTCGGTGGAGAATTTGTTTTTCCATCTGAAGATCGCCCCTCTGCCTGTTTCTTCATATTGTACAGGACGGGGCACTTCAAGGCTTATATTTTTCAGACCTTCAGTTTGAAGGTCTGTAGCCTGGTTTAATTGATCGATCAACTCAACGGCCTTCTCCGCTTTCGACACCGTCTTAATATCCCATACACAACCGTCTTTTTTATACCAGTACACCACATAATCATAAGTAGGTCTGCGTGCTGCCGGATGAGGATGAACTTTCTGTACGCCTGGAAAAACCGGCGATATCCTGATAAGGAATCACCACACTCCGGCCTTTCTGTTCAATACGAACCACATACCGGGTGTTGTCGAAGATGATCGTATGAGGGTCAGCCGTGCCGTTGAAATAAAACGATAAGCCCGCTGTTGTAAAAGTACAGCCTATACCGAGCAGCACATAATCCAGCCCTTCGAGCCTCCCACCAGCCCGGCCAGACGCCGTAGAATTGAAAGTACTCATAACCCCATATACCGAGCCCGACCAGCCCGGCAAAGATAAGGAGACAGCCGCCCCCACCGGTATAACTGAACCGAGCGCCGTTCTGGCCGGTTGTCACGTTATATTCAAGACTCATAGGTTATCCATTGGCCCAATGATTTTCACTCCGCACTCCGCACTCAAGACACCTTCCCCACATCCGCCCCCGTATGATCAATCGTCATCATATGCTCGATCATCTTGGATTTCAATTCGCTGACGACGGTCTCCGTGCCCGGTGTGCCGTACAGGTTGGTCAGCTCATGCGGATCGTTTTCAAGATCATATAATTCAGTGGTATCCTGCACGTAAATCACCAGTTTCCAGCGCGGGGTGCGAATATAACGCATTTTGCCGTAACCGCCCAATTTCATGGCCGGTCTGAAATCCGGGCTGAGCGGTGAGGCGCAGGTCTCATACGGCTGGTCTTCCGGTATGGGATACGGATGACCGCCGTATTCACCGTAGACATAATCCCGGTCTTCAAAAGATTGGCCTTCGAGCAAAGGACGTAAATTCCGCCCCTGAACCGTATCAGGGATGTTGAGCCCGGCGTAACTGAGCACGGTCGGCATCAGATCTTCCAGACTGACCGGTGTATCGAGCGGTTGGGATCTCATACCGGGGGCACGCATGAGAAGCGGCACGCGGGTCAGGCAGTCGTAAGCGGCTTTGGATTTACGGATCATGCGATGTTCGCCCAGATATTCCCCGTGATCGGACACATATATGACCAGCGTATCCTGATCGAGGCCCTGTTTGGACAGGGCGTCCAGAAACCGGCCCACTTCCGTATCGATGAAGGTATTCATGCCATAGTAAATGGAGATCACCTGTCGAATGGTGTCTTCATTAACCTGGTCGCCGCACATGACCGCATGATCGATCTGGTGCGCTCGGGGTTTACCGGCCATTTCATCAGCCTTGAACGGCGGGAGGTCCACCTCTTCCGGTGGATACATGGAGGCATAGGGTTCACAGGTCTGAAAGGGAATGTGCGGATCGGGTATCGAATACCAGAGAAAAAACGGCTCGCCGCCGTGATGGTCAAGAAACTCAATAGCTTTGTCCGTTACCCAGGCGGTGCCGAGCGCCTCAGGCGGATGCGGATTAATCGTCCACCCCCAGGCGCCTCTGAGCGCCTGGCAGTCGTGTAAATATTGTGTCGCCGCCTTTTGGGCCGGACCGGCCGACGGAGAGGTTGGTCCGTAATGGAAGGCTTCTTCGAGATAGTCGAAGACCTGCATCTCTTCTTCACGGAAACAATGGTTCTTACCCGCCAGACCGATGGTATAGCCGGCCTCCTTAAGCAGTCCCAGGAGATGGGATGTGCCGGGTTTCATCAGGACCGAATTGTTGAGCGATCCATGGGCGGAAGGATATTGACCGGTGAACGTGCTGACCCGCGCCGGCACGCAGAGCGGGCAGGACGTAGAGGCCTGTCGGAACAAACTGCCTTCCTGGGACAGCGCCTCCAGATTCGGCGTGTGGACAATCGGATTACCGTACATCGGCAGTGAGGACGCTTTTTGCTGATCGACCATGATCATGACGGTATTCATAGGCATAGTCCTTTGAAGGTCGTGTAGGGAACAGGACAGAATGTATCTACATCCAATGCACGCGTCAATATTTCATGTGTGTTTTCATGATAGGATAAACCCTTGATTTTTGTGCTGTAATCCGGTTTCTTTAATTAATCTGTACGCCGATATCCGATCTATTGAGGAATTGACCATGCCCCATGAAGAACAGACAAAATTGATGAAACAATCCGTCGCCATAGAAGCTGCCCGGATGGTTAATGATGGGGACATCGTAGGGCTGGGTACCGGTTCTACGGCGATATATATGATAGAAGAGCTGGGACGCCGCATCCGTGATGAGGGGTTGAAGATTTCGGGTATCCCCACCTCGTTCGACTCGGCGGTGCTGGCCCGAAAACACGGTATCCCGGTTCAGACGCTCGACGATGTAGACCATATTGACATCGCCATCGACGGGGCGGATGAGGTGGATCCGCAAAATCAATTGATCAAAGGCCGCGGCGCGGCACACCTGCGGGAGAAAATCATTGACGGTATGGCCGTGCAGTTTGTCGTGGTCGTCGATGAGTCAAAACAGGTAGATCGTCTGGGGACGAAATGCGCAGTGCCTCTGGAAGTGCTCCCGCTGGCGGTCCTTCCCGTGATGGCCCGCCTGGAGGATATGGGCGGCTCTCCAGCCCTTCGCATGGGCGTCAGCAAAGACGGTCCGGTCATCACAGACCAGGGTAATATGGTCATTGACGTTCGTTTCAACGGTATCGATGATCCCAGAAAAATGGAGTTGACACTCAACAATATCCCCGGAATCCTGGAAAACGGCCTGTTTATCGATCTGGCTACCACCATCCTCATTGGTCGCGTTACAGCCAACGGTGAGGTGGAGGTGGAAAAGAGAGGTTAAAACGACGGAGGGACGAAACAGCGCAACGATGCCAATTTTGAACCCGGGTTCAAAATTGCACATGCGTATAACTCATATAAAAATAAACAGGTTATAAATTTACAGTACCCGACAAAAGTTAAAAAAGTGATCATCCCCGCAGGCTTTAAGCGGGGATGACAGTTCTATTTATTGATGATACGTCACCTCATTTGTGAAATCGACCACTTAGGTATTGTTTTTTTGCTGTTGTACAATTTAGTAGTATGATTATTGCCATACTTCTGTTATCTTTACACACATGATAAAATATTGTGCAGTTTGTAGAGGTCCCTCCGGGACAACGTCTTTGTAGTTTCAACAACATTGATTAATCTCAAACTAAGGTTGATAAAAATATGATTGATGTGGGCTATTTTGCTTTATTGCTCGCGTTTCTGGCCGCGGGGTATGCAGCGGTAACGTCCGTGATCGGCGCTCGTGGCCGTAATCCGCAATTGATTGCCAGTGGTGAGCATGGGGTGCTGGCCGTGTTCGGTATGCTCACATTGAGTGCCGGCGTGCTGGTGTATCATCTGGCAACCGGTAACTTTCAGGTGGAATATGTGGCCTCATATACGAGCAGCACCCTCCCCACATTTTATCGCGTCACGGCGCTGTGGGCCGGTCAAAAAGGATCGCTGATGCTCTGGGGCTGGACGCTCTCCTTTTTTGCCGTGGTCGTCCTCCTCACCAATCGGCGTCAGAACCGGGTGCTGATGCCGTATGTGCACGCTGTCATGATGTCCGTTACCATGTTTTTTATTGGCCTCAACGTTTTCTTTGCCAACCCATTTGCTTTGCTGCCCTTCGTCCCTGCAGAAGGTCAGGGTCTGAATCCAGTACTTCAGATGCCGTTGATGGTTATTCACCCGCCGATTCTGTATCAGGGGTATGTAGGCGTTGTGGTGCCTTTTGCCTTTGCTATTGCGGCGCTGATCACCCGGGAACTGGGCGATCAATGGATTCGAACCATTCGGCGATGGACGTTGTACGCGTGGTTTTTTCTGGGATTCGGCGTTATCCTCGGTGGCGGATGGGCGTATGTCGAATTAGGGTGGGGTGGCTACTGGGCCTGGGATCCGGTTGAGAATGCCGGCCTGATGCCCTGGCTGATGATAACCGCTTTTTTACATTCGGTGATGATTCAGGAAAAGAAGGGTATGCTCAAACTCTGGAACATGACCTTGATTATTCTATCGTTCGGTCTGGTCTATTTCGGTACATTCCTGACACGCAGCGGTGTCGTACAGTCGGTACACTCCTTTACGGCCTCCGGCATCGGCCCCATGTTTGCCGGCTTAGTCGTCGTCTCCATGATTTTCTCTTTTGGTCTGCTGATCAGTCGGAGAAACTTATTGAAAGCCCGAAGCGAACTGGATTCGTTTGTATCGCGGGAAAGCAGCTTTCTGCTTAACAATCTGGCGCTGGTCGGTGCCTGTTTTGCCATTCTCTGGGGGACGATCTTCCCGGTGATCTCCGAAGCAGTTCGAGGCATAAAAATAACCGTCGCGGCTCCCTATTTTAACCAGATTAACGTCCCGCTTGGCATCTTCCTGTTGTTTATGACCGGCGTCGGTCCGCTGCTTGCCTGGCGGCGTACCTCTGTTGAGAGTTTAAAGAAGCATTTTACGATTCCGATCACCTGCTTTACCGTCACGGCAGTCGCACTGCTGGCTGCCGGCATGAGCCATGTGTACGCGATCCTCTCGTTCAGCATGTGCGCTTTCGTAATCGGCGCCATCTTCCTGGAATTCTATCGGGGCACCAGAGCACGTCATTCAACAAACGGTGAATCATATCCTCTCGCTTTCATCAAACTGGTATTAGGTTACAAGCGACGGTATGGCGGATACGTTGTACACCTGTCCATCGTCCTGATGTTCGTCGGTTTTACCGGGGCAGCCTTCAATATAGAACAAAACTTCCCGGTGCGTAAAGGCGAGTCGTTTTCCATTAAAAATTATACGCTGGATTTTTTGGATCTGACCCAGACCAATCAGGGAGAATACGTGTCCTACACCAGTACGCTCCGGCTGTCGATCGATGGGGAGCCTGTCGCCATGATGGTGCCTGAAAAGCGGTTTTATCCTATTCAGGATCAGATTACCTCTGAAGTGTCGATCAGAAGTTCTATGGCCGAAGACCTGTACATTGTTCTGGCGGAATTAGACGACACCCTTGATGTGGCGACGTTTAAAGTCTATATCAATCCGCTCATCAACTGGGTATGGATCGGCACAGGACTGCTGGCCTTCGGCACCATGATTCTATTTCTCCCCGACCGGCTTGGGAAAAAGAAATCAGTGCGTGGCAGTCGGCCATCACGGCGTGACCCGCGTGTAGATGAGCCTGAAACTGAAAGCGTCGAAGTTTGATAGGCGGATTGGTCCGTCCGTCCCTGGCTTTCCTATTGCCAACCCCACAGCCTCTGGTTATATTCCAGATAATATCCTTATCTATATGGATGCTCACCCTGCCTTGTGGTGAGCGGTAGACTTTGGCTGTTTATTTTAATTTTATGAGACTTGCAGGAGTTATGTTATTATGGATTTTTTATTACAGAACGTAGGCCAACTCTGGATGCCGGTCGTTGCGCTGGTCATTGTTTTGAGCATTATCGGGTTGGGCGCCGGTATGATATGGGGCCGCCGGAAGACGGCGGATCTGAAAGCCCGGGCGGAAAAACGCACGCAACGGATGGTGAAAGAATTGGAAGTTCAGGGGAAGGCTACCGTCCTGGAAGAGAAGCGAAAATGGTACCAGATTCGCGCCGACCAGGAAAAGGAAATGGCCGCGAAACAGACGGCAATTGATGAACGGGATGAGGAACTTGCCTATCGGGAAAAAGAGTTTGACCAGCGTAGCGAGACCGTCCAAATCAGAGAAGAAGATCTCTCCGTTCGAGAAGATGAGGTGAATGATCTGAATGCGAGACTTAAATCACAGGAAATCAGATTGAAACAGACCTCAACCGAATATCGCACCCGTCTGGAATCACTGTCCAGATTGACTGCAGAAGAAGCTAAAAAGCAGTTATACGATGAAATGATCCATGATGTGAAGCAGGAAGCGGAATATAAAGTCAGGGAGATCATCGGGTCGGTGCGAACGAATGCGAATCGGGAAGCGAAGAAAATCATCGCCCTTGCGATCGACCGATGTGCAGTCGATCAATCGACGCAATCCAGCGTGGCGGTGGTGCCTCTGCCGAATGATCAGATCAAAGCACGCATTATCGGTAAAGACGGCAGGAACATTCGAACCTTCGAAGCCGCCAGTGAAGTGAAAGTCATGGTGGATGATACGCCTGAAGCCGTGGTGATCTCCTGTTTTGATCCTATCCGTAGAGAAGTAGCCCGTGCGGCGATGACGGAACTCGTATCCAGCGGTAAGATCACACAGACTCGTATTGAAGAGGTGATTGAACGGGCTAAGGGGAAGGTCGAAAAGCGGCTTCTATCTGAGGGCCAGGAAACGGTTAACCTGCTTAAACTTGAGCCCATGCATGATGAAATCAAGAAGATGCTCGGTCGTTTGCGTTTTCGATCCAGTTACGGCCAGAATGCGTTGGAGCATTCAAAAGAAGTCGCATTCCTGACCGGCATGATGGCCGCTGAACTAGGAATGGATGAGATTCTGGCCAGGCGATGCGGGCTCCTGCATGATGTGGGTAAGGCATTGGATCATGAAATGGAAGGATCGCATCCTGAAATCGGTCTGGCGTATGCCGAACGATACGGCGAACCGGAGGAAGTGAAGAACGCCATCGTGGCGCATCACAACGATGAGGATGAGGAAATCACATCGCCTATTACGTTTCTGGTTTCTGCCGCTGATGCCATATCCGGTGCCCGTCCCGGCGCCCGTCGGAATGATCCCGAAGATTTCATCAAACGGGTGATCGCACTGGAAGAACTGGCCCGGTCCTTCGACGGCGTGGCAGAGGCCTATGCCATCAACGCCGGTCGTGAGATTCGTGTCATGGTCAAGACTGAGGAGGTGGACGATGCACAGACCCACGTACTGGCTTTCGAGATGGCTCAAAAAATCCGTAACGATTTAACCTATCCCGGGCATATAAAAGTAACTGTCATACGTGGTAAGATTGCTCAGGAGTGGACCAGCGATCCCGGGGGCAATCAACAGAAACAGCGTGGCGGTGGTCGACGACGCCAGCACGGTCGCCGGGACCAACGTCCGTCCCGTGCATCCGGCAGTCACGCAGCAGCAGGATAAACGTAGAGGCGCATACATATCGCGACTCGGAAGAAAAACAGCAACCAATAGAGGCGATTCAGGCGGATCGCCTCTATTTATATATCTATTACTGATCTCATCTATGTCCTTCTCAGAACGCATAAAAACCTATGCCCATCAACTCGGTTTTGATCTGGTCGGCATCACACCGGCGACGGCTCCGCCGAATGGCCAGGCGTATAGCGATTGGATTACGCAGGGTTTTGCAGGGGAAATGGGATACCTCGAACGTCATGTTGAAAAACGCCGGCATCCGGATTATGTGTTACCGGGGGTACGTTCGCTTATTGTCGTGGCTATGAATTATCGCTGCCCAGATGCAGAAGCGATTCCTGACGACCGGCATCGGGGTAAAATCGCACAGTATGCCCGGGGGTTGGATTACCATGATGTGATGAAAGAAAAGTTGCTGACCATGCTCAAATATATTCAGCGTGAAGCGGATAAACCGGTTCAGGGTAGGGTGTACGTGGATACAGGGCCTATCCTGGAGCGTGATTTTGCTGAACGGGCTGGTTTGGGATGGTATGGTAAGCATACCAATCTTATTCATAAACGTCTGGGTTCGTGGTTATTACTGGGTGAAGTGTTGGTTGACCTGGCATTGGACTATGATCGCCCTGCTACCGCCCATTGCGGAACCTGTACGCGTTGTATTGAAGCTTGTCCCACCGAAGCGATCGTAGCGCCCTATGTGGTTGATGCCCGTCGATGTATCTCCTACCATACCATTGAATTAAAAGGGCGTATTCCCGACACATACCGTTCGATGATGGGGAATCGTGTTTTTGGTTGTGATGATTGCCAGGATGTGTGTCCATGGAATCGACGTGCGCCGGTCACACAGGAACCAACCTTTTTACCCCGGCCCTGGACGGAGATGCCGGGATTGATCGAATTATTGCAATTGACGCCCGAAGCCTTTCGGACCACTTTTAAAGGCAGCCCGATTAAACGAACCAAACGGCGCGGACTGCTGCGTAATGTAGCAGTTGCTCTGGGTAATACAAAAGATCCGAACGCCGTACCTGCGCTGATAGAGGCCCTCGATGATGAAGAGCCGTTAGTACGTGGTCATGTCGCCTGGGCGCTTGGCCAAATAGGTGATGATCGGGCCTTTGCAGCCCTTGAACAGGCGAGACAAACAGAAATCGATCCCAACGTGCTTGATGAAATTAAAAAGGCCCTTCATTGAGTGATGGCAAGTGTCGTTTTGCCCACTTCCCCATGCTTGATCTAACCCTCATGCGCGGATTTATGTTTGTCTGGAGCGGTATCACACTGACCGCTCGGATGATCTATGCTCGGCGGGCGCGTGTTCGAAAGGCCCGGTCCGGCGCAGAAAAAACAGTCCCGGCCCCCATGGCCATTCTGGCTATGGGGGCGTGGTGTGCAATCATCGGGGTTTTTATTATTATGCCGGAGCAGGTAATGAGCCAGGTTTTACGATCTCCGGTTTTATGGATCGGACAGACCGCCGGCATAATCGGCCTTGTATTCGGATTCTGGCTATTGGTTCGTTCACATCAGGCGCTCGGTGATTTTTATGATATTAAGCTGTTTGTCAAAGATGCGCATCGGGTCATTGATATCGGCCCCTACAGCTATGTTCGCCATCCTATGTACACGACCTATTTTATATTGATCGTTTCAACCGGTTTACTCCTGCCACACTACATCTTTTCGGTCATCCTGCTGATGGCCGTTGTTGGATTTCGTCGTATGGCCAGGAAGGAAGAGCAGATGCTCTGTCAGGCCCTGGGCGTTCCTTATCGCGCATATATGAAACGGGCTGGTATGTTTTTGCCAAAATGGTAGCCAGGTGGTGGGGCGAGCACATAGGCAAGCCGGTATATAGCCGGAATACATGTATATACAAGCAGGACCGAAACCTTCGGCCTGATTAACATAACTTAATTCTTGCTTTTCATACAACGCACTTTATATTGAGACGTCATCATATGGACCTGAACGGACACTTCAATACATGGTGCTAACGCTTACGATGGTGGTGATATGACAAGATCCAATTCTTACGTTTGCCTATTTGTGATGTTTCTGATCTTCATCGCTTGTGCAGGACCGGGTAGGGTACATCAATCCCCATCTGAAATTGTCGTACCCCCCCAGGAATTTGTAGTACAAGAAGAGGATGAAGAGGATCTGTCTCTGGATCAGATTACACTGGCGGATTCTTTGCTCGTACAGCAATCTCCGGTACGTATTCTCCAGGAAGCCCGGCATCGTTATAATACCGCTATTACATCACTTGCGGAGGCTGACACCACATCTGCTCGTACAGCTATCGACGAGGTTCTTAGCCTGATGGTCGTATTAAATGATGTGCAGGACCCAACCATTACAGAGGAGCGAAAGGCGTTACTGGGACAGGTCAATCAGTTCATTTTGGATATACAGAAAGGCCGGCAAGCGTCAATTCAAGTAAAGGGCGTGGTGCCGCGTGTACTTAATAGCAGTGTCAGGAAGAATATACAGTCGTATACAGGGTCAAATAACAGCGGGTTTCAGGCAGCGTATGCGCGCTCAGGACTCTATGGGGATATGATCCGCAATGAGTTAGCCCTCAAGGGCATGCCGCAGGAGCTGCAATGGTTGCCGGTAGTTGAGAGCGCCTTTAAACCCAGAGCCTATTCCTGGGCGGATGCGGTCGGCATGTGGCAATTCATATACGAAACGGGTAAGCGATACGGGTTGACTCGGACCGGCTGGGTGGATGACCGGATGGATCCTTATAAAGCCACGCCGGCGGCGTTAGGCTATCTGCGCGATTTATACGATATGTTCGACGACTGGCTACTGGCATTGGCAGCATATAACTGTGGGGAAGCAAGAGTACTCCGGGAGATAAACCGGTCTGGCACCCGGGATTTCTGGAAGCTGAGCCTGCCGCGGGAAACAAGAAACTATATCCCCAAGTTTTTGGCCGTTATCCACGTTCTCGACAATCCCGAACAATATGGGGTTACCCTGTCGGGTCTTCTACCGACCTATGTCTTCGAAGAAGTCCTTGTTAATAAATCTATGACCTTGAAAGATGCGGCTGAAACGCTGGATGTGCCACTGGATGATCTAAAAGCCCTGAATACCGGCCTTCGGTACAGCGTAACGCCTTCCACCGGATATGTGCTTCGCGTACCGCTCGGCGTCGGTTCCACCCTGATGGCCCGTGTGGACGATATTCCGGTGTCTAATTTCAAGCCGCCGCCGGAAGTTCGCAAATATCGGGTGCGTAGAGGCGATACATTGGGCCACATTGCCGAACGTTTCAAGACGTCCGTCCGTAAGGTGAGAAGCATGAATAATATCCGAGGCAGTTTGATTCGTATTGGACAGACGTTACGTGTGCCCGGTAAAGCCTACAGCGGGGATGCCTGGACCATGGCTTCTACACCTATTAGCTCCGTGAAGTCGACGGGACCTGCCGATCTGACCACGTCGTCCCACACGGTACGGCGTGGGGATAACCTGTATGATATCGCCCGGCGCTACGGCACGGCCATTTCGATCTTGAAACGGTCCAATGGAATGAGCAGCAACACGATCCATCCCGGTCAGACATTACGTTTGCCGGACCGAGGCGGTGCAACGCCCGGGCAGTCAGTTGCATCGTCCGTAGTCCATACGCCTTACAAAATTCGCCCCGGAGATACACTTTCCGAAATTGCTGAAAAATCCCATACGTCCCTGACCGCCATAAAACGCGCCAACCCTTACGTAAAAGCAAACAGGCTTAAGGTAGGTCAGGAGATCAACATTCCCGGCGCTGGTGTATCACCGGATGCCATAAAGCGGCCTGATGTCCATATTGTTCGACGTGGCGATTCCATCTGGAATATCGCTCAGCACTATGGCCTGACGGTCAACCGGATATTAAATTTAAACGGTTTGAAACGTGGTGCCGTGATCAAACCGGGGCAAGTGCTGAAACTTGCGTAACGGCGGAAGGCAGGGTGGGTGGAAGGATAAACATCCTCCCCTCCACCCTGTTTTCTCAACTATCCCTCCACCCTTCCACCCTCCCTTTCCCAACCATCTCAATGTCTCCCCTGCTAAAAGACCAGGAAATCATCATCGACGTGGAAGAACTGGTATACGGCGGCGAAGGGCGGGCCTGTTATAATGAGCAGGACGTACTGATCCATCGTGGTGTACCGGGAGATCGGCTGCGTGTGCGTATTACCGGTTTTAAGGATACAGCAGCCCGTGCCGATATTATAGAGGTCATTACGCCTTCGGATATACGGCAGGAGCCTATATGCCCGGTATTCCCGGAAGGCTGCGGCGGGTGCCAGTGGCTGCACATGGATTATGAGGCGCAATTATACTGGAAAGGACGCATGATCGCTCGGATCATACAGGATTATGAGACGCTGAGCCATGTGCAGGTGCATCAGGTGATCGGTATGGACGATCCATTTTACTACCGCAATAAAATGGTCGTACGAATGAGGGGACCGAAAGAGGCGCTCAGAATAGGGTTCCAGGATAATAAAAGATGGGTATTGAATGTGTACAATAAAGAGAGCGGGCAGTGCTATATCCAGCATCCGTTGAATAATCAATTGGGGCGAGCGCTGGCGGTTTCTCTGACACAGGAACGTCGGCCGCTGAAGTCCGCCACCATCCGTGTTTCCGACGAGGAAGAGGTATCACTCGACCTGGAAAAGAAATGGCGAACAGATATTGCATCCGACCTGGAAGGCATAGGACGACAAACGCCGTATGTGCACTATACCATTCATGACCGCCGTTTCCGTGTGACGTCGCCGTCCTTTTTTCAGGCGAACACTCAACAAACCGGGGTGCTGGTTGAAACCGTATTGGATTTGCTGCCGAAACAACCGGCTAAAACAGCTATAGACGTATATTGCGGGGTCGGGTTATTTACGCTGTTTCTAACCGATCGGTTTGAATCGGTATACGGCATAGAAGAGTCGAAAACAGCCCTGGAAGATGCCCGTCATAATGCTGAAACCCTGCATATATCCAATGTCCAATTTATATATGACAAAGCAGAAAATGCCCTGCCCGAAATCATGCAGGCCGTAGAACGGGCAGAGGTGATCCTGGTCGACCCGCCCCGTTCAGGCTGCAATCCTGATGTGCTGCACGCCATCAGTCAATGCCGGCCCGGGATACTGGTCTACATATCTTGTAATGCGTCTACATTGGCCCGGGATCTGGATATCCTTCATCAGAACGGGATAAAAACCACGGACATCCGTCCGGTCGATATGTTTCCCCATACTTATCATGTAGAGTGTGTGGCTCGATGCGTACCGGGATAACGGAAATAGGCAAATGACACATAGCTACTTGCTATTTACAACGATCTATCAAGGAGTCACATACGATGGGATTTATTAAAGCAGCAGACCTGAATGAGTTACAGCCCGGCCAGGTTAAAATGGTGGCAGGAGAAGGCAGGGAGATCGCCCTGTGTAATGTGGATGGAACCTATTATGCCGTGGACAACATCTGTCCGCATATGGGGGCGCCCCTTTGCGAGGGCGATTTGGACGGCACCGACATTTGGTGTCCGTTCCACGGTGCGTCGTTCGACGTAACCAACGGCGAAGTGCTCTCACCACCCGCCTACGAAAACCTCACGTGCTTCCCGGTACGCGTTACCGACAGTGCTATAGAAGTCGAGATCTGATCTTACCCCGGCGTCTCCTGCCGGTTCAGCCGCACATCAAGCACCTCACGAGTCACCCGGGCCTGCGGCGTTTCGCCTCGTAAGATCCGCGCAAAGTCATCCACAATGATATCGACCGCCTGCACATTGGCATCTTTCGTACGGCCTGCGATGTGCGGTACGTGCAACACATTGTCGCGTCCTAATAATAGATCATCTGCCGGTAGGGGTTCGAGGTCGTATACATCGAAGGCGCCGATCAATTCATCAGCATAAATACGTTCCCGTAGGGCGGTCATATCAATACCGTGCGCCCGTGTGACGACAACGACGATCGCGCCGTTCCGTAAACGGTACACCCGATCTCGGGACACAATCTTATCAGCCGAAGGTGTGGGCGGCACTGTGACAAACAGCAAGTCGACTGTATCGACCAGGGTATCCAGATCGGCCGGCGAGGCGCCGCAGGCTCTAACCGCTTCTTTCGAGATAAACGGATCATAGCCCCATACCGTTGCGCCCAGGGCATCACACCAGGCGGCGACACGACGCCCGATCTGCCCGAGGCCTACGATGCCGACCTGCTTCGATCCCAGCGTCCCGTTGACGAATCGAGAGTCGTCGCAATACTGATCCGCTTCATACTGCCAGACCGTCTCCGGCGTTTCGGACCGCATCCGCTGATGCCACCAGGGGACCCTGCGAAGGGCGTTGAGCGCCAGGCCGAGGCCCAATTCTGCTACAGATTGAGCCCAGCCCCGTGTACCGTCGATGATCGAAATATCACGGGTAAACAGAGCCTCTACAGGTAGTCCCATACCCGCATTATCGGCTACAGCACCGACCATCTTCAGACGGGGCGCCGCCTCGATACACGCGTCCGTCAACTGTGGGCCGCCATCCCATAAGATCACGCCATCGATATCGCTCAAGTCCATCTGGACGGATATGGGACTCTGGTCATCATTATTAACCACGACAACTTCACCGATTTCCTGTAACCGGCACACAACCCGCTCCGGCACAAACGGCCAGCGCGTTTCCAGATTGGTAGAACGAATGAACAGGAATTTGGACATGGGGATATTGGTGATTGGTGATTGGTGATTGGTTTTTCTTCACCCAATCACCACTTCACCCAATCACCACCTATCTAAAGTGCTCATATCCTTCCGCACGTAACAGGTGAATGCCATTGGTATCAATCCAGGAAAACCCTTCGGATTCAGCCACAACTTCACCGATCGGCGTCAGGGAGAGGCCTGTTTGATCCGCCATTCGGGAGGCGAGGGATTCGACCTGATTCGGATCTATTGTACACAGCAGCTCGAATTCTTCGCCGCTTCGCATCGCCAGCTTGACGGGATCTACCTGAAGTGTTTGAGCCGCTGCTTTTGTTTCCGCCGTGATGGGCAGCGCGTCGGCATGTATGGACAGGCCGACGCGGCTGCCATGGCCGATATGCAGCGCGTCGGAACTCAAGCCATCGCTGATGTCGATCATGGCATGGACAAAGCCGCTGTCGGCCAGAAGACGTCCTTCCTGAACGCGTGGTACCGGCGATAGATGTTTAGCGATGGTATCTGCATAGGGTTCCAATAGGGAACGATCAGGCTGTTGCCGCGTATGTTGAAGCAGACGCAGCCCGGCCTCGGAGGCGCCCAGATGACCGGTTACGCAAACGTAATCGCCCACACGGGCACCCGAACGCTTTAGAATATGTTCAGGTTCGGTCTCACCGATCAGCGTGATGGAGATGACCGTAGGGCCGGTGATGCCGCTGAGATCACCACCGATAATAGAGATCGACAGATCAATGTGATCTATGAGCCGATCCATACCTTCATGCAGGCCGTCTATCTCCTCAGCAGTCCGGCAATCCGGCAGACAGAGCGTCGTCAATGCATACAGCGGCAGGCCGCCCATAGCGGCGATATCACTTACATTTGCAGCCATACTCTTCCAGCCGATTTGTTGCCAGGTCGAAAACGCCGTGTCGAAATCGAACCCTTCCACAAAGGTGTCGGTCGTCACCAGCAAGGCCATACCCGGCGTTGGACGCACGGCCGCCGTATCATCGCCGATACCGAGAAGAACACGGTCAGGTGCCGTCGGGCGTTGATGACGGATACGATGGATCAGTTCGAATTCGCTGAGATTCATGAAGTACAAAGTACAAAGTATAAAGTACAAAGTACATTATTATGTGATTTTATTTCAGATTTGCAACAGCCATCACAACATTTTTGAAATAGTTGCCGTATATTATGTTTTACAGGACGTATATAGTATATTATCAAGGAATATTATAGTAACGGTATGTTCCAGACTTCGGGCTCAATATTTATACAATGTAAGGATATTAAAAAGCGTTGTAGGGGTTTGCCTGATTGTTTCGCAGGTTAAGAATATATAAATTCAACCATTAGCCTGATTAATTCACAGAGTGTTGAAATGGGGTGCAACACTACCTGAAGGGTCCATTTCAGGGTCGTTTTAAAAGTTACATCCAGCTATTGGTGATTTTTTGATGTTGAAGGTGCAGATAAAGTGGTAAGTGCCTGCACATGAGATAAAACCCTGCTGACTGGACGCAACTAGCCTTTAGCGGCTCTGACTTTCTATCTTTCTATTCATCCAGGTGTTCCTCCTGTCAGCTAAAGGGACCACTCAGTCCCTGATAGAGGTGCTTTAGCGGAAAAGCGCCGGGGAACTGGATTTTGATCAATAGAAGGGATTCTGGAACCGAAGTCCCAGATCGAATTGTTCGCACGGTACGGTTTCAAAGTCAACTTTCTGGACAGCGAAGGATTTGCTTCCCGGGCGTTGACCGATCTGTGGATGACAAATGTTCGCAATGAATGACATCGCTGGATGGATGTCCTGGGTGAATATCGGATCCTTCATTCCCATACGGCACGGGATTTCAGACATGGTGCCTCCGGTGAAATCGGGCTGATCCCACAACGAAATGCGCGGGTCGCCACAGGCTACAATTTTGTCGGATTTGTGGATCGTGATTTCAGCGGCTCGAACTACCGGGCGCATGGCCCTTCCTGAAATTCCAGGTGAAATTCACCGAAAACGCTGTAGCTGGTTGGCTGAATGGACTGAAGAGCTATTTGAAGTAAAGGTAAGTGATCGATTTAAATTGCTGGCTCACTTGACCCATGATCGAAGGATCCGGCCATCTCCTCGAACGCCGTATAACTTCCACCCTTTCATCCCCATTAATGCTCCACATCATCCTCCTCTTGAGGTTGGCTGAACATTTCGATACCGGCCAGGACGCCGATGCCGAATAGCAGACCTTCGAGCGCACCCAGCGCAATCTTGGTCGTCCTGCCGAAATATCCTTCTCCAAAGAACATCGCGATCGATTCGAGCTGAATCTGTGATTCTGCAAACGAGAGGCGCACAATCTCCAGGCTGCTACTGAACAGGTTTCCACCGATAATAGTCAGCAGGATACCAGCGCACATGGCGCCCAACGCACCGATCAGGATGTGAAAGATACGGTGCCATAATTTTGGCTGATCAAAAAGATAGTAGGTTATGACCGGCCCCAACGCCACCCCAGCGCCGATTAAAGCGCCCTCGAGGCCACCCGTCAATCCCGTTGGATGTTGGCCGAATAAGGTTTTGAGGGCGTCAACACTGAACAAATTGGCGCATCCCCCGACAAAGGCGCCGCCCAGCGCGCCACCGGCTACGGTCCACCACCGGCTGTATTTTTGTGCGATGCGCCCGATGGTAATCATACCGAAGCTGACACCGGCACCACCGAAGGCGCCGACAAAGGCGCCGAGGCTGCTCAATACAAAAATCATGGAGGTGACTTCAAAGTTCACTGTTTTCCGGGCAATAGCCAGGCCGACACCCAGAAGAAGGCCGCCAAAGAGTCCGGCGGCAGCCCCACCGAAGGCCCCGCCTACGCCCTGCCGAATGATATCGATACCGCTCCGCCTCAAACGGACCAGTACGAGACCGATCATGACCATGATGCTGGAGACATGAGGTAACTGGATCAGTCGATTATTATGTTCTCGTAAAATAGCCAGACTTATGGCACGCTGAATGCGGCTGACCTGTTCGTTTTCGAAAGGCCGGGAGAGGATGGCTTCCACCGCTGAGCCGAACCAGTCTGCCAGTTCAATACTGGCGGCTTTCTTAACACTCAAATTATTATCTCGAAGAGCCAGGGTTCTGAGCCGATTGTTTAAGGCCGGACTGCGGACTGGACGGGATGACTCGATCGCATGTAAACGGACTCTCACCTGATTATGATGCGTGGCTTCCATGATAATATCGGAAGCGCTCGGCGCCTTTTGAACCAACCAACCTGCGACAGGACGACCCCGATGCAGGAGACTCTTCGTTAATAAATCCGCCTCTTCTTCTGAGATTCCTATTTCTTCGAGGAACGGGAACAAAAAGTCCAGGCTATCCGGGTCTATGATCAACTGATGGGCGCGATAGTTTTCTAACGCTCTCTCGAGTAAACTACGGGCTTGTTTGACTTCATAGAGCGTATCGGTAAGCCAGTGCGATACTTCCGGAATCAAACATTCATGCGCAAGTTCCAGCCAACTTTCGCCGTCCTGGCTACGCCGTCGCACCACACGAGCGGCGACCAACTCTTCGATAAGGAACTTTAATGATACAGCATCTATGCGCCCATCATGATGAATGCGGGCGGTCAGCTCTATTTCACGAAGCACAAGCCGCTGTTCATCCGTGGAAATCAGGGAGAGGAGAACCTGTTGCACGGCGTTCAGATCGGCGGCGTTAAACCGTCTTAGGACGCGGGCTAAATAGTCCGTCAGGATCTGAGAGGCGCCGCCCAGATGGGCATAGGCCGTTTCGGTGATGTGGTTATGTTCATCACGCGCATCATAGAGCGTATCACAAACGATTTGAAGATGGGGCGGATCGATATCTTCATTTTCGGCCAGATCATCCAGAAGTCGCTCGATCAGCGGCAGGTCAAATGCACAGCCTACCTTTCGAGCCGGTGCTGTAATGGCTTGCGCCGCCTGGTCCCGACTTAATCTATTAAGCCGGCATTCATGATGAAAAATCTCCGGTAGGACATGCTTGAAGCGATTCATCTCGGCCAGCATATCTTCTCGTAGGACAAACACGAATCGCAAGGACAACGTCCGCTCGGCAACCAGCGAGCCAATCGCCTCGGTAAAAACACGCTGACTCTGTTCGTTAAGCAGCAGAAAAAATTCCTCGAACTGATCAAGCATGATAATAATCGACTGATCAGGCGCATATTGACGAAACTGATCCACAAGTTCCGTTAGCGGTAAGTCGTCAGCTATGTCATGGGTATGTTCAGGTATAACACGCCTCAAAGCTTGCGCGATCTGATGCAATGGATCGGTAAAGCTACGAATCGTGAATACGATATGGCCCTGATTCTGGAGTTCAGGCATGAGCCCGGCCCGGAGAATGGAACTCTTACCCACGCCCGACCGGCCATACAGGAGAAAGGAGCGGTGGGATATGATCTGAGAACAAATGCTCTCTATTTCCGTGTCACGACCAAAAAACAACTCCGCATCATACTCGGTATAATAATCAAGGAATTTATAAGGACGCGCGATCTGTTCAGTTGGATCGAACAGGTCAGGAGGGTCTTCTGTATCTTCTACCACATCTCCGATAAATACGTAGCCATGTTTTGGGATCGTTTTGATATAACGGGGGTGAGAGGCATCATCCTTGAGCTGTTTTCGGATGGATTTGATACATTGGGTCAGCGCGGAGTCGCTGACGATCACCCCATCCCATATCTCGTCAAAAATCCGGCTCTTTTCAACCAGCTGCCCACGGTTTGAAATCAGCATCACAAGGACATCAAAATACTTGGAATTGAGCGGCAATATTTCATCATCTCGTTTGAGCTGACGATTCTGGACATCCAGATGGAAATCGTCGATCTGGAAACCAGATATGTTAATCTGTTGGGTCATGGCTAGAAACCTATGAATCACGAAGTGATCGATGGTAGCTGCGTAGTTTTGTCGATTCCCTTATTAATCACATATTAATCACATGAATCTCATGTTTTTATTTACGGATGTAATATAATAAAGAAAGTCTAACATGTCTATGTTTGTCAAAACCCTTTGACAGAATGACGTTTCGTTGCAATTAATGCTGATTCCAGGTTGACGAGACCGGCAAGTAGATCAGGTTAAAGATATGGTGTACTTGCCCACTTGCCCACTTGTTGAATTTTGGAGAATAGGACTGTGATAGAAAAAATGACAGCTGCTGTCCTGTATGGGAAGCAGGATGTACGTATAGAACGGGTATCGGTCCCGTCGATCGAAGACGATGATGTTCTCCTTCGTATCAAAGTGGCGTTGACATGTGGTACGGACGCCAAAGTATATCGCCGAGGGTATCATGCTAGAATGATTGTACCGCCTGCCGTATTCGGTCATGAGCTGGCAGGCGAGATTGCGGCAGTAGGCCGTAATGTTCAGGACTTTCATGCCGGTATGCGCGTGGTGGCTGCTAACTCGGCACCTTGTGGAACGTGTTTCTATTGCCGGCGGGATCAGGAGAATCTTTGCGAGAACCTGATCTTTATTAATGGGGCCTATGCGGAATATATTTGTATCCCCGGTCAGGTGGTTCGGCAGAATCTGCTGCCGATACCCGACCAGGTCTCCTTTCGGGGCGCTGCAATGGTCGAACCTCTGGCCTGTGTGCTTCATGGGCTGGAAGAGACGGGCGTACAGCGACATGATTCGATGGTGGTCATAGGTACTGGACCTATCGGTTTGATGTTCATCCGCATGGCCAAATTACGCGGCGCGCATGTCATCGCTGTCGGGCGGCGCTCCAATCGTCTTGAAACGGCACGGGCTATGGGGGCGGATGTCGTGATTGATATGGTGGAGATCCCGGATGTGGTGGCTGCGGTACGGGCAGAGACGGACCAGGGCCGCGGTGTGGATCGGGTCGTTGAAGCAGTAGGCTTGCCGGAAAGCTGGGAACAGGCCATTCGAATGGTTCGTCCAGGCGGCACGGTGAATGTGTTCGGCGGCTGTCCCTCTAAGACGATCATACCGCTTGATGCGGATCTATTGCACTATTCTGAAATTACGATTAAAGGCACGTTTCACCATACGCCACGGATGATCAAATTAGCGTTACAATTGATTGTCGACGGAGCGATAGATATAGACGCCCTGATTACGCGGGAAGCCCCGTTATCCCAACTGCCCTATGTTCTGGGTCTGATGATGGGCAAAAATGGCGCTATGAAGACAGCGATTGTTCCTTGAAAATAGTGCAGAGTTAAGAGTTAAGAGTGCGGAGTAAAACCATACGCATATCCACTCTGCACTCTTAACTCTGCACTCGCCCTATGCCCCGTTCCCTCTCCTACCTGCCCGAAGATGCCCTGAGTCTTGACACCCTCGCGCTGGATGTCCTGCCTGATGACGCCCATCTTTCTCTTGAAGCTTCACGGCAGTATTGCCGCCATCTGGCTACCGGTCATTATGAAAATTTCACCGTGGTATCCTGGCTTTTGCCCAAACCGTTACAGCCGCATTTTTATAATGTCTACGCCTATTGCCGGTGGTCGGACGACCTGGCGGATGAGATTGATGATCCGGTCCGATCCGTAAAGCTGCTTGATTGGTGGGATGGTGAGTTGCAGGCTTGCTATGAAGGGCATCCCCATCATCCTGTTTTTATTGCATTAGAAGAAACAATTCATCATTTTGATATCCCGATCACACCGTTTCGGGATTTATTGACCGCTTTCCGGCAGGACCAGGTTGTGCAACGATATGAGACCTATGAGACCCTGCTGGACTATTGCCGTTTTTCTGCCAATCCGGTAGGCCATCTGGTGCTCTATCTATGTGGATACCGGGACGAAGAGAGGCAGCAACTATCCGATGCAACTTGCACGGGGCTGCAATTAGCCAACTTCTGGCAGGACGTTTCGGTGGATTTGGGCAAAGGCCGTATTTATCTGCCGCTGGAAGACCTTGACCGATTTGATTTTGATGAATCGGACCTGCATGCCCGTATTGTTACTGATCGGTTTGCTGATCTGATACGATTTGAGGTGGACCGTACCCGTGCATTGTTCGAAATAGGATTGCAGTTGTGTCCTCTTCTCGATAAACGGGTCAGGGGAGATATTGAGTTGTTTAATCGCGGTGGCTTAGCCATACTGGATCAAATTGAAAAGCAAGGCTATGATGTCCTGTCCCGGCGTCCTTCTCTCTCCAAGCGAAAAAAAGTTAGCTTAATGCTCAGGTATATGCTGAAACGGATATTTTAGACCTCATACTCAATGAAATGAATTAAATGAATTAAATGAGTCAGACAATCACCAAATCACCAAATCACCAGATCACCAAATCTTACCACCACTGCCGCCAGGTAGCCAGGACGCGGGCGGGGAATTTTTATTATTCCTTCATTGTTTTGCCGGCAGAGCGGCGGCGTGCCATGTGTGCGGTGTACGCCTTTATGCGGTATTGCGACGATATGGTTGATGAAGGCGGTTCGAATGCCGAAAAAAGAACACAGCTAAACCAATGGCGTGACGGCCTGGATGAGGTCTACGCCTCGTCGAATGGATTGGGTCATCCTATCCTTCCCGCGTTTCAGGATACGGTTAAGCAGTTTTCGATTCCTAAATCCTATTTCGAAGCCATCATTGACGGGGCGGAGATGGATCTTTCCGTCACCCGGTACCCGACGTTCGAGGACCTGTATCAGTACTGTTATCGTGTGGCTTCAGCTGTAGGCCTCGTATGTATACACATCTTCGGTTTTACCGATGAATCCGCCAAACGGTATGCCGAGTCCTGTGGTATTGCCTTTCAACTTACCAATATCCTGAGGGATATCCAGGAAGATGTGAAGATGGACCGGGTTTATCTTCCTCAGGAAGATCTTGAGACCTACGGTTATACGGAAGAGGATATCCGACAGGGGGTCATTGATGATCGATTCACGCAGTTAATGGCCTTTCAAGTGGACCGGGCTAAAAAGCACTATGAAGAAGCCTTACCGCTCTTACCACTTATTCATCCGTCGAGCCGAGCCTGTCTGGCTGCCATGATTCGTATTTATCGGCAGAATCTCTATGAAATCGAACGGCGAAATTATGATGTTTATCGCCGGCGAATCCGTCTTTCAGCCTGGAAGAAACTGGCGATTGCCGCCCAGGCATTAATCCAAAAACGTGTATGAACGATGTCATTGTGATCGGTGGCGGACTTGCCGGTCTTGCCGGCGCGGTGGCATTAGCGGATGCCGGCCTGAAGGTCACGTTATATGAGCGCCGGGCCATTCTTGGCGGCCGAGCTTCCTCGTTTGTCCATCCTGCCGGCGGCGAACTGGTCGACAATTGCCAGCATGTCCTTTTACGGTGTTGTGCCAATCTGATTGATTTTTACACCAGACTCGGTGTTGAAAACGGAATTGTATTCCAGGATCGTGTTCCCTTCATAGATGAGGCCAACCGGATCTCCGTCATCCAGAGTTCTCCGCTTCCCGTGCCTTTACATCTGCTGCCATCCTTCTTTCGGCTTAAATTCCTGGGATGGAAAGATAAACTGTCCGTCAGCCATGCCATGATGCATATGATATGGCAGAGTAGCAAATGGGCAGGTGGGCAAGAGGGCAAGAAGCCTCCTACACCTGCCCACCTGCCGCTATCCATGCAAAACTGGCTTAAATCCCACCGGGCGACCGACCGGTCGATAGAGGCCCTGTGGCGCCCGATTCTAATCAGCGCGTTGAATGACGAATTGGATGATATAGACGCCGAATACGGTATCATGACTATTGTAAAGGCGTTTCTATCCAACAGGCAGAGTTATCAGGTCGGCCTGCCCGTGGTGCCGCTGGGTGATTTATATGCCCCCTGTATAGACTATCTGGAGCAGCGAGGTGGCCGTGTTATCCTCGACCAGGGTATTACCGAGATGGCTGTAGATAATACGCGCATTACGAGGATGACGTTGCAGGATGGGACGACCGTTCAGGCGGATGCCTATTTGTCTGCCCTGCCTTTTGATATACTTCTTAAAATCCTCCCCGACACAGAAGTAGCTCGTTGGGACTACTTCAACAATTTACAGCGTCTGGACTTTTCACCGATTACGGCTGTACACGTGTGGTTAGATCGCCCGGTCATGGATCTGGACTTCGTCGCTGTATTGGGACGGACGATTCAATGGATATTTAATCAGACCATACGGGATCCCGATGCCTTTTCATCCACCGAATCGGGTACGTATCTCGGCCTGGTGGTCAGCGCCTCGGATGAGTGGATGAAGCAGCCGCAACAGGTGATTATTCAACAGGCACTGGAAGATCTCAAATCGATCTTTCCTGCTGTTCAAGAGGCCAAACTTCTAAAGGCCATCGTGGTCAAAGAAGGTAGGGCGACGTTTGCCCCTGAACCCGGTTGCGACCCGTTACGACCTGGACCGGTAAGCCCGATTTCCAATTTGTTCGTAGCTGGCGATTGGACGCAGACCGGCTGGCCGGCGACCATGGAGAGTGCGGTCCGGAGCGGCTACCAGAGTGCGGAGGCCATGTTAAGTGTCTTCGACAAGCCACAGAAGGTACTCCTGCCGGAGGTGCCGGTGGAAGGGATCATGAAATTGGTGATGGGTGATTTTTGATGGGTGATTGGGGGTAATGAAACCATAAAGGCTTTATTGATTTCTGATAAAACATATCATATATTATTCAAACCATCTTAAACCCTGAACCCACATCGAAATCTGAAAGGACCACCATGCCTGACAATCTGCTTGCCTGCCGAACTGCGAGTTATGGGAAGTACAGTGAATCCGCTTTCGAACATCTGCCGACGATCGGCGTCAATCATGTGGAGATCCCAACCCCTGCACCGGATCAGATAGAGCAGGTAAAGGCCCGATTGGCTAAGCACGGGCTGTCGGCCAGTAGCTTACAGGCGACGATTGAGATTGAAAGTGATGAAGTCGCCGACTTGCTTGTGCCTACGCTGGAAGCGGCGACGGCACTGAATGCGAAGATTCTTTTTGTCAGCGTGAAGGCTGGAGAGATGGATAAGCAGATAGTCTACGAGCATCTTCGGCGCGCCGGTGAAAAAGCCGCTGAGTACGGCATCACCATCGGTATGGAAACGCATCCGGACTTGATTACGAATGCGGACGTGGCCATAGAGACTATGAAGGGTGTTGATCATCCGAATGTACGTGTCAACTATGATACGGCCAATATCCATTATTATAATCAGAACGTCGATCACGTGGAAGAAATGAAAAAAGTTATCAATTATATAGGCAGTATGCATCTCAAAGATACCGATGGCAGATTTAAGACCTGGTGCTTTCCGACTTTTGGAGAGGGCATTGTCGATTTCAAGACGGTGTTCGACGTGCTGAATGACAGGGGATATAACGGGCCGTTCACGATGGAAATCGAAGGCGTCGAAGGGGAAAATCTGGATGAAGCCCAGACCTGTCAGCGGGTGGCTGATTCGGTAGCCTACTTGAGGCGCATCGGGTGTGGTGTATAGGCATTCAATAAATATATGAATCGGTGACGACCTATGGCGGAACAACAATTACATATGATTCGGTCGAATTTGGATGATCTGCTGGATCTGATCATCCCGGAAGGGTATGCGCTTCGGACGTATCAGCCGGGTGATGAAGCGGCCTGGTGCGCGATAATGGAAACCGGGATCGGTTCGAACTGGACGATTGAAGAATGTCGGGCGCAGATCACAGGCCAGGATCTTTTTCTACCTGACGGCTTTTTCTTCATAGTATATGACGGTGAGCCGGTTGCTTCCGCCTGTGTGTGGCCCACAGGGTTATACGGCCCAACCAGCGCACAAGTGCATATGGTCTGTGCGAAGCCGGCGCACCGCGGCAAGGGCCTCGGCCATCTGTTGACCCTGGCACTTCTGCATTATATGCGGGATCATGATTATGAATCTTCCTATCTGGGGACGGATGATTTCCGTATTCCTGCCATTAAATCCTATTTGAGGCTTGGATTCGAGCCGGCGTATTTAGAAGACAGTCATCGGGTGCGTTGGGCCGCCATTTTCTCTGACACCGAACAAACAGACCAGTGGTGGCGGCATGTGCGACCGGAACCGGCATCGTATCAGATTCGGGAGGCGAGCGGCAACAGAGCCTTACTGGTTATCCTCGATCATTCACAGCAGGATACCTATAACCGGGCTCGCCGAACCATATTATCCGCCTTATATCATCTGGATATACCTTATCGCGTGCTGGACCTCGCAGAGGATCGGGAACCTTCACAGGCGCTCAGTACGCATCAGGCTGTGATCCTGGCACAGGAAGGCCTTGGCGACAGTCTGTCGGAATCGTTGGCCCGGCAGATGGTTAAAGCGGTATGCGATGGCACCGGTTTTATCAGCTTCGACCATTGCATTGACCGTTACCCGGAATCATTAATGGCTATCCTGCCCGTTAATTCTGCACAGACAAGATATGAGACACAGCGGATCGTCGTACCCGCTTCGGACCATTTTATTGTCCGTACGCATGAGCCGGAAAAGCGTCATAACCTTCGACAAACGTTAGAGCTGATGTGTGTAGAAACACCGGGGCATAATCCGGCTTTACTGGAAACGGATGGACAGATGCCTGTGATGGTCGTCGGGCAAGTCGGCGAAGGGCGAATCGTTCAATATCTGGTCAGTCCCAGGTTATGGGACGCCGCTTATTATGGCCATGGCGAAGGGCTCGATGATGTGTTCTGGAAATCGATCGTCTGGGCATCGAGAAAACCGTTTGTTATGAAGGCAATGCCGTCTTACATGACCTTTCAGGTTCAGCGCGCATCCGGCGCCTCAGATGGATTTGACTGGCTGCGACCCGTTCTATCACGGGGATGGACGCCTTATGTAGGGGTGTTGACAGAGGAAGTTCATACGGATGATTGGGCCATCATGGCTGATATATCTTCAACTGATAACGTAATCTGGTACCCACAGGGTATGACGGAAAAACGCGGTCTGTATTATCATCATCCCCGTAGCCAGGCGTACCATGATAATGAACTGCGTGCCCGTATGGCACAGGCCGAAGAAAAATTCAAGCAGCATGGTATTCCGATCGGACATACCTTCTGTCCATCTTATGGTGAATATGGTCGTAATGCTGTTCCAATGATCATGGGAGCCGAAGTGCGATATAGCCTTTCACCCTTCTTGCCGAATGAAGCGCATCAGGCAGATCATTTACATTGGGAACCCGGTCCGTACGGCCATCCGGGTTTTATTCTGGATGACCTGTTCGGTTTCCCGGGATTATTCGTAACGCGTGCGGATCCAGAGCCGTATGAATTAATCCAGAACAGGCGTTTTAGAATAACAAAACCCTCGGCTGTGCCTGGTCGGAATCTTTTGGAACCCGGAATGAGGCCACCACGTACTATAAATATAGTAGACAAAATTATTTCTTCGGCCAAGATGGGCCTTGATGCCCGTTTTTACGGGGGGATTATGCTGAAGGAGAAGGATATCATCTCACTGGCGCCGGGGGAATGGGAGGTCATATTAGATCGTATTGATTCCTTTGTCTCCGATACGGGCGCAATCAAGATGGAGCAAGATGCGGTGGGCGCCTACGCCCGTAGCAAAGTGCAGGCGCACCTGGCCCATGCAAGTTATGAGAAAGACGCGGATGAATTGCACGTGGCTTTTACCGGGTCATCCACCGTGCCTTTACACCTGCAGATATTCGATGGTTCCTGTCGAGAGCGTGCTCTCGCGTTTGATACATTTGAGGAGCGTCTGGAAGAAAGTATTCAACTTGGTGAGTGGCTTTCGGAATGACTCGTAGTATTTTCACGGATGGATTATGAGTGTTTCCCAATCACAAAGCACAAAACACAAAACACAAATAACCCGGATATCACACGTTCTTTGCGTAACATCAGCTAACCTGGAGCATTTAAGTGCCTTGGATACGTAGGCTGATTTACATCCCGTTAACGATCCTGTTGATGTCCTCGGTCCCTGTACAGGCGCAGGATATGCCGGCAAGCCTCCAGGCTGGCCTGGGCCTCCTGGGCGGTTTCCCCTCAGGGGGATTCGGAAATAACATAACCAATCCGGGAATCGGCATCTCGTGCGATATCGGCTATCGATTCGCACAAAGTCCGGTTATCTTAGGTCTGGATATGTCCTATATGATATATGGACATGAAAGCCGAAACGAACGATTCAGCACGACCATTCCAGATGTTAGTGTCCGTGTGGTTACGGATAACAATATACTGATGACCAACTTCTTCGTACGTCTCCAACCACGTGAAGGCCCCTTCCGGCCTTATATCGACGGTCTGTTCGGATTCCACTATCTATTCACCAAAACGTCTATCCGGGATATCCCCGACCCGTTCAGTGATGATATCGCCAGTTCCATCAATTTTTCCGATGCGGCGTTTACCTATGGCGGCAGCGTGGGTGTTATGATCGAAGTCTATGACGGCCGGTCCGAACGTACCCAGTTCAACCGCAGCGTTCGAACCGTCTCCATCGATTTTCGTCTCCGATATCTGGACGGTGCTGAGGCCTCCTACCTGAATCGTGGCGATGTTCTTCGGCAGAGTGGCCAGACGGCGCTCAATATTTCCCGATCCGAGACGAATATTATCACCGTATTTGTGGGAGCGTCGGTGGAATTATAGCTATTTCATGAATTGGCTGATTTTCGCCGGAAATTTTTTGAGCCCTCGAGGGTTGTCTAATTGACCCCACGATATTCGTGCTTGACAGATGTCTTATTTTTTCCTAAGTATAATATCTGTATCTTGTTGATATCCCTCTATTTATTTTCTTATATCATGTGTTGTCTGGATCAAATAATCAGGAGATGGCGTTGAACGGAATGGAGTGGCTGGTGGATATTTTCGGATGTCCAGCCGATGTGTTGCAGGATCGTCGTACGATGTCTGCTTTGTTTAATACCGTTGTGCGTGAGATGCGTTTACATCCCATGGGCGATCCGGTCTGGCACCAATTCCCTACGACAAAGGGTATGACCGGTTTCTGGATGCTCCGGGAGTCACATATGACCATTCATACGTTTCCGGAATACGAATCCGCCTGTTTTAATTTATTCTGCTGTTCGCCCAGGATGGCAATGGACTGGCAGTCTGTGTTCTCCCGTATGATTCAGGCGACATCCGTATCTATTCGAGAATGTCCACGTGAGTATTCCGGGAACAGGTAACCCGCAGACCCCGGAGGCTAAGTGTGTCCGGAAGGGCATAGATGAACAGTGATGAGACTCAAATTCGAATCGGCAGGCAAGGCCGTTACCGACATCGGACGTTTTCGATCGTCGGTCGATTACAACTCCAGGATGAAGACGCCTCCTCATGCAATGAATGGTACCTTTTATTTGATGAGGGCCTTCCCGGTTGGCTCAGTGATGGCGATGGCACATACGCGGTAACTTTTGAGACGGAGATCGCCGAATTAGATACGTTACCTGCTTTTGAATCGTTAAGGCTGGATCAGGAGCTAAAGTTGAACCGCCGATATTATGATGTCTCTGATCTTTATATAGCCGTCTATGCTGGCGCGGACGGTGATTTGCCCTTTGATGCCGAGCCAGGCACTGAGATACCCGTGGCGGACCTGGCCGGCTCCGGCAAATCCTGTGCGACTATAGACTACAGCGAAACACCGCCGATTGTGTTTATCGGAGAAAATGTTGACCTGGAGGCGCTTAGGCTGGCCTGAGTTTTTATAATTAGTGAATGGTGATTGGTGATTTGGTGATTGAAAAGAAAATAGCCAATCAGTCAATCACCAAAAGCAAAGCGAGCGAAGCGCGTTCTAATAAAGTCTCGAAGAGGCGTTCAATACTTTCGATTGAGCGAAGCGAAATCCATCAGTCAATCACCAATCAGTCAATCACCAATGCCCCAACCCTCCCTCTCCTGTCCGAATTGTTCGAACCCGATCACACTACGCGCTGCGGAGCAGACCGAAGCGGTGGGATGTGAAACGTGCGGTTCTCTTATGCACTTCAAGGATGACAGCGAGCCCATGGTCGTGGGGCGTACGGAGATGATCATACCGCCGTATATTCCTCTGGGCGTTCGTGGTACGATTCGGGGGCAGGCTCTGGAAATGATCGGCTATTTGCGTAAAGCCATCACGGTGGATGGGATTGTCTATGATTGGACCGAATATTTATTGACCGGCAAAGATGGCGTGATCCGCTGGATGTCCGAGGACAACGGACATTGGACCTATATGACTCAGATTGATACAAAGCCGGAGAATGTTGAACGCGGCAGGCAGCCGATTTATCTTTATGAAGATAAGCAGTACAAGCATTTTCAAACCATAAAGCCGAAAATCACTCAGGTGGTGGGTGAAATGTACTGGCCTGCCGAAATAGGTGAAACGACGGATATCTCGGAATATATCGCCCCACCGCATTTATTGAGCCGGGCGACGCTCGGTACATCACGTAGTCGGCAGCGAAAAGAGACCTGGTATTTCGGGCGGTATATGGAACGCTCGGAGGTAGTCAAAGGTTTCGATCTAAAAGAACCTCTGCCTGAAAAGGTCGGGATCGCCTCCAGCCAGCCATCGCCGTATGGACAGGGCGGGAAGAAAGCAAGATCTTTTATAGGGTTTCTATTTCTTGTTTTAATTGTCCTGCAATTGGGTTTTATTTCCACATCCGGAAAAGACAACCCGGTATTCGATCAGCTCATGCGGTTTGATGACGCCCAGGAAACAAAAACTTATGTCACCGATACTTTTTTATTGCTTGGTCATGATTCAAACGTCGTCATCGAAGCGTCTACCAACCTGGACAATCAATGGATGTTTTTCAGTATGCTGATGGTTAATGACGAGACGGGTGAGGCCTACGATTTCGCCTGGGAGGTGAACTACTATCATGGCGTGTCGGGTGGTGAATCCTGGGTTGAAGGCAACAAGAAGAGCGAGATTACGATTCCTTCGGTGCCCAGTGGTCGATATTACTTGCTCGTCGAACCGCAATCGGATACGAAACAGGCCGGATATACACTAACCGTCTACCGAAATGTACCGGGCTGGACTAACTTTTTCCTGGCGCTGGCTGTTTTAGTGATCATGGGCATTGTCATTCTGATTCGGATCGGCATGTTCGAAAATCGTCGGTGGATGGATAGTGATCATCCGATAACATTCGAATAGAATCGCGGAATCTAAGAGGGTGTACGGGAAGTTGATCCGTTGATGAACTTCCCGTACACCCTCTAAAGTACAAGAGGTGTGCGTATGAAATGGTTGATCGGTATAGGGATTGTGGTCCTTCTGGTCTTCGGTATGGCACAGTATAGAGGATGGGCGTTTACCAGCTATAGCTCATTCAGGGGTGATCCCGGCGTGATGCGGAGTGATCCGATCTTTTTCTTCGCCGGTTACAGTCGGGGTCTTTATCCAGGCGGTGTGCATAAGTGATATTGGTGAGTGACTGAATAGGGAATGGTGATTTAGAAAAACAGGTAAGCATATGGACAACAAAATGTACGTATTCATATAACGGAGGAACACATGGAATTAATTAATATTCAATTTGTCGTGAATGCCGTATTGTTTGCTGTGATCGGTATGGTTATTTTCTGGACATCGTTTGTTATACTCGATAAGATTTTGCCTTATAGCCTCTGGCATGAGTTGCTCGAAGAGCATAATACCGCCCTGGCTATTCTGATCGGTTCTATAGCGCTGGGGATTTGTATTATTATTGCAGCGGCTATTCATGGGTAACCGGTAATCGGTTAAAGCGGTTAACCATCATTATGACATACGCCCTGCTCTTTTCCGTTTTTGTTATTGCTTCCTGTGGTCTGGTGTACGAGTTGGTGGCCGCGGCGCTGGCCAGCTATCTGGTTGGGGATTCCGTAACCCAATTTTCTACGATTATCGGGACCTATCTTTTTGCGATGGGTATCGGATCCTATCTGTCGAGTTATCTGGGTAAGGGCCTGATCCATCGTTTTATTCTGATCGAATTATGTATCGGGTTGATCGGCGGCTTTACAGCAGCGGTCCTGTTTCTAAGTTTTTCCTTCCTCGGTTCTCTTTCCGTCCTGCTGTATACCCTTATCTTTATCGTTGGCGTTCTGGTCGGCCTGGAAATCCCGCTTTTACTCCGTATCTTAAAAGAACAAATTCAATTTAAAGACCTGGTCGCGCAGGTCCTGACGTTCGATTATCTGGGGGCACTGATCGTATCGATATTGTTTCCGGTGATTCTTGCTCCGAAGCTGGGTTTGATACGGACCGGATTTTTCTTCGGCCTGATGAACGCGGTGGTGGCCGGATGGACCATCTGGCTGTTTCGCGAACGATTGCCCGGGATGGTACATCTGCGCAATGCCTGTATCATGACAACAGGGCTGCTGCTGGCCGGTTTTGTATATGCAGGACGCATGACGGATCTGGCAGAAGAGAACCTCTTCGCAGACGAGATCATCTTCGCCTCCACCTCACCCTATCAGCGTATCGTGCTGACCCGCTGGAAAGACGACATCCGGTTGCATCTCAATAATCATCTGCAATTCAGCTCGCGGGACGAATACCGGTACCATGAGGCGCTGGTCCATCCGGGCTTGAGCGCTGTCCCGTATCCCAGACGGGTTCTTGTGCTGGGAGGCGGAGATGGACTGGCGATTCGGGAAGTACTCAAATACGATACAGTCGAGGCCATTACGCTGGTCGATCTTGATGAACAGATCACGCAACTGTTTTCTACCAATCCCATGCTGACCGCCTTGAATCAAAATGCTCTCCGTTCACCCAAAGTGACGATTGTGAATGACGACGCGTTCATCTGGCTGGAACAGAATCAGGAGATGTTCGACTTTGTCGTTGTTGATTTTCCGGACCCATCGAACTATTCGCTGGGCAAGTTGTACACCACTGCGTTCTATAAGCTCCTTAGAAAACACGTGTCGGAGCAGGGCATCATGGCCATCCAGAGTACCTCCTCGTATTTCGCACCCCGGTCTTTCTGGTGCATTGCCGCAACGTTGGAAAGTGTTGGTTTTCAGGTGAACGCGTACCATACCTATGTGCCTTCTTTCGGGGATTGGGGATTTATGATCGCATCACAGCGGCCCTATCAGCCACCTGAATCCTATCCGGATCATTTAAAATACCTGACGCCTGAGATCGCAAAGGGCATGTTCCATTTCCCTGAGGATATGCAGCCTGTGGACGGTCTGGAGGTCAATCGATTGAGCAACCAGATTCTGACCCGGTATTTTGAAGAGGAATGGCGGCAGGTGGTGCGGTGAACCGAAGAAAATTTCTCCTTGCATCTGCCGGTGCAGCCGCCGGAGCGGCATACGTTTGGCGCCGTGGCCGGACGGCAGCCCCGTCGATAACCGGTACTATGGCCGGACCGTCTGTGGATTTAGGCCATCTGTTGCGGGATGGTGGTATACCTGAACCGACAGATGAGCGGCAGGTTCCGGTAGTGATCGTTGGGGGTGGTGTCTCAGGTCTTTCCGCCGGATGGAAATTGCAGAAAGCCGGTTTAACGGATTTTGAGATTCTTGAACTGGAGTCTGAAGTCGGCGGTAATTCCCGTTACGGCGAAAACCGGGTGACGCCTTTCCCCTGGGGAGCCCATTATCTGCCGTTGCCGACGGAGGAATCCCGTATTGTCCGTGAACTGCTTGAAGAGTTAGGCGTGATTGAGGGCTACACGCCGGATGGACAGCCGATCTATCAGGAGCGGGCGCTGTGCTTTGCACCGCAGGAAAGGCTATATATGCATGGGCGCTGGCAGGACGGGCTGATGCCGGTGGTCGGGATTACGTCTCGTGATCGGGATCAGTACGAGCGGTTCCGGGAAATCATCGATCATTATACGCATTATCAGGGGGCAGACGGTCGTAAGGCGTTTGCCATTCCTATGACGTTCAGTTCCCGTGACCCGGAGCTGCTGGCGCTGGATCAATTATCAATGCGGGATTTTTTGTTTCAGCACGATCTGGTTTCGGAACCCTTACACTGGTATGTCAATTACGCCTGTCGAGATGACTATGGCTGCAATTCATCTGACGTCTCGGCATGGGTCGGATTGCATTATTTTTCCAGTCGGGACAGCAGTGGCTTTGAGCATGTGCAGGTGCTGACCTGGCCAGAGGGCAACGGCTGGATCGTAAGACAGTTGCACCGAAAGCTCGAAGATCAGATCGTTACCGGGGCGTTGGTATGTCGATTGGAAAACCATGACAGCGGAGTACGTGTAGAAGTATATTACCCACAGGAAAACCGGACGGAGACCATCAGGGCGGATCGGGTAATCTACGCCTGTCCTCAGTTTTTAACACCATATCTGATTGCGGGTCTGTCGGATGAGAGAACCTCGCTGGTTCGGCAGTTTGAATACGCGCCCTGGCTGGTGGCTAATATGACACTCAGAGATTTCCCGGCGCCGGATCGTAGACGGACGCCGCTGGCCTGGGACAATGTGATCTACGATAGCCCGTCATTAGGCTATGTGGTCGCCACGCACCAGAGTGTGCGAACACATCTTAAAGAGACCGTATTCACCTACTATTATCCTTTATCAGACGGTGCGCCTGCCGATGAGAGGAAGCGCCTTCTGGATACGTCATGGGAGACCTGGGTCAATATGATGCTGACCGACCTGTCCCGTCCCCATCCCGATATCAGCGACCTGGTCCGTCAGGTAGATATCTTCCGGTGGGGACATGCAATGGTACGCCCGCGACCGGGCTTTGTATGGGGAGAAGCGCGTCGCCGGGTTGCGAAGGCCTCTGGACAAATCCATTTCGCACATTCGGATTTGAGTGGCTATTCCATTTTTGAAGAGGCGCAATACCGGGGCGTAGCGGCTGCGGAACAGGTACTGACGTCCCTACAGGTGCCCTTTACTTCTTCCCTATAATTTCAAGCAGGTAGACCACGGCGGAGACAGGGAAGTGTTTAAAATTTTCTCGGTACTCGGAACCTTGGACTTTGTTATAAAGGAATAAATATGATTGAATTAAAAGGGAGGCAGAAGCGATATTTACGCGGGTTGGCTAACGGGTTGAAGCCGGTGGTCCATATCGGTAAAGCCGGATTAACTCAGAATCTGGTAAAGACCATTGACGAGGCGTTAGACCTTCATGAGTTGATCAAGATCAGATTTCTCGAATATGAACGAGAAGAGAAGAAGCAGTTGATCGAAGAGATATCGAGTACGCTGGACGTACCGGTTGTAGGTTCGATAGGGCATACCGTTTTATTTTATAGACTTCAGGAAGATCCTTCAGAGCGAAAAATATCCTTACCAGCAGGGATCTCTCAGGAAAAATAATCCTTTTCTAAGGTTGCTCCTGATTGATATGCGTTTTACTATCCGTAAATTAAAAGGGTCAATGAAGTTCTGCCTGTCGACGCTTCGGACGCCATACGGAGGAGCATCGCTTGCCACTGGTCATCGAACAAACGGGAAACAGCGCGACAGTCAAAATATGGGCTCATCGTCTTAATCGCGGTAACGCACGGCTATTTTTGCGCCAGATGAGACCGATCCTGTCACGATATACGCACATTATGGTTGATATAAACCGGGTGATTGATATTGATCCGTATGGTATGGGGAGCCTGTTGACCTGCCGTCTTCGGGCTGAGAAACAGGATAGGGAACTGACGCTTCGCCAGGGGTATGATAAAGGGGACCACCTGTTTGCAGAACTTTTCCAGCGCGCCCAGGTTTTTCTGGACACAGGCAAATCGATGTATATCTAATTTCTCTTCCTAAGGCAGATATCTCCGCCTACCTGGTCCCTTATAGAGGTCTTACGATCCGTATTTTCAAGCGATCTACCGAGGCCGGTGGGCTTTTTAAGCACCATTTCTCTCCTCAGAATATCCCAGGCTAATAACCACACTTGACTTTCAAGACATCTCCTCTCACATTAGCAACAGGGAATTCTTAGCAGCTGTTGAAAACATCTTTTCAATCACCAAATCACCAAACCACGAAGTGCTCGCATCGTGTCCGAAGGACACATGCCATCACCAAATCACCAAATATCATGTCTTGCTGGCTTGTTTCCCCACGGTTTGATATCGGGTTTTTTGTAGCGCCGGGCATCCTGTCGGTGTTGATTTTGTTCCTGTCACCGGATGAACTGGTATATGGTACGGATCTGCCGATCTGGGGTTGGGTCCTTCTTGTTGTGCTGATCGATGTCAGCCATGTGTATGCTTCTCTGTACCGGACATACTTTGACAGGGAAGAATTTCGGCGGCGCAGAGGGCTGTATTTGTCCGTGCCTCTTGCTGTGTTTCTCGGTGGTGTAATTCTATACTCGATAGACGGTCTTTTTTTCTGGCGGGTGCTGGCCTATACAGCGGTACTTCATTTTATCCGGCAGCAATATGGTTTTATGGCTTTGTACAAATATCGAAGCGGGGAGCGGGATAAATGGGAATTACACCTTGATCGCTGGCTGATCTATATGACGATGCTGTACCCGCTGGCTTACTGGCATACCCATCTGCCTCGGAAATTTGTCTGGTTCATAGAAGGTGATTTTTTCTCCGCTCCTGTCGTTGAAGTGGTGCAATGGATGGGATGGATATATCTTTTGCTTATGACGACCTACCTGTTAAAAGAGGTATGGTTCATCTGGTCCGGGCGCCCGCTTAATCCCGGCAAGCATCTGGTAATGATCACCACGGCGCTGGTCTGGTACATCGGTATTGTACAGTATAATTCAGATTATTCATTTACCGTGACCAATGTCGTCATCCATGGCGTTCCCTATATGGCTCTGGTCTGGCTCTATTGTCGCCGGAAATGGATGGGACAAGCTGGCTATTCCTGGTTACATACCATCTCCCGCCCGACCTGGGTTATGGGATTTGTGGGTATCCTCTGCATCCTGGCGTTTGTGGAAGAAGGCATCTGGGATCTGTTGGTCTGGGGGGATCATCCGATGGTCTTCGGAGGCATTGATGGGGCATGGATTGATGGCTCTGAACTGTTGGTAATCATCGTACCGCTTCTGGTTCTTCCGCAGGCGACGCATTATATTCTGGATGCGTTTATCTGGAAGCTGAACGCGTCGAACCCGGATTTGAAGGCATATTTGTTCGGGGATTGAAGATTTGGTCACAGAGAACTGTTTTCGTCCGGTGAACGGAAACAGCGGGAGACACGGAGGGTTCGGAGATATTATGCGTTTTGGCTTGAATGTTTGGTCGTGTAGATAGTATATATAGATAATCCCGATAAAGAAAACTACGAAACTACGAATCGCGAACTGATGAATCAATGTTTAGTTTTGTAGCTTCGTAGCTTCGTAGTTTCGTAGTTTCGCAATTTGCCCTTTCCCATGGAGGTTTGTAATGGATCAGGATAATTATATCATTGAAAGTATCCCGGAGGAGGCGTGGCGGACGTCTCGCCGGTCATTTATGAAGCGATTGGCCGGCGGGGTGGCTGCGGCCGGCGTATTTGGTTGGGGTTCCACCGCTGCGGCCTCGCCGTTCAAAGCGCTGGAAGAGGATCTGGATGCACTCGATCCCGGCGACATGGGAGATGAGCGGTTCTGGAAGGCGGTCAGAGATCAATTTACGCTGCGGGAAGATCTCGCGCTGATGAACGCCGCTAATCTGTGCCCCTCGCCGTACCCGGTGATGGAAACGGTATTTAAGTATACGCGGGATGTGAATGCAGATGCCTCGTTTCAGAACCGGGGTAAATTTAGTCAGGCGAAGGAGGATGCCCGTGCAAAGCTGGCCCGATTGCTGGGCGCGACCCCGGACGAAATTGCAATCGTACGTAATACGAGTGAAGCGAATAATACCATCAGCAGCGGATTTCATCTTAATGAAGGCGATGAAATTTTACTGTCGGATCTGAACCATCCGTCGAACAATAAGGCCTGGGAGGTTAAATCCAGGCGGTATGGGTTCAAGATCAACTATGTTTCCGTCGCTCGGACACCGCAGGGTGAGGAAGAAATTATCCAGGCGTTCGAGAAGGCGTTGACGTCAAAGATCAGGCTGCTGTCGTTCACCCATGTGTCCAACACCACCGGTTTGACCATGCCGGCCAAAGCGTTGTGCAAGCTGGCACGTGATCGCGGTATCTTCGTGCATGTGGACGGCGCGCAGAGCTTCGGTGCCCTCGACGTGAATCTGGCGGACATGGGTTGCGATTCCTATTCGGGCAGTGCGCATAAATGGTTTATGGGCCCTAAAGAGGTCGGCATTCTGTATGTCCGTAAAGACCGGCAGGACGATGTTTGGCCCAGTATCATCAGCGTGCCCTGGCGGGATGATATAGTCGGCGCCCGGAAATATGAGGCCCTGGGGCAACGGGATGATGCTGCGGTGACGGCGATGGGACGTACGGTCGATTTCCACATGATGCTCGGCGCTGATCGGGTGGAGGCGCGTATGCGGCAGGTGGCAACCGCCATCAAAGAGGGGATGAGCAAGCTACCCGGCGTAGAAATCACCACCTCGATGACCCCGGCGCTTTCTGCCGGCGTGGTCATTTTCAAACCTGGTTCATTGGCTCCACGCAAAGTGTTTGCCAAGCTCTACGAGACCTATCACATCGGTGGTGCCGGTATGGGCCCCAATATTCGATTGTCGCCGCATATCTATAATACGTTAGGAGAGGCAGATCGGGCGGTCGCTGCTATATCGGAAATGCTTAAGGATGGCGTTTGACTCCTGGCCCCCTTTCCTCTCGGGGAAGGGGGCGGAGGTGGGATGAAGGTATTGGTCAAAGAGTGTGTCCGACCGTTTTTAAAGGGGATTGGCCGTTGGGTTCCGATCTAACATCGGTGTCCCGTTGTCATGTCCGTACAGCCTACCTGAAGATAATTACTGCCGTGGTTGCAGGCTGTTTTGTACCACGATGAATCTTTGACCGTCCGGTGCAACTTCATAGATGGTATTGAACCCGCCGACCGGTCGTGGCCCCATGCCTACCTGCTCGCCGGTAAACAGCTTTTGAGGCGTCTCCATACTGAAGTCGCCTTCTGTGTTTACCGAGGCCGCCATCAAAGCATTCCCTTCCCAGAAAAAAATCTCATCGCCTGTACCACTCCAGCGGGGATAGGCGCCGCCGTTGGATGAAATTTTGAAAGTCCCGTCGCCGTCCGGAAACGCTTTTACATAGGCTTCCCATGTGCCGGTCTCATCCGCTACATAAGCCACGTATTTACCATTGGGCGAAAATTGAGGCATCGCTTCTTTGAAGGCCGGCGTATCGGTAAACTGCATGGGCTTGCGCTCTTCTGGATTTATGTACCATAGATCCCGATTGTCATGTTCCTTATCCTCTTGATTATGCAAATGATAGACGATATACTTCCCGTCTGACGACCAGGACGGGGCATAGGTCTCATGAGGCAGGATAAGGAACTCTTCTTCTTTCCCATTTTCGGTGATTTTATACATGTTGGCCGGTCCGTTACGATACGAAAAATAGATCAAACTCTTACCGTCGGGCGCCCAGGCCGGCTGACGTTCGTTTGACGGATGGAAGGTCTTTTGGATTTTTCTACCATTGTCTTCCAACATATACACCCATATGTCGTCATCCCCGTCCGCCATGTTACGCCCTCGTACGGCGACCACCTTCTGATCCGGCGACAGAATGGTACCGGTGATAATTGCCTGAGGATCCCCAATTTTTTCTAACACATTGCCCCCACGGTCCACCCACACCATCTGCTGGGTCATCGGGTCCTGAGCACCGGCGATGCCGGCGCCTATCAAAGCAGCGGTAAATCCCATCAGACCGGTCCAGCGACCAATAGAATGCAATAATTGCATGTTGATCATAGAACACCCCTTTCAAATGTGTTGTCATCATGAAAAAGACACAAACAATCTATTATAATTATCCACTGATCTACGAATTGGGGACAACGGTTCATCCACCGCTTTTGACCCAATACGTCATGAGTGAACGTTCGTGACCTTTTACCTGAATCGTCCCATGTGGTCCGCAGGCAACTTCGTTCTTCACAAGCTGATAAGTCGACTCAGAAATAAGGATACGACCCGGCGCTTCGAGCCCTTCGAGGCGGGAGGCGACATTGACCTCTTTGCCTATGATGGTATAATCCATACGGTCGAAGCTGCCGAAGTTGCCGACGGTGCATTCGCCGGTGCTGATGCCGATCGAATATCGAGCCCCATGATCTTGGTGCGAAAAATCATCTCCTGCGCCATTTATTCGACGGTCTGCGTGAAATTCACGATATCCGTAAAACAGACGGTCAGTTTTTTTTCATAGGATTCAATCCGGGCGTCTTTTTCGCCTTTAAATATAGAGGCGTACACCTGCGGAGAGAGATATTTGGCGAGTTTGTCCGCCAGGTCTGTCAGTTTCTGTTGCCCTAATTCCATCTGAACGTGGGTCCGTACACGAGCCAGCAATTCATCCGGATTGAACGGTTTGGTTAAATAATCTCTGGCACCCAGCTCAAAACCGTGAACAATGGACTCCATGCTGTTTTGACCAGTCAGGAATACGATGGGGATGTCAATATCCGGATGACGTTTTTTGAGCTCCCTACAGGCTTCAAAACCGTCCATACGGGGCATATTCACGTCCATGAGGATAAGGTCCGGCTTGATTTGCTCTACCATGGAAATAGCCGCCAGGCCATCTTGAGCGGTTTGTACCTGATAGCCCTCCTCCGACAGGATAACCGAAAGCAACTCGCGATTGTCTTCCTCGTCCTCTACGATAAGGACGTAGGGAGTGTAGTCGGATAGGAACATTTACTCCTCCAGTCCGGCGTTTTGCATGATACTCAGTAGATAGGGGACGCCGAAGAAGAGCAGACTTAAATAGGTTGGACTCATACCGATATTACCATGGCGTTTCGGATCGTCCCTCCAGTCCTGCATGTCGATGAGCCGGTGCAGGATCTTTCGTCCGGTGTAGATATAGCGGGTATCACCGGTTAGCCGGTAGGCATACGCGGTATGCCGGCAGAGTATGCCGCCGTAGTGTTCCTCAAGGGGCCGATTCGATGCAAAGGTGTCCGGATAGCCGCAGAACCAGTCTACGGCGCGGCGATACACCTCGGCCACATCAGATCGACCGGTCAAACGGTGCATCAGTTCCAGACCGATCATCAGGTAGTGCGTTTGATAGCCCTTATGTTCCTCGTACGGCAGTTCGCGTATAAGCCGGGTGAAGGAACCGCCTAAGGCCAGATATTCCTCATCAGTAAATGGCTCCGCCGTACCCATTTCTACGGCCAGCGTTGTTCCTTCTGTCGCCATACCGTATGGCAGTTGGGTGGGCAGTTTGTCAGGCGTAGAGACCTGAAACCGTTTATGCCAGCTTCCATCGTCGTTTTGACCGCGGGCAATAACCTCGTAGACTTCTTCCGCTAGCTGTTTAAAACATGGTTCACCGGTCACTTCGAACAGGTATAGCAAGCCACGCAGCGTATTGGCGATGCTGCGTAGACTGAAGCTGTACGCAGGATCTTCGGTCCACCGGTAGCGCATAAAAAATGCCCCTGCTTCTTTAATCACATCGTACGTTCGCCAATCGCCGGTCAAATAGTAATAGTCCATCCAGTTGTCGATAAAGGTATGCGAGGCACAGGGCTCGTCACTGAAATGGTCGGTACTGTGCCGATAGCATCCACCCACCATATAAGGGCGGAACGGATGCCAGTGGCAGGTATCCACATCGGTCGAATGCCGGGTCATGGCCTCACCCAGCTCAAAATAGCGGGGATCGGCGGTACGGAGATACTGTATCCACAGGCCATGGCGAGGATCCCATTCGCTGTTGCACCAGCCCCACCGGCCGCGAAACCGCCAGTCGTCGTCCGCCTCGTCCCAGGCAGCCAGGATATCTCCCCAGTCAAGGAAACTGTACCACCGGCCCAGGTGCACATTTCGTTCCATCCAATCTGCGCATCCGGTCATCATACGTTCGCTGGCAGGAAATCTCTGCGGATCATAAGACGCAAACCCGCCGGTGGCCTCACACCGCGCCATCCAGGCCGGATCGACCGCAGCATGCGGTGGCGTCAGCATGGTACGCAGCGTTTCAATGGTCTCTTCCTGTTGCGACGCTTCATAATAACAGACGAAACATTCACTTGTCTTTGCCAGGCCCGTGCCATCGGCATAGACCCCTTCGCCTTCGTGCCAGGCGACTTCTTCGGCATATCTGGATAACGAGAGCCTGTTCCCATCCGGGTCACGCCAGAAATAGGCGGTGATGCCCTCGGCACCGACTGGTATTTCCAGTGCTTTCGGGTATTCCTCTGCCATATGCCGGAAAGCAACGCCCAGGCCAGTTATGCCGTCATCAAGCGTCAGCCATCCATCGGTGCGTTTTCCTTCGGAAACGACTTGAGAATCAGCACCCTGATGCCGATGTACCTGTACATGGTTATCCAGTCGCTGGGAGATGCGCAGGGTTTCTCCACTGTTCAATGTGCCCTGCTCCAGTTGATTTAAAGCGTATGCATAACGTCGTTCCGGGCCGTTCAACGTGATGGGGATATGCATCGCCAGCTCATCGATCTCGGTTTCACGAGGATTGCAGGTCATAATGAGTGTATGCAGTATCCGAAGAAACGCATGCCCGGCATACGCATAAATCCTTGTGGTGCATCGCAGCGGACGGTATCCGGCGTAATGATGCATAGGAATGTCCGCTTCCAGAGCGCCGTCCAGACGAATGACTGTTCGCAATGGTCCGACTTCTTCGATGGTTGCGCTATACGCATCCGGGGCAAGCGACGCCCGGCAGATGCCACCCATCCCGTATATACGTCTGACCGTGCCGCCTTCAGAGCCGCCTTCCGAAATTTTTCCCCACGCGTCTCCGCTCCCGTTTTGCTTTTCATACACCGTAAATACATGCTCACCGTTTGATGTGTTTCTGAGTGAGACCGAATCGAAGAGGCTATAGTTATTCAGACTGATATGGAATAGTAATCGGCCTGTATCCAAGATAATATGTTCATCTGTTTCTTCTAACCGAACGGGTGAAAAATGAGCGGGCGCCATGTCTTTCGGCCTATGGGTCAGGGAATACATCAAAGGCTGATCTGCCGGACCGTCTGCCTGAAAATCGGTCAGCACCCAGTGCACACTGCCATCGGGCCAATGGCTGAGTACACGGTATTGGGCAGGTACGAGGTCGCCTGCCGGATTTAATACGCATAACCCCTCTGTCACGGTAAACATCCCTTTCGGTAAGGGGACACCACGGGTTATGGGCCAGGCTTTCAGAGGATAGGCAGCCTCGTGGGTTACGGTGATGGGGATGGTTAGATTGTTGATCATCTGTTGGAGGTGGGGATATTTACCATTGATTTTTTTGTTGATCTTATGCATGATATGAGGTGATTCCGGCATTGTCAACTGCCCATTTCAAATTGAAAAGAACAGCAAAGCGCTTACAAATAATTACTTTCGGAGTTGGATTGCGGTACTTCATGCAAGCGGTGGCCCCGTAGCCTTACTGCGGGGAGTTTTCAATATACTTGTAAATGATTCGTATCCGCATCCCTTTCCGTCTACTGGACGAAAAGAGTTCTGCGAAATCCGCGTTCCATACATCCGGAGTGAAATATGACCGAACCCATTCACCTGCAATCGACCACCATAAAAGGCCGAGAAAGTGGACCGAATCTGCTCATTTTAGGCGGGATACATGGCGATGAATTTGAATCCATGTGGGCGATCCGGCGCTTGAAAAGCGCTGTTGTTCCGGATGTGCTAAAGGGCAGTGTGACCCTGGTTCCGGTTGTCAACGAAGCCGCCTTCTGGCGTGGGCAGCGCACCGCAGAGGATGAGCTCGATCTGGCACGGACCTGTCCGGGGCGATCAGAGGGCTCCGTCACGGAGCGCGTGGCGTATGCTGTGAGTGCTCTGATCAGGGAAGCGGACTACCTGATCGATCTACACAGCGGCGGCCTGATTATGCAGTTCTATCCCACCGTCGGCTATACCCTGCATCCCGACTCTGATGTGCTGAACGTACAGCGTCGTATGGCCCGGGCATTTAATATGCCGATTATCTGGGGTACCACTTCCCGACTTGACGGACGGACATTGTCCGTGGCGCGGGATGCGCGTGTGCCCGCCATTTACGCCGAATGGATGGGCGGCGGCGCCTGTGATCCTGCGGGTGTTGACGGCTATTTCGAAGGGTGCATGAACGTCATGGGAGAACTGGGCATGATCGCACGGCTCCAACCGGCATCGCGGACGAAACATGGCGTAGAAGACGACCGGGATAATGCAGGTCATATACAGGGTAACTATCCATCGCCTTTTTCCGGCTTTTTTGAACCGGGTGTCAGGCTGATGGACACCGTGAAACCGGGCGATCTCATCGGCGGGGTCACCAATCACCTGGGCGACCGGCGGGAGAATATCGTGTCTGCACAGGAAGGACTCGTGCTGTGTCTGCGGGTGTACAACCGGGTGCACGAAGGGGAGAGTCTGGCGGCGGTGCTGGAGATATAGGGAAGCTACGAAACGACAAAACGACGAATCAAAGGCAGATGGAATCTACGCCCCGCTTCGTAGTTTCGTAGCTTCGTAGTTTCGTAGTTTCGTAGCTTCGTAGTTCTGGAGATTTGAATGATTCGAGACTCATTCTGGCTGGATATGGATTATACGCCTGCCGAGGCGCTGGCGGGTGATCTGGAGGTAGATATCGTCATTTGCGGTGGTGGAGTGACGGGCATGGCCGGGGCGTTGTTTCTGGCTGAAGGCGGCGCCCGAGTGGCAGTATTGGAACGGCGGGAGGTAGCCAGCGGGGCGTCAGGACGTAACGGCGGGTTGATGCTGGCAGGGACACATGAGTACTATGTCGAAGCCGTGGAGGAACTGACGGAGATGTACGGAACCGACGGTCGCCGTCTGGCGAAGGAGGCGTGGCAGGTCGCGTTGGAAAACCACACACTGATGACCGGCATTATGAAAAAATACGATATTCAATGCGACTACTACAATCACGGCAGCTATATCGTGGCCATGAAAAATCCAGACACCGGTTCTCATCCCGAGCCGATGAGCCTGATTACCGAATCATACCATCTGATGCAGGAAGACGGTTTCGATGTCGAACTGATCGATGAGCAGACCCTGCAGGATCTCAAGCGCAGTCCGTTGGTATCCGGGGCGATATGGAACAAATTCGATGGGGAACTGCATCCGGTGAAGTATGTCCGGGGTATGGCCGCTGCTGCAAAGGGTCTCGGGACACAGATTTTTGAGAACACGCCAATCATCGAAATCAAGCGGAATCAGAAGGGACTGATCGTCCATACGCCCAATGGCCGGATACGCACGAAGCATGTCCTTTTAGGTATGAACGCCTACACGCCTCAGCTCGACGAAAGCTTCGAAGAACGCATCATTCCGCATCGGGGACAGGTGTTTACAACCGAGCCGGCGTCGGAACGACTGTTCAACGGCGTGTTTTACGCCAACGACGGCTGGGAGTTCTGGCGTCAGTTGCACGACGGCCCGGGTGACGGCGGGCGGCTGCTGTTCGGCGGCGGTCGTAACCACCACGTCAAAGCGGAGCAGGGCTTCCACTTTCTACGCCGCAATAAGAAAATCATAAAAACCTATCGTGGCTACAAAGAGCGCCCGACCAGAGCGGTGCAACGCTCGAACGACATCGCATTCAACCGCATCTTCCCCCATCTGGCGGACCTTAAACGTTCACATCGCTGGGGAGGCGTCATGGGCTTCTCGTACGACAGCAGCCCGTTTGTCGGCGAGACGGAGACGCCCGGTGTATTTCTGATCGCTGGTTTTACCGGTCGCGGTAACGCCTACGCCACTATCGCCGCACGCATGCTGGGCGACAAGTTGCTTGGCCGTCCGTCCGATGTGGAGGAGCGGTTTGAGATGGTACGCACGGTGTTTGATCCGAATCGGGGACGGGATGGGGTGGAGAACAGGCGACAGTAGGGAATGCAGGGAGGCAGGATGGAAGGCGTGTGTCCCAGGGGTGATAACGGGAAGTGAGGATAAACGTGATGGACAAGGCAACAACATCAAAGCGTGTACTGGTCACTGGGTCCACCGGCGCCATCGGTCAACCCGTCTGTCGCCATCTGCTCGCACGTGGTCATACGGTCCGCTACGTCTGCGAGGCCGTGCGTGAATTTAAGGTTGAACGACTTGTTCTGTCGAGCAGCGTTCAGGCCATCTCAGGTCATGGCTTCCCGGATAGATAGATCAAAATAGAAGACTGACCTGCGCCTACATTCAATACGCGCTCACCAAAGTCTGGGCTGAAATCAGTGGCGAGATGATGGTCCGCTGTCATAATATATCCGTTATATCCGTCCGTATCGGCTGGCTACTGCGTAACCGTTCAGAGGCCGGAAACCTCCTCTCGGGCAAAGTCGGCCCGAATGTATTCTTCAGCCACAACGATGCCCAACTATTCTACGAACGCTGTGTTGAGTCGGAAAAACCATATCCGGGCCAGTCCGAGGTCTTATTTGCCACCAGCAAGCCGCTTACTGCTGAACGCCTGGAAATGGAGCCGGCAAAACGAATTATTGGTTATGAACCTCGAGACACCTGGCCGGAAGGACTGGCGCTTTCGGTCGAAGACCTGGAAGAGGATTAAAGCCGTTTTACGCCATACTGCCTTCTACTACCCCGTTGCACCATGTTGCTTAAGCATATCAGCGATGTCGGTCCAGCCTTTGCGTTCAGCCCAGGCGAGGGGCGTAGCCCAGGGGGCGCCAGCGGTGTTCGGATCGGCGCCGCGGTCCAACAGGTATTCGGCGACAGCTTTATGGCCATACAGGCATCGCCAAGCCAGGGGGGAGGACTGCAGATTGCCGTCCAGTGCATTGATGTCCGCCCCGTAGTCGAGCAGCACGGCGGCCAGCGCAATCTGTATATCTCCCTTATCCTGTCCCGTTTCGGAACAGCCATGGAGGTGCAGCAAGGTGACATCGTTCTTGGACCACACGTTCGGATCAACGCCATAGTCAAGGATAAGTTGCAGCACCTCCGTTCGTTGTGACGCCGGCCCGGCTTCATTCCGGGTTAGTTCCCAGATGAGCGAGAACCATTCTATCTGATTGTATTCCGGTCTCAGATCGAGACACATCTTCACCAGATCCGTATTACCGAAATATATAGCCCATTCCAGAACCAGATCTCTATTTCTGTCAAAACCGGGCTCAAGCTCCGGGCTGTTCGCCCAGCCTCTGGACGGCTTCAACAGTTCGGAGAGGACGAGATAATTCTTTTCTTTTACATAGGTGTAAATGTGTGGTCGGCCGCCGTTTATAATAACCCGGTCTATCAGGGCCTGATTTCCTCGAAAAATCACAACGTCACTGATGCGAAACATGGCAGGATAACTATCCATGTCAGCTCGTGCGCCATGGTCGAGCAACAGGTGAGCGATCTCATTGTTTTCGTTGTCAATCGCATAAAGTAAGGGATGACCTGCGTTTAGATCGGCATCATGTTGCAGGAGGAGTTCGACGATCTCTTTGTATCCTTTTTTTGCGGCGATCGCCAGTGGAAAAAAGACCGATCTGGGATCCTGTTGGGGATTGAAGTTAGCCAGCGCGGGGTCCTCTTCCAGCATCGTACGGACCGCCGTCGGATCATTCAACGCGCAGGCCGACAAGATATCGTATTCCGCCCCTCGGTCCAGAAGAATGCCGGCGATCATCAGGGCCATGGGATGATCTTGCATCATGACCTCTTCAATCGGCCGGTCTCCTTTGTTATTCCGTCTTTCCACTTTCGCACCCCGGTCGAGTAAATCCGTAACCAATCGCCAGTGGCGATTGTACGCCGCCGTATGCAAACCTGTATTACCCTGGACATCCGTTTCTTTGACGATCTCCGGTGTTTCTTCCATCATGGCATAGACCGTATCCATCTTGCCATCCCGGATCGCCTGACAGAATGTGTCCCCGCGTGGGGTTGTATCTTCCTTATAAAGCGCCGTATGGATCAAATCGACAATATCCTGATAACCTCGATCTTCGGCCATGGTCAGCGGACTGGTAATCTCCCTCATGGGATAGATGCCACGAAGCGGATCGGCGCCTGCATCAATCAGCAGTTCGACTGCCTTGGTGTGATGGCCCATAACAGCATGTTGCAGCGGGGTACGGCCCGTATCGGGATTTTGCTCCGATATCAGCGATGGGGCTGCATCAAGGATCTGACGGACACGGTCTGCATCTCCCGCAGCGGATGTATTGCACAGCCCGATGATATTGACAAACGAGTCATCTTTAGAAGGGGTATTATCATGCAGGGTCTCTTTTACCATGTCCATCATCCTTTCTTTCAAATGTTTTCTGGCGGCTCTGAGCCGGTTATCGATGGTATGTTTCGGCACTTCCAGAAATGAGGCGATCTCCTGATAGGAATAGGCCTCGATATAAAATAAGGTGGTAACAATACGTTGCGGGTCCGGTGATGTATGTATAGCATGATTTCCTGAACATTTCGACTTGGCATACGTATACAAAATACATGCAATTTATCAAAGGTCTCTGTAATGAAGCCCCTCAAAGCGTGAAGAAATCGTAAGACGCCCGTTTTTTATTAAAATTTCCGGCTGGTAAGGTCGCGAATCATCCCATCATACACCTGGCCGACCTGCTGCCAGTCATACCGATGAGCCGTTTTTTGCACCTGATCGCGCATCGGTGCAGCTAAATCGGGATCCAGGGCGCGTATCAGACGATCCGCCAGAGCTTGCGGGTCTTTAGGTGGGACTAGAAAGCCGTTTTGCGTATCGACAACCACGTCACTGATCCCGCCGACGTCACTGGCTACCACCGGTCTACCAGCGGCCATGGCTTCCAGAATGACGGTCGGCATGCCTTCTGTTTCGTTTCGGTCCGTTACAATGGACGGAATGACGACAACATCACAGACGTTGTATAAATCCGCCAGTTGATCATGGGGAAATAAACCAAGAAATCGGACATGTTCATTAAGGGACAGCATCTGCACCTCCCTTTCCAACTCACCCTGCAACACGCCTGCCCCTGCGATTAAGAGCTGGGCGTCACAGGTTGCTCTCACCTGTTTCATCGCTTGAATAAGTGTAGAGACCCCTTTTACTTCGATCAATTTGCCGACATATAAAGTAGTCAATTTATTCGCGATTCCGTGCTTCTGAAAATAAGCGTTACGGTCAATCTGGCGGGTGAAGGCCGCGGTATTCATGCCCATGGGCATGATTTGGGAATCTACTTCTTTGCCGACAAGATTCTCAAGCGTTCGATGTAAGAAACGACTGACGGTTACCACTCGGTCCGCTGAATTAACAATGAACCTGCCGGCCACACCACCGCTAGGCAGGCGTTGACGGGTATGAACGTCAGAGGAGTGTACCGTAAGCAGATGGGGAATACCGGGAAATCGCTTCTTTAACAGAGCCGTTGTAAAACCTTGCGAGATCATCCAGTGGCTGTTGATCAGGTCAACCCGGAACCGACGGACCATACGGTTAAGCCAGAAGAGCTGATTTAAGAACAAAAAAGGGATCTGGCATTTCGGGAGCAGGCCCGATCGTAAGGCGGGCAAAATACCGCCGCCGCTACACAATGACTGAAGTCGATGAGGCCGAAAATAGGGGAAACGCCATACATCCAGCCCATTAAGCGTTTCATGATGCGCTGCGGCGGGCGTATGCGGTACCAGTACGATGACCTGATGGTGTTGCGCCATCTGGAGACTTAGATCAAATACAAATCTGGCAGGCACGGTATCGTCTACCCATCGGGGAAAGGTAGAGGTGGTGACCAGGATAGTGGCCAATATGTTTACTCCTGCTATGGGCCTCGGTCGTGTTGTGCTGTGATTGTAAACCCATCATCCGGTTTTTCAAGGTATACCGTTTGGTGGATTTGAACCAGGCCGTCGGGTTGAACATGTATATTTTCACGGGGGCATCCCGTCACATCAATACGCGTAGTGGCCGGATCAAATGAATTCGGTAAACGGGTCTTAATACGGTTAAAATACATGGAATCACCTGTCATTTTTTTCAAACGGAAATCAATCTGCCATGTATTGTTTTTAAAACAGGCATTTATCTGCGCCTGGAATCCAGGCAAGAATACCGGTAAAGCAGTCAATGTATCACCCCAATCCGTCGGCCAGGAGGGACGTATGTCGATTTCACCTCTGAGTTGGTCGATACGGCCACCGCCTATCGCTCACAGGACGTACCAGGAAGCGGGATGGCTCATGTACCAGCGTAACCGCCGATGCCTGTTCAGGTTCTGCCATGAAAAGGCCAGAGAAATCGGTATGGAGGACGTGTGTATATTCTTCAACTCGAATACGAAGAGCGCGAGTGGCATGGATGAATTCTGATAGCCATCCGAATCGTCCGGCAATACGAATGATCTGAATGCGTCGAGCTTAACCTGTACACTCGACAAATTACTATATTGGACATGCGCTACAGGAAATCGGCCCTCATAGCGGATATCTGAAAGAGGGGTGGTCGTAAACGCTTTGCGGCTGACGGATTTGAGTACACGAGCGCCGTAAATCGGCGTATGGACCGCCATCCAGGTGCCCGGAATCCATTAGGCAGAGAACATCATCCCGCGGCGATAGATGTTCTCCTCCACCGATCTTTCATCTCCTTCGAGAATGCGTGGGATAGGTGGTATCCGGGCGCCGCTATCGATAATAGAACAGAGTCCCAGTTATTGTTTGTGGTAACGTTGGTAAATCGGCCATCCTTACAGAATTCGACTTTCCCTGCACCGATACGGCCGAGGGAACACATGAAACAGGTGAGTTTTCAAATCACCAGACCACGAAGTGCCCGCAATGTGTCCGTAGGACACTTGCAATCACCAAATCACCAAATCACTAATTCACCGATTCCCTGTGCCTCTCTTGTACGCTCTGTGGTTTCAAATCTTTATCCGAACATCTATACTACACAAATCTGAATGCAAACACATCCGCATCGCTGAGGACAAATCGGAGGCGCACGGGCTGACCGGCCAGATGGCTGACGTCCCTGCAGCTGTTCCATGACACCTGACGCTCAATTGCATCACCGAAGATCTCTTCGCTATCTGCCAGAGTAAAGTGATCTATAGGTAGCCGATGCGCCTGCTGCAATTCGATACGAACACTGCCTGCCGCAGATGTAGCGAAATTAATCTGAAGCGATTTTCCATCAAAGATCAGTGGCCTGGTGATCAGTTCCCCGCCAGACAATCGGGCATGCGCAGACACACAGCCATCGAGCCGCCAGGTGTACCGTCGCATCTGGCAATTTTCGCCCCGATAGTACCCCTCCATCGAATACAGCGTCATCTCCTTAGGCGTACCGGGAATGCCGGATGCCGTTTCCATGATGCCGTGGGCGACGAAGTTATTGCGATTTTCCCAGCGCTCCGGTTGCAGGCCGGGTCGTATGAGCGCCTCGCCCCACCGATGGAATTGCCGTCCGTCCCGGCTGGTCATAAACACCACATCCGATACGCCGTTGTGCTGATGTCCATACATATTGCGAGTTGGTATAAACCGTTTGGGAAAACCCATATAGATATGCGGCGCCCGATAATATGGAATGACCTGGTTGGTATACAAATGCTCAACAGGCACGCCGCTGTATGCCAGCCACTCGGGAGGTGTCCAGTTAAGAAAATCTTCCGAAGTACCCGTCATGATGTCCCGGACACGTTCGCCTTCCTGCATTTTGAAATCCCGGTGATACTCGCCGTAACACTGTCGATTCGGGTCCCAGAACGCCAGATTCTGCGAATCGAATGCGCCGTGGGTAATGACCGGTGTATCCTGCATGAGAGACCAGTGGATGCCGTCACTCGATTGATAGGCCATTAAGCCGGTTTTCTGGTTTCCGGCTAGTGCTTTGTAACGCGCGTCGTCCGAACAGGCCGGATTGGTATCTTTGAATACGGCAAAATTGTGGGTGCTGTCCCAGATTATGTTGTTGTCCCTGGATCCCTGAAATTCAACCAGTCCCAGGTTCGGTTTACGCCAGATGATCCCGTCATCGCTCTCGGCATAGCAGGCCACTTCGTGCGTGCCTTTCCTCTGCTGCTCATCATAGTGCGCCCCGCGATAGTACATCTTAAAATGATCGTCATCCTGAATCACCGTATGGTAAAAGCAGGTATTTCCCTCCCAGGGCGCATCGTGGACAATAGCGACCTCTCGCGGTGTCGGCGAATTCAGGCGCAGGTCGATATCCTGCTTACGGTCAATCAGAGCGTCATCCACCAGCAATTCCCGACGTGAACCGATATGGATAGCCTCATCTGAAGGGGACATGGGGGACTCCTTTTATGATAAAAAGAAACCATCATGAATTAACATTCTGCCTTTTTATAGATTATTACGCACATTTCTATCCGAAAATAAATGGGTGTAATGCATATTTGCAATAGGTCTCCAATCAAAAGATTCAGCTGTTGTCCGGGCTTTTGCAAGCATATTATTTTTTTGGGTTTCGGAAAGAGACAGCACCATTTTGATGGCAGTATTCAGTGCCTGGATATCTTTTTGTGGGATCAGATACCCATTTTCTCCATCCCGAATAATATCATCCGCCCCGCTGACGTCTGTCGCGATACATATTTTTCCCGCAGCCAACCCTTCAAGAAGAGCGACCGGCAACCCTTCTGCATCTCCCGACTCTGTAATAATGGAAGGGACCACCATAATATCACATAAATTTAGATATTCCACCTTTGTCTTTCCTGAAGTATATCCGATAAATTGTGTTCGATCTCCAATTCCCAATAGTACGGCTTCTTGTTCTAACTCAACCTTTAAAGGACCATCGCCTGCAATAATTAATGTTATGGTGGGATGGTCCGTTTTCAATTGAGCAAAGGCCCGCAAGAGATAAGTAACGCCTTTTTTTTCCGCCAGTCTGCCGATAAAAAAAATGACCATATGGTTGGATAATCCGAACTGTGTCTTTAAAACATTTGAGTCTTGATTTCTCTTTCTTATTTGGTCGATATCTACGCCCATTGGTATTACTGCCGTTTTTTGTTCAATTATGCTCCATTCAACTTTGTTGAAAAATGCTTTCAGTTTTTCTAAAGAACGACGGCTGACCACGGTGATGGCATACATCCGCCGTATGAAAAAACGGGATAGATGTGTGCCGATCCACGGTATTTTATTCATGATCTGGACATCGGAAGAATGGCTTGTGAACGCGCAAGGAATGCCTGTAAGCATAGAGACAAGGCCTGCGGTAATGCCTTGGGGTACAAACCAATGGGCATACAGAAAATCCGGTTTCAGAATGCGGACAAGGCGCCACGTTGCCAGGAATTCAAATAACAGAAGAAAAGGGATCTGTAATATAAGCCATTTTTTTTGTTTTATATTGGGCAGGATCGCCGGATAAACCAGTTTTTGCCATCGTAAGGGCCAGAAATACGAAAAGCGATAGATATTCAGCCCGGATGCTCTTTCCTGTTTTGAGGCGCCGGCATGATGAGGGACCAGCACATGAATGTCTATTTCAGTGTGCTGTGCCTGGATAAATCTCAGCTGATCTTCCACGAATCTTGGGACAAGATCATCCGTCCATCGGGGGAATGTAGAGGCCGTGACCAGAATTGTAGTCTTCCGGCTACGTGAAGACATGATAGAACTTCCAGAAATATATAATGTTCGATGGGAGACTGCTAATAGAGAAGCCCCAGGAAATATATTCTACTTCTTTACCCATGCACAGAAACCATGATTAACCGCTAAATAAATATAATAGAACGCAATTTCCTGGAACGTATACTCTCTGGTCTTCAGTCTGCCGATCTTGAGTTTGTATGCAATAAAGAGACATATTTTGAACAGCGCATTAAACGAGCCTGTTAAAATACGATGTATTTGGGGAAACTTGCTGATAGCTCCGAAAGTAGCTATGTACCAGAAGACATAGCCATAGCCTGATGCTGCATCGGGTAAAAATATCCTGACTTCAGAGAACAGATCAAGCATACGATACATCTCTGTAAATGTGAATCGATGGTAATCCATCAAATCATGAAATGGATAAAAAAAAGGAGTATAAAAAAACGCTTCCCCTCCAGGTTTTAGGATCTTATGAATATTATCGATGGCTTTCCAGTATTCAGTCACGTGTTCTAATATGGCATCACAATAAACGCCGTCAAAGGTAGAGGCTTCTATTTTTGTATTACATATATCATCCACAAGATCAGGATGATAATCAGCAATGATGTCCGTACTGACGACTACGTTATTTAAATTGTTATTCAATGTTTTTATATGCTTCCGACTTCTAGATTCGTTATTTCGACCTCCAATATCAAGAAGTTTAGTTTTAGATACTACTCGCGTTTCGTAATTAACCCTGGCGTCCATCCGAAAGTCGATTTTATCCTTAATGCCGTGAAATAGATCACGCATGACATCTCCCTTTTCAAGAAGAGTGGTGAGGTAAGCAGGGGATAGATAATTTTCTTTTCCCCTCCCTTCCGGTCTTACCTCCCCATCATCCCCTGCATCTTATTTGCCACCCAGTCGACGGCCACGTCAATCATCGCCTTGCCTTTCACGGCATTGGCCAGTTTAGCCTCGTGGTGAAAATTTCGATCCTGCGTAACCCGGTCCGGAAGGCTGATGGTCAATTCTGCCGAGTCGTAATCTACCCCCTCCCAGTGAACGTGGCTCGGAAACGCGGCATAGGCGAAAGACGTCTCGAATTCACTGGCATGGCCGGGACAATTACCGGATGCCATATTTTTTTTCACGAGGTCTGCGTCGTAGGCTTCCCAGTAACTGCAAAAGTCAAAATCAATGCCCAGGCGGGATTGGAGATCGTCCAGACAATCCAGCATGGGCTTGGCATTGCCTGCGTGGCCGTTGACCACCAGCACGTGGTTGATTCCGCCTCGTTTCATGCTGTCGGCCACATCGTGTACCAGCTCCGTAAAGATTTCCGGGCGGGTGGTCAGCGTCCCTTTGTGATCCATCCAGTGTTCCGAGACGCCGATGGCAATCGGCGTGGTGACCACGACGCCCGGATACAACTTTTGTGCCACTTGTTCTGCGATATGCACGGCGCTGACGGTATCGTGAAACATCTCCAGATGTTCATTATGCTGTTCCGTACTGCCGGTAGGAATAATGGCGCCTTTAAGGCTGCCGTCGTAAATGCCTTCCCGAAACTGCCTGCGTGTCATTTTCCAGAGCTGTACAGGACGATCATACGGTGATGGGTCGGGCATATAATACTCCCAGGGGAATTGGTGATTTAGTGATTTAGTGATTTAGTGATTCGCTGATGCGTTGATTTGCCTATTACCCACCCGGCACCGCCGCTGAGGACCATCAGGATACTGAAAATCTGCGCGTCGCTCAATCCCCAGAGTACATCAGGGTTAATACGAAAAAATTCCACCCAGAAACGGGCGATACCGGTCAGAATAAGAGATATACATAATAGCTGGCCTGGCTGGATAAGCGTGTTACGTAGCTTCAATAATATGCCGAAAATGGCCAGTGATTGCAATGTTTCGTATACCGGCGTCGGATGAACCCGATCCAGGGTGGGTACGATACCGTTGGGATACGCCATACCCCAGGGCAGGTCGGTTGGCGTGCCGTAGTCCCCGTCGCCGGCGAGTTGACAGCCGATACGGCCGATTGCATAGCCCAGCGGGAGGATTAACGCCACCGCATCGGTTATCGGGAGGACCGGCAGTTGACGACGATAAATGACATAAAAGACACCGACGGCGCCACCGATCAGTCCGCCGTAAAATGTAAACCCGGCGCCGGTAAAAATGATATGAATCGGATCTTCGACGAAATAGGAGAAGGCCTCAAATATAAAATATACCTTGGCCCCGATCATCCCGCCGACCATAGCCGCCACAGCCAGGGATTCCGCCAGAGCAGGATCGAAGGTTTTTCGAATCAACTCCCGGCGCAATACAAACAAAGAAATCAGAAATCCAATGGTCACCATGACGCCGAAGCTGGGGATTTGCAACGGACCGATTTCTACCAGGAATGGATACACGTCAGAGGGCCTTAAAGGTGACCAGCAGGTCGTAGAGGGCGTGTGCATAGGCTGTGATGCCGTAACCCCGTGTAATATATAAGCCGGACAGAACCAGACCGGCAATAAATCTGAATAAAAAAGAGGGCCAGGTCCAGACATCGCCGAGGGCGCCTACGTAATGAAAGCCGGAAAATACCAGAGCAGCCAGCACAGCCGACAGGGCGTAAGCCGGAACTCTAGAGACGCGGCACAACCTGTGGAGGGCCCAGAACAGCGCCGTGACCAGTATAACACGAAAAATCAACTCTTCATAAATCCCGGCGCCCAGAGAAAGAATAATTTGCGACGGCAGGTTCATCGAAGCCGGTCCGAGCAGAATCGACTGAACTATGTAGGAGATCACCATGCCCAAGCCAACCGCATAGATCAGACTTTCTCCAAGCATATAGAGGAAATAGTGCCAGCGAATCGGTCCTGCAGCCTGATGCCGATTAATCCATATAACAATAACCAACCCGGCGAGCATAGCCATACTGACATGAAGCAGTCCGCCAATTCCGAGGAGGCCCAATATCTGTTTCAATAAAACATCAGCGCCGTTTCTGATGTTGGCCATGTCCTGACGGAACAGAAGGGCCGCTGCTTCATAAAGGGCAAACAGCGGCAACGCGAACAGTGCACTGTACAGGGTCGATCGGGAGGCCAGAAGGTAGTGTTGAAAAGGCGATATGCCACTTCCGCTACGCATAATCTTCCCGCGGCGGACTGAAAATATCCAGAGCCACCGATTTGACGATAACTTCAGGCACGCCGTGGTTCACCCCGCCGGGAATCACATACTTATCTCCAGGCTTTATCGTACGTTTTTCATCACCGATAACCATCACGAACTCCCCTTCAAGGACCACACCCAGTTGTTCATGGGGATGGTTATGCATGGGCACGGTGCCCCCCGGGTTCAAGGTCACAAAAGACATCTGGGCTTTCTCACCTCCCGCCACGGCGATATCTACCCCTGGTGCGATCGACCTTTTCGACATATCAGCATCATCGATGAAATACATGGTTTTCTCCTTCCTTCACAATTGTTGAACCGCTTACCGCTCAACCCATCATTCACAAATCATCATTCAATCCCGATACACTTCACTGGCAGCAGTAACGCCACTTTCTTTAATGGTATGACCTTCAGCGAGCAAGGTTTGTTCCAGGGCACTGAGACAGAGCATCACGTGACCTTTATTTGAGGACTGCCCCATAAGCCCTATCCGCCAGGCTTTCCCCTTCAAAGCGCCCAGGCCACCACCCAATTCGATGCCGTATTCGTTGAGCAGACGTCCGCGAATTCCGGCCTCATCGATTCCTTCCGGGGCCAGCACGGGGTTGATCATCGGCGCCCGGTGTGCTTCCTCGACAAAGAATTTCAGCCCCATGGCATCTATACCGGCTTTTAACGCCCGGTAGTTGAGTGCATGGCGTGCGAAACAGTTTTCAAGTCCTTCTTCATGGATCAGTACAAGCGCTTCTCGTAGAGCGTATATCAAATTTACCGGCGCTGTATGATGATATAGATGTTCTTCTCCCCAGTATTTTTTTACGAGTGTCAGGTCCAGATACCAGCTATTTACCGGCGTTTTACGATGTTCGATAGCCGTCACCGCTCGATCATTCAGCGTAATGGGTGCCAGACCGGGAGGGGCGCTCAGACATTTCTGGCTGCCTGTGTAGCAGGCATCGATGTCCCATTCATCAACTTTGACCGGTGTCCCTCCTAAAGAGGCCACAGCGTCCACCAGGATCAAGGCGTTATGCTCATGGACAATTCGGATAATATCCTCCAGCGGTTGTAACACACCGGTTGAGGTTTCTCCATGGACCAGCCCCACAAGCTTGGGGCGACAGCCTGCAAGGGCTTCCTGCACTTGATCTGGTGTAAACGGCCGGCCCCATTTGTTTTCAAGGCGGATGACCTTGCCACCATGACGCTCCGCCATCTGGGCCATCCGATCACCGAAAAAACCGCCTACACAAATCAGAACTTCATCACCGGGCTCGATGAGATTACATAGACAGGTTTCCATGCCGGCGGACCCGGTGGCTGAGATCGGAAAGGTCAGGTCATTATCGGTCTGAAACACGTAGCGGAGCAATGCTTTGGTTTCATCCATGATCTGGATAAAATACGGATCAAGATGTCCTACCAGCGGTGCTGCCATGGCCTGATAAATACGAGGATGCAGATCACTCGGTCCCGGTCCCATAAGAACGCGTTTACCGGGACTCAGCGTACCATATGTTTTACTCATCAACGATATACTCCTGTCAATCAGGTTATCTTCCGGACGAATAGACGCTTGTTTTTACAACCCAGACGTCCGGATAACCTTTCTGCGTTTTCAAAATACGGGCCAGGCGATCTGCATCGGATCTGGACGTGAAATCACCGACACGAATTTTATAATAAGACGCTTCCTTTTCAAGATGGACTTCGATCCGGAACTCTTTCACACGATCCTTAACCTGTCGCTGCGCTTTGATTGCTGCCGCCCGGCCACGGAACGAATGGATTTGAACGCGGTAGCCCGATACCATTTTCCCCGGAGGACGGCGATCCGTAGGGGCAGGTTCTGAGTTGCGATCTGTACTGGTCTCCACCGGTGTTTTGGACGTCTCCTGGGATGGTGTGGGAATCGGCGTGTGAAGGGGGGGATTGGTAGGAATCGGTGTGACTTGAGTTTCAAGCATACCGGATAACTCACGATCTGATAACGGAGGATCATCATATTTTCTTTCCGTCTCAATAGGAGATCGAGTCGTCAAAACCGGGGAGGCTTTTGCCGCGGATGATGAGCCGCAGCCCATGCTGTTAATGCAGATCAAACCGACGGTGATAAGAAGGCAAAATGCGGATAACCCGGATAGAGGACGATTTGTGAGTGCCGCCAAAGCAGCTTGGCCGACCCGTTTACTTTTCCTCAGAATTCGGAGTTGGCAGGGAGACATTTTATGCTATAGATAAGATGATCCGTATCGGTCTTTTATTGAATGGTAGTATAGAAGATCAGTTCCCGACTGTCAATCGTTTTGGACATAAAAAAGGAGGGCCTCGTAGATCAGAGCCCTCCTTTTATGTTATGAAAACCGACAGCCGTGTTCAAGGATGTATTTGGATTCTGCAGACATGAAGTGTTCGATGCGTTTAGGCAGGGAACCATCCATCCGAAACGGGCTTATTTCCCTTCACCCGACATAATCAGTTCTCTTTTCTTATCACCGTACGCATCACCTTTGGCGGCCAATTCACTTTTCTTGGCATCATCCATTTCTGTTTTAGCCAGGCCATGGTATATTTTAGCCAGCGTATCATTCCCATCGATACTCAACGGTTCAATTTCCAGAAGCTTTTCCAGAGGAGCAACGCCGTTGGAAAAGGCCATGTTGGCGCCGGCCGAGTCGCCTTCTTCGTTAAGCGTGAATCCTTGATTATAATACACGGTACCCAGGTAATTCAGAATAACCAGATTATCCGGGATGTTCGCACGGCCTTTTTCAAGTAGGGTGATCGCCCTGGCATATTCTTTCTTGGAGCCATACATCGAACTCAAATCTCGATACAGACTGGTTTCCATGGGATGGGCTTCAATCGCTTTTTCATACGTGGCGATCACATTTGTCGTATCCGCGGTCGCGAAATAGGCATTGCGAAGCATCAGGTAGGTGGTGAGATCCGTTTGTTCAGAAAGCTCGATCGTCTTATTGCATGCCAGGATTAACTTCTCGTGGTTCTCCTGTCGGTAATATATGTTGATCAGACCGTCCCAGGCTTCGACTTTATTCGGATCCGCTTCAAGCACCTGTTCAAGCGCGATTTCCGCAATATCGTAGTCCTGGGCAGACAAGGCTGCATAACCCATAAACAAATAGGCCAATTGCCTGGTCTCTTCTAAACTATCTGCGGTCTTCATCTCATTTTTCTTCCCCGTTGCCCGCAACTCTTTCTGAAGCATCTCAGATGCTCTGAGAGAGGCACTAAACTGACCGACTGCATTGGCGAATTCTCTCTTATCGTAACTCTGTGTCGCTGCATTGTAACGCAACCGGATTATATCCCCGAGTTGATCCACATATTGCTTCTTTTCCTTCTTTCCCAGGTCTTTATAGACGACATGATCCCAATTGTCGAAGTACAGATCGAAATTCCCTTTATAGTAGTACACCATACCAAGAAAATAATGGGCGTTGTTATTTCCAGGATCTTTTTCCAGAGCGGTCTTAAGCAAGTTTTCCGCCTTGTCAAGCTTTGGCGGATTTTCTCTTAAATATATCTTAGCCGAACTAATCTCCATTTTCTGGGCATGCGCCACGACAGGCATTATGGCCAGGACAATAACAAATAGCGCCACAAACGCAACCTTTTTGGATTTCAAAACAAACTCCTTTCGTAAACCATCAAATAATAACACCTGCTCTATGGATTGAGGAACTGAACAGGGATTTTCTATGGAAGTCAGAACGCTTTAGATGAGATGCATCTAACCAATATGTACGCGCAACTTCAAATACAGTTCCCTTATACCCATGCAGATCCTGAACAGTCTATATACAACCTAATTTCTATAAATCTTGAAAGATTTTTTAAAATAGAGGATAAACCTGAACGACGTCAAGTTGTTTTGCTGTTTTCTTCCCATGGCAACACCTTACCGCCTATAATCGTATGGGTTACGACTCCGTTTAAGGTATAACCGCCAAACGGAGTGTTTTGGGATTTGGATCGGAAAGAATTCGTCGCGACCGACCAGGACCGATCCGGATCCAATATGGTGATGTCGGCCGGTTTTCCGGGTTGAAGCGTACCGCCTTCAACACCAAGGATGTGCGCCGGCGTCGCCGTCATGGCAAGGAGGGCGGCGGAAAGGGATACATGCCCCTGGTTTACCAGTTCTGTCATAATCACAGCGAGCATCGTTTCCAGACCGATGGCGCCGAATAACGCCTCCTGATATTCCGTATTTTTTTCGTCTATAGATCGCGGCGTGTGGTCGGACGCGATCACATCGATCGTGCCGTCTGAAAGACCGGCCCGAAGCGCTTCTACATCATGTGCTGTTCGGAGCGGCGGATTGATCTTCAGGCTGGTATCATATGCGGCCAGCATTTCATCGGTTAACACGAGATGATGAGGGGTGACCTCTGTGGTCACACGAACGCCTCGCGCTTTGGCGGCTCGGATGAGTTCGACACTATCTGCCGTGCTGATGTGGGTAATATGGATTCGGCCGCCGGTCCATTCCGACAGTTTGATATCCCGGGCGACCATCGTCTCTTCCGCGATGGAGGGTATCCCCTTTAATCCCAGTCGGGTAGAGTTTCTACCCTCGTTCATCATGCCATAGGCAGATAACTGCTTGTCTTCACAATGAACCAGGACCGGAAGATCAAACATACGGGCGTATTCCAGGGCACGGCGTAAAACCGCCGGGTTCTCTATCGGGTGTCCCGCATCTGAAATACCGACGACACCGGCATCGAACAGATGGCCGATCTCTGTAAGTTGTTGGCCCTGACGTCCCATGGTTATAGCGCCGATAGGATAGACTCGCACGGCAGCTTCTTTCGCCTGCGCTTTTACAAAATGGACCGTTTCCGTATGGTCGAGGGCCGGAATCGTATCCGGCATACAGGCTATCGCGGTACAGCCGCCCGCCGCCGCCGCCAGTGCGCCCGTTTTGATTGTTTCTCGGTATTCATAACCCGGTTCATTCAGGTGGACATGCATATCGATCAGACCGGGGAGAACGATCTGGTTGGTTGCGTCGATGACAACGGCTTCTTTATCTGAATGTGCTGGACCCTGATCCAGGATATGGCCATCTTGAATCCAGATGTCGCCTACGTCATCACGATGGGCTGAAGGATCGACAACACGGCCATTACGAATGACCGTCAATGCACCGCCGTTGGTCGATTCACCAGTGTACTCAGCCGTCATCGCGCTCCCCTCCGCCATTGAGTAAATAAAGCACGGCCATACGCACGGCCACGCCATTGGTGACCTGATCAAGAATGACCGACCTTTTTCCATCCGCGACGTCGCTGTCCAGTTCCACGCCACGGTTAATCGGACCAGGATGCATCACGATAGCCCCTGGCTTAGCATGACTCATCCGCTCCGTGTTGATGCCGAAGAGACGGGCATATTCCCGTATGGACGGGAAAAGGCCGACACCCTGTTGCCGTTCAAGCTGAATACGCAACGCATACACCACATCCGCATCCCGAATCGCATCTTCCACGTGATAATGCACCTCTACACCCATATCTTCGATATCGATGGGGATCATCGTCGGCGGTCCGCAGATGGCTACTTCCGCGCCCATTTTACACAGGCCCCAGATGTTGGATCTCGCGACCCGGCTATGGGCGATGTCGCCGACGATAGCGACACGCAGCCCTTCAATGTCTCCCAATGTATCCCGAATCGTCAACAGGTCGAGCAACCCCTGGGTCGGATGCTCATGGGCGCCGTCTCCGGCGTTGATGATGACCGCATTGGAGAGACACTGGCTGAGAAACAGCGGAGCGCCGGCCGCCGAATGACGGACAACCACGCAGTCAACCTGCATGGCTTCAATGTTCCGGGCTGTATCGCTTAATGTTTCTCCTTTGGATACACTACTGCCGCTGTTCGTAAAATTCAAGGTATCTGCGGAGAGTTGTTTTTCGGCCAACTCGAAGGATAACCGGGTACGTGTGCTTGATTCGAAGAAAAGATTGACGATGTTTTTACCGCGGAGAGCAGGCACTTTACGAATGGGACGTTGGATGACTTCTTTGAAGGAGTCCGCCGTATCAAGGATTAGCCGTATCTCCTGGCGGGAGTAATCCTCCAGACCCAGAAGATGCCGATGATTTAACTGGTAAGGATTTTCTTCAGTCATCAGGTTACCCGTTCTACAATAACATGGTCCTCATCGTCTACTTCCTGAACATGAACCACGACGATCTCCTCCGGCCCGATGTCAACATCTTCACCGATATAATCTGCTTGTATCGGTAATTCCCGGCCATCTCGATTAATGAGGACCGCCAGTTGTATACGCCGCGCCCGACCGAAATCTTTCAGCTCATCCAGAGCCGCCCGTATCGTACGACCGGTGAACAATACATCATCCACCAGGATGATCGTGCGGCCTTCCACTTCAAATGGGATTTCACTCACGCGGACGATAGGCTGCGCGGCGTGACTCTGAAAATCGTCTCTATACAGAGTGATGTCCAACGCCCCCACCGGTAGAGATACGTCTTCAACCCGGTTAATGATCTCGGCAAGGCGTTTGGCCAGCCAGTCACCGCGTCGCCGGATGCCGATAATGGCGAGATCGGACGGCCCGTGGTTACGTTCCATAATCTCGTGTGCTATACGAGACAATACCCGGGACATACTTTTTTTATTAAGAATCTGTCGTGTGGTCTGGTTGGACATGGGGAACCAGCAAGTGGGCAGGTGGGCAGATCAAGGGAATGTACTTGCCGATTTTCTCCTGCCCACCTGCCTACTTGCCGATTTTCTCCTTCGCCGTCATCAGCGTTTCAAAACTCCTGGCCGCAATGGTCTCAGCACCTGGTGAAAAATCAAAAACTTCGACAGAACCGTACCCGTCATAGCCGATTTCCTGGAGCGCCTGGAGTATCGGTACAAAATCAACCTCTCCAAAGCCGGGACCGTGGCCATTGGCGTCATTTAGGTGAAAGTAGGCCATATCATCTTTGACGCTATGAATCGAGGCCACAACATCTTCTCCCTGACAGAGGGTCGCTCGAACGTCGACAATCATACGAAAATTCGGATGACTGATTTCACGGACCATTCGTGCTGCCTCAATGGGGGTATTAACAAAATTGGTCTGTTCGCGGTCCAGTGGTTCCATACAGATGGTCACAGCATGTTCTTCTGCTACCGGCAGGCAGGATTCAAAAACCGTTTTCGTACGATCCCAGGTCGCCTCATAGGTCTGACCCGGCAGCACATCCCGTTGTTTGGGAGAACCGACAACCATAACATGACCGCCTATATCACCACAGAATCGAATCAAATCACAAAGATATTCACGGGTAAAGGACCTGATTTTATCGTCCGGATGATTCAGATACAGGCCTTCAGGACTGATAAAGAGCCAGTGAATCCCCGTAATATCAAGATGGTAATCAGCGGCCATTTGCCGAATCTCGTTTCGACGGGCAGCGTCAATCTCAGTTACGGACGAGGCCAGAGTAAATGGTGCGATTTCCACCCCATCATACCCCACCCTGGCGGCGGTTCCGAAGATTTCTTCCAGAGGTTGTTTTCCAAACAGCTCGTTGCAGATAGCGAATTTCATAGGACGACCTTAAACTACCTTAGTTTCTTCCTGAGTAATGGTCAATTTCCGGCCGGTAGCGGCGTATTCGTCTTTGAGTTGTTGCGACAGGGTTCGCCAGACCAGAAAGCGTTTTCTCAGTACACTCAAAAAGCGCCGGTTGATTCGTTGCCAGGAGGCGACGTCACCGCTTTCACGATGGATGTCTACCCATACGGCATACAGCGCATGTTCATCTTCAGCCGGCGCCGCACTGAGAGATACCTTTTGGCTGATGCCCAGATCATAGGGGGCCAGCCAGGTCATCATCGAGATCTGGTAGCGCAGGGCGCCTTGATCGTCTTTCACAGACGTAAGTTTAACATTTTCAGTGACAAACGCGCCGAGCGAGCCTTCTTCGTACGATTCAAACACCTTGGTCAGGTAGGCGTACATGCCCAGCACTTCTACGCTGCCGATGGTAAAGGGGAAGTCGAAGCTCCAGTCGTCTCCATCCGGTTCAGGGAATTTCCACTCGCGTCCCACATCCGGGACAGCCATATCGGCCGCTTTCTTGGCCGGGTAGGCCGTGGACAGAAATACGGTTGCCATGACCACGACAACGGACCAGATGGCAGAAAGGGATGAATAGTTTAAAGACAAGCCGGCCATGATATCGAAGTTGGACAGCACCAGCGTAAGCGACTGACCGACCAGATAGCCCAGCACCGCGCCGATCGTCGCAAACACGGAAGACTCAGCCAGGAACAGAGAGGCGATGTGACTCGGCGCCAGCCCGACCGAACTGTACACGCTGATTTCACGGAAACGCTCGTGTACCGCGCCCATCATCGTGTTCAGCACGATCATAGCAGCCACCAGGATGGGAATAAGGAAGTTCCCGGACCCACCGATGGATGTTGACCCGATGGAACTGTATACATTGACCACGTCATCGTTGCCCACAAACATGGTCATGGCCACCCGGGACAGAAAATCTTCGATTTCTTTATCGAAATTCGGATTCGGTTGACCATTCTCATCTCTGAAATCCGTGATGGCTACCGATTGTAATTTGCCGTCCAGTTGCATCACCGTTTGATAGGGCAGAATCAGCACATTATTCGATTCCAGATGGATGAAAGCTTCAGGCGGTGATTCCGATTGCAGACGGGGATCTTCGCCGATGCGCTGGGCTATCTTGCCTTTTTCCTGAACCAGATCGACCGGTGTGAGTTTTTCATCATCCAGATCCTTGAGCTGGTTGAATCGTTTCGAGTCGAGAATGCCGACGACCTGAAGCCGCATGCCGAACATGGTGATATACGTAGAACCTGCATCTGCCGGCGTAATTCCAACCACGCTGGCTACATCATCCGGCAGGATAGCGACTTTTTCCTCTCCGGGCTCGAACCACCGACCCCCCAGTAGATACGTATCAAGTTTTGTCGCTTTGGGTTCGTCGGGACTTAAACCCAGAATGCTGTTGACATAACTCTCTTTTTCTACATGAGGGGAGGAAAAGGCAAAGAATCCTTTTTCACCTTTTACCTGAGACATATACCAGGCCCGAGGAATAAGTGTGGCATTATCCTTAAAGGTACTGTTCAGGTAATCGAGCACGGAAGGCTGGAGGCCCTTCCAGTTTCGATCACGCACCAAGGTGCCTTCGTAGGTTGCCGAATTGTCCCGTTCAAGTTTGTAATACTTTAAGGACGTCGTAATTGATGTGAATGACAATACTGTGAAGGTCAACAGGGTGATGGTAGTTGCTGTGAGGGCTGTCCTTACCTTGCGTTTTCTTAGATTCGAAACGCCCAGAGAAAGGGCTACAGCCGTCGCACTCAGACGGCCTATGTCGGCTTCATGCATACCCGTCTGAGCGCTTTTTATCTTCTGAATTTCCTGATTAAACTTCGAGAGTACGATGACGAGCACAACGGAACCAAGGGCAAAAATAACGAAAGCAAGTAAAATGACATAAGGCGAGGTACTGAGTTTGAATGCCGGATGCACCTGTTGCAGAAGTAGAAAAACCGCTACAAAGAATCCGGAAAAACCAGCGATTCGTTTATTGATCGATGAGAATCCGAAGATCAGGCGTTCCATAAAAAATGAGAACGGCAGCAGCAGAATAAAATAGAAAATAACTCCTTTCACCGTGTCGTCCGCTGTCCCCTTGACATCGGGATAGCCGCGCGCCTCCAACCCCCAGGCTTCCCGCGATTTCGAGATGAACGCATCGTATTCTTTATTCTTCAAGTGTTGTTCTGCTTCCAGCAGTTTGATCCGCGCCTGTTCATGCAATTGTTCTATGCGCTGATTCTCCACGCCAAAACGCGCCAGCTGTTTCAACCGGACATCATCAACCACCCACATATCCCGAGTGCCCTGATATGATGGGTTGAGGATCAACCCATCATCAACGAGGTACCCCTGCCCCTGCGCTTCTTCAAGAAGATCCAGTGTAACGTCTTCCGGCTTGACCGGGTTTTTCAAGTACTCATCCGGGGCGTTGGTGAGCAGATATTTCACACCGAACAGGCTGGTGCTCATCAGCAGTTTGAGCCGCTGGCCCGACTTGGCGAAGACCACGGCGGCAGGGACGGTACGGCCTTCGTTGCCGCTCTGTGTCTCGACATAACTGTGACCGTACCACTGCGGCTCGGCATCATTTTGACCCAGAACAGTCATCTTGTCCAGCGCAGTAAGATACCGGGAGTCGATGATCTCATAGATGTCCAGCGCGCGGGCTGGAAAGACAATCTGCAGGGTCGAATTTTCAGAACTGCCGCTGGCGGCGTTAAGGGGGAACGTTTTATCGCCCTCCTGGCCCATATCGGGTGCGTAAATGATTTCACCTTCATCGTTGAGGGCATATGATCGGAGTCTTATAGGCCCTTTCTGATTTCTTAGAGGTTTGAAGGAAAAACGTCCGAGAGAGTCCGCTTTGGTCATCAGGATACCGCGAACGCCTGTATTGGTCAGGTTTTTATAATAAGTGACCAGCGCGCCCGGAATCGGTTTTTTCGGTACGAAGAAGTTGACATCCCGGTCGAATTCGTACACGGTGCCGGTCATATCATGCGCCGTATCCTGTATCTTCAGCTTGGTCTCTTCAAACAGTTCGCCATCGGAACTGGCCCGTGCAAGCATCACAGCCAGGGAACGCGTTTGTTCCGTAATGTTATCCATGTTGACGGATTCGAATCGGTCGTTGGGCGTGTCCACCAATTCTCGTATTCCATTCGGCGTGACGAAGGACATGCCCTTCTTACCGAAAAATGTCACGGCTTCGCTATCCAGCCCAAGTTTGACCGGCATAAAATCTTTCCAGGTTCTTTGAGGCGGAACAATGGCATTTACATAGCGTGATGAGTCTGCGCCGACGCCGAATGCTTCCTGGATATAGCCGCCGAACTTTCTGGAGTACGGGGCGAAGATGTTCTTAATATAATGATTGGTCGCCCAGGCCGAATTGTTGAAAGTGCCAAAGGCAAAACTGCCTACACGCTGGTCATGGCTGGACAGGTCAATGCCGAAAAAGACATCGAAATCGATCTTATCTTCCGCCGGTATTTTCGACATGAAATGGGTACTGGTACGACCATGTCGGTACAGCCAGTTGTTGATCCCTTCCAGGCCCATAAAATGCCCGGAGGTCGCCAGTATGACGACCGAATATTTAGGCTTGTAGGATTTGACGGCTTTGGCTACTTCCAGAAGGGCTGCCACGCCTGTGGCGCTTTCGGCGCCGGGTGCCAGTGCAGGGACTACAGACATCGCGTCATAGAAGGATTCGATGACCACCGTGTAATCTTTCCACCTGGTCCTGTTCTCATCCCGGGCGTTGGGCATCTCTTCATCAAGACCTGGAATCCAGCCGTATATATTTTTCCCCTCTACCTCTTCCCATTCCATAAGGGCGTTGACCGTGCCAGTGACGGTGCCGGCTTCAGCCAGAGCGATCAGCTGGTCTGCATCCTGCTTATCTACCCAGTAACGCGGCACGTTCAGCGGTAATCCCATAAATTTATGTTCCGCTTCACTGCGATTGACACGGCCATTGTCGAAAAACAGAATGGCGCTGGCCCCGAGCATACGGGCATTGATAAAATTATCTTCCGAGTCGAAATCCATTAATATAATGCTGCCCTGGATGTCATACCCGTTGAAATCTCGGAATTCACCTTTATTCGTATAGACGATCGGCCCGGTCAGGCCATTGCGGGGTGTGGTGGGCGTACGGACGTGGTTTGGCCAGAGAGAGTACAGACGGATTGAATGACCCGTATCCGATATCGTCAGCGTAGCGCCTTTATCGACAGGCACAGTAACAGGAAATACATCTGTCCGGATGTCCTGAAGACCCAGCGCTTCGAACTGCTGCTTGAGATATTCATACGCGGAATCGGCGCCGGCATAACCGACCACGCGGGAGTCATAGGAAGACAGCTTTTGCACCGTGCTTCGAATGGCTTCTGCGCTGACGGCATTCAGGGCTTCCGTCAGCGATTGATCATTGCCGATAATCGGGGCTACCTCAACCGGTTCAGGCAGAGATATCAGCTTCATTAAGATATTATCCGTGATCCATTTCGGATGAAATATCGTCACAGAAGACAGCATCAGGACCGCAATGGTAATCCCGAGGCCGGTTTTGATCTTCGCCCACATAATTTACTCCCTATGACTAAATAAATGCGTGAATCGTGATAGGTGATTCATAATATGCGCCTCTTCACGTTTTACGCATTACTATTTTAGAACAACGTATAGATAAACGGCGCGATGGCAGAACCTTGCGTCAGAACGATCAGGGTGCTGAGCAGGATCAACATGATCATAATCGGCGCCAGCCACCATTTTTTACGTACCCGCATGAAAGCCCATAATTCACTGAATATGGATAATTTACTCATGATCGACTTCCTCCTAAAATTGTCTTTCGAGGTGTTCTTTTACAGATTGAACGGGTTCTACATCATCCCAATAGGTTTCCGTGTTTTTATCAATTTTTTCAGCCAGAAGATCGTTTTTTAAAATACGCATGATCAACCCGATCGGCGTGACGACCAGGAAGAAGATCAGGGTGATGATGATCCGGGTATTAACCCAGCCCAGCACAAAAGCAATCTTCATCCAGACGGTGTAAATCGGTTTCAGAACCATCGGCGTCGCCAAACCTGTGATGAAGAAAACGCCGCCGAGCATCCACAGCACATAACGGGCGGTCTCCGCCGTATCGTTATAGAGCTGGTACAGCCCGATACCGGTCAAAACAACGCCGAACATCAAGCCGAAATCACGAAACTGTTTGCGTGTAGGTTGAGATGGTTGGTTCATTATTAAATAATGGTTGGTCATTCATCATTCATCATTCAAAATATACATCAGTCGAGTTCAAACTCCGATTTCCAGCCCACCGTCTCTTTCCATTCCGGCTGATCACGCTTGTCGAGGACATAATTCCCGAGGGCCAGATAATCCAAATCGGTGCGCATAAAACAACGGTAGGCATCCTCGGGTGTGCATACGATCGGTTCGCTGCGTACGTTGAAACTGGTGTTGACGATCACCGAATAGCCGCTGGTTTCCTGGAAGGCTTTAATCAAACGGTAATATCTTGGATGCTCATTTTCCACCACGGTTTGAACGCGCGCAGAATAATCCACGTGTGTGATGGCCGGAATGTCGGACCGCGACACGTTTAATTTATCAATGCCGAACAGCGCCTCCTGCTCCTTCGTCGTTTTGACGCGCCGATTTTCCTGAACCGGGGCCACAAGCAGCATATACGGGCTATCATAGTCCATCTCAAAATATTCCGCCACCGTTTCGCGCAACACGCTCGGTGCAAAGGGGCGAAAAGATTCCCGGAATTTAATTTTAAGATTAATGACCGTTTGCATCTTGGTCGAACGGGCATCGCCTATAACGGATCGGTTACCCAATGCGCGCGGCCCAAACTCCATACGACCCTGAAACCATCCGACGACGTTCTCTTCCACCAATATCCGCGCGACCGTAGGAAAAAGATCAACATCTTCATAAAACGTACTGGGATAGCCATGTTTGTCCAGAAAGGTGCCGATTTCCTCGTTGCTGAAAGATGGGCCCAGCAGGGAGGTTTTTTGCGAATCTGCTCCATTTACCTGCCGGGGGTTATCACCATATTGGTAGTACGCGTACAACGCGGCGCCAAGCGCCCCGCCAGCGTCCCCTGCAGCTGGTTGAATCCAGATGCCGTCAAATATATTTTCCCTGAGTATCTTACCGTTCGCTACACAGTTGAGCGCCACGCCGCCGGCCAGACAGAGGTTCTTCTGTCCGGTCGTCTTACGAATATGACGGGCCATACGCAGCATCGCCTCTTCGATTACATCCTGTACGGATCGGGCCAGATCCATTTCGCGTTGTGTCAGGTTGCTTTCCGGCTGCCGCGGCGGACCACCAAAAAGATCATGAAACCGATCATTGGTCATGGTCAAACCGGCGCAATAGTTAAAGTAGGCCATGTTTAATCTGTACGATCCGTCTTCTTTCAGATCGATCAGATGTTCATAAATGAGATCCACATATACAGGTTCGCCGTAGGGGGCCAGACCCATGACTTTATATTCGCCTGAGTTGACTTTAAAACCGGTATAGTACGTAAACGCGCTGTATAACAGGCCTAACGAGTGGGGGAAGCGGATCTCATGTTGAAGCTCCAGATGGTTGTCATACCCGATACCCCAGCTTGACGTGGTCCATTCGCCAACCCCATCTATGGTTAATATAGCCGATTCTTTGAAGGGAGAGGGAAAAAAAGCACTGGCGGCATGTGATTCGTGATGATTGCAGAACAGTACTCGGCCGTCGTATTCCGCCAACTCCCCTTTTATGATATCCGGCATCCATAGTTTTTCCTTCAGCCACAATGGCATGGCCACCATAAAAGATTTGATGCCTACCGGGGCATATCTGAGATAGGTCTCCAGCAATCGTTCAAATTTGGTCAAAGGTTTATCGTAAAAGATGGCATGGTCAAGCTCATCGGGGGTCAGCCCGGCTTCCTGTAAACAATACGATATGGCATGCGTTGGAAAGGCATGATCATGCTTTTTACGGGTGAAACGTTCTTCCTGGACAGCCGCAATGATCTCACCGTCACGTATCAGTGCCGCTGCGCTGTCATGATAAAATGCAGAAATACCTAAAATGTTCATAAATAACCAGTTGTTGGTTTTTCATCCTGTACAGGAGCGTTACTCATTAAAGCTATCTAATATAATAAATGCTTAAAGGGGGTTCAAGCAAAAAACAAGACCGAATCGAAGATCAGGGCAAAAAGCGGCTTGAGGCTTGTGGCATGTGGCTTACGGGTGTATATTAAATTCAACCTCGGCCAAAAGCTAAACTCCTTTCATCGATCGCTATATGACCGCCCCATCTAAACATGTCGTCCTTCCGATAACCACGTGCTTTGGCCTATCGCGGCGTGCTATAGCTATCGGTTTGTTGTTTACTGTAATGATCAATATATGGGTTCCGTATGGTTCATTTCTTGTCCACTCTTCGCGGATGACGTTGAGCCACTTGCCCATTTCTGTGTTGATCCCGTTTTTTCTCCTTCTGTTCATCGTCAACCCGTTCTTGCGCACCTGGCCATCTCAAAGGCATCTGACCGGCAGTGAGCTGGCGCTCATCTTTGTGATGATGTTCGTCGCTTCGCTTGTACCAGGCAAAGTGATGGTCGCCTACCTGATGGGCATTATCGCCACGCCGTATTATTTTGCCCGGCCGGAAAACCAGTGGGCGGCGACTTTTTTTCAATATCTACCCGATTGGCTTCTGGTCGATGGACAGGGATCAACGTTGACGTGGTTCTATGAAGGGATCCCGCCCGGTGCCGGTGAGGTCATCTGGGGACCGTGGTTCCCGCCTTTGTTCTGGTGGCTTACCCTTTTTATGGTGTTGTTTTTTGTGGGCGCCTGTTTATCCACCATCATGCGGAAGACCTGGGTTGAACATGAACGGCTGGCATTCCCGCTGGTGCGTATGGCTATAGATCTCATCCGGCATGACGAACAGACGACCCGCCGATTCCCGACTTTTGTATATGACCGAATGTTCCAGGTGGGTTTCGGGACGACGCTCATGCTGATGGTCTGGAATATTTCATCCTTCTGGGGCGTTGTGCCACCTATCCCTATCGGCGTGATGTACAGTACCATGCTGCCGGTGATGGATGGGGCGAGCGCCATAAAAATAAGTGTGAATATCTATGCGCTGTGTTTTGCCTTTCTGGCGCCGCTGGAGATTACGTTCAGTCTCTGGTTTTTTGCGTTGTTCGGTGTGCTGGAAGGCGGCCTGCTCAATCGCTTCGGGTTGCAGTATTCGGGGAGCGCGGTCGGGGCCAATGCGGTGGTGAAAGCACAGTTTTTTGGCGGGTTTATCATGTTTGTAATCTGGCACCTCTGGACGGCACGTCATCAGATTATCGAGGTGATCCGGCAGGCCTGGCAGGGCACACCGACGCCTTCTACCGAATTGTTGTCGTACCGTACGGCGGTATTCGGTCTGCTGGGCGGCGTTTTTTATCTGGTTGCCTGGATGATCATATCGGGGTTGGCCTGGTGGGTTGTTCCGGTGCTGCTTTTTTTTATGTTTATCCTCTATGTCGGAATGACACGTATCATTGCGCAAACAGGTATGGCTTTTCTGGATCTGCCGGTCAATGCGCACCACTTTACGATTCTTACCCTGGGTTCCGCCCATATCGACCCGCAGAGTCTGACTGCCCTGGGGCTGGCCTCCGCCTATGCCAGAAACTGGCGCGGTATGGGTATCGGCACCATCGCCCAGTCAGACAAGATGATGTCAGATCTGCAACAGAATAAACGGGGGCTTTTTGGCCTTATGACGCTCACCTTTCTGCTCAGTTTGCTGACGTCTATTCTGTTCACCATATATATCGGCTATACGACCATCGGCGCATACAACTTCGGTGAAAGGGATGCGTTTGGCGGGATTAACGAATCGTATTACGACGACATCGTTCGATGGATACGAAATGCCGATCAACTTCAGGTCCCCGAATTTGTATTTATGGCGATGGGAGGGGCCATGATGCTGGCCTTGACCATATTGACGCACCGGTTGCCGGCCTGGCCCCTGGCGCCGGTAGGTTTTACCGTCGCTTTTGCAGATGTCGCCCGCCTGCTCATGTTCTCCCTGTTTCTGGCCTGGCTGACTAAAATGCTGTTGCTTCGCATCGGCGGCGTAACGGTATACCGACGGGCTCAGCCATTTGCTTGGGGCGTTCTCGTCGGTTTCTGTGCCGGGGTATTTCTGGGGTTTTTAGTTGATGTGATATGGTTCCCGGGTCAAGGGCATTCGTTGCATGAATGGGCGTGAGAGAGAAGCAGGTGGGCAAGTGGGCAAATAAATCACAAATAAATCAATAGAGGTTTCTGCCCGTGTGCCCACCTGCCGCCCAGCAGTGAAACGCCGTTACCGCCTACTGCTTTTAGCCTTTCCAATCACCAAATCAACAAATCCTTTCTGCCCACCTGCCTACCTGTCGTAATCCTCGGCCACATCCTGAAGCAGCCGATCTATCTCCGCTTGATCAAACCGGTCAAGACTTCCCGGCGCCCTGGTGTAGGTCGATTTGATGATGCCCCGGCGTTTGAGGATCTCTTTACAGAAGATAACGCCATGCAGATTTTCAATACTGATGAGCGGCAAGAGTCGGGTATGGATTTCACGGGCGCCTTCTACATCACCTGCCCGGTATCGTTCATATAGTTTCACCATCACATCCGTAAATTGACAGGCCGGCATCGTGCCGTTGACGCCGCGATTCAACTCGTCTATAAACCAGCGCCCACTGAAACCGGTGAATACGCCTTTCAGCTCATCGCCGCAGGTCTCCATCAGGGCCGTTACAGAATGGCCGCCCGGCATCATTTCTTCTTTCACATAGTCGACATTCGGGATATCCAGAATCAGCTTTTGAATAAACTGCGGCACCAGACTGGAGCCCAACGGCGGATCAAAATTCTGGATAAATACCGGACCGCTGATTGCGTTCGCTACCCGGCGATAATAGTCCACCAGTCCGTCCAGACTGGGTTTAAGGACATACGGCGGCAGCGCAATCGCCCCATCAGCGCCCACGTCTTCCGAAAACCGGCTGAACATCACCGCCACTTCTGTACTTACCCCCGCTACCCCGGCAATCACCGGAACACGGCCATCCACCTGGTGGACCACGATTTCTATCACGCGCTTACGTTCATCATCCGACAGCAGCCAGAATTCACTGACCATCGCCGGATACACGATTCCGTGCGTCCCAACCTCCAGGCAGAAATCAATCTCCCGCCGTAGACTGTCTTCATCCAGCGCCCCGTTATCCGTAAACGGCGTCTGGGGAATGGTGAAAATACCGTGCCAGTTATCGTTGTTCATGTTGACCCCCGCTAAAATTTGTTGATTTATCCTTTAATTCCACTCATGGCAATCCCGCGCACGTAATATTTTTGGAGTACGACAAACAGAAGAATAATGGGGACGGACGCCATAGCAGAGGCGGCCATGATACGGCCCCAGTAGATGCCGTAGGTGGTTGTAAAGCCGGCGATGCCTACCTGAATGACCTGTTTTTCGGGTGAATTCATGACCACCAGCGGCCATAGAAAGCTTCCCCATTCGCCCATAAACACGAGCAGTCCCAGTGTAACAAGTGCTGCTTTGCCGAGCGGAAGGATGATGTGCCAGTAGATACCCGGTATGGGGCAACCGTCGATCCGGGCGGCATCTTCCAGATCACGGGGAATATCCCGAAAAAACTGACGTAGCAGAAAAATACCGAAAGCGCCGAACAGGGGAGGAACGATCAGTGCCGCATATTGATCTATCCAGCCTAGGGTTTTGATTACCATAAAGAGCGGCATAAACGTCACTTCACCGGGAATGATCATGGTAGAGAGCACGACGATGAACAACGCATCCCGACCAGGAAACTGAAGGCGGGCAAAGGCAAACGCCGCCAGAGAGGCGACCAGCAGATGCCCGAAGGTCACGGTTACGGCAACGAACAGCGTATTCAGCAGATATCGGGCGAACGGCACCGCATTAAATACTTTAGCATAGTGTTCCAGAGTCGGTTTACTAAGCCAGAACGCCTCCCACTGCAACGGCATCGTGCTGGCAAAGATATCCGCCTGTGGCTTAAAAGAAGACACGATCATCCAAAGGAACGGCGCCAGAAAGATGAAGGCGAGAACGAGGAGGGTCGTGTAGGTGAGGATTCGTTTCATAGTAGACATGGAATCAACGGATGGAAGTTCCATCCCGCTTTTAAACCGCCGTATCTCTCCGTAACAGCTTCATCTGAATCAAGGTAAGAACCAGAATGATACAAAATAGAACAAAGGCCATCGCCGAAGCATAGCCTGCTTTCAAGAAAAGGAACATATTCTTATAAATATAATGGACGATCACCGTGGTCGAGTTCAAAGGGCCGCCATCGGTCATGATAAAAATGGGGGCGAACAGTTTCATGGCATCCATCGTTGTAATCACCAGGACGAACAGCATCGGCTGGTTCAGCATGGGGAGGGTGACATGACGGAATCGATGCCACCGACTGGCGCCGTCGACTGTAGCCGCCTCGTACAGCTCCTCCGGGATCGCCTGCAGACCGGCCAGAAAAATCAGCATAAAGAACCCACAGCTTTTCCAGATGCCCATGACCATGATGGAAGGCATGGCCTGTGTCGTGCTGGATAAGAAAAGTTGTTTTGACAGTCCGGTATGAACCAGCAAGCCGTTGATGAGACCGGCATCCGTATTATACATCACACGCCATATGATGGCGGCGACCACCATGGAGGTGATCACTGGAATGAAGAAGGCGCTTCGGAAGAAAGCCAGGCCTTTTATTTTCTCCCGAATCAGCAAAGCTAACCCGAGTGCGACTGCGGTTTGTACCGGCACAACGACCATCGTGAAATAGGCGGAATTCATCAGGGATTGCCAGAAGAGCGGATCAAGAAAGAGTTGTCGGTAGTTTTCCAGACCGACAAACGTCATCGGCATGCCCGGCCGGAACAAAAACGGGTGGTGAAAGCTCAGATACAGCGCGGCGAACATTGGGATAATAACGAAGACCGCCAGACCGCACACGGCCGGAGCGATAAGTGCATATCCCCAGATAGATTCCTGTTTCAGGCGGTCCCATGGTCGGTGCCCCAGTCGCCGACGTAAGGCCAGTACACCACCGCCGATAACAAGAAGTGTTAAGATAGCTAACGTTGTCAACAGAGCGCCCGATACAGGCAGTCCTTCGTTGACAATCTGTTCATAGGCGACGGCCTCATCAATACGAATTGCCGCTTTTTTAAGCACTTCTGCAGGAGGTTCGCCATAGGCCGCACTCTGAAAGGCTTGAGCCACCGCATCAGTCACCACGGGGTACACCGGCGTCACCGGCCTGGGCCTGGCGGTATATCGGACCTGATCGGCGAAAATTTTAAATGGATATTCAGCCAGCTCGGGCAGCGCGTCATACGTGGAATGTCTGGCCGGTAAATTTTGCGTCTCCCGGGCCCATCGCCTGGCCCCTTCCACCCCCGTCATCCAATCGACAAACAGCCACGCCTCGTCAGGATGTTTCGACTGTGACGTAATGGCCATGTGCCAACTGCCGCAGGGCGTCACCTGTTGCAGGCCCCGTGGCAAAGGCATGACATCATAATTGAGATCCGGATACATTTCATTATAAAACCGGAGGCTCCAGGGGCCGGAAATCTGCGTAGCATATTTCCCGGTTTGGAAGCCTTCCGTGATTTCCTCGACGGATGCAATACCATGCTGAAGGAATAACGACTGGAATACCGTTAACCCCCGCACAGAAGCCGGGCTGTCGAGATAGCCGGCCGCACGCATTCCATCCGGGGCCATGATCCGCCCTCCCGTCTGCCAGATCCAGGGCATCTGTATGTACGCGGCAAACTCATCAATACCGAGATGGATCAGGGATCCGTGGAGCGTTTCGGCGCCCCGCTGATTGACCTGTACCACTGTCTGGACGTGGGAAGCGAATTCCTCCCAGGTCCAGGCTTCCGAAATCTCTTTGGGCGGTATGATGCCGGCACGTTCAAACTGATCGACATTGTAATAGACCGCGATACTGGAATTGTTCAGCGGTCCCGTCCATACGTGGCCATTCCAGGTGATTTCCTCTATGGTCGCTGGAATAAAGTCCGCCAGGTTTTCCGGCGTATAATACCGATCCAGAGGGATGAGCGCGCCTTGATGAGCATAGAAGGCGATGAGCGGTCCATCTATCGCCATGATGTCCGGCGCCACCCCGCCGGCCAGGGCGGTTTTAATTTTCTCTTCGTAACTGGACGTCGGCGCCATATCGATCCGAATATGAGGGTATCGTGCCTCGAATGCTGCGACCATTCTGATCGTGACATCGCGCTCTACATCATAGGCTGGACGCCAGTAGGTGATCGTAATACGGTCCTGTGCACTGGCAAAGGGAACCAGGAGACCCATGAGGGCGGCTGAAAAAAGGAGGCCAAGTATACAGTTGGAATAACGCATTTGTGAATATTATCAGTATAATGATGTACGAAGATCAGGTTTTGATTGTAGAAACAGTATAGTCTCTATCAGACCATGAATCAATCTACAATATTATGATTGACATCTGGCGGTGTATGACCCTATGTTGGTGTGGTTGATTATTCATATTCGAACGGAGTTAAATGAACATGGAAAACGATGCAGAATCTATAGAACTGCACGAGTGGCTTGAGTCCCTGGATTATGTCATTGCCCAGGATGATCCGGACCGGACACTTCGACTCCTTGCAGCCCTTGAGTCCCGTGCGGCCAAATCCGGCGTCCGCATTCCCTTTACGGCGAATACTCCCTATGTAAATACGATCCCTGCCGATGAGCAGGGTCCTTATCCCGCCGATCGGGATATAGAACGCCGGATAAAAGATATCATGCGCTGGAATGCGTTGGCTATGGTGGTGCGTGCCAACCGGGCAGATGGGTCCATCGGCGGCCATATATCCACCTACGCCTCTTCCGCTACTCTATATGAGGTCGGTTTTAACCATTTTTTTAGAGCCAGGAATGAGAGCCATGAAGGGGATTTACTGTTTGTTCAGGGGCATGCGGCCCCAGGGGTGTACGCCCGGGCTTTCCTGGAAGGCCGTCTTACCGAAGAGCAGTTGAAGAACTTCCGTCACGAGGTAGCCCGGCCCGGTATATCTTCCTACCCGCATCCCTGGTTAATGCCTGACTTCTGGGAGTTCCCGACAGTATCGATGGGCCTTAGCAGCATCATGGCCATTTATCAAGCCCGGTTCATGAAGTATCTGGAAAATCGTTCCATCAAACAACCGAGCGATTCGAAGGTGTGGGTGATGATGGGTGATGGGGAGATGGATGAGCCGGAGTCGTTGGGCGCCATCACTGTAGCTGCTCAGGAGAACCTGGACAATCTGATTTTTGTTATTAATTGTAACCTGCAGCGTCTGGATGGACCGGTTCGGGGTAACGGAAAAATCATACAGGAGCTGGAAGCCATATTCCGGGGCGCCGGCTGGAATGTCATTAAAGTGCTCTGGGGCAGTACCTGGGATCCGCTGCTGGAAAAAGACAAAGAGGGGCTGCTGGTTAATCGGATGAATGAAACGGTGGACGGACAGTATCAGAAGTACAGTGTCGAGTCCGGTGCCTACATCCGTGAGCGTTTTTTCGGTGTTCATCCGCATCTCTTGAAGATGGTCGAACATCTGCCTGATTCGAAACTTCAGCATCTACGCCGTGGCGGGCATGATCCCCTGAAGGTCTATCATGCCTACAAAGCAGCCGTGGCACACAAAGGGACGCCGACGGTTATTCTGATGAAGACCATCAAGGGGTACGGTCTGGGCGATGGCGGTCAAGCCGCCAACAGCGCGCATCAGATGAAAAAACTGGATGACGAGCAGATCCGTACCTTCCGGGATCGGTTTCAGATTCCGTTATCGGATGAAGAGGTCAGCAGCATACCGTTCTACAAACCGCCGGATGACAGCGAAGAAATCAGGTATATCCATGAACGGCGCAAAGCGCTTGGTGGATATGTCCCTTCGAGGCGGACCCTATTTACCCCATTGAACGTTCCGACCCAGGATAAGTATAAGAAGTATTATAAAAAATCCGATCGTGAGGTATCGACCACGATGGCGTTTGTCAATATCCTGTCGGATTTAATGCGTGATAAAGACATGGGCCACCTCGTTGTGCCTATCGTGCCGGATGAGGCGAGAACCTTTGGTATGGATGCGCTGTTCAGGCAGTCGGGCATCTATTCGCCGGTGGGTCAGCTCTATGAACCGGTCGATCGAAAAACGCTGTTGTATTACCGGGAGTCGAAAGACGGTCAGCTTCTGGAAGAAGGCATCTCCGAAGCCGGCGCCATGTCCTCGTTCATCGCCGCGGGGACGGCCTATGCCAACTACGATATCAACACCATTCCCTTCTTTATTTACTACTCTATGTTCGGCCTGCAACGCGTCGGGGACTTAGTCTGGGCGGCCGGCGATATGCGCTGTAGAGGTTTTCTCGTCGGCGCCACATCAGGACGCACCACGCTGGCAGGAGAAGGACTTCAGCATCAGGACGGCAACAGCCACCTGCTGGCCTACCCGGTGCCCAACCTGCTGGCCTATGATCCGGCCTATGCCTATGAGCTGGCGGTAATTATCGAAGAGGGTATCCGGCGTATGTATCAGGAGCAGGACAGCGTATTTTATTATTTAACCGTGCATAATGAAAATTACGCGATGCCTGCGATGCCCGGTAATATAAAAGTGACCAGGGAAGGTATTTTAAAAGGGATGTACCTGTTCCGGAAGTCCGGTAAACGGCGTGCCAAATTGCATGCGCAGTTGTTCGGCAGCGGCGCTATTTTAAATGAAGCGCTTAAGGCCGCCGATATGCTTGAAAAAGACTACAATGTCGCCGTCAATGTCTGGAGTATTACCAGCTATAAAGCCCTGCAGAATGACGCGGCGGATGTGGAGAGGTGGAATATGCTGCATTCAGATGAAACGCCGCGGACATCTTACATCACCTCGTGTGTTGCGGATCTGCCGGGGGTGTTTGTCGCCGCCTCCGATTACGTCAAGGCGCTGCCGGATTCCATCTCATCCTGGTTTCCAAGACCGCTGATCTCGTTGGGCACGGACGGCTTCGGCCGCAGCGACAGCCGGGAGGCGTTGCGGGATTTTTTCGAGGTAGACGCGCGTTATATCACCCTGGCCGTACTATACAGCCTGGCACGCGAGGGCGATATCCCGCATGAAGAAGTAAAACAGGCCATGAAAGATTTACAGATCGATAGTGATAAACCGAATCCGATTATGGCAGGTTAGGTGAAGAAAAGGCGAGAAGAGGAAAGGATGAAAAGACGAAAGGATGTATTCCTCTTTTTCTTTTCCTCTTCCTCATGGAGATAATATATGGCAAATCCTTTCAACTTGCCTCCTTTAGGCGAAAACGTGGATGCCGGCACTGTGGTCGGTATTCTGGTCGCTGTAGGAGACCCCATCGAGGTAGACCAGTCGGTGCTGGAGATAGAGACAGACAAGGCTAATCTTGAGGTGCCGTCGTCTGTCAGTGGTGTGGTGACGGAGATTCTTGTGAAAAGCGGAGATCAGGCCGAAGTTGGACAACCGGTCCTGCTGGTGGACGTGGACGGCGCCGGCGAAGTTCAAAAGGTAGTGGAAGAGGTGGTTTCAGCAGAGGAAACGTCCATGGCTGAAGTTTCCGAGCCGGCACCGGAATCGCCCCCTGAACCACAACCTTCTGCGGAAACACCTGCGCCTTCGCTGCCGGCCACAGCACCTGCCCCTGTAGTAACCTCCGTATCTTCAGATACACCGGTGCCTGCGGCGCCATCTGTTCGGAGATTTTCAAGAGAAATTGGGATCGACATCCATCAAGTCCCGGGCTCGGGGCCAGGCGGCCGTATCTCTATTGACGATGTAAAGGCTTATGCCAAACAACGAAACTCCAGCCGTCCCCCAGCCGCTGTTGGCGGCGCCATGCCTGCGGTTTCGCTGCCGGACTTTACCAAATGGGGCGAGGTGGCGCCTGAGGCGATGAGTAATCTGCGCCGGGCAGCCGCAGAGCATCTGGGCGCCGCCTGGGTTAATATTCCGCATGTCACCTATGCAGACAAAGCCGATATTACGGAGTTAGAAGCGCTGCGAAAAAAATTCGGCCCCAAAGCGGAAGCCGCAGGTGGAAAATTAACGATGACCGCCATTGCGCTGAAATTTGCGGCGGCCGCGCTGAAAAAGTTTCCCATGTTCAATGCCAGCATTGATATGGCGAAGCAGGAAATTATATACAAGAGCTACTACCACATCGGTGTTGCCGTCGACACCGACCGGGGACTGGTGGTACCGGTCATTCGGGATGTGGATCAGAAGAATATCATTGAACTGGTAATAGAACTTTCTGAAGTAGCTGTAAAAGCACGGGATAGAAAGCTATCATTGGAAGACATGCAGGGCGGTTCTTTTACCATCTCCAATCTGGGTGGTTTTGGCGGCACGTTCTTCACCCCGATCGTCAACGCGCCGGATGTGGCCATACTGGGCATTGCCCGAGGACGCATCGAGCCGGTGTATTCCGATGGTGAATTTCAGCCAAGGCTCATGCTCCCGCTCATGATTTCCTATGACCATCGCGTCATCGACGGCGCTGACGGTGCACGGTTCATGCAGTGGCTGGTCCAGGCGTTTGAGCAACCGTTTCTGCTTAGCCTGGAAGGGTAGGGAATTTGTTGATAGTCTGATTTGTTGATTTGTTGATTGAAAAAATCAGACTATCAGACTATCAATAAATCAACAAATTTGTCCGGAGGATAACATGAATACCCCTACGCATGTCGCGGTGATCGGTGGTGGGCCGGGTGGATACGCGGCAGCGTTTATGGCATCAGACTTAGGTCTGCAGGTGTCCCTGGTAGACCCGGAGGTCAATCCGGGCGGGGCGTGTTTATATCGTGGCTGCATTCCGTCCAAGGCGTTGCTGCATGTCGCGAAGGTCATCAATGAAACAAAGGAAGCGGCAAGCTGGGGCATCGAATTCGGGAAGCCCAAAATTCATCTCGATAAAATCCGTATCTGGAAAGAACACATCATTCAGCAGTTGACACAAGGACTCGGAGATCTCAGTAAGCGGCGGAACGTCAATTTGATCCAGGGGCGTGCTTGTTTTGCTGATGCGAAGACCATCCATATTGATAAAGCGGACGGCGCGTCAGAAAAACTGACTTTTGACTACGGCATTCTGGCCACGGGGTCTCAGCCTTTTATCATCCCGTCTCTGGCGCTGGATAGTCCCCGGTTTATGGACTCCACATCGGCCCTTGAACTGGAAGATATTCCGAAATCACTCCTGGTTATCGGGGGAGGTTACATTGGGCTGGAATTAGGCAGTGTGTATGCGGCGTTAGGCTCGAAAGTCACGGTAGTTGAGATGACGCCGAGTTTATTGCCGGGCGCTGACGGTAACCTGGTTAACATTCTCAGCAAGCGGTTACGACAGCAGATGCACGCCATCCTGTTGAATACCAGGGTTGCAGAGTTGAAAGAACAGAAAAACGGTATTCGCGCCCGATTCGAAGGGAAGAACCTCGACAAAACAGATCAGATTTTCGATAAGGTTCTGATGGCCGCTGGCCGTAAACCGGTTACCGATGGGCTGGGGATTGAAAACACGCAGATCCAGGTAGATGAAAAGGGATTCGTAAAAGTGGACCTTCAGCGCCGCACCAATGAGTCGACTATTTTTGCTATCGGTGATATTGCAGGCGAACCGATGCTGGCCCATAAAGCTTCGCACGAGGGGATCGTAGCCGCCGAGGTGATTGCTGGTCATAAAGCCACCTTTGAACCTGCCGCAATTCCTGCCATCGTGTTCACCGATCCGGAAATCGCCTGGTGCGGCCTGACAGAGAATCAGGCCAAAGAACAGGGCCGAGAAATCAAGGTGGCTCGCTTCCCCTGGGCAGCATCAGGCCGAGCGATGACGCTCGGCCGCTCGGAAGGGCTCACCAAGCTGATTATTGATCCAGATACCGAGCGTGTTCTGGGGGTTGGTATGGTCGGCGTGAGTGCCGGTGAACTCATCGCCGAAGGTGCCCTGGCTGTAGAAATGGCCGCCCTGGCCTCAGATGTCAAACTGACTATCCATGCCCATCCAACGCTCTCGGAAACCATGATGGAAGCCGCAGAGGCGTTCTATGGCACGAGCACGCATATCTATAATCCGAAACGGTGACCTTTCGTTTTTCACGTGCGCCTCATGAGATATTATGTAAATTAGCATAAGTTCACGTCAAAAGTTTAATTGGTTGTCATTTCGAACTTCAGCGCCACGAACAGGGGACATCCACAAGTCAGAGGGCTGGATACCGCCTTCGCGGGTGTGTCTTAATTGCGAAAAATGAGAAGTTAACCTGGGCGGTAATGTCCGGCATCTTTCCATATACCGCATTATCTTTTTCGTTCGTTGCCAGGACGATTATATTCTGTTCAGGCCTGTGCCTGATTTACCTGCCTGGCTACGCCATCGGTCAGGAAGTCACATCTGAGGATGGGATAGCCATATACGGGGATAGAATCGTCGGGCAACAGTTTCAATACCCGTTGTCCAACCTGGACCGTATTGGAATACGGATCAACATATCCGATCAACCGAACACAACAGATCTGTTCTTGACCTTAAAAAAGTCTGTAATGGCAGATAGGGTCATCTTGGAGCAACGTATACCGCTTTCATCTATTTTGACCGGCGACGTATTCTGGTTTGAATTTATGCCGTTGGGCGATGATGAGGATCCTACCTATTATCTTCAAATCGCTTCTCCTCAATCGATAGAAAGCAATGCGCCGTTGCTGCAGACAACTTATATCGGAGATGCTGATAAGATAGGCCCGGCCTTGTTGAATGGCCAGGAACAGGAGCAGAGCCTTCAAATTGTCCTTAAGTATGACCGCTCCCTCTGGACCAGAATCGAATATGTGCTGGCCAGGTTTGAAATCGACAAGCCCTGGTTTTATAACCGGTATGTATACGCGGTTATGTTTGTCGGTTACCTGATTCTTCTGGTGGGATTTCTGGTCTACACCTATAAGCTTATTGTCGGTACGGGTGGAGCCAGCAGGGCTTCCGGCAAGTTTAACACCTTCTTATATCTCATCGTTTTCGTATTTCTGGTTCGGGGCGTCCTGTACAGCAGTATTTTCCCGGCCTGGCAGGCGCCTGATGAGCCTGTTCATTTTGCGTATATCAAGTATCTGGTTGAACAGAATGAACATCCACCATACGATGCGGTCATCCAGAAGGATATTCTGGAATCCATGGGTAAAGCGGATTATGGGCTTATCTATAGAGGCGGTCGCCCCAGGCTGGATCGGCAAACCTGGATCGTCGATCCACGGGATGAGATACTACGCGATAAGAGGGCCTGGCAGAGCGTTGCAGGGCAGCCTTATCTATACCATGTCATCGTTAGTATTCCCTATGGTTGGATAAGAGATAGGGATACGACGACGCAGTTGTTTCTGCTCAGACTACTCATGGTCATATTCTCAAGCGGCCTGATCATTTTAACTTTTAAAATCGGTCGCCTGGTCTATCTCGATGATTCCACGTCTCTGATCGTCTCTGCCATTTTATGTTTTTATCCCTTGTTTTTGCATATCAGCACCATTGTCTCTTACGATGTGCTTGCTAATCTTTTTGCCGGTCTCTTTATCTTTATGCTGGTTCAGACGCATCATAAAGATAATCCCTGGTTTTATGTGACGGCAAGCGGTTTGGTCTTAGGCGCGGCCTTATTGACAAAAGCGGTGACTTTGATGCTGCTGCCGGGGGTGATAATCTGGTGGGTTTTAGGCGGGTTGAAAAATGAGTCATGGCGTGATATTTCATGGAAAGCACTGGTGTTATGTAGTATAGCGTTTTGTGTCGGAGGTTGGTGGTATGGTAACAATATATGGGTACATCAGACATTAGTCTACCAACCCCAACCTGATTGGACACAGATTGGTGAAGTGAATGCAGGATTAGGACTTAGTACCATAGAATCACTGGGGTGGGATATCCGGTATTCCTGGCTTGAGGAATACTGGAAGGCCTTGAGGAATTCATTCTACCGTTTATCCAATGGATTCGGGTGGAACAATGTCCCCATGAAGCCGTGGATGCATATCTGTACAGGCGTGGTTTTTCTCGCCGCTGCGGTCGGTGCGGTAAAAAGGTTGAAAGAAATCGTCGGGCTATCGATGAGTGCCCTGTTGAAAAACCATTCGACTCAGATTCTGTTTTATAGTATTTGTGTCGTGTACAGCCTGTTATTATTTTTCGATCGCGGACATTTTATCATGGGAAGATATTATTTTCCTGTCCTGATTCCAGGGGTATATCTATTTATCACCGGTATGCTCAATCTATTTCCCGCTGCCCGTAAACCCCTTTTCTCCTGGGGACTCATCGTTGTTTTTATTATTTTTGATTCCCTTGTTTTACTTGAAACCATTATCCCTCGCTATTATCTTATTCCACCGCCTTCGCGTATTTTGGATTATATCTTTTAGCGTGTTTTTCCGGTTGGAGATCACTTCAATATAATGTACCGCGACAAAACAATAGCCGTTGTCGTTCCTGCCTACAACGAAGAAAATCTGATCGGTCGTGTTATAGACACTATGCCGGATTATGTGGATTATTTGATCATTGTTGATGATTGCAGCCAGGATCGAACCGGTGATATGGTTAAAGAATATCAAAAGAAAGGCGATCTCGCGATTGATCTGATCAGACATGAGACTAACCAGGGGGTTGGCGGAGCAATTATTACGGGATACAAACAGGCCATAAAACGCCAGGCGGATATTACCACCGTGATGGCCGGTGACGCACAGATGGATCCGGATGATCTTCCCCGATTGCTCGACCCGGTGGTTGATGATGAAACGGATTATGCGAAGGGAAACCGGTTATTTACGGGCGATGCCTGGAAAATCATCCCCAAACGCCGGTATATCGGAAATTCTGTTCTTTCCCTGCTGACTAAAATTGCTTCGGGTTACTGGCATGTGGCCGATTCCCAAACCGGATATACCGCCGTATCTTTGAAAGTGCTCCGGACTCTCAATCTAGATCAGGTGTACAGACGATATGGCATGCCCAATGATTTTTTGGTACGACTGAATGTATATAGATTTCGTGTACGTGATGTGCCCATCCGACCGGTCTATAATATAGGTGAGTCTTCCGGAATAAAAATCGGCAAAGTCGTGTTTACGATGTCGTATCTTCTACTGAAGCTATTCTTGTGGCGTCTGAAGGAACGATATATCATCCGCGATTTCCATCCGCTCATTTTCTTCTATATGTCTTCTTTTATCATGTTTGCCATGGATATACCTCTGACGGCCCGGGTTTTCTGGGTTTATGCCCAGACCGGTTCCGTACCCCCGATTAATTTCCTCACGGTGATCTTTGTTACGACGATGGCTTACTTTTTCCTCCTGTTTGCTATGTGGTTCGATATGGACTACAACAAATCTTTGAAATAACTCGTTGCTTACCGTTGTATTTCTTATCATTCTTTTTGTTAAATTCTAACAGGGAGCTGGTCATATTGTCCAGGACGCCTTTTGAAAGTACAGATCAGGAGGTCTATCGCATGTGTGCCCGGTGTCTGTACGATACCAGCATACCGGAGATACAATTCGATGTTCAGGGCGTCTGTAATTTCTGCAAAATCCATGATGAGATGGAAAAAATGTATCCGCTCGATGAGGAAGGCCGAAAGCAGTTAGAGCGGATCGTTGAAAAAATAAAACGAGCCGGACGGGGTAAGGAATATGATTGTGTTGTGGGCGTCAGCGGTGGACGGGACAGTACCTATACGATGTATAAGGCCGTCAAACTGGGGTTACGACCTCTGGCCGTGCATTTTGATAATGGTTGGAATTCGGAAGTCGCCGTCAGTAACATTCAGAAGACCATCGCGCCGTACAATATCGATCTGGTGACGGTCGTAGCCGATTGGGAGGAATTCAAAGATCTACAGATCGCCTTCTTAAAGGCATCGACATCGGATGCAGAAATTCCTACCGATGTCGCTATTCATGCCGCCTTGCATGATGTGGCGGCCAAAGAGAACATTAAATATATCCTTATTGGCCATTCTTTTCGTACGGAAGGGATTGTACCCAGGACCTGGACCTATATGGACGGACGATACATCAATGCGGTGCATAAACGGTTCGGACTTTTGAAAAGAACCAGTTTTCCGAATATCACCATCTCCAGTTTATTTTACTACCATATCCTGAAGAGAATTCGGGTCATTCCTATCCTGAACTATTTTTCTTATGATAAGAAGAAGGCGGGCAAGGAACTGGAAGCGGCGCTGGGTTGGGTTGACTATGGCGGTCATCACCATGAGAGTATCTATACGGTCTTCTTTCAGTCGTATCTGCTGCCTCGAAAATTCCGAATCGACAAACGGCGACTTGCGCTCTCTGCCCGCGTACGATCCGGACAGATGACCCGTGATGAGGCGCTGAAGGAGATCGCCGATAAGCCATATCCGCTGGATATGGATGTGGTGGACTATACGATAAAAAAGCTGGGGCTCTCCAGGGAAGAGTTTGAGGAAATCATGCAAACCCCCGTGAAATCCTTCCAGGATCATCCCACCTATTATCCGCTCATTAAAATGTTTCGATCGCCTCTTCATATTGGATTTAAACTGGGACTCGTGCCGAAAATTCTGTATTATAAATACGTGGTGTAAGGATTAAGACGATGATCGTCATCATTGATTACGGCGTAGGCAACTTACGATCCATTCTGAGTAAATTTGAACGTCTGAAGATCGAAGCAATCATCAGTTCGGATGCAGACGAGATCCGCCGGGCGGATAAACTGGTTTTTCCGGGGATCGGCCATTTTGAGGCCGGTATGGCCAATCTCGATGGTTCTGGGTTGGTACCGGTATTGGAAGACATGGTGATGCAAAGGAAAACGCCGCTGCTCGGTATTTGTCTCGGGATGCAATTGCTGACCAGAGGCAGTGAGGAAAGCTCGCGTCCCGGCCTGGGATGGGTAGCTGGCGAGGTAAAGCGTTTTGACTTTCCCCCGTGCTCGGATAAACTGTTTCGTGTGCCTCATATGGGTTGGAATCAGGCAAAGTTTACGCATCCCTCTCCAATGATAACCGATATTGCCCCGGAGGCCCGGTTTTATTTCGCCCATTCCTACTACGTCGTGGCCGACGATGCGGAATATGCGGTCGGCATGACCTGGTATGGGCACGATTTCGTATCCATCATTCATCAGGATAACATCTGGGCGACGCAGTTTCATCCGGAGAAAAGCCATCAGGCGGGTCTCCGTATTATTCAAAACTTCGCCCTGCAAATTCAACACTAATTTCAAACGCTTAACTGTCTTACTTAATATAGGTATACAGGGTGTATGAATTCATGAACAATAAATGGTTTTACATTATACTGGTGTTCATCGGTACCTGTGGTTTTGGAAGTGATTATAAAAATAGCATTGGGGTGGAATTTATGCTCATACCTGGTGGCGAGTTTATGATGGGATCAACGGAAACATATGTTTTCTCTGATCCATCTCCTGTCCATAAAGTTACTATCAGTAAACCATTCTATATGGGAAAGTATGAGGTGACACAAGCACAATGGGAAACTGTTACAGGGTACAATCCGAGTCATTTTAAAGGAGAGAACAGCCCCGTCGAGATGGTGATCATGGCAGAGGTAAAGAAATTTATCCGTCAATTGAATGAAATTGAAGGTGGAGAGTATTATCGACTCCCTACAGAGGCGGAATGGGAGTATGCCTGTCGGGCTGGTAGTACGGGAGCTTATGCCGGTACCCTGGACGATATGGCATGGTATACAGGTAATGCGTGGCAGACCCATGATGTCGGCAAGAAGCTCCCTAATGCTATCGGATTATATGATATGCATGGAAACGTCTGGGAATATTGTAGTGACTGGTTTGGCCCGTACTCTTCAGATTCTGTGGTTGATCCCAAGGGTCCGAAAACTGGTGAGTATTATGTAGACCGTGGGGGTGGTTGGACGAATAATGCAGATGTGAATCGTTCGTATACTCGTGGTTTGCACAGTGAAGTTTACCGCCAAACGGGATTTGTTCGAGGAGGAGGGCCAGGTGCCAATTTAGGTTTTCGCTTGGTACGAGTCGTCGAATTACAACCCGCACCTTAGCCATGATCCTTCCCCGCATAATTCCCTGCCTTCTTCTTAAAGGTAAAGGACTCGTCAAAGGCATTAAATTTAAGGACCACACATATGTTGGTGATCCGATTAATGCCATCAAGATCTTTAACGATATGGAAGTCGACGAGTTGATTTTTCTGGATATCACCGCTACGAAAGAAGGCCGCCTTCCGCCGCTGGATCTGGTTCAAACCATTGCGGATCAATGTCTGATGCCATTTGCCGTGGGCGGAGGTATTACAACGGTTCAGCAGGCACGAGATATCTTAAGTAAAGGCGCGGAAAAAATCTGTATCAACACCTCGATGATAGAGCGACCGGAAGTAATTACCCAGGTCTCGGAGACCTTCGGCGCCCAGGCTGTCGTTGTGTCGATCGATTTCAAACGGAATTGGCGTGGGCGCTATGAAACCTACATACGATGTGGATCCAAATCAGTCGGCCGTTATCCGGTTGACTTGGCACAGGAGATAGAAGCGTTGGGCGCCGGTGAAATTTTGATTAACGCCATAGAACGGGACGGTACGCAGTCCGGTTATGATATCGATTTGATCAAGCAGGTTTCAAAGGCGGTAACTGTTCCGGTCATCGCTTGCGGCGGTGCTGGAAGCAAAGAGGATCTGGCCGAGGGTCTGAAATCAGGAGAGGCGTCTGCTGTGGCCGCCGGTAGCCTGTTTGTCTTTCACGGCCGGCGGCGGGCGGTATTGATCAATTTCCCGTCCAAAGAGGAACGCGAGTGGATTTATCATAAGGCGGGCGCAATGTATGAGAATAGCGATTGATATGGCACATCCTGCTCATGTGCATTTGTTCAAGCACTTTATCTGGGACATGCAGGATAAGGGACATACATGCTTAATTACGGTAGCTGAAAAAGATATCGCATGCGATCTGCTCAGGAATTACGGTTTTGACTTTATAAATCACGGTTCATACGGTCGATCCGTCGGCAGAAAGATCATGAATGTGCCGCTCATGGATTATAGATTGTACAGAACCGCACGGTCGTTTAAACCGGACCTCTTTATCGGAAATGCAGCCTTCAGAGCGGCTCATATAGCTTTTCTGCTTCGTAAGCCATCTATTATTTTCGACGATACGGAAAACGGCAAAGCTGAGGTGATGCTTTATGCTCCCTTTGCAACGCATATCTGTACTCCGGTCTGTTATAAACGAAATCTGGGAAGAAAGCACCTACGCTATCCTGGCTATCATGAATTGGCGCATCTCCATCCAGACCGATTCACACCCAACCCGGATGTGTTGAAGAAGATGGCTCTTTCTGAGGACGACAAATTCGTCATCATGCGCTTTGTAGGCTGGGAAGCCATACACGACATCGGGCATGCCGGACTAGGAATCGAGACCAAGAAGCAGGCGGTCGATGCGTTTTGCCAACATGCTTCGGTCTTTATTACCTCCGAGCGCCCGTTGCCCGATGAGCTGGAGCCCTATCGCATCGGCATCCCGCCTGAAGAGATCCATCATGTAATGGCTTACGCGACCCTGTTATACGGTGAAAGCGCGACCATGGCCTCGGAATGTGCCGTACTGGGCACACCGGCTATCTATCTGGATAATGTGGGACGAGGTTATACTGATGAGCAGGAAGAGACGTATGGTCTGGTATTCAATTTTCGAGAATCCCCAGAGGATCAACAGCGGTCTATCGAGAAAGGGGTCGAGATCCTGACCAATCCGGGAGTCAAAGCCGAATGGCAGGAGAAGCGGGCCAGATTGTTGAAAGATAAAGTCGATGTAACCCAGTGGTTGGTTGATTTTGTAGAAAAGGAATATCGGTAAAAAAATGTGCGGAATTGCAGGGGTCTATGCACCGAGTATGGTATCGGAAATGGATCGTGAATCCATCGAACGGATGAATGACATCCAGCAACACCGCGGGCCGGATGATGAAGGCCTGTATTGCGCTGAACGATGTATCCTGGGCCATCGACGACTCTCTATCATCGATTTGTCCAAAGATGGTCACGAACCGTTCGCATCCGATGATGGGCGTTACTATCTAACATATAACGGCGAGATATACAATTATATCGAACTGCGGGAGGAACTCCGTAGACTCGGCTGGACATTTCGAACCAGAACAGATAAAGAAGTGCTGCTGAAAGCCTATCAGCAATTCGGTGTAGATTGTCTGTCAAAATTCAACGGCATCTTCGCGTTTGCCATCTACGATACAAAACAGGAATCCATCTTTCTGGTCAGAGACCACTTTGGCATTAAGCCGTTATATTATACGGAGCATGATTCAAAATATTACTTTGCTTCCGAAATCAAAGCGCTGCGCTCGTTACCGGATTTGGTCATGACCGTCAACGAGCAGTCGGTCTTCGATTTTCTCGTATTTAACCGGACCGATGTTTTCGATGAAACCTTTGTTCATGAAATCAAACGATTACCCAAAGGGCATTATGCCCTTATTGATCGGGACGGAATGATATTGACTCAGTGGTGGAAGCCCGAGGCGTTCGAGCAGCACCGTATGAATGGCTCAATTCAGCCGACTGTCGACAAAGTGGAAGAACTGTTAGTCTCGGCCGTCCGGTTCCAGATGCGGAGCGATGTCCAGGTAGGTTCCTGTTTGAGCGGTGGACTGGATTCGTCCATATTGACCGGTATTATATTTGACCATCGCCATGCGACCGACGACTTTGCCACGTTTACGTCCTCATTTCCTGACCATCCAATTGATGAAACCCGGTATGTGGATTGTTTGAACAAAAGGTATCCGTTCACCAATCACCGGACGTTTCCAACGGCCCAAACGGCTTTTGATAATTTTCATCAGTTTGTCCGGACCATCGATGATCCGGCGACCGACGCTTCGTTCTATTCCCAGTATGAGGTCATGCGGTTGGCCCGACAACACGGAATCACCGTCCTGATCGATGGGCAGGGCGGTGATGAAAATTTTGCCGGCTACCAGTATTTCCACGGGTTCTATATGTACGGATTATTGCGGCAGTTACAGCTGGGAAAATTGTCAGGCCAATTGTTTAAGGTCTTGCTGAGACGACAGGATCGATCCGCATATCAGGCGCTGGCCTTTCAACTCCTGCCGGATACCGTCAAAAAACGCTTGCTATTTCAGGCTGTGCCCTATATATCTAAGGAGTTTTTTGAACAATATGTGGATTCGAGCTTGATATTTAACGAGTTTTTTGACGCGCCCGATCTTCATACCAGCCTGGTGCGGCACTTTCAATACAAGCTGGAGCATCTACTGCGTATGGAAGACCGTAGTTCGATGGCCTTTTCAATCGAAGCGCGGGTGCCGTATCTGGATCACCGGCTGGTAGAGTATGTGCTGGGCGTAAATGACGACCTGAAAATCAAGGCCGGGGCTACTAAACATTTACAAAAACTCGCTTTAGGCCAGTATACTATATCCGAAATTCTAGACCGGAAAGACAAGATCGGATTCGGGACGCCTGTGGACGACTGGATGGCGACGTCCATATGGCGCGATTTCACGGATGAGAACGACCGGTATGTTGTAGAAGCTCTACCGGGGGTTCTGAAGAAAAAACATTCCTTACCGAGTACCGGAAACCACCGATGGAAGATCAACCAGTTGGCCGAATGGCATCGGATTGTGTTTAATTAAATGATAGAGGCCAGCTATTCCATGCACCGTCAGGTACTACATGACACCTTAAATGCCGCCCGTGAGCGGGATTATGCCGGCTATGGAAAGTTCGACGCGCTCAACAGCCCGCTGTTGAAGGGGCTTAGTTTTAACAATGCGTGGCTGCGATTTTTCTGGACACAGTTGGTCAAACAATGTCCCTGGCATGTCCGGCCCATGCTGGGCGTTCAGATCTCCCGAAATCCCAAAGGCATTGCCCTGTTCGCCCGCGCGTATCTTTATTTGTATGAGCAGTCTCAGGACAGCTCGCATCTCGAAGAAGCGCGGGAACTGATCGATTGGTTGCTTGAACATCCGAGTCCCGGATATGAACATCTATGTTGGGGCTATAATTTTATCTGGCAGGACTTGCCACCGTTTTTGCAGCAGAAATACGAACCGAATATCGTGGTGACGGTCTTTGTGGCTGAAACCCTGATTCATGCCTACCGTATTACCCAGGATGAACAATATCTACAGGCGGCGCAGTCGGTCGGCGATTTTATTACGCAGGATATTCCGGTTCTCGAGGAAACGAAAGAGGAACGTGCCATCTCGTATTTGCTGATCGAGACGGATGCCGTATATTTAAATATTATGGTGCTCTCCGGCGCATTGCTTGCGAAAATCTATAAAGAGACAGGCGATGAACGTCTTTTCGATATTGCCGAGCGGCAAATTAGATATACAGTCAATAAACGAACGAGTTATAATGCCTGGTATTACACCCATCCCAAGGGCAAATCGCCTATCCGCCATGACAACTATCATACCGGCGGTATTGTGGATGGTATTCTCGAATATACCGAAGAAACGGGGGATGACCAGTTTTTGCCTGTATACTGGGAAGGGTTCAAATATTACCAGGCGCATCTATTCGAAGTGGACGGCGCACCCCGATGGATGAGCGACCGCAGATACCCGCATGATGTGCATGGCGCCGCTCAAGGTATCATCTCGTTTTCCAAAGCGGGACGGTATAAACCGGAACACCTCGTATTTGCCGGTCATATTGCCGATTGGGCTATCAACCATCTGTACCGCGCAGAATCCAGTGATTTTATCTACCGTCAGGGCCGATTTAAAAAGTGGAATTATTCGTTGATGCGCTGGTGTAACGCCTGGATGGCCCGAGCGATTGGAGAATACGAAATCGTACAGAAGCAACGAGGTGTGAAAACGTGAAATAGATAATACATCATGTTTCACGTTTCACGCATCATAAGGAATCAGCATGCCGTTAGGAACCGAACTTATATACAACGCTGATTACTCTTTTCTCGAGCGCCTGTATATTAAAATATTCGGCGTGCCGATCAATGGACTGCGTATTCGTGCACGTCGCATTTTGCCGTTGGTTCAAAGCAAGTACAAAAACATACTGGATGCGGGATGCGGTCCCGGTATCTTTACTTTTGAAATGGCCAAACGGTTCCCCGGCAGCACCGTCACGGGAGTGGATATCGAAGACGCGCTGCTGGACGTCAACAAGGAGATTTCTCAAAAACTTCATCTGGAAAACTGTCGATTTGAAAATATCGATTTAACGGATATGGAGGACAAAGACCGGTTCGACATGATCCTCTCCGTGGATAATCTGGAACACATAGAAGACGACGAAAACGTATTGCGCCGTTTTTATGATGCGCTGACTGAAGAAGGAGAGCTGATTATTCATGTGCCGGGCTTCTATCGGCGGTGGTATTTCTTTGGATGGGCGGAGAATTTCTATGTGGAAGGCCATTATCGGTCTGGATATACCTTGGATCAACTTCGAGAAAAGCTGGAACATACCGGATTCAATATTCGACGGATTGCCTATACGTACGGTTGGCTGGAGACGATCACCAACAATATTTCATACTGGATTACCCGGGCGGAGATGGAAAATAAGATGTTGTATGCGCTGGTGTTCCCCTTCTTGAACTGCATCTCATATTTCGGTCGAAACAGTCGGCCTGCCAAGGGTGCCGGGGTGCTGGCTATCGCTTCTAAAACCAGATAAATTTATGAAACAATTAGTTCGACGCGTCATCGATAAACAGGGAAAGATTCTGATTGAAGATATTCCGACTCCGGATGTGGGAGATGATCAGGTTTTGATTTCGACCCATTATTCCTTGATCAGTTCCGGCACCGAGCTGGGCACGATCAATAAAAACCCGGTAGCTCTGGCCAAACAAACCATTGAAGATCCCTGGATGCGTCAGGCAGTCAAAACACTGGTTTTTTCCGGCAGTTTTCAGGAAACCTATGATACGATCAAGAATGAAATGTATCTATACCGGTTGATTGGATACAGCGGTGCCGGTATGGTGATTGATAAAGGCCCACATATCAATCATGTGGCGATTGGAGACCGGGTAGCCTTTGCTGCGCAGGGTCATGCCGAGCAGGTTGCTGCTTACGCCAACCATGTGGTCAAATTGCCTGACAACGTCGATATGGCCGATGCCGCTTTTGTCACCGTCGGTGGTATTGCCTTACAGGGCATCCGACGAAGTGAGTTACGGATTGGCGAGTGGGTAGTGATCTATGGTCTGGGGTTGGTGGGGCAAATGGCTGCCCAGATCGCTCTGGCTGCCGGCGCACGTGTAATCGGCATCGATGTATCGTCCGGCAGAACCGAGCTGGCCACCCAGGTAGGCGTAAAACATACGGTGCTGGCCGGCGATTCGAATCCTGTTGATGCGGTGTTGCGTATTACGGGAGGGAAAGGTGCGGATAGAACCGTCATCTGTGCGGTATCTAAAGACACGGCAATTGCCAACAACGCCATGAAAATGACGCGCAAACAAGGCAAAGTGACCTTTATCGGGATCGTCAAGATGGATCTGGAGCGGATGCCATTCTTTTTAAATGAACTGGACCTGTCTTTTTCACGCGCTTATGGTCCGGGCAGTTATGATGACGCCTACGAGAAAGGGCGCGTAGATTACCCTTACCAGTATGTCCGATGGACGGAACACCGTAATCTAGATGAAGTGATTCGATTGATTGAAGATAAAAAGATAGATATTAAGCCCCTTATTGATGCGACCTTCCCGCTTGAAGAAGCCCAGCAGGCTATTGATCGGCTCAGACGCGGTGAGATGAAATCAGTGGCTATGCTCTTGTCGTATCCTCAGGTAACCGAAATTTCAAATACAATCCATCTTACCGAAACACGGCGCGTTAAGAAGGATGCCGTCCATGTCGGCGTCATCGGTGTCGGCAATTTTACGCGAAATACGCACGTTCCCAATTTGAGCAGGCACAAAGGCTATGATCTCAGATCCTTGTGTTCCGCCACAGGGATGACCGCCGCCTCTGTGGCAAAGATGTATGCCTGTGATTATGTGACGACAGACTATAAAGAAATACTGGCCGATCCCGATATCGATATGGTTCTCATCGCTACCCGGCATAATTTACATGCCAGGCTGACCTGCGAAGCCGCGGAAGCCGGTAAACATGTCTTCGTTGAAAAGCCGGTGGCAATGAATAGGGAAGAATGGGAGCAGGTGCGGGATACGATCCGGAAAACCGGTGTCCATTTTATGGTCGGATACAACCGGCGTCATTCTAAAATCGCCGAAAAGGCGAAACGATATGTTACCCAACAGCCTGTTTTGATGAAATATACGGTAAACATTCAGCACCTGCCCGATTCTCATTGGACGCTGGACCCGGTGGAAGGCGGCGGACGCCTACTTGGCGAATCGGATCATTTTTTCGACTTGATGAATTTTTATGCTGATTCGAAGCCGGTAGAGGTGCAAGCTATGTCGCTGCCTGCATCGGAAGATTCAAAAATAGGCTTGTTTAACTTTATGGTCCAGGTACAGTATGAGAACCATTCGATGGGTCAACTTACCTATACCAGCTTTGGCGGTCCACAGGTTCCCAGAGAGAAGCTGGAGATCTTTTGCGGCGATAAATACGTGGAGCTGATTGACTTTAAGAAGCTGGGTGTAAACGGAAAGACCTCCTCGGTTGGCGGCGGTATGGGGCACGTTAAGGAACTGGATACATTTCAAAAAATAGTACGTGGCGAATTGTCGTCTTCGACCCTATCCACAAAGATGGATGCATCGGGGATTTCAATTGAAGCTCAGAGCCAATTGGTCATCTAAGACCTTAAGTCGGATCTGTTAATCCTCCCTCTTTACCTCAAAGACATCCGCCAGGATTCCATACCAGAATTATGCTGTGAAACTATACCCTGGATGGTGAATATTTAGTTGGTTTTTTAGTATAACAAACTATTATAAAATATGAGTTTATGGTAAAAAAATATTTTCATTTTTTCACAATCCTGGTCATTTTAATTATCAGTGCTTATTACATACAACAGCATAAGGCTGAGTTTATTGTTTTGAATAACATCAGCGGCCTCTACATTGCACTGCTTGTATTACTTATGATGGGGGTTTTTGGAACGGCCGGATATAGTTTCAAGCTGCTGGTCAGTCTTCATCAGGTTCATCTTACCCTGACAGAGACTTTTGGATTATCCGTACTTACTAATTTTGCGAACTATATCGGTCCGACAGGGCCTGGTCTGGTGTTTAAAGCGCTTTATTTAAAATCAACACGGGGTTTATTGTACTCCAATTTCACTACAGTTATCATGGCGAATTTTATTATTATGTTATTTCTGCAAGGCGTTTTCGGTCTGATTCTGATTTTCCTGTCCCACCGTGAAAATATGGCCTTCCCTGTATTTCTCCCGCTTATCTGCCTGGGCCTTGTAATCGTTTCGTTATTGCCTTTTATATTTAAACTTCCCGTTCTCAGAACAAAAGGTAGGATAACACGTTTTCTGCAATCTTCTGTCCAAGGTTTTGATATCATCCGTTCACAGAAGAACAAATTACTACTAATCTGCCTTTCGTTTCTGTTGCAATATATTAACAGCGCTATACTCACGATGGTCGTTTACGATTCCATCGGATATCCAATTACATTTTTAACTGCACTGACAATAGGGGTTCTGACTTCGATAGTTAATATAATCCATATTACACCGAACAATTTCGGTATCCAAGCAATCGCTCTGGCCTATCTGGTTTCACTAACCGGACTGGATTTCACCCATGGGATCATTGGGGCTGGGATCATAAGGGCGTTTAATCTGGGTTCTACATTTATCCTGGCGCCTATATTTTCTATAGGTTTACTGAAGCCGAAGGGTATTCCTATGTGGCCCAAAAGTTGAAAAGGCCATGGAAGGTTAACCGGCATAATTTACATGTAACACGATCTGCGGAGCTGCGGTAGCTGGTAAACATGGCTTCGTTGAAAAGCCAGTGGCAATGAACCTGGAAGAATGGCAACAGGTGCGAGATATAATACGAAAAACAGGGATCCATTATATGGTTGGATACAACCGGCGTTATTCTAAAATCGCCGGAAAGGAAAACCCTGTCTTTGCCTGTATCGGATACCGGGCCTGGTTTGTTTAACTTTATGATTCAGGTACAGTATGAGAACAATTTGATGGGGCAACTGACCTATACGAGATTTGGTGGGCCCCATGTACCACGGGAAAGGTTGGAGATTTTTTGCGGTGATAAGTATGTGGAGTTGATTGACTTTAAGAAGCTGGGCGTAAACGGTAAGACCTCCTCGGTAGGCGGGGGTATGGGGCACGTTAAAGCACTGGAAGTTTTTCAGCAGACTATATGTGGTAAGTCGACGCCTGTAGCGCTTAGCGACATGATGGCTGCATCATGGACTGTGCTGATGGCCAACCGACAGTATATGATCATGTTTTACGAACAAGGAATCGCCATAATCTATCCCTTTGATTGATGTGTATGATCATATCGTGATCTCACGTCAACGATAAAATCTAACAATTCCTTACTCTTATTGTTTACACTCAACTCGTTGCGTGCCCGATCGACACCCTGAATAAGCTCTGCTACATTTTTTTTTTCAATAACTTCACGTAATCCTTTAGGGGCGTCATTATCAACGACAATGCCAGTATTCATCTCCCTCACCATTCGTTCACCTCGCGCCAATACTTTATTGACTATTATCGGCAATCCTGATTCCAGAAACGTAAAAAACTTAATACCCAAAGCATGTTGCCCAATAACATCTGAAAAGTGTTCATGTTTTGTGTATTGGTTTGCATGCCAGCCGAAATCATATTTAACGATCTCTTGGTGAATTTCACTAAAGCCAACTGACTCATGTATATGGAAAAATGGGTTGCGAGACATTTCAGCTTTGTACTCTGGATACTGATAATTATGATGAGGGCTGGGATAAATATGGAAATGAATTTTTTCATTCGCAAATGATTTTCCAAGTGGAACCAGCTGAATATCTCCCTCCATCTGACTATCGGCACTCATAGGCGCAGTAATGCCAGGATAAACAATCGACCATTCTGTTCCTTTTGGTCCGTTTTGGGGCATCATTGATTGAAAAAAATGAGTATTACAACCGTCTTCTAACAGCAAATAGGGCGTTTTTATACCATGTTCGTTAATGAGAACTACTAAATCACCCGATCGAACGATTATGCCATCAGCTTTTTGATAACAATATTTTTCCTCTGTCACTTCTTCGAAGGTATATGCTGCGTGATCTCTTTTGATATGCCCTAGATTTTCACCTGAAAAATAATATTTACTCCAATACGAGTCATATTGATCTATCAAAACAGGCCAAGACCTGGGCATCTCAAGTAATACTCTGGTTTGCATCGCCGGTTGGGCTGAACCGATCACCGCTAAAATATCATATCGTCGAGCAAGTTTTGTAACTTTATTCTTTAAATCGTTGTAATTGAAAAATGGATAAATTTCATCAAATGCTTCATGATGAAATTTATAATCAAAAACCTGGGTAAGTAGAATAGTTCTTATGCCTTCATGTTGTCGTAAAATGTAACCAAGATTAAATATTCGTGCTCGAGCGTTCAAACGGACGAAGATAACGGTTGTATCGCCTGGTTTACCATGTGAAAGTCTCGGTTTATGTAACGCCCAGATCAACCAGTTTTTTATAACGTGTTTAATAACTTTGCGTCGTTGCCAATAATAACTTGATTGTTTAGATAGACTCATTTGTTTACTCAAATTGAGTAGTGGTTTTCAGAAAGGGTGTTTACCGAACTTATTATTATCGGGTGTTGCCGAAGTAACTCATGACACGTTCGAGAAGCACCGGTGTCGAATTGCGATGAGGGAGGTGGTTCACCGCTGCTGTTACTTTGGCAGGGCCACGCTGGTCTTTTTTGAAATCCCCCCAAATGGTTACCACAGTTGACATAGCCATACGCAAAAAGTATTTAAGACCCGATATGGAATTCACTCGAGGATAAAGATATATAAATGTCTTTATCGGGTTTAGCAACATTAATGACTGTTTTTTAAGGAAAGCCTTGAGTATTTCACCCTGAAACGCTTTCAATTCCTCAACAGTGTGAACAAGTGAACCTGGTGGGCTCGTGTAAGCAATTTCATAATAACTTGGAGACAGAGCAATCAAACCTTCATTCCCAGCATCCTTAGTCATGGACGTGCCCGGAAGTGACAGAGCCATAAAAACATAAGGGAAATCAATATCAGATGACAAGATATAATCTTTAGTTTCCTCGATGTTCTTCTTGGTTTCATAGGGAGTGCCAAGAATGAAATTGCCCTCGGTCCAAAGCCCCATACGCACTGCAGCAGAGATCAATTTTTTGGCTTCGTCGAGATTTATCATCGTCTTTTTCATATACTTCAAAATATCTGGTGATCCTGTTTCAAGCGGAAAACGAACCCTGTACATGCCGGCATCTTTCATCTTTTGAAGAAGTTCGATATCTGCAAACCAGACGCTTAAGCCAGAAGAAATAGTAAAATACAAACCCTTCAACTTTTTTTGTATAATGGCGTCCATAAGTTCGTGAACTCTTTTCGGGCGAAGTGCAAATTGTTCGTCACTGATAGAAACCTCACGGACACCAAAATCATGATACAACTCGACAAGTTCCTTGATTACCCGCTCAACAGAAAAAATACGCCAGTTCCTGCCTGATGATCCATCTCCTTCACGGCCCCCCCATATATCTTTTACATTGCAAAATGTACACTCATACGGACAACCCCGGCTTGTAATCACTGTGGCTACATTTCCACCCATTTTCAAACCGTACTTTTTTTTGTGATCAAAATAAGTTTTCATTTTCAAAATTTTACGATTGGGCATAGGGAGAAGGTCCAAGTCTTTTATTAAAGAAGGATAGGGATTAACCACTACCTGATTCCCATCCCGGTATGTCACACCCAAGATTCCTTCAGGGGAAAGGTCATTGTTTATGGTATCAAGTAATTTGACAAAGGTTTCCTCTCCTTCCCCTCGCACGGCGTAATCAAAAGCTGGAAATTCTTCAATAACCTCTGAATGATGCATAGTAGCATGCGTACCTCCTATAATCACAGGTACATTGGGGAAATTACTCTTACATATTTCCGCAACCTCAGCTGCATCGTTGAAGTGCTCGGTGAAAGGACAGGTAATTCCTATTACATCCGGACTATAGTCTTTAAGACGTATATTGATCTGCTCGTTAGTCAATCCCTGCCTAAATCCATTGCGATGAGATGTCATTACGTCTATGGCCTCGGCAAGTGGATCGAAGACTTCTACGATATGTCCTCTGCGGGACACGATTGGTTCGAGACAAGCGAAAGCGAGTGGTTCGCTCACAAAAATAGGAGAATCATCCCGTGGGCATACAGGCGGATTTATTAGCAGGACTTTCATGTTGTTTCTCCTCATCAACGCCAAGGTGGGTATGGGAAAAATATATACCCCCAAAATCCACTCAGAACCTGCTCAACCTCGGGTGTAGTGATCTCGAAAGTTATTTTTGGTTAACGAGTACCGTATTCCGAAACCAAAATAGCGATAAAAGAATCATGAAGATCAAGTGAATGATTCTACCAGAAATACTGGCAGCCAATACTACTTCAGCCTCCGTACCTACACGTCCCAAAAGGAAGACGAGAGTTCCCTCTGCTAAACCAATACCGTTTACCGTCACGGGAACTATCGTTATGATTTGTATAATGGCTTGAACCGCTACAATATGCCACAGATCCACGTCTTCTCCAAACATTTTTAAAATCAATGTGTATGATATACCAGCCAAAACAACTTGAAGAAGCGTATGCGATATATTCCAGATGATCCCTTTGAAGTTGTTAATTGTCGCTATAATCTCACTAAGTAAATCATCTATTTTGTTAAAAAAAAAACCGTGAAAATACCTCAGTATAACTTTCGAACCTCGAGTTATAAAAAATAGACTTGATATTGTAATCACTACTATGCCCGTGGCCGCCAAGTAGAACCACGATAATATAACGCCTACTCCAACAATAGCAACAATAGATGTTAAAGATAAGGAAATGATCTTATCAACTATTAAGACGGCCGTACTCTGGGCTATAGTATAGGAATCTTTTAAAAAATATGGTAAACTTAAATCTCCCAATCGGCCAGGAACTACTTCTGCCATAATTTGTAATTTGCAGCTTGTCATTAGAATTTTCTTAAAGTTATTGTTCTTCAATCGTTTAAGCAAAAAATAAATCTTATTGGCCCCGAGAAACATCCCAACAGTGTCGTAGAATATAAACCAGGGAATCAAATAAATTAGAGGGGCATCTGCTATATACCCTAATAACTCATGAATATTGGATTGCCAGATCAATACAGTCAGAAAAACTATGCTGATTGATCCCTGCAACAGCCGCTTGTGTCGATTTATAAATTGCTTTAACTCATCCATATCATTCAATCTTTTCGGGATAAATAACAGGACTATACCAACGTAAAATGTCAGGCGTTCACTTGCAGGAGCGGAGTCCTACCTATCGTGTTGACTTTCGCCACACCCCGATGACGTAGTGGGGGAATAGAAGGTCATGACATATTATTCAGGACCTTATATGATGGCGGAAATCCGGATTTTAGTCCGACAAGAAAAGACCTGTTCGGTTCATAATGCATTTCTGCAGTACAAGGCGTCAAAAAGGCGTCACCGACTAGATCGTTTCTTACGAAAAAAGCATTCGTACCAGTTATAACACACCCCACCAGCGTATACCCTTTTTCTGAGAAATGCACCTCAAGAAACTTTAAAGAGGCACCGTAATAATCCGTCCGATCGAAGAAATGATCGGGATTATAAGGCATACAGAACAATATTGGGGGGATGAATTTGGCATTATATTCTATGACGATAACCCGGGGTCTTACACTGGATAATAACGCATCAAAAACATAAAAGTCATTGCCGTCGATATCAATAGAGAGTAAATCTATATTTTCGGCAGAAGCATGGGATGCCAAGAGATCGTTGATGTTCTCCTTAGTTACGATCGCCTGCTGGATGTTTAAACGTCCACGCGATATGATGGTGCTCAAATTCTTCTGAATCGATCGGACATGTTCTCCGGAACATTCCAGCCACAAGCCGGACCAACCTTCCAACAGCAAAGCTACGGTGTTATTCTCCAGGCCATTTTCTACACCAAATTCGACAAATGTTTTATGGGGCGCTCCTACACGATTAAATATTTCTCTTAATATCCCATCTTCATCAGTCTGGGAATACATTTTGAAACCATAGGGCGTCAGATGTCTTGGGTCTTGATATTTTGAATCACTTTTGATGTTCTGGACCACCAGATGATTTAAGACCAGAGGTAGATCCAGATAGTTTTCAAGCGCGGATTTACAGCGGTTTTTTAACTGGAATAATTTGTTTATTAAGGTAAATGGCACGGATGAAGCCTCCGAATGAGTCAAGTAAAATGAGACTCAATTCAGTATGGACAGTTTGGCAATACTGTCAACTTATATCAGGATGAAACACAGATGACAGCCACATTTTCTCCGGGTTGAAATTGTGGGTTGTAATAACAAAGGACGCTCAACATGTTCTTCGATTTGGAGATCCCGGGGACCATTCAACATGGCAATTCCCATGATTTTCGTCAAGCAGATAGAGCGGCCAGATTTTTTTCATATACTTCAAACCGTTCCCCTTCAGACTCATTCGGATCAACCAGCTTGAGCCATAGGGCGCTTCCAGGTCGTGTACCCGCAAAATCGCGATGGCCGTTGATATCAGGTGGTTCCGGACCATGCCAGACGACATCTCCCTCCTGCATATAAATGAAATCACCTCTGTATTTATCGATCATATCCTTCTGACGGTCGCGATAAAATAAACCCTGTTCACAGGCGGTTCGGCGGAACGTATGTAATATCTCCGGGGCTAAGTACAAATCGGAATCAAAATGAGCAACAGGCGGTTCAACCTCGCTCTGGAAATCAATTTCATCCAGATAGACAGTACCGAATCCGCGTTGTGCTGCCACAAGCAAATGATTACGATCGCGGCGGAACGGGGGCGTCGGCCAGTCTGATGTCGGATCATGTCCCATCAAGTAGGTTCCGCACGCATCTGTAGCGGTAACTTGGTCGCCGGCGATCAGAGTGTCGCAGACGCGTCCTTCCCCACCCCACTCCCGTCCTTTCTGACCAACAAGTGCATCAATAATATTTAGACAGGGATTGGTGATCATGGCCAGATCAGGCAGGACAAATGATAGCCGGATCGTATGATGAAAATAGGTACGAATGCGACCCCTGGGAGGTACCATAGGCGGTAAACCAAAGAGATTTTTCATACAAAGGGTCACGCCCATAAATAAATGATTTTTCATCTTGGCTACAGACACAACCTCATCGGCATCCTGAAATACGCCACTCAATAGGTACCGGTCGAACATGTTCCCACCGCCGGGCACGTCATAGACAGCCCAGGGCGCCAGGTTCGAATCGTCGAATTTAATATCGTATTCTTTAAGATGATGGGCATAGTTGAAATCATCAGGCGTGACACGATCCGGTGTATATGGATTGGTGTCCGTCGCGACGATCTCCCCATTATTATGTTCGCGCAATAATTTAAGCACTGCCCTGCATACTGCATCATCCACCAATTCCTGCCGTCGTCCTTCGAAATACACGATATTTTCATTGAGGCTCATCATATTAAATTTAATGACGATTTTTTTGGCTTTCTCAATTTTTTTCCATGATGATTTAAGGGGCGCCGTGAGTCGTTTCAGCGTGTCATATATTTCTTCAAAGCTCGATGTATGGTCACATCGGGCTGCACGTACCGTATACGGTTTGTCTGCCATGATGATCTCCTGATCAAATAAAGAGATAGGTTGCCTCAATACTTTGGTGCAATATACTCTTTCACATCATATTATAAAAGGAAAAATCTAATCAGGGATAGTGGGTGATAGCCAAATAAACGTGCAGGAGATACCTCTCACAAAACGCTATAGATGGCGGTATCGAGTATCTGTTTTCTTTGTGTCTGGACCTGCTGGGCTTGGCAATAATGTACCATTTAGTCGCCAATTCGGCTGATTCGCGCTCTGCGACCTGTCGATTTTAGTTATTTATTCCAAATTCAGTTCTAACACGACTCAAGATCCCCTCGGGCGTCAATCCTAGCTTTTCACACTGAACTTGATATGATCCATATCCAGTTATAAACTTATTGGGAATGGCCAAAGAAACAAACTGAACATTAGGGATATCTTCAACATTACGTAACACATCATCACCTAATCCACCACTCTGCATATGTTCTTCGATTACCAAAACACGGGTTGTCTTTTTAACACTCGTTCTTATCAATTCGTAATCCAGTGGTCGAATCGTATGAATATACAATATCTCGACATCCCATCCCATGTTTATTAGATCATCCCGGGCAGCTATGGCATTAGATAACTGTGGACCAGTCGCAATAATAGTTAAATTTTTGCCGTCGGTGACTTTGATCCCTCGTCCAATTTGGATCTCACTGATTTCAAAATCTTGACCATGCTGATTGGAGGGAATACGAAAGAGAGTTAATTCATCGTTCATAAAGGTCTGTCGAAACAGAGTGTCAAATTCCACGGGAGAAGCTGGATAGGTGATTTGGGTACCTGGAAGGAGCTTAAGCATTGCGAAATCACCATAACAGTGATGAGTACAACCGAGATTTGAGTAATCAAAAGCACTACCCACGGTCACCAAATTGCCGCCCAATTGTTGATAACAGAAATCAAGCTTGATTTGTTCATAAGATCTATCTATAATAAAGGGGGCAATAGTATGTATTACTGGATATAGATCTATTTTAGACAATCCAGCTGCCATACTGACCATGGTCGGTTCACAAATTCCAACATTATAATACCGATCCGGAAAAGCTTGGGCGAATGGTTGCAGAATAAAGTGGCTGATATCGCCTACAAGTACAACTAGGTTTGAATTCTCCTTACCCACTTCAAGCATAGTGTCTGCAAACTGTTGTCTGATTGACTTGCTGGTCAAGATAGAGCCTCCATTATCGTTTTATATTCTTCTTCACTTGGAATTCTATGATGCCAGATTCCGTGTCCTTCGATAAACGATACTCCTTTACCTTTAATTGTTCGAGCAATAATTGCTGTTGGCGTACCAGTTAAACAAAACTCTGAGCTTCGTAACGCCGCGTCTATTTTTATATCATGTCCATCGATAACCATGGAATGCCAACCGAAAGCTCGCCATTTTGCGGGTAAGTCGTCCCGCGGCATTAGTTGAGCGGCAGAACCATTCCAATCCACTATAACACAGAGGTTTCCCAACTGAAGATTGTTAGCCACATTCGCAGCCTCCCAGACAGTACCCTCATGGCATTCTCCATCACCAACAAGAACATATACTTTATTATTCATACCTCGAATTCTTAAGCCTAATGCGATACCTGTGGCAAAGGATAAGCCATGGCCTAACGAACCCGTAGATGCCTCCACTCCCGGTACTTTTGTACAATCAGGATGCTCGCCCAGAATACCTTCAGAAGTGCAAAATGTTTTGATATCGTAATCTGTGATGAAACCATACTTTTTAAGTATCACATAAAGAGCCACACAACCATGCCCCTTGCTCAGAATAAAATAATCTCTCTCGCACCATTCTGGATCATGAGCATTATATTTCAGATGGTCTTTATAGAGAACTGCCAAAATATCAATTATTGAAAAGGCGCTTGGTATATGACCATCCTTAGCATTATAAACGATCTGAACAATCTCTTTTCTTAATTCTTTATTCATATCAGATCCTTATTATATAATTGTTCTGGCAGTGTTGCCGTCTGTACGCCCATCCAAATAAAACGCCGTCCTTGTAAATTATTTTTGGCGATCTTTTCTCTCGTCGCATGGTCGGCTGGTCCTTGATGCAGACCTTGTGGACCGGTCTTTTATTGCGATCCCTGGTCAGAGTTGTGAAGCCTCCGTCCTGCACCCGTTGCCAAAGGGCCATATCCAGAGCAAAATGCTTACACATACCGCAGTAACAATATTATTTATCGCTGACCTAATGTAGAGCTATAAATCAAGTTCCATTGGTCTTGAATGGATAAGCCACCATCTACAATAATATCTTGACCTGTGATAAAATTCGCATCATCAGATAATAAAAAATTGACCAGTGAGCCAACATCCTTCACTTTACCAACATTTCTTACAGGGTGAGTCGAGTAAACTAGGTCCCTATATTCCGTATTACTTTCGGAGTAGAATCTTTTACAATGTTCCTCCTTAACAATAAACCCAGGACTAATTGAATTGACCCTTAAATTATATCTTCCTCCAACGTCTGCCATATATCTGGTCATTGATAACAATCCGGCCTTTGCTATATGATAGGAACATTTTTCTCCACCAGAAAGATAGGCAGAAATAGATGATATATTTACAACACTTCTGGACATCTGTTGGTCGGCCCTGGCGAAATGAAGCATTTCCTGGGTGATTAATGTTGGCACAATCAGTGACACATCAAATTCTTGTTTCAAACTCTCCTTCGTCTCCATCTCCGGGAGATTTCCTCGACCTCTGCCTCTTGCGTTATTGACTACAGCCTTAATCGGAGACGATTTATCAAGTCTATTTAACTCATCTTTTACTAGGTCCCAATTTCTCAAATCAATGTTATGGAACTCGTAGTTTTTATCTGGTATCAAAACATGGTTTTCAGATATATCTTGAACATCAAAGATATGGACAAAAAATTCATTTTTAGCTAACTCTAAGGAGATACCTAGACCAATTCCTCGACTTCCACCAGTCACGACACAATGTTTAAGTTCCAAAGCTCTTTTCCTTGAGGCCACTTACGATTTTTTTAAAATATGGTTTTAAAATATCAAATTTATCGTAATTAATTAAAAAATGTTGATGAGGTGAACAGAAACTAAAACTATTATTCTCTCCAAATTCACTGATCATTTTTTTATAGTGGTGGCCCGGGTGCTTGAAAATTACATAGGGGCTATTGCTCAAAAGAAAAAGATTGCAAGGACCGCTTGACATTCCCATAAATGCCTCTGTATGGGCCATTACATCCACATGGTCTAAAAAGTCCTGGGTATAATTTTCTAAAACAACAACATTGGATTGTTTATGCAGGTCATCAGGTCTGTTATCATTTCCAACAATAATAAATAGAAAGTCAGGACATTCCCTGTTGGCCCAATGAAAAAACTGAAGCCACTCCTCAAAAGAAGCATTGCTTTCAGAATCAAAGGGATTGTTCTTTAAGTGAACTGAAATCAATTTTTTGTTGAGGTTAATAAAATTCAATTCATCTACTTTTAGGCCATCTGTCCTTCTTGAAAAGGGAACGAAGGATTTCGTCTCTTTGTACAATCTTTGTAAAGTAAGAGAGCTATCAAATGCACCCGTCGATAGTACGTCGCCACTGCTATATGGCCAACAATCATTTAGGCCAACACCCTCTTCTGCTTCAAATTGTTTTTTCGTTTGGTAATATCCACGGAATTTAACAGGGTAAAATGTTGAAATCTCTTTTAGTTTTTTCGTATTCTGTGTATTACCTATAAAGAACATTTCAGCGGGAACTTTCAAGAGTTTGCTCTTCAAGATCATTTCCTGAATGAAAAATATCATTGATCCTAAGTAGTTTTTACATTGGTCGCTGTCCCAAACTCCCAATAAGACATATCTCAAGTCACAAGCGGACATATAATAGACCTTGGGTTAAAACTCAAAACACGTTTGTATATTGGCCTAATACTTTCTATAGAGGTAACAAGAAAGGTAGAGTAATCTGGTATTTCTATCTCCGACGGGTGGGATACTTTAATATTCACATTCTTGTAACCTATCCCTTTTTTTTCCATATCATCGTCTAATAGGGCTACTATATTGGAGATACTATCATCTAAGTGATAGTTTAGATTGGACAACATCAAACTTGCCCCAAACCCATAAACTCCTTCTTCACTTTCATTGATTAAAGTTTTTATGGCCACCATTTGGGTTTGGAACACTTTAAGCATTTTTTCTAAGATGTCTTCAATATCTTGGATTTTATTTTCACAAGGAACGATTCCCTTGCTTTTTTTAAAGGCAATAAGGATACTTCCCCCATTAGGGCCCAGATAATTCCTTTTAAAATCAATGACCTCACCACCATTATTTCCAATTAATATACCTAAAGTATTAAGAGTAAAATAATGATAGTGTTGATGAAAAATAGCATCAAATCTCATTTTTTTTATAAGTTGCTCAAAATCAGGAACTTCAATAAAAGCAATGCCATCCGTACCAATAAGGTCAATCATTTTTATCACGGTACTTATTGGGCTAGATATGTGTTCAAGTGTATGGCGGCAAATGATTATATTTTTCTTGTTCGTTAATAGATTGACATCAACATTTTCAAATAAAGAACCATAAATTTGAATTCCCTCAAACACTTCCGAGTTATATTCTTTAAGTATTGGATCGATAACGTGCACGGATTCAAATTCTTCTGCTAACATTTTTGCGTAATATAGATCACTACCGCCAATCTCAACGATCTGTGGGTTATTTGTAAGATCAAATTTTTTTAAATAAGAGTGAAAAAAATCGACAAAAGACCTGGCGGTTGCGGATTTTCCTGTTCGGAAAGCATACTCACTTGGACTGTAAAGTGCACTTGGGTCGATTCTCACCTTTAGTTGAACATGGCCACAATCTTGACAAAAAACGAGCACTTGATTATAAGTAGAAAAATCCGGGGCCCAGGTACCGAATTGCTCAGTAAGTGGCAAACTGGGTAAGTGCCAAACTGGTTCAAGATGAGAACCTTCACATATCGAGCATTGATCAATAACTTTATAATGGAATTCAGATTTGAGATTGGTCATAGAAAACTCTTCCCTGCCCCCCATCTACAATAAAAGAAGAACCTGCTGTAAAAGAAACGTGATTCGAACACATAAATGCAACGATCTCAGAGACCTCTTTGAGTTCACCAAATCGTTTTATGGCCATTCTTTCGTTTAAGTATTTTTCCACATGCTCTGGCCTTTCTTTGGAAGCAACATCCCAGTAACCGCCTTTCGTGAAGATTGGGCCAGGTAGAACACAATTCATAATTACGTTTTCCGAACATAGGTATCGCCCCACACTTCTCGTGTACGCCACCAAGGCTGCCTTGCTTGCACAATAAGGCGGAGGACCTTGGTTTTCCAAGGCAGATATTGATGATATATTGCAAATTCTTCCCCACTTTTCCTTTCTCATATGGGGGATAGTGAGATTATTTAATTCCAATGCAATTTCAAAATTAAGTTTAAAAACTTCTCGCCATTCTTTCAGGCTACACAAAGGATTGATGTACCCCAAATTTCCACCAATATTGTTTATCAATATATCAATATCACCAAAATTGTCTTTTACATGGTTATAGAGATCTTGAGGGGCTCCCTCACGTGTCAAATCGATAGCTAGATATCCGTGCCCGTCTCCATCTAAGTGCTCAACAACATAAACCAGGTCATTTTCTGTTCTAGATGATATTAAAATAGAACACCCTTCCCGGGCCAGAGTCATTGCGATATCTGCTCCAATTCCACGACCGGCACCAGTAATCAACACTTTTTTTTCCGATATTCCAAGGTCCATATATCCTCTTTTAAAAAAATCAACTATGAATAGTTTCTAAAGCAGCGAATCGAGATGTTCTGGTTGTGGACCGTAGTCGTGCCATAATCCATGCGATTGTCCGCTTGACATTAATGGCTGCTGCTGTAGCAAAGTCTGGTTGGCATCTCAGTCGAAAATGGAGTCTGTATGTACTTTTTCGAGATAATCAAACCACCGAATATTGTAATAATTAGGCTGGTCGAGATCTTTAATGCCACCTCGCTGAAATTCATCAATCGTGTGTTTGACAGATTCTTGGATACCCACGCCTGGCTTGAATCCGAGAACACGTTCCATTTTACAACCTGAGACGCGATAATCCCTTGCTTTTTTCTGTATGTACTCGGCTTTAAGGTCTGTGTCTATTCCTAAATCTCTCAAGGCTTCACGGATACGAAGCGCCATTTCACAGACCCGAAAGTTCGCGAAGACGACATTAAAGATCTGACCGCTGATAGCCACTTCGTCGGCTTCAAGGCATGTCACATATGCTCGCGCAGACCTCATGACGGCCGATGTACAGCTGTCGGGAGCCTAAAGGCAACTCCCAATAAATGATATATCGGTTCAATGATGCCGCGTCTGAATGCGAATACTATAAGCGCATAGAGTCATCGAAAAGCTGGGGCCACAACATGTTCGTGAAGCACCGGATAAGATATTTATTGGGCGTCAATACATCTATGAGATTATCTCAGGACACTACTGGGAATCGTGATTATGAAAATTTAATTTCTTATTAAGTTTCTTATTAATATTTTATCTAATATACCCGGAAACCAATAATTTAAGTGATATCCCATTTTAGAAAAAAAAGATAGCGTGACCTCTCGTTTTGAATTGTAAGATGCCTTTATTATCTTTTCAGCCACTATTTCGGGTGATGATAATTGGTCATTCCTATAAGAGTGATTCACGTTTCCATAATATCTGGTCCTGTTAAAAACTTCTGTATCAACCGGTCCGGGTGAAAATAATAAGACTTCAATACTATGGGGAGCCAATTCAATTCTCAAGCTGTCTGTAAGGGCATTCAACGCAGACTTACTAGCGCTATACGCTGAAGCAAACGGCAACGCTCTTTTACCACAACCAGACGATATATTTATAATCTGTCCATAACCTTTTTCTTTCATTCCATCCATTACATTTTTTATCAGAGAGAGGGGGGCCATAAAATTCGTCTGTAAACAAGATGAGTATGCTTCCAATGGGCAATCTTCTACTAACCCCGCTATATTTATACCTGCATTGTTAACCAATAAAGTTACTGGCTCATTAAAATAATCTCGTATATCATCTACCAGTCGAGGTATCTCATTGATATTATTCAGATCAAACGGAAAGGTTTCCGAGAATCCTCCATTATCTTGAATTTGGTGTTTGGTCTCTTTTAAATTTTGAATATTACGACCTGTTAACGCTACCTTAGCACCTTTCTTACCGAAGCCTACAGCCAATGCTCTACCAATACCTGAAGATGCGCCTGATATCAGGGCGACCTTATTACGGCAGTCAAAACTCATAATAAATCTCACAAAATAATTTGAATATAGAGAGGATTAAAAGTGGGCAAAACGAAGAAGACAACATATATCAACGACCACGCCTTAGGTTCATCAGCCGGGGTTAATAACCCGTCGATATAAATTTGAGGAAAATAAAGAATCTTGATCTATGTCACTCTTTACGTTCAAAAAATCCCGATAACGAGGATACATTTTAACAAATTCATGATGAGATAGATATTCATCCTTCGCCAAATATACCTTCCCTCCACAATCAATGACATAATCAAAGATAGTCCTGGCAAAATGTTCAACTTCAGAAAGATCTCGATTCTTAAGTTGAACATCTACACCTATACTATAACCCTCTCCCTCAAAGCAAATCAAATAATTATCATTTTTGTGTGTTTTTAATGCGCAAAGTTGAGATTGGAACCTATAATCTTGACATAATTTAAAAAGGGATCTAACTGCTTTTACACCGCTTGATTTTGGTATTAACGGCTGGAATTCTATATAGCCATGGGGATAGTAAAGTTGCGGTTTATCAGGAATCAATCTGTCTTGAATGAAATTATAGTCTGTATAAAAAATTGATGCTGGTTTCCAATAGATTTTATTTTTAAATTTTGAAGCATTATAAAAAATTTTATTTAATATGTTGATCAGATAGGGTTGAAAAAATGGACGCACACATGCCCAAGTAAGATTTGCGGGGAATAATCCGAATATCTTGTCTTGAGGCGTCAATGAATTTACAAATTTATCCTCATTTATTTTCTCATCTTTTTCCAGCCATCGGGCAGAAGCCACTATGCCGCGTCCCAATGAATCTCCAGTCGCAAAAGCGTCTACCCAGGTCAACAAAAAGTCAGAATGGTCTTTGAGCCGTTCTAACATCTCTAAAGATTCTTCTATATTCCTGACAATATATGAGGAGACTTCGACAAAGGGTGAAGGTACTTTTTGTAGTTGAAGCGTAACTTCAACAATGATTCCCAGTAACCCCATACCTCCTACGATTGATTCAAACAACACTCTTTCTTTATCTCTATTAACGCAGAGGAGATCACCATTGGCAGTCAGGAATTTAAATTCGATAACCTGATTGCCGAATACGCCGTTATTCCAGGCATCTTTTCCATGTACGTTATTGGAAATCGCACCGCCAACCGTAACAAGAAGGCCGCCCGGACAAGAGGGCAGTGTCCAATTGGCGGGCATTGCGACTTTAAATATACTTGAGAAATTCACGCCCGGTTGAACCGTAAGCTTACCGGTCTGTGGATCCCAACTGATTATATCATTCATCTGTGAAACATCAAGAATAACCTGCCCATCATTTAAAATCATATCACCGAATGTAAAGCCCCCACCGCGTGGGCAAATCGTCATGTTGTTTTTTTTACTGAACTTAACAACCTCAAGACACTCCTCGATTGTCCTTGGATAAGTTACCAAAGCAAGCGCCCTACGGGTATTCGCCCAACCATGAACATATTTCCATTCAGACCTAACAGATAATTCATTGTTTATATCTTTTGATACTGACATATTTGATCGTTTCCTGAAATCAGAGGATTATTAAATATAATCATAAGTACACGACAAAATCGATAAGGGTGTCATTCCCGTAAGCTTTAAACGGGAATCCATACGGCTGGATACCCGCTTCCGCAGGTATGACGCGTGACTGCCTTTCACAGGACACTTGCCCGTTTTTATTTTTGTCGTGTACTATAAAATATAATTGAACCCGAAAACTGGACCATCTGTTAAGGTGGATATAGATTATTATAGCCCACTGATCCAAAGCTGGTGAGGTAAACCCAGGACCATTGTCTACTTGGATAGATTCAGGACCCACGAATAGATTAAGCTGATCCAACATCTGAGCAACCGACAGGCCCGGCTTATTTATTTTGTAATACTTTTTTTAGTTTGTAGATTATAAATGATTGAAGGGCAAATATACCGAAGCTGTTACCCATACAGTATTTTCCATTTTTCAGTTTTATTTCTCCAGAACTTAATAATCTGTTAATCCTAGTATTTATAATCACATCATCATTATATCTCTTACTAAGATCTGAAAGTAATATACCCCTGGCCTGCCCATCACTTATTTCTCTAAGTAACCTAATCCTTATGGAAGATTCATTAACACCAAAAACATACAACGAATATAAATAAACCAATAAACCGTATATCAAGAGGACCATTAACATTGCAAATATAATGACACCCACTGAATATTCAATTTTGATACCAGACAAATTGATAAAAATATAACACATTAAATTAACAAAAATAAAGGCAGATAAAGTGATCATAATTAAAGAATTTATTACATTTTTCTGTTTAGTAAATCGAAAGATTATAAATTGAAACAAGATAAATACTACAAAACAGGCAAGTGTGCATGATATAATAATAAAATCTATTCTTATAGTTTCCAACACAACTATCCGCCTATCTTCCAACCAAGAAGCTTTTGATACAGAATATTAAGATTTACAATCTTATCACCCTTTGACGTGATGATATAGAATCCACTTTCATATCGGATATAACCATCTTCAATAAGTTGTTCAAGCCTTGGTAAGATTAGAGATTTGTCTGGAATATATCCTTTGATTTCTTCAAAGCTAAGCTCCTTTTCTTCTCTTAATAAATACATGACCATATTCGTTGCACTTACATTAAATACACAAAAGTAGTACATCCAAAATACCAGTAATAATAGGAGATAAACAATACACGATGAATTTATAAGTGGTATGTATAAAAGATGATCAAAAAAATCGAATTCAAGATATATACTCGAAATCAAATAATAGATAGCCAGCCAGCATAAAGAAATGGAGTAAAATATAATTCCATTAACTTGTTTTCTAAAATAATATTGATGTAATAAGATAAAAGTGATAAGGTTTAGAAAGAAAACAATAAGAACTAATATGAAGGAAATCATGTTTGAATCATTAGGTACGTTAAGTAGATCGCTTAAATGGATCTCTGGTGGGGTATATTAAACGGATAGATGGCGAAACTTCCTGATCTGTAAAATCTATTACCGACACGAGTCGTTTGATAATAGCGCTTGCTAAGATCTTGCTGAAACTGTTGGAAAACGGATTCGTAGGTAATTTGAGATTCGCATACATAATTAAGAAACAAACAAGGGATGATTGATGGCTTCTTTTATTATTATATCGGCATTTTCGTAACCAAAAGAACCCTGCCGTCCTAAGGTTAACAGATTTTCAATATTACTAAGATCAGATCGAACCTGGCGTAGCTTATCTTTATAATCTATAGTGAGTACTGGATAGGTAAACGGGACATTGAGTTCATATATACTTTCGATCGAAGATTCGGTTTTAATTATATCCACTTTTATTAAATTTTTAGCTGCTTCAGCCTGAAATTGTTCAGGATTGTTTAAAAGTTCATCTTTTGAAGAGAATGTATACTCAAGACAGATAATATCCGCGACATCAGGATTTTGTATTATTGACTTCGAATGATTCGATAAAATAGTTCCTCTGACAAATGAAATATCATCATCCGCATAATAACAGACTTGATGCTTTTTTAAACAATCCTTCAAAAATACATACAAGAATTTGGAATGAATATACGTCAGCTTGGGATCATCTATATCTAAAAGGGTGCATAGACTCCTTATATCACCAGTCCACATAACCTTATCGCAATCATGGTTTTCTCCATTAATAATACACTGTCGTATTTTGTTGTTTTCTAAAACAAAACTGTCAACTGCTGATTGCGTTAATATAGTCCCCCCCAACTCTATTATTTTATCCCTATATGAATTTGGAAGCACGCCATAACCATCTTTGAAATAAAAGAACGCTTCAACCTGTTTGTTGAATAATGAGTTGTACAAAAACTTAAATACATTAAACTCAGATTTTGAATTTTGAGTCGTATCTTCAGGAAGATATTTGTGCGATTTTTTAAACGATGCGTCTTCAAGTTTTGTTGCTGATCTAATGCTGGAGAATGCCCAGTCGGCATGTATATTTTGGGGGTCGGTATTCAAAAATCTTTTTGTTAAAGGATGAAAAAAAGAATAATATAAATTCGGTCCGTATATATTTATTAACTCATTTTGAAAATTACTTTTTTCGACCTTTTCAATTCTCCTTTTTTTTAATTGATCAAAAAAAATATTCAGGCCGAGTGAAAAAGGAATCTGGAAAATCGATGCCGCATTTAATGGCCAATTTATATATTTTCCCTTTAGGAATAATTTACCATTTCTTTCTACTTCTACCCATTCATCCGGTTCAACAATTTCCTTTACTCTACTCAAGACTTGAGGATCTCTACCATGAAGGATGTGGACGCCAATATCAAGTTGGCAGTCATTGACTGTTATACTTCTGCAAAGTCCCCCTACTTCATCGGCTTTCTCAACTACTGTTACATTATATCCATTTTTCAATGCTTCATACGCAAAAGACAAGCCTGCAATACCTGCACCAACAACAACAATTTTATTCATTATTTGGCCTTTAAAATTGCTATATAGGAAATTCCGATAATCGGCTTAATCAATGATTCCATTAATTTAAGAGGTTTAACACAAAGTTTATCGAAGAAACTCATTTGGGCTGAGGATTCTTCGTTATTCGTATTCCTTCTTTTCAATAAGCAATAGTTAATATACCAACCAACAGCACCAACGAAGTTAAAGAGATAAAGGTCGACAATCTCGAAATTCGACCATTCAGCCAATTCGATTATTTCTTTTTTTGAATACCGTTTCACATGTCCCGATTCTTCGTCAAGTGTACCATAAATAAATTGGTGAGCAGGGACAAGTAATAAAAAATACCCCTTCTTCTCAGATAGAATTTGATGACATATTTTCATGGCACCAAGATCATCTTCTATATGTTCTAAAACGTTAGAGCAAATGATGGTGTCGAAGTGTTGGGGTACATTTAATTCTTCACTAAAGATATCGATACATTTTACTGCAAATCTATCCTCATGAAAATCGTCTTGAAACCGTTGTTTTACAAAATCGATGGCTTCAGGCTTTATATCCGTGCCTAATAAAAAATCCATATTGTGAATTAAATATTGGGTTATGTTTCCTAAGCCACACCCTACTTCTAAAACTTCCTTACCCACGTAACGTTTAAATTGTTCGTATTGCCAATTATTATAGTTGTCCGCCTTATTTAATACCATCCCTGAGTTTTTTAAAATATGATCTTTGCCCATTGATTCACCGTTTTAATTTATTTTCATAGCCACCGGGAGGTCGTACACCCAGGAGTGGGTCATACCGGCCAAATAATTCTTCTTATCCTTCGTAAAATAATTTGGAGACAACTATGTGCGACAGATAGAAAGTTTTGCAAATAAAAGGCCCTTGAATAGCCTATGTCCCGGTCGTTATTTGCAACCTTTATCTCCACATAGGATTTATGGTCTGCAATTAATAAATCCAATAACTCTGCTTGATAAGCGAAGCCCGTGGCCATAGGATGACATCTTTGTACATTGTCTCTTAAATGTAATACGGTGCCGTTATAATAATATATTTTGTTGCCGCTTATAACATTTATTATAAAAGTAAAAACATGTGAAATGGTTTTTCTGATTCTATTTCGTGCATCCCAATCACCAAAATATGGAATAACAATATCAGCCTTTCCTTTTTCACTGATAATATTAATGATACTCTCCTCCGTCTCAGCATTGTCTCCGCAAATCATCATATAGTATTCGCCAAGTCCTAAAAATGCTGCGGATACATAATTATGGCCCAACCCTCTTCTGACTTTATTATTGACTAACCTGATAGGTATAGTTACGTGCATCATGTAATTTTCAACTAAGATTCTCGTATTATCGGTAGAACCATCATTAATTACTATTAGCTCAAAGGTCAGGTTGATCTTTTTCATTACCTCGATAATCTTGCCTAACGTTTTAATGATGCTTCTTTCTTCATTTAAAGCGGGAATAAAAAACGTAATATCGAATGTTTTATTTAACTCTTCTCTTTTTGTCAGCATTGCACTCAAATCATCTTTTTTCATTTTTTTATTTGAATTGGCCTACCAGACAGGAAGTCCATTCGTTGTAGGCATATTTCCATATACGGAGTTTATTTTCAATGAATTATAACAATGGCCCCATACCATCGGAAGCTCATAACAGCCCACTAAATCGGGTCAAGTCCAACGTGACACCGCTCATTTTGTCAGTGGTTTTTGATACTCAACTTTGTAGACACTGAGATTTCTCTTTTTGTATAGTTCTTTTCGATTAAGAAAATCAGATTCCTTTTCCGTAAATACCAGCTGCACTGCCGGATCATTATTTATAATCATCTTCGGTAGGATCTCCGAATATACCCTTTCGGTATCATCTACACTATTCTTATTATTAAAAACACCTTTCTGGGCGCCAAAGCCATCAATGTAAAAACGTTGAAGATTCTCGTCATTCATTGCAACAATGTATTCTATATTCTGTAAAGAAAGTAACGCCAGGACTTCCTGATTTGACTGCGCTCTATGTAAACCCTTAAACATGATATTTTCATACCATTTTCTCTGCCAGATAGGGGTTGGATCAATATATTTACTTATAAATCCCCCCCTTTCTCCTCTCATCATGTACAGAATCTTGCCGGAGGCATTTAACTCTGCGATATACTTTATAAGTTCCTTTCTCTGGCCATAAGCTTGAATAAATGCTTCATCCCTTGTTGGGAAAGCCGTTTTGAGTAGAAACCAGCTCTGATTGAAATTCCCGCCGCCATAATAAAAAATATTCACAGAGAAGAGCAGGCAAAGTACTACGATCATATACGAATTAAAGTGTTTCAAAGATAGCATGTATGACGCTACTACAACACTAAAGCCTATTCCAATCCCCAAGAATGCAATCGGAAGATCGAGATCAGATAAAAAGGGACTCGATTGATTACGAGTGACTATCCAATGGATGCATATAAGTAATAGCGTAAGAATCCCCCCTGAAATAAGGAGGGAATAATTTGATAACATCTTTTTGCTGATTAAGAATAGTCGGCGAACAATGTGATTCAACCCAATGCCGGCGATCATAAACACGCCGGGTACAATTGCGAACAATTGTTTATCGTTCATTAACCAACTACCCACCAGAAACCAAAGAGGTATAATAAAAAATGGAAAGAACAGCAATATCCGTATACTGTCATGACTTAATTCATCAGGATGGTATCGGATTAAGCCATAGAGTCCTAAAAAATACAAAATAATAATCAACCAGCTAAATAACGAAGCTTCAAATATAGCTTTGAAAGCCTGAGACAAAATATGAAAAAAGAAAGCTATTACATCACCACAAGAATTAAGGTGATCTCGAATAAAATTTGTTAAATGAGATGTGACAGGTATATAACCAGATTCAATACTTGAAATATATTTTTGTGAAATAAATGGGATGTCTACGCCAACAAAAGACTCATATACTCTCATTAATGGTGAGAAGTGAAAATTCGGTGTACTAATCCCTTTAATATGCCGTGTTACATCAGAATCATCTTCATAAAAAACATCCTCACCCATAATAAAGATCGTATTCGGAAACAGAGGAGAGCCGTAATTGTAATATAGATAGATGGGGTATGACATGATCAGGCAAAAAAAGAGAAGCCCCACCCCGATGGTTCTCGTATGGGACCGTATTGCCTCATAAATCAGTTTGAGATTATTCCTATAATAGATTATGGTGTAAAAACTTGAAAACATAACTAACCAAACGAAACAATACTGCCTGATCAAAGAAGTGAACGATAAAAAAAAGATGAAAAATAAAAAGTTCGGTACTGTTTTTTCACGAAAAAATCGTGAAAATAGATACAAGGTTAAAATGGAAAAAAATATAGTTAAAGCATCTGTGTCCAATATCAATATTTGTTCGGATGATAATCTTAGAGATATTAGATTTAACAGTATGAATATATTAATTAATGTCTTGCGATTAATAAAATGATCAATAAATTTGTATACGACAACGACCGATCCGCCAAAATACACAATCGGAAGAAAATTCATCACATATTCTGTAAAAATCGAATCGTGTATAAAAGTTTGGAAAAAAGCAAAGATAAGGCTTAAAATTAAAATGCTGGGATATAGGCTTGTTGCCACTGCCGTTGCAATTCCATTCTCTTTGGTCTGCATCGGCAATGAACCGGAATTTGCGATCCAATTGCCTTTTTCACCAATTAAATAGGACCCCATACGCCAGTCCTCTTGGAAGGGCTGGGCTATTATTACCCATACAAGAAGCATACCGATAAATACATATTGAATAGTAAAACTCATGTGTGTCTTGATATAGCGATTGATATACGTAATCGGGTTATCGTATAACACAAATGGTTTTCTTTTAAGAACCGGTATTAATGTAATCATTGAAATAAATAGATACACTGAATAAACTGTTTGGATATTGAACAGCCCGAGAAGTGTTAATGGCCAACCAATAAAAAATATAAAAACAGGCATCAATCCGAGCGTCAGTATTATGGTTTCACTCTTACTTTTTGTAACTAACCATGCAATTGTTAAGCATGGTGAAAATAGAATAGTTAATGAAACCAGAGCTTTAATAAAAAGGAACATATTCATGATTGGACAGTTACCTTTTCAGGGATGCTGGCAAGAAGTATTTAGAGTTAAAAACAATTGTATGCCTATATAATAGTGATCTTACCCGGCGTCGTGTGACACGCTGATTTTCCAGATCTAAATCAGGAAGATTTCATCAGATGAGGTCTATTTGAATTCAATAAAATATAGGAAAATATGGGGGCTAAAATAAAGGTAGAACCCATATTCAACACCCGTATAATGCCTGCACCGACGATACCACTGTTGAAGTCCACTCCGGTCAATGATACCAGATAGCCCATAGCAATTTCCTGAATACCGACATTATTTGGCGTGATGCTGATCAGATTAGTAATTGAGGCGACTATGCCTATGGCCATGGCGCTTAAAAATGTAATCGGAGAACCTATAGAATCATAAACAACCAGAGTGAGTAGTTCTACACTAAAAAACTGTAATTATAGAGAGAGGCAGATATATAGTAGTTTACGCTTCTGTGGTCGGATGATATTAAACCCTTCAATAGATGCATTCAGATAGTTCGTTATCTTTCCACTCGTTTTAATAATGGGTAGTTTAGATAGAAAAGGTAATAAGGAATCAAGGCAAAGGGTTACGCAAAGATAATAAAGGAAGGCAGGAAATGTAATATCATATAGAGATGAAAGGGTTAGAAAAATGAGTCCGAAAAATCCTTGTAAAAACAATAGAATAAATAGATTAGCCAATATTACAGATGTGGAATTAGATAATGATAAACCACGTGTGGATTTTAAATAGATTGCTTTAACACCAAGACCGGGCCCTGTTGGCCCCATATAATTTGCAAAATTGGTCAGTACGGATAAGCCGAACGTTTCGACCACTGTGAGCTTAACCTGATGCAGGCTTACCAGTAATTTGAAACTATATCCAGATGTCCAGAAATGGCCCATCATAATAAAAATAAACAGAATAATATGACCGCCCCTGATATTTTTTAATACGACGAGATCGGCCTTGTATTGATTTATATAATAAATGCTTATGAATAGAACACTCAGTCCTGTAATAATATGCAATAAAAGAAACGGTCATAGACGCGCACCGTGTGACCGCGTATGAGTAATTCCTGGGCAAGTACACAACCAACGTATCCAGCTCCGCCCACGAGAAGCACTGTCTTAGATTCTTCCGATAGCTGTACATCAACCGTCATGAGGTCTCCGAATTCCCTTGTCTTAACTCGTCGCCTGCATTCCTTTATTACTGGGTGGATCCTGCCGCTCAGGATCTCCCACCTATGATCTCCCAGTTGATAGCTCCATTCTGATCATGCGCTATGCCTTATGAATATATTCGAGTGGTTGCCGGTTGATGTCATCCCAATACTGCTCACACCAGTCGACCACCTCGGCCAACCCTTCTTCGATGTCAATGGCGGGTGCCCACCCCAACTCCGATCGCGCTCGGCTGGAATCGATCACATAGGCGGCATCCTGACCAGGTCGTTCGGCCACAATGGCAGTGGCCTCTTCGAAGGGGGTATCCATCCGCTCGCAAATTAGTCGCACCACATCCCGGACGGCTATGCCCTGGTCCGGCGACAGATGGTAGATCCGACCCAACCGGCCCTGCTCCAAAATCGCCAGTTCACCGCGCGAGACATCGCGGATATGGATATAGGACTTGACGGCCTTGCCGCCACCATGCAACTCTATCGTCTGACCTAGCTTAATGTAAATAACAGAGCGCGGAATAATCTTGAACAACTGCTGCCGAGCGCCATAGACATTGGTTGCTCGAACCGAAACGAGAGGGAAGTCAAATTGCTTATGATAGGTGGCCAACAAAAGGTCGGCCGCCACTTTGGACGTTGCGTAGGGCGTGCTGGGGTTGAGCGGCGCATCTTCGAACACCTGCCCGACGCAAGTACCGTACACTTCGGGCGAAGAAACGTGCAGATAGCGCTGCAGGTAGTCTTGTTGACATAGATGATTTATCATTTCCGCCAGGGCCACGCAGTTGGTCTGAAACCAATGTTCAGGATGAATCCAACTGGGCGCCACTTCGCTCTGGGCGGCAAAATTAACGATATAGGTGGGCTGTTCGCTATCCAATAGATCTAATAATGCAGGCATGTCCTTATTCATGTCCATTCGGACATATCGATACCGGGTCATATTTTGACGCAAACGGTATGTTAGAAACAAGTCGGACCGCTCGGCGGAGCGGCTGATACCGATCACCTCATACTCTGGACTATCAAGCAGTAAATCGACAAAATCCTGGCCGGAAAACGAATTAGCCCCTAACACCACTATTTTCTTATGCATGGGCTCTCATCCTCAAACAAAACAGAGTCTTAACCCTGTCCGTCCATGTTTCCACCCAACCGGACCAGAGCCCGTCCTACCTGACCCTGTTCCAAAGCGTCAAAGGCCTGGTTGATCTCTTCTAAAGGATAGACATGCGTAATCAATTTATCCAGAGCAAACTTTCCTGCTTTATAAAGATTCACATAGAGGGGAATATCGACGTCGGGTTGCGTTTCCCCGCCCCAGGTGCCTATGATCCGTTTGCCTTTTATCAGGCTGAACGGATCGATCGATATACGCTTCCCCGCAGGTAAATTCCCGGCCAGAACGCAGAGGCCTCCCCCCTCACGAACGACATCCAAGGCCATCTCCATAGTTTCGACTTGACCCGCCGACTCAATTGCGTAGTCGACCCCACGGCCTGCAGTTAACTCAAGAACGACATCCACCGGATTTCCCTGCCTGACATTGATGAGATGGGTGGCCCCAATAGACTTTGCCTGCTGCAGTTTCCGGTCATGGATATCGATGGCGATTATCTTGGTCGCGCTAACCAGGCTCGCACCCAAAATAGCGCTCATTCCAATCCCGCCAACCCCGATAATTGCAACGGTGCTGCCCGGTTTGATTCTTGCGGTATTCACCACAATGCCGCTCCCGGTCGGGATAGCACATCCAAGCAGCGCTGCTTCTTTTAAAGGCATATCCGCCGTAATCGCCGTGACACGGTTTTCACAAGTGATGGCCTGATACATGAAGGTACTGATCGCACCGGAATTTACAGGGCCTTCAGTGTGCTCATAAACCGTTTTCGGAACCTCCAATCCTGCTCCTTTGATCCAGGACAGGACAACTCGGTCGCCAGATTTTACTTTGGTCACCCCAGGTCCGACCTCCCCCACAATGCCTGTTCCCTCGTGTCCTAATGTATGAGGCAGGTAAGGATCGTGCCCACGCTTTCCCCGTATTTCAAGCAGTTGGCTCTGGCATACGCCGCTGTAGGCTACGTCTACCAAAATTTGGCCGGGTTGCAGTTCGGGGAGGGTTAAATCAACCAGTCTTAGAGGCTGGTTGGTAGAAAAAAGTACAGCGGCTTGCGTCTGATCAGGCATTCTCAAGGGTCCTCAGATAGTAAGATAACAACCCCAGGATCGACAGGCTGTCTACGATATCTCCAGATTGAATCATGGTTAGGCACTGCTCCAGAGGAACCCAGCTCTGAGCAACCACTTCATGTTGATGGTATCGGGGTGTTGAGGCGACAAACTCTTTGGTATAGAATAGATCAGTTGGATTATGGAGTGTGTCCAACCCCGGTAAGAAGTGGAGTAATTTATGCAGGGCACCGCATTTAATTTCGGTTTCTTCCAGGCATTCTCGAATGGCGGCCGTTTCGGAGGTTTCACCGGGCTCAACTTTACCTCCGGGGATTTCCCATGACAGCCTATCGATCAAAAGCCGGTATTGTCGCACCAGCAGAATAGAATCATTGTCGGCTACGATTAAACCGACCCGAACCCCAAAGTCAACAACGAAATACTCTTTAACAAATGCTCCGAAGTCTGCTTTTATTCTATGGATTTTCTGGTGCTTATTTTCATAATCCAGATGGCGTTCCCGGATTTCGGGACTATTCACTTTTCCATCCTTTGAAACTCGGCCACGCCCTATTCTGCGATAAACCAATAATAATCCCCGATATACCCCACTTCCTCAAACAACTTCTTCCAATCAACCACATGCATATAGGTCAAAGCGGTCAGGTTCCACTTTAACATCCGCTCCTCTTCTTCCTCCGTACGCCACGCATCCATGGTGACAAAACTGTGAGCTCTCGATACTCGCTGGATTTCCCTTAGAGACTGCTTGCATTCTTTCAAAGGCAGATTGTGGATGGTATTGATTGAGATGACCAGGTCAAAGGAATCATCAGCGAACGGTAACTTCTTGGCGTTACCTACCCTAATGAATGGTTTAACAGTCTCGATTGCATGTTCTTTGGCATACGGGGAAACATCGATACCGGCCACAGTCAGATCGGGCATTAACTGCTTGATGTCATGCAACATAAAGCCCTTGGCGCACCCTACATCCAGAATCCTGGCATCGTCCTGCAGTTGATAATAATCGCGGAAGCGCTTTACCGTTTCTTGCCAAAAGCGCTCGTGGTAATGGTACCCTCCATAACCTTGCAGGCGACTCCCATCAAAATACGCCCGTCCAAACCGGCGTGCTACCTGTCTGTCCTCGTCCGTTATCCGCGCGGCTCGTTCGTCGATGGGCCGTTTTGAACGAGGATATCGATCCATCAGATTAATTTCTGCCATATCCCATCCTGTCTATTTAGCAAGTTAATTTAGCCTCTCGAAAACAATCGATCGCTTTGATACGCTATGCAAAGATCGAAAAAGGGAATTAAAAAGGACCGGTGAAGGTTGGATCCGGTATATCCAACGGTTCGGTTGTAAGATGCTCCAATATCCGGTTATCCACCGGCAGACCTAGCATCTCTCGGGCTATTTTGACGATATGGACGGCACGTGGGTAATAGTATTTAGTCAACGTCCAAGCAGTGGGCGATGGACAATCCGGTAGGGCAATACGCTGTGGTGGACATTTTAAATCATTGAAAGCATTTTCCGTTACCCGCGCCAGGATCTCAGCGCTGAAGCCACCCGTTTTCCAGGCTGTATCGGTTACGATAAGTCGTCCCGTCTTACGAACGGAATCCAGTATACACTTGTCGTCCAGCGGCTTAAGCGTTCGCACGTCGATAACTTCAGTGCTTATGCCCTCTTGTTCCAGCACCTGAGCAGCCCGAATAGCCTCCAGAGTCATATGCGACAGGGCCACAATAGTCAGTTGTTCGCCTTCTTTAATTATATGCGCCTTGCCCATAGGCACCTGGTAGGGCTCTTCCGGGACCAATCCGGTGATATTGTAAAGCCATCTATGCTCAAGACAAATAACCGGATTCTTATCTTTGATGGCGGCCATCAACAATCCTTTGACATCGTATGGCGTGGTCGGCATGATGACTTTTAGTCCGGGAACATGGGCGAACCAACTCTGCAAGCTTTGTGAGTGCTGAGGCCCCTGGCCCCATCCGCGGCCGATAATCATGCGAATGACCAGGGGCATAGCTATCTGGCCACCAAACATATAGTGCCAATTGGCGGCTTGATTTACGATCTGTTCCAGTGCCAGTAACGCAAAGTCGAGCCGCTGATGGACCATGATAGGTTTCATGCCGACCAGGGCAGACCCGATGGCTATACCCGTCATGCCGTTTTCAGAGGTGGGCATATCCATCACACGCTTTGCACCATGTTTCTCCTGCAAACCAAGGGTACTGCTAAAAACACCCCTTGGATCGGGGACCCCTAATCCCATAAGGTAGACGGAGGGATCATCGGTCATGGCAAGATCGATTGCTTCATTTATCGCCTGATAGTACTTGATCTCACGCGTCATAATTTCCCGTTCTAATTCCTGTTGAAAAATCAAGCATAGATATCTTCTAACATCATCTCTTTGGTAGGAAAGGGGCTTTCCTGAACGAATTTCAGTGCGGCCTCGATCTCCCGGTCAATTTTTTCGACCATCTCATCCATATCCTGTTCATTCAGCATGTCGGCATTGCTCAGCGTGTTTTTCTGTCTCTCAACCGGACAGCGTGTTTTCCAGGTTTCGAATTCTTCGGGTTTACGATACCCGATATCGTTGTCGTAATAGGGCCCGCAGTGTTCCCTCCAGCGGTAAGTGGCAAACTCCAGTACAGTCGGCCCTTTCCCCTCCCTGGCCAATGCGATGGCTTCACCGGAGAGATCATATACTTCCTGGATGTTATTGCCATTCCCGCTTTGATGCAATACCCCATGTCCTCGCACGATCATCCCCAGATCTCTCGTCTCCGGCTGGCGAACGGACAGTGGAGAATAAACCGAGTATAGATTGTTTTCACATACGAAAACAACCGGTAAACACTTCAAGGCCGCGAAATTGAGACTCTCATGAAAGACGCCTTCTTCCGTCGCGCCTTCCCCTAAGAACACCACCGACACGTGCTGCTCTTCACGCATCATGGTACCGAAACCGATCCCTACTCCTATCGGAATCGTGCTCCCTACTATGGGAGCGCATCCTAAAAATCCGACGGAGAGATCGATCAGATGCATCGAGCCGCCTTTACCCCTGGCGCATCCGGTGGCTTTCCCATATAATTCAGCCAACATAGCCTGCAGATTACCACCTTTGGCCAGGTAGTGGCCATGGGAACGATGTCCGCTCATGGCATAATCGGTATTGGCCAGATTGGCGCAAACTCCGACCGCGACCGCCTCCTGGCCAATACAAAGATGGACCGGACAGCGCATTTCCTGCTCCACGTAGAGGGCTGCAATTTTCTCCTCTATCGTCCGGATTCTCAACATTTCATAAAATAGCGATCGTCCGTTAGCTAAACGCCTGGTGTCAGCCATAACCTTGATACCTACTCCTGCAGATCCAGTGCCTGCATCGTTTTAATATTGTAATAATGGTTATCATCCATCGAATTCGGGATATGCCCCTGATCAAACGCCGCTACCAGATCCCGGACAGCGTCTTCAATCGAATGTTTTGCCTCAAAGCCAAGTTCTCTCTTAATCTTCTCAGATGATATGTGATACGATCTTTGATCATACATCGGTTCCGTTACAATCGAGACATCATCTCCGACGATATCGTGGACGATATTGGCGATTTCCCGGACGGGGTGATTCTGATAACCGACATTATAAATCCGGCCGTCAATCTGCTCATCCGTCCAGCTCAAAGACTGTACATACAGATCAGTTACATCTTCGATATGGATGTTCGGCCGACGCTGATCACCACCCTCTACTCTGATGCGACGATTGGTATACGCATGGTTCGTAAGGATATTGACCGTCAAATCCAACCGCAGTCTCGGTGAATAGCCGCACACCGTCGCCGGTCGCAGGATCAGCGTCGTAAAGCCCGGTGCTCGTTTCTTGAGCAGCGCGTCTTCACATAACGCCTTATATTTCGAATAGTCCGTCAGGGGTTCGAGTGCCAGTTCTTCGGTAACTTTATCTTCCTTCTTCACGCCGTACACGCTGGACGAAGAAGCGAAGATAAAGCGCTTTACCCCGCTATCGCGTGAGATATCAACAAGTGGGAAAAACGCGTCGTAATTAATCGATTTACCGAGTTCGGGGTTCAATTCAAAACTCGGATCGTTGGAGATACATGCCAGATGGATCACGGCATCACATCCGGTGACGGCTTTCTCGACCACCTGTCGGTCACGAAGATCGCCCTTAATTTGCGTCAACCCCGGATGGCCATTAACCTCGTTCAGTACATGATCTCCGTAGAGATACAGGTCCAGCACGTGAACCTCATGGCCGGCGTTCAACAGTTTTGGTACCAGGACAGCCCCCACATAGCCGGCGCCGCCGGTCACGAGCACTTTTTTAATTATATTTTTCACAAGCCTACTTCATTAATGCCGTTATTTGTTTACTCAGGACAGTCCGATCCAACGGAACCCGGTTACCTAATTCAGCTACGAGATGGGCGCCGGCAGCATTACCTATAAACCCTACAATATCCCATGGAGCGCCGAGATGTACAAGCAGGGAAGTGACCGCCAGTACGGCGTCGCCTGCACCGACCCGGTCGTGAACACGAGTCGCCAGCGCCGGGACATGGGTAAATCCCACTTCTCTTTCCAAATGTATGCTGCCGTCTTTTCCGAGTGTTACGGTAAAGCGTGAACAATCGATACGTTCAGCTAGTTCCATGATACGATCCTTCACGGGGCCTTGACGATGCCGGGTTTCGATGTCGATCTCGTACGACGCCAGACAGATGTAATCCGCCCGTCTGTATTTGGAAACGGGATTAAAACCGTGGTTACCGGCATTAGATTGCACATTGACGGCCAGAAACGAAGCAGATCGACAGAGCACATCTATCGAAGCCGGTGTGAGCATCCCGTGACCATAGTCTGCTACAACAGCGACATCGTGGGCAGGCAAAGCGTTTTCCAGTGTGCGACATAACTGTATTTCATCTTCTTCGGTAGTAAAATCTGCATTCATGACATAAATTTCAAGTAATTTGTTTCCTGAATAACGATCCACAATACGGCGTTTATGGATAGTGGGCGAATGCGGCTTGGTGAGAAACACGGGATTGACATGAGGATGTAAGCCCTGTCTTACGAACGATTCATCTCGGTCGTTTTCTCCCAGTTGGGCAATCAGCGCCACCTGATTGCAAAGACCGGCGAGATGATTGGCGATGGCAAGGCTTCCTCCGACATAGGCTTCAATCGATTGCTGATGCACGGCAAGCACCGGGTCTTTAGTGGACTTTCCGATGCCGACGCCGAATACATATTCATCAATAATCGCCTCGCCGACCACAACCGGCTTGAGTGTGGCAATACGTTCCAACCAATCCAAGACCTCATCAAGCGTGTGTTGTTGCCGAAACGTGGCCAGATATTGAATGGTTTCTTCAGAAAAGGGGGAAATATATCGGTTGAGCAAATTTGAGGAACTGAATGTGACGGTATCATCGGTAAATCGTATCTCACCGCCGATATCGCGGATTGTTTGAGCTTCCTGTGAAACGGCGCCGTCCAGATCCAGTTCGTCTTTAAATTCGCCCCCTTTGACGTATATGTCCGGGCGCAGCAGTTGTATGGTTTCTACCGAAGTCGGCCACCGATTGATTGCGACATAATCTACCGCTTCAAGGGAAGCAATCGCATGAGCTCTTAACTCCTGTGAAAAGGCGGGGCGATTCGGTCCCTTATTTACAAACTGATCCTGCGTCAACGTGACCACCAGCACATCGCCCATCGCCCGGGCTTCTTCAAAATAACGAATGTGGCCGACATGCAACAGATCGAACACGCCGTGACAATGAACAATTTTTTCGCCTTCCACCTGTAGGGTATGGAGTACGGTGGCCAGTTCGTCAAGATCTTCAATTTTCGAATTGGATGTCATTTTCAATAAGCTATTATGCCCACAGTAGCCAGGTAAAAGGGCCCAAGAAAGTGATATCAGCTACATCCCAACCGATGACAGGGCTTGATATGCAGCCGGTAAATATAGAACTATGGGTATGAATTGTCAAGAAAATTTTTTGGCTCAAAACGGTCATGTCCCTGCCTTTACCCTGTCTGCACGCGTGCCCTATCTGGCAAGCTTGAGACGAACCCCGTCCTTGTTCATCCGCCGTTTCGCCTATTCTTTTGTAGTTCAAATCGGTCGAACGCCTGAAGAATGGTCCAAAATGTATTTCCGTTCGCATGCCCTGCATAGCGCCTCTTCCAGTTCTTCTTGTCGTCCAAACCCCAACTGCACTCCGCACCGGCATATCCATCCACGAATCTCCGCTGGCACTCCGTACACCATCGCAAAATCCGGCACATCCCGCGTCACCACAGCCCCGGCCCCGATAAACGCATACCGGTTCACCGTATGCCCGCAGACGATGGTGGCATTCGCACCGATGGTCGCTCCTTGCCTGACCAGCGTCGGCCGAAACTCATCCCTGCGGCTCACGTGACTTCTCGGATTGTTGACGTTGGTAAAAACCATCGAAGGTCCGCAGAACACATCATCTTCTAATTCCACGCCTTCATAGATCGACACGTTGTTCTGGATCCGGACGTTGTTACCGACCTTCACTCCTCCGGCAATAAACACGTTCTGACCGATCACGCATCCTTCACCGATCACTGCATTCGACATGATATGACAGAAATGCCAGATTTTTGTGTCCCGGCCGATAGTCACTGGCTCATCAATATACGCGGATTCATGCGCGAAATAATGTTTTGACATCGATTCCCTTTCTGCTATGTGCTTTGTCTTTTTGCCCACCTGCCCACCTGCCTACCTGCCCAATACACCAGCATCCCATGAATCACCAGCACAGCACCCATCATCTCCATCAAGCCTTCTGCATCACCCATCAAGGCACCGATCATATGGTGGCCGCTATATCTGCCGGTGATATGTACGCTCCATCTGTCTATCGCAAAAGAGCTTGCCAATAATAAAAAACCCGAAAGGAACCAGTATCGTATCTGATAGGGTACGCGGAAAAAGCCGTACATGATCGGAATGATCGGAATACACCATAGCATCCAATTCGATAATAGCATCTGACGATATGAAACGGGCAGCACAGAATGTAGGGCCGTGATCTTATCTACGGCGTAGAATAAACAGAGCAAGCCTGCGAACCACAAACCCATTTTTTGATGAAACCGGGTTGACTCATAGGCCAACCGGCCCATGAGTACGGTGCACACTCCAAAGAGCAGCGCAGTATAAGCCCTCGGTACCGGACTGCTGATACTCATACTGAACCATGCCATATACCCGTTCCGTTGCGGAAAGGCCCAGCCGAGTCGATAGGTTTCGCTATTTTGGGGATCGAACGTGACGACATGGATGACTTCGCTGATCAGGGTGAGCGTCAGCGCGCCAAGAATAAACACGCTGGTAATTTGGCGCGGTGTGTAGGGTGACATATAAATCAACGGTCGGTAGATAAGGAGATGACCATAGAGACAAGTTGATCCATTCCGTTGATAACCGGATGCCATGCATCGATCAGGTGGGAAGGTTTGTCCTTCCATATGTCGGTGATAGCAACAAGACAAGCCTGGGCATCCCGGCATCTTGATTGAATAGATCCTTAAACTGCGCCAGAGAAATCGGATCCGTCGTCACGAAACCGGTGGCCCGGCGTTGGGCGAGGCTATCGGACCAAACGAGCAGACCGACAAATACAACGAACAGAATCATGTGATATTTGTTTATAATTAATAATTCGTGGACGCCTGAATGTGGGTTGTAGTCTGGTTATACCGGTGTGGAGGCAATCTCTTATACAACCCGTCCATCCATCGTCCGATATGATGCCAGGGCAACCAGACCATAAAACAAATCATAATACCGACAAAGAACATGTCCAATAATAACCATATCCCAATTTGCATAAATAATAAACTCGGCACCAGAATAATCCGGAGAGATCGACCGAATAACGCCAACGGATAGCCCGTTTCGATGATGATGGTCCCGGCAGCGATCAACCAGCACAACCACTGAATCTGGGCAATGTATAATCCCCAATCTAATATAATTCCGTCATCTATGTAATGATGAAGGATAAAATTATTGGCCAGCGTATTTGAAAATATCCATTCCAGGCCGCTTGCGTGGAGTTTTGAATAACCGGCTGCAAAAAAAACCATCGAGTGGGTGACGCGCATCAATTGAACAGGCCAGGTATACTCTCCGTTATCTGCCCTGTTAGATACCGTTGAAGAACGGTATTTTTTTATCAACTGATCTACCGACCAGGCATCTCCACATCTGGAAAATGCGAAAATACCCATGAACAGGACATTTATTGCGCTATCGTGATCTGTCTTGCCAAAAAAATTATACGGCAAGCCTAACAGATATAAACCTAAAATAAAGGCGGTTATCGTACTAAAACGGGTGGCCAGGCCAATACAACTTAAGATAAGACTTATAAAAAAAACGGTTTGAAGAAGTTCTAAAATATCCGACGAGAAAACCGGCAGGCTAAATACATCAAAGAGAGGGAGCGGCATCCAGAAAACACGATCAACCTCACTCCATGAAGAAGAGGGAACATGCACAACCATGAAAAAGAAAAGATAAAATAAAAGGCGCAGGAGGCCCATCCCATCCGCACAGGAAGCTCTAAACCAGATAGATGCCCATATTTTCCAGTACGTATGCGCCATTATCTTATCACTTCCATTAACTGGGTTCTGCGATCGGGCATTTTCCCTTTGTTTTTCATGGAAGGGTCCATATCCCATTCTTCATGATAGACCCGAACCCCTTGCAGAAGGGGACCGTTATGGCGTCCGGCTTCCCGGTTTGTTTCATACCGTTGAATGATGGCGTCCAGCGCGCGCTTAAGCAGGATTTCCCGATCCGGCTTGTTATTTAACCAGAAAATACCCATGGCGACTTTATCGTTATCGTAAGGATGAAAATACTGGGTACTGATCTCGCCGCTCAATGGAAACTCTTCCTCATTTGCTGTAATGCCATACAGCATGTTCCATCCAAAGGTGTCGGACTGAACGTTGGAATACATATAGTATGGAGAAAACGGCCAGTGTTCCATCCTGAAAAATATATCAGACAACGACCCGAAGAGAACGATGAAAATCACGCCATATACCGTTAATCGCCGATATCGCGGCATGGTTTGATCCCAGTCATTGGCATCTTTTGCTTCTTCTGCTTGTGTTGCGAGGTTTGTAAAATATTGTTTGAACCGATGATGCGTGAGGATGAGCAGCGTAAGGAGGATACCGGCAACGACCAGCCAGATCCGCCAGGCGAAAACAAACCAGATGCGGATATAGAACTGAAGTCCGTGGTTATCTCTGCCATCGTCCAGAACACGGTTTATTACCGAAATACTTTGTTCATAATAAGCCTGCTCAATAAGGATCGGAACCAGAAAAATAACGGTTATTGCGTACAGGACATTAAAACCGATAAATATAAAAAAAACAAGGTTAAATAGTCGGTTCATAGATGGGATTTCTCACTTGCTTTTCACCTATACAAGTTTTGAACGACCTCTTGAACCAGCAACCACGTCAACCATATATATATCAATTTCTTGCTGTTGATCCCGCCATCCATCCAGCAGCGCCATAAATGCCGTATCCTGGCGTGCAACCGTAGCAAGCAACTCGGACTGGTTTGATAATTCCATCTCTGAAGTCATCATATTACCTTAATCTGCGGCCTGGTACACGCACGGCACGCCGTGCGCCCTATAGCCTATCCTTACACAGAGCGTCGGTCACACACTGAACCGTATATTCATGACATCGCCGTCCACGACCGTATAATGTTTACCTTCCAGACGTAATAAGCCTTGCTCCTTGGCGGGCTGCCAACCGCCGGAATCAAGTAACGCCTGGCAGTCCGCCGTTTCGGCTCGTATAAAACCGCGTTCCAGATCAGAATGGATCTCTCCAGCGGCTTCAGGGGCTGTCGTGCCCTGGGTAATGGTCCAGGCTCTAACTTCGTCTTCTCCTACCGTAAAAAATGAAATAAGGTTTAACAAACGGTATGATGTGATGATCATTCGGCTTAAAGCCGGTTCCTCAATTCCGAGATCCTGCAGGAATTCTGCGGCATCTTCATCATCCAATTGGGCGATTTCCATTTCGATTTTTGCACAGAGCGCTATCGTCTCCAATCTTGAAGATAAATCCCCAAGCATCTCCAGGTAGGATGCTTGGGGATCTATGGCCTCTTCAGGAATATTTAAGACCAGCAGATTAGGTTTCTGCGATAAAAAACGGTAACCGCGCAGTCTTTTTTCATCGTCCCCCTCGAAGGCCAGATCCCGGATTGCACCTCCGTCTTCAATCGTCGCCTTGCAGCGTTCGAGCAATTCGTTCTCACGCAAAAGATCAGGATCTTTCGTAGACCGCGCTTCCTTAGTAAGGCGGCCTAAACGCCGTTCAATAATTTCCAGATCCGCCAGGGCCAATTCGACCTCTACGTTTTCATAATCTTCTTTCGGTGTTATAGGCGCATCCGCCAAGTCCGGAAAACCGCGCAGGACATGGACCAGCACATCCATGTTACGAAGTGCAGCGATGCCACCACCGTCATCCTGCTGCACTTCCTGTTTCCCTGCACCGGATGTGATACCGGCAATGTCCAGATAATCTACGGTCGCAAACGTAATTTTTTCAGGCTTAAATAATTCGGAGAGAAGTGTAACGCGTCGATCAGGTACTTTGATAACACCCCGATTAGGCCCTTTCATACCGGTAAAACTACCGGTATCCGCTTCGGTTTTAACCAGTGCGTTAAACAACGTGGTCTTCCCGACGCCAGGTAAGCCGACAAGACCGATTTGCAAGATAACCCCCAGGTGGAAATGGTGATTTAGCGATTTAGTGATTTAGTGAGATTTTATTTCCAATCAGTCAACCCCGGGGGGCTCGCATCGTGTCCATAGGCCACATGCCATCAGTCATTCAGTCAATTACAAAACCGGTGTATCATCTCTTTATATACATCGATCGCCCGATCAAACTGATCCAGGCTCATCCATTCGTCTACAGTGTGGGCCTGTTTAATATCACCGGGGCCCATGACCACCAGGTCCAATTTTTCACCGAAGACAAGTCCATCGGTACCATAAGGAACGGTATAGGCCTCCCGGGTGCCCGTGGCGGCCATTGCGGTCTGTATAATTTCGGAATCCAGTGAGGTGATGAACGGATCGCCGGATTTATTAATCGACAGTTCAATATCACAACGGTCTGCGGTCTGTTGCACCCGTCTTAAAAGCGCTTGCTGATCCTGGCCCGGCATAGGACGATAATACACGGTGCACAGGCTCTGGGGGGCGGTCATATTCAAGGCGATCCCACCGTCATTGATACCGATGTTCCAATCGGAAAACGGAGGGTCGAACTCATCGTTGAAATATTGCGTATCTGTCGTCAATTCTTCGTAGATCGCTTTCATCTCCGCGAGAAAGGGGATCATATTCAGGTTGGCGTTGATCCCTCTTCCGGTACTGCTGTGGGCCGCTTGTCCGTGGGCTTTAGCCCGAATGGCCACGGCACCTTTGTGGGCCCGTACGACCTGCATCAGTGTGGGTTCACCGATGATACCGTATTTAAGATCAAATTCGTTAAATAATTCGGAACGATCCAGGATCTCTTTGGCCCCCTGGCATCCGATCTCTTCGTCGGCTGTAAAGACAATATACAGCGGTGATTTTAAAACTGTGCCGTTAAATGATTCCGCCGCTGCCAGCATACAGGTCAGCGACCCCTTCATATCACAGCTACCCCGGCCATACAGTTTATCGTCTCTAATAACCGCCTCAAACGGATCTTCTTCCCATCCGTCCACGGGTACCGTGTCTGAATGGCCTAATAATGCCAGACCGCCGTCTCCTTGGCCTTTACGACCTACAAGGCTGACTTTTTCAATGCCGGTTTCATCCTGATAATGCACCCGCTCGATCATAAAACCCAGACGATCGAGTTGGTCATGCAGGTGATCTGATACCGGCACATTACTGTTTGTACTGATAGAGTTGAAACGAATCAATTCTTTGGTCAGTGCAATGGGGTCAATCATTCAGAATGCCTTAGAATGCCTTTTGATAAAAAGCATGTGAGATAGCCAACCTTTTATATGCCTATATGCTGTAGAGTCAAGCATATTCTGATATACCGGAGGTCGGACTCGAACCGACACGACCTTGCGGTCAAGGGATTTTGAGTCCCTCGTGTCTACCAATTTCACCACTCCGGCGAATTAATATAGCCCGCCATAAACTCATCGGCGGGCTATATCAATGTATACTGAACGGGGACGACGGGACTCGAACCCGCAACCTCTGCCGTGACAGGGCAGCATTCTAACCAGATTGAACTACGCCCCCGAATAAAATATTCATGCATGGGCGATACTGGATTCGAACCAGTGACCTCATGCTTGTAAGGCACGCGCTCTAAACCAACTGAGCTAATCGCCCGCGTAAATTATATATTACAAATGCCACGTTTTCCGGTCGATGGCTGAAAAACGCAACGACGCGAAGCGAACTTCCAATAAGTCCGTTCTATGACGAGGATTCTTCCTCAGAATTCCTATCGTTCTCCCATAATAACAAAAACGGAATACCGATACAGTAGCCTGTAACCATCAGCAACGGCGCAAACGTAATCGATTCAAACCCCAGCGCAATAAACCCTGCCAGAATCGTACAAAGCACCAAGCTGAACAGGATAAAATGCTGCCGTTGAAACGGCAGCGTATAAGAAACCTGCATCATACGCCGCCGAGATGCAGGAGGCCGGCGTTTTTCTGATGATCGGGAAGAATCACGACCTGTTTGCGTCTTTTTGGCCACATTCACCTCCACCATAAATCAGATCAACAAATGTATATATCATGACACGCGTCGTCAAGGGATAAATTGCGAGGAACGCCTTGTAATTTGGCCTTCATATTATGTTGATTTGTACGCGTTATAAAATGTCCGGCACGATGATAACCAGAGACAGCCTTACTCTTTTACAACCCACAGTTTCACGTTGGCATGGACTTTAGCGTGCAATTGAATAGGAACAGTATAAATCCCCAATGCTTTGATCGGTTCATCCAGCATGATTTTGCGACGGTCGATGTCGTGCCCTTTTTCTTTGAGCAGTTCGCCGATGGCTTGTGAGGTCACAGAACCGAACATACGATCATCTTCGCCGACCTGCACAACAGCGGTTAATGAGACTTCTTCAAGAACGTTGACCTGTTGTTGGGCTCGTTCTTGATCTTTGACATCCAGGGTTTGTTGCTGTTTCAGGCGCCCCTGAAGGTTTTTCAAATTACCCTGCGTTGCCAGGACAGCCTTACGGGTGGGCAAGAGATAATTGCGTCCGAAACCGTTGGAAACATTCACAACCTCGCCTACATCTCCAAGGCGATGAATGGATTCAGTGAGAATAAGCTTCACAACTAGTACTCCCTGTAAAGACGGCAAGTGAGCGGGAAAGGCGGCAAGTGGGCAAGGGGGCAAATAAACTATACTCTGTAGTTTGCTCACCTGCCCACCTGCCCACTTGCCTACCTGCCCACCTGCTGTTATTTATACGCTTCTTCTGTAAAAGGAAGCAGACCGACGTGTCGCGCCTGCTTTATGGCTTTCGCCAAACGTCGTTGACAACGGGCGCTGGCACCCGAAATGCGACCGGGTACTATTTTGCCTCGCTCGGTAATAAAACGACGGAGTTGCTTAGGATCTTTATAGTCTATATTCTTTATTCGACCCGGGATCCGTTTTTGTTTTCTGGGTCCGGCAATCTTGGAACGATTCATTCTTGGCCTCCTGTACCTTCAACGGAGCATTTTATGATTCTTTGTTTTCCGTCTTTTGTTTATCCGCCTCAACCTGATTGGCTACATGGTGTTTTTGTACTCGTTTGATTATGTGACGAAGCACATTTCCATTTAATTTAAAAGCTCTGGTCAACTCATCCAGAACATCCGTCTCACTGTTGAACCGGAATAAGGTGTAATATCCCTGTCGCTTATCATTCATCTCATAACTGAGCTTACGATTTCCCCATCGCTCCGTATCAACCATTTCTCCGCTATGAGAGGTGATAATTTGTTCTATTGTGTTTACTTCCTGTTCGATGGGCTCTTCTTCAAGCCCGGCATCAAGCACGACAATTGTTTCGTAAGACCTCACGAAATGTCTCCTTGGTAGAATTAATTAAGATTTTCCAGGTCAATCGTCCCATTGTACCGACTGGCAGCTCCCATCCATCCACCGGTAACAAATGCTTCCAATTGATCACAGGCCCGATCTACTATAACGGGCAAATGCCTCTCTTCAGAATTTGTGAATGCTTCCAGCACGTAATCGACCAGATTCTCACCTTCGGGGGGTTCGTCAACACCGATACGTTGCCGGGTAAAACCATCGGTAGCCAGGGCATCGGTAACAGAGGCCAAACCGTTATGCCCCCCATGGCTGCCTTTCCCTCGTAAGCGCAATGTCCCGAACGGGAGGTGTACTTCGTCACATATAACCACCACCCGGTCAATATCCAGGGCATAATATCTCATCGCATCAGAAACCGCTCGGCCGCTTAGATTCATATAAGTCATTGGTTTCATAAGAACAACCGAATTTTGAGCGATCGTTGTCAGCACGCCATGAAACGTATCGGATATCGGTGCGAGTTGAATGTGCAGACGACGTAACCAAGCATCTATCACACGAAAACCTACATTATGACGTGTCGATTCATACTGGATGCCTGGATTGCCAAGGCCGACAAGCGCATAAGGTGACGTTAGCTCCTGACGAGCATGTTCGGCTCCTGCCGCCAACAACATACCTATTCGGCTTCCTCTTCTGCTTCTTCCTCGTCGTCCTGGCCACGTCCGATGATTTCCGGTTCTTCCTGTTCAAGCCCTTCTTCTTCTTCTTCCACCACTTCTTCAGCCATCGGCGCAAGGACCGATACCACGGAGACACCGCCATCTGTGGTGACATCGACATTTTCAAAGGTCAAATCACTGATGTGGAGCGTCTCACCTATAATCATGTCAGCCACATCTACTTCCAGATGCTCTGGAATCTCCGAGGCCAGACATTGTATTTCCACTTCACGCAGCGCTTGTTCCAGAACCCCGCCATCCCGTTTGACGCCCACGGGATCACCGGTCAATACCAATGATACAGTCGTGGTAATGCGGTCCGTTATCAGGATTTGTTGAAAATCAGCGTGGATCACCGAATTTTTGATATAATCCCGTTGGATATCGCGAAGTAGCGCTTTTTTCGCCTCACCGCCTTCTACTTCCAGATTAATCACCACACTCTCACCGCGATGTTTGCGTAAAAACGTCTCGAATTCACGGTGATCGAGCGTCAGCGGGGTTGGCTCTTCACCACCGCCGTATATCACAGCAGGCAATCGACCTTCCCGCCGGAACGCTTTAGCGATCTTTTTACCGCTCTCTTCCCGTTTCCTGGCTGTAAGTGATACCTCGTTCATAACCCACTCCTGTCCAAACCAACCTGTATTATTTGCAATTGGTTATCTATTTTTCGTCTATTGATTATGTCTGATCTGCCGACTCGAACAATGAGCTGACGGATTTTTCTTCATGGATTCTTTTAATAGCTTCACCAAATAACGAAGCCACCGACAGCACTTCAATTTTTTCAATACGCTTATCCGGTGTAAGTGCAATCGAATCGGAAACAATTAATTTCGTTAAGGAAGACGCTTCAATTCGTTGAACAGATGGTCCGGACAGCAGCGCGTGTGTACAGGCCGCAAAAATAGTGTTGGCGCCGTTCTTTTTCAAGGCTTCAGCCGCACCGATCAAGCTACCGCCGGTATCGATCATATCATCACGAATGATTACATTCTTCCCAGCCACATCACCGATCACGTTAACGACCTCAGACACGTTAGGTCGAGGTCGCCGTTTATCAACCAGAGCCAGTGGACAGTTAAGTCGTTTACTATAAGAACGGGCCATGGCCATACCACCGGCATCCGGTGAGACGATAACCAGATTACCAGGGGTATCGAGTTCTTTTAAACGCCTTGTAAAAACTAGCGCTGAATAGAGATGATCCAAGGGAACATCGAAAAAACCTTGAATTTGAGGCGCATGAAGATCCATTGTCAACACACGATCCGCGCCTGCAGCCACGACTAAATTAGCAGCCACTTTAGCCGAAATAGGAACACGGGGTGCCGCTTTGCGGTCTTGCCTTGCATATCCGAAATAAGGTATTACGGCCGTCACCCGCCGTGCTGATGCCCGTTTAACTGCATCAAGCAGGAGTAACAGCTCAAGCAAATTTTCAGCCGGGGCGTTGGTCGATTGAACGATAAAAACATCTGTGCCGCGAATATCTTCGTTGATCTGGATCTGAATCTCACCATCACTAAACTTGGAAACGGTGGCATCGCCTAATGAAATTCTCAGATATTCACAGATATCTTTCGCAAGCGGTTCGTTCGAATTTCCACAAAGAATCTTCAAACCAGCCGCCATAGATGTCCCTCCTCAATCCAGGCTACATCGTAATGAAATAGCCCGCTGTGAAATGGAAGATACTGAAAACACCCGCCATTGCGGAGAAATCCGGCTACGCACTAAATCTGCTGTACGTTCCGCCTCCGACCGGTCCGGCAGGATTCCGAAAACCGTCGGACCGCTGCCGGACATCAATACACCCATTATGCCGGCATCCGCTAAAATCCCCCGCGCCTCTCTAACAGCAGAAAAAGCCGATTGTACCGGCGATTCCAGGTCGTTATGCAGATGAGAAATAAGTCCATCAAAGTCCCCATCGTGCAAAAGAGAGGCAATTAAACTAACACACGAAACAGGATTTGTCAAATCTATTTTTACATGCTGATAAGCCCAGGCGCTGGATACGGCAATCGGCGGGTTGATCAATACAAAATAAAACGGATTTTCGACGTCCAACCACTTCACCTTCTCGCCGCGACCAGATGCCCGTGCCGTACCGCCGAATAAACAGTAAGGGACATCGGAGCCGAGTTTGGCAGCAAGCGCCATCAGTTGTTCTCTCGATAAGCCTAATGACCAGATTTTATTAAGCCCATGGAGGGTCATGGCTGCATTACCGCTCCCCCCGGCAAGCCCGGATGCGACCGGAATCTGCTTATCGATATGGACTTGAATTCCAGGTTTCGTGATCCTATAGTTTGAACGAATCAGATCAATGGCCTTATAGGCCAGATTACGTTCGTCAGAGGGCACAATCGGATCGCTACAGGTAACCGTCGTACCCTCTTTACACTCAGTCATCGTGATCTTGTCTGCCAGATCTACGGTTTGCATAAGGGTCTCGATCTCATGGTAGCCGTCCGGTCGTTTACCGAGCAGGTGAAGGCTTAGATTGATTTTGGCAAAAGAATATAAGATCATGGGCAGGTGGTTGGCTTGTATTGCTGATTGGCCTATTGGTCCATATTGTTTCTAATCGGAAAAGTCCCAGAACCGATCAATATCTACGAAGATCCCCAGACGAAACTGTTGGATCTGGTTCCGGCTCAGACCGGTAAACGCAAAATTATTTACCCGCGCGATTCGGAGGTCCATCTGCAGACGCCAATCTATCGAACCAAGGAATTCAATGGACAGATTCGCTGCATGGGTACGCTGTACAGGGCCGAAAGGGAAGGGTTCGGCATACCCGACATCAATGGAAGGAATGTTTAAGTAATCCGAATTGTAGGGACTGTCTATGTTGTCCTGCCCCTGGCGTAAATATTCGTAACTGGCGGAAATGAAAAGAGACGGCATAATCCAGGCGCTGCCACCCAGTTCGAATCGGTCAAAATTGTTCCCCAGGAAATATCCGACAGGTCGGTTTCGGTGGAGAAACCGTTCCCACGGGTTGAAAAATGTATTATAAGTCCGGTTACTGATACGGGTATATTCGGTGTGAAGCGTCACCCCATCAAGGCCTAACGGGTTAGCATACCGTGCACCAACCATAATGCCGATTCTATTAGGCTCAAGATCGGATAAGACCTTTTTTTCAACTTTTATATCATCAATCAATAACTCTCCGAACAGCTCGATGCCGGTACGAGGAAAAAGTGCGAAATCGATGAGGCCCAAAGTATTGGAGGGACGTCCCATCGCATCTGCATCGTTCAGTGTGACGCCGTTGTAATAATTTACGGGATTAACATAAGCCAGCTCAAATGTACGGTTCGGTCCACCGTAAAGTACCAGTTCTGTGATGCCGACATGTGCCCACGTGCCCAGCCGTAAATCAAGCCGATGGCCGTTAATGAAGCGGCGGGCTGTATTGATGGGGCCGATGCCGCGTACGCCGATTGAATCGAGAGGCATGTCGTCGAGTTCTATACCGAAGGCGGTAAATTTTAGAAACGCCGCTGTGAAATCGAAATTGTACATATCGAAGGTACGTGAATTATCAGACAGGAGGAGATGGCCACTTTTGCCTGAACCGAAAACGAGAAAATCCCGGCCCAGTTTAAATCGGACCGGGCCATAATGACCTTGAACATAAGCTTGTTCGGTAAAGGCGGTAAATCCGAGAAATTCATCGCCGATATAAGTGGGATCATCGCCCAGATTACGGTCGAAACGTAGAGAGTGAAACACAATCAACTTATCTGTACCAGCGCTCATCTTCGTCCGGATCTTCTCACGAACTCTGGTGCCTGAACGGTTAACACTATAATGAATAACGGCGCTATTCTCTAGATCTTTGGGTTGGTAAAGTCCGTCCAGCGTCCCGAAAGCGCCGATTTTTAGGCGGTAGGTGCCAAGCTGCTCGGATAAGGCAATCCGTTCATCGTTGAATTCATCGTTGAGCTGATCCAACAGCGATTGTTCCACTTGGGAGGGCTGTTTTCTTCCTGCATCGATGTCTTCCTGAATCGTGCGCAGACTTCGGGCGATTTCACCCCGCATAAAAGGTCGCCTGGAAATAAACAGCTTCGGGAAATAACCGCGAAGTCGAAGCTGGTCAAGGACGGAATAACTCCAATGATAGACAGGCAGGGTCTCTTTGAGTGCAGCATAAGACGTACAAGGTGAGGTGAAGCAAGCTATGACAAGGAGAAACAACAATATACGCGTATACTGGTTAAGCCGTGATACAAAACGCCATTTGCCGTCTGCCATGGAAGCCCCCTTCGGTGACTTCGAGCCCTTCGGTGTTTGCCATTTGCTCATGTTTCATCTGCCACCAACACAGTCGTCCGAATGATAATCATGTGGACAATAATCATGTGCATATTTTCAGCCATACCGTAATCGTCTATCGATACATGTACCGAATGATCGGACATCTCCTTCAGCTTGCCGCCGGAAAAACCGGACATCCCTACGGTTATCATCCCACTGGCATTGGCATATTCAATGGCGTTCAGGATGTTCGGACTGTTGCCCGACGCGCTGATGCCGATCACCACATCACCCGACTCACTGAGATTTCTGAGCTGTTGTTCAAAAATCAGGTCATACCCGTTATCGTTCGCCCATGCCGAAACGTAAGGTAGGTTATCCGTCAGACTGATGATCTTGAATCGGAGAGGATCCTCCAGATTTCGTAACGTGCACTTGCCCAGATCCTCACAAAAATGAGAAGCGGTAGCCGCACTGCCTCCATTACCGATAATAAAGATCCGTTGGCCTTTTTGCCGGGCGTCCATCAACACATCGATTAGTTTTTGAACTTCACTCGGGTCAATTTGGTCGCATGATGCTCGCGTCCAGTTTAGATATTCGCGAATCATTTCCATTCGTACCTCCGCATGTTGAAAATGACTTTGCTGCCATCTCGTTCGAGGTTAAAGGGTAACTCCCGGTAGGCGGAAAGGGCCTCCCGGACCTGGGACTGAAGTGGGTGAGCGCAGTATAAAAGAAGAAAACCACCTGCACCAGCGCCACAGATTTTTCCGCCCATGGCGCCCGCCTCCCTTGCTCTGTTATACATCGCATCTATTTCGGCATTGCTCACACGGTCGGACATCCGGGATTTCCAGCACCAACCACTATGAAGCAGTTCCCCCATCGCGTCTATCTTTCCATCAATTAAAATCTCACGGGCTTCCAGGGCAATGGATCTGATGTGTGTTAAAAAATCAAATTTCGTGTCCATCTGCTTTTTTTGTTCATTAAGTATATCATCCGCCTTACGGGTTCTGTTCGTATAGAACAACATCAGATTATCGCTGAACATACGCTTTTTATCAAGAGACAGAGAGATTTTTTCCTCGTCGACACGATCCGGGTGAAAGGTGAAACAACGCAGACCGCCGTATGCGGCAATATACTGATCCTGCTTTCCTATGGGTTTACCGCATCGTTCAATTTCGATATTGCAGGCATCTACAGCCAACTGTTCCGGTGTTTTGGGGGTGCCACAGTAGGTATAGAGCGCGTTCAGGAGGCCTACGGTGACACTACTCGAAGAACCGAGCCCTGAACCCTCCGATGGAATATCCGCCAACGTCGTAATCTCGATCCCCTCTGAAACGCCCGTAACACGCAGCGCTTCCCGGACCAGTTCATGTTCAATATCATCTACGTGGTCTACAATTTCTTTCTTAGAATAATTAATATAGATTTTATCGTCGAACCGCTCATTAATAATTACAAATATGTATTTATCGATCGCTGTACTCACAACCATACCGGGTTTCCGGTTATAAAAATCGACGAAGTCGGTCAGGCCACCGGCAAAGCTTACACGTAATGGGGTTTGGGTAATGATCATGGGCGTAGCGGATAGCGCATTAAAATGTGCTTTATGCCTTCAAAGCCTGCCGAACCACCAGCATGCTTTCCATAGTTCTGTCGGCTTCAAGGCTAAAGTTCTTGAGATCAGGCTGTTCACGAAGCCACATCATGTAGGATTGAACGCTATCGTGGATGGTGTATTCCGGCTTCCAGCCTAATCGCTTCAGTTTGGAGATATCCGATAGGATGTGGCGTGTATCTCCGAAACGGTGTTTACCAGGTATTTCGAGTTCTTCCGTTTTACAAAACTTGTTTATGACGACCTGGGCGAATTTCGATACACTCACGGCTTTCCCGCCACCTACATTATATACTTCGCCATCTGTTCCCGGATGGTCGAGGGTAAGTAGATTGGCGCGTACCACATCGTTGATATTCACATAATCCCGCAATTGCCCGCCGTCTTCGTATACCAGAGGCGGCTGCCCGAAGTGCATACGAAGGCAAAAGATACGACAGGCGCCGGAATACGCATTGGAAAAAGATTGCCTTGGGCCCTGCACGATCGAATAGCGTAATGCCGTAGTAGGAATCTGATATCGGCGGCCCAGAGTAAACCCGATATGTTCCTGTGTATGTTTGGATATGGCGTACGAATTACCCGGATTTACGATCGACTCATCTGCCGGCACAGGATGGAGGGGGGCATCGCATGACGGGCATGAGATATCCCATTGACCGTGTTCAAGCTGCTCAAGCGTTCGGCCATCCGGCCAGATTCGACCATGGTCCGGACAATTATACGGCCCTTCGCCGTAGACAGCCTGAGAGGAAGCAATCACGATTTTATGAATGGGGTAACGCCGTTCGACAATGAGCTCATATAATAGGGCGGTACCGACTGAGTTAACATGGAAAAAGCGACTGAAATCAGGCAGATAATCCTGGTAGGCCGCCAGATGAATAACGGCATCAACGCCATCAAGAGCCCGGCTCATCACCGCTCGATCACGGACATCGCCTTTGATAAATTCAATCTCTGATGACATATATTCCGGCAGCGATCCCCGATGAGTAGGCGGCTCTAAACTATCCAGCACACGGACCCGGTCTCCTCTGTTCAACAGGGCGTCCGCTGTGTGTGAACCGATAAAACCGGCGCCTCCGGTTATGAGAATATGCATGGTAAGCTAGTAAAGAATGATACAGGGTTACTCTTAAAATATACCAGTCTTACATCCTGCATCCTGTTTCAATGCGCTCCACGACCTGATAAAACAGTCGGAATTGTTTTCAGTAGTATCTTCATATCCAGCGTGAGCGACCAGTTGTCAATATACTGCAGATCAAGTTTTACCCATTCGTCGAATTCCGCGATTCGGCTACGGCCTTCTACCTGCCAGATACCCGTGATACCCGGACGCATACTGAGCCGGCGACGTTGCCACGGCTCATATCGTCTTACTTCATCAACGATAGGCGGACGAGGGCCGACCAGACTCAAATCTCCTCGAAGGACATTATACAGTTGCGGCAGTTCGTCCAAGCTGTATTTTCTTAACCAATACCCGATGGTCGTCACGCGAGGATCTTTCTTAATTTTAAATACGGGACCTGATAGTTCGTTTTGTGTTTCCAGTTGTTCTTGCAGCGCCTCCGCATTTTGAACCATTGACCGAAATTTATAGCACCAGAAGACGCGTCCGTTTAAACCGATTCGACGTTGTTTGAAAAAGACCGGACCAGAGGAAGATATTCTGACCCCCAGGCTGATGATAAGGAGAAGGGGACTTATTATGATCAGGCCTACCAAAGCGGCTGTGAGATCAAATGCCCGTTTACAGAATAGTTTGCCGACTTCTTCCGGGGTCGTGCTGTAGGTCAGCATCGGCAGGCCATCCATATCTTCGACATAGGTTTTTGCGATGGTCGGCGTATAAAAGTGCATGGCGATCTGAGATTTTATGCCCTGTTCTTCGCAGACGCGTATGGCGCCTTCAATCCGATCGATATAACCGATTGGAATCGCAAAGATGACCTCGTCTATCACATGCTGATGGATCAGGGTAGGCATATCTTTCAGTATCCCAAGACGATTAACGCCGTACGTGGTCGGATTGGTCTGGGTCGGCTCTATGGCTACAAAACCAACCACGTTCATGCCCCAACCGGGATGCTGATCGATTTTGTCTTTTACCTCTTTTAGCCGATCCCCCAAGCCAACAATCAATACCGTCCGGAAGTTGTATCCTTTTTTTCGGATGATGTGCAGCCAGGACATAATGGCTATTTTTTCCACAGAGAGCAGGACTGCATTCGATACGAGAAAAGCGCCTATAAACCAGCGGCTGATCAGGAATGATTTGAAGACAAACAACGCGGCAAAGAGCATAATGCCGCCCCAGAAGACCACGCGGAGAACCATCCAGATAATATATATATTAGGTGTCGTTCGCTGTGAGTAATAGGCGCCGTGAAGGGTAAATAACAATAACCAGATGGGCAGGACAATCAGTAAAATCCACAAAAATTCCGTAATGGGACCGATTTCGACCAGCCCTCCACCTGAATAATTCTTACGGATAGAGTAAGCCAGTAAGAACGACACAGCGGTGATCAGCAGGTCGATTGCGATATTCAATTGGCGGATTAAATTTATCCGTTCACGAAGCATACCCGGTTCCTCGACAAGCACTCTTCCAGATAGGCCTGTATTTTTTCTTTGAAATGGGACACATCGAATTGAAGCGCATGTAAACGAATAGCCTGAGGATCGACGGAGGTGATATCAAAAGTACGAACGGCGTCAGCGAGGGCATCCGGCGTTTGAGGGTAAAAGAGACGGCCGGTAACGCCTTCCTGAACGGTTTCCAGGACACCGCCGCGGGCATAGGCAATGACTGGTCGTCCCGATGCCTGCACTTCTACCGGCGTCAGGCCGAAATCTTCTTCACCGGGAAATATAAGCGCCCGGCAACGTGCGTAGTAGTCTTGTAAAATCTCATCACTGACTCTACCCAGGAAGGTGATGTGTTCCGATGCCATAGACTCCAACCGTTCACGGTCGCTGCCTTCCCCGATGATAACCAGGGGCCGTTTCAATTGATTGAAGGCCTGGACAGCCAGATCGATCCGTTTGTATTCTCTAAGACGGGATACAATAAGATAATATTCATCGACGTCATCACTGATCCGGTAATTCGAGCAATCAACCGGACAGTGAATAACATGAGACTCCCTACGATAAAACTTGGCGATTCGACGCGCAATATTGTATGAATTAGCGATAAAATAGTCAACATAATTAGCGGAAACGGCATCCCACAAACGAAGCGGATGCAGCGTTAAGGCTAATATATTACCTGTAAAGCTTCCGATTTCCCTGTCCTGCATATAGTCATGATACCGCCAGGCGAAACGCATCGGGGTGTTGCAATAACAGAGGTGTACACAGTTCGGGGAGGTAATCACCCCTTTGCCCCAGGCCGTTGTGGAACTCAAAACGACCTCATATTCCCGGAGGTCGAACTGCTCGAAGGCCATAGGAAAAAATGGCAGGTAATAGGGCAAAATGCGTTTGACAAATGGCAGGCGTTGCATGAATGAAGACCGGATGTCCATAGTTTGAAAAATCGGAGGTAAAGCGGCCGGATCATAAATAGAGGTATAAATCGGCGCCTGCGGAAACATCTCATGAAAAATCTCAATGATCCGTTCCGCTCCACCATACTGGTTCAGATAATCATGTACAATTGCGATCTTCATTGGGTCCCATGGGCAGATGGATTAATGGACCATTTGCCGCTTATCGACTCGTCTGCTCATCTATGCTCGTCAATCAATTCCAGGTATACATCCTGAACACGACGGGCATTGGTCCGTAGATCGAACAACTGTTCTGTCCGAACCCGGCCGGCGATGCCCATCTGCCGACATTTGTCGGGTGAGCGAAGCAGATCCGATAAGGCCTTTGCCATGGCGGATGCGTTTTTCGGCGGCACTAATACGCCGGTCAGGCCATCTTCCACGGTTTCCAGTACGCCACCGGCCTTAACTGCTACGACCGGCCGACCGGCGGCCTGCGCTTCCATCGGGGTTAGACCGAGCGGTTCCGGCAGCGTGGATGCGTGGACAACGATATCCGACATCGCCATAAGATCAGCAATATCCTCTCGGAACCCGAGGTAGTGAACACAGTCCGCCAGGCCAAGATCATGGGTCAGCGTATGTAATTCGTCTGCATACCCATCATTATCGAAGGTGGTCGCTCCAACGATTAGAAAATGGACGTCAGGATGGACCTCACGCGTCTGAGCCGCAGCCTTAAGAAAATACACGTGGCCTTTCCAACGGTCAAGTCGAGAAAAAATGCTGACTAAATGGATCTCCGGATCAAGTCCCAGCGACACACGAAGGCCAGGCGGTTTGTTGTCCGGATGAAACTGACTCAGGTCAATGCCGTTATGAATCACCCTGACCTTGTCTTTTCGACCGCCCTGGGCAATGAATGCTTCAGCAATCGCATTCGAGTTGGCCACGACATAATCTACCCACCGGTTGGCCATGCCGACAATCAGACGGCGGTTAATGGACGGAAAGAAATCTTCAGAAAGAAGGTCTTTGAAATCCCATACCACGGGTAAGCCTGCGTATCGCGCTGCCAGACTGCCATAAAAACCGGCTTTCATAGAATTAAGATGTACCAGATCAATCTTATGACGCTTCAGCCAGCTCACTAACCGCCAGATGCCGGCGGCCAGTCGAAACGGATTTGTCAGTAATGAAATGGGGTTGCCGATCAGGTCCTCTTTTCTCAGATTGATTATACTCTGATGGATTGGCACGATATGCAGGTCGACACCGGACCGGCGTACATGATCCGGCAGCGCCCCATCGGACGGACAGACCACCAGTGGTTTGAAACGATCTTTATCCAGTTGACTGAGTTGACGAAGGAGATAGACCTGGCCTCCACCCATTTTTGTTGTATGGTCGATAAAGACGATCTTGTAGCGACGTTTTTTCATTGGGGGTATGAGGTCAATCCTTCAATGACCTGTATGTTTCCTCCAGCGTATCAATGAGATGATCCCAGTTAAACCGTTCCTCAACATATTGCCGGCATCGTGTCCGTATCCGGTCATCTGAAGCACATAGATCGAAAGCAGAGAGTACCGTTTTTGATATCCCCTCTGGTGTCGCTTCAGGAATCAGCAGGCGTGGATCAAATTCCCCTATGATTTCCGTATTAGAACCGATGCCTGTTCCAAGCGTCGGGGTGCCGCAGGCCATTGATTCTATGGTAGGTAATCCGAAGCCTTCCAACGCTTTGGTCGGCATCACAAAAAGATCTGCGGCCTGGTAATATAAGGGTAGATCTTCATAGGAAATAAACCCGGTAAAACGGATATGATCCCGTATACCAAGCGTTTCCATCCGTTTTTCCAAAGTCAACCGTAAGGGGCCGTCACTACCGACAACAAGGATCAAGTCAGGTTTTCGGTCCAGCAGATGCGGCATGGCCTCAATCAATGTATCCACCCCCATGCGCGGCACCAGACGGCGAACAGTTAATAGAACAGGTTGATTACAAGGTAGATCCAATCGTTTTTTTACTTCATCACGATCAGGAGCCGGATGAAAGCGATTCAGATCGACGCCACCTGGTATTTTCACGCAGGACTCTGTGGTCTCCATCAAATGATGGACCTGCGTTAGAGAATAGTCACTCAAGATGATCGTACGCGCACTATGTTGCAGTACATATCGTTGTAGAAAGCGAAAAATCGCAGCCTTGATATGATGGGGTTGCCACGTATCAGTGACCTCTTTCTCTACCAGTTCTTCCTCATCCCACGGTCCGTAAAAAGAGGCGATGTGGTTTACGCGTTTACTCTCACGACAGAGCAATACACCAATAGCCGTCAAGGTCAAATGGAAATGGAGCACATCAAAATCATATTCAGCAATAAGATGTTTAAAAAGACGGGCGGCTTGTAAAACACCGGAACCGAATCGAACAACCGGGTTGCCAAATCGCACTGGGCATCGGTGGATATGAATACTTTCAACCTGCTCATACAAGGGCCACTCGGGTTGGATACGTTCGGTCAGGACATGCACTTCATGGCCTCGTAACGCCAATCGCCGACTCGATTCGAAGACTACCTGCTCAGAACCGCCCAAACGCGGGTAAAATAAATTGGTTATCATCAGAATACGCATTGTAAGCAGATTAATATACCACAACTATTCGTAGATATGTTAGTCCAGTCATACTGAAAATCATACATCGTATAAAATAACACATCCAGGAAAAAAGTGATGTGATGTAGATCAAATTGTAATGAGAAATGTGGATACTCGTATGATTAGAATGTCGTGATAAAAGCAGAAAGAGGTAGAGCATTATTATACAATCTGATCAATAATGCGCGCCAGTTGTTTGGCAAGTTCATTATAATCGAATAGATTTCGTGCCGTCTCCACACCTTTTATACCCTGGGAAAGCGCGTCGGGATTTTGAAGCAACCATTCAATACGTTCTGCAAGTCGGGCAGGGTGATCGGGATCATAAACACCCTGATAGGGCAGCAGAAAACCATTTTCATGAACGACCTCTCCTGCGCCGCCTACATCCGTCGCAATAATAAACCGACCGCAGGCGAGATATTCAGGCAGCTTGGCGGTCGTACGGGCATGACCTACCGCATCATTAGTCTGGGTTGAAATGCACACATCCATCATATTGATATAGCGTGGCACGTCATCATGAGATACCCGTCCGGTGAAGCAGATACGATCTTGTATGCCGTATTGTTCTGTCCGTTTTTTTAAGTGCACAATACCTGTTCCGTCACCTACAATAATTCCTTTAACAGGATGATCTTTCAATCGCGCAACAACTTCGACGATGTCCCAGCCATAACACATCTGATATCTGTCGCTCCATACGATAGATCCGACGATACCAAGCGTCAATGTATCCGACATGCCGTTCTGGTCTCGAAGCATGTCAACATTGAGCGGTTTAAATCGGGTGAGATCTACCCCATCAGGTAGAAAATGAACGCCCTCGGGCCGTCTCTGGCGGATTGACACCGCCAGGGCTCCCCCCCGGGCGACAACGGCATCAGCGGATCGTAACATGGTCCATTCCGCCCCGTGTACCAGCCACGATTCCCACATCGGTCGCCCGCTACTTCGCAGTAAATCATACGACGGATCGCCGTGATCGAGAATATAGGGCATATGAAATCGGCATTTGGCGAGGAGCGCTGCGCCGCCGCCCGCGTAGCCTACATTCATTATATACAGCAAATCTGGCCTGTTTTCTTGAATGAACCGGCTGAATCGCCGCAGTTCCGTGAGCTTGCCGGCTTCACGATACAGTATATCTATGTGGTGAGAGGCGCATAACGGCGTTGTAAGATGCCGGGCGCGAAGTCCCATCACACCATACGGCGTGTCGTTGACGAGAACGCAGATTTTCATAAACCCTTTGATCCGGTGAGGGGTTTTTCCGCAACGAAATATACGGTTGGTGTGAAGGAGGGTAAGACCATGGCACATGCCCGACGCAAAGGTGTAGACCCTTCCCTGTTATAACGGACAATGCGGTAACCTGCGTGTTGAAAATGTTGACGGAAATCAACCGGGCTGGGTAAATATACACAATCACAATCGGCATCTGTAATGCCTTCCAACTGGGGCGTACGATATGCAAACCGAGCATCCGACCGGACCAATTTGCTTATGGTACCCAACCCCGTCGTTAAAATACCAAGGAGCGCAGTAGGGATTGACTCATAAAACGATAAATATCCGGGGCCACCGCGTAATAGATTTACCAGGGCTTTAATAGGTATAACCGGACTCCAGTAGTTGGGGCATACAAAGACCACACGCCCCCCCGGACGCAATATCCGGTCAACCTCTTTAAATACGCCTTTGGCATCAACCACGTGTTCTATCATATCGAACGAGGCCACTGCGTCGAAAGTCTGATCCACAAAGGGTAGTTCAAGTGCATCGCCGACGCTGTATTGCAGTTTGTCGCCGACACGAGAAGCGGCCTGATCAAGGAACTTGGCTGAGATATCCATGCCTACGACTCGATATCCCAATTTCGCCAATCGAAAGGATGAATAGCCGGAACCGCAGCCCAGATCGAGTAGATTTGCTGGTGACGAGATATAGGTACGTACCATTCGGAGGAATTCGTGATGAAACGTATCGGACTCCCGCTCTTTTAAGCCATGGTAGTATGCTTCTGAGGATTGATAAAAGGCCTTGAGCGCCGTGCGATCTTGCGACGACGCTCCCATTGGCTTATCCAGCATATTTTGTTTCCTGTACTACGGAGGTATAAATCGTTTCCACTTTTTCAGCAAATAATCGCCAGTCTAATGCTTCCACTTGTTTACGACCTTGTGAGCCCAGTTTGAGACGGAGTACCGGGTCATCAATCAACCGCTGAATATGTCGGGCTATCTCATCGGCATCCTGAGGATCAGAGATAAGCAGACCGTCTTCACCGTCACGAATAATCTCAGCGGCGCCGGCATGGGCGCTGGTCACCACAGGGATGCCCGTGGCCATCGCCTCTGTGATGGTGAACCCGAATGGTTCATAATGAACAGGAAATACGTACGCATCACTCATAGCATAGAAGGTTTTGATATCAGCCTGGTGACCCACAAATCGTACATGCCGTTCTACGCCAAGCTGTTGAGCCAGATCAAAGTATGGTTCCGATGCAGCATCTCCGGCAGCAACAAGTAAAACCTGAGGCGTTCCCTGTATTTTTTTCAGCGATTCTATCGCATATCGCAGCCCTTTTCGTTGAAATTCACCTACAAATAAGAGGACAAAAGTGTCCGACGCAATATCTAATTCGGCTCTTAGTCTGTCCCGGTATAGATGGACGTTGTCCGGATGAAATTCATCGATATTGATTCCATTGTGGATGACCGTCGTCATATCGGCAGGACGACCGTAATAATGAATCAGATCATCTTTTACCTGTTGCGATAGGGCGATAACGTGTTGGGTCCCTTTTGATCGATACATGGCTCGCTCAAATAAATACATGGTGAACATAACCAGTTTATGATACATTTTACGGGTGCCGGCGACATGAGCTTGATCCAGAGTTCGGTACACTTCCTGCCAGCGTCCCTGACAGAAATGAGCGGTTGTTATATGGTGCTTCAGGCTACAAACCCCCTGAGTATGAATGATATCGAACCGGTGTTTTCTAAGTTTCCAGGTCGCGTTAATCAGGAAGCTGAGCATTTTCACCAAATCCGGCCACATGAAAGCGCGAACACGGTGAAAGGTGACACGTGAACGGTCGATATCTTCACAGGTACAGGCAAAAAGATGAATTTCGTGCCGGTCGGCCAGGGCCGTTGCCAGTTCCGTTACATATCGATCATGCCCTCGCTTTTTCCCGATGTCATGTACGACCAGCGCGATTTTCATGTAGTTTTCTTTCGCCGGTACAAAAGTAAGGACACGGATAAAACCAACGTAGCAATAGATATAGACACCCCTATTCGAAAACTCCAGGGCGCATAGACAAAGCGCACAATATGGTGTCCGGAATCGATAGGCACGGCACGAAACAGATAGTCAGCTCGAAGAATGGGGGTCTCTTCGTCATCGACATAGGCGGTCCACCCGGGGTAATAGGTATCTGTTAGCACTAGAAATCCACCATGGCCGTCTGTTTCTATTTCGATTTCTGAAAGATCATATCTCAAAATTATGGCAGTCCCCGGCGTCATATCATGATGGGGTTGCCATGCCGGTCCGGGTTCCTCCAGAAGGACCGTCTCCTGAGGCACGAAAGTGGTGTCCGTCAAGGCCAGGAGGACGTCTCGGGCTGACGGGAGCACACGGGATTCAGAGGCCACAAACGCTCGGGGAAGGACGGTTTTATTTTCATAGAAGTATCCATCTGTACTGCGAAGTTTTGCCCAGGCATGCGGAATGGAATCGTAGGTCGCAATGTATTTAATATTCAAAAGGTTGATTAATGGATTGAGCGTTGCGGCCTGCGATATCTCCATCATATGAGGACGAAGCGCTTCAATGATTTCGGCATGGCGTTTCATCTGTAAAGGGCTGGAACCCTGAATATAATCCTGTTTGAATATCATGGGATCATAATTACTCATGCTGTTCTGCAAGGGTGAAACAGCATACCGAAAAATCGACTTGTCCTGTTCCATCACGTCAATATTATGAGATTTTCGAGTATAGGCATCAGGTGGCAATTCAAAGTTGAAATTCTGGGCGAATAAGAACAAATCCACGCCGATCAATCCGATACAGATTAGCCCGATTATTTTTTTATTTCCGGTTGATCGAGTTATATGGAATATAAGCAGTACACTTAGAACCAATAATATGACCGGCAGATAGATAAAAGGATGATCGATATGCGCGAACGAGGCCAGTTGATTATAGTAAACTTCAACCCGTTCATAATAGTGGGTGCTGGATTTAGCATGAATGGACTGATTATATACAAACCGGTCAACGAACCAGCGGCCCAGGTCCATAATAGAAAGTTTTAGGGTAGTAATTAACCAGCCGCTGATAATACAAAAAAATACGGTTACGCCTGTGCCGAACCCAATAAGGCGTAAATATCGTTTCTGTTTTGCCTGATCAGCAGCCTGTCGATGTATTAACCTATCAAAACCAAGGCCCGCAAGCACAGCGCCTGCAGTAACCGCCATGGATAGAAACCGGGCGGGATTACGCATCATGGAAAATACCGGTAAGTTATGCAGGAGATACCATAACGGTGAAAATTGTCCAAGTGCGAGGCCGAAGGCGACAAGAAACATCAAGCCGAAAAAAAGCGTATATCTGTCTCGGCGAATAAGTAGAGCACCGAGCACAAATAAAAACGGTAAAATACCAAGGTAAAAAACCAGATCGATGTAGTTGCTCGGCCACAGCCCCCAGATGGATGCCTGTGTGTAAGGATGACCAAAAAACTTTGGGAAGATAAAGCAGATCAGATGAAAGGGGGAGAGAGAAACCTGAGTAGATACATCATAATCAAGGCCCCCGGAGCGAACGGATACCTGGGCCAATTCATAGTTGGGAATCAACTGCGCACAGGCCAGCCCCACGCCGATCAGTCCAAAGGTCGCCATCCCTCCTATCCAGCGTTTCAAATAACCGAAATCAATGATCCCAAATGTATCCTTGTGAACAAACAGACTAAAGCATATATAGTAGAGGGTTGCCGTAATTAAAACCAGTAGTGAGATAAAAAAATAACCCGCTAAAAAAGAAACCCCCAGGCAGATTCCTGCCGAGATAAGCGCCGGGCGGTTGGCATCAACAATCCATTTATCCAGGGCAAACAGGATAAGCGGAAGCCAGATCAATGCATTTTCGACGTTTTCATGGATGACCTGAGCAATCATGTATCCGTTATAGGCGAACACCAGACTGCTTATTACCCCGGCCCAGCTATTGTTCGTAATACGGCGTATAAACAGGAACATGAACAATCCGCCCAGAATATAGCGGGAAATCGTGGCTATGCTGTAGGCGGTCGTCGTTTTAAATATCAACAACAATAAATGGATGGGGTATAGCACGCCTGCCTGGGCTTCCGCAAAAAATGGAAATCCGAAGAACAGATGGGGCGTCCATAGTGGAAACTGGCTTTCTTTCAGGTGCGAGAACATGAACGCTTTGGCCGGATAGTAGAGTCTCCAGGCGTCCCCATTGTACAATATCCATCCGCGCCATACTATTAACTGATAAATGAAAGAGGCGATGGCAAATAACAGGAGGCCGACAAGTGTAAGCTCAAGGATATTTGAATAGGGCCCGGTCCAATTCGGCCACTTAATAGATGGCAGCAGCTGCTTATCGGACGTTTGGCGTGATGACATCAAATGATCCCTTTCAAAGACAGGCTTCTTCAGCACGCCTTATACGGCATGCTCACTCGTTCTATGGCCGACAGGCAGGGCTTCGGATAGGTTTTAACGGGTCAAAACCATTTTATACCAATCGATTGTTTTTTGCAAACCCTGGATTAGAGATGTTTCGGGGGTCCAAGCGAGCAGGTGCCGTGCTTTTGTATTATCGCATTGATACAGCATAATTTCTCCAGCCCTGTCCGGCAACGCTCCCACCTGTAACCGCATGTGGCTGCCGGTCAATTGCCGAATTTGCTCAACAACTTCAAGTATCGTGTAGGTTTTTCCGGTCCCGAGGTTTATCGTATGGCCAATGGCTTCGGGTGTCACAGCTGCTTTCAAATAACCGGCAATCAAATCATCGATATACGTAAATTCTCGCGTTTGACGACCGCTGCTCATAGGAAACGGCTGGTCTTTCAAGGCGGCCTGGATTGCTTGAGGAATCAACTTGTTCGCTGGTTGTCCTGGACCATAGACCAGAAAGGGACGGAGGATTATAATAGGGCATCCCAAGGTCCGATGGTACATATCGCAAAACAAGGCGGCAGATGCTTTTGAAGCTGAATAGGCGGAAACAGGCTGCGGAAAGGTGGTCTCCTGAAAGGGTCCCGTAGCCATGCCGTATTCTTCGGCAGAGCCCGTATGGATAAAGCAGGTGTATGAGGTGGCCTCAAGGGTATGAAGTAGGTTAATCGTGCCTTGAAGGTTATTGGCTATCATCGTTTGGGCGGTCTCGAAACCTCTATCTACCGCAGTCGCGGCAGCCAGATGGAAAATATGAGAGGCGGCGGCATCTTTTATAACGGACTTGAGGCGATCCGAATCACAGAGGTCCGCCTCAAGCCATTCGATATTTAAATGGGTTGCCCATTCGGCAGATGAAGAAAATGAGTCCGGCCGACGCAGGGCATACACTATTGCGCCTGCATTCACGAGAGCTTTACACAAATGGCGTCCAATAAATCCGGTAGCACCCGTAATCAGTACCCGTGCATCCGACAAGGATCTTGCTGAAATACGACGCTTCATGTTAGGCTGTTTGAGAGAATATGGATCTGAATGCTATCTGGTAAAACCAACAGGACGGTAATAAATATAACGAAGGGAAGTGAGGTCGATATAATAATGCAGGTTTGGTTAACTATTATAATGGCCCATGAAATCGATATTCCCATAAGTTTTTTGTAAATTCCCATATGGTGGCCATACGGACTTTGGATGTGCCATCCTGCCTTTTTAAGAATTCAATTTCCACTTCGTCAATACGCATACCCGCTGCATGCGCTTTAAGAACCAGTTCGGCATCAATAAACCAGTCCTTGGACTTCAGACCAAGTTGCTTATACAAAGTGCGCCGCAGTATTTTAGGTTTGGCATTGATATCGTGTATCGGGCAAGAAAAGATAAAATAGAACAGTATATTATATATCTTAGAGATTATTTCTCTCTGGAGTCCATCGAACCGTTCAATACGCTTACCTTTTCCAATATCTGCCTGATTGGCCAGAACAGATTGGTACACCCGAATCACTTCATCCGGTGCAATTTGTGTATCTCCATCAATATAACCGATATATTTACCCGTACACTCATTCAATCCCGATATAATACCCCAGCCATAGCCTTCATTACACGCTATCTTTACGAGATGGACATTAGGCTTCGACTGAACTATTCGATTAAGAATATGGCCTGTCCGGTCGGTCGAACCATTATCCACGGCCATAATCTCATAGGCGATGGTGTGTTGTTCTAATGCTGCTGTGAGCTTTTGTAAAACCTGTTCACAACAGCCTTCTTCATTATAGAACGGGATAGTAATCGAGAGATCCGGTCCAGACATAGATCTAATCAGGATAAAAGGCTGTGCATGATCATCCTGATGCTTCTTTTAACTCCTGTTGACGTAGTTCTTGATCCAAGATGGGTAATTTTAAAAGGGCGCCGCTCAAGAACCAGAAGAACATATTCAAGGGGGCTGTTACCAATGCCGGTCCTCCGAAGAAGACAACAAATATAGAAACCAATACGCTTAAAGCTGCTACTGAAAACCATTTTAAATCGTTGTCCTCTACACGCAGATAGGATTTGTAGCCACGCCACAATATGGCGAACGTGAGAATAACCATGGTAATAGTACCTGGAATCCCGGTCTCAGATATCAAAACCTGGAAATAATTTTCACTCGGATTAAAGTTGACGGTCCCGTATTTATCCAAATGGGCTTGAATCTCATTTCCAAATTTGGCGGCTGCCGGCCCTGTCCTTCCTAAACCGATACCAAGTGGATACATCTGTGCCATTTGATAGGCTACGTACATAGTGGAGCCCCGGCTATTTTGATATGAATTGAAAGGATCGGTAAGAAGACTGACTAATCCACGAATTGCAGAGCCGGATGATCCGGCGACCTGAGTGCCTATATTAATACCGCCCATTAACAAGAGCGCTAAAACCACTAATCCCATAATATGTTGATTGAGGCGTCGATGAAATAATTGTAGCATCAACATAAAACCGACACTTCCACAGGTCACCATAAACATCTGGCGAATCAGGGAGATAGATAAGGTCACAATAAGAAATACCAATACAAGACCTAATATAATACGTAAACCGACGGAAAACGTTCGCATGAAACATACGGCCATCATCAGTGGGATAAGACATTGCATCCAGGTGGAAGCACCACCTGGATTCGATGTGGTCGACATAGGACGGAAATAAGATTTGCCTGTCTCATCCTGCCAGGTATTCTGATCAATCATATACGAATATTCAGGCATATCCTCCTTGACAGCCTCAGGACCCATTTGGAATTGGTAGATAGATACGGAACCCATAACAATTCCGATGATGGCAAATGTCCAGATCCATTGACGAATTTGACGGACGGAGGTGAGATAGTGATAACCGAAAAAATAAAGGGGGATCGTGAAAATATGCATTTTCAATGCGGCGACGCTGGCAAAATAATTGTATCCATTAGGATGAAAGATCTGAATGGTACAGATAAAGGCAAATATAAAGATGAGGATGGCTAAAGGCGTGGACGTTTTTTGCACGGGTGGCACGAAAAAGCGACGAACAAACCATCCGACGCAAACCACCCCCATCATGATGTCAACGGTAACGTGAATAATGGGGTTAAAGTCGGTCTTATATTTAAGAAGCCCCGCTACCGAAGCGAAGACGAAAATTAATAAAATGGATCGGTGATAGTTATTCGACAGAAGAATCGGGATACCGATCAAATAGCCTAAGATCAGACTGATCTGTGTAGTAAAAACAACCTCTGCCTGGGTGACCAGATAAATAATCAATATACCAACGAATAAAAGCAGAGCAACGATCGCGCCGCGCGCCGTCGGGCTATCTACTACCAGCAATTTCCGAGGGGTCGTATCCATCTGATGTTGAGGTGAAACCGTCATGCACTCATTCCTCTTTAACGCAATTAATGATGATATCGTAGGGTCTGAATAAATCTTTGCGATACCTGAACAACCACCGCTCAATATAGCATAAAAATAGAACCGGAGGTGGAAAACCAAGTCGGTTTTCAAAAAAAGCGATCAGGTGAAGTACGCTGCGTGACAACCATAGAAGACAATAATCCCAATGGCTGATGTCCATGGAACAGCCCTTCAGAAGTTCTTTCATCTGGCTGTAGGTATATCCTTCATGAACATGGGCACCGTCATAACGGGGTGCCGGTGGCACAGGGACACTGATGATAAGTTGTCCGCCTGTGGGCAGTATTCGTGCCAGTTCCTGCAGGCCCTGCTTATCGTTTGGCAAATGTTCGATCACTTCGGTACAGAGCACCGTATCACAGACGGCGACTTTGAAGGGTAAATGTTCTGCTGATCCTTGAACCAGAGAGATATTGGACAGGCCATTACGATGTTTATAATCGGCGAGATAGGCTATATGGTCTGATCTGATTTCCAGGGCAATAACTCGTTTGAACCGGTGCTGAAGCGAGTCAAACGTGTACATGCCGCGACCGACTCCGACATCAATCACTCGATCTCCATGATTGGGAAGAAAGGTATCGACGATCGGTTTTTGTACTACCCGCCGGACCGTATCTCCTGTCGCGAAAATTCGTCTGACAAGACGACGAAACCATAAAGACCGTAATAATTTATCTTTCAGCGCCGGGTCCATTATGATTCCGATACACCTTTAACGTGCTTCGAGCGATGGATCCCCAGGCGTACTTTGAGGTATACAAGGTTTGGGCACCGGTCCGTAGACGCGTACGATCCTCCTGATTGTGCAACAACCGGATGATATGCCGGCCAAGGATTTTTTCGTCATCGACATCGAAAAGAAGTATGTTTTTACCATGCTCAAATTCAGGCGTGGTATCCCGACCGCGGGTTGATATAATCGGCAGACCGTGTGCAAGGGCTGTTGTTAGAGAACTCTTTCGTCCGCTGGCGCCACGCAGGTCCGTCATAACATATATATCCACAAGGGCAAGCCAGCGTGAAATCGTCACCGAGGTACCGAAACCAGTCCATATAATATATGGTTCTAATCCCAGATCAGCAATGCACTTTTTTAAATACGTGTAATAGTCATGGTCCTCTTCGTATGCGCCTATCAATAGGATACGAATACATAATCCCTGATCCAACAGGTGCCGGACCGTTTTGAAAAGGGTATCATAACGGCGATCTGTGTGTAATGTGCCGAAACTACCGACGATCCATTCATCAGGTTGAATACCTAAGCGGGCCCGTTCTGCCTGCTGTTCCGATGGTGTCCCAGATGACACGGTGATACCTGTCCCCACCGGAATAAAGTACAAACGACGTTGAAGCCAGGGAAATAGGGAAGACAGGTGCTGTACTCGATTAGGCACGGTTAATATTACGGCCGAGGCACCTTGTAGCAACACGGTGTCTTTAATTCGGTCATACATTCCAAGGAGTATATTTCGAAACCCGTGTAGTATGGGCGTATAGATTTCATGGAAGGTGACAAATACCGGGCGACCGTGCAGACCGCGTAAAAGCCACGGAAGACAATTAATCATAAAGGTGCGTCGTCCATAATAGCCCGGTGTATATTGCAGATGGATGACATCATAAGATTCAGATCTGACTTCAGAGAGGAGTAAGCGTAAAGAGGAGAAGTGCCAGTGGATGACATCGGTTTTCACGCGCACAATTTTATTGGAAGAAAGGGATTCAGACCGTTGGGTAGTGAGGATGGTCACCTCACTACCTTCTTCTCCAAGCGCCTGAGCGAGCTGATAGGTATAATCTCCCACGCCACAAACGTCGGGAGGATACGTAGCCGTGATTATACAAATTTTCAAAACTATGGTACCATTTTAATCATCTATATATTACTTAATTTATGTCTATACTTCCAAAGCGGTCTTTCAACCAATGTGACACCGATGAATGAAATGATTACGGATATAATAAATACGGTCATTATCTTTAATTTATAGGTTGGTAAATAATCAAGTAAATACATTTCGAAAAACCACATTACAAGAAAATGGGATAGAAACACACCATAAGACATATCGCCTAATAGACGATTAAAGGGTAATTTCATAGTGGAGTTGGAAAGTATTGTTATAATTGGAATCGATATAATAATTGCGAGGAATACTTCAGTCAGATAAGTATTATACAATCTGTCTAATATCCCCATCCCCAGTAGGCCTAAAATACAAAGACCGAAAATTATTCGTGGAAATACTTTATCAAATGCGTCAGATTTATGAGGTAACTTCGTGTTTTTATATATACAACCGCCGAGAATAAAAATAAAAAACATGCCTGGAAAAAGTCTGTACGTAAAGTATTCGGTGTTAATTATAGAGCCGCAAGCTAAAACAAAAATCACGATTGAGATCATTGACAAAACCAATTTTATTCGATAAAATCGGACAATCCAGGGAAGAAAGATGTATGCTTGAAGTTCTACGCCTAGAGACCAGGCTATTGGTATAAGCCACCATGTTGGGGATGTAAGAATGGCGCTGTCTATATACATATAATAGTTCAAAGGAATTATTAAAATATTATAGACAACTTTGAAGAAATTAAACGCTGGAGACCCATAACCGGTTATTGTTATAAACAGGATAGTCAACACTATAGTGTATAGATATAATGGGTAGATTCGCAATAGACGTTCAATATAAAACCGGGCTATTATTCCTTCTTCTTGTTTGAACACCGTTGATAAAAGATGGGTAATAACATATCCGGAGAGCATATAAAAACAAACAACGGAAGCAACACCGATATTGAATGCCCCTATTTGAACGAATAAGTGTGATAACATCACGTTTGTTGCCAGAAAAAAACGAATATATCCGAACATATATTTTTGCTGTGCAGACTATGTAAATGAAGCATAAGATCGCTGAAACAATGACCAAATAACATACATAGCGATTGTATATTGTATCACAGGATATTTCCACAAAACCTTGACAGGTTACATGGAAAAATCAGATCCGACATGTTCGATCAGGGTAATATAATAGCGGTATATACCTTAATTTACTGAGAAAACGGTCGATGTACACACGACGCATCCGCCCTTCCGCCCTATTAGATCTTGAAAGGTATAGATACATAATTAGATAATTAGAATATGAATACTGACATTGAGCAGGGTCTGAGTTGATTTTTTAATATATATTTTGTCCCACCCAATTTTGACCCGATTTACATGGTGTCAAGTGTAATTTTTGTACAATTTCGAGCCTGCATGTCAGTCAGAAAGACATTCGTGTTATGACAGTATGACAATATTAATAAATTTTATAAAGTATTGCAAAATATTTAGGCATCCAAATGATTTATACCTGCTCAATGTCAGTGAATAATACTGTTTTTGTCAAAGAAGGAGCAGGATTTATTAGTCAGAGTTTAGTGTTCTGAGATTATCGTGATTATGGAAATTTTAAAATTGTAATGCCTTTACATCATCAACTTCAATGTGTGTGCCGATTCGTTGTTTTGCCGCTCGCAGGTCCTATCGGACCCTACGAGAACGACGGAGTTCGTCGACTTACCGTTTTCCAAGGGTTTTTCTTGACAGCATTCCTGCTATCTATAACTTTACCTGTTTTCGTCACTGCTGCAAGTTGAATAAGGGTTTTCATGTCCACTATTTCGTGTCCTATCTGCCAATCTGTTCAAAGCCGTCTTCTCTGTCGCAAACAGGGGATGGACATTGTTCAGTGCCAGCAATGTAAGACGGCGTTTGTGCATGACATACCGGATGGCAAGACCCTCGAATCATTATATAGCGAGCAATATTTCAAGAGCGATGAACCCTCTATAGGCTACCGGGATTACGCTCGGATATCTGAACAGAAACGGCTCACATTTACGAAACGACTGAAAAAAATAGAGCGTCTATGCCCAGGCAGACGTCTACTCGATGTCGGCTGTGCTACGGGTCTTTTTGTAGATATCGCCACCTCCCGCGGCTGGACGGCGACGGGTATGGATGTATCTGAGTTTGCGATAAAAGAAGCGAATGCCCATTATACCGGTATGTTTATGGTTGCTGACCTGATGACGGCAGATTTCCCGACCAATTCATATGACACTATTACAATGTTTGATGTAATAGAACATGTGCCCCAGCCACTTGAGGTCCTTTCCCGCATTGCCGACTTGTTGAGTGATCAAGGTCTTTTGGTCATAGAAACGCCGAATGCCGGCGGGTTGATGGCTAAATTGATGCGTCATCGGTGGCCCTATTATCGTCCGCCTGAACATTTGTTTTATTTTTCCCCAACCTCACTACAGGTTGCGTTGAAAAAAAGTCGATTCGAGTTACTGTCCTGGAATAAGAGCGTGAAGACCATGCAGGTAGACTATATAATTGAAATGTTACAATTAACGAACCCGGTACTAGCGCACATTTTATCTCGCATGTCCTCTATTTCTCCGGTGTTCTCTACTCGGTCGTTGAACGTGCCGACCGGTTCATTTCTCGCCTTTGCCCGATTAACATGAACAATCAATCAATTACACTGGTTCTACCCACCAAAAATGAAGCGGAGGGGGTTGAGATGGTCATTGACTCGGTCAAGCCGTATGTGACTGAGGTGCTGGTCATTGATGGCAATTCAACGGACGGCACGCCGGATATCGCCCGTAAATGCGGTGCACGGGTTCTGACAGAAGAGCGCAAAGGCAAAGGATCTGCCATACAACTGGCGGTGCGTGAAGCATACCATAATGTGATCGTCTTCATGGACGCGGACGGCTCTCATGATCCTGCTGATATACCAAAATTAGCGCAACCTATCTTTGACGATCAAGCCGACATGGTCGTCGGCTCCCGTATTCGAGGGGGCAGTGACGAATTGCATGGTGACTTTTCCAACTTCTTTCGTAGTATAGGCGGCGGTATCATTACCATATGCATCAATTATCGATGGAATGTCCGTATAACCGATTCGTTGAATGGGTTTCGTGCCATTCGAAAAGATGTGGCTATCAAGCTTGATTTGAAAGCCCGCGACTTCGATATCGAGCAGCACATGGTTTGTCGTTGTCTACAGCGACGTTTCCGGGTCACCGAAATACCAAGCCATGAAAGTGTGCGGAAATGGGGCGTCTCTAAACTGCCTACCTTTAAAAAGGGTTACCTATTTATGGGTCGCTTGGTGATGGATATAATGGGTTTTTAACCTGTAGCTTACAAAATCTATCCTACAACAGGTCATTACATGATTCCAATTCTTGTCTCGAAACATCTTATCTTGGACCCGTTATCTGCCATGGTCAATTAATCCACAATGATTAAAAACTTGATCAAATAGTATCTACAGTGATTGTATATTGTATCAGAGGACATGTCCACAAAAACCTTGACAGAATGTATGTAAAAAACATATTGAAATGTTCTGTCAAGATGATATGATGAGCGGGTAGATGCCTTGATTTATTGCAAAATCGGTCCACGTGGAGGCATGCACCCTATTCAACTTTGTTTGAGTATTGGATAGGATAGATATATTGGGTATGGATAATACCGTTCTTGTCACAGGCGGAGCAGGGTTTATTGGTCAGAGTCTGGTTAATCGGTTGCTTCAGGATGCGTATTGCCGGGTTATTTTGTATGATAATTTTTTTACAGGACATCAATCTTCATCAAAAACGGATCATCCGAGCCTAACGGTAGTGGAAGGAGATATCCGCAATCGTGAGTCTATAGAGCAAGTTTTGAGACAGTACCGCCCCCGCTTGGTTTATCATCTAGCTGCTCTCCATTTTATCCCATATTGCAACGCCCACCCGGAAGAAACGCTCTCTGTCAATATAGTGGGATTTCAAACGCTGTTATCCGCATGCCGTGAGGTTCCGGTAGAGCGTTTGGTTTTTGCATCAACGGCTGCCGTATATCCTATTTTTGAAGAAGCCAATCGAGAAGATCATCCGGTTGAGCCCGTTGATATTTATGGCATGAGTAAGTATTTTGGTGAAAATTTGGTCCGTCGTTTTTCTGCCGACACCGGGACGATATGTACCGTCGGCCGTTTTTTCAATGCGTACGGACCGGGCGAAACCAATCCCCATGTCATTCCTGAAATCATGGAGCAGGTAAAACAGGGAAACACATTGAAACTGGGTAATCTCGATCCAAAGCGTGATTATATTTACGTAGATGATATGGCTTCGGCGTTGGATATTATTGGTAGAAAAGGCGAAGTCATATATGAGGTCTATAATATCGGAAGCGGAAAGGAATATTCCGTACGGGAACTGGTTGCCGTGGTAGAATCTTTAGTGGGCCGTCCACTGGTTATATCTCAGGACAAGCAACGTATGCGCCGTGTTGAAAGACAGCACCTCCTCGCCGATATCAATAAAATTGGACAACAGTTGAGCTGGCAGCCCTCTATGACGATTAATGAAGGACTGAATTGCACGCTGAAAGCCTACGACATTCCGACTTTGAGCTGACCTGGAAACACGATTGATATACTACCTGTCAGATCTGAAAATCCTCTTTCGCTGAATATACTCTCAGAATATCGGATCTGATCCATTGGAGATGCATGAATTTTTTATTTACCAGCATGCGTTATTGGCCAGCGGTCGGCGGAGCGGAAACGCAGTTTCGTGAACTGGCCAAATCAATGGCGCCCCAGGATCCGGTCACTGTCCTTACACAGAGTACGGATCAAAAAATTGATAACCCGTTGCGCCATACCACACTGGATTCAAAAGAAATGTACCATTTTCAGGATGGACCGATAGATGTGCATGTTATAACTCCGGAGGGGCGTAGACGTTGGCTGCTTAAGCCCATGATAGCCCTGGCTCATAGGCCGCAGACTAAAAAATTAGGGTTACGCTTATACCAATCGGCTTTTGAAAACACGTTGATGCCTCATGTCCATAAGGCCGATTTGATTTATAACATTCTACTTGGCACCGAGTATTATAGCGTTCTATCCTGGCATGTCGCCCGGCGAGCCAAAATTCCTTTTGTCATAAGACCTATGGTGCATCCGGGGTCATGGGGCGATAGTCCGTTTCTATTTGATATGTATAGACGAGCGGATGCAGTGATCGCCTTGTTAGATACTGAGAAAGAGTACTATGAATCAATGGGGGTTCCGTCTGATCGTATTCACGTGGTCGGTATTTTTCCTTTGATTGAACCGGTACTGAACCCAGATATATTTCGTGTTAAGCATAAGATCGAAGGACGAATGATTCTGTTTATAGGACGAAAGGTGGCTTACAAAGGATACCAGACCCTTTTAGAATGTGCACCGCGACTCTGGACGAATTATCCGGATGCCACCTTTGTTTTTATCGGTCCCGATGAGGCTGATGGGACGTCTAATGAAACTGCTAATGGATGGTTAGATGATCCCCGTGTGCGTTCCATTGGGACTGTTACTGAGCGGGAAAAGGCAGAAGCGCTGGCTGCATGCGATGTATTATGCCTTCCTTCCAGGCATGAGATCTTTCCCAGTGTTATCCTTGAAGCCTGGCATTTTAGTAAACCGGTAGTGGTAGGCGATATCCCATATCTTCGGGAGCTGGTCGATGAGGGAGAGTCCGGTTATATTTCGGTTCAGAACCCGGAAGCTCTGTCGGAGGGGTTAACTCAACTGTTTGATCATCCAGATTTGATGTTGCAATACGGTAGTCGGGGCTACGAAAAGTATCAGCGTCATTATACGAAAGAGGCTGTCGTTCAGAATATGAGGCGTGTGTTCGAACAACTCCTGAACGACATATAGTATTTGTCTCCACTTTTATAGAGTCGTCTTATCACACCAATTGATGGTCGTCCTTGCCTATCTGTTTCCTTTCTGCCATAGCACGACGCCACTCGAATAGGTGGCCACCAGATCATATTCATTTTTTATTAATTGATGAACTTTTGGGTATTTCCCCAATAAATTTCCGTCCGTCAGTATAAAATCATTACGGCGTAATCGGGCTGCTGACTCCGTGGTATCCTTGTTGCTCGGAAGAAACGATCGCATCGTCATACCGTTGGTTGCATAATAGGACGGCACTAAAAATGGATTCGTAATCAAGAGATTCGCTTCATCTTGAGTACGCGCAGCCTCTTTTACACCGGTGAGATAGTCCCCTGAATAGGAAAAGGTAGAAGTAGAAAAGTTGGCAATATTAAATAGGGCCATGACACTGCATACAATAGCCAGGATTAGCCCCTTCGCCAGTTGATTTCCCGTCGGGAGAAACGGAAGAGCCCATCGATTGACTATGGCGTCTAACCCGATGGCACCTGCAATGGCAAGAAATGGGAAGATAGGAACCAGATAACGTAGGACCTTCCATCCAACAAGACTGTAAAAAGTAAAAAAGATAATAAGTGTTAGCCAGATTAATCCAGGAATTGTTTGCTGATGCCGTCTATGACGGATCAGCAGAATAAAGCCAATTAAAAGAAACATGGTTTCAATCGGGGGCATCCAGAATAGAATCATTTCAAAATAATAATAGAAGGGGAAGATCAGCATCGGGTGTAATTTATGTGCTGTGTCCTGAACGATCATAATGAGGTAACGATTCCACAGACTGCCCCAGAATTGACCATAGACCATATAGTCCGCCAGACCACACCAGAGGGCCGCAAGACAAAACCCTACGGTAAAACTAAACAGATGAGTAAACCGTTTCTGAAAAAGAAACCAAATTCCTATTGGCAAGGTGAATAAACCAGTCATATGATTCACCCACATACCCAATCCAAGTACCAGACCCGCTATAAACATCCATTTCCAGGTCGAATTTTTTACCAATAGCATATAACTGACAGCAATAAAAGCCGTCATAACCATTTCAGTACTGGTTAAGGTAGCGTACCAGGTAAAAAATGGATTAATGGTCAGAAGGGCAGCGGATAATAAGCCTATGTATGGATTAATCTGATGTCCGACATAACACGTTGCTGCAAGAACAACAAAGCTAAATACAAACGGCACCGTCTGCATAGCCTGCGTCAGGACATCAGGAGAGCCTATATTAAAGAGTTGGATCAGATAAAGTGGTATGGCAAGAAGATAGATAAAAAGTAATGGCCGATCGGGGCGCCCTGAAGACCAATCTCCATTTTGCAGGTTATAATAAACCCGTTCAGCATATTCGAAACAATCACCGTCAGGAAACCCGTAAGCTGTATACCAGGCATATAATTTAAAAACAAATGCAAAGCCGCATATACCAATAAAAACATGTGCTGAAGTACGTGTGGAGAGCCAATATATAAAAGCGCCTTTGAGCCGGTTGTTGATCTCCAGAATGCGTATTAGATTTATGCTTTTAATAATAATGAAGCCGAGCGCAGAGAATCCAAGTAACACTTGAAACAGTGGACGTACATAGAATCTATCGATGTAAGGGACGATAAGCACTGCAAGAAGAAAAATAAAAGGGATATAAGTATATAAATCCGGACGGTTTATTTCTGAGAAGGGTACCCGGATAATATTTGATAAAAGCCAGGAATAGGTCAGCCAGGTTAACAGAATAAACAAGACACCTCCTGCCCCCCATATCGTAATCTCACTCAGCGCCCATGATGGCGTTTGATCGAAGATTTGAAAAGATATTATGGCATAGATGCACCATCCCAATGAGATGCCAGAGAGACCGATAGTCAGGATGGGGAGCGTGAAGCGTTTGTTGAGCATAATGAGTATTAAAAAGTATGGGATTTATCGGGTCATCTTTGTTTGAAGACGGACTGCTATTTTCCCCGCAACATATTTTCTGCCCAAATCATCAAGATGTTCGCAAACGTACCGTTTGTCGACGAATCGTTCGGGGGGCAGCGAAAAAGCTAGGTTTATAAATTCTATATCGTGAGAGAGAATACGTTTTGATATCGTTTCGATATTCTCTTGTATTCGAGGCTTAAAGGTTTTACCAACGAACATTTCTCCATCTTCGATGTTAACAGGCATGATATAAACAACAACATCGATATTGTTGTTCCTGGCTTGAATAATGGTTTCATCAAGATAATCCAGCATCTTGTGATCCGAATTAATCCAATTCATATAACGATAAAGAAACATCAGCCGAAGTTGTTCATGATATACGATTTTCAATGCCGGATTACAATCCACAATGGCACCAGAGGGCATCTTCATTCTTTCAAGTAAACTAGTACGCGTCCCCAGATAATCATTACCATAATCAATAGGTGTCCTATCCCAAGACAGGATTTCCTGATCAAGCTTATCCGTATATTGATAGCGTATGTAATTTAAAAAATCATCGAGAGAGAACGCATGATACTTTATTCTCGCTTTAATCCTGTCGGTGTAGAACTGATAATTCGGATTTGTAAACCATTGGGCGGAAAAACTTCTTAAATTTATCGGGATAATAATGGTCTTCGGTTTATATAGCCGATTTGTAACGGCGGATATAAAGTCCTGATACACTATGGGTGAAAATGCTGGCGACTCTGCGGGTAGAACTGAATATTTCGTAATCTTTTTAAGCCATTGATCAATACCGGTTGTACCTGTATCACATAACCCCACCGCACGGATGCTTGAATCGCCAAAAAAGACCAGATCATAAGGCTTTGAATCAAGGTTGTTTTCAATCCATTCTATGGTTTTATGCTGATTTGCGTAGACATCATAGATCGAGATCATAATGAAAAAGATAGGAACCAGCATACAAAATAGGAGTAGAAATTGATTATTATTTTGATTGCGTTCATATATTGTTTTCATCATGCGCAGGATACGATTTACGGTAACGTGTAGATTGGGAGCAAGGATGTCTGTTCCGGTCAGCTATTAGAACTGAAAATATACAAATGCGCGGGGTGAGACCATGAATTTAAGAGAAAATGAGGCTAACAACGCTGTAATAGCCGCATATCGAAGCGTTGGTTGCCAGTGTGACCATGTCCAGATCGATTTCGGATCATGGTTAGATTCAAAGTTTTCGTTATGTAGTATAATTTGTTGGGTGTTCGGAGCAAACCAGACGATAAATAGAAGCGCTGCCAGTAGGATGGAGCCTTCCAATCCGGCAAATAAGTGAACGTGACCGAACTGAATACCGAAATGATCCAGAAATCCGAGCTTATTCTGATAACTACCCGGTAGTTTAATCCCATTATTTCCTATTAAAGCATTTACAATACCTAGCGCCCCGTCAAAACTTTTCGCTCTAAAGAATACCCAGGCTATGGTTACCGCCACGAAAGTAAGTAACGTGGCTAGGCTGGCACCCCACCATTTCTTCTCGTTGATGCCAATACCGAGATGTCGACGTATAGTGTGCCAGCCCTGGTTAATACATAAATAAATACCGTGTAATGCGCCCCATATTACAAAATTCCACGCCGCCCCGTGCCACAACCCTCCCAGAAGCATAGTTATAATCAAGTTTAAATAGCGCCGTGTTTTGCCTTTACGGTTTCCCCCAAGAGGAATATAGAGATAATCCCGCAGAAACCGGGATAGGGTCATATGCCATCGCTGCCAGAATTCGATGATGTTGTGGGCTTTGTAGGGTGAGTTAAAGTTCAACGGCAGATGAATACCGAACATCCATCCCAGACCGATGGCCATATCGGAATAACCTGAAAAATCGAAATATATCTCAAAAGAATAGGCCAGCACCCCACTCCAGGCTTCAAAGAAGGTCAGGTTTGCTCCGTTTTCAGCGGCATTAAACACCGGGGAAGCATAAGCTGCGGCATGATCTGCCAGAGCAACTTTTTTAAAAAGACCGATACAAAAAATGGAAAGACCGATAGATAGATTCAGAGGATTGTATCTTCCTACCCCTTTTTTTTCAAATTGGCTCATGACTTCTTTGTGATGAACGATAGGACCGGCAATCAATTGAGGAAAAAAAGAGATAAAGAGACAATAGTTGATAAAATTGTGTTCCTGCGTCAGGCCACGGTATGCATCAACCAGATAAGCAATTTGCTGAAAAGTAAAAAAAGAAATAGCCAGAGGCAATATGACGGGTACAATCTCGAAGATACTGCCTGTTATATTGTTATAGTTCTCAATGAAAAAATTTGCATACTTAAAATAACCTAGCAGGCCAAGGTTAATAATAATACCGAAGCTCAGTAATCCTTTCCTGATCGATATACCCGACGATAAAAATACGGTATGTTTTGATAAGGCTCGTCCCAAAGTATAATTAATGGTGATGGATCCTGTTAGTAACCAGAGATAAACAGGCTCCCACCATCCATAGAAAAAGAGAGAGGCCAACACCAACCAGACCATAGCCAAACGGTTGCGATCATATCTGCCCAATAGGAAAAAGATACATAAAGTTACGGGAAGATAGAAAAAAATGAATGTATAGGAATTGAACAGCATATTCTATTCTCTAAGTGATATTCATAATCCCAGTCAAAAGAATAGAAAGAAAATAAACAAATGGGCATCTGTTTATTATGAGCCAGTTATTCCTGAATCTGGTAAGCATTTGAAAATTTGAACCGTATCATCAGAGATTAACCTGATACACACTGATTTCACTTTCTATATCCTTAAAAACCAGTAAAAATCGTTCCGGATACTGCTCAAGGACGGGCTTCTGAAACTTTACATCGAGTGATTCTTCTTCATTTCCTGTCTGGCGTGGCTGAACAATGAAATAATCTGAACCGGTCCGATCAATGTAATCCAGAGCACCTTGAGGATCTCTTGTCATCGCAAGTGGGAGGGTCTTACGTCCTGTATAAAGATATAAGCCTAAATGATCAAATCCCATTAACAGGCTGTTCTCTGAGGTCTCTCTTTTTAACCAGCAAAACGCGTGGTATGTCGCTGAAGAATTCCCTGAAAGATACATAACGCAACGTTGAATCCGAATTATGCTAACCGTAATGACAAATTGTTCTCTTTTGTAATATGTTCTTTCTTCGTTTTCTTTAACTATTGTGATACAAAGGACAGCTTATTCTACTTTTTTCGCGAAAGCCAAAGAATCAGAAAAACGAATATCCTTCCACTTGGGATGGCGTATTTTTTCTTCAAATACACGTTGAGGGCCGGGATGGCCGCCACGCACATCATGGAAGGCTATGATACCGCCGGGTACCAATTTAGGCTCCCAGAGCTCATAATCAGCCAGAACGGCACTATACTCGTGATTCCCATCGATAAACACCAGGTTGATCGGCATTGATAGCCGTTCCCCCCACTCATATCCATAGCCCGGACAGGGGGTTGTAAATGGCATCAAACCAGCAGCTTTAATATTATTGAGGAATATATCCAGGAGTGAGCTATTCAGATCTTGCAGCGTATTACTATAGATATTTTTTGAATAGGAGTCACCATCACCATTGAAAGGATCAATGCAATAGAGCTGAGGATTATGTTTATTTCGTAATCCTGCCCCCAGCATAACGGCAGACTTTCCCTGCCAGGATCCTATTTCGACGACGACAGGACTTTCTATGGGTAAATATCGATTTGTGAGTTTATACAGCGTAAGCGCTTCCTGGTCGGTAAGAAAACCGTTAATTGATCGTGCTATATTCAGGGCCTTTCCTGCGTATCCAAATTTTAACCACAAGATAGTCCATCTCAGGAAACCATAGAGACGAGGGCTGAAGTGCATGAGAAACTGTTTCATAGGCCATATACCCGGAAATTGTCGGCATAAGGCAGATCTAAAAAGGAACAAACCCGTTCCGGGCACATTTTGCGCAGATGGTTGAACTGTCTGTCTTACCGTTCTTCCGCACCGCACGCCGTGCTTCCTGATAGGTCTTATTATTCCACACTTTAAGAAAGCCTTCCTCAACGACATTGCCATAATCAAATTCTTTCTCGTAGACGGCGCAACAAGGGGCCAGACCACCATCCCAGTTAATCGTCGCATAAGACCATGGTAGCGGGCATACTCCTTTATCATTCAACTGACCTTCAATCTGACTATCTTCTCCGTAGCGTATATAATCCGGGGAAGTCGGCAACCAATCGTTAACGTTTTCCAGACGTTCATCAGCATTCATCAGCGGTAAGGCAGCCATATCCGCCTGGACAGGAATTGCACGAAATTCATCAACGCCGATCTCCGTCGCAAGCTCGCGAGCCTGTTCGACTTCATGTTCGTTATGGCGCATCATTATAAACGACCAGATAAGATGGGGTGTCTCAGATTGGAGTTCTTTTTTCTTTGCTACTAGTTTTTTTAAATTCACTATCACACGATCAAATTTACCACCTACACGATACTGGCTATAGGTCTCCTGGCTTGCACCGTCAATGGAAAGAGAGATAGCATCAAGACCTGAACGTACCAGCGCGTCAATATGCTGGTCGGATATCCGGTTCAGATTTGCGGGAAAACTCACATAGATACGATAGCTATGTGCATATTCTATCATCCGATAAAGTTCGCGATTAAGAATGGGCTCTCCCCAATTCGACATATCAAGTTCGTATAGATATGGTCCGACCTCATCAATAATCTGTTTAAAATGTTCAAACGACATCATCCCTTTCGGGCGGTCTTCACGGCCCTGGCCGGTAGGGCATAATGGACATTGAAGGTTGCATACATTGGTAGGATCGATATGCAGATGCCACGGATAACCCCAGACCACAGACTGATGGAATAATTTCTTTGACAAAGTACCCAGGCAATAATTGATAAATCGTCTAGGTGTAAATGACGGCGAAAAAAGAAACTTTCGAAATAATCTAATCATAGCCCAGACCTCCTTCTAACATTTATGTTACATCGACGAATCGTCGATGTAAGGGCATTTTAACATGTGTTGAATTCTTGATTAACTCGTACTATCAGGCGTTCTAAGTTCATCATCTTCAATATATATTTTTCACTGTCATCTTATTTTAATAAATTTGTTGCATAATAGCAATTGATTTGACGGCATCTATGCGGCGATATAGCGTGAGAGCAACGGTTGGGTGTTATGTTTGAAACCTCAGATCAGTCGTTTTTTGCAGCGTCGTTACCGAGTACCTGTTCGGCATTTGGATATTAAATAGTATCATCAGGGATTCACCTGATACACACTGATTTCACTTTCTATATCCTTAAAAACTAATGAAAACCGCTCCGGATACTGCTCAAGGACCGGATTCTGAAACTTTATATCGAGTGATTCTCCTTCATTTCTTGTCTGGCGCGGCTGAACGATAAAATAATCCGCACCGGTGCGGTCGATGTATTCCAGGGCATCTTGAGGATCTCGTGTCATCGCAGGTGCTAGGGCCTTACGTCCTGTATAGAGATATAAGCCTAAATGGTCAAATCCCATTAACAGGTTGTTCTCTATGGTCTCTCTTTTTAACCAGCCATACGCTTTGGCATAGGGATCCTCTTTCCCCTGGATAAGCCAGCCCTGCTGGACTACATCGGCCCCCCGAAATCCTGCACTGACCATCATCAGACATAAAAATGCATAGACCATCCGTTGAGCCTTATCCCGGCTGATCATTAGTTCAGCCACATAACGGGATCCTGTGTAGATGTATAGCAACAAGATGGGCGTTATCGGGGCCAGATATTTCCATTGGATGCGGGTGTGCCAGATCAGCAACATACCACCGTATACCAGCATATATAATTCTACGCCCCGTAATCCGGACCGCAGTTGCCGTATGAAGCCGATCAACACGAGGGCCGTAACGGTAAGCTGGATCATGAGGAGCAATAAAGAAATGCCCAGCTGTTCACTATATTGAATGATCCGTTGGCTGCCCAGGGTAGCCAGTAGATGATTAGGGAGTGTCGTTGTGGTATAAGTGATGCCATTGATCCACATGCGATCAAATAGCCCCCAGATGTCGATTAGCCCACTCGTAGGATTCTCCAGGTCAAGCAACCAGAACTGGGTTCTATACTCCGGGGTCCCGATAAATGTGCTTTTAAAAAGCCACGGAGAGGCCAGAATCAAAAAACCAATTATCAAGCTACCGGCGTTGCCTATACGGCGTTTAAGAATAAAAAACCCGGGCAGGGCGAGCAGAAGGGCGATGCCGACGCTACGGAATAAATAGGCCATTGTCATCATCACCGTCACCAACAAAAGCATGTTGTATCCAGAGCGCTGTTCATGGTCTTCTGTTGCCTTTTCAAAAAAAAACAGAGCCGCCATAGATGTTGCGGCATAACCCATCTCCGCCATGACGGCGCTTGCAAATCGAATGGTCTCCGGATTAAAGGCGACCAGGCCGGTCATCAGCAAAGCGGTTGCAGGAGGGACATATCGACGAAGCCAGGACCAGGAAATCAGCACAAAGCTAAGGGCGAACAGCGCTGAGACCACCTGGAGTGGTATCGTGCTTTCCGGCGGATCGGGGAATAATAACAGGACAGGGACCAGGAAGAGGGAATGGGCTGGCGGGAACTGGGTGGCTGGCGGAGACGCCGGGTCGCTGATCATAATTAGTCCTTCGCCTGATGCCAGGGCTTTAGCTGCCACAATATGAATACCATCATCAATACTATGACCAACTGAGTATCCGAAAGAGGCCACATACACTACCGCCGCAAGGATCAGGATAGTCGCAAGGACTTTATGATACATAGGTCTGATTACGTTTTATAATACCGAAATACATGAAGAGAAAACGAGGCACAAGCAAAATCAGCCAGATCCTCTGCAGGAGTAACCCGACGATGCTCTTGAAGGCCAGAATCGGCTTTTTTAAAACCAAGGGCAGACACTGGGCTAATTCTACAGGCAGATATCGCATCCCCATGGAACTATATATAACAAATAAAGGGTTATGATGTTTCTTTTGAAGATAGCGTTCGGGATGTTTTTTATAGAGAAGAATTTCTACACCGTAGGTTTCAGGCCTTCGAATAAAGTTATATAAGGTGCGCGGGATAGGGGGATGGATAATGACCATGTGTTCATTATAAACAACAGGTCCCCGTTCCATAACCCGCCAGGCGACATCAACGTCTTCATTGCCATAAAAGAAAGCTGGATCAAATCCGCCTGCCTCCTGCAAGGTCTCCCGCCGATAGGCTACATTGGCACTGGCATAACACTGGCCGGAACCCTCCAACTGATGGGTCAAAGGCGTGGTCTCTTCAGGTATCGTCACGGTTCTGCCTTCCATGCCGAGTATATCCGGACGGGTGTTGAACATATCCAATATCGCCTGAACCCAGCCGGGATCGGCGAGACAATCGTCATCTGTGAAGGCGACCAGCGCCGACTCCACATACGTCAATCCGAGATTTCGAGCGGCTGCTGGTCCTTGATTTTGTTGCACTGTCCATCTGAAAGAAGGGTGTTTGCGGCAGAATGCAGTAAGATAATCGTGCGTATTGTCTGAAGAACCGTCACTCACGACCAGTACTTCAAAAATACCCAATTCGACGTCTTGACTCAGCAGGGAATTCAGGAGACGTTTCAAAAGGCGGACTCGGTTGTATGTGGGGATGACAACACTTAGCTGAGGCTTCATTGCAACAGGTTGGAGGACTTGAGGATAATTGCAAAAACGACTAAAGCGTCTTCAGGCGATGGACCAGAATCATGTTGATCATGGTCATACCCAGAGCGAAGGCTTTGATCTTATTTCCGGTGACCGAAGACCGACCAACGCGTTGTTTATAATTAACCGGAATTTCGACCAGGCGTAGTTTATTAGTAATCGCCAGAAGCGTCATTTCAAGGCCGAAGTGTGACGTGTCTATAGTGAACTGTTCTTCAATTTTTCTTAAGCTCTCTCTGCGAATCAAGCGCATGGTACAGCCGACATCGGTAAACAGAGTCGTGTTGAAGAGGAATTCAACCATCTTGGCCACCGCCCAGTTTCCCCATTTCAAAAACCGGCCCATGTTGGCGCCGGCCCAGATGAACTCGCGGCTGGTCCGGGTACCGATAACATATTCAAAATCATCGGCATAAGCAAGTAATTTCACGACATCACGTCCGTCGAACGTCCCATCCGGTTCAGACACAATCAGAAAGTCGCTGGATGGATCCGTCTCCATTAATCCACGCTGGATGGCGGCTCCATAGCCCTGTTTTTTTTCAAAAACCTGTTTGGCACGTGTACGTGCTACTTCCTCTTCCGTACCGGAAGCGGCATTGTTGTTAACGACCACAATCTCATCCACAAAGCCAGTGGCAAAAAAATCCTCAATGGCCTGGCGGATCGATTCTTTTTCGTTATACGTAGGGAAGATGACAGAGACACGTTTTCCGTTCCACATGAATGGACTCAACCTGTTATAATGTTCGGATTTGTAAGGCTGCCCGGGTGTTCTATGTTCTTCTGTTCCTCTTCAATAGCAGACCAGTGTTCTTGCATCCAGCTCAGCGTGCGCTCTAAGCCCTGATCGAGAGGTGTTGCCGCTTCAAAATTCAATTGCGCAAGCGCTTTATGAATAGAAGGCTGTCGATGTACCACGCTATCCCAATCTCGCCTGCCGACCAACGATAGGCCGGAGGCATTCTTCGTTAACGTATTAATACGCTCTGCAAGATCAAGGATACTGGTCGGTTGCCCTGTGGCCAGGTTGAATATCTGCCCACAATATTCATCGTGTTCCGCTGCCAGAATTGTGCCCTTGATAATATCAGAAACATAGCAGAAATCACGCGTTTCATCCCCGTTGCCTGTGATTTGTAACGACCGTCCACAGAGTGCGGTGTAAAGAAAGTTCGGTATCACATTACGGTATGCGCCCGGTCGTTCGCCCGGACCGTAACAATTGAAATATCGGACAGTGGCTGTAGAGAGACCATGGTGCGCGGTATAAAATTGCGTGTATTGTTCACCCAGCAGCTTGGTTATGGCATAGGGCGTCCCCTGATCAAACGAGGTAATCTCTTCATCCATAGGGCCGTTGTAATTACCATATACGCAGGAAGACGAAGCGTATACAAAACGCCTTACGTTAAATCGACGACATCGATCCAATATCTTCAGTGTACCCAGGCCGTTGGTCTGTAAATCCTGTTCAGGGTGGTCAACAGAATTTTTATTAGCAAAATTAGCGGCCAGGTGAAAAACGACATCGAACGTATCCTGAAACATATCATCCAGGTGATCGCCACTGGCAATATCCAACGGAAAGAATCGAATGGTACCATCCTCCGGGATGTTATCCCGATACCCCGAGCTTAGATTGTCTACTACTGTTATCCGACAATTTCGTTCTAACAGGGCCTTGACAAGATGGCTGCCGATCGCCCCGGCCCCGCCGGTAACAAGTACATTGTGATCTTGAATTTTTGTCATTTATCTAAAGAGGTAGTATGCGCCTTCATCCATTTAACGCGGATGAGCAATCCTGCATATTCGATGAGCGTTTTGAGTATATTCATTTTACTGTCGCCGGCTTTTAAATCATATCTTAGAAAGAGTGGAACCTGTACAATCGCCGGTTTCAGAGGACGTAATTTCAATAACAATTCCAGTATGGCTGCAAATCCACGGGCTTCGAGAAATGGTTGATACATGGCGACCGCCTGTTGCAGCAAGCCGATTCGATACATTCTGAAAAAGCTGGTATAGTCTTTTACTCCCATTGGGAATAAAAGCCGAAAAACCAATCTGGCGCCGTGACTTAACAAACTACGATGCCAGGGCACGCCGGATTGACCGCCGCCAGGTACAAATCGTGAAGCAATCACCACATCGGCCCCTGATTGGGCCGCCTCCAACATGGTTAAGATCAAATCAGGACTCTGCGTATTATCCGCATCCATCGTAACGACCATGTCCTCTGCCTTATAATGAGTACAGGCATATTCAATGCCTGTAGCTATCGCCTGTCCTGCACCTCGATTGATCTCATGGGTTACAAGTGCCACGGGCCAATCGGCCATCCTGGCGTTTACAATCGCCCCGGTTTCATCCGTACTACCATCGTCGATCACCACGATCTGATGGCCGACTTGTGCCAGAGATTTCCCAATGTTTTCGATTAACGAACCTATGCCTTCCGCTTCATTATAGGCGGGCAGGACGATAATTATCAAAGATGCGCTCCCGGCTGCAAACGTCGGTAAATGACCTGGGGCGGTTGATCCGATGGTACAGAAAAGTGATGATAGGCCAATTCCGGTCGATTGTCCCATAAAAGATCCGGATAGGGTAATTCTATGCGTTCATACTTCGTGTCCAGGACACGTTGAAATGATTCCGTTACCTGAAGAAAATCGCCTCTATGCATGATGATCCAATCCGGTTGCACATTCACCTCAGGTTCATAGATAAGTTTCTCGGGCAGCAGGCGCATGCCGGTATAAAATATCAGAGGAATACTGCCGTAATCGGTTAATATGGTATCATCCGGATGACCATGACGTTTTAGATACTCAACAATACCTTCCGTGGGGCCATCGTAGCGATGTGTAAGTTCGTAAAGATAACCTGCCGGATACGATCGGACAACACCTAGTTGCACAATTTTTTCATCAATAACGGCCATTCGGTGAAACCATTCGTCCTCAGGAGGTAACAATTTTTTCAAGCCGACCTGATTGGACCATTCGGATTCTGTCATAAAGGCACCGAAATCTAACGCAGAAAACGATAAGGTTCTAAGCGCTAAGGCCGGCGAAGCGGTTAGTATATTGGAACATATAATAAGGATGAGGCCAGCTACAGCCAATTTAGGAAAAGATTGACGTAATCGACTAAAGGCCATCACCAGCGCGATAAGGACCAGAGGGGCTGCACCGACCAGGTATCGAATCTCATTGGACGGGCTGAAGAAGGACAGCGTCAGGATAATGCCTGCCGGTAACATCCAGATAAGATGCACACCGGTCTGTAGGGAACAGTGTCTTACATCCCTCCCTCCTTTTATGAGAGCAAGGACAGCACAGATCGCGGTTAAATAAGGGAATAGAGGTATGTTTAACGCGGTGCCGGCACAGCAAAGGCCACTGGCCATACACAGATAGCGCCAGAAACGCCTGGTTCTGTCGAATAACCACAACCCCATCAGACTGATCAAAATCGGAGCGGCAAAGTTCTCGGACAGTCTGGCGCACAAGGTACCGATGAAGATAAAAACTTTCCTTAAACTGAACCATACGTATCCATGCGTCCAGAATTGAGTATACAACACCCAGGGGACGGTAAAAAGGGCGAACAGAGCCCCCATAATAGCAATCTGTACCCATGAAATACGATAAAAATACACCATCACCCAGTGCATCCCCAGGCCCATGAGCGTACCCGCACAAACAACATAATGACTATGAAAAAGTCCTATCGCCGCTGCTGTTAAAGGCCATAGTGCCCATTTATGCCCATTGGCCAGATGCAGATAGGACCAGATGATCAGAAGCGTGAATACAATAACCAGACCATAATACCGACATTGACGAAAATAAAGAAGTAGTGGTACATTCAATACTAATACCCAGGGCGCAACGATCTGTGTCCAACGATCATCTGTGAGTTGACGTACTATGACGGGGAACAAGCCGATGACGATAAGCCCGCAAACAGCAAAAGGAAATCGGGCGGCAAAGGTATCTACGCCCAGGAAATAAAAGGAAACAGCACTCACATAATATGGCAACCAGGGTAATACAACTTCTACATAATCCTCATTGTGCAACGGCGGATAATAGTTCATGAGATTCCGGCCGTCATACATACGCGGGTACCCATAGGTAAGGATGTTTTTGCCGAGTAAGGCCGTCTCTGCTTCATCCACCCATAGATACGCATCACCCAACCGGGGAAATAATAGGGCGCCGCCCAATAATACGAGGAGTATGGTCTGTATGTGCCGGTGATGGAGATGTGACAATATTGAAGATATAAATGTCATAGGCTATTGGGATGCAAGGAACTTGTTTAAGCCAAGAGGTCCAGGCTATGTTGGGTATCAGGCGACCTGATGATAAACGGCCAGGGTGTCACGCGCAATTTTTTCCCACGAAAATTCTTCAACATGGCTGAATCCGCGCTCGCGCAACAAGGTTCGCCAGGCCGGATCGTCAATGAGTCGTTGCATGGCGTCCGTCAGGCCTTGTACATCATCCGGTTCGATCAACACGCCAGCTTCCCCTACAACCTCGGGCAAAGAGCCACGTCGTGCTGCAATGACAGGACACCCACATCGCATGGCTTCAACAACCGGGAGGCCGAATCCTTCATAGAAGGATGGAAAGACGAAGGCCACTGCCGCATTATACAGGGCGATAAGCGCTTCGCTAAAATAGGGCACACTGCCCAGAAAGTGGACGAATTCTTTTCGGCCGGTTTTCTCTATACGGTCAATTAACGAGGATGGATAAGTGGATAGTGTCCCGGCGATAACCAGATTGACCGGTGGATCAATCCGGGCCCAGGATTCGACCAACAGTTCAATATTCTTATGCACATTGTAATTACCGACGTACAGCACGAATGGTCTCTGAAGATCATATTGATCCAGAACAGTACGGGTGGTGTCTTCATCCTGGACCTGGAAATGATTGCCCGGCGCCATCGGGACAACGGTTATCCGTTCATCGGGGATATCAAGAAAGCGCATAATATCCAGTTTGGTATTTTGCGACACAGCAATCAAATGGGCCGCTTTGCGCAGGGCTTTCATCTGCCATTTGAAGGCATATGTCTCCGCAATAAAACGGAATTGGGGAATAATGAGAGGATGAAGATCCTGGACGGTGATCACGGTTTGACATGGTTGAAAATAAGGGGCGCAAATCTCCCAGACCTGAGTCAATCCGCCTGTGGCATGGAACACATCGGCGCGGCTTCGCAGAAGATCGGTTGGTAAAAGCAATTGTTCCCAGAATGCAATATGATTTTTTTTAGAAGGCCGGCGAACCGGGAATTGTGTCGGTATATGAAGATGATCAATCGGTACATCGGATAAAGTCAGATATAGCCATTCGTCCGTATTCTCAATACGCATAAGTTGCCGGACTAAATTAATTGTATAGGTACCGATGCCTGCGCCACGGTGTGCTGTTTGAAGCGGGCGCATGTCAATTCCAATTCGCATATGATGATCCTGGCCTGTCGGATAAATTGCGAGTCAAAATACACCGAACCAAGTGATTTCACAAGTGAAATCCATCAAATATGGATTCGTGATATACTCGTCATCGAACAAAGCGTTTTTTATGCCGGCCGGCTAAGGCGTCTAATAGGGCGAGCCAATGAGCCACCCAGACAGACGGTATGAATCGTCGTTGAGCGATATCCTGAAAAAACAACGAGGGAAACAGTTTAAAGGCATATAAGGCGGCGATCGTAAGCATGGTCCGTACGCCGTAATGTTTTCGCATGACCAGCAACCAGTTTCTATACCAATAGTATTCAGCTGATGGATTTCCAGAACGTTGTTGATCCTGGCGATTTATACTGGCGGAGACTTTATGCCATACATTAACGACCGGTACGACGACACACCGATACCCGGCTTTCTGCGTCCGTAGAGACCAATCGAAATCCTCATGAATCATAAACAATTCAGAAGCCAGCAAACCGATCTCATGAAGTACGCTGGTCCGCATGAGCATGGCACATCCCACGATAGCGTCTACACTGTAGATATCATTTGGCACCATATTAGCAGGCTGGCCACAATACATTAAGACAGAGGTGGTGTGGGCAATGGACATCCCAAACATTCGTCCTTGGCCCATCTGTAAGCCTGCACACCAGATCGTGTCCGGTTCCTCATCATAGCAAATCACAGGCCCGGCGACAGCGATACTCGGATCTTTTTCCACCACCGGAATGAGATGATGCAATAAATCCGGATGGACCGTCGTATCATTATTCAGTAATAGAATATAATCGGTATCTGCCAGAGCCTGACGTATACCGACATTATTTCCCTCTGCGAAGCCCAGATTCGATGTATTCGCAATGAGTTGAACGTTTGGAAATGTCTTGTGAATGGTCTCAACTGAGCCGTCGGATGAACCATTATCCACCACAATAATCTTCAGAGCTTTATATCGTACATTGGAGACGGATTGAAGACAGACGAGCGTATCATTCAGACCATTCCAATTCAAGATAATAATGGCGACGCTTGGATCATGAGTGGCCTTATCGGGAGAACGTAAAGACATTTTTGGATGTAACGGGTGATAACACCGATATCTATAAGTTTAGAAAGTGGCCCTGTCGATCTGGGCCAATCAATATCAGACCTGTATACCAATAGGATGAAGCATATTTAAATGGCAGGCTACCGGGGCAAAAGTTTATGAAACCAGCGTTCGAATTCCTTGTCGTCAATATGCCGATTTCGCTGAATATACCGTCGTTTCATCATCATACGTGGTAATTTTTTATAGGTGTCGATTTTCATTTTGAGCCACTTAGCGCCTCCCCGGCGAAGATGACTCTTCCAGAAAATAATCTCCTGTTTTAACAAGCCGGGCACCTTTTTCCAAAGATAGGCGCCGGGTATGTCTTTGATATAAAGCCAGATTATGTTACGAAAGATGTGATATTCAATATAAAACGGTCTGGTCTTATTTGTTCCTCCAAAGGCATGTCTGCAAATGGCCTCGGGGGCGTATACACTGGTCCACCCTGTCAACCGCGCTCGCCATGCCAGGTCCACATCTTCAAAATACGCGACAAAATCTTCATCATACCCGCCAATTTCATCAAGGACAGCTTTTCGATATAACCCCGCGCCGCCATTTGGTCCCAGGATCTCTTCAATCTGATCGTATCGTCCGTCATCCGGCTCACCATGTCCTCGATCGGTAGGCCACCGGTCTTGTACGCCGATCCCTACATTGACGATAATGGGCGGGTTATCAAAACTGACGATTTTAGGTGAACAGGACCACGCCTGAGGAAATTGTTCGATGACTTCAATCAACTCCGAAACACACCCTTCATCCAGCTCGGTATCGTTATTCAGCGTCATGATATAGTCGCCGGATGCTTGGGAAATACCGATGTTGTTGGCGGCGGAAAAACCCATGTTATGGTCGAGCGCGATAATATGAGCTTGAGGATAGTGCTTCCGCACCAGTTCGACCGAACCATCATCTGATCCGTTGTCGATGAAGAGGATTTCTATATTCGGATAATTCTGGCGGAATACGGAGCTTAAGCATCGGTGGAGATATTCTTTCTTGTTCCAATTCAAAACAAGAACAGACACCTGAGGGCAAGCGTTCATGTCGGCTAAAGGCCCCGTGAAAACAGGCAATCCTGGCAGACCTCAGGGAGGTTGACCCCGGTCTCGTTCGCCTTGCGGAATTCTACATACTCCGGTTTGTTCCAGATGGTTTCAAAGTCTTCCCGGAGTAAATTGCCCTGGGTGGCTTCGTGCGCGAATTTCTTCTGACCCTGGAAGACGTAATGATAGGGATGGTAGAGATTGCAACAGGGACGTAAATCCCCCTCCCAGGTGACGACGAAATGTTTGTGGGGTTGATAACTGCACACTCCGGGTTCTTTCATCACAAATCCGGGTAATTCAAGGTTGATATTCAATTCCTGCGCGACCTGCTTAGCTTCTTCAATGGAAGCCTCTTGTTCCGGGGTCATACCGTTATACAAGGGTAAATCCCGCTCCATCTCTTCGGTCCATGTAAATACATTTTCCGCATTCAGCGTCGGAACGCCCAACTCATGGCATAAGCGAACCACATCCGACAGTTCGTGGACATTCGTCTTCATAAGAACCAGGCCCAGTGCGACCCAGGGGCGCTCTACACCCAGGTCTTTTTTAACTTTTCTTAACCGATTAATGTTCCGTTTGACCTTTTCAAAGCGAGCATTCACTCGGATTGCTTCAAAGGTTTCTTTCTTTCCACCGTCAATGGAAAATGCGATACTGTCCAACCCGCTATGGATCAGTTTATGGGCGATTTTTTCCGTCATAATCGTCCCGTTGGATGTCATATTAACACCGACAAATTTAGATTTGGCGTAAGAGATGATTTTGTCTATTTGGGGGTGCATCAGACTCTCCCCCAGGCCGATCAGATTAATATCTCGTATATAGGGATATACGGCATCGGCCACCTTATAATAATCTTCTATAGGCATTAATTTAAGCGAATCGGGGGTGATGTTTCCCTGCCGGGGGCAGGTGATGCAATCGAGATTACACAGGGCACTTACCTCGATCCAGGCAGACGCCAGCGGACGTCGGACCGCTGCACGCTGGCCGAAATAGGTTCGGCGTTCTTCGGTATTGCTGATTAATTGCACTGCACGTTTTATTTTACGGGTCAATTCGACCATGAGGTATCCTTAAGGGAATGGCAATTTGCATATGGGCATTGCCCTACTACGCATTCATCTGGACTTCCGCCTGCGTCTCCTGATCCAGCGTGGCTGCTTCAGTCGGTCGCCCCTCTTCAGCATTACCCCGGGGCAGGATACGGACCAGATGATCTTTGCAAAGCACCCGGTGGGAACATTTTTCGCAGAATTCGATCATTCCTTCTCCGGTAAGCAACGACATGCGAAGATCTTTCATCGCCTGGCTATTCCATATTTCTTCCCAGGAGTTTTCATAGAGATTGCCTATGTCAATCGTGTTTGCATACACCGCTCTACAGCAAGGCCGTACTGCTCCGTCCCAGTTAATCCACATGGTATTGAACGGTTGGTCGCAGAAATATTCGGTCTTCTCGAGTGGAGGTAAAACCAGGTCAACGCCTACTTCTTTGGCTCGTGCTTTAGCGATATCAAAATGGGTCCGGGCCAGTTCCACATGGCTAAACAGCAATTCATCAATCAGATAGTCCGCATGGGCCTCCATGTGAGCTACCCACATGTGTTTTATGCCGAGGGAGGCCGCCACATCAACCAGGTCCGCTGTTTCATGCACATTTTTCTTCATAGCGACCATTGCGATACCTACGTCGGGTTTTGTACTTCCGAGCTCAGCCTTCACTTCATTCAGGATGTTGATATTTCTAACCATGGATTTGATGGGGATGCCACGAATCTCCTTGAACGCATCCGTCCCATCTATCGAGACGTACACTTCGTCTGCCCCAAGCCGGACCAGTCGTTCTGCATTTCTCCGGTGGAGCAGGATGCCGTTGGTATTAAAACCGACATGGCAATCATAATTTTGCTTGATCCGCTCGAGCATATTAAAAAAGGCCTTGCCCATAAGCGGTTCACCAAAAATTTGCAGGATGACTTTAGGCGATTTCTCAAGTAAAGGTTCAATCTTTTCAAAGAGCTCGATGGGAATATCGTCTTCCGGATTGTCTGCCTCATCCCAATACAGGCGAGCGCAGAACTCGCATTTTAAATTACATCGGTTGGTCGGTTCTATGGCAATCTTCACCGGGGCGAACGGGTTATGACCGCCGGTCATTCGGGCAATGGGATACATGAATTGTTCCCGTAGACGCCGATCCACGCTGCGTTTCAATTGTTTTCGCCCATCTGAGGTGCCGAGTAAGTCGACAGCTTTACGAGTTTGGGCAATCATAATGTCCATCCTTTATATAATTCAGTAATCTATCCATAAGACTACCTATAGGAAATCTATAACCAACTATCCTTAAGTACACTTACCGTTTTCTAAATATCTGTCCAGGGCCTCTTCCCAGGATGGCAGGGCCGGAATACCGATCGATAGTACGTGACTGTTGTCCAGGACGGTATACAGAGGACGGGCAGCGGCCGCACCGAAGGCGGTGGTGGTCGTTGCGATCACTTCTGCATCCAGGCCTGTTTTCTCATAGATCGTTCTGGCGAAATCAAAATAGGAACAAGATCCGCTGTTCGTAATATGATAGGTCCCATAGAAATCTGATGTCAATAATCCGGCGAGCGCCAGGGCCAGATCCGCAGTGGAGGTCGGCGATATCACCTGATCGTTGACCACCGTTACCCGTCCACGTTCTTTACCCAGCTTGATCATAAGTTCAATGAAGTTATGGCCCTTCCCTCCAGCTCCTTTGGAATGACCGTAAAGCCCTGTTGTACGAATAAGAAAATGACGTTTCCAGATAGAACGCACCAGATGTTCGCCTGCCAACTTAGCCGTTCCATATACACTTAAAGGGAGCGCAAGGTCGTCTTCTCTATAAGGTCGCTTCCCATACCCATCGAATACGAAGTTTGTACTTATGTGGATCAATGTAATATCAGCCTCACGACAGGCCAGAGCCAGATTCCTTGGGCCGATGGCATTAACTGCGAATGTTTTTTCAGGTAAAGACTCACATTCATCTACTTTGTGGTACGCGGCCGTGTTAATCACCACATCAGGATGATGTTCACTCAACACGGTCCGAATCTGATCCGCATCGGTGATCTCCAGATCCTCATGAGTACATGAAATGACATGATGCGCTGTGAGTACACGGCACAAGTCCGTCCCGAGTTGTCCTGTAGCGCCGGTAATCAATACACGCATAGATAAATTATCCTGATATGCGGCGTTTTATGTCCTTTAACGCATGGTAAGCAGATGAATTCTTCAACTGGATAGCAGATCGCCAGAGCCGGTCGTCTAAAGGTGTTATCATCCGATCCAGATGTGATCCCGCCTGTTCACGCTTATACGGTGATTGACAGAAAGATACCAGTGGTTCAATCGTCCTTTCCCAATTTAAACACTCATAGACGAGCCGTTGTGCATTCTGTCCATACGAGTGGACCTGATCCGGCTGTTCAAATATAAAATTCAAGGTGTCGTCAATTTTTGCTGTATCAGCAGGATTCAGCGTCCACCCGGCCTGATAATCACGAATATAGGTTGAGAGTTCTGAATAGTTGTTATATAATATCGGCAACCCACTCCACAGAGCGACAACGGTCCGTGTTGTAAATGCCAGTTCCCTTTCCGTGTTATGCGCCATCAGATCTATACATATGGTACTACTTCGTGTTCGTTCTACCAGATCATCAAATGGAATTACATCCGTAAAGTCCACCCGCGGATGTTGCTGTAACTCTTCAACCAAGCCCGGCATATTACCGGTTGGAAACGTGTAGGTAGGATGTGCGCCTGCTATGATGAGCAGCCGACCCCGCCCATAGGTATCCAGAGCTACGATCAGTCGACGTAGAACGGTGGATGTATCCTGCCAGGGTAAAAAGATACCACTGTACAAAAACACCGGTTCGTCCGGAGGCATCGGCGTCGGCATATTCGGACTCAAAGACATCGGTATGGCATGACAGACCTCATGTAATAAATCATGCCCCGCCAGCAAAAGCCACGGCAGAAAATAATGTTTTTGATATAATCCGGCACAGGTGACGAAATCCGCTTTCTGTAACGCCTGGAGCTTTAAAAAAGGTATCTGCGCTTGATCTTCAACCTGGCTGAATAAACTCTCAAGCAGATAAGGACCTGTTAAATCGACAGTTAAAGGCACCTGTAAATTGTCCGGCAGCATATTCGCCCATAGCCAACCCTGCGTAAGGATCACATCCGGATTTATTTTTTCTACTGCGTCTCCCAGTTTATGGTAGTCAAAGGCCGTTTTTGCAAGGTCTTCCGAGGGATTCGGCACCTTTTCGAGTACGTCCTTTGGTAAGGAATAAACGACTTCAAATCCATGTTGTTTCAGGCCTTCCCCTAGAGACCAGGCCCGGAGCCCTGCGCCTGTTGTCGGACAGCCTGTAAATGGCAACGGCTGTCCGCAGATGACTTGAATCCGTGTCCCCATGACCGATTACGCCTATGCAGGAACCGATGTCAGGTCTGCTGTTTTTGTTCCGGTACCCTCTGTAAGGTGGAACTCGCTCTTCCGGAGAAGCTGGCAACCCTCACAGGCTTTCGGTACGATCCCGTTATTGAATTCATCTCGGAATTTTCCCCACGCCGGGTTATTCCATATAGTCTCGTAGGGATCTTCATTGATATTACCGAAAGACAAACCGGAATTTTCTATAGTCGATCCATCGGGCATCATACGTGGGGTTGGGTGGCCGAGATTTACACAAGGTGACACATCCCCTGTCGCTGCGACGTAGGTGCCGCCTTGTTGCATAGGATTACAAATATTGGTTATGCCATACTCGAACGTCGGCAGCAATAACCGGGTACCCTGTTCCTGAGCGATTAGACGGGCCTGGGCGAATTTCGATTCCAGTTTGTCAAACGGAATGGCTGGTTGATCGTCGGAGAATGGGAAAAGGATCTGCTCGATATCGTCCTTTTTTGACACCACATCCTGATTCTTAATATGAATTTGATCAAAGCCTACATCGCTTGCCAGAGCGACGAATTCAGGGACTTCTTCGAAATTTGCTCGGTTCATTGTAAACGTAGTAGACAAGAAGGGGCCGTTATAGGTGGGTGTTCTATATTCTTCACGTAGTTTAACGAAATGCCGGACATTATTAATGACTTTGCCTAAATCCCCGCCGACCCGAATGCTGGAAAAGGTACCGGGGTCGGCGCCGTCGATGGAAACAAACATCCAGTTTATTTCAGCTTCCAAAAGTTTGCGTCCACGTTTATCATCGAGAAGAGTTGCATTGGTAATAAAACCGGCCGTGCATCCCTGTTCATGACTGATACGGATCATATCATAGACCTGTTTATGAAGCATGGGTTCTCCCCATCCGGTCAAGTCGACATTGTCATAATTTTTCAATGCCGGAACCAGCTTCTTGAATGCTTCCATCGCCAGGTCGCGCGGCTTATAGTCATACGACAAACGCGGACAGGTTACACATAGCAAGTTGCACCGATCGGTACACTCTATGGCAATAGAGCGGTACGGCCGGGGCTTATGGAACAGCCTTCGCAACCGGCTGTAAATCCCGAACATATTAAACCCCCATTGAGCTATGAAATAGGTAACTGGAAATGTATCCAATTACCGCAATCCGATCTTCTCCAGATAACGCCTGAACAAATTGAGGTCATAGACGTCCAGATACGATGTCCTTAAAATAAAAAAAATATATACCGCTGAAAAAACCAGCCCTTCAAGAAGGATCACAGCCAGTATCGGAAGACGGCTGACGGGTTCAAACGTGTTTACCAATTCCCATTGTATAACAGATATAACCAGACCAGCCAGAGTGCTGATCAGAATCGGCATGCCGTACATCCTCGTAAGAAACGGTATCATAGGTCGTTTAAGATATCTATGAAACAACTTGTAAAAATACAAGGCGCAAACGGTTAGAGAAATGGTCGAACCGACCGCTGGTCCATAGAACCCTATAAAGTAAACCAGTCCGACACATAAAACAAGGGAAAAAATAGCCAGCACAACACCGAATTTCATCTCATATTCCGGTTTGCCCATCCCCACAGCAACGCCTGTTGCAACGCCAGTACTCAGGTTAGCGTAATACCCTATTGCCAGAATCTGAACGACCCATACCGATTCCGTTAATAGTTTATATTCAGGTCCTAACCAGGCCAGCATAACCAGAGAGGCCGTTACGATTGAAAACGTGCATATAGGTGTACCGAACAGAATCAGATATCGAGTACCGCGGTCATAAAATTCCAGGGATCGTTCTTTTTTGTTTCGGCTTTCCAGTTCCGATGTAGCCGGGATAACGGCCGATGGCAGCATAAGAAGCACATTACGAATGCTGCCTATAAATCCTGTCGCAAATCCGTAAGGCGTAACCATGCCCACATGAAGAAAAGCGGATATAAGCCAGGCGTTTAACTGAAAGGCCAGAAGATTGGCCAGTTTGGCAACCTGGAGCTTTGTTCCGAAATTGAACATTTTCCGGAACATTTCCCATTCAGCCATGAATGGATTGAATTTCAATGTCGGAACCAGATGATAGGCAGCCATTACACTGACGGCCCCTCCAAGCACGACAATGATACCGTTGTTAACAACAAGGCCTCGCAAACCATAGCCAGCTTCAAGGACAATAAGAGTGCCTACAGCCCCCAGGATTGAACATGAAATACTTATTTTATTGAATATATCCATGCGTTGAAGGCCGATCATCATCATGCCGAATACAGAAGTCGACATACCCAAGCCAAAGATGATGACCGAACCGATCATCGCAAACGCACTCTCCTGAAATAATTCCGTACTTACTCGATCCCTGGACAATCCAAGCATACTCATTAAGGGTTCGTAAAGCAGGAAAATGACACCGATCGTTATAACCGAAAAGAGGAAATAAAAGACGAACCCTATGTTGAAAACTTTATTAAATCGATCATAATCCCGTTTGGTATGGTATTCAGCGAAAAACTTATCAAAGGAACGGGCCAGACCGAAATCCAGCAATCCAAAATAACCGGTTAAAATGCCTACAACGAACCAAACCCCATGTCTCTCGTTGCCGATATGATCGAAAATATACTTGGCCATGAAAAAACGAAGTGCAATAGACCAGAGACTTCCAACCACATTAAAGAGTGTATTTCGAATGACTTTACCGGAAAAACTCTCTTGCTTATTAGAGACAGATTGATCCCCGGATGGCCGATCCGGTATATTGGTTCCGGGAATCTCCTGGGTAGACACGCGCTATATCCCTTTCGGCGCGGCCACCGTCGTTAATGATTTCTCTAATGCATCAAGTACATGTTCTACATCAGCTTCACACATACTCGGATACAGTGGGAGCGTCAATTCCCTTTGGGTGACATCTTCTGTTATAGGCAACATGCCCGATCGGCATCCATATCGCTCACGATATAATGAAAACAGATGCACCGGCGGATAATGAATACTCGTTTGAACGCCCCGGTTACGCAAATCCGCCATAACCGATTCACGCAGCATACCGTCGGTTAGCAGCACCGGGCAAATATGGTACGATACGTCCTCAACACCGAGGCCGAACGGTACAACAATCATACGATTTTGAGACAGACCTGTCAAGTACTTTTCCATAAGGAATCGCCGCCGCTTGTTGCTGGCTGGCAGGCGATCAAGTTGTACGATACCAAGGACGGCACGCATCTCATCTATCCGGTAATTGAAGCCCAAATCCGTGACGTCATATGAGTACGCATGACCGCGTATCCGATCCCAGGTCACCGTGGTCATGCCATGAGATCGCATCCGGCGCATTCGTTGAGCCAGATTATCATCATTGGTGACCACCATACCGCCTTCCGCCGTGGTCATATTTTTGTTGGTGTAAAAGCTGAAACACCCCACATGACCGATCGTACCCAATGGTTTACCGTGATAGTCTGATCCCGGTGCGTGGGATGCATCCTCCACCACGTAAAGCCCATGTTGGCCTGCCAGGTGCATAATCCGATCCATATCAACCGGATACCCGGCGTAATGGACGACCACAATGCCGCGTGTTCTGGAGGTGATTCGATGGGCCACATCATCAGGATCGATATTCAGATCCTGTTCACCGATTATGTCGGCAAAAATGGGCGTCGCTCCCGTATAGACGACGCTATTTGCCGTCGCAACAAATGTTAAGGAGGGGACGATCACTTCATCCTCTGTTTCAGTTCCCATAACGTGATGCGCGAGATGAAGCGCCGCCGTCGCACTGGATACCGCAATAGCATGACGAACATTCAGGAAGCGGGCGAAGGCGTCTTCAAAAGTTTCGACCATGGCGCCCATAGACAACATACCGGATTCGAGAACCTGTAAAACGGCCTGGCATTCTTCAGAACCGATATCCGGTTCAAACAATCGCAATGTAAACGGAGAGGATGTAGTCATATGGAATATGGACGAATAAGCGCTGTTATATCCGCTTACTCACAGGATGCCTATACATGATATCGTTCGAGTATATATTGGTCAATATGTTCGGTCATCCATTCAATCGTGCGATCTAGACCTTCTTCCAGCGGGATACGTGGTTTCCACCCCAAAATGTGTTCCGCTTTGCGGGTATCAGCGATGAGTTGCCGGACTTCACTTTTAGGCGGTCGAAACCGTTTTGGATCGTGTTCGACAGAAATGTCTTTTCCAATCCACTGAATGATACGCTGCAGTATATCACCGATCGAAATCTCATGCCCTGTGCCGATATTAAGTACCTGGCCAATCGCCTCATCGCATCTGCCTGCCAGAACAAAAGCCTCCGTCAGATTTTCGATGTAGTTGAAATCTCTGGTGGTTGTCAACTCTCCTACAAGCACTCGATCCTGCGTTAAAGCCTGAGTAATCAAAGTAGGAAGGATGGCACGAGTAGACTGCCTGGGGCCGAATGTATTGAAGGGGCGGACTATGACTGTAGGAAGTTCATAGGACAGATAGAAACTTTCTGCAATTTTATCCGCAGCAATTTTACTGGCCGCATAGGGAGACTGCCCCTGTAAAGGATGCTCCTCATTAATCGGTGTATATTGGGCTGTACCGTAGACTTCCGATGTAGACGTATGCACGATGCGAATATTGTTGTGGTCCCGGGCCGCCGTCAACACGTTCAATGTACCCATTACATTGGTTTCAATGACTTCACGTGGATGGATATAAGAATACGGGATAGGAATAATGGCCCCTAAATGATAGACAATCGACACCCCTGTCGTTGCTTTTATGACAGCATCCGGATCCCGTAGATCCCCCTGGATGATCTCAAGATGTCCCTGAATGTCCTTTGGAAGCAGGTCCAGATGTCCGTAATCCCCCCGGGAATTATATCGCACAAAACAACGGACGACATCTCCCCGGCGCACCAGACATTCTACAAGGTGGCTTCCTATAAACCCTCCGGCACCGGTTACCAGTACCCTGTCTTGTGAGACGATCATTCGTGTTTATTCCTCACCAAGGAATTTTGCCTTGTGTTGCATGAAAACCTCCGTCGCCTGTTCATAATCGTCGTGACGACCGATATCAAGCCAATAATCCGTACAGGGATAGCCGAAGACAGGTTCCCGATGTTTCTTGACCAGACTAAGAACAAGTTCATTAAAGTCGAGACGCACTCCCGGTTGAATATATTTCAGTACCGCCGGATCGAATATATAGATCCCCATACTCACCTGATAGTCGAGTGTTGGTTTCTCAATATAATCTGTCAATTCGTAGTTGTCATTGACGTGCATCACACCCAGGTCGATTTTTTGTTGCTTGGCATGCATGGCAATTGTTAGTATACCCTTCTTTTCGTTATGATAATCGATCAGATGACGATGATTGAAATCGGTCAGTACATCTCCATTCATCATAAGAAACGTTTCATCCAGACTGTGTTGCTGGTTGATTAATGCTACCGGCCCGGCGGTTCCGAGGGGTTCCGGCTCTCGAACATAAGATATGGGAATACCGAATCTGCTGCCGTCTTGATAATACGCTTCTAACAGCTCCGCCAAATATCCTACCGATAGTATGATCTCATCAATGCCGTAGTGTACCAGTTGATGAATGACGATATCCAGGATGGGACGGTCGTCTACGGGCATCAGAGGTTTGGGCAGGATGGTCGTATAAGGGGCCAGCCGGGTACCTTTTCCTCCGGCCAGTATAATGGCTTTCATCTGGTCTCCCTTAGAAATTTTATAGGGTCCATGACATGATTCCCCGGCGTCTTATTCTGCACAAACATTTGACTATTCGGCAAATACTTTGACAGGATAGGTATGCACGCTATACTTTGGTCGTGGATTGCCTCATAAAATGCCTGTTTATGGCTTACGGTCATGCCGAATCTAATTAAACCTGTATAATCCTGTCAAATACTTATTAGTACCGATAATTTCATGAATGCACTCCTTGTTACTCATCACTGGCCGCCGTTTACGCACCATTCTCCTTCCGGGGGGTATCAACGGTTAGCATATTATATGGCGCAGTTATGCGATGTAGATGTTCTGACGTGGCATAAGCGTAACATGGCTATGCCGGATGATGGTGATTCTCCTTTTCCTGTTCATCGTGTCATAACCCCCTCATCCGATATGTTTCTGGAGCGCAGATTAATGCTCTCCTGGCATGCCCGCAGAATGGCCCCCTCTTTTAACCTCGTCCATGCGCTTTATTCTGTACCGTCTCTGTTTCCTTCCAGAGTTTGTCCCACCGTGGCGACCGTGCACGTTTTACCTGGAATCAAACCAGGACTCTGGACAAAATACCATGGCGTCATCCAGGCGATGGCGTTTAAGAGAATCGGTCATATCATAGTTGTTTCTACTAATTTATATGATGTTTTAGCTGATCGATATGGATCGAAGAAGGTGACCTATATACCGCACGGTATCGATATTCATGTGTTTAAATCCGGCCGATTTGATACGGCGGCCTTACGGCACCGTCTGCTCCGGGGCCGTTTCCGGCTCCTGGTGTTGCAGGTTGGCGCCCACGGAAGTGATATCCAGTTTCTTATGCAGCTGGCTAAGAGGTATCAGGATATTCTGTTTCTTATCATTAACAGTGTTCGTCCCCACCGACTGAGTAATGAGCGCCAGGACATTCCATCGGATTATCCGAACATAAAATGGATGCGGGATGTGAGTGAGAAGGATATGATATCCATATACGATGCATCGGATATATTCTTTCGACCATTGAAATTTGCAACCGCTAATAATTCGATTCTGGAAGCTATGGCGATGAGTAAACCCATCATTACGCATGCGATACCGGGCGTTACGGACTATCTTGATGATGCTACCGCATTTCTGGCAAGAGAAAATAAGGATTTAATGTCACAATTTCAGTATGCGGTAGAACACCCTGATGAACGGGAACAAAAAGGACGCTGTGCCCGGCGCCGGGCCGAGAAAGAGTTTGCCTGGGAACATGTGGCGCAACGTACCATGAAGGTCTATGAACGGGTAGGGTAAGGAATCAAATAGGAACGTCAGCAGGGCTTTAACTAAATCGGAGGCGTCGTAGGGTCTTCAGGCTCCGACGTGTCGTAGTGACCATAATATTTATATCGGTAATAATACTGATTGTAATAATAACCATATCGGCGATTCATATCTACATTATTCAACAATCCTCCGAGCACTTTACCGCCGGCACGCTCTATCTGTTCAATGCTGAACTTCGCCGAATCCCGCTTGGTCTCCTCCATGTTGAGCACCAATATGATTCCTTGCGTTTTAGCACCCAGCACCGCTGCATCGATCGCCGCGACGACAGGCGGTGTGTCCAGAATGATAAAATCCATATGTTCTTTTAAAATGTCCAGTATTTCCGTCATGCGTTGAGAACCAATCATCTCGCCGGGATTAGGCGGTGCGGTGCCCGCCGGAAGAACAAACAGATTGTCGATGTCTGTCTGACGAATAGCCTCATTCCAATGTTTCTGCCCCACCAATACGTCCGTAATACCCGGATTTTTGGGCAAACGGAAAATTTTATGAATGACGGGTCTTCGAAGATCTGTATCAATTATCAATGTCTTTTTGCCCGATTGGGCAAACACAGTAGCCAGATTCGATGTCGTCAGCGATTTTCCTTCTGAAGGGTTAGGGCTTGAAATCACAAACGCTTGCAAGGGATCACCGCTCGTAAAGGTGAACAGCAAGCTGGTACGTACATTTCGATAGGATTCAACAACTGGGTCCTTTGGATCAAAGTGAGCAATTATCCGAGAATCATACGGGTCTTCTTTGGGTATTATTGTACCAGGTAGAAAGCGTAACCATTTGCGCGTTGGCTTATCATCATCTATTTTGGGTATTTCGCCCAATAGAGGAATCTGTAAAAAACGGGAAATTTCATCTGAAGACTTAAGAGAGGTATCCATATATTCCAGTAGAAACACGGCCCCCAATCCCAAAGACATACCCAAAATGGCGCCGAAAAGAATCTTCCTTGAAGCCGTGGACGGTACCGGGGTCTTCGGCCGATTCGCCGGATCGATCATCTTGACCCCGCCGCTCTGGGTTGCTTTTTTTAACTGACTCTCTTCTTTTAATTGGATTAAGACATTATAATTTGTCTCGTATAGCTCTTGAGAACGCATCAAACGTCGTAAATGAAGCTCATTATTGAAAAAGGCCGTATTGCTGTCAGTCGTGAATTCCTGGATTTTAATATCATAGTATTCGGACTCAGTGGTGAGCTCAAACATGGCTTCTTCGGCGGCATCGATTTTAGCCTTGAGGATTGGAAGTAGATTCCGTTTCTGGGGTGATGAGATCTGGTAGATACGGGCGTAAACTTCATTTTCTTTAAATTGAATATCCCGTATCTGTTTGTTGATTTTAATAACATCCGGATGCGTTTGGTCTAATGAGTTTCGCAGTGTGGCCTGTAAAGACACCAGACTATCTGCTTTGGCGCCAATCGATCGAATTTCCTGATCTATCTGGTCAACCAACAGGTCTACATTGCTGTAAGTAGATTGCCGCCTTGATATTTCATCTTGTCGTTGGCGATAAATACGTAGTTTGATCGTCGTTAATTCCCGCTGAACTTCGATTTCATCCAGCTTGATCTGAAATGCCATAAAACCTGTGTTTCCTACCGAGCCGGGGTTTCCGGGTATGATATGTTGTTCGCGAGTGAACTTTTGAATTTCGATCTCTTTAGTTTCCAGCTTATTACGAAGTAATGTGATCTGCTCATCCAGATATACATCGCTTTCAACCATGCTTTCGCTTTCAATGTCGATGAGCCTTTTCTGAAAGAGATGGCTGGAGACGTCGGCCAGTCGATACGCGAGATCCGGGTTACTGGCGCTTGCCGTGATTCTGAAAAAGGACTGCACCGCATCTGCGTTAAGCGAGAGATTAAATGCAATAAGATTTTCCAGAGACAGGTTTTGGTTTTGCGCGATGATGGAAGCCTCGTCAGCAGACAATGAATCGAGCAATTCATTTCTGAATATACCGGTACGAAAAATACGATCATAATAATCAACCGACTGTGCTACTGCACGGACCACGGCCCCATCGCCTCTTGTACTCAGAGTACGCGTATCGATTTTCACGGTGGCGGAAGAGATATAAACGGGTGGCGTAGTAAACGCATCGTACAAAGCGATTCCCAGAACGAGTACGAAAGAGAGCATCAAAATCCATTTCTTTCGATAAACGACGCCAATATAATCTTGAAGGCGAATTTCAGTTCCTTGCAAGGATTTATCTCCTGTACGGGTTTTCAATTGCTGTGAGACATCGCGTTCTATCGACGGTATACAAATAGAATTATAAAGGAGAAGACAGAGGTGAAGCCTGTAATACCCACAATACGACTTGCCGTGAAAAACCGTTTCCGAACAACAATAAGATCTCCCGGCTCTACCGGTGGGCTGAGTGGTTCCTTACCGGTACGCAGCCATTCTGAAATATTTACGATATACTCCCTCTTTATTTCGTTTCGTCCACTTGTTTTCAGCAAACGGACATCGTGCATACGCCCATCATCCGAAAAACCACCGGCCTCTATAATCATATCGTAGACTTTAGCGCCGGGCAGGACAGGATACTGTCCTGGACTGTTTACGCCGCCCTCTATACTGACCAGAGAAGAGATCTCACCGCCGGGTACCACAATAATATCACCGTCTTTAAGGTCAGGTAAATAGCTGAGGTCTCCTGTTTCCAAAAAACGTGCCAGATTAACATCAAGAACAGCCATCCCTTGATTCGTCAGTCTACGTAGTTTAATGTCACCTTGTCGGGCAATGGGTAATAATCCGCCTGCTGCCGTAATAGCGCCTTGAATGCCGGCTTCTTCCTCCACTCTGATCACGCCCGGGGAAAAGACCTGGCCTAAAACAGAAACTTTGATCTGATCCAGGAAAGCGTCCTCAGCCCACAAAACATCTATGGCTTGCGGCGGACTTCCCAATGACCGGGTTAATTGGAGCGTAATGATTGTTCTGAGACGATTCAGGGTAAAACCATTGAGATCTTCTGACCCCATAAACGGATATTGAATGGTGCCATCTGGTCTCACCACGACGGTCCGCGTAAGATCCTCACGATCCAGTACCGTAATGGTAAGCCGGTCGCCCGGCTGAATCCGTCTTCCCTGTCCATAGCTGATCGCACTGAAAATAACGGTAATACTAACTAATACCGAACAAACTATACGAATGAATAACATCAGATCACATACTCTCCACATTCATTATCCAACAGAAAAAAATGTTCTCGCGTCATCTTAAAAATTAAGGTACGCACTTATTCGGTGCGTACCTTCCGGCGTTTGTTTTTGAAATGCGTAATCCAACATAATACGACCAACGATCAGACCGGCGCCGGTAGTAAAACGTTCTCCATATCCGATGCGTACAGCAATCAGCTTATTATACCAGTACTCACCACCAATTGAAAAAGTTTCTGCATTATACAGTTTGTGTTGTTCCGAAATAACCAAGGTGCTGTTCCACATACGAAGAGGCTGTGTATAGCTGAATCCCATACGAATACCCGGTTTGATTGTTTCGTTACTACGATTGTTCCATCCGACATACGTGCCTGTTAAATCCCGAACAGTGAGTCCCATGGCAAGATGCCCTGCATGGTCGCTGCCTACAAATTTATTTAGCCCCAGACGGAGCATCATTCCCACATCTATCCCAAACCCGTTGGAAGTTTTGTTGCCGATAGATTGATGCAGATATTTTATATTCACAGCAACAGGCAATTCAATAGGTACCCGGCCGTAGAAAATAAAATCAGGTTTGAATTTATACAGCTTGGCAATGGATAGCATGTAAACCTGTTCCGTATCATTACCTGGAAGCGAGCTACCGGGTAACCCCGGTTGATTGATACCGCTCCGGCCTGGTGTTGCCGTACTGAAACCAGGTATGTCGTCCACATTAAGATAGATCCAGCTTAATCCAATAGTAAATCGATTTTTCAGTGGTAGTGTCACATTAATAAAACTATGGTTTGCCAATGATTTAAATAAGAAAGCGTGTGTTGCATATATTTGTGGAGAACGTACTTGAGACAAACCTGCCGGGTTCCAATAGGCGGCGGTCCCATCATCAGCTAAGGCAATAAACGCGCCTCCCATAGCAATAGGTCGAGCGCCCACACCGATTCTCAATAAGGATTCGGCATAATCTCCCCCCTCAACAGTAGGGGGAGGTAAACACCACAAAACAACAACACAAATATATCGAATACATGGTCGCTTAATACAAACCCTCGCGATCTTAAAAAGGCTATGGCTATTGAAATGTATTTACACTTGAACAACGTCCATGAAGTCGGTGCTTTTATTGAAATCAATCTACGAAACCATACAATACCAAAAGAACAACAATACGTTTTTCCTCAATTGGTGTCAATGAAATATTCTTGAAATACAGTGTTGTAGAAATAATCTGCACCCACTCATACGAAGAAGTGTAGGATGTGATCTGAAGATTATTCAATCCTCCATATATGACGATGCGGCAGGATGGGTTTGGGGGGATGGTATCTCGTGGGTTTGACAGATCGTATCCTGTCTTACACGGAATGTATTCATGATTTGATGACAGAGATCATAGAGACGCTGCCGACATATGTCTTGCCCGTCGGCAGTGTCTATAACGGAGATATCATTACGGCGGTAATATTTAATGACATGCTGTTCCAGAAGATGAGAATATGTGATAAAATAATCCACGCGTTGTGACGAGACGATATCCCAAATTCGATAATAGCTTATGAGGAAGGGATACACACTACGGAACGATTGAGGGGATTTTGATGGTTCCGGCGCAGGCCCTTGCCAGAAGGAGAGGATCGAAGGATGGAGGAGACATATATGACAAGTTTCCGGCTGGGTAAGGACACCCTTAGCAAAATACCGGTTGTTAGATATGACCAGATCATACCCTCTCAGATCAATATGTTCAATCATCGTTGGAAATAACGGCAAATAGTATTTATAGTACTTTGTAATACCAGGCAGTTTTTGAAGCCGGGAGGACCGAACGGTTATCGCGGTCATAACCGAAGGTATGGCTTCAGGTTTATAAAACAGGGTATATACATCCGCATCAGGGAATAGAGTGCATAGGGACTCCAGACTCTGTTCTTCTTCTGCCCTGTTTATGAGCCAATCATGAATAATCGCCGTCTTCACAAGATGGTCTCCTGAATCAACCCGGTTTTTCATGGATCGCGTCGGCAAATTCCCGAATTAATGACGGGGAAGCCTGTTCTTCAAGAATAGTACCAGTGACGACAAAATCCGCCCCGGCCTGTACTTTTTCTTGGGCAATCTGCGGTGACCGGATGCCTCCGCCTACGATTATAGGAATGGACACGTTGTCAGAAACGAATTCGACCATTGTTTCCGGTACCGACGGTCGGGCGCCGCTGCCGGCATCCAGATAAACCATATGCATCCCCAGATATTCGGCAGCCAGGGCATGAGCAACGGCAATCGTGGACTTATCTCTAGGTATCGGTCGTGTATTGCTCATGAATTCCGCTGATGTAATCGAATCGGAGCCGATCAAAATATACCCGGTTGCAATGGGTTCCAAATCGTATGCTTGAATAATCGGCGCGGCATGAACCTGCTCACCAATAAGATATTGAGGATTCCTGCCGCTTATTAAAGAGAGGAACAGGATCGCATCTGCATGACGTGAGATATGATGCAATGCTCCTGGAAATAAGATAATCGGGATGTCAACATGGGCTTTCACCTGACTGACGGCTTCGTCCAAATCAACGGTAAGCATCAGACTGCTGCCGATAAGTAAGGCATCCACCCCATTGGCTTCACAACAAACAGCCATTTCTATAAAGGCCGCGCCGGATAACTTGTCCGGTTCGAGTAAGGCCAGATAGCCGGCCCCCTTTTCGGATCGTACATGTAATAGATGGTTCAATACGGTATTTAACATATTATCGGCAAATCAGCATATAAGCATACGAGTACCAGGAATTTCCTGCTCCAGTTATCTTGATAAAACCATATCCGATCAATTAGACTGCATATGCCGGCGTACAATCTGCGGCGTTTCTTCAATAGCATCGCCGATTTTGGAGGCATCTTTACCGCCGGCCTGTGCCATGTGCGCTTTTCCACCGCCTCCACCGCCTATGATAGAAGCGATATCTCGCGCCAGATTTCCGGCATGCAGTTTATGTCCGGAGATGGCTGCATCCGTAACTACGGTAAGACACATAGGGCGTTCATTAATACGGGCGAAAAGTACACCAACAGCAGCGGCCGGAAGCTGGTTACGTACGGTGTCGCCCAGGACACGTAATGCCTCCATATCCGAGCTCTCAACCTGGGCGGTCGCTACGGTTACCCCATCAATTTGTACGGACTGATTCAGCAGGTCGTCCAACCAGTTTCGGGTTGATTCACTGCTCATCTGTTTGATATCCTGCTCAAGGTCGCGTATGCGGCTGTTCAGTCCTTCTGCACGCCGGATGATATGATCAGGATCGGATTTCAGTACGCCGGCTACCTCATGTATGGTATGCATATCCTCTTTCATGGCTTCATACGCCGCGGAACCGGTCACGGCCTCAATTCGCCGCTCACCGGCAGCCACGCTAGTTTCACGCAGCAAACGGAAAGAGCCGATGCCCCCTGTCGCTTGGAGATGAGTGCCGCCACATAATTCCATACTGACGTCATGAATACACACCACCCGGACTCGATCTCGGTACTTTTCTGTAAACAGGGCCATGGCCCCTTTATTTTTTGCATCTTCCAAATTGGTTTCGAACCAGTCCACAGGGATATTATCCCAGATCTGTTCGTTGACCTTTCGCTCTACGGCATTCAATTCCTCTGGCGTGACCCCAGTAAAATGGGAGAAATCGAAACGAAGGCGGTCAGGCGCCACTTCGGAACCCCGCTGTTGCACGTGGGTACCGAGTACGCTTCTAAGGGCGGCGTGCAGCAGGTGGGTCGCCGTATGATTACGCATGATTGCTTTGCGGCGCTTGGTATCAACCTGGGCCGATACCCTTGTGGCCGGTGAGAACGTCGTCCTGTCATCCGGATCACGATGGTGGATAATAACACCGTTTTGTCGCTTAGTATCTACAATCCTGTGTTGTACTCCCTGTTCAGTCTTCAGCCAGCCGGTATCACCAAGCTGGCCTCCGGATTCTGCATAAAACGGTGTCTTGGAGAGAACAACGGACGTCTCATCACAGGCGATTATCGTTGTTTCCTCCACATCAAAACGATCATACCCAACAAATTCGGATTGGGCCTCTTCGATCCCGGCAAAGGTATGCGAACTTTTCTGAGTCGTATCAACAGCCCCCGCCATTGTTGAACCTGCCCTGGAACGGGCCCTCTGTGCTTCCATCTCCTGGTCGAATCCAGCCATGTCTACCGATAAATGACGTTCGACGGCCATGAGATGGGTCAGATCGGCAGGAAAACCATATGTATCGTAAAGTTTGAACGTCTCAGAACCGGCAATTACTTGACGCCCCTCCCGAGTCGCCCGGACAACCATCTCTTCAAAGAGGTCCAGGCCACGGTTGAGCGTCCTGCCGAACGCTTCTTCTTCCGATTTTATGACAATCTCCACATGTTCCTGTGCGGTACGGATTTCCGGATACGCAGCGCCCGTCTGTTCGATTACGGCCGGAACGAGACGGTACAGAAACGGATCCTGTTCCCCGATGGTCCGACTGTAGCGGGCTGCCCGCCGAAGGATACGCCGCAGGACATATCCCCGTCCCTCATTTGAAGGCAAGGCGCCATCTGCAATGGCAAAGGTGAGGGCGCGCGCATGATCTGCCAGTATACGAAACGGCACCAACGTATCGCCTTGTGTATACGCCTGACCGGTCATGTCCGCGATACGATTAATCAACGGACGGAAGATATCCGTATCATAGTTTGTCAAAACATGTTGTAGTATGCTGACTGTTCGTTCAAACCCCATACCGGTATCTACATGCCGGGCAGGCAAAGGAGATAACGCACCGGATTCATCCCGATTATACTGGATAAATACCAGATTCCAGATCTCCATGTACCGGCCGCAATCCCCGTTGACGCCACAGTAATGATCGGGATCATCCTGCATACTGCACCGTTCAGGCCCCATATCGAAATGGATTTCGGAAGAGGGACCACATGGGCCTGTCTCACCCATCTCCCAGAAATTGTCTTTTTCGTCAAACCTCAAGATACGGGATGGATCGATGTCGGTGAGTTTGGCCCATAGTGTTTCGGCTTCATCATCATCCCGAAAGACCGAGGCCCAAAGTTTTTCTTTGGGCAGCTTCCACTCTTCCGTCAACAGTTCCCAAGCCCAGAGTATGGCTTCTTCCTTATAATAATCTCCGAAGGACCAGTTCCCCAGCATCTCGAAAAATGTATGATGTGTAGGAGACGTTCCGACATCTTCCAGGTCGTTGTGCTTGCCGCCGGCCCGGATACATTTTTGGGTATCCACCGCCCGGGAATAATTACGGGTACCGGTATTCAGAAATACATCCTTAAACTGATTCATACCGGCATTGGCGAATAACAGCGTTGAGTCATCCCATGGGATAACGCTTGAACTCGGAACCACGGTATGATTCCGGGCAGTGAAGAAATCGATAAATGATTGACGAATCTCTTGTCCTGTCAAACGTCAGGCTCCTTGAAGTCGTCGAAAATACGATGGACGACATGGTATATGATGCCATGGTCGAACCCACGCCGTGCCAGAAAGCCGGTCATACGCCGACGGGCGACGGTCGGCGGCAGTTCTGCGTATTGATTGTGCCGGTGATGCAACAGAGCATAAGCGCGTGTGACCTCGTCATCCCGATCATCATATTCTTTAAGCACTGATTCCGCTGTATCAGGATCTATACCCTTGCGTCGTAACTCACGGCGCAGCAGGTTGAGTCCGACCGGTTTTAATCGAAGGCGTTCATCGACCCACAGGCGGGCAAATCGCTTATCATCAATAAGATCGGATTCTTCGAGTCGTTTTATAACCTGGGTAATGATTTCATCAGACCATTCTTTGTGTCGCAACCGTTGTTCTAATTCTTTTCGGGTTCGCATCCGATAATTCAGGAGACGGAGCGCCTGTTCGCGCGCCCTGGCGATGCCATCTGTCAACCCAATATCGTGAAGTTGAACCGCATCAAGCGCCTGTCCGACAGAAAGACCAAATCGCAGATACGTCTCCTCCGTTATTGTTAAAGCACATTCACTATCGAAATAAATCGTCCGTACCCGCCGGCGTTTTACACGTTCGGTGCGGATATCTGTAATTGTTGGCACCATTTATACCAGGTTCGTGTGATTTAATACAGTGTAGATCGGTCCGGTAGACTGTAGATCACTTTTGACAACCACCACACGGTCTACCGTAAAAGCCTGGGCATTAAATGTTATACTTCTAACCTGATCCGTCAACGTTCGAAGCCCTCGAGGTGAACGTACTCTACCGATCGTTAGATGTGGTGAAAAGGGGCGTTCTTCACGAACAAATCGACGCGCATATAAGATCTCCTCAATACGTTTTTGCAGGGTCATTAATGCCTCTCGACCCTGGTCGATGTTTATCCAGATTACCCTCGGTCGGTTCAGATCAGGAAAAGCACCGACTTGTTGTAGCTTAAGCTGAAATGGTCGAATCGAATCGACCGCTTCCTGAAGTCCGTCATAGATTTCTTCCAAACGATTAATCGAGGTGTTGCCTAAGAATTTCAATGCAATATGGATATTTTGAGGATGTACCCACTTGATATCCGTCCGTATTTTTTTAAACTGGTTTTCCAGAACCTCCACTTGGTTTTTGACGGCGTCCGGAATTTCGATTGCAACAAAGGTGCGAATGGTTTCCATAAACATTTTATAGATAGAGAATACAGGATCATGTTATGAAATTCTGCATCCTGTATATTCTTGATTATAAATCGACGGGGCTCAAACCCCAAGTATAATTATGCGATCAGCTGAGGCTCCAGGATGAAAAGGCGTAACATATTCAGAGCGGCCAGCATGGCTCTTGTCTTGTTCGTACGGCGGTCTGTACCGAGTCTTAACTCTTGCGTGATGGTGCCGTCCGCATGTGCAAGTCCCAGATAAACTAATCCGACTGGTTTTAACGATGTTGCGCCGCCAGGTCCAGCTATGCCGGTGGTAGAGAGGCCGTATGTCGCCCCGCTGATACGACGGATGCCGGATGCCATGTCAGCTGCAGTTTCCGAACTGACGGCACCGTGTCGTGCCAGGATTTCTTCCGAGACATTCAGATGCTGGATTTTGGCTTCATTACTATAGGCGACAACACCCTGACAGATATACACGGAACTACCCGGTACATCTGTCAGGCGGTCAACCACAAGACCGCCTGTGCAGGATTCAGCCAGGGCGAGTGTTGCGCCCGTTTTTGTAAGCAGACGCCCCACGACTTCCTCGAGCGTATCTTCATCGGTCCCGTAAATATAGGATCCGGCCCGTTTAAGAAGTCTGGATTCGACCGTATTAATCTGTCGCTGTGCTTCCTCCACGGTCTCGGTTTGCGCCGTCAGGCGGAGATTGGTTCCTGTATTCTGAGGCAATGAAGCAATTTTAATTTCCGTAGCTTCTGCGATGATGTCCTTAATCAATTCAGAAAGATTTGATTCACCAATGCCGGTCGTCCTTATCCAGCGATGGACAATAACACGATTTTTCGTGTGGACCTGGAGTCTTGGAATAACTTGCTCTTCCATCATTTGTTTCATCTCACGTGGTACGCCCGGCATTACAAAAATAGAAGTCTGGTGGTGTTTGATGGAGAATCCGGGCGCTGTACCGATCGGATTTTTCAGAATATCAGCGCCTTCGGGTATGAGGGCTTGTATCCTGTTCGATTCAGGCATGGAGACTCCACGTTGAGCAAACATGACCTCTACCTGGTCGTGTATCTCTTGATGAAAAACCAGCTCCAGTCCGGCTGCTTCTGCGATGATCGTTTTGGTTACATCATCATGAGTCGGTCCCAATCCACCCGTGATCAGCACTACATCCGCCTCTTGGGACGCTATCTCAAGGGCCTGATGGATCTGTTCTCTACTATCTCCTACTGTAATTGACCATATCGGTTCAATACCTACGTCTGACAGACACTGGCCGATATGTGCAGCGTTCGTATTCACCACAGCCCCATATAGAAGTTCGTCCCCGATTGTTATGATGGATGCGGTTTTCATAGAGCGCCTTTTTCCATCAGGATCAATATGCCCTGTAATAGGGTATGGGCGTAAACGGCTGCGATCACATCGTCTGCGACGACGCCGGTGCCGCCGGGCAACTTCTGAGCTCGGTTAGCGGGAAAGGGTTTTGCAATGTCCATTATCCGGAATAGTATAAACCCCGTAACAAGCGTAAACGCATTCAGCGGTATCCAGACAAAAGTGATCATAACGCCTACAATTTCGTCAATCACAATCTGGCTGCCGTCGTGTCCGAAGTAGATTTCGGCACGTCCTGATACCCAAATACCTATAATCAAAAGAAAGACGGTCAGCATGATATAGAGCAAACTTGATGAATCGGCCAACCCCCAGATGATTCCGAGCCCCAATATGCTGCCGGCCGTCCCGGGTGCTCTTGGCGAATATCCGACATAACAACCTGTCGCCAGCACGGTAATCAAGCGCCGCATGCTCACCTCAATAAACTGGTGAAAATTGACCGGTTTTTAATAAGATAGTCAAGACCGGAACTGACGGTGAGGACCATGGATACAAAGACCATGCTGTTGAGCACAATCCAGGCGATGGGATCAATTTCCAAATCCCACTGTCCATAGGCAAGCAGGGTAGTACGGATATTGATATAGAGCAGGATGATGACGATAACAACCATCTGCGATGCCGTTTTCCATTTGGCAACCCGGCTAGGGAGGATGATCAGACCACGGTAGGCGGCCACACTTCTTAATCCCGTCACGATAAAATCTCGACCTATGATCATCAGAACCATCCATGGCTGGACGTAACCAAGAGAAGCAAATGAGATAAGGGCTGTAGAGGTGAGAATTTTATCCGCTAAGGGGTCCATGAATTTGCCGAAGCTGGTAATGACACCGGTCTTACGGGCAAGATATCCATCATATAAATCGGTCAATGAAGCGGCGGAGAAAATAAAAAGGGCGAAGTACCGTGTATATAAATTATCGATCAGGAAAAAAATCATGAAAATTGGGCTGAGGACAATGCGGGAGATGGTCAGTTTATTTGGTAAATTCATACGTGTCAATTCAGGATGCGATATGAAAGATACAGGACAGATCAATATGAAATGCTCAGGAGCCGGGCATGTATACCGTAAGATCTTGTATCCTGAAACCTTCATCGCCTTATATTTCTGTCCTTCCTTCAAGGGCACGCGCCAGTGTAATATCATCCGCATACTCAAGATCGCCGCCCATAGGTAATCCGCGTGCCAGTCGGGTTACTTTGATCCCCAGTGGCTTGATCAGTCGGCTTAAATACATCGCCGTCGCATCTCCTTCTATATTTGGGTTGGTCGCGACAATGACTTCCTCGACGGTATCATTTAGTCTCAGCATCAGTTCACGGGTACGGATATCTTCCGGCGTGATATTATCCAGAGGAGAAAGGGCACCGTGCAGCACATGATACAATCCGCGAAATTCTCCGGTACGATCAAGGGTAATCAAATCTTTGGGCTCTTCAACCACACAAATGACAGACGGGTTCCGCTTGGCGTCGTAACAGATATCACAGGTTTCCGATTCCGTGATATTCCAGCAGACGGTGCAGTAGTGCACTTTCTCCTTAACCGCCCGTATGGCATCCGCTAAAGACAGCGCACGCTCTGATGGCGCTTTAAGAATATGAAAGGCCAATCGCTGAGCCGAGACCTTGCCGATGTTGGGCAACCGACGAAGCTCGTCAATTAAAATGGCCAGTGCCTGAGAACTGTATTCCTGTGCCATAATTATCGATTCCTGTACTTGGTCTTAATTGACTAAAATACAAGCTAAAACAGCTGTTATAAAGTCAACCCCGGAATCTGAACCCCGCCTGTAATCTGTCCCATCTCTTTGTTCATCATTTCCTGTGCTCTCTGTTGCGCTTGATGAATAGCCGCCAGAATCAAGTCTTCAAGCATTTCCACATCATCCGGGTCAACCACATCCGGTTGGATCTTAATCTCAAGAATATCCTGACGACCGTTGGCTACCACCGTGATCATGCCGCCTCCAGCCGTTCCTTCGACGCGTTGTTGCTCGAGTTCTCCTTGCAGTTCCATCATTTTTTTCTGCATTTTCTGAACCTGCTTCATCATACCACTCATGCCCTTTGCCATGGTTATTTCCTTTTCAATATGGTGATAGATTTAAGACATAAATCTATCATTTACCCATGATTTGACCATCGAATTCGTCCAGTATTCGTTTGACTGCCGGATCTTGCCGGGCTACGGTATGGGCATTAACTTCCGACAAAGGTTCTTTAGGTAATACGGCTTGATGGTTTTCTTCTGACGGCATCTTATCCGTCACCTCACAGGTGATTTTTGTCCGTACGCCCAGAATGTCCGAGAATACCTTCTCTACAAGACCTTTACTTTCCTTTTTCTCTGTCTGCTGTTTATGAAACATGTGCTCGGTACTAAAAGTCAACGTGACCATGTTTTTTTGATAACCTGTAATCATCGCTGCGGCAAGAAAATTCCCCAATGAAATTCGTTGCTGGGTAATCTGTTCCAATATATCAGGCCAGCGTTGTATAATTTCCTCAAGCGTCCTATTTGACTCCGTCTCTGAAGAAACAGCAGGGAGTTCATCATGAACGACCGTCTCGTCAGATGATGGGGTTGTACGAGATAAGGTCCTTTCACCAGAGGTAAAAGATCCTTTTTCCAGGTCTACTGATTCTTCTGAAGGAGTCGTCTTGGATTTCTGAACAGGATCCGATATCAGCATAGAGGGTGATGTAGATTCGGAGGCGGATGGAGAAGATTGTGGACTCTCCGGTGCAGGCCTTGTTGGAGACTCTGTTTGTCGGACAGGTGGATCTTTTGTATCAGATACGGGATGTATCGTTGATGTTATTTTCTGTGCAGACGGATCTTCAGGTTTCCCACCCTGTTCAATACGTTCGGCCATTTCTGATAAACGCATCAGTATGTCTGTGAGTAGGACAGAGGGTTCCATACGGATCATGCGTACAAGACCAGTTTCAAGTTGGACTTTGGGCAGGGCACTGGTTTTAATCGTATTTTCCATCTGTGTAGCTAACTGAGACAGCCTTAGAAGATCTTCCGTCTGAAACTGCTCACATTGCGTACGATATCGTGCGAGATCCATCGCTGCCGTATCGAGTATCCCGATGGCATCGGGGGCGGCTTTAACGATTAACAGGTTACGTAAATGCTCTAAAATGCCGAGGGCAATCTCATCCAGGTTATACCCCTGATAAAGGATGTTGTGTACCAGGTCCAGTCCGGCGGGTACATCATGCTTGGCAATAATGTCAACCAGTCCAAAATAGATATCTTGTTCCACGATCCCCAATACCTGCGCCACGTCACGGGCGGACAGGTCGGGGCCTCCAAAGGCGACGACCTGATCGAACAGGCTTTCGGCATCCCGCATGCTGCCGTCCGCCCGTCTGGCAATGATGGCCAGGGCATCGGGATCGACGGCAAAACTGCTTTTCTCTGCGATCAGGCGAAGATGGTCAACAATCATCTGACTGGAAATACGCCGAAAATCAAAGCGCTGACACCGAGATAAAATAGTCGGCAGAACTTTCTGCGGGTCGGTTGTTGCGAAAATAAAATACACATGCGCCGGTGGTTCTTCGAGCGTTTTCAATAACGCGTTGAAGGCTTCTTTGGTTAGCATGTGCACTTCATCAATGATATATATTTTATGCTTGCCCTGACTCGGCGTATATTTAACGCTTTCAAGCAACTGTGTTCTGATCTGTTCCACTTTGTTATTGGATGCCCCGTCGATCTCCAGTACATCTACACTTCGTCCTTCTGCAATTTCTTTACAGAACGAACAGACGTTACAGGGGATTATAGTGGGACCGTTGACACAGTTCAACGCTTTCGCCAGGATACGGGCGGTCGTGGTTTTCCCGACACCACGAGGTCCGGCAAACACATAGGCATGAGCAATCTGGCTGGCTTGAATCGCATTTTTCAGCGTTGTCGTTACGTGGTCCTGGCCAACCACGCCGTCAAATTCCTGGGGACGCCATCTTCGGGCTGTTACTTCATAGGCCATGACCCTATATCTCCGGGTCTGATTGTCTGATTCTCTCTAAATCGACCACCCACGAACCATGCTGTATGTGTGGCATATTCGATAGGTTACCTGCAATCAAACAATCTCTTGGGCTTCAGGGTGACATGAATGAATAAGGAGGGTAATGCACGGCAGAAATAAAAAAGTGGTCGTGCACCCACCTTCGAAACGTCTTGTGTTGGGGTATCTGAATCGCCAGCTCCAGCCAGGTGGCCCCACGGCACACGAGAGGAGTCGCTTACCGCTGCTACCTCCCGGTCCTGACGGGGTTTGGCGATCTCACGTTGCGCAGGACCTGACTTTCAATACCGCGTATTCAAATACCAACAACACGAGATCGATCCTTAGAATGGGAATTCAACCCCGCTGTAGCGGGTTGCGGGTTACAGGGCACCGCTAACTCCCCGTCTAGCACGACCAATTATGATGCATTGGCCAGATATTAAGAGACCGTTAACCACAACGGCCAATTTTATATGGAGCAGAGCGGGATCGAACCGCCGACCTCCAGAGTGCGATTCTGGCGCTCTCCCAACTGAGCTACTGCCCCGAAAAACCAGTTCCGAGTTCCGAATTTGTGCCCTACTCGGCACTCATGACTCGAAACTTTCCTTTACGGAGAGGGTGGGATTCGAACCCACGGTCCACATGGTAGACACACGCTCTCCAGGCGTGCCGATTAAACCACTCTCGCACCTCTCCAAAAACAGTACAGAGTAAACAGTACAGAGTAAACAGTACAGAAAACCAGATGTTCACGCACTCTGTACTGTTTACTCTGTACTCACACCTAACGGAGAGGGTGGGATTCGAACCCACGGTGCCCGGAGGCACAACGGTTTTCGAGACCGTCCGATTAAACCACTCTCGCACCTCTCCAATAGACCAGTTCTGAGTCATGAGCACCGAGTACTGAGTTATTCGATGCCTCTTACTCGGCACTCATGACTCGGAACTTTCTTTTACGAAGAGGCCTGGTTTTAACTAAGCTGTAGCCCCGATTTTATCACCGGCGCTTTGATCTGAAAAAATCTTCAAGCAGATCTGAACAGGTCTCAGCAAGAATGCCTGCTGTTACAATGACCTGATGGTTCAATCGCTCATCCTGAACAATATTTCTCAGGGAGCCACAAGCTCCGGTTTTAGGGTCGGCAGCACCATAAACCAACGCATCAATCCGGGCAAGAACAATTGCACCGGCACACATGGCACACGGTTCCAGCGTGACATACAGTGTGGCACCGATTAATCGTTTATAGCCCTGCCCGGCACAGGCTTCACGAATCGCCAGTAATTCCGCATGTGCCGTGGGATCATTGGTTCGTTCAATCCGGTTTTGACCGCGTCCGATCACTTTCCCTTCATAAACGACAACAGCCCCCACTGGCACATCACCGCCAGATGTAGCCGATTCCGCTTCTTCAAGGGCCAGTCGCTGCCAATATTCGTGCGAATGTAAATGGTCTGCCATTCATTCAGGTTCACAGTAAAAAGTACGCCCGGAGGGAGTCGAACCCCCAACCTCCTGATCCGTAGTCAGGTGCTCTATCCAATTGAGCTACAGGCGCACAATACCAAGCATCCAGGACACAACAAATTACAGGTTGACCCACGAAATGTCAAGAAAATTTAATGCAAAAATATGTCGGGTCAGAGCGAATTTTAGATTGTAGTCTGCGGGTTGTAAAGACTATATGTCAAGCTGTTTCTTGTCGAAATGCGATGTAGTGTTTTCTACGCTCGATATAACTTGCTGCCGTCTGATAAATGCGTTGAATTTGATCGTCTGTAACGGATTTGATAATGCGTCCGGGAACACCCAGTACAAGTGATCTGGGTGGGATGTCCATGCCCTCCGTGACCAACGCCCCGGCGCCAATGATGCTGTGTTTTCCGATTCGGGCACCACTTAAGACAATGGCCCCCATAGATATCATGACGTGATCCGCGAGGTGGGCACCGTGGACGATAGCCCGATGTCCCACGGTGACGCCTTTACCAATAAATGTAGGAAAGCCCGGATCGATATGAATAATGGTCCCGTCTTGAATATTCGATCCCTCTTCGATTGTTACCGGCTCGTCATCTGCTCGAATAACAACCTGATACCAGACGCTGGCGTTTTTTTCGATGGTGATCGCGCCGATCAAATTCGCGCTTTCCGCAACAAAGGCGGAGGGATGAATTTGAGGATGCTCATGTATGTATTGATTGGAAGATAAAATACGCTCACCCCTCTGCCGTATGTATCTCAAGACCCGAATTCGGACCGGGTTGGAGAATGTCTGTCGCCCCGGCCTCCCTGGCGGCTGCGATCATGGTTGATGGTTCCGGATGTAAAACCATAACGGCACCGCTGCTCCCGGCTAATTTAGCGCCTAAAGCCCCCGCTTTCTGAGCCAGGGCGATAAAATGGTCATCTTCAGGATTTGAGCCGCCCAATGATCGTGATATAGCCTGATTCTCGTTCATCAATCGCCCTAATTCATCCAAATGGCCGTGGAGAAGCGCCTTTTTCCCCAACCGGGCCAGGTCAGCAATCGTATTGTAAGCGTCTACCACAGCCGGTTCACCCGCTACCCATCGTTCTCTAATAGGCGTATGGACCATGCCTGACACCCGCTGTCCCCCGGTAATAATGAGCGTGATCGGTAATAGGCAATCAGACAACGGTTCTATGGTAGCATACGGATCTTCGCCGAATGGTTGATGAAATTCTTTTCCTCTGAAATCCATATAATTGATACCGCCAAAGGTACACATATAGGCGTCCTGATAGCCGCAAAAGACCCCCAGACGATTATATTCGATCATACGGGCCGACTCGGCCATATGATAAGGGGTAAACTGAAGATTACGGTAGGTCAGAACTGCAGCAAGGGTGGATACCAGCAGGGCCGTCGAACCGGATAAGCCCGCACGAAACGGCACTTCTGTCGTCCATGAAATATGAGCGTGGATATCCGTAGATTCCGAACCGGTCAGTACAACTTTAGCAATATCAAAATAGTCCCCTTTTAGGCCCAGGTCATCGAGGGATTCAACAAGACATTGTTCCGTACCACTGTCAAGGATGAGCCTGTCCGACGGCTTCAACGTCACCGTAGCGCGTTCCATGATCGAGCAGGAGAGGACACTGCCTCCATACATATCGGTCGGATTACCGATAATACCAGCCCGGCCCGGCGCAGAGCATCGAATAATAGGAGCCATTGATTATTCCCTGGTAGCACTAACGTCTCAATTGTCAGAAAGTCTATATGCAACGACCTGGCGGACTCTTTCGATGTCGAAAGGCTTGGTCAGATATGGATTTTCGGTTTTTTCGATAAAGGCCAGGGTATCATGACTGACGGTGTCACCCGTCACGAAAATGGTCAGGTGATGCACGATGCGCTGACAACGCTGGCCGGCGTCTTCCAATTTATTCAGACATTCTTCCATACGCGGCGTGACTTCCGGCATACGGAGTACAAGCTGGGCATAGCCTATAATAATCGCCAAGGGGTTATTTAATCCATGGGCAACACCGGCGACCAGTTGACCGACCGCCGACAACCGTTCAGACTGTACGAGATACGATTGGGTATCCTGCAGCTCAGACAGACTTTTTTCCAATTCCGCCTCGTGGTGCTTGGAGTCTTTAAGCAGAAGGGCATTTTGTTGCATCACCTTTTCCAATGCCACCAATTTATCTTCCATCGCCTGGGTCAATCAGTTGACATGTTCTTTAAGGTAACGTCTTTCATCCAGGTCCGGAAGATGTGTTTTTACCTGTTCCAAACCCTGGTTTCCGTCTTGCGCAGAGATCACGTTATATCCTGCGCTGTTTAATATATCTTCCAGAAGCGTTATATTAGCCGGCCGGTCGTCAACAACTAATATTGTCTTCATTGTTTTTCCTGATATTTAAAAATTGATTCTGGTTCGAAGATGATCCCGAAAGGCGGTACCCTCTTCAGTATCAATCAGGGCAAAGTCAACACAGGCTTCCCAGTACGTTCTCGGACTGCCGATATCGTATCGCCGGCAATCAGCGCCGAGATGCACACACCAGACCTTTTTCCCATCCTGAAGGAGTGTTCTGATGGCATCTACCAGCCAGAGTTCTCCATCTCGTCCGGGCGGCGTTTTGTCCAGGGCGGAAATAATATCCGGGTTACAAATGTATCGGGCTGAAACGGCATACCGGCTGGGCGCGACGGACAAGTCCGGTTTTTCAACCAGATCATCAATGGGAAAGGCCTCGTCTGCTTCATATATAGGATGTACGATACCGTATCGGGCCACCTTCTCTTCGGGCACAGTCTCCACCGCGATAGTACACGCGGCGCCCTGTTGCTGATGTACTTCGATCATCCGTTGAACCACATTTCGGCCGGGCGGTGTATGTATGATGGCATCTCCCCAGGCGACCACGACCGGATCAGCACCGATAAAGTTGTGGGCCAACAGTACGGCGTCACCGTTACCAGCTGGTTTATTTTGGCGTATGGACATAAACTCGACATCCGGTATGCTGATCGAATCCGCCAGATCATTCCTTCCCTGCGACCGCAGTCGTGTTTCCAGGGCGGTATCGTGATCGAAATAGTCCTCAATCGTCTGTTTGTGCCGGGCAGTAATAAAAAGAATTTGATCAATGCCCGCTTCAACCAATTCATCGACTATATGATGAATGGTCGGCTTACGGCCAACGGGCAGCATTTCCTTGGGTATGGTTTTGGTTAACGGTAATAATCTTGTGCCCAGCCCGGCGACGGGTATGACGGCTTTACGTATCATGCTTTATCCTGTCGCGCATTATGGACCGCCTCGACATATTTCCGGGCCGTATCGCGGATGACCTGCCAGGCACCCCTGGCCACAGCCTGTTTATCTATCAGATTACTGCCGACAGCGATAGCACTGGCACCTGCTCGAATAAAGTCACCTGCATTCTCCAGATTTACCCCACCCGTGGGGATCAGGTCGATCTGGGGTAACGGTCCTTTGACATCGCGGAAATATCGGGGGCCCATCGTCGTCGCTGGAAAGACTTTGACGAGATCGGCCCCACATTCCCAGGCGGTTAGTATTTCTGTAGGCGTCAGAGCGCCGGGAATTACAATTTTGTTGTAGCGTCGACAGAGTTCGATCACCGCCGGATTCAGCGTCGGAGCTACCAGGTATTCGGCACCGGCCAGAATGGCGACTCTTGCCGTTTCGGTATCCAATATCGTACCGGCGCCGATAAGAACCGATGTCTTGAACTTTGCGACACACGTCTTGATTACATCCAGTGCCCCCGGTGTGGTCATCGTAATCTCAATGGCTCGTATTCCGCCTTCACTGATCGCCTGAACGACCTGGACCAGTTCATCGGACCGGTCTGATCTAATTACGGCGACCACACCGCTGTCTTTTAGCGTTTGTAACTGTTCGTTTTTAGATGGCATTTCTGGGCATCCTCGACCATTTTATCGTTGTAATTTGGTGCCTTCCCCTTCTATTTGCGATTGCAGGTCCTGCTTTGTTAGCCAGCTTATATGACCAGGTATGGAATGGGCAAGCGCTGCGGCTGCGTTACCATATTTGAGTGCGATTTCAAGGGTGCCCGTCAGTTTGCCGTACAAAAACCCTGCGGTGAACGCGCTGAGTGTACCGCCTGCATCAATAACCTCCATTCTGTAAATCCGGTCTTCATACAAGGTATCGGCAATGACTATCCCTTGCCAGTTTCCGGCTCGCGGCGTCGAAAGACGATTTTCTACGACGGCCACCACATCGGCAGCAATCCGGTGTCTAATATCATAGGCCACTTCATTTAATGTTCCGCTGATGCCCCATAATGTTTCGAGCGCCCGAACCGTGATCACAACTAAATCTGCCTCTTCTATCAGACGGACAATCAAGGAGGTCATTTGGCCATGGAACGGATGACCTTCAGGAACATCAAGGCAAACACTGGTGATGCATCCTGAAGAGATTGGGTCGACAAATTTGTTTTCAAGCCAGGGCCTATAAACAGGATCGGCGGCCATTGATGTGGCGTCAATATGATATACACGGGTTTGGGCCACCAAAGACCAGTTTACCTGCTCAGGATGAGTAGAACGAAAGGCGGAATGATCCAGGTCATACAGGAATTGCGGTAACCGGGGCGCACTGCCTGGTTCGACATAACAGAGGCCTGTACGTCCCTCCGGCACCCGGTAAACATAACGGGTATCTACGCCGTGTTCCTGGACCTTGTTAATCACTTTCTTCCCCAACGGGGTGTCGGCTACCGCCGATAACCAGGCGGTCTGCAATCCCAGACGTTGAACACCGACAGCAACCTCCAGTGCCGCTCCGGTGACATGGACATCAAGAACATTAGATTGCTCCAGGCGTTCATATCGTGCCGGCGATAATCGAAGTAATCCTTCACCACATGTGACGACGTCGTATGCTATATCTGTTGTCATGGACTTTCTTATCGACTCCAAGGCTGGTCGGACAGGTTTCGTTTCATCGTGCCATCCGTTCAGCTGTCATCGTCAATTGGTTCAATTCATTCGTATCAAATTTGCCGTCCGACATGGCTTTCATAAACATTTGCATCAGTTGATTCGCATCACTGATTGAAGCCCGACCACGGGCCATGGCTTTGGCCAGATTACGCACGGCCTGTCGCGCCCGCCCCTCATCGTAGTTGGGCGGCAGCATACTCATCACTTGGGCTGTCATGCCTGAAGTCCGGGCTCGATTGAGTATACTCATTGTCTCTCTCGCGTTCATACCGCCCCGGGCGTGGGCTCTTTGCAGGTCTCCCATCAAATCTTCAATCTGTTGCTGCCATATCGCTGGTTGTGGATCTACAGGCATATTATCGATCGGTTCCAGGAATTTATCCATCGCCGCATCGGCGATACCTGACTGTTCCGCCATATTGAACATCTGATCGAATTCCTGGTTATCGATTTTTCCATCCTCTTTGGCGTCCATATAAAATTGGCCTATATCGTAAAGATCTCCAACTCCGGCCTCGCCTTTTTTCATAGCGTCCACAGCCGCATCCGTAAATAGTTTTGCTATTTTGATATCCTCTTCCCAACCTACAGCGACCACCATTTCCGACTCCGCCTGCATAAATGGGATATTACCTTGTGCCCATCGATCGATAGAGTTCCAGGTGCGATTCAGGTCAACGAAGGCCAGGATACCGCTGGCTACGGCCAGACCCATAAACAGAAGGAAGAGAAAAAGAAAGCCCCGAATTTTGCCTACCATATGTGTCCTCCACGTCTTAAGGATTCATGCAAAAAAAACTTACCGGTATCTCGTTTCCGAAATATCAGGCCACTTATATTTACACGAACCCTAACGCTTGGTTCCCGGTTGGTACTCCGACGCTGTATGTTTTGCCATAAAGGATGCCGGATCCTGATCAAGCTCTAAAGATTGGAGAAATTGAAGCGCTTTGAGCTCTCGAGCGTCGTCCATATGATACAGGAAAAAAGCCCGGATCATGCGGTGAATTTCCTGTCGAGATAACTTGGACGACCTGAGCCGGGCCAAGTTATCTAATGGAAGTTTTTGAATGCGGTCCAACAGTTTTATCGTTCCAAGAGAGATTTCAAAAGCGCTGATGTCCTGTGCCTGACACTGGGGACACAAGGCCCCTCCTAGAGCCGGACTGAAACGAACAGGTGTTTCTTTCAGAGCGTTGACGCATCCAATGCAGTTGGAAAATTGCGGCGCATATCCGAACGTGGTCGCAAATTGAAGTTGGAATCGCCAGAATACGACCTCACCGCCTACCTCAGGCAGATGATTCAAAGCATTTAGCGTCTGGATAATCAGATTAAATAGTTCTTCACTTGGTTCTTCGCCGATGACCAGACGATTGATTAATTCCGCTACAGCGCTGGCATACGCCATTTTGGTCAGATTTTCACCCAGATACCGAAAAGTAGAGAGAACTTCTGCCTTGCTGAGGGTTTGTAGTTCCCTGTGCTCTTTACGGCGAAAAGTTACCGAAATCAAGGTGAAGGGTTGAAAAGCGGACGCCATCTTGCTTTTCGGCTTCCGAGCGCCGCGTGCAACCACTTTCAACTTGCCGAAGTCGCGTGTGTACAGGGTAACAAGGAGACTGGAATCCCCCAGAACATTGCGAAATAAGACAATAGCGTCTGTAGTCTGGATTGCCATAAGATTTCTGTGCCTACGATTTTTTCAGGGTTCGGGGGTTCCCGTGGAGTCTTTCTCGGATGAAAAACGATAGATCAATTCATCCTCACGGGTCATGCCGTGTTTCTCTCTCGCGAGTCGTTCCATCTCGAAACGAAATCGGGCATCTTCCCCGGGGGGTTCCTTCAGCAATTCAAAATCACTGGTTAAATCAAACTTGCGTGCTTCCAGACGACTGATTTCGTCCTCCAGTTGAGATTTCCCCTGCTTGAGTTGCCACATATTATACCAGCCATAATTTCCGCCGATGTAGAGGTAGGAAAGGACAAGGACCATGGTCGTCAATAAGATCAAACGTACAGTATTCCGACCGGATCTGGTCCGTTTCCGACGTTTGGGCGTGGTCACCTTGTCGGCGGAATATTTAAAATTTATGTGGCCTGCCATAATAGTCCCTCCGGAGTTATGAACCCGAACGCAGAATCGAACGGCCGGCGTACTGGGCCTGAGCTCCCAAGGTTTCTTCTATTCGAAGCAACTGGTTATATTTGGCGATACGTTCGGACCGGCAAAGAGAGCCCGTTTTGATTTGACCGGACCGGGTGGCTACGGCAATATCGGCAATCGTGGTGTCTTCTGTTTCTCCCGAGCGGTGGGAAATAATGGCGGTATAACTTGCCTTATAGGCCATCTCAATGGCATTCAAGGTCTCTGTCAGGGTGCCTATCTGGTTCACTTTGATCAAAATACTGTTGGCCACCCCGGTCTCAATACCTCGAGATAGACGCTCCGTATTGGTTGCGAACAGATCATCTCCTACCAGTTGAACCCGGTTTCCGAGGCGGTCTGTAAGCGTTTTCCAACTATCCCAATCATCCTCCGCCAAACCGTCTTCAATGGAAAGGATGGGGTATTTCGCGACAAAATCACTATAAAACTCGATGAGTTCCGTGCCAGATTTATTTGAGGATGTTTCAGCTTTCAGATTGTACATCCCCTCATGATAGAATTCGGTAGCTGCGGCATCCAGGGCGATCATGACATCACGCCCCGGTTCGTAGCCGGCGTCTGTGATGCCGTCCAGAAGAACCTGAATTGCTTCTTCATTCGAAGACAGATCAGGGGCAAATCCGCCCTCATCCCCAACAGCGGTCGAAAGGCCTTTTTTCTGAAGAACCTGTTTCAGACTGTGAAACGTCTCTGCACCCATACGTAGCGCTTCGGAAAAACAGGACGCGCCGACCGGCATAATCATAAACTCCTGTATATCGACGTTGTTGTCGGCATGGGCGCCGCCATTGATCACATTCATCATGGGTACCGGCAGCACAGTCGCATTGACACCGCCGAGATATCTATATAGGGGCAATCCTACGGCCTCTGCTGCTGCGCGGGCTATCGCCAGAGAGACCCCCAAAATAGCATTGGCGCCTATTTTTTTCTTGTTAGCCGTACCATCCAGATCAATCATAGTCCGGTCGAGACCAGCCTGGTCGTTTGCATCTTTGCCGAGTAGCACTGGGGCAATAGATTCGTTGACGCCGGCCACGGCCTTCAGTACGCCCTTCCCTTTATATCGTAAGCGATCTTCATCCCGCCGTTCCCAGGCTTCATGGGCGCCTGTTGAGGCGCCGGAGGGCACGATCGCTCGTCCCCTGGCGCCACAGGAAAGCGTGACGTCCACCTCAACCGTAGGATTTCCTCTTGAGTCCAGCACTTCTCGGGCATGAATCGTTAGAATGTCGGGCATAGATACTCCGGTAATAAAGTCGGAAAATCGACAGCATGGATTAATAAATCAAGTCATTGCTTACAGAAGCAGACGGAATCACTTTCCACCCATCCATCCCGCATTTACGGTTCTTCCTGTATGGCCTTCCGTTCCCTGTTTGCTTGGGCCAGTTGGATCAGTAGTTCTTCCAGGCGCTCCGAATAGGTTTCCCGGGTCAGTGTGTCTTTTTCCCGTCTTAAGGTGTTGATCTGTTCCTGAAGCGTTTCTATTTTTTTACGAAGCGCAATGGCTTCACCTGTCCCCTCAGATTGGATAGCGATCGGCGCCTGTCGTCCGAAACGAATTCGCTGGGCGAGTGCTCCGTCCGGGGCCTTGTTCCCGGCTTCCCGGCTGCCTGATTGATCTCCATTGTCATCAAGGAGCGGATGCTCTGTTGCCAGTCGACCCTGCTCCTCATACCACTCGGCCGTTTTAAGGCGGGTGTAGTTGAACGTCTCCAGGAGCGAGACCTGACCATCTTTGTCAAGATCACTATTGACCATAGACAGGGCGGCCATAAAGTGGGCTGAAAAAACAGTGGCCAAGCGTTCGCCCCCACTTTTTGTCGCCGTGATAATAGCCCGGTTGGGGCCACTGAGAGCGTTTATAAATGGTGCGCTTGAACTGGCGCCATTGACGATCACCAGGTACCTTGATTTCACTTTATCCAGAAGTGTATTGAGAGCGGAAGCTGATAGGTCCGGTCCTGATATGTTCAGCTTGGCACCGCGTCCTGTGGCGCTTCCATGGCCGATAAGGATGATAAAGAGATCATCCTCAGATTGCATGCGTTGACCGAGCAGGTCGAAGGTGTTTTGTATTTCCTCAAGTGTAGATTTCCGGGCAGGAATGGCCGGATCCATATCAGGGTTCTCGACCAGTAAAAAAAGCTGATTTCCAGTAAATTTATGTTCTTCTTTCAAAACCTCGTATATGCCGCTTGACCATTGCCAATTTTGATCAACATACTGTGGCTCACCACCAATACCGGCAATGATTACGGCATACTGGACGCCCGTTGAAGACTGTAACGGTTGAACTGCCCCCACCGGTGCATTAGATCCCAGCATGATGAAACAGATCATATATAGACGGTGGATCATAGGTATTCCTATTGACTGATCGCCAATTTCTATCTGTCACGACAGGCCTTCACGACGTCGCAGAAACCATTCTACACCCAGGAAAAGAAAAATAGCTGAAAAGAGCGGGGTCGTATCTCTGAGATCACGCTCGCGGGTCATGGATGTCGTCTGCTTAACAGGTGGTATCCGATTTGTAATCGTTTGTATATCTTCAAGTGGTACGTAAACGCCCCCGGTGGACTCTGAAAGCCCTTTCAGGACATCGGCATGAAGGGTGGCATTCGTAAATTCAGCTACCGAAGCGGCCACGCTGAATCCGGTCTGATCGCGGAAGGTGATAGACGCCGGAGACCGGACCGACACCTCAACTTGGTGAATACCGCCGATTTTCGGTTGATACTCTGCTCGATAGACGCCGTTATCACCGAATGCCCAGTCCAATTGTACCGCTTCCGACTGGCCTGTAGGGCCGGTTATCTGGGCCCAGACACTGGCCTCGTTAGCCAGTTCGTAGGTGTTGTCAAAGACATGGCTTGTAATGGTGACCGCTTCATGCTCGGCATAAGACTCTTTATCCAGTGCTACGGTCACCTGGCCCGGTGAGGACAAGGCCAGCCAGCGGGCAATTTGTTGCCAGAAGCGCTCATGAGACTGATCGACCGACTCCATAAGCATTTGCCATCGCCAGGAACTGAAAGCAGTAAACGCCATTGAGCGCCCCTTGCCATATCGTTGAATCGCCAGAATGACATTTGAGCCTTCAAGCAGGTCCGCCGTCGGATCAATGGCCAGCACGGTAGCGCCCGGTTTGGTTAGCCCGACACGATTATAACCGGTCAGTTCCGGCATCTGATCCCATTGAGCAAGATTTTTATTCTGATCGGCATCCAGGCGCATCAGGGCATGAATACGACCATCCGGTGTAAGTCCCAAGCGAAACGAACGGTCTACAATTCCCATGCCCCACGCATCCCCGCCGCCGGTACGTAAGCGAACCGGCAATACATCTGCAAGCGGAGTGTCCGCATAACCGCCTTCCTGAAAGCCTTGATCTCCGCCCAGCATAAGGAGTCCACCTCCACGGATACTCACAAACTCTTCGGTCATGCTCAGTTGCTCGGGGGTAAACCAGGACGCCTCAATATCTCCCAGAATAATGGCGTCATAGGTAAATAACTCTTCTTTTTTGAAAGGGTATCCGCTTCTTAGTTCTTCCGCTCCCTGAATACCCTGTCTATAGAGACGACCATCTGGAGAAATCCTGACCATAGATACCAGTTGAACCTGCGTATCAACTTCCAGGGCACGCCGAATGAATTTGAATTCTTTCCGGGGATACCCTTCCACATAGAGGATACGTGCGGTTTTCGATCGGTTATCGACCAGAAATCGTCGTTGGTTATTTTCTTCGATCATTTCCGTCGCCACATTTTCTATTTCTGCGGTATACTCAAAAATCCCTGGCGAATCGGGGGATAAAGACAGCTTGATACGCTGGGTATCCCCATCCTGCCCAAGACGCACCTGCTCGGTGCGAATAATACGGGTCCCTTCTTTAATTTTCAGATTGACCGTCCGCCCTGCGTATCCAAAACTGCGAATGGTGACGAAAAGATCCGTCACCGAACCCGTAGTCACCGTTTTCGACGTGGCCACTTTCAGAACTTCAATATCCCGGGTGACCTGCTCTTCCCCTACGCCGACCGTATAAACAGGAATTTTTTGAGATTTCAAATAGGCGGTGACATTCGCCAATTCGTCAGATCCCCAATTGGCATTGTCCGCCCCATCTGAAACCAACACAATACCGGCTAACGGCATATCTCTGAACTCACCCGCCACCTGATCAAGCGCGGTAGCTATATCTGTTGCATTGCCTTCAGCATCGAGTGTTGAAATGTCCGCAATACGCTCTATATCTTCTGCAAAATGAAAAGTTCGTACTTTGAACCGATCCCCGAAGGCTTTCAGGATAGAATGATTCTGGAACTGCTTCTTCACCTCATCTATGCGGGATGCGCCTTCTGAACTGCCCTGGATGCGCATACTTTTTGAATCATCAAACAATACCAGTAAAAATCCTTGTTGCGGGGTCACCTCCGAAGTGAGGGCGACGGGCTCAAGCAGACAGAAGATGATCAGCAGAATCGGCAGAATTTTCAATCCGATAAATAAGCTTCGCATCTTTGTGGAAACAGGGGCGGTCGTTCGTTGATAGAACAAAACAATCAGGCAGACCACTACGACTGCGACCCCGAGAAAGATCCAGAGGGAGAAGGGCGATTTGAATATCAGATGGTCTGTTTCACTGAATAGGCCGAGCATACGGAGGATAGAATCAGGCATAGAGGATCCGATGATGGAATGCGGAAGGTGGATTATGTGGTCAATAATGTCCTCACGAGATGTTTTCAAAAAAGATATCTGTAATAAGTATTGAAACGGATAAATTGAAAAACTGTCAACTTAAAAATAACCCCGGCTACGATTTCATGTTTCAGGTTGCTACATTTAAAAAGCGGGAACCAAAAAGGATGTAAAAGAGTGCACAATCTATAAAGAGACTATCCACATGAAGTTCATTCTGACCTGTGCTTATTTATCTTGACAATTCATAATAGCCCGGCTAATTTGGCCTCAACTCCTTAATATCCTCTATTATCGTATGACCTTCCGGTCCTTTAAACAGGTCGATTCCAAAAGGGAGTAATGATGATCCGCACAGCACAATTGGTTATGATAACCGCCCTGATTTTCATCACCTCCGTCGTACAGGCTCAGAAAGCCCCAAAGAATGTGCAGGTGTTGAAAGATCTGTCTATTAAAGAGATCAGGACCTATATGAAAGCGGTCAGTAGCGGCATTGGTGAGAAGTGTAATTATTGTCATGATATGAAGGCATACGACAAGGATGATAAAAAGCCCAAACTGGTAGCCCGTGAATATTTGAAGCTCGTCAATGAGATCAACATACAGGTGGCGATGATAAATAAGAACGTCATGAAAAAGTCTAAACTGGAGATGGTTACCTGCTATACGTGTCATGCAGGAGGCCTTGAAATCGTGACTGAAGAATAAAGGAATTTAACATCGCTAACCACATATTTCGGATTGCGGACATCTTTTAGGTGTATTCTGCAATCCGAAATTTATTTTCGGCCTTTTTCCTGATATAGGTCCATGAATTTGAGTACGCCGACCTCACTTACATTTCTTGGAACGGCAGACGCCGTCCCTGAAGCAGGGCGGGATGTGGCCAGTTTTGTCGTTAATGGTACTCATCTGGTAGATATGGGCTGGTACAGCACGGCTCAAATGTTCCGTTACGGCATTGATCCACTCAAAATAAAAACGATTATCTTAACGCATTGTCACCAGGATCACTATCTCGGTTTACCCCAATTTTTCTTCTACTGGTCACAACGGTGGCGTCCTGAAATGGGTGCGCCCTCTTTAACCATGATTGGTCCGGAGGATATGCTCAAAGTGCTGGAGGTGACCTGGACTTTTCTGCTGGCTGAGCGTTATCCGGAGTTTATCTGGCGTCCTGATGTGCATATTATTGAGCCCGGCGAACCATACGAGACGGCCGATTATTCACTTTCGGCCTGCCGGACGCGGCATCCGGTGGACGGGCGTTGTTACCGTTTTGTCGATCATCGAAATGGCGTGGCGGTCGGTTTTACAGGAGATACAGCGTATCATGAACCCATCGCCGAACAGGTTCGGGATGTGGATTTACTACTTCATGACGCTACATTTCCTTTTGATTATCCTCGAAAGGGGCTGGATCAAGATGGCCATTCAACGGCTATTGATGCTGCCCGCATCGCAAAAATGGCTCAGGTTCGGACGCTTATGTTGATGCACTATCAGCTTGACCGATGCGAAGAATCCTTAAGGCAAGCTGCGGACATATTTTCTAATGTTTCTTATGCTAAAGAAGGTCAGACGGTAGAGATTCTTCCTGCTCAAGGTTAAAATACTTATGAAAAAAAATGTAATCATCGGTTTGATATTGGGGTTCTGTTTGATGCCCTTATCTGTAAAAGCGGCATTTGAAGGAGAGATTACGTTTCAGGTGGCATTCACAGGGGGCGATGCAAAATCTAAAACTCAATTAGATATGATGATGCCGAGTTCGTACGATCTTTTAATCAAAGGAAATCTACTCAAGGTCAACATGCACGGCGGTATGATGAGCCTGATGATGGGGGAAATTATTATTGATGGCGAGAGCGGTATAGCGTTTGCCATCAGTTCGATGCAGCGGACCGCATATGAGATGACAGCTGATCTGTCATTGAAGGGGCAATCGAAACCTGTGATCATAGATGAAGAAGAGACATCCGTAATCGCAGGATATACCTGCAAGAAATATAAAGTCATTCAAACAAAAGCGGATGGTCAGGTCATTCAATACATGTGGATTACGGACGAGATTCAGCTTGGGAATATGGAATCGTTTGAAGGACCGTTAAAAGCCAGCATGCCATTTTTGATAGAAGGCATTACAGGGTTTCCATTAAAGATCGTGACGACGCTGCCTGGCGTATCCATGGTAATGACATTGAGTGCGAACAGGGTCAGCCCCGGATCAATTGATCCGTCTACGTTTGCTGTGCCTGCCGGATATGACATTAAGCCATTTGATCCAAGCACAATGTTCGGGAATTAATTGAGAAGGATCGTCCACTCAAACAGTCCTGAGTTTAACCACGGAGGTTCCGTGCCTCCCTTCCGTGGTTTATTTTTTGTTAGTATTCCACCACCTATCATACATAATGCACACTGTTCTGATCGTCATGGCGATGGAAGAAGAAGCCGATCCGTTGCTTGAGATCCTGCCCTTTACCGCCTGGCCTAAGTCTCTGGAGCCGCACTTACCGACTCATGCCTACACGGTAGAGGTAGATGGCCTTCAGGTCGTCCTGGCGATCAATGGCCGTGATCCATTTTATCAGGTAGCCAGTTTCGGCACAGATGCCGCTACGCTGACTACTTATCTTGGGATCAGGGCGTTTACGCCGGATCTGGTGATGAGTGTAGGCGTGGCCGGCGGATTTCGGTCGAAGGGCGCTGAGATCGGCACCGTGTACATCAGTCACGACACGGTCCGATATTTTGACCGTCGAGTATCGATTAAAGCGCCTAATTATCACGACTACGCGATTGGCTATTATCCGGTAGTTGATGCTTCGCAGATGGCCAGAGCCCTTAATTTGCCGATGGGAATCATTGTGACGGGTAATTCATTTGAGAATTCTCCTGCTGATGATGAGCAGATCCATAGGCATGATGCGTCCGCCATCGAGATGGAAGCCGGGGCGGTCGCCAGAATCAGTCAGCTGATGCATGTGCCCTTCCTGGCCGTTAAGTCGGTGGTTAATTTTGAAGAAGATCCGACACCTTCGGATCAGTTCGAAGCGTATTTTGAACAGGCTGCCAAGAGGCTGGCGAGTACGACTGTTGGGGTAATTCAATATCTGGCGGTACATGGTTTGCCTGGTTTGTTTAACCATGGGGAGCACCGGGAAGGCACAGAGAGTACAGAAGGTGTATAGGTTTAATCGTGCCGATTCCAGGACTGATTTATGGTTTCACGGACCATGTCGGCAGAAGCATAAATAACTATCTGGAGGTGTTATGAAGATCGCGGCTATTGAGCAGTTTTTTCCGCTGCCTCGTATTCGACTCATTAAGATCACCACGGATACGGGGTTAGCAGGATGGGGGGAGACGACCTTAGAGGGTAAGCCGAAGAGTGTAAAAGGCGCTGTGGAAGAGCTGGCGGCCTATCTGATCGGGAAAGATCCATTGCGGATCGAGCATCACTGGCAGCATATGTATCGTTCCGCCTTCTTTCGGGGTGGCAATGTGCTCATGACGGCCATGTCAGGTATTGACCAGGCCTTGTGGGACATAACCGGTAAACACTATGGTGTGCCGACCTATCAACTCCTGGGTGGGGCTGTTCGAGATCGGATTCGGGTATACGCCCACTGGGGGATCGGCAGCCTGACGGATGAAGGCAAAGCGGCAGCCAGGTCACGCCTGGATCTATTGCAAAAAAGCGGTTACACAGGATTTAAATTCGGTCCGGGCGGTAAATGGCGGGCACATGAGCCCCCATCGATGATTGACGCATTCGTTGAGCGAGCCTTCCTGATGCGGGAATGGGTTGGTCCGGATGTGGAGCTGGCCTTCGATTTTCACGGCAAAATGACGCCGGCACTGGCCATCGAGATTTGCCAGGAAATCAAGGATATGCGACCTATGTTCGTAGAAGAGCCGGTTCCTCAGGAGAATGTGGATGCCCTGAAGCTGGTCTCGGACCATGTTCCTTTTCCTATTGCTACTGGAGAACGACTACTTAGTCGCTGGGAATTTCGGGAGGTATTTGAAAAGCAGGCAGTGGCGTATATCCAGCCGGACATTTCTCATGCCGGCGGCATCACGGAACTGAAAAAAATCGCTAATATGGCGGAAGTGTATTATATACATATCATGCCGCACTGTGCGATCGGTCCGGTCGCATTTTCTGCGTCTCTTCATGTCGATGCGGTCGTGCCCAACTTCCTGATGCAGGAGCAGATTGATCAGGGCCTGGGCGCCGGGCTACTGAAAGAAGACTGGCTCGTAAAAGAAGGTCATATCGACCTGCCTGTAAAGCCGGGATTGGGCTTTGAAATTGATGAGCAGGAAATTCAGAAGCAAGCGATATATCAGGAAGAACTGGGCGGAGAATATTACCACGAGACAGATGGTAGCGTGGCGGATTGGTAGGGGAATCTGCGAATCTGCGAACTCTGGGGACCGGCAGGGTTTTGATGGGATTTGTGATCAACGAAACGAATCATAATCTGAGCAGTTCAGCAAGGTGAGTTATGACCATTAAACGTCTGGGCCATGGGCCTATTATCTATCCTGAATTGGACGCGTCTATTGGTGCGAATATTAATGGGCCGTCTTTAATTCGGGTGCCAGACTGGCTACCGGATAGATTGGGGACCTATTATCTTTATTTCGGGCATCATCAGGGGAAATATATTCGTCTGGCGTATGCCGACCGTTTAGAAGGGTCATGGACGATTTATAAGCCGGGTACGCTTCAGCTTAAGGACACGCCCTGTCATGGGCATATTGCATCTCCCGATGTGCATATTGATAACGCCAATCAACGGATCATCATGTATTATCATGGACCGATTTTAGATAAGGCGACGGCAGCCCAAACCCGTTTGACCCAGAGATATCCCATGTTCGGCGGTCAGCGGACGCTGGTCTCATCCTCTGAAGACGGCATTCATTTTAAGTCTGATAATGAGATCCTCGGATCGAGCTACTGGCGGGTATTTACATGGAACAATTTGACCTACGGATTGGGGATGCCCGGCATTTTCTACAGGTCGAGGACGTGGACGGCCGATTTTGGGGAAGGGCCCACGTTGTTTACCGAGCATATGCGTCATGCGGCTGTGTATCTACGTCACAATACCCTATATGTATTTTTTACCAATGCCGGCGACTGCCCAGAGCATATGCTGGCCTCCCATATACATCTGACCGATGACTGGCAAATGTGGACGGCCTCTGAACCCGAGTCCGTGCTTTTTCCTGAACAGGATTACGAAGGTGGAGATCTGCCTCTGGAACCTTCGAAGCGCAGTGCGGTGCATCACCGGGCCAGACAACTGCGTGACCCCGGCGTTTTTAAAGATGGAGATCGGTTGTTTCTTCTATATGCCATAGCTGGGGAGCATGGCATCGCTCTGGCTGAGATCCTGTGGTAGCGCGGAAGGATCTTGCTTTCTAAACAATATATAGAAATGTAGTTCATTCAGCCGATATATTACGCGAAAGAGTTTTGCTCATGTTACAGGTTAATCATCAGACTTATCTTATATCGAAGTCGATCCGTCTTATAACAGTAACCCTGGTCATGGCCGTACTACAAGCCTGTTCACGGTGGTTTCCGGCTGGCTTCTGTTCAATTACGGGATGCCCGAACACCGGATGCGTTTATTGCACGTATTTCGGCCTTTGCAAAAAGAATCGAACCCGGCGCCTGGATTACCGGCGGCGACTGGGATCACGAACAATGGGGCGGCGAACTCACACGGCGGGACTGGATAGATTCGGTTACGGTTAACAACCCGGTTCGGTTCAGAACGTATTAAAACAACGTCCGCATTTCGTTCTCTTGTCGATGCCGGGGCAAAGCTGGTGTTGGGCCGTGACTGGTTTGTCGCGCCGCCGATGCCGCTGGAAGGCATCTATGCCGCTGTGACGCGCAGGACCCTGGACGACAAGAATCCTGAGGGTTGGGTGCCGGAACAGAGAATTTCAGTCGAGGAAGCCTTGCAGGGATATACCGTCAACGCGGCCGATGCCTCATTCGAGGAAGATATAAAAGGGTCGCTCGAACCGGGGAAACTGGCGGATCTGATCATCATTGATCGGGATTTGACGGCTATCCCTCCTGAACAAATTCGGGAGGCGAAGGTTATCTTGACGGTAGTCGGCGGTAAGGTGGTTTACGAAGAATAATCTGTTTTTCCTGGCATAGATTTGCTCAGAAAAGGTTTGAAACTACTATGCGTCCGTGGCCTTCTTCTCCATCCTGTATTCCAGCGCCAGCACCTGGCGATATTCATGTATGGCAAGCGTCGCTTGTGCAACCAGCTTCTCTTCTACAGGGGTTAGAGCAAGTATTGAGTCCGGATGAACGCGGTCGGGTGTCGCGGTTTCGGCGCGATATCATACGACATCGTTTTATTGTCGCCCGTGGTGTATTACGGCATATCCTGGGGCGTTATGTTTCCATGCCGCCTCAGAATATAGTCTTCCAATATGCCGAATATGGAAAGCCCGAGCTGGGACCACCCGATATGACTCTTCAGTTCAACATATCTCATTCACATGATCTGGCCTTGTATGCATTTACGCGCAATCATTCCATTGGTGTGGATATAGAATATTTGAACCGGAGATCGGTCATGGATCGTATGAAGATCGCCAGGCGTTTTTTTTCCGATATGGAATACGACGCGTTATGCGCCTTACCACAGAGCAAACAGGATCGGGCCTTTCTGGCCTGTTGGACAAGGAAAGAAGCGTTTGTCAAAGCGATAGGTCAGGGTTTGTCCTGTCCTCTGGATCAGTTTGATGTCACCGTCGATCCCGACAGGTCGGCGGCGCTTTTATCGACCAGGTGGGATGCTGCGGAGGCGGCCCGGTGGACCATGGTTGCGTTAGATCCCGGTGGAGATTACATCGGCGCTCTGGTGGTTGAAAGAGAGTATAAACGGGTGCAATACTGGACATGGCACGATAAGGTGATGAGATAAAAAAGCGAACGGGGTAGATTTTACAGATGCAGGGAAGCCGCACTTCGTTCGACGGTTTAGTTATAATCCGTAATCTGTAATCCCAAATCTATTCAGCCGACCAGGTGGCCTGGCTTTTGGTCAGAACAAAATAGGTAGTTTTGCTTTGCCAACGGGCGACGACCTGAATACCGTGAAGTTGAACGGCGGTTGCTGAAGCGGTTACACCGTATTCGGATGTCGGGGTGCTCCGCATGAGTTGGCGCTGTCGGGTTTGAAAAGAGTAAGCCAATTCCTGGCGTGCCTGGCGTTCCGCTTCAAGCCAGCTATGTTCTGCATAATAATATCCGGGAGCGACGCCCAGAGCAAACATATATGCAGGGTTGGTTGGTAATTCTGTCACCCATTGCGGTGTTTTCCGAGAAGGCGTTCTGAGATGTAATGCCACAGATTGAGCCGGATGCCGACTGGCCGCCAGAACCAGAATCATACCGTTTGTTTGTATCGTATCGAGAGAAACCGGGGTCATAGACGTCAACGGTTCCTCCCGAAAGATTTCGCCCTGGTAGATTATTCGTCCGCCAGGTAAGGTCTGGAAGAGCCGTTCGCCATATATTTTTGTTCTCAGAGCAAGGTTGATCTGGTGATCGGCATCCCGCACGGCCATAGCGATCGCACTGTCCACGCGTTCATATGCCCGAGCGTAACCGACCGCATAGAGGATGTCGGGCGATTCCGGTGTAGTAAGAAACCAGGCCGGCAGATCCTGTGCAGCGACCATGGCCGGCCTGAAATACAACATATATATAAAGATATACAGGAACTTGCGCATGTATACCTCTCTGTTGTGCTTTGGTTCTTGGTGCTTTGTACTTTGAAAAGCCTCAGTACCCGTTTTAACAGATTACCAGATACAAATCACTCAAGTATCTAATATTTGTTCCCCTGAGCCCGTTTCCATTGTTCGAACTTTTCAATTTCGTCATCTAATTCTTTATAGGCCTGGGTTGCTCGAAAACGGGTATATAAATTCTGATTGGCCTTGATTTTATTCATCAACTGTTCATTGGCTTCGCCGATTGGCATCTCGATCAGTACATATGTCCGGAAGATATTTTTTTCCGTCATCGTTTCCTGCTTGCTGATGCGGCTGCCATGCAGCACGGTACTGACAATAGACTTGTAGGCCGACGTGAACTGATCCAGGTATTCGGATTCGTTTGCGAGGCCGGTTTCTTCCTGGAATCGCTTCTGCAGGCCGTCGAATTTCACTTCCACCTGCTGGGCAACCTGATTCCGGCCTTCCGTCTGGGCCTTGTTGATGGCCAGCTGAATATCCTGCGATGTGGCCGTCGCCGCCGCATAGATATGGTTCGGATCTTGCGGCACGGTAATAAACCAATCAGGCACTTTCTTCAGCGTTTCACTCGATGATACAGGCGTCAAATCCACGCTTTTCAGGCTTGACCCGCAGGCCGATACCAACACTACCAGGCTCAATAGAGCAAGGGGCACACGTTTCATGATCATTTGTCTCCTTTCACATCGGTGGAGAATCTCAGAGAGATTGTAACATACAAAGTGATGAGGTCAAGTCCTATATTATTAGTATCTAAAATCGTAGACGCTCTGACAAGTTGGATTGTTCCAATTATTTTGATGATCAGGGGGTATTCGATGCCATGCTATGAAGTGGATTATAAAATCTTCGGTGACGATATGCGGCTGGTTGACGGATCTGTAGCTGACATTGACTAACGCCTGTCATAACAGATCACATTCATAGGGCTGACATCGCCGACCAGACAAAGAAGACAGCCGCACTGAAAGTGAGGAATAAAAAAATGAGCACACCGATGGACAGTCCATGTTTCCGGTAAAGCCAAGCAGCAAAATGTTGATTTGTCGAGGACGGACGGGATCGCCTTAGATGTCTGTTTGATGGAGGTCCGTTTGATGGAGGTCCGTTTGATGTATGTACGTTAGATGGATGTACGTTTGATGCGGAAAAGGGGGGCGGCACTCGATTTTTCGGCGCCCAGAATCGATGCTGACATTCATGACAGAGATACACACGATGTTTAGGCCGAAGCTGCGAAAACCAACGTTCCAGGGCGCTACGAGGGGTGCGATGGACCTTATACCCATGACACACTGGACAGGCGGGGGACAGTTTTGTTTTTTCGAGCTGAACAGAAGAGGAAGCACGCTTCCTCTTCTGTTCACTTATACTCATCTGAGATGTCTTTTCGTCGAAGTCTTTTTGATCCGTGTGCGCACCAGAGTTGTCCATCGAGATGATATCCTCCTGCGGTGTCATATACGGGGTGCTCACATTGTACCATAACCATACGATAGTCCGTGAATACGATTTCTCCTGATATCCACTGAAAAACACGCCCCATAGATGTATCTATCTCTCCATAAAGCAAAACCTGTTCACCAACAAAATATCTTTTTTTTGAAGCATTCCGTATAAAGTATCGCTAATATCAACAAAATACGCTGAAATTCTATTTCAAAATAATGACCAATTTAAAAAAAGCAATACAGGAAAATCCTTTTAAAGCTACAAAAAAAGTATTACGTGTAAATAACAGGCAGACGAAAAGGATCAATTATTGTCAATAACAAACGCCTCCATGGCACAGTACTGCGGGAATCCCAGTTGATCCAATCGTTTGGCTGTTGATATGTTTCGATCCTGTACTCGCTCCCAGAATTCCCGGTCATCGTAGGCACCGGGAAACATTGCTGTATCTTTTTGAGATTCATGGCGAAATATTGCTTGTATCTTTATCGAATACGGCGATGTTCCCGTTGGTCATATAAGCGACAGTCAGATCATTGCCTGTTTCCGAAAGTCTACGCTGCGTTCCGCCCATCGAGATGACATCATCGTCAGGATGCGGAGAAAAACAGAGGCACCGCGTATTGGTGAACAGATCCTGCTTCTCACGTATTTTAAGACGAACATCATCAAAGGTTCGCTTGTTCAGGTCGTCCACGGAATTTACGGTATCGATCAGGGTATGAAGATTACACTCACTATAATCCCTCCGGAGTAAATGCAGGACGGGTTTCTGTGTTTGTTCACATAACCAGAGGACGGCTCTTGGTATCAGTCTTGGTGTCCATTCTATTGATTGGTCCATCAACCAGTGCGTTGAAACACGCGTGAGTTGACCGGCTGAGGCCGGATCGACATAGATGGTGGCATCCCTGTGATTTTGCAGATAACTGGCCACTTCCTGGGGACTGACCTTTCCTTCTACCGAACGTTGAATGATATGCGCCTTGTGTTCACCGGTGGCCATCAGAATAATCCGTTTGGCGTCCAGAATAGTGCCCACACCCATGGTCAGGGCTTCGAGGGGCACATTCTCCTCGCCGAAGAAATCGGACGCCGCATCCTTTCGCGTCATTTCATCGAGGTGGATCAAGCGGGTACGGGTATCAGAAAATGAACCCGGTTCGTTAAAGCCGATGTGGCCGGATCGACCGATACCCAGCAATTGAATGCCGATACCGCCGGCTTCTTGAATCTGTTCTTAATACCACTTTGCATGCTGGGCTACAGAATCGCGTGGAAGGTCCCCCCTCGGGATAAAGATCTGTTCATCCGGGATATCGAGATGATCAAATAAATTTTCATGCATGTAGCGATGATAACTCTGGTGAGACTGCGGTATCATGGGATAGTACTCGTCCAGATTAAAGGTAATCACATTTTGAAAACTGATCCCTTGCTGATAATATTTGATCAACGCTCGATAGACCCCAATGGGGGTCGAGCCTGTGGCCAATCCCAACACCGCTTTTTCCCCTTTTACCGCCTGAGCTTGTATATACTCAATAATTTCCTTCGCAACCGGTTGCGCCAGTGTTTCATGGTCGGAGCAAATGATTACGGAAATATGTTCGCGTACGTTCTGCAGGATGAGCCTCCTACCGCCATCTGTGTTCCGGCGGTTCGAAAAGAAAGCCGTGGAACAGGGTATGCCGTTCAGGTGATAATCTATTATAAAATGCTTTGGTATAGCCCCAATGTTCCTGTGAAGCGATCATCCAGGGATGCTCATAGGCGTAGTACAGCATGATGCGTGGTCCGTGTGAGTGCCTCCACGGACCGTGTGAGTGCCATAAGGCGTTATGAAACAGAATGGCTGTGCCGGGGGGGGCGCAAATTTCGATGGCACCGGGGAATAGATCGGTCTGTATAAGATCCTCAGGCACAGGCTTATATTGCGCTTTATGGCTGCCCGGTACCACGCACAGATTGCCCTGTCCCGGTTGGGTCATATTGCTCAGGTAGTATCCTATCTTCAACTGTAAAAAAGGAATCGGTGTGCCCAGATTCCGATAGCCGCTATCGTGACCATCTATATGCCATCCCATGGATCGACCTTCAGGACCGTATTCTATAATGGCGTCGGAGGCATGATGGTGAGGATGTTCGTTAAGCAGACCGGTGACATAGGGCCATATCGACGGACAGTCGATCATATCGAGGAACAGAGGATCATCATCAAGAATGTAGAATATTCTTGTATTTGCCCTGTCAATACGGGTCATACCGGTATGGGGAACACTTTTTTCCTCAAGATCGCGGCGATGTGCCGTAACACGCTCCAAGGTTTCTATAAGCCGATTCACAAGGTCTTCTGGCAGAAGGCGATTCAGTACCAGATAACCATTATTATCAAAGAAAAACCGCTCTGCGTCTGTCGGGTGAAACATGGGGGACTGGTAAATGGTGAATGGTGATTATTGATTGTGAAAGAAAATCAGATGTTTATGTTTCTTCTGAAACAATATATGTGGTGTATAGAGTTGGTCAAGGCGTTCGTAAAGCATATCGACGAGGCGCCGGCCGGTCAGGGGGTACTGAATTTCCAGGTGTTGCTGCGTGGTATGAAGAATCTACCGGATTGGACCGGTCTCGTTATCGAATATCTTACTGATTACGGTCAGGTATTAGAGGTGAAGCATTACCTGGAGGATGTAGCGAGAGAAGTCGGTGTTGAATGGGCGTGACGGTACGGCTCAACAGATCAGCGAAAAAAAACGGTACCAAATTTGTTAATTCGCAAATCAAAATTCCAATCATTGTTCTGAATGTCTAACCAAGGAGTTTATGTATATGCCATCACGTTATACCGCCGCTATTGTTGGTTGCGGATCAATCGGGCATGCCCATATGGAAGGATATCAAAAACTGGATCATATTGAGGTGATTGCTGTCGCTGATCCCATCGAAGCCGCTCGGCATCAATACGTAGAAGAGTACCACATTTCGCACGAGTTTACTACGGTAGAAGAGATGATGGATGCGGTCAAACCGGATATCGTCAGTATATGCGTCTGGCATTTGTTGCATGCGCCTATGACGGTTGCTGCTGCTGCGGGTGGCGCTCGGGGTATTATTTGCGAAAAGCCGATGGCGATCGGGATGGGTGAGGCAGATCGCATGGTGGAAGCTTGTGAAGCATCCGGTACGAAACTGGTCATCAGCCATCAGCGCCGCTTTACGCCGGGCTGGGAGAAAGCCCGGCAGCTCTTGAACGATAGGGCGATCGGTGATCCATTGTTTGTCAACTGTACTGTAGCCGAGGGTCTCACCAACTGGGGCACCCACGCCATCGACGGCGCCCGGTTTGTGATGGATGATCCGAAAGCCTTATGGGTGATGGGCGCTGTTGAACGGCAGACGGATCGCTATGAGCGGGATACGGCGATTGAAGACGCCTGCATGGGCTTAATACAATTTGAGCGTAACATTCAGCTTTTTGTTCAATCCGATCTCAAAAGAGAGGGTGCCTCCGCCGGTTCATTTTTAATCAGAGGCACCGAGGGTATGCTCGATATTGCGGAGACCCGCGTTCGTATGATGAATACTGACTCAAATGGGTGGGCAGAGGTGCCGCTCGACATGAAGGAAGGCGATAAAGCCATCGGCGGCAATGCCAATGCCGCTCAGACGCAGGAGTTGGTGGACTGGCTTGAAGGGGGGGCTGAACATCGTGGTTCAGGCTACAAAGCACGGGATACAGTCGAGATGATGATGGCGTTATACGAGTCTGCACGTAAAAATCAGGTTATTCATCTCCCTCTACAGGAGAAAGGCTACTCACTGGATCTGATGATTCAGGAAGGCAACCTTCCCGTAACCCAACCCGGCCGGTACGATATCCGAGATTTCTTACGCCGTGATCATATCGACGAAAAGGAATATGCCCGGTTACGCGCCGAAGGCATGGGGCATCATCAGATTATGAATCAGCTGGATAAATGAAAGTGGTGAGGTGGTGATTGATAATGACACATTCATGAACATCTTGAAGCTTTCTCTTTCGGGCTTTCAATCAGACAATCAACAAATCAGTCAATATTGTTTATGCGCACGCCGGATGGTCTTTGCTCCAGCGGTTGAAAGGATGATCTTCCGATTGGGTTAGGGAATCTCTTGTTTCCCGCCACAGCTGATACCAGACTTCAGGATCTCGCAGCACTTGCTCTGGACGGGACTGGCTTCGGGCGACGAAACCTGGAAAAGCACCTCGACCGGTCGATTGTCCGATGGGGTTGTAACGCAGATCGAAACTCCATCGTATCTCATGGCTTTTATTCGGTAAAGACGAGTGACATGTATGTTTATGAAGAAACAACACATCACCCCGTTGCATCGGTACAGGCAGGATATTTGAGCGTTCATAGACCGTCTCGGGGATTTCCAACCCCCAATTAGCGGGACAGTGATGCATTAATCCCTCACGATGACTTTTTGGGATCACACACAGACAGCCCTGTTCTATAGTCGCGTCGGTTAACGGAAACCAGACGGTTAACATATCCGTCTCATCCGCATCGGGCAGTACCACGCCGTTGTCCTGATGCCACGGCGTGATGCCCAGTTGAATCCGGCCAGTTTCGGGGTTGATGGGTGTTAAATGTTCCGGTGGTTTAATCCGTACATGCTGTACCGGGTTTGAATATATTTCCGGTCCGATGAAGGTTTCCACCGCGTCAAGCAGCAGCGGACTGGTCAGCATGTGAAACACCGCCGGCCCGGCCCAGAAAGGGGTGTCTTTTTTCACGCTGCCCTGCGGTAAAGAAAAATCGAAATACTGGGCGTGTACGCGACCGCTCTCCCTATAGATTTTCGTCACTCGCTCCCCAAACGGCAGATCATCATACGTCGAGGCTATAACCCTCTGCTGATATAATTCAATCGCCAGATTGTCCAGTACCCCTTCATACTCCCGCATGACCGGATCGAGATCTTGTACCGGATCCAAGAGTCCTTTAGCCAGCAGATAGCCCTGCTCTTCAAAGAAGGTCAACTGCTCATCAGGAGTGCCTGTCATCGTTTAAAGCCTCCATCTTGCCGGTTCGGATGTACCATACCGAACCGGGGAATCTTTTCGTGTGTATCGGGGTCTAAGCCAATGATGCGGTTATAATGCCCCTGAATATGTTTTTTTTGTTAAAGTGACAAGACGAGTTCACATTATTGACAAGGTTTTATAGTTTTAATGGTATATTATACCGGACATTATAATGTATTAAATTGCGCTATGCAAGATCGAATACAGATTATTAAAAGGTGTAAAAGATTTGCCTGATAACCATCAGAGTAAAGATATCGGACTTTCCTTGCCGCTTGCAGCTAATGAGGGCATTGGATATTTATTCGAGGCTTACCACGGACGGATATACCAGGTTTGTTTTCGCCTTATGGGACAACAACAGGAAGCGGAAGATATCACCCAGGATGTTTTTTTAAAAGCCTATCAAGCCTACGATCGATTTAGAGGCGACTCGGATCCTGGAACATGGCTGTATCGGATCGCTGTTAATCAATGCTTGAACCAGCAGCGCAAGCAACGCCGTCAACGCTGGCTGGCCCTGGATTTCTGGAATGAGAATACCGATGAGGCGCTTGATGAAAAAGGCCGGGTCGGTGGAGCGGATGAACACCTGCAGGAGGCTGATAAGAAGCGCATCGTCAGGGCGGCGATCAGTGAACTGCCGGAACGGCAACGTGTGGCCCTGATCTTATCTCGCTATGATCGTCTCTCTTACCAGGATATCGCTGTCGTCATGGCCTGTTCCATTTCCTCTGTCGAATCCCTTCTCCACCGATCCAAGTTCAATCTTGCTAAACGCCTCCGGCCCTATCTTCAGGATTTGTAAAAATGGTGGCAGCAGGTGATGGGTGGGCAGGTGGCATTAGCCACTCGCTACCTGCTACCTGCCATTTTCTCTTTCAAGGTTTTTGACAGAAAATTGTATGTGACTGTGAAAAAAACGCAAGGATTCGGAGATGGCGTTGTCCAACTGTTTGAGAAAGATCAAATTGCAATACACATTGGAACCGAACATAAGCAGGATGTGAATCATGGACCATCGTTTTTTAAAAACCCGCATATTTCTTTATCTCGATGGAAACCTGTCGGATCAGGAATATCAGCAATGCCGAGGCCATGTGAATGAATGCGCCCAATGCCGGCAGCAGTTGGAAGCCCTGGCTTCGGTCTGGCAGGCTGAAGCCGACGAACCTGTTGTTGTGCCATCGGTTCGTCTGAAGGCACGTTTAGAGTCTACTATTCGCGGAAAAGCAATACCCCAACCGATTCAAACGCCTTTTATGGAGCGTCTGGCTTTTGTTACCCGGCCGGCTTTGATTATGGCTACATTGATTATTGGCGTATTAATTGGGACGTATCTGGGGCGGATTTCTACCACGTTGCCGGCAGAAGATGCCCCTATCGCATCCAACGAGATGGAGAACGAGTTGGCTGCACCGTATATGGAAAGTTTTCAGGATCTGCCGCCGGAATCTGTTGGCAGAGCCTATATGATGGTGACTGTGGACGAATAGAAGGAAAAGACGAAGCTGCGAAACGTGAAGCAACACAAGGCGTTGTTTAAAGGACAGTCCAGTGAAAAAAAAATTAATCATTTGGGGTGTGGTGTTACTGACAGCCATCAACGTGGCTGCACTGACCACGAGCGCCTATAATCATTGGGATAGAGATGACAGCAGTCGGCGTGAGCACCGCCGTGAAGGGCGTAGCTCCTGGGAGGAGTGGCTTGGCTTGTCGGCTTCACAGTCTGAGCAGATGAAGGTTCAGCATGAGGTGCTGGTTGAAAAAATCAGGCCGCTTCGTGACGTGATGCAAGGTAAAAGAGATCATTTCTATGAACTCGTTATGGTGACGGCTCCGAACCGTGCAGCCATCGACCGGGTTCAGGACGAGATGGATTCACTCCAGGCGGATATCAAGCGTCTGGTTATCGACAACATGCTGGCGCAAAAGGATATTTTGACGCCGGAACAGCAGAGTCAGTTTTTTAATATGATTAAGAAGCAGTATGGTAATGGGAATTATCGGAGGAATTAAAAACCACGAATCAGCGAATTAACGAAACGGTAACATATACTTAAGTAAGGAGCACTACATGTTTAAGAGGTGGGGATTAAGAGGTGTCGGGCGTTTGGCCTTGTCGATGTTGATGATTGCGGCGTTGGCTGCCTGCGGTGGTGGGGATGATGAAGGGGAAGGTCAGGGTGCACAGTCGGCGGCGGGAGGTCGTGGCGGCGGTCCACCGGGGGGTATGGGCGGGATGCGTGGTGCCGGCGCCGGGGCGTCTATTCCGGTTGAGGTAACGCCGGTCGAACGAGGTGATATCGCGGCGACTTTGCTTACGTATACCTCGCTGGAAGCGGAGCGGCTCGTGGATGTAATTGCCCGGACACAAGGTCTGGTCAAGATCCTCTATGTAGAAGAAGGCGACCGGGTGACGGAAGGACAGCCGCTGGCTCAGCTGGATACTGATGTACTCAAGCTGACGTTGCAGGAACGGGAAGTCAGTATGAATAGCCTGGAGGCGACTTTCAAGCGGGCCCAGGAACTTGTTGAACGGGAACTGCTCAGTAGCCAGGAATTTGAGCAGACGCGATTCCAGTACGAAGGCGCCAGGACGCAATACGAATCTGCCAAACTGCAACTGGAGTATGCGACCATTCGCAGCCCGTTTTCCGGTATTGTCACGGAACGTCTAATCGAAATCGGTAATCTGGTCGCCAACAACCAGGCCGTGTTCCGTACGGCGGACTTTGATCCGTTGCTGGCCCGTATTTTTGTACCGGAAAAAGATATTCGTCAGGTTAAATTAGGACAGACGGTGCGTATCAATATAGAGGGTGCTGAAGAGACGTTTGCGGGTAAAGTCCGGATGATCAGTCCGATTGTTGATCCCGCCAGCGGTACGATCAAGGTCACGGTAGAGATCAGAGATAGAACCCGTACGTTACGTCCCGGTATGTTTACTACCGTCAATCTGATAACGGCCATTCATAAAAATGCGATGCGAATCGAAAAGAAAGCCCTGGTCGCAGAAGCCGAAGGTATCTATGTGTTTTTGTTTAAAGGCGGCAGGGCGGAGAAGAAACGGATCGAAACCGGTTTTGCCGAAGGGAATATGATCGAGGTTCCGTCCGGGTTAACGGATAATGATTCCATCATTACTGTAGGTCAGGAAGGTCTACGTAACGGGGCGCCTGTCCGGATAGCCGGGCAGGCGATGCCTGTTGTAGCGGGAGGCGGTCAGGGCGGTCCTCCGGCAGGTATGCGCGGTGGTCAGGGTGGTGGTCGGATGATGTCGATGGATCTGGGCCAGATGAAAGAGCGCCTGTTCAATAATCCTCAGGTTAAAGAAGCCTATGATAAGAAGGTAAAAGAAGATCCGGAATTTGCCAAAGATGAAGGGAAGCAGCGGGCTTTTTTTCGCGAGACAATGATGAAGATGCGTGGTAATCGAGGTGCCGGCGGTCTGCCGCAGGAGTAGGGATTTGTTGCTGGATTTCGCTGCGCTCAATCAAAAGTAATGAATGCCTCTTTGAGGCATTATTGGAACCTGCTCCGCTTCGCTCGCTGTGCTTTCTGTTGATTTATGATGTAGTTTCAATCAGACAATCAACAAATAAATACTTGTGGGGTTAATTTATACATGAAGATAATTAGTTTTGCTATAGGTCGCCCGGTAACGATTGTGATGTTGATGGTTGCGATGGTTTTATTTGGCAGCATTGCATTTCAGCGGTTGCCGATCAACCTGCTACCGGATATTACCTATCCTACCTTAACGGTTCGTACTGAATTTATCGGAGCCGCGCCGAACGAAATTGAGAACCTGATTTCCGAACCGGTCGAAGAAGCGGTGGGCGTGGTCAGTGGTGTGGTGCGGGTCAGTTCTATTTCACGTCCCGAGCGTTCGGATGTCATTCTGGAGTTTGAATGGGGAACCAATATGGATTTCGCCGGGCTGGATGTGCGGGAGAAGATAGACCTGCTCAACTTACCTCAAGCGGCGGAAAAGCCAATCCTGCTCCGGTTTGATCCGAGCCTTGACCCGATCCTGCGTATCGCCTTGTCCGGCGATGAAAGTCTGACTGCGTTGCGCATTATGGCAGAAGAGGAAATCAAGCGGGAGTTGGAAAGTCTGGAAGGCGTTGCTGCGGTTAAAATCAGCGGTGGCCTGGAAGAAGAAATTCATGTGGAACTGAATGAATCCAAACTGGCGAGCCTGAGTATTCCAATTACGCAAGTCGCCAATCGGCTGCAACAGGAAAATGTGAATCTGACCGGCGGCACCATAAAGGATGGCGAGTCCGAATATCTGGTGCGTATCCTGAATGAGTTCCAGAATGTGAGTGAAATCGGCGATATCATTATCGGTCAGGTCAACAATATACCTATCATTCTGTCCGATGTCGCGCAGGTCTTCAAGAGCCATAAGGAACGAAAAATATCGACACGAATCAACGGCAAGGAAAGTATCGAAATTGCCATTTATAAAGAAGCCGGGAGTAACACGGTCAGCGTGGCGAAAGGCGTGAAAGATCGCTTGGAAACAGTTGAAGCCAACGTATCTGGTATTGCTACCGGGGTCGATATGGAGATTGTGTTTGATCAATCTACATTTATCGAGCAGTCGGTAAACGAAGTGCTTATGACCGCTTTATACGGGGGTATTCTGGCGCTTCTCGTGCTGTTCCTGTTCTTGAGAAACTCGAGTACGCTCATTATCGGGCTTTCGATTCCTATCTCCGTGGTGACGACGTTTTTCTTCCTGTATGCCTTTGACGTGTCGCTGAATATCATGTCACTCGGTGGCCTAGCGCTCGGCATCGGGATGCTCGTGGACAACTCAATTGTGGTTTTGGAGAGTATAGACCGGTACAGAAGAAGGGGTGATATATCAGGTGACGAGGTGGCGTACCGTGGCGCTTCCGAGGTAGGGCAGGCGGTAATTGCGGCGACATTGACGACCGTGTGTGTATTCGTACCGATTGTATTTGTTGAAGGCATCGCCGGACAGCTTTTCCGTGATCTGGCCTTAGCCGTGACCTTCTCGCTGGTTGTGGCTACTCTGGTCGCTGTTACGCTGATCCCTATGGTATCGTCTTTTATGGGCAGAGAGCAGAAAAATCCATATGTCGACAATTCAGCGGAGGCCTTACCTGCTGACGCCACGACAATATGGGGGAAGGTGCGTATCCTGATACGTACCGTCTGGAATGCCGTTATTCGTCTATTAAGTTTCATTGTATTAGTCATTTTTTCTATTATTAAATATTTGGTAATCGGGGTATGGATTGTTCTCCGGACGATACTGACCCCCTTATCTTTTCTTTTCGATCTGATCTTACCCGTTATACAGAAATCGTATACCCCACTGCTTGGCTGGACACTGACACACCGGGCTGCTGTCCTGCTGTTCGGAATCGTCATGCTGGCAGGGTCTTTGTCGATTGTACCTTCTCTGGGCATCGAGCTGATACCGGAGATGAGTCAAGGTGAGTTCTTTGTTAACGTTAAACTACCGGTCGGCACCCCGTTGCCGGTTACGGAAAATACATTGAACCGGATGTCGGAAATTACTCAGGGGTATCCTGAAGTCAATACTGTTTACGTCCTGGCAGGTACGATGGGGCAGTCCGGCGGGAATGCGGGTGAAGAGCGCGAAAACATCGGGCAGTTGCACGTCCGGCTGAATCCGGGGATTCGCGGAGAACCGGAAGAGCAGATTATGAACAGGCTACGGATTGACTTTGAAGGCATACCCGGTATTGAGGCACCCAAATTCGCCCGCCCTGCCCTTTTCAGTTTTAAAGATCCGGTAGAGGTGGAGGTCAGCGGATACAATCTGACCCGGTTGACGGAAATATCTGAAGACCTGGCCCTCGAGATGTCTGCGGTACCCGGCCTCACCGATGTCAAGGCCAGTATGGAAGGCGGAAATCCGGAAGTACAGATTCTATTCGACCGGCGTAAATTAGCCACCCTGGGATTGAATCTGGGTACGGTAACCCAGATTTTACAAAATAAAATTCAGGGCAATATCGCTACAGCACTGACACGCAGGGATCGTAAGATTGATATCCGCGTATGGGTTGAAGATGAGATGCGCCTCAGTTTGGATGCGATTCGCCGGTTGGTTGTCAATCCTGAGGGGACCGTGCCTATCCCGCTGTCCGCGGTGGCTGAGGTACAGGTCGCCATGGGGCCAAGCGAAATCCGCCGGGTCAATCAACAGCGGGTCGCCCTTGTATCTGCCGGTCTGTCCGGTCGTGCGCTTGGTGATGTCACGATCGACATTCAGCAGATCTTGGACGGCATCTCATTGCCGCTCGATTTTATTGTGGGTATTAAGGGACAGAACGAAGAAATGAATGTGGCTTTCCAGAGTATGCAGTTTGCGATTCTGCTTTCCATTTTTCTGGTTTATCTGGTGATGGCATCCCAATTTGAATCTCTGTTGCATCCATTTGTCATTATGTTCACCTTTCCGTTTGCCATGATCGGTGTCATATTAACCTTGTTGTTGACCGGTCAAACCATCAGTGTAATTGTTCTAATCGGGGTGATTATGCTGGCTGGTATCGTAGTGAACAATGCAATTGTGCTTGTAGATTTTATCAACCAACTCCGGCGAAGGGGAAAAGGGCTTCACGAGGCCATCATGGAAGCGGGACAGACGCGTTTACGTCCCATTTTGATGACGACATCGACGACGGTGCTTGGGCTACTCCCTATGGCCATCGGTTTCGGGGAGGGGGCTGAAATTCGGGCACCTATGGCGATTACGGTGATCGGTGGTTTAATCGCCGGTACAGTCGTGACCCTGGTATTGGTACCGCTTATATATTTAACATTGGAGTCAATTATGGCAAAGGTCTTCAGTATCTTTAGTTCTCCCGCCGGGACACCGGCGTCACAGGAGGTAGTTGAAGCATGAGCATTGCCGAATTTTCTGTTAATCGTCCGGTGACCACGATCATGATTATGGTCAGCGTTGTGGTACTTGGTGTGATTTCGTATACCAAAATGCCGTTGATGTTTTTGCCTGATATGTCGTTTCCGTCGTTGAACGTCAGCGTACCGTATCCTTCCTCTTCTCCGGATGAGGTGGAGCGTCTGATTGCCCGGCCGCTGGAAGATAACTTTGGCACGTTGAGCAATTTAAAGAGTATGGAATCCACGTCGGGCGCCAATGACGCGCGGGTTCGCATCGAGTTCGAAGCCGGGACGGATATGGATCTGGCCTCGATGGAAGTCCGGGATCGTATCGATCAGACTCGAGGTGAATTACCAAGCGATGTAAATCGGATTCGTATCCGACGCTGGAATCCAAACGATATGCCAATCTACAATTTCAGCGTCGCCTGGGGCGGTGACCCCGCCGAATTCTACAATATTGTGACCAAAGTGATCCAACCGCGTATTCAGCGGGTGGAAGGTGTGGCGAATGTAGAACTCAGCGGCATGGATGAGAAGCAGCTTCTGGTCATGGTCGACAACGAAAAGATGAAATCGCACAACCTGGACCTGTTTAATCTGAGTCAGACGCTCACCCAGAATAACATTACACTGGCAGCCGGCACTGTTACTGAAGGCGGCCGAAGGTATTCGGTGCGTGCTGTGGGCGAATACCGGTCTGCCGATGATATCGCCAATCTGCCGATTCCTGGTACGCCGCTGGCTATACGTGATGTGGCTGATGTTCGATTCGGCTATCCGGAAGAGAGGAACTTTCAACGGCTGAACGGTATTGATGCGGTGACGGTTCGTGTGTATAAATCCTCGACAGCCAATATTGTGGATGTGGCGAAGAGAGCGGGCGAAGTGCTGGAGGAATTAAAAACACAGCCCCAGTTTGCGCAGTTGCAGACGCGCATATTCTTAGATCAGTCCGAGGACATTGTCAAGCAGTTGTCGAGTCTACGAAACACCGGTCTGTTAGGCGGAGTGATGGCGATCATCATACTGTTCGTGTTCCTGCGTAATGTGCGCAGCACTCTGATCATCAGTCTGTCGATTCCTATCTCTATTATCTGCACCTTCACCTTCATGTATCTGTTACGTGAGTTTGCCGGTTCCAGCATTTCCATTAACCTGATCTCGTTGATGGGATTGATGCTGGCCATCGGGATGCTGGTAGACAGCGCGGTTGTGGTGCTGGAAAGTATCTACCGCCACCGGCAGGAATCCGATATGCCGGCGAAGAAAGCCGCCATTGTAGGCACTAAAGAAGTAACCATGGCTGTTGTAGCTGCTACCGCCACAACTCTATGCGTGTTCCTGCCGTTGATTTTCATGGGCGGCGACAGTCCTATGATGAAGTTTATGAAGGATTTTGTGATCGCTTTCTGTATCGTGATGGTTGCGGCGGTATTCATCGCTCTGACGCTGATCCCGCTGCTTACTTCAAGATTATTCAACAGGCCGTTGGGAGAACCATCCCGGTTCTTCGCCCGTATGGCTAATTTTTATGCATACATATTGAGCTGGAACCTGCGGCATCGTCCTGTCACGATAGCCTCGTTTGTCGTTATTCTATACGGTAGTTACTGGCTGTATCAGAATATAGAACAGGAATTTCAACCGCAGGCACCGACACGGGATATCAGTATTGCGGCGGTTGTACCAGGCAGCTATGATATAACAGAAGTTAAAGCGCTGTTTACAGATGTTGAGAAGTTACTCCTTGATAGAAAAGACGAATTTCAAATTGAATCCATTTCCTCCTCCGGCAGTTTACGACGGGCGAATATCCGGATTGTTTTGACCGCTCCGGAAGAACGCCAGGAGTCCGCCTCAGAGCTTCAGACCAAGATTACCAAAGCGCTTCCCGAAATTGCCGGCGTTCAGTGGAAACCCGGGCGCATGCGGATGCATGGCGGTGGCTCCGGCGGGGTGAATGTTGAACTACGCGGAGACAATATGGCCGTGTTGTCCAACATCGCCGAAGATATCCGTCAACGTATGGAATTGATTGACGGCATTAAGGATATAGACACCAGTCTGGAGCGCGGTGATGAAGAGATCCAGATAAATGTCGATCGGGCCATGGCGCAGACATACGGTATTTCGCCACAGCAGGCGGCGCGAACCGTTCAGGCGGCGCTGAGCAGCCGAACTCGCGGCCAATACAAAACCGAAGACCGGGAAGTCGATATCCTGCTGCAACTTGAAGAAGAAGACCGAGCTAACATGAGCCAATTGCAGAATATGACGTTTGAACGCGGTAATGCCAGCGGCGGTATGATCCCGTTCGGTACCCTGGCGGATTTCTCTCTGCGCAAGGGGCCTGAAGCGATCAAACGGCAGGATCGAAAGTCTATTGTCACGGTGGGCGGCAATACAAGCCGGAGTGGGATGCGTGGTATCAGTGCGGAAGTCACGCAGATGATGGGGAGTATCCAGCTTCCGCCGGGGTATTCGTGGAGCATGGGACGTAGGTGGTTCCAGATGCAGGAATCTCAGAATGAATTCCTATTCTCTATCTTGCTTTCCATCGGTCTGATTTACCTGATCATGGCGTCCATCTCCGAGTCGTTTGTTCAGCCGATCACGATTCTGTTATCTATACTGTGTGCACTGGTCGGCGCCTTTATCGTGTTCTACCTGACCAACACGACGATGAATACGAACTCGATGCTCGGTGTTATCGTTCTGGCCGGATTGGCCGTGAACAATGCGATCGTCCTGATCGATCACGTGAATCATTTAAGGCGGGAAGGGCTGTCACGAACCGAGGCGTTGATTCTGGGAGGCAAACATCGCCTGCGTCCGATTCTGATGACCTCGCTGACCACCATTTTCGGCCTGCTACCGATGGTTGCGCCACAGATTTTTCCGGAGTATTTCGGCCCGGTGGAAGATCGCGGTGCCAATCAGTGGGGCCCTGTCAGTCTGGCGCTCGTCGGTGGTCTGACCACATCCGGTATCCTGACCCTGCTGCTTCTGCCTACGGTCTACACGATTTTAGAGGATGTGACCGACTGGTTTAAAGGGCTTACCAGGCGGGTGTTGGCGTAGAAGAAATGGTGATTTATTGATTGGTTGATTGAAAAATGTTTTTAAATTAGACAATCAACCAATCAGACAATTAAAAATGGCGCCGTGAAGGGAGATAAAACCTGACGGCGTCATTTTTTTCTGTAATACAACTAATTAATTAGTTGTATTACTATTCGATTAGTTTGGTTGTTCTCATCAAGGCTGTCCGTGAATGGTGGGCTCCGTTTAAAGTTGCCGGCCGAGGAGATAGAGCATAAAAAATGACAAACAGCTTGGTAAGGCTGAGTGGGAGATTATGGAGGGTCTATGGACCCTGAGTAAACCGGTCTCGGTTCGTGAGGTCCATCAGCATCTGTATCCTCATGGTGAAAAGGCCTATACCACCGTACAGACCATGATGGTAATCCTGGCCGACAAAGGATTCTTGAACAAAGAAAAGACCGGCATGGTGAGTTTTTTCACGTTGGCTGTTTCGCGGGAAGAAGCGGCAGGTCGAGAAACACGATCTGTCGTGGGGCGTATCTTCAACGGTTCGTTCGGCTCTCTGGCGGCGTTTCTGGTTGACTCGGGTGAGTTATCCCGTCAGGATCTGGATCAGCTCAAGCAGATGATTGAAGAGAAGGAAAAATAACAGTCGGCGCAGGAGGACGTCTCATGAAGCTGCTTGCCTATTGGGCAAGCAGCTTCATGCCGATGTTTATCATCCATATGGTTGAACTGCCGATATTTATCAGTTTGATCTGGCTTATAGACCGATTTACAGCTCTGCCGATCCGTTTGCGTTGTACGCTATGGTCTCTGGCGTTAAACCAAAGCCTGGATACCGCCGGTGTTTTCCATTCCGATAGATCAGGATGCTGAAGCGGCCAGGCCGGCGATGGCTGTGACTGTCAAATATGCCGTCTCGTATACGGCTGTTGCGACCGGTAGTGGACCTGTATTTCCAACGCCGGCGCTTGCGTTTGCGGCCATGTGGATGTTCTCTATTGTCCTCATTGCCGGTGTCGTTTTAATACATAATATCATGCTGTCCCGTCGCTTTAGATCCGCTACGTTTTACCAGGTTGATCTTAAGAAATTGCCTTCTGGAATACCGGAGAATCTTAGAATTCATACGATGGATTCGGTCCAATCACCGGTTCTGATCGGCCTATGGGAACCACGAATTTATCTTCCTACAAGCTGGTCTTCCTGGTCCCCTGCCCAGTTACATGCTGTTTTATCCCACGAGATCGCCCACAATACCCATCGCGACTTATGGGGCGTCGTATTCCAGACCATCACGGTCGCTGCTTTCGGCCTGAATCCATTAATCTGGTTGGTTCACTATCATGTATCCCAGCTCAGGGAGAGGCGGTGTGATGAAGCGGTTATCCATGATACCGGAATACGTCCTTTGGATTCTGCTCATCTGTTATACCTATGTCTTGAAAGACAATCCGGTCGTTTTCAGTCGATGGCATTCGGTCCTCCGTTTTTTCGCAGTGTTCGGAATATATCCGACCGCATCAACCATATATTGAGTATCCCGGTGAACCAATCATCGGCTTCTCACTGGAAGCGTATCCCAGTGGTGATTACCGGTTTACTTATCCTCCCTTTATCTGTTCAGGGTATAGACCAGAATATAACCGTACCGGCGGATCGTTCTTTTCCGACGATCTTTAAGCCCATGGCGGACTCAAGTGGCGTGGAGATCGATCTGCAATGGTATGACGATACAAAAACGATTAAGCTTCAGCTTACCCTGCCGGATGGTACCCATGAAGCCGTTCTCCTGACCGACTCCTGGAATAGGGAGATCATGTTGGATACGGTTCGTAAAATTTTGGTTGAACATGGGATTACTTTAGCTGGTGGGGATTTATATAAAAAAGTAGATCAAGCCCGGATACGTATGATATCAACCTATAAAGAAGAAGGCACAAAACGTATGATGAAAGCCATCGATTTTGATTATCCGGCGCTGGCGGATTCGTTAAAAATAGAGATGATCAAAAGACTGTCGAAATAAATTGAGAGGTGCACGGTGCGTCGTGCGCGTACAAGCGAGTTAGTAAATCAGGACCCTGCATGCTTAAAAATCATCTGTTAACCGCGTTACGTCATTTGCGGAAGCAGAAGTTGTATACCGTCATCAATATCGCCGGATTGTCGGTGGGTATTGCGTGCGCAGCGCTGGTGTATGCGTTTATTCGCAGCGAGTGGACCTACGACCTCTTTCATCCGAGGTATGAGACCATCTCCCGGATTGGGGTGGGGATCAACTTTCGTGGGGTGGAATACTGGGGGACAACGCCCTATCCACTGGCTACAGCGATTCAGGAAGAAATCCCCGGCGTCGAACGAACCGCCCGTTGGATACAGGTCTCGCGACGAGAAGGCAGAGTTGGCGATGAGTGGTTTGAACGAGACGTCTATATGACTGATCCGTCCTTTGCAGATATGTTTCATTTTCCGCTCGTCAGCGGTGATTTGAAGACGCTTCTGGCTGATCCGGATGGACTCATTATCAGTTCGGCGTTCAAAGATCGTTATTTTCCGGATGTAGATCCTGTCGGCCAGACCATGACGATTGCTATACGACCTGATGAACGTCGTGCATTTCAGATCAAAGGCGTGCTGGCCCCTCTACCGGAAAACTCGAGCATACGGTTTGATCTGTTGCTCTCCTCAGCGCTATTCGGTTCTGTGTTCGGTGAGCAGATAATGGGCGACTGGTTTCCCAAAATGCCCATTACCACCTTTGTTCAGATGCGCCCTGATATGGAGATACCGGCTTTGATTGAAGGGCTGGATCGGATAGCCGAAGCCCATAATCTGGCGCAAATGTGGCGGACACAGGATATATCCTCCAAATTCGTAGTCCAGCCATTGAAGGACATCCATTTTAATACGAAAATCACCCGTGATCGTGGCATGGTGGCCCCTGCGAGCGATCCGCTTTACGCCTATCTACTCGGGGCGGGCGCCCTGTTTGTTCTGATCATCGCCTGCATCAATTTTATGAATATCGCCGTCGGGATGTCGGTACGACGGACGCGTGAGGTAGGCGTACGCAAAGTCTTCGGTGCCGCACGATGGCAGTTGATGAAACAATTCTGGATCGAAGCCTGCCTTCTGAGCAGCGGCGCGTTGATCATTGGCATCGGGCTTGCCGAACTGTTTATGCCGGTCTTCAACGATTTGACGGGCAAGGCCCTTCGGCTGGATTATCTGACCAATCCGGCGACGCTGGTCATCATGTTGTCTATGGCTGCGATTATAGGAATGGTTTCAGGGATGTACCCCGCACTGGTTCTCTCCGGTTTACGTCCTGTTCGTATCTTTAGCGGTATTCAATTATCTGGAGGAAAACACTGGATCTTCAAGGGCCTGGTGTTGATCCAGTTCATTTTGTCTATCCTGCTCATCACCGGCGCATTACTGGTGTCGAGACAACCGAATCATATCACCCGGTTCGATCTGGGTTTTCAGACGGACCGGGTCATGTTTCTGTCTTTGGGCCAGGGTGTTGAGGATGCCGTTATTGAGCGGTATCGCCGCCGTGTGGTACAATACGCTGCTGTGGCCAACGCTGCCTGGGCGCGGGCTACGCTCTTCGGCGAACTGGTCGGCTCCATGTGGGCGGTGTCGCTCCAGGGAGAAAGCACTTCCATCACGGCACAGAAGGTCAGCTATGACTTTTTAGATGTCATGGGCATCGAACTCCTGCAAGGGCGCAATTTTTCTAGAGACCGGGAGGCGGACAAAGGGTTACGCGTCATCGTCAACGAGCGGTTTCTGGAGACATTTCAAATCACCGACCCGGTCAATGCTGAAGCGCCGTTCGGGATGGATAATAATCCGGTCATCATCGGCGTAGTCCCTGATTTTCACTATATGTCCTTGCGGCATCAGATTGAGCCGATGGTGTTGACGCTGCGTCCCGAATCGCCGGCGCATCAGGTGCTGATTAAATTAAATACACTTGATGACCTCACGGCCACGGTAGCCTACCTCCAGGAGGAATGGACTGCGTTGGAAACAGGGGTTCCATTCAACTACTCCTTTCTGAACGACGAGATTGTCGAACAGTACCGTTCGGAATTAAACATGCAACAGATCATGATGATTACGGCGTATATCGGTATTCTGCTGGCCTGTATGGGGTTATTCGGTATGACCGCCCTGTCTGTCGCCCGTCGTACAAAGGAGATAGGCATCCGAAAGGTGCTCGGCGCTTCACAGGCCAGCATTCTGACGCTGTTTCAGCGCGAATTTCTAGGGATATTGGTACCGGCCGCGGTGATTGGATGGCCCCTGGCATATTATGCGGCGCAGCAATGGATGCAGGGTTTTGCGTACCAGACTCCGTTGAGCATGGCGACGTTTCTGGCTTCGGGAGTGCTGGCAGGTGTGCTGGGGACCGCAGTTATTTCAGTTCAGGCCGTTCGCGCTGCGGGGACTGATCCGGTGGAAACGCTTAGAAGTGAGTGAGATGTCGGAAACCCATCCCTAATCTCGTGATTATTTTAACACACCAACTCACCACTTCTTTAGATTCTCGCCTGATACGTAAACAATTGATGATACCGCTCTTCGCGGGCGATGAGTTCCTCATGTGTGCCCCGCTCTTCGATGCGGCCATCTTCGATGACCAGGATTTGATCTGCCTGGCGAATGGTGCTCAGGCGATGGGCGATGACGAAGGTGGTCCGGCCTTCCATCAGGCGGCCTAAACTCTCCTGAATGAGTTTTTCGCTTTCCGTATCCAGGTTCGAGGTGGCCTCATCGAGGATAAGGATTTTGGGATCAGCCAGGAGGGCCCGGGCGATGGCGACGCGTTGCCTTTGTCCGCCCGACAGTTTGACGCCACGTTCGCCGATGACCGTTTCCAGCCCTTCAACGAAACGGTCCGTAAATTCCTTTACATGAGCCGCAGCCACAGCGGCCAGCAGGTCGTCTTCCGGGGCATCCGGCCTGGCGAACAGGATGTTGTCCCGAATCGACCCTTCGAACAGAAAATCATCCTGCAACACCACGCCAAGGCGCTGGCGATAGCTGTTGAGCGTCACAGTCGCCAGGTCAATGCCGTCTACCCGGACGGCGCCCTTATCGGGTTTGAGGAATGAGGCCGCCAGCCCCGCCAGGGTCGTTTTGCCTGAGCCGGAACTGCCTACAAAGGCGGTGACTGAGCCCGCTGGCGCATGAAAGTTGATATCACAGACGACCGGGTTGCCTTCATCGTAAGCAAAGGTGATATCTTCGAAGACGATATCGCCATTCATATCCTCCAGGATGTGGGTTCGATCCGGTTCCTTTCCTTCCTGCTCAACCGACAGAATTTCTTCCATGCGATCCAGGCCCGCGAAAGCCTCCGTCATCTGTGTGCCGATGTTGCTCATCTGGATGATGGGCGATACCATGAAACCCAGATAGAGCGTGAAGGCGAAGAAGTCACCGATCGACATCTGGTTGTCTATGATCTGACGCCCGCCGATCCACATCAGCGCGATGCTGGCTACGCCCATCAGCAGGGTGGACAGGCTCGTCACGGCAGCCGTAGTCGTCAGTGACCGTTTGACAATATTGAATAATTTATCCACGCCTGCTTCGAATACCTGTTCCTCGCGGCGTTCGGCATGGAAGCCTTTGATGACACGTACCCCGTTGAGCGCCTCCGTCAGCCGGCCCGTCACTTCGGCGTTGGCCTTACCGCGCTCCCGGAAGATAGGCCGAATACGTTTGAACGCATAGCTGGCGATGATACCGAACAGGGCCAGCGGTACAAGCGATACCAGGGTAAGGGGCATGTTGATATTCATAAGAATGATAAAAGATGCGATGGAAGTCAGCAGGCCTCCGATAAGCTGCACCAGGCCCGTGCCGACCATATTGCGGACGCCTTCGACATCTGACATGATACGCGAGACCAGTTCGCCCGACTTGGTATTGTCGAAATAGCGTACCGGCAGGTGGATGATATGCTTCTGCACCTGCGCCCGAAGCTGGGCGATCAGGCTCTGGGCTTCCACCGACAGCAGCCGCGTGAGCGTAAATCCGGTGATGCCCTGTACCACAATGGCGCCGCCGACGGCCATAAGCAACAGGTTAAGCATGCCCAGATCTTTGTTGGTGATCACATCGTCTATCAGGATTTTGGACGACCACGGCAGCACCAGCCCCGCTGCCCGGTTGATTAAGATAAGAACCAGGCCTAGCAAAATCAGATAACGCCGGGGCCAGATAATGGCCCAGAAGACGTGGCGGACGGTGGCGAGGGAGACGGGCTTTTTATCTGGTAATTTGGTTATTTGGTGATTTGGCGAGTGTTGATTGTCTGACTGGTTGATGGTCTGATTGGTTGATGGTCGATCGGTGTTTGTTGATGATTCACTTTGGACTCGGGTTTCGCTCATGATGGGTTGCCTCATCTATCAGGTCTGCGGCGTTTAACGCACGGAGCAGTAATACCAATTGTTGAATTATGAATTATGATTGATTACATTATAATTTTCGGTAGGTTATAGAGAATTATACATGGTCTGTCGTATGACAATTGGTATAATTCAGTGATATCCAATTGCCTGGCTGTATTTTTGAGATATGGATTCTCAATGTGTCGCCCTTGTACCTTGAGCACGACGAGGACATCCTGCCATTGGCGATCTGGGATTTCATCACCCAATTTGTCCCCGTACAATTTCTGAACAATGATATCCTCCGGACTTGCAATACGATCTCGTGATGTAACTTTTCAATTATTCATCACCTGATCCTTCTAATTTTGTTCTGTCATAATGTATTGAATTTACAATCGAAAATCAAGTGCATACGCTGTCGTGTTTTTTGCCTTGCAATTGGTCTAAATCCATCAGGATGGGTATCGGCATGATGCCGTCATATTTGAGGTGCAGGCCGTAAAGTCTTCCCTGGAAAAGGGGCTTATGGGCAATCAACATTAAGAAATGACTCAGTATACATCCCGCCAACCGCCTTAACTCCAAACGATTACTACTTTCTGATAGTATTGGGTTACATCGCGGAGCGGAAGACGCGGTCGTAGATGGTACGGACGCTGGTCGTATGTCTTTGGTACCAGGAGAGGAGCAGGGCAGCGGTGGCTTCTTCTGTTTCGGCGGAGAGGCCCATCATACGGGCCAGGACGGCCTGTGCGCGGGTTTTCTGTGGAATTTTGTGGGTCTGGTGGTCTGAGGCCATCTGAATGCGGTTTTCCAGGTCACGTAGAAACAGGTAGGCCTCGCTCAGGTCCGCCGCTTCGCTGTCGGTCAAATAGCCATGATCCGCGATCCAGGCCAGGGCTTTTAGGGTACTGCGTTCCCATGGCCAACCTTGCATTCCCCCGTAGACCAGTTGAAAGCCCTGCACGATAAACTCAATTTCCCGAATGCCTCCCGTACCAAGCTTTACATGATAATCGCTGCTGCCCCGTTCGAGCAGCGCCCGGCCGATTTTCTCTCGCATGTGATGAATATCATCCAAGATTAACGGGTCGAATTCTGGATGGAACACATAGGGACGTATGGCCTCTGTAAATTGATTGCCGATGTTGTTACAACCAGCGCATACCCGGGCTTTAAGTAAAGCCTGCCGTTCCCACATCTGGCCCTGGGATTTGTAATGCCATTGATAGCCTTCTATCGAGTTGGCAATATCGCCGGCCCGTCCTTCCGGCCGCAGACGCAGATCGACGCGGAAGACCAGCCCGTCTGTGGTTATGCGGCTGATAACATCTGTAATAAGTCGCGCCAGTTTAGGATAGTACTCGTAGGTGGAGAGATGGCTTAAGGCGGTGCGCCCTTCGGTGGAATCATACACATACATCAGATCGATATCCGAACTGAAATTTAATTCTCTGCCGCCCAATTTTCCCATACCGATGACGGCAAAGCCACTGGGTTGCGTCTCCGTCAACATAGGTTTTCCGTACCGACTTTCCAGGTGGCGTGAACACACCTCAAAGGCCCCCTGTAAACACAGGTCGGCCACATCCGACAGGCGTTCCAGTATGGTTGGCGTATCTGACTGCCTCATCAGATCACACACCGCAATACGCAGGTATTCCTGCTTTTTAAAAGTACGCAGATGGACCATCGCTTCTTCAACAGATGAGACGCCATAAAGCCGATCGGTCAATTCTTTCTGTAATTGACCGCGCGGCTTAAGGTTATGCCACGATGCATTTGAAAACAAATCGCGCAGCAAGTCTGTATCCTGTATGAGCAGGGCGCTTAACGGCTGGCTACCGGCGCAAATTGCTGTCAGTGCTTCTCTCGCATCCGAAGGATGGGTAAGAATATTCAGTACAGCCTCCGCGTGTTTATCATTTGTTTGGGGGTAGAGGGTATACAGATTATTAAACGCTCGTTCGGGATCATAGGAGGCGGCGGCGGCTTCGAGCAGGGAGGAAATAGGATGCGATGATGCTGGTGTCGGTAGTGAGCGTTCCTCAAGCCGGCGTACCATCGACCAGGTACGTTCCGGATCTTCGAATCCTTGCCGATGAAGATGCGCTGCCACGGTATCGGGAGGGGCATCGGGTAAGGTTTCGTGGCCGGAGAATAGAGAAGTCATGTGTAAAGTGGTTAAGTAAGTATGTTGTAAAAAGGCATGCGCCTCCGGTCGGGTCAGGGCACGGAGGCGCATGGTGGTAAAACAGGTATCAACCAATCGAATTATACATCGTAATACAGACCGAATTCCCATGGATGCGGACGTAGACGGATGGCATCGATTTCGTATTCACGTTTGTAATCAAGCCAGGTCTGGATCAGGTCCGGTGTAAACACATCGCCTTTGAGCAGGAAGTCGTGATCCGCTTCGAGAGCATCCAGGGCTTCGGTAAGATCCTGCGGCGTATGATTGACTTCAACAGCCTGTTCCGGTTCCAGATCGTAGAGATCCAGATCGATCGGTTCGGGTGGTTCGATCCGGTTTTCAATACCGTCCAGGCCAGCCATCATCATCGCCGGGAAAGCCAGATACGGATTTGCCGCAGCGTCCGGCGATCGGTATTCAACCCGTTTGGCTTTTTCGCTTTTTGAGTACATTGGGATGCGAACGCAGGCGCTGCGGTTTCTCTGGGAATAGATGAGATTGATCGGCGCTTCATAGCCCGGTACAAGGCGACGGTACGAGTTGGTCGTCGGGGCTGCAAAAGCCAGGACGGCCGCACTGTGTTTGAGCAGGCCACCGATATAATGCCGTGCCGTATCACTCAGGTCCGCATAGGTGCCGGCCTGGAAGAACAGGTTTTTTCCATCTTTCCACAAGCTTTGATGGACATGCATCCCGGAGCCGTTATCCTGGAAAATAGGTTTGGGCATAAAGGTGACTGTCTTGCCGACTTTATGGGCGACATTCTTGACTACATATTTGTACATCATCATGTCATCCGCATGGCGTAACAGGGTGTTGAATCGGATATCGATTTCAGCCTGACCTCCCGAGCCGACTTCGTGGTGCTGTACTTCTGCATGTATGCCCAGGTCTTTGAGTGTCAGTACCATGCGGGTTCTAAGATCCTGGTGGGAGTCAACCGGCGGCACTGGAAAATAGCCACGTTTATAAGGGATTTTATTGCCTAAATTCGGCCCTTCATCGCGGCCGGTATTCCACCAGCCTTCACCGGAGTCTACTTTATAATAGCTGGAATTGGGTTCCTGGTAGAATCGTACATCGTCAAAAATATAGAATTCCGCTTCTGCGCCGAAGTAGGAGATATCCGCAAGGCCGATGGACTGGATATAGGCTTCCGCCTTCTGGGCGATGTATCGAGGATCGCGGGTATACATTTCGAGGGTAATCGGGTCCTTCACATTACATATTAAAATCAAGGTTTGCGCTTCGGTAAACGGATCGAGTTTTGCCGATACCGGATCGGGAATCAGAATCATGTCGCTTTTGTCGATGGTCTGGAATCCTCGTATACTGGATCCGTCGAACCCAACCCCTTCTTCAAAGGTCTCTTCTTCCAACTCATCGATGGGTGATGAAAAATGCTGCCAGGCGCCGGGCACATCAACGAAACGGTAATCCACCATTTTGACATCATTATCTTTAGCAAAGGCAAGAACTTCTGAGGGCGTCACAGGCGGTACTCCTTCTTAATTAAGGAAACAGGATACATGGTGAAGTGATCAGACAGGTAGATCATACACGACTAATTTCAACACTGAGTTCGTACACAAAAGGCATCCGGGTTTTCAAAAAGTTGTCTGTGGGATGCGTTTTTATTAAATATACACAGGAATGTTTCCGATATATTTCGCGTATGTTAAATATATGTTAAATCAGGAGAGATGAACAGGGTAAAATAAGAAAAAATACTATATGCAGTATATCGGTTTAATTGTATATACCATATACATAGATTTTCATCCTATGGGCGATATCTATAATTTGTTAATATCGGGCTTGTATCAGGTTGTAATTCCAGTACTTCGTCGCATTATTTTACGAATGCAGGGCTGTGATAAAAGTGTTGACTTCTATCTGTATGAGTCATATAATAAATGCGTCCTAGAACATCAGGGTTGAAGGTGATAAATCGGGCTTTATCGGCATGACTTACGTTTACTTTCCCGGTTTGTATGAGAGCGTGTACGAGGCAACTAACCCGCTTCTCTTACACTCTCTGAGGCGGTTAGACGTCTAGCGTCGTGGAGGCCTTATGCAGAATACGGCTGAATCGTTGCAGCCACGGAAACCTGTTCGGCGCCACTCGATTGTTTCATACATACTGACGGCACTTATTGGTTCATTAATCGGTATTATCGGCCTTCTGGCGGTGTTCCCTCAGTTCTTCAGTGTTCCATCCGTCTGGACACCCCAGAATCCACCGTTGCGCCCATCTGTTGCCTCCGTACCACCGGTCGATCCGCCGGGCTCTCAAGAAGCACTGGCTTCAGCCAACGATAGGGCGACTTTCTCACGCCGGACGGCTATTGTATCCGCTGTGGAACGCGTCAGTCCGGCGGTGGTGAGTATGGTGGCCACGTTTAAGGTCCAGCAGCGAGGCTATTCGCGTGTATTTGATGATCCGTTCTTCGGGGATTTTCTGGTTCCCCGTATCTATAACCGAGAAGTTCCGAGTACCGGCTCGGGTGTCATTATTGATGACGAAGGATACATCATAACGAATGCCCATGTGGTACAAAATGGCAAGATAAGCGCGCAACGTATCCGTGCGGTGTTGACCGACGGACGCACCCTGGAATGCACTCTGATCGGTTATGATGATATGTCGGATCTGGCCGTGCTGAGTATAGAAGGTCAGGATTTCCCGGTCGCCCCATTGGGACGTTCCTCAGAGGTTCTTGTCGGCGAATGGGCCATTGCCATAGGCAATCCGCTGGGTCTGGCAATTGATGATGCCAAGCCGACTGTAACGGTTGGTGTGGTAAGTGCTGTTGATCGGGATTTCAGTCGGAGAGAGAGTGATTCACAGGCTGTATACCGTGATATGATCCAAACGGATGCTGCGATCAATCCCGGTAACAGCGGAGGACCGCTGGTAAACGCTCTGGGTGAAGTCATCGGCATCAACACTTTTATCATCTCAGAAAGCGGTGGATCAGAGGGCATCGGTTTTGCCATTCCGAGCGATCGGGTGGTTCGGGTTGTTGATGAATTGATTCAATTCGGCCAATTAAGACGCGGATGGACCGGGTTAGCTGTCATTGACATCACCGTTTTTCTGGCAGAAGAGCTGAATATTCAGAATCGCAGAGGCGTCCTGGTCTACGAGATCGAAAGTGGGAGTTCGGCCGAGCTGGCAGGCGTTCGTATCATGGATGTCATTCGACATATCAACGACGAACCGATCACCAACCGTTCCGATGCGCGGGAAGCCCTGTACGGCAGTCTGGTAGGTGATACGGTGGAGTTGGCTGTGGAAAGAAACGGGCAGGCGATGATCATTGTTTTACGCATCGCGGAAAGATAAGAAGTTAGTGATTTGTTGATTTGTTGATTGAAAACGTCTTTGAATCTGACAATCAAAAAATCAACCTTGAGGTGAGTATGGCTCGTGACGGGTGGATGTTTATCATCCCGTTATGTTGTATTGCGATAATATGCTTGTTGTTGGATCACTGGATGCCCAGCATCATCTGGTCTGTTCTGGCAGGTGGTTTTGGTGTGTTGATTTTATGCATCGGTTTTTTCTTTCGTGATCCGTCCAGAACGATTCCGGAAGGTGAGGATTTAATTTTATCAGGCGGAGATGGTAAGGTTGTTGCGATTAAAGAGCTGGATTATGAGCCGTTTATAGATAGCCCGGCCATTCAAATCAGCGTGTTCCTTTCCGTCTTGAATGTACATATCAATCGGATCCCGTGCACCGGGGTGATCAAGCATCGGCAGTTGCTAAAGGGGAAATACGAACTGGCTTATAAAGATGAAGCGTCCAATGCCAATGAACAATTGGCTCTGGGTATAGAAAATGATAGAGGGCGGGTTGTGATTAAGCAGATCGTCGGTTTCATTGCACGTCGTATTGTATGTTATGTTCAGGAGGGAGATCGGGTGCATACGGGGGAAAAATACGGTTTGATTCGGTTTGGCTCCAGAATAGATATTATCGTGCCTCCTCAAACGACGGTCCATACTAAGATCGGCGATCATGTAAAGGGTGGCGAGACGATACTGGGGGTATTGCGGTGAAACAATGGATGCGCATTACACTACCTAATCTATTTACACTGGGTAGCATGTTTTGCGGCGTATCGGCCATATTCTACTGTATAGACGGGTTCAACACGGTCATCAGTGATCCCGGTCGCGCGGCCTGGCTTCTCATCGCTGCGGCTCTGTTGGACGGCATCGATGGTAAGGTTGCAAGGATCAGTCAGGGGACCAGCCGATTCGGCGTTGAGTTGGATTCGCTCGCGGATGTGATTTCCTTCGGCGTGGCGCCGATGGTTCTGGTTTATACTTTAAAGCCGTTCGGCGATCTGACCTGGGCTCCCTGTATGCTCTTCCTGATGTGCGGTGCCATTCGTCTTGCCCGATTCAATGTCATGACGCATCGCCGTGTCAGTCATCTCGGCGAAAGCAGAGGGTATGATAAAGAGGATTTCCTGGGTTTACCGATTCCGGTCGCTGCGCTTGCCGTAGCAGCGTATGTTATTTTTTGCTGGGATCGATGGGAAGAGTTGCACATGGAAGGGCCGTTTATGGGCCTGGTGGTGCTGTTGTCCGTCCTCATGGTCAGCACGGTACCGTATCAAACGTTGCCGTCTCTGGCCTTTCGAAGCGTTCGTTCCATTTTGAAGCTCATGATATGGTTCGGTGCGGTGATGGCCGTCGTCATCGATCCTCAACTCATGTCGTTTCCCATGGTTTTACTATATATTTTCTCTGGCATCTTCATGTGGGTTCTTCATATTGTGAAGCAGGATGAGGATGTGGCTCTGATAGAGGATTGAAGGAACAGAGATGGCGCGACGGCGTGGCCTTGGTAAATTGGTTCTTGTGATTCTGGTCGGGGCGGTTGTTGGAAGTGCTGTGGGGGAGGTCATCGGCCTTGTTCTCGGGAATTTTATGCCGGATAGTATGGTTGAAAAATTCTTTCTTGAGGCATTCACCTATAGGTTTCCTCTCGCTACGCTACCATTAGTCGTTTTCTCAGTCACATTTGGTTTTGCATTGAAAATAAATATAATCAGTGTGGTCGGTATTGGGGTGGCGGTCTATTATTTTCGGTGGTATTGAACAGGAATGTGGTCGTTGTGCCCGTACAGTCAGATATAGAAGGTTATGTTCATCAGGTGGATACCTGGTGATTTTTTTTTGATATAAAAGGGCGTTTCAGGGATGCACCGACGATACGACTATTATAAATTTATGGGAGGAATCAGGTGGCGCGTTTCAATGAGATGGCTGCGCATGAATTGCTGCCGAAAATAAAATCCGGTGAGGTGACGGCGGAGGCGGTGACCAGGGATGTTCTGGAACGTATCACTGCAGAGGATCACCGTATCCATGCCTATTTGGCGATCCAGCCGAAAGCAGCGTTGAATATGGCCCGCACCATTGACCGGCGTATTGAGGACGGAGAAGCGACCGGCGCTTTAGCCGGTATCCCAATTGCGGTCAAGGATGCCATTTGCACCTGGGGATTAGAGACCACCTGCGGCTCTAATATTCTGGAGGGTTTCGTTCCGCCGTATGATTCGACGGTCGTTGCCCGATTGCGTAAGGCGGACGCGGTGATCATTGGTAAGACCAATATGGATCAGTTCGGTATGGGGTCTTCGAATGAGAACTCCGGTTTCGAGCCCTGTTTGAATCCCTTGGATATCAGTAGAGTACCGGGGGGATCGAGTGGGGGATCTGCGGCGGCACTGGCTGCTCAAGAGACCATTCTGGCGTTGGGAGAAGATACCGGCGGATCGATTCGTCAGCCGGCCTCTTTTTGCGGAGTCGTCGGCCTTAAACCTACCTATGGCCGTGTGTCTCGTTTCGGTGTTATCGCATACGGCTCCTCGTTCGACCAGGTTGGACCGATGGCCAGAGATGTGGAAGATTGCGCCCGTTTGCTCGGGGTTATTGCCGGACATGATCATCGGGATTCCACCTCAGCTCTGGAACCGACCTGTGATTATCCGGCGACCCTTAAGGCCGGTATTGAAGGCCTGCGAATCGGTGTGCCGGATGAGTATATGGCCGAGGGCCTGGATGCCGACGTTCGTGACTGTATTCAGCTGGCGATCCGGGATATGGAGAGCCTGGGCGCTCGCGTTGAATCGGTCCATTTGCCGCATACGAAATATGCTATATCAACCTATTATATTCTGGTCACGGCGGAGGCCTCCTCCAATTTAGCACGGTACGACGGTGTTAAATATGGCCTTCGAGGGACACCACCAGTCGGCGAAATAAACACCGAGGATGAGCTGGACGCGATGTACGCTTGGACGCGTAGCGAAGGGTTCGGTCCGGAGGTGAAACGGCGTGTCATGCTCGGGACCTACGTGTTGAGTTCCGGTTACTATGATGCCTATTACGATAAAGCGCAACGGGCACGTACGCTCATTAGGCAGGACTTTGAACGGGCATTCGAGCAGGTGGATGTGCTGGTCGCCCCTACGACGCCGACGACGGCCTTTAAGATCGGAGAAAAGGTCAACGACCCGCTCCAGATGTACCTGTCTGACATCTACACGGTCCCGATCAATCTGGCCGGAGTTCCGGCTGTTTCGATCCCCTGCGGTAAAGCGCCTGACGGTTTGCCGGTCGGGATGCAGATTATCGGTCCTCATTTTGGAGAAGAGATAATCCTTCGGGCGGCGTATGCGTATGAGAATGGCAAAAGCATTGTCTGATTGTTTGATTGAGTGATTGACTGATTGAAAGACCGAAAGACAAAGCTTCAAGATGTTCATGAATACGTAGTTATCAATCAGACAATCAGACAATCAATAAATATATTTACGGAGTAATACATGGGTTATGAGGTTGTAATCGGGTTGGAAGTGCATGCTCAATTGTTGACGGAGTCAAAGATTTTTTGCGGGTGCAGTGCGGCGTTCGGGGGGAAGCCGAATACGCATGTTTGTCCGATCTGTCTGGGCATGCCGGGAGTATTGCCGGTGTTAAATCGACGCGCCGTCGAATATACCATTCGGATGGCCCTTGCCGTTGATGGCAAAGTGGCTACGCTCAGCCGGTTTGCACGGAAGAATTATTTTTACCCGGATCTGCCCAAAGGCTATCAGATTTCCCAGTATGACCGGGCAGGTGAGCCTGTTTCGTTGGGTGGTGGCATTACCATAGAAGCGGTCCTGGGGCCACATTATGTTCGACTGAACCGCATTCACCTGGAGGAGGAAGCCGGCAAATCCATCCATGGGGAGCCGGGGTATGATCCCTCTCTGACCTATATCGACTACAATCGAACCGGGATACCGCTTATGGAAATTGTGAGTGAACCGGATCTCCGCAACCCCCAGGAGGCCGCCGTCTATCTGGCCCGACTGCGTCAGATTCTGCAATATACCGGCGTATGCGACGGTAATATGGAGGAAGGCAGTCTGAGGTGTGATGCCAACATATCCATACGGAAGCCGGATGAGCCGCTGGGACAACTGGTCGAAATTAAAAACATGAATTCCATACGAGCGATGGAACGGGCTCTCGAATACGAAATTGAACGGCAAACCGGGTTCAGAGATCGGGGAACGCGCATCACACGTGAGACGCGACTCTGGGATGAGGCCACCCGTCGGACGTTACCGATGCGGAGCAAGGAGCAGGCGTCTGATTACCGGTATTTTCCCGATCCGGACCTGGTCTCCGTTGAGATCAGTGAGGCCTGGGTAGATGCGATCCGCGTCGGTCTACCGGAACTGCCTGATGCTCGCACCCAACGATTTATAGAAACGTATGGCCTGACGGACGCTCATGCCCGGACGCTGACTGAAACACGTCTCCGGGCCGATTATTTTGAAGTTTGCGTCCAAGCCCATGATGATCCCCGGGCCGTAGGTAACTGGATGTTAAGTGAGTTACTTCGGGTGCAGAATGATCAGAAGCTGGACGAGTCAGCGCTTGAAGACCGCATTCCGCCTGCGCATCTGGCCGAGTTACTTGATCATATTCGTGATGATAAGATCAGCGGTAAGATGGCAAAAGATGTACTGGACCTTATGGCCGAATCGGGTAAAGTGCCGGCGGTAATCGTTGAAGAACAGGGCCTTGTGCAGATATCAGATGAAGGTGAGTTGGAGGTGGTTGTTACCCAGGTGATTCAAAACCATCCCGGTGAGGTTGCGGCTTTTCGTGGTGGAAAGACCAAGCTGCTTGGTTTTTTTGTGGGCCAGGTGATGCGGGAAACCAGGGGGAAGGCGAATCCCAGGTTGGTTAATGAGTTGCTGAAAGAGAAATTATGAGTTATGAATTATGAGTTATGGATGGGGTAGGTCAAGTCCTAAAATAGGTTGACAGGTAGTGGTTATCATAGACCGATTGAGGTATTCTCCAACCGATGCTCATATGCAGCCGTTCATGGTTGTAGATGATCGATATAGATCTTTGCGCAGTACTGTCGTCCTCGATCAGAGTGGTGGGTCAGGCCGGAATCTTTTCTGATAGGCTTAAGTGCTTTTTTTTAAAGCCCTCAGGCTGTCCGCGGCTTCTATGGTTTCAGAGAGGTTATAGCCGATAATCTTTTTTGCTCAAACTTGCTATGGATCCCCGCTTGGCATGAGTCATATTATGGTTGATGGGCAGGTTTATGGACCGTATGAACTGGCTTCTGATCCGATATTCAGCAGGGACGGACAGCATGTAGTCTGGAGTGCCACGGATACAGGAAGTAAGTGAGAGCAGATGTTTGTAGATGGCATCCGGTATTCAGTCCGGGCGGCCGCCCGGTTGCTTTTGGCGCCAGGAAGTGGAGAGATGTGTGGTGGAAGACGATGGTGGTAGGAGAATAGTAAATTATACCAATGGTTGAATTATGAAAGTTGAATGTTGAATTATGAATGTTGAATTATGAATGTTGAATTATAATTGAAGACCTTATTATTTCCAGTCAATTATAACATTCATATATGGTTTTTAATTTGGCAACTGGTATTAGTAAGTTGGTGCGGTCTACCAGGGGTTTCTCCGGCTGACGGGGGGCATGGGGGCGTTGTCGGTATGGGGTTCCGTCTGGTACCAGAAGGCGACACTGGAATAGTCGCAGCCGGGGGTATCGTTGGCGCCGCTCCAGTCTACGGCATCGAAGTCGATCGGCTTTCCGGCGGCTTTACAGGCCGCGATAGCATCGGCGTTCGGGCCGCCGTGTTCCATATCGACCTTGATCGATTTCTCAAAGGGGATGGCGTCCGGCACGTGGAACCGATAGGCGATGACGCGGGCGCGCATTTCGTCCTTGAGGATGACGCCGTGGTAGGGGGCGGCGAACGGGCCGTTGATGAAGTACCAGCCGCTGTTGAAATAATCTTCTGTCCCGGTACCGTGAATGGATGGGAATGACTCCCCATCGATATACATCTGTTCGTCTCCCTCCAGAAAATCCAGTCCTTCTTTCCACGGCGCCTGTTGCATGCTCAGAATACAGCCCATGAAATGGCCGTGGCCTTCAGCTTCAAGAATGGTGTAGGGCTTACCTGCCTCCGTGGTCGCCCGGCGCCATTTTGCGTGAAACCGGCCGGTGTCTTCCTCCAGATGATCCAGCTCCCGATAATTAAATGCGTAATAGAAATGCGGGACCTGCTCGTCACTTTCGTTGGTGATTTCGATCCGGCATCCGTCAGCATACGGCATGGGGAAGTAACAATAGAACCCGCCACTTGTCATACCCATGACGAGGGAATGGTATTCCTGATATCGACCGAATCCCGCGCCGAAGAAATCACCGAGCGGGCAGTCGATGCTTGGCTTGTCCTCGCCATCCCAGTAGGCCCGAAACAACAATTTTTTCAGGATATGTTTACGTTTCACCTTGAAGCGGCCGGGGTCCGGCCAATCTTGAGTGGTGATCCAGATACGTTCGATCGTACCCGCGCCGGTCGTGTTCATCAGCGTCGATGTTTCACCCGGCACCATCGTAATAAAATCTTTGTTACCGCCCTGCCGGTCGTAGCTTGAGGCCTGGCGGGCGCGGCCGGGGCGGAGGTGAGGTAGGCTGCTGAGGTGGGGCATGGTGAATGGTGATTTAGTGAATGGTGATTTAGTGAATGGAAAAAAATACTTCGAGATTTTGAGGTGATGTGAGACTATAAGGTATAGAGCGAATTATGAACTTTCAAATACAAATTTGGCATAAGGGGTAATAGAGATGGGAACAAAGTCTGGTCAGCATCCGGCTGAACAATTGAGACAGAGAACAAAACAGCTTGCTATTCGTGTTATTAATATGTCCAGGACTCTGCCGAGGACGAAAGAAGCCTTTGTTATTGGCGATCAAATGATACGATCAGCAACATCTGTCGGCGCAAACTATCGGGCGGTTTGTCGGGCACGGTCGAAAGCAGAGTTTACCGCATAATTGAGTATCGTGATTGAAGAAGTGGATGAAACCGCTTTCTGGTTGGATATTTTGATTGAAGCACAAATCGTCTCCCAGGAACGGGTACAAATCCTGATCTCGGAAACGGTTGAACTCTTCGCCATTTTTTCTTCAGCTCGAAGTACAGCACGAGGAAAGCCATAAATCAATCGCCAATCACTCAATCACCAATCACCAATCACCGATCACCATTTTCTTCACCTTCCGATATACAGATCCATAAAAGTCGTATTCTGCACGGTCAGGGGGTAGTTGCCCCAGCGGTCTTTTTTGATGCCTTTTAACCAGGGTTTGCGGAGTTCGATGGACAGGTTGTGGAGCAGGAAGACGCCGCCGACGTCTTCGGCGAGGATGCGTTCGGCTTCGTCGTACATTTGCATCCGTTTTTCCTGGTCCAGTTCCCGGGCTGCCCGGTCGACCAGGTCATCGAAGGCATCGTTTTTCCAGTCGTGGCGACCGTATCCGGACGGTTGGGAATGCCAGACCAGGCCGATCATATCGCTGGGATCGGGATAGTCGTAGGTGTATCCGATCAGGGCCATGGGAATATCACGGCGGACCATATTATCCGTAAAGACCTTTTGCTCCTGATCACGCACTTCGATATGGATGCCGAGGGTATTCTGTAGCATGCCCTGCACGGCTACGGCGGTTGATTTGATGTTAGGAGCGGCCTGCCGCAGCCACATCTCCGTTTTCGGAAATCCTCTGCCGTTGGGGTAGCCAGCTTCTGCCAGGAGGCGTTTGGCCAGGGCGGGATCGTACTGTTGCAGGGCGCGATGTTTGTCGCCCACATAACCCGGCAGGGTGGGCGGGTTCATGGTATAAGCCGGTTCCATGGTATCCCGAAGGACGACGGAACATAGGCTCACCCGGTCAATGGCATGGGCGATGGCCTGACGGACGCGCACGTCGTTGAACGGGGGCTGTTCCGTTTTAAAGAACAGATACCAGGTCGCCGGAAACGGACTGCGGTCGATTTCCTTACCCAAAACCGGATCGTTCAGCACGCGGGTCATATCCATCGCGCCAACGCCATGTAAATCGACTTCGTTATTTTCATAGGGCAAGGTCCCCGGTCCGGCGCCGGTGTAGAACAATCCGGTGATCCGCTCCAGAAAGCCTTTGTTAGGGCCGGAATAATATGGATTCAGCACGAACGAAATATTGCGTCCGTGATCCCAGGTGTCGAGCATATAACTGGAATTACTTACACAGTTTCCGGGTTCCGTCCATTTGGGTCCATATTTTTCCACCTGCCAGCGGGGTACGGGAGCGGAGGTGGAGAACGAGGTGATATAAGGTAAATAGGGACAGGGGGCCTCCGTTTCGATGACAAGCGTGTGGTCGTCGATGGCGTGGACACCCACGGCGTCCAGGTCTTTAATCTGGCCCTGATTGACGGCTTTTGCACCTTTAATATCGTAGTAGAAGAAGGCAAAAATATTACCGCTGGTCGGGTCAAGAAGGCGTTTGTAGGTGTATTCCCAGTCGTGCGCCGTCATGGGACGGCCGTCACTCCACCGGGCGTCTTTGTAGAGGTGAAACGTCCAGGTTTTTCCGTCTTCCGACCGTTCCCAGCGTTCTGCCGCACCGGGCACCATGTCGTTGTTTTCATCCAGCATGACCAGCCGTTCGAACAGAAACTGTGTGCCGTCGGCGTTGTAGGTCACCACACTGATATCGAGGCTGGTCGGCTCTCGGAGCAGGTAGCGAAATTTCTGGCGCTCCAGTGGCGCGGCATCGGAAGGCATGGTTTTGCCGACGCTGTTTACTATGGGGGCTTGAGCTTCACGGGGGATGAAGGCGGTGATCAGCAGGATGAGCGTGATGACCAAGCCTATAAATAGGGTGCGTTTTGGCTGTATGGGTGTATTCATGGAAAATTTTCCTTTCCGCAAGATCCGCTTAAGACAGCGAAAGATTCCTCAGATTCATCCAAAATACAGTCTGCCATCGATTCCAGCAAGCGTAATGGAAGCAAACCAACACACCCCAAAATCACCGAGGCGCTTTTCCGAGAACACGGTACACTTTATTTCGTGCGATGCCCAGGAGACGGGCGGCGGCCCCGTTCCCCTCGGTGTGCACAAGCGCCCGGCGAACGAGCGGGTCTTCCGCCTGGGCAAGGTTGAATGGGAGGTCAATGGTGGATGGGGAGGCAGGTGAGGTGTTGTCTGTGGTATTGGAAAACGTGGCGTCAGTGCGGACACGCTATGCCCATCAGCATGATTAACGATAGCACAAGGATGAAGGTAGCGGGCAGCGTACGATGTGCGGTATGCCGCGTGCGGCATGAAAAGGTAACATACGGCCTGACAATGGCATGTGTCCTATGGACACGATGCGAGTCCTTCGGGGTTGAAAACCTTATTATTTTCAGTCAATTGTAAACATATATATATGGTCTTTAATTTGGCAACTGGTATCAGTACTCTGAATACTTTCCTCAGTGTTCACAACCGGAGTCTTCTTGATTAAGGCATGTAGGCTTTAACCAACAGCCTAACCACCCATGCCGGGGGCGACCGCTCCCCCCGTTTCCAATCCTGGATGGTCCGGTACGGGATACCTGTTTTATTTGACATCTTTGTCATGGTGCCAAAATGGGCGATGATTTCATGGATGGTCATATGAGATTCCCATTGTCCCGAAATTCAACCGGATCGGCATCGGGGCCGTTCTCCCACATCAAAGAGAAGAACCATACTTCACTATCACCGATCACAAAGTCGGCCGGTGTGAAGGCCATGTTCGACTCCAGGGGCGGCTCATCACTTCCCGGATTGTATTCGGCAGACCATCCGAATGCATCACCGGACCAGAACACACCCTTCCGGTGTAAATCGTTCGCGAATGGCCGGACCTCATCCAGATCAGGCACGACAATCGGGACAATCATTGTATGGTCGTCTGCCATCTTTATTTTTGCTTTAACGGTCACGTTTATCCATCTCCCTGTTCCACATGTCCAGCATGTAGGTTTGAATCTCTTATATAATACGCTTGATCTCATTATGCATCCCGCTCAATGAGCGTCTGATATCAGATACTCTGCGTTGCAATGCATCAATAAATATGTTATATTATATACAGTCGCTTCCTTCGACATTTTTTAAAATAAATGTTACAAGTACTTCACTTGCCGGTGGTTTGGACCAGGCGAATACAGGTGCAGATCCGGAAAAGGATTCCGGCCTGGTATCTGTCCGACATGATTGCGATGATCAGTTAGGGTACCCAATCAAAGAATGGATCCAATAGATTAGACGGTCACCTGGAACCAGGTTTTAAGAAAGCCTCTAACCAATCCAGGATTAGGAGAAGAAAATAGCATGTTATCAAAAAAGGATTATCTCAAATCAGCAAATCTCCTCCTCGATCAAGGGAAGCTACAAGAGGCTATTGATAATTATCAAATCCTCGCTGAATTGACGCCCGATGAAAGCTGGATCTATATCAAACTTGGCGATGTCCATCAATCCCTTGAACAATGCGACGAGGCCATTGAAAATTACCGGAAGGCGGTCTCAATAAGCCCGGAGAGATCTGGCTTATATCGCAAACTCGGTAACCTCCTGGTCCAACAGGACAAGCTACAGGAAGCTATTGATAATTATCAAATCCTCACTGAACTGACACCCGATGAAAGCTGGGTCTATACCAAACTTGGCGATGCCCATCAAACCCTTGAACAATGTGACGAGGCCATTGGAAATTACCAAAGAGCCATCAAATTAGAGCCGAAGGAGTTTGTATCATATGACAAGTTGGCAGCCCTCTTCCTTCAAACAGATAATATAGAAGGTGCCCTGGCAACCTATCGTGAAGGCCTTGCCATCGCTCCCCACCCTGCCCTGTTTCAAGAAAAACTGAATACACTTTCATTTCATCAGGCACTTATTCAACTGAATTCGGGCGAAGTCGAAGGGTCGATCAGACTCCTTCAGGATATCCGGGGAAACCATCCTCTGCCCGATACCTTGTCGACCTGGATCGGTGATTGGCCGCTTGAGCCTTTGCCCCTTAGCAAAGGCTTCGACCAGCTTAAACCTGATGACATGGTCTGGCCGAAGGTGAGTGTGATCACGCCGATACTTGATCCATCCGATGACATTGATGAGGCCATGCGATCGGTTCTCCATCAAGCGTACCCAAACCTGGAATACGTTATTGTCCATCGGGGGTTGACAGATCGCACAGAAGCCTTTTTAAAACGTTACCCGGATTGTGTCCGTGAAATCGTCATCGGACCGAATGTGCGTTTGCCCGAGGCCATAAACACGGTTTTGGCCGAGGCTACCGGCGATCTGATCACCGTTATTCAGACCGATACGCTACTGGCGCCCGGCGCCCTTTTTATGGCAGCTTTAAGCTATCGCCTGCAAGGATGCGATATCATTTCAGGTATGTGGGTGGGGCATCAGGATAAAAGGATCACCTGGTTCAATGTGCCAACCGCTCAACCGGACAGCCCTTCTGATCTCTGGCTGCGTATCCATTATGGCATCCAACCTTCTTTCCTGTTCACACGCCGTGCCTGGCAGGATGCCGGGGGGAAGCTGGATGCATCGTCAGCTGATTGTTTTGATTATGCCCTTTGGACAACCTTGATGCAGGGTGTTCCGAACCTTAAGGTCATGCCGTATCCCCTCACCCTGCACAGATGGCATCCGTTGCAAACAGCTGGTCTGTCCTATATCAGCGCCTTGATTCGGTTGCGACATCAATATGCTCCGATCCACCCGCCTGCGGAGCGGGAAGTGGCTGTTATTATCAAACTGTATCAATGGCTGAAGGTCGACCAAAAACGCGTGCTGGTCGTCACAACACCGACAAATGATGATCTTTCAAAAAACACATTCAGTGAGGATATTTCAGGAAAAGACTACCATGTTTCGTTCTGTAGTGATACAAAACTTAAAAACCATGTCTGTTCAAATTTCGATGCGATTGTAATATTAAATTATCCCAGACATCCCCACCAGCTTATTGAGAAAATTTATGAGAAATCCTTTTCAGGCCTTCTGATTAACTGGGATGCCAAGAATCACCCGAATCATCAACTGGCGAAAGCTGTCGATATCCATATTCCGGGAGATCCTATCATGGAGGACCTGGGAAGAAATGACCACAGCATGATTTCTTCATTCATTCCGGCTGCTGCATCCATAGGGTTACTGGAAATGGTCACGCAGTTATTTGCTGGAAGTGAGCATTTGGAAAGATCAAATAAACTATTCATTCCACTTTCATTCGATAAAAACCACGACGCCTTTGTTAACCAGATGCTATATGAAATATCAGGTGACGAGGGGTTCAGCAGTGCAGCGGACCATGGCCATGTTTTCACGGAAGACACCTTTAAACAATGGACCGGTCACAAGGTATCGCTTTGTCTTTGTTCGACCTCCCAAAATATCTTCGATGCGCTGCTGTGCGGTCAAGTGCCGATGGTCATCGAGCATATGTACGCGCTGGATGATTTGATATCTCCGGAAGACCAGGCGAACCTGCCGGTAATCAAACTGGGTGATTATGACCCGGAGGGTATCCAGGCGGCATATCGTCAGGCGCTGAAACACTTTGATAAAGAAGGCATCGAAGGAATAAACCGGCGGCATCGGTTTGTTATGGAGCATCATCTGTTTACGCATCGACTTGAAGAGGTTTTAGATCGTATCAACCACCTGTATGCGGAACCCCGGCAATTGGCAAATGCCGATTTCAACTTGCAAACAGACGGGTTTTATGATCACCTTGGAGATCTTTTCTTAACACTGGAGAAATGGGATCAGGCCTGTGTCGCATTTCGTTATGGGATCCGTCTCAACCGGGATAAGATCGCCTATCACAAGAAATTGGCAGATGCGGCTTTTAGAGTAGAAAATTGGAGCCAGGCCGCCACAGCCTATAGCGATGCGCTTTCACTTGATGCGGATCAGACAGATGTATATCCGAATTTAGCATTGGCGCATTTTAACCAGAGCAAGTGGGAAGAAGCCGAACATGCCTATCAGATGGCCATCCATTTCAATCCGGATGACTGGAGGCCATATCATCAAAGGGGCCAAGCCCTCATAAACCGTGGGAATTGGGAGGAAGCAGAACGCTGCTTCAGGCAATCCCTTGAAATAAACCCAGATGATACGGCGTGCTATCATAGTTTAGGAAATACCCTTTCTAAGTTAGAAAAATGGGAGGAAGCTGCAGAGACCTATGGACAGGTCGCGAAGTTAAATCCGGATACTGGAGAGAGTTATAACCGCCTGGGAGAAGTGTTCCTGAAACTGGAGCAGTGGAAAGAAGCCGAGAAAGCCTTTAAACGAGCGGCCAAACTCAATCCGGATGCAGACTGTAATTACCATGCATGGGGGGACGTTTTGTTCGATCAGGGAAAATGGGAGAAAGCGGTCAAGGCCTATGCCTTAGCGCTTGAGCGGTGCCGACCGCATCTGTCGTGGTCTCACAAATTAAGCGTTGTGGGCTGGTCATATCATCATCTGGGGAAGGACTTGCTCAACCAGGAAAAATGGAAGAAAGCAGAACACGCTTTCCGGCGGGCCATTGCATTGAGCGGCGAATGCCCCTGGCACTATTCCGGTTTAGCTGAGGCATTGACCCGACAAGGCAAGAAGAAGAAAGCCATCACCGCTTTTCGCCAGTTAGAGAAGCTTAATCGTCAGGGCATCCGTTTTCAACAAAATCCCGAGGACGCGTTGCAGCATATGGCCGGATGGGGTCTGGTGATTTGTATTTACACCTGTGAAAAAAATAGAGCGCATCAGCAAGCGATCAGGGAGACCTGGCTAAAAGAAGTCATACAACATAACATTCCCTACTTTTTTGTCATCGGCAGGCCGTCATCACGAAGCTATGTGGACGGGGACATGCTTTATGTCGATGCACCGGACATCTATGAGCATTTACCCCGAAAAACGTACAAATTCTGTCAATACATTCATGACCATACCTTTTATTCTTATGTGTTTAAAGTCGATGACGATTGTTATGTTAATGTGAAAAATCTGCTTGAATGCGGATTTGAAAAATATGACTACATGGGTAAACCCGCCGGTTCAGGAAAAATGGATGGCTGGTGGCATTTCGGTAAAACCTCGGATCCGGATATTGGCGAATATCAAGGAGAATATAAAGGCCAATGGGCTGGCGGAGGGTTCGGTTATTTCTTAAACAGGCATGCCTTGAGAAAACTAGTGAAATATCCCGATTATGAATACATTGCTCAAGAGCTTTACGAAGATAAATTTGTCGCAGATGTTCTAAGGCAATATGATATTTATCCCATCCTGTCGGATGCATATATCGTTGGTGAAGAGCGTGAAATTCGACACACCGAGGAAACATTACATTTTGACTTGAAAGCGGAAGTTTCTTATCCCCATATAGGGAATAATGTAGTTCTGCTTCATTCCGATCATTCGCCGCATATATTATATCAAATTCATCGGTTTTTTTATGACGAAACCTATAAAAACCGCTCCTTTCTAAGAAGCGTCGACAATGACAAGATTTGCCTGGAACGACTGGATGACAAAACCGTTCAAGTTGCCCCGGAGGATGTTTTGTGTTTTATCATCGAGCGGAATGAATCGTTAAGGCTGCCCTTTCTATTGAAATATTATCGAGATAAACGGGTTGATAAGTTCTTTATTGTCGATAACAATTCCTCAGATGATACCGTCTCTTTTCTATTAGAGCAGTCCGATGTTTTCCTGTGGCAGACCACCCGTTCCTACCAGTGGTCGCAGTACGGTACTGAATGGGCAGAATTTTTGATGCAAAATTATGGGGTGAACCACTGGTGTTTGATCATTGATGCCGATGAACTTTTTTATTACCCGGATTGTGAAAACAAAGACCTTCACAGGTTATGTGAAGAGTTAGAATCAGAAAATGTACAGGCCATGACGACCCTGCTCCTGGATATGTATTCGGATAAACCCCTCAAAGATACGCTGTACAGAAAAGGACAGAATTTTTTAGACGTGTGTCCATATTTTGACAAAACATGTTACGCCTGGAGGGAAGAAAATTCAGGATCTGATCGAAATCAAACACTTTATAGAGGTGGATTGAGAGGGCGAATTTTTGGTAATGATGTTGCGAATAACTTTACCCTCAACAAAGCGCCTTTGTTTAAATATGATTTTTCTGTTAAGATAAAACAAGGGTGTCATTTTATCGGTAATGTTGACATCGCTTATCAGACAGGATGTTTGCTGCACTTTAAATACTTTTCTACATTCCATGAGTATGTCCGACAGGAGATTGATAGGGCAGAACATTGGAATAATGCCCGCGAATACAAACAGTATGCACAAAAGTTAACAGAAAATCCCGATATCAGCTTTTTCGATACGAATGAATCCGTGAAATTTCGTGACAGTCAACAACTATCAGAAATCGGCATCATCCGTCGAAAACGTCGGCGACTTTCAGGCCCTTCGACGATTTTTTTATCAGGGATGGGAAGAAGCGGCACGACCTGGATATCGGACATCATCAATTACGATAAAACCTACCGGGATGTTTTTGAGCCGTTCCGTCCTGATCATGTTAAAGAAGCACAAAAGTCCCCCGATTATCAATACTTCAAGGCTGATGATCGTGATTCTGACCGTATCCGGGATGCAGAAACAATTCTTTCCGGACAGTTTCGCAACAGATGGGCGGATAAGTCTAATGAAAATTTTGAAACAAACCGAAGGATCATCAAAGATATCCGCACGAACCTGATGCTGAAGTGGCTGATAAATATCCGGCCGGACATGCGTGTTATCCTGGTCGTCAGGCATCCGTTAGCCGTTGTGAATTCCTGGATCAAACTCGGGTGGGACAGCAAAAAGGACTTTGATATCATTGTATCGCAGGAACGTTTACTACACGATTTTCCGCTTGTTAAAGACGCGTTGCAGCACATTAACCCTGCGGATGATTTTGAAACCACCTTGTTTATATGGTGTGTTCTGTATTATGTCCCATTAAAACAATTCAAAGATGGAGAAATTTTCGTATTATTTTATGAAGACCTGGTATTAAACCCCGAGAAGGAGGTGGAAAAGATTTTTTCTTATATCGGGGAGATATATCATAATGAAGACGTTATGCTGCGTTTCAATAACGCCTCAAATACCAACTGGCTGAACCAGGACTTTCAGCGTCATCCGCAGGATTTGATCAATAGCTGGCGGGGAAGTTTTAATGAAAGCCATTTCGAACGAACTGCTAACATGCTAAAACTATTTGAGCTGGATGAATTATATGATTCAAAGTGGGAGACCTTACAGACATGAAAGCAGCCTGCTCTTCCCCAAAAAATATATTGATCTTTGCACAGGGCAGGACTGGAAGCACTGCACTGGTCAAGATACTAGAAACCAATCAAGTTATTCACATCTACCCTGAACCGTTTAATCCTGATAGAAAAAAGAAGCGCTACCATGATCAGATTACCGATCTCTCTTCCCTGGATAACGCCTTGAAGGATATTCATAACGTATATAACGGCATTAAACATCTCATCGATCAACTCGGTAGTAAAGCCCCATCATATAATCACCACTTATTAAAGCAGGATTATAATATAATCTTCTCAGGTCGTAAAAACTTGCTGAAAATGGTCGTTTCAAAGTTGGTCAGCATGCAATCCGGCCATTGGGGGAAGGATAGAGAAATTATCATTAATTATTCTTTTGATCCGATCGACATGAATCAGCTTTCTAATGAATTAACAGAACGGAGAGAAGAAGCAGAACATTATGAAATTTTTTTAAAAGAAAATCAGATTCCCTATCTCAAAGTATATTACGAAGACCTGTTTGATTTACACCTGGCAGAAGCACAAAAGCTTCAAAAGATTGATGAGATTTTCGCGTTTACCGGTGTCGAACCACCAGCCGGTTCCATGTTAGAGAATATTAAAGAACACTTGCATCCCCAAAACAAGCTCAATACATTGGAGACCTACGGAAAAATCCCAAATATTATGGACGTTGAAGAAAAATTCGGAAGTGAAGAATGGGGCTATCTTTTCAAATAAACAGGTAATTACATTCATCATGAACACCAAAACCCACCCATTTGTGATCTGGACGACCCAGCGGACCGGCAGCACGGTGATCTCGGATATTTTAACGCGCTTAATCGGGCGGACTGTTTCTCATGAACCGTTTAACAAAAATAGGTATCTGGCCTATCATAAGGACCCCGATACACTGAGCCACCATCTGAAAAATCTTGATGGTCTGTGTTTTAAACATTGCTGGAATGTTCATGGTAAAAAGATTAACCGAATGATTTTAGATCAGGTGATTCTGGATAAATATTCGTTCATCTTACTGACCCGAAAGAATGTACTGAAAATGTGGCTTTCGCAGCGTATCGCCAAGCAGACTGGTGTATGGGGCAAAAAGTCGGTATCCGCCGACTATTTTGAAAAAGAATTACGGCCCATCGATATAGACCTGTTGAAGCACGATGTCATTAAATATACCCGTGACCTGAAACAGAACAGGCATCTATTGGCGCAGGAGGCTTGTTCCGTTTTTGAAATCAGTTATGAAGACCTGTTTGAAGGCGATATTCAAAGCCGATTTACACATTTGGATCGACTGTGTCGCATTTTACAAATCGCTCCGCCCTCGATAGATGATGCAAGTATAGTCGATCTGGTCATGTACCACAAACAAGACACGGATAAATTATATCCCCATGTTCCCAATATCCAGGACGTGCAGAACGCCTTCCCGGAATACGATTTGCAGATACAGACAACGTTTACATCGCCGGCGGGAGATGCAGAGCCCACCGACTGATTTTCTGATTTCGGAATGATAAACAACTATGACAAACTGAAACAGTATTTCAAGGACACTTAATGGAAGGTATTCTTTGAGAAGCAGGAAGCAGAACAAAGCCCGGCGAGATGAAAGGGGCGAAACAGGGGATGCCGATTAAATCATGTAGGGGGGAGAGAGACCGGACTTACAATCATACCATCAGGTTGTAAGTTTTTCAAGCCACTTTTGCGCTGTTTCATACCACCCGGTCGCATATCCGCCCAACAATTGTGACAGCCGCGCCTTCCATCCAGGTATTTTCGAATCAGAATACGCTCTACCTCCTCGGGCATCTGCCTGGTCTGCGCCGTTGCGTGAACCACCTTCGACGCATTGGGCCAGCCGGCCGACCTGTCTAACTGTAGGAAATCAGCGAGCCTGTCCAGCAAGGCCTCCGGCGCCTTCGATATTTCCTCATAAAATCCGATGAAAAAGTGGTCGTCATCAAACTGAGACCGCCAGTTTTCTACGATGTCCGGATAATGGAAGGGTTCCCACTTTAACTTGGTCATTAACCGGTCCACGGGCTCATCTGCAATTTTGATCTGTTCTCTGCTGTAGGCTGCTCTGAGCTCAGACCAGAATCGATCTACAGGGTTTCGTAATAACAGGATGATCTTGACATCAGGCAGAAATTTTTTAATAGCGGCGATATCTGCCCTATCCAGTGCGGCATAGGCCGGCGTGATTTCTCCGCTTATCCGGTCGCCCGAATTTTGAAACATAGATTTGTACCGGTCAAGGCTGTAGTCGCCAAAATAACAGTTGAAAAAATCTTGATGTTTGTTAAAATTGAATACCTTGTTGTTTTGTTTATTTATATTCAAAAAATGCTTAAAATGCTTCTGCCAAGCCTTAGCGGCTTCAGAATTCCCGTAAAGCCGCTCGGTCACGGAATCTACGCCCAATCTCGACGGCAATTGTGGATATTTATCAGGCGATCTGCTGAAATATTGAAGTTCTTTCATAACAGGCGTATAAACATCCGAATGGCGATTAAATTGAGAGTGGAGCCAGGTCGTTCCGGCTTTGCGGACGCCGATACCTATAAATGTGGGATGATCTTTTTTCATAACTGTGCCCTCAACATATTTCTGGACAAGATTGTTTATTGATGTTTGTTTAACATTATGCCCTCAATGTAGGCGTTGTAAGCATCTATTCAAAGAGAATGTTATCTTAATTACGTCGGATCTCGCATCATTGAGAGACAGAGTTCAAGAAGATGTTGTCTCAATCAGGCGTTAGGGACTTTTTAATGAACTATATCGTTCGGCCTGAACGCCATCCGATCCTCTATATTCCGACCCCGAAATGCGCCTGTACAACCATGTTGCATGTACTTTATTATCTCGATAATAATGAATGGTACGATAGGAAAAAAACCGGATTAGAGATTCATAAATACTATCGGCTAAAAGATCATTCACGGCGTACATTTATAGATACAGATAAAGACCGGTTTAAATTTATCGTAGTCAGAGAGCCGGTTCAGCGATTTGTCAGCGCTTATGCCAATAAGGTCGCCCATGGAAAGAAGCTTCATAAAGGCCTCATAGCTCGGAATCATCTCGAACAACATGGATTGTCGCTATCCCCTGATATCAATATATTTATTGCGAACCTGAAGATTTACCGAGCGGCTTGGCGCAGTGTAAAACATCACACAGATCCTCAAATTGATTTTATCGGCAAAGATCTGAATCGATATGATTTAGTCTGTAAATTAGAAGACCTGGAGATATTACATCACAAGCTGATCGGTCTTACCCAGATCGAATTTTCTCTACCGCACGAACAACGCTCCTCAAGCAGGTTGTTTTTTGATCAATTAACACCTGAATCAATACAAAAGCTCGAATCTTTTTACGCTCAAGATTACGATTTGCTGTCTGCGTATTATCCTCAATCAGCTGTGGGGCGCAAGTATCACCTGCATTCGACTTCTCTCTGAGTGGGTCACTGCTCCTAATAAATCCAGCTGCGGTTGTTGAAGAATTGGCTACTGGACGTCTGCTCCCAAGCAGGTGAGGTGGTGTGTGGGGTTGAGCACGGCGCGCTGTGCTCCTACGTTACCGGGATTTTTCGTGCGCCTCCACATCGGCTGCGAATTGTTCGGCGTTGTCTTGAGGTTCGTAGCCGAGTATGTGCTGGGCGTGGTGTATATCCCAGTAGCGCCGCGTGTTGGCGGAGATGCCGTGGAATATCTCGAAGGTCAGGCCTTCGACATCGATACACAAGCCGAACAGTTGAACCATATCCCGGATACTCAGCCAGGTGGACAGGCTGCGCCGTCCGGTTTTCAGGCCCGGATGATCGTCCGGCAGAGGGGAGCCGATGCGTACGCATACGATCGACAGGCCATGTTTATCCGAATAATGACAGCCCAGCGACTCGCCGAACTGTTTGGAGACGGCATACATGCTGTCCGGCCGGATGGCCATGTCGGCGGTGACACAGCGGTCTTTGGCATAGCCGTCGATCACATGGTTCGTACTGGCATATACGATCCGTTCTACGTGGTTCTGCCTGCAGGCTTCAAAAACGTTATACGTCCCCTCGATATTGTCCGGCAGCAGTTGCGTATGAAAATCCCGATCGCCGGGATGGGCGGCTAGATGGATTACTACATCTACATTGCGGGTGATGTTCATCATATCGTCTATCTTTCGTAGATCGGCGATGATGATGTCGGCGCCTTCTTCGGCTTTGATATCCGTTAGTTTCAGGTTATACCGGTCCTGAAACCCATCACGGAGGTATTTGCCGATAGATCCGGCGGCACCGGTGATGAGTATGGTTTTTTTGTTGGTCTGGGATGGCATGGTGGTCCTTTTTGATTGTCTGATGGGTTGATTGTCTGATGAATTTCGCTACGCTCAATTGAAAGGAATGAACGCCTCTTCGAGGCATTATTGGAACGCGCTCCGCTTCGCTCGCTGTGCTTTTGGTTGATGGTCTGATGGGTTGATTTTGTTTTTCAATCACCAAATCAGACAATCACCAAATCACCATTTTACCTTGTCGGCATGATTAAAGCGTTGCGGGCGGCCATGACCTTTTCGGCGGCGGCTTGTGAGGTGTCGCCCTTGGCGGTCAGGTGCCCCATTTTTCGGGCGTTGCGGGCATCTTTTTTGCCGTACAGGTGCAGTTTGACGTCTGTATGGGCCAGCATGGCCGGCCAGTTGGGTTCGCCGTTCTGCCACAGGTCGCCCAGGAGGTTGGCCATGGCGGCTGGTTGGGGCTGGGCGGTCGATCCCAGCGGCAGGCCGCATACGGCGCGTACCTGTTGTTCGAATTGGCTGGTGATGCAGGCGTCAATGGTAAAATGCCCCGAGTTATGCACCCGTGGGGCGATTTCATTGATGAGCAGGGTATCGTCGCGTGTGAGAAAGAATTCCACGCACATGACGCCGACCACGTCAAGCGATTCCAGCACGCCACGGGTAATTTTGATGGCTTCCTGATATACGGTGGGTGAGACGTCTGCCGGGGATATGGTCACATCCAGGATATGATTGCGGTGGGTGTTATCGACCACGCCGTAGTGGGCAAAACCGCCATCCAGTCCTCGCGCAGCGACCACCGACACTTCCCGATTGAAATCAATAAAGGTTTCGAGCACGGCTTCCTGGCCGCTCAGCTCATGATAGGCGTCATCGACGGCATCGGGCGTGTCGATGCGCACCTGGCCTTTGCCGTCGTAACCGAAACCGGCGGTTTTAAGTATAGCAGGTGTGCCGAGGTTCTCTACGCCTGAACGAAGTTCCTCGATAGAGGTAATATGACGGAAGGGCGCCACAGGGAAATCATGTCCGTGGAGCCATGTCTTTTCCCGTAGGCGGTTTTGCGCGGTATACAGCACGTGGCCACCCGGTCGCACCGGCGCATAGGTGGTCGCCGCATCAACCGTTTCGGTCAGCACATTCTCGAATTCCAGGGTGATCACATCCACCCTATCGGCAAATCGTTTGACGGTGTCTATATCGTCGTAGGCTGCCGAATATTCCAGATCGGCGACGTGGCTGGTGGGTGAATCCGCGTCGGGCGCCAGGGTATGGATACGGTAGCCCATACGCCGGGCGGCGATGGCGATCATACGACCGAGTTGACCGCTGCCGAGGATGCCGATGGTGGAGGGGGGGAGGATGGGGGGGGGCATAATTATTTGATTGTCTGATTGGTTGATTGTCTGATTGGTTGATTGTCTGATTGGTTGATTTACAGGGTGTCCTGAAGGACTTTTTCGGTTCGGGCCTGGCGGTATTTACGGAGTTTTTCGCGCAGGGCGGGGCGGGTGTTGGCCAGGATGGCTATGGCCATCAGAGCGGCGTTTACGGCGCCGGACTGGCCGATGGCCAGAGTGCCGACAGGGATGCCTCTTGGCATCTGAACGATCGACAGCAGGGAGTCCATTCCTTTTAACGCTTTGCTTTCGACCGGTACGCCGAGGACAGGCACCAGGGTTTGTGCGGCCATCATGCCGGGTAGATGCGCGGCGCCGCCTGCTCCGGCGATGATGACTTCGAGTCCCCGTTCTTCTGAGGCAGCTGCATATTCGGCCATCCTCTGGGGGGTCCGGTGTGCGGAGACGATACGGCATTCATTCGGGACATCAAAACTGTTCAGTATCTCTTCCGCGTGACGCATCGTTTCCCAGTCTGATTTACTGCCCATGACGACGCCGACTAGGGGGGACGGGTGGGGGGAGGTAGGCATAGGGACTCCTGATTTGTTGATTGTCTGATTGGTTGATTGTCTGATTGGTTGATTGTCTGATTTGTTGATTTAAAATACGAGAATAGGAGATGAAAATAGACTATGGTATTTATGGTGTTTAGATTGTCTTTTCAAGGAAAAGAGAAAGGATGCGGTTATGAGTCAATCAGAACATGTCTTATTGGCAGAGAAGCTGAAACAGCGAACAAAACTGTTTGCTATTGGTATCATCAAAATGTATCGAACTTTGCCTAAAACAACAGAGGCTCAAATTATTAATCGTCAATTGTTACGTTCGTCAACCTCTCTTGCTGCAAATTATCGGGCGGCTTGTCGGGCACGGTCTAAAGCTGAAATTACTGCTAAGATGTGTATCGTTGTTGAAGAAACAGATGAAACCGTGTTTTGGATAGAGCTACTTGTTGAGACAAATATCATCCCGTTAAAGAGTATAAAAGGCTTGAATGCTGAAATCAATGAACTTCTGGCTATTTTCTCTACTGCTCGTCGTACGGCTAAGGGTAAGAGACAAGCATTATTGGTTGATTGGTTTTGGTTTTTTCAATCAGACAATCAACAAATCAACAAATCAATGGCTTTATATGTTCAACCACCTTCGGCCCATGCATCCGGCTGTTTTCTATGAAGGTTTCGCTGCTTACGTTACCGGCGGTGATGACGCCTATGATGTAAATGCCTTGCGTATCGGTTTCAAAGGTATCCGGGTTATAGATCGGCCTGCGGTCTTCCGGTCTGACCTGCACGCCCACGCTGTTCAGAAACTGGACGTCCGGTTCATGGCCGATCATGCAGAATACGAAGTCGTTGGGGATGGTCCTGGCCTGTCCGGCCACATGAAGAACGACCTCCGCCGGACGGATTTCTTTGGTGGTCGAATTCATGAGGGCTGTTATAGACCCTTCTTTGATCCGGTTCTCCAGATCCGGAAATACCCAGTATTTGATGCCTGTAAACTTGCTGCGACGATAGGACATGGTCACACGCGCGCCGGCGCGATAGAGCGACAGGGCTGTTTCTACCGCCGAGCTCTTACCGCCGATCACCAGGACATCCCGGTTGAAAAACGGGTGGGCTTCCTTGAAATAGTGGTGTACCTTGGGCAGTTCTTCCCCCGGTATGTTCAAGGTGCAGGCCTGATCGAACGCGCCCGTGGCGATGATGACTTTCCGGGTCCGGCAGGTCTGGTCGCCGGTGGTTTGCGAGATGGATTGAATGGTAAAATCGCCATCATGGCCTGTTACACTTCGGACTTCTTCGTAGGTATGGATATTGAGGTGCTGTGTTTCGACAAATTTCAGGTAGTAATTCAGGGCCTCTTCACGCGTGGGTTTCTGGCTCTGGACGATCATCGGAACATCGCCGAGGGATATCAGTTCCGGTGTTGAATAAAAGGTCAGACCGGTAGGAAATTGATAGATGGTATGAACGATACATCCGCGTTCAATGACCAGGTAGTTCAATCCGGCGTTCCGGGCGGCATAGGCTGCAGAGAGGCCGGCCGGGCCGGCGCCTATGATGATGATGTCGTACAAAGGGGACTCCGGGGGAAAGGATGAAAGGACGATAGGGCGAAAGGGCGAAAGGACGAGAAGATGAAAGGACAAAAAAGGATGCCTTGTTTTCCTCTCTTCCTTTCGATTTTAGATCTTCTCTTCCTTTCGCCTTACGGCCCTTCTATCTCCATGGTGACACCTTCCCATTCCATATAAAGGGCTTCCAGTTCTTTTTTGGCTTTTGAGTAGGCATTGCCGATGTCGATTATTTTGGTCTGATCGGTAAATATTCGTTCATCGTTCAAATCCAGTTCAAGCTGGGCTAACTCGGCCTCTTTATTATGTATGGCCGTTTCGATCATTTCTGCGGTCTTCTCCTGTTTTTTACGTTTGAAGGCGCTCGGGGCCGTAGGCCGGCGTTTTGTCCCGGCTGTTTTATTCGAGAGGGTCTGTTCTGCCGCGGCCTGTTCTTCTTTAAAGGTCCGATAACTGGAATAGTTTCCCGGCCATCGGCTGACGCTGTCCGGTTCGAAGACCAGCAGTTCATCTACGACGCGATCTAGGAAATACCGATCGTGGGAGACGACCAGCATCGCCCCGGGATAGGTGGCCAGCGCCTGTTCAAGGGCTTGACGGGACTGGATGTCCAGATGGTTGGTCGGCTCATCAAGAATCAGGAAGTTCGGTTCTTTCAGCATCAGTTTGGCCAGGCCCAACCGGGCTTGTTCGCCGCCGCTTAACTGACCTACCTGTTTAAAGACATCGTCCTCGCTGAACAGGAACCTGCCCAGAATGCTTCGCACGGTTTCTTCATTCATAGACGGTTTTACCGACCACAGTTCATTTAACACCGACCGATCGTGTGTCAGACTGATCCGCTCTTGATCATAGTAACCGATTTCCACTGAGGCGCCGATCTGTACCGTGCCGTCTGTGGCGGACTCCTGATTGAGGATCAAACGCAACAGGGTCGTTTTACCGATGCCATTGGGGCCGATCAAGCCGACGCGTTCCCCTCGCCGTATAATCAAGGACAGGTCCGTAAATAAGATCCGGTTATCATAGCATTTGGTGATCTGATCGAGGATCAGGACTTCTTCTCCGCTACGATTCATTGATGTAAAGGTCAATCCGGCTGCCCGTCGCGCGGCTTTGGGGAGATCGATACGCGTTAAACGTTTCAGTTGGTGACGGCGCCCCTGGGCTTGTTTTGTTTTCTGACCGGCGATATTACGGCGGATAAAGTCTTCGTTATGGCGGATCATCTTCTGTTGCTGCGTATGCAGCCGTTGCTGCGTTTTAATCTGTTCCGCTTTCAGAGTCAGGAATCCGCTATAATTACCCTCATAACGTTGTATGGTCTGGTCTTCCAGTTCTACGATCTGATTGACCGTCCGATCGAGGAAATACCGATCATGGGATACCAGCAGCACAGCGCCGGCGTAGTTATTTATATAATGCTCAAGCCATTCTGTCGCTGCCATATCGAGATGACTTTCCGGCTCATCGAGCAGCAGCAGATCGGCATCACTTAACAAGAGTTTGGCCAGGCTCAAACGGGTTTTCTGTCCGCTGCTCAGCACCTTGACGGACAGGGACAGATCCGCATCAGAAAAACCGAGTCCATGCAGTACGGCTTCGGCACGATGATGATACGCGTAGCCGCCTACCTGTTCGTATTCTTCCTGTAGACGTCCATAACGAATGAGCAGTCTCCCCGCTTCTTCTGAATCGGATTGAGCCGCTTCCATATCCTGTTCTGTTTTACGTAGTTGCGCCTCCAGGGTATGAATTCTATCAAGGCCTTCGATGGCTTCTTCGAGGACGGTATTGCCCGGTGTAAACTGAGGGTCCTGGGTGAGATACCCGACCGCGATACCCGTCTGTCGAGGCAGGTCCCCTTCATCGGGGGACAGTTCACCGGTAAGTAGTTTAAGCATCGTGGTCTTACCGGCTCCGTTGGCGCCGATCAGGCCTACATGATGTCCGGTATCGATCCCCCAGGATACGTCGTGCAGGATACGATGGGCACCGTAGTATATAGATAGGTTATGAAAAGAAGCGAGGGGCATGAGTCAATGAGGCATGTGTATGTGGGCACACGTTGCCGAATCAGCATTAAAAAGCCATGGAAGCATGCTCCCATGGCTTTGACCATCCTATTAAGGGTTCAAGACCGCAATGCAATGGTCCATCGGATCAAATGGTTTTGATATTCACGTCATTGTTATGTATTAGACACACTCGTGTGGTATCTCTCTACTGGGCGAATTCAGGGGACTGGCTCCCGGGATACCATTCTACGAAATTGTAGGACCCTGTCCGGATGATGCCTCGCGGATTACCATGAATATCCACCTTATCACTTCGGATGGTGACAATGTGGGCTTTGGTCCCGATCTCTTCATCCGGCACGATGGCTCTGGCTACAAAGTATTTGCCATCCTGCTCACAGACACCAAAATCGATGCCTTTTGTATGAAGATCCTGAACGCAAAATTCGATGGCATCCCGTTTTTCGAACTCACCTGTTACCTGAATATACTCACCATCAATTTGTCCGAGTTGCATATAGAACCTCTCCTCCTACCCAGGTTTACAGGAACGTAATCCTAATTGTTGATTTATGATTAATCATAAACTTTGAGGCATGATTGAAACGCGATACGCTTTACTTTTTAATAATTTATAATAGAAAACATGATTATTTTCGATCTGTTATAAACAATTTTTTATCGCGTATCAGGGCTATTTCTTACCGTCCATGAAATTCCGCCGGTCGTTTTTCCAGAAAAGCCGTGATGCCTTCTGCCTTATCTTCTGTGGCGCTTACCACACTAAATTGTCTGGCTTCAAAGGAAAGCGCCGCGTCCAGCGGTTGGTCAAGGCCCGTATTAACACACGCTTTAATTAAACGAAGCGCGACGGGCCCTTTACTTGCGATATTCCGGGCGATCTCCCGAACGGTATCCATCAGTATTTCGCCAGGAACGATCCGATTAACAAGTCCGATGCGATACGCCTCGGTCGCATCAATCAGAGCTCCGGTTAACAATATCTCAAGGGCGCGTCCTCGTCCGATCAGGCGCGGCAGGCGCTGTGTGCCGCCCCAGCCGGGTATGAGTCCCAGGTTGATTTCAGGCTGTCCGAACCGGGCCTGTTCCGATGCGATCCGGAGGTCACAGGCCATCGCCAGTTCGCAGCCTCCGCCCAAAGCCACCCCGTTCACTGCAGCGATTACCGGCAACCGAAACGTTTCCATCCTTCGGAAAAGATGATGCCATCGTTGCACCATCGATTCCGCATCCGGGCCAGTCAGATCCTGCAGTTCCCGGATATCAGCGCCGGCTGCAAAAGCCCGATCACCACTGCCCGTTATAATTACTGCCCGTGCAGCAGAATCATGATCGATTTGATCCAAAGCTTCCCTTAATTCCGCTCCCACCGTTGTATTTAAGGCATTCACCGGCGGCCGATTAAGAGAAAGTGTGACGATCCCTTCATCCTGCTCAATGAGAATCGTCTTAAATGCCATGTATTCGTCCTTCAGAAATGGAGTCTAAATAAATACATACTTAAAAAGTTATACGATATCGGTTACTTTTTATTTAAAATAACCTGAGATATTCTTCAATTGCGATCCTTGTAAGATAATGATTTTACAAGGATTTGTCAATAGAAAAGTTAATAGAAAATACTTTGCGTAAGCCATTAGACGTCAAAGGGATGGAGGGGATTTCGAATGGTGATTGGTGATTGATGATTGATGATTGGAAGGCCAAATCTATGTTTAAATCACCAAACACCATTCACCAATCTTCATTCTCTGTCTCTTGCGCTGACGTCCCAGCGTTCGCGGCAGTGGCCGTCGGCGTCGATGACGTAGACATAGCGGTGCAGGGCGCTGGTGGGGCAGATGTGGGTCGGGAATATGTAGACGGGTTGGCCGACGGTCAGGTTGGATGTATGGGGATATTTCATGACCCAGTGTTCTTCATTCTGGAAATCCAGTTCTGCGTTTTCCATGTTCCAGACTATACCACGTGGCTGGGCCGGGTCGGACGCGATGGCCTTGGAGCCGAGGTCGAGGGTCGCCGTAGCTGAGGTCGGGATGCTGATGATACGGCAGAGAAGCAGGGCCGCGGCCTCGAACGGCAGATCGGTGTATCGGCGTCCGTAGCCCCAATCCCAGAAGATGGCGGTGCCGGGCGATGTTTCCACGTCTCCGGCTTTTGCATAACAGGGGAACGATATAGAACCGCCCATGATTCGGCGCGGCACAGGCAGCCCTATTGCTACCAGATCGGCCTGGAATGATCGTACCTGGTTCAGGCTGTTGTTACATGCCTGTGTGCGCTCCTCAATATCGACCTGATGGTTATGACCGTCGTAAGCATGAATACCACCGGGCGTCAGGCCGTGCAGGCGGTTCAGCATTTCGTAAAGCGCCACCGCATCCGGTCCCGGTGCGATGCCGGTGCGATGCAGACCTACATCAAGGTCGATCAGCACATCGACGGTCACTCCGGCGCTCGTGGCTGCATCCGACATGGCCTGCGCCATCTGCGGGGTATCCACCATGGTGCGGAAGGTCGTTTCAGGTCGGCGTCGCACCAGATTGACCAGGCGGTCGATATTCGGACCGACCATCTGATAGGCGATGAACACGTCGGGTACGCCGGCTTCGGCCAGCATATCGGCTTCGAACAGGGTGGCACATTTCTGCTTGGTGATTCCTGCTTCCAACTGCATGGCGACGATATGGGCCATTTTGTGGGTCTTTACGTGGGGGCGCAACAACTCGGCCCCCCCGGCGATATCGAGAATACGGTCGAGGTTTTCTTCCACTTGTTCCCGGTAGATGAGCAGGGATGGGCTGGGAATTTCATCGACATTCTGCACAAGATAACGTGGGTCCATGGAGGGCTCCGGAAAGTGGTGAAGTGGTGAATCAACCTTTTCTGTTAAGAGGATCATTAACGTGAGCTATCGCTTCTTTTAGAATGGGTGGCCAATCGACACCTGGCGCGAGTCCTGATTTCTCCATGTGGGTGGCAATCGTGGGGACGGGCGTCCACAGTTTCCATCTCGTTCCAAAACATATCTGTCTCCACTCAAAAAACCAGGCTTTGATGACACTCTTCCATAGATGTCCCGGGCCGAAGAGCGTCCGAAATAAAATCGAAGGTTTCAGCAATGGATATTTGTTCAAACTCATCCAGATACTATTGTCATAATTTCGCCGCGATAAGGTATAGAACATTGGGGCGGTCTTTCGCAGTATCGCACGGGTTGTTAAAAACGTAAAGCATGTCGTCGATGACTGACGCCAGTATTTTTTATCACAGACAATCGATCGCACCGGATGGTCATGGAGTCCGAGCAAATAATAATCCGGGTGGTCATAAGGTGAGATGAAATGGGCCTCCGGCTCCGCGTTCAAGAAACGTAACATCTGTTCGAACTGTTTCGGCAAATAAAAGTAGTCATCTTCCGCTAAATAGACATACGGTGCATCGTTCTGTTCCAGCAGACACTCAATTTGCGCTTTGGAGGTAGCCGCATTGCCTGAACCCGGAAAAGAGACGAATACCAGATCATGCAGATCAAAGTACCGGGTAAACAGGTTTTTATATTTTGGAGGACAATCATCCAGAAGAACCCAGATTCTGGCTCTTAGTATGCCCAAGGATTCCTTGAATGATCGTAAACAAATATCTGCTAATGTATATTTGTCATCCCGGCATACGGGTGGTGATTTCGAAACACGGGGATAGATCCTATAGGCGACTGCAAGATCATATTTTTTTTCTGTCATCTGTTTCATTGCTTAATTCATATACACTAAATCACCCGTTTATCATCACTTCCACGTCTGTCAGGATGAGGTCGCAGGCCAGTTGTGGATGGCGGCGCTTCAGGATAATCTGGACGGTATGTCGGCCTGCGGCGGCCTGGACCGGCGTTAAGGTATAGCGTTGCCATACGGCGCTGCTTACGTCTGAGATATGGTGTGGATCGTGGATCATACAGTAATCAAATGTGGGCTCAGGTAAAATAGTTTGATCCCATTTCACCTCGACCTCGTCGCCTTTTACCCATTGGTCGAGGCGGATGCGCAGTTCGATTTGAGGCGGATGTTCGGCCGTGATTTCATCGGCCAGGTCCAATTCAATTGTAGGGCCGTCGCCGGTCAGGGTACGTTTCAGGGGGATGGGGACCTCGCCGAGGGTGCGGTCGATGCGGTAAGCGCCGCGCCAGTTGCCCTCTTTAACGATAAACCGGTGGGTAGCGGCGTATATCTTGTCTGTATGGCGCAGGGTATCGGGCGTGCCTATTTGAGACAGTAACTCCCGCCTTGAATCCCGGTTGGCGTGCCAGTTGAACACGTAGATGCCGTCGGCCCCATTTTTATGATACCGAGCGGCGATGGCACGGGTGCGCAGGCGGTTTTTGGGTTCCGCGTCTTCCGGACCGACAAAGGGATCGGGCAGGCCGCCATCAAATCCGGGGTAGACCTGGATGTCTGTCCCTTTGCACAGATCGACGAAGGCGGGCACATCCAGCGAGGGATCGGTCGCTGCGCCGCCGGCAGGAGTCAGGATGTCCACCAGGTCCTCATTGATCCAGGTGGGGATGTCGTAGCCGATGTTATTGCACATCTCTTGCGTACCGGCGACGCGGGTAGCCAGGTAGAACGGCCGGCCTCGTTTTGTGGTCAATTCATCGGTCAGCCTTCTTACGGCGCGTTGCAGGTCGGTGAGCAGATAGCGAAGCCGATAGGCGTCATCCTGGGGGAAGTGAAAGGCGTGGCGTTGCCAGTCGAGTTCCACACCGTCCCAGTCGTATTTTTCGCAGATCTCCTTGATATGGGCGTATCGATGTTCCCGCACTTCGGGGACGGCAAAGTTCCACGACAGGGCGAACCATTCGGACGTTTGATCGCCGAGGAGCCATTCCGGGTGTTCGATCCGCAGGCGGGTCAGTTCGGTATGGTGCAGGGAGGGCAGGTCGTCTATCTGAGCGCCGTTGAAGTGGTTGTCGTTCATCCGGATGGAGGCGTAGACATGAAGGCCGAGATCATGACCGCGTTCGATGACGGCCTGCTGGGGATCTTCGCCGCGTTCGAGCATATGGCGGATGTTTTCCGTGAAGGTGTATGAGGCCGCGTTTTCGTAGGTCTGATTGTGCACGTCACCGAGCATTTCGAGGACCTCACTGTCCCACCGCGCCGCATGTTCGCCGACGCACCAGAAGTGGGCGCCGACCTGGGTGTCTTTCAGGGGGGCGTAGGTTTTTTCGAGGAAGGCGTCCATGGACTGGGGCGTTTCGCTGTAGCCGTGGGGGGCGCCATCCCAGTTGTAGATGATGTGGTATTTTGGTGGGGGCATGGGGTCTCCTGGGATATGTCCTTTTCTTTAGAAGAAAGGAACGCAAAGAATCGTCCGTGTCCACGGACAGGAGAGGCAAGGCTATAGATGATAATATAATGGGTAGATGACGGGTTGGCAAACCGGGGATGAGGCCTTCGGTCCGTGTAGAAGAAAAGAGCCGAATGTTTAACAGCACCACCTATGAGAAAATATGGGGAAATCTTATCTACTATGACTATATTATTGTTACACGCATATCATGAAGTAGTTCAGACGGTATCATACGTCAGATAAAGGGTGGTAGCCATAGCGGTGCATGGCGTATATGATCTATTACGTCAGGCGTACGGAGGAAAATGAAAATTACAATTTTGGTTTTACTTACTTCCTTATTCACAACAGGTCATTTGATAGCTCAAAGACCGATTGAACATTTTTTTCTCAATGTGGTTAGACACAGAATTCAAGAAAAGTCGTTTTTAGATTCTGACATTATTTCTGGCGCTCGGCTTAAATATACATGGCCTGAATTGGAACCGGAAAAAGGCGTCTACAACTTCGACTTGATTCAAAGCGGTCTGGAAATTCTTGAAGCTAATGGTAAAAATCTGTTCATTCAGGTTCAGGATGTAACCTTTGATACCACCATTATAAACGTACCAAAATATATATTGGAGGATCCAATCTACCATGGCGGCGTGGAGATTCAAATTGGCCATATTATTGATGGAACCGAATATGCCATAGACGGATTGGTGGCCAGAAGATGGGATAAAGAGGGTGCCAGGCGGTTTCATCACTTTTTAACAGCACTTGGCGAAAAGTTCGATGGGAAAATTGCCGGCATTGACTTACCGGAAACGAGCATATGTTGTGGGACCGTTGATATGCATCCGATGGGGTTTTCCAACGCGTCTTACCGGGATGCCGTTAAAGAAAATATGCATGTAATGAAAGAAGCCTTTCCTACTTCAACGGTCATTCAATATGCAAACTTTGTGCCCGGCGACTAATTTCCACTGGGTGAGGCGTCCTGTTTAGAGCGTATATTTAGATATGCGAGTGAAATAAATGTGGGTATGGGAGTACCTGATATTAAGGTATATAAGTATTGGCAGATGGAACACCGTTATAAATTTATGCGTAAATACAATGATAAAGTCCCATTGGGAATCGCGGTTCAATGGGGCGATTATGACGAGATCAATCCCAAAACAAAGAAACAAGTAACCATTGAAGATATTCATCAATTTGGAGAAAATGAAATAGGGGTCGATTATCTTTTCTGGAGTACGCAAGAACCTTACTATTCTGATTATTTAATCCCTTATCTTGAGAAAAATAAAACAGTTTCTAACGCGGCTGTACAGGTCCGTTTTGTGGTGGTCTGAGGTGAGCAGCAGGGCGTCCAGGGTCTGCGTGAGGGTCAGGGCGACGCAGTCGGCGATGGAAATGCGGCCATTTGATTTAATTCGTGCGACCTGCTTCGAAAATTTATCGTCCATATCCCGTCCAACATCAATGCCTAACAGATCCACGTTATCGACCATTTTTTCTGCTTCGGCTTCATTTGTTACGCGCAGAAAATCGTCATTTACTTCACAGAGATTGACGGTGTGCATGTATCTGCCTTGACAGGATACTCTCCTTTCCATAAGATCAATCCATTCCATTATCTATCATCTTTTGCCTGCTTACTATGTCCAATCTTCCTGTTCCTTCAGACTATACGGTACTTCGTGAGGAAATCCTCCAAATTATCTCGACGGGTAAAGACCGTGCCCGGTCGGCGGTGGAGCGGGAGAAGGTGCGGCCGAGATGGTCGAGGTGACGAAGCGGGAAAGCGGAGACGGATATCGGTTTGAGGCTATTTCGGCGGATGCTTCGCGGCTTTATACGTATCGGGCTGATCTGGTTGAGGTGATTGACGGCGATACGTTCTGGGTAGATATCGATTACGGTTTCCGGATGGGCGGGCAGCAGAAGCTACGGCTGCGGGCGATCGACACGCCGGAGCTGTCTACAAGCGCCGGCGCACGGGTTAGGGAGGCGGTGACCGAGATGCTCGCGCCGGTCTCCTTTGTGGTGCTTACGACGAGCCGGACGGACAAGTATGACCGGTATCTCGCGGATGTGTTTTGTCTGGCGGGGGCGACGACAGCAGATGAGGTGTTGGAGCATGGGGTGTATTTGAATCAGCGGTTGTTGGATGAGGGGTTGGCGGGAAAATGGTGATTTATAAATTATGAATTATGATTTATAAATTATGATTAATGAATGGGCATGGGGTTGGTAGGGGTGTCGGGTGTTTACATTTAGCTTAAGGAGTTAGAGGATGCGATTGGTGACTTATCTTTCGGTGGATGGGGAAGCTCGGGTGGGGTTGTATAATCTGAATGGGGAGCAGACGGTATGTGATCTTGAAGCAGGTGCGGCCGCGTTGGGGATTGAGCTGCCGTCGGATATGACCGAGTTGTTGACGATTGATGAGGGATTGGAGGTAACGCGTAACATCGCACCGCGGTTGACGTCGTTTCCGAGTTTGGCGGTGGAACAGGTGACGCTGCTGGCGGCGGTGCCCTTTCCAGGTAAAATCCTGGCGCTGGCGGGTAATTTTCAGTCGCACATTCAGGAGGGCGGAGGTGCGGCGGTAGATAAGGATAAGATTACGCCACGGGTGTTTATGAAGCCGGGGACATCTGTGATCGGCACCGAAGAGGCGATTGTGTTGCCGCGCTGGTCGGATACCGTAGACTACGAGTTGGAGTTGTCGATTGTGATCGGTTCTGAATGCAAGTACGTCGATGTGGACGATGCCCCCGATTATATCGCCGGATATATGGTGTCCAATGACGTGTCCGCCCGGACGCTGAATATCGCCGAGGGGCGCGATGAACGGTCTATGGACGATTTTTTCGACTGGCTAAACGGGAAGTGGTTCGACACGTTTGGTGCTTTCGGCCCCTATCTGGTCACTGCGGATGAAGTCGGCGACCCGCATAATCTGAACATGGCGTTCAAGGTCAACGGTGAAACCCGCCAGCAGGGTTCTACCAGTCAGATGATTTTCGACTGCTACGAGACGGTCTCCTTTTGCTCGTATCTGACCACTCTGGAACCAGGCGATATCATTATGACCGGCACGCCGTCCGGCGTAGGCGCGTCGACGAAGACGTATCTGAAACCGGGTGACCGGATTGAAGGCGAGATACAGAAGCTAGGGGAGTTGGTGAATATGGTGGAGGAGGAAGAATGAGAATTTAGTGATTTGGTGATTTGTTGATTGAAAAACAGATCCAAATCAGACAATCACCAAATCTCAATTATCCACTCTCTGCAACGTGGCCACATAGGCGTCATAATAGTCCTGGATGTTTCGGACGTAGTGGACGGGTTGGCCGCCGCGGCAGTAACCGTATCGGGCGCGGGTGTAATATTCCGGTTTCTGGAGCAGGCGCATGGCTTTTTCAACATGGTCGAACCACCGGTTCGGGGCCCAGCCTTTAGTGGTGGCCAGGCGACGGCCATCAAGAAGGTGGCCGTACCCGACGTTGTAGGAGGCCAGAGCAAAACGCACCCGTGCTTGCAGGGGTATTTCCGGGTCGAAGCGGTTGATCAGTTGATACATATATTTCATACCTGCGTGTATCCCGTGATCCGGGTCATTCAGATCGGTAAAACCCAAATCACGACCCGTATTCGGCATCACCTGCATCAAGCCCAGGGCACCTACCCAACTAATGGCGTTGGGATCGAATCTGGATTCCTGGTACATCTGAGCCACTGTGAGCCGCCAGTCCTGCGTGTATTCCAGCGCATATTTTTTGACCAGATCGTCGTACGGCGAGAGTTGGCCGCTGATATCTACTCGTAACGAGTCCAGGGCTTTTGCTATCGTCCGTGTATTGCTGAAGTATTGTTTCTTCAGCATATTGTAGTACATACTACGATCCAACTGATCGATGAAGGTGTTCAGGCTGCTGAGTAACTGCGAATTATTTTCGCGTACCGCCCATCCCAGGGTCGTCGGCTTGATGCTGAAGGCGGCTTTGAGCGGCCTGCCATAGGCCTGCTCCACTCCTAGCAGATTAGCGTCGCACAGCGTAATATCATAGATCCCTTCTTCCACACCTACGAGGATTTCCTCCGTTTCCATATCGTCCGGCAGGCCGATGACTGTGAGGCTGTCGATCACCGTCTGCATGACGGTCAGGGTACGGTAAAACGAACTGCTTTTTCGCACGTGGACTGTCCGCCCGGCCAGATCTTTCGGGCTTGTGATCGAATCCTGCTCTGCACGAACGACGACAACCTCATCTACGGTGTTATATGGCTGAGTAAAATTCGCCTGCACGCGCCTGGCCTCATCAATCGTCATGGCGGCAGCGATGATATCGCCTTTGCCTTCATTGAGATAAGGAATCAGGTCGGCATGACTTGGGGGAATCACAATCTCCAGGCGCAGGCCCTGTTGTTCGGCAAATTTTTTCATCAGATCGTATTCGAATCCGACCTGAACACCTCGGTGGATGAAATAGGTCATGGCATTATTGCGCGTGATCATACGCAGACGACCGCGTTTCTTCAAGCCGTCCAGATCATCTGTAAACACCCTTTGTCGGTGACGGGTCAGGGCCCGGGAGAGCAGATACTCATCCACCTTCCCTTTCAGTTGGGTGTCTTCAGGACGCATCATTATGCCGATGGGCCGATCTTCAGCCAGGATGAGCGGCGTATCCAGGTCGTCGTGGTAACCGGATATCGTGTTCCAGAAATTGGAATCATAGATGGTGGCCTGATAGATCCCCTGGGCGACGCCTTCCACCAGGCGTTCCGTGCTGAGTGTCTCTGATGCGGCGTGTATCCTTAAATCCGGGATTTGCTGTTGCAGGGAGACCAGCGTCTCGTAATACGAACTGGACGGCCGGGCGCTTATTTCAATGCCGGCCAGTTCGGCCAGCGATTCGGGCAGGCTGTCGCCAGCGGCCATGATCAGAATTTCATCCACATACAGGTACGGCGCCGAAAATGCCGTTTGCGTCTTACGAGCCTCAGTGATCGTCAGGCTGGCGGCCACGATGTCTCCCTCGCCGCCCAGCAACTTCTGCATCATCTGAGAATAATCACGGGCTACGACGACTACCAGGTCCAGGCCGAGTGCATCAGCCAGGCCGCGGGCGATATCGTAGTCGATCGTCACCTGTTCTGCATGCCGAGGCAGGTAGTTGATCGGTTCCGGGCGCACGATGACACGCAGGACGCCGTGGGTGCGAAGCTCGGGCAAGTCACCGGTATATACGGGTGCAGAAGGTTCCGCAGGCTGTTGTCCGCAGGACATGAAGGAATTTGCCACGATAAGACCGAGCGGCAGGAGTGTTCTGATGCGCAGCATCGCCCTCTCCTTTCGACCGACGACCGACTATATACCGGCTGGTCCGGTTATGGACAAAATGGATAATACAGAGGGAATATATAATCAGATCGGAGGGCAAGGCAAGGGAAACGGTGAGTTGGTGAGTTGGTGCTTCAGTGCCGGACGGTGGTAGATGGATAGGCGATGCTGTATAGATAAAATCCTTAGTCAAGCTTACCCGTTCAATCTCATCCCAGATCGGGCCTCTGCGTATTTCTCGGTATCCAAGCTTAAGATTAAGTTCAATGACGTGAGGATTTGTCCGCTCCGTGTGCGTGTAAATCATTTCAATGTCTCGGCGGTGTGATTCAATCTCAAGTTGCCGATTCAATCTGGTGGCAAGGCCCTGCCTGAGAAAATCCGGGGCAACCCAGAGATTGAAAACCTCACAGAATCTGCCGCTATCACGAAGAAATTAACGAATTGATTCGAAAAATGTCCAATTGTTCGCAGACTCGGGGTCTGTCTTGAGATTTCTAAATCGGCACAAGATGCCCCCCACTTGCTCATGGTCTTCTGTATCTTCGAAAACCCGGGCCGCTTTGTCCGCGTCGTGGACGAACTGTCTATTTTGTAGGGTTCGGGGAGACCGTTTTGCGCGACGTGAACCATCAATGCCTAGGGGCGGATGCCAGAGACAGGGTTCCCCCTGAAGCGCAAAACAACTGTTATAAATTCTGTATTGTATATATACTTCCAGGCGATATTGTGTCTTCATTATAACCTGTAAACGGATCCACATCTGATGGGGAGTCACATGGGAAAATCTAAGGTCACCATTACACGTCTTGAACCCATTCAGGCCGGCAGTCTGCTGTTTGTCCGGGTGCATACCGACGAAGGGATCACTGGACTTGGCGAGATGCATCCGGCCAGTATGGCCAGCGGAGGGCGGTATGCTGGAACCGGTTTTCTCCAGTTTATCGAGGAATATCTGGTCGGTAAAGATCCGACGGAAATCGAACGCCACTGGCAACATATGTTTCGGCGCAGCCTGTTTCGCGGCGGAGCGGATGCTATGGCAGCCATCAGCGCGGCGGATATGGCCCTGTGGGATATTACGGGCAAGCTGGCCGATCTACCGGTATATAAACTACTGGGCGGTCCAGTACGGGAAAAGGTCAAACTTTTTGCCACGCCGACTGCTTATGATGAATGGACGCCCGAAGGGCTGGGCGAAAGCGCCGTGCAGCTTGTTGAACAAGGGTTCAAGGTGTTGCGTATCTATCCGCTTGGCCCGCGTGAGTCATTCGCCGATATGGGCTTCCGTCAGGTGACCCGTACCTCGGAAAAATATGTGTCTGCGTTGCGTAAGGCCGTCGGAGACGATATCGATATCGCCATCGATGTGATCTGTCTGCTGTCTCCTGCGGAGGCAATCGAGACCGGTCGTCTGCTCGAGCCGTATGGGCTTATATTCTTCGAAGATCCGATTGAGCCGGACAACATCGAGGCCCTTGGGCATGTGGCTTCAAAGCTTCCCATGCCGGTGTCGAGCGGTGAACGGCTCTGTACGATTCACCAGTTTCGCGAACTGCTTAACCACAACGCGGCGGCGTTTCTGCGTCCTGATCTCGGTCTGGCTGGCGGTATCACGAATGTCCGTAAAATCGCGGCGCTGGCCGAAGCGAGTTATGTATCGCTTATTCCGCATAATCCGCTGAGCTGGGTCACCGCGGCGGCATCTCTGCACCTCTGTGCTGCGGTGCAGAACATCGCGATGTTGGAGCATCATCAGCAGGGGCAGGTAATGGATTCGTCGATGGATGACTTGTTTCAAGGCATACCGGCACTTGAAGACGGCTATTTGATTGTACCGGAGCGGTCTGGACTCGGGATTGAATTAAATGACGAAGCGCTCAGGCATTTTCCACCGTCGGCGGGGCAGCGGCCGGGGATTGTAGGGCAGGATGGCGGGCTGAGGGATTATTGAAAATGGTGATCGGTGATTTTTGAACCGCGTAGCGCTCGCTGGAGTCTGTAGGGATTAGCTATTATTGAGATTTGCCGCGCGCTGCGATGTCCCATACCGTCTCAACCACGCCATTTCTCACCCCGTAAAACCGGTCGTGGAGGTTGATGGTGGTGCAGCCGTGGCTGGGGATGATGTGGATCTTGTCGCCTGGTCTGATAGGACAGGAGGCGCCGGGAAGCTGGATTTTGACGTGCTCCTCGGACTGGCGGATGAGAGAAGCGCCTTCGACGTCTCGGATGGACTGGATGCCCATGTCGTTCGTCATCGTTTTCAGGCCGGCGTCGGCTACAGCTAACTCGTCACCCAGGCGGCTGACAATGGTGGCATAGACGGTGAGCGCGCAGTCGAATTCCGGGATACGTTTTTTGTAGGTGGCGTCCATCAGGATGTAAGAGCCGGCCTGCACTTCGGTCAGCCCCGGGAATGTACCGGTGACGCTGTAGGTGCCGGTACCGCCGCCGCTGACGATTTCTACGGGTAAGCCGGTTTTCCGGATATAATCCGCTGTATCGGCCAGCATCGTCATAGATTTTCGGCATTCGGCGTATCGAATATCGTTGTCCGGTTCACCTATGATGTGGCCTTCGTAACCCATTATACCTCGAAATGTCACGCCGGGATGATCATCGATTACGCGAGCCAGGTTCAGTGCCGCTTCACCAGGCGGTACGCCGCATCGCTGCATACCGACATCCACCTCGATGATCATATTTACCTTTGTCCCCGCGGTCTGTGCCGCATCGGAGATCTCTCGCACATTGTTTGCATCGTCGGCCGCAACAATGATGTCCGTGTGACGGGATAGCGCCACGAGTCGGTTGATTTTGATGCGGCCTACCACTTGATTGGCGACCAGGATGTCGCGGATGCCGGCGGCGGCCATCACTTCCGCCTCGCCCAGCTTGGCGCAGGTCACGCCCTGGGCGCCGGCTTCGATCTGCTTGTGGGCCAGGATGGGGGTTTTGTGCGTCTTGGTATGGGGACGCAGATTGGCTTTTTTATCCGAGAAAAAATCGGCCATTCGAGCGATATTGCTTTCCAGGAGGTCCAGGTCGATGACGAGGGCCGGGGTGTCGATGTCTTCGATGGGGATGCCAGGGAGGGGCATGGGGATCCTTTCCGAGTTCTGAGTTCCGAGTAGGTACACGGCATGCCGTACTCAGGACAAGGTGTATCTTCGAGGAGATATGGTCAAGAGAATTGATTTGGGTAGATTGACAGGTGTATTTATTGAGGTATATTGTCCCCAACCAGAAAGGATTATCCATGTCATGCCGTCTGCTACAAATCCCATCCCTTTGGCGCATTCTGATCGTCGCGTTGCTGAGTCTTCAGTGTCGGTCTTCAGATCCCGCATCCGATAACGCCTCTATAAGAAAGGGTGTACCGCTGGTCAACAGCATCGGCAAAGTATTGCCGCTCCATGCAGCGCCGCTTCATCAGCAGATTCTGCGTCACATGTTGCCGGAACCCCGCACCCTCGACGTGAGCATCAATAATTATGACGCGGCCGGTAGTCTTACTATTTATGATCCCCTGCTGAAAATGAATACGAGTCACGAACTGATCCCGGCCGCAGCGGCGCGCTGGGGTGTTTCCGATGACGGGCTCATCTGGACGTTTCACCTGCGTCCCGAGGGCCGATGGAGTGACGGTCGTCCGGTGACTGCCTACGATTTCCAGTACACCTTCCGGCGCCTCCTGCACCCGGATACGGGCAATCCCTATGCTTTCTTCTACTATGACATCAAGGGCGCACAGGCGTACAACACCGGCGTCGAACCGGATGAAAAAAACCTGGGCGTTCGCGCGGTAGATGATCTGACTTTTGAAATCGAAACGACGGCACCACGCGCCTATCTGCCCTATATCGCGGCCTTTCATGGGGCGTCGCCTGCCCCCCGGTGGGCGGTGGAGAAATACGGGGTCAAATGGACCGATCCCGGCCACAACGTCTCCAATGGGAGCTATAGCCTGACGGAATGGACGTCGGGGGTACGGATGGTGCTATCGCTTGATCCGCAATACAATGGGCCGAATAAAGGCTCCGTGGAGCACATTCACTGGATATTTAATCCCGTTAACGCGCCGACCGGCATGATCGCCTATGAGAATAATGAAATCGACTATGTGGGGATTAATGTAGCCGATCTGGTTCGCGTGCAACAGGACCCGATATTGAACAAGGAACTCGTCCGTTCTCCCCTGCAGCAAACGGCCTATCTCTACTTCCAGCATCAGTCACCGCCGTTTAACGATGTCCGTGTCCGCAGGGCTTTCGCCCACGCTATCGATCGAGACGCCCTCACACGGGTGGTGTTAGGTGGTGCCGGCACGCCCGCGTATGCGATGCTTCCGCCTGATTTTCCCGGTTATGCGGGTGAAAAGCACAACGCCTATCAGAACTATGATCCGCCTCTGGCGCGCCGTTTATTGGCGGAGGCCGGGTATCCGGATGGCAGGGGTTTTCCTGGTCTGCCGATGTGGATTCAACCCGGCCGGATCTTACCCAATACGGCGGCAGCGGTGCAGGGGATGCTTAAGGATATATTGGGCATCAATATCGAGGTGGTTCAGATGGACGGTCCCACGTACAGGTCCCGCATGTACGATTGGAAGGTCCCTCTGGGCTTCGGTAATTTCGGCGCTGACTTCCCCGATCCGCACAGTAATCTGGGTGCTTTCTGGCGATCGGGGCCCCGCAATGTAGCTCGCCATAACTGGCGTCACACCGACTTCGATGATCTGGTCGATCGCGCTGCCCGGAGTATGGATACGGAGGAACGCCTGCGATTGTACGACGAAGCACAACGTCTGCTCATCGAAGACGTGGGCGGCGTGTTCCTGTATTACTCCACGGCCGCTGAACTCCGCAAACCCTGGTTGAAAGGTGTGCCGAGGACGAAGTACGGGACTTATCCGTTTCCGTATCTGACGGAGGTGTATATTGGGGATGAGGCAGAAGGCAGAAGGCCGTAAGCAGAAGGCAGCATAGCCCGTGTTCATGTGGGGTTTCATTGTCAATGTTTTACAGTGTTATCTTAATCCAGACGGAAGAGACGTGTATGATACGAGCACCTCTACCTGAACCACTTTGAGCGGGCCCAGGAGGCCTTCGACCCGTTTTTCGAGGACGATTTCCAGGAGGTTGTCGCCTTGTTCCGGCCATATATCCTTCAACTGAAATTCTAGCCACTGGCTGACGTACGGGGCAATGTTCGACCCGTATGAACGCAGACAATTTTCATCTTTCAAAGACGCGCCGTTCAGAAGAATATCGATCTGATCTGCCGAGACAAGATCGACGATGTTGATCCGGAGCCGGATCTGTCGTATTCGATCGCTGTTGTTCTGGGTTTCGTCGGCGATATAAAAGGGAATCGCGTGTTTTGTTCCTGTATCTGAAGTGGCGATTTCTACCGGAAGGCTCGTCTGGTAGTGGGTGTCATCCTCTTTCGCTTCCAGGTTAGTGGCCAGGACGTAGTGTTTGTCGCCTGTCTTGATCCGGTCCTTATCGCCCCATTCCGTCAGGCTGCTGCGTTCCTGATCGCCCAGCGGCCAGCGCATGAACCAGGCGTATAGACCATCGACACCGCGTGCCCAGTTGTTGGCCACAGCTGCACGCAATTGCGCCGGTGAGGGATAGACTCGCTCCGGGGCGCCGGTGATGGCATCGGCGATGTACGGTTGCAGCATGCCGTAGACCGACACATCGGAGGTGTGGGCTGCTTCTGTTAACCAATCAATAGGCATGTTGGAGTCGAGGATCATATAGAGATATTGCATCGGGATTACAAAGTCGATCAGTCCCTGTTCAAGCCAGGTGCGAACGTCGAGCCCCTCAGCCAGATTCAGCGCCTCCGTAGGCAATACGCGTACACCCAGGGGACAGGCCTCCCCACGTTTGCTCCGTACCATCTCGGCAATCTGCTCGACATAATCGGTCAGTACAGGGATCATCTCCTGCGCGTCTTCTTGCCGTATATTATGGCTACCGCCCGGAAAGGCAAAATCCAACTCCAGCCCATCGGTGGGGTATTCGGAGGCCAGCTCTTCCAGCACAGCGAACTGATGGTCGCGGATCTCTTTGTGGCCCAGTGCCCGTCCGCCGTTTTCCAGACGGTGCGCCGGGTTCTGTCCGCCGTGGTGGGGCATTCTCAGGCTGGCGATAAAATCCATGTTTTTTTCATGCGCACGGTCGATCAGCACCTGCAGGGGATCAAGGCCACGGTCGATCAGGCTCTGCATATTCTGCCAGGTGCGCCAGTAAGCGGCCATGGTAAAGGGCTGCATATCGGCGCCGAAGCGCAGCCCAACTCGGGATGGGTAGAACAGGCCATCCCCCCGTTCGACACCATAGCAGAAGGTATCCACTGCCGTACCGGCGACTTCATCAATAGGCGTCCAGGCGTCCTCCATCGTCATAGGGGGTTCGAAGACGAAGAGGTAATAGTGTCGGGCGTCATTCATGTATATGATTCGGTTTTTACGCATGATGAACGGGCTCCCTGTAGAAAGCATTGATGGGAAACGTCTTCAATTTTGTTACGAGATTTTTATTTGAAATTCGACTGTATAATCAATTAGGATCAGGCCTTCGTGGCCGAAGTGCCGGAATTATCTGGCTGTATGGCCCACGGTATTACCCAGGAACTTGCTTTGAAACAGGTCAATGAAGCGATCCGGCTGTGGATTGATACGGCAAAAGAATGCGGAGATCCCGTGCCTGAACCTAAAGGGCGATATAGTTCCGAGTTCCGAGTTCCGGGTAACCCTACGCCACTTCACCACTTCACCATTTCCTGGAATCAGGCACCTCCAGTGTTTCACCGCCCTCCGCGATAGACTGCTGACTGATCAGGCCCGGCAGCGTCATACCGAGTGCTTCGTGTACACCGATCGTCGGTGGCTTCCGGCCTTCTATGGCGGCCACGAAATCCAGCAGCTCGAAATAGTCCCCGCCGCCGTGGCCGGCTTTTACGGCATCGGATGCCTGCCACCAGGAGGGGAGATAGGCCTCCTCCAAAGCACTTAAATTGGTCCACTTCACCTCGTCACTACCTGCATCACGCAGCCAGATTCGGGATTTGTCCCCACGTGCGCGCGCTGACTCGTAGCAGCCTGTCGTCCCTTGCAACTGGTAGTTGGTCATGGCATGAGGCCGGTTCGAGATCATGTCCACCCGGATTTTAACCAGGCCGCCTTTTTGCATATTGCACAGCATGACGCTCGTATCCTGGGCATAGGGTTTGCCGTCCGGGTCCAGATAGTGGTGGCCGCTGCCCTGACAGCAAACAGAAACTACCCGGTCCTTCGGCATCCATTGCAGGATGGGGCCGAGGCTGTGGGTGCCGTAGGTGATGCCATCGATGCCGTTCTGCCAGTGGCGCCGCCATACCTGGTCCGAACTGATACCGCGGGCGGCCAGGCGGCGCTCATCGTACTCTTTCAGCTCGTGCAGATATTCGCCTTCAGCATAGTATGTCTCGCCGAAGAGTCCTTGCCGTACCAGTTCACGGATGAGGACGTTTTCCTTCCGATAGGTGTAGTTCTCGCCCATCATATAGATGCCGTCGGAGGCATTGGCGGCCAGGGTCAGCGCCCGGCATTCTTCGACCGACACGGCGGCCGGCACTTCGCTGAAGACGTGTAAGTTTTGTTGCAGGGCCGCCACGGCTTGAGGGGCGTGGAACGGCATGGGCGTGGCGAGGATCACCGCATCCAGCGTTGATCGTTTGAGCATATCGTCGTAGTCGGTATATTGGTCGGTCGCTCCCAGTCGTTCAGCGGCGGCTGGCAGGCCGCCGGCGTCCACATCGCAGACGGCGTGGATACAGACCTGCTGCAACGCGTTACAGGCGGCTTTAAAACTACTGCCCCTGCCACACGCGCCGACGATGCCAAGGTGGATGGTACTATTTTTGCTCATTTATAGTATACACTCCGTTACTTTGTATTTTGTACTTCGCACTTTGTATTTTTCGTTTTAACCAATCACCAATCACCAATCACCAATCACCAATCACTGGTTTACAGTACCACTGCGTCATTACCTACGTGCTCTTTGATCCAGGCTCGGAGAGGAATATCTTCCGGTTCGGGCGAGGTGAAGCCGTGCCCGCCGCTAGGGGCGTCGCCCAGGAGTTGGCGGCGGACGGGGTCGCAACGGTCCATATAGTGCGCCACCGTCATGTCGTCGCGGGGTTTCAGCCAGCGGTAGCTGTAGCCGTAGAACAGGACTTTGCGGGTTTTCCCGGAGCGGTTATGGCCGCCTGCGTGCCAGAGACGGCGGTCGAAGAAGACCGCATCACCTGGTGCAACCTGTATCGGTGTGGCGCCTTCCGGATCGGATTCCCCGTCTTCAGGCAGGTCGAGCCGGTTTCGAAGATGACTACCGGGGATCGCGTGAAAATTCCCGCTGACGGTGTCTGTACAGTCGGTCAGGAAATAGGCCACCTTGAGAGAGATACGCGGGCGGGGGTCGCCTTCCAGATCGATATTGAGTCGCCCGCTGTCCTGATGCCACCCCAGGCGCTTGCGTTTGGGCGGCTGGCCCTCCGGCAGCGACGGCGTGACCATTATATGGGAATGGTACAACTGGATATGCCAACCCAGCAGGTCCCATACCTTGGGGAAGGTTCTGGGCCAGTCGAGGAGTTCGAGGAATATATCATCCTGGCCGATGAAATCGAAATGGTTACAACCCTCGTACGGTCCGCGATCGAAATTCGGTCGCAGTTCGGCATCGATACGGTCTACCACGGCGATCAGCTCAGGAATCATCTCCCTGGGCAACACATCTTTCACGATGAAATAACCATCTTCTTCAAACTGACGGCGTTCCTGATCCGTAAGGAGATAATTCAGGCAGGTCGGGTCCATAGGGTGGCCACCTTGTTGTCGTTGTCGGTCTTTGCGATTGGATGGGCATTTTTCTTTATACATGGGGCGTACAGGGGAGGTGCTTATATTTCCTAAATATCGGCATCGTTCTCCACCTGATAGGTATAATAGGGGCCTTGTTTGTGGCTGTCAATAGTCTCCTGGTTTAAATGATGGAAGCACCCGGTTGCCCGAATTCTTCTTCGGGAACGCAAATGTCGGGAGAATATTATCCCGTATAAACGAGGATTTCTACGTATATTATTAGGACTTTGGTCAATGGCTAATAAATGGCATTTGGCCGAATTCACTCATGAATAGTCTTAAAACCTGTAACCATGGGTAGTGATAATATGGACAACGATACAGATAGAAAAGTAGATCAGTTGCGAAGAGAAGGTTGGTGTCTCTTAGAGCGGATTATCCCCAAGGATAAAATAGACGGGGTCCGCGCCCACGTAGAAGCCGCCCACGAAAAGGCGCGGCGCGACTACGAGGCGATGGGAGGAAATATAGGGTTTCAGACGGGCCCTGACGGCGAGCCGGGGACCTGCCCAATAGCCTATTTATCGGAATTCGCTCCCTATCTGGGGGACGAACGGTTGCTGGCCGTGGTACAGGCGGTGTTTGGGAAACATATACGGATCGCTCAGACGGAGTTCAAGACGCAGGCGCCCAACCGGACCGATGTGGACTGGCGTGGGTTCCATTCTGATTGGCCCCATGACCTGACCGACCGGGATCTGGCAGGCCGGGTAGCGCAGCCCTTTCCTGATGTGACGATGCAACTGTCGGTCTTGTGGATGCTCTCGGTGTTCAGCCCGGAGAGCGGCGGCACCTGGGTGGTGCCGCGCAGCCACCGCGATCCGCTCAATCCGCGGATGCACCAGACGCCTGAGGGGTTAGAAGAACATATTGACCAGCTCAAGTCCATACCAGGAGAGATACAGGTTTCAGGGCCTGCCGGCAGCGCGCTGGTGATTGACAGCCGGATCTGGCATTCAGCAGGGGCCAACCCCGGCCCCGAGCCTCGCGTGGCGGTTATCACGCGCTACTGCCCCTGGTGGCTGAGCTTGGAGTTCGGGAGGCGGAACAATGCGATCGTGCCTGGGGCCACTTATGAGGCCTTCCCGGAAGCAGTGAAACCACTATTCCGACACCGGACCGAGGGGATGGATAACCCGTTTCGTGCGTAACGGTCCACAGACGGATCGCCTGTGGCCCAATAGATTTCAATTCCGCACTCCGCACTTCCTCGCCCTATCAACGTTGCCAACCGATCCAGGCAGACCACCAGAAAGATCTCCTGGGCGGCGGGCAGATTCCGGTGGCCTTCGCTGGCTATGAAATCATTCATAGCCATGATGACGACAAAGGTCGAGAGGGTGTCAAAAGTGCTCTGCTCAACCGACAGATGACTATCCCGAATCAGCGCGGCCAGCAGGTGCCCCTGTTCCAGCATGGCGGGGGGTGCCCCGGTTGATAATCAGATGACCTATGAACCCGAGCAGCGTACCTATGATGAAAATAACGATAAACGCCGTCATTTTTTCTTCTTCGGCAAACCAGTCGACAAACCGGCCGGCCGGCACCCCGGCTACCATGCCGACCAGGCTGGCATTTGCTGAAGAGAGAGACCAGAATCTGTACCGGCGCGATAAGAGAGGCGAGGGCCGTGTAAAAGGCGAAGGATAGGGATTTATTCAGGTCGGGTCAAGCAAATGGCAGGGCGTACGGCGGGCCGTACGCGTACGATGGGTGCAAATAGTGGTCAGGAGAAGGCAGAAGATGGGAGGATGAGGCGGTGACGTGGGGTTGATCACCGATCCAGATAATACATCTCGTCAACTGGCCGCAAGGGCCGGTTGAGCCACAACGGCCTGCGCAGACCGTCCGGGCCCGGAGCGGGTCGCGTCTTTTGCAGCCAGGCCTTGTACACCTCGAACGATTTATCCGTATCGACCATCACATCGCCGTAGGCGTCGCCATCGTGCGCTTTTTCAATGCGGACCTTCTGGTGCCAGCAATGCATGCCGCTGATCGGATCCGGGTGAACCGGAAACGTGATGTTCTGATGAACGCCACCGTCGTTCCAGAAGATGCGGGACGAATCGCCGTCATCGCTTTTGTAGGGCCGTATACCGTCCAGCACCTTCATGTGCCACTGCCCGTTTTCCCCCTCCTGGATATCCACCAGATTGGTGGACCAACGATTTCCTTTCGCATCCTGTTCACGGCGCCAGCGGCCAAGGTGATGCGAGCAGGCGACCACGCCGGGCTTCATGGCTTCCGTCACCCAGACCCGATCTACGAAATACCCGATCTCGGTCGTCACCCGGATCAGGTCGCCGGTCTGGATGCCCATCCGTTCGGCATCCTGCGTATGCATCCAGACCGGATTCCGGTTGGATATTTCGTTGAGCCATTTGGCATTGCCGGAGCGAGAGTGGATCAGCGTGGGCAGGCGGAAGGTCGGGACCAGCGGGAAGTCGCCCTTATCCCGATCCAGTTCGTCCGGATGGACGTGGCTCTTGATGTAGGTGGGGATCGCATATTCGGGCCAGCCCCAGTCGACCATGGTCTGAGAATAGAACTCCTGCTTGCATGACGGAGTCGGGAAACCGGTTCGAGGGGCGCCGTCCGCCATCACGCCGACGGGCTTGCCGTCTTTGAGCACGGTGTTCGCTTCCTGGTCTACTGTCGTGCCCTCCACGATATCATCACCCAGCACCTTCATATGTTTTTCATAGGACGTCTTTTCGATTTCAAAGGCGCCGTATTTACGCATATAGTCCAGCACCGTCAGATCTTCGGCCGCCGCCGCTTCCGGTAAGCCTTCCACGCGCTCGAAGATATACCGGTAGTATTCATCGATGGTGATTTTTTCACCAGGCCGGTACGGCGAGATAAAGTGCTTCTTGATGCCCAGGCTGCCGTCCGGGTCGATCCGCCAGGATAGCTCAATCCAGAACTCATCCTCTTCCCACACTTCGCCGGGATTGGCTTCATAGGTGAATTCGACGGGCTCACCCATACGGCGTTTTGCCTCGCGCAACACGGGCTGACGGAAACCGATCCACATGCCGGAATGGGTCTCGTAGCTGATGATATCGTGCCGCTCGCTGGCATGGCCCATCGGCAGCACATAGTCTGCGAAATAGGCGGTCTCGTTCCAGGTGGGCGTCAGGGCGGCATGAAGCCCCACTTTCTCTTCATCCCGCAGTGCTTCGATCCAGGTGAATCCATCAGGAAACGTCCACACCGGGTTGAAGACGCGCGTAAAATATACGGACATCTTGCCCCGGCCTTCTTTCAGGAAGTGAGGAAGTAACATGCTCATCTCATAATGGGCGAGCGGGTATTCCTTCGGGAAATGCAGTTCATTCCAGAATGTGTGTGCAGGGGGATGGTCGAAGACGTCCGGTTTGAATTTGTTCCATCCGCTCGGCGAGGTGCCGCCCTCGGTGCCGACACTGCCCGTCAGGACATTCAGAAAATGCAGAGCGCGGGCGACGGCCCAGCCGCCCAGATTCCCACTGCCGGCGCTCCGCCAGTTGTGGGCGGAAAACCGGGAACCTGCTTTACCGATCTCACGGGCGATGTCAACGATCTGCGCGGCCGGTACACCGCTTTCCTTTTCTGCAAACTCGGGCGAATATTCCTGGTATACGACCTTAATCGCCTCGATAAACTGTTCGAAGGTTCGTGGGACATCGGGATGTTCTTTCTCCAGATAGGTTTGCCAGTTGACCCAGGTTTTCATGAAATCCGTGTCATACAGCTCTTCCTGCAGGATGACGTTGACCATCGCCAGTAATACGCCGGCCTCGCTGCCGGGATACGTCGGCATCCAATAGTCCGCCATGCTGGCCGTATTCGACAGGCGCGGGTCCATCACGGCCAGTTTCGCACCATCCATCATGCCCTCGATAATCCGCTGGGCATGGGGATTGAAATAGTGACCCGCCTCCAGGTGGGCGCTGATGAGCAGAATAAATCGGGCGTTGGCATGATCCGGTGAGGGCCGATCGTAGAAATGCCACAGGGCATAACCGAAACGGGCGCCGGCAGAACAGATATTGGTATGGCTGTTATGGCCGTCCACCCCCCAGGCTTTCAGCACCCGGTCCATATAGCCTTCATGGCCCGGCCGGCCGACGTGGTAGACGATTTCATTGTTGCGGCCGTCCAGTAAGGTCTCTCGAATACGACCGGCGATCTCGTCCAGCACTTCATCCCAGGATACGCGGTCCCATTTGCCGTCACCCCGCTTACCGGACCGTCGTAGTGGATATAAAATGCGATCCGTGTCCTGTATCTGATTGATGCTCGCCGGTCCCTTGGCGCAGTTCCGTCCCCGGCTGGCCGGGTGGTACGGGTTCCCCTCGAACTTTCGGACTTCCATCGTCTCTTTATCGATATAGCTGAGCAGACCGCAACCGGCTTCACAGTTAAAGCAGGCCGTCGGCACGACCATATAATGCTTCGGATCCTTCCGGGGCCAGCTCTGCGATTCGTACTCGACCCAATCGTCCCATTGATCCGGTGGCGGATAGTCCGTCAACGCCCCCGGCTCCGAAATGCTGGATATATCCGCTCCGGCCTCATCGTGCAGATTGGGAATCAGATGAAGGGCTTCAGCAAGAGATTCAATGAATCCGGGTTTTTGACGGTTGGACATGCGATCCTCTTTTAATTTATTATTTATAATTTAACTGAGCGGAATTTCCTGCGGGGCGCGTACCCAGATGTATTCAGTAATATACATACCAACCAGAATACAGACGCCCGCTTCTGCAAGCATCAGGGGGCCACCCGCCCAGGCCAAGGCAAACGGAATGACGTTGCCGATCATGACAACACCGATCCAGAAATATTTTTCGAAACGCCCGCGGACGATCAGTTCTACCGTTCTTCTGGCATCGGCCGTCGGATGCGGCGTGATCATTTCAAATAGAATAACCAGGAGGTTCAGGCCGACGGTCAGCATCAGGCCGTTTTGGAGAAAACCGGTCCAGCCTGCTGTCGGCGTGCTATACAGAAACAGGACGGCAAACACAGCGCCGCCGGCCATCGGGGCATGCAGGAGCATATGCAGGGCCAGGGTCGGGCTCTGCCAGAAGTCGCGCCCTTTGGCCTGGGCGAACAGGAAAGCGGTATACACCGCTGTAATGATCGCCAACGCCGTAGCGAGCCACCCGGCAACCAGGGCTATAGTAGGCCATTCCAACGCGGTAGCAACGCCCCATATCGTTAAGATCAGGCCGTACAGGGTCAGGGCATAACCGCCGAGGACCAGCCAGGATTTCCATTGGGGTCGGAGGAGGACATACAGAAAACGTGCCGGCCTATCCAGATCTTTCGCAAGCAGCACGGTGGTGGCCAGTAAAAACAGCAGGCTGATACCCCAGGCCCGCCACATGGTGTCTGTATCCTGAACGACGCCAACCTCTCGGCCGATAAACGGAACAAGAAACGCGCCGGCGGCGATGGCCTTGGTCCAGACATAGGCAGCGACTTCCCATCCCCAGAGTACGCCCTTATCCGGTGCGTCATACACCCGGCGAGGAGCAGCGGGTTTCTTGACTTCTTCGATATCTGTAGCGCCCGGTATGTCTCCCGGCTTTTTCCCCGATAACTGCTGAACCATTTGCTCCGGGTTGGCCTGTGCCGTCCGTTCTTCTATGTATCTGGCAAAGTGGCCGACGCCGGTGGTCTGGGCACTCCACATATACGCATCAGAGGGGGCGGTGTCCGTCGGGGTCAGCGCCGCCTTATCTCCGTTGATATAGAACAGATTCGGTCCGGTCTCTTTTTCTACCTTCCGGGCCGTGACCTGTTCTCGTGCCAGCAATTGGGCGATTTCGGTGGTGGGGTTTTCCATATCACCCGAGATAATGGCATGCTCCGGACATACGTTCACACAGGCCGGCTCAAGCCCGATATCGATGCGATGGGCACAGTAATTGCATTTGGCGGCTGTATGGGTTTCCGGATCGATGTATAGCGCATCATACGGGCAGGCCTGCATACAGCTCTTACAGCCGATACAGCGGCGTGGATCAAAATCGACGATGCCGTCCTGACGCGTGAACAAGGCGGTGACAGGACATATCTCGACGCAAGGCGCATCCTGGCAGTGATTACACCGCATCACAGAAAAATGCCGCGTCGTGTTCGGATAGACGCCTTTTTCTATATATTTAACCCAGGTTCGATTAACGCCGATCGGCACGTCATGTTCAGATTTACACGCTACGGTACAGGCGTGACAGCCGATACATTTTCTATTGTCTATGATAAAGCCATATTGCATAGGCAACTCCGGTTATAAATCGGCAAAATGGTCGAGTGGGCAAGGCCTCTGGTAGGGGCCGCTTCTGTGGGTGATTATTGTGATTCAAGTCGGCCGTATTTACCGTTATAAAACATCAGTGGGCGGCCCTCTCCGGTCTCGCCTGCGATGATTTCGCCGATAAAGAGGTCGTGGTCACCGCCAGGCAGGATATGGACTACCTTGCAATCGACATAGGCCAGGGCTTTATTAAAAACAGGCGATCCGGTGATATCGGTTCTATAATCGATATCGGAGAAATCTTTCGGGCCCCGTTTGGCAAACCGGGTCGACAGATCTTCCTGGTCTTCCGCCAGGATATTTACGGCAAAGCATTCGCTTGCCTTCAGACACGTATTCATATTCGCCTGGCAATCCACAGAGACCAGAACTAAAGGGGGTTCGAGAGACAGAGAGGTGACGGCATTGGCGGTCATGCCGTGCAGTTCTCCTTTATAGTGCGTGGTTACAATAGTTACACCCGTTGCGAAATGCCCCATAATCCGGCGCTGTTCCATGGGATCAAAGGCCATAATGTTTCCTGTTGTCGGATTGGTGAATGGTGAACCGCGTAGCGCTCGTTGGAGCCCGTAGGGATCAGCGATAGTTTGGTAGGTCAACTTGATTTATTGGACCGAAAATGTCAATGGAAATATGGCAGGTGGCAAACCTTAAATATGGAGATAGGTACCTTGTGTTTTGTACTTTGTTGAAAGAAGGTATATCTTGATGATTACTAAATATGCCCTTCTATACAAAGCACAAAGTACGAAGCACAAAGACCCTTTTTCATCTTCTATGGAATAAACCGTCAACTTGCGGTGTCTAAGGGTTGAGCGGCCATGATCTTTAGCACGCGCACATCTATCTAGTGGGGGCGATACTTTGACGGATGTGGAACTGATCAAAGCAACGCAGGACGGCAGTCAGCATGCTGGTGGTGGCATACAATCTGGTTTCCAGTGATGCCATTTCCCTGGCTGCGGCGTTTGGTATGACCGAACCGACTCTGGAAGACCTGCACGATGTGAGTATGGCCCTTGAGTAGGAGGGGGTATTATGACCATTCATGTAAAGACCACCTTAATTCTACTCGGTACACTGGCTATTGGTATCATCTGCGGCGGACTTATCATAGGTGGGGCGTCTCGATCTCGCGTGCGAGACGCGATGCCTTTTGGTGGGGACGGTTTTGTCAACCGGTGGGTCGAGATACTCGATCCGGATGTAGAGTAGAAACAGGCGGTCGAACAAATCATTGAGCGCCATGCTCCTCGGTCCGGGGAGACCTTTGCCAGGCATCGACAGGAAATGCAGTCGCTTATCGACTCACTACATCAGGAACTGGATCCGGTATTGACGGCGGCGCAGCGTGAGCAATTGAATCGCCGCCTTATGCGGGGCGACCGGCTTATGGACGGCCGCCATGGTCGTGGTCCCTTCCAAGAACGCCGGGGGGCAGGGCCACGCTTGCCAGCCCCTCCACCAGATGAGAAATTGTAAACAGGAGATATTTTCTATACGCCCTTTAAGCGGCCTGATGGAACAGTAATATTAAAATGCTCGTCTTAAATTTGGACGGGTATTATTTTTGTAGAAGATGTTTTTCAAGGGAATGGATCTGTAAGCCGGGTTGTCTAATGGGCAGAGACAGACAACAAGGATCTCCGGTGATCTTGGACCTTTTTCTATTGTTTCAGCAATCACATCAGGGAGGTACGAAATGAAAAGGATGAACTTAACCATAGTCCGCGGTTTGCTGGTAACCGGCGTACTGGTATGGGGTCAGGACGGGATCGCACAAATGATCCCGGCAGACTCAGGCAAGATGATGGTCATGATGAATGAAGACCAGGGTCCTTTAGGACGCGGTATGCGCATGAGACACGGCGGACCGGGTGGACCGATCGGTCAAATTCCGTCTGAACTGGCTGAGAAAATGGCATTGACGGATGCCCAGAAAGATCAAATGAAGTCGTTGAACACGGCCTTTGCCAAAGATATGGCCAGGCTCGAAGCCGACGCGAAAATCGCTCAAATCGAACTCCGAGAGGTGATGGATCAAACAAGTCCCATCATCTCCGCCGTCAAGTCACAGGCGGCTAAAGTGAATGAGGCGACCGGAAAGATATTTGAGCGTTCGGTGGTCTTCCGAGCGGAAATGAAAAGCGTGTTGACGGCGGAACAGCAGAAGACGATGCAGGAAGAAGGACGCCAAATGAGAGGTGAGCGTCCCGGTCGCGGGATGCGCGAGATGCGCAGGATGCGTGGTCCTGGTGGCGGCGGTGGTTCGGATCAGTGATTTGACCCGTGCCCCCTTTCACTTGAAAGGAAGGGGGCACGGGTTTTACCTGGGAGGTGTTATGAAATATCGGATGGTTGGGGTGATTTGCGGGTTGGTTATGATACTGATGGTGACGAATGAGACGTTCGCGCAGCGGGGTGGCGGGCGCGGCGGCTCTGGCGGTGGACGGCGGGGTGGACCTGATCCGGCGATGATGGAACGGATGAATGCGCTACGTACCTTCGAGATAGAGATGGTCTGGCATGATTTAAGTATCCGAATGGATACGCCGGGTGCGCAACTGATGTCGTTGCGTATCTTGGTTAAAAACGCCACCGCACAAAAACAAACCCTGATCGAACAGGCGGAGAAGAGTGAAGACTGGGGTTGGCTGAAAGATCAATTGGAAAACAGCCACAAACAATTAGATAAAGATCTGATGGACATCTTATCCGATGAGGATATGAAAACGTACGAAAAACTGGTAAAAGAACGGGAAAAACGAGCCTCGGAGATGATAGGCCGGTTCAGGATAGGCCGGTTCAGAAGGTAGAGAAGACATATTTAGTGAGTTGGTGATTTGGTGATTGTAAGGTCTTTCAATCAGACAATCAGACAATCAGACAATCACCAAATCACCATTCCCCTCAGGACATCTTCCACCATAGCGATCATTTCCTTTTTCAGACGCCGCCGCGCTTCGTGCATCCGGTATTTGACCGTACCCAGCGGCACATCCTGCATGGCGGCAATTTCCTGCTGAGAATACCCGCTTATATAGTAAAGACGTACCGTTTTCCTCTAAAACGGTTACGCCTGAAGCAGCATGTCCGTTTTTCGATGCCTCCGATGCGATGGTTTTTCTCTTCAGAAAATTGATACATCGGTGAATCGCAATCGAGCGGAGCCAGGCACCGAGCCGGGTCGGATCTCTCAACCGTTGTAGCCGTTCAAACGCCTCCAGAAAAGTTTCCTGGGTCAGGTCTTCGGCATCGTGAAAATGAATGGCAACTTCACGGACACGTATATGGGCAATAATCATGGGGGTTCCTTGTAATTTACACCTTGCGGGTAGGGTCGTTGGGCTGTATCGTCTTACCATAATCAGTTCAGGACGAAACGAAGCATATAAGTTGCCAATATGATCTTTTCGCGCAGCACATTAACCCATTTTCTTCGCCGACAGCATTTGATCTTACTGATGGCCGGTAGCATCATGATGTCCTGTCTCCCGGCCTTATGGTATCTGCCGTATCCCGAATCACCGATATTTATCTATCGTGCTCTTCGCGCAGATCCTATCGGCTATTATACGTTAAGAAAACGCAGATGGCTTGCCTATATGGAGAAGACACTCGGGCTGGTCGCAGCGCCCACGCTTAATATACATATCAAATCAGACCATATGGCAACCTTACGTAAGAAAAGAGAAGCCGCATTACGTATCGGCCTGTTAATTCAGGAAGAGGAAGATTTTGTACCAGGTGTAATACACCTGAACGATAAATCGGTTAAAGTGAAACTGCGACTAAAAGGAGATAAGGTTGACCATATCGCTGGTGAAACAAACTGGTCTTATCGCGTGCACACAAAAGACGATGAGCATGTATTTGGTATGCGCCGGTTTTCCCTTCAAGATCCCGGGACGAGAAACTTTCAATACGAACGTCTCTTTTTCGATACCGTCCGGCTATTCGATGTAATGACCCCCCGTTATTTTTTTGTCTCTGTTATTCAAAATGGGAACCCTCTGGGCCTGATGGCCTTTGAGGAGCACTTTTCCAAAGAGTTACTGGCATATCATGGAAGACGTGAAAGTGTTATTATTCGGTTCGACGAATCGTTATACTGGGCAGCGGAAGCCGCTCAGGGGATTTCATGGGATAACACCATGTTGTTTTACGATTATAGAAGAGCCGACATAGATGCCTTTCAAACGTCTAAAATCAAATCATCTCCAGAGCTTAGCGAAAACTATACTATAGCGGGCGGCTTATTACGGGGTTTTATTGAAGGCCATCTTCTTGCCTCCCAAGTTTTTGATATAAAACGAATGGCCGGCTTTATCGCCAGCGCACATTTCTGGCGATCCTGGCAGGGTCTTATCTGGCACAATTTACGATTTTACTACAATCCGATTACAATGTGCCTGGAGCCGATTGCCTTCGACACAGATACGAATTTTCATCAAGGCACAGCCACCATTGAAGAGCCGATAATAAAAAGAATGCTCGAAGATCCGGTGCTCTACGCAGCCTATCGCCAGGCTATGGATACATTGATGGCGTATGTAGACGACGGTTCTCTGGCTGCCCAACTGCGACCGGTTGAAGACGCACAGCTCCGTCTCTTGCTGCCATCGTCTCGTTTTGTTCAACCTTTCGACTATAGGGCCTTCCAGTGGCGGGTGGAGGAACTCAGGCCCTTATTGGACCAGTCTACTGCTTATACCGATTCATCCCGAGATGAATCGGAGACGGTGAACCCCGTCCCGCTATCGGCGGATCAATATCCTCAGATGGTCCAGGCGTATCGAATCAACGAGCACACATCCGCCCCATATTTGGAGCTGGCCAACCTGTTATCTTTTCCAGTGTTAATTCAGGATATCCACTGGGTGAATAGTCAGGGGCGACCTGTTGCCTGGCAACCGGATACCACGATCACTCTGCCGATGGTCCTGCCTGCAAGTCCGCCAGCCGACCGGCTATCGAGATCCCGTATCCCCTATAAATCACCGGAACGTTACCCGGTGATGGAACTGATTGTAACAACAGGATTACAAAGTCATACCGGTTTCAACAGGCATACGGCATTGCCATACGTTCCGGCTTTGACCTCCCGGCCCCATACCGGTCAACCCACGCCATAAATACCGAATTCTGCTATCCGACCGGCCACAAGAACAAAAAATAACAGCTTCTTGTCGTTTTTTGCAACTTGCCTATTAGCAAATCTATCTATACTATATAGGGAGACCAATTTGTAATCTGCAATTTGGAAATAATAGTATGTTCGCCTCATAACAAAGGATTTACAGATGATACGACGACACACATGGGGATTGACAGTCGGATTGCTGGTCGTTTTAGGCGGGTTGATACCTGTCGATTCGGTCGTCCCGGACCGGTCCCCTTCATCTCGCGCCTCTCAAGAAACCGTGCTGAATCTGGCGGATCTGTTCGGCCCTGAAGAAGCCTATGCCCGTCGCGGATTCGGTTTCTCCAGAAGTTCGCGGTCCCTCTGGAACCGGCGTAGTTCGTTCAGCAGGAGAAGTACGCGCACCACCATGACCCGACGACCGACGGTCCGAACGCCCAGTAAGACGACCGTTTCACCGAGTGCCAGGCGGTCTACATCGACCGGTGCTACAGCGGGCCGTTCGACGCGGGCAAGAAGCACTGCGGCTGGAGGGTCCACCTCTCGGGCGACCGCCAGAAGCTCTACGATGGGCAAGCGGGTCCAGAGTGAGGCTGCCAAGAAATCGCTGGCGACCCATCAGTCCAAGCAGTCCGGTTTCTCCCGAACCTCAAACACAGCGGCCAATACCAGTAGCTACCGTAATAATCCGGTGTATAATCGCAGTGCCCAGAACCGGACTTCGTACGGTAATTATTATGCCGGAAGAGACCGGTATTATGGGGGTATGGGATGGGGGTATCCGCGTTATGCCTACATGTCGTATCCCAGCTTCGGTATGTGGGACGCGATGATCTGGTGGTCGATTCTGGATCGATCGCGTGACCGTCATTATCATTCGATGGCCCATCACCACGCCCAGGACCCTGGCTATCAGGAATGGCGCCGCGAGGCAGAGCGTCTGGCGGAAGACAACGAAGAGTTGAAGACAAAACTGGCCGTGCTGGATCAGGAAGTGGCCACCATGAAGGGCGTCCCGCGGGATACGAACTATCTGCCGCCCGGCGTAGATCCTTCGGTCGCCCTGGCTGCCGAAGTGGTCGCTACGGCCGATCCGAGCCGACCACTTATGATCATCAGCACCGGTGTGACCAACGGTAACTACCATCGATTCGGGAAGATCATGCAAACCCATCTGCCGGATTTCGATGTGACGTTGGAACCCAGCAACGGTTCGGAAGACAATCTGAATAGCCTGGTAGAAAACCAGGTGGATGCCGTGCTGGTGCAGAGTGATATGTTGAACGCATATCTACGCAAACACCCGGAAACAGAGGCCCAACTGGTCGGTCTGCAATCGACGCTCTATACCGAATACGTCCAACTGCTTGTAAACAAAGACAGCGGGATTGAGGCGATTACGGAGCTTGATTCGAACATACATATCGTCTATGTCGGTCCGAGGGGTTCCGGTACGCACAGCGCCTGGGAAGGGTTTGTACTCCAGGATCCCAAATATGGTGAATTCACAACGCGTTATGCCAGCTATGAAGAAGCGTTGAACCAGGTCTCCGACAGCAACAGTGCCGTCATGGTGTTCGTCGCCGGTCTTAACTCTCCGTTGTTGCAAGAGGCGAACGACAAATATGGCCACAAGGTCAATATCGTTACGATTGATGAGCAGCATTTCAGCACCTCGGTAGATCAGTTCGGTAATACCATCTATGATGTGGCGACGATTCCTGATGACACCTATCCGAATCTGCAGGTGGGCTGGCTCTTCGGATTCGGTGACAACAGTTTGGAAACGCTGTCTGTGGATGCCGTACTGATCTTGTCCAAGCGCTGGGTCGATACTTACGGCAGCAAGCCGATGACCCTTTTCGAAGATGCCCTGTGGCGGTCTATAGACGACATAAAATTAATCGTAGGCAAGTAGCGGCGCAAAATATTGCGTACTAAAATAGATGTCCAGTCACAAAATAGATCGTTCTCAGGAGATGGATAGATGAGTTTCCATATCATACGGGCGGTAGCCAAGAAAAAGGTGAAGGCCGCAACCGGGATATTTCGAAAAAAGCCTAAAAGGGTGGATGAAAATCTACCGTTGGGTGTAAAGATCGCGCGCCTGATCGATGTGGACGCGGCGGCGCTTTTGACGTTCCATGGACTGATTCAGTTTTCCTTCCCGTCGTTTCCCGCCACGGTGGAAGCGATTGGAAAGATCGATCTTGGTGAAGGTGCGATGGCCTATCGATGTTATCTGCAGGGAACCCAGTCGTTTGTCCAGATAGTAACGGAGCGTGACGAGGTGGTGGAATGCCGGTTGTTTGTGCTGGACCGCGATATTTATCCGGCCACAGAAGAAGTGTGGGAGCTCTGGCTGAATCCGGAAGACGGCATCATCGGATGTCCCGAGGTGCTGCATGGTGATACCGAAGAACTGTCGTATATTCGGGAATGGATGGATGGGGACTATCAGGCCGAGCCGGTTTTGCTGCATGAACAGATTATCAATGATCCGTATGATGAAAACCTGTTAGAGGAATCGCAGCACACCATGTCTTATTTTCGCGTGGCCCATGGAGATCCTCATAATCCGGATGATCCCGAACGGGTGGACGAATATCTGCTCGTGAGCGCCGGCGAAGGGGTGGTGGAGATGTATCTGGGCGTTGATCTTATGGTGGATGAAATTACGGTGATTTGACGAAGCTACGAAACTACGAACGTACTTTGTTTATCCATATACTGAATGTTGGCCGTAGCGGATGAGTCACATCCATCAAAGCACAAAGAACAAATTACCCTGATTTCACGTGGTTTTTTACGTAACATCAGTACATATTCAGAAAGGATGGCAATATGATCTGGCGATTTCTCTCACGGGTGGGTAAGAAGCAGGCGGGCAATGCACTTGAGACCTTCACACAGGCGGTGGTGGCCTTTGATCCGGAAACGGCCTCGGAAGCGCAGATTTCTCTGATGGAAGAGGAACTGGACAAGCTGGGTGTGCGCGTTGGTAAAGCAGAGCAGGCGGTTAAGAAAGATCATGAGGAAACCCAGGCGCTGTTGACGCAGTACAATCGGTATATGTCTGCGGCAGAACGTCTCGAGGCGCAGCTTCAGCAGGCTGATGACAACGAACGGACTTCACTTGATGGCAGCATGGCGAAGTTAATCGACGAACTTGAACGCCTGCAGCCGGAGATTGATCGGGAAAAGCAGGAAGATCAGGATGCAGAAAGCTTTGCAGCCGAATTGCGGCAGGCGTACGACGAAGCGGCCGTGAAACTCAAAAAATCAAAGACCCAGCTTACGCAGGCACAGCGCCGTATGGAACAGGCCAGACTCCAAAAGGAACGGGCCGAAGAGCGGGCGCAGAGTGTACGGGAATCCGCCGGATTGAGCAGTTCCATGGGCGGGTTGGACACCGCGTTGTCCGCCATGGAAAAAGAGTCTGAAAAAGCCGAAAATGCCTCACGGGCGGCCGAACTGAAAATCGGAGCCTTCGGCAAGCAGGAAATTACAGATGATCCCAATATATCAGCTGCGCTGGAAGCCGGAAGCAGACCAGCGCTTCCGGAGGCATCGGCCACCGACCGGCTGGCTGCGCTGCGCGGTAAAAAATCGTGAGCGATGTTCTTTATTAGTGCAATGATATTTTTATGGAGAGCCCACCTGAGATGCCGCACGCGGCCGGTGGGCTTTCTTATGTGTAAGCTGGATGAATCCCTATTGCAGGAGGCGTATTGTGTTCCAACCGATGTCATCGCTTCTTTCCGCTATACACCGTATCGGACCATACATTCTGATTGTTAATATGGTTTTATATTTTGTCGAATTACAGTATACACAGACCAGAAGCAGTCTGGATGTCGGCGCCTGGGCTGGATTTATATGGATTGAGCGGGTTATCGCCGGTTTTTTTACCCTTGAATATATAATACGTATTCGGCAGGTTGAACATAAAGGTCGGTACCTGTTCAGTTCGTTGGGTCTCATTGATGTGGTGAGTATCCTGCCCTTTTGGATCGGTTTTTATCCTGGATTGAGTCAGGAGCAACTCGGCCTTGTTCGCGGCGCCCGGACACTTCGATTACTGAAATTGTTTCGATATAACCAGAAACTCTACGAATTTGTCAGTGCGTTGTACCACAGCCGAACGCGTTTTATGCCGATCGTATTGATCACCATTATGTACCTGATGATCAGCTCTACCATCATATTCGAAGTAGAACGCCGCGCACAACCGAAGGTGTTTCAGGACTATGGCGACAGCCTGTGGTGGGCTGTGGTTACGTCTACTACCGTAGGGTATGGTGATAAATTTCCGATCACACCTATTGGACAGGGTTTCAGCATTCTACTTATGATTATCGGTATCGGCATTGTCGGTATGGTCTTCGGTTATTTTGCCGATGCATATAATGGAGAGCGGGAACCACTGGACGGTATGTTGATGCAGACCTACTGCAAGGCGGTCCGGGAGGAAGGCGTACATGGTAAAACCCCAACAATTTTCCGGCAGACCCACGCAAACGATCCGCAATTTTTGATGTTTGCCAACACCGTTGACCAATATATCGAGATAAAAACAGAGGAATAGGGAAGCCTGAAATGTTATTGACGATCAGGTGATGCCGACATATAATGATCTCCATGATTTCACGTTATAACCGATCAATTCAAAGGCCTAGGTATCAGGTTAAAACCTCGTATTATGAGGGATATTCATGGTCCGCTCGTTTGCTTTAGCATATGGTGTAATTAGCCTGATTTTAATACTCGGCGTTCCACGTCAAAGCCTTAGCCAGAATACCAGGGCAAAAGGTGTGTTGATCCGATCCCTGCCTTCTGTAGCGCGCTATGAAAATGATTTAAACCGGATTCAGGAATTGGTCCATACCGGCCGGTATTCTCAGGCGCTTGAACGGATTGATGAGTTGTTAAAACAGGTGCCGGATATGGCCCAGGGTCGTTTTCTTAAAGGCGTAGCATTAGCCGAACGCGGACAGATCAATCAAGCCATCACCGAGTTCCGGTTTCTTATGACGCAATATCCTTTTCTGCCCGAACCATATAACAATTTGGCAGTCCTCTATGCGCGTCAGCAGCAGTATGATCAGGCTCGTGAGAGCCTTTTGAAAGCGCTTGAAACGCATACCAGCTATGCCACAGCCTATCAAAATCTAAGTAATGTTTATGCGATGATGGCCGGGGACGCTTACGATAAAGCGCTTGGGCTTAATGCCAAAAAAAAACAGCCGCCTGATTTGCAATTGCTCGGCGATTTGTATTCTGCTGAATTTATTCAAACGGATGAGGAGATCCTGACCTCAAACGAGATACCGGTCGGTACGTCGGATCAATCGCCGGGTCCAGGCATTGTTCCCGAGAAACAGGCCATCGTGCCCGCCGAGGGGCAGCAACAGACAGCGAAAGCCACAGGAGCGTTCCCGCAAGCGAGTCCGCTGGCAGAGATTGCGGTGATAAATGGGAGTCAGGCAGAGATTGCTGCGTTTATCGATACCTGGAAATCCGCCTGGTCATCGCAGAACGCAGATGCGTATATTCGGTGCTATGGATCGAATTTCAAAATACCGACACCATACAAGACCCGGTCAGCATGGGAAAAATCTCGTCGGTGGTCCATCGCCCAGCCATCTTTTGTCGAAGTGGTCGTGCAAAATTTGGAAGTTGATCTGGAGGAAGACAACAGCGTACGGGTAACTTTTCGCCAACTATATCGATCCGACCAATTTCAGGAAAAGGTCCAAAAGACGCTTACCTTGAAGAAAGTGGGCGTGGCATGGCGAATTGTACAGGAGACCAGTGTAAAGATGTAATGCCTGCCCACCGGCCTATCCTTCCGAAATAATGCGCCAGACGCCGTCTTCTTCCAGGCGCCAGTATTGCTGTTTTTGCGATCGGCTTGCGAAGTTGTCGCTTTTGTAATCCTGGTTGAACCTCACCTGTAACATCAGGGCTTCATCACCGGGATAGGTCGTCAGATATAGATCCGACAGCCCCACTCTAATATACTTCTTCCGGGCGTTAACTCGCCGTTTGTGTGCTACCCAGCCGTTATAATCTTTACCCGCTCCGTTAAAATCTTTGGAATAATGGCTTAGATAGCGATCTGGATCCATACTCTCCCAATCCAACCGCCATTGTTCAACAAGGGCCGTCATCCCATTTTGACGCGCTTTCCATGCCTCTTTGCTGATCCAGTTAACCGGATGACTGGTAATAACCACGGGTGTCTTTTTGATGTCCAGCAGGGGCTGCACTTCCTTAAAATTCTCATTGCTGAGTGTAACACACCCATCGGATGCTTTCGGTGGACGGCTATACGTGGCGAATGAGGTGCCATGTAACCAGATTCCTCCTCCGGTTTTACCCAGTCTACGATCCCAATAATTTGGATAGTTGATTGGAAAGGCACCGACGCCATACCGATCTGCCAGCACTTTTTCCGGAAGATACTCAGTTATATGATACACGCCCACCGGGGTACGCTGATCCCCTCGTTTATATTTCCGGGCACCCTGTTTCCCCATCGAAGTATAATAATCCTTAACTAAAATCGGTACACCGGCTTGGTTTTCAAAAACGTAAAATCGGGACGTGTTCAGATCGACCAGAACAGCGTGGCGAACCGATTCATCCAGAGAGGATATCTGGTCCGGAATCAGATCCGTAGATGGCTTTACAACATGATAGGTCCATCGCTTCCGTGCTTCTTCGAGCATCCCCTCTATTTCTTCAGATGAAGAGGTAAGATGACCGAATCCACGCAAAGCCTGAGTTTTCGCAAGGAGTAAATCGGCATAAATCAGATGCGCCAGTTTAAATTTAGGATTTTTTATCGTAAGTTGCCGCAGGAGAGATAACGCGTTGTCCATGCGATTTTCTCTGATATCGTCAAAGGCACTGATCAGCAGCATTTCCTCGTTGATCACCGGATCAGCCTCACCTGGCTTGACTGGCTTTACCGCCTGGATCGGGCTCACAAAGCACACCAAAAGAGCACCCAAGGCCAAGATTCTAATCATACCCGATAAGATGATGTGAGTATTGGATTGCACGTTGATATTTCTCTTTATTCTGCCGTTGGGGTCATGGCAGATTCATCTGCCTTTATATTTTGACGATAGGCTATCAGGGCTTCGAGGCGTTTTGAATCCTTGGTCGAAAATCTGTGGGTATACGCATCGTATATAGGTTCTTCAAGCTCTCCGTCGATGCGGGTTACAACCACGTTCAAATAGAGATTTTTAGCATCTTTAGGCGCTTTTTTCCACACGGAAGAGAGGAGCGCGAAGTTCCAGGTGGCGGATTTATCCGGCTCGAGATCCTTTCCTTCGGTATATCGGATATTATAATTAAAATCATCTTCAAGTACTGTTTTACGCCGCCCACGGGTTTTGAGTATACCGTGAAAATAGACTTTCGATATCTTATGCTCGGTGTTGTTATGAACATTGAGTTTGACGACCGATTGCTTTCGTTGAATGTAATACTCGGCTCGTTTCACAACGATATCTTTGAGCTGTTCCATGGCCGTATCAGTTCGTTCTTTTTTCTCTTCCAAAACTGATATGGCCTTATCAAGTCGTTGATTCCATTCTTCAATGAGCCCATCAGCCGATAGTCCGTCCAGACGAGAGCGGATATGTTTTTTTGCATTTTCCGAATTATCCAGTACACCGATTACATTTTCACTGAACAGGAATTCGAACCCTTCAAGAATCAGATCCAGTCGTTTCTGTGCCGATTCCGACAGCGGTGCTTTAATCGCGGCCAGTGAAGTCTGAAACGTCTCTTCGGTTGTCCCGTCGAGCGTCGGTTCACCACAGCCGGCAAAAATGAACATGGAAAAAACGACCGGTATAACCCGAATCGATATCAATGGCATATAGGATATCTCCTGCCAGTATCAAAATAGACTAGTGCATGTCGGCGGAAGTATTGCTACATTTCAACAATTATCAAAACGTCCGTTTGATGAAAAAGTTCCGTTTATACCCAACTGGAAAGAGGAGAGAATGAAGGGATGAGCAGATAAATAACGCGACACAAAAAAACACTGAGACATCGTGTGCCTTCAGTGTCAGAACCAGATTAATTTCAGGTTCCCGCCTTAGGGCGGGCATAATATAATATGATGAAGGGCAGATTGCAAACTGAAAATCACAGATAGATTACGTAGATCCCGGCGTTTCGAACGGTAGTTCGAGTTCTACAGTATGCGATCCTGAACGCAGGCGTTTAAACTGCCATTTCAAACAATGCTTCTGCACTGATCGGCCGAATTTACTGCTGCCCACGGAGTTTTCCAGCACGGTGACCTTACTGACAGAACCATCCGCCTTAATCTGCAAACGCACTTTAATGGTGCCTTCCAACTTGGGGTTGTTCTTTAATTCGCGCTCGTAGTAATAGATCAGCGTTTTGTGATACCGCTTAACCACCTGCTGTATTTCCAGATCGCTGCGCGGTCCTTCAGACAACACGGCAAAACCGTCTTTGACCGCATCGGTCTTCTCCTGCGCCGCCGTCTCCATACTATCCTGCACTGACGCCTCCGCACCATCCTGCGCAAAGATCGGAGAAGAAATAACCAGCAGGCTGGTAAGGATCAGCAGGGAAATAACGCGACATATATAGGTGATTTCGTGCATGATTCTAGGCTTTGATACGGATGTGATAACCCATACCTGATTGCTATATAATATACAACAGGATTAACAGAGAACAAAGTGATTTGCATCACAACCCCATATTTTTCTTCAATGAGTTTAAACGTCAAATTGAAATAAGGGTTTCGTTTATGCCCATGATTTAATGTGATTTCGAGCCGATCTTTGCTATTAAATCTTCTTGCGTTATAAACGGATAACCGGCTTTCCGGGCCAGGGAAGCATCATCCGGACCGTTGTAGCCCCAGGAAGCAAGGAGCAGGTCGAGTACGGGCTCCGTCTTATTAAAATGTGCGTCCAACTCCTGCAGATTAGCCAGAGAGTCATCTATAAACGTATATCGGCCTTGTTTAAAATGATCTTGAATCTGTAGCAGGTTCGCAATCTTGGTTGTGCCGTGATCACCGGAGTACACGTTCTCATTTAGCACGGGTAGCCCGAAATGATGACAGAGCGTGACCGTCGCTTCCTGATTCTTATAGGTCAAAATCACAACCTGCTCCGCCCCTTCATTCCGTAAGGCCTCCCAGACCGGTTGATAGACCGAGTTAAGCAACCGCCACTGGACGGGATCGTGTGCCGTAAATCGCTTCCGTGCCGCAAAAAAATGTGCGGTCCGATCCGCCAACGACGTTTTTACGCCATCTCTAATGACCAGATATTCATCCGTCTCCAGGCGCTGATCCGGCGGCAGATCGGCATGTTCAACACACCACCGCATCAGCGTCAACGCATCCCCCGCCGCCTGCACATGGTATCTGTTGGTGATAAACAGCTCAATGGCATGGCCGGGTAGTTCATCGGGCGAAGTAGCCAGATTGCCGGTGACCCCATTGTAGGCCGTGATCGACATCTCCACCACAGAATTCAGTAAAACCCCGTCAAAATCAAATAGAAGCATGAGATCAAGTGGTAAGTTGGTGAGTTGGTGGTTGAAATGTCTACTGCTTACTGCCTACCTACCCTACGGTTCCTGCGCCCCCTGCGCCTCCACAAACAGCGCGTACACAGACTGACTGGCGGTTATAAAAAGACGGTTCTTCTTCAGGCCGCCGAAACAGATATTGGCGACGGGCTCGGGCAGGTGGATCATACCGATGCGATCCCCATCCGGCGCGAAGCAGACGACGCCGTTGGTATCGGGGCCACCCCAGCCGGAGGCCGACCATATATTGCCGTCTATATCGGCGCGAATGCCGTCCGATACCGCGGGTTTCATATCTACAAACAGGCGATCATTTTTCAACCGGTTGCCTTCTACGTCAAAGACGCGGATGTTGGCCGGACCGTCGGGCAAGTGAGAAATACCCGTATCTACAATGTACAGTTTAGATTCGTCCGGCGAAAAGCACAAGCCATTTGGTTTCTCGAAGTCTTCTGTGACTACGGTTGCTTCGCCGGCCTGCGGGTCGAGTCGGTAGACCCTGGTAGGCAGTTCGTAATCCGCCTTATGGCCTTCATAATTCATCAGAATTCCGTAACCCGGATCGGTGAACCAGATCGATCCATCGGACCGGACCACCACGTCGTTGGGCGCATTCAGGCGTTTGCCATCAAAATGATCAATAAGGACCGTAACCGTCCCATTGTGGTCTGTGCGAGTTACCCGGCGGGTGCCGTGCTCGCATGAGACCAGGCGGCCTTCACCATCTCGTGTATTGCCGTTGGTATTGTTCGAAGGGGATCGGAACACGCTGACCTGCGCTGTTTCTTCCGACCAGCGCAGCAACCGGTTGTTCGGAATATCACTCCAGATCAAACTGCGCATATCTCCGAACCAGACCGGACCTTCCGCCCAGCGTGCCCCGGTGTGTAACCGTTCTACCGCCGCCGTAGTCAGAATATACGGCTTAAATCTCTCGTCGATCACTTCAATAGCCGGATCAGGATAAGAAACGAGCCCCCTATCCCAATCTCGATAGGATGAATCCAAGATGCTCCTCCGGGGAGTAATGGTGATTTGGTGATTTGGTGATTGATGCCGCTACGCGTCATCGAAAGTAAGGAGCGCCTCTCCGAGGCATTGTTAGAATGCGCTCCGCTTCGCTCGCTGTGCTGTTTGGTGAGTTGGTGTGTAGTACACGAAACAAAGTCGATTTGTCATCTCGACCGCGCGTAGCGAGCGGAGAGATCTAATTATAGGCGGCTAATTGTAGCCCCCCTCGACTCCGCTCGGGATGACATGAACAGGTTTTGTCATATACTATGGGTGATTTGGTGAATCGCGAATATCCTTATCCCAGGATGCTAATTCAGAGAGCAATTCTTTCCGCAGTGTGGCAACGGAAAGGTCTTCTACACGGTTATTCATCTCATAGGGATCGTTTTCTAAATGGGTCATCCACGTCGGAGCCAAACCACCATCCTGCCGCTCAGCGGCCAGTTTCCATGGTCCCTTGACAATCATGCACCAATGGTCTCGCTCAGAGTATATCGTCTCGTAAGTACGCTCCGTCTCTCCTCGCATCAGTGGGGCGAAACTCTTTCCATCCACGGAAGCAACGGGAGGCAATCCGGCCAGGTCGAGGCAGGTGGGCATCATATCAATCCCGGAAACGAGCGCATCACTGACGCGCCCTCCCGGCATACCGGGGACATAAGCGATAAAGGGAATACCCGCCGACTCTTCATGGGGCAGACATTTGTTTTTAAGCCCATGGCTGCCTTGCATATCACCATGGTCCGAGGTAAAGAAAATCATGGTGTCATCAGCCACGCCAACGCGCTCAAGCGTTGCCAGCAGACGTCCGATATTTGTATCGATCTGTGTACACATGGCGTTATAAAGACGAATATACTCATCCAGGTTATTGCCGTACCGTTGATAGTCAGGATCCTTTTTGAACGGCCTGGGGCTTGGCGGAGAAAAGGTCGGCGTATATGGATCAATATCCTGGCAATTGGCTCTGCGTATGACCTGGCGATTTTTGTAGAGCTCAGCATACTCCGGAGCGGGTTGTTCGGGATAATGAGGCGCCTGATACGACATCATCAGCATGAAAGGCTTGTCGCTTTTCGCTAACCCTTCGAGCCGGTCAATGGCTAAATTGGTAGTTACCTCTGTCCGATGTTGATGAAACAGATGTTCCTGGTCTTCTTCATCATAAAAACAAACCTGATCGTTAAATCCATTATAACACTGATAACCGATAAAGTTCTTAAACCCACCCCGTTTCTCTTCTGTAATGGGCTCGTTCCCTTTACCACCGAGATGCCATTTCCCAACCCAGGACGTATGGTATCCAGCTTCGTTAAAGGCATCTGCGAATGTGGGTACGCCGGTCGGCAGGGGGACACCATTGTCAGTTACCCCACACCGACTCGTGTATTGGCCCGTCAAAAGGGAACCACGAAATGGTCCGCAAACGGGATCGTTTGAGTAGCAACGCCGGAAGAGAACTCCTCTTTCCGCCAGTTGATCGAGATGTGGTGTATCCACATTCGGGTTACCCATGCAACTCAGGGCATAGCGGTTCTGCTGATCGGTGAAGACAAATAGAAGATTCATATATTCCTTACTGTTTATGCGGCCGTTTCTTCTTCCATCCGGCTGAAATCTTCGGTCCGCTTGCGTTCACCGGTGAGGTGAAAATCGAGTGATTCCACCTCAAGTGACTGCAGGATACTCGCTTCCAGCGCCGTATAGTCACCATCCGGCCGATTGAACTGCATGGGGTCGTTAAGAGAGACGACTTTGTTGTTCATAAAGCGGATACGACCGGAAGGGTTCTGGGACGCGGCGTGCAGCATAAAAGGGTGCAGAATGAAGATGTCTCCCGTTTCCGCAGTTAATTCCCGGAAATCTTTGCACTCGTGAATAAAGCGTCCCCACCCACGGGTATGGGGCAGACCTTCGGGGTGAGCGAGCAGGTCTCTGCAGATCAGCGGTACCGAGTCGGGCGCGAAGAAAGTGCCGCCGCTTCGCGGTTGGATGTCACGCCAGATCACCAGGCAGAGTAGCGCCTGTTCGGGGCTGTCGAGGAAGTGGCGAAAAAACCAGCCATCCTTGTGCCAGCCGGGCGACTCGGAAGACGGCCCTTTCCATACCTCATTAGCACCATTATTGATGTTAAGGTTGAAGCTGTTGTTGAAATAGAGGGTACGTTCTTCGATCTGGTCTTCACCGCCCAGCAGCTCGCAGACGGCGTCCCAGGTCATCGGCGACGCCTCACGCATGGGAATGGTACGTGTCCGCTCTGAGAAAAGGTCGGGTTCTTGTGGGAACGTGTCGGGATCGGACTCATCAATACCTGTTCGGGTAAAATAGTCCTGGACCCAGTCCTCGCACAGGCTCCGGGACAAGGCCCCTTTCAGATGGACCAGGTAGTTGTTCAGGAATTCCTCTCGGATATTCATAACAGATTCTCTGCTCATTTAAGGTGGGGACAACATGGTGGGACATGGTGAAGGGACTTAGGTAACTCCCCATAAAATGATTGTTATTCAATCACCAACGCACCACTTTGCTTCATTCCAACTCATCAAGCGTCAACTTAAAGCTCGGAACAAACGTATCCAGAAAGTACCTGACTTCCGGCAAATTGATGGCCTCGACGGTTTTTAGCAACGATTGCTCGGCCTTCGAAAATTCGGGGTTGCCGGCGCTGATTTCCTCCAGGCATTTTAGATAGGCGCATAGCTTGTCTGCGGCTTTGACCAGCGCCCGATGTTCCTTCTCCGATTCATCCCCGATCAGAATAGACCGATAATCCTCTTTCAACTTTTCCGGCAACATATCGAACAGTTTTTTTACGGCTTGTGTTTCTATTTTTTGGTAGGTTGCTTTCATATCCCGATTGAAATATTTTACCGGCGTCGGCAGATCACCGGTGAGCACCTCGCTGGCATCATGATACAGCGCCAGCACGGCGGTGCGCGCCGGATCGACCCGCCCATGATAAAACCGATTCTTGATCACGGCCAGCGCATGGGCGATCATAGCAACGCGCGCCGTATGCTCCTGTATATTCTCCGGCTGCGTATTACGCATCAACCCCCAGCGACGGATGAATTTCATGCGGGACAGATAGGCGAAGAAATGGCTCATGGGAATTTTTGAATGATGATTTTTGAATGATGATTGGGTGATTATTTACAATTAGCCCGATGCTTCAGCGCCGGGTATTCGAATGGCCGGTGCCAAATTCAAATTGTTTTATCAGCAGAATCTCGCCGGCATCATAAGCTGTCCCATCCGGATGCATGAAATCGTGTTGCCATATCTCAGGATCAGGGTCGCCCGGTTTGGATTCCCAGGACAGATAGGTTTGGGTACGGCCGGCGACCAGGCCCCAGTGATACCAGCCGATATGATGCTTGGCAAAGATCGGCAGCATGGATTGAAAGGTATTGTCATGGTGCCGCCTGAGCCACTCCGTACAGAGGACGGGGCGGTTATACTGTTTGCAGATGGCAATACACCCTTCCAACTCTGTGGCCGGTAAATAGTTGTGAAAGGAGATCACATCGGACAGATCCAACGCTGTGCTGGGCACGGCGTCGGTGAAATCAAAGGTGTAGGGCCCGGTGGTCATGGGTTGGGTAGGCCCGACCGATCTGGCCCATCTGAAAGCGGCTTCAAGTAACGGAATACTATTTTCGCCCATATCCGACATGCCCGGTTCGTTATACAGATCCCAGATCAGAACGCGCTGATCCTGTCCGAAATGACCGACCACATCTTTTACATATCGTTCCAGATCCGGCCAGGCGTTACGGTCAGTCACCCGCTTGAGCCCCGGACTGGGCACCCACTGGCTGTTGTGCACACCGGGTACCGGCCCATCCTGTTTACCCAAGTATGGCTCCTTACCTGAAAAAGCGCAATCGCAAAACAGAATGAGCATAGCACGCATCCCATGCCGGTCGGCAATAGCCAGAAAATGATCGAGGCGCTTTTTCAGACCATCCGGATCGTCCTGCCATACCAGATACTGGAGAAAAATACGGACACTGTTGTACCCGGCCGTCTCCGCCCAGCCGAGTTCTTCATCGATCGTCCCCGGATCAAACGTCTCCGCCTGCCACATCTCGGTCATATTCACCGCCGTTCGCGGCAGATAGTTACACCCTTTTATCACCCCAACCCGTGCGTACCATTCGTTCGCCCGTTCAGACGTCCATTTCTTCCTATCCAACAAAGTAAGGTTCCTTTAACGAAAGAGTTCTTCAATCACCAATCACCATTCACTAATTGACATTAATCCCCCCAATACACATCCCCCGCCTTCAACAACGGAATCACCACATCTGGATTGAGCTCAATACCCAGGCCGGGTCCTTGTGGCAAATGGATATGCCCAGCCTGAATAATCGGCTCATCGTGCAGGATAACATCTTCCCACCAGGGGTAGTCTTCGCCCGCCCGTTCGATCATCGCGAAATTCCGGATCGATGCGGCGGCGTGGACGGAGGCGATGGTGCCGACTATGCTGGCCGGATTGTGGAACGCAGTCTTCATATAATGCAATTCCGCCAGATCTGCAATGCGTTTTGTTTCAAGCAGCCCGCCGGATTTAGGGACATCAATATGTACAATGTCTGCCCCGTGTTCCTCGATAAAGGGCCGGAATTCATGGCGACCGTATAAATTCTCACCCATGGCGATCGGCACCTTTGATGTTTCCGTCAGGCGCACCCAGGCCGGTGAAAACGGAACGGGGAGAGGGTCTTCCAGCCAGGTCGGATGGAAGGGGGCCATGCGTTCCGACAGCCGCTGTGCATCACGAAGATCCAGCATCCAATGACAATGGACGATAATGTCGAAATCATCACCGAATGCAGTCCGCATATTCTGCATAATACGTTCTGAGAGCTTCAAATCCGCTTCGGTGAGAGACCGGCTGAGCGATTCATGGCCGGGCTGCCTGCTCTCCGGATCATAGCGCTGCCACAGACTGTCCACATCGATGGTCTTGACGGCGGTCCATCCCTGCTCATCCTTGATTTGGGCGGCGTAATCCCGGCACACCGCCGGATCATCGGCGCCATCGGGCGTACCGGTGCGGTACAGCCGCACGCGGTCGCGGAAGGTCCCCCCAAGCAGCCGATAGACCGGTAGGCCGGACAGTTTTCCCGCCAGGTCCCACAGGGCGATCTCAATACCGCTAATCGCGGCCATGATAAGGCCGTTGGCGGTATGGATGCCTGCCAGCCGTTCACGGAGGTACGTACAGATGTAATCAATATCCATCGGGTTCTTGCCGACCAGTTCCGGCTTCAGAAACTCGTTGATGACATCATGAAGCCCCGGCCCCCAATACGCCTCACCCAGACCCCATACGCCCTCACTCGAATCTACGCGGATCAGATTCCAGTAGCCGATGCTGTTGTTGTAATCCAGCCGCATCAGCCGGATGTCGGTAATTTTGGGCTGTGTCATGTTTATGTTCCTGCAATATCAGGCGCGTTCGGGTTGGTGCTTTCGCCCTCAGGGTGTGAGGCTGTAGGGCGAAATGGCATCTCGTCGTAAGACGTATAGGCAACGTTCAGGCTCGGCGTTTCAACAACACGATGGCCTTCATAGCGACCATTCATAACGGCATCGATAATACCAGTTACCAGTAGCGTTCTCTCGGGCGGATACGGTGCTTTGCCGGTTTGCAGGAATTGCTGAACATTATGGCACAGATACCCGAAATGGGCGAAAGGGCCATCGTTCTGGAGATAAAATTCAACACCATGCACCTGGCCGTCTACACGCGCCGCATACGCAAAATCCTGAACATACCCGTTGAGCATGAGGGTTGCTGTTTTTAAACCGTCTGTATGTGCCACCAGAAAGACAACCGGCTCTTTCGCATGGTCTTCCATTCGGCCTTCCGGTTTATTCTCAACAGCGCCGCAAGCCCCTTCGGCAAGGTCCTGCGACCAGAGGCCCTCATCGCGCGCGCGCCATACGGCGTCGCCTTCCAGGCATTGTACGGAGACGACACCCGTTTCACCACCCGCCCGCCGTTCAATCATACATTGTAGTGTTTCCAGGGCGTGGTAGCCATACGCTTCGATGCCGCCGTAACCGATCGACAGCGCTTCCTCTACGTGCACCCCTTTATCATATTCCAACCAGGGATTCCGCCAGCTTAACGGCAGAGACGACCCGGCCATCATGGGAATTTCCAATTCTTTTGCCCGATCCCACATCCACTGCGCATCCAGGTAGTCATAGGAAAGATGCTTGTCGTTGAAAACCGGAACCGAACGCCCGCTCTCAGAAAATACGCCCGCAATCTGCTCGAAGAAGTGTTTCCGGGGATACATATGCCGCCCGCGTTCATTCCACGGATAATCGCCATGCTCGCCGATAAGCAGGACTGCATCCACATTCAGCGCGTTTTCACCCGCATGCAACGCCCGTCGGATGCTCGGATAGATGGGTACGTTGTGTTCTGCTGCCAGGCGGACACCGATATCATTTTCAAGAACATGGTCGATATACATGGAGACGATCTCCACCTGCGGTGGGAAATAGCCGTGGTCGATGGACCAGCCCCTGAGAAATTTGGTAACGATCACATCCGCGTGTGATTTCGGATGGTAAATGGTAATGATCGCGGCGACGCGCAATCTGTCGGGCATGGTAAGCTCCTGAGGTTTATTTCATGTCATGTTGTCTAAAAACATGAGCCCGGTGCTTCTGCGCCGGACGGGCACATAGGACGAAACCATGGTATACCCTTCGACGTCGGGCTGTCAAGCCCGATAAAAGATATACCGAACCGAACATAACATTTATTAATCGTAAAGAACGGTCTCATAACCGGGCCCTTTTCAAAACAACCTGCCAAATTCATATTTTCCCGTATCCTTGACAGTACCCCCTATGACCTGTTTTATCAGGATGCTGTTCCTGCTCTGGTTCGGGAGTATGATTATGATGGTGACCAGAAGCTATGCACAGGACACCCCCGACACCCTCTCCACACTGTGCGACCAGGCACTCAACATCTTTCTTGACTTCGACCGTGGTGATCAGAATTTCATCCGGACCGAAATCGCGTATGTCAACTATGTCCGGGATCGAACCCAGCCAGACGTCCACGTCCTCGCCACGACCCAGAGGTCCGGCAGCGGTGGCCGGGATCGATCCTGGCGTGATTGACGACGAACGCCCCGAACATGTATGAATCTGTATCGACAACCCATTTTTCCACAGCCGATTCCACTTGATCCTCAGAACCTGAATCGTTATATTCTTCTTAATATCCAAGCCATTATATTTTCTTGAGTCAATCGTCATTCGGGGTGAACACTAATGTAGGAGCATTCTCATAAGAGAGGAGATCGATATGAATCGTCTTGTCGCCATCCTGACTACCGCAGCTGTTCTGCTCATGTCCGGCGGTTCGGCAGTTGCCCAGCTTAAGAACGTCGGCACCGTGGTCTTTCCCACCTCCGGGTCACCGGAGGCTCAAAAGTATTTTCTGAGAGGGGCTGCTATTCTTCACAGTTTCGGCTGGAAACAGGCGATCGAGCAGTTCCATAAAGCCCAGGAACTCGATCCCGATTTCGCCATGGCCTACTGGGGCGAGGCTCTATGCTACAACCATCCGCTCCAAAACGAGGGTAATCTGGAGGAACCCAGGCAGGTGCTCAAAAGGCTCGGTGCGACGCCTGAGGCACGCCTGGCGAAGGCGCCCACGGATCGTGAAAAGGGATTTCTGCGTGCGGTGGAGGCCAAGTTTTTCAACGAGGGTGATGCAACGCAGCGTAAATTCGCGTACAGGGACGCGATGCAGCAACTCTACGAGACCTATCCGAACGATCATGAGGTCGCGTCTTATTATGCCCTGTCTCTGCTGAGTGCCGCCAGTCGAATGGGAGATCAGCGTCACCGGGTAGAGGTGCTGGCAGGCTCCATCGCCATGAAGATATTCGCCGAGAATCCCAACCATCCCGGCGGCGCGCATTACACCATTCACTCTTTCGATGATCCGGTACATGCTCCGATGGCACTGCCCGCCGCATGGAAATTTGCAACCATCGCCGCCGCGGTTTCTCATGCCCGACATATGCCCTCTCATATCTTTATTCAGCGAGGTATATGGGAAGAGGTCTCGAAGTCGAACCAGTCCGCTTACGATGCTGCGGTTGATCTCTGGGAGTCCGGCGACAGCGTGGGCGACATGGTCCACGCCCTCGGTTGGGGACAGTACGGTGATCTCCAACGCGGGGATTATGAAAAGGCAAGGGCGTGGATCTCCTTACTGGAGGAGATCCTCGACAAGCGTGTTAACCCGGATCAACGCCTGCGGATGAGCCGCGCGTTGGCTGAGGTGAAAGCCCGCTACATCGTTGAGACAGAGCAGTGGAAGACGAATCCGGTTACCGAGAAATCCCCGGCTTCTGAGCTGCTTGCCACCGGCATCAGTGCCGTGAAGCTGGGTAATATATCCCTCGCCGAACAGGCCGAGGCGAGACTCGCAAAGCTCGCCGAGAAAGAGCAGGGAGAAGATCGCAGTCCAGGAACGATACAGATCATGCACGGGGAAGTGGCCGCACTGGTGCATCTGGCAAAGGGGAACAAGGCCAAGGCCGTCGAGCTTCTCGAAGTGGGCGTGAAGATGGCCGAGGGGATGCCGCCGCCGAGGGGTCCCGCCAACGCGGTGAAGCCGGTTCACGAGTTCTTTGGCGAAGTGTTACTCGATATGGGGCAGTCGGAACGGTCTATCACCCTCTTCGAGAAATCCCTGTTGAGAATGCCGAACCGTCCCCGATCCCTTCTGGGCCTGGCCCGAGCATACGCAAAGATCGGTGATAAGGCCTCCGCTCGTGCGCACTATGAGAAGGTCCTCGAGGTGTGGGTCGGGCGCAGTATGCCCGACTTGAAAGACGCAAAACGCTATATTGAAGCATCAACAGGTGAGTAGGCACCGCGTAGCGCTCGAAGCGGCCCTGTTGGGACCGCTTCGAGTCAAATTACACTTAGCTACCGAGGATAGACGTTTCAACTGGCGCTTCCTGCGTCGTCTCGACAGGCGGCGACGTCTCCTTGCCGTATTTCCCGACGAACTCTTCCACCAGGCGATAGCAGACATCGTCCGGGTGTTGTTCCGGCGGCGACTTCATAAAATAGGAAGACGGACCGAGCAGCGGACCGCTCAGGCCGTTGTCCAGGGCCAGCTTGCAGCAACGTACGGCGTCGATCACCACGCCAGCAGAATTTGGAGAGTCCCAGACTTCGAGCTTGAGTTCCAGGTTGAGCGGCACACCGCCGAAGGTTTCGCCTTCCATACGGATGTGGCACCACTTCCGGTCTTCGAGCCAGGGCACATGGTCACTGGGGCCAACGTGGATATTGCCTTCGCCCAGGTCGTAGTCCAACTGGGAGGTCACCGCATTGGTCTTGCTGATTTTCTTGGATTCGAGACGGGACCGTTCCAGCATATTGTAGAAATCGGTGTTGCCGCCGAAATTGAGCTGGTAGGACTTCAGTACCTTGACGCCCCGGTCGGCGAACAGGCGAGTCAGCACGCGATGGGTAATGGTGGCCCCGACCTGGGATTTGATATCATCGCCGATAATGGGCAGGCCGTGCTTCCTGAAACGATCCGGCCAGTGACCGGTGCTGGCGATGAAGACCGGTATACAGTTGATAAACCCACATCCGGCCTGAAGAATCTGCTCTACATACCACTTCGTCGCTTCTTCGCTGCCGACAGGCAGATAGCTGACGACCACATCGGTCTTCGTATCTTTAAGCACTTCCACCACATCCACCGTATCGCTGGTATCTTTTACGATGACCTCGGACAGATATTTTCCCAGGCCGTCGTGCGTCATGCCCCGCTGGACCTGTACATCTAAATGCGGTACATCCGAGAATTTTATGGTGTTGTTGGGTTCAGCGAACACCGCTTCGCTGAGATCTTTACCTACTTTAGGCTCGCCGACGTCGAACGCCGCCGAAAACTCGATGTCGCTGATGCGATACCCACCCAAATTATTATGCATCAAACCGGGGACCGATTCATCGTCCTTCACGTTTCTATAGTATTCAATACCTTGGACAAGCGATGAGGCGCAGTTTCCCACCCCAATGATAGCTACTCGAACTTTATTCATGTTATTCCTCCGAAAGGTGAAAGTCAGTGAATCGGCGAATCATCTGTGTTTATCTGCTCATTTGTTAATTTAACCAGTATTAACTCTTGCTCTGTAAGAAACCGCTTTACTTTTATTAATCAAATGAATAATTATTATATCGTCTATATAAATTATCTATAGATAGCGTAACACAAACAAATAAAAGTTTAATTGCTGTCGCCTACAACCTCCAGAGCGTTACGCCATTCACCATTCACCATTCACCATTCACCATTGATCTTCCCATGAATCTCTACCACCTCCGATACTTCCTGGCCGTAGCCCGTACGGAGAGTTTTTCCCAGGCGGCGCAGGAGATGCATGTGACGCAGCCCACGGTGAGTAGCGGCATTAAGGAGCTGGAACGGACGTTAGGTGTAAAGCTGTTTAACCGGGGCAGCCGGCATGTGTCGTTAACCATGGAAGGACGGTCGCTGGTCAACTATGCGATGCAGATCCAGGATCTGGCGGAGGAGGCGGAAGACCGGTTGAACCGTCGGGATGTGCAGCCGGGTGAGGGATTTACATTTGGGGCTATAGATGCTGCGGTGACGTATTTATTACCGGATATTCTGAAAGCATATTTACATCACTATCCAGAGGTGGAACTTTCGGTGCATGTATCGCCCTCGAAATATCTGGTGGAAGAACTGCTGGCCAATCGGTCGGAATTCGCGATGATTACCCTGCCGTATGCACATCCCAAGGTAGAGACCAGGTCGATATATGAGGATTCCATGCCGCTGGTCGTCGGCGAAGATCATCCGTTAGCTGAAAAAAAGACGGTCACGCTCGAGGAGGTGGCTGAGGAATCGCTCATTTTATTTCACGCAGACTCGATATCCCGAAAAATTGTGGATGAACGATTCGCTGAGGTAGGCGTCTCTCCTCGCGTCGTCATGGAATTGCGTAGTCCGGAGGCAATGCGAAAGCTGGTCGAGGTGGGGGTCGGCATTTCGTTCTTGCCGTCCTTGACTGTGCAGGAATCACTGAAATCCGGTTCTTTGAAGGAGATAGACGTCAAGGATGTTTCCTTCAGCCGGGAGATCGGTGTGGCATGGCGAAAAGGCCGGTACTTCGGGCCGGCAATACGGCATCTGCTGGAGGATATTTTTGATCGCTATGGCGCCCATGAGGTACGGACAGACCGGCAGATAGCGTAACATCCGTGTTATAATAGATCCGAAAGGAGAGAACCATGATCGATATCATTCCATCAGGGGCAAGCCTGGGCGCTCAAGTGCGTGGTCTTGATCTTGGGAAACCTTTGGATGCGGCCATGCGGGACACGCTGCTCACCGCATGGCATCGTCATCAGGTTCTCGTGTTTCGAGACCAGGATCTGGATGACGACGCGCTGATCGCCTTCACGGGCGCCATTGGAGAGGTCCAGATGGCGCCGGACAGTGACGTGACGGCTGGTTTCGGTGGCTTCGCTGATGTCTCACCAGCAATCACCACTATTTCCAATATTGTGAAAGACGGCAGAAAAATCGGTGCGTTGGGCCATGCAGAAGCGGACTGGCATACCGATATGTCCTATCTCGATACGCCTCCCTCAGCGAGCATTCTGTATGCCATACAGGTGCCGGCATCGGGGGGCAACACCGCTTTCTGTGACATGTACGCCGCTTACAAGGCGCTGGACGACGACATGAAAGCGCGGATCACCGGACGGCGAGCTATCCATGACTTCACCTATACCAGCGCCGGGGTTCTTCGTGTCGGCCACAAGGAAATTACTGATGTACGTGACACGCCGGGCGCGCGTCATCCGCTGGTAAGGACCCATCCGGATACCGGTCGTAAATGCCTGTATCTCGGTCGTCGTATCAACGGCTATATCCTCGATCTACAGGTGGCGGAAAGTGAAGCGTTACTCGACCTGCTGTGGGCGGCCGCAACCCGGCCCGAATTCGTCTGGGAACACACCTGGCAACGTGGTGACGTCGTGATGTGGGACAACCGTTGTGTTATGCATCACCGTGATGCGTTCGACCCCGCCGAGACGCGTCTGATGCACCGTACCCAGATCAGGGGTGACGGGCCCTCGTAATTGGTGATCTGGTGATTGATTTCGATGCGCTCAATCGAAAGTAATGAACGCCTCTTTGAGGCATGATTAAAACGCGCTCCGCTTCGTTCGCTGTGCTTTTCGCAGATTCGTTGTTTCGTTGTTTCGTTGTTTCGTATCTTTGTCCTTCCATCCTCTCTCTCCCATGATCTTCCTCTCTCTCCTTCTGCTCTGTCTGATCGTATCATGCGCTATTTGCATTCCCACTGGGTACGGCGGTGAACGGATGGATTAAATTCCTATGCGGCGAATTCACCGGTATACCTGTTACTGCGGTGTTACTCTAAAGCATTAGTGGGCCCCTGGCAACAATCGGCGTTTTTTATGCGGTTAAGGATTTTAAACAGGTTAAGCGCCCTGAATTACATCATTGGACGCCGCTCGCCTGGACTGCTTTAGGTCTGATTGCTCTTCTTTTTCTAAGACCATGTCTGGAATCTCTGACAGAACCTTATGTAGGACTTGATGCCCTCCGGTATCATTTCCCGTATGCCCATATCATTTATAAGACCCATGCCTTACCTCAGTTCACCAGCCCCGGTATGGCAGATTTATTTTTTGCGAATCTGCCGCTCCACTTTTTGTGGTATGCCAACATATGGTTGTGGCTTGGTGACGCCCATCTGTGTTTGCCTGTTTATACCACGATCATCTATAGGGTGCTGATCTGTGTTCTGGTCTACCGGATGGCCAGATTGGTCTTCCAGGTCTCTTCAGAAGTCGCCCTTGCCCTGGTACTCTGTCTATGGTTGCCGGGTATTTTCAGCACCGTCTTGCAAATCCTCCGGTCAACAACCGATCTGCCGTTTGCATTCTGGGGGATTGCCGCTGTGTACTGGTGGTTACGAGATGGTATGGAGCAGACGGACAAACGCTGGATATGGCTGGCGATCAGCGGCGGTTTAACGGTCTGGATCAAACCTTACGGCTATGTTCTGGGGCTGGCATTTATCAGCGTTATGGCTTTCTGGTGGTGGCGTATACGGGACCAGGAGGATCAATGGACTTATAAAGGGGGCCTCTTACTGAATACATGGGGGGTCTGGGCGCTGGTGGTGTTACCCATACCTTTACAGCATTGGATACTCTGGGGTAATCCGATTTATCCCGTGGCTCATGAGCTGTTCGGAGGGCTCTTGATTAATGCCTGGTCTCTGGAACGAAGTATTATGTTGCTCGATATTTTTAGCTGGGCTGGGCACAATATCATCCGCCAGGTATTCAGTGAACCGCTGGCGGCGCTGGGTCTCTTCGGGTTGTTATCTCCAGTTATCTACCACCATCCTGTTCATCGTCTGGCAGGCATGATCGCTCTGGTGTATATCATCCTGTATATCGTGCTCTTCAGTCGTACACTGACCAATTTTGTGATCGGCGCTCACGTGCGCTATCTGATGCCGGGCATCAGACTGCTTGGGTTCAATATCCTATCCTTTCTGCGTCGCCCCTTATCTGATGAGAAGGACCGCCGATTTGTTCTGCTATTGGGCGGATTAGCGATGCAGACGCTCCTTATCGCAATGGCGATGAGGGAAAAAGCACGAGGGTATGAGAGATCATCCCGTGCCATCATCCCATACCTTACGCCGGTACAGCGAGTATGCCTGTTTCTGCTGCTGCTTCATGATTCTGCGATTCAGCAACTGTCCGCATCATTTCCATCAGTTCGGCTAATTCCTGTGTCTGATCACTGTTTAATGCAGAATGCATCGCATGGTCCATAATGATATCGGTATGTGCATCTACAGAGGCCAGATGGGTGAGGTGGTCGTCCTGATCGAGAAGCTCAGGATGAATGATTATGGGTTTATACTTGCGCATAATAACTCCTCCCTGCTGCCATTAATCATGTAATCAAACGTACTCTAAATAATTGAACGTCTTATCTTTTTTATCGGTTCCATTTATTAAGACCTTTAATCCGCAATCGTTTTTTAGCTTGACAAATGCCGTATTAAGGGTATATTCTTGGTGTGCTGATTGAAGCAGCATAGCATGATTGTTGTAAGGATTTGGTTCATACGCCAGTGGTTTTTCCAAGCCGGGAACTTTCCATCCGGGTTCCTATTCTGCGAGTCAACCTGCTGTCTCCTCCTCACTTCGTTTGAAACACATCCCTTCCCTGCCTACGCATGCTCTGCACAGTCGGTTATATATTCAGACTGCCTCCACCGGTGTGCTGTATCATTAAAAGGCCTGATATTTCATCATGCCTGAGTAGTGTATAACAGCAAGATAACAGCAAAAGCATGCTGTCCAATCTGGTAGGCAGTGAGATGTTCATTATTTAGTATGTTTTTGTAATTTGTTGAAAGCACGTTACGCGGTTTTTAGCGTAACATCCATTACTTTAGGAGAATAAGATTTTGCAATCATTTGAAACACTCGGCTTGAAACCGGAAATCCTTCGAGCCATTAAAGAAAAAAACTACGACAACCCCATGCCTATCCAGGCGAAAACGATCCCTGCAACACTTGAAGGGCGGGACCTGGTCGGATGTGCGCAGACAGGCACGGGAAAAACGGCCGCGTTTATGCTGCCTATCCTTCACCAACTGACGAAACAAGCACGCCCACAGGTGGTCGTGGTTGCGCCGACCAGGGAGTTAGCGATTCAGATAGAGGACAATGTCCGGGGGTATGGCAAATATCTGCCGTTTACCAGCGCGTTGATATACGGTGGCGTAAATATAGAACCACAGATCAAAGCCCTGCGAAAAGGCGTTGATATTCTGGTCGCTACACCGGGACGCCTTCTGGACCATATGCGGCGAAGGAATGTATCACTGAAGTCCGTCCGGCACCTTGTCCTCGATGAAGCGGACCGCATGCTGGATATGGGATTTATTCGTGATCTTCAGCAGATCATGTCGGATATGCCGAAACAGCGACAGACGTTACTTTTTTCTGCCACGATGCCTCCGGAAATCCAACGACTGGCCAAACGGTTCATGACCAACGCGTTAGAAATCAATATCTCGCCGCCGACGGCCGTGGCTGAAGGCATTACCCATAGAATCTATCCGGTGCCCCACAGTCTTAAAAAACAACTCCTGGTAGATCTGTTACGGGACGAGCCGGTGGATTCGGCTCTGGTTTTCACCAGAACCCGCCGTGGGGCTGATAATCTGGCCAGATACCTGGAAAGAAAAAATATCTCGGTCACGCGTCTTCATTCGGATCGCACCCAGGGTCAGCGTCAGCAGGCCCTTAACGGCTTTCGGTCCGGTAAGTTCAAAATACTGGTGGCGACTGATATTGCCGCCCGTGGGCTCGATATTCCGCAGGTCTCCCATGTGGTTAACTATAATCTACCGGAATGTGTTGATGATTATGTACATCGGGCAGGACGAACGGCACGGGCTGAAGGGACGGGATTCGCCTTCTGTCTGATGGCGCCTGAAGAGATCGATCTATACAACGATCTGGAAACCAAACTTGGCCGGGAGTTGTTAACCTGGGTCTCCCATCCAGGATTTGATTATACAAAAGAGCCGAAGATGACATCCCCTTCCGAATACCGTCAGCAGCATGCCAGACGCGGGGGACCATCGCGAGGTCGTCGATCCGGTGCTTCATCGGCGCGATCTTCCAAACCCAGTCGGTTGAGTATCCGCTCAGATTCGGGTCGAAAGGAAGAACAGGCTGTAACTGAATCTTCCACAGCTCGATATGGTCGTATACGTCGGGTAGCAGGTAGCAGGTAGCCATCCGCTACAAGCTACCCAGTATCCGTTTTCGCTTCGGATCATAAGGGGCTTGTAGATATGCAGTGGCCGGGACGCGATGGCCGTTGGTCTCAATCTCATATCGCCCGACCTTAATGTAAGCCGCATCGATTCTGGTGCGGCTTTTTACATAACCCATACCGACGGCGGCGCCCAGGGTATACCCATAGGCGCCGGAGGTCGTATACCCCACCCGCTTATCATTTCGGATAATAGGCTCGTGACCCCAGAGCATTGCATCTGGATCTTGCAGGACAAAACTGACCAGTCGTCTGGTGAGGCCTGCCGCTTTCTTTTTGAGCAAGGCTTCACGTCCTATGAACGGTTTATCCCAATCGATGGCGAAACTTAATCCCGCTTCGAGCGGGGTGTCGTCGGGGGATATATCGGCGCCCCAGGCCCGGTAGCCTTTTTCAAGCCGCAACCCATTAATGGCATAGTGGCCTGCATTCGTGAGGCCGAGATCAACACCTGCCTCCATCAGACTATCGTATAATGCCGGAGCCTGGTCCATGGATATATGGAGTTCCCAGCCTGATTCGCCCACATAGGTGATGCGTACCGCTCGTGCGATAATTGATCCGATAGATATATCCTTTGCCGTGCCGAAAGGGAATGCGGCGAGCGTCATGTCCACATCAGAAAGACAGCTGAGCAGAGTATAAGCTTGGGGGCCCATCACCCCGATTACACTGTAAGCATGGGTCACGTCGATCAGCATCGCCTGTTCATCTTTGAGAATATGCCGGGTGATCCAGTTAAAATCACGTACCGCCTGCCCGGTGCCGGTGATTATATAGAATGCGCCGTCAGATAAACGGATGACTGTCAGGTCGCTTTCAAAGGTCCCACGTTCGTTAAACAGCCCGGTATACACGGTTCGACCGACTGGGACATCCACATTGTTCCCGCAGAGTCTTTGCAACACCTGAAGGGCATCCCTTCCCTGGAATAGATATTTAGCGAATGACGTTTGATCGAAAAGGGCGACGTGGGTCCTGGCCGCATGCACTTCTTTACCAACCTGCTCGAACCAGTTCTGTTTGCCGAACGAATAGACCATGGCCGGTTTTGAGCCGGCGCCTCCGAACCAATTGGGTCGTTCCCATCCCAGCTTGCTGCCGAAGCAGGCGCCCCACGCAGCCAGTCGGTCGTGCAGAGGAGATTTACGTATGCCGCGGGCGGTTTCAAATTCCCGATTCGGCCAGGCCATCTGATAATGGAGTCCGAGGACTTCGGTGATCCGTTCACGCAGATAGGTGCGGTTGTTCTGCCACGGCATAAAACGCCGGATATCAACCGACCAGAGATCCATAGGCGCTTCACCGCCGATCACCCACTCGGCGAGATTTTTACCTGCCCCGCCGGCACTGGCAATACCCACTGAGTTAAATCCAGCAGCTACATACAGCCGATTGATTTCCGGCGCTTCTCCCATAATAAAATTATTGTCGGGTGTAAAACTTTCCGGGCCATTGACAAATTTGGGAAAGTTGGTCGTTTCCAGATCAGGCAAGAGTCGTCGCCCTGCTTCAAGCGGCTGTTCATATTTTTCCCAGTCCGGTTCGAGCAACTGAAACGAAAAATCATCCGGTATGCGGTCGACCATCCAGGCTTTGCTGTATAATTGAAAAGCGCCGAGTATAATCGCCTCCCCTTCAGAGCGGAAATAAATCTGCGTATCGAGATCACGCCCTACCGGCAGGTTGTCATGGATGCCTTTAATCGGATCACTGACGATATAATGATGTTCAGCGGGATAAAGTGGGATGGTAACGCCGCACTTCAGTCCAAGTTCCCTGGTCCACATCCCGCCACAAAGAACGACATAGTCCGCTTTGATAGATCCTGCGGACGTGTGCACACCTGTTGCCCGGCCGTTTTCTGTTTCAACGTGGTCCACACCGATATGTTCGAGGATGGTCGCCCCCCGGCTTCTCGCGCCTGAGGCCAGCGCCAGGGCCGTTTCTTCAGGAATGACCTTGCCGTCGTGCGGCAGCCACACGCCGCCTCGCAGACCAGCCGGATGCATCAGGGGCCATTTTTCTACAGCTTCGTCCACACTGATGATATGGGCTTCCACCCCGAACAATTCAGCCATGGCCACCGTACGATAGAGCTGGGTCATACGCTCTTCGGATCGGGCGACGATCAGGCTGCCTACCTGATTCCATCCTGTCGTATGACCGGTTTCGCCTTCCAGCGAAGCATATAGTTCCGCACTGTATTTATTGATGCGGGTCAGGCTGTCCGATGGGCGAAGCCGACCGATCAGGCCGGCGGCGTGCCAGGTGGTCCCGCCTGCCAGGGCGTTCTGTTCGAGCAGCACCACATCACGCCATCCCATTCTGGTCAGATGGTAGGCCACGCTGCATCCGATGATACCGCCGCCAACGATCACGACACGCGTTTCTTTTGGAAGGATAGGATCCATATGGTCTCAACAGGTTTACATCACTGTTGCAGGTTCATTCTCTTCAGAATGGTTTGGCCCTGATTCATGGATGTGTATTATTGTTTCAGCCATTTCCCGACACGAGGATGGTCGAGCACTTCCGGGTTGAGGATGTGTTCGGGGCGGCGCCCCTGTATGGCGTCTGTGACCTGCTCAATCCCTTTGGCATCGAGACGCATCGTGGACTCAACCGAGATGCCGGCATTGTGATTGGTGCAGATGATGCGCGGATGGTTTTTATGGATCTCCCGAGGGCCGTTAACCGGGTCATCCACGACGTAGTAATAGAGTTTTTCCTCTTTTATCGCCCGGTTTACAGCCTCATCATCGACCAGGTTTCCGCGGGACGGATTGATCAATGAGGCATGCGGCTGCATGCGACTGAGCAGATCGTAGGTCACGACCGTCTCATCGCCGGAAACATGTAGAGAGACGGTATCACACGTTTCGAAGAGCCTTTCGGGGGATGCAACGACTTCCGCACCAAAACGAGCGGCTATCTCATCTATATCAGGGCGAACGTCATACATAAGCAAACGGCCATGCTCACCCAGGAGCGGTTTGGCCCGCATAGCCACTTCCTGACCTATGCGGCCACAGCCGTATATCCCAAGCGTTGTGTACTGCGCTTCATAGGTACGGATGATGGAAAAGTCACCCCGGTGAGAGAGATGGTTGAGCGTATAGACCCGTTTCAGCGTAGCCATCCACTGCGCGATGGCGTATTCGGCTACCGCATCCATGTGAACGGGGGTAACGGTAATAATCACGCCATTACGGGTGGCCCCGTCCACGTTGACTTTATCGAAGCCAACCCCCCAGCGGGCGACGATACGCAGGTCGGATGCCGCTTCATAGAATGCATCGGTATAAAGAGACGAACTGGCTATTGAGGCGATGAGGTCGGTCGCATGTTCGGCGCCGAGTACCGCAGGTTCATCGATCAGCGTGCCCAGCGTTCTTAGATGGTCCAATCCCTGTTCCCGTTCGGCTGAAGCGAACTCATTATTACTGAACTGTGAGGTAAGCATGATCTTATACGACATTCATGGTCCTTTCTCTGAAATCATCTCACATAGTCATTATGAAACCGAATCCATTTCGGCAACACCTCTTCTATTAACGACTTGGGCGGTAAAAATGCGATCCTCAGGTGGTTTGTACCTTCTTTCTGACCGAAACCGGCGCCGTTGACCGTACATAATCCAGTATGTTCTAGCAAATTCATACAATAATCGAAATCAGTAGCGTCTTCCGGTAAAATATTCAGCCGGGGGAAAAGATACATGGCCCCTGTCCTGCCGAAGCATTCCACTCCTTCCATCTCACTGAATCCTTCCCGAATCATAGTGGCTTTGTCACGAAGCTCCTGTAAAATGGACCGTTTCTCCTGCATAAACTCACGGTAGGGGGCGCTGCCCTCCGGCGGTGGGTTGACCATCAGGTAGGTTAGCAGTTGGCCAACCGTGGTGGGACAGATGTTGACCGAGGCCTGTTTGAAAATCAGATCGGTAAAAGAAAGGTCCATTCCTCCCACCATCGGTGCGTTTCTTACCTCCAGGTAACCGCCCCGGTGGCCGCATTCGCCATAATAACCTTTTGACAGGCTGTGGAGACTGAATAGAGGCACGTTCGTGTCCCCTATCTTGCCGGCGAAAGAGACAAATTTTGCCCCATACACATTTTCCTGATACACTTCGTCCGCAATAATTACCAGTCCCTTGTCCTCTGCGAAGGCGATCACCTCTTCTACTGTTTTTTCATCCAGAATCGCACCCGTCGGATTGCCGGGATTGATGACGACGATGCCCTTTACCCTGACACCGTCTTTCTGAGCAGTTTCATAGGCCTTTTCCAGCGTGGAGGCATCCATGGTCCAGCCGTTATCTTCATCAGGATAATAATCTACCTGAACCCCGCCACACCGTTTGATGGCTGCAGAGTAGAGCGGGTACTGGGGGATCGGGAGCATAAGGCCGTCATTGGCATCGGCAATCAGCAGATCAATAACGTAGCGAACCCCTTCACTGGCGCCATTTGTGAGATAGATATGGTCCGGATTTGCCCCATTATCCGTCATGCCATCTGTTTTATCGCGCCTGTTTATGAAATTCGCCACGGCTTCTCTGATGAAAAGCGGGCCGTTGCTCTCTGAATACGCCCCCATACCCGTGGCCATATTCGTAAGGAAGTGATCGCAGATGTCGAGGACATAATCCGATGTGAAATCGGTCGCTTCGAATCCCTCCAACGCCTGGCCCTTCAACATCTTTTTAAGCTGTCTTTCGCGTTCGATCTTTGATGGATCTTCGACCAGGCTCAAAACCTGTCGGTAGTAGGTCATGGGTTTCTGGCCAAGCGCCTGGGGATTTCCGAGGTTGCAGGCGATGGTGGTCATGCCTTGCTTTTTCAATTCAGCAGCCCGCTGGGGAATAGGGCCGCGTACGGCGTATTCCATCTCCAGGATATTCCGGTTTACAGCAATCTCTAACGGTTGGGTATGACGCATACTTCAGGCTCCTCTTATAGATACCAGGGGGGGGCTCGCCCCGGAATATACTGCAGGGCGAATAGCTTGTCAATTACAGGAGAGGGAAAAGGACAACCGCATTATAGATAACCCGGCAGCGAAGTGTCTTGCATTGGCTTTGGATCATGTGTTATACTATGGACATTAGACATTCAGAAAAATAATGAGCCTCTTGATAAGTGTTGATTCGTAGTTTCGTAGTTTCCTTAAATAAACATGCCCGATCCAACTAAAATGTCCCTCGACACGACCACCATTCTCGCCGACTACCGCCTGGCCGTACGCAGTCGGGAAGTCAGCCTGGCCTGTCGGCGCGAGGTGCACAGCGGGCGTGCTAACTTCGGCGCCTCGGGTGATGGTAAAGAGCTGGCGCAACTGGCGCTGGCTCACGTATTTGAACCCGGCGACTGGCGCAGCGGTTACTACCGGGATCAGACGCTTATGATGGCCCTGGACCATCTTACGGCAGGCCGTTTTTTTGCCCAGTTGTACGCCCATGCGGATGTGGAGGCCGAGCCGACGGCGGGCGGCAGGATGATGATCACCCACTTCGGCAGCCGTGTCCTGAATCCGGATGGAAGCTGGCAGGATCAGATTCGGCTTTATAACAGTGCCCCGGACAGCTCTCCTACAGCATCCCAGATGCCCCGCCTGGTTGGTCTGGCCTATGCATCCCGGCTATATCGTGAGTTGGATGAACTACAGGATATAGCTCTGTTCTCGCGACAGGGCAATGAGGTGGCCTTCGGTATCATCGGAAACGCCAGCGCGGCCGAGGGGATGTTCTGGGAATCGGTGAATGCGATCGGGGTGTTGAGAAGCCCGGCCGTCATCAGTATCTGGGATGATGGCTATGGCATTTCCGTACCGAATGAATTGCAGCTATTGAAAGAAAATTTGTCTGTCCTGCTGTCGGGTTTCCAGCGGACAGACGATGGCCCCGGCTATGACCTGTATGCGGTCCCCGGCTGGGATTACCCCAGGTTGGTCGAGACGTACAAAGCCGCCGCCACTCATGCGCGGCGAGAGCATATTCCAGCAATCATCCATGTCACCGAGATGACCCAACCATTAGGTCATTCTTCCTCAGGCAGCCACGAACGATACAAGCCGCCGGAACGCCTGCAATGGGAAGCGGAATATGATCCCATTCGGCGGATGCGCCACTGGATGCTGGATGAACAGATTGCATCAGAGGAACAGATCAAAGAGATTGACCGGGAAGAGGCGACCCATGTACGACGGGAAAGGCAAGCCGCATGGGATCATTTCGTGGAGAGTTTATCAGAGGATCTCAAGGCCGTCGATACCCTGTTGGAAGAGGTAGAACACCAATCAGCCTGCAATATGAGTGAGGTCAGAAAGCAGATGAAAGCCAATGCGTATCCCCGGCGACGCGATCTATTCGAGGCGATTCATCAAGCGCTGCTTATCACCCGTAACACCACTGGTACAGCCAGAGAAAACATGATCGCCTGGCGTAACATGAAACGACCTGAATATCAAAAACTATATAGCGACCACCTTCTGAGCGAGTCAGTGGAATCGCCGTTGCATGTTCCCCTGTGTTTGCCACGATATGATACACCGTCGGAAGATCTGCCGGGCCATGAACTGTTGAACCGGTATTTTGATCGGCTTTTCGAACGTAATCCACAGGTTATTACCTTTGGCGAAGATGTAGGCATTCTGGGTGGCGTCAACAAGACCATGGCGGGCTTGCAGGAAAAATACGGAGACCTGCGTGTCTCCGATACGGGTATCCGCGAAACGACCATCTTAGGTCAGGCGATTGGCCTGGCGATGCGTGGATTTCGGCCGATCGCTGAAATACAATACCTGGATTTTCTCCTCTACGGCCTGCAAACCATGTCTGACGACCTGGCCACTATGCACTGGCGTACGCGGGGTGGCCACAAGGCGCCTGTTATCGTACGTACCCGTGGACATCGGCTGGAAGGCGTCTGGCATTCCGGCTCGTTGATGGCGGGTATTATTCATATGGTACGCGGAATGCATGTGCTCGTACCGCGTGATATGACGCGGGCGGCCGGATTTTACAACACGTTGCTGCAAGGCGATGATCCGGGGCTGGTGGTGGAAGTGTTAAACGGCTATCGTATGAGGGAAAGGATGCCTGGTAATCTGGATGAAATCACCATCCCCCTGGGCGTTCCGGACCTGTTACGCGCCGGTAAGGATATGACCCTGGTTACCTACGGCGCCTTATGTCGCATAGTCCTTGATGCGGCCGAGGAGCTGTCGGAAACAGGGATCGACATAGAGGTGATTGATGTACAATCCCTACTGCCCTTCGACCGGCATGCCCTGATCGTCGAATCATTACAAAAGACGAACCGCTTGCTTATAGTTGACGAAGATGTACCGGGCGGTACATCGGCTTATATCATACAGCAGGTTCTGGAAGAACAGAAGGGCTATCAATGGCTTGATTCGGAACCGAGAACGCTGACGGCGCAGGCGCATCGCCCGGCATTCGGGACGGACGGCGATTATTTCTCCAAGCCGAACAAAGAAGATATTTTTACCGCCGTGTATGACCTCATGCACGAGAGTGATCCTTCACGATTTCCTTTGTTTTATGATAGATTACGTGAACGGTTTCGCGGCGATGGCTTACCTGGCTAGGCTTGCCAATATGGCGAGAAAACGTTCATCTGTACTGAGGTATTGGGCTACAGGCTGCATGCCCGCCAACGTGAGCAAATCCACCATCGTCTCCCGATCATATTTATAAGACCAGTTCATCTCAATATAGGCGCCGGCCTCCAAATGAAGGGGTTCGCCGGCCAGCACGATATTCAGGTCTCGCGCCGTCAGAAAATGTTTACGGATTCGATACAGCCCCGGTCGACGCTCATCGCGATCAGAAGAAAAGTGCAGCACGCCATCCCGGGGTTCGGTCAGGCCAATACTTTGCAGGGGACCGAAGGCAAACTTCCGATTGATGGGATTATCATAACCGGTTATGGTTTCTGTGGGACTATACAGTTCTCCATCCAGCAATAGAAAGTCCTCCGGGCGCATCATGGCTGCGAGTTGACGCGGGAGGCTCAACGGATCGAAGGCGCCCAGAGTGTTGCCCAATATCATAATCAAGCGAGAAGAGGTGTTCGGGTTGGGCTGAAGCACTTTTACTACATGCGCCTTGTCGTTTAAATCCGCTTTCAATCCTCGGCAGTCAAAATTCTGTTCCAGAGCCCTCTGACAGGCTATCTCCAGGAGCGTCTGACTGGCATCCACCGGTCGATAATGGGGTTCCCGTCCCTGCCGGCGCAATTGATCCAGGATTAAGAGATCTTTATCGCCTTGCCCGGCGCCCAGGCTGATGACTTCTATAGGCCCTGTTGGTAGCCCTTTTACCAGATCCGAGGCATAGGTCTGTAACACCGAATGGGAGCGGACAAAGTTTCTATAAGCCCCATCACTACAGAGATTAAGCCAGGCTCTCACAGATAGAGGAAACCAGTAGAAAAACTTCTCATCAAGCTCACCCCGTGTCAAAGAGGCCATAAACGATTGCGCCATGTGATCTTCGCTCAACAATACATCAATCCGGATCATATACCGGTGCTCCTTATGAACTCCGCCTCAGGTACTTGATCAAGGTTAGTGCAACATCTGCCGTCATTCGGCTGATTGTACCGCTGGAGTAACCGGCTAATTCGATCGTCTTATCCGGTCGCAATACAAAGCCCGTTGCATGCAGATAGACCTTTTCCTCGTGTATGTAGGCGCTCATGGTGGCGACCATTTCACGTGCGTCGAGCGCGTATAGAACGGGAAGCTTCAACCTGTTTCGTCTCACTGTTTTTTGCGCGTCTTCCTCCGAATCGACGGACAGAGCCACCACCTGCGTCTCGATCCTGGAGAATTTCTTGAGCTTTTTTTGATAATCGGCCAACTGCCGATTGCAAAAGGTTCACCAATCCCCCCGGTAGAAAAGCAATACGGTCCATTGTCCTTGTATGTCATCCGGAATGCTCATTTCACCGCCGCCAACTCTTTTGGCTGTGATATGCGGGAATATCTGGTTATTTTTCAGGTGCATTATCTATTTCTTCTTTAGGGAATGCCCGTTTACGGGGTAGATTTCCAGATGATGCGACAGAATCGTGAAGCCAGCGGTCTTCAGCTCGTCGACGAGGTCATCCTCCTCGCCAATATAACGGGTTGCGGTGCCGTCTGGTATAATCGTGTACTTGTTGTCAAGATCGAAGTACTCGACCTTAAGAGTCAACTCGCTGAAACACATCGAATCGACCAGGAAGTAGCCACCCGGCTTTAGCACTCGCCTGACGCTCGCAAAAACTCCGGCACGGTCGGCGCCGATGATGCAGTGAAGCAGGTGGCTGTCGTAGACGAAGTCGAAATTTTTTCGAATCACTTCAAAGGACTTGTGTTGTCTTGACACTAACTCAGAACAATACCTCGAACATTACAACCTCACGTTTGCACTAGCTCCACCTCCACCGGCGCTCAGCAGCATCGCCTTGGTCTCGTCCGTCAACCGAATGTGCGGCGGCGACATACCCGGCAGCAACACACTCGGGTCGCTTTCCACACACGCCAGCGGATGGAGCTTTGTGAGTGCCGGGTTCGCGGAGTAGTCTTTATCCTCCCGGGGCTCGTTAAACCAGCACGGCGAGAACTCCAGGATGCGCTTCTGCCGCGCAGTGAGTTCGGGGTCGTTGGTGTCGTACGCGACGTCGCCGTGGTGCATACCGAAAGGAACATACTTGTAGAAGAGCGTGCGGCGCTCGCCGCTCCCCACCCACGGAATTGTACCATGTTTGAGTTTCTCACTGAATAAAATGCAGTCTCCCGCCTTGGCCTCGACGCGGTGCACCGGCACATCTTCATCCCAGTCCGGCAGCTTCGACGTCCACAACGTGTCGCACCAGTTCCACCGCCAGTCGCCTTCGATGTCCTTCAGCTTCTGCTCATTGGCCGGCTTGTGTGTGCCAACAACACACCCGAAGCCCCCGTCATTGGGTCCGACTGTTTTGAGTTCATACACACACGTGATATGAAAGTTGCCCGGGCCGCCGTGGAGCGCCCCGCCTTTGTCCGCGCCGTCTGTCGGGTTTCGGCCGGGCTTGTAGTGTATATTGTCATGATCTAGCCGGAACAAGGGGCGCAGCTCTGCCGGCATGTGTGCTGGGGCATGGCCCCACGACGGGTCGCCGAGAATCTCTTCTATGATGGGCAGCATGGTCTCGTTGTCGATCAGGTCCATGTAGGCCTTGCTCCAGAATCTTCTCCCCATGTGGGTGTTGCCGTACCGGTCAGTTGTCACGTTCTTGTCGCGCCCGCCGATGTAGAAGCGGTTCTGTTTGTCGGTGCCGGCCGTGGGTAGAGTCTCCTCCCGCTCAAGGACGTGCTGGTCGTAGACTTGATTGAGCTCGTCCAACTGCTGTTGATTGAGCACGTCGGGCACGACGATGTAGCCTTGTCGTGCAAACGCGATGCGCATAACGTCGTCCATCATCATATTTCACCTTACCGACCTTTAGGCTTCAATGGAAAAAACTGAATTTTTAGCTGTTATTCTGGCACCCAGGCATCGACTATAAGATTGGCATAGGTTGCCGGGCTGGATTGTTGTACCGTTCCGCCATGTCAGCGGCGGCAGTGGTGCCGATATCGGTGAAGTTCCCTTGCGCCCGGCTGGTTGAGAACATCACCAAGAGGCTCAACATTGTCAGTGCAGCGACCCCGTAGTATCTACTATTTTGGATATGCTTGAGACGCCCTCCTATGGAAGTTCTTAATATAACGGGTTTGATCCCTCTCATTCTGTTTTTCTACTCTGCACGCTCTACTTTACTCTAAAGTTCTATCTTCTTCCACCGCCCACGTCGGAATAACACATAGGAGATAGCCATCCTCACGCCCCAATCAATCACCGTACCCCACCAGACGCCGGCCAGGCCCCAGCCTAATTCAATGGTCAACAGGTACAGCATGCCGACCCGTAAAAAGATGGCGCCGAATAAGCCGATCAGCATCGGACTGAAGGTGTCGCCTGCCCCGCGCATGGCGCCGGTATAGATCATCATCAGGGCGGACGACGGTAATTCAAGTGCAGCAATACGAATACACAATACCGCCAGGACATATACATCCGGCGCGGGACTGTATATACTGACCAGTGCCCCCGGTACAATCAAAAAGACAACAGACAGCGCACTCATGGAGATCAGGCCGATTTGCGCGGATTTTTTAACGGCCAGCTCTGCGATGTCCGGTTTCTCCGCGCCCAGACTTTGCCCTACGATAGCGGACACGGCCATAGATAGACCGAAAACGGGCATAAAGGAAATCATTTCCACCCGAATGGCCATGAAATGCGCGGCCATGGCTGTGGTGCCCAGGCTGGTCACAATCCCGAGAAAAGCGAAATACGCGCCCTGGGTTACCATTTGCTCCCCGATATTGGGCAAGGCCACCCCGATGATTGTTTTCATATAGCCTGAATTGAAGGTCCACAAGTCGCGACCCCGGATGCGGAAAGTAGAATGTGACCAGAATAATTTATAAATCAGGATGGACGCCCCGATGCAGTATGACAGTCCGGTGGCCAGCGCGGCGCCCTCTATTCCCATCTCGGGGAAGGGGCCAATACCAAAGATCAACACCCAGTCGCCGACGATATTAAAAACATTCATAATACCGGTCGCCATCAAAGGTGTTCTGGTATCGCCGGCGGCCCGCAGGATGCCGCTACCAATGTAGATAAACAGTCGTACGATACTGAAACCGAAGATGATGCGCATATAGTTTCCGGCTCGGGCGATCACATCCGGTTCGGTGCCGAGCAACGCCATCGCCTGCTCGCCGTACATCAGACCGAGGATCGCGATGACCAGGCCGATGGCAACAGCGAGAATCATACCCTGTCCGGCGGCTTTGCCGGCTGATATCGCATCGTTACGGCCCAGGTTACGTGCCACGACAGCGCCGGTCGCCACGCCCACACCGTAGAAGATAAAGATGACGGTAAATAAAATCATCGAACTCTGGCCCACAGCGGCGAAAGCCTGTGTGCCGAGGCGTCCGATGAAAATACTATCCACGATATACACCGAGGTCTGCAGCAGGTTTTCGAGAACAGCCGGCCAGGCCAGCGTCAATATGGTGCGGTTGAGATTTTTCCTGGAAAGATCGAGCATGAAGGACCTTTTCTATGGGTGCCTTTTGAAAATCCGATATTCGCCGATTTCTTTTTCCAGATGGTAATGGGTTGCTATATACTGCTGTAGCGGGTCGGAATCTTCGAACATATGATTCCAATCCAGAACCGCATAAGAAGCCCGGCTGCGTTCTATCGACGCCGGGATAGCATCTACCTCTTCCGGGGTCACCATCGGGAAAAGAACACGGGACGGTGTATGCCGCTCGGATAGAAACAAGAGCAAAGGCCCCGTGCTTGCCGCGATGAATACCGGCTCATCAGCATTTGTACGGGTCATAATATATTCGCATACAGCGATGATGGGCTCTGCTTCTTCAGGCTTTAGAGAAAAGCCCCAATCACCGCGTGCCAGCGGTAAATTAATGCGGGTATCCCAGGTTATCTGTCCCCGCTGCCCCAGGTGCTTCAGACCGATCCAGTATTGCGTACCCCAGATAAGAAAAGCGCCGGCCATGATGAGAGGCATCGCCAGTAAGGAAACAAGACGGAGTGCGTGATACGATCGCCGGCCCCATCCGAATGCCGATATATCCTTCGGTGAGGACAGAGACCATAGCCGATGTATGACAATGGTGAGCATCAATAGCGTGGTCGGCATCATAAAGGTGAGATACATCCCGTTCTGCATAGGATAGACGCAGAAAAAAAGAAACACATGGCCGATATACACGGCGGCCAACCCTCTCTGCCGGGAGATCGTCAGGCCGACGGTTTGGGGATGGTAACGTGCTGCAATGAGTAATATCAATGCCAGCCAGGGGACCAGAACAGGGCCGTAATAAATAAGACTGAAAAAAATCGTGTAATTTGCCCATGATAGAAGACCGGAAAACGAGGAGGCCAGACTAAAGATGGCGAGAACAAGGGGGACAAAATAATATATCAATAAAAATGCACAGGGTAAAATCCATATTCCATTTCGTACGAAAGGGTTACGCCAGTGTCGGGTAACAGGCCGGAGAGGCCAGATTAAAAGAAAGAGCAAGGCTCCCATAGGCGCCTGAATATCAAAGGTAAGGCGGGGAAATTGATTATTGGATACCCAAACAGTCAAAAACTGCCCAGGTCTTTGAAAAACGCCGTAAACAAGCGATTGGAACCCGTCATACCAGCCAAAATATATCGCATAGATAAGAGGCAAACATAGAAAGCCCGCCATGCTGATCATCAAGGTCTCTATCAAAATAGATTTGTTGTTATCTATAGCCGATTGATTCGATGCTAACCCAGGAAGAAGGGTAAAGGGTAGACACCATACCGCTGTCAAATAGACATATTTCTCGTGGAGGCGTGTGTATTCAGATTGATCAAGATAGAGGGTGTATACCATGGCGATAACACCAAGGCCGATGCCCCGGAGGAGACGATCAGCCCATCTACACCGGTCGGTTGATAATACGGGGAAACTCCAGAGCAAAAAAGCCACCAAAGCGGTGAGACTGAAAACGCCCATGGTTTGTTTTGCCAGAAAAGCAGCACCGGCGCTTAATCCTGCGAGAAAAAGCCATCGCCTTGCGCTGCTCTCCAGATAGCAGAATACGGCAGCTAACATAATTATATGGCAGAGCACAGCATACCAGGAATGGTAGGCGGTAGGGTTAAGCGGGAAGCACAGAAGGAAGACGATACCCGGTAAAAAGGACCAGGGGTAAGGCATGAATCTGGTGGCCAATTGAATAGTAATTACGGCCAGCGTGCCGATCAGGATCGCAAGGGTCAGGCGGATGATGCCGATATCAACGCCGAAGATGGAGAAGAGCAGCGCATAGAGATAATAAACCCCACCGGTGTAAAGGGTAAGAAAATCAAGGTGAGGGAGAGCACCGTCCATGATAAGAACAGCCGGATAAATAGCGTTGCCTTCGTCAAAGAGGTTGAAACCCCGGTCGTACGTTAAACCGAGCCAGGCAATCAGGAAGATAAAGAATAATAGCCAGCCGCGTGCGACTGAAGAGGCATATAATTGACGAATAAGCATAGATTCATTTACTCCTGGCTTCGATAAACCATTTCAGTGCCGCTCCCGTTTCGGCGGCGCGGCAGCGACGCCCTCCATCCCACCACTGACGCGTAATACTTCGCCGGTAATCCAGGAGGCGGCCGGACTGCATAAGAAGGCGACGCTCCGAGCGATGTCGACCGCCTCGCCCCAGCGTCCAAGGGGAATCGCCGTGCGGATGCGTTCGATCATCTCCTCTTCGGTCAGATCCAGCGTTTTACCCCGTTGCGCCATATTTGATTTATTAAAATCTGTATAGACCGGACCGGGACAAACCGCATTCACCCGCACGCCATAGGCCGCCATTTCAAGTGCCATGGTCCGTGTGAGACTGATCACCCCTTCTTTAGCGGCATTATATGCCGCGACCAGAGCCGCCGGATTCTGACCGTTAATAGAGGAAATATTGACGATACTACCGGATTCCTGACGTTCCATAATAAGCCCTGCTGCGCGACAACCGTAGAACGTGCCGGTCAGGGTCACGCGAAGGACCCGGTCCCACTCCTGGTCGTCAAGATCTGTAATGGACAGCACCTTCTGCCCGATTCCGGCATTGTTAACCAGTATATCCAGATGGCCGTGCGTATCTGAAATACGTTGGAATAACGAGTTCACCGACTGGCTGTTCGTCACATCGAGTACAGCCGGTTTTACCTCTAAGCCTTGTTGTCGTAAATCATCGGCCACCCGGTTCACCTTCTCTTCCTGTAAATCTGCCATATAAACCAGTGCATCGTTACGCGCCAATTGCTCGGCAATACTCAGCCCCAACCCCTGAGCCGCACCCGTAACAACAGCAATCTGGTCTGTGAGCTGATATGGGAAATCAGACATACTCATTCTCCTTGACGGATATTATATATCGGGGCGGGTGGCAGGTAGTCGTTTTCCGGTATGTGGTGTATGCATAAACCACCTGATACAAGCTACTCGCCATTTCGAAACACGCCTTCATTTTACGGGGCGGGGGTGCATATGTCAAGGTGATATCCGCTGGATTGTCGCTTGACTTTCATGGCGATAAACCGCGTCATGTAACAGGCTTCTGGTGAGTAAAATCGCCGGCAAATCGGTATTATTGATATATAAATGCCCTGTCGCTTTTTGCCCTGTTACTTCATCGATCTATGGACCTTCCTCTATTCCATTATCCATCGGACATCGTATGCTGGGTGCTTTGACCCCTGACAATCGCATGAAACGCTGGACCTATTGCGGTTTTGGCCTGTGGCTGTTATGTGACTGGATCGAGATTCTCGGCATTTTCACCGGGATCATGTTGTTTATTTCTCTCGTCTATTACAGCTGGAAAACGAGCGTCTACCTCAAAGACAAATAATTCTGGAAAGTGCGTGATCGGCTCCTGGCATCGTTTGTATTTATCGGGCTGGTGTCGATGGGCTTGATTTCTCTTATGATTTTCCAGGTGATCTGGATGGCCACAGGCGTTATCGGCGCGGCGCAGATACGAAAATAGTTCGATGCGACGCTGGATGGTATGGACCGGGTACCGGCGCATCTTCAGCAGGCGTTATATCGGTCGATTCTTCAAGATGGCGAAGCCGATCCCATTCAAGCGGCAACCAGGACGCTGGCAGCAACAGAAGGTCTGCAGGACCTGTCTATCGTCCTTTTCGAACAGGGAGAACGTTTGTCTGCCAGTACGGAGCAGGCGGCAGCGATCGGATTGCCGGATCGGTATACAGGCACGCAGGAAACACATATCAGTATCGATACAACCGGTATCTCATTTAGAACCATCGCGGATGTTGATATCGGGGACGGCCGGTTAACTATGGTGGCTTCCATGCCTGTCAATCAGGCTTGTCAGGATCACATCTGGGAAACATCCGGCGCCTTCTTTTCTACCCTTAGATTGGGCGAAGAGCGATCCGCGCGAAATGAATTCCTCAGGTTAAGGACGGATTTGTTGAATGAGCCGAAATCTCAAAGTCATCCTGATACGATTGACATCCCACTGCTCGGATTGTCCTGGGGGGGGCTTACTTCCGGCGATTGATTGGCAGGCAGGACCGGCATCTCCAAGGCTGATGTCTTTTTCCGTATTAATCGATCCGGTCTATACCATCCAGACCTCAATGTCACAGGACTATGACCAGGCCAGTTTACTGGTCATAGCTCTGTTAGTGTTGGCCGGTATTCTGTTCATTGTCGAGCTGATTGCGTTCGGCATCGGTTTTATTATCTCACGACGGGTCATGTCCGCTGTCCGTGATCTATCAGCCGGTACGCAGGCGCTTCAAGGCGGCGATTTGAACTACCGTATCAAGACGCGAAAACACGATCAGCGGGGGCCCCTTGGCGATTCATTCAACAGATCTGGATCCTTATATTCGCGTGGCTACAACGATCGAACCCCGATACGAAGATCTTACGTTGACCTATGCCCGTGAATACCGGTGTCGCATCGCTGCCCTGGCAGGAAGCCACGAGTCCGAACTCACCGAGGCGCTGGGACGACAACCTCTGAATTTGCTGCCACCGCAACGTATTGAGAATCTGACGATCTATGCCCGTAACAATCCGCAACTCAGTCAACTCGATATATCTTTAATCTGGGATTCGAACACGGTGGATGCCGACTTATGGGGGTATCGTATCTATAGAGGGACGGCCTCATCATTTTCACTTGATGAGACCAGTTTGGTCGAATCAATTCAATCCGGTATATCCATGATTGACCGAGCGATAAAGCCGAATGTGGAATATACCTATCAAGTGGTCGCTGAGGATCGCGGCGGCAAGCAGTCTGACCCGGTATCCATTTCCGTGGTGGCGTTCAATAAACCTGAACTGTTGACGCCTTCGGCCGATACCGTCGTGTCTGCTTCTCAGGTCCAGTTCGCCTGGTCCGAAACGAGTGAGCATTCACCTGCCGGCGACGTGGTATATCTCTCCACGTCGCCGATTTTCGCCCATGCTCAGCAATTCGATCTGACGGACCGATCCATGCTGCGTACCACGACGAACATGGCTGCCGGGCAGTACTACTGGCAGGTAGCCACCATGCTGGCGACAAAAATCGCATTGTCGCGCTGTCGCTGCCTTCCAGTTTTATTTTACAGAAATAGGGAAGTTCCGAGTTCCGAGTGATAAATCTATATTCTTAGCTTTACTCAGAACTTTCTACTCGGAACTCGGAAAGGGCTAAGGTGTGCTTTGCGGTTCTTTGTCTTTTTCCTCAGATGGTTTATTTCCTTTGTCCCTGCCCGCTGACCTTCTGGGTTTACCCGAATAGTCGGGATTGGATGGTGGGCCGCCCCCTCTGCCGCTCCCTCTTCCGCCCCCTCTGTTTGAGCCCCTGACACCCATGCCGGCCCTTTTGTTTCCACCCTTGAGGCCGCTTTTACCGCCGCCTTTACCGCCGCCTTTACCCATGATTGTCTCCTTTCGTTAAGACCTGCCGAATGGTTCAGTACGATGTATCCGTTTCAGTTTCGGGATAAACCCCTGATAGATTTCGCTTTATGTTTCCCATAATATACAGATTGGGATGCATAAGGTCATTTGTCCCCTCATTCAAACAACTTCAGCACCGCCTGAATGACATGCTCATGCACATCCGGGTGGAACACGCTGGGGACGACCTCGCCCTGGTCCGCCAACGCGGAGATGGCTTTAGCCGCAGCAATTTTCATAGTAGATGATATTTCCGTATTCTGCACGGCCAGGGCTGCTTTGAATAAACCCGGAAAGGCGAGGGCGTTGTTGACGCTCTTGCCGTCGGCGGCGAAACTGGCGCCGGCCTGGATGGCCTCTTCCGGGATGATTTCCGGGACCGGATTGGATATCGCGAAAATAATCTGGCCCGGCCGGATCATCGTCGGTTTGATCAGCCCTACTACTCCTGTTGTGGCCACCACGACATCAGCCGTCTGCATCGCTTCGGCCAGTTCTACTACGGTTCCTCCATAGTCGATTAAACGCTGCTGGGAATCGGGCTGCGGATCACTGCCGATCACCTGGAAACCATAATCCAGCAACAATCGGGCAATACCGAATCCAGCGGCGCCGAGACCGATTTGTGCGCACACAAGCGACGGGTCGTCCGAACGGCCGGTTTCCCTCAATGCGCTCAATACGGCGGCCAGCAGGACGGTCGCCGTACCATGTTGATCATCGTGCATCACCGGTTGCGAGAGCCGGCGATTCAGTTCGTTTTCGATATGGTAGCATTCGGGGTTGCTGATGTCTTCCAGATGAATACCGCCGAACGAGGGGGCTACTTTCTCCACCGTTTGTATGAATTCTTCCGGGTCTTTGGTATCCACCAGAATCGGGGTCGCACTGAGCCCGACAAACCGATCGTACAGGACGGCTTTTCCTTCCATAACCGGCAAGGATGCCAGAGGCCCGATATCGCCCAGGCCCAGCACCCGGGTGCCGTTCGTGAATATGCCGACACTGTTGCCGATGCTCGTATACCGCCTGGCCAGATCGGGCTGTTCCTGGATCGCTCTGCACACCCGGGCTACGCCGGGCGTGTAGATATATCGCAGATCATCCACCCGCTCTAACTCATGTGTGCGGCCACTATGTATTTTCCCCCCCTCATGCCGTTCAAAAACCAGATCTTTGACCTCCAGCACCTCCGCTTCCGTCTGTTCCTTAATCGTTTCCTGGATTCGTTTCAGATGATCCTGATCGTAGACGGAAAGGGTAATAGCCCGAACAGAATTCTCTCGACCGATAAATTGCGTTTCTATATTTCCGATCAGGCCCCCTTCATCGCCGATCACGGATAGCAAATGTCCCAACGAACCGGATACATGCGGAATTCTGATCAGCAACACAATGTCTTCTTCGGGGATACGGATGTGAGAGGTGCTCATTGGATTGATCCTCTATCACTATGATGGTAGATAAATGGCTCTGAGTCGGGAAGACGTAGTTATAGTAAAAGCTATTTGTAATCCCGGCTTTTGCCGGGGAGGCGATCTTTCTCGTCGCCAGAAACAACGCTAAACACATACCCGGCTTTCGTCGGGGAGACAACGAATCGTGGATCGACTAGCAACTTGAGTTATTTATCTTCCGGCGGTCCGGGAATCGAGGTATACGCCGCCGCCGCAATTTTCCAGCCTTCGCTGGTTTTGACCAGGGTGAATTGATCCACACCGTGCGATAAAGTATTATCCGCGATGTTAACGACAAAATCAGCCCGAACATGGGCCAGCGCCTCACTGTCAATGGTGATGTGCACGTTATGGATCGGCTCTTCAAACTTCGTTTTGGCCATTTTTAATCGATCGATCCAGGCTTTACCCGTTGTGGTCGTACTTTCCATCGAATCACCGCGCTTTCGTACGGTGACGATCAGCGCATCCGGCGTCAGATGTTTAGCTACTGCATCGATACGAAGCGCCCCCAGATCCTCCAGAAACTGTTCAACTTTCTGTAATACTGCTTGCTTAGCATCTGCCGTATCGGATAACAACACCAAACGTTCCACCCTCTTTTCAACTTTCTGTAATACTGCTTGCTTAGCATCTGCCGTCGCTGTTTGTGCGATCCCTACAGACGTACCCATTAACAACATAATACTTAATATCACCAGCCCTTTTATTCCGTACTCCGCACTCCGCACTCCGCTCTTACTCATATGCCACCTCCAATATTTGTCTACATGCCCCCGGCACTGAAGCACCGGGCTACCGCCCACCCCCTAAAACCTCGGATCCACCGGTTCACTCTCCAACGCCAGCGCGCCGAACACACACTCATGGCCCTGCCGTAATGGTTCCTTACGAATAAACCGTTCCAATGCTTCGATGCCAAGCGCAAATTCATGTAAGGCCAGTGATCGATTGGCAGACAGCTCCGGGATGGTCAGCTTCATCCCGTAAACACTCCGATTTGCGACGGCGCGCCGATATCCGGTTCTTCCGGGCCGACCGGGAGAAATCGGACCTCATAGCCGTAGCGTTCTGCTACCCGCCGAGACCAGTGCTGGAATTCCGTCCGTGTCCATTCGAACCGATGATCCGGATGTCGAAATTTGCCCCCCGGCATCGTTTTCCATTTCACATTGTATTCTCTGTTCGGTGTCGTAATGATCACGGCCTCCGGGCGTGCCCCTTCAAAAACCACCCGTTCGAATGCAGCCAGTGACGGGGGATCTAAATGTTCTATGACTTCCACAATGGCGGCGGCGTCAAACCCGTCCATACGGCCATCCCGGTACATCAGAGAACCTTGCAACAAAGAAATCCGCTGTCGTTGCCGATCCGACATGCGGGACAACTTGAGGCGTCGCGCCGCCTCTTCGAGCGCCCTGTACGATACGTCCATACCGACAATCTGTTTGAATTGCGGCTTACGCAGCAGAAGCTTAATGAGCCGGCCCTCCCCGCACCCCAGATCGAGGACACGCGTTGCATTACATGCTTCCAGCAATCCGACGACGGCCTCAAGACGTTTTTGATGTAATCCGATGTATTGTTCTATCATTTTCTCCCATTCACCGCTTCAAATACGCCCGCACCCCGTAACTCGCGATAACCCCTTCGCCGGTGGCCGAGGCGACCTGCGCAATGGCGCGCAGACGACAGTCCGCCTTCCGCTCCACAAGTTCAGGACCGGAGATTTTAGTGAAACCGGGATAATTCTCATGGTCTCGGTTAAAAACGCATTGCCGCCGATGTTCTTATGTTCGAGGATCAGCGCGTCGAATTTATCCCGTTGTATGTAAATGGAGGCGGTCAGTCCCGCTGCGCCGGCCCCGATAATAACGGCATCATAGCATTTCGACACGTCTTCCTGGTCGATGTTCAGCACATCGCGTAACGTGGCATTGTCCGGATTGATATACGGCGTATCATTAATCAGAATCGTCGGGATGCTCCGCTTGCCGTTGTTGATACGCTCTACTGCTTCCACCGCCCAATCGTGCGCATCGATATCGATAAACATATAGTCGATGCTATTGTCCTACAGGTAACTCTTGGCACGATGGCAATCCAGACACCAGTCCGCCCCATAGAGTATGACCCGCCCGGCCTCGTGGATCCCCAGCACCCGGGCCAGCACGGCGTTGTCCGGATTGGTACAGGCCTGATCACCGATTACAAGTGTCGGAATGATCCGCTTCCCATTGTTGATCGCTTCCACTTCACCGCATTGTAATCCTTCAACACGGTGGATAGAAAATCCTGTGGAGGAAGGTCGGACTGTACGTCCAGGCGGTTTTGTATGGAGGATTTGGTTTTATCCAGCAGTTCCTGCTGGGTTTCTTTACTATACGTCTTTCGATCGGTCGAAACGTTCAACACCTCTTTTATCGTCGAGACATCCTGGCCCGTCAATTGCGACACCTGGGGAAAGACCGGCTCATACCCTGCTTCAATCGGCGTGAAAATCGTGTCATCGAGGTTATGACCGATCAGTCTTATGACCGTGGTTTTTGCTGCCATATCGCCCAGACGCTGACCTTTGCCACTGATAAGAATAGCTATCAGGGCCACGGCGCCGGACATGAGATCTACTTCAATCAGACGGAACAGCCATCGTAAGATGTAACTGCCTATACTCGGCTGTGAGCCATCGATTTTTACCACCCTTATTTTTCGAATTTTTTTCCCGACACTCTGACCGTTATTAAACACCTCGAAAATCAGATGATAGAACATGGTGGGTACAGCCAGGGTCACGATAATCAGCACGACACCGAATCCCTCAGAAATTGTTGGTTCAAATGTGGTGGCTACAAATACCCAGAGAAATATAATTGCCAGGACATACAGCAGCACAATGACCATGTCCAGTACAGCAGCAACAATGCGGTCTCCTATACTCGCCACTTCATATTCGATATCTACATTCTGTGCTGTCCTGATCCGCACCAATTGCATGAAAGGTCCTTTCTAAATCATATGCCTTGCCTTCAGTTCCAGATATTTATTAATCGTATTAACCGTCAGATCCTTCGGCGTGGTTAAGATGGGTTGAATGCCATGCTGCTCCAGCTCTTTAAGGATCTGTCGTTTTTCAAATGAGATCTGCTCCACGATGGTCTTAATATACACCTCTTCGACGGTATCGGCAGGTTTATCCAGCAATTCGGATAACGCGACATTTTGAAAAAAGATCGTGACGAGCAAATGGCGACTTGCGATGCGGCGCAGATAGGGGAGTTGGCGTTTCAAGCCCGATAAGGTTTCAAAATTAGTAAACAGCAGAATCAGGCTGCGCTGCGTAAGATGCCGGGCGATGTGGGCATAGAGCAGGCCGAAGTCGGATTCCCAGAATTGGGTCTTCTGATTGTACAGCACATCCAGGATACGCGCCATTTGCGTATATCGCCGACCTGCCGGCAGCATGGCATTGATCTGATTGGAATAAGTCACCAGGCCGGCTTTATCCTGTTTTCGTATGGCGATATTGGAAATAACGAGCGACGCGTTGATCGCATAATCCAGCAGACTCATGTCCTCGAACGGCATCTTCATCACCCGCCCCATATCGATGACGCTGTACACCTGCTGAGATCGCTCGTCTTCGAACGCGTTGATCATTAACTCACCGCGTCGGGCCGTGGCTTTCCAGTTCATGGTCCGCACATCATCGCCGCGTACGTACTGACGAATATGCTCAAACTCCATCGTGTGTCCGATACGGCGAATGCGTTTTATCCCCAGTTCTGTAAGCCGGTTGGATATGGCGATCAGCTCATATCGGCGCATCTGCACATAGGAGGGATAAACCGGCACCATACCCGACGCCGGCAATCGGTATCGACGACTGACCAGGCCAAGCGAACTGGAGGCATAGACGTTGATATCCCCAAAATGATATTCCCCCCGCTCCACGGGGCGCAGGCTGTACGTGGCCTGATGTCTTCCATTCGTCGGGAGAGGAATGTGTAATACAAAATCACGCTTTTGAAACTGATCGGGAATCTCGTCGATAATACGCGTGGCCACAGGAAAAGGATATCGGCTTTCTATCGACAGATGAATCAGGTTTTCATCCCCATTGGAAAGTCGCACAGGCGCATCCCGGATCGCATGGATACCCTGTTTTTGCCGAAACAGGAGCCAGATATCCAGTATGGCCAGCAGTCCGATAACCAGAATCGCCATACGTACCACTACAAACCAGACCGAAAAAAAGTAACCGACCACGCACGCCGTGACCAGCGCCCACAGGATAAACCAGAACCGGCGCGTGAAGTATAAGGCGCGGAGGAAAGAAGATAAGAAGGACATGGATTTGTTGATTTGGTAATGGCATGCGTCCTTTGGACACGATGCGATCACTTCGTGACTTGTTGATTTGGTGAAGGGATTGCTGGAGCCTGAAACGCACAGGGCTCCAAGTGCCTCAGACGGCTTACACGGATCAGAAACCGGTAAAGTGGTGAAGTAACGACTTTTAAATCACCGAATCACTAAATCACCACTTCGCCTCACCTAGGTACCTCGATCTGCTCAATAATCTGCTTGATGATATCGGTTGAACTAAGCCCTTCCATCTCTTTTTCCGGGGTTAACATCAGCCGATGGATCAGCGCCGGATAAGTGACAAAGCGGATATCCTCGGGCGTGACGAAATCCCGACCACGCATTGCGGCGATGGCTTTGGCACTGCTCATAATCGCAAGAGACGCACGGGGGGAGGCGCCCAGATACAGCGCCCCGTGATTACGGGTTTGTTGAACGATTTTTGTGATGTAGGAGAGCAGCGGCGCTTCCACATGGACGGAGCGCACGAGCGACTGGTAGGCGGTAATCCTGTCGGCCTCTACCACCGACTGAACCACATCTACGCTGCGTGTCTCTTTACGCTCGTTATGTTCGAGAAGAATGCGTTGTTCTTCCTCCTCTGTAGGATACGACATGTTGATCTTGAACAGGAATCGATCCACCTGCGCTTCCGGAAGACGGTAGGTTCCTTCCTGGTCGATGGGATTCTGGGTGGCGATCACCATGAAGGGGCGTTCCAGGAGATACGTCACCCCATCGGCGGTTATCTGCAGCTCTTCCATGACTTCGAACAGTGCCGATTGCGTTTTAGCCGGTGCCCGGTTGATTTCATCCATCAGAATCAGATTGGCGAATACAGGTCCGGCCTTAAACTCAAAATCCGTGGTCTTGGTGTTAAATACCGTGGTCCCGATCACATCTGCCGGCATCAGATCCGGCGTGAACTGAATACGGGAAAAAGACGTATTCACCGTACGGGCGATCAGCTTGGCCGTCAACGTTTTGGCAATGCCCGGTACCCCTTCGATCAGCACGTGTCCCTCGGACAGCAGTGCCGCAATCAGCAACTCGATGATGTCGTCCTGGCCGACAATAACTTTATGTACCTCATCCTTGATCTGCTGCACGGCCTGCTGAAGTTCCGATACATCTATTCGTTGTGGCAATGTCTGGTCCGTCATAAGCCTCTCACTATTTGGCGGAACGCGCCATACACGTTCCATGCCTGTTTTCGTCACAAATTAGTCACAAATATAACGCGAAGCACGCTTACGCTCAAGCAATTCCGGTTATGGGCGCCTGCTGTGGATGATTTCGGTTGCCTTATGCAACGCATCTTATTTGATTACAAATCAACTATGAGACAGCTTTCAGTTAATAGGTACAAAGCAAAAGTGCGGGGCGTAGAAAGGCGGCTTAGTGCTCTGGATCGCTGGGCAGAAGACTTTGCCGATATCGAGCCTTGTCACCAAGGTGCGACGATATTTTAATTATAGAATACCGGTTCTCGACCGTCTGGTAAGTCCTCCGACGACAACGAAAGAAATCCAGAAAATAGCGATAACATCGTAGTTGAAAGCGGCGACGCACTTGCAAAACTCAAGTCTCAGGAAGGCGCTACCCTATAGTAGGGTAGCAGTGCTATTGGTTCTTCCGAGAATGTTTTACAGTGAAGCAACCGTGTTTTACAGTGAAGATTATTACAATAGCTTTTGTTATTCAGAAAATCTATTGCCCAGGTTATAATGTAACAACTCGAATTCCGGGGTGGCTTTGATGCCGGCACGGTACTGACTGACGCCTTTGTTGTAGTCATTGAGCCTGACGTAGATATTGCCCGGGTTGGTATAGGCTACCGATGAGGAAGGATCGAGCCTGACAATCTCCGTATAGGCACCGATCAACTTCTGATCCTGCCCTTTTGCCTTGTATGCAGACGCCAGAATACGGTGGGATCCGACTTCATCAGGATTTTGAACGATCAACCATTCACAGGCATCAATGACCGCATCCCAACGTGCCATCTTATGCGCGATCGCGCCCAGCGTTCGAATTGGCACTTCTTCATCCGGCTTCAACTTGACAACCTGTTGGAATGAGCTCAGCGCTTCTGGCAACCGTCCGCTTTTTTCATAAGCAGAGGCAAGCCCATAATACGCATCATAAACATCGGGCCTCATTTCGATGGCCTGTGAAAAGGCTTTGATGGATTCGGCGTACTGCCCCATCTGCTCGTGTACATATCCAAGTGAGAAAGCGATATCCGCATCGGATTTAATCTTCAGGGCTTTTTCATAAGCATCTATGGCCTGGCTTAATTGTTTTTTCGGCTCATAGGTGTAACCGAATCAGGCCTGTTCTCCTTGGTTTCCGTCTGTTGTGGAACCGTTGCCCCACACCCTGCGAGAATGAACAGACAACAGAGGATTTTCAGATAAGATGTCATGATCTACTCCTCGTTTTAAATAGGATAGCGAATTGAGGTTCCCTTTCAGCCAGTAGTCGAAACCCATTCATTAACTGCGAAACATCAGGAAACAAAATGTGTGCCAATAGGAAAATGTGATACGGATCATATTCATAACCTGTTGTGTGGCAATAAGAATCGAGGAATTTATAAGGGTATGTATCTATCGGGGGAATTTTTTTGGAATACCCATTATAGGCTATCGGATAGCCTATAATGGGTACTTAGCCCAAGTTACTATAGTTGATCCACGATACGTCGTTCTCCCGGCGAAAGCCTGGAATGTGTTTAGCTTTATTTCTGAACAATCATCGGGCCGAGAAAGATCGTCACCCGGCCGGATGCCGGGGTCCAGTGACTTTCCATGGTGTTCAATGCGATGACGCCGCCGACAAAAGACGCTGGATCCCGGCTGGAACTTGTCCCTGATTGACAGCGAATACAGGGCGGTTATATTAAAATCTGATGTTACGCAGCAAGGAGCGCAACATCTATAGCGGATGGCCTGTGGCGGGAGCAATTCGTCTGATGGTCATGGTGATCAGAATAACAGGCTCACAGCGCAAAAGCCTGGTTGCCGGGTCATGGTGCTGGTAATTGTGGATAAAAATACGTGGCGAAAGGAGATCTATTTCCAATGAAGCCCCGGATGTATTTCATCGTCACCAGCGTTATCTTCGGCCTGGTCTCAATAGGTCACGGTCTACGTTTTATCTTCCAATGGCACATTCAGGTCGGTGCCTGGGTCGTGCCTGAGTGGATATCGCTGGTCGCTGTAGTTGTAGCCGGTGTGATGTCGATAGGGGCGTTACGGCTGTCAGGGAAGTAGTGCGATCATGCTCAGAAGGATAAGCTGGTATGACGTTTCAGCCGATGGTCAACGGTTTGTGATGATACAGAATACAGGAGAAGTCACGGGATACGAAATGACGGTTGTCGAGAACTGGTACACCGAATTCAAAGACGGACAGCGATAGGCCTATCATGGAAAACGATACTCCAGACCGACCCCTCGCCGGCGGGAAAAGGGTCTTCACCTGTGGCCACAGTTTTCACTTCTGGGTCGCTGACCTCCTGGTCGATCTGGGCAACGGGGTCGGCATTCAGGACCACCGTACAATCGGAACGTCCGCCATCGGCGGATCGCGGGTGATTCAGCACTGGGACGTGCCGGAGGAGCAGAACGAGGCTAAAAAAGCCCTGCAGGAGGGCAACGTGGATGTGCTGACGCTTTCATGCATGACCCGGCCGGATGAAGGCATCCGGAAATTCGCCGGGACGGTGCCTGGAGTCGAAAAGCAATCCGATCTGTTCACCGACGCCTGGGGCCATCCGAGTTCGACCTTGCGCATGCTGTCGGCCTATTGCCATTTTTTCGTCATTTATCGCCGCAGCGCCGTTGGTTTGCCATCGCCCGGTGCTCTATCCGGCGAACCAGGTGGGGATGACGCCCTGAACCGTATATTGCAACAGTTGGCCTGGGACGCGGTTACGCAACATCCCTTGAGCGGGGATTGCGATGGAACTGTTCAATCATCCGGTTGAACCTGAGCAGTCCCTGGTCGGTAGGATGCGTGTGCCTGGCCGTATCAAATAACCCTTTGATCAATGCCTCAGGGCGTCCCGTTTTTTCAGCCACGCGGGCATACCACGTATCGGTCTTTTCGTCCGGGATCACGATAGAAAAATGAGTATGCAGATGCTCCTGGAAGTAGGAAAACTTCTTCTGTGTTATGTTCTGGTGGTCCCGTCGCTGAAAGTAGAGACGGCCCATCGTATCCACAAATTCCAGTGTATCATTGGGCAGGGGAGGCAACAGAGGTATCGCCCGCCGCCTTCGCTTACCTTCAAACAGGATGAACAGCACCACGGTGAAAAGGGCCAACCCGTACGCCCACCGTAGTGCGGACTGGCTCAGAATATAGCGTATGGGCGTATGCGCTTCACTACGGCCTGCTTTATGATGCTCATCCCACAGAATATCCTGAGCGGGCAGATAGGCCAACGCTTTCTCCATATAGCCTTTATTCTTCGGAAGAAGCATGCTGTAATTAGTGAAGGCATGAGGGACGGTATTAAGCCAGAAGGTCCCCTCACCCCAGCTCATCTTCAGATAGTTGACCTGCTGACGATCATTGATGCCCAGTATAATGGATCGGCTACTGTCATACTGTTCAATATAGTGAGACACCGTCCTTTTTTTGTAATGGTATCCTCCACTTGCCAGGGTAGGATTTACAAAATCGATCGTTACGGAATCATCATCGGTTATACCGGTGAGAAAGGGGGCCTCATTAATGAAACCGGAGTCCGATGAGATGAAGTTAAACGACGTTTCGAGCTGAAGGCTATCGGCGAGCGCCCCGTCTATTTTCTCCGCTGAGATGAACACCTGATTTCCGCTCCCGGCAAAGTCAAGTATGGCGTTTGATTCTGCCGGATCGGGGGTGAATGTATTGTTGATGAAGAGATAGGTCGTTTGTTCAAATTCCTCTCCGTCAAGTAACTCATATGGAGAGATCTGGACCACCCGAATATTTGAATCCGGAAAGAGATAGCCCATAAGATGGTAAGGCACGTAGGCGCCATAGGGTATTTTATCCGCAGCAGAAAAGCTGGGAGACCAGTTAACCGCCGGCGGAATCAACCATTCCGCCAGGATAACGAGACTGAGGCTCACCCCCAGCATAATATAGAATTTCAAATTCCGTTCCATACTGCCTACCGCCTACTGCCCAATTTGTTGATTGACTTCGCTGCGCTCAATCGAAAGTAATGAACGCCTCTTCGAGGCATTATTTATTACGCGCTCCGCTTCGGTCGCTGTGCTTTTTGTTGATTGAACTGCCTAACGCCTGCTGCCTACCGCCCTTCCACCATCCGACTCTGAAATTCCCGGGCGCTATTCTGCACATCCTGAAACGCCGTTTCATCAAGCGGCCTATCTCCGTACCAGGCATATTCGAACACCCGGGTCATCGCTGCAAACGGCTGACATAATGGAGAGCCGGTCATTTCTCGAAGGTAATCGTGATTGGTCTTATCAATTTTCCAGTCGATTTGTTTACGGTCCGACAGGGTTTTGAGGGCATGCAGGTAATAGAGGCGAACCGCCAGTCGGTATTGATGGCCGGCAATCGCATCCTGTATTTGCCGTTCATAGTCGATTTCGTGAATATCGTCCACCCGATCCAAAACCCGGCCTTCCGCCCGATCTCCTCTCAGGCGACTATACAAAACACCGCTGAAATTGGACTGGAAAATCTGGTAGACAAGCCAGACGGCAAATAAAATCGCTGCACCATAAAAGACCGATCCCCAAACATCTGATGTGCCATACTGATCAAACAGATATTCTACTCTTTCCCAGAACCAGAGTACAAAACGGTCCCATAGACTCATGGTCCGAGGTGGCCGGTCATACTTAAAGGCTTGATTTTCCAGATACGAACTCAAAGCAGACTCCGGAATCTGTCTGACAGTGAGCTGTGTTGAATCCAGTGGGGCGCTGTACACCAATCACTTTACTCCTTATTCGTTCCAAGTGATTCTACCTTGTCCATCAGGCTGACGGCTTCTTTGCGCTCCCGCAGATTGAAGTACTGGAGACTGTAAGCGACCATTGGAATGATATTGACACAAACGGCCAGCGCTTGACCGATTGCCGCTACAACCGCAAGAAGGGGATAATTATCGGCCGGGCTGCCGGAAAACGAACCCGCCTCAATATTATTAAACGTCCATAGGAATGTAAGGACAATGGAGGGCGCTTGTAATAGACCGCCAAAGACCAGGAGGATGATAAAGAGCACAACAGTCAAACCGAATGTTTGCCACCAAAACCCCGACATTAGTTGGCGTGCTCGAGAGATGGAAGCAAATACAGACCGCCTTTCCATAATACGTATGATAGGGGCTATGGACAAAACGATGATCAGATATAATCCAGGAATAATCAATAGGACGAAGCCTGTGATGGTAATTATTATAAGGACGATATATTGCCCTGTAAAAAACCAGAAGTTCTGCTTTGTAAATTGCCCGAGATCATTAAATTCAACAGGTAGTTTTTTATGAAGATAGAGGTGTAAATATCCCAAAGTAACAAGATAGGTTAAAAAATAAGTTAATACACCCAGAATCAGATTAACAAGAGACAACAGGCTGAAAAACTGAGAAAATGAGGACGACATATCTATAGAATAGATTGAAATAAATGCATTGGTCAGAGCAAGTGGCCCGACGATATACAACCACCCCTTCATCAGTGGTTTGAAATTTTCCCGGACAAAATCGAAGGTGACGGTAAGCACCTCTCCAAAATTTCGAACCTGCTGGAATTCGATACGATTTGGATTATTCGTCACAAGACGCCTCCTGCTTTACCAGGTGTCTGGGATAAAGGCCCACGTACCAGAATATGAATGTAAAAGAGCCGGCGATGATGAGCAGGCTGAGCCACAGAGGCATGGCCGTGTACCGGGTGACAAAACTTTCCAGAAAACCTGCCCCGGTAAAAATCGGTATCAGGCCGATGACTATTTTCATGCCATCGCGGGCACCGCGTTGAAAGGATTCCAACCGGGTATATGTGCCGGGAAACAGAAAACTGTTGCCGATAACCAGCCCTGCTCCACCTGCGATGACAATAGCTGATATTTCAAGGGCGCCATGGATCCAGATGGTTCTGATACTTTGCCCCAAAAGTCCTTCTTCAAAAAACATATAGTGAAAAGCGCCCAGCATGATCCCGTTATACAGCAGGACCAGGCCGGTGCCGAAAGAGAAGATCAGGCCGGCGGTAAACGCATAAAAAGACACCTTGATGTTATTCAACGTAATCATGACAAACATGGACCCCTGACTCATGGTTTTGTAAACAGCCAGAGGGTCGCCGCGATTGATGTTTTCCAGGGTCATATTCACATAACCATCGCCCAGGATAAGGCGGACAAACCCCACATCATTGGCAGCGGAAAGCGCTCCGATAGAGACTGAAACGACGAAGATGATCGCCGCATACAACAGGGGGTTCCGGTACATATAGAATAAGCCCGGCAATTCCTCTTTCCAGTAGGTAACGACCCGACTCTTTTCTTCTTTCTTATTTTTGTATATCTTCTGATGGACATGCATCGTCAATCCATTAAGATATTGGGTTGTTTTGCTGTCGGGATAGAATGTCCGTGCATAAGACAGATCGTCTGTTAACTCGATGAACAATTCGACCAGCGTATCCGGATCAGCCTGTTGATCCGCCATCAGGGTCTCAAAACGTTTCCACTTGGATGCGTTCTGGTGTAAAAAGGTAATCTCTTGCATTGTTTATTATAATTAGTGTGAAGCATATCGTTGAGGGACGGCAATGGCGAAATCATACGGAGAACCTGTCTGAATGTCAACGGAAAAGGTCATTCAAAACGGTGGATGGAATTATGGCGCACAACCTTTTTAAAATGGATACAGTCGTATTGGTACAATATTCCCCATACCTACGTTTTGCCACGTAACGGGAGGTCAGGTAACAGTTGCTACCACAATCTGCTTGGCATATGATTGTTTCAGGAGGTTTAATCATGCGTTTTATGATGTATATATTGCTCTTTTTCGTTGGTTGCATCGCGCAACCCGGTACTGTCACAGGCCAGACTCGAGAATTTTCAGAGACGGTAGACTTCGAACCGGGCGGAAGCCTTCGAATAAACACCCAACGCGGGGCCGTGAAATTAACGACCTGGGATCAATCACAGGTAGAAGTTCTCGCGCGTATAGAAGCGCCTGACGGGGTAAGTCGCAGTTATGCCGAAGAGGCCGTGGAATCTGCCCATATAGAAGTATATGGCAGCAACAGATCCCTGACTATTCGTTCGGTATACGACCATGTGCCTTATTACGATGACGATGGGTGGGGCCATTCCCGCCGGATCCCCTATATTTATTATGAGATTCGCGCACCGAGGCAACTGAACCTGGATCTGGAAGTGGAGCGGGTCAATTTGACGCTTGAGGGGATCGAAGGGCGTATTCACATCGAATCGGAACGGGGAAATATTGATGGCCGGGATTGGCGGGGAGATATCGTGATGCGATTGGAACGCGGAGAGGTCCGCCTGGCCAATATAACCGGCGCCATTGATCTGGACCTGGAACGCACAAACGTTGAGATAGACCGATGGCAGATAGATGGGGATTCTCGGGTGACGGCAGAACGTGGGGAAGTTATCCTGGAATTACCTGAAGGGCAGGGTTTTGATCTCCGTGCGGATGTCGGCTCCCGGAGTGACTTCGACAGTGTTTTCCAGATCACCGCCCGGAATTTTCGACGGAACAAGATCGAAGGCACGATCAACGGCGGTGGCCCTCGCCTTTACCTGCAAGGGGAACGCACCGAGTTTCGCTTGCGACAATGGCGATAGAGGCGGCATGTGGACATGAAGCCTTCGCATGCCCACCCGTCCACCTGCTCACATTCGGAATGCCTCGTCCCAAAACCGAACACACCGTCGTATCTCAATTTACCTGTATTTTCCAATCTTATAACATCATTAAACTGGTGCTAACCAGTTACTGGATTGGCTTTTTCCACTCCGCACTCCGCATTCCCTCTATCTGGCACATTATTTGCGTCTCTATATGCATAGTGGAAGATACTCAGTGATCCTGTTTTATAGTGGGACCGTTCATTCAAATGATGGTATTACGAACCGAATAAGGAGCCGGCGACAGCCCGATACCTAAAATGGATTCAATGCTACAGACACCGGTTGAGAAGCCGCCTCGCATTTTAATTGCCGATGATCAGGTGGACATCCTGTCCGCCTTGGACCTGCTTCTAAAAAGACAGGGATATGAAATCACCACCGTCACATCTCCAATGGCGGTCATTGAATGGCTTGAAAAGAAACAGTTTGATGTCTTGTTGGTCGACCTGAACTATAGCCGGGATACGACGTGCGGTCGGGAGGGACTGGATCTTATGTCGCACATACAGATGCATGATCCTACGGTACCCGTTATTGCTATGACGGCCTGGGGATCGGTGGAAGTGGCTGCAGAAGTCATGAAGGGGGAGTTAAGGGATTTTATTCAAAAACCCTGGGATAATGACCGACTCCTGGATACTATCCGCGCACAGGCCGAACGAGGTCGTGGGGTAAGACAGGCACAGAACCGGACAGCGCAAGAACAGGATGAAGCCCGAGAGATTCAGCGGGGTTTAATGCCCAGGTCGATTCCTCCCGTTGATGGGTATGATATTGCCCATGCCTGGCAGCCTGCCCGTCATGTCAGCGGAGATTATTTCGACATACTTCCATCATGATTAACGGTGCAATGACTGTTGCTGATGACGTTTGAAAATCAAGCGCAACAACTGACGGGTTCGGTCCGTATCCGGCTCCAGGCGATGTAGTTTTTGATATTGTTCATTCGCCTCACGCATATCATCTCCAAGGAGATAGGCCAGGCTTAATCTGTAATACGCATCTGAAAAATCAGGCCTTGCACGTATGGCTGACTGATAAGAATCAATAGCCCGTCGGAGTTGTTCGCCTTGTATAGTCGGGCCTTTTTCTCTACTGCGAAGATCATAAAACTCACCGATTTTTTCCCACACCACCCCGGCGCGATACAAGGCATCTGCCAACCGAGCCTTCATACGAACAGCATCTGAATAATCGCGTAAAGCCTGGTAAAGGTTACCCTGTTGCTCCTCTAAAAATCCGGCTCTGTAATAAAGACTTGCATTTGCTCCCGCGTCATTTTTTAAGGCTGCACGGATTTGTGGCAACGTTAGCTCTGAACTCGAACTTCGGCCACGACGAGTGATTCTAATCTTTCGTTTAGAAGACTGGGAGGCGCCCTCCCCACTATTGGAGAATTGATCTGCTGCATACGTCAGATTATCTGTGCCAAAGCCAGCGAAGCAAAAGATAAGAAAAAAAGATATGGCAAAATGAGCGTGAAACCGAGTCATCCCCTCGTCCTCAAATTTATACTGGATATATTATCCATGAACGAAAACAGAACCATTTTTTAAATAATACGCACTACTACCCGTTAAGTTGCTAATGAATAACCACCATGATCCTTAATTATATCACATATGTCAAGGTGTTTAAAGTGAAAAGCACCATTGCTGCTATATTACCCGACCTCGCGATGATAACTTTCATGACGCCGTTCGATATGATGCGTTACAACACGCGCCAGTCGGCGCACACCCTCTTCAATTTGGTTGGTATCCGGAAAACTGAAGCAAATACGGAACTGATTTTTCCCTTGGCCATGGGCATAAAATGGAGAACCGGCCACATAGGCGACTTTCTCGTGTTCGATCGCCCATGCCAGCATCGACATGGTATCGACGGCAGGCGGCAGGGTGACCCATAAATAAAACCCGCCTTCCGGTCGGGTCCAGGATATATCCGGCGGAAAGAGATTTGAAATCGCCTCTAACGTCTGATTCCGTTTAGTACGATACAATTTTATGGACGCAGCAATGTGCGATTCTAATAATCCTCGCTTGCCATATTCATAAATAATGCGTTGGGCCAGTGTGCTGGAACATTGATCACTGCCCTGCTTGGCTTGACAGAGTTGGGTGTGAACAGATGGAGGCGCTGCAATCCAACCCAAGCGTATACCTGGCCCGAATGTCTTTGAAAAGGTGCTGGCAAACAGAACTCCATTCGGGTTCAGCGAAATCAGCGAAGATGGTGGTTCGCCCTCGAATCGTAATTCAGCGTAAGCCGGATCTTCAAAAATTGGAACGCCGTACCGATCTGCTACGTCAATCAGATGGTGCCGTCGCTCTTCAGAGAGAGTCACACCGGAAGGATTTTGAAACGTAGGGACGGTATAAAGTAACTTAGGTCGAATGCCACACCGATCAAGATCTTTCAGACGGTCTTCCAGAATATCGACCTGCATCCCCTCATCATCCATCGGTACATCGACAATTTCAGCCTGATAACTTCGAAACACATGGAGTGCAGCCAGATATGTAGGCGCCTCGACAATAACGGTATCGCCCGGATTGATGAACGTTCTCCCAATCAAATCCATCGCTTCGAGACCGCCTGATGTGACCAGAATATGGTCGGCGGTAAGGGAGACATGATCCACACGCTCCATACGATCCGCGATCCATTCTCGAAGCGCTGTATACCCTGGTGTGGGACCATATTGCAGCGCTGCATGGCCTTCATTATCCAGGACCCAATCTGTTACATCCTTAATCGCTTCGAGTGGAAAGGATCGGGGATCGGGTAACCCGCCGGCAAAAGAGATCACATCCGGTCTTTCTGCCAGCTTGAGGAGTTCGATGATTGACCTATCGCTGATCAATGCCATCCGATCTGCATACAACCTCTGCCAATCCATCCACAACTCCTATCCTAACGATATCTTATTAAGAATTAAGTTTTTAATATAAATGTATAACTGTATGAGAAAATGCTAAGAAAGACAAGATGAAAATACCTTGACACACCTAAAATGTTACGGTAGTCTAAAAACAGTATGGATCTTCAGTATGATAAGTGTATTCGTAGTCTGAAGTTACGGTATTTTGGGTTTCTCCCATTAACTAAATATAATGAGGTGCATCATGGCTGAAGACAGTAATCTTATTGCCAGCTTCCAGAAAAACAGTCAGGAAGAGTTCCGATTCAGCGTAACAAATTTCAAAGGACATGAATACGCGGACATCCGCATTTTTTACGAAAAGGATGGTGATTTTTTTCCCAGTAAAAAAGGGATTACCGTATCTCTTGACACCTGGAAAGAATTCAAAGAGTGCATTGAAAAACTGGAAACAGAATTGCAGAGTCGAGATTTACTCCCAGAAGATCAAGCAGACCAGGATGATGCCTGATGGTTGGTCGCCTGCGGCCATTTTGTAATTTAAATACAAACCCTCAGGAGTTGCCATGTCCTCCGCTCCATCCTCCACAGCTGTTCCCTCCTCCAATCATCCTTCAGAGCAGAGCCGGACCTTTCAGATCAAAGGCATGAGTTGCGCTAATTGCGTACTGGCTATTGAAAAAGGCGTCGGTGTGCTGCCGGGCATTCAGCGGGTCTCTGTAAATCTGACGGCTGAACAGATGACGGTGGACTACCTGGAACAGCATGTTGATGAGTCGGCCATTATAGAAAAGGTAAAGGATCTCGGCTATGGGGCCTTCTCCGGTCAGGACAGAAAGAAGAAACATCTGGAGCAGATCGATGAGGCCCGCACCGCATTACAATGGGTTTTGTGGACGCTTCTGCTGGCGGTACCGTTTGTGATTATGATGCTTCCACTGGCAGTACGTATCCCCAACGTGGTCCTGATCATCTGCTCAACCCTAGCCCTTGCCACCTCGGGCCTGACGTTTTTCAGAGGGGCATACCATGCCCTGAAAAATCTCATGGCGAGTATGGATGTACTGGTGGTGCTGGGACTCTCGTCGGCATACCTGTATAGCCTGCTGGTTGTTTTCCTGCCGGATACATTTCAGGATCAGCATCATTTTTTTGAGGTAGTCGTTTTGTTGATCTTATTCGTCCGACTGGGGAAGTATATGGAAGCCCGGGCGAAAGGTCAGGCCGGTAGGGCTCTGGAAAGCCTCGCCGCGTTGCAGGCGGATCGGGCCCGAATCATCTCAGGTGATACGGATCGGGAGATACCAGCGTCGGATGTTCAGGTGGGCGACCTGATCCGTGTGCGGCCGGGTGAGAAAATACCGGTGGATGGGGAAATTGTGGAAGGGGAGACCGCCGTAGATGAATCGATTGTAACCGGTGAAGCGATTCCCGTGGAGAAAAGCCCCGGCGATACGGTAACCGGGGCAACAATGAACACGGTCGGGTTGCTCGTCATCCGCGCTACGCGTGTGGGCGAAGAGACCGTGCTATCGCAGATTGTTCGCCTCGTAGAGACGGCCCAGGCCGACAAAGCACCTATTCAGCGGTTTGCCGACGCCGTCGCCAATGTATTCGTGCCTGTGGTGGTGAGCATTGCACTTATCACCTTCCTGACCTGGTATGTCGCCCTGGATGCCACGTTGTCCTTTGCCTTAACCGCAGCAATGGCTGTTCTGGTTATTGCCTGCCCGTGTGCCCTCGGATTAGCCACGCCCACGGCGATTCTTGTAGGCAGTGGTATCGGGCTCCAACGGGGTATCTTATTCAAACGGGCCTCTGTTCTGGAACGTATTGCCGGTCTGCAAACCTTGCTGCTGGATAAAACCGGCACCTTAACCTCCGGTCGCCCGAAAGTGACCGATGTGCTGGCATTACATGGCTACGATGAACAAGAGGTATTACGTCTGGCGACCGGCGTAGAACAGGGGTCAACCCATCCGCTGGCGAAGGCGGTTACTCAGGAAGCGCAGCGACGGCAGATAGAGGGATACAAATTCACAGAGGTCCGTGAAGAAGGCGGGCGCGGTATCTCCGGGCGCCTGAATGATGACCTGCTGCAGGTCGGCAGCGTCCGGTTGATGGCGGCGGTCTCGATCAATATGACGCCCATTCAAGACGCCGTTCAGGTACTTCAAGACCAGGGAAAAACCATCGTCTATGTGGCGTGCAATCAGGACATCATCGGGTTGATAGCACTGGCTGATACCGTCCGGGCCGATGCAGCGGCAGCGATACGTCGCCTTCGTTCACTGGGATTACGTCTTGTTATGGTTACCGGAGATCATGAGCGGGCAGCCCGTGCGGTCGCACTGGCCGTAGGAGTGGATGAGGTGGAGGCCGATGTGCTGCCACAGGAAAAAAGCGACCTTGTTGAACGATATCAAACAAAAGGGGAGATGGTCGGAATGGTCGGCGATGGGATTAACGATGCGCCGGCACTGGCTCGTGCAGATATCGGCATCGCCATCGGATCGGGGGCGGATATCGCCAGGGAGACAGGAGATGTCATCCTGGTACGTAATCAACTGCTCGATGTAGAACGTGCCATTCTATTAGGTCGGGCGACCTTGAGAAAGATAAAACAGAACCTGTTCTGGGCGTTCTTCTATAATATCCTTGGTATTCCTGTTGCAGCAGGTGTGCTGTACCCTTTTCTGGGTGTTCTTCTAAAACCGGAGTGGGCCGGTCTGGCTATGGCCTTTTCCTCCGTTTCCGTCGTAACCAATGCCCTGTTCCTCAAACGCGCAGGAAGCAAGCTTGATTGTGATCAATAGGCAAATAGCCGGTACTCATGAGAAACTCGTTCACGATCTCCGGTCCCATGAACTTAAACGTTTTCCGGAAGAGTGTAACCCATTCATCCAAAGTATTGCATGACTGTCCTTCCAACCAGGTTTTAAACGAACCACACTCATCCCGAATGGTTTGAAAAGCCCGGGCATTATGTATGGTTGCGTTGATCTTCAAACGGTTCCGAATAATGCCTGCATCCTGCAGAAGACGGTCTCGATCCTTATCCGTATAAGCAGCAACCCGGTCTATATCAAACCCCTCAAACGCCTGCTGAAACGCTTCACGCTTCTTCAAAATAGTCAACCAGCTCAACCCGGCCTGATTAAGTTCCAACACCAGACGCTCCAGGAATTCATGATCATGCTCGATAGGGAAGCCGTACTCCGTATCGTGATAGACGGATAAAAGCGGGTGGCCTTCCGCCCAGGCACAGCGTTTTCTACTATCCATTTATCTCCTCAGTATGATCAGGGGTTCTCGATTTTATACGGCCGGATATCGGCGCCGGTAATCCAATGGTCAGGCAGGTGCCGGACGCAGTTCATCAGCGCCAATAGGGTCCGGGAGGCAGTCATTGAAAATTTGGTGACGGAGGTGTTGGTGAAATTATCGAAACATTCGTATCCGGCGCAGGGAATATTCATAAAAGCGCTCATCAAGAATCTCATGAACAGACCATGGGTAATGAGCGCGACCCGTTCCTGAGTATGTGCAAATTCACCTCGAATCTGTTCGATCACCCGGTCTGCGCGAGCCGTCGTTTCATCAAACTCTTCGTAGGGGCGACATTTCCACCAGCCGGTGTGGTCGATTTCATCGGAAATCTGGATGTACGGAAAACCTGCTTGAATTTCATCCCGGGTCATCCCCGGCCGTCCTTCATATTTCGTCTCATTCACCCCACGCATGACACCTCCCTGTTCATGCAGATCAATCCAGGTGTCTGCCACCCCGCCTGTCTTTTTCAAATAAGGCGCAATGGTTTCCAGCGTCCGGCGAAACGGGCTGACGAGAATGCGTGTCGGCTGAATAGGATGCAGTCGGTTGATCAGATTCTCAGCTTGCTGATGCCCCAGAGGCGTCAAGCCCGGGTCATGTATTCGTTCTTCTACAGGCCGGGCATTGTTTTCAGATTCCGCATGTCGTATGATGTACAGGTCCATAGTGGTCTGGTGATCCTTTCAGTGAAGCTACGAAACGACAAAGCTACGAATCGCGAAACAATTCGGCAGTGTTCTTGATTCGTAGCTTTGTCGTTTCGTCGTTTCGTCCTTTACCCACGTTTCATCCCCCAGTAAATCAAAACCCCGGCGACCAGCAAAATACTCCCCCATCCAATCGACTCCCATCCCGTACCATAGATGACCCACAGGACAAAGGCCAGGCCGAATATCGAGATCGCCGAGGCCGTCGCAGGAGAGCGGTGAGGGAACATATTCGGTTCTCTTCGTGACATCACATACTCTGCCAGACTGGACGTCATATGCGGCACCAGGGTCATCAGCACAGAGAGTAGTACGATGAATTCGAATGTTTCCAACAGGGAGTTGGACAGGCGTAGTAGAATCATGGCGCTGGCGATCAGCGCAGAGATGATCAAACTTATATGCGGCGTATGGAATCGGGGATGTATCTGAGCCAGGACTTTTGGAAAAAGCCCATCGGCGGCGACACTCAGCGGAATACGTCCGGACAGCAGAATCCAACCGTTCAGCGTCCCGATGCCGGCCACCATAGCGCCTATAGCCATTAAGGTGGCGCCCCATGGACCTAACACCTGCGAGGCGGCCAGCGCAAGCGGGCCCACCGAACCGCCGATGGTTTCATTAGGTAAGAGCCCCATGACGGTTACGCTGATCAGAATATACACCAGGGCGGTCAGACCGAATCCGATCATCGTACTGCGACGTATGGTTCGGGGATCGTCGACCTCCTCTGCAGGGACTGTGGCCGATTCGAGGCCGGCAAAGGCCCAGACGATAAGGGCGGCGGCCGGCAGGATGGCGCCGTTGCCCCGGGGCGCGAAAGGGGTCAGGTTCTCCGGTTCGAAATACCAGATGCCGACGATCGCAAGAATAAAAAGCGGGATCAGCTTCGCGGCGGTCGCGATAATCGACACAGAAGCACCCTGGCGAACGCCAACGATATTAACTCCGACCAGAACCCAGGTGATCAGCAAAGCCACGACAACCTGTATCGTCGGACTGGCTGCCATGGTCTCATTGAATACCGAGATATACCCTACGGTCGCGATGACTATGGCTGCATTGCCGATGATCACGCTGAGCCAGTAACTGTAGGCTATTTCGAAACCGATAAAGTCGCCGAAGGCTTTGCGGGCGTATACGGCCGGCCCTCCGCTCCGGGGATAGGCCTGGCCTAAATCCGCATAGATGAGTGCTAAGAAAAAAAACCCGACCGCGACGATACCCCACGAGATCAGGGAAATGGGCCCTGCCGTAATGGCCAGAGAGGCCGGCAGGGTGTAAATACCGGTCCCCACCATATTACCGACGATCAAAGCGACCGACGCGACCATACCCATACCTTTGATCAGACCGGGTTTGGATGATTGGGTCATGATGCCTCTTATATCGTGTTTCCTTCTTGATCCAAAATCACCGCCGGGCCCAAACCATGCTCGGCAAGTTGAGGTTCGATCTGTGAGCGGTCGCCTACCAGTAGAAAGGCGGCCTGGTCAGGTTTGAGGTGTTGTCGGGCAGCGGCGTGCACCTCTTCTAATGTGGTGCCTGCAATATTACTGACGGTATCTTGTATTTCCGATAAAGGCAGGTTTGCGCTCCAGAGCCCGCCTATGATGCTGGTGATGCGCCGAAGGGTCTCAAACTGTTGGGCATATCCGCGAATACGATTGGTTTTCGCCTCTGTTAATTCCGTCTCTGTGATCGGTCGTTCACCTGCAAGACCTTGCAGCTCGGCCATTAATTCCCGGACCACCTCGCCGGTTTTATCCGCCTGAATAGCGGTTTGAACCTTCCAATACCCCGAGGTGCTGTACAGGATCATTGCAGAAGAAATACCATAGGTATAGCCCTTTTCTTCCCGGAGATTTTGATTCAGGCGGGACTGAAAACCTCCGCCCCAGATGGTATCTATAAGACGGAGTGCATAGTAATCCGGCGTGGTCCGCTTCGGCGCGGCAAAAAACTGGCAGACAATCGTTTGAGGCGATTCCGGACGATCAACCAAATAGAGGATGTTTGCCTTCGGATGCTCAGAATTCGGTTCCAGCCGTTCAGAAGGCGGACCACCAGTCCAGGATCCGAAATGATCCCGACATTGTTGCATAGCCTCCTCAAGCGTAATATGGCCGACCAGCGTAAGTGACGCATCTGCGGGCTTCCAGTATTCATCGTAGTACTGAACGACATCTGCCCGTGAGATATTCGGGATGGTCGATGTATATCCCTGCGGCGAAAGGCCGTATGGATGCTGGGTACCGAAAATAAGACGTGGGCAGATGCGAGTGGCCAGCATCTGTGGATAGGACTCCCGCTGGGCCAGACCGTCCAGCTGACGATTACGTTCACGCTCTATTTCGTCTTCCGGAAACAGTGGATTACGCACGATATCGGAGAATAATGACATCGCTGCAGGCAAATGTTGAGAAAGGACATCCATGCTTAACGTGGCGGATTCGAGAAATATCGATCCCTGCAGCGTCGTTCCCAGACGGCTGAGTCCTTCGGCGATATCCATGGTATTTAGATCCTGCGTCCCTTTATCTATGGCCATCATCATCATCTGGGCCGTGCCGGCTTTGTCGCCCGGGGTCTGTATGCTACCGGCTTTCAAGTCGAACGATACGGCGACTTTGGGTAGATCATGCCGTTCAACAACCATGAGTTCCAGACCGTTGTCGAGCGTACCCGATTGCACTACGGGCGGCTGGAAAACCGTATCGACGCCCAGAGCCGGAATTTGAGATCGGTCCAGGGTCGGGGTCTGTACGGATTGCGGCGCTTCCGGATAATACCTCAACATCAACCCCTGACGTGTCGTGAGCCAATGCTCTGCCGCCTTTTGTACGTCCCCGGTGGTTATATGCTCGAATCGATCGTATTCAACATGGAAAAATCCCGGATCACCGGTATAGGTGTTCGATTCATTCAACCGGTCTGCCTTGCCGCCGAAACCGCCTATACGTTCCAACCCGGAGATATACTGGTATTCCCACGTCGTCTTGGTTCGCTCCATCTCATCCTGAGAGGGGCCATTGGCTGCCAGCTGTTCTATCTCATCCTTGATCAACGTCTCTACCTCGGTCAGGGACGAATTCAGCCGTATGGTGGCGACTACAGCAAACATGCCGGTAATTTCATTGGCGATGTTGAATGTATGCACATCCGTACACATCTGGCGCTCATACACTAGGTTTTTCTTCAAACGGGAAGACAGGCCATCACCTAAAACGACTGCTGCGATATCCAGCTTTGATTCGTCGTTTTCAAATCTGGCCGGCGCCGGCCAGATCAGATGGGCACGCGCCTGAGGTACTCGGTCTGCAACTTCAACTATTTTTGCTTCCGACAAATCCGGTATCCACCGCGTTCGACGGTCGAGCAGTGGTCCTGCCGGCAGTTCACCATAAAACCGTTCGATCTCAGCCCTGGCGTGGTCTATATCAAAATCACCCGCCACAACCAGGGACAAATTATTCGGGGTGTAGTACATTTTAAAGAAATCGGTCACCTCTTCTATCGTTGCGGCTTCAAGGTCTTCGTGACTGCCGATGATAGGCCAGACATAGGGATGGCCAGCCGGATAAAGATGTTCGTTGATCAGGGAAAGCCAGCGTCCGTATGGCTGGTTTTCCATAGTCTGCCGACGCTCGTTGCGTACCACCTCGCGCTGGTTCTCAAAATTTTCTGACGTCAGGGCATCAGGTAGAGTGGCGATCCGATCCGATTCCAACCAGAGCACATGCTTAAGGTTGCCGGACGGCACCGTGGAGAAATAGTTTGTGCGGTCGTAGCTGGTCGTCCCGTTAACGCCGCCTTCACGCAGATTTCCACCTGCCTGTTCGATATATTTGAAATATCCCCCAGGCGCATGTTTAGACCCTTCAAACATCAGGTGTTCAAAAAGATGGGCGAATCCGGTACGTCCCGGTTGTTCCACTTTCGAACCGACATGAAACCAGTGATTAATATGTACGATGGGAAGCTTACGGTCGATATGGAGAATGACCTGCAGGCCATTAGGAAGTGTGTATTTCTCGTATTCAACCTTCGGAGCAATTTTTTTTGTCATAGGGATTAATCAATTTGTTGATGGATTTCACTGCGCTCAATCGAAAGTAATGAACGCCTCTTCGAGGCATTGTTTATAACGCTCCGCTTCGCTTGCTGTGCTTTTTATTGATTTGTTGATTTGTTTTTGTAATCAGACAATCAACCAATCACCAATTTATACTTTCTCCATCAGTCCCGACTTCGCTGACCGATAGGCGGCATCGAGAATCATAACGGACCGCATCGCGACTTCGCCGGGTGTATAGTTATCGCTCGTGTTCCCGAGTATAAGGTCCACAAAATTGTTGGGCGGTCCTTCACAACTGTAACCGCCGGCATCTGATGCGACATCAAAGATATGATTCTGCTTGTCATGGCGATGAATGGCCAAACGCGCACGCTCGATATCGAGTAGCAGCATGCCTTCCGAGCCGAAGATCCGGATGTCCAGTTGGAACATCTGGCCCTCAGGGATGTCTCCGGAGCCTGAAAGGGCGCCGATGACCCCATTAGTAAACCGGACGGTCAGGGCGTCGTACATCTCCACTTTCGATTCCGCCTGGGTCATCATGGCAAACACGTCCTGAGGCACCAGTCCGGTCAACCACGACATTAGGCTGAGACTATGTGACATCTGCGCATGACCGTATCCGCCGTCCGCTATGATAGGGTCGGCCCAGGTCGTCGGGTCCGGCGGAAACAATCCACCACCGTTCGCCTCATGGTCGAAATCCAGGCCTTGAAGCAAACCGCGAATCGGGGACGCCATATGGCAAAGAACCGATTCTATCTGCCCAACCACACCGGCATCCAACTGCCGTTTGGCCTCCTGGATATACGAAGTATGGTGCCAGCCCAATGGGACCATCAGGTGCAACCCTTTTTCATCAGCGAATCGTACCAGTTCTTGCGCATCAGCCGCTTTCGTACACATGGGTTTTTCGACCATCACGTGCAGTCCACGATCCAGCGCGGCCAGGGCATGCTCGAAATGCAAGGTGTGCGGACTGGACACGACCACACCATCGAGCTCGACCTCGTTCAGCATCTGCCGATAATCTTCGGTGCCGAACGGGACGTCAAACACCTCCTGTACCATGTGTAACTCCGGCTTGCCCAGACGGCAAACAGCAGATAGTTCTACATCGCCCTGTTCATCGGACCGCTGTTTGAGTATAGGCAGGTGGTTGGCGGTCGCCCACCATCCTGTACCGATAAATCCGATTCGCGCTTTTTGATCCGACATAATGTGATCCTTAATGTTCTGGTAAATGACGAAGCTGAGAATCGCGAAACTACGAATCGGGGTTAGACGGTGTAAGTATACGCAAGTGGTGCATTTCGTTGATTCGTGGTTGCATGGGTGCCTTCGGCATTACTTGCATCGTAAGCTGCCTACGGCAACTTGTGTCCCTGGGATTCGTAGCTTCGTCTTTACCGTCTTGTACCGCGGTAGATATCGCCGGTGTTCGCATCACCAATCCAGAATTCACCCTGCCACATGGTAAATCCATGCGGCTCCGGTCCTTCCACGTCGATTCGGTCCAGATGGTCGCCCGTCTCCGGATCGAGCAGAAATACGGACCGGTGGTTTGTTTCGACACACCATAGCTTGCCGTTTTCCCAGGCAATGCCATGGCAACGGTCTCCCGGCGCCGGGAAAGAGTGAATGACAGTCCAGGTATCCGGATCCATTCGGTATATCATCGCATCAGGCGGAGAAGACATCCACAGTTCCCCGTCTTTCCATTCCAGACCATGGGCGCCCGTTTTCTTCGCCCCCGGTGTAGCATGGCGTTTGATCGTTTCTCCTGTCGATCGATCGATCTTCAAGGTCTCACAACTGTAGGTCGAAGATAACCAGATATGTGTCCCACTATCGGTAATCCCGCTGCCACGGTCGGAATCGGTATCGAACATCTTGAGCAGCGTACCGTCCTGATATGCATGACAGCTTACCTTATTATTTTCCTGATCGAGTATCCAGAGTCCTTCGGTCGTTGCCTGGAGTCCGTTGGGGTGCGGTCCCGGCGAGGTGAAGACCCTGGTTAAGGAAAGGCTCATGAGAAGCTCCTGGAAGGGCAGAGCGCAGAGTAAAAGATAGTTCCGACGGTCTGAGTTCCGAGTAAAGGGTAGTACAGAGTGTAGAGTGTATCTACATCGATTCAAGATGGCCTGTTGAATCTATTATGTCAAGATGCAAAGAGACGGCTCATTATAAATATTCTATTTGACTTTACAAGTTCTATAGTCTATATTAAACGACTTGTATTTTCTATCAATAGGGTAGTTATGGATATAGCCTATACTTTGCAAACTATACGCGTAAGGTGTGCGCCTTCAATAATTGAATAAACCATTATGAAACTTCGAAATATCGCCATTATCGCTCATGTAGATCACGGCAAAACCACGCTGGTTGATGCCATGCTACGCCAGACCCGGGTTCATCGTAAAATAGAGAATATGGGGGAACTCATTATGGACTCTATGGATCTGGAACGTGAGCGCGGTATTACGATCAGATCGAAAAATACCAGTGTGGTCTACAAAAACACGAAAATCAATCTGGTGGACACACCTGGTCATGCGGACTTCGGAGGCGAAGTCGAGCGTATTCTAAAGATGGTGGACGGCGCTCTGCTGCTGATCGACGCCAAAGAAGGGCCCATGCCGCAGACCCGGTTTGTTTTGCGGAAAGCGGTCGAAATAGGCCTGCCGGCCATTGTGGTGGTCAACAAGATCGATCGACCGAATACGGATCTGGATGATGTGGTCAACCGGACGTTCGATCTGTTTGTCGAGCTGAGTGCATCCGATGATCAGCTTGATTTTCCGATTGTATATACCTCCGCTCTGAACGGCGAAGCGACCCTTGATCCAGCCGGTCCCTCGACGAATCTGAACCCGCTGTTTGACGCCATCCTCGACAATATACCAGAACCGGAATCGTATCCGGATGACCCTTCGAAGATGCTGGTACTGGCTTTACACTACGACGATTACAAAGGTCAGATGGGCATCGGTAAGCTGTTAGCCGGCTCACTTACCAGAAATCAGGCCATTGTTCAGATAAAGCCGGATGGTACAAGAACCAACGGAAAAGTGGTGGCACTGACAGCGTTTGAAGGGTTGGAACGAAAAGATGCCGAACGGATCAACGCAGGAGAGATCGTTGCGGTAGCCGGGTTGCCCAATATCAAGATCGGAGATACGATAGCCGATCCGGCCATAGCCGAGGCCCTGCCTTCGGTGAGAATTGATGAACCAACCGTGCGAATGACTTTTGGCGTTAATACGAGCCCGTTTTCAGGGCGCGACGGCGATTATGTGACCTCACAGCGTCTCAAGGAACGCCTGTGGAAAGAGATGGAGACCAACGTATCTCTGCGTGTTGAGGAAACAGACACCCGGGATACCTTTCTGGTTTCCGGTCGTGGAGAACTCCACCTGTCCATACTGATCGAGACCATGCGCCGCGAAGGATATGAAATGCAGGCCTCACAGCCGGAAGTCATCCACAGGACGATCGACGGCGTTCTGATGGAGCCCTATGAACGCCTGACCATCGATGTGCTGGAAGCGTTTCAGGGTGCCGTAATAGAGGCACTGGGCGAACGCGGCGGTGACCTGCTGGTGGTATCGCCGGTTGCCGGTAACGAATGTCATCTGGAATATGTCATTCCTACCCGCGGCGTGATCGGTTTGAAAACTGAGTTAATGACATCCACCCGTGGCCACGCGATCATACATCATGTGTTTGATCAATACAAGCCAGTTGGTGACGATATAGGACCCGGCAATATCCATGGCTCTATAATTGCAGCTGTGCCCGGCACGAGTACGGCCTATGCGCTCAACGGCGCGCAGGATCGCGGCACCCTGTTTATCAGCCCGGGCAGGGAAGTATACATGGGCATGATTGTAGGGCAGCATGCCCGTGATCTCGATCTGGAATACAATGTGTGTAAGACCAAGAACCTGACCAATATGCGGGCGTCCGGCGCGGATGACGCCGTCGTCCTGACGACACCCAAAAAGATCACCCTCGAATACGCCCTCGAATACATCGGCCCCGATGAATTGATCGAGGTGACGCCTAAAAATATCCGGTTGCGGAAGAAATTCCTGGATGCCAACGATCGGAAACGAAAGAAAGCAGCGTAAATAGCGAGGGGCAAGTTGAGTCACCCACCTGCTCACCCGCCCACTGTTTTTCATCATAGTTTATTATTGAGCCTCAACAAAAAATTTGACACAGGGATTACGTTTCGATATATTTAGAAATATGGAAACAGCTAATACCACACTACCCACGGCGCCGATGCAAGCCGAGCCGAGACATGCGGAGGCGTTTAAGGCGCTGAGCCATCTGACTCGTCTGAATATCTTTTTCTATCTGGTGAAGAAAGGCGATGCAGGGGATTCCGTCGGAAATATACAGGCTGTGGTCAATGTGCCGGGGCCGACCCTCTCGCACCATCTGGACATTCTCCAACGGGCGGGTTTATTGAACGCCCGCAGAGAAGAGCGATTTATTTTTTACAGTGTCCAGAGGGAAAACGTAACCGATATGATCCGCCTGTTAACCGCGTGTTGTTAAGAAAAGAGGGTAAGATGGCATAACCACATCGCCTTAAATGCCTATTATCGGCTTATATTATATTTTTTTGTCTTGTCATTTCGATAGTTCTACAAATATCAATAAACGGAGGACATCATGTCTACCTACCCTAAAATCCATCTGTCCTTTTGCGTCAGCGACCTGGAGAGCAGCATCACGTTTTATACGAAGTTCTTTGGTGAAGATCCAGTCAAGATCAAACCGGGATACGCCAAATTCTTGCCTTCAGCTGCGCCATTGAATCTCGCGTTGCATACCGGAGCGAATGTGGATGGGGACGCGCCACATCATATGGGCATACAGGTCGAAGACAGGGAGACCGTCCTGAACCACCTGCAGCGTATCAAATCCGCCGGCCTGATGACGGATGAAGAGATGAATGTCGATTGCTGCCATGCCAACCAGGACAAATTCTGGGTCAAAGATCCGGACGGCAGAGAATGGGAAATCTATGTCCTGAACCGGGACATAGACGAACACGGCCATGGCAAGGTTACCGGATGTTGTGAAGAGGCCGAAAAGGTAGCGGTGGCGGACGAATCAGCCTTCTGCTGCGAACCGACTTGTTGTGACTGATCACGGAGATCTAATGAACGCCGACAGCAAATCATACTTCGAAGACATCTCGGGGGACTGGGATCAAATGCGCGAAGGTTTTTTCTCGAAGAAAGTACGGGAAACGGCCTGTACCATCGCGCAGGTTCAGCCGGGGCAATTCGCTGCGGATATCGGTGCAGGAACAGGGTTTCTCACCGAAGAACTGCTCAGCCGAGACCTGCGTGTTGTTGCGGTAGACCAGTCTTCTACGATGCTTGAATTAATGCAACGTAAATTTCTGCATATCAAAGACATTGAATATAAGCAGGCACAGGCGGACGAACGTATTCCGTTACCGGATAATTCTGTGGACTATGCCTTTGCCAATATGTATCTTCATCATGTCGAATCTCCTCTTGAAGCGATCCGTGAAATGGCTCGTATTACAACATTCGGCGGCCGGGTAGTCATCACGGATCTGGACGTACATACGTATGAATTCTTACGTGAGGAACATCATGATCGCTGGATGGGGTTCGAGCGGGATGATATCACGGCCTGGCTGACGGATGCCGGTCTCAAGGAAGCCGGAATCGATTGTATCGGTGAGGACTGCTGCGATACGTCCTGTGACGGGACAACGAACGCGCGTATCAGCATCTTCGTCGCCTGGGGAACAAAAAAGTGACGACATTAAGGAGATCCATACATGAAGTTGGACACCATACTGGTACATGCGGGAGGAGAGCCTGATCCTGCGACAGGCGCCATCGCACCACCGATTCATTTGTCGACTACGTACGAGCATACGCCGGAGGGCGAGGCTACCCACGGGCATATTTATATTCGAGAGACGAATCCGACACAGGAGCGGCTCGAAACGGCGCTTGCGGCGGTTGAGGGCGGCGAGAAAGTCCTGGTTTTTGCATCCGGTATGGCGGCCGTCGCTGCGTATATGCAGACCCTCCCATCGGGTTCACATGTTCTGCGACATACCGATATCTATACCCATACGCGCGTTCTTGGACAGGATTTTTTACCTAAGTGGGGATGTGAGGCGACGCATGTAGATATGACGGATCTAGATGCCGCAGGTAACGCGATACGTCCGAATACGAAAGTGCTCTGGATGGAGTCGCCATCGAACCCCGGCATGGACATCATTGACATCCATGCGGTCGCCAAGATCGCGCATGACGCAGGCGCCAAATTAGTTGTCGACAGCACGTTTGCTACGCCGGTCATGCAACGTCCGCTTCAGCTTGGCGCGGATGTGGTGATGCATTCCATGACCAAATATCTGGGCGGTCATAGCGATGTACAGGGCGGCGCCCTCATATTTCGTGAGAAAGACGAACGGGCAGCGCAGGCTGGAGAAGTGCGTACAGTGATCGGCGGTGTGCTGTCGCCGTTCAACGCCTGGCTGATCCTCCGGGGATTGAGATCCCTCGCCTGCCGTATGGAACGCCACGCAGCCAACGCCCTGGCCGTCGCGAAGGCGCTGGAAGGCCATCCGAACATTGAGGCGGTTCATTATCCCGGCTTACCTTCTCACCCTGGCCATGAGATCGCCACCCGGCAGATGGATGGATATGGCGGGATGCTGTCTTTCCGCGTTAAGGGCGGCCGTGAGGAGGCGCTGAAAGCCGCTTCGCGTGTAAAACTCTTTTTCAATGCCACCAGCCTGGGCGGCGTAGAAAGCCTGATCGAGCACAGGCAATCTATAGAAGGGCCCACCTCTGTTACCCCTGCTAACATGATTCGCGTCACAGTCGGTCTGGAAGCTGCTGAAGATTTGATTGAGGATCTGGTGCAGGCGTTAGGATAAGCACTACATCCCACGTATCTAATCTTGATTTCGTAATCGCGGATCAAGGCGATCACGCAGGTGATCGCCGAGCAGGTTGAAACCCATCACCATAATCATAATACACAGCCCCGGCGCCACGGCGAGCCAGGGGGCGCTCTGCATGTACATCCTGCCTCTACTGAGCATGGCGCCCCACTCCGGAGTTGGCGGTTGAATACCCAGGCCAAGAAAACTCAGCCCGGCGGCCACGAGGATACCGGTTGCCACGCGCAGACTGGCCTGTACAATAATAGGCGCCAGGCTGTTGGGCAGGATATGCCTGAATATGATCCGGGTAGTCCGACTGCCGGAGGCGATGGCTGCTTCGACGTAGGTCATCTCTTTGATGGTAATCACGGTCCCGTGTGCGATCCGCGCAAAAGTCGGCATGGAAAAGAGACTGACCGCTACAATAACATTGATGGTGCCCGTACCCAGCACGCTGATAATTGCCAGGGCCAGCAGCATCCCCGGAAACGCCAGAAAAATATCCACCACGCGCATGAGAACGGTTTCAATTCTTCCCCGGTAAAATCCGGCGACCATACCCCACGGTACCCCGCCAACCAAGCCTAACACGGCACCGACCACGCCAATCGTCAGAGCATATCTTGACCCGTATATCAGGCGACTCAGCACGTCTCTACCCAGTTCATCCGTGCCCACCCAGTAGGTCCCATTGGGGGACTGGAGCGTCACATCCAGGTTGTTTCTCAGAGGATCATACGGCGCTATAACCGGCGCCAGCAAGGCGACCACAAGACAAACACCGACGATGCCGCCGCCGATCCAACCGGGTAGATGGCGAGATAGGTTCATATCACAAATAGTATTACTCATGTCTCACCCTCGGGTCAATCAGGCCGTAAAGTAAATCCACGCCCAGGTTTACCAGGACGAAGGTCAGAGCCAGGAGCAGCACGGCGCCCTGGATGACAGGCAGGTCTCTGATACCGATGGAATAGACGATCAGACGCCCCAAGCCGGGCCAGGCGAAGACCATTTCGGTCAGGACCGCCCCGCCCAGAAGCGAGCCGAAGCTGAGGCCCACCACGGTCGTTGTCGGGATCAAGGCATTGCGCAAGGCGTGTTTGGCGATGACCAGCACCTCGTGCAGTCCTTTGGCCCGGGCTGTCCGTACATAATCCTGATTCAGCACCTCCAGAAGGCTGGACCGTGTCATACGGGCTACAATGGCCATCGCCCCGGTGCCCAGCGTGAGCGCCGGCAGGACGAGGTGCCCCCAGCTTCGGTATCCGGCCGATGGAAACCATCCCAGGTGAACGGAGAAGACCATCATCAGTATGAAACCAAGCCAGAAAGCCGGTGCGGATATGCCGAGTAGCGCCAGCACCATAGCGACATGATCCACCATGGTCCGGGCGCGTATCGCTGCGAGGACGCCGATCGGAATGCCGAGAAGAACAGCAACACCTACACCTGCTACCGCCAGAATAAGGGTATTGGGAAAACGATCCATCAACTCATCCAACACCGGTCGTCTGGTACTCATGGATCGTCCCAGGTCTCCCTGTGCCAACCCTTTCAGATAGTCCACATACTGAACTGTCAAGGGTTGGTCCAGTCCCATCTGCTGTCGTAGCGCCTGGATATCGCTGGACGAAGCATCCGGCCCGGCTAGAATTTGTGCTGGATCACCGGGTATCAGGTGCAACATGGAAAAGGTCAGCAACGTGACCCCGAACAGAACGGGAATAATATGGAGGAGGCGTCGGAGAATATAATTCATTAAATTTTATTGTTCACTCCAATAGGCATTGTACCCGAATACAAGGCCTAAGGGCGATATGGTTAAATCATTCAACCCGGTGCTGTAAGCAATGATTTGGTTGATTTCATACAGCATAATGACCGGGGCGTCTTCAACCAGAATACGTTGTAGCTCTTCGTATATCTTTTTTCGTTCGTCCTGATTGGCCGTCACCATACCCTGTTCGATCAACGCGTCTGCTTTGGGATTGCTATAAAAATACCGGTTGTTGCCAGACTTGCCGGGCATCGGCCATTCTTCCGAATAGTACATGGGGCGGATGCCCCAGTCCGCATCACCAGTGGAAGGCGCATGGGCGATATAGAACATTTCCCGCTCCGTCTCTTCCAGCGGATTGCTGATGATATCGATGTAGTGGCCCCATTCATACGTTTGATATTCCACATCCAGGCCCACATCATGCAGATACCCTGCTACCGCTTCGGAGACCTCAACAACCGCCGTATATCGTCCTGAGGGGCTCCACAGCTTTACTTTGAAGCCTTCCGGGATGCCTGACTCTTTCAACAGTTCCCTTGCCTTTTCGGGATCGTACGGGTAGGAAAATATCGGCGCATAGCCCCAGTTGGCCGGCGCCAGCAGAGAATCGGAAACACGGCCATAGCCTTTAAGCAGCACATCCACCAGCTTCTTTTTATCTACGGCGTAATTGAGCGCCCGACGAAAACGAACGTCATTATACGGCGGTTTTTGATTGTTGAAGCCGAAGTAATACCAGCCATTGGCCGGTTTGTTGGAGATCTGCACGTTGGGATGGGCTTCCAGCATCTCCACATCGTGCGGCGCAATATTGAGCGCTACGTGTGCTTCGCGGTTCTGCAGCATGATCATACGACTGGATGTTTCCGGGACCGAGATGAATTCGATCCGTTTGATTTTGGGCTTAGTACCCCAGTAGTCGTCGTTGCGCTCGAGTACGACACGGTCGCCGGCTGTCCAGGAGACGAATTTATACGGGCCTGTCCCCACCGGATTACGACTGAAATCCTCGCCGAATTTCTTGTATGCTGTTGGACTGATAATCGCCCCGGCCGCATGGGCCATGTGCGCCATCATAGGACCGAAAGGCTTCTCGGAATAAATCGAGATGGTATACTCGTCAACCGCTTCCACCTTATCAATAAACGGCTCGTAGAGTGAGGTCCGGCGGGTCGGTTTTTCCAGGTCCATCATGCGGTTCAGCGTATATTTGACCGCATCGGCATTGAACGGGGTGCCATCATGAAAGGTGACCCCTTCACGCAGCCTGAAGATCCAGGTCAGCCCGTCTTCACTGACTTTCCATGAAACGGCAAGACCTGGTATGTGGTTCAGGTTCTCGTCAAATTCCACCAGGTTATTGAAAATATGCCGGACGATATCTTCTGTGGTGTTATCCGTTTGGTTTGGCGGGTCCAACCGGTCCGGTTCGTTATGAATCGCAAAGATTAGGACATCCCGGTCTATCGTAGAATCAGGGCCGCCGCAGGCGGCAAACATCATGGTAATGACGGCAGCCATTATAAACGTAAACGGTCTGTATATTTTCATTAAAAGGCCTCCCGAGACCAATTATGATTTATGATTTTTGAACCGCGCAGCGTTCGCTGGAGCCCGCAGGGATCAGCAATTATGATTTTTATTTTGGTCTTTATTTGCCCACTTGCCCACTTGCCTTCAGCTTTCCCACGCCGCATGCTGCGCGTCAACCACGCCGAACGCCCAATCTCCGGGATTAACGGGATAGGGACGGGCGATGAGATACAACCAGCCGTCGACCGGCGCCTTTAACTGTTCGAGTTCTTCAAAGGTGTAAGGACTGACCACACGACCGAGCAACTGCCCCTGTTTGACTTCTTGCATTAAACCCGTCTCCGGGATTTCAGGATGCAGATAACCGCCTACACCGGGGTTGACACGATGCGTTTTTTCGATCATCATATAGCGATCCAGGATGTTGGGCTCGCCCGGTAGGATATTCAGATGGCGCATAATGCCCAGCATACCATTTACATTGGTTTCGATCCAGGCTTCTTCCAAACCAGGAGAGAACCCGGCGCCGCCGATCTCAGAGATGACACTGGGTATACCCAGCACCTCCCCGGCATACCCCAGCATCGAACCCGGTCCGGGAAATCGTGAGATCAGTTGCTCCCGTTCGATATACGGATGTCCGAAGGCCCTGGCCATACTTCGAGACCGATCCGCTACACCGGAATCGGAGAAATCTTTCCCATAGACGATGGTCCCGAACGAGGCTCCCCAGAGTCCCAGATGGAAATCCATCAACGCATCTGTCTGTGGTAAAATCTCTTCCGTTATCTTCCTGGCCATCAGCGTGGCCATCCAGGTGTAGTTACCCGGAAAAACCCGGTTCAGATCGGGTGCATCAGATTCATCCGGCGTTACACGCGTCTGTTGACCGAATGCAACCGGGTTGGCAACCGGTACAACAATGATGTTGCCGCACATCTCAGCAGGGTCCAGCATGATGGTCACACGTCGCAACATTTCAATCGATAACCATTCGCCCCCGTGCAGCGTCGAAAAAAGACCGAGCGTCGGGCCCGGTTTTTTCCCGGCAATCACGTGCACCGGAAGAGCCAGATCCGATCCATCCAGCTTGGTCGTAACATAAAGCCAGTAGAAGGACTTCTCTCCACGGGGCGTTTCCTGCCCGTTAAAAACGATGGTATCCGGCATGAACATTCTCTTTGTCAGATTGTATAGTGCAAATTTGGCATATTTCAGGAGTCTACCGGAACAGCGCGTTGCTGTCAAGAAGGGAAATGGATTGATCTATTGACTCATCGATCTGTTTTTATTTTTTTACATTCACCAATTCACCAACTCACCAACTCACCGATTAAGAGAGGTTCCCCCTTGGCCATCGAATCCCCCAAACCCCACGGCGGCGTCCACGCCATTCTTGAAGAAGACCATCCGTATATTTTTATCGACACCTGTATGCAGTTATGGTCGGATGCGGATTTCGACAACCTCCATCGGTATGGCGTCACGACCTACGCCGTAACGGCCTGGCGTCCCCATGCAGATCTGGATGGGGCGTTACAGGATGGTATGTACTGGCACTTGCTGGCCAGACAAAATGACAATATCATACTGGCCGAATCCGTCGAGGATATCCGCCGGGCCAAAAGGGAGGGGAAATGCGCTTTGATGATCCACGCTCAGGGCGGCGACTGGGTCGGGTACGGGTTGCATCGCATCGAAGCCATGTACAAGCTGGGGCTGCGTGTCATGCTGCCTTCCTATAACCGCTCCAATCAGATCTGCGGCGGTGGGCTGGATCGTGAGGATAAAGGGTTGACGCGATTCGGTGAGCTTGTGGTGGACGAATGCAACCGGGTAGGTGTCGTCCTCGATTGCACGCATACAGGACGGCAGGCTACCCTGGAAATCATCGAGCGCAGTGTCGTTCCGTGTGTATTCAGTCATACGAACCCGAGTACATTCGTCCCCACACCCAGAAATGCGGATGACGAGCAGATCAAACGCCTGGCAGAAAAGGGCGGTGTATTAGGGATGGTGGCGTGGGGACCGCTGACCATGCCCCCGGATAATCCCCACTGGCCGACGGTCGATGAATTTCTGGATATGGTTGATTACGTGTGTGATTTGACCGGCAGCACGGATCACATTGGTTTGAGTACGGATATGTCGATCGGCACCTACCCTGATCACTGGCACGATCCGTGGGGTGAGCCGGATTATCCTAACTTTGCAGAGGCCTATGGCGAACACGTCACATCAGATGTCCGCTCGGCCCTGCGGGCGCTGGATGGCTTTTCGGACTATTCGGAGATTGTGTATGTAATCGACCGGATGCTGGCGAGAAATTACAGCGAAGAGGATGTGGCCAGATTCCTGGGGGAGAATTTTCTGCGGGTGTATGGGGCGGTGTGGAAGTGATGTAAATGGTAATTTAGTAATTGGGTGATTGGGTGATTGAAAAACATGAACGATTCCATTTTAGACACTGTGCTTCTTGGCCGAACTGATCTGCGGGTGACACGGTATTGTCAGGGGACGGCGTTTCGGCATCTGGGGCGGCATGCTGATGATCCGATGGCGGAGACCGTCTTGCGTCATGTGTTGGACGCCGGCGTCAATTTTTTTGATTCTGCGCATGCGTATGGCTGGGGTGGATCAGAGCAGTTGCTCGGTAAGGTGCTTGAGGGCATGCGGGATGATGTGGTTATCTGTACCAAAGTCCCGCCGTCTCTAAAGCCTGTTAAAGAGAATGAAGCGGGGTCGACGGCGACCTTCACACTCTCTTATCTGACCAATCAGTTGGACGCTGGACTGAAACGTCTGCGAACCGATTATATCGACTTGTATCTCCTTCATCAACCGGACCGTGTGACCTCGGCAGAAGCGATATGTGTGTCCATGGATCGACTTGTGCAATCCGGAAAGATCCGATACTGGGGCGTTTCCAATCATGAGGCGGGTGAGGTGGAGGCCTGTCTGGCGGCAGCACGTCGAGCGGGGACGAATCCGCCCGCTGTCACAGAGGACTATTATACCATCGCCGGTTATGCATTGACGAAGGAGAGTAATACATCAAGGGTACGAAAACTCGAAAACGAGCTGTTTCCCGTACTGCGTGAACATGGGCTTGGTTTGATTGCATTCAGTCCGATGGATGCCGGGCGACTTGCCCCGACGAATACGGCTGAGCCGGGATCACCGCTGGCAGTTCTACATCAGGGGTTGGATGAGGCCGCTGATGCTCTAAGTGTAACACGCGCGCAGATATGCGTCGCCTGGGTGCTCGCCCATTCCGAAGTCACCTCAGTTCTTGCCGGTCCCGAAAGCTGCGAGCATGTTGATGAGATGCTCACGGCAGTGGCTATCAGCTTGCCCGATGAGATGCGAAAAAATCTGGATGCCGCCGGATCGAGATACAGCAGGGCAATAGAACGCAAATAGCGCCCAACGGCAGTCATCACATTGTACCACAACATCCGTTGCCATCTTTCATTTCAAGCTCCCGGAAATAGATGGCGACGGAACCCACAGCACCCATGCCTCCCCATAGTTTACAGACATGAGACTGATTCACCTGTGCGCGACGGCAGTCTCAGGGGCACGGCACTGGCTTCGGCAGCCCGCCATGGTCAGACGAAAATGGTGAAACTGCTTCTGGAAAGAGGGGGTAAACCCAATCTCCCGGACGACGAGCACTGGCAGACGCCGTTATTCTGGGCGGAGCGTAAAGGGTATACTGATGTTGTCGCATTATTAAAGGCTCACGGTGCGGATTTTTAAGTCATTCATCCTCTCATCTATTCCATTATTCAATAGGGTTCAAAAGGCGCGGCAACCGTTTCGAATTAACAGTTGCCGCGCCTTTTTTATATGAAATATCAACCATACCCTACAAAATCTGCTGGTACATACCCATATCATAGATTTATTTTTACACTGCCGCCAAGCTGATGTAAAGAAGTCGGGTCTCTTAGTATGGAAGGCTGAGTTGTTCTATTACATACCTACAGGGTTTTTATGTCTGATTTAATCCCATTGGTTGAACGGGCGATGACAGGCGATCCGACCGCGTTCACCGAACTGGTGTATCGGTTTCAGGATATGGCCACGGGATATGCATTCTCTGTGCTGGGTGATTTCCATCTGGCGCAGGATGCCTCCCAGGCGGCCTTTCTGGAAGCATCCCGGCATCTGGATCAGCTCCGCTTGCCGCAGGCGTTTCCCGGCTGGCTTCGTAAGGCGGTCTTTAAACACTGTGATCGCATCAAACGGCGTAAGACGGTCATCATCCTGCCGCTGGACACCGTTGAGGATCTCGCTTCGCCCAACGATACAGCGGCCATTGTGGAGGCAAGAGAAACAAAGACTATTGTACTCGATGCCATGCGAATGTTATCAGATCATCACCGGGCTGTTATGACGTTGTTTTATATCAAAGATTTAACCCAGAAAGAGATCGCCGATTTTCTGGAAGTGCCCGTTTCCACTGTAAACGCGCGTCTGCACGAAGCGCGGAAGAAGCTCAAAGAAAGGATGTTGAATATGGTAAAGGACGCCCTGCATGAACATGCCCCGTCCAATGATGAGACCTTTGTCGAAAAATACCGGGTGGCTGACCTTTGCAAAGCAGCCGCCGAAGGCCAGGTAAAGCAGGTCGATGCCATCCTGGCGGTCAGCCCGCATCTGGTCGGCGTGGACCTGGCGCACAATGATGAACATCGGGCGTTGCACCACGCCGTACTGAATCGCCGTGTGGAAGTGGTCCGCGTCCTCATGGATAACGGGGCAGACCCTCATCAGGGTATTTACCCCTACCGGGACGCGACCACACCGCTGACACTGGCCACAGATAGAGGTTACGATGAGATCGTTGAGATCATAGAACAGGAACTTGAAAAACGACGAGAGGCCAACCTCTGTCCTAACCTCATCGTGACGCCCCAGATCCAGGCATTCGTCAAAGTGGCCGCTGATGGGGATGAAGCGGCGGCTTTGCGTATGATGGCAAAAACACCGGACCTTGTTAACATGTGCGATGAGGATGGGGATACCGCTCTGCATCATGCGGCACGTAACGGCCGGGTGCGGTTGGTACGCGCCCTCTTGAAATCGGGCGCTGATGTCGGCAAAGAAAATCTATCGGGCAGTACGCCGCTGGAAGCCGCTGCAAGTAATACGGCTGACAAGGATCGGCAGACCACCGAAGGGTGTTATCTGGTCACCGGTATTCTGCTCGAAGCAGGATCACCACAGAGCCTGCGCGTCCTTGTTATGTTAGGAGATACGCAAGCTGTCGCACAGATCGCCGAGGATCACCCTGACCTATTCAAACCGGACGTAAACAACGATGCCAAGTTGCTTGAGGTTGCCGTACATCATAACCGGCTGGAGATGGTTCGATTGCTGCTTGATCTGGGCACCGATCCGGACGAACGCAAGACCTTTCAACTCGGGGACGAATATGCTGATTCCTGGGGCGGCCCCTTGTGGGTCGCTGCGGGCAACGGCAGGCAAGAAATCGCCGAACTGCTCCTGGAACAAGGCGCAGATGCTAATGGTCAGGTGTATGCATCAGGCGACCCCATGCATCAGGCCTTCAATAACAGAGATGGTAAGATGAAAGGACTTTTATATCGATATGGCGGGCGACTGACCACATCGGGGGCCGGATTGGAATGCGAAACGGCAGCCGGTGTGATGGCTGTCGTCCTGAGGCCGGAGTTTGCCGGGGAAATGCTGGGTAATGCGGCCTGTGGCGGCGATCCAGACCTGGTCGGGTTCTGCCTGCGGCATGTCGACTGGGCACCGGACGATCCTCGCTGGTACGGCATCTTGACGGAACCCACGGGCATCTGGCCGTGCGGACCATACCGCAAACACCCCGACTTTGATCGCAGCACCTTTCCTCAAATTCTTGAGATGCTCCTGAAGCACGGGGCTGACCCCAATGTAACAGGCCGGCGCGAGACCTCTCTGCTCCATCATATGGCCGCAACCGGGAAAGTATGGGGCAGACCGCACCTCAAAGAGGATGAGCGCATGACCTTCGCTACGCTTTTTCTGGATTACGGCGCGAAGTTTGATGTCCGCGATACCCTACTCAAATCCACACCGCTGGCCTGGGCCGCCAACTGGGGACGTATGAATTTGACCCGCCTCTACCTGGAACGCGGCGCCGATCCGAATTCGCCCGACGACGAACCATGGGCTACACCGCTGGCCTGGGCAGAGCGCAGAGGCCATACAGAGATCGTCAATTTACTTAAAGCGTATGGAGCGACTTTTTAAAAAAACCATCTCCCATCAACATAATCGTTATATATTGGCCCTCTTACAATAAAGATCTTTTTTATATGAAGCGGGTATTATACGCCATTCAGACGTTACCACCCAATCAGCGGGAAGCGGTGACCTTGTTCTACACCAGCGGGTATTCGTATCGAGAGGTCAGCCTATTTCTCGATGTGCCTTAGAAAATCGTTAAAAGCCGCCTGCATTCGGCACGTAATAAGCTCAAACAGAGGATGATAGATATGATAAAAGAAACCCTACACGAACAGGCGCCGTCGAAGGACGACCACTTTACGCAACAAACGCTGATAGTCGCCGCCTGTAAAGCAGGAGACACGAAGGTTGTCCAACGACTTATTGAGACAGAATTCACTTTGATTGAGATAAATGATGAAATCAGTAAATTTCAACCGCTCCATTATGCCATCCGGGAAGGACATGCTGATGTGGTGAAGCTCCTGCTTGAGGCAGGCGCCGCTCCGAATGTACGGGAACCGATGGCACCCTTTCGACTGTCGGTTCTGGATCTTGCCCGCATGCGTGGTTTTGATGAGGTGGTCACGCTGGTGGAAACGGCCATTTCGGCGAAACATCAGGCATCCATGCCGGAAACCGATGCGCCGATCCGTAGCGCATTGGAAGCGGGCGACCTGGAATCTATCGAAGCACTGGTCAGAGAGGATGCCACGCTGGTTACGGCCATTGATCAGAAGGGAAATACGCCGCTGCATCGGGCTGCTGAAAGCAAAATAAACCATTCCGTTTTGGAACTCATCAACTTTTTAATTGATCATCAGGCGGATGTTAATGCCGCCAATCATAGTGGTTTAAAACCTGTCGATCTTGCTATTTTCCATAACGGCGCCCCGGAATGGGCGCTGGCCGGTTATCTGCTGGCCAGAGGGGCGACCTATAATATGAATATCGCCGCTGCGATGGGCGAACTTGCCTATATCCGCCGTGTATTGAATGAGGATACGGAGCAGGTGGATTTTCAGGACACAAATCAACGCCGACCTCTATCCTGTGCGGCGGAATTCGGCCATACGGATATCGTCAAGCTGCTGCTGGAACACGGTGCCGATCCTAATGCACAGGAAACGTCAGATTTCAGTACATTCCCACTTGTAGCTGCGGCAAGAGGTAATCACCTCGAAATGGCGGAAGCGCTGCTGGAACACGAGGCCGATCCCAATGCGTCTGTCAACGCCGCGGATACTGCACTTAGCGCTGCGATGGATCACAATGATATGGAAGTGGCGAATCTGATCGCTTCCTACGGCGGGTATGTAGATATCAGAATGCACGGATACATGGGTAACATACCGATTATTTCTGCTATTCTACAAGCCAATCCTGATAAGGCCAACGAACTCCTCGGGTTGACTGACAATACGGCTCCCGAACGGTCCATCCGCATATTGCGGCTTGCAGAAAAATACGGTGCTGATCCGAAGCAGGTCGGCGAATGGACCCTGTTCCGTGCTGCTGGTGCTCCCGAATTGCTGCGTGCCTTCCTCGGATTTGGCGCCGACCCCAATGTGACTGACCGCGAAGGACGCACACCGCTCCACGCGGTCAATTTCTCACAGGGGCCTTCGAAGACTACACCAGCGGAATCAGCGGGTCTGCTCATCGACTACGGGGCTGACTTGAACGCCCGGGACGACATGATGCAGGCCACGCCATTGGCCTGGGCGGCCTACCTCGGGCAGATCGAACATGCCGAACTCCTTCTGGCACGTGGGTCCAAACCCAATCTGCCGGATGACAAACCGTGGACCACGCCCTTATTCTTAGCAAAGTATCAGGGCCATGAAGACATGATCACCTTGTTAAAAGCACATGGGGCTGAAAGCTGACCTGTATCTAACTTACTTAGCGTGTTCCATTTTCCTACACTGGAATAACCGGCAACACAATATGCGACGGATGAACGGTGTTGTGGAAGACCGTCTGTTGCGCGGACCGCAGTTCTGTATCCCTTCCGAAGCGGTGCCCGGTATTCGGGTTACGGTCGAAGCGTGGGAAGTTGGAGGAGGATATCTCGACGCGAATGCAGTGTCCTTTCCGGAAGACGTTACCGGTGACTCCCACCTCGATTTCATATTCATAGATTCTGTCGGGTTCAAGCAGCGTCGGGTTGCTGCGGTCCTCGCGATATCGTGCGCGGATAATACCATCGCACAGGTTCATCGCATAGCCCGAGGGCGAGACATCGGCAAGCTTGGCGGTCCAGTCGGTATCGAGGCCGTCTGTGGCGGCGAAGAGCACGACTTTGATGGGGCCGGTGACCTCCATGCCCTCTTCAAGTGGGGCGCTGGTATAGCAAAGGACATCGCTGCGCATTTCAGCTGGGCGCTGGTCGTATGGTCCCCAGGGGACGATGTGCGGCGTGCAGCAATTGTTGCCGCCCAGCGTTTGCACCGGGTAGTGCGGATCGTAGGTGAAATGGTCATCTGATTCAGACACAGGCGGTTCAGTAGACAGCACACCGTCACCGATAAGCGAATTGGCCGCGCCCTGCGAATGGAAATACCACTTTTGCCAGTCGGTACGGGCCAGGGGCCATTCGTGTTCGTCATGCCACTGATTGATGCCCATGATAAACAGCCTCAGCGGGGGTTCGTCGACCACCTCGTTGTCTATGCCCCGCAGCCAGTAGTCGAACCACCGCATCTCCAACGCATCCAGATCAGCCAGAGAACCATCGCCGAAATCGATATCGCCGGTTTTGGTGGACTGGCTCAACGCGTGGGGCCAGGGGCCTACGATGAGTTTGCTCTGTCGGGCTTCTGGTGTGCGACCATGCTGTCTCAGACCGTTGAAATTGGTGAAGGTCTGGTTGGCATACAGGTCATACCATCCCCCCATATTGAACGCAGGCACGCCGATTTCACCCCATCGCTGTTCATCATCCATTTCCCGCCAGTAGGCATCATAGGTATCGTGTTCGATCCAGTCTTTCCAGAACGGCAAGGACCGACCGGCCAGTTCGTCCATTTGATCCACGGGTAAATGATGGAAAGCCTCGATCCAATTGTGGTAGTCGATGCTCTGTCCCGTCCGGGCGTTGGTCCGCATACCCCAGCTCATGAGGACATTGAGCTGAAAGGCTCCGCCAGGATAGACCAGCCCATCGAAATAGTCACAACAAATGACACGCGGTGTAATACACTTTAAATAGGTGCTGCGGTGCGGTGCACTTTGCCATTGGACCGTCCCGACATAAGAACCACCGGCCATGCCGATGTGACCGTCGCACCAGGGTTGTTTGCCGATCCACTCCTGGGTGTCGTAGCCGTCTGGTCCTTCCCGAAACGGATAATATTCGCCATCGGAATCCCAGCGGCCCCGGCAGTCCTGCACCACGCAGGCATATCCGCAATTCGCAAAACGCCGCGCCTGTTCGATCATCGTATCGGTGTTATTGCTGTATGGCGTGCGTATAAGTACGGTCGGGAATGATCCGGCTGTGTCCGGTAGATAGAGATCTGTGGACAGGCTAACGCCGTCCCGCGCGGAAACGCGTACATCAAGCTGCATCTTTACAGCATAATTCATCAGCACTCCTCCTAATATATGCCTGCCTTTACCCCCCATTAACCATAATCCCGCCGTCCACCACAATCTCCGAACCAGTAATATAGCAGGCTTCGTCGGATGCCAGGAATACTGCACAGTTGACTACATCTTCGGCCTGACCCAGACGCCCTAGCGGAATTTCGCTCGCAATAGTCTTTTTGGCGTCTTCATCAAGGGCTTTCTGCAGCGGCGTATCGATCATGCCCGGATGAATCACATTAGCCCGGATATTCTTATCGGCATAAACAATCGCCTGGGAGCGGGTCAGCGAGATGATGGCCCCCTTGGTACAGGTATAGGCATCCTGCGCCCGTTTAAAGCCCAACAGGGCGGATATGGAACTGATATTGATAATAGAGCCGCCGCCCTGGTTGATCAGCTCTGGAATGCCGTACTTGGACACCCACACATATCCCTTCAAGTTGATGTCCATGACTCGGTCCCAGATCTCTTCATCGGTTCGGGTGACCTCAAAATCCCGGTCTCTCCACATGACCCCGGCATTGTTATAGAGGATGTTCAGCTTGCCGAAGGCGCCGACCCCGGCCGCCACCGCCTGCTGCACCTCTTCTTCAACACCCACATCACCATGAATAAAAAGGAGGTTGCCGCCCGCCGCCTTGACAAGATCGGCCGTAATTTCCCCATTTTCTTTGTCCACGTCCATTGCCACAATCCCGGCGCCTTCTCTGGCGAATCGCTGGCACGCTGCCCGTCCCTGACCTGTTCCTGACCCTGTAATCAGAGCGACTTTGCCTTCTAACCTCATTTCAATCTCCTTTATATAGAATGCAGATGACCTGTACTCATTTTGTGGTGTAATATAAATCATCAATAATGAAAATTAAATTTTCTCATTATGCCATTTCATCGTGGAGAAGATCACCTTGAAAATGATCCGGAGGCATCGAGAAGTCAAGCGCCATAAGATTATTATGAAAGTTCATGAATGTAAATTAAGACCAGGCAATATTTTCCTCAATCGGCATAGACTGCCGTGTATAAAGATACGATTCTTTATAACCATTCTGATTTCAAGAAGACCATGTCACCCTGTTATGATTTAAGATATCGACCTTACTGTTTCACATTCTTAATTGTTCGGCATAGAACTTGCGGTTTGAATAAAAACAGGTGGATATGGCAGAATATATCGATGGTCTATGGCAAGCGGATATTGCTGTTCAGGCCACTGTCGATCACCATGAATATCCTGAAGATCGCCTATAATCTGACGGTTTATATCCGAAGGAATCTGCCCAAATCTATAATGATAAGTTGTCTGCCAAAGGATTACAGTGTTCACCATAGAATAGAACCTGGAAATGCGGCACCTGTTGTGTATTCAGGACTTTGAATAGAGTAAATACGGCCCGTCCCGTATAACGAGGCTTTTGCGTAAAGAGAGGTGTACCCTATGATTATATTCCCGGATGTCGACGCAGGCATACTCCGAAGTATCCTGATACATATATGTCTTCAGGTCTCAGGTCCTGGGGCTTGGATCAACGGCACCCGGTACATGATTCCCAAGACATAAGACCTACCTCAATCTTCGTTTTAAAATCGCCGTTTTATTAAGAGATCTCCTGTGTGATACATCCTGTATGAATTCACCCCTATCAGGAGGTACGGCTATGTCTACGACGAACGAACTCGCCCCATCCGACAGTCGTCTGGATTGGTTCAAAGAACTATACGATCAGCATAAAGAAGAAATCATCCCGCTTCATGACTACCTGGCCCAATGTCAGAGTGATCCGTCCATGTATGCGTCGCCGCACGAACGGTTGCTTGCAGCCATCGGTGAGCCTGTCCTGGTGGACACCCGTTCCGAAGAACGATTGAGCCGGATTTTTTCCAACCGATTGATCCGAACGTATCCGTCTTTCTCGGAATTTTACGGTCTGGAAGAGACCATTGGTCAGATTGTGGCGTTTCTCCGTCATGCCGGGCAGGGTCTGGAAGAGGTGAAGCAGATCCCCTGTCTGCTTGGTCCGGTCGGCGGTGGGACGTCTTCGCTGGCAGAACGCCTCAAGCAGCTGATGGGGCAGGAGCCGTTTTATACCCTGCTGGGTTCTCCTATCCATGAATCGCCATTGGATCTGTTTTCCTCCTCCTATCAGCGGGAAGCGCTGGAAGCGCAGTTCGGTATTCCTGCCCGATATATCCCGCGCATCATGTCGCCGTGGGCGGCCAAACGATTGCAGGAATACGACGGCGATATCAGCCGGTTCAAAGTCGTCAAGTTGTATCCGTCCATCCTGAAACAGGTCGCCGTAGCCAAAACGGAGCCGGGTGATGAAAATAATCAGGATATATCGTCTCTGGTAGGCAAGGTGGACATCCGAAAGCTGGAAGAATTCTCTCAAGATGACACGGACGCGTACAGCTATTCCGGCGGTCTGTCACGCGGCAACCAGGGCTTCCTGGAGTTCGTCAAGATGTTTAAAGCGCCGATCAAAACGCTTAACCCGCTGCTCACGGCCACACAGGAAGGCAACTACAAAGGCACAGAGGGCCTCAGTGCCATCCCATTTAACGGTATTGTTCTGGCTCATTCGAATGAGTCGGAGTGGGAGGAGTTCCGTAACAACCGGCGTGACGAAGCCTTCATCGACCGGGTAAATATCGTCAAAGTGCAGCGCGTAAATCGCCAGGGAGATAGAACCCTCACCCTCCGGCACCGTCAGGTCAATCGCCGTCCTTTAGATGATGAGAAAGTGAAAAAAGTTCTCAAATTTACCGAAGAGCTCTGGGGATTTCCCGTGGAGATGGAAGTCAAGACGGAACAGGATGTGAGCACGGCCTGGCGGGTGGAGCAAGGCAGCGTGTGAGAGGGCAGGTGGGCAGGTGGGCAATCTACGATGTCTTGTATCATTTCGTCGTTTCGTCGTTTCCTTGCTCATACCTCCTTCTCCCCGAATTCCTCGGTGGTGAATACGAAGATCTCCGTTTCCGGCTCCTGCCAGGCAGAGGGCCATAGTCCGGCCTTTTGGCAGGTTTGCGCCAGAAAAGTTTCGGTATCCCAACCCCGTTCTTCCGCCACCTGCGGGAGTAATAGTCCCGCCATATCGGCACGCCGGATATACAATCCATCACGGCCTATTTGAATTTTATCCTTGTTCTTGGTCGGTGTAAATGGGCTGAGGATCGAGATGCTGATGGTCAGCCCGTTTAACTCCTCAGGTGTTACAGCCTGGAATCGAGGGTCATGAGTCGCCGCAGAGCGGGCGGCCTGACATACGGTTTCATACAACGGCGTTTTGGTCTGAACCTGTCCGATACACCCACGCAGTTGACCATGATATCTCAGGGTTACGAAGATGCCACGGGCATGTTGCAATTGATCAGAAACTTCTTCGGAGGAGACACGCGCCGAAACGGCGCCGATTTCCTCTTCAATCGATGTACGGGCAAGGGTCAACAGTTGCCGACGTTCTTCATCATTCAACACAATATGCTCTTCGTCCACTTTATAAATGGCTACGGCGCCATACCCCACCATATATCCACTGCGTCTGCCCGATACATCCGCAGAGGTCGTATGCGCCAATGATTTCGTATGACATGGACCGTGCTGTAGGGCAATGTGTATGGCTACTGCTATGGGGCCGCCGCCACAGGCCTGATAGACCTCTGTCTCCAACCCCTGAATGAAGGCTTCAGGATCGAGTTGCTCGATATGCTGCAGGGTGCGTTCGTCGGACGCATGGCAGGCCTCGTATTCATAACCATGGTACAGGTCGGAGCTGGCGATGACGAGTATCTGTTTGCCTTCTGAAACGGACAGAATGGCCTCCGCAGTACGTCTACAAATCGTGGAGGACCGTTCAGCCATTACCATCGGCACCAGTTGCCATGAGGGACTTAAAAGCACTTGCAGAAAAGGCAATTCCACCTCAATCCCATGTTCTTCCCGATGTCCCAATTCAGTCGCCGAAAATACATCCGGGGCGTAGTCGATAAGTGATCTTGCACACGCCTGATCGATCGGCACGACGCCGAGCGGGGTACGATATCCGGCGCCCGTATAAACGGATACGCCCCGGAACGGATCGAAATGACTCGGACTCAATACAAAGACCGTATCAACCCGAAGATCGGCGATGTAGTTAAACGAGGCCGCAGCGGTAGATCCGGAGAACACATATCCGGCGTGCGGAACGACCAGCGCCAGGACATCCCCTTCAACCGGCTCTTCGGTTACCTCATCAATAAACGTTTGAATCTGACGTTTCAGGTCCAAAGGGTCATCCGGATAGAAACGACCCGCCGCCGCCGGATTTCTAATAGCTTGAGCTGAGATCTGCATGATGTCATACTCCGGTGGGAAGGTACGAAGCTACGAATCAAAAGAGAACGAGTTAATATTTCGTCGTTTCCTCGTTTCCTCGTTTCGTAGCTTCACCCTATGTATACGCCGGAATCAACCCGCCTGTCAACCGAATTTCTCTATGGACTGCTTGACAGAATATGGAATGTAATGTAGTGTAAATAGGAAAGGTTAACGATATAGAATGCGGATGGACTATTAAAGACTCCCCGCAGCAAGCTACGGGGCCACCGCTTGCGTGAAGTACCGCAAGCTATCTCGAAAGTAAGGAACCTCGTCTACGACGAGGAATTATTGGAAGCCCACTCGCTTATCCGCGCAGCAAAGCTGCGGGGAACCTTTAGCTCGCTTGCGTGAGGTACCGCAAGCCATGCGCTTTGCTGTTCTTTTCATGCTCTCGTCTTTATTAGATAAAAAAGAACGTCGTATAGTCGGTCTGATGTCGGGCACGTCCGCCGATGGGATTGATGCAGCCGTTATAGAATTAAGGCAGAAGGAAGAAGAAGCCGTATCTGTATCACTGCTCGCGTTTGATACGATCTCTTTTCCTGTCGGGCTGCGGGATCGGATTCTTGAAATTTCAGATCCTGAGCATGGCCGTGTAGACGACATATGCCGGATGCATTTCGTTCTGGGCGAACTGTTTGCAGAAGCTGCAGGTGCGGTATCTGCGGCAGCCGGGTACAGCATGGCGGACCTGGATCTGATCGGTTCGCACGGCCAGACGATCCATCATCTCCCGGATCGGGTCGAACTATTCGGTGTAAAAACAGGCGCGACGCTTCAGATCGGTGATCCTTCCGTCATTGCGCAACGCACAGGTATCGTGACGGTCGGTGATTTTAGAACTGCAGACATCGCACGCGGCGGCCAGGGGGCGCCTCTGGTTCCTTATGTGGATTATCTGTTGTTTAAACATACGGAAAAAGCGCGAGGTTTACTGAATATAGGCGGTATTGCCAATATGACTGTACTTCCGCCCGATGCCGGCCCGAAAGATGTAACGGCTTTTGACACCGGGCCCGGTAACATGGTCATCGATACGGTGTCAGAGACCTTGACGGATCAATCTATCGATTACGGTGGGGAAGGCGCTCGCCGGGGCACTGTATCGGACGTGCTTGTCAAGGACATGCTGGATAGGCCATTTTTCAATTTGTCCCCGCCTAAGTCGACCGGACGGGAGTTGTTCGGCCGGTCCTATGCTGATTGCCTGTTGCGTGAAGGTCGGAAAATTAAGATGTCGGCAGACGATCTTCTGGCGACGGCGACGGAGATCACCGTGCGATCTATTCACGATAGCTACCATCGATTTGTTGAACCCGTTACGAAATTGGATGAACTGATTGTCAGTGGCGGCGGAGCGAAGAATACCTATTTATTTGAGTGTCTGGCAGCCCGTATGGCACCCGTGAAAGTCATGATATCAGATGACTATGGTTTGTCCTCGGATGCCAAAGAAGCCGTGGCTTTTGCCATCCTGGCTAATCAGACCATCATGGGGCGTCCGGGCAATATGCCGGGTGCTACAGGCGCTGATCGTATGGCAATATTGGGTAAAATATGTTTACCATGAGCGTAAGACAAAGCCGCAGGTGGGCAGGTGGGCAGGTGTGGCCTCGGATGCTCACACGCATACATGCCCACACGCTGCCATTGACGGGCAGAGGGCTTGTACTCCTGTTGATGATTTTATCGGGCTGTGGTGGTCCCCCCTCGAGAGTGCGGATCCAGCCGGTATCACGGGATCATATTCCCACTATTCGGGTAGGTATCCTGACGGATCAGCGACAGGTGAAAATCACGGGTACCGGGCGATTTCAGGTCGTAGATCGAGAGAGCGGTGAAATCGTCGGTGAATCGTCTCGGGGGCACGTTTGGGCACTTGCGCCTTCCGGCGCCTGGATAGAACCCACCACGCCGGAAGGCCAGTCTCAGGGGCTCTACACCGGTCCGATCCATATAAAGCCTGCTGAGCGTGGTGGCCGGATCTGGGTTTCGGGTTGGGAATACCGGGGGATAATTGAATTACGGACCAATGGTCAGGGTCTGCTGACCGTCGTTAACGAATTGGATGTCGAAAATTATCTGAGAGGGGTTGTGCCTGTGGAGATCGGTCGTCTTAAAACCTCTCAAATTGCAGCCGTCAAAGCACAGGCCATTGCCGCCCGAACGTATGTACTTGCCCGCCGGGGGCGCCGTAAGGTACTGGGTTTTGACGTCTACGGCACTGTGAACGATCAGGTGTATCGTGGCCATAACGTGGAATCCTCTGTGACGGACCAGGCTATTGCAGAAACGCATGGCATGATTGCCATGTATAAGGGACAAATGATCGACACCTACTATTCGTCAACCTGTGGAGGCACCACAGACAATATTGATGAAGGATGGAAGTCATCGCCTATTCCCTATTTAAGCAGCGTCAAGGATAAAGGCAGGGGCCTCGGCGATTTCTGTTATGCCTCCCCATGGTATCGGTGGAGCGCCAGATGGGATCGGGCTTCTCTCGAACGAATTCTGGCTTCTTCTCTACCGGTAAGCGCACGTCGTCGGGGAGGGAAGATAGAATTATATGATATCCGCATTCGCAAACGATCTAAAAGCGGCCGGGTACAACTCCTCGAAATCAGAACCAATCAGGGCAAAGCGGAGTTCCGAGGGGATGAAATACGCTCGATCCTCCGCCGCCCGACCCGGGGCAACCCGACGCTGCGCAGCACCTTATTTAACCTGAAGATCCAGAAAGACGGCAATGGAAGACCGAAGAACATCATGGTAGAAGGCGGCGGCTTCGGGCATGGCATTGGCCTATGCCAGACCGGCGCCATCGGCATGGCCGATCGGGGTTACCAGTTCGACCAGATCCTTAAACATTATTACCGGGGCGTAGATCTCCGACGGGCGTATTGAGAGGTGAGATATGCAGGGTTGGAAGGTTGGAAGGTTGGAGGGTTGGAAGGTTGGAAGATTAAGGGGAAGGGAACCAAACATCTTTGTACTCCGCACTCCGCACTCCGCACTCCGCACTCTACTTATATTGCTTCCCTTCCTATTCCTTTCCTCCAACTGCTACTATTCTACCTCAGCCAGCGCCTTACCGTCTACTATCAAAACCGTCGCCATTCCGCTGTTCCAGGATGAGACGGTTGAAACCGATATTAAAGAACAACTGACTGATGCAATTGTTGATAAATTTCTGGAGAATAATCAACTCCGGGTGGTGGATGTCCGGGATGCGGATGCGATGGTCATCGGCACGATAACGGATGTCCGCGAGGAAGCGCTCGCCTTCTCACAGGGCACCATCAATGAGTTAAGGATTTGGATTGTGGTGAATGTCCGGTTTGAAGACGTCGGTAACAGGGATGTGCTCTGGGAAGAGGAAGAATTATTGACCTTCGGAGATTATGAGGTCGTGACCGGTACAGAGACAGACCGTGAGAAGGGTATCGAACTGGCCGTCAGTAAAATGGCGGATGAAATTTTGAACCGAACCATATCAGGGTGGTAGGCACACGGCGCGCCGTGTGCCTACCCACCGTTCTCCCGAAACCACAGGCAACGCATAACCCACTCCTCCGCCTGACCACGCATCCATACCGATGAGGTGTTTTCCGAAAGCCGCCGAAAGCTCTTTATCGCCTGATCATATTCCGCTTCATACAAGTAGCATCTACCCATCAATCTGAGGTTTTCTATCTGTAACAGGGGTGCTGGTAGCGACAGGCTATCTGCTTGGACCAGATAGGGTAAAGCCTGTGCGTAGGATTCTGCAAGGTACAGCCGCCGTCCGATGAGATAATATCCGGCAGCAAAATCAGGCGCTCTGTCTATCGCTTCACTGACGAGGATCACTTGGGCATTTTGGTTGCCGGCGGCCATGAGGTAGCTCAAAACATCATCCCGTATATCCTCTTGTTCAAGGGTGTTGATCTTAATCAATGCTTCCCGATCCACCCGGTCGGAGCCATGAAGGGCCAGGGCTTGCTCATATCGTTCACGGGCAGTATCTACATCACCCCGTTTCCACGACAGGTCTCCCTGGATGAGATAGGCATCGGTCAACAGGCCGACTACCTGGCCTGGCTTGGCCAGCATATAAGCGGCGAGTGTGTCTGTACGGCTATATTCTTCATTCCGGTATGTCGCATACAGCAAGCCGCGTAAGGACGAAGGATTATCCGGTTCAAGCATGCGGGCCTGTTCGAACAGCCGGATGCCCTCAGGATACCGACGGTTTTGATAGGCCTGCCGTGCCCGGTCGTTCAGCGCGGCGACCTCGTGCGGGCAGTGTCTTTGAAAAATGCTGGGTTGCAGGAATCGTTGCCGGGCGATACGCAGATCTTCTTCGGATAAGGCGATGCTGTCCACATAGGTCTCCCACTGGCGGATCAACGCTGGCAGGGTCTGTCCGTAGGCCCTATCCACCTCTCCATCTGGAAAGGCTTTTTTAAACAACGTGACCCCATATCTCTCAATCAAAAATCGAACGAAAGAGCCACATAGCGTATAACTTCTCGAGGACGACGCCGTCCAGAATCCGATGGTGCCGATGAGCGATTCAAGTGGAGGCGCGAGACCAAGTTCCCGCATGGCTCGGCTCCATTGATGGGGCGTCAACCGGTCTCCTCGCCAATCGGCTGCTACCGCCATGCCCTCATGAAATCCCATTTTATAGCTGCCGCCATATAAGGTATTACCGAACGAGGCCGAAAGCACATGAGCTAATTCATGTTTCATCACCGGATGTGGAAAAGCCGTGTCGTTGAGATGCATTTCATCATCACCCGGACGTTCAAGCGAGGTGTATCGGGCGCCCATCAATCGTTTTTTCTGGTCTGCTGAAGCATAGATGTATGAGCGGATGCGTTGCCCGGGCGGGTCGATGTCGAGGAAGTCAACGAGCCGGGCGAACTGATACTCATGGTCCCTGGCGATCAGATCAATATGCCGGGCTGTTTCGGCGTTGACATCATAATAAATGTCAAAATGAACCGTCTGTTTGTGGCCTCCGAGAGTCTGCTGAATATAGTTCCTATCGATAACAATCCCCAGAGGCGCCCTGTAGAGATAAGCTACCACCAGCAAAATACAGGCGACAAGGCAAATCAGGCGGGCCATACTCCGTCCAGTGCCCTCCGGCCACCGATATCGGGAAAACAGGGAACGCAGACGGATTTTCCATGCCGCCCCATCAACACAGATTCCGAATCCAGTGATCAGTGCGATGACGCCGACCAGGTCTATACTTCTTGCGATCAGCAAGGTCGGTGTAATACGAACGACCTCATCATAGATAGGCCCCGGGAAATAACCGATAATCGGATTATAGACAAAGACCGGGGGGTGTGCCAGTAAGCGGTAAACAGCCAAAGCATAGGTTGCCAGAGTCACGCCTACAAACAGCAGGCTGGCATATAACCGTTTGCGACACAACAGAGCACAAACCATTCCTACAGCGACAGCCCACACGACGGTTATACCCGGCAGCAGCAGATAGAAGGCCGTGCCTTCAAGCACATTGCAGAGACCGCTCATCCAGCTCTTGAAAAACATGACCCCATAGGGGAAAAACAACGTAGACAAAGATACACCGCCAAGCAACCAGAACATCGGAAAGAAAGCCATCGTTTGTTGGTGAGCACGCCATGAGGTGATGAGAGAGATATTCATCAATCCGATGGCATAGGCTGCCACCACAGCCATCGTCATGGCGAACTCGAAACCCAGGTCGTCCAGAAGCGGGATTCGGGTCATGATGACAGCGGTGATGATCAGCATACCGATTGCCATAATATATGGCTTGTTTCGAATGATAGATCTGAAGGATGGGAGCGGTTGTATCATGTCTATGTAGCGCCAATATGTAAACTGACAGAGTGCTGTGATTAGATGTAAAATAAAGCATCTATATGTAACACACCAATATTTTTAGGCATTTAATCTGCATTCCCTGATTTATTCTACTATTGACAAGGCACATATGGTCGTTTATACTTGGGTACAATAGATGTCTTCCATTAGTCCCTGCTTATAGAACAATTTTCTTCAGGAGTATCGCATGTTTTTACGGTTGAGGCGCCTTCTATTACAGGCGAAACTTCCCGCGTTGTTGTGTGTGATGTTGCTCGGCCTGAGCGGTTGTTTCCTTTTTGGCGGCGGCGGCGGCAGCAGCGGCGGGAATGATTCAGAAGAAATTGTAGGTCCGGAGCAGATGCTGTCTCAGGATTTTGTGACCACGTTTGAACTCGGGCAGACACTTAAAGAGGCCGGGCAAGTTGACGAGGCTCTGTTGATCTATTATGAAGCACTTGCGCAGGACTCTACCGGTTACGGCGCTTCAAAATGCTGGAATGTCATTGGAGATATTTATCTTGATGATGCCCAATACAAAAAAGCATTAGAGGCCTACCAGACAGTGATGACGAATTTTACAGTCATAGAAGATTCCGTAGGGGTAGAGATGAAAATTAAATTTGTCCAGGCTGCCCTGCTGGTTCGTGAGGAGCGGCTTAAGGTAGCCAAAGAAGGACCTACGAAAAACTAACGCTATTACCTAATATGTTATGCACCGGTAAGAGACGCGCCCCGGCCACCAGTGCCGCGGCGCGTTTTCCTTTATTATAAAATTGTCCCTTGAATCCTGAACGCATACATCACGCATGGCACAGTATCTTAAACGCGTCGATAGATGGAACCTATGTAACCGCGAAGACGGTAGAGGCGGTCTGTGAAGACCTCCAACGGTCGACTGCCTGTACGCTGGAGCAGATCGGTACGTCTAAACAGGGTCGTGCCGTCCACGCGCTGACGATAGGTGATGGGGACACGGTCATCACCATCAAAGGCAATGCCCATGCGGATGAACCGACGGGTATTATCACCTGCATACAATTGGTCCGCCTGTTAAACGATCATCCGGGCTGGCGTCCTTTGCTTGATCGGTTCCGATTCTGTCTGGTGCCGACAGCGAATCCGGATGGATTAGCTCGAAACCAGGGATGGCTTTCCTCTTCTTTTTCTCTTGAACAGTATTTCCGGCATGTCTATCGGGATCTGCCACAAGATGATGTTGAATTCGGGTATCCATCTGATGCTGCCGAAATTGAAGGCGTCCGCCCCGAGAATGTGGCCTGCGCCCGTTTTTTCGACGCCTGTGCGCCCATTGCTTCGCATATCAGCCTGCACAGCATGGTCTTTACCGGCGGTGCCTGGTTTCTTCTATCCGGCAGTGAAGATCCAGGATTTGTCGAACCGGTGATCACGTTTCTGACATCTGCCTGTCGGGATATCTCGTTGCCCCTTCATGATGAAGACCGCGGCGGCCAGCGTGGTTTTGCTCGTATCGCACCGGGTTTTCATACCATTCCGACTGTCGAAGGCATGCAGACCTTTTTTAAACAATCAGGTAATACAGCGCTTACTTCGCAGTTTCGCCTGAATTCCATGCAGTATAATATTCGTTTTAACGACGCCCGCTACACAGCGGTCTCAGAACTGCCCTATGCCTACGATTCCAACCTTGCAGACATGACGGCCACGGATCTCCCCCGGCCTGATCTGGAACGTCAACGTGCGGAGATACAGGTCGAGGTCCTGGGCGAACTGACGAAGATAATTGAAGAGACCGGGGACTATGCCTCCACCGAGGAGGGACAATTTCGACTCGGTTATTATAGGGAGTACCTATCGTATCGCCGCGCCGGCCATGCCTCGTTGACCCGTGACCTGGACCGATTTTCACATCTGAAAGCGACGACCCGTGACCTCCACGAAGTCCGACTCTTATTACTACGCCATCGGGTATATAATGTGGCCGCCGCGCTCCAAATTCTTCAGGGGAATACGAGTTCCGACGCACAAGCGTTAAGACAATCTTACGAAAAGCTCTATCAGGCGCGGTTTGACGGCATGATTAATACATTTCAGTTCACCCTGTTACCGGTTGAAGCCCAGGTACGCCTGCAACTGGCCTCGATCCTTGCGGGTCTTTTAATCGCGTCTCTGGACGGTTAACCTGGGAGCCAAACATAGGAGCATAAACGTGCCCAACCTGTCACTGGATCTGGATTACAGACCGAAGCTGGGCAAAAAACAGGATTATGGCATCGGCATCATAGGCGCCGGCGCGATTGTGAATGTTGCACACCTCCCTGCTTATCGCAAAGCAGGTTTTCATGTCGCCGGTATTACCGATCTGGATCAGAACCGGGCGGCTGAGACTGCCCGGCAATTTAATGTGCCGAACGTTTATCCTTCGGTAGAGGCTTTGCTGAACGATCCGGCGGTGGAAATTGTCGATATCGCCGTGCCGCCGTGGCACCAGCTTGAATTGGTCAAACAGGTCACGGCAGCGGGCAAGCACCTGTTGTGTCAGAAACCGTTATCCAATGATTATACGGAGGCTGTCGCTATCGTGGAGATGGGCGAAGCGGCTGGGGTGAAGCTGGCTGTCAATCAACAAATGCGTTGGGATCAGGTGATTCGAGCCTCGCGTACCCTGCTGGATCGGGGGTGGCTGGGTGAGCCGGTGTCGGCGACGATCGACGTCAGTATCCTGACGGACTGGCGCGCCTGGCCGTGGCTCCTGGAAGTAGAAGGACTCGATTTGATGTACCACAGTATTCATTACTTTGACAGTTTGCGGTCCTTATTCGGTCAGCCTGAACGGGTCTGGTCATCCGGCAGTACGTATCCCGGTCAGCCCGCTAAAGGGGAGACGCGTACCCTGACCGTATTCGAATATACCGACTCGTTTCGAGCCCTGATTTCCACCAATCATAATAATCAATCAGACGATGTGCATGCGACCATCCGCGTAGACGGCACAGAGGGATACGCCGCCGGTACATTCGGATTGCTGTATAATTATCCCCACGGCAGGCCCGATACGTTGACCTTCTCCAGCCGGAAAGTATATCCTCATATATCGTTCGATCATCGCTTCGAAGAAATGTGGGTACCGGATTCTTTTGTCGGGCCTATGGGGGAACTGATGGTTGCGATTGAGCAGGATTGCGCCCCTGAGACCAACGGAAGAGATAATCTGCAAACGTTGCAACTGGTTCACGCCGCCTACCGCTCTATGGCGGAACACCAGGCTGTCTCGCCTGGGGAGATAAAATGATAGAAAAAAGGCGAAAGGACGAAAAGGACGAATAGACGAGAGGACGAATAGACAAAACTATGAAAACAGATATCGTCATCATCGGCGCGGGGGTTATCGGTCTCTCGATAGCGCACGAGCTGCTTTCTCGCGGGATGCAGGTCATGCTGATCGATCCTTATGAGCCGGGACGAGGCGCCTCCTGGGCATCCGCCGGCGTACTGGCGCCGCAGGGGGCGCTTCCGCATCATCTACCTTATCTTCAGCTCTTATTGAACAGTCGCGATATGTTCGCAGATTATGCTGCCCGACTATTTGACGAAACCGGCATAGATATTGAATACCGGACGGAAGGGGGGCTGCATGTGGCACTTGATGATGATGAGGCTGTTAAAATGGAGCAACGGTATCGACATCAACGCGAGCTGAATTTGCCCGTAGAAAAGCTGTCGGGTGATGAGGTGCGTGCGCTTGAACCGGTTTTGTCGCCTGAAGCGCGCTGTGGGCTCCTGTTTGAGGGGATGCATCAGGTGGAAAACCGGCGATTGGTAGAGGCCCTGGTTATGGCCATCGACAGGCAGAATGGCCTGCTCAGAATCGGTGATCCGGTGACCGGATTGATCATTAAGAAGAATCGGGTCGCCGGTGTTACCCTGCCTACGGAGCGAATCGGTGCAGGCAAAGTCATTATCACTGCCGGGGCCTGGTCCGGTGTCCTCAACCATCTACCGGATATCACCTTGCCGGTCCAGCCGGTACGGGGTCAGATGCTGGCTCTTGATATCCGGTCCAAACAGCCCATACACCGGGTCATCAACGGGCTTGGCCAATACCTGGTCCCACGGCGCAATGGTCGGTTGCTGGTGGGCGCCACAGTTGAGAAAACAGGCTTTGACACCCGCGTGACAGCCGGGGGGATAGGTCATGTCCTGAGTCAAGGCATTCGTATTGCGCCCGGCCTTGCCACGGCGCCTATCCTCGAAACATGGGCCGGTTTACGTCCCATGTCGAAAGACGGCAAACCGATCCTCGGCCCCATGCCCCTGGACCATCTCCTCGTCGCCACCGGCCACCACCGCAACGGAATCCTGCTCGCACCCATCACGGCTATATTGATGGCCGACTATATCACTTCCGGCGAAGTGCCCGCCGATATGACACCGTTTCTGATGGAACGATTTGTTAGCTGATATTACATCGCCATAATCTGTCGTATGCGGTCGGCCGTTTCCCGCATCATTGCATCATCTCCTCCGACCTCGCTTACCAGGGCGCCGTCGAATCCGATCGCGCGAAGCTCAGCCATCACCGTTCGCCAATCCGTGTCGCCGTCCATCAGTTGCACCCAGGCCCTGTCCCGACGCCGGAAATCTTTGACGTGAACCTTAGTAATCCGTTTGCCGAGATCGCGTATCCACATCTCCGGATAGCCGTAGAGCATCATGTTGGCCGTATCCAGATAGATACCGACTGCTGGTGAGCCCACCTCATCGATAAGCTGACAGGCTTCACGGGGGCTCAGCAGGAATTGATTCCATACATTTTCGATACCGATGCTGCATCCCCGGCGTTCGGCCTCGGGAGCCAGTTCCTGCAGGATATTGCACAAATGATCCCAGGTAGACGCGTACGAGGTCTTCGGATCAATCTGACCGGGATGAAGCAGGAGGCCGTCTACATCCAATGCTTCGGCGATCTCAAGACCGCGCTGAAGAATTTCGATTCGCTTTTCCCAATCTCTCCCGGACGGTGAGAGGAACGATCCTGCATCCTTTCGAGTCGGCAAGATGGAGCATATTTCAAGCTGATGATCAGCACACGCGGTTTTAACGGCTGAGAGTTCGGCCGCCGAGGCATCTATGGAGGGTGAACCTTCATCGGAGAAAACAAGTTCGATGGCTTCGTAGCCGGCCGCGCGCGTATATTTCAGATCTTCTTCAAGATCCTGCCGGGGGAGACAGAGTTGGGTAATACCGGATTTCATAGGCGGTTTGACTCCTTTATTATGAATGATGAATTATGAATTATAAATTGTGAAGATTGATTGGCAGATTCAGCATTTTTGTTATTCAATCATAAATCACCATTTATCAATGATATATTTTTTCCACCATCTCCTCTACATTGACCGTCGTGCTGGTCTTCGAGGCCTCAATGGCGCCAAAGACCATGGCGACACTCTTGATATTGTGGTCTAAACAGGTATCTGGTGCGGAACCGCCGCCGAGCCATTCTAAAAATTCATTGATAAGCCACTGATGACCGTCGTATTCGGGCACGATGGGCTTTACCTCCTCCATACGGATGCCTGTGCCGGTCGTATGACGATAGATGCGGGTTATCCCGTCCCGGCCGATGGCCACAGCGCCGCCTTCGCACTCAGCGCGATAGTACTCCTGATGCCAGGTGTTCTGAGCGGCGGAAGCCATGCCGGAGCCCTCGTAGGACGCCTTGACCCGGTTGGTCATGTCCATAACATACATCGCGCAGCATTCGCCACGAAAGCTGCTCCATGGGGTATTCCATTCCCAACCACCGATGGTCCGGCAGTCTCCACCTGATAAATTTCTCAACATGTCGAAATGATGAACGGCCCCCTCAACGAGCAGGCTGTGAGGAATTTCATGCCGGAAGGCGCCCCAGGCGCCGTAGGCCCGGTAATCGGCTGCGAAACGGCCCATGATGTAATTGATTCGGCCAAGTGTTCCATCTCTCAGAACCTGTCGCATCGTCAGCATGCGTTTGGTATACCGGTAATTCTGTATGACATGCATTTTAATACCGGCCTGTTTGACGGCTTTGCAAATATCGATGCAAGCCGCCCAGGTGTCTGCAATCGGCTTTTCGCTCAGGATATCCATTTTCTTATCCACCGCGAGCATAACGGCATCCTTGTGGTAGGCAGGGGGGATGACGATGGTGCAGTAATCTGCTTCCACTTCGGTAAATGCAGTCTCCATATCGGTGTATCGACGGTTGGCAGGCAAACCGAGAAAATCACCTGCGTCATTCAATACATCGGCATGGATATCGACCAGCGCGACGATCTCATGGCGATCGCCGAAACGAGGATAAAAGTGACGAATCCATCCGCTGGCCATCCCGCCGCCGCCGATCATCAGACAGCGTTTTCTTTCAGACATTGTGGGCTCCTGTGAGATAATACAGGGTACTGTACGACGAGAACGGGTTTTCTGCAGGACGATAATTTAAGCGAACTACGGATATCTTCTAGGCGGCCAGGCGGGCTTGACATAAGTGGCAACGCACAGCGCCCGGTACCCGGCTTCCAGGTCAGCGCTGCTGAAGGTAGTTTCTCGTGCCAGGTCTTTTATCTGATCAGGGCTTACTTCCGTCAAGTCGCAGATCTCGAGTAAGGTTCCGTTTTTTTTTCGGGCGCGTACCTCGCCCCAGAAATTTTTAACCTGTTCCTGATAAAGGGTTTTGACGAACTGCACGAAGGAAAGGTCAGCCATATAATGTTTTAAATTGAGAATAGGCATCTTCCCAGGCTGTGGATTCGCGAGGTTCGTAGGGCGCTATGGGGAATGACTGGCGGACGATCTCTCGAATCTGCTTCAAATCATGAACTGCCCCTTGCGCCATAGCCTGGACCAGAATATTTCCGATGGCGGTCGCCTCAACCGGACCGGCCAGTACAGGGATCTGCGTGGCGTTCGCAGTATATTGACATAATAATTTATTTTGAGTGCCGCCCCCCACGATATGGAGTTTTTCTACGGGCTTACCACGCAGGAGAGAAAGCTGATCGAGTACGAAGCGATATTTAACCGCCAGGCTCTCGAATATACAACGGGCCATGCCCCCTTTATCTTCGGGTATGGGTTGTCCGGTTCGGCGGCAAGCTTCCTTGATGGCATCCGGCATATGCATCGGATTGAGGAAGGCTGGATCATCGGGGTCGATCAGGGCGGTAAAGGGCGGGGCCGCTTCCGCCAGCCGGGTGATCTCATCAAAGCTGATTTCATCCCCGTCACGCGTCCAAATTCGCCGGCACTCTTGAATCAACCATAGTCCCGTGATATTCTTCAGTACACGGAACGTATTTTCCACGCCCCCTTCGTTGGTCATGTTAAACGCCAGGGCATCAGGGGTAATAATCGGTTTTGCCGACTCAATACCCATGAGCGACCAGGTGCCGGAGCTGAGATACGCCCAGTCTTCACCCAGGGCTGGGACAGCCGCTACAGCAGACCCTGTATCATGGGTCGCCGGGGCGACGACCGTGACCGGTCCGATCCCGGTTTCTTCCGCAATCTCAGGGAGCAGAGGGCCAAGAGCCGTGCCGGGTTGAATAATATCCGGCATAAGGTGTGTGGGTAAATCCAGGGTCTCCATCAACGACCAGGCCCAGGTACCGGTCCGTGGGTTATAGCATTGGGTGGTGGTGGCGTTGGTAAATTCAACCGCCGTCACGCCGGTGAGAAAAAAATTGAACAGGTCCGGCATCATCAGAAATTGTTCCGCCTGTTTTAATAAAGGCGATTCGTCTTTGTGTAATGCCAGAAGATGATAAAGTGTATTAATGGGCAGAAACTGGATACCCGTTTGTTCAAAAATTATCTCTTTGGAAACCTGGGTGAATGCCCATTCCATCTTACCGTCCGTATGCGGATCGCGGTAGGCGTATGGATTGCCCAACAAGGTCTGATGTTTACCGATCAGCCCGAAATCGACGCCCCAGGTATCTACACCAACACTGACAGGCGTTTGATCTCCCCGCGCACATAAGATGAAAGCCTGCTTCATCTCCTCGAACAGGCGCAGGACATCCCAATGTAGATGGCCCAATAAACGGCTCATGCCATTCGGAAATCGGTGTATGTCTTTCAGGGTAAGGCGTTCGCCATCGAAAGAGCCCAAAACGGCTCGCCCGCTTGACGCGCCCAGGTCGAAAGCAAGATAGCGCTGGTGCATGAGATCAGGTATTGGTTAAAGGGTTTGGATATTAGGTCTTAATGTTTTGACCATATGTCGGATTAAGCGATTCGTCAAGAGGAAACACGTAGACCTCAGACGTTTATATCACCATCGTTTTCCAGACGCCCTGTCTGAAACGATAGAAGCATGCCGTTCCCAGCATACAGATATAAACGGTCGCCCCCAGCCAGGCGCCCCAGAAGCCCATATCCAGTGTAAAGGTCAGCAGATACGCCAGCGGCAGAAAAAAGAGCCAGGCGCCGATGAAGGCGGCGCTGGCCGTCCATCGTGTATCGCCGGCGCCCCTGAGGGCGCCAATGAAGACGACAGCCAGCGCATCAAATCCCTGGAACAGGGCGGCGTAAATCAACCCCTGTTTGCCGTATCTGATCACGTCCGGACTGTCGTTGAAAAAAGTAACAAGCGGTCCAGGGAATAAAATAAACAGAAGGCCGATAAACACCATAATACTGGCCGCCAATTTCAAGGCGCTGTAAGTACTTCGTTCTGCCAAATCCAATTGCTTTGAACCGATATACTGGCCGACAAGCGTTGTCGCAGCCATGCCCACACCCATGCCGATCATATACGATATGGACATCAACTGGATCGCTATCTGATTGGCGGCCAGTTGGGCATTGCCAAGCCGACCGATAAAAGCGCTGAATATAACAAAACTACCGATATCAAGAAAACGCTGTAAACCGATAGGCGCACCGACGCGAATGATTCGGCCAAGGTCCTGTCGATTCGGCCATACCAGAGCCCGGTTTGCGAAGGGCGTCAGATACCTGCGAAAAAACAGAACGACATAAATCAATCCGCCCGAGAGCCCGGCAATGGCCGAACCGATAGCCGAACCCTGAACTTCCAGCCGGGGCAATCCGAAATGGCCGTAGATCAGACCGTAGTTCAAGATGATGTTAATTATATTAATGGTAATACCTATCTTCATAGGGGTTTTGGTGTCTCCAACACCTCGAAAGAAACTGGCGATGGTCATGCCGACCATTAAGCCCGGCGCGTCGAGCAAACGCCACTGAAGATAGGTGACACCGAGGTCGTGCACTTCCGGGGAAGGGCCAGCCAGATCGAACATGATCGGCGCAAGCATAATACCGGCCCAGATCAGAACACCACTGATCAGCGCCACATAAATCCCCTGCCAGGTCATATATCCACAGGCGGTATATTTCTTTGCCCCATAGCTCTGCGACACAAAGGTATTCAACCCCATGGCCAGTCCGAGAAACGGTAGATAAAACAGCCAGGACATCATAGAACCCATCCCGACAGCTCCAATTTCCACCTCGCCCAATTGCCCGACCATATACGTGTCAACCACACCTAATAACGTCTCTGATATGTTAGCCAGGATAATAGGATAGGACAACAGCCAGACTTCACGAATCCCACCGGACGCGCAGGAGACAAAGGGTTCGATTCTCTTAGGAGGTGATTCTGTCGAAGAAGCAGATTCTGTGTTAGTCATGTATGTTCAGGACGTGGGGAGTAAACTTAATGGGACAAAAAATCCCGACGGTCCTGTTGAAAATCGACCATCGGGGTATATATATAGTATTAAAAAAATCCGTCATTAATTTTTAGATCTTAACGAAACCGCCAGGTCAAGGTCGCCTTGCGCCCCTTCCAGATCTCCCAATTGACGCCGCAGGTTCGCCCGATTTCGGAAATAAGAGGATTTAATAGGATTGAGTGCAATGGCCTCATCATAATCATTGCGAGCGCCGGTCAGATCCCCCTCCCGTTTGCGAAGAACCCCCCGGCTATTATACGCGGCGTTATAACGTGGGGCCAATTCAATAGTCTTATTATAGTCCAGTTTGGCGCCGAGGAGATCACTTTGTCTCAGCCGCAGATTGCCTCTCTCACGAAAATAGGTCGGCTCATTGGATGACAGGGTGATGGCCTTGCTGAAATCAGACTCGGCGCCGACCCAATCCCGGCTTTTAACCCGCTGCTGACCGCGAGCATAAAATTCTGATGCTGTTTCAAACTCAAATGTTTCCGCAGCCGGCGAGGTTCTGCTATCTGTATTAGCCGGGTCGCTCGCTGCGATATTGGTCGTTTTAGTCTCCGGTGCCGGAAGTCTGGTGATCTTCACCTCCGGTTCATCTTCCACACTGCTGTCATTTTGAGAGGGCGGAGACGATGAAGAGGCCGCGGCATGCGGTGTCTCTCCCGAATTGTCAAGAGAGAATGTAACCCGGTTATCCACAGGTTCTACAGTCTGAGGCAGTGGAGATTCTACTGTAGCCGACGTTTCCGCGTCTGCTTCCGCTGGAAGGTCCACTTCTGCGATCGGCGGCGTACGGAAAAACAAGAACCAGGCCTCAAAAGGCCGATCAGAACAACGGCCGGTGCAATCCATAGGAATGATTTTTTAGAATATCCACCTGCCGGCTCCAGCGTTGCGGCACTCGTCCCAGCGGACCCGGTGCCGGTACGTGCCATCGGAGGGGAAGCACCGCCCGTGGCAATGTTGTCAAGTGTATCATAGTCTATATCGTTGTCACACCAGTTGATCAGTGCTTCTGTGAGTTCTTTTACGCCATTTTCATCAATCGTTTTCAATTGATGAATGACTGCGGAATTACGAGGAGCAGCTAAATCAGACTGCGACAGAATGATATTTTCATCGTCCCGGTAATGATCACCGCATCATCGAATAGTCAAAACCTGAGGCCGCCCCAAGCACGATCGCAATTTTATTCTCCAGTTGGACAGATTAAACACTAACGTGATACACATGGCCTGATAAACAAATTCGGAAATAGAGCAAAACTCCATATTCTATAATAAAATAGCTGTCTGTCAATGAAAATCACCGAGTGGAACTTAAAGCGCCGTCTCTGAAAATAGTTTTGACTTTTCCTCTTATATATCATATCGTCAGAAATTCTATCTTCCCGTAATTGAAGGCTCCCGCAGCAAATTTCGGGGAGCCAAAGATGCGGAATATGTTGGTGGCACCACAAACCACAACGTTACCGGGTAAAACGATTCAATCCCCTATTGTGTTCCGCCAGAATATTACTATAGAACAGGTGACAAAGGAGTAACCATGTCTTCTCTTCCGGAAGCGTTTCAACTGGACGGGCAGGTCGCGCTCGTCACGGGCGCCAGTTTCGGGCTTGGATACGGTATGGCGGCCGGTCTTGCCGAAGCAGGTTCCGATATTATCGCGGTCAGCCGCTCGATTGAGAATCTGGCTAACATAGAACAAACGGTACGCCAGATGGGCAGAGCATGTCTCCCGATTGCTTGCCATGTTGGAGATCGCACTCAGGTAAAAGCGATGGTAGCCCATGCTCTGGACAGATTTGGGCGGATTGATATCCTGGTGAACAATGCAGGCATCATTCGCCGGACACAAGCCACGGAATTCAGCGAAGCCGACTGGCAGGATGTCCTTGATGTGAATCTGAACGGCGTTTGGTATTGCTGTCAGGAAGTCGGGCGGGGCATGGTGGATCGAAAACACGGCAAAATCATCAATATAGGCTCCGTCTTGAGTTATCAGGGAGGGGTTACCGTACCCTCCTATGCGGCGAGCAAGGGCGCTCTGGCACAACTTACACAGGCACTGGCCAATGAATGGGCTTCACAGGGCGTTAATGTCAACGGTATCGCACCTGGATATTGCATCACGGACAATACGGACGCACTACGTAATGATCCCGAACGAGCTCAGGCGATTCTGGCACGCATACCAGCAGCCCGATGGGGATTGCCGGAAGATTTAAAAGGGGCTGTTGTGTTCCTGGCATCACGGGCGTCGGATTACGTCCACGGCCATCTGCTGGTGGTCGATGGAGGATGGCTGGGGAGGTAGGTCAATTGGTGAATGATGATTGAAACGATACAAGAAAACGGGCAGGTCCCAGATTCACCTTCCAGGGAGCCTGCCTGTTCTTTATGCCGTTCTTCTTTCTCTCACCGGCTCATCCTGGATTCGGCTCCAGAGGTCTTTCCATTCCTTGGTATCCTCTTCCGGCCACGTTTCCAGACGTATACCCGGTACATAGGGGGTCAGGCTCATGGCCTTGCTTATGTCCGGCATATGGACGACACTGCCGTCGGGGTACACCACTGTCCGGATGATTCGTGGTCGCGGCGTATTGTATACTTCCCCCCGATCCCGGAAGGGTTGTAACGCCTCTTCTGGTATGGTATAACGAGCTATCGCCTCTTCATCTGTTTCTATACCTAATCCCGGTCCTTCGGGTACCCTATGAAATCCGCCGATGACATCTATCGGTTTTTTGAGCAGATGGTGACTGTATAGATTAAGGCAGGTAATGGCTGGCCAGGAGGCGTGGGAGAGTACCGCGCCGAGGTGTGCCGCCCAGGTGGTGGTCAGTCCATTGCCGACCAGTTGCAGCCAGAACGGCATATTGGCAGCAGCACTGGGTGTGGCGTCCCGGATGACCTGTGTAGCGCCGCCGCCGATGACAAAACCGTCACACACTTCTTCACGGATAACCGTTGTAAAGGGCGGTGAGCCGAAGTGCATTGCGATGGGCCGACTGATGGCCTGCCGTAACTGGCGATTACCCATAATATCGTGTTGAGGGATAGGCGTTTCGAACATGGCTACGTTATCGAACTGCTCTAATTTTCGCATGATGGGCATGGCTGCAGCGGCATTCTGCATACTGCCGTTGGCGTCCAGGTCCAGTTTGAAATAAGACGGTACAACGGCGGTGACCGCCTCCATCTGAGCCACAATATCGCGCCAGGGTCTTTGTTTCAGTTTAATGCTGGTATACCCCTTTTCAACCGCATCCCCCGCCTCACCTGCCCACTCCTCAGGTGATCCTTCATTCGACCACCAGGAGATCGGCGCCCAGTCCCGTACTTTGTTGCCCATCAATTTGTAGCAGGGTACGTCCAGTGCTTTGCCCACGACATCATACAACGCCATTTGCAGTCCGGCGCCCAGGGAGTCGTCAAGCAGCAAGTCTGCCGGACTTTTGCCCATGACCCTTGCGATGGACTGATCCGTCACCCGGGCAAAGGTATAATGAACAACCGTTTCTCCCCAGCCGATGATACCGGTGTTCGTGGTGACCTTACACAATTCAAGGATGGACCAGTTGTAAACAGTCCTGGCTGTAATTTTTTGCTGACGCGGAGTAAATGGAACGTCGACGATAGTACGTTCTACATTGGTGATTTTCACTGGAGGGTACCTCCGGGAAAGGGAAACGACGAAAAGAACAGCGAGCGAAGCGGAGCGCGTTTTAATAATGCCTCAAAGAAGCGTTCATTACTTTCGATTGAGGTAGCGAAATCCATCTGCGAATCGACACCCCGTTATGGCTCGCAGGGCCCAATAGAACCTGCCATCTGCGAAATTGCCACATTATGATTATTTATAGACGGTTGAAGAATAGATGTTCAATCACCAATCACCAATTAGTTTCAGACCGGGTGTTCCAGATAAGCAGCCAGTAGCGCCACGCACTGCCCCAGGCCGTCACGGGGGATGATTTCATATCCATGCGTATTTTCTGTGGCGATGCACAGTAAAGCGGCGCGGGCGGTCTGTCCGATAGCTTTGGACAGAGAGGCATCGGAGCCATAGCTCTGCCAGTAGGCGCATTGCGGGTCCATACCCAACAGTCGTCCGCAGGCCAGGAGATGATCGCAGATGGTCTTGTCATATAGTCCCGCTGCATCGCCGTAAACGACAATCGGTTCAGCGGTAAGGGCGACGCCGTATTCCTCAACGGCCGGCCCGGAGTCCACAGCCAGGGTGATGTCCCCAGGTAGCGTTCGCGATGCGTAGGTGGCGCCATGGGCGCCGATTTCTTCGGTGGTGGTCATGACAAGATAGGTGTCTCCGGCGGGATGTTTGTCTTCTGCCTTCATCCGTGCCGCGGCGCCGAGCAATGTGACGATGGCCGCCCGGTTGTCCATAAAATAACTGCCGATACAGTCATCAATATCGAACAGAGTACGACGTGATCGGGCGATGACCACACGTGTCCCGGCATGAACGCCGGCTTCTTTGATCTGAGCCAGGGTTTTGCGTGTGAAAATATAGGGGTGGCTCCAGTCCATCGCCTTATTGCCCCCCTTGGCTTTGACTTCCCATATTCTGGCCGAATCAGCCGTCGTATGCTGCGGACCGATGGACAAGACGCCCGGTAGTATCCCCTGGTCGGCCATAATCTCCACCGGGCCCTGGCCGTAGTTGGCCGGATAGATTCCGCCGAGGGGGTTGACACGCAACGTACCGTCCTCATTTATACGCTTGACGATCATGGCCAATTCGTCCATATGGGCCATCACGCGAATAGCCGGTCCTTCATTAGAGACACCGCGCAAAAAGCCGATGACGTTGCCGGAAGCATCCGTCCACGTTTTGTCACAGAGGGTTTCTAACTCACGAATACAGATGGCTCGAACTTCGTCCTCCTGACCGGATGGACCACGTGCAGAGATGAGCTCCTGGAGCAGGGGGATCAGGTTGTCGGGATTGGTCATTAAAATCTCCTGATGGCGGTTATCTTCTCAATTAACTTGACATCTGATAAATCTGTTGTACGATATCCTTATCAATCCTTCATAGTTGAAATATGCGCTTAAATATCGATTATTTCTATATTTATTTCTACATTTTTTATCAAGGGGAAAACTATGCATCGTCGCATATGGACGCTGATGGCCTGTCTGGCTTTGATTGTCGTAGTCGCTGCTTGCGGCTCGTCCGAGTCGGATATGCCCGCCGAAATGACTCCTGATTCGAATGACATGACCGATGCGTTAGCCGCCGGGGCCGACCGAGCGGCTATTGTTGCGCATCTGATGCAAGCGGAGCGGATGAAGAAGAATACCGGTGCTATGGTGAAGCTTTATCCCGACCTGGACCGGCAGACGGCGTATGACATTCAGGCTGACATTCTGGCGGAGAAACTAAAGATGGAGCGCCGGATCGGCTGGAAAATAGGATATTCGCGTATGCCGGAGGGAGAAACGACGGTTGATCCGATATTTGGCCATATTATGGAGACCAACAAATTCCAGCAGAACACAGCACTGTCGCCGTCCTTATTCGTCAACGATACCACGGCGGTCGAAGGTGAATTCGCTTTCTGGATCGGAAAGGACCTTCCGGGACCTGATGTGACGCGAGAACAAGTCATCGACGCCATATCCGCCGTGGGAGGCGTTGTCGAACTGCTGTCTTCCTGGACCCGGGGTCCGAAGGGCATGGAGACGACCCATACCCATGATATTACGGGCAACGTGTTTCACGTAGGCGTGATCCTGGGCGAAAAGCGGGTCAAGCTAAAGGATATCGATTTTACGCAGGAGATCGTCACCGCAGAGATAAATGGGGTCGCCAAAGCTACCGCGTCGGGAACAACCCTGATGGGCAAAGATCCCATCGAGGCGATTACCTGGATAGCGAACGAATTGCCGAAGTATACCGACACCCATCTGAAGGTCGGTGATTTCGTGATTTCCGGTACGGTCTTCAGTCCGCCCCGCATGGGCCCCGGAGGTACCGCGAAGATGCATTATTCAACGCTGGGGACGATTGAGGTGGAGTTAAAGTAGAGGTATGAAAAAACACACCATCGTCGGTCTTGGAGAGCTTCTCTGGGATATGTTGCCGTCCGGGCCACAATTGGGCGGCGCACCGGCGAATTTTGCGTATTACGCTTCGCTGTTGGGGAACCAGGGCATCGTAGCGAGTTGTGTAGGGGATGATGACCTGGGGGTCATGGCATTACAACGGATCGAGCAGCTTGGGCTGTCCACGGGGGCTATTCAGCAAGACCAAAATCATCCAACCGGCACTGTTGATGTAACGATCGATGTGCAGGGGCAACCAGATTTTATATTTAAGACCAACGTAGCCTGGGAGCATATGGCCTGGACGACCTGTTGGGCGGAACTGGCTGCACAAACGGATGTGGTGTGTTTCGGATCGATGGCGCAATATGACACGGCATCCTCTGCGACTATTGGTCATTTCCTTGAGTCCATGAGGCCTGATGCGCTTCGTATATTCGATGTCAACCTGCGTGAAGCCCTGTTTTCAGCAGACGTTCTGTCGGATTCTATGAAAAAATCCGATGTGGTTAAGCTGAATGATGATGAGTTGCCCCGTATTTGTGTTCTGCTTGGCATTGAAGGAAATGATCTAAAATCACAGGCCGAACGCTTGCTGTCTTTTTTCGCTCTTCAAATGGTTTGCATCACCCGAGGCGCAAAGGGCAGTCTGCTCATTTCATCTACAGAGCTGGTGGACCATCCGGGTATCTCTGCAAATGTCGCCGATACCGTCGGGGCTGGTGATGCTTTCACGGCGGTATTAGCCGACGGTTATGTTCGGAAAAAGTCGCTCCATGGTATCAGTGAAGCAGCAAACCATCTTGGCGCCTGGGTCGCATCGCAAACAGGAGCTACTCAGAAACCAGATGATCAGATTCTGGCAGAGATCCATCGATTATTTTGCTCGTAGACGACTTTGACGGCCCATCGATATATCAAAATCATAAACAGGGAGATACATAATGTCACTGAACCGAAGAGATTTTTTACGGACGACCGGCATAGCCGGTGTGGCTGTAGTAGTAAGCGCAGCCGGGTGCAACAATCCTTCTCAAACCTCTGATGATGATCCTATCAGCCGTCTCCAGTCCATGACAACCGACATCGTCCCTATTACTGTAGACGAACGATTGGCGCGTATTGAGAAAGCACGCCGTTTGATGCAAGATAATAAAATCGACGCCATGTATGTCGAATCCGGTTCCGGCTTATTTTATTATACCGGGGTGCGTTGGGGCCGTAGTGAGCGTATGCTGGCGGTGGTTATACCTGCCAGAGGAGACATCGCCTATATTTGTCCCGGTTTCGAGGAAGAACGCCTTCGTGAATTGATTATGATCGGTGATGATGTCCGCATCTGGGAAGAAGATGAGAGCCCCTATCAGCGAGTCGCCCAGGTTTTTACGGATCGTGGTATCAGAAATGGTACGATCGGCATGGAAGAGCGGGTCCGTTTTTTTCTATTTGAGGGGATCAGGAAGGCGGCGCCGCGCCTGACCTATGTCAGCGCCGATTCGGTAACTATTCCCTGTCGCTCGATCAAATCTTCAGCGGAAATTGCGCTGATGCAGCGTGCCATGGATATCACGATCGAGGCTTATAAAGTCTGTGTCGCCTCTTTGAAGGAAGGGATGTCGCAGAGTGAATTCCGGGATATCAGCGCCGCAGCCCATAAAGCGCTGGGGGCGAACGGCGGCATCGGTGTTCAGATGGGACAGAATACGGCCTTTCCTCACGGCAGTAAGGAACAGACCTATTTAAAAGAAGGCGATGTGGTCCTGATGGACGGCGGTTGTAAAGTAGATGGGTATTCTTCCGATATCAGCCGGACTGTGGTGTTCGGAGAGCCGACACAGCGTCAGCGGGACATCTGGAATCTGGAGAAAGAAGCGCAGGCCGCAGCGTACGCAGTAGCCCAGGTGGGAACACCGTGCGAGGCGCTGGATGTAGCGGCGCGGAAAGTCATTGTCGACGCCGGCTTTGGTCCCGGCTACCAGGTTCCCGGTCTGCCTCATCGGACCGGCCACGGGATCGGTTTGGACGGCCATGAATGGTTCAATCTGGTCAAAGGGAACAAAACCCCACTGGCGCCCGGTATGTGTTTCAGTAATGAGCCGACCATCTCTATCTACGGTGAATTCGGGATTCGTCTGGAAGATTGCATTTATATGACCGATACCGGCCCCGTATATTTCACCCAACCAAGCCCGAGTATCGACCAGCCGTTTGCGTAAAGGGCGGGTAAAGATAGACATCGCTCGCTGGAGTAAGTGCCTGCTGCACATCGGCGGAAATAATAAGACATTTTGAAGGCCAATAATGGATGGAAGGTTCCCTCTGGGAACGCTTCGAGCACTACGTGGTTCCCGCTCAAAGCCTGCGGGAATGACAATCTTTGTTGAAATGTAGCGGCTTCAGTCAACGACCTGACCATCAACGCCGTCGGGTTCCTTATAGTAAACGGGCAGTCACATGTTATAAATGGTAATCTCCTGGTCACTATTACCAATAATCCCGGTGACGGTTTCATTACGACCAACGCGGTGGATAATGTCACCGTTGAGGGCAATGCCACATTTACCCATGTTAATAACAACGACATAGCCACCAGCGTAGGCAATTTCACCGACGGTGTCCTTAAGTTCAGGGGGCATTTCACGCAGACCACCGGCAGCAACTCGGGTACACGTCTTATCTTCTCCTCTACAGGCACCAGGGTTGTTTTCGACGGATCGAACAATCAGAATATCCACATTTCTGATACCTGCTCCGGGTTTTCCAGATTCCAGGATTTGGATATAGACAACACCGCCGGTGTCACGTTTACCACCAGCGCCGCCGCCAACGGCACGGTCACGATCCTCAACGGCAACGTAACCAGCACAACCGGCACAGTTACGATCGGTGATGATCTGATTGATGTAGACGGCGGCCGGTGGCAGGCGCTCAATACCACCTTCAGCGGTGCTAATGTGAGTCTGCCGGCGACGGCCTCATCATGACCAACGCCTCCGATGAAGTGATCATCAACGGCGTTTGTTTATAACTCACCACTTCACCATTTCCCATGCCCCAATCCATCTCCAAAATCAAACGGACACTTCGTCAATTCAAGAAGATGGAGATTCGAGTCCGATTCAAAGATCGCCCGGAAGAAGAACATAGCCCGTTGATCTGGGATACCTTTTTTTCCACCAAAATAGACATGGAAGACCAGGTTGAATATCCTTTGAACAGATTACATGAAATGAGCCGGAATGACCTGAAATCGGTATACGACGCGTTTTTCTATCGGATCTATTTTCAACATTTCCAGGATTACGGGTTATCGATGGAAGATATTTACGATCCAGGCTTGCTATCCCTGTTAGGCTTATCGTCCTACGCGAGTCTACAGGACATCAAGCGCCGATACCGTGAATTGGCCCAGCGCTATCATCCCGATCATGGTGGGACGCATGATAAGTTTATTGAACTGGTAGACGTATACGAACAATTGAGGAGAAAAGTATGAACCACATTTCTACCTTTCATGCGGCAAATATTCCTGATGGCGGATATAATCAACGATATGCCCGGCATAGGAGGGCTCCAGCATGGGATTTTTCACAAAAAAGTGGACCACCGATTCCCAGAAGTCTTCGTTTTCCAACGTCCTGGTTAATATCGTGTTTTGTACATTCCATCTGAGTTCATTGCTACCGCCCAAAGCGGCGGCCTGAGCGCTGCGGAGATTCATAATAATGGTCCGGTTCCATCGGCCACATTCGCCTTCTCCTGTAAATATATGTGCCATCCGTTTGGTAATGCGCATGGGGATGCCTGCCGTTCGGATGTTCTGTCCCCCCGCTACATAGAGAAACCACCCTTGCTGCCGCCGTGCTTCTTCGATATCGCTCATAAACCAGACGCAATGCATACACGCGGGCACCTCATATCTCGCCAACAGATAATTGACCAGATGATCAAATTGGGCCTGAAGCAGACGGATCGATTGGTGAATGGTGATTGGACAATATTCAATTATATATCGGTTATAACTTAGATGCAGGTAATGAAGATGAACGGGATATTTCTTGTATACCCACATATGGATGCATAGCAAGCGGGTAGAAGATAACAGATGGCGGATAGTTTGACGTGTTGCGCCTGCTACTTTCCACAAGCCACTCGCTACTATGCTGAAAAGATATTCCTTTTGCCTACTGATACGACCGAATATCATGTTAAAATACCAGAGATATAAGGTGTTCTATCCCCAACGAACTTATTTTTCAAAGCTTACCTGCGATGTTATCGCTTAATTATACCATAAGGAGCAAACTATGAAATCAACATTTCTCTCCCTCATGCTCACGATCCTGCTCGCCACGCCTTGTCTGATTCAGGCCCAGGATGATCCGGATGCGCAATATATCCGTGAAAACTATACCAAGATAGAACGACAAATCCCTGTACGAGACGGCGTCCGGCTGTTCACCTCCATCTATATGCCGAAGGATATGAGTCAGCCCTATCCGATTATGCTTCAACGGACGCCCTATAGCGTAAGGCCATACGGCGAAGATTACAAAACGCGTATCGGGCCGTCCATGCTGTTCGCCAGGGAAGGGTATATTTTTGTGTATCAGGATGTGCGGGGCAAAATGATGTCGGAAGGAGAGTTCGAAGCCGTACGGCCCCATAATCCGAATAAGAAGAGTAAGACGGACATCGATGAAAGTACGGATACCTATGACACGGTTGCCTGGTTGCTTGAGAACATACCCAACAACACCGGTCGTGTGGGCGTCTGGGGCGTGTCTGCGCCCGGTTTCTATGCGACCCATACGATCATCGACGCCCATCCCGCCATCAAGGCGGTTTCGCCTCAGGCGCCGGTCACCGACTGGTGGATGGGGGATGATCGCCATCACAACGGGGCCTTTCAGCTACAGGCCACCTTCAGCTTCCTGTCGTCCTACGGTCGCCCCCGCCCCGAGCCGACCTCACAAAGCCTCGGTGGTTTCCGGGATTACGGGACGCCCGACGGCTACCAATGGTATCTGAATCTGGGGCCGCTGTCCGAGGTGAATAAGAAGTATTTCCACGGAAAAAATAAGATATGGGAGGATATGGTAAACCATCCTAACTATGACGCCTTCTGGCAGGCCCGCACCCCTTTGCCGCATTTGAAGAACGTCCAACCTGCGGTGATGGTGGTCGGCGGTCTCTTCGATGCCCAGGATTTGTACGGTCCGCTTAAAACGTATGCGGCCATTAAAAAAAATAATCCCGATGCCGTCAATCATCTGGTTATGGGTCCCTGGCGGCATGGCGGCTGGGCGCGTAGAGACGGAGAGCGGTATCAGGATATCTATTTCGGGCAAAAAACGGCCGTCTATTACCGGGGGGAAATCGAATTGCCGTTCTTCAACCATTACCTGAAAGATAAGCCCGACCCCGGTCTCTCTGACGCGACCATATTCCTCACCGGCTCCAATCAATGGCGCACCTTCGATCAGTGGCCACCGAAAGAGGTGACGCCAAAATCCCTCTATCTGCAACCCAACGGCGACCTTTCATTCGACGCGCCCACCGGAACTGATGATTACGAAGCATACATCAGCGATCCGGCCAAGCCCGTGCCGCACACGTCCAAGATTGTCATCAGACGGGATGATAGATATGTTATACAGGATCAGCGTTTCGCGTCCACGCGGCCGGATGTCATTGTGTTCGAATCCGATGTGCTGATGGAAGATCTCACCCTCGCCGGCGATCTGTTTGCACACCTCTATGTCACAACGACCGGGACCGATGCGGATTTCATCGTCAAACTCATCGACATCTTGCCCGATACCACGTCCTACGTCGGTCCGAATCCGATGAACGTGAAAATGGGTGGCTTTCAGTTCATGGTCCGCGGCGAGGTGATGCGCGCCAAATACCGAAACAGTTTCGAGCATCCCGAACCGATGACCCCGGGCGAACTGACTGAAATCGTATTCGATATGGAAGATGTGGCCCATACGTTTAAAACGGGCCATAAGATGATGGTGCATATCCAGAGCACCTGGTTCCCGATGGTGGATCGGAACCCGCAGACTTTCGTCGATATGTATAAAGCCAAAGCGGAAGACTATCAGAAGGCGACCCATCGGGTGTATTTCTCGAAGGATGCGCCTTCGCATTTGAGGATGAAGGTGTTGGAGTAAGCGGGGTAGAGGGGTGGAGGGATGTAGAGGCACGGCATGCAGTGCTTCAGGTCGGATGGCCCAGCCTATACAAAATTATATCCATACCACGGTAATTGAAACGGGAATATGGTCTCAAGAGCCTCCCGTAGCGGTCCTTCTGATATGGAGGATAGTGGATCGACATCCGGCTCGACGACACCGAAGAAGAGCTGACCCAGCTTGTCCAGCGTAATCATTGACTCCTGACCATCGCAGCGGCATGTGATCGCCTGGGCGGATAGGGCCCATGATAGCCTGTTTTCACCCAATACGTCTGTAATATAGTCTTCGAAGGTGTTCAGCAACACCTCCGGCAAAAGCACCAGGCTGGTTCCCATGAATGATTGGGGTTGTGTCGATATCGGATAAGGTTGCAGCAATCGGGCCATCTCGAGGTCGGCTTGCGTGGTCACAATTTCTACGGTATCCACGTCATACCGATCAAACAGAGGCGGCAGCGCTTGCAGGATGGCGCTTCTGGAACCGGCTATTTCGGTCAATCGCGCCCGGTTGGCTTCATCGGGCGATTCCCGCCGCGTCCTTTGCATGCCGGCATAAGCCAGAACAGTGTCGTTATCGCTGATTGCCATGGTGTCTCCGCCGCGATCACAAATCCAGCCGGCCTGCACACAGGTTCGGAAATCCGCCGTAGACCGGATATAGCGGCTGGGCTCATGGGCGTACAGGCGCACCAGGGCCGGCAGATCACCGTCTTCTGCCGGTGTGAAATGCACTTCTCCACCAGGCAACACATCCCGCGACACACTGTAGCATATATATTGCCCGGCGCAGGTCGCCCCAAGGCGCCGATATAAACCGCGGCCCCCGGATATAAGCATCAATGTGCTGCCCTCCTCTTTGCCTTTCCTGATCGCCGCATCCATCAACGCCGTAGCCAACCCACGTCCACGGTATGCCTCGTAGGTGGCGACCGCACCGATGCTTATGGTCTGTATCCGATGCCCTAAAATGGAGATGTCCCTGGTCAGCGTGCCGACATGCGAAACTACCCGGCCATTGTCGACCATCACCAGCAGGCTATCAAAATTGTCCTCCGCAAACAGGAGGGCATACTGCAGTTCCATCCGATCGGAACTGTTAGATCTAAAAACCGTATTAACCAATTCACAAAGCGATTCAAACTCCGACGGTTTTAATCCACGTGGTTCTTCCATGGTCATCTCCTGTAAAATCAATAAGTTAAGCCATATAAAAATTGACAATTCGTGAATGATATATATATATTGCAATCGTGACCTGATGTCAAGGTGGACTACCTCATCAGTATGGGTTGATGTTACATCCCTTTATATATCGCTCCCGCGGGCGATTTAACCTGAATGTAAAACACTTTATGGAGTAGAACCTACCATGGGAAAAACGGCGGTCGTCTTGTTCAGCGGCGGCATTGATTCCACGACCACGCTGGCGATAGCCCAACAGGATGGATATACCTGCTGTGCCGTCAGCTTCGACTATGAACAACGACACAGGGTTGAACTACAGGCAGCCCGGATATTGGCTAAACATATGGGTGTAGATCGTCATGTGATCATCCCGTTCAGTCTCCGCTCTATTGGTGGCTCGTCCCTGATAGATGATATTGCTGTGCCGAAAGGCCGGGATGAGTCGGAGATGGGGATGGACATCCCGAATACATATGTCCCGGCCCGCAATACAATTTTTTTATCGTTTGCTCTTGGGCTGGCGGAAGTGGTCGGCGCGTTCGATATTTTTATTGGCGCCAATGCCGTGGATTACAGCGGCTATCCGGATTGCCGACCGGCCTATTTAAAAGCATTTGAACAGATGGCCGATCTGGCCACAAAAGCGGGGGTGGAAGACCAGGGGCGGTTCAAAATCCAGGCTCCGCTCATTTATACGAGCAAAGCGGAAATCATCCAAACCGGCGTCGAACTGGGTGTAGACTATAGCTTGACTCACAGTTGTTATGATCCGGCGGAGGACGGCGGGGCATGTGGGGATTGTGATTCGTGCCGTTTACGGCGTAAAGGGTTTGAGGAGGCGGGGGTGGTGGATCCGACGAGGTATGCAGATAATATCAATTTTTGATTTATGATTTTTGATTTATGATTGAACACCTTTTGATAATATTCCATGAAAATCTCTGAAATATTCTATTCCATCCAGGGGGAAGGGGTGATGGTCGGTATACCCTCGGTATTTATTCGTACCTCGGGGTGCAACCTCCGTTGTCGCTGGTGTGATACGCCATATACTTCCTGGGCGCCGGAAGGTGATGAGATGACGGTGGAGAATATATTAGGGATGGTTGAGGATTACGCTGCTACGCATGTGGTTATAACCGGTGGTGAGCCGATGCTGATGAAAGAGATGCCGGATTTGACGCGGCGTCTCAAGGACCGTGGATATCATATCACGATTGAGACCGCCGCGACGGTATATCAGCAGGTGGCCTGTGATCTTGCCTCGCTCAGCCCAAAGATTTCCAACTCAACCCCCTGGAAAGAGGAAGGCGGGAAATATGCGAAAAAACATGAACGATTGCGCATTAACTTAGAAGTTCTCAATACGTTTATGAAGACGTATCCTTACCAGATGAAATTCGTGGTAGATACGCCGGAGGATCTGGATGAAGTAGAGGGTCTGCTCACCCGGCTTGAAGGTATAGACCGGACGCATGTGCTTCTGATGCCCCAGGGACGCACTGCCGGTGAGCTGAATGAGAAAGCCCGATGGATCGCCGAGCTGTGCAAGACCAACGGGTTTCGTTTTTGTCCACGAGTTCATATCGACCTGTACGGGGATACGAGGGGAACGTGAAAAATTGGTGATTTGTTGATTGTCTGATTTAATACCCATTTCCAATCAACCAATCAACCAATCAACCAATCAACCAATCAACCAATCAACCAATAAGGATTTAATGCATGGATATAGAACCACGACAGAAGCAGTTTGATTTTGATGGGGCGGAGGTGATCAAGGCGGAGGTGTTAGAGACGTTTCCGTATGAAGATCCGGGGAAACCGCTTGATATTGTCATCGATACGGATGAATTCACCGCCGTCTGTCCCTGGACGGGGCTGCCGGACTTCAGTACGGTCATCGTGTCCTATGTACCGGACAAAGTATGCCTTGAGTTACGCGCCTATAAATATTATCTGATGTCATATCGCACCGTCGGTATGGTGCAGGAGCATATCACGCGCCGGATACTGAACGATCTCGTTGAGGCGGTCCAGCCTCTCAAGATGAGTGTAAAGACGGACTACAAGATTCGAGGAGGGATACATACGGTGTGTACGGCGGAGTATGAGAAAGAATAATCGGTATTTTGTATTTCTTACTTGTTGCTTTGTGTCAGATGAGAATAAAGAAAGTACCATGTACGAAGCACAAAGTACGTCTACAACCCTGTCAGCAGCCAGTTTACCATGCCTTTTACCTTTTCGATGTCGCCGGTATCGGCGGCTTCTTTGAGTTGGCGCAGGGCCAGCGGGGTGGTTGACATGAGCGCTTCCGAGCCGCTGGCAGCCCACTGGGCCAGGATGTAGTGTACGATTTCTTCCGGTTCCAACCCTGTGTTTTTAGCCAGATTCTGTACCGTAGGCATCGGGTCTGTCGATGCAGAATCTTTGACGGCATCAATGTAGTTCTGATGAGGATTCGGTTTCGAGGTTTCCTTCATCCCACACTCCTGAAATTATATTGAAAACAAAGAGCACGAAAGGCCTGTCCCCCCGTGCTCTTATTTTATGCAGTAACTTCATATATCGTCCGTTGGAACGGGCTCCTACCGATCAATCTGCATGAATATCCTGATAGGATCTGTAATGACCTGACTACGGTCTGCTGATCTCCGCTTCTTCAAACGCGTTCGCCAGCGTCCGGTAGGACAACTCGGCAGCAGCGAGCGGATCGTAATCCTCCCGTTTCTGCACCATGATGCTTACCTCGACGGTGATATAATCATCATACCCGGCTTCCCGCATTGCGTTCAGATATTCGACATAGTCGAAATCTCCCTCGCCGGGGATTAAAAACTCAAAATCGGGCGTCGTACCCCTCTGATCTTTTACATGGGTGTGGATCGTATGAGGCGCGAGGGCGGCCACACTTTCGGCGGTTGGTATGCCGGCCACGTCGAAATGACTGATATCGTAGTTGAGTTTCAGATAAGGTGAATTGATCTGCTCCAACAGCCATAACGTCCGTTCCACATCGCACAGGCAACAGCCGATATGCGGTTCCATGGCGAGCGTCACGCCGAGTTGGGCGCCGAAGTCCACGAGGTTTCCTGTCTCATTCAATAGCCGTTCTTTGATTTCATTCCAGTCGTCCGGTTTCCCGCCCGGTGTCGTGTCGAGGCAGGGAACCAGCTCGCCCATGGTCATATCGGCCGCCAGTTCTACAGTAGCCTTCAAGCGTTTCATGTTGGCGGCATGCTGCTTCGTATCCGGATCAAGCAGGCTGGTATGCCCGGCGATGGCCGGCATCTCCAGGCCATGATTCGTGAACAGCGTCTTGATGCGACTGCGCTCTTTGGATGTCAGGGTACTCAGTTCTGTGGTATAGCCCGGTATGACCGTAATCTCGACACCATCATAACCAAGGTTCGCAAGATAAGGGATGGCCTCATCCATCTCGACCTCGGGCATACCCCAAGTGCAATATCCAATTTTCATAAGCCCATACTCTCGTTGATTTCCTGCTGATAGGTGTTGGTTTTATCTTCCATCACTTCATCGACCGTCACTACCCGACCGGCCTGACCGGATTCCAGGATGCCGTAGGAAACAGCCACGGACCGTGTGCCCATTTCCGCGTTGACCTCCGGTTGCCGGCCTTCATCAATGGCCCGTGCAAAATCCGCATATTCGATGGCGATGATTTTACGGTCCGTCTCCGGAAACGGGAAATTATATTGCCACATGCGTTGTCCGCCGAACAGCGCGGTGGTCGCCTTATCCAGACAAAAATCCGGGACCAATTCCAGCAGCGCTTCACCCTCATATTGCTCGTTGTCGAGCGTAATCAATATTTCCCGACCGGATCGGTCACCGGGCAGGTCCATCGATCCTTTAGAACCGTAGATGGCCCGCTGCCAGAATCCTTTGCCGTGGGTCGCATGCTCTTCAAGATAATGGCACACCGCGCCGTTCTCGAATGACAGCGTAGCATAGGCGGCATCTTCGGCGGTCGCCTCAAACTCGGCCGGCATCTGCGTCTGCCAGCGCTCATAGACGCCGGCAGGTGAATGTTTGGGGACTTCGTCGGGGTCTTTATCGGCAAGGGCGTTGTACCGTATTTTTTCATGCAGACGCGTCTGAGCATATATGGTTGCGACGGGGCCCAGGAAATACTCCAGGATATCGGCAAAATGCACCCCTACATCAAGCAGTATGCCACTCGCATTCTTCTGATGACGCCAGACGGAGATCATCATCTGATCGCCACCGCCTGCCGTGTTGTGGATCATATAACGCGGCGTGCCGATCACACCGTTGTCCAGCAGCGCTTTCGCAAGCCGGTTTATCGGATCGCGCCGATAATTCTCCGCCACGGCCAGAATGCGTCCATGTTGCTCTGCTGCGGACTGCATCAGACGGCAGGCCCGCACCGTCAGTCCCATGGGCTTTTCGGACATCACGTCCCAGCCGCGGACCATTGCGTCGCCCGCTACCGTGTGATGATGCCGCGGATCGGTACAGATATCGATCGCCTGTATATCCCCAACCGCCGCCAAATCATCGAGCGAATCGACCACCGCCGGCAACCGGCCGAAGTGAGTTTCAATATGTCCGGCTAACGACTCAGCATTTTCAATTTTAGGATCACAGACCGCCACCGGATCAAATCGGCACAGCCCGGTGCGATGCAGTTCCGCCAGCCCGAACAGATGCCGATGTCCCATACCGCCGCAACCGACAAGCCCTAGTCTAATCTTTGACATGTGATCTTACTGCCAATAGTTAAATTATGATTTATGATTTATAAATTATGATTGAAAACCTGACACAAGCCTCTAAATGCAAGACAATCCGAACACTCGTAGACGTTATGTATCTGCTCCAAGAGGTATTCAAACGGGCGTAACGTATAGCGAATACTGCACATTGTCAATGCCAAATCGCAAGTCTCTCTTGGTATTATAAGCCTGTTTTGTTATATTGCAAATGATCATTGGTACGTTGAATATTAGTCCTTCATTCTGATTGGACGTTAAATTCGTCTGTGTGATTTGTAATGGAAGCCACCTGTGGTGACTTCGAGCCCTTCGGGGTTTACCTATTTGAAAGGACCGGCCTTATGTTCAGACTCATCTTCGGTGTTGCATCCATCCTGGCGCTGGCCTGGTGGAAACGGAATATGATTCAGGCTTTTTTTGATGACTGGTATTCGAGAGAGGTGGAAATTATTGTCCAAACGAAATCATCCTCTCCCCAAGATCAAACCGACTCGGAACCGGCTGAAGAAATGGGGCAGACTGAAGAAGCGGAACCGGCTGAAGACGTCACGGTATATGTCACGGCGTCAGGCACCCGCTATCATCAGGCGGGCTGCCGGTCTGTCACCGAGAGCGCTGAGGCCATTTCCTTATCGGAAGTTGTAGACCGGTATCAACCCTGTGGTCGATGCAAGCCCCCGGTGTAAACCGGACAGAGAGACACCATAATTTCGATAAAAGCGTCCATCTATCAATTGATTGATCAGATGGATGAAGAAGAAGTGTATGAAATCCTGATGTTAATTGGCAACTGTGTTTTACGAAGATCTCCAAAACAATGCTCGATGTTCGATGATCTCTTCATTGTGATGGAGGTACAGATGAAGGCATACACGCCGTCTACAACACGTATGTAATTTTCCGGATTTCCTCCTCCGATAACCCGGCGATCGGGGCAATGTCCGGAACTGCCATGTCTCTGGCAAGCAACGCCCGGGCAATCTGTCGTTTCCCTTTCCTTTCACCTTTCATCTCACCTTCTTTGAGCCCTTCTTGTTTGCCTTCTTTGAGCCCTTCTTCGTACATCTTCTTCCTGTCACGGGCAATCGCATTGACCAACATGGATTGGACCTCCTCTCGATTCTGACACACCTGAGATAACGCTTCCGGATCTATCTCGGGATGGACAACCGTTTGTGATGACTCAAGAGCTGGGAAATGATGAGACGCCAACCATCACCTTTGTCCAGATCTGGTTCAAAGAATTCGAAGGTCGGAATTGAGCGATCAAGTATATCTTATTCTGGTTGTTCTGACTATATGGTATATATTACAGTCGTTCTCAATACGTAGGCCTTCGATGTAATTTAAATGCAAGAAAGTGTATACCTGGTATGTCAATTCAAAATCTGACTATATAGCAAAAAGATATACATCGCTCATGCCGACAGTATCATGTGTGTGAACTTGTTCTATTTGGGTCGGCATTACGTGATGATTTTGACTGCAATAGTGATGTTGATCTTCTGGTCGATTTTGAACCGGAAGCGCAGGACAGCTTTTTGACCCTGTCCCGTATGCAGCGTGAACTCGCAACGATCTTCCAACGCCCGGTCGATCTGGTTTCGAAAGCCGACCTGAAGCCCATTGTCCGGCAGGAAGTCTTATCGAACGTACAGGTACTCTATGCGTCGCGAGAAGCTGTATCTTAATGATATCGTTGAGGTGGCTGATGCCATTCAATTATTCCTACGTGGTGTATCTCAGGACGCCTTTTTGCAGAATGATCTCATCCGGAGCGCCGTCTTACAGAAATTGACGATCCCCACCCATGCCATCAGAACAACCCGATTTACCACAATTGGACATGCGGTTCAACCGATTTGACAATCTCCCGGAGGTCGCCCTGCCGGAGGGCTATCAGCTCTGCACGTTCCCGGAACGGGGAGAGGATGATTGGATAACCGCGCTGAATGCCACCGGTCAGTTGGGCGAGTGGAATCGAGAAAATGCGCGGACCTGGCTGGAAGGGGAGCGGCGGATCATGCAGGAGGGTACGTTTTTTATTTTATTCGAGGACGAACCGGCGGCCACCGCCTGTACCATACCACCGACCTCGAAGGACAGACGACCGGAGATCGGGTGGATATCCGTCTCTCCTGGTCATCAGGGGAAACGTCTGGGCTATCAGGTCACGTTGGCTGGATTACGATTCCTTGTCCAGCGAGGGTATGAAGAGACCTTCCTGCATACCGATGACTGGCGTCTACCGGCTTTGAAGACCTATTTGAACCTGGGATTTGAGCCGGAGATCACCCACGAGAGTCATCCTGGGCGATGGAAGATAGTTTATGAGACAGTAGGGATCACCGGAATACAAAATTGAATCATTGACCAGCCGTATAGACGTAATACATTGCGGTGTGTGTTTAGTGCCGCCCCAGAATAGCTCGTCGCCCCGGCGAAAGCCGGGGTCCAGTGATTTACAATGGCGCTTGGTGCGATGACAAAAGACGCTGGTTCCCGGCTTTTGCCGGGATGACATGCCAGAACACACGCTAAACATAGGACCATCAATCCGTAATCCGAAATTTGAAATCCGAAATTGGTCTAAACAGGTTGTATCAGCATGCATGGAAATTTTTCAGTAGCGCAATATCAGCAGGATGGATATACGGGCCCTGTGCCTCTTTTGAGCGAGACAGAGGCGGCGGCTGGAAGGCAGGCGTTTTTCACTACGATTGGACAGACCGAAGCCACGGCAGGACCTACAAAAGAACGGACCGCCGGATTAAACCTGCATCACCGCTGGGTGCATGATCTGGCGACCCGGGACGATATTCTGGACTATGTGGCGCAGATTCTGGGGCCCGATCTTGTGCTCTGGGCTACCGTGTTCTGGTACAAGGCGCCGCATAACACGACGTTTATTCCCTGGCATCAGGACGCGACCTACTGGCCTATGGAACCAAGAATTAACCTGACCGTCTGGATCGCGATGGGCCCGGTCCGGCGCGACAACGGTTGTTTGCGCCTGATTCCAGGTTCCCATAAGATCTGGATGGACGAAGACTACCGCTCGCTTACATCCGATAGCGCGTTTGACACAGGGTTGTCGGCGGATCAGGTGGATGAATCCAGCGCCTTACATCTTGAAATGGCGCCGGGCAAAGCCGTCTTTTTTACAGAAGCCACCTTGCACGGTTCGGATGCCAATCGAAGTGATCAGCCCCGGCTCGCATTCGCCCTGCGATTCGCCACGCCTGAAGTTCGTTTTGATCCGGCGGGGTTGAAAGAAAAGGGTATCGACTATCTGGTTAAAACGATGCTGGTCCGCGGTGAAGACCGATATCATTACAACGAAAGCTTGCAGTGGGCGCCGCCGGTATGAGTCTGCATAAGTACACGACAAAAGTTAAAAGCTGGGAATGACTTTTGTCGTGTACTTATGACAAATCTGATTATCATTTATGATTGACTGTGACATCCATAATACCATTCCTTCCTTAGAGGCCCTATTCCCTTATCTCCCGGGTCACTGGTGCGACTATATCCGTGATTCGGCGTTTGTGGGGCCCGATGTCAACGATTATCCGGGGGGAGCCCGTATCGCCGCCCTGCCGGAATCCCGGCATGGAAACGGCGGTCCTCCGGGTTCAGATCCGGCTCTGGTGAAAACCCGGGTCCTTGACGCGCATGATATAGGCATCGGTCTTTTAACGTGCAATTATTGGGTGCAATGCATCCACCATGAGGATCTGGCCGCTTCGATGGCTACGGCTATCAATGACTGGCAGCGGGACGTATGGCTGGAACCGGAACCCAGGTTCAGGGCGTCTCTGGTCGTACCGAGTCAGAATCCCGAGCTGGCGGCCCGAGAGATCGATCGTATCGGGGATCATCCCGGGTTTGTCCAGGTGATCATGCCGGTGCGGACCATCATGCCCTATGGCAAACGATATTTCGATCCCATCTATGAGGCCGCCGTGCGTCACCATCTGGTGGTCGGCATACACTATGGCGGTGCGGCGGGTCATCCGCCGACGCCGACGGGCTGGCCGATCTCGTTTCATGAAGAATATGCCGGCATGATCCAGTTGTTCCAGTCGCAGATCAACAGTCTGATTGCCGAAGGGGTATTTGCCCGGTTTCCCGATTTGCGTATGACGCTGATCGAAGCCGGTTTCAGCTGGCTGCCCTCGTTCATGTGGCGTCTGGACAAGGAGTGGAGAGGCCTGCGCCATGAAATTCCCTGGGTGAAGCGACCGCCGTCAGACTACATGCGTGATCATATCCGATGGACGACGCAGCCGGCGGATTTACCTGGTAACGCCACCCACCTCAACCAGATCCTTGAGCAGATGCAGTCGGATGATCTGCTGCTGTACGCCTCCGACTATCCGCACAATCATGGGGAGGACACACCCGGTGCCTGGATGGATGGGTTGCCTGAGGCGTTGTCACGGAAGATCAGGGTGGATAATGCGAAGTCGTGGTATGAGGTTTAAAATGGTGATTTAGTGGTTGGTGATTGGTGATTGAAAAGTCAAGGGACACTTTATGACAACGATAGGTGAGGCTGTTGAGTCCGAAAAGGCGTCAACGCAAGTCGAGATAGCCGTTATCGATGGGGATATTCATAATGCGGTGGCGTCTGAGAAGGTGTTGATGAAGTATATTCCCGACCCGTGGCTAAAGCATTATGAGACGGTCGGGCGAAGAGGGTATTCGGGCTCCGGTTATACGCGGGCGGTGCCCCATGCGGCGCGTCTGGATGCGTGGCCGCCGTCCGGGTTGCCGCCGGGGGCGGACCTGGATTTTATGCGGCAGCAGCTTCTGGATGAGTGGGATCTGGAATACGGCATTTTAAATTGTCTGAATGGCGTAGGCAGTGAATCAAATCAGGATTTCGGCGCGGCCCTGGCGCAGGCCGTCAACGATTGGCAGGTCGCCGAATGGATAGAACCGGAACCCAGGCTGAAAGCCTCGTTAATCCTGCCGTATGAGTCTGCAGATCTGGCTATAGCCGAAATTGAACGCATCGGCTGCCATCCTGGTTTTGTGCAGATCTTATTCATGTGTCGTACGCGGGAGCCGATGGGCCATAGAAAATACTGGCCCATCTACGAAGCGGCCGTCCGGCATCAGTTGCCCGTCGGCGTTCATTTCGGCGGCGCTGGTGGCGGACCCATCACGGGCGCCGGCTGGCCCTCGCACTACATCGAGGATCATGGCGGGATGCCCCAGGCTTTCCAGGCCCAGGTAACCAGCCTGGCTCTGAGCGGTGTCTTCGAGCAGATACCGGATTTGAAGTTCGTATGGATCGAAGGTGGGTTCGGGTGGCTGCCGCCTGTGATGTGGCGTCTTGACCGGATGTGGACACAATATGGCGATGAAATGCCGGCGGTGAAACGCCGACCATCGGAGTATATTCGCACACACATGTGGCTGACCACCCAGCCTGTGGAAGAACCGCCGGAGCCGGCTTATTTCGCCCAATTGCTGGCTCATTTAGATATGGACGATCGGTTGATGTTCGCCACCGACTACCCACATTGGGATTTTGACGCTCCTAATCGGGTTTTTCCGATTAACCTGACGTCCGACCGGAAAGAAAAAATCATGGCCGGTAATGCAAGGGCGTTGTATAAATTATGATTTTTAAATTATGATTGGGGAGGCGTTGTACTCTTTACTCTTTACTCTGTACTAACATCATGCCTAAATACATCGCAGGACTTGTAGAAGATATCCCGTCGGGAACACGGAAAATTGTTGAATTGGCCGAACGTTCTATTGGCATTTTCAATGTTGACGGCGTTTTCTACGCGTTACGGAATCTATGTCCGCATCAAGGGGGGCCGTTGTGCCAGGGGCGGCAAACCGGGTTTTTGGAGGCGGAGACGCCGGGCGATTTCGTGTACACCCGTCACGGCGAGATGCTTCGGTGTCCATGGCATGGCTGGCAATTCGACATTACCACCGGACGCGCCTGGATCGACCCGGAACGCATCCGCACACGCATGTACTCGGTATCTGTCGAATCCGGCGAAGGGCTTGGTGCTGAAGACATACCGTCAGCAGCAGAGACGTATGACGTGTCCATAGACCAGCAGTATGTGGTCATCGATATACCATAATATGTTATACAACCTATGAAAGAGTCCCATGTCCACATCTGAAATCTGTTATAAAATGGCGACGGAACTGGTCAGACTTATCCGTCAAAAAGAGGTCTCTGTCCGTGAAGTAATGGAAGCGCATCTGTCCCAGGTCGATCGCATTAATCCGGTGGTCAATGCCATCACCACCTACCATCCGGAGCAGGCGTTGGATCAGGCGACAAAGGCCGATGAGATCATCAGCAGAGGCGAGCCGACCGGTCCTTTGTTCGGGCTACCTATCGCTCATAAGGATCTGTTCCTGACGAAAGGCGTCAAGACCACCTACGGTTCTCCGATTTTCAAAGACTTTATCCCGGATGAAGATGCCTTGATCGTAGAACGGCTCAAACGCGCCGGCGCCATCTCCATCGGGAAAACGAATGTGCCGGAATTCGGCGCCGGATCGCAGACGTTCAACCCTATTTTCGGCGCCACACTCAATCCGTACGATACGACCAGAACCTGCGGCGGTAGCAGCGGTGGCGCCGGTGTAGCGCTGGCCTGCGGCATGTTACCCATCGCCGACGGCAGCGATATGGGCGGGTCACTCCGTAATCCAGCCAACTTCTGTAATGTCGTGGGGTTGCGGCCCTCAGCGGGACGTGTACCCAAATGGCCTTCGATCAATGCCTGGGGGACGCTCAGTGTCCAGGGTCCTATGGCGCGAACGGTGCAGGATGCGGCGCTGATGTTGAGCGCCATCGCCGGTCCTGATCCCCGCGACCCTGTCTCTATTGCGGAGCCGGGTCAGATATTCAGGCAGCCTCTGGAGCGTGATTTCAAGGAGGTGCATATCGCCTGGAGTCGTGATTTCGGCGGCTTGCCGATAGATCCCGAAGTCACGCAGGCCATTGAGACGCGGCGGCCTATTTTTGAAGAGCTCGGCGCTGTAGTAGAAGAGGCGGAACCCGATTTTCAGGAAGCGGATGAGGTGTTCAAAACATTGCGGGCATCAACGTTCGCACAGGGATATGGCGATCTTCTGGCCGAATATCGTGATCAGATGAAAGATACGGTCATCTGGAACATCGAGGCCGGCCTCGCGCTCACCGGACCGCAGGTGGCCGAGGCAAATGTAAAACGAACCACCTTATATCATCAAGTGCGTACGTTCATGGAAAGATACGAATTCATGATCTTTCCCGTCAGCCAGATCCCTCCTTTCGATGTAAACCAGCCATATATTACCGAAATCAACGGCGTCGAGATGGGGACCTATATCGATTGGATGAAATCCTGTTATTACATTACCGCCGCCGGTCTACCCGCCATATCCGTCCCCTGCGGCTTCACGCCACAAGGCCTTCCGGTAGGCGTCCAGATTGTAGGACGGCACCAGGATGAGATGGGCGTGCTGCAACTGGCGCACGCATTCGAGCAGGCGACCGAAACATGGCGCAACCACCCACCGATGGTGCAGGCATAAAATGGACAGAAAACGATTATAGATGATATCAGCCCGGTGCTTCGGCACCGGGCATTAGGATAACAGTCATGAATATGGATACCGCATTACACAATTTAGGCGTCGGCGACGATACCCTGACCCAGGACGAAAAAATGTTTCTATCCGAAAACGGCTACCTGCCATTAGGATCTGTGATGACGTCGGAGCAAGTTGCGGCGTTCAGGTCCAGGTTGAAGACCCTCTGGGAGATGGAAGGTGAAGATGCGGGCTCGGAGGTGCATCAGGAAGAAGGCTCCATACGCTTAAGCGATTTAATCAACAAAGATCCCCTATTTGATTTTTGCTATACCCATCCGCGTGTTCTGGCTGCTATTCGACATATTCTCACCTCCGATTTCAGGGTATATTCGTTGAACGCACGCGCTGCCCTGCCCGGTGAAGGGCTGCAAGCGCTACATATGGATTGGGGGCCGAGAAGTCCGGAAGAAACGGATCGGCTGCGTAACGGCTGTTTTTATGTAGCCAACTCCATATGGCTTCTTAATGATTTTACGGAAGACAACGGGGCTACCCGTCTCGTACCCGGTTCTCACAAGTGGGCGCAAGCGCCTAAAGACGGTATGGGCGATCCCAGAGAAACCCATCCTGAGGAGGTCCTTGTTAAGGGTAAGGCCGGTGAAGTCGTTGTCTTCAACGGACACACCTGGCATAGCGGGACCTTAAATCGGACCGACAGATTTCGCCGGGGGATGCACATGGCGTTTGCGCGCCGGGCGCTCCCTCAACAAACGGATCAGAAAGCCCATCTTCGACCTGCGACAGATGCCCGGCTAACCGAAGAGCAGCGTATCCTGCTGGATGTGTGACCGGGAGACATCATGCCGAAAACAGCGGACATCGTCATCTGCGGCGCCGGTATCGTGGGGGTTGCCGCCGCTTATCATCTGGTGGTTCGTCAGGGCATCAAGCAAGTCGTGCTGGTAGATGAGAATGAGCCCCTGTCATTAACCAGCGCTCGAGGCACGGAAGCCTATCGCAACTGGTGGCCGGGGCCGGATGCTACGATGGTCCGATTCATGCAACGCAGCATAGATTGGCTGGAAATCCTGGCAACAGAGAGTGACAACGCAGGCAGCATGAATCAGCGCGGATACGTGCATTTGACGGCGGATCCAGATCAGGTTTCTGTTATGCGCCAACAAGCCGAGATGATCTCCGGTTTTGGCGCCGGTGCTCTGCGTATCCACCCAGGCGCCGAACCTTACCGGCCTGCCGACCCGGACGGCCTTGATCATCTTCAAACAGGCGCAGACCTGATTCTTTATACAGAACAGATCACCTGTTTATATCCTTTTATAACGCCCAATGTGGTCGCGATGCTGCATGCCCGGCGATGCGGTTTTATCGATGTGCAGCCACTGGGACGATGGATGTTGGACCGCATCGCCGATCGTGGCGGACGGATTATACGGGACAGAATAACCTCGGTGGGCGTTACAGGAAATCGGATCGAATCGGTTACCTGCCGGTCCGGCACAAATGTATCAACGGGGCGACTGGTCCTCGCTGCCGGACCGCTGCTCAAAGACATGGGCGCCCTGTTACGTCTGGACATACCGATTATCCATGAGTTACACGGAAAGATCACCCTCGAGGACACGGAGCGTATAGTGCCGGCTGATGCCCCGATGATCATCTGGAATGACCCCGTTGATCTGGTCTGGACCGAGGAGGAACAAGCGCGCTTTGCCTCTAATCCCGCCACGCGGTATCTCACAGAACCCTTTCCCGCCGGTGTACATTTCCGCCCTCGTTTCCGAGATGGGAAGCATACGCTTTTAGGAATATGGACCTATGACATGGCGTCCCAGAAGCCGACCTTCCCGCCCTCGTTCGACCCCGATTATCCTGAGATCATTATTCGCGGTCTGGCTCGTATGATACCGGCCTTATCTGTGTACTTCGGTCAGGGAGGCGATGTGTATGTAGACGGCGGATATTACTGTAAAGCGCGGGATAATCGACCGCTGATAGGTCCCTTACCGATCGACGGCGCCTATGTCGTCGGCGCCCTGTCCGGATATGGCGTCATGGGTTCCCAGGCCGCCGGTGAACTGCTGGCCGCCCATGTCACTGAAATATCCCTCCCGGACTATGCCCCTGCGTTTGTGTACGACCGGTTTGATGATCCGACCTACTGTGATCGAGTCGAACAGTGGGATGCTGCGATGGGACAACTGTGATTATTGTTGAATTATGAATAATGAATGAAAAGGCTAAACGAATCAACAAAAAGCACTGCGAGCGAAGCGAAGCGCGTTTTAACAATGCCTCGAAGAGGCGTCCCTTACTTTCGGTGACGCGTAGCGGCATCCATCAACAAATCAACAAATGACCCCTCAGCCCGATAAAAATATCTCTGCCGCTGTGCGTGGTATGCTTCTGCTGGGGGCGTATGGGGATGCGTTGGGGGCGCCGCATGAGCATGATGGGCTCGAGGGGCGAATTATTGATCCGGAGGATCTGGGGCGACTGGTCAGGGCCTCTACGTTTTATCCCCCGGATACCCCGGGACAACCCTGGTGGGTATGGGCGGATGCCAATGCCGTGCAGACGATGCGGGGCTTGCTGACAGATGATACCTCGTTTCGTATGATGCTGCTTCATCCGTGGTTGGCGCAAACAGCCGGCCGCAGGGCATTGATGACGGAATCGGCCTTTTGTGAATGGTTGCATCGGGCAAAAGAACAAACAACGACCATCGCCTATCCTCCCGGCTTGTGGCGTTCCCGGCAACAGCAGATCACCGCCTGGCTCCGGATACATGAGGCGGCGGCAAACGGCCAATCGGAGTCCTTCTTCGCACCGGATGTCCCGGTCGTGTTCGGCCTGTTCATGTATCTCGATCTGGCTGTTCTGTATGGAGATGATGACCCGGTGAAGGTCTATACCCTGTTCAGAAACTTCAGTCTCTTAGATCAGGGCTCCGCAGGCGTGTTTACAGGATTGCTTGCCGGCATCCTGGCTGCCGGTGTGGGCACACAAACATCCCCTGCACAATTTACCGATGGTTTCATCGATACAGCCTGGCAACTTATCAAAGAGGCGGCGTCTGAGGCGACCGATCGAGAATTACAGGATCTCCATACCGCAAAAGAAGTGCTTGAGAATATGGTTCATTTTGGAAAAGTACATCGGCCCGATTCAGGATATACCTTTTTAAAGACATTCCGCACACAAATCTATACTGATACCGCTCTGCCTTTTCATACAAGTCCATCTCATCTGAAAAACTATCATCCACTGCTATTCTGGGTGCAGATCATCAGTACGCTCGCTTATACAGCTGACCGACCGTTTGAAGCCCTGCGTATCCTTTCAGCCGGTGTAGGCGATACCGATACGGTAGCTTCCATTCTGGGCTCGATCATGGGAACCTGGATGGGCTATGACCAGGTCTATGAGGGCTGTATAGGCGATACGCCTCTGAAGAAAGAATGCGATGCCATATCCCAAAATTCACGGACGTTGTATTGTACGGACTTAGAGGATCGGGTGGATTTGTTTGTTCAGAAAGCGCATACCGTATGACCACCATTTCAATTATATAGTCATTACGGCATATGCGACCGAGGACGCTCCACCGTCTCACCGTCTTCGGCCACGAGGGGGCGGTTGTAGATGTAGGGCGGTTCCAATACCGCTTGCTGCGCCTCGGTCAGTTCGGAGACCCACTCCGGTTGCTTCGTCTCATAGGTGCCGCCGGCGAAGTGCAGATATTTGGGACTATATCGGTACAACAACGAGCGTCGTTCATGTTCGGCGGTCCAGGGGATCGTGCCGTGCAGTGTCGCTTCGTTGAAGATGATCATATCCCCTGCTTTAGACGGCACGTTGTACACGATCTCCTGATGATCCTCCCAGAGGAGGATCTCTTCAGGGCACTTGAAATTAGCCTTGTGGCTACCGGGGATAACACACAGGCCGCCATCGCCTTCCGCTACATCTGAAAGCTGAAACTGACAGACGATCATCCCGCATCTCATCATGCCGTTGGCAAAGGTGTAATAGGCCGAGCCGTTGAAGCGGGCGCTGGTCGCGCCGTGGATGCGCAACCCTTCCGTCCCCTTTCCCCCCGTCAACATGAACGGCGAGTGATCCATCTTCCAACCCCGCCCCAGCAGTGTATCCAGATACGGGACGTTTTTGGGATGCGCCAGGAGATCCCGAAAAGGTAAGCACCAGGGTTTCTCCCAGGACAGCATACCGTTAAATATGCCACGACGCACCGGTCCATCCATATTGCCGCCGGTCGCCTGATTCGGATCATCACCCCGCTTGTCCCCGTTGGCATCAAAGGCTTCGTTAAACGCCTGAACTTCTTCCTCATCAAGGAAATTTTTCACCACCAGGAATCCCTGTAAATCGTACAGAAATTGTTCCTTCTCATTCACGGAGAACCTCCCCTATATGCGTTTTGATAAATATCCGCTGTTTAAAATCGTTTCTTCAGGCGTTTGTCTGTACATTTCTCGCCGCGCATCAGGTCCATGCTTCGCCACGTAGGCATCACAGATACAAAAACCGATAAAATACTGGACGTCCCTTATGATCTACGTCGCTGTCCCGTCTGCGACGATCTCTTTCATGCCTTCCCATTCCAGCCAGATATCCGTCATGGCCTCCTCATTTTGTGCCTCATGGTCGACATGGGTCAGGCGGAAGAAGATGGCGTAACGCGGAAACGGCGACACATTCACGGCTGCCGTGTGGGCAATCTGATAATGACACAGGACCACATCGCCCGCCTTGACGAATCCCCGATCGTAAATAGCCTGTTTCTGATGATGCGTCAGCTCCTTGACCCACTCCTGTCTGCCTGTTTTAATCCAATTTTTTGCACGACGATAAAGTAAAACGCGATCTCGAAAGATCAAGAACTTATAAGGTTGCTATCATCCGTGTTCCATTTTCTCATATACCCTGAACCATTTTGGTGGACCGCCTCCGTGGAAGTCATGATCTTCAATGGTGTCTGCGATATGCTGCATGCGCTCTGATTCGTCGAAATGGTACAATTAATTGAGGCATACTAAAGTTTCTTAAAGTTAACATAGACGGATAAAACAGCCACAAGCCCGACACATTTTCCGCCATAATGACAGTGTTACTATCATTTACTGCCAATATTATGATATAAATAGGGATATAAACCGACAACAATGTACGCCAAATGCCATAAGGAAGCAATTTATCCCCTGGCACACGTTTTGCATACTTTTTGAACAGGGATACAAGAGGGCCGGACAATCACGATATCTAAATATATGGCGGATACACAATCACCGATCACCATTCAAAAATCACCATTAATAAAGCCCCGCGTCCTCTGTGGTTAAATACCGATATGAGACAAAAAACGGAGGTAAATTATGCGACTTGACCGATTGACCCAGAGATCTCAAGAGGCGATGCAGGCAGCGAAGGAGATCGCGCGCGAACGCAGTCATACCCAGTTAGATGAGATCATGATTTTCCACCCCCTACGCCGAGACCATATCCGTGAGATCGTCCAAATTCAGCTTGAGGGTTTGCGTCACAGACTGATCGTCCACGCGAGGCTTGATCTGGAGACGACGCCCGGAGCGGAATCGCTGTTGGCGGAACAGGGTTATGGCCCGCAATACGGTGCACGGCCCCTCAAGCGGGTGATACAGAAGCTGGTCGAAACCCCCCTGGCCATAGATATCCTCGAACACAAGTTTCAAGCGGGCGATGTCGTGCTGGTGGATCGTGAGTACGGGCATCTGGTCTTCACAAAAAAAGTCGGCGCTGTGGCGGCGGCCTGATGAAATAGATATGTCGGGTGCACACTCTGGGCCGTGAACCCGACGTTCAGACGAATTGTAAATTGACAGAGGCAGTATCGATGGTTATTATATATCGGTAACGTCTGGAATTTTGTATTTATCAACAGCATAATTTTACGCTATCTAAAAGAAAGCCACTTCTATGACAGATCCCCTCGAAACGTTCGCCGTTAAATCATCCGATGAACCTTCGCCTTCCTATCGACCGGTGCCGTTCTCCGAAGAGACCCCTGGATTACTGCGCCATCTTCTCGAATCAAAAGAACAGGCCATACCTACCTTCAGTGAGACTTTAGATTATAACCTGAATGGGGGATTGCGTCGAAAAACGCTGATAGGCATTGCGTCATCATCCGGTGGTGGTAAGACAACATTCGGCTGGCAACTGGCTCAATATATCGCTGAAAACGGACGTATTGAAGGAGACCACACCGTTCCGATTCCGTGTATGTATATATCCCTTGAGATGGCAAAATCGACCTTGTTGGAAAAAGCGTTGAGTCGTATCGGCCGTATCGATGGCGGCGAACTCTCGGGACGTAAATGGTTGACGGAATCAAATGTGGATCTAAAAGATGAGATGCTGAAAAACCTTGTAAAAGCCAATCAGCGCTTTACAAAGATCGCCCGGAACCTTCGTGTGCTTGGTGTCACGGAAGCGGCGCCGGGCTTTATGACTATAGATGACATACGTCGCGAGGCCGAGGCCTTTCTGGATACATACACCGCCCATCAGGAACTCACCTTGATGCGGGACACACCCGATCCGGACGAGCAGGAAAAATTGGTTTCCACCCTCGAACTGCCCCCCCAACTCGTCATCTTTGTCGATCATCTTCAACTCCTGAGCAATACGAAAGATCCAACAACGAACGCCTATCTGCCGCACGATCCGGCGGTTTCCTATGATCTGAAAAGATTGGCGGTGTCTCTGGATTGTACGGTCGTGGCCCTCAGCCGAATGGAATCAGAAGATGTACATCCGGTGATTCAGGGGGCCGATATGACCGCCGTTTTGAAAACAGGATATAATCTGATCGAAGCGAAAATCAAAGCGCTGGAAGAAGAATCCAAGGAGATGAAGAGCGAGGCGGCGGCGCCTGAAGAGCAGGAAGAATTAAAACGCGAACGGAGCGGTCACGAACGATTCCGTAGTCAGAAACCGTTACAGTCGGAAGGCAATCCGATCTATGCCAGTCTCAATATCGAAAAGAACCGGGAAGGTCGGACACGGGATGCCCTGTTTGTGTGGCGCAGAGCCTTCCATGAATTTGAGGAAGTTGCTGTCGAGGAAGAATCCAGGTCACTCAAGCGATTTTTGCCGTGGAATAGTGGGGGGACGGAGAGTGGCAGGGAGTGAGCAGATGGGCAAGTGGGCAGGTAAGGTCCATGACCCTCGTTTGTCAGTCCACCTGACTACTTGTCCGCTGTCTTCTCATCCAATGCCCTCAAATAAGCAATACCCTCTTCCAACTTGGCTCTGGTATCTAACGGGCGGAAGTCTTCGAGTGAAATATAGCCCTCATATCCTACTGCTTTCAAATCTCTGAAACATTGTTCATAATCCATCATGCCTTCCGCCAATGAGGTCGCTTCCCAGACCCACACGGCCGTGCCATCTTCTTGCTGCTCCTGGATGACAGGGCGGTGGCCGGCCACATGAACGTGAGCCAGGAAGGGGCCAAGCAATTCCAAGGCCAGCCTGGAACACTCAAAGCCTTCCATCGTCATATTCGACAGGTCGTAGATTACCCCTATATCCTTCGGATTGAAATGAGAGACCAGCCTGTAGGCCAGACTGGTGCTGACCATAATGGTATTGCGATGCACTTCAACTACCATACGCACCCCATAATCCCGGGCGATATTCAATGCTTTTCGATAGGCGATAAGCGCCTTTTGGAAGAGATCGTTGTAGCTCTGTGAACCATGGTATCGCTCCGGCGCGCCCACCTTGAAAAATGGGGCGTTGCATGCGGCACAGGCCTCGGCAATGAGCCTTATATCATCATACTGATTCACAGAAACATTTGTCGCCAGGCCGGCTAAGGGGAGATGATATTGTTCGGCTGTATCCTTCAATATCTGTGGTCGTTCGGCCAGCTTTTCCGGCGTCAGATCATTCTTGACGTTACCCCAGGCGTCATACGGTCCCCCTTTTTTATCTTCAGGAATTCGTCGCACCCGCCATTCCACACCATCATATCCCAGTTCCGATAACAGAGCAGCGGTTTCATCCAGATCACAGTCGGGGATCATAACCGTCGTTACAGAAAATTTCATAATGACTTGTTTCTCCTGAAAAGTCTTTACAAACGGCTACATGACAGCGCCAGGACTCACACCCATTGTATCCCTTTATTCGCCTGAAATCATCGAAGGATATAACAGATCCCGATAGTAAATAGAAACAACACGATTCGCAATGACAATTATAAATAAAATGATGGTGTACTGAGGAATCAAACGCCTCAAAAATAAAAACACAGAGAATAAAACACAAAACGCAAACAATTTTCTTGACAAGCCCCTTGCTTTTATTCAAAGTATGACCTGTACACATCCGGAGAATGGATCCTAGCCATACCAACCCACCGACAGGGCTTATCCACTTGAAAATGAAATTCTGATTTGGTAAAATTTGCCCGTTTTGAATACACGATAAAGGAGAAGGGTTTGGAAACGTTCATTCCTGAGACCAGTCCTTTACCTCTACCGGCGCCGAGTATGTTTTTCTGGGTGCTTCTGGTGGTGACATTCTGGTTACATTTTCTGTCCGTTCAGATGCTGCTCGGCGGAATGATCATCACCATCACGGAAATCTTTTCGGGCAAGCCACGCGAGCAGTTTATGGAAGGACTTAAGCGGCTGCCGGTCATTATGGCGTTTGTAATCAACCTGGGTATTCCGCCGTTGCTCTTCCTGCAATTACTGTATGCCCAGTTTTTTTATACCTCCTCTGTGATCATGGGTATCCCATGGATATCAACCGTATTCCTTTTGATTATCTGCTATGGATGTCTCTATCTGGCCCGATATGAAAAGCGGGAAGGCCGTATTCCGATCTGGCTCTGTATCTCTCTTATAGCCGGCCTGACCATTGCCTACTTCTTTACGAACAATGTCACCTGGATGATTCACCCGGACACCTGGCAGGCAGCCTACCAATCCGACCCCATCGGCGCCCACCTGTATCCGGGGCGTGGTGATGTGCTGTTCCGATGGCTATGGGCCATTGCTCCGGCCGTCACCGTCGTCGCCGTCTGGTTGCGGAAGGCACGCTCGTGGGGCTGGCTGAGCATCGGCCTCGGCGCTGTGGGGGGCTGGTTATTCCAACAGAGCCTGCTGGAACAAAATACATGGATAAACCGCTTATTCATCATAGACTATGCCTTGATAGGTTTACTTGTCGGGCTGCTGCTTGCTGTGCGTCCGGCAGAACTGTTCTACCGATTGGCCGGAGTCTGGGTGCTGCTGAAGGTGACCAATATGGTCATTCTCCGCGATATGATACGGCGACACACCCTCGCGGATTATTTCTCTCTGGATACGCTGGCGGTCCAGACAGATTGGTCTGTCGTAGCCGCATTTCTACTGGTCGTGATAACGGGTGTGTATGTGTTGATCTGGATGTATCGCCGTGGAAAGGAAGGGTTGGTCTTATGAGTCAACAACACCGGCTTGATCTGGATAATGAATTTGATCACCAGGCGGATGTGACTACCGAGCTCATGCGCCGGGGATTTATGAAGTGGCTTGTCGGTGGGGTTTCAGCCCTATATGCTGCGGTGTTATCGGTTCCGGTATATCGTTTTCTCAGTACCGGCAATATCGACGAGGGCGGCGTTCAAGTGACGCAAATTTCTCTTAACAGTGCGCTTGATCTGGAGATAGGCGCCTTCCATATGTTTCGTTTCGGCAGCAAACCTGCGATGATCATCCGGCAAGGCGAGGATGAATTCCACGCGTTTCTGGCCACCTGTACGCATTTGGGCTGCACGGTCGCCTACAACCAAGCCCTGCACCAGATTACATGCGCCTGTCACGGCGGTAAATACGATCCGGCTACCGGAAAAAACATCGCCGGACCGCCGCCCAAGCCGCTGACTGCTCTAAAAACGGAGGTGACAGATGGGGAATTGGTCGTCAAAGTTTGAAGAACGGATTCCGATCGGCCCGTTAGTAGAAGTGGCAACCCATAAGGAAGTGCCGATTCATAAGCATTCCTTATGGTATTACATGGGCGGGATCTCGCTGTTCTTCTTCATAGTGCAGGGCGTCACCGGTGTGTTGCTCCTGTTCCACTATCAGCCTGGCTTAGAAACTGCGCATGCCTCCGTGCTTCGTATCATGACCAATGTGGAATTCGGCTGGTTGATGCGATCCATCCACAGTTGGGCGGCCAACCTGATGGTGGCGACGATCTTCATCCACATGTTCAGCGCCTACTTTATGAAGGCGTACAGAGCCCCGAGAGATTTTACCTGGTATTCCGGCCTTATGCTGCTGGGTTTGACCCTGACCTTCGGTTTTACAGGGTATCTGCTGCCCTGGGATGACATGGCGTATTTTGCGACTAAAATCGGCGTGGATATCACCGCCGGTATGCCTGTCATCGGAGGCGAGATAGCCAATATAATGAGAGGAGGAGAACAGCTCGGCGGCCTGACCATCCAGCGGTTTTTTGCTCTGCATGTAGTTGTTCTTCCGGCCGTCTTTGTGGGCCTTCTGGGGCTCCATCTGCTGCTGGTTCAGATTCACGGCAACACTATTCCTGAAAATATTGAAAAGAAGAAAGCCTACCGCAAGATTCCGTTTTTCCCTAACTTTCTGTATGCTGATCTTTTCATGTGGTTGATCGCCTTTAATGTCCTGGCCATATTGGCTGCGGTGTATCCCTGGCCCCTTGGACCGGAGGCGGACACCCTGGCCCCGGCGCCGGTCGGTATCCATCCGGAGTGGTACTACATGGCGCAGTTCTACGTGCTTAAGATTATGTCGGAACCGGTGGCGATGGTCTTTTTCGCATTCTCCGGTCTGCTCTGGGCGCTCGTACCTATCTGGGATCCTACCACGGATCAAGGACGCCGCGGTAAGGTAGCCACCTATGTAGGCATTATCAGTTTATTTTCTTTTATTGCGGTGACGATCATAGCCTATATGACGTTGGAATGAGGCGCTGAATGAATTATCCAAGCTGGACGATAGATGGATTGGGGAGCGGCTGGGTTATTGGATTGATAGCCATTACCCACGTGTTTATTTCTCATTTTGCTGTCGGCGCAGGTTTATTCCTGCCGGTGACGGAGTATTTCGCCCGTAAACACGGTCGGCAGGATGTATTGGATTTCCTGCGTCATCATACCCGTTTCTTCTTGATTCTGACGGCTGTTTTCGGGGCTTCCAGTGGGGTCGGCATCTGGTTCAGCATCAGCCTGGTGCAACCCGCGGCGACGGCCACTCTGATTCGCAACTTCGTCTTTGCCTGGGGCATTGAATGGATGGTTTTCCTGGTCGAGGTGGTGTCGCTGACTTTTTACTATTACGGCTGGGAAAAGATGAAGCCGGAGCTCCATCAGAAGATCGGTTGGATATATGCAATTACGGCTATCGGCAGCCTGTTCGTGATCAACGGTATCCTGACTTTCATGCTGACGCCGGGTTCCTGGCTTGAAACGCGGTCCTTCTGGGACGGCTTCTTCAATCCGACCTATGCGCCGTCTCTGATTCTCCGTATTCTGGTCTGCCTGGCGCTGGCCGGATTATGGGGCATTTTTCAGGCCAGCCGTATGGATCGTGAAAACCCATTGCGCACCTGGCTCCTGCGATACTCTTCCCGATGGTTGATTCCTTCCTATCTGGTCGCCGGTTTTGTCATGTTCTGGTATATTGAGATGGTCCCTGCGGAAAGTCTGGATGCCATGACCGAGGGGATATCCGGCGCCGGCGCCGGGAATTTAAGTATTTTGACAAGGGTGGCCATGCTGGTCGGTCTTATGACAGTGACGATTGCCCTGATGGTCCTGTTCGGTCCTTACCTTAATCCAACCGATTTTTCGACGTCCAAGGCGGTCTGGCTTCTGGTCGCCGGTTTCGTCGTTACCGGCGCAGCGGAATGGTCGAGGGAAGTCTTGCGTAAGCCTTTCGTCATCCGGGGTTTTATGTACTCGAACGGTTTGTATTACCAGGACGTGGAAGACAAATTAAAACGGCCGTTTTTAGATCATGCCCCCTGGGCTAAACTACATCCCGATGTGGGGACGGCCATGTTTAAAACCCAATGCTCAAGCTGTCATACGCTACATGGCTACAGGGCCCTGTCCGGCTTTCTTAAAGACCGGGATGAGGAAAGCATTTATCTGTTTTTGACCATGCTTCAGCAGGGCGAGGAAAATCCATATCGATTTATCATGCCTCCCGTACTCGGTACGGAGGCCGATCTTAAAGCGCTGGCGGCTTATTTAGCCCGTGAGATAGAACCTGGTGAGCCGGAGACGGCAGTTGCGCCCTAACTCCAGGCCCCTCCCCATTATTGTGAATAGACGGAATTTTATACATAGCATCGCTGGAGCGACCGGGGGCCTTGTTCTGGCTGATCTGGCCGGTACGGAGCAGGTCAAAGCGGCTGAGAACGACTATGGTCCTATGGGTAGCATTACGGAAATCGAAGGGCTCAAAGTCGGGCATTTTACCGATACGAGGCGCCCGACCGGCTGTACAGTGATCATAGCGGAAGACGGCGCTGTAGGCGGGGTCGACGTACGCGGCGGTGCGCCCGGTACACGGGAAACGGATTTGCTCGATCCGGTGAACATGGTTCAGAAAGTGCACGCGATCTCCCTGGCCGGCGGCAGTGCCTTTGGTCTGGATACGGCAACGGGGGTGATGCGGTATCTGGAAGAAAAGGACATCGGCTTTGACGTACGGATTGCCAAAGTGCCGATTGTCCCGGCTGCGATTCTTTTTGACCTGGGGATTGGAGGCAAACCAAAAATCCGGCCGGATGCGGAAGCCGGATACAAAGCCTGTCAGGCCGCCAGCACCGATCCGGTGGCCGAAGGCAGCATCGGCGCCGGGGCCGGGGCGACGATTGGGAAAGCGGCCGGACCGGGCCGTTCGATGAAGGGCGGTATCGGCAATGCTTGTTTTACCACGCCCGATGGACTCAAAGTCGGCGCCATTGTCGCGGTCAACTCAGTAGGAGACATATATGATCCGGATACCGGTCGTATTCTGGCCGGCGCCCGAACTAAAGACGGCAAGGGATTTATCAATGTGGCGAAGCTGGTCCGAACCACCGGTTCATTTCGCCCGGATATGACGCCTCAAAACACGACCATCGGCGTCATCACCACCAATGCACAGTTAACCAAAACAGAAGCCAAACGGGTTGCTCAAGTCGGTCAGGACGGCCTCGCGCGTGCCATCAATCCTGCTCATCTTCAGGCAGATGGTGACACCTTATTCACCATGGCTACCGGTACCTACACCGGAGAAAGTCCCTTATCCATTATCTCCATCCTCGCCGCTGCCGCCGTCACGTACGCCATTATACGAGCCATCGTCACCGCCGACGGCCTCCCGAATTACCCGTCGTATAAGGATATGGCCGGTGGTTGATTTTTTCTCTATTGGGTACTCCGCACTCCGTACTCCGCATTAAAACCATGTCCTTCTACCTCCTTGTCCTCCTCTTCTATTCCGTATTTCTCATGTTGATCGGATGGTGGGCATCGCGTTCCGTACGCAGTGCAGAGGATTTTTTCGTTGCCGGTCGTCGTTTGTCCCCCGCTCTGCTGTTCGCCACGCTTCTGGCAGCCAATTTAGGCGCCGGGTCTACGGTAGGCGCTACAGGCATCGGATACACCTATGGATTGTCCGCATGGTGGTGGGTCGGTTCCGCCGGGATCGGCAGTTTGATCCTGGGTTTTACGGTAGGCCCTAAGATGTGGCGGGTGGCTAAAGATCACGGATTCTATACGGTCGGTGATTTTCTTGAATACCGGTATAGTCGTGCGGTCCGGGGGCTTATCGCCCTGCTGCTCTGGTTCGGTACCCTGGCTATACTGGCCGGCCAGCTCATCCCGCTGGCATGGATACTGAACCTGGTGACCGGCATCCCCAAATTTGCGGCGTGTCTGTTAGGCGGTACCGTGGTGGTCGTCTATTTCACCTTTGGCGGCCTGATGTCTACCGCAAGGGTCAATGCCGTTCAGCTGATTGTTAAACTTACCGGTTTTCTATTAACCTTTTTCCTTGTTGTAAATGCAGGCGATCTTTTTTCCGACGAAGAGACGATCACCGCAGGATTCACCTCGCTCTTTGGCGACGATCCCTCCAGAATATGGGCTTATTTTATTGTTATTGTTCCTGCGTTTATCGTCTCACCAGGTCTTCTTCAAAAGATTTACGGCGCCCGGGATGCCGGCACGGTGCGTCGAGGCGTCACCTGGAATGCCATCGCATTGATGCTGTTTGCCTTTGTACCGGCTATGCTCGGCATGGCAGCCCGAGCTGAATTTCCGACACTGGAAACGCAGGATCTGGCGCTGCCCCGACTATTAATCGATAGCCTGCCGATCTGGGTCGGCGGGTTGACGCTTGCCGCTGTTTTTTCTGCGGAAATCAGTTCAGCAGACGCGGTGCTCTTTATGCTGACCACCTCATTGAGCAAAGATCTGTATCAGACCTTCATCAATCCGGAGGCCTCCGATGCCCGCCTGCTCACCGTAAGCCGGATCACAGCGGTTGTAGCAGGTTTGTTCGGGGTGATCCTTGCCGCTATTCTGCCTGATATTATTTCGGCGCTGACCATCTTTTACAGTATCCTTTCCGTCGCCCTGTTTGTACCACTTATTGCCGGTCTCTATTCGGCAAAGCCCGACGCCCGTAGTGCGTTAATGACCATCGTCGGGTCCGTATCGATCATGGTGGTCATACACGTTCTTACCGGCGGTACAGGATACTGGTCGCTTTCCCCCGCTACCTGGGGAATCGGCACGGCTATTGCAATCATGGCAGGTCATATCGTGAGGAAATGAGACGTAGAGATATGGAGATTCACTACCGTATACTTTCGGTATGACGGCCTAACTATGGATCCCTGCTTAAAGCTTGCGGGAATGACAGCTATGGCTCGATTAGACCGATTTTCAAAAGGGTAGGGTAGTGCATAGAAAATTATACATGGTCCATTGTATGACAATTGGTATTATTTAAAACAGGGGATAATAATATGCACCGTAATTTCGCGCTGGATTTTGTGCGTGTCACAGAAGCCGCTTCACTTTCATGTGCTCGATTTATGGGTTTAGGTGATGAAAAGGCCGCCGACCACGCGGCGGTAGAAGCGATGAGGAAGTCGCTGAATTATATTAATTTTGAAGGCACCGTGGTCATTGGTGAAGGAGAACGGGATGAAGCGCCCATGCTTTATATAGGGGAAAAGGTCGGCTCCGGCGATGGACCGGCGCTCGATATCGCATTAGATCCACTGGAAGGCACCACCATTTGTGCCAATGGCGGAACGAATGCGCTCTCCGTCATTGCGATTGCAAATCAGGGCCAGTTTCTTCATGCGCCGGATATCTATATGGAAAAAATCGCCGTCGGCGCCGATGGTGTCGGCGCCATCGACCTGAATAAATCACCCACGGAAAACCTGCACAACATAGCCCAGGCCAAAGACCGTCATGTAGAAGACCTGACCGTCGTTATTCTGGACAGACCCCGCCATGAAGAGCTTATCGCCGAAGTACGTCAGGCCGGCGCTCGTATATGGCTTATCGGGGATGGTGACGTATCGGCCGCGATTGCGACGTGTAAAGAGGAAACCGGTGTGGATGTGCTGATGGGCACCGGCGGCGCGCCCGAAGGCGTCATCGCTGCGGCAGCCCTTCGGTGTGTGGGCGGAGATTTTATAGGCCGTCTGGTGTATCGTAACGAGGCCGACCGAAAACGCACGAAAAGCATGGGGATCGATGATCTGGAGCGCATCTACGGCATTCACGACCTGGCCAAGGGACCCGTCATGTTCAGCGCCACCGGCGTCACCCAGGGCACCTATCTCGATGGCGTCCGCTTTACAGGGAACGGCGCGATCACCCATTCCGTCGTCATGCGCTCGGAATCCGGCACCATACGATTCATCGAAACAGAGCATCACTTTGACCGGGAACCGGAATATTAGGGAAAGCTACGAAGCTACGAAGCTACGAAGCTACGGATTATCTGATTAGTATTTCAATCAGACCATCAACAAATATCATGTCCACCTACCTACTGGCATGGAACCCGAAACGGGCGCGGACGCGTTCGGTGACGAAGATGGCGGAGGCGTTAAAACGTGGGGAAGAGGTGACCTCTCGTTGGGGTTGCGGACAGACGCAGCGGCCGGCAGCAGGAGATCGTTTTTTTCTGATTCGTCTCGGAGAGCCTCCAAAAGGCATCATCGGCGCCGGAACCATTATCAAAGGGTCGTATGAAGAACCGCATTGGGATCCGGCCAAAGCACATGCGGGGCGTACAAGCCGATATGTGAAGATCCGTTTCGATACGTTATTGGATCCGGAAACGGAGGTTATCTTGCCCAGAGAAGCGTTGGACGTTCCACCATTTTCCAATATGCACTGGTCCACTCAGATGTCCGGCATCCGAATTCCGGATGTGGTTGCCAAAGCCCTGAGCAAAGCTTGGCGGGCGTTTGTGGGACATCCGTAGGTTAAAGATTTCAAAATCAAGAGGACCATCCGATGAGCGATTTTGTTATTTGTATCAATAACGCCCGAAACCCGGCCAGTCTGATTGTAGACAAAGTGTACCGTACCCTGCCGGAGACAGAGACGACGGCGCACAATATGCTTCGGATCATTGATGAGGATAAGTCGGAGCCGGACGGCTATCTCTACCCGGCATCCACTATTTTTTACGATAGACAACAAACCCATCGATTTGTGCAGCGTGTTCATAATGATCCGCAAGGTATTGGTTCAATCTTGGATAATTTTTAATAGGATACCACTCATAATAATGAAATCGCGCAGGCGACGTATCAACGATCAAGCGAGGCTTGTTACGATCCATTTCTGCCATAAACACATCCCACGCCCTGGACGAGATAGGCACTTGCCGGACGTTTGACGCATCCTGTGCGCCGGGCGGGCGGCCGGAGAGATGATCACAATGCAGGAAGCGGCTCGCAGGATTACGATTTGCCCAAAAGTAAATCATGCCGCCCCACCCCCACACAAATATTTTTTCCTGTGGCCGGGTTTCACTCTGAATCCAATGACTTAACCGGCTAAAGTCAAAATTTTCTTCCCGATATTCTCCCCAGGCTGTTTCTCGGAATAAAAAGGATAGCTGAAATCCAATGGTCGGCAGAATGATGGCGAGGATAAGAACCCATCGAGGTTGTATGAACCAGCGTGTCAACGCCGCGACTAATTGGTTTGGTCCGGTCTGTGGTTCATAGATCTGAGGTGCAACCACCGCGGCCATTATGATGCCCGGTGGCAATAATTGAAGGAAGTAGTGCATATGGGCGCTACCACCGGTGAAACTTCCGGCAGCAGAAGCCCCCAGCCATAACACCAGGAAAATCCCAACGTTCCACTCTGTATCTATCAGGCTCGTATTCAGCTGTCTGCCATAAACAATGGTATACCACAGATAAAAACCGGCCAGCACCCAGACCGCGCCGGCCTGGACGATAGAATAAAAAGCATACTTTAGGTTAAAAAGTATGGCATCCAGTCTGGTCTCATGCATCGATCCGGAATACCGAAAGAGAGGATTCTCCCAGGCCCAGAAATAATAATCCTCTACATAGCCCTGATAAAATGCGACGACAAACGACCCCGCAAATAAGGCAAGAAAACCGATGACAATCCATAGGATAGGCCGTATCGTCTTAATATATAAATTCCGAACATTGAACGTACCTTGCCTGTACATGCACCACGATTGCCATAGCCCCAGGTAGCCTCCCATCGCCCCCAGGTTCATCAAGCCAGGTTGTTTAAATAAAGTAGCGGCGCCACAGGCTGCACCGCTCAATATAAAATACATCGTGTTATCGGCGGTTCGTATGGCTCGCAGGAAAAATAAAACACTGGCACACAGGAGTCCCAACATAAAAATTTCGGTATTTGCAGCAAGGATCTTTGGATAACTGGTGGTTGTAAAAACGACATACAACGCCGCCGCCCAGTAACCTGTAACGCGATTATAGCATTCCAATCCGATCCTGTAAAGTAGATAAGCCGTGCCTAGCACCCATAAGATTGTAACGCCATGTACCGCATCCATGTGGCCCCGCCCGAAAAGCCAGAATACGCCGGTATATAAATAAAAAATACCCGGCGGCTTGTGCTCCAGGGCATCCCGGTAAGGTTGGCCACCATCCAGAATCGTATGGGCTACTGTTGCGTAGAGCGATTCATCCTCGTCCTGAATAGGATGACTGAAAACAGCCAGTCGTAACGTCACGCCAATGAGAATAATAGTGATCCATATATATAGGGGGCGGACGTTATGCACTAACACTATAATCCTTATACGGGTTAGAGATTTTCTTTATCACAAAATTCAAGCTAACTTTTAAACCGATATTTAATCAAGGTCCAAATTGCGATCAATCCATCATACCATTGTATTTTCTTTCCTGCGTCCCATGATCGGGGCGTGTAAGAAATTGGGACTTCATAAATGGGGATACCCTGACGCAACAACTTACCGGTGACTTCCGGACAAAATTCAAACCCGTCTCCTTCCAGCTTCAATTGTCGGAGTAAAGGGGTATGGATAATTTTGTAACCTGTTGCTTCATCAGTAATTCTGGCGCCATACAGTATGTTGGTTATCCAGCTCAACAATCGTCCTCCCCAATAAAAGAAAACGGAGGATCTAGGATTTCGCTGCAAATTTCGTGAGCCATAAACCACCTTAACCTCCGGATCGGATAAAGGGTCAAGAAGGGTTTGGTATTCGTCGGGATTGTATTCCAGATCCGCATCCTGCACCAGGACAAAGTCACCGGTTACAGACTCCAGACCCGTTCGTATGGCCGCTCCTTTTCCCTGGTTCGTCTCATGTTTCAACAGGTGGAGTGAGGGGGTATCGCTATGTTTTAGCCGGTCCAGGATATCAGAGGTGCGATCGGTTGAGCCGTCATCAATCACGACGATTTCATGCACCACACCGGTTGCACGAACCCGCGAGATTATTTCCTTTAATGTAGCCTCTTCATTATAAACAGGTATAAGGACAGAAAGTTTCATAGACTTCTTTACCAATAGCTGATTCACCCCTGTGATAAGCGGCTTACGCCCTGTAGAGCGAGCCATATATTATTCGCATAATTTAACGGAGTAGGGGTAAAGGTGGCGAAGGTGTCATGAGCCGCTTTATCTCCTCGTCTCCCTTGCCTTCCAATCGGTTATAAAACCACTCAATCCAATTCCAAAATCTCTTGCGTCCCGTAAAATGGGGATGTACCTCCCTGAAAAAGTTCCGACTTCACTCTATATATGTAACTTATACCGTTTTCGATGCCGAAACAAGTCAATCTCCGTCATTTTGCGTCTGAAAGTTCCAAGACTATCTCTTCTCGGAACTTTTTTTCTGTCCGTTATCCCTCCCCATCACCGAGGATGCCATGAAGCGCTACTGGCAGCTGGAAGAGTTGATTGAACACTTTACGCTCCTGCCGGAAGAATATGCCATTCTACCGGACAGGCGAGCGCATACGCGGCTCGGATTTGCCGTACTCCTCAAGTGGTATTTTGCCTATGTGCCTCTGGAAGAAAACGTCTCGGTCAACATGACACATAACGAGTTACTTGTTTTTTTCTAATCCCTCAGTATAATGTAATCAAAGAAACTATACTTAGGAATCCGAATGTTAAAGCGGTCACTTGGTCATCTGATTTACCCGGTGGCTTCGATTGGAAAAGAATAAAAATTATTCGTGAATCTCAATGAGATGGCTGTACGTCAGTTAGGGCTTCCTTCTCCTGTGGATTCACGGGTTCGATGGCAATTTTGGCAACGCTGGCCGGGACGGATTGTCGGTGTGGTAAAGGATTTCCACTTTCAGTCCCTGCATGATCGCATCGAACCGGTTGCTATGTATATGGGATATGGACCGGATCATGTCAGTAATTTTACCACCGTTCGTATCAGTGCGGAGGATGTCCAGGGCTCTCTGGCATATCTGGAACAAACCTGGCAAGCATTGCGTCCGGATCAATCCTTTGACTATTTCATCCACTGGATCAGTATTATTTGTGCCGAAGTAGGCCGTCATCCAGAATTGTAATCACAGTAAAATAGAATTCGCCAACAGTATCATGACCTACTCAAATTCCCAGCCGATCCTTCTTACCCACACCCGTATTCAATCCATCATGGATGCCATTTTCTCACGGATGGGGATTCCGGATGAGGAACGGGCGATCGTGGTCGAACGGTTGATGGAAGCGACTCTATCCGGGTATAACTCGCATGGGGTGATGCGGATTCCGGTGTATGTATCGGGGATTCGTCATGGGATTATGGTTCCGGGGAACAAAATAGAAGTTCTGCAAGAGACGGCTTCCGTTGGGCATCTGGATGCGCACAACGGGATGGGGCCTGTGGCGGCGACAGAGGCGGTAAGCCGGGCGGTAGAAAAGGCATCGCAGACGGGGATCGGATGTATCAGCGTCGTCCATGCCAACGATATCGCGCGGCTTGGCAGCTATGTGGAACAGCCGGCCCGAGACGGTTTTATCACGGTCCTCATGACCAATGATGCCGGTGGCAATCCGTGTGTCGCTCCCTGGGGCGGCGTGGAGCCGCTGATGAGCACCAACCCGATTGCGGCCGGTATCCCCCATGGCGACGCCATGCCGATTATCATCGATATCTCTACCGGCGTGTCTTCCGAGGGCCGCGTGAAGATGCTGAACAATCAGAAGGCCGACACGCCGGACGGCTGGTTGATCGACACAGACGGTCGTCCGACGAACGATACGGGCGCGTATCTGTCCACCCCACGGCAGGCGGCTTTGCTTCCGCTGGGCAGCCTGATCGCCGGACATAAAGGCTTTGCCTTGAGTATCCTCGTTGATGTGCTCACCGGCGCTCTCAGCGGCGCGGGATGCAGCGGGCGTTCCGCCGCCGACTCGGATAAAAACGGGCTCTTCGTCCTGGCGATTGATCCCGAAAAGTTCGTGTCCCGTGCAGATTTCATCGACGAAGTAGAACAGTTTACACATCGCATCAAACAGGTCCGCAAAGCGCCGGGCGTTGAAGACATCTTCATCCCCGGCGAACGCGCCCATCAAGAACGCCAACGGCGTATGGCCGATGGCGTACCGGTGGATAGACCGGTCTGGGATGCGATTGAGGAGATTATGCGGGAGTTGGGGATTTAAGGGAAGACGTCCAAACCGTTATGTGCCTTCGAATGCCTTGATCCAGTTTTCCACGACCGTAATGGTTTGTGCCATACCGCCACTCGCGGGCTGTATCACAACAAACCGCTGACTATCCGAAGCTACGTCGTAACGTCTGGTAAAAAAATCAGATTGATGAGACATTTGTGTTTGCAGTTGCTCTCCGGTAGAGAGCATTTTAGGTTTTCCCGGAAGGAAATCCGAACGCGTATCCAAATCCACCACTATCAGTTCATTCTCTATGACATCGACATAAAACAGTTCATCGCCAGGTCCGCTCCAACGTGGATATGATGCCCGTCCGACGACCACGAGGAGGGGATTTTTATGTGGGAGGATACATTAAGTGGTTGTGCTACACCGCTTCCATCCGCTAACTTGATGAACAGGTGTCCACCCATGATTAGCGCCGGTTCGCAGATCTGGCACGAACGTCGCCACCACGATCGGCTCCATCAATGGCTGCGTCAATTGATCAAAGATGCGGGCCGCAATGAGGCGGCGGAACTATGAAGCGTTTTTCAAGGGCTTGATATTTTATTCTTCATAAAAGACTTCATACATGGATGAAGTCTTTTCTTTTTCCAAAAGAAATTCATCATCTTCCGGATAGTACTTTGCAATTTCAGGTTCGGCACCAGCAAACCTCTTAATGGATTCCAACGAATCCCAAATGGGCACAAGAAGGAAATGTGCTGTTTTATTTTCGTTTCTACGTTGAAAATAGAGTTTCAACAACCCATCAACGGAACCATAATCCGGAGCCGCTTTTTCAATCATGAACTTTTCATATTCATTCGCCTTTTCAATAGAAACTTCCCCGTGCCATAATCTCATGATTGCCATAATACATCCTCTCGATTAGTAGAATGCATTTGTTCCAGCCGCGTGATCGGTTGTATCGACGACTCCCGTAATACCAGGCACATTCTCGATTATCATTACTTCAACTCCTTGTTTCAGAGTCACATCGGACATACCACAACCTTGGTATCCACCACCGAAGGCGATCAATGCCTTTGCCTCACTGATGCCGATAAAATCAACATGTCCGCCGTGTGACGCCGCAGCGGGATTCACTTTCGCTTCAATAATTTCTGCTACGGATAGGGATAATTCGTCAATCCAGAGAGGATTGGGATTATCGAGAGAGAAACCACCCCCCATCAGTGTCTCCTTGAAATCTAGAGTTGTTCCATCTATGTTGTGATCGCAACCATCACGTTCGGCTGTCGCCGGAATGGGATAGGCTTAGACGATATCGTACAAGATCATGTATTATCTCTGGCTACGGATTCATACAGAATCCTTAATCTCAGCGAGCCCTTTGTAGCCGTTGCTGGGTTTGGGCCGGCGGGAGTGGTGCGTGGGGAGCAGCAGAGCGGCCTGTTGGGGCGCTGAGAGCTCGTCCCAGTAGGCGGGAAGGGGGCCTTGCAGACCGCCTCCGCCCCATGACATGTGGCCGGTGTTGTACTTATAGAGGACGGCCCGGCGCTGGTGATCTGCCGTCCACGGGAGCGTCCCGTGGGTACACGCCTCGGTGAAAATGATGGCATCGCCGGCCTTCGCATGTATCTCCGTCACATATTCCTGGTACTGCTCCCACTTGAGCATTTTGTTCGGACACGTCAGGTTGGCCTTGTGGCTCCCCGGGACCACGCAAACTCCGCCATCTCCTGGTCCCTCATCGGCGAGCAAATATTCGATGACGCAGAGCCCGGTAAAAATCTTTCCCTCGCGGTAGAAATAGGGGGCGTTGTCGAAATTGCCGTGAAGCAAACCGCCGGAACATCCCTTATCCATGGCGATCAGGCCGGGCCCGTGGTCCAGCCGCCAGCCTTCCCCGAGGATGGTGTTGAGGTGGGGGATGGTTCTGGGGTGCGCCAGCATCTCCCTGAACGGATCGCAGGACGGACTTGATAATTCCATCAGGTTCTTATTGGCACTGAGACGCGTCGAGCTGTTTTTACCCTTCAAGGCATTTGAGTCGTGGAAATATTCCGGGCTTCGTGTAAGCGCCTGGGCGTCGATGGCGGCGTTGGCTATTGACAGATGTTCCTTGCTCAGGACATCCCGGACGACCACAAATCCGAGCAGGTCGAAGAGATATTTCTCATCCGTGGACATTTCCACCGTGTCCTCCGTGATCGATCGCGAGGTGTTGGCGTGCGATTCATTCATAGGTGTAACTCTCCATAGGTGCCATTCTTTCGAGGCGGTGATTACAGAGGGGGAATTATGAATGGTGAATGGTGAATTGACCACGTCCATCCAACGACCGTCCTCCTGACGATACTCAAATTATCCAGCACTTTACTATTGCTTCATTTTGCCCTGGGAGGCAGGCGAACACTACTGCCCCGCGCGTGCATACACTGTCACATGGCTCTTGCTGTCGGCGGTGAATGGAGAGCGATCCCACCACGCCCATCGGTCGCGGCGCTCGAGACCTGCCAATTGTGCCATGAGGTCGAGTTCGCAGGGCCAGGCGTAGCGCATGAAGTGCGGGACCATCCGTGTGCTATCTTCGCTGATCACGATGCGTTGAAAGGCGACGGTCTGGGCGACACGATCTTGTATCGCGATCTCGAATCGGGCGGCGTCCATATTAGCCCAGGAACCCTTCATACGCTGGCCGTCCACATACTCGGAGAAGTCGGGCACCACCGTCTCCACGACGAATATACCCCTGGCACTCAGGTGCCGTGCGGCGTTCTTGAAGCAACGCACCTGCGCTTCCTGGGTCGTTAAGTTGAAGATCGTGTTGAACACCAGGTAAATCAGATCAAAGGTGCCCTCCACGCGGGCTTCGGCCATGTCTCCAATTTCCACGGGAATGGCGCTGCCGCCGGGCTTCTCACGGAGCTTGGCGACCATCGCTTCAGAGGCCTCGATGCCGTGCACGGTCAGGCCGCGTGCGGCAAGCGGTAGCGCCACCCGCCCGGTTCCAATCGCCAACTCAAGGACCTTCCCGCCTCCGGCGAGTTCAGCAAGCGTCTCCACGGAGTCGTGCGTCTCGGTTACCATCGGGTCCTCGTACATCACGTCGTACCGTTCGGCATATAGCTCGCCGAACGTCCTGGTTCCATATTCCTTCATAGGGCCTCCTCATCGATCCTTTTTATGTATTCTATACGCATGTATGGGGATACCTGTGGTGTAGTAATGCTTTAGTTTAGCCTGTTGTCTCCAATATTGGTGGCGCAATATGGTCTGGTCATCCAGGCATGTAATTTTATATGAGATAATATAGTCAGAAACCGGAAAATGACCTCAGCTTTTTTATTGTCGATGCCTTCTATCTTTTGCAAAGGGCGTATTTGTCCATCCACCGCAGGGCGTCTTTATCACATTCGTAGCGACAAACGGTGAATCCGTATGAGTTTTCCGGGACCGGTTCAACTGTAGTTCGTATTTCCACAATACGTGGTCATATTGATTTTGGAAACTGAGGACTTCTTCTTTGCAAAACGAGAATCAGCCGAACCTGAAACACGGAATCCGGAGTGGTAGTCTCATAGACGGATAAACTGATTTATAACGCCAGTCTATAATCCGATTACTCAAGGAGGATGTATCATGGAAAACGAGGAAGAAAAAGCTGGTTCCAACCAGGTAGAGCGCGTGCTCATTGCGGTTATATTTGTTGTTCTCGCCATCATCATTGGTATTCCGCTATATCGCGGTGCTATGGCCGTCGACGTGGACCGAATGGTTTCTTATATAGCGCCCATTACGGTCTTTGCCATATTCAGTGGCTTGGTAGGGTCTATCATCTGGCATGTTTCCAACAACCGGACAGAGCGTCATCGTATTCAAACGGAAGCCGATCTCATGAACCGGATGATAGAGAAATTCGATTCTCCGGAAGCATTTGTCTCCTTTCTGGACTCCCCGGTAGGACAACGGGTTTTTGATGGGATTTACCGGGACGGACAGACTGGCAGGAAACGTATCTATAATCCTGTCTCTGAGTTCCAGAATGACGGCGAAGCGGTGTCCAATACATTCTGAATCGTTTGCGATACCACGAACCTACCCTGTCTACGACGAAGCCTGGTTTTCCTTCGAATATTGCCAGAGCGCCAGGGCCAGCATGCGCATGTTAAGGGTGGACTTGGTCGCTAAATCACGACACAAGCCCACATATTGCCACCAAATATCGAAGTTGTATTGACCGGGGACCTCCATCGAAACGGTCCACAACGCCCGAAAGTCGATGATCGGATACGGGTCGAGATGGGAGAAATGGAGGATGACGGACGCGGTGGGCCACTGCACGCCGTCTAACAGGGTAAGGAGCTCAATCCGTGCCCGTTCGGTCGTGGCAGAAAAGGCGTATTGCGTTATCTCGCTTACTATGCGGGGGTAAAATTAAATTCTGCGCACGTGCGCAGAATTGGAAAAGCTTGATGAAAGGTAAGCATTTCGTAAAGTCGTCGCTCATGCATTCCCAGGTCGTCCGCTAGCTGGCCGATCACCCGCTCTCCATGTTCAGCACGGTCCTTATCCTTGAGCAGATGCTGGTGCAGCAGCTTACCGATTTCCCAGCCGGTGCGGATCTGTTCCTGCTCCAACGGTCTGCTGCGCCCGCGTTTTGCCGGCCTCAAGGGCAACAGTGATAGCATGGCGCCGGCCAGTGTAGACAGAGGAGGTGAGGTGTACGAACATAATTGGTTGATTTACAGTGCTTTCCTCCCCGGCAGGTCCGATTCCAGAACTTTTTTTAAATCGGACAGATGCCGTTCCAGAATGACCTCGATGTCCTGCAATCGCTGGTGGGCATCGCGGCCCGGTTTCTGGTCCGCCTGCGTGATCATGCCGTACAGGTAGGTGAGCTGTCTCATGAGCATGGGTTTGAGCTGGGCGCCTACTTTGCCTTCCCGTGTCTGAATCAGGGCTTCTTCGATTTTCGTTAACGCCTGACTGATTCGCTCTGCACGTTCAGCAGGTGCGCCGCCTACTTCACGAACTTCGCCCAGTGATTCGTTGACCGAACGGATTTGCCGTACAGCCAGACGCAGCTCACTGATGCGATCGCGGATGCGGGTATTGAGCCCGAACTGTTCACGCAGGTCGGCCAGGCTCACGTTATCCTGTGCAATACGAGGATCCATTACCAATTCAAAAGTCTGCGTATCGGCCCACTCCCCTGTGGTCAGACGAACCTGATACGTGCCTGGCACCGCCATAGGACCCCGGCCGCCGCTCTGGCCTTTCTCCACGGCGATAGGTCCCTGATATCTCAGATTCCAGGCGATCCGATGCATTCCGGCTTCGAGTGGCAGACGCAACATGCCCTCTGGCCGCTGGTCCGTGTTTGTCGTATCACTGGAGTATGTCAGGACGGCGTTATTGTCGGCATCCAGGATGTCCAGCGTGATCTCTCCATTTGCATCATCAGGCAAACTATAGTAAATCAGTGCACCGAAAGGCGGGTATTCCGGCGCGGCGCCGTCGTCGACGCTGGTGGTCTGAGACCAGCGCATACGGAAAGTATCGCGGGGTTTGAACAGATGCGCCTCGTTGTCTGCTACTTGATCATGCAATTGATGCAGCGGCGTGATATCGTCCATGATCCAGAACGAACGGCCCATGGTGGAGAGGATCAGGTCCTTCCGGTGCACCTGAATGTCGGTAACAGGCGTTGCGGGCAGGTCGAGCTGAAACGACTGCCAGTGGGCGCCGTCATCGAATGAGGCGAACATCCCGAACTCGGTACCGGCATACAGCAGGCCCTCTCGATCCGGATCTTCACGGACCGTCCGCGTCGGATGGTCGGCCGGGAGGCCGTTATCGCCGGTGGTCAGGCGCGTCCAGGTAGCGCCATAGTCCTCGGTTTTGTAGATGTAGGGTCGCCAGTCGTCGAGCATATACCGGTAGACGGCATAATACGCCTTGCCGGGCTGATGCGGCGATGGGTCGATGGTCTGCACGCGGCCGCCGGGTGGCAGGTCAGTCGGCGTGATATCCGTCCACGTTTTGCCACCGTCCCGCGTGATGTGAAACGGACCGTCGTTGGAACCGACCCAGATGACCCCTTCTTCATGGAGGGATTCTCGGACCTGGTAGATAGTACTGTAGATCTCCTCGCCCGTAATGTCGCGCGTGATGGGCCCGCCGGAATAGCCCTGCTTGTCCGATTCGTTGGCCGTCAGATCCGGGCTGATGGTCTCCCAGGTTTTGCCCTCGTCCAAGGTTTTGTGGAGGTATTGGGAGGCGTGGTAGATCACATCCGGATTGTGCGGAGATATTTCGATGGGCGAGGTGCGCTGAAAACGGTACGGCATCTCGCTGGCCTGATGGCCGTAGTTAAAATGCGGATACACCCAGTAATGCTGCTCCTGGCCGGTGCGGCGATTATACCGGCTGAACCGGCCCTTGCAATTGCCGTACACAATATCAGGGTCCAGTGGATGCACCGCGATGGGGCCTGTCTCACAGCCGGCAACGCGCTGCCAGAATGCTTTGGGGTTCAAAGGCCTGCTTGCGGTCGGTGGAAGGCTCGGTATCATGATGGTGGAGTTGTCCTGCTGCTCGCCGTAGAGCCAGTACGGCACCTGATTATCGACGACCACATGATATAGTTCTGCTGTCGCCTGATTGGTCTGCGAGGACCACGTCTTGCCGCCGTTGAGGCTGACGTTGACGCCGCCGTCGTTGGACTGGAACAGGAACGACGGATCATCGGGATGAATCCACAGATCGTGGTTATCGCCGTGCGGCACACGGATTCGGACGAACGTGCTGCCCGCATCGGTCGATTTGAAGAAGCCCTCATTGTTGACATAGATCGTGTTTTCATCCCGGGGATCGGGCGTCATATAGATGTAGTAAAACGGTCGGTAGGTGAGGCTTTTCTGGTCGTTGATAAATTGAAAGGATCGGCCCGCATCATCCGACCGGTACAGGCCGCCCTGACCGTCCGGCGCTTCGACGAGGGCGTACAGCCGGTTCGTATTGGTGGGTGACAGGGCCAGGGCGATCTTACCGATCAACCCTTCCGGCAGGCCGTTCGGCAATTTGGTCCAGGTGTCTCCGCCATCACGCGTCTTGTAGATACCGCCTTCGGCGCCGCCGCTGATGATGGTCCACGGTTTGCGCTCGGCGCGCCACAGCGCGGCGTAGAGTTCGTCCGGGTTCTCCGGGTTCATGACGATATCGACCGCGCCGACCGTGTCCGAATGGACCAGGACATGCTGCCATGTTTTACCGCCGTCCTTCGACCGGAATACGCCACGTTCAGAGTTAGGGCCGAAGATATGACCCACAGCTGCAACATACACCAAGTCCGGATTGGTGGGATGTACAACTACCTCGCCGATCTGTCCAGCTTCTTTCAGGCCGCTGAATGTCCAGGTGTTACCGGCGTCGGTCGACTTGTACATCCCCCGGCCGGTCGAGACGTTGCTCCGTACACTGGCCGATCCGGTGCCTACGTAGATCACCTTCGGGTCGGATGCCGCCACGGCGATATCGCCGATGGAACCCACCGCGATCTGCCCGTCTGTGATATTCTCCCATTTACGACCGTAGGTATCCGACTTCCAAACCCCGCCACCGACCGCGCCGAAGTAAAGCATCGTCGGATCGCCCGGCACCCCGGTCACCGTCGTCACCCGTCCACCGCGATACGGGCCGACCATCCGATAGTCGAGGCCCTCGAATAGTCTGGGGTTGATGATGATGTTTGGATCGGTGGGCTGCTGGGCTTGTATAGGCTGAAACAGGCCACCGCCGAACAGGACAAGTGTGAGACATTTCATGTGTAATTTCATGGAGGTTCTCCTTGGGAGGATGGCTAAAGTATCCTGTTTCGCAAATATAGTGTCATATCATAGTACCCGGCAAAAGTTGAAACGGTTGTCATCCCCGCAGGCTTTAAGCGGGGATCCATTGCTTGGAAGAGAAAGACGATCTACAATGGACAGATTGAGGCAGACTATGGGTCTTTCTCGAACGATTTGATCCAGTTTTCCACCACTGTGATCGTTTAGCATTATAATGACTTCCTTAATTTGCGGCCTACAACCGTCCAAAGTAGGGCATTGTGTGATGTGCTGCAAGCTCATTTCCCATGAGACCTTGCCCGGATCAAGTGTCCAACCTGAAATAAACGACGAGATTACAAACAAATTTCCGACTAATAGAAACAACTGATACATAGAGACCAATGGCCATCACCACTTAAATCTGAAAGCGGGTGTGAAGCGATTTCGGACACGGAATAAAGGGCAGGATAAGATGATTATCAGACCGGCTTATTCTTTGCAAGTTCCCGGAAGTCATAAGCTTCCTGATTGAAGTAGAATAATCTACTACCGTCCTTTTATGGGATAAGGAGGTGCGTTCATTTTCGTCGCAATCAATAGTTCATCAACGTGTATTCATCACCAGGTTAGGAGATCTAAAATGAAGAAGTCGACTGCTGTTGTATTGATGGTTGCTGTAGTTGCATCTGTATGCCTGACGCCTCTGGGTAAGGCGGATTTATCAGATAATCCAAGCCTTGTTGCAAGCCCGAATGCTGTATATTGTTACTTGACTTATTCGGGTTATAACGACGGGATTTCGGAGATTATGGGAGGTGTTGTTGCTACCTCCATGGCCTATTCAATAACAACATATGCAGGAACCGCATGGGTAGCAGCTCTTGGCCCGATTGGATTTGGAATTGCTGTTGGCTCTCTGGCTGTCATTGCCGGCATGTAACCAAGAGTCACCCCAGAATAAAAAGGTTATGATAAACAGCCAGGTAAAGGGTGGAGATCGTATTGGGATAGCGCCACTCTTTACCTGGAAAAACAACTACTTGTTGAACGCCCAGGAAGCCATTTTGCAGAAAACACCTACTTTTGTTTCTTTGTCTTTGATTATTGCAGGTTTATGTATCGGAATAATAGTGCCTGCTGATGTCTTATTTGCGAAATCAGGCTTTGGAATTTCCGAATCCGAAAGTATGAACTTTGGATTGCTTTTAGATGGATATGATGAGTGGGAATTTATATTCAAAAATAATATGATGGTATGTTTTAACCTGTTACTGGGCGTCTTAACATTAGGCTTTTCCAGCAGCATACAATTGATATGGACTGGGTGTACGGTTTCATGGGTTGTTCAATCAACCATGCTCTCCGGGACATCAGGGCAGAAAATCATGGCCTTGATTTTGCCCCATGGTTTGATCGAACTGGGCGGGTTTACCATGGTTGGCGCAGTATCGTTTGAAGGATTTATCATGCTCTACCACAAATTACGATATGATGAGTGGTCTTTTGATAACGAACGTATGATATTAATTATGAAAAGAATAACAGCAGGTATCCTTTTGATTTTAATGGCGTCCATTATAGAAACGTATGTCACAGGTCTTATATCTGCTAAAATAAAATAAGATATGTTTGGATAAGTCTACTTCGAGGTCCAAATCGAGGGTCTTTTGAAAAAGAAAGTCTGGTTATTCCATAAATTTGCAGGGAGGAAGACATCGGATGTGATATGGGTGAGCATTGGTATATTTTTGACCTACCTGTTCATGCATTCATTGTTATTGCTGTTTATCTATAGACAAATCATAAAAAGTCTCCCCTCTGATTTTGCAGATCAGTATATCCCCTTTTTCTCATTGTCATATATAAGTGCTATGACAGGTCTCGTGTTTAGTGAAATCTTGGTATTTCTGTTCGGATGGTTATTTATTAGTGTCGCTGTGGTATTGCTGGACGGTAAGCAGAATACCCGTTTGTTATTTGGTTGGCTGGGTATTTGTTACAGCCCGCTCTTGTGTTATTCCTTCATGATATTTGGCCTGACATTATTTAATCCGGATTTTATGGACTTTACCCCATTGGCCTCGATCTCGACGATAGAACAGGTGTCGGAAAAAATAATAGACTTATCCGCATCTGCTCCCAAAGGGTTAAAATGGTTACCGTTAGGTCGTGTCCTGGGGATTATGTTCACATTAATATTGCCTTTCGAAGTGGTACATAGGATCTGTATGGTACCCCGGTCAAAGGCGATAGGTATTGTATTAACGTATGCGATTCTTCAGGGTTTCACTCATCTTTATTTCACGTAATTACTGAGTCAAGAAAGTACTATTTTATGGTAAATCCAATACAGATAAAAGATAAGTCCCAAACAGATCAGAAAGAAAATGGGGCGATATCGAATGAAGAGCAGATAAGACAGTTAACCTGGCGCGAGAAATGGCTCGAAATCGGGAGTTCCCTCATCTTACCGATTTTGAGTATAACCATAAGTTCTGTTGTATTAATTTCTATGCTGTCGGGTGTCCTTGCATTATATCCGATGGACCTTAAAGGCTCGGCAGATGTGACAACCATTTTCTTTATGGGCATTGTGTCTATTACAGGCCTAATCACCAGTAATGCCATTATATTTTATTGTTATCCTTATTTATTACGGCTGGTCTATAGTGGACATGTATTGAGGGATAAACGAATAGGGATCATTCTGAAGGCATTGATATCTGAAAGCACGATGGATTTCAAGGTTGAAATGATATATGCGCTAAAAGGATTAAAAGCCAATGCCGCTGTGTCCGGCATGTTCCGCCGCAGTCGATTTATATTTTTCACGAGAAAACTTCTGGAGACCATGTCGGAAGATGAAATCAAGGCAATTTTGGCCCATGAATTAGCTCATATCAAACATAAACATTTATTAAAGAATTTTGTGCTTTTCGCCCTGGGGATTATTGTTGTCATTTTAATAAACCCCATTTTGGCTGAGTACATTGGTTATTACACAAACAGTGGTCTTTTAAGGATGGCCATCCTTTCTATCTTGGGGCAGAGCTTCCTTTTCTTAGTCGTTTTACTTCCGCGGTTAAGGCAACATGAATACGAGGCGGATGCAACCGCCGCCCGGTGGGTCGGCCGTTCATGTTATCAGCAGGCTCTACACCGCCTGTATCAAATAAATGAAAATACCAATCCTCAACCTCGATACGTTGAACTTTTCGCTACCCATCCCACATTAGGTCATCGCCTCGAGCGCATTTCTAGGTTACCGTCTTAATTTCAAAATCAACATATTGCAATCGATTCCAATAGGCTTGTCCCTTGAAAATATATCGTACATTGATATTATGGCCTCTTTTGATTCTGTGTGATGTATATCACGTGTCATATGGGGCGCTGCCGGATTCCTTGAGACTGTCTGAATTCGGAGAAATCATGGTGCAATTTTCAGAGGAGGCAGGGTTTTATCCGGGGGATAACTTTGTCTCCAACGAGACCTCCTATTTGCATCCGATGCCGACTTTGATAGAGAAGGGCTCACCGGGCGGCGTGTATATCGGCGTCGGGACGGAGCAGAATTTTTCTTATATCGCAGCTACACGGCCCGAGATCGCGTTTATCCTTGATATCCGCCGTGAGAATTTGTTACAACATTTTCTGTATAAGGCCGTATTTACCCTATCTCCAGATCGGACGACCTTCCTGTCGCTGTTGTTCAGCAGACACAGAAAGACGGAAACAGATATATCTCCCGACCGACATGCTACCATTTCAGATATTATGGCTTACATCGAAGCAGCAACGGCAGCAGACTCTCTGGTCTTCCATGCCAACTGGCTGAAGATAGATAAGGAAATCCGACGCTATGGCATTGAACAGGCTGAGGATTTGAAAGGTATTTTATACATTTATCGATCTTTCTATACACATCAGCTGGCCATAAAGTATGCAGATATCAAGTTAAGAAACGGCCTGGCCTATCCCACATTTAAAGATCTGGTTATGAGTACGACTATTGAAGGAGATCTGGCGAGCTTCTTAGGCTCGAATGAGGCGTATCAATATGTCAAATTGTTGCATCACAGGCATTTAATCATACCGCTTGTGGGCAATTTTTCGGGTAATAAAACATTTCGAGCCATCGCCGCATATGCCAGAGCGCATGTGACACGCGTGTCGGTGTTATATACATCAAATGTCGAATATTTTCTCATAGACGATTTCTATCATGTGTTCGAATGGTATGTTGAAAACGTGAAGGGCCTGCCCATCGATGAAAACAGTGTATTGATCCGGGCGTATCTCGGTATGGAATCACATCCCAAGCGTGTTGACCGGCATCTGTCTACAACTACCGTACATTATATACGAGCGTTTCTCGATGGGTATGATAGAGGAGATTACAGAAGATCAAAACCGATCTGGTGGAGATTCTGGCCCTGGGGCCATCCCTATTGGTCCGGCGGCGGGCATAGTTACTATCACCTCGTTATCCTGGGAGATTTATGCCCATGAATATCTTCCCAGGTATCCAACCTTATAGCAGACGTTGGATATCCGTGTATTTCAAACCTCATCACGCATTTGCGTATTTGGAAGGCAGGACATCGTTCATCGAATGGATGCTGCCATTGGTCTTTGTGATGTCGTTCACCCTATGCACCGGTGTAGCGACTTTACCTCTGGCGCTTAATGCGCAAAGGGATCTGCTCCAGGCGGAGCTTGATGAACGTCCGAATATCAATGAGCGCCAGCGTGCGCTGATTTTAAATCAGGCCTCCCATGTAGATGGGCGTCAGGTAATCGGTCTCTTGATGATACCGGCCAGCGTGTGTTTTCTGCTCGCGGCCTGGTCGATAGTCGGTAAACACCTTAGTGAATTATCAGGTGATATTCCGCTTACGTATCGACAGATTCTACCCATAGTAGGTTACGCAGCATTGACCCTGGTACCTGAAGCGATTATTAAAACAGGCTGGGTCTTGATGATCGGATCATTTAATCCGCCGGTCCATTTAGGTCTATTCCTCAATGACGCTGCCGCTGTGACCTATTGGGGCACCTTTCTCTCCGGCGTCGATCTTTTCGGTCTCTGGTTTCTATACCTGTTGGGTTTGGGAATCGCCCAAATTGGCCGAGGTTCATATACCATTACCTGGAGTGCCATAGGATTTATCTGGTGCCTATGGATTATTATCCGTAAGGCGATAGAGAGTCTTGGATCTATTTACGTTTAATTCAAGGCGTTCATTACGCCATTTTATTTACGTACATACTTGCGAAGCACGCTTGCGCCTGCAGGGGCCCGTCCACCAGGGTATGATTTTTTTACCTCCCCTGCGTATATATCCCCTCGCGAATCCACCGCGATCGCATGTGGACTGAAATATTGGCCGTTATCCATCGGGTCCTGATCACTCCATTCGCACAGAATATGGCCGTCCTGATCTCTTACGGTGATCCGCGCTGCTGGACGGCTTGTATCCGGGTCACCCATGAATACCCCGCCCACCTCGGCCACGTACAGATTCCCATCCGGACCGCGGCACATATCGCACGGCCAGTGGGTATCATCCCAGATGTTGTCAAGCGTGCCGTCCGCGGTGAATATCTGTATGCGGCAATTCTGCCGGTCCGAGATATAAACCCGTCCTTCCGCGTCGACATACGCGTCGTGGGGCGTCACGAACTGCCCCGGTTCACTGCCGGGCTCGCCCCATGAATTCAGCAGCTTACCTTCTTCTGTAAAATGGTGCACCCGCGCATTGCCGTAGCCGTCCGACACGAACAGCGTGCCGTCCGGCGCCTGCGTCACCGCCGTGGGCGTGTTGAACGGCGGACCGGATCGGGCAACCGAGTACATATCCGCGCCGTCGTATCCGGTGTCTGCGGGCGGGGTCTTGATGGACATCAGCTCCTGGCCATCCAGCGTAAACCGGTATATGGTGTGGGCGATGTCGTCGGTGCAGAACAGCGTATCATCTGTTGCCATATAGAGTGCGTGGGGACGTTGGAACACGCCCTCGCCCCATGATTCTATAAACCTGCCTTCCCGGTCGAACACCGTGATTGGATGGGCGCTACGGCTGAAGACATACAATCGGTCCTCCGAATCGACCGCCACACCGGCGACTTCTTCGAGCGACCAGCCTGCGGGGAGTTGCCCCCAGTGGGTATTCTCATTATACATGTAGCCATCGGTTCCAACTGTTCGGGTATGCGGCATACCATACTCCTTGCTCGTTGTGGGGATCAGCATGAGGGTTTAATGAAATACTATATTAATGACTGGAGAGACGGAAAATCAAGGATAATAGACTTTTGATGACAAAAACCTTGTAGCGTGCCCCGGACAATAGTATATATCATGACTACGCGTTGAAGACTTATTATATGAAGCTGAATTCTGCTATGGATCCCCGCAAAACTTGCGGGGATGACAGCACTATGGCCTGATTAGACCAATTGTCACAAGTGTACGGTAGTGCATCCTGACATTATGGAGGCGTGTATGATCACCCGTTTCGATAATTTCTTCGGCGGCCATGTGGAAATGAGCGATCTGGGTTTCCAGGGCATCCCGATAGATAACCGGATCGAGTCGGACGACCATTTGGCGACCGCCATCGACGAAGCCCGCGCGATCGCTGAGGTCATGGACGAAGCCGGATACGATACCCTGTGGCTGGCGGAGCATCATTTTCAGCGTGAAGGCTACGGTTGTATTCCGAATTTACCGATGCTGGCTGTTTACCTGTCTCAGGTCACCCGGCGTCTCCACTTCGGCAGTATGTTCAACACCGTGCCTGCGTGGCATCCGCTTCGGCTGGCGGAAGATTTTGCCCTGGCAGACCTCATCACCAAAGGCCGTGTTCGGTTCGGTATCGGCCGTGGATATATCGCCAGAGAAGTAGAGACCCTGGGATCACCACTCGATAATGACCAGGCCAACCGGGATTTATTCGAAGAACAGGTGGAGATAATTTTCAAGGCATGGAACGAGCCTTCTTTCTGCCATCGCGGTAAATATTACGACCTGCCGGCCAGGATACGTCACCGGGGGCAGGAGCTGGAGGAGATTACGCTTGTGCCACGTCCCCCCAATCGTCCTCTGGAGTGCTGGCAGCCCATCGTCAGCGTCAACCCCCGAGGGATAGACTTCATGGTCAAGCACGGTATCAAGGGTGTTCTTCCCGGTGGTGGCCGGGTTGATGAGGTCGCCGCGAAGTGGCAGGAAGCGCTGGCCGGCGCCGGGCGTGAAACCCGACTTGGAGAAGACCTGGCGCTCGTCTTGCAGGTCCACCTGGCCGACACACAGGCGCAGGCCATCCGGGAGGCGACCGTCTGGTACGAGGAGCAGCTCAAGGTGCTGTCGCCGTTGGGCATGATCCCCCATCTTACCGAGGCGCAGATCCAGGCCACCTTCGACCCGGAGAAAGCGCCCCATGCGGGGCTTCCGACCGTCCATGGCCCGATCCGTGACGGCGCATGGATCTGCGGGCCGCCGGAACACGTCTTCGAAAAGATCTCGGAGATTCAGGATCGTCTGCCCGGCCTGGAGCGCGTGATCATAGGCGCCGGCGGCCTGGCCATCCCGCCCAGCATCATCCGGCAGGATCTCGCCTGGTTCGGCAAAGAGGTCATGCCGAAATTTCAGGAGTAGCCGCTACTACAAAAGCCCTATCCACGCGCCCCCCATAGATAATGGGGCACATATCGGCATCATCGATGAAACGGGTTAGCCCGTGCCGTTCGCTGTCGGCCGGTCGGCTTTTGTCGGTCCGGAGGTGAATGGCCAGGCTGCACCGGGGTTCATCCGACGTATTCTGGCCACTGCCATGCAACGTGCGTTTATCGTGCAGACTCAAGCCGCCTGCCTCCATAACGGCAGGGATTTCTCGCCACGATTGGTCCTCCGGGACGGAGAAGCTGCTTCGGTCAATATGTTGACTGAAGAAATCACCGCCGCCTGCCTCTTTCCAGGCATGTGACCCGGCTACGAATTGCATAGGGCCGGACGTCTCGGTCACCTCACTTAACGCAACCCAGGCGGTAAGCAATTCGCTTGACGGCGCCCATGTCGTGCGCCAATAGTTCCAATCCTGATGCCAGCCTACCCGTGTCTGTGCCGTGCTGTCATCGGATGTCGGTGGCTTGTAAAGCAACTGGACCCACCAGACCTGAACCATCTTAGCGCCCGTAATCGTCGCGGCGAGCTTTCCAATTTCAGATGAACCGATCAATGCCCGTATGGCCTGATTCGCCTGCTGCGGCTGTTCGATCTTGCACAAGGCCTTGGGATCATCACCGGGATTCCAGGGGGAGGGTTCGGGTGGGGTGCCCGTGTCATATTCACCCGCACGGATCATGTCCATCCCCTGCCGGGCTCCTGAAACACAGTCTGAATCTAACACAGGTTTTTTCAGAATGCAAAATCCATCATGATGGTAGCGTGTGCGGATGTCCTGTGTCATGTTTTGATTATCCTCCAAAACCTTCTTGCGACGTTGTCCTGTAATTTCTCTGCCAGTTTTCTGTAAAAGTCAGAGTGCATGAACGCCGGGTCCGGGCGGATACCGACCCGACCCAGATCAAGACGGTCTGCGTCGAAACAGGCCCCGATCGTCAGGTCTGCGTTGTGGTGTTCGTGGGTATGCCATTCACAGGCATAACACAGGGTAGCGATTTGATCGTCGTTTACAAAGTGCAACTCGGATCGGACCGAACGGACAAACTCAGCCGCCCGGGGCCCGTGTTCCGGATCAGTACCATCATGAAGACGCTTTGAATCGTGGAATAGGGCAAACAGAACCACAACGAGTTCATCCGCGCCGATCTGTCGGGCAATCTTGATCCCATTGGCCTCGACCCGCATCCAGTGTTTCGGACCGTGTATCGAATGGGCTTTGACGGTCGTTTTCTGTTTGATCAATTGCCGTATGGGGCGAATAAGTTTAATCTGGTTCATCAACATGCCATACCGAAATCAAGAATTTCCGGCGTCCCATCCTGCCGTATCATGATGTTGGCAGGCTTCAGGTCGCGGTGAATGCCCTTTTGTTCGTGAGCGTACGTATCTTCAATCTTCGTAGATAATGCGGTCATCATTACCTCCATATCAACATCTTATTCGGACTTATATATAGCCACATACCCGTAGAAAAAACGGTATCCAATTTGATAAATCAACTGATATTGTCCGAAAGTCTGAATGATCCTATATGATTATCGGCATCACCTCATCCAAATTTCCTCACTTCAGTCTAAACCGACTATTGCTCATTTAGCCTGAAGAACTCAAGATGCACGACACTGTCATCGCATACCAGGGCTGAGCCTGAAATTCCAGTCCCTTCGAAGCGGTAGTCCACCCCTGCGCCAGCCGACTCGAACGTGCTCGCCTTACACTCTTCTACTTCGTATAGAAATGCCTGGGCCTTGTCCGGCGTGGCATCGACGAAACTATCTTTTTGTCGAACCAAGGCATCCATCGCGTAGCTCTTGATCAGGCTTGGATGCAGTTTATAGTATGCCCGATCACGGGAAATCACGTCGAGGCCGACCGGCTCCCCGTTGATCAAAACTAGGCTGCCCCGCTGCTCTGATTCACACTGGAAGGCCGCCGCGTAGGCATCCAACTCTTCTGCTTTGCCCGTGTAGGCATCTCGCATCGCTCGGGTAGATGACGACGTGCCTGTTTTCCGGAGTAGTCGGTCCGCATCCGCCCAGACCCGCGCTCGGATATTTATCCGTCTCCATCGTCGTCCACCGAGCGTCCCGGTCGGCCTGATGCCGGTTGATCTGTTCTTGGAAATTTTCATCTCTCGGTCTTGCGGTCGCGACATATAGGGGAGAGGGGCTTAACGACAGGGCCAGGTCCTGGGCATATCGGCTTTTACCCGAGCGGGCGCCGCCGGTGATGTAGTAAATCATGATTTATCGGTCCCGTGGCGGTTTATGGCCGGGAAGCCTGATGCAGGATCTCCAGCGTGGTTTCCCTGGAGATGGTGATCGGCATATTCTTCATCCGTTCGGGATTAACTGCGTCTACAATATCCTCAAACTCTGATGGATTTACATCCAGGCGATCAATATACCGCTCCAGATCGCAATCGCCCATGATCCGATGAAGCAGATCTCGGGCTTCACGGCCATCAGACACCCCGAGCATATGATACAGAGAATACATCTGTTCCCGCAGCAAGCCTACGGTGAGCGTTGCCGTCTTCTGCACCGTCTGTTCGTTCGCCTCATCGATGAGGGGAAAAAGATAGGGCAGGGTCAGCATCACGGCATGACCATGTGTGATGCCTTTGTTCGCCGTCAGCCAGTAGGAGACGGCGTGCGCCCAGGTGGTTTTGGCGATATTAATGGCCATGCCCGCATAGCAGGCGCCCAGCATCATCGTCCGACGGATCTCTTCTGTGGGATGATGAACCGCATCGACGATATGGGGCAGCAGGCACGCCAGGGCTTGCGCACTGTATTGATGCGATTCAGGCGTTGCATTAACTGACCAGAAGGCTTCTATCGCCTGGCCGATGGCGTCGCATCCGGATGTAGCCGTCACCGCTTTCGGCAGCGCGTATGTGAATTCCGGCACAAGGAGGGCGTAATCGGCCCCCAGGCTTGGATGGGCGAATGAGTATTTGACTTTGTCGATATACACGACGGAAAAATGCGTGATTTCCGCCCCCGTGCCGGCGGTAGTAGGGATCAGCATGAGTCGGAGCCGTCTGGCGTTCGGTGCCGCTTTCCCCGTAATATAGGCTACAGGATCGCCAGACTGTGTGGCGAGTATGGACGCCGCCTTTGCGATATCCATAACCATCCCCCCGCCGATGCCGATGACCAGATCGATCCGGTGCACCATGATTTGTTCAATGACCTGATTTATATATTCGGCGGTCGGATAGGTATGAAACCCGGTGATCTTAATCAGATGATCTGCGTTGTATCCCCGACGGTCGAGGTAGGTCTGAAATTGTGGCTCGATGAGCTGTTCCGGACTGTACGTCCCCGCATGATAGGCGTCTTGGTCATAGACGAGCAGAATGTTGTTCGGGCGTTCCTGTTCAAGGAGATCGAGCAGGCAGGTGTTGGACGATACCTCAGTCATCTTTGCCTGGGAGCCACCGTGCGCGGAAACGATCATGGCGTTATGTGCTACGTGGGAATTTATGGCTACCTACTCCCTGGTGAGATATGGTTTGTGTACCGATACATGCTGCGCACGGCAAGCCTCCTGCCATATAGCCTGCAGCTCTGTGGTCTGCTGCGCGGCGCCGCTACAATCACATGGCTCAGCCTACCTGGCCTGAATAATGGTGGCGGCTTATGTCCGAGCAGCCTGATGCAGGATATTCAGCGCGGTTTCCCTGGAGATGGTGATCGGCATATTCTTCATCCGTTCGGGATTAACCGCGTCTACAATATCCTCAAATTCTGATGGGTTTACATCCAGGCGATCAATATGCCGCTCCAGACCGCAATCGCCCATGATCCGATGGAGCAGATCCCGGTCTTCACGGCCATCAGATACCCCGAGCATATGATACAGAGTCGACATCTGTTTTCGGACCAAGCCCACGGTGAGCGCTGCCGTCTTCTGCACTGTCAGTTCGTTCGCTTCATCGATGAGTGAAAAAAGATAGGGCAGGGTCAGCATCACGGCATGACCATGCGAAATGTTTTTGTTCGCCGTCAGCCAGTAGGAAGCGACATGCGCCCAGGTGGTTTTGGCGATATTGATGGCCATGCCCGCATAGCATGCACCCAGCATCATCGCCCGGCGGTTTTCTTCTGCGGGACGATGTACCGCCTCGACGAATTGGGATAAAAGGTATGTCAGCGCCTGTTTACTGTATTGGCGCGATTCAGGTGTCGCATTGACCGACCAGAAGGCTTCTATCGCCTGGACGATGGCATCGCATCCGGATGTAGTATTCACCGCTTTCGGCAACGTATACGTTAATTCGGGCACAAGCAGGGCGTAATCAGGGCCCATACTTGGATGCGCGAGCGAGTATTTGACTCTGTCAATATAAACGACTGCAAAGTGGGTAACATCGGCCCCGGTGCCGGCGGTGGTGGGGATCAGAATGAGTCGGATACGCCGCGGGCTCGGCGCGACTTTCCCCGGATCATGGCGCTGAACGAGCACCTGGGCCTTTTCATCGTATTCCTACACCAGCAGATCCTTCGGTTCAATATGCAATTTTTCTGCCGGGACCGCTCGTTCTTCCTGAGAAAACGGTCTGGTCTCATCCAGGATATCCTCCGCGGTGATGCCGGTGCCCTGAAGCAGGGCGAGCAGATCCTACGGTTGTAGATATTCGGTCCGCATATGCTGGTGCTGCAGCTTGATTTGTGCCCTGGCGCCGTTGCTCGCATCCAGATAAAATCTGTCGGCGCCGCGCTCCCTGCCGAGCAGATACATCTCTTTCTGAGCTCTGGCTACATCGCCTTCGAAGGTGACGGCAATAATCAGGGCCAGCCGGTCGGCATCCCGGCTGGTGAAGCTGTGCGGGTTGAACGGCGTGATGTAGTTGGAATCGCCTGTATTCATCTCAGCCATATAGGATGTACCGCGTACCTGATAGTAGAAGTTCACCGGCCCGATAAAAAAGGTCATTTGATGTTCGAAATGCCCCTTATTATAGACCACGAGCGGATTGTCGGGATCGGTGTCGTCGATGGTCACTTCTTCTTTGATCCATTAGGGTTTTATGGGGCTCAAGACAGACATGGCCGTATCCCGATATTCATAATACGGTACGGTTTCGTTCAGGCCGTTGAGCCGTTCGTAAATTCTGCTCGACGCTTGTGAATCCTGCGCCCGCGTGATCAGTACGCCGTTTCGCGTATCATCCGACGGCAACAGCAGCTTTTCAAGTGTCGTAGGGTAAACACGGCTCATGGCCACCGCCAGCGCCTGGAGTTCTTCAATGTCGGTCTTGCCCTGGAAGATGCGCTTCATATGGTCAGACGACCACTGAATGTCCTTTGCCACAGACGCCAGCGTGCGTTTCCAGCCGTTCATCAGATTCCGGAACCAGCCCAACTGCAAATCGATGCCTATATGATCCAGACTCATAGATTTCAATCTCCTCAACATGCCAACGGCAAATGAACAGGTCATCAAATGACAGATGAGCAAATTTACATTTATTAACGCGTCTGCCGTCTGCTCATTTACTGATCTGCTGATCTGTGTTTAGTTTTTCGATCTATCATCGATTTCTACAATACCGCGGTCTGTATCGTACCGTAAGGTTTTCTGTTTTTCTACATCGCCGATAGTGACCCGGACGAAGTACGCGCCGTCCGGATATTCGATGGAATGGATATCACCTTCGGCAAAGGCGGATGCTCCACCGGCGTGGACGTCGTACTTCTTTACCAGTTCGAGTTGGGCAGCGCCTTCGGAACCGCCGCCATCCAGCCGTTTCCATCGTCTCATCGTCGTATGGCCGGTGTAGTTGCCGTAGATGACGCTGCACGGGCCATGATCATGTGGGCTTGACTTGTTGCCTTTGCGGCCGCCGTGGACAATGACGTACACATCGGTCTCGGCGTCATGGCCGATCACGGAATGTCCTGCGTAGGCCTCCATATCCACATAGTCTTCGAGTAGACGAGGATTTTCCAACAGATCCTCCACCTTGAGGCGAACCTCTTCCAAGCCCGCCCGGACCCCTTTTCCCTGAAACGTCTGACGCGAATCCGCCAGAAATTGTTCTACCGTATAATGAGACATATCAGGCTCCTTGTCATATTAATATATTGCCATGCTAAACTCAGTTAATATAGCGAATTCGGTCTGCTTTATTCAAGAAATATACCCCGAGAGACAATTTATAGTTGCATTTAAATGGGAAACATGATAATATAGGCCACGCATGCCATTACGGCAAAAATGTGATGACGGTGATCCTACATAATAAATTGTGCCCATAATGGAACTATCCCGTCAGGTTTTGCATATAACAAGGTGAATGACGCCTTACCCTATTATTTCATAAAAGGTTTACCCTTATCACCTGGAGGAGAAGTATGGCACGCGTAAGATATTGGATTGGCTTTGCAGCCGTTCTATCCATGGCCGCGCTGTTCATGACCCCGACGGTACAGGCGCAGTCTGTAGAAGAGGCGCAGACAAAAGTAGAAGCCATGCCGGATGATCCCCCGCGTCATTATAATCTCGGCATTGCCCTCTTTAAAGCAGGCCAATTCAAGGAGGCGATCGTTTCTTTTAATAAAGCGGCTGAGTTGAAACCAGATTATAAAGAAGCCTATTATAATATGGGCCTGTCACAGCAGAAACTGGGTTCGAATGCCACAGCCATCAAGTCGTTCAAGAAGGCGACCGAAGCGGATGCGGGTTTCGCGGATGCACACGCCGCATTGGGCGGAGCCTATCGCAAAACGAAGAATATGACTTCAGCGATTCGCGCATATAAGGCTGCCATAAAGATCAACCCTAAAAAAAGCACCTGGCATTATAACCTGGGCATCCTCTATCAGACAAAAGAGGATTACAAAAATGCTATTCCGGCTTATGAGGCGTATTTGAAATTGAGCCCCAGGGCCAGAAACGCGAAGTCCATTCGTGACATCGTCGTCCTGATGAAAGACGCGATTAAATAAGTAATATGCATAATTTGTATTGAAAGTCTATTTAACTGCCCGGCTGAAAGAAACAGCCGGGCAGTTTTTTATAGGCGGTGTTACTCTGCACTCTGTACTATCTTTACTTCACCAGCCGCCGAAATGGTTCTTTCTTGAGGTCGCACTCCAGCAGGTCTTCCAGATTCCCCTGTTCCAGACCAGATTTGATGATGCTTAGCGCTTCTGTAGCTCTGGCGCCTAATATACGAATGTCTTCCTCGGTATGCGCCATGGTGACCCGGAAAGAAGTCTGGGTGTGCACGCCGCGTCTGGCCATCTCCTGGACAAACAACGTGGAGACCAGTGGAGTGAGCGCCGGGTCGGGCAGATCGAAGGACAGCGCCGGGCAGGGAGAGAGACCCACGCAGCTTCCGGACAAGCCCGCCGCTGATAGCGCTTCATTTATCGTGGTACGTACCTTTTCACCCATGTATTCAAAAAACGGCTCTGAATGCCTGCGTTTCAACTCCCGGATGGTCGTCAGTGCGGCTGCCAGCCCCACATTGTCGCTCCAGTACGAACTGGATACGAACATTTCCGAGGCCGGTTCCATCGCTTCACGAGAGCCGACCACGGCGCCCATCGGATAACCGTTCGACATGGCTTTGGCCAGAATCGTCATATCCGGTATAACGCCGACATATTCCTGCACGCCGCCGATACGCAGCCGCCAGCCGCAGGACACTTCGTCGAACACCAGGAGGGCATCATATTGATGCGCCAGAGTTTTGACCCCCTCGAGATAACCTTCAGGCGGTAATTCTGAACGCAACGGCTCCATCATGACGGCAGCGATGTGACCTTCGTGTTGCTTGAGCAAATCTTCCAGCATATTCAGATCGCCGTAGGTAAATGGGATCGCCGTGCCGGCCAGCACTCTGGGGACACCGATGGGCTCGATACCGGCAAAGGGGAACTCACCGCTTTCCGGATCGACCAGGTAGTTGGCGGACTGATACCAGTCATGCCATCCGTGGTAGCCGCAGAAGAGGATGATATCCTTGCCGGTCGTGCCGCGGGCGATTCGCACCGCCACGGCGCATGTTTCCCCTCCGGCCTTGGCGTAACGTACCATCTCCGCACTGGGAATAGTAGCCACCAGCTCTTCCGCCAGATCAATTTCAAGTGGGCCGTTTAACGTATAAATACTACCCCGATCAATCTGCTCTTTCACGGCCTGATCCACCACATCATCCGCATGGCCCAGGACAATCGCACTTACCGCGTTCATCATATCGAGATATTCATTCCCGTCGACATCAATAAATCGTGCACCTTTGGCGCGTTCTGCATAGATCGGGCTGACGCCGCCGGCGAACTGGCTCGCCCGCCGGCTGATAAGCTGCGTACGGCCCGGGATCAGTTCTTCCGCCCGTTTGTACAACGCCATGGATTTTTCTACGGAACGGGTATGGGACATGGGTTCTCCTTTTTTAAATGCCTACCGTTTATGCGGATTTCTGTACAATATTTCCTCCAGATACTCCGGCGAGCCGCGTTCACCCGGGGGGCGCTCTTGATGCCATGCTCTGTGGGCCGGAATCAAATCGTCATACAACGGCCAGGGATCGAAGGGCTGGTAACCCAGGGCCTGGATCAGCTTACTGGAATCCATCGTCACATTCCCCGCCCGAGGTGGTACAGGGCCGGCCTCCTGCCGCAAACAACCCATCAGATGTTCAGGATCATAACCGCCTACGCGATTGATGATTTGTGCAATTTGATAGAGGCTGAGGCGTTGGGACGCCCCGGTGTGATACAATCCGGCCAGATCATTCGTCAATACGGCTTCGAACACCTCATTCAGGCAATCCGTATAGGTCGGGGTACGCACCTCATCGTAATATAAGGTGGCTGGTAGATTTTTCTTAAACCGGGATTGTATCCAATCGATCGCCCCGGCGTGGCCATTGAAACTGACGCCCATAGGCAGGGAGATACGTAGAATACAGGCGTCCGGCTGTTCCCGTAGAAAAATCTCTTCCGCCTCCACCATCGTTTTGCCGTATACCGTGACCGGATCGGTCGGATCGTCTTCGACATACCCGCCATCGCCGGCGCCGGAATATACCAGGTCGATCGACAGCGTTACGAGTCGGGTATCGGGCGATAACGCCCCGAGCAGGGCATGCACACTTTCTACATTGATCCGCCGGGCATTGTCCGGAGCCAGTTCGCAGGATTTAAGCTTGCAGGTGCCCTCACAATTCAACACGGCGCCGAATTGGTATTTGTCAAACAGCCGGGCCATCGTCTCCCCGTCATGGGCGTTACAGGGTTCTATCCCTTCACCCTGAAGCGGCCAGTTGCCTTCCCTTCGGGTACCGATCACCTGTCCCGGGTATTTTGCAGAAAAATACTGAAACGCATTATACCCGGCCACGCCCGCTACGCCTGTAATCAACAGTGGAAGAGCCAATTTTTTTTCTGGTCTCATGATTACAACCGCCTCCCTGCCCAATTGACTGATTGACCGATTGACTGACTGAAAACCTGCTCACCTGCGCTATTTGTTGATTGATGCCGCTACGCGTCATCGAAAGTAAGGAGCGCCTCTTCGAGGCATGATTAGAACGCGCTCCGCTTCGCTCGCTGTGCTTTTTGGTGATTTGTTTTTGTCTCTCCAATCACCCAATCACCAAATTATTTCTGACCGCCTACCCCTCCCCCTGTCAGGCCTGAAACAACGCGCGCTGTGCTTCATCCCAGCGCTTCATCGTCGGTTCGGTAATATACGGTGGCTCGTCCATAGTGGCGATATTTTGCGACATCATCCAGTGGGGACCGTAGCCTACGTGGATTGTTTTACGCACCTGGTCCGACCGGTTGGTAACACCGCCGTGACGCAGGTTTTCCGTGAACAAAATGGCGTCCCCCGCCTTCACCTCCAGGCCGATCATGCCCGGCTCTTCGTCCGGGTTGTGACCGTAAGGACACGGCAGGTTGGTCTTATGCGTGCCAGGCACCACACAGAAAGCACCCTGTTCATTGGACACATCATGGACAAAATAAATCATGCGTACCATCATGCAATCGATACCGTTCTGGTTGAATTCGTACCGGTATTTACGTCCCGCCATGCGCGTCCCGCCATGCGTGCCTGACTGATTGCCGTTGTATCGGATGCGGAGTTCCGAATTATTGACCGTCGGCCGGTCCTGGACAATAGCGTCGATACAGGCCATGGTCCGGGCGTGATTCACCAGCAGATCAAAGCGGGCATCTGCATTCCAGAAGTCTTCTATCATGAGCGTTCGACCCGCTTCATTCGATCCCTGGGTGTAATACCCCCGGTCCACATTGTGATGATACTCCGGTCCCCAGGCGCTTTTCTTTCTGGGTGGCTGATTGACATGAGCCAGGGCGTGCGTTTCTAATTTATCCACGGCTGCGGCCAGGCTGTCCACTTCAGGCGGATTTAACATCTGCTCGATGATAATATACCCCTGCCGGTCGAATTCATATCGTTCAATATCGTTCATGGCATCTCCATCTAATCGTCTCCCAACTCACCAACGCACTAATTCACTATTTCCTCAATCCACCCCCGCGTCCATTCTACCGCTTCGAGATCCAGATCGCAGATACAACTCGCCAGAAAAATCATGCCCTCGATACGTCCTTCCTCAAGCCACCGCAGACCGATTTCACACTGGTGTTTCATCAAGTCCAGGGGCATAGGTTTTTTATTGCCGTAATCCCACATATAACAGCCGAGCACTTTACGAGTCTGGGGCGACAGGGCTTCGAGCCGGGCAAAATCATCTTCAAGCTGCGTCAGCCGCTCCGCCTGCCAGGTCCAGTAGGAAACAACATCACAATGCGCCAGATGATCCTGGACAGGCCGATCGAGCTGGTATTGATATAAGACTACCCATAAATCGAGAGGTCGGTCCTCAATGACAAGCCGTTTGCGGATGTCGGCCAGTTGCCCAGGGGAATATACCACCGTCTGATCCGCGTCATTACGAAAGAAGTCATCCATCATGAACCCCGTCATATTCGGATTCTGTTCCGCCAGCCGGCGTACATGATCTATCTCTTCCTCCGAGGTCTCGCCGCCGGCCCCGACGATAGACCAGACAAATTGATTAAACGGTCGAAACGCCCTGGCGTATTGATCATAAGGCGGTGCGGGGTGCCCTTCGTAGCGCACCATAATCATATTGGGTACATTCAGGTAACAGGCCCCTTCCACCGGGGTCATGCGAGAAGGTGCGGGGGTATTATATTCCCGATCGTGGCTTCCTGCTTCATGGCCCCATATCCATAGTCGATCGCGGATGGTGTTCATTTGGTCTCCAAAAAGAAAGTACAAGTACAGAGTGCAGAGTGCAGAGTAGAAAATAAAGTTGCTACACGATAAAAGATTTTTCCAGCCTCTGCAAACTATGGATGGAAGTTCCCCTTCGGGGCGACTTCGAGCGCTTCGCGGTTCCCGCTTAAAGCCTGCGGGGATGACCACCTTTTACCCTTTGTCGTGTACTATGAAAATAAAGAGTGAAACACACATTTGCAATTTGAACTTTGTTTATTTTACCGGATACTTTTTTATTATCCGATGCATCTCTATGTCACGTAACGCCCGTTACAGGTTTTACTCTGCACTTTTACTTTTTTCCCAATTGGAGACGGTATTGTCCGATCTAATGGCCGTGACCCTCATCCAGCGTATTCTTGAAGGCTATGAGACCGCTGCAAATCATCTGGTGGATTGCTACGGTCCATCGGTCTACAGGCGTCTTGCGCCGTATATCCGTGATTTGGATGACAGGGAGGACCTGATCCAGGAGATGTTCATCACGGCGTTAACCCGGATACATCAGGTCAAACAGCCGGAACGACTGAAGTCCTGGCCGCTGACGATCATCTATATCGATGTCGGCGGTCGCGTGGTGGCGACGGACGGCCATCGGCTGTTTCTTCAGTCATCCGAGCTGTTCGACCGGTTGCCCGCTCCTCTTTTGCGTGGGGCCTGGTGTGAAAATCCTGGCTGATAAATATCCCGATTACAAAAGAGTGATTCCCGATGATTGGTCGATAAAGGTGGCGGTGTCTTCTACGGATTTTATGGCCCTCATTGATTCGATTGCAGGCCATTTATCGTCGCGTCATCCGGTACCTGAGGAGTAAGAATGGGCTTTAGTCCGCTGTTGAACCAAACCTATCATAATCTGTTTCGCATTTCTGTAAGATTTTATTCTGTTTTGCGGCTTGCATAAGCGCCCTGCACACGTCTCCATCAGGGATCTCTTCCGCCATCGTCAGGCTGGAAGGATGCGTCCGGCCCAGATCCATACACTCTGGAAGAAGGGCCACATCGACGCCATTCAAAGCGGCCCCTGATATCAGTTCGACCCCATGGCGAATATTCCACGCTTTGTCACCACCCTTCACCTGCATCTGGACTAGGGCCAGCTTGAATTCTTTTGGTTTCATTAATCTGTCTCCAACAAACCGGTTGTGGGCGATTTTTTCTGAAGGCATGTCATCAGATGCCGACCTTCTTGAATTGCGGCAGGTGGCGGCGGTTCTTGCGGAACATCTCGTTCACCATCTGTCTGATCTCTGCCAGAGAAAGTTTGGCGGCGGTGAGCGGATCGTGGGTGATGGCCTGATATATCAACCGGGGATCGCCGGTAAGGCATCCCTCCACGACCATCATCTCGATCTGCGCGCTCAGCCCGGTGAGCATGGCGCACTGGGGCGGAAGGGCACCGACGTGGATAGGTTCCAGACGGTTGCGTGTGGCCAGAACCGGTACCTCGACACAGGCATCCTGTGGAAGATTGTCGATCAACCCGTCATTGGACACATTGCCGTTGAACTTGTAGGGTTCCCCTCCGAGCCAGGCATTTGCGATATAGGCGGCATACTCGTGGCCGCGTTCAAGCGAGATGGGGTTGTCGGCGCTGAGCCATTCGTTCACTGACTTCTTCCAGTCTTTTTCACGACTCTGATAGCTGTCGAGGACATAGGCATAGTGACCGGGATTCCATCCGGTACCTGTGGTACAGTACTTCTCGATCAGGTCCGGACGCTTGCGGAACCACCAGTTGTATTCGGAGTTGTGGCCACTCGATTCGGTGACGTAATAATCCAGTGCCAGGAACATCTCGTTGCGTACCTGTTCGTGGTTGTAGATGTCCTTATCCTTTTCTACCAGTTTACGCAGCCGTGGGTAGAGGTCTTTTTTCTTATGTTCGAACTTGACGAACCAGGCCATGTGATTGATACCGGCGCAGACGTAATCCACGTTTTCAGGCTTGAGCCCGAGCCATTCGGCCATCATGGCCGAGGTGCCCTGCACGCTGTGACACAGGCCGGTGAGCGTGATCGATGTTTCCCGGTGCATGGCATGGCAGAGCATGGCCATGGGGTTGGTGTAGTTGAGCATGATGGCATTGGGACACCATTTTTCCATATCGCGGGCGATCTCCAGCATGGTTGGGATGGTACGCAGGGCACGGAATATGCCGCTGGGACCGCGGGTGTCGCCGACGTTGGTGTCTATGCCGTATTTCATGGGAATCAGAATGTCGTGCTGCCAGACGCTGGTGCTGCCGCAGAGAATGGTGACCATAACCGCATCGGCGCCCTTGAGCGCCTCGCAGCGGTCGGTGGTGGCGGTCACCTTAGCGGGATAATTGCCCTGGGCGACGATTTTCTCACAGGCGCGTTTCGCGAAATTGAGTCGTGGCTTGTTGATGTCGACCAGCGCGATTTCCGCACCTTTCAGAAGCGGGAAGGTGAGCAGATCACGAACCAGACCACGGGTAAAACCGAAACTGCCGGCGCCGATGAAGACGATTTTAGGCATGTTGTTTCCTTTCTGGATAGGGATAACCTGGTCGCTCGGATAACTTAGTTCGCCAACCCCAGGCCGGGTTTGATGTCACTTCGTAAGTATGCTCCACCGTGAAAAGGCCCCAGGCGTCAGGTACATCTACGCACTTCGTGGTTTCTGGCTGACGCCAGCTGTCAATCCAGGTCGCCCCACGCTCCTCGAAGGTAAAACGCCCTTCTTTGGTTTGACCTTCGTCCGACCAAGTGTGTTGAAGGGCGTCAACCTCTATTTTCAAGGTGCAGTTGCAGTGGTACACGATGTTACCCTCGGGATCGAGCGCACTGCTCGCCACTACCGATCCATTCGGTTCCCACCCGCTTGGTGAGCATTGCGTTGCCATTAAAACCTCCAGACAGCGGGTTGTAATTCATCGGCCGTCCTTCATCGACGCTTCATCCGCTCGCTCTGTCCGTCAAATTCCGCGTACCAGTTCTCCACCACCGTGATCGCCATCCCGGGCACCTGGCCCGCCTCTCCCTGCAGCACCGACGTAAACCGCTGTTCGTCGCGCTATACGCTGAACGTGCGATCATCGATATCCTCAAGGGTACAAATAGTGGCTATATTGGGATGCTTGAGCTTGGCGGCGGCCAGCGCCTCATGACGAAACCGGGCCAGACGGTGGGGATCGGTTCTCACGGACTCAGACAGGAACTTGAGCGCCACCTCACGTTGGAGTTTGGTGTCCTCGGCTAAGTACACCTCACCCATACCGCCTTTGCCGAGGGGGCGGAGGATCTTGTAGTGCCCTATTGTTTTGCTTTCAGTCATAATATAACCAGGATCCTGAAACAGATGCGCCACTGGACGTTGATGGAGATCGAGTGCTGACCAGCACGATCATGCCCGAGGTCGTGGAGCCGGTTGCTGGGCGGGATCTTGAGGTGGTCCAACATTGGCGCTGCATTTAAATGTTCAAGTTTGCGTACGGCACGCTTAATAATTTCAGGTGGAAACCGACGTGACCTGGCGGCCCGGTAAAGTTCATGTGTCTTCTTATCTGCAAAAGTCTTAATCATATATCATTAGTAACGCGTCACGTGGCAGCGGTTAGCTGTCGACTGAATGCGGTAGTTAGCTTCAAATGCCCTTCGTCGTTCGCAATTTCTCGACATCCATCTATAACCAACTCAGCCCGCTTTATCGGATCATGGGTCCTGATATACAAATTTTCCTCCTGGCTCCAGTAGTTCTCGTACCAATATCTCTCTTCTTCACCGTCCCTATGTTTGCTTGCCAAATGAGGCCATATATCGGTTAGACGCTGACCTTGGTATAAAAGTATTCTGTTTTGATTCAGGTAAGAATATCGGTGAGTAGTGTTACAGGCAAATCCGGGATACGTTGAAATACAGAGTCATTAGTGATAAATCACATTGATGTTCAAGCGCTGTTGCCACATGCAGGGCCTCCGGTGCTTTGAGCGTAGAAGTTGTTGCGCGTAAATGTGCGGCTTTCTCCCACAGCACCACATTTACAGGAATTAACCGAACTGCTCTCGCTTGAAATATCTCATGAAATAAGGAGACAAGAGTCTCATCCTGTGCGCGTAAAAAATTTAACCAAGGTTTCAAGGACTACAAGCTCGCTACAGATGATTTCAAATTGCTCGGTCTGAGCCGCTTCCCATAAAGGACGTAGTAACGAATAAAATGGGTCAATTCGTTCTATGCTGTAAATGAAACAATTGGTATCCAGACATACAGCACCGAAATCAGGTAGATTTATGATGCCCATGAATCTCGTTCATGTTGAATATGATCATCAACTTCTTCAATGCCAGGGAAGAGACGATGTCCTGGGGCTTTATCGAGAATATCGAGTGCAGAAGGACTTTCATCGTTATGATCCTTGGCAGGGACGACAACAAAAACATCCACTGGCTGCCCTGTTGGGAGTTTGGCATCTATCAGTTCGATTTTTCCGCCCGGCAAGACGGTAATTTTGCGATGGATAGCAGAAGACATGATTAGACTCCAAATAGGATGACACAACACCGTGAATTAGTACAATTTGAAGACACCCCACAGCAAGCTACGGGGCCACAGCTTGCGTGAAGTACCGCAAGCCATGCGGTTTGCTGTTCTTTTCGAAATACTCCAATACAAAGCAGTCAGCAATTGGTTTTTGACACCTAACGGCTTAAGGTCTGATGCGGAACATGAGATCGGCGATGCTTACCAGGCGTCGTAGACTGTTCAAACAGCCCGAAAACCCGAAATCGGCATAGGCGTGGTTGCGTCCGCTGAACCGCTTTGATATTGTATATGGTCTCCCCTTGTGTGGGCGTATAATAATGGCGTATCCATTCCATCAAGATCGGTTCCGAGGTTTCGATAGCGCGATGAGGGCCGATACCGTGGCCAGAAAAGCGCCAGCCACACGGAACCAGTAGCTTGTACTCCATTCTATAGCTGCTTTCTGGAGCACCGCCGGTGATTGAGATAGAGGATCAGTAAACATGAGATCAATGATCTCCCGGATGGTCTTCATCGCTGTCATCCTGTTAATGTCTACTTTTTGATATTCAGCCTCATCCAATCCGGCAAAACTCTTCAGGCTCTCAATGATTCCGGTGATTCTATCACTGGCTGACAGGGCAACCCGGCCCCGGGCAAGATTACATGTAGAGGACATTACCATAGATATTCGATCCATTCATGCCGGTTCATTCAGTCGAGCATCGGGCTCTGCCACCCACCGAGGCCTCGCTCAAGCTCCCGGGCCACGGCGAGTGCCACATCATCCCGCCAGGGCCGTGCGACGACCTGCACCCCGATGGGCATCCCTTCAGGTGAGGTCCCGCCGCGTACGACCACGCATGGCCAGCCGGTCAGGCTATAGGGTAAGGTATACGGTATGCGACCGCTGTCTGTGCCATGCGGCATGGCTGGACACTCGGCAGCAGGTGTCAGGATCACATCGTAGTCCGCGATAAAACCAATGAGCGTCCGGCGGAAGCGATCCCAGATAAACAGGTGCTGTTCGATCTCCTCGCTACTGAGCTTGACTTTACCGTCCGGCACCCACGCCTCCATGGCCATAGACTCTGGTCGCTCCCAATAATGGCGTGTGATGTCATAGGCCTCCTCGATACGCGGCGGCAGGACCTCTTCCACACTGGCACACACACTTTCCAGCGTTTTAGCGGCTTGATGACACGTTTCCGCTGTTTCGCGGGTGGGTTCGGCCTCCGCGTGATGCGTATAGAAAGCGACCCGAAGCGACCGCACATCGACGACGCGCCAGTCTGCTACAGGCATCGGAATCACGCTCGGGTCCTTTCCATCTATGCCGGCGAGGACAGGTAGCGCCAACGCCAGGTCCTCCACGTAACGAGCCAAGGTACCAATGGTAGTCCGTGGGTCATTCATCGCGCTGATGAAGGGAAAGTGACCGGTCAATGGAATCCGGCCTGTTGTTGGTTTGAGTCCAGCGATGCCGCAGGCGTGGGCGGGTTGACGGATGCTGCCGCCGGAGTCTGACCCAAGACCCAGGGGAGATCCGCCGGCGGCGATGAGCGCTGCTTCACCACTGCTGCTTCCTTCGGGGCTGTACGCGAGATTGTAGGGGTTATTGGTGCGTCCGTAGACCGGGTTCTCGACCATCGTGTTGGTCTTGCCTAACAAAATTGCCCCTGCCTGGCGCATCCTGGTTACGACCGTGGCATCCTCTTCCGGATGGCGATCTTTGCGAGCGCCGGTGCCGATACAGGGCAGTCCTGCCACATCGATCCAATCCTTGACGGTAAAGGGGATGCCATGCAAGGCGCCGATCGGCCGGCCTCGGATGATTGCTTTGTCGGCAGTCCGGGCCTGATCCAGGGCTTCTTCCGCTACTAACTGGACGACCGCATTCAAGCGGTGGTTAATCCGTTCTATCCGGGTCAGATGGGCCTGGACGACCTCTTCCGATGAAATCTCCCGGTCACGAATTCGACGGGCAAGTGTGGAGACCGAGGCGTATATCAGATCTTCCATACTTGCTGATTTCCTCTCTCGAAGTAATGGGGCAAAGACTTTATCCTTTAATCACACCGGGCGCCGTGATCGCTGAATTCCTCACCGATGTCCTGGCAAAACCAGTGGATAGATGCGCTTCTGTGAGCACATATCTCATTATATAGGGGAAGCAGGTTCTTTACAAATATTTTATTGATCATAGGGCCCTGCGAAAATACGTTGTAAAATCCGTTCTCTTTCTGATCTGTTTATCGTCCACTATTCAGCTTATAAGGCCAAATGATTCCCCACCAGATCACATCTATCGCCAGGCCGCCGATGAGACCATTGCGTTTGCCATGCCAGGGTGCAAGATAGCGATCTCGACCTGTGTGATAGAGTCCATAGCTACGACGAACCGGCCACCCCCATGCATGACGACTGCTTTGGGGAGTATACCGAAGGCCATCACGCCGCCAAGGGTAGCACGGTCCGTGGTTATGCCCTGGCGATTCATCATCGTCCGGGCTTGATTGATGGCCAGACGGACAGGACGAGGAGCAAGTTTTGTCGTGTACTATTGACCTGAAAGACGGTAACGCGCTTTGACCGCATCGAGATCCCGGATGAGCAGGGCGCGTTCGTCGGCAAGCCGTTTCAAATGGGACCGATATTTCCGCAGTACAATGCTCTGCCAGAGGGGTAATTTTCGGATGATCCTCTCGTGATACCCGAGGACGAACAGACCGCTGAACGGCAGAGAGAATGCGTAGAGGAGGGTCCCCGGGACACCAAGATACAACGATGTGATACCCGTCCACATCAGATAGGTCACGGGAAAAAGCACCATGCCGATCGACAATTTCACGGTCCCGATCATTTCCCGGTTCTTCCGATACGGCTTCACGAAGAGTCGCGGCAGATAATACGGCAGCGCGTTGTGGAGAAAACCGTAAAGCGCCAACGGAGCGCACAGCACCGCGAGCAGTAGATGGATCGCATAAAAAGAAGGATTCTTCGGCGAAACCGTTGGGGGATCGAGTCGGAGACGGCGGAGTTTACGATGATGGGCGCGGAGACGCGCTGCAAAAGTTTGTACGAGATCCGGATCGGTAGCGGAGAAATGATGAACCGCTTTAATAAGCTCCTGTTCTGCACGAAGTCGGTTGGTGAATTCGGCTGACTCGGGCAGATCCTCCGCGATCCGATCCGTATAGATGGCGGTTAGATCACGAATAACCTCTTCGAGATCCGGATTGGTAATGTGGCGCGTCAGGGAGACAAGCCGGCCATGCATCTGTTCGGTCAACGCCTGCTCGGCGGCGGATCGCTTTTCCCGGTAGGCCGATAGAAATGACTTCACTTCAATGGCCTCTCCGAAATGAATATCCACATCGCTCCGGAAGAGTCCGGGATCCGTATACATCAGGCCGACGGGGATAATCCGGATTCCGAGCCGGCCTTCGGCCTCCACTTCGGTTCTGAGAGCGATGCGTGAGGTGCCGGATTTCAGGTCGCGTACCACCGGCGCAGCATGACTCAGGCCTTCCGGAAACAGCGCGAGCGCGTTACCATCCTGCAGCGTCCGGGAGGCGAGACGTAACATATCCCGGTTCCCCGTCTTACTTGTCCCCTCATCCTGTACCCGGGCTACCGGGATGACGCCGAGGCGGATCAGAAACCAGGCATACAGGGGGTTTTTGAAAAGGGTGCTTTTTCCTATAAAACGGAGGGTATCCGCCGGAGCAAAGACGCCGAGCAGCATCACATCGAGCAGCACGTTGGGATGATTGGCGATAAAAATAAGCGGATGCCCTGTCTCAATGCGTTCGCATCCCTTGATCTCGATACGACGAAAGAAGATCCAGAGGACCAATCGGGCGATGGGTTTAAGAAGGGATCGGCGCATGGACTATGCCTCAATTTCCCCGATTTCCTCTTCCTCCATCTTCACCCCCCTGACCAGTATCAAACCGATCGAAAACAACACAATCACGGAAAGGATCGCCGGGCGCTGGCTCCCGAACGCCCGGGAGACTTCGCCAAAGAAGATAGGACCGAATATCGCCGCGGATTTTCCCACCAGGGCGTATACGCCGAAATACTGGTTCTCCTCTCCTTCAGGGATAAACCGGATAAAGAAAGCGCGTGACGCGGCCTGGACACTACCCAGTCCGAGTCCGGCTACGACCGAGATCACCCAGTACTGGGACTGGGTCTGGACGAAAAAGGCGGCAATTACTACACCGCACCAGAGGAAGAGCGAGAGGATGATCACGAACTTCGGGCCTCTGGTATCTGTCGGTTTCGCCATCGCCATGGCGCCGAACAGTGCGGAGAACTGCACAACCAGGATGAGAATGATGAGCTGCGAGGTGTCCATACCGAGTGTGGTGGCAGCAAAAACTCCTGCAAATATAAGTACGGTTTGTACGCCGTCCTGGTAGAAGATATAGGCCACGAGAAACCGGCGTGCATTCGGGCGCCGCCAGAGCCGTCCCAACAAGGTCCGGGTCGACTCGAACCCCCGTCGACCTGCCTCCACAAGCCCGATCTGCTCGCCGGTGTGACCCGGAAGTGAGAGGAAAGCCGGCAGCGAAAAAATGGCAAATTGTGCGGCGACTAAAAGCCAGATCGGATTTGCGCGAAAAGGATCGGCAAACGGCAGGGCAACCATGAGTGCGACGATAGACCCCACATATCCCGTCGCATACCCCCATCCGGAAACACGGCCCTGCATGGATGTGGTGGTAAGCTGTGGCAGATAGGCGTTGTAGAACACCATGGCCCCTTCCATGCCGATATTGGCGAGCGTGGCCAGCACAAACCCGGTGAGGATCATGCCCGGTTCGAGTATGGTAAAGCCAACCACCATCAGGATGGACAGGTAGGTATAGGTAATCCAGAGTCGTTTTCGCAATCCGCCGGCATCCGCGATTCCACCCAGAAACGGGGAGGACAGCGCGACGAACAGCATCGAGACGGAGCTGACCCGCCCCCACCACACATCGCCCATGCTCTCATCATTTCCAACGATCACACCCGTGTAATAACTTGCGAAGATGGTAGTAATAATCACCGCAGAATAGCCGGAGTTGGCGAAATCATACAGACACCAGGAGGCAATCCGGCGACGTTGATTGGGTAGAGAAGTGGTCATAATAGTCTCCAATGTTAGCGTTCCCGACGACTGTGCGCCTCGGATGGTCTTCAACATTCAACAATTGGTATTATCTGGTCATCCTAACCGCCTGAATAATAATAAAATGGTCGAGATGATTAGTATCCCAAAAAAAATATAGGTAGTCATGCCGTTTATAAAGGTCGGGTTCGTATCTAACCCCGTCACTTTGTCAATGATGTATTTCATATAAAACTCTGTAGGAGGTTCTTGTTTAAGCCGCCTTTTTATCTTCCACTGTATATCTGTAACAAGACAATATCCAAACCCGAAAAAGGCGCCTAACCCAAACCATGAAAACAATATCAAAAGCGAAAGAATAAAATGGGGGAGTTGCATTTTCTCAAATAACCATCCAAATAAAAAAAAGAAGATAAGAGATAGATGGATTAGATGAAAAAAGATGTTGAGCAGCCGGAGCGCATTTTCTGAAATCGACCGTTCAGTTGTTTTCATTGATGCGCTCCGCTATTTCGCTGGAATAGTTCATGGCCTTTTCGAAAGCATGTACATATTGGTCTAAAATGCCGTTATCTATCCCCGGGAAAGAGGGTAGGCCCAGGAGTGAATCATTTGCAGCTTCCGTAAAGGGACGGGAACAATTTTCGTATGGCGGCAGTTGACTTTCTGAGGGTAATCGCAAAATATCCTTGAAAGTCCCTTCGGTGAAAAATGGTTGTTGGTGCACCAGAGGATATCTTGGAACGGCCACCTGACAACCTTCCTCAATTAATGTCTTGACGAGTATTTCGATGGGTAAAGGATGTTTGGTTTCGTCGTATCGGATTAGATACTCAAAATAGACTCTTTTTATATGATCCGGTGGCAGGAAGGTGTGAAAACCAAGTTTTTCAAGTTTACCGGATAGGTATTTAATATTCTGATTACGTATTTTATTATGCTCTTTTACATGTTTGAGTTGATTACAGCCAATGGCAGCAGAAAGAGGAGCGATTCGTGTTTTCATCCCGAAGCTTGTTGCAGCGAACCTCCGGGGTGGCGTCTCAAGTTCCATGATTATAGTAATATCTCCAAGGCACACCGCTTTTTCGTAATACGCATAATCATTGCATAGAAAAATCCCACCCTCTCCGGCCGGGGCAAGCTTGTCTCCCTACAAGCTAAACACGGAAACATCTCCAAGGGAACCACATGGTCTATCTCTCCAATAAGCACCATGGGCATGGGATGCGTCTTCAATGATTTTCAAATGATACCTTTTTGCAATCTCAAATATTTCTGTCATCTTGCTTGGATGTCCCCACAGATGGACAACAACTATTGCACGGGTTCTGGGTGTGATCTTTTTTTCCATATCTATCGGATCAATGCCCATCCGCTCTTTTTCACTTTCACAGAATACGGGGACAGCCCAGACCCAAAACATCGGAAGAATAGAAGCCCAGAAAGTGGCAGATGGGACCAGAACCTTATCGCCAGGTTGAAGACCTATGCTGTGAAAGGCGGCTAATAAGGCAGCGGCGCCATTGTTGTGAGCGAGTGCATAGGATTGGCCGGTGAATTCCGCGTATGCCTTTCTAGTTCACGGATAACCGGATGCGTAGAAATATCACCATCTCGCATAATTTTCAATACGGCTTTTTCATCCTCATCCGTAAGAAGTGGCCATTTGTTTGAGGGCTCATGGCTTAGGGTTACAGCAGGCAATCCCCCTAAGACAGCTGGAATATCTGTTTTGTCAGAGGTCATGATATTCTGCCTTAAGTTTTTAGATTTGCGCCATCAATTAATCTATCAAAATTCCGATGAACGGCGTTTTTATATTCACGCAGGACATGTTCATGGTTGCTTTTTTCATATTCCGGCAAATGTGCTGATAACTCTTTGAGGTGTTGTACATTTTCATCGTGAAATCCGAGCCCCTCTCTAGGCGTCCATTGCGAAATGTTTGTTCGCCTTCTCAAATAATCTTCGAGGGTACAACAAAACTCATGACTAACGCACCAGTCAATGGCAGACACTTTTTCATGCAAACCAGGGAAACAGGAGTACCTTATTTTTCTGGTTTTATCGTCAGGAAGTAAAAATGCTTTCAGGCCAGGGGAGATCCTTGTTGAAATCTTCTTTGCTACGTTTTCGGCCATTGAAATACATCCACTCATTTTGCCCCCATAAATGGATATCCATGGTAAACCTGAATCTTCAACAATTTTATGGTGCCGGGAAATATCAAGTGGATAACAGTCTGCATCAAATGTTTTCTTCACAGCAAGAGGTCGCAGGCCACAGCGGAGCGATATAATCTGTGAATCGGCCAGGGAAGCTATTAAATTTCGAGACGCGTGTTTTGATAAGAAATCGATATCTTCAGGTGTAATCGAATATCCACGTCCAATAGATTTTTCCATGGTCTCTGTCGGCCCCCAGAGAGAGACCGGCCCCCAGGGGATAAAAGCCAGGGTGTCTCCATGCGTCCCCATTTCAAAAATCAAAGGCAAATGGTGGGTCTTCGGTCTCTCATAGCCCACAAAAACGCCTTTGCTGTAGACGTGTTTATAAGGACTTTGGATCCCGAATTGCTTATTAACTTTGTCTGTCCAAACCCCGGCACAATTCAAGAGCATTTTTGACTTTATTGTGCATGCCTTCTTTGAAAAACAATCTGCTAAATCTAAAGACCATAATTTGTCTTTCTGGTTATAACTCGCATTCTGAATGGAACAGTAATTCAGAGCTAGGGTGTCTTCAGTTTGATGATTAATAATCCAATCCAAAACAAAACTGCTGTCTGATTGTTTAAGAAACCCCTCCTGGTAGATAAGCGAATCCGTGCCGTTTTTATGGTTTATGAATCTCAACTCTTCAAAATCTTTTTGGAGTGCCGGTCTTTTCCGCTTACATTTGCCCAACATCCAATAGAGCTGAAGGGCGAGGTAGACGAAGTATTTATTTCTGCCCCATTCGCTATTGGGTATATATCTGAAATATAGAGAGACCACTTGATTGCTAAACGAATCCAACAGAATGTCTCTATCTTTAGAAAAATCATATACGGATAAAAAATCCAGGTTTTTTAAATATAACAACCCGCCCCAGATCATCATGGCTGAAGCCTGACTTGTGCCGCAGCTGAAATCACCTTTGTCGATTAGAAATACTTTACAGCCTTGTCGGCATAACTTGTTGTAAATTGACGCCCCATTGATTCCACCTCCAATAATGGCAATGTCAACACATTTGTTTTCAGCCATGTTCCAATTTGTTTGACGAATATTCATAAATTATTGAGTTGGATGTGTTTGGATTTATATGATCAGTAGGGTGATGTCTTTGCTCTCAGATGTTGCCACCGTCATACGGATCAATATCCGGTAACCGAAATCATAAACTTGAACGTCACCGTATTCGAATCCCAGTGAGGTGAACCAAACGGAATTCCCGTGCTAAGGCCCGTGTGCGTGAACATCATACCTGCATGGACATTTACGTGCCGGGCTATTTCAGCGCCGAGATTTACATCTATTCCAACTCCTGTCTTTCCCCGGCCCATGAGGTCGCCCCTGTGGTAAGTATCGATGATTGGCTGCAGAAGATCCTGCTACATGGAAGCGGCGAGACGACCCGGAGTCCCTTAGAGGTGGCGGAAGAACAGGTCATCCGGGCGGTAGTCTCCCAGGTAAATGGCAATCAAAGCCAGGCGGCGCGTATCCTGGGCATCGACCCCAAAAAAGTGGGACGCCGTATGGCAAAATACGGCATCGGTGGGGCATAACCGGTTCCGGTTATAACGGCGTTAATACGCCAGGGTGTATCCTTCCCGTCTACGGTCGGCGCCGGATAGCTTCGCACCCGTTGCCTGATCAATCAGGATCGCCTGCGCACCGCCGAACGTGGCGGTCCAGCCGCTGTGAACTTTGACCTCGTAACCACGTGCTTTCAGGGCGGCAAGCACCTCCTGCGGCACCCTGTCTTCGATCGCCAGGGCGTCACCCATCCTCCGTAACCTAGGCGCATCGATCGCTTCCTGGGGCGTCATACCGAACAGCAGCATGTTATTCAAAATCTGGATATGCGTCTGTGTTTGACCATCACCTCCAGGTGTCCCGAAAGCCAGCCAGGGTTTGCCGTCACGAAGGGCCATCACGGGCGCCAGGGTATGGTAGGGGCGGCGTCCCGGTGCAAATACATTAGGATGGGCTTCATCGAACCGAAAAAGCGCGCCGCGATTCTGGAGAACAATACCGGTCCCGGTTACCACCAGACCGGAACCGAATGAAGCGTACAGACTTTGAATCATCGATACCACATTCCCCTGTTCATCGGCGGCCGTCAGATACACGGTATTCGGATGGTCTTCGAATTCCATAGTCAACCTTTCCGGCGCTGTTCCGGATGGTTCGATCGTTTGGGCCAATCGTGCCAAACGAGTAGAATCCAGCAATTCAGATATGGATATGGTCATGTAGTCAGGATCTGCCACGTGGTCATCCCGGTCCTTGAAAGCAAGGCGGATGGCTTCCGACAGTATGTGAAGATAATCGGCCGAGTTATGGCTGCGTTCAACCAGATTGAAGTGCTCAAGTATCGCCAATTCTTCCAACAACGTGATGCCTTGCGTATTCGGAGGCATTGCCAGGACTTCAATGTCGTGGTAGGTGGTGCGGATTGGCTCGACCCATTCCGGCTCATAAGCGGCCAGGTCTTGCAGCTTTAAAAGACCATCACGTTCCAGGAGATAGTCCACGATGCGCCGGGCGATTTCACCTCGATAGAATGCATCGGGACCGTTCTGCTGAATGTGTTTCAGCGTTTTCGCAAGATCCGGAAACGACAATATGGAACCGGGTGAAGGAACCACATCGTCGGGCAGAAAGATGCGTGTGGCTTCGTCATTTAGCCTCAAAGTTCGCTCCTGGCCGGCCAGATCCAGCCAAAGTCTTTCCGAGACCGGGAGGCCAGCTGTGGCCAAATCAACGGCGGGCGTGAGCGCCGCAGACCACGACATCGTGCCGAAGCGTTCGAGCGCGGTCGCCCACCCGCCAACAGCTCCGGGAACCGACACGCTCAAGGGGCCGCGTCCAGGCATCTGTTTATAGCCTTTCTCTCGAAGATCTGCCAGGGTTTTCCTGGTGCCAGCTCGACCTGAGGCATTCAGACCATAAACGGTTGCACTTTCAGCGTCATAATAGAGGAGGAACATATCACCGCCTATGCCGTTCATATGTGGACGCGCCACGGCCAGAACACCGGCCATTGTGATTGCGGCGTCCATTGCGTTCCCACCATTTAGAAGTACTTTCAAGCCCGCTTCCGCCGCTAATGGGTGCCCGGCAGTCACGGCGCCCCGATCACCCTGGGCATCTCGGCCCGGTTCGGATATGGGTGTTATATCGGCACACGCCCCCCACACAAATACACATGACGCTATCCACGCAGCTCGAATATACATGTTATTACTCCTTATAAGATGAAGCCGTAATCTGGTAGACAAAACTGTCCCGGCCACCCGCGTCGGGTTTTGACCCTACATGAACCCCACCTATCTTTTCCACAGCCCGCTTCGATCGTAAATTCTCTGGACCAACAAGTAAAATGACGCTGTTTACGAACCTAAAGGCATGCCGTAGCATGAGCTGTTTCATTTCTCTGTTGTAGGTATCATACCAGTGAGATCTGGACAAAAACGTCCAACCGGTTTCGATCTCGCTTTTTTCTTTATCATATCCGTAGAATCGTGACGATCCAATAGTCTGGTTGGTTCTTGAATCTATGGCAATCAACGTGCCACCGGATTTTAGTGCCTCGCGAAAAAACACCTTGAAGACCTCTTCTTTATAGCGATCTTTGATCGGATGCTGTTCCCAAATGAGCGAATCTGCAGCTACCGTGTAAAACGTATTATAATCCTTCGCTCGAAGCGGTCAGAGTTCGAGGAGTTCACTTTTCAAAATGGGTTGAAGATCGAAGGGCATGTTAGATCCTATCCTCTCAAATTGTGGTTACTCCAAAACGATAATTCAATACCCACGATGAGGATCACAGATATGGTGTAGAGCCTGAGTAGCCGCATAGCGGGTTAAATCGGCGCAAAACAGATCTACCATGCGATCTCCAATATAGGGTGATGAATGACTGTCGTGTGGCACCAGAAATACATTTTCCAGATACCACAAGGGATGTCCGGAGGATATAGGTTCTTCGTGCAGTGCATCGAGATAGGCCCCTGCAATTTGACCAGTTCGTAAGGCCTTAATCATCGCGTTTTCCTCAATCACCTTGCCGCGTCCCACATTAATCAGATAGGCGCTGGACTTCATGGCCTGAAAGCCCGATTCGTCCAGAAGATGCTCAGTTTCCGGGGTCAAGGGAACCGCAATCACGAGGTAGTCCGCTTGTGGCAAATAGTCATGGAGGGCCTGGGTGGGAAAGACTTCGTGTACGCCCTGAACCGTTTCCACCTGTCGTTTGCACCCGATGACCTGCATGCCGAACGCCTGGCACAAGTGTGCTACCTGCTTGCCAATATGGCCCAAACCAAGAATCAACACCGTTCGTCCGGTGAGTTCATCATTTTTGAGCTGATCCCAATGATGGGCCCGCTGATCTTGACGACGTTGTTTAAAGTTTTTGGCATGGGCCAACATGGCGGCCAGTACACTTTCGGCAATGGGTCTGGTGTGCAGACCGGGCGCATTGGTTAGCGTCACCCGTTTGTCTAATACGTGTGCCGTAATATTGTCGCTGAACCCCGTGCTGCAAAGCTGAACCCACTTCAAGGTCGGTGTAAAAAAACGTTGGTAATCCTCCCAATCCAGCTCACCAGCGTAATGCTTACGGTTTCCCCCTTCAGCCAGAACTACTTCGATACCGCGGAGATCAGCATCGTGCGCCTCATGAGCAGGAATTTCAATGAGCTGAATACGTGGAAAAACGGCTGTGATTTGCTGTTTATGGTGCGCATGTAACCAACAACCATTTTCCTAAGGATAATGATAACCACGGGGGATACCACTTACGGCGACGTGTATTAGTTGAGTTGGTGAAATAACCATGCTTCAGGCTTTCCTGTTGATGTTTTTTCAATAAACGATTAGCCGGTATCCATTCTATCACTTCTTCGAAGAAAAGTGGATTTCGTGACCGTAAAGGTCGGCAATCGCCATGTGACGTTCGCCCCACGGTTCATCCTGAGGAGCCAGGATGATCGAGACGCCACGCGCCGCGTATTCCTCATGAAGCAGATCAACATCATCTACTTCGCAGCCGATCGTGAGCCGGTACTCCTGCCGGTCACGCTGGTTCAATGTGAGTTCACACGCCCCTCGGCTGACCCCGGCGAACAAGGTCTTCTCGCGACCCAGGATAGCATCATCATAGTCCTTCTTGAAGCCGAGCGTCTCACAGTAATACCTGAGCGCCTCGATGCAGTCCTTCACGGGAAGTGAGGGAACGGCCTTTTGGAACTGGTTTTCCCGGAAGCGTTTGTCATCTGCCATGAGTCCAACTCCTTATTGAGGGGGTTGTTTTCAGATTATTCTGGGCAGGCACTTTGGGCAGACACGCAGGTCTGCCCCTACTTTGGGTAGACAGGCCTGCGCCTATGGAACGTATAATAACCCATCTTATACGAAGGTTGTGATGGCCTCTTTGAGCAGGTGGGTCACATGGGTTTGGTATGTTTGATCTTCGACGCTTGTCGCCCGAACAGGGATTTCCCTTTGGAGCGTGGTCAGACACATCAGGGCAAGGCGCGAGGCAAAGTCTGTTCTGTCATATCCTCTTGTATCAAGATAGCGGTCCACAAACCCGGCTTTGTTCAGCGGATGCAGGTCGTACACAGGATATTTTGTAATTCCCATTAAAGGATCACGGAAACACGCTTTTTCAAAATCAACGAACCCGGTGATTTTTGTTCCGTCGGTCAGGAAATTCGCGGGTTGATAATCGCCGTTTGTAAAGACGAGAGGCGTCGAGATTTGTTCCAGGACGGGCTGAAGAACATCAACCGCTTCCTTGAAGAGATTCTCTGCGCGCCAGGGCGCCTGGTCTTTAATCGCATCCAGTTCATCCATGAGGGAATGGCGTGGAATGATATCCGGTGTGGTTTCCCTCTCGATTTCACCGGTGACTTTGTCCAGGGTGTTCAGTGCGGTAAGAAGAAGCGCTTTTGATTTCTCCAGGTGTCCCTTTGAGCGCATGCTGAAGTGCTGCAGATTTTCCCCCTCGAGGAATGAGAGCACCAACCTGTTTTCACATGGCCCTGCCAGAACCTTTGGAACAGGAAGGCCATACTTTGATAGCAGTCTCAGGGCGTTCTCTTCTCTCGCCACATCTCCGTGCCGTGCTTTCCTCAAGACAACATATTGCGACGTGCCGTTTGGCGTATCAATTTTTACTTTAATCGGACAAGGCAGGTTGTAGTTGTCGAAGTAATGTGATGCGCCAATTTGGGCCCCTTCCGGAAAAACAGATAATACCAGGGCGCTTTCCATGGAAGACAGGCCGATGGCCCGGTCATGCTTTGAGTGGAACGCATTCATAATTCTGATCGATTGACGATATCTGTTTGTTGCCCCTGCCGGATGGCTTCCCCCAATGCTACATCTTCAAGGACTTCAGCAAAGATATCGTGAAACAAACCACGCTGTTCTTGTAAAGTCTCTGCCAGAGCCTCTTTGATTGCTTGTTTGAGCATCTCTTCACTCGGTAATGATTGAGTCATTATATATCTCCCCAAATTGAATGACCTGACCATTGTTGTTCATACAGCAATATAACCATATTGGAATCGGATTCATCTGTTATTTTTGAACGCCGCCGCCCAGTTCTGCATCAATGTAATTGTTGCCATCCTGACCGAAGCACCTGTCTACAGCCGGTCATAGTCCTCCGGTTCAACGTCCGGTGCTTTCGCTAAAACGGCGCCGAATTTCTCACGACTTCCACGGTGTGCCCGTTTCGTTAAATATTCTTCTGTAAATAGGGCGGATAGTTTTTCAGCAACCGCCAATGTGACGAAATGGTTCATTGATACGCCCTCACGTTGTGCGATATCTTTCAGTTGCTTATGCATCGATTCGGGCAAGCGAATGCTCATCGTACTCATGATGACTTCTCCAATATAACGGTGCAACCCCGATCCGTAAAAAAAGCCTTCACCCGCTCCATGTCAGCGTCGGACAGGCTGGCGTAGGGGGAGCGTCGCCAGCGTTTGGCCAGGCCGAATAACTCAAAGGCCGCGTGTTTTCCTGCATCGAACCCGCCCGGCAGAGAACGGATCAGATCAAAGTAGGGCAGCTCGTAGTCACGTATGATGCAGGTCGCCGTGGCGATGTCCTTCTGCTGGATCGCGTTCCAGTAGGTGTGTGCCCACGCTGGCTTGAACAAGATAAAGGACGAGAGATAGCCGTCGCATCCGTACGCCCATACGTCGAGATGGTTCTGCTTGCGCCCGCCGGACAGGATGCCCCATTTCTCATGCGCCGTCAGGCTCAGTTGCTGGCCGAATGTGCCACACAGATCATCCTTCACGGCCATGACGCCGGGCACCTCATCCAGTAGTCGTTTTATGACCGCCATCCCAAGCGCGCGGTTATCTGCGAAGAGGTTGGTGACCATCATTACGGGAATTTGTTCTGCTACGGCGGCGTAGTGATTCACCAGCGAATCGGCAGTGAGCGATCCACCCCAGGAGGGTGGCAGGACCATGAGCATATCCACTCCCACGGCGTTACAGTGATGCGCGAAGTCTACCGTCTTCCCCGTCCACCAGATGCGGTCCGCCGCCACCACCATAGCCCTTCCGGCTGTATGTTCGGCCACCATCTTCGTGAAGTCGGCCATCTCCTGATCGGTGAGTAGAGAATACAGGGTGTTGCCGTAGGTCATCAACACCGTCTTCGATCCAGCTTCTATGGCGGCATCCAGCAGATTGCGGGTTCCCTGATCATCCAGCGTTCCATCTTCATGGAACGTCGCATAAACAGAGGCGACAGGTCCGCTGAGTGCGGATTTGACGTCGTCTATTTACATGGGTCACCACCTTATTGACGTGAAGTGTCAATGTGCATTCCGGGCGACGGCCGCGCCGCTTTTTCCAACCAGGAAGTCGAAGTCTACGCCCTGGTCGGCCTGCAGGACATGGTCGACGTACAGCCGGCAGTAACCCCGGTCCATAGGCGGTCCGGGCGGCGTCCATAGGGCGCGCCGGCTTGCCAGTTCTTCGTCCGACACATCGAGATGCAGGCGGCGTTCCGGGACGTTGAGTTCGATCATATCCCCATTCTGAACCAACGCCAGTGTGCCGCCGGCAGCGGCTTCCGGGGCGGTGTGCAGGACGACGGTGCCGTAGGCCGTGCCACTCATCCGCGCATCAGAAATGCGGACCATATCGGTGATACCCTGCTTCAACACCTTCGGCGGCAGCGGCATATTGCCGACTTCGGCCATGCCGGGATAGCCTTTAGGACCACAGTTTTTGAGGACCATTATGCAGGTCGCATCGATATCCAGATCCGGATCTTCGATGCGTATGTGTAAATCCTCGATGCTCTCGAAGACGACCGCGCGGCCCCGGTGGACCATCAAATCGGGCGAGGCGGCGGACGGTTTGATAATGGCGCCATCCGGGCACAGATTGCCGCGCAGGACGGCCAGACCGCCGCGTTCGGTCAGTGGATTATCGAGGGTGTGGATGACTTCCCGGTTGTGACATTCGGCCTCTGCACTATTTTCGCCGATTGTTTTCCCGTTCACGGTGAGGGCATCCTGGTGGATCAAGTCGCCCAGCTCACGGATCACCGCGGGCAGGCCGCCGGCATAGTAAAAATCTTCCATCAGATATTTGCCTGAAGGCATCAGATTGACCAGGCAGGGCATGTCGTAACCGAGCCGGTCCCAATCGTCGAGGCTAAAATCCACCCCGAGACGGCCGGCCAGGGCCAGCAGATGGACAACGGCATTGGTCGAACCGCCGATGGCGCCTACGATACGAACGGCATTCTCAAAGGCCTTACGCGTCAGGATCTTCGACATGGTCAGGTCTTCCCGGACCGCCTCCACGATGCGCTTGCCGGCCATATGAGCGAGCACATTGCGCCTGGCATCTACCGCTGGTATGGCCGCGTTGCCCGGCATGCCGATGCCCAGGGATTCGACGACGCAGGCCATGGTCGAGGCGGTACCCATCGTCATGCAATGACCGGCGGACCGGTTCATGCAGGATTCCGCTTCGAGGAACTCACCGACGCTCATGGTTCCGGCGCGCATCTCTTCGCTGAATTTGTAGACGTCCGTCCCCGATCCGATATCCTGTCCTTTGAACTTGCCGTTGAGCATCGGACCGCCCGAGACCGCGATGGTCGGCAGGTCGCAACTCGCCGCACCCAGAAGCAGAGCCGGCGTAGTCTTGTCGCACCCGACGAGCAGGATCACACCATCCACCGGATTCGCCCGGATGGTCTCTTCCACATCCATGCTGACCAGATTTCTGAACAGCATCGTCGTCGGCCGCATCAACGTCTCGCCGAGCGACATTACCGGAAATTCCACCGGCAGCCCACCGGACTCGTAGACGCCGCGTTTAACGCGTTCTGCTATGACTCGAAAATGGGCATTACAAGGCGTCAGTTCCGACCAGGTATTGCAGATGCCAATGACTGGGCGCCCGTCAAAAAGATGGTCCGGAAGTCCCTGGTTTTTCATCCAGCTTCGATGGATAAAACCGACTTTGTGATCGTCAGGGCTGAACCAATGGGTGCTGCGAAGGGGGGCGTTGGGTTGTTTGGGCATGGAAACTCCGGGAATGGTGATTGTCTGATTGGTTGATTGTCTGATTGGTTGATTGTAAAGATCGAGCTCATTCAATCAGATAATCAACCAATTTATCTAACGCTCTTTTCTCCGCCTGCTCCATTTAATGGCCGTCCAGGCAGCTCGGATGGTGGGGGGAGACAGGAGAAACAGGGTGGTGATGGCTATCATCTGAAGGGGGATGATTCGTATGATGGCGTGGCCGTCGATTTCGAAGGCCGGGTGGTTAAAGTCAGGTTCAAACTGGATCTGGACCTGTTGTTTCATGTGGATGATACCGGTCAGGGCGGAGAACAGACCCCAGAGCCGGCCGGTATCGTATGGGTCGTTTAATCCGATACGACCTTTCATCTGTAAGGTACGCAGGCGTAGGGCACCGATCAGGGTCTGTAATAATCGTATGGTCCGCTTGACAAAGCCCCTGGTCTTTAAGATAGCTTTTGCCAGATCTGATGGACGGCGGGCGGGTGCGGCTTCTGTTTCCGTCGGTCCTGTTTTTTTAACGGTTTTTTTCTCCCGACGGGCCACTCGTTTTTTGCCTTTAACCCTATCCTTTCGCTGCGGCGCATACCGTAGTCGACCGAACAACCAGCCAATAGTGACTTGATTGGTGAAGGTCTCAAGGCGTTGCACAGAAAAGGTTACCGTGACAGGAATGGCCAGGATGAGCAGGCTGAGGAGTAGCAAACCTGCGATGATGCTCAAGATGACAGGTAGCATGGGTCGGATAACGTTGGCATGAACGAGGTGCGATGCTTCTTCTCTTCGACGTGTTGTTCTATTCAGATTCGGTGTTGTCGGTGTTGTCGGTGTCTTGGGTGTCTTTGCCTTTGCGTTTGTTCAGGGCTATTTTAAGCAGATAGAGAACTTTATCGGCCGTGGATGAACCGCCACCACCGCTGCCTGCCTTATCTGGAATAGATTCCAGACGTACGCCCTCGTCTGTTATGATCAACACGGCTACGGGTTTTATGCCTGCCCCCGCCCCGGTACCGCCACCAGTCCCGTCGTCACCGGCCTTGCTGCCTGATCCGCGCCCAGCCCCAAAACCGAAGCCGAGTTTGACCAGGGGGATGATCGTCGCATTCCCGGCCTGTATGGGCTCACCGACAACGGATTGCGTATTCGCAAGCTGTTTGAGTTCAGCCAGGGTGGTCTTCACCAGTTGCTCTACTTCATTCATGATAAGAATTTCCTCTGAGGCCTCTTCGTGATTTTTGAATTATGATTTATGAATTATGATTTGAGAAACTCATTGAGTCATTGTATTTGTGGATAGGTAAGAAGATAATATGGGGCGGATGAATTGAAAAGGGGGATTATCGACTCAGCTTCTGAGGTGGTGATCTGCGAAGGCCAGGTATTGGGTCCAGTCGTAATCGGTTACGTCGTGTTCGCCGGGTCGGATGTGATAGCCGATGTGCCCTGACCCCTCGACAAGAAGGCCTTTTTGGCCGAACAGATGGTAGGCGGGGGAGGCGTGTTGGGCGGCTAAAAGTTCGCCGGGGGGGTCAGACCAGCGGTCTTCTTCGGCGCTGGCGACATAGACCGGCCTCGGGGCCATGAGGGCGATGAGCATGTGCTGGTCTACCGGCAGGTCGCCTTCACGGTCATTGTACTGACGGAAATGGTTACAGAACCAGTGAGGGAAACCGGTGTTGATATCTCTGACGGTCTCGCCGAAACGGTGTCTGGCCAGGGCTGCGCCACCGCAGCCGGATTCGTTTGAGATGGCCAGGGCGATCCGTTCATCCTGCGCGCCTGCCCACAGAGCGGTTTTGCCGAGGCGGGAGTGGCCCATGACGGCGACGCGGTGGTGGTCGATCATATCATCGGTCTCGAAATAATCCATCGCCCGGCTCAGTCCCCACGCCCAGGCGCCGATGGCGCCCCATTCATCCGGTTCGGGCTGAGATTGTCCCGGTTTATAAAACAGGGGATGTAAGCCGTTCTGATAGCCATCATCGAAATCCGGGTCCAGATCGCCATAGTAGATGGTAGCCAGGGCATAGCCGCGCTCCAGAATCTGCTCGATCGCCCATCGCGAGGCGGCGGCGCCACGGGAGGCTTCGGTGGCCTTATGGTCGACCACACTGGCCTCATCCTTATTACGCATCCAGGCTGTTGAAAGCGTGATATCGGGATCTTTATGGACCGAATGATTGCCGAAGAAATTCAGGCCGAGAAACGTCGGGACCGGCGTGTCTGCCTTATTGGGGATATACAGCAGAATGTCCATCGTCGGTCCGCCCGGTTGATCGTCAAAAGACATCCGTATTTCCTTCCGCCGGGCGAGACCGTTTAACGCATCCGAAGCAGAAGAACGCACGATAAACCGCATCGTAACCGATTTCTCCGGCACCTTGCCGTACACATGCGATTCGAACAGGCGCAACAATTCCGGACGCCGGATATGCTGCCAGGCTTCTCTGTTCTCGATTCGCGTCCCATCACCCGCGATAAGCAACTCAGGCAAGGTATAGGGCGGCACCTTCGATTCGTCGTAGATGGGCGTTTGATCGGGCATGGATCATTCCTCGGAAGCTACGAAGCTTCTTTTACTCATCGTCGTCATAGAACGTAGACACTGCTTGCCGGAGACGTTTATTACCCGTCCGTTTCTCTTGCTCCTCACCAGTCAAAGCAATTCCTTCAATCCCAGAATATGGTGGCATCAATCGCCGTCAGGAGCCGCCGAATATCGTCTGGATTAACATCCCCTATGTGGCCGATTCGGAAGGTATCTGCGATACTGACTTTGCCGGGGTAGATGACGAAGCCGCGGGATTTCAAGGCGTCATAGAACCGTTTGAAGTTGTAGTCGGGCTGGTCGGGGTTGAGGAACGAGGTAATGATCGGGGATTGGTACGCTTCTGTCAGCAGACATTGGAAGCCCAGCCTGTTCATGCCTTCTACCAGCACCCGGTGGTTTTCGCTGTACCGAGCGTACCTGGCGTCCACGCCGCCTTCGTCGCGTAGCTCCTGCAGGGCCTGGACGAACGCCCGCACCGTGTGGGTCGGTGAGGTGAAACGCCACTTGCCGTTTTTGGTTTCCATCTCGTGCCACTGATCGTAGAGGTCCAGACTCAGCGACCGGGCGCGGTCTGTACACAGTTCTAACACCTCCCGCCGGGCGATTACAAATCCGAAACCGGGCACCCCCTGAATACATTTGTTGGCGCTGCTGACGAGAAAGTCGGCGCCTATCTCCGCCATGTCCATCGGTATCCCGCCGAAGCTGCTCATCGCGTCTACGATATAGATGCGGTTGTGCTGCTTGACGATCCGGCCGATCTCCTTGACCGGATTGAGCATCCCGGTGGTCGTCTCGCTGTGCACCACGGCGACATGCGTAATATCCGGATCATCGGCAAGCGTACGGTCTAACCGGGCCAGGTCCGGCGGATCTACCTCACCACTATCGTGTACCACAGTTTCGATCCGGAGTCGGCGTCCGATCTCGGCCATGCGTTTTCCGTATTCCCCATTGACAGGCACGAGCAGCTTGCCGTCGTCCGGGATGACGGATCCGATGACGGATTCGACGCAGAATGTGCCGCTGCCCTGCATCAGGACGCTGGTATAGCCCGGTGTATCTGTAGCGAGCGTTACCAGGTCGGTGCGTAGTGCCTGTACCAGGTTGTTGTAGTCATCATCCCAGGTACACCAGTCGCGCATCATGACAGCTTTTACCGTCGGTGTGGTCGACAAAGGCCCGGGGGTCAGGAGGAGGTAGGGGTTGTCGTTGGGCATGGGGATAAAGTGAAGCGTGAAAAGAAAGTTCCGAGTTCTGGGTAATTAACAGAGTGCAGTTTTTTTTGTCAAGGATGGGTTGGTAGAGAGGGGATTTGCATTGACAAAGGGGAAAATTTGTGAGATAAATACCCCTTATCATCTGTTCGATTTTACATATTTTTTGTCGAGAACTATAAAAACGGAAGGAACAGGACGTGCGTATTTTATATCTGGATCTTGACGCCCTGAACCCAACCCACCTGGGTTGCTATGGGTATCACCGAAATACCTCACCTACGATTGACCGCATAGCCGGACAGGGCGTTCAGTTCAACCGTGTTTATGCGTCTGACGCGCCCTGTCTGCCGTCGCGGACAGCATTATATTCGGGGCAGTTCGGTATTCATTCCGGTGTGGTGGGCCACGGCGGTACGGCCGCCGAGCGGCGTATTACCGGTCCGGATCGCGGATTCGGGGACCAGCTTGGCCGGGAGGGGTTCGCCGGCTTCCTTCAGCGGCGGGGCTTTAAGACTGCCATGATCAGCCCATTCGGCCAGCGTCATGCCGCCTGGCATTTCTATGCCGGTTTCAACGAAATCCACAATACCGGCAAGAACGGTATGGAGTCCGCCGAAGACGTGACCCCTACCGTCGAAACATGGCTCGATACCCACGCACAGGAGGATAACTGGTACCTCCATATCAACTACTGGGATATCCACACGCCCTATCGGACGCCGAATAGCTACGGCGATCCTTTCTCCGACGAACCCCTGCCGGATTGGCTGACCGAAGAAGTCCTTGAAAAACATAAGCAGCTTGTCGGCCCCCATACCCCGCTTGAGATATCGATGTGGGATGATAAGGTCAATCCGAAATATCCGCGCTATCCCGGTCGCCTGAATACGATGAAGGACCTGCGGCAGATGATTGACGGCTATGATACGGCCATTCGATATGTTGACGATCAGATCGCCACGATTATCGGGATCATTGAACGGAAGGGCTTTCTGGATGATACGGCGGTGATCATCAGCGCGGATCACGGTGAAAATATGGGGGAACTCGGCATCTATGGAGAACACGGCACGGCAGACCAGGCGACCTGTCATATTCCACTCATCATCCGATGGCCGGCCGGCCGGGCAGGCGCCATCGATAACGGTCTGCATTACCATCTCGATCTGGCGCCTACGGTGGCCGAACTGATCGGTGGTGAAAAGCAGCCGTTATGGGATGGTGACAGCTACGCTCAGTCCGTGACCAGAGACGTCGATTGCGGACGTAGTGATCTTATTATAAGCCAGTGCGCCCATGTCTGCCAGCGGGCGGTGCTCTTCGATGATTGGATATATATCCGGACCTATCACGACGGGTACCATCTCTATCCGCGTGACATGCTGTTCAATCTTGAAAACGATCCCTACGAGCAGAATGAGATCGCCGCTGCGCACCCCGATGTTTGCCGTGAAGGCGTCCATCGGCTCATGAACTGGCATGATCATATGATGGAAACCATGCCACGACCGTATGACAATGATCCGCTCTGGACTGTCATGCAGGAGGGCGGCCCCATGCACACCTGGGGGGCGTTGGAAGACTACTGTAAACGGCTTGAGGAGACGGGTAGAGCAGAGGGGGCCGCCAGGTTAAGAGAGAAATTCGAAGGGGCTTATCGGCATGCGTGACAGGTGGGCAGGTGGATAAACAGATTAAAAGTCGGATATGAAATTTTGATCAATCATCATAGCATACGACAAAAGGGAAAAGATTGTCATATATGGGATTACAAAGCAGAAAATACCTTTTGTCGTGCATTATGTTTTTTAAATCAAAATTTACAATTCAAAATTGGTATGATAACCGGAGTTCATCCCATGAAAATCATCGACATTGAAGTTCTCCCGCTCCGCGTGCCTTTTGAGGCGCGTATTCGTAAACGCTTTTACCATTTCGGCATGAGCGAGCATCTGACGATATATAAATTTCTCACGGATACCGGCCTGGTCGGCCTGGGCGAAAATCCGGGACCGCCTTTTCCTCAGGAACAGCTTGATGTTTACCTGGGTACGAGTCCATTCGATCATGTGATGAGCACGGGCGTGTTCAACCTTGATATGGCCTGCTATGATTTGATGGGCAAGCATCTTGGCGTACCGGCCTGGAAGGTGATGGGACAGCAGGTACGGCCCTGAGTGAGTATGGGGTGGTGGATGCCCTGTATGTCACCGGAGGATTCGGCCGCGGAAGTGCAGGAAGCAGCCGGGCGCGGATATCGCGGGCTCAAGTGCAAGGCCCGGGCGTTCTATGATGTGGTGGAACAGGCGCAGGCGATGCAGGATGCGGCGCCGCCCGATTTTCGGATCGAGTTCGACTTCAACGGCTCGCTGATCAATGTAGAACAAGCATTACCGATTCTGCGGGAGCTGGAAAAAATACCCATCGTAAAAGGCGTGGAAGAACCGATGTTTGCCTACGATATAGAAGGCTGGCGCCGCCTCCATCAGGAGATCCGGATTCCCTTTTACCTGCACGGCGTCGGTACCATATTCGACGGCGCCTCCCGACAGCCATCCGGTCCCTGGCTCGGGCTGCGTGCCGGTGATTTCGACGGCGCCCTCTGCAGCCACGAGAATATCCGTAACGCGATCGCCGCGTCCTGGGCGTTCAAGGCGGCGAACACGCCTATTCTGTTGCAATATGTAGGCACGGGTATCACGGCGGCCTTCGCCTGTCAGATGGGCGCTGTGATGCATACGGCTACCCTGCCGGGCGTAACGGCCAGCCATACCTACGAAGACGATATGATCACCGAGCCGCACACCATCCAACGGGGCTTTATGAAGGTGCCTGAAGGACCCGGACTTGGCGTCGAACTGGACGAAGACGCCGTCCAGCGGTATCGCAGTATGCTCGGACCGGATTGGCCTCGATATTACTCAGTCGTCACCCTGCCCGGCGGCGTAGAACATTATTACCGCAACCTGCAACAGGCCGAAAACCTCATGAAACAGGGCGTCGATGACGCCTACGCGCCCGGCATCAGACTGGAAGAACGGGAAGACGACGGCAGCGAAACCTTCGATCGCATCTGGAAACGCCTGCAGGAAGAGGAGTGGCCTGTGTGGGAAGAAATTTAGTCATTTGGTGATTTTCTGATTGGCTGATTGAAAAACGATTTACAACCAACCAACCAACCAACCAACCAACCAACCAACCAACCAACCAACCAACCAACCAACCAACCAACCAACCAACCAACCAACCAACCAACCAACCAACCAACCAACC